>JGI2065J20421_1000001_pt1 | contig 789067 bp, 729 predicted proteins | sample Biomet5_FD_20421 | JGI IMG/M metagenome (IMG submission 20421)
AGTGGCAGATAGGTAAACATTATTGTGCTGGCAAGTCATTGAATTATTAAAGAACTGTGGATATTTCTGACTCAAATTTACAGAAAAAAGGTTGCTTTATCCAACCTTCTTGTTATAAACAAGAAAAATAAAATCTACGCTAGCCAGGTTTTTATCTTCATCCCTAATTAATGATCCTACAACGAAATTACCAATAGCAATTCTGTTTTCACTTGTACGTACACAGAACGGAAGGCCGGTTGGAAAATAGCCAACCGGAAGATCACGAAAGCTCTGTAAATTTTCTATGCAGGAAATATAGTCCAGATTTTTCTTCCCAGAGAAAAAGACCGTTGCATTATTTGCGGGAGTTAAAAAATAGGATGGTTCTTTACCTTGGGTAAAAGCAAATACAAGATCACTATTTGATTCATCATTGCTGCTCAAATCATCAAGGTTAATATAACTAATCGATTTTTCTTCGCGAATACCCCCAATAAATGTGATTTTTACATCTTTATATAAATATTCTCCAGCCCCTTTAGTAGTATCAGAGATTTTTACCAAGTTCTCATTTGAAGTGATTTCCGTTATTGGTGTTGATGATGATACTTCTTCTGGAGTCTGGGTGGATATTACATTTTTTGTAGGGATCTCAGTGATTCTATCGATTGTAGGAATTGCGGTATTCGTAGACTCAGCATTCTCCATAACATTAATCTTAATATCTGAACATCCAGATAGAAGCGATAAAACTCCGAAAATGATGAGTAATCTGTAAAGCCTATTCATTTTTCTTCCATCCAAATAAACATAATATTTTGTCGTCAACAAATTTCTATTTATCCCAAATAATATATTTAATTGTCACCTGATAAGTGATTTGATCGTCAATTATCTGAGAAATATCTGTTACAACAAATTCAACCAAATTTCCATCGTTTGTTTTCCAACAGTATTTTGAATTTATTTTTGGTATTGGTCTACTACCCGTACTATAATCGTCAGAAATACATTCTTTACGATCAAAAGTAATTATTCCTGATGGGTCATTATTTTCCACATATAAACTTTGGGCTAAAGATAAAGATTTAAAGACTAAGGAAATATTTGTATTCCCATCTGCAGTAAAGCAGATGTCATTCTTCTTAAAATCCTGTGAATTTCTTGTATGACTGTCAAAACTATAATATTGGGATAAAGTATTTTCCGAGTTAACACTTGCTTCAAAAGTCGTTGTTTCAATATTTCGTTGAAAAACTACTTGTTGTGCAACCTTTATGGTTGGCTGTTCTTCCGATTTATTAAAACTGTTGCATCCTAACAATAGGATTGGTAAAAGCAAAATAATTGTTGCTTTTGAATAGATATTCGAGAAAGGTTTATATCTTTTACAATTCACGAATTGCACTCCCATTTTTTATTGTAATTATTGATGTACCTCTGAAATGAAATTAGAAACCAATCTATTTCTTTTATCCGTTGCATTACATATTTGGCAAACTATAAATGACAATGACCAAAACAAAAAACAATTGTGAAAATGATCAATCCTTTATCGATAATGATTCCTAATTTACATTTCTTGTACTTAACACTGTCGACTGTTTGTGTTTGAAGAATTTTTCTGGCCCTGCGAATTCTCAATATCGCCTATCCAATAAATAATGCAAAAAATGGGATTTCAATAAACAATATTGACCAAAATTTTGAGTTTAGGATCAACTTCTTTTCCCCTCAAATCATTCTGGTTATCTACATTTTATTCTATAACGCGACTTTCGTAGTATTCCAGGGACCAATTTTATTTGAGGAACTATCTCTCACATCCACTAGCCTGGATTAGAGATCTTTTGTCCCTGGAATTTCTCATTCATCAATTCACTTCCCAGGTAGGAATCCCAGCCCCCCGTTTTTTACAAAAGAAACCGGGGGTCTCGTTTTAACCTCAACGCGGGCAAAGAAACGCCGGAAACCTTGAAGGTTCCCGACGCGATTAATCCACAAATTATTTTACATCTACGGTAACAGTAAAGGTTTTATAAGGTGAAGTGTCGGTCTCCCAGGAGCGCAGGTAGCTGAACTTCAGCACCACTTCGCCGCTGTCCTGGGCAGTAAATTTATAGGTGTACATCCCCCCCGAACCGATTAGATTGGAATCGGACTTGTAGTCCGGATCTCCGGCTGATTTGAGTACCGATTGATCGAAATCTGCCAACTGCCAACCGTAGCCGGTGGTCGGGTTGCCGTCCAGTTTCACGACCAGGGTCTCCCCTTTGTTCAAGATAACTGTTTTCCCATCATCCTCTTCGGTGAGGGTTTGCGCAGCCGTGTTGCAAGCGGATAAAGCTGCCGCGGTAAGGACCATACACATCAAAATTCCCATTAACTTCTTCATCGTCGTTCTCCTGAATGTTTTCTTACTTCTTTGACGTTCTTCTTTGCTGTATGGTTCCAGAGAATTATTTCAGCGAGAACAAAGCCAGCACAAAGAACCACACGATCGTCGAGAAGAAGACCGCCCATTCGAGGAGGGTTACCTTCGAGACCCTTGGGCGAACAGGCACGGCCTCCGGGTCCAGCGCCGCTTCTTCTCCTTTTTTCTCGTTTTTCTTTTTCGTATCAGTGATCAGCAGGAAGGCCGCGTAGCAGCCCACCGAGAACAGCCCCGCCGCGTTGGATGCCTTGGGGATGATCTCAAACTCGCCCGGCTGCAAAAACACCGCAATACTGAAGAGCAGCACGGTCACCAGCCCGGAGCGGAAATAGGCCATCGCGACTTTGGCATGAGATTCCATGTGGTTCATCGGGAAGAGCCCCACCCCAACGCACGAAATCGCGGTGAAACAGCCGACCGCCAGCGCGATCTTCCCCCACAGGCTGCCCAGCGCCAGACCCATCCCTGCCAGAAACGGGATGAGGACCAGACCGCCGATAATCAAGCCAGCGTTGAAGATCCGGGCCAGGTGCGATACCCCCACTTCACCCAGTTCCGAGATGTAATGGTTGAGCGGCGAATAGTGCTCTCCCGCTTTACCGCGGTAGGCCAGCCCGGAGACAAGCATGCAGATAAGGATCAGCAGGCTGCCGGCCAGTCCGAACCAGGCATAGTAATGGATCAAGAACGCACGAAACGCATCTCCTGACATAACCCCTCGCAAATTTCAGTTTAAGCTAATTGTACAAGATTTGCCTGCGGATGATCACGCAAAGCTAGTGTGCAACCAGGCGACTATTTGATTGAATCTATCAGTTGTAGAAAAACTGGTTCATGTTTCTGAATTATTCCAAACCACATGCCTTGTCCCAGCCAAATTTATCCTCCTTTCTCCCGATCCAGGTACAGTGCGTATTACAGCTCAAGAAGTGATCGGAGGATATCCTGCACTTGTATAGCCTTCTCCTATCAATAACGAATCAATTATCAGCTTTCACCTTTTCTTGATTTCTATTGATTAACCTCATTTCTTATATTAGAATATATGAACATTTTATTTTTATATTCACATAATAAATACATAAAGGATTTGTATATGCCTCGCGGATTTACGGAAAATCAAATGATTTCTTTTAAAGAGAAACTCATTGCGTCTGCTTTTGTCGCCTTGAAAAATGCAGGCGTACGCAAGACAACAGTTCAAGACCTGACGACATCAGTGGGCTTATCGTTGGGTGCTTTTTACAAATTCTATCCTTCTAAAGAAGCTTTATTCTTTGAAACTTACGAAATTACTGAAGAACGATTAAAAGATCAATTCATGTCATTGCTGCAAGCTGAATCTGAGGTCTCTCCCCTAGTGATATGCAGCATTCTAAAACAACTCTTTTTCTCTGAGACCATGGATACTCTTTTGCAACTAATGCAAAAAGAGGAGTTGGATTACATGCTTCAATGCATAGATCCAGAAATTGTTAACCAACACATGCAAAAAGACTATGAGTTCCTACAGTCTGTGCTTGATCTCTTGAGCAAAGAAGGGCTTAACGTGAATATGGATATTGACCTGTTGCTTGAGTACCTGCAGGCACTTTTTGTCTTGAGCTATGAAAAACATATGTATCCACACAATGCCAGAAGAATTATTGAAACATTTATTGATACGGTAGTGGCTCAGGTAGTTGCCTAAAACTCGAATGGGGAATAATGAACAAGTTTTATAACGAGAATATTTTTTACAGGTTGATGGACCATAATCTGGGTCAGAAAAAGGTCACCCATTTGCGGCAGGAATTACTCACCAATGCATGCGGGGAGGTGCTTGAAATTGGATTTGGTACTGGCTTGAACTTGATGTGTTACCCGGAAAGAGTGTGCGGCCTTACCGCAATTGATATTTGTCATCTCGACCGTAATTATCCAGACGCAGGCATTAATCTTCGCAGGTTGGAGATGTCTGTCGAGGCAATGACATTCGTTGATAACAGCTTTGATACAGTAGTCAGTACATTTACGCTTTGCAGCATTCCACAAATACAGACTGCATTGAGTGAGATCTATCGTGTCTTAAAACCAGGAGGGAAATTCCTATTTCTCGAGCATACGAAAAACCCCAACCGGTTTATTGCCAGCCTTCAGAACCTTGCCAACCCGCTATATAACATTCTGGCATGCGGATGCAACGTTAATCGCGATATAAGGCAAACGATCTCTGCCAGTGGATTAATCATCCAGTCATTAAAAACTGCAGGGCCTTCTTTGTGTTTATCCGGTTTCTATCTCTCAGGCATTGCCGCCAAAACAGGAGCTTTATGCTAACCACAAAAATTCGTTTCATTTTTCGCGCTATGACCCGTACTGCAAAAAAGGGTATTAAATCCAGGCACAGTATAGATTTCTATCACCGCTTTGTAGTTCTATCTACAAATCAACTGGATCGAATGCTGCCCCATGTTCCCGATATTGGTGACAGTGTCTTTGGTTTCAACTATCTTTATGGCCCATGTTATTTTGCCTGGTACCGTGCCTTGGTAGAGCTAGGTCTGGAGAAACAAGATGCTTTGAATACTATCTGGCAGATAAACGAAGATTTTGTAAAATTCTTTCCCCAACCTCTGGTCCATTGGTTTGGCAAGAAAATGTATCTGGGCACATTTCGCCAGAAAGCAGCCGAAGCAGAAAGACGAGGCAAGGCTGGAAAACTTCACCCCTTCGATTGGCGTATCACCTATACCGACATTGACCAACATACCTTTGCGATCAATATCTATGAATGCGCTATGTTGAAGTTGGCAGACCAATTTGACTGTCGCGAACTATTTCCACATGTCTGCCGTATGGATTACTTGTTTTCTAATTATTTTCATAATGCCTTCCGCCGTAGCGGTACCCTGGCAGATGGCAATACTTGCTGCGATTGTTGGTATCAGGTTCCCGGCGATTGTGAATGGTCACCCGAAAAAGGATTTACAGAGCGTAAATAGAGAAGCTGATTGCCTCAATTTGAATTAGGAAATCGTTTATCTATTCATTTGTCAAAACATGAGGGCTATTTACCCGGCACTGAATGATCGCTTGAAAGAAAATGTATAATGAAAACAACGTCCATTCAGGAGGCAGCCATGTTGTGGGTAAAAGTGTTCCTCTTATTCCTCCTTTTTCCCGGTATCGCGGATGTTCTTCTTCCCGGGCTGATCCTGCTCGGCCTCAAGAAGCTGGACTTTGCCGCGATCGGTGCCTGGCAGATCGTCGGCCTTGTCCTGATCGCCTTCGGCCTCTTCCTGGTAGCCTGGGTATGCCAGGCGTTCGTTCGCGGCGGCAAGGGCACCCCAGCGCCGTTCGATCCCCCGCGTCATTTCGTCAGTGAAGGCCTGTACCGCTGGACGCGCAACCCCATGTACCTCGGGGCTGCCCTGTTCATCCCCCTGGGAGAAGCTTGCTTTTTTAAAACTTTCTGGCTGGTGATTTATGCCGCCTTATTGATGGGCCTCCTCCACATCTATGTGACCAACTTCGAAGAACCCTCCCTCGTCAAACGTTTTGGCCGCCCCTATCAGAAATACCTGCATACCGTTCCGCGTTGGATCCCGCGCAAACCCGGAGACCTGTAAATGTACGATTCCTTTACCTCGGATTATGACCGCTTCAACAACTGGCCGGCACGCCTGGCTTTTGAGTTGCCGTTCATAGAAAATTTGCTCAAAGCACTTCAACCGGCGGGGAAGCCGCTCAAAGTGCTGGATGCCGCCTGCGGGACCGGTCAGCATGCCCTGGCTTTAGCCCGGAAAGGCTATACCGTCAGCGGCGCGGACCTCTCCTCGCCCATGATCGCGGCCGCACGGGAGAATGCCCGTCTGGCCGGTCTCAACCTGGACCTGCGCGCGGTCGGATTTGGCAGCCTGGCGCAGGCATTTGGTCCTTCGTCTTTCGACGCTGTACTCTGCCTGGGCAACTCGCTGCCTCACCTGCTGACCGCTGCCGACCTCGACAGGGCCCTGCAAGATTTCGCGGCCTGCCTGCACCCTGGAGGCATGCTGCTCATCCAGAACCGTAACTTCGACGCTGTGATGCGCTCCCGCCAGCGCTGGATGGAGCCGCAGCCCTTCCGCGACGAGTCGGGTGAATGGCTTTTCCAGCGCTTCTACGATTTCGAGGCAAACAGTCTCATCCGCTTCAACATTGTCACCCTCAAACGGCTTCCCGGCGGTGATTGGAGTTCCTCCGTTGGCAGCACCTTCCTTCGCCCGCAGATCAGCACCGATCTCGCCGCGGCGGTCGCCAGGATAGGGTTCACCAGCAGCAGCCTGTTCGGCAGCCTGAACGGCGATCCCTTTGACCCGGCAGGCAGCGGGAATCTCGTCCTCTGGGCGATCAAATAACCCCTCTCCACAGGTTGCCCTGCGCTGATATTCCCTGTATAGTTTTAAGATCATTCTTTTTTTAGAGGGACTCATGCAAATTATTGAAGTGAAGACCCCGGAAGACCTGAAAGCATTTATTGATCTCCCCTATCAGCTTTACAAGGACGACCCGGTATGGGTGCCGCCGCTGCGCAGCGAGCAGGAAGCCCAATTCGTTCCGGCCAAAAACCCCATGCTCAACCACTGCACCTATACGCTCTTCCTTGCCAAAGAAGGGGAGCGCGTGATCGGCCGTATTTCCGCCTTCCTGGACCATCTGGCCCTGGAACACTGGAAGCAGTCCATCGGCCTCTTTGGCTCCTTCGAATGTGTGAACGATGAGGCTGCCGCCCTGGCCCTGCTGGGTGCCGCCCGCGACTGGCTGCGCGGAAAGGGCATGCAGGCTATGCGCGGACCGTGGAGTTTTGCCTCGCAGGAATGGGGCCTGGTGGTGGACGGCTATACTCCCGATCCTGTGCTGCTCGCCCCCTATAATCCTCCCTACTACAACGATTTCCTGACCAAATTTGGACTGCAAAAGGCCAAAGACCTGAAGGTTTACGTGGTCGATGCCAACGACGGCTACCAGATTCCCGAACGCTACCTGACCCTCACAGAGAAAGTACAGCGCCGCTACGGAGTCAAAGTACGCCCGGTGAACATGAAGGACTTCGAAGCCGAAGTCGCCACCCTCATGCACCTGGCCAACATCTCAATCTGCGATAACTGGGGCTTCTACCCGGTAACCGACGCCGAGGCGCGCCAACTTGCCATCGATCTCAAGCAGGTGATCAATCCCAAAGCCGCACTCATCGCCGAAGACCGCGACGGTAACCCCATCGGCTTTGCCATCTCCCTGCCGGATATTAACCTGCTCATCAAAGACTTGCATGGAAAAATGGGGATCAAAGGCATCTGGCGCATCCTCTTCAAGCTGCCGCACATCCAGCAGTACCGCATGTGGGCGCTGGGAGTAGTTCCCGAATACCAGAGCTGCGCCATCGATTCCCTGCTCTACAAGGCTACCTACGACGCGCTCTATACTCCCACCCTGCGCATGGAGATCAACTACGTCCTCGAAGATAACGACCGCATGAACAACGCCCTCTACAAGCTGGGCGTCAAAGACCTGCGCCGTTACCGCGTGTACGAAACCGCGATCTAAACCTGTTTCGTAATTCTAAATTAATTATGCCGTAGGGGCGTGCAGCAGCCCTACTGGCAACTGCCCATTTGTTTTAATTCACCCATTTTAAATTCCGAAATCACACCGTAGGGGCGTACAGCTGTACGCCCCTACCCATGCAAACAAATAATTCTCTGGGTAATTCATGAATCTCCCTAAAGCAAAGGGAAATAAATCCTCAATTCTTTCTTTTTAGAAATTTCAATATTTTCTTCCGACATAACAGGTAGGGGCACAGCATGCTGCCTGCTCATGCAGCAGGTGCAGGAGTGCCCCTACGATGTATATTGTGATTTTTTGTGTTGGCAATTCGCAAATCGCCCCAACTGTTTCAACTTTTATTTAATGGCTGCCCAATGATTTGACCTTGCCCATGCCGGTGATGGTCTGATTCATCTTTGGTTCGCCGTAATAATTAACGGTGCCGCTGCCGGTGATGGTCAGGTCCAGGCTATCCGCAGCCCAGACGGTAGCATCGCCGAACCCGCTGATGGTCACGTTGGCCGTTTTGGATTGCAGGTCGCCGCCGTAGTATTTTCCGGAACCGGTTAATCTGAACTTCTGATCATCGGTGCTGCCCTTGATTGTGGCGTTGCCGAATCCGCTGATGGTCAGGTTAAGCGACTTCGAGGCAAAGGAATCCAGGGTGATATCGCCCGAACCGGTCAGGTCGATCACGGCATCGTCGGTCTTTACTTCGTTGGTGGTGATGTTGCCAAAGCCGGTCAGCTTCATGTTCAGGCTGCTGGCGTTCACCTTTTCAACATTGATGTCGCCCGAACCCGAAAGGACCATGTCGATCTGATCGCCATTGAGCTCATCCGCGCTGATGTTGCCGAACCCCGAAAGCTTCACGCTGGAGAGCGACTTAACCACCAGGGTGTACTCAATGGTGGAAGTCGGGTTAACATTGATTGTCGGTTTCATGCTGATCTTGAGGGTGTCACCATCGACCTCGTTGGTGATGTACTGCATGAGGTTGTCATCCGCTTTAATGGTCAGTGAATTCTCGCTGCCCTGCTTGATGGTAAGGTCGCCAATGCTGACCAACTCCACTTTTGAAAAATCACTTAATTTGCGCGTCTCTGTGGTGATCGTGCCGGACCCCTGAATACCCTGTGAATTCATGTTAACGGTCACTCCTCCGATGGAACAGGCCGTTAAGGCCAATGCCATTGTCAATAAGATAATACTGGAAATTACGGTGCGTTTCATTATAAAAACTCCTGATTGTGTCTTGCTTTATATACGCAAGTCACCATCAGGAGTTGCAGGATCGGTAGAATTACTCCAGTTTACTTCAGTGATACATAAACCGCTTCGGTGCGTTCCGGCCGTGGCTGCAGGGGGAAAACATCCTCCAGGACGTACTCATGGGACCCCAAGCCGAGGACTTCGCCGTAGCGCATCATCTTGTATGGATCCTTGAAGATGCCATGGAGCTGCGCGAAGGGGTGCCCGCCGTTGTGGGCGACTTCAAAGCAGTTGGGCACATTCTCTTCAATGAGGGAGGTCTTGGCAATGACATCCAGAATGGCAGTGTCGAGGGCGACAATGTCATCCGAGCCGAAAATACCGGCATCCGGCAGAATGGAAAGCCCGGTGAAACCAAAGCAGTCGCACACCGGGGTCATCTGGTTGGCCAGGGCCAGGTGAACGCGCTTCTCGGGGGCAAAGGTAGAGAGGGAGAGCGCGGTGCTGATAGCGCAGGCTTCCTGGAAGGCGTCAAAGTTGCCCTCGGCGATCTTCAGGCTGCCCTCTGGCGCGACCTTCTGGCAGCGCATACAGTTATTGCACTGTTCAAAATGCACATGCAGTTCCTCTGGGTCTTCGCGGTCAAAGACAATGGCGCCGAACGGGCAGGAATCCACGATCTTCTGCATGACCGCCTTGTCGGGGCAAGCTTCTTTGAACCAGTATTTATCAAAATGGTTGGTGTCGTGCATGGCGCCGCGGGTCTCCTGGGTCACACAGCCCAGTGCCAGGTTCTTGAAGGCGCCTCCAAACCCGCAGGCCGGGTGGCCTTTGACGTGGGCGAAGTTGATCAAAAAGGTCGCGTCCTGTACTTCGCCAGCCACTTTCCAGCTCTTGATGCCCTTGAACGGGCGTTCATGCGTGTAAAAGTATTTCTCGTCCGGGCCGGCCGCCGGGTAGATCGGGCAGCCCAGCACCTCTTCGGTGTAGCCGCGCGAGGCACAGTTCTGCACGTCCCAACTGATGTCGGTCACGAACGGTTTACCGCCGCCGTCCTTCACTGCCTGCACCACCTTACGGATAAACACGGGATGGATCACGGAATAACCGATATTGTTGCCAACGTGCAGCTTGATGCAGACACGCTCCTCTTTTACGCGGTCGCGCAGGTTCAGCCGCTCGAGGATCAGGTCAAGTTTGGCCGGCAGGGTCTCACTTGCGTCAAGCATGGATTGTTTGGGCGAACCAAAATATACACGGGATGCCATCATTTTCACCTGTAGATTATTCGATTAATTGGATAGGATTAGAAGAAAATTATAACAAGGTTTTAAGGTTGTTTCACTAGGAATTTTCCTCCTTATGGCCAATATTATCGATCATAGAGAGGGACACAGTATAATGGAGGAAGTGTACTCAAAAATACTGAGGGATAAATGAAAAATTTCCTGGATTTTCTCAATAACGCGAGTGAAGAAGAATTGGACCAACTCAAAGAGATCACACCCGAGCAGGTGCAGGCCCTGACCACGGCCCGGCCGCTCAAGGACCTGTCGGGGGTGGAAGGGGTCACCGCTGAGCAGCTCGAACAGTGGCGCTCCAGCTTCGAGACCGAGACTGAAGAAACGGTCCAACCGCAAAAACCGTCCGCGAAGGGGTGGGTCTGGAAAGTGCTGCGCTGGGTCCTTCTTCTCGTCATTGTAGCCGGGGTCCTCTTTGCCGGCTATTATTACGGGATTCCGCTGTTCAAAGAGAAGATCCTCAACCCGCTGCAAAACAACACCAACCGCGTGAGCGAGATCGCCACGCAGCAGGCCCAGGACGTGCAGGCACTCTCCTCCGAGATCGCCTCCCTCAAGGAACAGGTCGCCACGCTGCAAACCCGTGCCGACAGCGCCGATGCCGCCATCGCGGCCAACTCCAAATCCATCGACTCGCTTAAGAACATGCAGAACACCCTGCAGGCCAGCCTCGCCGGTCAGCACGATGAACTGCTCGCTTCGCTGGACCAGCAGTTGACCTTTACCCGCGCCATTGAACTGCTCTCACGCAGCCGTCTGTACCTCTCTCAGGGCAACAACGGCCTGGCCCGCGATGATGCCGCCGCCGCCCGCGACCTGCTTTACGGCATGCTCGAAAAGGTCCCCGCCAATCAGGCAGACAGCCTGCGCACCGTCATCGAGCGCGTCGACAGTGCCCTCTCCAACCTGCCCGCCTACCCGGCCGTCGCCGTCTTCGACCTGGATGCCGCCTGGCAGTACCTGGTGGACGGTCTGCCCAGTGTGCCCGCCAGCGCGGTCACTCCAGTGGTCGAAGAGACCCAGCCATCCCCGCTGCCCGCCTCCACCCTGGAAGCCACTCCAATCCCCTGAAAAATAATGATGAATGTCACAAAGCTGCCAGAAATGGCAGTTTTGTTATTTTAAAACGTTGACACAATTTTCAAAAGCCTCTATACTGAACAAGTGGTTGGTACCACCCAACCACATTTCATTTATTTATGAAAACACTGGACCGGACTTCCTTCATTCCCCTGTATTACCAGCTCGCCCAGCATCTGCGCGAAGAGATCGCTGACGGCTCCCTGGCTGCCGGGAGTGAGCTCCCCTCTGAACGAAAATTAATGGAAGAATATGATGTCAGCCGCAACACAGTGCGCCTGGCCTTTGACCAGCTTTACCGCGACGGCCTGATCCTGCGCGAACAGGGCTCCGGCACCCGGGTTGCCCAGCCGCGCAACGCCTACGAATACCTGCTCAACACCTTTCTCGAGAACCGCGAACTGCTGATGCGTGCCGGGTACAAGACCAGCGTCAACGTGCTCTCTTCCGACCTCATTGATCCCCCCGAAGAGGTGCGCCTGGCACTTAATCTTGAAAAAAACGAGCCCGTTGTCAAGAACAAAATGATCTTTTACGCTGATGACCGCCCGGCCATGTTCACTATCGATTTTTTGCCCAAGAATTTAGAGGGTGACTACGAGATGACCCCCGAAGGCGCCGGCTATCTGAAATTCCTCGACCGCAAATCGGGGCAGCACGTCGAGTTCGTGATCGTGGACCTCTCGCCTGAAGAAGCCACCGGCGAGGTGGCAGACACCTTCAACTGTAAGCCCGGATCTCCGGTGCTGCTGATGAAAGAAGTCTTTCTCGATGAAAGTCAGCAGGTCCCCATCGCTTATTCCCTCAATTATTTCAACCGGGAGATCATCAACTTCCGGCTGCTCACCAGAAGAGGTTGATCGTTATCTTATTATCGGTAGGAGAAACCATGTTCGACTGTGATGTGCTCATTCCAAAGACCGTGCAGGAACTGACAGCTTTTCTGTCTGATCCATCGGCACGCATCATCGCAGGAGGCACCGACATGCTTCCCCGTTTGCAGCGGACAGGCTCCGATTCACCGCTCCAGCTCATCGACATCAGCCGGCTGAACGATCTGCGTTTTATCCAGGAAAATTCCGGGTGGCTTGAGACAGGCGGTCTCACCACCATTGCCGATTTGGTATCATCCCCCCTGTTACTCCAAAGTGCCCCGGCACTGGTCCAGGCGTGCTCTTCTATCGGCGCGCCGCAGACACGTGCACGGGGTACTTTGGGCGGCAATCTTGCCAATGCATCCCCCGCGGCCGATACCGCCGCCCCCTTGCTGGCGCTGGATGCTCACGTTTTGGTCCGTAGTGAGCACAGTCAGCGTGAAATTCCCATTGATTCCTTCTTTACCGCACCAGGCAAGACCAGCCTGCAAGCCGGTGAATTCATTCACAGTGTGTGTTTGCCCATTCCGCAGGGCAGGTGGGGCAGCAGTTTTCTCAAACTGGGACGCCGCAAAGGCATGGCAGTAGCCATTGCCAGTGCCGCGGTCTTGCTCATATTGGATGACGCCGACCGCATCAGCACCTGCCGGATCGCGCTTGGTTCGGTAGCGCCCAGGCCGGTACGCAGTCCGCACGCGGAAGCCATTTTGCAGGGTGCTGTTCCTTCAACACAAGTTTTCGCTCAAGCCGCCGAAGCTATCCAGGCTGATATTTCCCCGATCGACGATGTGCGTGCTACCGCCATGTACCGCCGTAGTAGCGCCTCTATACTGGTTCGCCGTGCGCTCGAGGCCGCCTTACTTGAGGCAGCCGGGAGGGCGGCATGATCACCATTCAATTCACGCTCAACAATCATGGAGTTTCCCTCACCACGGCTCCTGGCCGTACCCTGCTGGAAGTCCTTCGTGAAGACTTCGGCTTCACTGGCGCCAAGAATGCCTGTGGCGGTGAAGGCGAATGCGGCGCCTGTACGGTGCTGCTTGACGGCGAAGCGGTGAATTCCTGCCTGGTGCTGATCAGCCAGGTGGAAGGCCGTTCCGTTCTGACCATCGAAGGGCTCAGCCCCGAAGGCACTCCTCACCCGATCCAGCAGGCCTTTATCCAGGCCGGCGCAGTCCAATGTGGTTTCTGCACTCCGGGTATGGTGCTGGCCGCCAAGGCCCTCTTGGATACTCATCCCCATCCGGACGAAGAGCAGATCCGCTCCGCGCTTTCCGGCAACCTGTGCCGCTGCACGGGTTATACCAAGATCATCGCCGCTGTAAAGCTGGCCGCCGGGGAGGGTGAAAATGGCAAGTAAATTGTCTGTAATCGGAAATTCTGAGATCCGCAAGGATGCAGCCGGGAAGGCACAGGGTATCGCACAATACACTGCCGACCTTCCCCTGGAGAATACGGCAATCGGCACGATGGTACGCTCTCCTTACCATCATGCCCGCATCCTTTCTGTCGATTTAGGGAATGCCCTGCGGCAGCCAGATGTCCTGGCGGTGCTGACGGCTGCAGACGTTCCCGGCAGCAAGACCATTGGCCTCGTCCCCGACCAGCCCGCACTGGCGGTCGGGGAGGTGCGCCATATCGGCGAGCCGGTCGTCCTCATTGCGGCCCGAAACCAGTCGGCTGCCCAAAAAGCCGCACAATTAATTCGCATAGATTACGAGGTCTTACCCGCTGTTCTGGACCCGATAGCCGCGCTGGCCGCGGACGCTCCCAAGGTACACCCCGGCGGCAACTTGCTCTCTCAATTTAACGTCGATTCTGGCAACCTCGATGAAGGGTTCGCCACCGCCGATGTGATCTTTGAAGAAACCTTTTCGGTCCAGCGTCAGGCACCGGCCTATATGGAGCCAGAGAATTCCCTGGCCGAATACCACACCGACGGCAGCCTGACCGTCTGGGTCAGTTCGCAGGAGCCTTATGTGGACCGCGTTTCCATCGCTGCCGTGCTGGGAATCCCAATCGAAAAATTACGCGTGCGCTCCTCGGTTGTCGGCGGCGCCTTCGGCGGCAAGGAAGATTCCAGCATCGCCATACTCGCGGCGCTGGCCGCCTGGAAAATGCATCATAATGTCCGCATCGTCAATAACCGCCGCGAATCCTTCAATGCTCATCCCAAACGCCATCCCGCGCAGATCACATTAAAGATCGGAGCAAAAAAGGACGGCACACTGGTGGCCCTGGACGGTAAGGTCTGGACGAACACCGGCGCTTATGCCTCTTACGGGCCGGCAGTCGGCAGCCTACTCACCGAGATGGTAACCGGGCCATACCACATTCCCAATGTGAATATTGAGACCAAAGTGGTCTATACTCATTCGCCCTATTCCGGCGCCATGCGCGGTTTCGGCAGTCCGCAAGCCCATTTCGCCATCGAAAGCGCCATGGATATGCTGGCTAAAAAGTTGAACATGGACCCGGTGGAACTGCGCCGCAAGAACCTGCTCAAACAGGGAGACTTTCTACCCACCCGCGTGGTCCTCAACGAAACCGCCCTCGGGCTGGCCCCCATCCTGGACCGGGCCGCTGAAGCCCGCACCCGCCTGCAGCAGATCAAAGCCGCTCCCGGCAGGGTCAGCGGTGTTGGCCTGGCCCTGGCCATGCAGAGCATGGGTCTGGGCGCCAAGATCACCGATACCTCTACCAACCGCCTGGAATGGCTGCCTGACGGCCGCGTGCTCATCCACCTCGGCGCTCCCGACCTGGGGCAGGGGCTGATCACCGTGGCCGAACAGATCACGGCTGAAGCGCTGGGGCTGCCCTTTGACCGGGTCATCACCGCTCCCCTCGATACGGACGATATTCCCAACGGAGCGGCCACCTGTGCCTCGCGTATGACCTACCTGGTGGGTAATGCCATGCTTTCCGGTGCAGAGACCTTAAAAAAAGAGCTTATCTATTACGCCAGCAACCTGCTGAACGTCTTTGTTGAAGAGATCAGTTATGAAAAAGGCATGGTCCGCCTTCCAAACGGCGACCAATTCCCTGCCAGCGAATTTGCCAGCCGTGCGGCCGACCAGGGGGCTCCCCTGCAGGTACAGGCTAACTTCACCTTCCCTTACCCTGCCGGGACCACCCCTCAACATCTACCCATCGGGATGCCGCATGTCAAATATGTCTTTGCCGCGCAGGTGGTACGTGTCGAGATCGATCCGGAACTGGGCACGGTCGAGGTGACCGACGTGGAAGCCATCCACGACCTGGGACGTGTGATCAACCGTTCCACAGCCGAGGGTCAGATCGAAGGCGGCGTGGTCATGGGCCTGGGCTATGCCTTGATGGAAGACATGTCTTTGAAAAACAACGGCAAATGGGTGGATAGTTTCACCGAATACCTGCTGCCCACCAGTAAAGATATCCCCGCCCATATCAATATCCAGATGCTGGAATACCCCGAATATGACGGTCCCTACGGCGCCAAAGGTCTGGCCGAGATCTGCCTGGTCCCTACTGCTCCGGCAGTTGCCAACGCGGTGGATAACGCCATCGGCGTGCGTGTTCAGCATCTGCCCATCACCCCCGAAAAACTGACCGCGGTTGAATAACTCCATAAAATCATTCTAAAAAATTGATCATTGACTCTTGACAGATGAACTTTGAATCAATAAAATCGAAGTAGCTTTCGGTGAAAGCTATATATTCTTTTAGAAAGGGTAAATCAATGCAGTTGGAAGAAACGGCCGGCTCAAAAGACGTGCCTCCTCTTAGTACAAGGGGAGTTTTAGGGCTGCCTGAGTTCGTTGCACAATATAAAATGCTCCAGTCCAGTCGAGTGTCAATTTTCACCCGTCTGCTGATGAGCAGTCAAACGAAATCACTGGTCGATTGACCTTTATTCCATCTGGATTCTGAGGATCTGGCCGGCTGGTGATTTCACCCGCCGGTTTTTATTACCGGCATCGCTTCCGCTGTTTATGTCGTTAGGAGGACAAGATGCCATTTATCAGTCAAATTATCGGTCGTACAGTCGTCGATTCCGAGGGAGAAAAACTGGGCCATGTGGATGAAGTGCTCGCCACCATGCGCCCCGGCAGCCTCCATCCGGTTTTGACCGCCCTGGTGGTCAAGGGGGACAAAGAGACCAGCTATTATCCTTTTTCAGAAATAGCTGTTCTGTTTGCCCAGGTGATCCCTCTTTCGCACGATAAAGATGAAATTCCCCGCTACACCCCCAAAGGGGATGAAATTAATGTGATCCAGGACGTGCTGGATAAACAGATCATCGACACCAACGGCATCCGTGTGGTGCGCGTGAACGATCTGGAATTAGCCCGTGTCAATAACGAATATTACATCGCCAATGTAGATATCAGCCAGAGTGGTCTGGTTCGCCGCATGGGACTGGGCAAGCTTTCCGACAGGCTCATGAGCAAACTCGAACGCGAACCCCGCAAGAACTTTATCTCGTGGGAATCGGTAGAGCTGCTTCACGATCAGTACATGCGCCTTAAGGTGCCCGTTGACAAGATCAACGAACTGCATCCGGCTGATATCGCTGAGATCATCAGCGACATGAGCCACAGCGAAGGCGGTAAATTGCTGGAAACCCTGGATATCGAGCACCTGGCCGATGCCCTGGAAGAGGTGGAACCGGATTTCCAGGCTTCCCTGGTGGAAAGCATGTCGGATGAAAAAGTGGCTGACGTGCTGGAAGAAATGTCCCCGGATGAAGCGGCTGACCTGTTGGCTGAGCTGCCGGAAGAACGCAGCAAGGACCTGCTGGAATTGATGGAAGGGGATGAAAAAGAGGATGTCAAGTTACTGCTCTCCTATCCTGAAGATTCCGCGGGCGGTATGATGACCACTGATGTCGCTACCGTTCATGCCGGTCTGACCGCCTCCAAAGCCATTGAAGTACTGCGCGAGACCGCCACTGAAGCGGAATCCATGTTCTATGTCTATGTCACCGATGATGAGAACCACCTGTTGGGTGTCTTCTCGCTGAGCGACCTCATCCTGGCCAACCCTAAAACTCCGGTCTCCGATTTCATGCACAGAAAACTGGTCACCGCCAACGTGCTTGAGAAACAGGATACCCTGGCCCAACTGGTTGCCAAATACAACCTACTGACCCTGCCCGTGGTCGACAGTGAGAACCACCTGATGGGCATGGTCACCGCCGATGACGCGCTGGATAAGATCATCCCCACCGCCTGGAAGAAACGCCTGCCGCGTTTCTACTACTACGACCACGCTTAAGAAGAAGGGAGACTAAACAATGCCAGAAGACACCGCTCCCTTCATGAAACGCAGATGGCTCTCCACCCGGGCCATTCGCAATATCGTTCTATTCTTGTCCGTCTTTGGACCTGCCACCATCACCGCCATGGCAGATAACGATGCCGGTGGTGTGGCCACGTACTCAATTGCTGGCGCCACCCTGGGCTATCCGATCCTCTTTTTACTTTTGATTGTGACCATTCTGTTGGCCGTCACCCAGGAGATGGGTATGCGTCTCACCCTGGTCACCCGCCGCGGATTGGCCGATCTCATCCGCGAACGCTTCGGGGTGCGCGTCTCCATCCTCATCTTTGCAGCGCTGCTCTTTGCCAATATCGGCACCCTGGTCACTGAACTTTCTGCTTTCAAGACCACCAGCGAGATGCTCAAGCTGCCGGTCATTCCCTTTGTGCTGCTCATCGTCATCATCCTCATCGTGTTCGTCACCCGCGGCAACTACAAGCTGACCCAGGCGATCATGCTGATCTCCAGCCTGTTCTACATCGCCTACATCGTCTCCGCGGTCAAAGCCAAACCCGATTGGGGACTGGCACTGAGTAATATTGTGTATCCGCACGATCCAAATACAAATTTCAATGCGGCTTACATGCGCAGCTACTTACTCATCGGTATGGGCGTGCTCGGTACAACCATTACCCCATGGGGCCAATTCTTCATCAGCAGCTTTGCCTATGATAAGAAGATCGAAGCTGGCAAGATCATCTTCTCTCAACTAGAGACTTATGTTGGCGCATTCCTGACCGATTTCTTCTCTTTCTTCATGATCGTCGCCACCGCCGCCACCCTTTATGTGCACCATATTCCGCTCTCCTCCGGCGACGCGGCCGCCAAGGCCATCGAACCCTTCGCCGGGCAGCTCGCCAGCACCCTGTTCGCGGTCGGCATTCTGGTCGCCGGGTTCATGGGCCTCATCGCGGTCTCGCTTTCCACCGCCTACGCCTTTGCTGAATTTTTCGGTCTGCAGGGCAGCCTGGACTCGAACTACAAACAGAGTAAATCTTTCTACACCCTGTTCATCATGCAGATCGTCATCGCCCTGGTCATCGCGCTGCTGCCGGGAATCTCCTTCTTCAAAGTAGCCCTGTTCTCGCAAACGATCAACGCGGTTGCCTTGCCCCTGGTCTTTTATTATCTGATTAAACTGACGAATAACAGTCAGTTGATGGGTGAATATAAGAACAAACCCTTCCAAAAGTGGTTCGCGATCATCGGTTCTGTGGTCATTTTTATCGCATCAATCGCAACATTAGCCGCGACTTTCCTGAAAGTAGGCTGAAAAGCAGTCTAATCATCAGATGATTAGCAAAGATTTAACTTATTTTTGTGGACTTTTAATAAAACTCTGGTATCATTAGGACCGTAAGCTAAAAGATAAATATCTTCTTCCTTATTGGGTATTGGTTAGCAAGTTCTGTTTACAGATCAAAACGAGCGGTATGGTGCACCGCTCGTTTTGATTTAATGACAAATTCAATATAAAAAACGAGAGCTGTTCTTATTTAATTGAACGCTCTCGTTTTTATGTTTACTTACGTGTGTTGCTTTACGGTTTCAAAGAGTTTTCACTCACAATCTGCTGGCTGTTGGCTGCCGAGTTGTACTTGCTCTGCTGTGGACTGATCGTGCCTGAAGGGTCACTTTCGGAGTATTCACTCAAAGTCGCCCAGTCCACAGACATCGTTGTGGTTGTCATGCTCCAGTTATAACCGGTAGATAGCCCCACCAGACCGCTGCTGAAATCAGAATCGTTCAGGGTGTACATCAACTGACCATTGATATAGAAGTTAAATTGATTTCCAGAGGCGGTGACCCTCAGTGTGTTCCAGTTCTGAGCAGTGATCGCGTTCGTCTCAGCCGCCTGGATCAGAGTAACTGTTCCATCAGCATTGTGTTTCCAGATGGCATAATATGAATTGCCTGTTTTAGTCATATCATAATAGGCAAATTCATAACCAGTTGTGGTCGATTTCCCTACACTTGCACGCACAAAGAGAGAAGTGGCAGGTGCATAATTGTAGCCTGCAAAAAGCTGATAGATTCCACCAGTTCGTTTCACCCTTGCCGAATAATCGAAATCTGCATAATTCTGTGGTTGGAAGATCGTCTTTTTGCCCATTGATCCTGATGTTACCAGGCTGCCGCCAGACACCTTCCAATAGCTATAATCACCCAGGCTCCATCCAAAACTGTTCTTGGTAAATTGCGAATTGAATCCAAAAACAGTGAATGTTGTTTCGTCACTGGAAGAGCCAGTCCCATTCAGGTTGGTACTGGCAACTGTGAATTTGTAATTCCCGTTGGCAAAGTTCACAGCCGGCGTGAAAGAACACACTCCTTTGACACAGTACTTGCTGGCCACTGCCAGATTGCTTACCACAACCTGGTTGGAATCCGTATTGGTTACATTAAGCACATAACCGGTGGCTCCTTCTGAGGGATACCAACTGAAGGGGAATGTTTCGAGGTTGGTCGTTCCTGTCGGGCCGATCAATGACGGCGCTGCCGGTGGAATGGACGTGTCTTTGATAAAAGACACAGCAGTACTGTAATCACTCGATCCAAAACTATTCCTGGCTGCTACTGCAAATTCATAGTTACCATCTGGCATGGTTATGGCAGTAACAGAAGGAGAATAGGTGCATATCAGGTTCTTACACGCACTTGTTGAAACGGATACTCCATTAAAGACAACCTTTCCGCTATCAAGATTCGTCAGTTTGAAAAGGTATCCGGTAGGTGCAGATCCGGTAGAGGGAACATTCCAGGTATAGGTAGGTCTGGCCAGGTAAGACATTTCGGTCGGAGAGATCAGATCAGGCGCATTCGGGGCGGTCGGGAAGAGATACTCAAATTGGTCTGAGGCCGTATAGTCACTCTGCCCATAGTTGTTCTTAGCAGAGACCTCAAACACATAATTTCCGGCTGGCATCGTCGTCGGGGTCACAGAAGGGGTATAGGAACAGATCAAATTCTTGCAGGCAGAAACTGAGACCAGGGCGCTGTTGATCACCACCTTATCAGTGTCAACATTTGTCAGACGGAAGTAATACCCGGTAGGAGCTGATCCGCTGGAGGGCATTTTCCATGTATACACTGGTTTCTGCACATACACAGTTCCGTCGAAAGCGTTCACCTCCGGCGCATCCGGAGCGGTCTGGAAGAGATATTCAAATTGGTCTGAAGCAATATAGTCACTCTGCCCATAGTTGTTCTTCGCAGAGACCTCAAACACGTAATTGCCTGCTGGCATTGTCAGCGGAGTTACCGCGGGTGTATAGGAACAGATCAAATTCTTGCAGGCAGATACTGAGACTAGAACATTGTTTACCACTACCTTATTGGTGTCAACATTTGTCAGACGGAAGTAATAACCGGTAGGAGCAGATCCGTTGGAGGGCACATTCCATGTATACACTGGTTTCTGTGCGTACACAGTATCGGTGAAAGAGTTTACGTCCGGTGCATTCGGGGCGGTCTGGAAGAGATATTCAAATTGATCTGAGGCAGTATAGTCACTCTGCCCAAAGTTGTTCTTCGCCGAGACCTCAAACACGTAATTACCCGCCGGCATCGTCGTCGGGGTTACCGAGGGGGTATAAGAACAGATCGAATTCTTGCAGGCAGATGCTGAAACCAGAACGTTATTGGACACTACCTTATTGGTGTCAACATTGGTCAGGCGGAAATAATACCCGGTAGGTGCAGAACCAGCGGGCACATTCCACTTATATACTGGTTTCTGGGCGTACACAGTATCGGTGAAAGAGATCACTTCCGGTGCATCGGGAACTGTCTGATAGGAATAGTCAAATGTGACTGGCTCGCTGTACCCACTTACTCCATTGGCATTCTTTGCTGCAACGACAAAACTGTAATTGCCGTTGGGCATAGTTGTTAATGATACCGAGGGTGTAAAAGCACAAGTACCATTCTTGCAAGCACTGGTGGCAACTGACACATTATTGACTGATACAACACCTGTATCATTGTTGGTTACTTTCAAGACATAACCGGTCGCCCTGAGTACCGATTTCCAGGTGTAAATCGGCTTCTGTACATACACGGTTTCTCCTGATGGAGAGATCCCTTCCGGTACTGCCGGTACCTGATGATAGGCATAGGTGAATTCCATCGGCGTGCTGCTTGCCGGGTTCTCAGAATTCGCAAAATTGCTGGATGCAGTTAATGTGAATTCATAATTACCGTCATTCCAGACAATGGTTGGCGTATATGAACAAAGGTTCATCTTGCAAACAGTGGAAGGCACAGCTATTGTTGAAACAACACTGGTATCAGTATTCGTGATTGTAAGCTTGTATGTGGTTGCCCCAATGGATGCTTTCCATTTGATGACCGGTTTGAGATCGTAGATCGTCCCGCTGGGAGATAAGGGGGTTGGTGCGATCGGCATATTCTGAGACACACTAACAGCCGTATAATCGCTCTGCCCATAACCATTTATGGAAGCCACTTCAAAATAATAGTAGCCATCATTCATCTCTTTATCCGGAGTAAACTCACAAATTCCATCCGTACAGTCTTCAGCAGGCACTGTTTCATCCAGAACAATATAATTTTCCTTATCATCGAGGATTCTGAATTGATAACTTGTCGCATCAGCTACTGCGTTCCATTGCACGGTCGGCGTGGAATCGACGATATTTCCTGGCAGATCTTTGAAGGATGGCGGAGTAGGCAGCTGTTGGATGATCGTCAAAGCAGTACTGTATTCGCTTTGGCCGTAAGCATTCTTGGCAGCTACAGCAAATTCATAGTTCTTTCCGTGCAGGGAAACAGCAGGTTTATCTGAACACACACCGCTACTGCAGGCTGAAGCGCTGACTGTATCAGAGACTGTGATGGTATTCGTGTCTGTATCCGTCACTTTGAGCAGGTAACTTGTTGCCCCTGCAACAGCGTTCCAGGTATAGGTTGGGCGGGAAACCACGATCTCGCCGCTCGGAGAAACTGCTGTCGGCACATCCGGAGGAAAGTGGATGAAATAGGTGAAGGCCATCGGCTCGCTGTAATCACCGTTGCCATAGGTGTTCCTGGCCTGGACCTTGAACTGGTAGTAAATACCTAACAGAGGCGCAGAAGTTGTGTATGAGCAAACACCGCTGGAGCAGACAGAAGATAGAACATTCTTGTCGAGATAGGTTGTCGTCCCGTCTGTATTGGTCACCGTCAACTGATAATTGGTGGCACCATCCACAGCGTTCCACTGGAAGGTAGGCGTCTCATCCGTTGTCTCGCCAGTAGGCCCGACCAGGGTGGGAGCGGTTTTTGGAGCTTGATGCGCCGCCATCGCGAATACCATTGGATCACTGTAATCGCTGCTGCCATAATTATTGACCGCTTTGACCTCGAATTGATAATTCAGACCAGTCAAATTTGTCGTGGGTGTGACCGAACATACTGCCCCGATACAACTGGAAGAATATACGGTCTGGTCATTAATTTCCACATTTGATGTAGCGGTGTTGGTCACCTTCAGTTTATAACTTGTCGCGTTAGAGATAGCATTCCATTTAAAGGTCGGATGCTCTATATAATTGTCGCCGCTCGGGGAGATCAATGTAGGAGCTACTGGAGGTTCATGCAGCCCGATGATGAAGGTCGTTGCATCACTGTATAAGCTGCTGCCGTAGATATTGCTGGCCATCACCTCGAACTTGTAGTTCAATCCAGTCAGAGTGATAGATGGAGTATAGGAACAAACCCCACTTACGCAATAGGTAGAGGATACGCTAACCGGAGTGAACGCGACAACCGAGGTATCGGTGTCGGTCACCCTTAAGGTATAACTCGTCGCCAGGTCCGATGCGTTCCAGGTATAGGTCGGCTTCTCTATATAGATCTTGCCGGTTGGCGCGGTCAATGTTGGAGCATCCGGGGCGTGATGGGTGGTGTAGTTGAACTTGACCGGGTCGCTCTCCGCACTGCTGCCGTAGATGTTGGTGGCAGACACGGTGAATTGATATTTCTCACCCATCAATGCCTTAGTGGCGGTCCAGGTACAGGTTCCACTTGTACAAACTGAACTGGTCACGGTTTGTGTGATGTCGTTGGTCGGAGTATCTGTATTCGTGACCTTGATCTGATAACCTGTCGCCAGGTCTGCCGCGTTCCAGGTGAAGGTGGGTTTATCCGCAGTGATTTCACCGCTCGGCGAGGTTGCCTCAGGTTTCGCGGGAGGTATGTGTGTGGTGTAGTAGAACGTCATGGGCGTGCGAAAATCGCTGGAATAATAAGCGTTTATTGCAGATATAGTAAAGCTATAATTTTGATGATAAAGGTTGGTAGGTAGTGTATATGTACACACATCACTCAAACAGACCGAATCACTGGTGACAGTTTTATCGAATTCAATTGAAAAAGTGTCAGTATTGGTTACCTGAATACGGTAACTGGTGGCATTATCGGCTGTATTCCAAGTCAAGGTAGGCGCATCCTCAGTAACCAACCCACTCGGTCCAATAAGGGTCGGAATAGACGGAGGAATGGCAATCGTAAAGTTCATAGACGAACTTACGTCGCTGTATTTACTCGAACTATACGCTTGAACTGTGAAATAATAACTCGAATTTACCGGCAGACTTGTTGAAATTGTATAAGAACAACCTTCACCTGAACAGACATCTGCTGCTGAGGTTGTAAATGTTTGTGTAGGTGATGTTTCTCCAGATTTATAAACCTTTAACAAATACCCTGTAGCATTGCTAACAGAATTCCATTGGAAGGTTGGCAATTCATCCGAAATTGTCCCGCTTGGAGCGGTGAGCACAGGGGTACTTAACAGGTTGGGCAGCACTCTAAAAGATACTGGCGTACTAAAACTACTTTGTCCGGCAGCATTTTTTGATGCAACCATTATCTGGTAATGAGTTCCCCCAAAGCCAAAAGTATTTGTTCCAGTTGAGCAAGTTCCACTTGTACAACTGGTTGTATAGGTAATATTGCTTACACTTGCAGGGTTATCTTGATCAGTAACCTTAAATACATAGCTGGTAGCTCCAGTCACTCCCTTCCATTGAAAAGCAATTGAGGATGTGGAAATATCTCCCACAGGATAAACAATCGTAGGAACAGCCGGGAGACTGCCAATAGCAAATGTCATGGGTGTAGCAAAATCACCCATTCCATTGGCGTTTTTGGTTGCAACCGTAAACGAGTAATTGGTACCGGTCAATGCGGTTGGTTGAATGTATGAGCAGGTTGTTGTGTCGCAAATACTTGTCGTAGTTGTAAAAGTCTGATTTAGAACGACAGAATTTGTATCTGTATTTGTCACCTTCAGCTGATAGCCAGTCGCCCCGCTAACAACATTCCATTGATAAGTTGGTGTTTTTGAGGTGATCGTACCGGTCGGCGCAACCAAAGTCGGTGCCCCCAATAAATTGCTTGTATAAAAAGTCATTGGGGTACTGTAATCACTTTGTGTGGTTGAATTTACAGCAGCTACCGAAAATTGATAATTGGTTTTATTTTGTAAGGTAACAGACGAAGGGGTAAAAGTACAAGTTCCATCCTTACAATAAGTACTCGCAGTAACAGTTTGATTGTTAACAATAACTGTCGAAGTATCTGTATTGGTGACTTTCAATAAATAACTTGTCGCTCCACTCGATACATTCCACTTATAAGCGGGTGTCAAAGTATCGATTGTTGCCGATGGTGAAACCAAAACCGGGGGATCCACCGCCGTGGTTAATACTTTAAATGACATCAAATCACTGAAGTATCCCCATGAACTCCCTTCCTCTGCCTGAACTGCCCATTTATAACTTTTTCCATCAGTTAACTCGTGATCAATCGTTGAAGAACAGGTAGAAGACCCACAAGCACTTGTTTCCACCGTATTATAGTAAATTGTGTAGCCTGTATCGGTTCCATCAATAAATTTAAGGATATACTCTGATGCGCCCGAAACCACATTCCATGTATAGGTTGGGTTTATGCTTTTAATGGTACCGCTAGGTGAAATAGGTGTTGGAACTCCAATCTTGGAGGCATAGACAATAAATGTTACAGGACTGCTATAATCGCTCCATGAATTGTTCACATAGGCACTAACTTGCACTTGATAAATCCCATCCTGCATTTCATATTCATTATCTCGACAAACTCCAAGAAAACAAGATGATGTGAAAGTGCTTGTTGATGTTTTAGAACCATGGACCATTTTTAGCTGATATTGTGTGGCATCTGTAATTTCCGTCCACGAGATTGTTACTTGAGTAGAATTAACTATGCCGATCGGCCCTTTCAGATTTGGAACACCACTTACTGCGGTAATTTCTGAAAACGACATTGAATCACTATATTCTTGCCAGGCGCTATTTAAATATGCACTCACCGACCAGGTATAACTATTGCCGCTGGTAATGGTGTATCCAGTTTTATAGATACAATATGTTGCATCACAAACACTTGAGTCCGTTGTATAAGTGTTCGTTGTCGTTCCATTGATTATTTTAATTTTATATTGAGTTGCCCCTAAAACTGGCGTCCATACATAATCTGGAGTAGTTGTGAGGATTGTTCCTGTTGGATAAACCGCTGTTGAAATATATGCAAGAACATAGAAAGCCTTGGCTGAACTGGTCGCTCCTATGTTGCCATATGTATCAACTCCGGCAACCGTGAATTGATAATTTGTTTTATTTGTCAAAGATGTAGTCAATGGGTAAGAACAGGTGCTGGAACAATAGGTGGATGCTGCCAGAGTCTTTGAGACGACAGTTTCCGATGTGTCTGTATTGGTCACAGTCAAAATGTAATTTTCAGCACCACTGACCGTATTCCACTGAAAGGTCGGATTAAGAGTTTGGATTTTCCCGGATGGGCTAATAAGACTTGGTGCTTCAAGTGGTTCCACAATTGTCCACCCAATATCCTTAAGAACTCCTAAAGTTACATCCCCTAAGTTATGTTGTGAAGAACCATAGCCAATTGCTGGAACCATTAAGCTATTTTCTGTATTGGCGAAAGTTGTCATATCGAGATGAACATAACTTGAACCCCCTTGCCAAGTACTTGGCGCATAGAGCTTAACCCTTGAATCACAATTTGCTGCAACAGCATTTTCGCCATCAAACCAGAGATTATTTGATGTGTATAATGTTCCTAAATCAGTCGAACCATTTGTATATTCAGTGACGTTCTTACCAGAGCTATCATCAACATAATAGTCAAATATGCTTGGTAAGAAGATATTTTGATTATTTTTATTATAGACTAAGTATCCGATTCCATTTCCGTATGCGGCAACCCCGCGAAAATTAAGACCATGTGCAATTTCATGTGTCGCCACGGATAAAAGATCAACTTTTGTCGATGGGGTATTTCCATCTAAACCATAATACCAGGGAAAACTTGAGTTATAAGTAATTTCGATATCATAACCCGCTAGGATTCAAATCATATCCCACTAGAGAATCCGCAAGGGCATCAGAAAAAAAGAGAGAATCCCCTGAATCAAGTTGCAATTGCGACATTCTTGGGATTGAATATCCTAATTTTCCTGTGCTCGTTCCCATATCAGACCAACATGCGAATAGTTTTATTGGAACAGAGGATTGAATTCTTGAAGACCAAATTGCTGCGGCTGCATTAAAAACAGTTTTTGCTGAATCAGGAAATGTTGCACAAGGAAGATGATCTGAACTATTATCAGTCATCCCTGCTGTTGCAAACGATATCTGAAATGTAGAAGCTGTGGAAAGCTTTCCAGCAATCGCCATCTGCACATCTTCGGAATCAGGAATCTTTATATTTTGCGCTTCAGGTCTATTATCAATAACAAATAATGCGGGATTTGCGCTATCCAAAAATGAATAACCAATTGGTTTCAAATTGTGCAAGTCTAATTTTGGCTTGACATAGTTTGAATTAAACTCCTGTGTTTCCGTTGCCGTTCCCGTCTCAGTCTCCGTCGCTGTCTCGGTTGGTGTCATCGTCGGTTCCAGAGTAGCCGTTTCCGTCGGCGTAACTTCCTCGGTCGGGATGTCTGTCGCCACCGGAGATTCGGTCGCCGTTGGTTCATCGGTGACAACCGGCTCAACTGTTGGAGTCTCGGTCGCTACATCCTGAGCGTGGACAGTGCTGGCTGGGATTCCTAAATTCGTGACAACAAAAGAGATCACCATGATAAAGGTGATCACGGTGCGGAAATTAGCGGCAGTTTTGGAGTTCATTGTTCATCCTCTTGTATCCAATTGATGATTTCAGTTAGCAGAATCGCGATGGTAGATCCACGACGTTGAAAAATACCTCGTGTCATAATGAGTTGAGGAAGTTTCAAGATGAATTTTCTTTTTGTTGTTATCTCAATTTGGTCGTGTTATAAAAATCTTTGCGCCCCCATATTGCAAGGTGTAATGTTGAATTTGAATCACTGGTTATTGTATTTATCTTGGTTATTAATACACCTGTTCTATATTATATTCAAGTAATTATTTTAATGAGATTAATTTCACATAAAGCATTTCTTATTTATGCTTATTTTCTTCTGCTGACATAGATATAAATGCCTGCACTGATCAAGATAAAGGAAAGGCCAACCACCCACCAGGGGAATTCATGCCCCGGTTCCGAGCTTGTTTCAGTTTCCAGAGGAGTCGGGCTCAACTCAGCGGCTGCCTGAACGGATTGTGTGATCGTGGCAGTCTCAGTGGGGGTCCCGCCTCCGAGCATGTACACTTCACCCTGAGTCGGTGTCGCTTCTCCCGGTCTCATGGTCGGACCAAATGGGGCCGAGGTCATCGTCGGGGAGATCGGCCTATACCAGACCCTGGTCGCCGTCGGAGTCGCGGTGGGCGCGGCACCAGTCGGGAAAACGATATGGGCGGTTGAAGTAGCCGTTGGAGTTCCTCCAAGCGCTTTTTGCAGCCCGGGTCCGATCTGGATCAGACCATATCCATAAGAAGAATCCCAACCGGTCGCACCCAGATCCAGCGCTGTGGATTCGATCAGGTTCACGACCTGGCTGGAGTAAACAACGCCAGGGACGCTAAATAAGAGCGCGGCATAACCGGCCACCTGCGGAGAAGCATCCGAAGTACCACTGGAATATGTGTAGTTATTGCTGCCCCTTAAGCCAAAGATCGACACCCCAGGTGCCACCACATCCAGTTCAGCCCCGGTATTTGAAAAGGAAGCCAGTTGGTTGGCTGAATTGGTTGCTCCCACCGCGATCACACCGGGCAGAGCGGCTGGATATAAGATCTTATTTGAGCCGGAATTTCCCGATGCTGCCACCACAACCACGCCCTTTTCCACCGCGTGGCTCACCGCATCGGCCAGCACCTGCGAGTAATTGGATCCTCCCAGGCTGAGGTTGATTACCCGCGCCCCGTGATTGGTAGCCCAGAGGATCCCGGCAGCCGCGTTGGCGTACGAACCGTTGCCGTAAGCGTCCAAAACCCGAACCGGCATGATCTGCGCTCCCCACGAGACACCGGCCACCCCGTAACCATTATTGGAATTCGCCGCCGCGATCCCGGCCACCACGGTGCCATGGCCGTTCTCATCATGCGGATCGGTATCATTCTCCACGAAATCGTACCCGGCGGTCAGCTTGCTGGCCAGGTCAGGGTTTCCCTCATCCACACCGGAATCGATGATGGCAAGGATAACGGCGCTGGATCCGGTGGTGTAATCCCAGCCCTCAGGCGCCAGGATATTATTCAGATAGTATTGATTGGAGAGATAGGGATCATTCGGTACGGTATCGAGTTTGGAAATGGTGTAATTCGGCTCGGCATATCGGACGCTGGCATTCTGGCGCAGCCCGCTCAGGACCGCGCAGAAATCTCCAGAACTGACCTCGATCACACCAACCTTGTTCCCATCTGCATCCGTGAATTGATCGACAACAGAATAACTCTGTGCGATCCCCGGGATTTTTGAGGACGTATACCCGACGGTGATCTGGTTGTCGAACACGCCGCTCATGGAGCACGCCGGTACCGGCGTAGAAGTGACTGCCGCCCGCGTAGGGGTGGCACTTGGCAGTGTTGGGGAACCTGTGGGAGTTTCTGATAATTCAGGGGTTGCTGAAAACACATCGGTAGGCGTTGTGATCTCACTTGTGGCAGTTTCTGTAAGCGTATCTTCTGGAGTCGCCGTTTGCTCCACCGGCTGAGTTTCTGTCGCTGGAGTATCGGTGGCAATTTCGCCCTGTGCCAGGACCGGAACGGTGCTGACAAGCAGAAATATACACACAGAAAGGGTGATCAAACGTCTGGCAATTAATGTGTTCATCGGGCCTGTTGGAACGGGGAGAACAATTATTTCCCCATTCCTTTAAGTATACCCTTGATTATGCCTCAGCCCAAATATTTTAAAGAGAGAGTACCCTTTCGAGTACTCCCTCTGGTGGATCAATGATTGATCGTAAATTGCCAGGTTGGTGTCCACTCACTCCAACCCGAAGCCGTCTGTACTTTCATGTGCCACTGATAGGTACCGTTCGGCAGGGCAAGCAAAAAAGTGTACGAAGTCGCCGGGGCGGTGAACATCACTCTTACAGTTGAAGTCTCGACCCCACTCAGCCAATAATCCACCTCGTACTGCAGGGCGCCAGGTACCGCCTGCCAGGTGAAAACGGGCTTATTCACAGTGCTGGTGGAATAGTTTAGCGGTGCCTTCAAGAAGGTCACATCAAACGAATTGGCCGAAGACCAACCCGAGTGATTTCCCGCGGCATCCACAGACTGTACCCGCCAGTAGTAGGTGCCAAAATCCAACGGAGTACTGATCGCATACGATGTGCTGGCTTTGATCTCCTTCACAACATTGGACCCAAATCCGCTGTCTTTGCTCACCTGGTACTCATAGCTCTTCACGCCAGTCACCGCGTTGACTGCCAGGGTTACTTTTGAGGTCGGGAAAGCGGTTCCCGTCAATGGAGATTTCAAGGTCGGGGCGTCCGGTGCGGTCACATCATAGGTAAAGGTGCGGGCAGTCGACCAGGGTCCTGTCAGACCCTCTGAGTTGATCGCGCACACATGCCAGTAATACAGACCTTCTTCGCTGATCTCGACTTTCTTTGATAGCATTCCATCAGTTGGGTAAATATTCACTGCCGGTATGAATGTAGCTACCCGGCTGAGTTGGATCATATACCGGTCGGCGTAATTCACGGTTCCCCAGGTCAATGTCGGGGCAGTATTAATGAACACGTTGGCGGCGGGGCTGGTCAGCATGGGTGCGGCTGGTTTCAACGGGGTGATCGTGATCGTTCTGGGATCGCTCCATTTGCTCGGGTTTCCAGCCGCATCGATCGCCATCACATGCCAGTAGTATGTTCCCGGTGCCTGCAGCGAAGGCAGGATCTTGGCCGAGGTGAGCGGAGTTTTATCTCCATAGATGGTCGGTTCATTAAAGTCCGGATTATCAGCGTATTCAAAGATATAGGTTTTCGCGCCTGCCGGAACCGACCATGTGTAAGTCGGTGTTCCACCTACTGGAGCACCATCCGCTGGCGCAGAAAGTTTGGGAGCGTCCGGGGCAATGGTGTCATAGGTGAAGGTACGACTGGCTGACCAGGGTCCGGACACCGGTTTTTCATTATAGGTATTGAACGCCATCACTCGCCAGTAATACAAGTGGTTCTCTGTGATTGAGTCAGTGATTGAGATTGAGCATATCGTCCCAGAATCAGTGGTTGAGCAATCGTCAGGATACACTTTCTCGTCCACCAGCTTTGTACCAAAATTGGATATCAGGCTTACTTGTACCTCATACCATTCAGCATAGTTCACCGGTTTCCAGCTCAAGCTCAGATCGGGACTAAAGCTGAAATACGAACCAGTTGTGGGAGCGGTCAATACAGGCGCCGTAGGAATGGCCGGGGTGATCGTGATCATTCTGGGATCACTCCAGTCACTCCAGTTGCCGGCAGCATCTTGCGCTTTCACGTGCCAGTAATAGGTCCCTGTTGCCTGCAGGGGTGGAACAAAATTGCTCTTGGTGAGGATTCCGGAGGTATACACCGGGCTGGCGAGATCCGCGTCATTATCGTACGCAAAGAGATAGGCTTTTGCTCCCACCGGTACCGACCAGGTGTAGTTCGGTGTTCCACGCACTTTAACACCATTTACTGGAGCAGAAAGTTTTGGGGCTGCCGGTGCTGTTTTATCAAAGGTGAAAGTACGGCTCGCGGACCAGGGGCCAGCGTCTCCACTGGCGGCAACGGCGCGGACTCGCCAGTAGTACTGACCATCGGCAGCAATTTTAGTCGTGGTGAAGGTCAACACGCCTTCGTCCAGGGATTCATCTTCTACCAGGGTCGCAAAAGTGGAGACTTTGCTCACCTGTACCTGGTAGTGGTCGGCATAGTTCACCGCCTTCCAGGCAAGGGTTGGCACCTCATTGGTCACATAACCGGCAGCCGGTGTGCTCTGGGTTGGCTTGCCCAGTGCAACAAAATTCGCCCGAATGGCCGTATCTTCGGAGATAGTGAAGATATTCGGGTTACTTGTGATGGTAGGATCCGACCAGCCCAGGAATCCATTGGTCGCCTTCGGTAATGCCTTTACCGTTATCTCTGTGCCCTTGGAATACTTGGTGCCCAGACAATTGGGTGCCGGGGAGACGTTTACCGTACCGTAGGCGGTATTGTTGCTTACCGCGTTCAAAGAATAACAATTGACCTGCGACCCGTTCAGGGTCAGGCTACCGCCGATCTGTTGGGCTTCGATGTCGCCTTGGGGAGAACCCTCACCATCAATCGACTGTGCAGATGTGCTTGTTGCGCTGGATTTATACTGGGTCACCTCAATATAATAAATCTGCCCGGCTACAACCGAAACTGTAGCTTGAGATTGAGAAATACAAGTGCCGGCTGAACAATAATCATCATTGAAAGTCTTATTGATAAGCTTCCCGCGCACTCCCTGCCAGATATTAAGCACAGTATTGTAATCGCTGCCCTTCGTGTCTACAGTAAGCAGTCCATCGCTCGGAGCAACATACTTAAACCACGTTGAAGCAATCCCCTGGTCGATATTGTATGGGATTGGGATCTTCGGGTCATCTTTTGCAGTAGTTGCGCCCTTTGTATCCTCTGTGATCGAAAATTTGGAGGGGTCCAGAACGGTTGCATTAGCAAAATCATCATTATCCAGCTTATGATCGGAAATTGAATAAACATCAAAATTAAAACTGCCGGTTCGAGTCCCGCCGCCATAAGGGCCCAGATCTACGACTTCATCGAGCGTCCAGGTACCGGTTGGACTGCTAGGATTCAGATCAAATTTAACCGTCCTTCCCAGGTATTGATAACCGGTAGGTGTGTAAGTTGAACTGCCATCAGAATTGGTTAATGTATAAGTTGGGTAAATCTGACGATCAACCCAATTCTGCCCGTTGAGTTCTGAAGCGATCTCCGGGACGGATTTCCTAAATATAGTCCCATCTTCGGCAGTATATGTAGACAATTTTTGATACAATTCCGGGCCAGTAATCGTGTTATCCGCAACTTGTCCTGATGAACTGGCGTTGCCATAGTATTCGATCTGGTTTACATAGTTTCCATGAGCATCATAAACACCCGGGTGGATCTCGCCATAGCCTTCATCCAGACGAAGCGGCACATTATATACATAAGGGGATACGGATAATCCGCCGCCCACCTGGTATGAATGATCTTTTCCACCATTGATCGAAAACGCGTTATTTTCGAGGGTAATGAAATAATCCCAATTCATTGAAGAATCATCTGTGGCGATTACATCCAAAGTAACCAAAGAAAGTTGGGTTCCAACAGGTGCCGCGAGAGTCACTACCCGGTCATCGGTAATAGTAAGGGCTAATCCATACCCTTCTGGACTGTATAAGCCAAGGTCGGCATTCATCGAACCATCTGCATCAATGGTGAAGGTATCCCATGCCAGGGTCGAGGCATCAAGGATGACAGTCAAAGGTGTAGCCGCATTAGTACTGGTAAGCGTGTAACCGTTTTTATAGACTTCTATTCCATCAGCATCACAGGAAGCGAAGAAGCTGTAGGTTCCCGCCGGCATGTAATAATCTCTGGCACCACTTTCAGGTGTCCCAGATAAGAAATATCCACCCGATGATCCAATGACAACCATTTGATCTGTTCCAATTTGTTCCCCTTCAGTATTCTTGACGACCACACTCGCCCTCGGGTTACCCACCGCTGTCGGGGAGTAATAATTCGAACTTGTGAGAAATACTGTGCTGGTATTAGTTGCCACACTGTAATTCCCCTTGGTTATGATGCGATATGAAGATCCCGACTTTATATTAATGTTAAGGTATATCTGAATAAAACCGCTGTATGAAGTTGCACCATATCCTATATAAGAGCCGTTGGAATCGAGAATGGTTGCATTGGCCCACTTCATTCTAGCCCCATCGCCTTCCACACCAGCACCACAGAGGTACCCAATTGGGCAGGTCTCTTTTGTCATCTTCAGCGATAAGTTCCCCCCGCCGACTGAATCTGAAACACCAATCAGGTAAGTGTATCCAGCAGTCGCGTTGAAGGAAAGCTTGTAATAATCCTCATCAGTCCAATCCCCGGTGTTTCCACAAACAACAGGCGTTCTTGAGGTTGAACTGACCTTGCGCAGGACCGTCAGATTGGGTTTGTAATCGCTTCCGTATGCGTCGATAGTATAAACCCCCGTAGAAGGAGCAGTGAACTGGTACCAGACACTGCCTGTGTCGCTGCTGTTGCACACGTTCACCGGATCCACCAGATTCGCCCCATCCGCCGAAGAACTGATCGTTGCCAGAGAAGTATTATCCGTGTAAATCACATTCAAGTTCATTGTGATCGCATTCGAGATCAGATCATTTACAGGCAGCGAGTTTGCTTCGATCGTTGGAGTGATCCCCTCTGTTGTTTTTGTTTGACCTGGTTCTTCAGTCGCCGTCTCGGTGGCGGTAAGCTCTACCGTGGGCGTTATTTCAATGGTAGGCTCTACAGTAGGCAGTTCCGTAGCAGTCTCTGTCGGGGTAATTTCGGTAGATACTTCGGTCGGAGTCTCGCTTGCCTCAGGAGTAACCTCATCCTGCGCAAACACAGGTGAGAAAGAACCTAACGATAGGATTAAGATCATCAGAACTTCAAGAACAAATCTAGCCAAACCCTTTTTCTCGTGAAAGTGACGTGATTGCATAATCCCTCCTCGTTCACAACTATGTAAATGGGTATTATGGTTGCTTATTGCCAGTATAGCATTTTATTGAAATGAAATTTTGTTTTTCTTTTTTCAATATTTTCCAAACTGATTTTTATACCCATAGTTTTGAAAAATAATCAAACAGCCAAAGGACCAATCTATCAAATGTTATCCAATAATTATTGAAGGAGAAGGTTTAGTTTATTCCGATATTTCCGATAATAATTAATAAATACTTATCCATTTATAGTGAATTATTAAGATTGCGCTCGTATTATTAGAGCATAAGACGTTTCAAATATTCTCTCTCCTCTGAAAGTGTTGAGTTCAAAATCTGGCTACAGATCAGAACGAGCGGCGTGGTGCACCGCTCGTTTTGGTTTAAGGGGATTTGTTGACACTCCGCCTTTCCTGCGGTATCCTTAACGCGCGCCCGGATGGGACCGGCGCGGCAGAGCCCTGCGAACCCCGCCAGGTCCGAGAGGAAGCAGCGGTAAGTGGGATACTTTGGGCGCCGCCGGCAAACCTGTCCGGGCGCACCTTTTTTGAAGAGTGAGTGACGAATGACTGATACTCCCCCCGTTTGTAATTATGAAGGCTCCGACTACCAGACCTCCTTCTGGGAGCAAGGCGGCCGCGCCTATGAAGACGCCTGCGAGGCCATCGCCCTGAAAAAGCTGCTGCCCGCCCACGGCGAACACCTGCTGGAGCTGGGCGCCGGCGCCGGACGCAATACCCCGCGCTACACCGGTTATGGCAAGATCACCCTGGTCGATTATTCCCGCACGCAATTGCTGCAAGCCCGCGCCCGCCTCGGAGATTCCGCCCGCTACCGATTCGTCGCCGCGGATATCTACCGCCTGCCTTTCGTCAACGATGCCTTTGACGGCGCCACCATGATCCGCACCCTGCATCACATGGCCGATGCCCCCAAAGCTCTCAACGAGATCCGCCGTGTGCTGGCCGTGGACGCGAACTTCATCCTCGAATATGCCAACAAGCGCAACTGGAAATCCATGCTGCGTTACCTGCTCAAAAAACAGACCTGGTCACCTTATACCCTGGAGCCCATCGAGTTCGAGACCCTTAATTTCGATTTCCACCCCAAAGCCATCCGCACGTGGCTCAAGACAGCTGGTTTTAATGTAGAGAAGACCCTCACCGTCAGCCACTTCCGCGTCGGCTTTTTGAAGCGCGCCGTTCCCACTAATATTCTGGCCGGGTTGGATAACGCCCTGCAATGGACGGGCAGTTTCGCCCAGTTCACTCCCAGTGTGTTCACCTCCACCTGCGCCATCGGCGGCGGCGGTCAGTCCAAACCGGAGGGCTTCTTTGCCTGCCCAGCCTGCGGCGCCGCATTGGAAGATACTCCGCCAACCATCACCTGCCCGCACTGCGGCCATGCCTATTCGGTCGCCGACGGCATTTACGATTTCCGGGTGAACCCACCTGCCGAATAATATGAGCGATCCCTTACTCGCAAACCTGAACCCCCAGCAGCTCCAGGCCGTCACCGCCGGTGACGGTCAAATTCTGGTATTAGCCGGTCCCGGATCAGGCAAGACGCGTGTTCTCACCCGCAGGCTGGCTTACCTCATTGACCGCATGCAGGTGCCCGCTTACGAGATCGTGGCAGTGACCTTTACCAACAAGGCAGCCAGCGAGATGGAAAACCGGGTAGCCACCCTGGTACAGAGTGACCTCAAGGGCATCTGGCTGGGGACCTTCCATGCCATGTGTGCCCGTATGCTCCGCTTCGAGGCAGGCTACCTTCCTTTTAATAACAACTTCGTTATCTTCGACAGCGACGACCAGGAGACCCTGGTCAAGCGCGCCATGCGAGATCTGAAGATCGATGAGAAGCTGCACCGCCCGGTCAGTGTGCATGCCGCCATCTCGGCTGCCAAGAACGATCTGAAAGGTCCAAAAGAGGTCACCCGCGGCTCTTATAAGGAAGAAGTGGTCGCCCGCGTTTACGAACGCTATGAGCAATTGCTGCGTCTGAACAACGCCGTGGACTTTGACGACCTGCTCTTCTGGGGCGCCAAGCTGCTGCGCGAGCATGAATTTCTGCGCGACAAATACGCCTCGCGCTTCCGGCATGTGCTGGTGGATGAGTTCCAGGATACCAACATGGCCCAGTATGAGCTGCTGACCTATCTCTCTTCATATCACAAGAACATTTTCGTCGTGGGCGACGAGGACCAATCCATCTACCGCTGGCGCGGCGCGGATTACCGCAACGTGCTGCGCTTTGAGAAGGATTTCCCCGACTGCCAGAAGATCCTGCTGGAGCAGAACTACCGCTCCACCCAGGTGATCCTGGATGCCGCCCGCAGCGTGATCGACCGCAACCACAACCGCACCCCCAAGCACCTCTTCTCGGACCGCGGCGCAGGCAACAAGATCGTGCGCTACGATGCCGTGGATGACAACGCCGAAGCTGGCTTCGTGGTGGATACCATCGCGGCCAAGATCGGTGCCAAAAATTCCCTGCCGCGCGACTTCGCCGTCATGTACCGCACCAACGCCCAGTCCCGCGTCATTGAAGAGGCCTTCATGCACGCCGGTCTGCCTTACCACCTGGTCGGAGCGCAACGCTTCTACGGCCGCCGCGAGATCAAAGACGTCATCTGCTTTCTGCGCCTGGTCGAGAATCCCTCAGACGAGGTCAGCCTGCAGCGCGTGATCAGTGTGCCTCCACGCGGCATTGGAGAAACGAGTATCGCCAACCTGCGCGATGCTGCCAATAATGCCGGCATCAGCATCGGCGACGCTCTGCTCGATCTGGGCCGAATTGGAGAAGCCTCTCCCTATTGGGCTGCTGTCGGCCGTTCCGCTGGAAAGATGGCGGATTTTGGCGCGACCGTGGCAGGTTGGGTGGACCAGAAAGCCCAGATATCGCTGGTTAGCTTGTTCGACCGCATCCTCTCTGATGTGGGTTACCGCGAATATATCGACGACAACACGGATGAAGGCGTTGACCGCTGGGAGAACGTGGAAGAACTACGCCGCCTGGCCGAGGACTTCAACGAACGCGGCCTGACCGAGTTCCTACAGAACCTGGCCCTGGTCTCAGACCAGGACACAATTAAAGAGGAAGAAGAAGACCGTTCGCGCGACAACAGCTCGGTGACCCTGCTCACCCTGCACGCCGCCAAAGGCCTGGAGTATAAACAGGTGTTCATCGTCGGTCTGGATGAGAATGTTCTGCCGCATAGCCGCAGCAAGGATGACCCTGAAGAGATGGCCGAGGAACGCCGCCTGTTCTATGTAGGCATCACCCGCGCCAAAGATCAGCTCTACCTGGTACGCGCTGAACGGCGCCGTACCTTTGGCGAATTCGATTTCAGTGAGCCCTCGCGCTTCCTCAAAGACATTGACCCATCTCTCATTTTAAATGAAGGTAAACGCGCTTCCTCACGTAGCAGCCGCTACGAGCAGGACCTCACCTGGGGTCCCTCCTACAACCAGCCGGCAGCGCCCTCCAAAGTGCGCCACATCAGCTTCGAATCTGCGCCTGCCAGCTCAAAAGCTGCCAAATACAAAGCCGGTCAGCGCGTAAAAAGCGAGAAGTTCGGCGAAGGCATCATCCTCGAGAGCAAGCTCGAATCCGACGGCGAAGAGATCATCGACGTTCACTTCAAAGACTACGGCCTCAAGCACCTCATGGCCTCTCTCGCCAACCTCGAGATCCTCCAGTAAAAAGAGCTTTACCGCTAATTACGCCAATTCAACTAATTAATACAATTAACAATAGTTAATACCATTAACATAATTGATTTTGTTTTTTTCGTGTATTTCGTGCCGTTCGTGGTTAGATCTTAGTCCACGAATTCCACGAATGAACACGAAACAAAACCTTAACCGCTAATTTCGCTAATAAAGATTAAGAACGAGTTTCCCGGTATCTGCGTGATACCGGGAAACTGCCTTTAGTTTTTAGATTGTGGATTTTAGAATGATTTTCGTGACAATTTGTGTAATTAGTGGACAGTTTCCACGCCAAATAATAAATATTAGTGTATATTCGCCAAAATAGCCTCATTAGCGGATAAAGCACTTGATTTTAAAAATCGTGGAGGAAAAAAAGAATGGAAAAGGCTGCCGGCAACCAGTAATGGATGAATGATGAAACTGCGGTGCTGTAGTTTTGGAGTTGCCTGTGGTGAAACTGCGACGATGGCAGCCTTTAATCCCAGGACAAGAAGGCTGTTCGAGAAAGAATTATCAGCCAAGTGAAATTATACCCTTTCCTTTCAGTTTGGATGTTAATAATCAGTTAAAAATGAAAACTCTACCCAGGCTGCGGGTAGAGTTTTCATTCGTCTAGAAAGGAGAAAAGAGTCTAATTAAAGGTTGAAGATCACCTGGTTTAAAACCGTCTCAAGATATTCCTGCGAGCCGCTCATGTTGGTCTTGACCTCGCCCATTTCCAGGGCTAGTTTGGAGAGTTCCTCCAGGCCAACCTTGCCGCTGCTGATCTTCTTGCCCAGGTCGGTATCCCAACTGGCGTAGCGTTTTGCTACAAACTGGTCCAGGCGGCCGTCGTCGATCAGAGCTTTGGCGGCACGCAGGCCGTGAGCAAAGGTATCCATACCGGCAATGAAGGCCAGGAAGAGATCTTCCTTGGTATAGCTGCCGCGGCGGGTCTTGGCATCGAAGTTCAGACCGCCATTGGTGAAACCGCCAGCCTTGATCACTTCGTACATGCACAGGGTAGTGTCATAAATATTGGTCGGGAACTGATCGGTATCCCAGCCCAGCAGCATATCGCCCTGGTTGGCATCGATGGAGCCAAAGACGCCGTTGTCGCGTGCCACGCGTAATTCATGCTGGAAGGTATGTCCGGCCAGGGTGGCATGGTTGGCTTCGATGTTCAGTTTGAAATCTTTCATCAGATCGTACTTGGTCAGGAAGTTGATCACGGTCGCGGCATCGAAATCGTACTGGTGCTTGGTCGGTTCCTTCGGTTTCGGCTCGATGTAGAAATCGCCTTTGAAACCCTTGGAGCGGGCATAATCCACGGCCATATGCAGCAAGCGGGCCATGTTGTTCAGTTCCAGGTCCATGTTGGTGTTCAGCAGGGTCTCATAGCCCTCGCGGCCGCCCCAGAAGACGATGCCCCCGGCGCCCAGTTTGAGGCAGATATCGATGTTCTTCTTTACCTGTCCGGCAGCAAAAACGAACACGTCCACGTTGGGGGCAGTGCCCGCTCCGTGCATGAAGCGCGGATTATTGAACAGGTTGGCAGTTCCCCACAGGCATTTCTTGCCGGTTTCTTTTTGCTTCTTGGCAATATAATCGGAGATCTCATCCAGTCGTTTGTTGCTTTCTTCGAGGGAGGCACCTTCGGGGGCGATATCACGGTCGTGGAAGCAGAAGTAATCCACAGACAACTTGTCCATGATCTCGAAGCAGGCGTCCACTTTCTTGTAGGCGATCTCCATCTCATCGGTGGCGCCGAATTTCTTATCCATGGTAGCCGCGCCGAAGATATCGGTACCGCTGGCGCAAAGGGTGTGCCAGTAGGCAACCGCGAATTTCAAATATTCACGCATCGGTTTCCCCAGGATCATTTCTTCCGGGTTATAGAAACGGAAGGCGAACGGATTGGTTGATTTTGGTCCTTCGTACGGGATCTTGGCGATCGTGCTGTACAGTTCAGTCATAACAGTCTTATCTCCTTAATTTTTTGAAGATCAAAGTAGAAATGTTTTACATGAGAATATATTGTATACAAACGCAACATAAGTATAGCGATTTTTAAAGCGAATGTCAACAGGGTTTTATATAAAAATCGGAGCTCAACCGATTTTCCGCTGAAATATTGGCAATTCCGAACCATTTTTTGCCCGAAACTTACACATTGTCCCAATCGTTGCCACAATTTTCAAGTTGACCCTTTGACAATCGTTCTTAAATCACTATAATTAAGTTTTGTTAGTATACAAATTTTGGACTGCTCATGACAAATGCTGTGAAATTCTCCCCTCTCACCGGTGCAGACCAGACGATCGCCCGCAAATACAATCGTGCCCAGATCCTCAACCGCCTGCGGCTGCAGGGAGCTGCCTCGCGTGCCGACCTGGCCAAACAGACTGGTCTCACCCGCAGCACGATCTCGCGTATTGTGGACGAATTGGTCGATGAGAAACTGGTGCATGAGATTGCTTCGTCACAGAACGACCGCGGCCGTCCCGGCATCCTGCTCTCGCTCAATCCCAAAGGCGGCGCCGCCATCGGGCTGGAGATCGGGGTGCAGTTCATCTCAGTGCTGCTGACCGATTTCCTTTCCACTCCCATCTGGCGCGAACGCATTACCCTGCCTGCGGATGCCACCTGGACCAGCTACATCGAACAATCGGAGACCCTGATCCAGACTGCCATCCAGACTGCCGGGGAGAATGAGCTGCATTTGATGGGTATTGGCGTGACGGTCTGGGGGATGGTGAACCGGGCCAATCGCACCATCCATTTCGCACCCAATCTCAACTGGCGCGATGTCGCCCTGGAAGACAAATGGAGCAAGCTCTTCGACCTGCCGGTTTATGTGGAGAACGATGCCAACGCGGCCGCCCTGGGAGAGTATTATTTCGGGGCCGGTAAGAAGATCGAAGATTTCATGTACCTGAGCCTGGATATCGGTATCGGCGGCGGCATCATCTCAAAAGGCCACCTCTTTCGCGGCGCCTATGGTTACGCAGGTGAGATCGGCCACATCACGCTTGATCCCGATGGGGACCTGTGTACCTGCGGCAAACGCGGCTGCCTGGAGACCAAAGCTGGCCGGCGCGTGATCGAACGGCGCTACCGTGAGCTTTCCAAAGAGAATGACCTGCCCCTGGAGAAGATCATCCAGCGCGGACAGGCAGGCGACCCGCTCGCACGCAAACTTTTCGATGAGGTCGGGCAGGCCCTGGGTACTGCCATCGGCCACATGGTCAACCTCATCAACCCGCGTGGAGTGATCCTTGGCTGGGCACTGGCACCGGCCTTCAACATGCTGCTGCCCGGCATCGAAAAAGGCCTGGAACGGTCCGCCCTTCAGGACCTGCGCAAGGACCTGGTGATCATTCCCTCGCTGAACGGCTCTGACGACGCACTTCTGGGCAGTATTGCCCTGGTACTGGACGAGATCATCCGCGAAACGATATAACCCGACTTCAAAAATCTGACGCGCCCGATTTTTTTGGGCGCGTTTTTCATATAAAGTCAGTAATTCTCTTTTGAATGAAATCTGGTATAGTTCACCTTTATGAGCGCTTTGATCGCCTTGATCCCCATTGTCCTCGTCCTCGTGCTGATGCTCGCCTTTCACTGGGGGAGTGCCCAGGCTGGCGCGGCCGGTTGGGCTTGCAGTATCGTGGTCGGATTGCTGGCCTTCGGGTTGAACTGGAATGTCTTCTGGGTCTCCCAGGGCAAGGGGCTCCTGCTCACGCTTAATGTTGTTCTTCTGCTTGTTCCCGGTATCTTTTTATATAGTATGGTCGATGAACTGGGCGGTATCCGCGCCATTTCCCGTGCCCTCGAAAGCCTTGTGCACGATACCGGCTGGCTGCTCATTTTGCAGGCCTGGATGCTTTCCGCGCTGCTGGAGTGCCTGGCCGGCTTTGGTCTGCCGGTCGCCATTACCGCGCCGCTGTTGATCGCGCTGGGTGTGCCGGCCGTCCCCGCAGTAGCCGCCGCGGCTGTGGGGCACAGTTGGGCCAGCAGTACCAGCGGTATGGCCCTGCCGCTACGCATGATCGCGGATATTACCCACTATCCGCCTGAACAGCTTTTCCCCTCGGTCGCCCTGATGGTCGGGGTCGCCTGTTTCCTTTCCGGCCTGGGTGCCGCATTTATTTTGAAACAAAAAGGCTACTGGTGGCGTATTCTGCTGACCTCCATCGTAGTGGGTGGCATCCATTACGTCGCCGGGCAGTTGGGCGCCCTATCTGTAGCCGAACTTTTGGCCACCACCATCGGCTTCTTCTTTGGCGCCCTCCTGGTACGCCGACCCAAAGGGCAGCAGCTAGAGAAGCCCCAGAAGACTGACCCCGCGCTCCGTTCTGGAACACTGGCTTATGGCTTGCTGGTCGTGATCATCCTGCTCGTCAGCTTGTGGCTTGCATTGAATCAACGGCTCGCAAAAGTTTTCTGGACCCTGGCATTCCCGTCTGTGACCACCCGGACAGGATTCAATACGGCTGCCGAGAACGGTTATGTTTTCCACTTTCTCACCCATCCAGGAACGCTGATCATCGTCACCATCCTGCTGGCTGTGCTGCTCTTCCACTTCTCCCCCAAATTTCCTGCTCCGGACCTCAATAAGACACTGCGGCGCACACTGCACTCGGCCGGCCCGGCACTGACTGGTACCCTGTTCATGATCGGTCTCTCGACCATCATGGAACACACTGGCATGACCCAGGCACTTGCCACCGAACTGGGGGCTCTGGCCGGCAGATTTTACCCGCTGTTCTCCCCCCTTATTGGCGTGATCGGTTCCTTTGCTACCGGCAGCAACGTCAATTCGAACGTGTTGTTCGGTACCCTGCAAAAGGGAGTTGCCCTGCTGGTTGGGGCCAGCCCGATCGTCATCCTGGCCGCCCAGACTGTTGGCGGCGGGATGGGCAGCATGATCGCCCCTGCCAAACTGGCAGTCGGCACCAGTACCAGCGCCGCCAAAGGCTTAGAAGGAAAAGTGCTGCGCCTGACACTGCCGATCTCCCTAGGGGTCGCTATTGTGCTGGGGATCCTGGCATTTCTCCTCAGTTAGTTGCATTATTTTAGATATTCGTTATACTGTTAATAGTATTTACTTTAGTAAAGGCTATTAACGATGGCAACCTCCCCTCTGAAAATTCAAAATCACAAGAATAACCGCAACGAGATCAAAGCCGTAGCCTTGCAGCAATTGGCCGAAGCCGGGGCTGCCGGACTTTCGCTGGGCGCTATTGCCCGCCAGGTCGGAGTGACCACGCCTGCCCTCTACCGCTACTTCGAGAGCCGCGAAGCCCTCCTGGCCGAGTTGATGCAGGAAGCCCTCTTTTCCATGACCTCCGCACTGGACGATGCCCTCGAAGGGATCCCCGGCACAGATTACAAGGAGCGGTTCCAGGTGACCTGCTTTGCTTATTATCAGTGGGCAGTCGCCCATCCGCGCGAGTATGGGCTGTTGTTTGGTCCGCCAGCCCCCGGCTGCCGCCTGGAGGACAGCGTAGCGGAAGCCGCCCATCAATGCCTGGTGCGCTTTCTGCGAATTCTGGGCGCCGCCGACCTGGAGGAGAAAGTCGAATTCAGCGGCAACCGTCTGCCCCTGCACCCGGCCCTGACTGCCCGCCTCAAAATGGTCCAATTTCAGCAGAAAAGCTATTCTGAAAAGGTCACTTACCTGGCTCTATCTGCCTGGAGTTTCATCCATGGAATGGCTTCACTGGAGCTGAACGGCTGTTTTTCTTCATTGGTATCCGATCAGACAGAAGATTTCGCCAAGTTGGAGATCCGCCGCTTCGTTCAATCCATCGGGCTCAAGTAAGGGCTTATATCCGGGGCCTTCTACAGTCTCTTGAGATTTCGGGATCAAATAAGTAAAATCATTCCTGTATATAAAGGAAAAAGGATACGATCATGCACAGCAGTGAACTTCAAAGTCTTCCCCATATCGTCATTGTCGGTGCCGGGTTTGGAGGGTTGCGGGCAGCCCGCGCCCTGGCCCACGCACCGGTTCGCGTTACTCTCATCGATAAGAACAACTATCACCTGTTTCAGCCGCTCCTCTACCAGGTGGCCACCGCCGGCATTTCTCCAGCCGAGATCGCCCACCCGGTCCGCGCCATCCTCCGCGGGCAGAAGAATCTCGAATTCGTCCTGGCCGAGGTGAAAAATGTGGACCTGCCGGGGAAAGTCCTGCGTACTTCCGTTGGCGATGTCGCCTTTGACGCCCTCATCCTGGCAGTCGGCGGAGTGACCCAGTATTTTGGTATCGCCTCCCTTGAAGAGAACGCCTATGGTCTCAAGAATATCGACGATGCCACATCCGTACGCAACCATCTGTTGACCATGTTCGAGCTGGCCAACCAGGAGACCGACCCTGCCGTGCGCCAATCGATGCTCACCTTCGTGGTGGTCGGCGGCGGCCCGACCGGTGTAGAGATGGCCGGCGCCATCTCGGAACTGACCCGTGTGGTCCTGGCGAAGGATTACCCGCACTTGAATAGCAGCGACATTCAGGTGATCCTGCTGGAGGCCTTCGACAAACTACTGCCGGCCTTCCCGCCTGAATTGAGCGAGAACACCGTCAAAGTGCTGCGCAAAAAGCATGTAGATGTACGCTTCGGCGGAGCCGTGGCCGATTACAGCGGTACAAGCGTCACCCTCAAAGACGGCAGCATCATCCCCACCCAGACGGTCATCTGGGCAGCCGGGGTCAAAGCCGCCCCGGTGCTGGGCAGCCTGGGGGTTGCCCGCGGCAGCCTGGATCGCGTGCCGGTGGATTCCACCCTACAGGTAAAGGACTACCCCTTCGCTTTTGTGATTGGTGACGCCGCCCTCTTCACCGGCCCCGACGGCAGACCGCTGCCCATGGTCGCCCCAGTAGCCATGCAGCAGGCCGAAGTGTCGGCAAAGAACGCTCTGGCTGTCCTCAGCGGCCAGCCTCTTAAAGAGTTCATCTATAAAGACCCCGGTTCCATGGCTACCATCGGCCGCCGCCAGGCGGTAGTGCGCCTGGGGAAGATGAAATTCCGTGGTGTGATCGCCTGGTTCCTCTGGCTGTTCGTTCACCTCATGCAGCTCGTCGGCTTCCGCAACCGTGTCATCGTCCTGGTCAACTGGGCCTGGGATTACCTCTTCTACGACCGCGCCGTGCGCATGATCGGCCCTTGTATTTAAAAATTAACCGCTAAATCACGCCAATTAACGCTAATGGAATAATGAGGGAAAAATGTCAGGACCTCGCCCTTTGTGGAAAAAACTTTAACCACAAAGGCACAATGTACACAATTAAAAAGTGCAAGAAAAGCAAAGAAGGGCTTTTTTTCGTGTCATTCGAGGCTTTCGTGGTTACTGTACTTACCCCATGATCCATTCGCGCCCATTAGCGTAATTTGGCGGTTTAGAGCTCCTTGGGTTTTCTTGGTTTATTCATAGTGTCCTTTGTGCTTTGTGGTTAGCTCTGGGTTTTCTTGGTTTTCCCATCGTGCCCTTGGTGCCTTTGTAGTAAAAACATCTGTATAATCTAAAGCACAGGAGATTCTATGCTTCCCTTAGGCGACGACAATTCCACCCGACGTACCGTACCGATCATTACCTACCTGCTGATCGCAGCCAACTTTCTTGTCTTTTTCATCGAGCTGGCAGCCGGGGACCAGTTCATCAATACCTGGTCCTTCGTCCCGGCGGTCTACCAGGCGGACCGGCTCTTTGGCTGGATCACCATCTTCACCTCCATGTTCATGCACGGGGGCTGGATGCACATCCTCGGGAACATGCTTTACCTGTGGATCTTTGGCGACAACGTGGAAGATCGGCTCGGCCACGGGCGCTTTTTGCTCTTTTACCTGGCCTGCGGTGTTGCTGCCGCCTTTGCCCAGATGATGCCCGACCCCAATTCAACCATTGGCTGCCTGGGAGCTTCAGGAGCGATCGCCGGGGTGCTTGCCGGTTACCTGGTGCTCTTCCCACGGCAGCGCGTGCGTGTGCTGCTGCTCAACTTTGTCATCCCACTGCCATCAATCGTAGTCATTGGCTTCTGGTTCATTCTGCAGCTCTTCAGCCAGTTCAGCGGCAGCTCCGACGGTGTGGCTTACATGGCCCACATCGGCGGCTTCCTGACGGGTCTGGTCCTCGTACTGCTGCTGCGTAAACGTCAGGCGCCCCCGCAGTTACCTTACTAAGGGATCTTCTTTTTGGAACATAAACAATCGGTCCATATATATGGACCGATTGTTATATTAACCTTATACAATGAAATCGGAGAAATTGAATCATCTTTCTGAGAAAGGTAAGATTAAACCAGAAAATAATCGCTCAGGAGTATTTAATAATGTCCTCTTTGAATCCATCCACAACAAGTTCAGAAGACCGCCTGGATATGAAAAAGATCCTGCCAGTCTTTGTGATTATCTTCATCGACCTGCTCGGGCTGACCATCATCATCCCGCTTCTATCGCTCTATGCCGCCTCCTTTGGAGCTTCAGCCAGCATCATCGGGCTGCTCGGGGCCTCTTACCCGGCCGCGCAATTTATCGGCGCACCATTTTTGGGGCGGCTCTCGGATCGATTTGGCAGAAAGCCCATCCTGCTGCTCAGCCAGGTGGGCACCCTCATCGGATTTCTGTTCCTGGGGTTCTCGAACGCATTATGGATGCTGTTCGCAGCCCGGATCATTGACGGTCTTTCAGGCGCCAATATCTCGACTGCCCAGGCCGTCATCAGTGACAGCACCAATGAAAAAACGCGTACCCAGGGGCTGGGGCTGGTCGGCGCTGCCTTTGGATTGGGGTTTGTGGTGGGTCCAGTGATCGCGGCTATCTCCCTGGCCGTTACCAACAATAATTATCATATTCCGGCATACATCGCCGCCGGTTTTTCCCTGTTATCCATTCTCCTCACATTCTTCCTTCTTCCGGAAACACTTCAAAAAGGTTCCTCAACCAGCCAGAAACGCAGCTTTTCACTGAAAGCTTTTGTAGAAGCAATGAATAAACCCCTGGTGGCGATTCTGCTCAGCTTGATATTCCTGCAGCAGGTGGCCTTTGGTGGATTCCAACAGATCCTCAGCCTGTTTACCTTGAACCGGTTGGGGTTGAATGGCTCGGGGAATTCCATTCTCTTTGTGTTTGTGGGGATCGTGATCGTAGCCATCCAGGGCTATTTCATCGGCCGCTGGAGCCGCAAAAAAGGGGAGCGCTGGTTGATCCATTTTGGGCTGGCCATGCTGGCACTTGGATTAGTACTGACCGCATTTACTCCACGGCAGCCCGCCCCCTGGTATGATCAAAAGACCGTTGCCGCAGAGTTGACCGGCGGCAGGGCCCTTGCCGGAGAAACCCCACCGACCCAATCCCTGCAGGTCTCCATTCCACCCGACACGAATAAAGGCTTTCTGGGGCTGGGCTGGATCCTTTTGGCGATGGTCCCGGTCGCGATTGGCGGCGGTGTGCTTCAACCTTCGCTCAACAGTTTACTCACCCGCAGCGTTACCCCGGAGGAGATCGGTGGAACTCTGGGCATCTCCGCAGCCTTGTTGAGCGGCGCGAATTCAATCGCCCCCGTGATCGGCGGACAGCTCTTTCAACACTTTGGATCAACTGCGCCGTTCCTGGTTGGGGGCGTGATCTGTGTCTTACTCTGGCTTTACTCTTTGAAGAGCCTACGGTCAGAAACTCTCACGCTTTGATCCGGCGCCAGGAACTGTCATTCAGGTTTTCCACAAATTGATATCAAAAGAGCCGGAGGTCCGGCTCTTTTTTCTAACTAATCACTAGGGAGTGAGGATTTTGACCTAAAAAGGGAACTGATTCCCGCCCAGACCAGTTTGAACAACCCGATCACCGGCTGCAGCAGCCAGTTCACCAGTTGGTTGAAACTGCCAAAACCACTGCTGAGCCATTCAAATACAGGCCGTGTCTTTTGTACCAGGGGAGAGTGGGCATACCATAAGGAGAAGGCAATGATCACCAGGCTGATACCCAGCCGCAGCCAGGAGTTCATGGTGAAATCGCCAAATTCGCTGGCCATGATCTCCAGGCCGATCACCATGATCAACACGTAAGCCGCAGTTTTCAAGATCGGCTCGCGGTCCACCCAATAGCTGAACCATCCCGCAGCTACACGCATTAGCAGGATGCCTATGAAAACACCTACCACCACCAGCCAGAAGCGGTCAGAGATGGCCACAGCAGTCACCACATTATCCAGACTGAATACAATATCCGAAATTTCAACAGTTAAAACGATCGACCAGAATCCTTTTTGTTTGGCCTGCTGAGCGATTGCCTCTTCTTCGGCATCTTCTTTTTTCTCAGTGCTCAGGTTGTCAAATGCCAGCCATACCAGGTAGAACGCGCCCAGGACCTTGATCCATGGGGTTTGGCTGATCTCGGTAGCCAGGAAAAGCATCAATCCCTGTGCCAGATAGGCCCCGATGAGGCCCACACGCAATGCTGCGGTACGTTGGTTGCCCAGGGCCGGGTGCAGCCAGTCGCCGACTTTTTGCAGTGCCTTTGGCCAGTAAACCGGGCGGTCGTCCGGAAGAAATGCCACCAGGGACCCTAATACCGCCGCATTGTCGATTGATAGGATGACCTGGAAGAAGATCAGTTGCACAATGATGATAGGGATTGACCAATCCATAGAAACTCCATTAACTCTAAAAGAATGGGGGAGTAATCACAACATACGAAATTACACCGGTAAATTTGAGTAAGCCCAGTATAGCAATTCAGGCAATTCCCGGTTAGTGAAGGATGACGTTAAATCCGCCGTATTTCATCTATCCGCATTATGACGTTGTCATATTTCAGGCCATGATTTACGGCATAAGAACATGGATAAAAAAAGCACCCCGGGCGGGGTGCTGAACTTCAATACTATTGAGTGATTACTCGCTGATCTCTGAATCGGATTTGGAAGAAGCGTCTGCTTTCTTTTTTCCAAAGCCGAATAAAGTTGAAATGCCCGACCAGATCAGTTTGAGCAGGCTGAGGATCGGCAGCAGGATCCAATCCAACAGTTCATTGATGTTGGCAAAACCCTGACCAATCCAGACGAAGATCGGCCGCATCTTTTGAAAGAGTTTGGAATGTGAGTATGCCAGGCACAACAGGATGACCGCCAGGCTGATTCCCAGCCGCAGCCAGGAATTAATATTCACATGGGCAAATTCAGCATAAATGATCTCGCCGCCAATGACCAGGATCAGCATGTAAGCTGCCTTTTTCAAGATCGGTTCGCGGTCCACCAGGTAGCTGAACCAGCCCGCCGCAATACGCATGAGGAAGATGCCAATGAAAACGCCAATGACCACCAGCCAGAAGCGGTCTGTGATGGCCACTGCTGCCACAATATTATCGATGCTGAAGACAATATCCGAGATCTCAACGGTCAGCACGATCGACCAGAAGTTTACCTTTTCGATCGGGTGGGTGTGCGCATCCACCTCGCCAGGTTCAGCTTCGCCAAGGTTATCGAAGGAGAGCCGGATCAGGTAAAACGCTCCCAGTATCTTGATCCACGGGGTATGACTGATCGTGGTAGCCAAAAAGAGCATTAACCCCTGGGCGATGTATGCGAAGATGAGGCCCACCCGTAAAGCGGCGGTTCTTTCATTTCCCAGGAAGGGATGCAGCCAATCACCGATCTTCCACAACGCTTTAGGCCATTGAATGGGTTGATCATCCGGCAAATGGGCTACCAAAGAACCCAGCACTGCCGCGTTATCGATCGAAAGGATCACCTGCAAAAAGATCAATTGCAAAATAACCAGGGGAATTGTCCAATCCATATTGTCTCCAATAAACAAATCTGCGATGAAACCTGTAAGGATAACTTGGAAGTGTACCGGTATGCGTTCTGTGCAGCCAGTGATTTAAAGCCCCGATTCATTTGCCATTCATCATTCTCTTGCTTAAGTGCTATATTTTAGTAGAATTAATTGATTAAAGAAAAGTAAGATAAAAAGACACATTGAACGAATGTAAATAAAATTTATCTTTACTAAGGAGATCGAAATGGATGGCTTGGAGGATATTCTTGCGGTAATTCTGGGCGGTGGAAGAGGAACCCGTCTTTCACCACTGACCCAGGAACGTTCTAAACCCGCGGTGCCAATGGCAGGTAAATATCGCCTCATTGATATACCCATCAGCAATTGCATTAACTCCGGCATCATTCGCATAGCAGTCCTGACGCAGTTCAATTCTGTTTCATTGAACCGTCACATCACCCGCACATATAATTTCGATTCTTTCCACCCCGGCTGGGTACAGGTTTGGGCAGCTGAACAGACCTTTTCTAGCAACGCCTGGTATCAGGGCACTGCCGATGCAGTCCGTAAACAACTGCTGCAGATCCGCTCCTCAAAAGCAAAATATGTTCTCATCCTGGCGGGCGACCACCTTTATCGTATGGATTTCTCAAAAATGGCGAAGTTCCACATCGAGAACAATGCGGACATCACGATCGCCGTTCAACCCACCACCATGGCAGAGGCTGACCGGTTTGGCATTCTCAAGCGGGATGAGCACATGCGGCTCACCGATTTCTATGAGAAACCCAAAGATCCTGAGACCCAGAAACGATTCATCAGCCGCGACGATAAAGAGAAACCGCTGTTGGCTTCTACCGGTATCTATTTGTTCAACACCGACGCCTTATGCGAATTGATCGAAGATAATAATATGGATGACTTCGGCGGACAGGTGATTCCCGCCGCTATCAAGACTCACAATGTATTTGGTTTCGACTTTGAGGGATTCTGGGAAGATATTGGAACGATCCGGTCATTTTATGATACCAACCTGGCCTTGACCCTTCCCAACCCGGCGTTCGACTTTTTTGATCCCGAACGCCCCATCTATACCCATCCGCGCTTTTTGCCCGGATCAAGAATCACCCACAGCGTTCTGGAGAATGTCCTTTTGGCTGAAGGATGTTCCATAGATGACTCTGAGATCCATCATTCTGTGATCGGCCTGCGCAGTCAGATCTGCTGCAATTGCGTTATTCGAGATACAGTGATGATGGGGGAAGATTACTACGAAAGCCCAGATTCGACTGAGAACGGCCAGGTCCCGCTGGGGATTGGCCAAAATTGCATCATTGAAGGAGCGATTATCGACAAAAATGCCCGAATAGGTGAAGGGACGATCATCAAACCCTTCCCGCGCGGCACAGAGATTGACGAAAAGAATTGGGTGGTTCACGACGGAATCGTGGTGATCCCGAAAAATGCAGTCATAGAACCGAATACCCATATCATTCCGTAATTTCCAGGCATGACGATCACCGCCATTGCAAGATCAAGGAGTTAGTAAATGACAACAAAACAGATTACTTCCCTCGGCGAAGGGGAGCAACCGAAGGTTACCTGGCACTCGTTATCTACAGAGGATGTACTCAACCAACTGGATACGAAGCTGGAACAGGGGTTGTCTGAAGCTGTCGCCGCAGAACGGCTGGGTCAATTTGGTCCGAACCAATTGGCCGAAAAGCCGCGCCGTTCATTTGTTATGCTTGTGCTCGATCAGTTGAAGAGCTTCGTTATCCTTCTGCTGATCGCCGCCTCGATCATTTCTGCCATACTCGGTGAGTGGGTGGATGCCGGGGCGATCATTGCCATTGTGATCCTCAACGCTGTTATGGGCGTTGTTCAGGAATCACGTGCTGAAGAAGCACTGGCCGCATTGAAGAAAATGGCCGCGCCCGATGCGCAGGTAATGCGGGGAGGCAAGCGTCTTTCCGTCCCGGCTGCCCAGTTGGTCCCCGGGGATATCGTCTTTCTCGAGGCCGGTAACTTTGTTCCGGCTGATCTGCGCCTGCTGGAATCTGCCAACTTGCGCGTAGATGAAGCTGCTCTGACCGGTGAATCCGTGCCTGTGCAAAAGAACGCTGCCCTGGTGGTGGATGCTGAAAGCAGCCTGGGCGACCGCAAGAATACTGCCTTTATGGGCACAGTTATCGCTTACGGCCGCGGCAAAGGCGTTGTGGTTTCCACCGGTATGCACACCCAGCTCGGTCTGATCGCCACCATGCTCCAGGCGGTCGAAGAAGAAGAAACCCCGCTGCAAAAACGCCTCGACCAATTGGGCAAGACACTCGGTTATGCCTGTCTGGGCGTCTGTGCCATCGTCTTTGCCACCGGTATGCTCGAAGGCGGCCACCCGCTGACGCTTTTCATGACCGCCATCAGCCTGGCCATCGCGGCCGTACCTGAAGGGCTGCCCGCTATCGTTACCATCAGCCTGGCCCTGGGTATGCGCGAGATGATCAAACGCCACGCGCTCATCCGCCGCCTTTCCTCAGTGGAGACCCTGGGTTCTGCCACGGTCATCTGCTCGGATAAGACCGGCACGCTGACCCAGAACGAAATGACTGTCACCCGCATCTGGGTGGACGGTCAGTTCACCTCGGTTTCCGGCCAGGGGTATTCCCCCAAAGGCGAGTTTGCGGTGAACGACAGTCCGGTGAACCTCGATGAATTCCCCGGTGTGCGTACCGCCCTGTGGGTAAGCGCGCTCAATAATGATGCCGTCCTCGAAAAAGTGGAAAAAGAAGACGGTACCTTTGATTTCCGGATGGTGGGCGATCCCACCGAAGGATCGCTGCTGGTGGCTGCGTACAAAGCCGGCGCCCTGACCTCTGAATTGAACCGGGCCTACCCGCGTGTCAACGAAGTTCCCTTCGATTCCGAACGCAAGCGCATGATCACCATCCACACCGTGGATGATCCGCAGCAAAAAGATATATCGCCATTCACCAGTGACGACCAGAAAAAATGGAACGTGATCGCGGTGAAGGGTGCCCCTGATATGGTGCTGAACCTGTGTACCCACTATCACCCCATGAATGATGGCGCAGCCGTCCCGATGGACGCGGCTGCTCGCGAGCGCATCCTGGCAGCCAACGATGCCATGACCAAAGACGCCCTGCGCGTGCTAGGTGTGGCCTACCGTGTGGTCAAAGAACTTCCCGCTGAGATCTCGGCGGATACGCTCGAGCACGACCTGGTCTTTGTCGGCCTGGTAGGCATGATCGATCCGGCCCGCACCGAGGTCAAACCAGCCCTGCTGACTGCCGCCAAAGCCGGCATCCGCACCATCATGATCACCGGCGACTATCCCAAGACCGCCCAGGCCATCGCTGAGAACATCGGCCTGCTGCGTCCGGGGCACAAAGTGATGACCGGCGCCCAGTTGGATGCGATCGACGATACAACACTCAAAGCGGAAGTGGAACAGACGGATGTCTTCGCCCGTGTTTCCCCTGAGCACAAGATGCGCATCGTGGACGCACTCAAAGCCAACGGTGAGATCGTGGCCATGACCGGCGACGGCGTCAATGACGCCCCGGCCATCAAGCGCGCCGACATCGGCGTCTCGATGGGCATCACCGGTACCGACGTTGCCAAAGAGACCGCCGACATGGTGCTGACCGACGATAACTACGTGAGCATCGTCTCTGCGGTGGAGCAGGGACGTATCATCTACTCCAACATCCGCAAGTTCGTGTACTACCTCATCTCCTGCAACCTGGCCGAGATTCTCATCATCTTTCTGCCGACCGCGTTGGGCCGGTGGGTCTTCCCGCTGATCGTTCCCAACCTGGTGATCACCCCGGATAACTATGCTCCGCTGACAGCCATTCAATTGCTCTGGCTGAACCTGGTCACCGACGGCGCTCCGGCCCTGGCCCTGGGTACAGAAAAAGGCGACCCGGACATCATGGACCAGAAACCGCGTCCGCCGCAGGAATCCATCATCAACCGCGACATGCGCATCGGCCTGATAGTCCAGACCATCGCCATTTCTTCGGTAGTCCTGGTGGCTTTCATGATCGGACTGCGCCACGATGTGGCTTACGCCCATACTATGGCGTTTGCCACCCTGTCGCTTTCAGAGCTGATCCGCGCTTTCACCTCCCGCTCGGAACGCTACGGGCTCTTCAAGATCGGCGTCTTTTCAAACAAATGGATGAACATCGCCGTGGCTGCCTCCGCCGCCCTGGTCTTCATGGTCATCTACATCCCCTTCTTCAACCCGATCTTCCAGACTGAACCGCTAACCCTGACCGAATGGGAATTGGTCCTTCCGCTGTTGTTGGTCCCCTCCATCGCCGCAGAGATCACCAAGTTCTTCCTTAGGCAGGCTGCTAAGAAATAACGAACGTAATACCAATTCCCCGGTATCTTGAAAGATGCCGGGGATTTTTTTTTATCCAGGATGTAATAATAATGGATTTTTTCCTGCCAAACTTTAATAGCCGATACTTGTCAATAACTAAATTTATTCCGGGATTGATAGTTGCTGTTTTCTAAAGATCAAGCTGATAATCAACCCGAACAAAGTTCCCTCAGGAATCCATAGGATTATCCAATAAATCATGTTTATGAGATTAAAAGGATTATCGGTGGTGATTGGAGAATGAGGGTATAAGCTGCCTGGCAAAACAATGCAAAAGTAATAAACAATTGGGAGACTAATCGTACCAATAATTGCATTCCATAAATTCTTTTGATTTGTCCGACCTGCCAGAAGGATAGCCCCAATTATCAATAAGAGATCAAATACAATATTACTTATTGAGGAATTTATAGAAAATTTTTCTTGCAAGTATTTTGGTAAGAGATAACATAATACTGGCGCAAGTGCAGCGGTAATACTAATGGGTAGAAGAAAGGTCCGTTTTTTATTTCTGGCTACACAGAAAGCCATGCTTAAAAATGCCCCATCTAGTCCAAATCCCAAATAGGGAAGAAGCCATTTAAGCGTTAAAGGGGCATCAGAAAAAGACACATTTTGAACGAATAAAGTTGCATAAGGAATAAACCACCCTAACAATCCAACAATAAAAAACCATCCAAACTGTTTGCTTTCATTTGTCAGGGAGGTAAATAATAATCCTCCAATCAGGGCAGCAGCAACACATCCGCAAGTAGTTGCCAGGACATGATACCAGCCACCCCGGTTATTAATTGCTGATACAAACAAAAGGGTAAAGATCACAGAAAATTCTTTAACAAAAGAGAGCCCAATACCAAAACTAATTGCTCCCCGGGCTACAAAATGTGAAGGTTGAAAAGCACCAGTTTTAATCATTCTTTTTTCCTCCAAATTGGTGCGCAATATCAAAATTGGAAGATCGAAAAGTTCTTGAACACAGACTGCAGCAAGAGATCTTTTCCCTTCACCTGCCGCCTCGTTAACCATCTCAGAAAAAACGATCTCCATTTCCTCTTTAAATTCCCTTTTGAAATTTGGCGGGAAGAGTTCCATCAACAGACAATGGATTTTCTTGATCATGTGAAGTGCAGAATTCATACTTGTTCCCCTAACGAGCGAGATTCAGCAATTGTCACCAGAGATTGAAGACGCATCGTTTCAGTATTCAGAATTTGACGGCCAAGGGCAGTCAATATATATGTTTTTCGGGGTCGTCCCGATTCATCCGGATCTGGATCTTCGCCATACCGTTTAATCCAACCATCATCAAGCAGACGTTTCAATGCTGTGTAAAGTGTACTGGTACTCATATCAATACGACCTTCACTCATACTTTCAACGTCTTTTGCAATTGCATAACCATGCTTTGCCGATGAAGACAGGCTAAGTAATATGAAGAAAGTAGTTTCTGTTAATGGGTGATTTGTAATCAGGGAATCGTTTGTCATAGTAATAAAACTCTCCATAGGTCGTTAGACGATGTATCGTTAAATGATATAATACTGCAAGTTTTTTCAGAAATCAAGTCCTAATATTCCAATTTTTTCAATTACTTAAAAGTAAATAGGTTTCAGGATTTGAAGAGGTAATAATTTTGATTTTAAATTTTTTGAATGAGAATATTTTTCGTGTGTTTCGCTTATTTCGTGGTTAATTGCATTTTCCTACGAACGGCTTGAACAATACAAATAGGAAAAATAATTAGTCTGGGAGTTTTTTTTTAAAACAATCGCAATTATGATTATCTGCGATTAATTTGGCAGAAATAATCATTCAATTTTCAGACGAAACAGTCAAATCGAAATGATTCTAACCTTTATATCTTCAATAACCTGTTTTACTGGCGCGTAACTGCGCCGGTGGATTGCGCACGGTCCGTTCTGTTTCAAACATTCCTGGTGAAGTTTCGTTCCGTACCCCTTATGGCGGGCAAAGCCGTACTGCGGATACTCCTGCTCGCAGGCGATCATCCATGCATCCCGATGGGTCTTGGCCAGGATGGAAGCCGCGGCAATGCTTAAGCTGCGCTGGTCACCTTTGATGAGCGCAGTCTGCGGGGAGTCTTCATCGGGCAGAAACAGAGCGTCAATTAGAAGATGCTGTGCTTCGATCTGAAGCTGGCGCAGGGCCCTCTGCATGGCCAGGCGAGTCGCGGGCAGGATGCCGATCGTGTCGATCTCTTCCGCGCTGCATTCGCCGACCGCCCAGGCCAGGGCAGCCTCGTGGATCACCGGGGCAAGTTCACTCCGGCGTTCAGGGGTTAATTCTTTTGAATCTCGTACACCTTTGAGAGTTTGGAGGATCGCCTCCTCCACAGGCAAGATCACCGCGCCAGCTACCACCGGGCCTGCCCAGGCTCCGCGTCCAGCCTCATCTAACCCGGCAACCCGCAAGAGCCCTTGCTGCCACAGGCATTCTTCAAAACGAAGATCGGGCGCCGCTGGGATCTGCGCCGGGTCAATCCTTGTCGGCATAAACGCCTGTGCGGATATTCCTGCGGATGGTAAAGAGGTCCAGCGCCATCTTGGCCGAATCGCGCAGTACGTTGATCTTGCTGCGCGGCTGGTAATACCAGGGGATGGGGACTTCCACCAGGCGGTACTTCCTCTGGCGCGCGATCGCCAGCACCTCGACATCGAAGGTCCATCCGGGGATGGTCATCTTCGGGAAAAGAGTTTCAGCAGCCTGTGCCGTGAAACACTTGAAACCGCATTGTGTATCGTTTAATTCAGGTAAGGTCAGGAGGCGGACCATTGTGTTGAAAACCCTTCCCACTAAATGCCGGTAAGGAGGTTCATCATAACGTACTGCCCCTTTTGCCTCCCGCGAAGCGATGGCGATATCATAGTTTTCAAGCTGTGGCGGCAGAAAGTGCAATATCTCTTCCACCGGCATTGAAAGATCGACATCGCAGACAAAGCGGTAGGCCCCCCTGGCCGCCAGCATCCCGGTCTGGACCGCGCGGCCCTTGCCGGGCAGGTCATTGTGCAGCACTATCGCGTGTTCATTATTATGAGCATACTCCTGCGCGATCTGGAGCGTGGCATCCGTGCTGCCGTTCTCGATAATGACCACTTCACATGGAAAAGGCAGGCTGCGAATAAAAGCATCTACCTTCTGCAAAGTATCTGGCAGCCGTTCCTCTTCATTGTGTGCAGGGAAGAGAATCGACAAAAAGACAGGGGAAGTGGCAGTCGTGTTATCCATGATTTCCTAAATTATAAATGGTTTTTTATTCCCCGCCTAACTTCGATCCAATTCGCCTTTAAAATAATAAAACTCACTTTTCAGTGAGTTTTAAGTCGGGGTGGGCGGACTTGAACCGCCGACCCCCGCGTCCCAAACGCGGTGCGCTGGCCAACTGCGCTACACCCCGATGTGGATAGAGTATAATCCGAAGCAGGCTAAAACGTCAAGGAACCCAAACATGGATTTTTCCACTCCAAAATCTCTTTATATCCTGCTCCTCAGCCTTCTCTTTGGCGCAATCCTGGCAGGCTGCGCGTCTCCTTCATTGAAAGTTACTCCCATGCCTACAGACACTCCCGCCGCCACATTCACCGCCAGCCAGACCCCGCTGCCTTCAGCCACACCTGAACCTACCCGCCCTGTCTGTACCCAGACGACCGGAACGATCACCACCACCACCCTGACCAGCAAACTCTCAAAATTTCCCACTGAACTCAAGATCTACACCCCGCCGTGTTACATCCCGGGCGGTGAAAAAAAATACCCGGTCCTTTATATGCTGCACGGACAAACCTACACCGATTCACAATGGATCGATCTTGGCCTGACCAGTAAAGCCGATGCGCTTATCAGCAGCGGAGAGGTCGTCCCCATGATCATCGTCCTCCCCAATGAGGCAGAATCCATGACCTTCGCGGACACCTCTCACTTCGGCGATATCATGGTCGATGTCGTGCTGCCCTACATCGACAGCAATTATTCTGTTTGTACGCTCAGGAGCTGCCGGGCAATAGGCGGGCTTTCACGCGGAGGCAACTGGGCAGTCCGCATCGGCCTTTCGCATACCGATCTATTCACTGCCATTGGTGCCCATTCCGCCCCGCTCTTCTACGGAGACTTGCAGCGGGTCGATCAGTGGGTTGCAGCCTCATCCGCTGTACCGATGATCTACATTGATTTTGGAAAAAGCGACGAAGACCGCGCCGATATGCTGCAATTCGATCAAAAACTCACAGATCTGGATGTAGCTCATCAGATGCTGCAATTCCTTGGTTTTCACGATGCCGATTATTGGTCTGCTCACACTGCCGATTACCTGGATTGGTATTCCCAATCCTTTACTTCCACGGCTAATTAATCCCCCAGGTTGAATACCGTCTCACCATCCCAACTCAGGCACAAAAGACCGTTTACCCGGTTTTCCGCCACGATCACCGTCGCCACATCCGGGATGTGGCTCTGGGCGTAATCATTGGAAATATTCTTTAAGATCAGCGGCAGCATGCACGAGTAAAGCCCGGCATGCCCCACCAGCAGCAGATTCGCCTCTGGATCTCCGCCAAATTGTTCCACCAGTTCATCGATGAATGGCAGGAACCTGGCCTTGACATCATTGAAGCTCTCCCCGCCGTGGATGCGCGCTTCATCCTCCTGGTCCAGCCACCAGCGCGAGTAAATATCCTGATGCAGTTTCCACGATGCCGCGTCGCTGCGGCCTTCCAGATCGCCCATATCCGGTTCGCGCAATCCATCAGCCGTGATCACCTTGCCTCCAAGATATTGGGTCAGGACCTGCGCGGTTTCCTGCGCGCGCGGGATCGGGCTTGAGTAGATCCGCTCAAAATGAATCTCTCTGAGCTGCCCGGCCAGTTGAAACGCCTGCTGACAGCCCAACTCCGTCAGGGGATGGTCCTGGTCGCGGTTGGCGATGATCTTCAACTGGTTGGCAGTGCTCTGCCCGTGGCGTACAAAATAGAGCTTCATAGGTCAGGCGTACAGCTCCGGGTTCTTGAACGGGATCAACGCGAAAATTACCGCCGGCACATACAACCCTGCCCGGTCCACTGCATCATCAGTGAGGATCCCCACGGCGCCGTTGGTCTGCTTGGAGTTGCTGCGGCCGAATACCTGGTCATCCGCCAACCCCAGCTCCATGCCGCCGCGTACCAGTTCTGCCACCTTCTCTGGCAAAAAGAACTCGCCGCTGCGGCCTTTGCCGGCGAAATGCTTATCCAGCACGACCACCCAGGCGAACACGCCGATCTGTCCGTTCAACTCCTCCGCGCCGCCCTCGATACCCACCCAGAAATCCGCGTCGGGCATCTGTTCTTTCACCACCTGGGCTCGCTCCGCAGCACCCTGCAGTGTCTCGGCATCTGTCATCGGCTGCACCGAGATATTCGGCTGCACCTTCGCGGAACGCACTACAAACTCTTCCTCCGGGAACATCGCCGAAAAGCCCTGTACAGCAGCGTTCATTTTTACCGGGTTGGCCGAAGCGATCACAATGGTTTTCATAATAAAGTCAATTCCTTTTAGAGTATTTTACTGGTAAATACCTAATTTTTGAATTTATTTTCCAGGATTCGATATAATGAACATATTAGATATTACACACGATTACTGGAGTACGCTTCATGAAAGATGAGATCCTCGCCCTGGAAAACAAAGCAATGGAGCGTTGGCGAATTGGCGACACAGGTGGACTTTCACGGCTCGCCGCAGAAGACATTCTCTACTTTGATCCCGGCCTGGTCCGGCCCATCGACAACCTGATCGATTTCAAGGTCTATATGCGCCGCATGCAGGGGCAGAATCACTACCAACTTTCTGAATTCATCGATCCCAGGGTGGAGATCATCGGTGATGCCGCCCTGCTTACTTATAATTACCGCTCCACTGAGCTTTCAGCCGAAAGAACGGCCATCGTGCGAACTCTCTGGAACTGTTCTGAAGTCTACTTCAGGCGCAACGACCGCTGGCAAGTTGTGCACCGACACTGGTCTTTTTGCAAACAGAAATTGCCGCAAACCCTCGAAATTTCCCTGCCCATCCAGATGGAACCCGTTCAGTATGACGGAATGCTTGGCACTCTGATGACGCTTGAATGTGCCGCCATGGACCGCTGGCGCAAAGGCGATGTGAGAGGCTTCTTCGATCTCTACACTGCCGATTTTACCTACTTTGACCCCGGTACTCCCCAACGTATCAATGGTCAGAAGGCCATGAAAGAAGAACTGGACCTGCGCCAGGGCAAGGTCCATTACGAGATGATGGATTTCATCGAGCCCCAGGTACGCGTGTTGGGCGACCTGGCTGTGCTGGCCTACCGCTTCCTCTCCACCCGCCTTAACCGCGACGGTTCCGTCGCCAGCCGCACCCCGTGGAACTGCACCGAAGTCTACATCCGCCGCGGCGGTCAGTGGCGCATTCTGCACAACCACTGGTCATATATCCGGGGGAGTAGAGAATAAAGTAGAGGACCACCCTATCATTCGATAGGATTGGGGGTTAGAAATCGTGCATGATCAGCAAATGTTCTAACACTTTAGACATTTTTGTGTCAATTTTATTTCTCATTATGGGAATCTATTTTGTTTATTACGGGGCCAAACGGATCAAAGGCATTTTTGTGTATTCCGGTAAGGAAGTGATCCATCTTTTCATCATTAAACTATCAAAAGGTGACAAAGAATATTCAAAAGAGAAAAAAAGACTGCGGTCAGGCTGGAAAAACAATGTGCGGATTGCAATTGAATCATTTATAAGCGGTCTTTTATTATTCCTTGGAGCAACATTTTTCTTTTTGATCGGTATTGCCAATTGTTATTTTAAATGATCCGGACGAGACATTGGGAGAATATCCGATGGAGCAGAGAGTAAGAACAATTCATGAGCGTGGAATAATTTGAAGTTAAATCAATTAAATTAGAAATCTTTGATGGAACGATTAATATGAAAAAATCAGTATCTCTAATATTCTGTTTAGTTTTCCTTTGTAGTTGCTCATCCTATCAAATAAATTCAAATGACCAATCATCAAATTCTCTTTTGAATTCGACTAACAATCATATTGAAACCCCTACCGTAGTTTCTTTTACATCTACGCCTACAATAATTGAAACGGCTGCTCAAAGCGAAGAAACTATCAATGATCTTTCGAATCACTTAAAAAAGATAACATCAATCAAAAATAATAATAACTTCGCGTGGTTACCCGATGGAAGAATCGTTTGTCATCTGTGTACGGTAGAGGATGGATCTTTGATTGAGTGGGGAATTGTTGATCCAATAGAAGATACTGTTGAAGAGATTCCCGGGTTAGAGTATTTTTTGCCTGTGAACGATCAAAGAGAAGATAAATTTGAGACAGGTCAATCCGTGGATGATTTTATTTTTTCAAAGGATGGCAAATCGATCATTGTTTTATCTGGAGATCATGAGAAAGTAAAACCAGGCATTTCAAGGACTATTTTCAATCAAAAATTGACATATTACTCTTTCGAAGATGGGTCTAGTAAGACCTTTGAAAAAAAACCTCTTGATATTTGCGTTAATAAAAATCTCGATGGATTGGTCAGTTGGAGTAGTGATAAACGATATTTATTAGGATATTGCTGGGCTTCATTTAGCGATGCAATGACCTTTCTGCTATTTGATACTTCAAACCAAACCTACATTGACTTAAGAAATATCCCTGGTACTGATAAACCAATATCAGCCGCTCTTTCAAATAATGGCCAAAAAATCGCATTATTTAATTATTCGGATGGAATAACAGTATATAAAATTTCGAATACAGGGAATTTCACCCATGAAAGTGACCTATCGGTCCACTTTCCAATGAAGGTTTATTGGTCAAAAGATGATCTTTCAATTATTTTTGACAATCAAAGATCAATTCAGCAACATGGATTTGAAAGCTTGAATTCATCAGTAAAGACTCTTCTAGATATTGATGACCTGAAATTTCCTGAGCAAAACTCTCAAAAATTTTATTTAAATGATTGGTATTTATCATCTGATTCTAGCTATATTTTGCTTTTTGATAAGGAATATGAATTGTGGGTTTATGATTTGGAGTAAATTTTGCAATATTCGGTTTAAAATGCCGCGGTAATGCTGATGAAGTTCCTCACCAACCAACCATAGAAACCAAGATGCTAAAAGAGACGAAGAAATCATATTTGGTTGGACGATTAAGAATAAATCGAGGATAAATGAACGAATCAAAGGAAATTAAACCTTATCCACCTTATGCAAGTTTGGTAATTACTGGGAAAGAATTGGATCCGGAGGAAATTACTGACATCCTTGGAATTAACCCTCATAGCAGACATAAAAAGCATGAAAAAAAGAAGGATGGAGTTAGGGAATTTTCAATGGGATCCTGGGTTTATAGTTCTGAAAAGGACATTGAATCATTTGATGTAATCGACCATGTCGATTGGCTTGTGGATCAATTAATCCCCATCAAAAACAAACTAAAATTGGTACAAGAAATGGGGAATATAAATATTGTGATAAGTATTTTTTGGATAATGTCGAGTACTAATGAGGCATTATCATTTTCACCGGAACTGCTCAACCGCATGTCAAATATTGGAATTGAATTTGAGTTTGATATTTTTTCACCCTGGGATGAGCTTTAACAATAAAACGATTCCAACCATTTCTGATGGTTGATAGTGTTTTTTCCCTTTACAAATCACATCAATCCGACCACGAAGAAGGTTGCATATAAAGCTGTTTAACCAACCTGTTAGTTAGTAGTTTGACGCACTTCAATCCCTAGAGGTTCATTGGAAAATCACTCCGATTTCAAGGGCTAGCTTGTCTTGGTAAAATGCATCTCCGAATTACATTATTATCTTTTTAGAATAAACAAGCCTCACAGCTCGCTCGCCGGATATTCACTATGCAGTGAGGTTATCCATCTTAGCAGGCTCTACTCGACGGATGATCCGCCAGGCGAGAAGAGTCAGCCAGCGTGAGGGGAGCTTCTTCTGTCCAAATTCCCAATCCTTCCAGGCAGTCCACACCGATTCGACTGTAAAGCGGCCTTGGGGATCCGCCTTGCTTTTCAAAACCCCCAGCATATCAAGCAGCCGCGGATCCTCCCTGAGCCAGGAGAACCGGGTGAGAACCTCCAAAACATGGAGAAGATCGTACCAGATGAACGGGGCTTTGATCTTTCTGAAATCATTGCCCATGTAGAACAGATAAGGGTGTTCTGTACGGCTGTTGTCCCAGAGAGTCAGCAGCGTTTCCGCGCCGGTATGGCAAGCCGGACTGTCGCGGAGTGTGTCCATTTCGGACAGGGCTTTGAGCATGGCCAGGTTGGCAAACGGGCAGGGATCTGCTTTTCGACCCGGCCCGCGCCAATTTCCCAGTTCTTTTGAAGCGGCGCAGGGCCAGCCGTTATCGCGCACCAGGCCGACCAGGTGATCGCTGGCAGCCTGTACCGCCGGGTTGTCCTGAAGTCCCATTTTTGCCAGCGCGTAAACAATTAATGGCGCATCGCACAATGCCCAGGCCCATTGATCCTGGCCGGTTCCCCCAAAGTGTACGGGAATGTTTGCTGAAAGCTGGAAGGGCCCTTCAGCCGATTGGTGATCAAGAATCGCTGTAACAATCATTTCAACGCCTGGATCATTTACCGTCAGTCCCAGGTCAGCGAGGAAAGTCAATTTGTGAAAGGACTGTCCGGCGCTTTTATGGCTGGCAATCACCTTTCCCGGCCAATTTGACAGTTCTTCCACCAGGCTGATCACTGGCAAGCTTGCCAACATGCCCTTGCGTACCGCCATTACCCGGGGGGAATTCTCAGGCTGGTCCATCAGATCACGACGGGCCCGATATTCAATAAACGGTTCCCCCTCAAGCAGCCAATCAATCGGTGCATTCATGCGATTCTCCTTATCATCGTACGAAAAGGCCATCCTATTAGGTCATTTATCATTATAAAGAAAACTCTAGTCGCAAAGAGATCCAATTATTCTCAGTAGATACTATGCTTAGCATAGATTGATATTTGAATTTTCCTCCAACCCGCCTTTCCTCTCTCCCCCAATTCTTGGGGGAGAGACCGAGAGTGAGGGCGGTCCTCATTCGCCTAAGATTTCTCAAATTCAATTCGGAAAAAGGTTGTCAATTTAAATTTGCATCTATACAGGTTGCGATATAATAATCAGATGAAATTAACCTTGGAAGAAGTCAACCATATTGCTAACCTGGCCCGGTTGAACCTGACCGATGAAGAGAAACAAAAATATCAGGAACAGCTCTCGGCCATATTGGATTACGCCGCGCGTCTGCAGGAACTCGACACCAGCGGCATCGCACCCACCGCCAGCGTTCTCTCCGCCTCCAGCCCGCTGCGCCCTGACCAGGCCGGTCAGAGCCTGCCCGTGGAAGAAGCCCTCGAGAATTCCCCCAGCAAAACAGACAACCAATTCCGCGTACCCCCGGTGTTTGAATGACCCAATCATTGATCGAACTTACCACTGCCCAAATGCTTGCCGGTCTGCGTTCTGGAGAGATCTCCAGCCGCAGCCTGGTCCAGGCCTTTATTGACCGCACCAACGCTGTTGAAGGACGCGTCCATGCCTACCTCAGCCAGCAGCCCGATGAGGCGCTGAAAGAAGCAGACAAGGCCGATGCCCGCCTGGCTGCCGCCCGCAGATCCGGCGAGACCGTCCCCGCCCTGCTCGGACTGCCCATCGCCGTCAAAGACGTGCTCACCGTGCGCGGTCTGCGCTGCACCTGCGGTTCAAAGATCCTCGAGAACTTTGTGCCGCCCTTTACCGCCACTTCCATCCAGCGTCTGCTCGACGCGGGTGTTATCATCCTCGGCAAGACCAACATGGATGAGTTCGCCATGGGTTCTTCCACCGAGAACTCCGCCTACGGTCCCACCTCGAACCCCTGGGACCTGACCCGCGTTCCTGGTGGTTCCAGCGGCGGTTCCGCCGCGGCCGTAGCGGCGTTGGAAACCCCCGTTGCCATCGGCTCCGATACCGGCGGCTCCGTGCGCCAACCAGCTTCATTCTGCGGCCTGACCGGCATCAAACCCACCTACGGGCGCGTCTCCCGCTACGGTCTGGTCGCCTACGGTTCCTCTCTAGATACCGTGGGTGTGCTTGCCCATTCCGCAGAAGACATCGTTCCCATTTTTGAGAACATGGCCGGTGCCGACCCCAAAGACGCCACCAGCGTGGATACTCCCGTCCCTGCCACCAAACTCGACAACCGCACCGACCTCAAAGGGCTGCGTGTAGGCGTACCTGTGGAATACTTCATCGACGGCATGCAGCCCGAGGTGGAGACCGCAGTTCGCAAAGCCATTCAAACATTAAAAGAAATGGGCGCCGAGGTCATCCAGGTCAGCCTGCCGCACACCAGCTACGCCCTGCCCGTTTACTACCTGATCGCCCCGGCAGAAGCCTCTGCCAACCTGGCCCGCTACGACAGTATCCGCTTCGGTCCGCGCGCCAGCGAAGACAGCCTGTGGGGCATGTTCAAACAGACCCGCGGTGAGCTTTTTGGCCCTGAGGTCAAACGCCGCATCATGCTGGGTACCTACGCCCTCTCAGCCGGTTACTACGACGCCTACTACGGCCAGGCCCAGAAGGTACGCACCCTCATCAAACGCGATTTTGACGAAGCCTACAAATCCGTGGATGTCATCGCCTGCCCGGTCGCTCCCTCCACTGCCTTCAAACAGGGAGAGCACACCGGTGATCCGCTGGCCATGTATCTTGAAGATGTCTTCACCCTGCCCATCAACCTGGCCGGCGTTCCCGGCCTGGCCTTCCCGGTCGGCTTCGATGCCAACAACATGCCCATCGGCATGCAATTGCTCGGCCCGCACTTCAAGGAAGAGGTCCTCTTCAAGACCGCCCACGCTTATCAGCAGGTGACCGACTGGCATAAACGCACCCCCAAGCTTTAGCATGAAGAACGTTGTGCGGGGGTTCGTGGCGTTATGGTACCTGCTTGGCTGGATTAGTCACATCTATCTGGGGCTGTTCTCTCCGGAAACCTACCGGGTCTTTGGAGAAACCGCCCTTTTTCCTTTTATTAGAACCCTCTGGCAGCTTTGGATCTTCCCGCACATCACCCTGTGCGCGCTCCTGCTGGCAGCCTTTGAGATCGCCGTCGGCCTGCTGCTGATCAACAAAGGCAAGTGGGTCAAATATGGTCTGGCATTCAGTATTTGCTTCAACCTCTGCCTGGTCCTGCTTGGCCTGGGCGCGGCAAATTTGAGCGGCTGGTCCGATTTCTTAGCCAACCGTCTGGCCAACCTGGTCTTCATTGCCATACAGTTGCCTTTACTCTGGGCTTCTTTTGATACTTCGCTTTTCAATATCAACAAAAGAAAAAACGGCCAAAAAACCGCGTAATCAACCTCTCATTACAAGAAAGTGATCTATATGCAAACCCGCCGCGGATATGCTGCCTTACTTGCTACGATTTTCATCTGGGGCACTACATTTGTTGCTACCAAGGTCCTGCTGCGCCAGGTGGGGCCTTTACAGCTCACCCTGCTCCGTTTTGTGATCGCCTTCCTGGTCCTGCTCCCGTTTGCCGTTCGTCAGGGCTTCAAGTTGAAAGATATCTTCAACCCCACTTTCATGCTCTTCGGCCTTACCGGCACCACGCTTTATTACGCCCTGCAGAACCTGGGGATGAGCTTTACCTCGATCAGCAGCACCTCGCTGATCCTTTCGATCGTCCCGGTCCTTACCGCCATACTTGCCGTGATCTTCCTCAAGGAGAAACTGTCTCGCCTGAGAGTGGTCGGCATCGTTCTGGTTACCGCCGGTGTCGCCCTTATTGCGATCTACTCCGGCGGCAGCAGCGAAAGCTCCAAACCGCTGTTGGGTAACCTTCTGGTCTTCGCAGGCGGGCTTTCCTGGGCGGTATATACCATCCAGGGACGCAAAATGGTCGGCGATTTCCCGGCCCTGCGCATGACCACAGCCAGTACCGGTGCCGGGCTGCTCTTTCTGGTGCCATTCGCCGTCTGGGAAGCCTTCACCTCCGGGCTGCCTCACTTTGACCTGCTGGGCGCTGCCGATCTGCTCTACCTGGGCGTGATCGCCTCTGCTCTCACCATGTTCCTGTGGAACTATTCCCTGCACTACCTTCCAGCCAGTGTCGCCTCCACTTACATTAACCTGGTCCCGATCATCGGGGTTGCCAGCGGCTACCTGCTCGGAGAAAAACCCCCACTGCTCCAACTTGTCGGCGGCCTGCTGGCTATTGTAGGCGTTTGGGTCAGCAGCCTCAGCCCTGCCGGAGCGCAAACCTCTCCCCCCCAATCTTGAAACTATTCCATATCCACTGCGTATATGGAAGTGAAACTAAATGAATCGAGGGAATATGTCTGCACAAAATCAAACTGTAACTGTATCGTCAACAAAAGGGCCAGGCTGCCTGGTCCGGGGCCTCTACTTCTTATTCATTGGCCTGTGGCTCGGGTTGGTCCTGAGTTTTGTAGCCTGGGTGCTCAATATCACCATCATTGGCCTTCCCCTCGGATTGGCCATCCTCAACCGCCTTCCGCAGCTCATGACCCTGCGCCCCCCGCGTGTGCAGACCACCGTTACCGTTGATGCCAACGGGAACCCGATTGTCCACCAGGGTGGGGTAAAGCAGCGTCCTTTCCTACTGCGTGCGTTATATTTTCTCCTCATCGGCTTCTGGTTCAGCCTGGTCTGGTTGATCATCGCCTGGGTCATTGCCGGCCTCACCTTCGGTCTGGGGTTGCCCATCGCCTTCTGGATGTTCGACCGCGTTCCACAGGTCACCACCCTCGCCCGACTCTAAGCGGACCTTTTCATCGATTTTTTGCCCTCCTTTTTTTAAAGGAGGGCTTTTCATTAATTCAACTTGTGCAGTAATTGTAAAAAATGCTACAATCTTTTTTATTCAATTTCCAGTAACATTACCTCTGCCTATCGACCAGAAATCATCTGCGGTGTAAAATTAATGCAGTAATATATTCATTTTCACTTTCAAGCTTACTATCTTTCTTAAACAGGAATCTATGAGTTCAAATTTTAAAATAATCATTCCTATGGCTGGTCTTGGTTCACGGATGCGCCCGCATACCTGGAACAGGCCCAAACCGCTCCTCTACCTGGCCGGTAAAACCGTCCTGGACCATGCCCTCGATCAATTTACCTCACTGCCCGGGTACGCGGATGCTGAATATGTTTTCATTGTCAGCCCCAACCAGGGTGATATGATCCAGGAGCACATGCAGAGTGTACACCCAGAAAAGGTGGTGCATTTTGTGGTGCAGGAGCAGATGCGCGGCCAATCCGACGCCTTGATGAACGCGCGTGAATTTTTACACGGCCCCACCCTGGTAGCCTTCTCAGATACGCTCATCGAGACAGATCTCAGCTTCCTGTCCACAGAAAAAGCCGACGGAGTGGCCTGGGTAAAACCCATGCCGGACCCGCGCCGTTTTGGTGTGGCGGAAACCAACTCTGAAGGCTGGGTCACCCGTCTCATCGAAAAGCCCACCGATATCAATAACAATCTGGTCGTGGTCGGTTTTTATTACTTCCGCGAGGGCAAAGATCTGATCAAAGCCATCGAAACACAGATGGAGCGCAAGGTCAGCCTCAAGAACGAATACTTCCTGGCCGATGCTATTAATATCATGATCGAAAATGGTGCCAGGCTGAAAGCCCACAGCACCGATGTCTGGCTCGACGCAGGTATCCCAGAGGCATTGTTGGAGACCAACCGCTACCTGCTTGATCACGGCCGTTGCGGTTGTATTGACCAGGCAAACTATCCCGGCGTCACCATCATTCCACCCGTTTCAATGCCTGCCGACCTGCAATTGGAAGCTTCGGTCATTGGTCCTCATGTCACCCTGGGAGAAGGCGTCAAACTTACCAATGTCGTCATTCGCAATTCAATTATCGAAGCCGGCACTCATGTTACCGATATGGTGGTGGAAAGTTCCCTCATCGGGCGTAATGTGATCCTCGAAGGCAAACCCGATAAATTGAACATCGGCGATAACTCATGGGTGACCAAGTAGTTGAAGTCCAGTGTTATTCCGGCGCTTCTTACGCCGAACGGCCGATAGCCCTGATCTGGCAGGGAAGCCAATATAAAATTTCAAGCGTTCTCAGCAGCCAATTTACCCCTGGCGGGAAACGCTTTGAAGTAGTTCTGGAAAACGGATGCACCATATCCTTATATTACCAGACCAATTCTGACCTGTGGACAGCTTCAGGGCTTCCCGGGTAAATTTTATTTTTAGGAGCACAAATGGCAAACCAATACCTGTCGCGCCGCATCTCCGCCTTGAAACCCTCAGGGATTCGCAAATTCTTTGATATCGCATCCACCATGAAAGATGTGATCTCCCTTGGAATTGGCGAACCGGACTTCACCACTCCGGAACCCATCCTCAAAGCGGGCATCTATGCACTGGAGCACGGCGAGACCCACTATACTTCCAACGCAGGGCTGCTCTCCTTACGGCAAGCCCTCTCCCGGCACCTGGAGTCCACATATGGTGTCTCGTACGACCCGGAAACCGAGATCGTCATCACTGTCGGCGGTTCCGAGGCTTTGAACCTGGCCTCAATCGCCCTGCTTGACCCAGGTGATGAGGTGATCATCCCCACCCCTTGTTTCGTATCCTACCAGTCTTCGGTTATTTCCGCAGGCGGCATCGCTGTAGAGGTTCCCTGCAAAATGGAAAACAACTTTGATGTTGATCCCGAAGAGATCCGCAAAGCAGTCACGCCAAATACTAAAGCCATCCTGCTGGGTTTCCCGAATAACCCGACCGGTGCGGTTGCCTCGCGCGAAAAGCTGCTCGAGATCGCCAAGATCGCCGAAGAACACGACCTGGTGGTCATTTCAGATGAGATCTACGACCGCCTGGTCTATGGTCTCAAACACGTCTGCTTCCCGACGCTGCCCAACATGCGCAAACGCACCCTGTTGATGGGCGGCTTCTCAAAAGATTATGCCATGACCGGTTGGCGTATCGGTTACGCCTGTGGCCCAAGCGAGATAATCAAGGGCCTGAACGGTGTGCACCAGTATATGGTCATGTGTGCTTCAACGGTCAGCCAGTATGCCGCATTGGAAGCGCTGCGATCTGGTGAGCCTTATGTACAGCAAATGGTGGCCGAATATGATCGCCGTCGCAAATTGCTGGTCACCGGTCTCAATCAGATCGGCATCCCCACCGTTGACCCGAAAGGGGCTTTCTACGCCTTCCCGCACCTGGCAGTCACCGGCCTGGATGACGAGACCTTCTGCAACCGTCTGCTCCAGGAAGAACACGTCGCCATCGTACCCGGCAGCGCCTTTGGGCTGGGCGGCGAAGGCTTCGGCCGTGCCTGCTACGCCACCAGTTACGATCAACTGGAAGAAGCTCTCGATAGAATAGAACGGTTTGTAAAAAGGATCTAGGTTAATTAACGCCAATCCCCCCACTCAAAAAGTGGGGGGATTTTGTTTCAACAAATCGTGCAATTTAGTTTAGGGAAGGAGGTGTGAGCTGCTGCGTCTTCTTCAATTCGTTTATCGCTCCCACTCCCATGATCATCGGGATAAGTAGGAGCACCCGAACAATGATCGCTGAAACAGGGTTGCTGCCATTTATGACCCCAAAAAAGATCGTAGAAAGTGTGTCAAGACAATAGAGAACGATTGCGATGATCAAAGCCGCTTTAGATCGCCGTTGTGTAAAGAAAGCCAGCACAAGGAACACCAGACCAAAAACAATACTGAGCCAGGTAATTCCAATTTCTTGAAGCATCTCGGAAAAGATCGAGAAAATTCCGATAAGAACGCTGATTCCGCCAACAAAATAGAGGACTCCAGAAGCGGTTTTCACTTTCTGCTTTGGATCCCCCTGTGAACCAGGCAAATTTTGTCCGTTGCGGGTGATCAGAATTTCATTATAGAATACCTTATATTTGTACTGAATGTGCAGCAGTGACCCATCGGGCAGAGTAAAATCTAATCCATTTTGCAGAGTCTTTAAGTCGGGGATACGTCCGATTTCCAATCCGTCAACTTTGACCACCGAATCTTTCCATGCAAAATGTGTATCGATTGTCAGGCGTTTTGGACCTCCCGGTTCCAGTGCATAACTCAATTTTCCCATTGTTCAAATCCTCTTCTCTGTGTGATATCTCACTATTCTGACATATCCCTCCAAAAAATGGAAGGGAAATTTCATTCAGGGATTTTCAGTTTCTTGAAGTCGGTCGTGGGCAATTGCTCTTCACCACGAACCAAGCGAAATACACGAACAAACCCTTTTTCTCAAACAATATAAGCAATCAAACGCCTCATGAGTTCTTTTTGTTCCTTTTGTTCTTTTTCGTTCGTGTCGTTCGTGGTTAAAAGCTCTTAACCACGAACCAAACGAAATGCACGAACAAACTCCTTTCTCTCAAACAATACAGGCAATTAAATGCCTCCTATATCGTTTTGTTCTTTTCCGTTCGAGTCGTTCGTGGTCAATTGCTCTTAACCACAAACCAAACGAAATGCACGAACAAACTCCTTTCTCTCAAACAATACAGGCAATTAAATGCCTCCTGCATTGTTTTGTTCTTTTTCGTTCGTGTCGTTCGTGTCGTTCGTGGTCAAAAGCTCTTAACCGCGAACCAAACGAAATACACGAACAAACCCTTTTTCTCAAACAATACAAGCAATTAAATGCTTCCTGCTTTGTTTTGTTCTTTTCCGTTCGTGTCGTTCGAGTCGTTCGTGGTCAATTGCTCTTAACCACAAACCAAACGAAATACACGAACAACCATACTCCTTTCCCTGTCTTTATGGTTTAATTTCATTATCAATAATTCAATTTAGGAGGGGAAAAATGGACGAATCCTTACCAGGACCTCAAGGAATCAATGGAAAAATTCTGTATAAAGAGGAGAGTTTTGCGATCCAGGGAGCAATCTTTGAGGTTTATCACGAGATCGGTGCTGGATTTTTAGAAGCAGTCTACCAGGAGTGTCTGGCAAAAGAATTTCACAGGCAAAATATTCCTTTTTCTCAACAAGTTGACCTTACCCTAAAATATAAAGGAGAAGTGCTTAACCAGACCTACAGGGCGGATTTTATTTGCTACGATAAGATCATCGTAGAAGTCAAAGCAATCAAAGAAATTGGCAATGAACATCGAGCGCAGGTATTCAACTACCTGAAAATTACTGGATTCCGGCTTGGTCTTCTAGCCAATTTTGGTCATTACCCCCGGGCGGCTATTGAAAGAATCGTTTTATAAAATAACAAAAAAAGCAATGCCGTAACAGGCATTGCTTTTATGTTTGAGAAAAAAAACCTAACCTACCTTCGCACCGCAATCCGCGCAGAATTTGGCGTTGGGCTGAAGTTTGGCACCGCATTGAGTACAGTGAGCGTTCGCCTGCAGTTTCTCACCGCAATTCGGGCAGAACTTGGCATTCACTTCCATTGGGGTCCCGCATTTGGGGCAGGAAGCTACCACAGTCTCGCGCCAGTTTCCCTCAGCCAGTTTTTTGTCTTCTTCTGCCATTGCAGCGTGCGCCCAGATCTCTTCCACTGATTTTGAAGCCTGGGCTGCCGACATTTCAACACCCAGATCAGGAGCACAGTCCTTGCACAAGCCCTTTTTCACATTCCAGCACTTGGCACGGCATACCCATTTCTGGCAGCGCGGGCACTGGATAAAATCAGGTTTGATCTCTGCTACAGCTTTTTCAAAAGCGTCGTCGTGGGCCTTCTGCCATCCGGCAGATCGTACCCGCTCGCTGGCATTTGCCAATGAACCAAACACGCCCCCGAAAATACTACTGGCACCATCCAGGACAGTGTTAACTGTGCCTGTCATTGAAGGCTGAAATTTTGTCCGATAGCCTGATCCGCAGTGGTCACAAAAGAATTCGAACTGGAATCCATTGTCAGTACTGCGGTCGTTGTAGTTGCTAACAAATTCAATTAGGTCCGCCATAATGAAGCCTCCCTGACTCCTTGAATTAAATAGAATTTGCTTATTATTATACATAAGAAAGAAGGTGCGCAATTGCCTGCGCACCTTCTAATTTTAGAAAATTACGGAGATCTAGACCCAGCCTCGCAGCTGCATAGCCTTGACGACACGGTCGATCGCCACCATATAGGCGGCATCGCGCATATAGGCATTGTGAGATTTGCTCATCTCAAGAACACCCTCAAAAGCGATGGTCATCTTGCTGTCGAGTTTCTCGATCACTTCTTCCTTGGTCCAGTAGTAATTCATATCGTTCTGGACACTTTCGAAGTAAGAGACAGTCACGCCGCCGGAATTGCACAGGAAATCCGGAATGAGGAAGATGCCTTTGGATTTGATGACCTCATCCGCTTCGGGAGTGGTTGGTCCGTTGGCGCCTTCGGCAATGATCTTTACGCCCGGTTTGATCTCTTTAATGGTATCGGCATTGACCTGCCCTTCGAGGGCAGCCGGGATGAGTACATCCACGTCCTTGCTGATCCATGCGCCGCCGTCTTCGATCTCATACCCAGCAGCACGGGCTTTGCCTTTGTCGATGGTGCCGTACTGGTCGGTAATGGTCATCAGGAAGTGAGGATCGATGCCGTCCTTCTTGCTGACGGTGTACGAAACTTTATCAGCGCGGTCATAATAAGACACGCACAGAACTTTGCCCTTGAGGATCTCGATAAAACCAATGGCCGCGTACTGGGCCACATTACCGAAACCTTGTATGGCTGCGGTGCACTTGGCAGGATCCATCTTAAGGTGTTTCATGGCTTCGCGGATATGATAGACCACGCCAAAACCAGTCGCTTCAGTGCGGCCTAATGAGCCGCCGCCGCCCAGGGGTTTACCGGTAATGGTGCCCGGGGTGTACTGGCCAGTAAGCTTGGAATACTCATCCATCATCCAACCCATCATCTGGGGAGTGGTTCCAACATCCGGAGCAGGAACATCCTGTCGCGGGCCAATGTTCTTCCACATTTGTTGTACCCAACCTCGGCACAGGCGCTCTTTTTCGCTTACAGATAAAGTGGCGGGATCAACAATAACGCCGCCCTTGCCGCCGCCCAGCGGGATATCGGCAACGGCGCATTTCCAGGTCATCCATGTGGCCAACGCACGTACAGTATCGATCGTTTCAGCGGGGTGGAAGCGGATGCCGCCTTTATTGGGGCCGCGCGCATCATTGTGCTGCACCCGGAAACCCTGAAAAACACGGATCGTGCCGTCATCCATACGTACTGGGATGCGGAATTGAAACTCCCGCAGCGGCCAACGCAGGATCTCAGATACCTGCGGGTCCAACTTGAGCAGTTCAGCAACGTGATCAAATTGGCGTTGGGCCATTTCAAACGCATTAATGCTGTTTGCCATTCAATTCACTCCTTGCCTAAAGAATAGGATGTTTGCTTCCTGAAAACAGTGCTTTAAATAATAAACGGGCACATCGGTCCTGTGCCCGCTTTTTTGCGATAAAGATAGAGGCAGTCTTTGCACTGTTTCCTCCATTCATTCATTTCCTATTAAGATTATCCGATAAATGCCATAAAGTCAAGTAAAGAAAATGCCAATTATGCGTATTTTTGGCATTTTTTGCCAATTATAATATGATTAATAATATGATATATGGTTTCTTGCAAATTTTTAGGGTAAAGATAAATATCTTTCTTAGGATGCTGCTGCTTTGCCTTCTTCCAGTTTATCTTCAACCATAGACAACAGATCGAGCAATCCAAACGGTTTTTCAAGCACTGAAGAATGGGTATTGCTAAAGAATTCTTGATACTTTGGCGAAGATGGGTCACCGGTTGTAAACATAATCCGCATTGCTAATTCATGATGGCGTTTTCTTAGTTCATGATAAAAACTGATACCATCCATATAAGGAATGCTCATATCGCAAATGATCAAATTGAAAGAGTGCTCTTCCAGAAGCTTAAGCGCGGATTTTGGGTCATCTACACCAACAAGATCATAACCATTCCTTTTTAAAGCGCGTTTCATCACTTCAAGAACATCTGGATCGTCTTCAATGATCAAAATGGAGGCTGGCGATTGCTGAGGAGAGGATAATTTCATTAACTTACAATCCAATATCTATAAAATGATTCTGAGGCTGAACAAAAAAAGAAATCATAAATGACCAGTCAATTACATCGGTCATTTGAACACCCAATATCACAAATATTTATCTCAAACCTGTAATTGACCACAAGCCTGAAATTAATCAGAGCCAATTATAGTCCAAGCCCATTATGAATTGTGAAAAAAATATTGATGTTTATAAAACTTTATTGAATCCTCGTTTGGTTTATGGACCTTAATTCCTTTTGCAGCGGTGCCTCAATATCGATCATCGAAATTGAATTGTCGTAATCTGTGTAATGGATATTTGTAGTATTTAATAAAACCTTGAGGACGGCAGAAATATATTGAATATTGTTCTGACCATCGATTATCGTTGACAAAGCTTTGTCCTTCTCTAAACCCTGGTCGATCATTTCCCGCAGCAGTGTGAGATTTCCACTCAACGCGGTAAGCGAATTATTCACGTAATGAGAAAGGGTGGCAATCGTGATCTGGATGGCTTCTGAGGTCAATAATTTTTCATTAATTTTTTCGCGGTCTGATTGTTCCCATCCAAATTTAAGAGCAGATTGGACTGTACCAAGTGCGGTTTCCCTTTGGATAGGCAGGAATAAGAAATCGCTTATTCCCAGGCGAAAAGATTCAACGATATGGTCGCAATTGTGATCAGTTGTCAGTAAAAGGACAGGCCGATTGATATTTGCCTGGCGCAACCCGGTCAAAAAATCCGAAAGGTCCGCTATGCATTCATCCAGGAGTATCACGGATGGAGAAAAAAGGAGCGCCTTCTCCAACCCGGCCCTGCCATTCGAGGCTAAAACAGGTTCATTTCTCAGGGGCTCAAACAGGGCATTGTTCAGCGAAGCTATCATTTCCTCATTAGAGGAAACAACCAAAATGGTTCCATAATCCATCTGATCTTCTCCCGGGCAAATTGTTATTGATTAAACACTAAAGTTCCTAGCCGTTCATTCCAACGAACCCCCCGTAATTTTTCGATATTATGTAAATGGGCCTCAAGATCTTGAGGCGTTAAGTATAACTCACTGGCCGCATGCCAGTTCCATTCTTCAACCGATCTGGCACCCTGCCAATCTTCAAATTCAATATGCTGCATCAGTTTCTGTTCGATTTCATCGATCGACGAACTGGCAAGCTGAGCCCGTTGTGATAAAAAGGCTTCGACCGAGTTCCAATCCCGCCCGGCGCAGCGCAAAAGAGAAACAGGCGTTTCCGCCAGGGTTTCCAGGACCTCGAATGAGGGGTTATCTTCAAACCCGTCAAAGATCGGTTCCAGAAGGTCCAACAATTCATGACAACCCTGTCTCAATTCGTCCAGCATGTCATCAGTGACCTGGGAGGTATCGCTGGTTGCCAGCGCTCCTTCATTATTGCTGAGCAGGTTGAGCAGTTCCACCTTGCGTCTCCAGGGCACGATCTTCCCAACATGGATCACTCCATATTGACTGAGATTGACTGATTTCAGGACCATCGCCAGGAAAAGGAATGTCTTTGCCGTGATCGATGTCGTTGAAAGATCGGCATCCGGGAATCGAAATTCCAGGTGAAAGGGATAGATATCCCCATCTTCGGTAAACCCAATGTTTTCGAGATTAAAAAAGTTCTGGTGCTCCGGCACAACTGTGCTCTCATGCAGTTCTTTTTGAATTTCCTGCATGGTGGTATGGATCGGTGAATGCCGCACCATTTCTACATGACTGGTGTGATTCCTGCGCCTGCACAACCCAGATCTGCTTTCTCCGCAGCTGGTGATAAAACGCAGTTCAGGAGAATACCGTCTCACCAGGTTCCAGAGATTAGCCAGAATGATCTCGGGCACCGGTTCTGCCAGGTTTGGTGTGATGATATGAAAATGCAATCCGCAGGTGGAGCGAGCGCGCGCTCCCCTGGCAAGCAGGAGTTCAGTCAATTCGCGGTATTGATCGTGCAGCGCTCGGTAATAGGGCTGCCTGCCGATCACACGAATTTCGATACCGCAATGTTCCGGCGAGACACTGATCACTCCGCTTTGGCCTAAAAGATCATAGGTTCCCGAAGGTTTCAGTAATGAGATGATCTCATTCTCAAAAACCGGGCGGTCCATTCCTTTTGGAATAGCTACTTCAACCTCTGTCCCGATCTTGATGGATCGGAATAGGAGATCTTTCCAGTAATTTACCTCTACTGGAGAAAGAGTATCATCACGCCTGAGAACAATGGGATCGATCAATTTTCCTTCTTATTGAAACAATCAGGGTATTCTTTTGAATACCCTGATGATTAATAACACGATCTTTGCTCCCTTAGGCGGGAATAAAGGTGATCTGGCACCCTTTGCCTTCGGGCCAGCGCTCGATCTTTACCCGACCCTTATACCCCATCTGGCGTAAAGTCGCGGAGGCTACCAGCATAACCGGGCAGACATAGTTCATTTTAAGCCCTTTAGCCAGCATTTTATCAGTGAAAGCAGTGTTGATGCACCCATTCACCTTCATTACTGCCACTCCATTGGGATCAATGTCCAAACCGATCTCTTTGGCAAAACCGAATTCATCCACCAGGATCCGGTCGATCTCCTTGCCAATCACCCCGGGGTTCTCTCCGGCAATTTCCAGACCTTCCTCTTTTTCCATCATTTCCAGAATGGCGTCACCCATCCCTTTGCTCAATACTAAAGCTGAATCTCCGAGGGTGTCATAGACTTCCTCAGCTAATACTTCCAACGAAAGGTCCAACATGCGGATCAAGTTCATTTTCTTTGCTTCATCAGTAGCCATTGTTTACTCCTTCCAGATATCGTCCATCTTTGATAATTTTTCCCCATAAGAGGAACATCGAATGCCATCCAAACAAATTCCACAATATGCTCTCAACAAGGGTGGCGAGAGGCTTTACTCCAACCATTCCTTTGAGAGATCTCAAGGAAGTCGTTTACCTGGGAATTGCGTCCCAGATCTTGGAACTGTATTCTTCCATCAGCATGCGCACCGTTCCCAGGGTAGCTTTGCGTGAAAAAGACCCGAAAATGGAATAGCTGCCATCACCAATTGCTTTAGTCAGAATATAAGCCTTATCGGTCGTAGCCAGGATCTCTTCAAACTGGCCGATTTTCAATTTTTCTGTGACTCTCACAGCAGCTGCTTGTGCCATGGCTACCCGGCCAGTCATCTGTTCCGCCATATCGGTACCCGGCATGACGGTTTCCTGCGCGATCGCGATTCCATCCGGACCGCAGACGGTGATTTGGATCATATCTCCACCGATTTCCCCGCGGAGCTCTTTCAACACATCGTTGAGTTTTGACATTTTTATCTCCTTTTACCGGCAGACTCAATTACCGTGGAATGATTTTAGAAAAACGATCGCTGTAGATCTTGCTGATCAAGCGCATATTTCCCAGGCTGCCGTTTTTTCGATCGACAACGCAGGTCATATAATGGCTCATATCTCCAGGAAGGAAAACGTTCATGATATATTCCCGATCCGTTTGGATGAGAATATCTTCAAAAGTCCCCATTCCCACTTTATCAGCCGAAGTATTGGCCAATTTCAACAAGATTGTCAATTGGGCAGTTACGGTTTCCAGGTCGATCTTGCCCGCAGAATACTCCGCGATATTAATACCGTCCATCCCGGCAACTGCAGCGGCGACAAATCCGTTCATTTCACCGCTCATCTCCTTTAGGAGTTCGTCCATCTTTCCAGCCATTTGTTTTTCCTCCTTATATTCATTAACATCAAATACATCTGTATCTGAAGTGATGTTCCCTTCATCAAGGCGTTTCGCGCCTTCCATCAATAACCCCGACCAACTTCGGGTGATTGAATTCTTTGGTGCCGCCTCATCGTTCTGCAAAGAGAAAGTACCTTCTTCCCAGGCCAGTACCTGGTAAATGACCTCTTCGCCCTCAATCTCTCCAAGCGTGGCATGAACTACTCTGCCTTCTTGAAAGTAAATGGCAGCCTGTTGTTTTTCATGTTCAATGGTCAGTTTTGCTTTTTTTCGATCTTCACAGTTGTGCTGGATCAGATCGGCGACTGACATATCATGAAGGTTTCCCTGTAATCCCATTGTCTACTCCCAGTATTCAGACCACAGGTCTGTAATTTTGTGGATCGCGTTGGAGGTAAGCCGTCGGTAGCTGGCAGAACGATCATTGATCATCACAGAGAGGATCAGATCAAAACCATTTGCTTTGAATGATCGGCAGACCAGATGCCTTCCGTCGTTATCTGTTAGAGATATCTCTTCTGATCCGGCAAAGCCTAATTGTTTTGATACCTGAACAGCCGTCTTTTGAATAAATGCCACGACAGCCGACTGCTTGTCTGCGTTCATTCCCTCGCTGGCGGCTGAGGCGATGGAGAGCCCCTGCGAATCAGTAAGGATGGATATCGGGAATCTCCCCTCATTGTTCAGAGTTTCGAGGATCTCATTCAGGCGTGTAGAATTGGATCTTTCTTTTGAGTTTGTCATTGTCATCCCTCTTTATTAGCTTGCCATGGCCTGTTGTACCTGGACGGTCACATTGCGCGTGATCGCTTTGAGAGTGTCAAACACCCCCTGCCCATTCACTGCGGCAGCCGGATAGCTGGGCAGTCCGTGAATATGCAGCATGGCTTTGAGAACAGTATCCGATAATGCGTTGGCAAGGTCCTGTTTGTTAAATTGCACAACGATGGGAATATTGGTCATCGGCGGGTCAAAAGAAATCAGGTGTTCGTGAAGGTTTTGCCACGATTCACGATTGGCATCGATCCGGTCGGGGCGTGAATCTGCCACAAAAACAACCCCATCCGCGCCGCGTAACACTAACTTGCGGCTGGCCTCATAATAGACCTGCCCCGGAACGGTATACAGCAGGATCTTGGGGGTTAGATTGCCGATCTTTCCCAACTCCAGTTGGAGAAAATCAAAATAAAGGGTGCGGTCTTCGTGAGTTTTTAACGAAACCAGTTCGCTGCGGTGGCCCGGGTCCACCCGGCTGTAGATCTGTTCCAGGTTGGTCGTCTTTCCACTTAATGCGGGGCCGTAATAGACAATTTTTAGTTGTAATTCGCGTTGCTGCCAGTTGATATGCATAGGTTCAATTGTTCCAAATATTTGATAATGAATCGCCAAAAAGATCTTCCAATTTTTGGTCTTTCAAACCAAAATCCATTTTGGAGATCTCATCCCCCGGTGTTTTTAAGATCTCGGCCATTTGTTTAGCCGTTTCACGGATCAACAAACGCGCCCAACCTAAGGGCGTCCGGTTGGGAACATGGCAAAGGAGCAGTAACTCATTGCCGATCTCGGAAATGAAGAAATTGCTTTCTTTCCCCTCGCGCAGGATCATCTGATAGGTACCATATTGCCCGATAATACGGGCCATTTCTTGGCTGGCTGCCAGGTCACCGGCTACCAGTGATCCCAGGGTAGTGAGTTTCGCCTTATCCAGGTCCCCTCGTGAAAGGATCGACTGCCCGGCAGTATCGGCAACCAGAATGAAGGCAGGGCTGATACGTTTATCCAGGTCCCCGATCAACTGGTCCAAGGCAGCCTCCTGCGCAGGATAAATATTCACTCCATTTCGGAGGATCTTTTTTTGCGGAACGCCGTTCTCAATATCAGCCATAATTTTTCCTTATTGCTTGTTCTCGGGGTTGTTTCGTTCTTCATTCGGCAAGATCAACCCAAGAGAAAGCGCTTCTTCATAACTCATAGAAAATGAATTGACCGGTGTTAGTGGTGTAGCAGAATCCCCAGAATCCGCCCCCGAAAAATCCATAAATAGCTTATCCAATTCGCTTTGAACTTCTTGATCGAAACGATCATTGAGAAAAGCGTTATTCCCGGGTTTTGTGAATGAGCAAGCAAGAATATTTCGAATATCCTGGATTGATGACAAGATCGTTTCGATATTTCGATATCGATCAACACCCGTGCTATCGGGGTCTGTAAATACAATAAGGATATGCTTACTATCCACCTTACCGGCAGAGATATTTACCTGCGCCCCCCTTCGAATGATCCAGGTATCCGATTTTTCTTCAAAAGGCAGCAGATCATTTGCTTTATCGGCCATCGCCAGGGCTGTATTAAAGAATAACGCCAGTTGTTCTCTCGGCAGGGAGTGGTCTTCACCAACCGTCATATAGTCTTTTTCTTCTACATTAGCGAAAAGTATAAAAGAAGCATCCACTTCCCGCTGCAGCTGTTCGATCAATTGCCTAAGATAAAGGTGAAAATCTACGTCAGGAATGTTCTTTTCCGATTCCGCAGGGGAGACCTCTCCCAGCGCGAGGCGGACGGTCTGGCGCAAAATATTCAGATCAAGGGGCTTTTTGAGATAGGCAAACACATTCAAGCGATGAGCAGCTTCTTCAACTTCATCAGTACCAAACCCGGTGATCAAGATCATCCGGGTGGCGGGCTGCACATTTGAGATCATTTCGATCAATTCCAGACCATTCATTCCACCCAACCGGTAATCCGTTATCACCAGGTCGATCTGGTATTTCTCGAAATACTTAAGTGCACTTGTCCCGTCAAGAGCAGTCAGGACCCGATAACCCGGACCGACCTTTAACAGACTGTTCCTGAGGACATATAAGACAGACTCTTCGTCGTCGACAATCAATATTGTTTTAGTTTCCATAGTGAGCGGAAACTAGTGTATCAGGAAATTATTGGGTAAACGTTAGGAAACGTTAGGGGTTTAGTAATTCAAGCTTACTCACACCAGAGATAACCCTCAAACCGGATCGTCTTGATGTGTTGAGGTTTTTGCGGAGTGGATTCCATTTTTTGGCGAAGCTGATGTATATGAAATTTGATGATCCCCGCAGCTTCCAACCCGGCACAATCATAACCCATCGCCATTTTCACCAGTGCTACAGGGCAGACCGGTTTTGGTGCTTCCTTGACAAGGATCTGAAGGATCTTGAATTCGATCGTGGTCAGATCCAAACTTTTTCCATTGTATTCGGCTAACCGCTGAGCAAGATCCAGAGTTAGGTTTCCGGTATGAATAATTTGCAAATTTTCTGAAAGCGGGTGATTTTACTGGCGGGTGAGAAGATGATTCCGCTCATATTGCTTCATTCCCTCAGTCACTCGGTTGCGAATATGGGCAATATCCACCGGCTTTACCAGGTAATCAAAGGCCCCCAGGTGGATCGCTTCTATTGCACTTTCAAGCGTGCTAAAAGCCGTCAGGATGATCACCACCGTCTCCTGGTTCACCTTTCGAAGCGCCTTAAGAACGTCTAACCCTGAAATGGGCGCCATATTCAGATCTAGGATCATTACCTGAAAAGAGCCGTGATTTATCCGCTCAATGGCCTCACATCCATTTTCGGCAGTTTCCACCCTGAAGTCTTTTGTCGAAAAACATTTTCTTAGTGTAAAGAGAATATCAGGTTCATCATCAACAATCAATATCGCCGGTAGGTTCATTCTATGTTTTTTTTCCAGGGTTTACCTTTGGGAAAGCCAGTGGAAAAGAAAGAAGAATATGCGATTTTCCACCCTGGTTTTCGAAAGTAAACTCCCCCCTCATTTCTTTGATCAAATTTTTCGAATACTGAATGTCTTCATGTGCCCATTCTTCCAACTGAGAGAAATTTTCCGGAAGGAGAACACAGATAGATCCTTGAGAATCGTTTTCATCTACCTTAATGGAATAAGATCTTTTCTTCTCTCTCACCATTTTTTGATTGATGAACAGGAGAATATTCAATATTGACTGTTGGAGAATTGATTCCACCCCCCAGATAAACACCGGGCTTTCGCGCGGGACCACCTGCACGATCATTGCTTTATGATTGAGATCATCCTTTATGATCGGCAGGAGAGTTTGAAGAAGGTAGCAGAGGTCGATCGGGCAGGGAGATCTGTGCTCCGGTGCATAGATCGACCTGACCAGGCTGATCAACGACAGCGCCCGATCTGAAGACTGCTGGATGATCTTCAAATACTGCTTCAATTCTTCAGTATTCGAGAGATCCTCCAGGGCTAGATCGGCACTGCCGCGAATTGCCTGCATCGGGTTATTCAATTCATGGACAATATTCGAGGTCAATCTACCAATAAGCGCTTGACGTTGAATATCAGGGCTCAATGAGACTTTTGGATCTGGCTGTGATGTATTTAACGACGTTTCAAAAGAATCATTATTGTTAATAAAATCTTGCATTTTTCACTCGAAACGATAAGATTTATAACAAAATCAGGATTAATTTGATGAGTTTTCAGTTAATAAAAATAATGTGACTTTCACAAAAGCAACAAAAAGCCTTCAACCTGAAGGCTTTTTACATGTCTTATTGTTTTAATTGTTTTTCAAGTTCTGCCCGGAGAACAGCCGGATTTGCCTTGCCTTTTGCCGCCTTCATTACTTGTCCAAAGAACCAGTTCGAGAGAGTCTCTTTTCCAGCACGGTAGCTGGCTAATTCGTCTGGATATTGCGCCAACACGTCTTTAACCAGGTCGGATATAAAGCTGTTATCAGAGATCTGTGCCAGACCTTTCTCTTCAATGATCGCTTTGGCGCCTTTGCCTGAAACGAGCATCTCTCCGAGAACACTCTTGGCAGTGGTGAGGTTGACCAAACCCGTTTGGGCGGTTTCAATGAGCTCTGCCAGCATGGCAGGACTTACTTTGAGAGAATCCAGGGTATCGCCAGATTGATTAATATAAGCAAAGATCTCACCCAACAGCCAGGTCGCGGCAGAGCGTTTCGGGGCTGTCTTGAGTACAGCGGCACAGGCTTCAAAATAAGCCGCACCTTCTTCATCCACGCTGAGCAGGGCAGCCTCAACTTTTGTCAGCCCGAAATCCTTGACATAGCGTTTCGCACGGGCAGCCGGCAGTTCCGGCAGGCTGGCGCGGACTCGTTCGACCCAGGCCTCTTCTACGATCAATGGAGGCAGGTCGGGTTCTGTGAAATAGCGGTAATCGTGTGCGTCCTCTTTGGAACGCTGCACGTAAGTACACTGTTTTTCTTCATTCCAGCCGCGGGTTTCCTGGTCTACCTTGCCGCCGGAATCCAGAACTTTGGCCTGGCGTTCCAGTTCGTAAGCAATTCCCCGTTCCATGGCACGGAAGGAATTCAGGTTCTTGATCTCAACCCGGGGTCCCAACTCAGTTGTTCCCTCAGGGCGGATGGAAATATTCGCTTCAAAACGCAGCACGCCTTTTTCCATGTCGCCGGAATTCACGCCAACGGCACGGACGATTGCGCGTAGATTTGTAGCATAAGCGCGAACATCTTCAATTGAGTGCATGTCCGGCTCAGAGACGATCTCAAGCAGACCAACACCGGCGCGGTTAAGGTCCACCAGGCTGTAATCTTCGCTGCCGTTATGTACATGCGTTAATTTACCGGCATCTTCTTCGAGATGAACACGGCGAACGCGAATGAGGTGTTCCCCTTCGGGAGTTTCAACAACCATTCGGCCGTTCAAGGCCAGTGGATATTCAAATTGGCTGATCTGGTATCCCTTGGGAAGATCGGGGTAGAAGTAATTCTTACGCGCGAAAATGCTGGTGTGCTGAACTTCACACTCCAGTGCCAGGGCGACACGTATGCCGAATTCTACAGCCTGCTGGTTTACAACAGGCAGCGAACCAGGCATGCCTGCGCACACCGGGCAAACGCTAATATTGGGTTCTGTCTGGGTGGTATCCACCACGGGGCAGGAGCAGAACATCTTGGACGCTGTGGCCAGTTCAGCGTGTACTTCCAGGCCGATCACGGTTTCGTATTTCATAATGCATTTTATTTTATCATAGGATGATATTAGTAGCTGAGAAAATCCATATTTGCTTTAAACAGGAAACCTAAAACCGCCACTGACGCGGATTCCCGTTATTATTTCTAATTAACGTTATTAACGGTCACTAAACTGCTTTCAGTGAAAAACTAACAGGAAACGAGTATGGTTGTTCTTGTATTTCGTCTAGTTCCTGGTTAAGAACAATTGACCACGAACGAATTGAACGACACGAACAAAAAAAACGATTTATTGCATTTTTTTTGTGAAATGGGTTTGAAGGAAATTGGTTTGTTCGTGTATTTCGTCTGGTTCGTGGTTAAAAGCACTTGACCACGAACGACTCGACCGGAAGAAAATCTGATTTTTTTAACAAGCAGTTTGAGCATAGAGAGTTCATAAAAATGGGTAGATTTTTTTCGTGTGTTTCGTTTGGTTCGTGGTTAAAGGCACTTAACCACGAACGACTCGAACGACACGAACGGGGGAAAACCTAATTACTATATGAGCTGCTTGAGCATAGGGTTTTGAAAAAGGATTGTTTTTGTTCGTGTGTTTCGTTTGGTTCGTGGCTAAAAGCAATTGGCCACGAACAACTCGACCGGAAGAAAATCTGATTTTTTGAACAAGCAGTTAGAGCATAGAGAGTTCATAAAAATGGGTAGATTTTTTTCGTGTGTTTCGTTTGGTTCGTGGTTAAAGGCACTTAACCACGAACTACTCGAACGACACGAACGGGGGAAAACCTAATTACTATATGAGCTGCTTGAGCATAGGGTTTTGAAAAAGGATTGTTTTTGTTCGTGTGTTTCGTTTGGTTCGTGGCTAAAGGCAATTGGCCACGAACGACTCGACCGGAAGAAAATCTGATTTTTTGAACAAGTAGTTTGAGCATAGAGAGTTCATAAAAATGGGTAGATTTTTTTCGTGTGTTTCGTTTGGTTCGTGGTTAAAGGCACTTAACCACGAGCGATTCGAACGACACCAAGAATATAAAACCGCTAATTGCACTCATTTGCACTAAATATTTTTCATATTAGCGAAATTCGCGCCATTAGCGGTTCAGACTTAACGAATTGTTTTTCTTGCTCTTCCTTTTGTGTCCTTCGTGCCCTTTGTGGTTAGCTTTCCTTTTACCACTTCGCGTAATGCTCTTCTGCCCAACCGATCAGATCTTTGATCTCCAGCTTCTCGCCGGAATCGGTGATCGCCCAGCCATTGTAGCGGCCGAACATCTGATGCACCTCGCTCTTGATGACCACCACGTTCGATTTGGCTACCCGTTCAAAGAAGGGAGTGAATGTCAATTCCAGGCGTCCATCCGGGCTGACCATCGTCCAGGGCTTCTTGTAATCAGAGGGATCAAAAGTGAAGGCCACCTTGCCCAACTTATGCATCTTACCGTCGAGAATGACGCCATTCTCACTGGCCGCTGAGGTATCACCAAACCCGTAGCCAAGGTTGAGTCCAACGCGCCTCTTATCAGCCAGGAATCCCGAAGCACTCGCCCATACCCAATGCGAGGCATATTCCCACACCCCGCGGCCCCAGTCCAGGTTTCCCAGGGCAGTGGTCGGAGTGAGCTCATAATGATCGCTGCCGTAATCCACACTACCAGTCACCGGTAGACAATTGAGTTTGTGATTGTAATAGAAGCGTTTCCCGCGGATGGGGATGACGATGGTCATGGACTCATGGTCCTGGGGTTGGTCCAGGGTGAAATCAGCGTTCAACCCTTTGCCGGCAAACCCCGGCCAGCGCACGGAGACTGTCCGTTTTCCGGGCAGCGCTTCAAACACCATGCGGAAATCACCCTTCTCGTAGCTGGTCTTGCCTTCCATCGGGCTGCGCGGCAGGCTGACTCCCTGGCCGAGCGGGGTACTGATGGTTTGCTCCTGGTATTCACCAGTTTTAAAGTCGATCACATAGGCAAAGACCATCCCGAGGTAGCCAATATCGCTCACTGTGAAGGAGAAGAAATGATCGGCAGTGGTTATGGCGTAATAATCCCAGATCTTGATGCGCATCTTCTGAAATGCCGTCATTTTATAAAAGTGGCAGTCTTCCAGGTTGCAGTCCAGCACAGGGTAGGGAGCCCAACCAGCCTGGGGCAGATTCCCCTGGCTATCCAGTAATTTGGCGGGTCCTTTTAGCAAGCGTTGTTCATCCATCGGCAGATCCTTTCCTATTTGAGGTTGTAAAGTGGTATGTGCCCGGGGTGGACTGTTGAATAATCCATCTGGAAAGCACATAATTCCATTGGCAATTCGATCAGCACCCTCAATTATATATCCGGCCTTTTAAAAGCAAATACCCCTGCAGAAGGGGTATTTGTTGAATGCAATTACTTCGTCTAAATGAGGTCGAACATTCCCTGGGTCATGCCAAAATTTCGGTTCATTCGCAGTTCACTTTCGGTCGCCAGCTCGATGATCTTGCGCATCGTCTGATCAGCCACGCTGCGGGTGAGTGTGCGGTCGTTGGCATCACCATTGAATTGCAGCGGCTTGCCAACAGTCATGGCATAGGGTCCGCTCAGATACCAGTGTCCAACGGCTGCTTCGCCCTGGACTGTAGAGGGGATATGATGAATGCGCTCGCGCTGAATCGCAATCCCGACCGGGATGATGGGGGCCCCGCTGGCCAGCGCCAGGCGGGAAATTCCGGTATGCGCCGGGTTGAAACCGCCTTCACTCGGGCAAATGGCACCTTCCGGAAAGATCATCACCGTTTTGCCTTCTTTCAAATATTTCAAAGCCTCATCCATGGCCTGCTGATTGTTGCCGCGGCGAATGCAGATATGCCCTGAACGGCGCAGATAAGCACCCAGGATGGGCACATTGAACATCAACTCTTCGATCATAATGTGGGAGCGCTGATGGATCATGCTGGCAACAAAGAAAGGATAGGCAGTGGAGGGATGATTGGCAGCAATGATCTTCGGCCCTTGGGGAATCTCGTAATGTTTTACTACATCAGTACGCAGTACAGTTCCGGCGTAAGTTCTTACGATCGGGACCGACACACCGTACAGGGTAATTTCTGAAAGTGTAGACATAATTGATTTCGTTTATCCTTTTTCGTTTTCAATTAAGATGGTTCAAGGATACCGGAAATGAACAATTAACACATTGGCCGCAAGGCATATCCTCGGTCACAGTTAGGCATACTTCAATTAGGCAATGCAGGCTGGATGAATGTGACTTGATGTGTATTACAACACTCGCAGCCGTGAAATAGTTATGTTCTTTACAGATTTGTATAGGGGTTGGGTTTCTTTACCGTTTCCAGGTAAGGCAGCAATTGCTCCGCCCAGATGAGATAACCCTGGGCCAGTAAATGCAAGTGATCGTTGTTCAGTTCAGCGCGCAGGTCGCCGCGGGAATCAACAAAATGTGAGTAGAGGTCGATGTAGGTCACCCCTTCATTTTCAGCCAACTGTTTGAGTTTCGTGTTGAATTCTTTGACCCGTTTGGCATAGGAATGGGCCCGGGGCAAAAGGGATTCAACGAATACTTTGGTTTCAGGGGTATCGTTCTTGATCTTGTCGAGGATCCTTTTATAGGTATCCAGGATCATCTCGTCTGTTCGATATTCATACCAGGGAAGGTCATTGGTCCCGATCAGAATGAAGATGGCAGCCGGGTGGCCCTGGGTAACACAATCGAGCCGGTCTTGTAAACCGGTGGTCAGATCGGCATTAATGCCGCGGTTCTTGATCCCCATTCCCGGGAAGATCTCATCCCAGTTGCCGCCAGCCGTCAGGCTGTCGCCCATAAAAATGATGTCCCCGGGCAGAGCCGGATGCGCCCTGAAAAAGTCGGCGCGCTGCAAATAATGATGTTTTGTGATCCGGCCAACTTCAAGTTTGGTGATCACAAAGATCACCAGAACAGCCACCAACATGATCCAGGGGAATGTAAAATTCATAACCAAATTATACCTGATACGACCCTTTTTTTTCCAGTCACAAAAAAGCCGCCCTTTGATCAGGGCGGCTTTACATTTCATTTAATTTATTGTTTCAATCGAGATTTTCCGGTATAAAAGGCAGCGTAAGCTATGGCAGCGACTGCAATATAGGCCAGGGTCTTCGGCATCATCAACATTCCCAGCATGGGCACCTGCTGCACAAACAGGATGACTGGAGTGTAGAAGAGGAAGGATAAGAAGATCATCCCACCGATCCAGGTGAAGGTACGGTCCTTGCTGCGAATAGCATCGATAAGGATCATAAGCATGATCCCAATACCCTGTACCATCAGGGGAATATTTCGAATCAACCCCATCGGTTGTGGGGGAACAGTATTTCCCCACTGGTTTCCCGGCAAAGCCATGATCACCAATCGGGCCACACCCACAAGCAACAGGAACCAGGCGAACAAGTTCATCTTTTTACCAAAGCGTTCCTTCCACACCCACACCAGCAGCATGTAGAAGAAGGTGACAGTCACAGCCGTAGCGAAGGCGCCAATCCCGACCAGGGCTGGATTCTTCTCCAACCCGCCGGTTGCGTACGCGATCACTCGAAAACCGACATGCCCGGTATCTCCCAGGGCTAAGAGGATGAACATCCAGCGGACCAATTTGGCGACTTTTTGATCTTTTTCCGCGACCACACTCTTCTTGCGGATCATGATCGCCACCAGGGTCCAGACAGCGATCAGGTAAGCCACGTCAAAAATGATCTCAACCCAGATCAGAAACGATTCAGACATATTTTTCTCCAGAGAATAAGGTCTGCCATTTACCCTAGATCATATGCGGATCAGTGAAAGATATCTCGCCTTCACCTCCGCGTTCTTTATCCAGAGAAATGGCTATTTGCGTCAGGGTATTGAGGACCCTGTAAACAGTTTCAGTTTCTTCAGCAGAGACCTGCTCCATGATCGCCGTCATCCAGCTTTCACGCGCGTCGATACTGGCCTTCACCAGTTCATTTCCCTTATCGGTCAGGGCCACCAATCGGGCCCGCCTGTCAGCCTTTGACACACTGCGGAGCACCAGCCCCTGCAGCTCCATTCGGTCCACCAATTGCCCGGCACCAGCCTTGGAGGTCTTGAGCAAGTCCTTCAACTGGTTGATCTCACAGGGCCCGCGGTGATATATCCGGGTCAATACAACGATCTGCGGCATTGAAAGACCCGAGTCACGTACGAACCGATTAAACTCAGCCAGGGAACGGCGAAAGAAAGTTACCGACCATTCATATAAAATATTGGGGGATTCGATAGGAGTATTCATAATAGTAAACTTATGTTTACTATAACCGATTAACAAGCACTGTCAAGGGGGAATTACTGTGATTCTAAATGGCTATTTGCTGCCTTTATCGCCAGTGGGATAGAACGTGGGGCATTTTGGATAATTGCTGCAAACCGAATATACCTGCCCCTGGTGGGCACCGGAAGAAGCCACCCTTTTTTTCATGGGCGCTCCACATTGTGGGCAAATGACAGGATCTGTGTTGGTACTTCTGTTTTCGGGTAATGGCGGGGGCACCTTTACCGGTCCCCGTGAGGTTTGAACTGCATTTCCACGCGGTGAAGATTCAACAGATTTTGGACGTAATGGAGAAAAAAGCATTTCGATCATTTCCTGCGGACTGTATTCTTGCTGACTTTCCACCTGCAGCACTGGCAAACCGGCGATCTTGCAAGCCTGTTGGAGAGAATTATCCATTCCGCGGCTGCTGTCGGCGAACATCACCACGAACAGGGCCTTCATTGTTTCCGCTTCGCAGATCACCAGGTCGAATTGCCGTCCAAAGATCCGGGAGGAAGCTGCCTGGGTCTCTTTGCTGTTCCTTCCATTCACTGCAAGTACCTCGGCAGCAGAAACCCGCGGACAGACCACATATTGATCACTCAAAACTTCGCAAGCCTGGTTGAAGAAGTTAAATTCGGCTGTAGAAAGCAACGGCCCTTTTAACCCGACCAGGCTGCCTGTGTTTTCTGCCGTATTTTCTTTCTTTTGCGGCCGTTTAAAGAGAGAGGCGCGTTTTTCACTTCCATTATCAGGATTTGATGAAGTCATAATAGCTCCGCAGAACAACAGGATTCACTTAAATATACATCCATTCCAATGATTTTTCATATAAAGAAAATCATCCCCATTTTAATAAAATGGGGATGAAAGAAGATGATTAATTATTCAAGACCTGGATGAGATCGGCTTTTACAACCACCCGCTTTCGGTAATGTCCAGTGACCGGATCATAACCTTTACAGGTTACCAGGGTCAAAACCGATGTACTCTCATGCTTCAGGATACTGGAGTCATCAGGATTGACTATCTGTACCGACTTTACCTTATATACCAATTTTTCATCGCCGATCTGAATGATCACCTGATCTCCCCAATGGACCTTCTCCAGGTTGACAAATTTCCCGGCAGTTCCATCAGCCAGGTAAACATGACCGACGATGACCGTATTTCCAATCCCCCCCGGAAAAGCCGTGCCATTCAACCAACCTGCGGCGTTCCCAAGCCAGGTCGTATCCCATTGCTTGTTTACATAAGGCACGCCCATAACTGGCATTGAAATTCCGAGGGAAGAGATCTTTAACGTCATTCCCGGGTTGGTCTGGTAGAACAATTGCTTCGGCTGTAGCGGAAGGTCAGTCGTCACTCCCGGAATAAAACCGGTTTCCATAGCTTCAGCACCCGCGAAGGCATCTACCATCCCGGTTACGGGGATGGTAAGTACCAAACTTCCGCTGTTATTTCCAGGCAGGTCTCCACATGAAGGTGAATTGTAGGTCAGATTGACCTGGAAAGTGAAATTTCCTGTTGCGCCAGAAGTATTTGCCACGCTGCTGATCTGGACATTATAAGTATTTCCCGGGGTCAGGTTTGTGAAGGTGATCACCAGCGAGTTGCCTGTCAGTGAGATCGAGTAATCATCCGCCGGGGCTGGAGAGGAAGGATCGGTGCTATAAACCACATTTACCGCTGTGACATTGAAGATGGACGGAATTTGTGAATAGGCGATCACAGTCCCTGTGGATTCATTTCCACTGTTGCCTACCTGGAACTGCAGGATATAACTCTCACCGTTTTTCACTGTGTCGGGATAATTCCCCATGTCCAGGTCCACCGATGGATCACTGAAGGATTCACAATCGGGCAGAGGAGCGTAATCGCCAAACACAATTCCAGGTCCGCTTAATGAGGACCCACTGCCCGCGATCACCCATTTTGAGTTTGAGGTAGAACTATCCGGATAAACATTTCCGTTGACTTCGAGGACCAAATAATTGCCAGCCGACAATCCGGTAAAGTTGTAATATCCGTTTGAGTCTGTGGTGGTCGCTGCGATCAAGATCTGGTCCGAATTATAGAGGTAAACCGTGATCCCGCTGATGGGAGTTTCGCCTGTGTCCCAAATGGTATCTTTATCCACATCATTCCAAACATGACCAAAAATGCTGTAAGAACCTGCGTCAAGTTGGTTGAAACCGAAATCTGCCTGCGTGGTATCTCCAGCAGTGACCGTCACATCAACCACACTTGGGCTGGTCGGCATATACCCGCTCGGACCGTTCCAGGCGACTACCTGGTAATTTCCAGCAGGTACATCCGTAAAGGAATAATGTCCATCGGTTGTGGTTATGGTCGAGAGCACGTTTCCGAACATATCCACCAACTGGACAACCGTGGTTTTTCCGATCAGTGATTCACCGCTTTGATGCGTGCCGTCCAGACTGTTATCCAGGTAGATCACCCCTTCGATCGTACCAGTGTTCTCCTTTGCCACATAGGTAACTGTAGCTGAATCTGTTACTGGCTCAGGGAGTTGATTGGCTGTGGCGGAGACAGTATTCTTAACCGAACCGGCAAGAACATCATCGTTGGTGATTGTATACGTTGCTGTGCAGGTGAAATGCGTTCCGATCGCTAGTGTAGTAGCCGGGCAAGAGACTGTCGTCTTGTTATCGGCCAGGCTTAAGTTTGTCAGTGTAATATTCCCGGTATTCGTGACCAGGTACGAGTAGGTGATCACATCACCTTCTGCTGAATAGGTAAGCGGATCGGAGCTCTTGACTACTGTCAATGCCGGAACTACAGAAGGTGGAAGTGAGGTTGGAGTAAAGGTCGGCGTTTCAGACGGTGTTGGAGAGGACGTCTCTGTTACTGTAGCTGTTTCGGTTGGTGTAAACGTCGGCGTCTCGGTATTTGTCGCAGTTGGTGTGAAAGTCGGTGTGTCTGTATCGGTCGGTGTGAACGTCAAAGTGGCCGTATCTGTGAATGTTGGCGTGAAGGTGGGGGTTTCAGTATCGGTGACAGTCGGGGTAAGGGTCTCTGTCTCTGTTGCTGTATGAGTCGGAGTGAAGGTTGGGGTGTCGGTATCGGTCGGGGTAAACGTTAAAGTAGCCGTATCCGTGAATGTCGCTGTAAAAGTCGGCGTTTCAGTATCGGTGACGGTAGGAGTAAAGGTATCTGTGTTTGTTGCGGTAAATGTAGGGGTAAAGGTTGGCGTATCGGTGTCTGTTGGTGTAAAAGTAAGCGTCGCGGTGTTTGTCGCAGTCGGAGTTTCTGTGGCGGTGGCAGTTGCAGTATTTGTACTGGTGGCAGTAGGTGTAGCCGTCGGCGTGCTGATGACGATCGTTTCGTTGACATCGCCGCAGGTGGTGGTGTACCCGTTATTATTTGCATCCCCTGAGTAAGAAGCCTGCCAGTAATAAGTGCCAGTAGAAGCCGGCGTCCAATCTCCGGACCAGCTTGCTGATCCAAGCGATATCGAACCCGATCCACTCATTCCGGCCACAGGTACGATACACGAGGAATCGCTGTAAAGAGTAAAGGTGATGGTCCCGGTAGGGGAATTTCCTCCGCTGATCGTTGCCGTATCTCCGGCACTAAAAACCTGGCCAACCATTCCGGTCTTCGGACTGGAGTTTGTTGAGATAGTTGGGTTGGATTTAAGCGGATCGCTCTGGCTGGTTACCGTGTCGGTCGCATTATTGTTAAGTTCGTTACTTTCAGTGATCAATCCAGACGGATCAACGGTTACGGTTGTGGTATATGAACCCGAAGACGCAGGGGTGGCCGAAAGGGTGGTGGTAAAAGACCCTCCAGCGGTGATCGTCACAGGTCCGCCCGTAGCAACGCAGCTCAATACACTGGCTGTTATCGAACATGAGACATTTCCGGGGTTGGTCACGCCGCTGGAAGTTCCAAAAGCGGGAGTTCCATAAGAGATACCGCTGCTGGGCAGGGTCTGGCTGAAGATCGTTTGTCCTGCGGTGAAGGTGGCATCTACTGCACCAATATTGCTGATGCTGGTTGTCCAGGTGAAATTGGTTCCGCTGGTAACATTATTGTTTACATTATCCGTGACAGCCGCAGTCAGGTCCGGGTAAACATAATAGTTTGCCTGCGAGTTATTAGAGGTGACCGGGGTAGAGGAATAAGTCCCGGTCGCGTAAGCAGTATTTGTATACTTTCCCGCTGTGCTCGAAGTTGTGATCGGCCCGACCACACAAGTGGAATATTGCCCGGCAGGCAGGGGATTGGGGAAAGAACAACTGGATGTGTCCACCTGGTTATCAGTGACAGAGACGCCGCTCAGGCTGACCTGCCCCAGGTTCTCAACTGTAAATTGATAATAGACCGAACTGGAAGGGGCCGCACTGAGATTGGAGGTCCACGGCCCGCTGCTGCTGGTGCTGATCTGTTTTAGAATGGAGAGACTGGTGGTGGGTGCGTTAACTGTCAGTGAAGCCGAGGCGGTATTGCCGGTCCCTCCGTTAGTCGATGTGACAGATCCGCTGGTATTCGCATAGGTTCCTGCGGTTGCAGAACCGTTGGTGGTCACCTGCACGGTTACGGTACAACTGGCACCGCCCGCCAGGCTGCCGCCGCTGAGGCTGATCGTATTTCCGCCTGTCGCCGCTGTTGTCGAACCGGAGCAGGTATTACTCACCGGGGTCGCAGTCAGGTCGCCGTTGATCAACCCGGAGGGATAGGTATCTGAGAACGCCAGGCCGGTGAGAGTATCGGAAGGATTCGGGTTGGTGATCGTGAATCTCAATAAGGTGGTACTGCCCAGGTAGATGGTACTCGGCAGGAAGGTTTTTGACATGGAAGGTGGCAGCAGTGTTCCTGTGATACTGGCCGTACCGTAGCCGGTGGATGTCGAGTTCGTCCCGGTTTGCGATGAGGAGATGTACCCGGTAGTATTTGCCAGGGTGCCCGATTTTGTTACCAGCAGATTTACCTTGAATGTACAACTGGAACTGGCCGGGATGGTGGCACTGGAAATATCCACAACCCCGGTACCCGCAGTGGCGGTGTAACTTGTGCTGGTACAGGTGGTAGTTACCCCCGGAGTAGCCGCGATCAGCAGGCCATCGGGCAGAGGATCGGTGAGCTTCACCCCGGTCAAAGCGGTGTTGTTCGGGTTGGTCAGGGTCAGGGTCAGGGTGGTGGTACTGCCCACCGCAGCGCTGGAAGCCGAGAAGGATTTGGCTACCGTGGGGACCTTCGGGTCGGCAGTACAACCCGAGAATGTAATATCATCCAGGAAAAGATCACTGCCTGCACCGGTGTTTTGCGACTTATATCCGTAAACATAGAAATAAGTGGTCCCGGTGGTGCTCGTTTCAGTATTGGCAAAATCGGTCGAAACCGTTACCCATGTACTGGCACTGGGCATCACATTTGCCAGGTAAGATTTTTGCGTTTCCGGGGCTGTTCCAGTGGTTCCATAATAAATGTAAAGATCTGTTGGACCGGACTGTGCCGCCATCGAATGGAATGTGAAGTTGATGTTCTTGTAATTACTGGTATCCACGGCAAATCTTATATAAGCACTATTCCCGGATGTTCCGCTAACCCCTCCGTTAAAGGTCACATTGCCTTTGTAATAACCGTAGCTTTGCCAGGCATTCGGTCCGCTGCCTCCGCTGGCAGTAGGATAGCCCTGGTTGGTCACAATGGAATTTGAACCAATGCCGCTGTAAGTGCCGGCATAAAACGAGGCTGCGGCTGAACTGACGCCCGATCCAAGCGAACCAGTGTCAGGCGCAGGCGGAACTGTGGTCGTACCAGTGAAAGTCCATTTTGCCATTTGCTGCCGGGTACAGGTACTGGGGGTAGCAGTCGGTGTGGCAGCACTGCCCACAGTCAGGGAGGCACTGGCAGTGTTGCCAGTATCGATCGTATTGCCGTTATCAATGAATTTCAAAGTGCTGGTGGTATTGTTTGCCGTACCCACGGTTGAAGAAGTGACATTCACCCGTACATTACAGTTGTTGCTGGCGGCGATCGTCCCGCCGCTGAATGTGATCGACCCCGAACCGGCTGTGGCGGTAACTGTTGGAGATCCGCAGCCGCTGGTGGTCAAACCCGGGGTGGCAGCAATGGTCATGCCCGTGGGCAGGGTGTCGCTGAAAGAAATTCCGGATACTGAAGACAATGTTGGATTGGTGATCGTAAATGAAAGAGCTGAAGTACTGCCTGCGGTGATTGAAGCTGGAGAAAATACCTTAGAAATTGTAAAACCAGCCGGGTCCACTACATATACAGTACGGGTATTGATCGAGTAATCAGAATTATAGTGATAGCTGGACCCGGAAAAATCATATAACAATGTATTGACGGTTTTTGAGCCTGTGGAACCGGATAATATCTTAACCGTGTACGTATTCGTCACTGTTCCACCAGCTTTTCCATCCAATGAGCAGGAACGGTATGCCAGGCTGGTCGTGTCATTTATCCAGGCACAGGCATCGGCATAAAGTTTGTTGGTAGGTGAACTAAAAGCGCCGGAGGCAGCAGAGTAGGTAGAAGTAACTCCCATGATCTGGTAGACCGTATTAGAGAGTGTAAGAAAACTTTCCAATTGATTGTAGCCATTGGTTGATGTAGCACCGGTGAGTGTGATGGTATAGGTATTGCCAATGACGAGCGAGTATGATCCACCTATGGGAATTACCGTCCCATTGATGGCAACGCTGGTGGTATTGTTACGCGCTTGAGAGACCAGGTGCTCAATATACAGTTCCCGGTTATAAGGGGTACGTGCTGTAACTCCTGTCGAATCGACTGCGGTAATATGGTATTTTCGGGTCGTATCATAGGCAGCAGAATTTCTTGTGACCGTTATGTTAAAATATGCATCCGAACAAGCTCCGGCTGCAAGAGAAGATATCGTGATCGATGATGAAGAACCCGAAGAAAGATTGATATAGGAATTAGTGGAATCCCACACCAGGTTAACCAACACGTTTGTAGCCGGGTCTGCGCCGGCTGCATTGCAGACACGAGCTCCAACCGGATACTCATTCGGACCCGAATTAACATCATTGCTGTCCAGCCCGATCACATTCCAGGTAAGGGGGGTCACCGTCAAAACCGGTGACGCAATAACCAAGGTCGAGGGCTTGGTGATCGATAAGGCAATCGAGGCGATCAGGATCGCAGATAAAATTGTGCTGCTAATTCTCAGCCAGCGTTGAATGATTTTATTGTGCACTAATTTTATCCTCAGAACAAAATATGAATTAAGACATTTACTATCCAATAATTATTGCAAAATGGCGAGCAAAATGATAGGTATTATGTTCTAACTAACCAATTATTTATCCGAATTTTTTTGTTAATTGGACATTTTCGGTTACAATTGAGCCTATGGTTACTACAGAAAACATCCTCGAAGTATTAAAGAAAGTCAACGACCCTGAATTGGGCCGCAATATTGTCGAGCTCGGAATGATCAAAGACCTGGTGATCAGCGATGCGGGAGCAGTCAGCTTCACCCTCGCGCTGACCATCCCCGGCTGCCCGCTGAAGAACCAGATGGAACGCGAAGCACGTTTGGCCGTGATGGCCCTGTCTGGTGTGACAGACGTGAAGATCACCTTTGGCGCCATGAGCGATGAAGAGCGTAAAGCCATCTTCAATAAAGGTCAGCCGCAGATGCCTAAACTCAACCAGTTCAATCACGTCAAAAAAGTGATCGCTGTTTTGAGCGGCAAGGGCGGTGTTGGTAAGTCTTCGGTCTCCGCGCTTTTGGCCTGTGAATTGATGCGTGCCGGCAAAAAGGTGGGCATTCTCGATGCCGACATAACCGGACCGTCTATTCCCAAGCTGTTCGGTCTTCCCTCCGGCGGTCTGCGCGGTACGGATGACGGCATTCTTCCCGCCGTCACCTCCACCGGAATAAAGGTCATGTCTACTAACCTGATGGTCCCCGATGAGAACGCCGCTGTCATCTGGCGCGGCCCGATGATCTCCGGCACCATCAAGCAGTTCTGGACGGACGTGCTGTGGGGGAACCTCGATGTCCTCCTGGTGGACCTCCCCCCTGGAACTTCAGACGCTGCCCTCACCGTAATGCAGTCCATCCCGGTGAACGGGGTTGTGCTCGTCACCACACCGCAGCAGTTGGCCGGCATGGTCGTGCGCAAAGCCGATTCCATGCTCAAGCAGCTCAAGATCCCCGTGTTGGGTGTAGTCGAGAACATGAGCTACTATCCCTGCCCCGATAACGGCAATAAACACTACATCTTTGGCCCCAGCCACGCGGCTGAACTGGCCAAAGCGGTCAATACAGACCTGTATATCCAGCTTCCCATCAAACCCGAGATCGCCGAACTGGGCGATGCCGGTAAGATCGAGCAAGCCACACAGGATGGCCTCGGCCCCGTGGTCGCTTTGCTGTAAGGTTTATCGTATATGGACCGCTTCGCAGTCGTCTCCGATATTCACGGCAACATCCTGGCACTTGAAGCCGTCATGGCCGATATGGCCAAACGCAGCATCGAGGGCGTGATCAACCTGGGCGATAATCTCTCAGGCCCGTTGTGGCCGAACGAGACCGGGCACATCCTGATGAAACAGGATTGGCTGAATGTGCAGGGCAACCACGACTGGAACCTGCTCTTCAAAGATCCGGCTTTGCTCAGCCTCTCCGATGCCAACGGCTATCGCCACCTGGATGATGAACTGCGCGCCTGGCTGAATACCCTGCCCGCCAGTCTCACCCTGCCGGGAGGAATTGTGGCCTTTCACGGCACTCCTGCCGTCAAAGCCAAATACCTGCTGGAGACAGTGGAGAATCACCGCGCCCGCCTGGCCACCCCAACCGAGATCGCGGAACGCCTCGACGGCACTCAGGCCAGCCTGGTGCTGTGCGGCCACTCGCATTTCCCGCGCGCGGTGCAGCAAGGCGGCACGCTCATCGTCTGCCCCGGCAGCCTGGGCTGCCAGGCCTACATCGACAACGACTCCGACCACGTCATCGAGACCGGTTCGCCGCTGGCCCGCTATGCGGTCATCGAAAAGCAAAACGGCAGCTATGCTGTCGACCTGATCTCGGTACCTTACGATCATCTGAAAGCCGCCGAGAAAGCCCACACAGGCGGCCGCCCCGACTGGGAGATCGCCCTACGCACCGGCTTTATGCGCTCGGGCAGCGAAAAGCCGTATTTTCCGGGAATGTAAAAGTATCTAAAAAAACCAGCCCTCGATTGAAAAAATCGAGGGCTGGTTTTTTATTTACACTACAACCGTTACTTCTTTTTCCGGCTCCGCTTTAGGGGCGGCAGCTTTCTTGCGTTTTTCACGCTTGAGCACCAGGTTCTTTTCCTTGTCCACATCCACCAGGATGGAATCGCCTTCGTTGAACTCGTGCGAAAGCACAGCATCGGAAAGGCGGTCCTCCACCTTGTCCTGGATCACACGGCGCAGCGGGCGCGCGCCCATCTCGGGGTCGTAGCCCTCTTTGGCCATCTGATCGAGAGCGGCATCTGAAGCGTGCAGGCTGATGTTGTGATCGCTCATGCGCTCCGCCACCTTCTGCAGCTCGATGGTGACAATATTGCGGATGTGTTCCTTCTCCAGCGGATGGAAGACGATCACGCCGTCCAGCCGGTTGATGAATTCGGGTCGGAAGACCTTGCGCAGGGATTCGAGCAGCTTCTTGCGCATATCCTCATAATTGCGGGTCTGTTCTTCCTTTTCATCCTTGTTCAGCGCGAAGCCCAGCGCTCCCTGGCGGCGGATCTCCTCCGCGCCAATGTTGGAGGTCATCACGATGATGGCGTTACGGAAGTCCACTTTGTGCCCGCGGGCATCGGTGAGCTGGCCTTCTTCCATGATCTGCAGCAGGATATTGTGCGCTTCTGGATGGGCTTTTTCGATCTCATCGAAAACCACAATGGAATAGGGTTTGCGGCGGATGGCTTCAGTCAATTGACCGGCTTCCTCGAAACCCACATATCCCGGAGGCGCGCCGACCAGGCGGCTGACGTTGTGGCGTTCCATGAATTCGGACATGTCGATCTGCAGCAGGGCGTCTTCGCTGCCGAACATGAAGCGCGCCAGCGCCTTGGTGAGCTCAGTTTTGCCCACACCGGTGGGGCCAAGGAACATAAAGGAGCCGATCGGGCGGCGCGGGTCTTTGAGCCCGGCCCGTCCGCGGCGGACTGCTTTGGAGATGGTATTGATAGCCTCGTCCTGCCCGACGATGAATTTCTTCAGCTCGTCTTCCATGTGCAGCAGGCGTTCGGATTCTTCGGTGGCCAACTGCATCAGGGGCACACCGGTCCACATTGAGACTAATTCGGCGATATCGTTTGCGTTCACCACCGGGCTGGTGCTGCGGTCAAAACTGGTGCGTAGTTTTTCGATCTGCGCTTCCAGTGAAGCTTCTTTATCGCTCAGAGCGATGGCATCATCGTTGCGGCCGGTCTCGAGGGCCAGGCTGCGGTCCTGGCGCACGTCTTTGAGCTGGCTCATCAGGTCTTTGAAGGTCTGGGCGGCCGGACTCTTGTACATGCGTACCCGCGAGGAGGCTTCATCGATCAGGTCGATGGCCTTATCCGGCAAAAAGCGTTCGGTCACATAGCGCGCTGAAAGGTGCGCTGCCGCGTCGAGGGCTTCATCGGAGATCACCAGGCGGTGGTGTTCTTCGTATGCCGGGCGAATGCCCTTGAGGATCTGGATGGTCTCGTCCACGGTCGGTTCGACCACCACTATGGGTTGGAAGCGGCGTTCCAGCGCCGCGTCAGATTCGATATGTTTGCGATATTCTTCCAGCGTGGTGGCACCGATCACCTGCAGTTCTCCGCGGGAAAGGGCAGGTTTGAGGATGTTGGCAGCATCCACGGTGGAACCCGCGGACCCTGCGCCCACCAGCATATGCAGCTCATCGATGAAGAGGATGGCCTTTGATGCCTTGAGCTCGTCGATCACGCGTTTGAGGCGTTCCTCGAACTGGCCGCGGTACATGGTCCCGGCCACCAGGGAGCCCACATCCAACTGCAGCACTCGCTTGCCAATGAGGGGGGCCGGCACATCGCCTTCAATGATGCGCTGCGCCAATCCTTCAACAATGGCCGTCTTGCCCACACCGGGTTCACCGATGAGGGCCGGGTTATTCTTGTTGCGCCGTGCCAGGATCTGGATGACGCGTTCGATCTCTTTCTGACGGCCGACCACCGGGTCGAGCCGGCCTTCCTCGGCTAGCGAGGTAAGATCAGTAGCCAGTTGGTCGGTCAGCGGGGTCTTGGCCGCGTCCTTCTTGTCTTCCGGTCGGGGAGTGGGCATACCGCCTGCCGCTGCCGGCAGATTGCTGTTCTCCTGCATCACCCGGCGGGCCTGGCGGCGTACCTGTTCGGGGGTAACCCCCAGTTTCTTCAATACTTCAAGGGCCATGCCCTCAGTTGTGCGGGTGAGCCCCAACAGTAAATGCTCGGTGCCGATGAATTGATGGTTCAGCGACCGCGCTTCTTCAATGGCAGCTTCCAGCACCTGCTGGGCGCCGGTGGAGAGTTCAATGATGCCTGATTCCTGCAAGCCGTACCCGCTCAGATGGTCCACCACCTCGCGGACGCGGTCAGGCTCAAGCCCAAGATCGCGTAAAGCCCGGCTGGCAACGCCGCCGTCCTCCGCGATCAAACCGATGAGAATATGTTCAGTATTAATATAAGGCTGGCGCAGCCGCTCAGCCTCTTCGTGTGCCAGCGAGAGCACACGACGTGCCCGCTGGGTAAAACGTTCCATGCCTGCCACGGGATAATCCTCCTGAAAAACCCTACGCTCTTTTCACCACTAATAATGAAAGAACGGAACAATTAATAACAACTGGGGTGCAGATCACCCCTTCATTATCTGACCGGAATGGTCAGCTAATTCGATTTTACCAGTTTTTATGGTGAATTTCTCGTCCCTGTAGAAACTCTTATAGAATACATATATTAATGGAAAAGCCCTCCACTGTTCGGGAGGGCTTGAACGATTCTCTTTTTATCAGCTCACCAGGTAGGCCAGCACCCACTGGGTGGTAGCCAGCAAAGCGTCAGAGTGCGTGCGCTCGTAGTTGTGCGAGGCATCCACGCCCGGGCCGATGAGGGCCACAGCCACATCGCCGCCGGCACGCAGCAGCGCTTCACCGTCAGAGCCATAGTAGGGGTAGATATCCACTTTGTAGGCGATCCCGGCATCTTCGGCCAGTTTGCGCAGCTTCTGGCTGAGTTCGTGGTGATACGGGCCGCCGGAGTCTTTGACACACAGGGTGCTGTGGAATTCGTCGGAGGTCTGCCCGCCGCCAACGGCCGCCATATCCACGGCCACCAGTTCGGTCGTGTCCGCCGGGATTCCCGCGGCCGCGCCGTGGCCAACCTCTTCGAAGTTGCTGACCAGAATGTAGGTAGTCTGTTTGGGTTTGCGCCCGGCATCCGCCAGAGCCTTAACCGCCGCCCAGATGCAGGCCACGCCGGCCTTGTCATCCAGGTGGCGCGAACGCACAAAGCCGTTGGTCACTTCCACCCGCGGATCGAAAGCGATGTAATCACCCACGCTGATCCCCAGGGTCTGGGTATCCAGGGCGCTGCAGGTCTTCACGTCCAGACGCACCTCCATGGTGTCAGCCGAACGCTTGGTCTCACTCACCTGGGCTGCATGCACATGCGCGGAGGGAGTGGTCAGCAGAATGCTGCCGCGGTAGGTCTTGCCGTTACTCGCGAATACGGTACAGCCTTCGCCTTCAACAGTATTCCAGGCATAACCGCCCAACTGCGTCATGGAAAGACGTCCGCTGCCCTTGATCTCTTTGACCATCGCGCCCAGGGTATCCACATGCCCGGTCAGGGCGCGCGGGGAATCCTGCTTCTCACCGGGGACGGTAACCAGTAACGCCCCCTTGCGGGTGCGTTGGCAGCTCACACCTTTGATGGCGGAAAACGCCTCTTCGGCATAACGAATCCCCGGTTCAGCCAGCCCGGTGGGGCTGGGAGTGTTCAATAATCCAGTTAAGAACTCGACCAAGGCAGTTTCATTGATCTCTGGCAACGGCATATTCCCTCCTAAAATTCATGTCCTTCGTAATCGCTAATGCGTTTGCGCATCTCGTCGCTGACGGGAACGGACTCTTTTTTATGATAGTCATAAGTGACCATTACCGTTTCGGCAGTGGCAAAGATCACAGCCCCATCCGCAGACGCGATCTCATATTCCATGAGAACGCTCTTGTTGCCAATGCGGGTGATGCCCATTGAAACGACCACCTTATCCTTGAATTCGATCGGGGCCAGGTATTTCACATGCACATCCGCCACAATAAATGGCACTTCAAGGAAAGACTTGCTGTCGAACAGGCCGACTTCCTGGATATATTGAAAACGGGCTGTTTCCACATAATCCAGAAAGACCTTATTATTGACATGCCACTGCGCATCGATATCGCTGTAGCTTACAGTGATCGGGGTGTGAAATCGAAATTTGCTCATTCCCAAATTATAACTGGGAACTTTGGTTATTTTTAAGTAATGTGACAAATTAAACTATTGTCAAAAACAACAAAATATGAGATAAATAAGGTATTAATACCTAAATTGTCTTGTATGAGGAAAGCAGTATGCAAATCACACGACAGGCCGACTATGCTCTTCGAGCCATGCTTTACCTGGCTAAACTCGATCCAACACAGCGGGCGGCAACCAGCCAGATCGCTGAAACCAAAAAGATTCCCCCTTCCTTTTTAGCCAAAATTATTTCTCAGCTTTCTATTGCCGGTTTGATCCACACTTCCCGCGGTGCCCGCGGCGGCGTCACCCTTTCAAGGCCAGCCAGCGAGATCTCCATTCTCGAAGTGATCGAAGCGATCGATGGTCCAATTGCGCTCAATGAATGCACCATTTCACCTGAAAGCTGCCCCTTCTCTGGAGATTGCCCCATTCATGGATTATGGTGCGATACCCAGGCGGAGTTGGTCGAAAAACTGCGCTCTACCACCTTCGATACATTATCCTGAACGCAGGCCGGATAATCTAATAAAGCATAATAGAGAAAAAAGGCAAATATGGCGGGAACAGGTACACCGATTGATCGTCAATGGGTCTTATGTTTAAAAGACGGCTCTGTGGTGATCGATTGGGGAGATGGTCTCTTTCAGGATGTGCACACCGGGCAATTCCTCAAAGTGAGGGAAGCCGATGTCAGTCATCACATCCGCAATGAAGAACTGGACCTGCTTGCCCGGATAGGCAAAGTAAGCGCCTATACAGCCACAAAAGTCTGGTTCCCCAGTTTGCCCGAGCGTCCGCAAAACACGATCGACTGAATAAACGAAATTCCATCCCCTCCCGTTTTTCAGGAGGGGATTTTTCTACCGGGAACCCGATATGACCGATACTTCTACCTCCAGATTGAATCTGAACGTTGCCCTGACCTCGGCCAGCCGCCTGTTTGTCAATACGTCGCTGCGCATGGTCTATCCCTACCTGGCTTTTTTTGCCGCCGGCTTAAGCGTGGATGTAAGCAAGATCTCGCTGATGCTGGCCGCTTCGATGGCCATGGGCGCGTTGGGACCTTTCCTGGCCCCCATCGCGGACCAGCACGGCCGCAAGGCAGGCATGCTGACCGGCCTGTTTATTTACCTGGCTGGAGGGGTTGCCGTCAGCCTGCTGCCCAATTACACCACCCTGTTCATAGCCATTTTGCTGGGTAACCTGGGAAATAATGTCTACGCCTCCTCACTGCAGGCTTACCTGGGCGATCACGTCCCTTACGAAAAGCGCGGCCTGTACATCACCATTACCGAACTGCCCTGGGCGCTTTCCTTTATATTGCTGGTTCCCCTGGCTGGATCGTTGATCTCGGGTATTGCCTGGTACGCACCGTTCTGGTTCCTATCCGGGCTGGTGGCGGTGATGATCGTCCTTATCTTCATCTTCCTCCCCAACGACAAGCCCACGATCAACGAAGAGCAGACGATCTTTGGCGATCTCAAAAAAGTGCTCGCTTATAAACCCGCCTTGATCGGACTGGCTATGGGATTTCTCATTCTGGCAGGCAACGAAGTAGTGAATGTGGTCTTTGGGGTCTGGATACAAAATACCTTCAACCTGCAGATCACTGCCCTGGCCGCTGCTTCTGCCGTGATCGGGTTCTCTGAATTGAGTGGTGAGGGAATTACCGCGTTAATCGTAGACCGCCTTGGCAAGGAAAAGACCATCTCCCTGGGGTTGATCTTGAGCAGCGTGTTCGTGCTCACCCTACCCTGGCTGGGCCGCTTTGAGGTGGGCGCGCTCATCTGGCTCTTCCTGTTCTACTTCACCTTCGAGATCGTCCTCATCAGCACCCTTCCATTGATGACCGAAGTCATCCCCGAGGCCCGCGCCACCATGATGGCCCTTTTCATCGCAGCCGGCGCTCTCGGACGCGCCTTTGGCGACCTGGTCTCCCCTCAGCTTTTCAAAGGCGGCTTCTGGATCAATGCCGCCACCTGCCTGTTGCTCAACATTCTGGCCGGCGTAGCCCTCTCACGGATCAAACTTCCAGCCCACGAACCGGTGCAGGACGCCTTATAATTAGACCAAAATTCCTCTGCAAGGTATGCCATGACCGACCCTACAAATTCAGTGCCCGATATTATCATTCACCCCAAACCCGAACCGATGATCCCACCGATCGCCAATGCCTGGCGGCGCTTTTTCGCGTTCATGGTCGATCTTGTGGTCCTGGGAGTGGTGGCAGAAGGTCTGGGTTTTCTATTCGCAAACCCTCTTTATGAAATCGGCCCCTTTGGTCAGCTGCTGGGACTGGTCTTCATTTTGCCCTACTTTGGCGTAATGAATTCGCGCCTCTGCGGCGGACAAACAGTAGGAAAGAGACTCTTCAAGATCGCCGTCCGCGGCGCGGATAACCAACCCATTGGCCTGGGAAAATCCTTTTTGCGCGCGGTATTGCTGATCGCCCCCATTCACCTGCTCCTCTGCCTGACCTTCTGGATGAATAACCGTTATGTGACGGCCTTCATTGCCTCCCTTGTTTACGGATGGTTGACCGCCCTGGTGATCGTTTACCTGGTGAATAAACAGGCGCGGCAGACCTCACACGACCTGATCGTGCATACCTTTGTTGTCGATCTGCGCAAAGACAAGATCGAGGAATTCCCCGAGACCTCCAAACCCACCCGCATCCTGGCACTGGCCTGCCTGGCAGCGGTGATCGTCGGTTACACCGGGGTCACTCTCTTCAACGGATTGAGGTCCAATAACAGCAATCTGCAGGGCTTGTATGACGCCGTTTCCACCGATTCGCGCTTCTTCACCACCCGCGTCTCCAATACCTCCTTCCTCGATACTGACAACAAGACCGAAAAAACATTGACCATTGACCTCTGGTATAAAGGCGGACTCAGCCCGTTCATCACCTCGCAGATCAACCGCGACCTGGCCTCGCTCATTTTTGAGAATGTGTCGGATATCGACTCATACAACACCATCCAGGTCAAGATCTCCTCGCGGCGCTACCTGGGGCTGTACTCCTACAACCTGACCAACAATTTCACCGGCACAGTGGCTGAGTGGCAGCAATCAGCTGGGGAGTGAGATCATTTCTCCATTAAATAATCTAAGGATCGACGAAACAGCCCCTGGGTTTTCTCTCCCAGGGGCTATAATATCCCCATGCCCGAAATCCTGATTCACAACACCTCTGAACTTCTGACCCTGGCCGGCACTCCGCAGCGCGGCCACGAGCTTGGACGCCTCGCGGCGATCCCAGACGGCGCTGTACTGATCGAGAACGAGACCATTGCCGCGGTCGGCAGCAGCGCGGAGCTGCTTCTGCGCTACCCCCACGCTCCACGCCTGGATGCCGGCGGCTGCTCCGTGATGCCCGGCCTGGTTGATCCGCACACCCACCTGGTCTGGGCAGGCGACCGCGCCGCTGAATTCGAGATGCGCCTGCAGGGCAAAACCTATATGGAGATCATGGCGGCCGGCGGCGGCATCGCCTCCACCGTCAAAGCCACCCGCTCCGCTGATCCGCAGGACCTGTACGAGCAGACCAAAAAGCGCGCGCAAGGCATGTTCAAAAACGGCACCACCAGCGCCGAAGCCAAGAGCGGCTACGGTCTGGAACTGACCTCGGAGCTCAAGCAGCTTGAACTGCTACTCAAACTCTCCGAAGAGGGCCCGCTGGAACTCACCCCCACGTTCCTTGGTGCGCACGCGGTCGCCCCGGAATACAGGGACCACCCGGACGAATTTACCGACCTGATCGCCAATGAAATGCTGCCGGCGCTCAAGAACTGGTGGCCCGCCTCCCGCCCGCTGCCCTACGTGGATGTATTCTGCGAGGACGGCGCTTTCAACCTGGATCAGACACGGCGCATCCTGACTGCCGCCAAAGAGATGGGCTTCCCACTCAAACTGCACGTGGACGAATTTGCCAACCTCGGCGGGGCCACCCTGGCCGCGGAGTTGGGGGCCGCCTCGGCCGATCACCTGGTCAAGACCTCCGCCGCGGATATCCGCGCCCTGGCTGGCAGCAATACGGTGGCTGTTGCCCTGCCCTGCACCCCCTTCGGCCTGGCCCAGACCGAGTACACCCCGGCCCGCGAGATCATCGCCGCCGACGGGCTGCTGGCCATCGCCTCGGACATCAACCCCGGCACCGCCTGGTGCGAGAGCATGCAGTTCGTCATCGCCCTGGCCTGCCGCTACCTCAAGCTCACTCCCGCGCAGGCTGTCGCCGCCGCCACCATCAATGCCGCCGCGGCCATCCAACGCGAGCAGCAGATCGGCTCCATTGAGCCCGGCAAACAGGCCGACCTCCTCATCCTCACCGTCCCCGATTACCGCCACCTGGCCTACCGCTTCGGCTCCAACCAGGTCCAGACCGTGATCAAAAAGGGTAAGGTGTATAAAAATTAGATCTTATCCACGAATTTCACGAATTTGCACTAATTTTTTCCCTTTTCGTGTCTTTCGTGTGATCCGTGGTGAATATTTTTATTCGAGATAATTCGTGGAATTAGTGGACAATAACAACCACGAAAATCACGAAACACACGAAAAAAAGAGCAAATCTTTGTTTTCTTGCTCTTCCCATCGTGCCCTTTGTGTTCTTCGTGGTGAATGGTTTTATGTTAGTGAAAATTCGTGTAATTAGTGGAAAAAGACAACCACGAAAATTACGAAACACACGAAAAAAAGAGCAAATCTTTGTTTCCTTGCTCTTCCCATCGTGCCCTTTGTGTTCTTCGTGGTAAATGGTTTTATATTAGTGATAATTCGTGTAATTAGTGGAAAAAGACAACCACGAAAATTACGAAACTCACGAAAAAAAGAGCAAATCTTTGTTTTCTTGCTCTTCCCATCGTGCCCTTTGTGTTCTTCGTGGTAAATGGTTTTATATTAGTGATAATTCGTGTAATTAGTGGATAAAGAAATGATCACATTGGAACAAGCCAGAGAATGGTATAAAGATTCGGACCCGGTGCACGACTTTTCGCACATCGAACGGGTGTACCGCATGTCGGAGCGGCTCGCGCTCGCTGAAGGCGCCGACCTCGAGATCGTCCATGCCGCGGCCCTGCTGCACGATGCCGACGGCACCACCCCGGGCAGCGCAGAGCGCCTGGAGCACCACCTGCGTTCCGCCAGGTTCGCCGGTGAGGTCCTGCGCGCCGAGGGATGGCCGGAAGAACGCATCGCCGCCGTGCAGCACTGCGTCCGCGCTCATCGTTACCGCGACGACCGCGAACCGCCCGCCACCATCGAAGCCAAATGCATCTTTGACGCCGACAAACTCGACGTCCTCGGCGCCATCGGGGCGGTACGCACCGTCGTCTATGCCGCGCTGGCCGGCACACCCTTCTACACCCAACCCTCACAGCAGTTCATTAAGACCGGCAAAGAAGTCCCCGGTGAGCTGCACAGCGGCTACCACGAATACCTGTTCAAGTTGCAGAACGTGGAAAAACGCCTCTACACGGATACCGCGCGCCAGTTGGCCCGCGCCCGCAGCCTGTACCTCAAAGAATTTTTTGACCAACTGATCGCTGAATATAATGGAGAACGCTAATCATGTCTGAACAACCCACCCTGGACCAGGTCATTGCCTGGGCAAAACACGCCGGCGAACTTGTCCGCGCCGGATTTGAGAACGAACACACCATCGGCTACAAGGGCGCCGTGGATGTGGTCACCGAAAGCGACAAGAAATCCGAGGAGTACATTCTCGGTCAGATCCAGGCCAGCTTCCCGCTGCACGCCATCCTCACCGAGGAGAGCGGCGCTCACGACGGCGAGCCGGACCACCTGTGGATCATCGACCCATTGGACGGAACCGTCAATTATTCGCACCGCCTGCCCATCTATTCCATCTGCATTGGCTACCAGGTCAAAGGGCAGATGCAGTTGGGCGTGGTGTACGATCCCTCGCTGAATGAATGTTTCAGTGCTGAACGCGGCAAGGGCGCCTTCCTCAACGGCAAGCCCATTCATGTCTCCAAAGCGGCTGAGATGGTTAAGACCATCATGGTTACCGGCTTCCCCTACGACCGCCACAGCGAAGATTACTTCCGCGCGCTGCGCTTGTTCGGTCACATCACCTCCATTACCCAGGGGGTACGCCGCCTGGGTTCCGCCGCACTGGACATGTGCTACGTAGCCGCCGGCCGCCTGGATGCCTACTTTGAGCTTTCCATTCATCCCTGGGATATCGCGGCAGCATCCATCATTGTCCAGGAAGCGGGTGGAATTGTCACCGATATCCACGGCGACAAAAACTTTATGAAGGAACCCTATTCCCTCATCGGTTCAGCCCCCGGCGTCTATGCTGCCCTTCTGGCCGAACTGGAAAAGACGGCTTGACACATCCGGTATAATTTCTCTTATTGAGTTTACCAATCTGGTACGACACGAGGAACCTGATGACTGAAAAAACATTTACCCAAAAACGCTGGAGCCTGGCCGAGCTTTACCCGGCGATCGACGGCCCCGAGATGAAAAAAGACTTCGCTGCTATGGAGGAGAAGATCGCGGCCTTTGAAGGAAAGCGAGACTCTTTATCTTCTTCAATATCTGAAAAAGACTTCCTGGCAGCGATCCAATCATTGGAAGAGATCTACGCCATTGCTTCCAAGCTGGGCGGATATGCTGAACTCTTGTTCGCCGAAGACACCCAGAACCAGTCCGCCATGACCCTGGTCGCCCGTGTGCAGCAGGAACTGGCCGAGGTGGAGAACAACACGCTCTTCTTCAGCCTGTGGTGGAAGGACCTTTCCGACGCGGATGCTGACCGTCTGATGAAAAATTCCGGCGACTATCGCTACTGGTTGGAGCAACTGCGCCACCTCAAGCCGCACACACTCAGCGAAGCGGAAGAGAAGATCATCAACATCAAGAACGTCACCGGCATGGGCGCCATGACCACGCTCTACGATGCCATCACCAACCGCTACACCTTCAAAGTGGAGGTCGACGGTGAGATGAAAGAAATGACCCGCGGGGAATTGATGAGCTATGTGCGCCAGGCCGACCCGGACCTGCGCGCGCGCTGCTACCAGGAACTCTACCGCGTCTTCGGCGAGGACGGCTCCATTCTGGGCCAGATGTACCAGACCATCGTACGCGACTGGCACAACGAAGAAGTGGACCTGCGCCACTTCACCAGCCCCATCTCCGCGCGCAACCTGGGCAACGATCTGCCCGACGCCGTGATCGACACCCTGCTCAAGGTCTGCGAAGAGAATACCGGTACCTTCCAGCGCTTTTTCAAGCTGAAAGCCAAGATGCTGGGCCAGGACAAGCTGCGCCGCTATGATATTTACGCCCCGCTGGCTAAATCCGGCAAGACCTACACCTTTGACGAGGCCATGGACAAGGTCTTTGCCTCCTTCCGTGAGTTCGATCCACGCTTTGAGACGCTGGCCAAACGCGTCTTTGCCGATGACCACATGGACGCCGAGGTCCGCAAGGGCAAGCAATCCGGCGCTTTCTGCGCTACCGTGCTGCCTTCGCTGACCCCCTGGGTGAAGCTGAACTACCAGGGCCATGCCGACGACGTCTCCACCATGGCCCATGAACTGGGGCACTCCATTCATTCTATGCTGGCCGAGGAGCATACCCTCTTCACCCAGCAGGCCTGCCTGCCCCTGGCCGAGACTGCCTCCACCTTCGGCGAGATGATGCTGTTGGACCGCTTGCTCAGTGAAGAAAGCGACATCAACGTCAAACGCGACCTGCTCTTCCGCCAGATGGACGACGCCTACGCCACCATCCAGCGCCAGGCCTTCTTCGCCCTCTTCGAAAAGAAAGCCCACCAGATGGTCATGGACGGCGCTTCCGTCGATGAAATGGCCGCAGCCTACCTGGAGAATCTCAAAGAGCAGTTCGGCGATTCCGTTGAGGTGACCGATGAATTCCAGTGGGAATGGGTCTCCATCCCGCACATCTATCACACCCCCTTCTATGTATATGCCTACGCTTTCGGGCAGCTGCTCGTTTTCGCCCTCTACAAGCAGTTCAAAGCCGAAGGCGATTCCTTCAAGCCGCGCTACATCAAGCTGCTGGCAGCCGGCGGTTCCGAAGCCCCGGTGCAGGTGCTGAAAGAAGCCGGCATCGACATCAGCCTGGCCTCCTTCTGGCAGGGCGGCTTTGACGTCATCAGCGGCCTGGTCGACCAGCTCGAGAAGATCACCGCCAAATAATCATCTAAATTCGGTAAACGGTAGGGGCACAGCAATGCTGTGCCCCTTTTTGTTGTATCAATAATGATACCTGGCTTGCAAAAAATCGATCCTGTCATCCCGTACCAGGTACACAATCCGGTGCTCTTGTGTCAATCGCCGCGACCAGACTCCAGGGGCTACATATTTTAGCGGCTCCGGTTTGCCGATCCCGTCGAACGGGTCCCGCAGGATCGCTTCGATCAGGTCAAAGGTTCGCAGCGCCATTTTCCGGTCAGTTTCCACCCAGTAACGGAGATCTTCCAGAAATTCATCCTGGAAAACCGCCGTGCGATCATGCTTTGTCAAGGCCAACCTCGTGCTTCAGTGCGTCCAGTGTTGAGGGGTTCCCTTCGTCTTTTAAGGCTTTCCCAAGGGCAGATAGCAGGCGTTCGGCATTTTTAGGCGAGCGCAGTAGGTAAGCACTCTCGATAAGGCTTTCCAATTCAGACGCGGAGATCATGGCGACATCTTCTTTTCCGCGGCGCTGGATGACCACCAGTTCACGATCGCTCGTCACTTTTTCCATCAATCCCGCCAGACCGGCACGAGCCTGGGTATAGGTCGTTTGAATAGTCATTTTGTCTCCTTAATATGTACAGGATTACTGTACAATATTTTTGAGTTAATGTCAAGAATCCTATGATATGAAGTTTCTTCTCATGCAAGATGAGGCATACGGGCTGTAGCCCTACTTTTTTATCTTTGTATAATAAAATTAGCTATCTGGAGGCAAAATGAACCCCTTAAACCGAGATTCCTTGCTGTCTTTACACCAGTACAACGTCTATGCCAGCCGCCTGGTGCTGGAAACCGCCGCAAAAATGACCGCCGAAGAATTGAACCGCCCCTCCAGTCCGAGCTACAGCACAGTCCAGGGGCTTTTGATCCATATTTTGCAGGTGGAGGTCTTCTTCCTCGGACTATGCACCGGTAAAAACAGCCTCTCCCGCGCCGATTTTTCGGAGGTCATTCCCCTCGCCGAGATCGAGTCCGCGTTCGCGCGGGTGGCCGATGCCCGCGCCGCCTACCTGGAGACCGTGAGCGAAGCCGAACTCAAAGAGGTGATCGAAGCATTCATCGGTGGCAAGCCCTACCGCCTGCCGCGCTGGCAGCTGCTGGCCCAGTCGCTGCTGCAATCCATCCACCACCGCGGCGAACTCTCCATTGTAATGACCTCGCTGGGATACCCGCTGCCCACCCTGGACCCGATCCTCCAGTACGTCAGCGAGAGCGGCCAGGTATGGGGCAAATGAGCCGCTGCCCAATTTTTTAAATCCCGCCAGGGCAAATTATGGTATATTTTAATTTCAGAAATTAATCTCCCGTTGGAGCCCATCATGTATTTTGCAATTGAAGGTGTGATCGGTGTCGGAAAAACCACCCTGGCGCGTATGCTGCAAAAGGAATTCGATGCCGATTTAGTGTTGGAAGTCTTTGAAGAAAACCCCTTTTTGAGCAATTTCTACGCTGACCGTGCCCGTTACGCATTCCAGACCCAGATCTTCTTTCTACTGAGCCGTTATCACCAGCAGCGCCGCAACATTACTGACCGCCTGGTGGAAGGCAAAAACCTCATCAGCGACTACACTTTCGAGAAGGATGCCCTCTTTGCCCGTCTCAACCTGCAGGGCGACGAACTTGAGATGTACTACCGTGTGCAGGAAGCTCTGGCCGAGAAGGTGACCCCTCCCGATCTCTTCGTCTATCTGCGCGCCAATACTGATACCCTGATGCGCCGCATTGCCCTGCGCGACCGCCCCTACGAACGTCAGATGGAACGCGATTATATTGATTCGCTCAATCGTACCTATGAAGAGTTTTTCATGGGAACCAGCCATAACTCACCTGTACTCGTCATTGAATCGGGTGAAATGGACTTCGTCAACAATCCGGCCGATTTCCAGACCATTCTTAACCGCGTACGTGAAGCTCTCAAACTGGCACCCTTCCAGCCAGAGCTACCCATTTCTTAGGCAGGAAAAAACATGCGTGTTACCCGTGACCTTCTGATCAATATCGCCCATGAGCAGGCCGAAAAACTGGCCGTCAAAGACCGCAGCATTCAATGTATCTACCTGGTCGGCTCCCTGCTCAATGGGGAAGAAGCCTTCCTGGGCGGAGTGACCGATATTGACCTGGTCTGTGTACACGACCGTCCGGTGAATAGGCCGCGCGAGATCCTGCGGATGAATTCCGAAGTTCACCTTGACCTGGGCCATTACTGCGTGGATACCTATACCCCTCCTCGCGGACTGCGCACTAATCCCTGGCTGGGCGGTACGCTCGATCAGGGCCCGCTCAACCTGTATGACCGCTTCCACTGGTTCGATTTCACCCGTGCCAGCGCCAGCGCTCTGTTCTGGAACACAGAGAATACAATCGCCCGCGCCCGTCATTTCTCGACCGGTGCCCGCCAAACCTGGCAGAAATTGATGGATGAGAACCCGCAGGGGCTCAAACGCACACAGCTTTACCTGGACGCACTGCGCGATACCGCCAATTCTCTTGCCATCTTCAGTGGAACCCCGCTCACAACCCGCCGCTTCATCCTGGACCTGCCCGAACGCATCAGCCGCATCGATGTTCCCGAGTTTACCGGCTCCTTCGTTTCACTCTTTGCCAACGAGTCTGTGGATGACGCCCATTTGCTTAAGTGGCGTGAACAATGGCTGGCCTCATTCGATTCTCTCAAAACCAACAAGGAAGCTCCGGTGAAGTTTGTCCCCACCCGCCGCAGTTACTATGAGAAGGCGGTCGATGTGCTTTCCACCGATCACCCGGCGGCGGCCCTGTGGATCATCCTCACCACCTGGACGGAGATCGCCGCGCTTCTGCCCAAGACTGAAACACTCTACCGCGAATGGCAGTCCTTTATTCGCGTGCTCGAATTGGACAGCAAAGGCATGACCGATCGCATTCACCAGTTGGATGGGCAGCTCGACCTGGTCGAGACCTTCATCGATCAGTGGCAGGAACAAAACTCATAACTCTGTGGATAACTCCGTAAAACCTGTGGATAACTGTCAAAGTCAGTGGATAACCCCGGGTACGGACCTCCAAAATCGTGGAGAAAAGGGACCTTCTGGCGGGAGAAATAAAGGATAAAAAGGGGAGAAAATCCTCAAAAGTGGGTTTTATTCACAACCGGCTGATCTTTCCCCAACTTATCCACATCTGAAAAAGGAGACTTTTCCCTGTTCTGGAGGAACAAAATCAGCCAGCCCAAAGCTGAAAAGCGCATTTCCTCTACCCTAAAATGTAGTTATCCACATATTCACACCCCCTACGAGTACTACGATATTGATTAACACTAATAAAAAGAAAGTTAATTAAGCATCAAAACCAAAAATCCTGAAAAGCCTAAATTCTAATAAAATCAGCATTAAAATAAAATTAAATTAACAGTTGAAACTGCTTCAAATATCTTGTACAATTTGCATAGATTTAGGAATATTGCGCCCCTTATTGTTAATTTCGCAGGTCAAAGACCAAAGGGAGAAAAACAATGGACGTCATCAAAGTCAAAGCAAATTCGAGAACGGCCGCAGTTGCAGGTGCCATTGCGGGGGTAATGCGCGAACACAAGCATGCCGATATCCAGGCGATTGGTGCTGGCGCAGTCAATCAGGCAGTCAAGGCGTTGGTTCTGGCAAAGGGATACCTCGAAGAGGACGGAATTCCCATCGTCTGCATACCTGAGTTTGTGGATGTAGAAATCGACGGAAAGGTCCGCACAGCCATCAAATTGGTAGTTGATCCTAAAGAATAAATCCACCCTGTAAGCACGTGTAAGAAGGGGCAGAGATCACTCTCTGCCCTCTTAAGTTTAAAAATGATTCACTTCGTCTTCGCCAAAGCGGACTTCTTCGTTTCCCGTCAGGCGTTCTTTGACCTTGGTCACGATCAGGTCCAGATGCCTGGGGTGTTCCACGAAATCCAGGTCATCGGCCGGGACGGTGAGCACCGGGCAAAGGGTAAAGTGGTTGATCCAGTCCTCATATAACTTGTTCAGGTTATCCAGGTATTCCGCCGGGATGGAGCGTTCGTAATCGCGGTTGCGCAGCGTGATCCGATGTTTTAAGGTATCCACCGAAGCGCGCAGGTAGATCACCAGGTCGGGAGGGGTCAGTGTATCGGACAGGGTGGAGTACAGCGAGTGATAAGTGCTGTAATCACGTTCGGACATGTTTCCCTGCACATACAGGTTGCGGGCGAATACTTCGGCGTCTTCATAGATGCTGCGGTCCTGGATGACAGATCCGGGAGCTTGCAGCAGTTGATGATGAATGCGCAGGCGGTGAGTGAGGAAGAATATCTGCGAGTGAAAGCTCCAGGTCGGCATATCCTTGTAGAAATCTGCCAGGTAGGGATTCTCCGTTACCGGTTCGTAGAAGGGCTGGCAATCCAACCGCGGACTGATCAGCTCCACCAGCGTCGATTTTCCCACCCCAATATTCCCTGCCACTGCGATAAATTTCTTCATGGTCTTCCTTTTGGATCAGGTTTATCTCTCAAAAAAATTATACATCCGGAGAAATTTGAAAAGTGACTCAGAAACCCGGTTTTTTTGAAAAACCGGGTTTCTCAGTTGTTGTCATCCGGTTAATTTGATCATTTGGTTCATACACACTAGACACCCGGTATTGGAAAATACCGGGTGTCTGATCATCAAAAGAACAAATAGAAACCCGGTTTCTTTAAGAAACCGGGTTTCTGACTATCTATGCAGGCTGGGCAGCACCGGTCGGGCAGACATCAGCGCAGGAACCGCAGTCTTTGCAGAGAGCGGGATCGATCACGTACTGATCGGCACCGGCGGAGATGGCACTTTCGGGGCATTCGGGCTCACAAGCACCGCAGCTAATGCAATCACTGGTAATCTTGTAGGTCATGGTTTATTCCTTTCATGAAAGAAATTCAGAAAATTTTCTATCGGTAGGATAGCACAGCCTAACTTTTGCGTCAATGATATTTATTCAAAAAATGAAAGTTTCTTAATGCGAGTTTTTATGCAGATTAAAAGAAACAATTAAATGGATTAATTCAAATTCTGATATATAATCCAGCCTAATTAACAGGACTGATGATGAACGAGAGCAATACTCTTTCCAACAAGATGCAGGCAATCGCCCCGGCACTGCCGGTGGTGATGGGCTACCTGCCCATTGGCTTCGCCTACGGCGTGCTGGCCATCAATGCCGGGCTGTCGGTGCTCGAAACGGTAGCCATGTCGGTGATCGTCTATGCCGGTTCGGCCCAGTTGATGGCGGTGAGCCTCTTTGAAGCCGGGATCAACCCGTTTTCGATCATTGCCACCACCTTCATTGTGAACCTGCGCCACCTGCTGATGTCGGCCTCGCTGGCCCCCTACATGGAGCGCTGGCAGAAGGGGCAGGTGGCGGCGTTCTGCTATGAACTGACGGATGAGAGCTTCGGTGTGCACAGCCTGCGCTTCGCTAAAGGCGAGACTGAGGCCCCGCGCGCGCTGGCCATCAACCTGACCTGCCAGTTGGCCTGGGTGGGCGGAACACTGCTGGGCGCGTTGGCAGGCGGCCTGATCACGGATGTAAAACCCTTCGCGCTGGATTATGCCTTACCGGCCATGTTCATCGCGCTGCTGGTGCTGCAAATAAAAAGTAAACGCCATCTGCTGGTGGCGCTGATCGGCGGGGCGCTTTCGATGGCGTTCTGGCTGGGACATGTAACTCAATGGAATGTGATCTTAGCGACGGTGTTGGCCGCGGCCGTCGGGGCGGGAGTGGAGACATGGAACAAACAACCACAACCGTAATGCTCACGCTCCTGGGAATGGCCCTGGTGACCTATCTGCCCCGGCTGCTGCCTGCCTGGTTCCTACGCGGACGCGAGCTGCCGCCTTTCCTGGTAGCCTGGCTGCGCTACGTGCCGGTGGCCGTGCTGGCGGCGCTGCTGCTGCCCTCGCTGCTGGTCTCCGATGGCACCCTGGCGTTAAAATGGGATAACCTCTACCTGTGGGCGGCTGTACCCGCCATCTTCACCGCCTGGAAGACCAGGAACATGTTCGCCACCGTCCTGGTGGGCATGTTTGTCGTCGCCCTTGCCCGGCTGGTCCTCGGTTTGTAGTTCATTGTCCACGAATTACACTAATTAACACGAATTAGATCTTTATATAAAAAAATTAGTGAAAATTAGTGTAATTCGTGGATAGTATTAAAGTCATGTGGAGGGAGATACGATGACTGAATTGGAAGCCCAACAACTGGAAAAACTGCGGTCCGTACTGGACCAGAACGGCGCGGAGTACCGCATATTGGAGAACGGCAGCAACCTGGCCTCAGCCGAGGATGGGGCGCACTCGGGCCTGGGCGCACTGGACGAGATGGCGCCGACGTTCATCCTGCGCAGCAAGATCGGCTACATCGCTGCCATCGCCCGCGGAGACACGCGCCTGTCGTACAAGAAGATCAAGCAGCACTTCGGCCTGAAAGATGTGTCGCTGGCCAGCCCGGAGGAAGTGCAGGAGCTGACCGGCGCCGCGGTGGGCTACGTGGCGCTGATCAACCCGGGCCTGCCCACGATCGTGGATGAGCGTCTGCTCGAAAAGCCGCTGGTTTACGGCGGCACGGGAGTACTCAGCCACACGCTGGCTGCCGCGCCCGCGGTCATTATCAAGTGCACCGAGGCGGAGGTCTTCGACTTCTGCGAACTGAAAACCGCTTGACCGGAAAATAACTTGACACATTTTCGGGTTGGATTATAATAACTTTCGCGTTCCTCGTTAGCTCAATCGGCAGAGCGGGCGGCTGTTAACCGCTAGGTTCGAAGTTCGAGTCTTCGACGAGGAGCCTATACAAAAAAGAGAGCCCATTTTTGGGCTCTCTTTTTTGTATATAACATCTTCATTGCTCCGAGTCGGCCCCGAGCGATCTTTGCGAGGGGGCAGAGGAGCCGGGGGAAGACCTCTCACTAGGCTTGCGCCGCTTCGCTCACCAGCCTTGACTATGAGCCTCTCTGAGCAGGATAAGAACGGCTGCGGACGGGCGGTTCAATGGGGACTGACGGCGAATACTTGCAATAAAGGCCATTTGAATGTACTATTAGATTTATTAATAAAAACCTGATCGAAAAACAAATATTATTTGAATTTCTAATAAGATGTTGTTCGAAATTCCAATAATTGTCAAGAGGTTCTAATGGTTGATTTGTTGGAATTGTTTAAATCAGACAAACCCAACCTTCCAAATAAATTCACGACGGCTCTAGGTGAATTAATTCGGAAGGCACGTATTGAAGCAAATCTCAGCCAGAAAGATTTGGCTTGGAAAGCCTATATTAATCAAGCGGGAATATCGTTAATTGAATCTGGAAAACGGTCAGTAAGTGCAGAAGAAATAGTGTATTTAAGTAATGCATTAAATAAACCAATACCGTATTTCTTTTCAATGGATTTTTTACATCCAGTAAACGAAAATAGTCTTTCAATCCTTGAACAAGAATTATTAATAAATAGCCGTAATCTTAGCGAGAATGACCTTAAAAAGATTATTGCTCAGGTAAAAGCAATAAGTAATTTATAGATAATTGTTTTTGATAACAATATTTATGAAAACCGTCGTAGACGCTTGAATTATCCATCAAAACCAATCTTTTTTACCGAAAGGTATATTAATACTATGGCAAACAACGTGACTTTATCAAAGATAAATAGTATATGCAATATAAATGATCTAACAAACGAAGCCTCTGTCGAAGCCTTTTTTATAAATCCATTAATTACTTTATTAGGTTATTCAAATGATGATGTTGTCCTTAAAACTTCTATCCAACAATTTAAAGTTGGCAAAGGAAGTAAGTCAGTTTTATACAAACCTGATTATATTTTTCAAATCAACGGTATTCCATGCATGGTATTAGATGCAAAATCTCCAAGTGAAAATATTGACGATTGGGAACAACAATGTTCATCATATTGCTTGGAATTGAACAAATTCTATGATTACAATCCAGTTTCCTATTTTATATTATCAAATGGAATAAAGACAGCAGTATATAAATGGGATATTAAACAACCATTGCTAACACTTGGTTTTGAAGATTTTGCAGCAGAAAACCAAAATTTTAAAAAATTATTGTCCCTCATTGGGAAAGTAACAATAAAGAAGAAGTCAACCGATTTAAAAACAGACTTAGATAATTCTCAATTTACACTTGAAGAAATTGACCTTCCTGGATTAATTCGTAAGTTCCAAAAACTCCATCAACATATATGGACTACTGAAAAAATGAAACCGAGCTCTGCTTTTGAAGAGCTAATAAAAATAATATTTGTGAAGCTAGAAAAAGATAAGGCTTTACATACAACCCTTGGAAATACTCCCGCCCCAAAATATAAAGATGTAGTTTTTTCATCCCATTGGATTTCAAGTCAAACTGAGAGTGAAAGCCCAATTAACGATCCTTTATTTAAGAACTTGGTAACTGAACTTGAAACACAAATTCAAGATGGGACACGCAAAAGGTTTTTTAATAAAGATGAACAAATTATTTTAAGTGCCGAAACAATAAAATGGATTGTTAAAGAAATAGAACATATAGATTTTTACGCCATGGAGGAGGACGTTCATGGTCGTATGTTTGAAGCATTTCTTGATGCAACCGTTCGAGGTGGTGAATTAGGCCAATATTTTACACCAAGAGATATCGTAAAACTAATGGTTGGTTTAGCAGACATTCAAGTATCAAAAACGCATATAGATACTGTTTTAGATGCATGTTGCGGATCTGGTGGATTTCTCATTAATGCAATGAATGTAATGCTAGAAAAGGCAAATAGTATAGTTGGATTATCAAATATTGAAACAAAAGAGATTACTCACACCATTAAAGATGAAAGTCTGTTTGGTATTGATGCTGGTTCTCAACCACCCATGCATCGAATTGCACGAATGAATATGTATCTTCATGGTGATGGAGGAAGTAATATCTTTTTTGCAGATTCACTTGATAAAAGTCTTGGTCAAGTTGGCAAAACCAATATTGAAGATTCAAAACAACTGAAGGAGTTAAGAAAACTAATTCTTGAAGATAATAAGAAATTTAATGTTATTCTTTCAAACCCACCATTTTCGATGAAGTATAGCCGAAAAAAAGCAGATCAAGCTCAAATATTATCGCAGTATTCAGTTGCTCATAACATTGCTTCTGGGAAATTATCTGCAAGCTTATTAAGTAGTGTGATGTTTCTTGAACGATATAAGGATTTGGTTGATCCAAACGGAAAAATTTTAGCAATTATTGACGAGTCCGTTTTATCCGGCCAATCCTATATAGATGTTAGAAATTATATTCGAAACAACTTCATTATTTTGGGAATAGTTTCATTACCGAGTGATGCGTTTCGTAGAGCGTCCGCCAGGGTAAAAACCTCAGTATTAATCCTTCGATTGAGAAAGTCTACTGAAATTCAACCTGATATTTTCATGTCTCGAGCTATATATGTTGGTTTAGAAGAGAAAATAGCAAAAAGAATTGGAATTGATAAAGCTCATCTTCAAGAAGAGAAAACTAAAGAAATTAATCGAATAGTGACAGATTTTTCAAGTTTTCTAAATGGAACTCCGGGTTCTTATGTCGTCCCTGCGCAACAAATTTTGGACAGGTTGGATGTCAAATATTGTTTAAATGATAGGGGAAGAAAAAAGACAGTTTGGACTTCCGCTGGTTTGAAAGTTGTTCCGATTGGTAAGGTATTATCAAAGGCTACTCAACGAAAAATTAAAGTAGACCCCGATGAAGTATATCAATTCTTAAGAGTCAGCTATGACGGAGAGATTTCTGAGGGAGATAGAATGGATGGTAATGACTGCTCCTATTCTTCACTATATCAAGTAAAAGAATGGGATATTTTACTGTCAAATATGGGTGTAGGAAGAGGCGCAATAGCTATTGTTCCACCGTACCATTCAGACAAGTTTGTTTCAAGTGAGTACACTATTCTAAACTCAAAAACGAAAGAAGAAGCCGTTTACTATTGTGAAATATTACGAACAAAAGAAATTCTAGGTGATATATTATCATCAGCAACCGGTATGAATAGAGGAAGAATCAAGTGGGATTCAATTTCTAAGGTTGAAGTTCCGGAATATGTTTCGGGTGACACTCAAATTGCAAAACTTGTAAAAATGATAATAGATTTATGGGATGCGCAAAATGTTTTCAATGCTGGTCTAACATCTCACATAACAAGTGTAATTAAACCCCTTGAACTTAACGATGATGATGCAAGATTGAGATGGCTTGCAAATAAGCCCCCTGAATAAAATATATACCTACAAGACTTGAGTATCATCTCGCTAGATTAAGATGATTGAGCAAATAGTAACTCAAAAAAATGTATGTTTACAGGTATCAAAAAGTTCTCGCTAGGTTCGAAATTTAATACTTATAAGTGAAAAGGAAACCAACAAAGTGCTGGCCGATTGGCCAGCACTTCTTTTTCCCTACCCCTCAAAAGACACATTCGCTTTAGCACTCTGCCCGCTGCTTTGATAGGCCGCGGCGCTGCTCGTGCTGGCAGTTGTTGAGGTGCTGTCGGCTTTTTGCTGTTGCTGCACGGCGTACTCGAGCATCTCTTCGGCTGAGACGGTGCCGTCTTTGTTCAGGTCGCGTTTGTCGTAGATCTTGCCTGAACTGGAATCATCACTGCTGCTCGAACTGCTGCTCGTTTTTGCTCCGCCGCCCGCGGGGGACTAGTTTCCGCTTTTTTGGTTCCTGTGCGGGACGCGGTAGTGCTGGCCAATCGGCCAGCACTTTGCCTTACACTTCTCTTCAGCTTATCCGCCTGGGCAGCCCGGGCAATCCCAGGCCAGCTCTGACTGCGGTTCGGCCAGTTGGGTGACCACGATGGTGGGGGACGGGTTGCTGTTCCCCTGGAGCGGCTCGATGGCGGCCCCTCCAAACAGTTTGCCGGAGGTGAAGATGGCAAGGCAGAGCGCCATCAAGACCACAGCAGCGGTGACGAGCTTACGTTTTTGTGTCATAACGACACCTCCTGAATTGAATGGGAGATACGTTTTGTCAGGGCCCTGTCCACTTTTTGGGGTGGAGTCTGCAGACACTCGACGTAACCTCGGTTGGAAAAGAACTTTGTGCTTGTCAATTGACTATCTAAGTTATAGAACTTTGGCGTGGGTAAAAATAGCCGGATTTCTGGCCCAAATGGGTAAGTGCCGACCCGGAAATCTCCATTTTTTCGAAAGCCTCCTATAATAAGTTCATCAAATGAGTCACAGGTGGGTGTGAATATGAAGGAGCAAAGCTGTTTTGAATTATTTGGCGAGAGAGTCAAAGAGATCCGCAGAAGTATCAAAATTACCAACCACAAAGGCCGCTACGTCCGGCTCACGCAGGAAGAGTTTGGCGTTCAGGTGGGAGAATACTTTGGGAATATTCCTCTTAAACGGGACGACATCAACAACCTGGAAAGAGGTAAAAGGCATCTGACCCAGGATGATATGGACCTGATGCTGGCCATCCTCAAGGTCTTTCATGAGCATGGCAAGATCAACTCCCTGCACGAGGCCAACGACCTGCTCGCGGTCAACCGCCTGGCAGGTCTCAGCCCGCAGCAGGCGGCCAGCATCGACCCGGCCTGGGAGCAGGAAGCTCGCGAATATTCCTCTGCCAGGGTGGAAGTGCTGCCGGAAGACCTGGTCTTTGAAGATATTTCCTATATTCCACGCCGCCCGGACCTGTTTGTGGGGCGCGACCGCGACATGGATGCTCTGAAATCCCGCCTGTTTTCCTCAGAAAAGCAATCCCCTAAAATGCACTTGATCACCGCCATGCACGGTTGGCCCGGAGTGGGCAAGACAGCACTGGCATCCATGCTGGCCAATGATCCTGAGGTGAGGGCATACTTCCCGGATGGCATTCTCTGGGCGACCCTGGGTCAGGACCCGAACTCTGTCTCGATCTTGCAGACCTGGGGGCGTATCTACCGCGATTCCCAGATCATGCACTGTGCAGATGCCAATTCCGCTTCCAAGAACATGAAGCGTGTCCTCGGCAAGAAAAAGGCTTTGCTGGTCATTGACGATATTTGGAATTCGGTTGATGCCCTTCCGTTCTTAATCGCCGGCAATGACTGCGCCACCCTGTTCACCACCCGCCGTGTGGATACAGCCAGCGCCATCAGTTCGCGCGATACCCAGGTTTACCCATTGAAAGTTTTGGATAAACAATACTCACTCGACCTTCTCAAAGAACTGGCCGGCGAGGTGGTCAAAAACTATCCGCAAGAATGTGAAGCACTGCTGACAGATCTGAACGGGCTGCCCCTGGCCATACAGGTGGCGGGGCGGCTGCTGCAGACCGAATACCAGGCCGGCCTGGATATTCCGCGGCTGATCGATGAAATGATGAACAGCGCGCTCCTTTTACAGTCGAAAGCGCCCATTGACCTGAGCGATCTTGAAAAAGAGACGCCCCCAACCGTAGCCGCTTTGCTGATGAAGAGCGTCAATTGCCTGGATGAGCAGACCAGGGAGCATTTTTCACGATTAGGAATTTTTGCTGAGTCTCCAGCCGTGATCACCCTCGATGCATTAAAGATGACCTGGCAGACGGACCATCCACAGGCGATCATCCGTACCCTTGTAGGCAATGGGCTGCTTGAGCATATGAAGGGAACGGATGAATATAAGATCCACGGTCTCTTAAAGCTTCTGGCAAGGTCATTGTGGGCGCAGCCGACCGGGCAGTGATCCGGCCCTGGGGGAAACATGTTCGACGAAGAAACCAACTACCTCTACACAGCAAATAATTATTTAAATAACTCTGCCAGGTTTCCGGCGGGGTCCGAAGCCTTTAATAAACAGGTATCTACCCTGAGAGATTTGTTCAGGTGGCTTTCTGATCCTGCGAAGGGAAAGCATCTCTCCCTGCTTTCTGATCTACTGGTGGTGTACTCCCCCGCCCTGGAAGCCGGTTTTAACCACACATTGACGGCTTCATTGATCGAAAAATGCATCGATCACGCGACGGATACAGGCCGGTCTGCCTTCGAACTCTGCCTCGTTGCCTACCGCGCCTTCTGGGCCATCGGCAACTGGGCGAAAGCAGAGAAATATATCCGCCAGGCCGTGGACCTGTCGCAGGGCCGGTCTCCGGTCGACCAGGCCGGGTGCCTGCAAATTCTGGGAAGTCTGCAGATCAATAAAGGAGATTTCAGAGAAGCCCTGGTCAACCTGGAGAAAGGCACCGCTCTTTATAAAAAGGCAGGCGATAAACAGGGTGAGATAAATATACTCAAAGAAAAAGCCGCCTACTATTTGGACAAAGGAGATTTTGCCGCCGCTGAAAGGATGTACCACGAAGCTGGCGATTTTGAATTTGAAGCCCGGGGAAAATTGTCAACGCACAGTTTGTCGATGTTGGGGGTGGTCACACGCCGCCAGGGGAAAACAGTAGAAGCCCTGGCCTACCTGGAGGAATTGCAAAGGCAGGCAAGGCTCTCGGGCAGCCGCAGTGAGGTTGCTTTAGCCATGCACCATATCGCCTGGGCGCATCTGAATCAGCACAAATATGAACTGGCTCTCAAAGAGTCCAATGAATCACAGCGTCTCTTTAGAGAAATCAATGACCCGCGTGGAGAATCTGACTGTGACGAACAGATTGGAGAGATCTACCAGGCAATGGGTGATTATCCGCAGAGCAGATTCCATTATGAATGCTGCGCGAATCTTCGCATGCTGTTGGATAATAAACAGGGTCTGGCCAGCGTTTCAAGGCGGATGGCCAGGCTTTATATGCGCCGGCACCATTATATAAAGGGATCTTTTTATCTTTTCCGCTGCTGTGTTCTCTATATAAGAACCGGAATGTTGAATAAAGCCAGGCTCCAAAGAGGAATCAAGGAGGTTTTTCTCAGGAGGAATATGGCCTCTTATCCAAGATGACCCTCAGAATTTCGGGAAAGCGAAATATTCCAGCCCTTCTAGAATTCGAGGATTCAAAAATAGATCAAGTTTACTTTGGTCCATAAAACACACAGAGTGTATGGATTTTTCGGGCAATCCACATTTTTCCCTGCCCCTCAAAAGATACTTCCGCCTTATGCGATATACTTCCATTATGGAACGATCCCGCTGACAGGAAGGGCCGCTATGGATAAACGACTGGAAGAATATCAAAAGTTCATCGACGCGCTGGTACGGCTGAGCCCGTCAAAAGAGGCGCACTGGACCCGCGGCAAAGCCTGGCCGCGTACGTTCGAGAATTTCGAGATCAACGCTCTCCTGGCCGACCTCTCCGACGCGCAGCTCGACCTGCTGGCCGAACTGCTCCAGAACGCGCGCGACGGCGCCATCCATGATGTGCTGGCCTATCTGGAAGAAGAGGTGGATTGCGGCGGCATGCAGCTCTCACGCTGCGATACGCCTCTGGCCGTCGACCCCTACGGCAGCGAACTCTACACCGATTGGGAAGCCCGCAAGTCCGGCAAGGAATGGCCGGAAGACCAGCTCAACCGAGAGTACACAGACGGCGCTGAATAACATCGGTTGGCAGCCATGCTCTGGTAACCCTTTTGTTTGCTTCCAGTTGATTGAATATTATTATTTCGTTCTCTATAATCAAATTAGCTCTGAAACGTTATAGAGACGTCCCCGCGAATTCCACTCACATCTAAAGACCATGCCAACACTTTTCACTCATCAGAGGAGGAAGGAGGGGCCTTTTTTTGCGTTTAAACGGGAAGTATTTAGTTTGATAGAAATGAGGAGGAAATAAATGAAACGGTCTCTTGTTTTTGGCGTCGCAGGAGTCATTGGGATGGTGATCGGGTTGGCATTTTTATTGATCCCAACCCTGGGCATGGGGGCCTATAACGTCAAACTGGATGAGCACACCACCTTCGTGGCCCGCGATTACGGCTTCACCCTCTTCACGCTGGCAGCGATCATGTGGCTCCTGCGCAAAGTGGATACATTTGCTGCTGCCGTAAGGGCAGTGATCACCGCGGGCTTTTATTTCATGGTCATCGGGCTGATCGTCAGCATCTGGAACATTCTTGCGGTCGATGTCACCTTTATGCACTGGGTGAATGCGGTCATCTACCTGGTCCTGGGCATTGGTTTTGGAGTGTTGTACTTCAAAAAATCCGAATAATTCCCAAAAAAGCCGGGAAATGGAAGACTTGAAATTAAGAGCACAACCTGAAGCGGTTCAAAAATGGCTTCAGGTTGTGGTTTATTTAACTTAAAAGCGGCTGTCTATTTTATAAAGCTGGCAGGTTCAACCTCCATCCAGCAGCCATTTAATGGCCTTTTCTTTATCCAGGAAGAGGTGCAGGTTCTGGTTGTTATTTATTGAAACCGTCTCCAGAAAATGGTAATCCCGGTCGTGATCTTTGATCACCATCGCACGCTTCAGGCTTATTAAAGAGACACCATATTTTTTAAATTCTTCACCCAGCCTTTCGGGCATCAGGTAGATCTTTAAAGTGGAAAGGTCAAGATTCCCCCCGCGGAAGTCGAGCAGAATATTCGTGCAGTTCTTCTCATTGACCCATTTTGAAATGCGCGGCACCATCCTCTCCATGACCGACCAGTTAAAATCTTCTTCCAGAAAGGATTCGATATAGTTTTCCCCCTCATGGTAGATAACTTGAAAAGACATTTCCAGACCTCCTGTAACTATTCTGAACCGACTGTCTTATCCTCAAAAATTCCCAGATCTCCTTTATGGTTCTTTCATCAACCATTGACGAGCCAGGGATTCATCTGTGAAAATTCGCAATCGCTGATTTTGATTCAGAGAGACATTTTCAAGAAAATGAAAATCTACCGTGTTGCTGCCGATCAGTACAGCCCTGGTTAAAGATTCCACTGCGACGCCGTGCTTCATGAATTCCCCGGCTAATTTTTTGGGTGTCATTACGATCCTGGCCGTAGACAGATGAATACCACCCTCCCGCATGTCTACTAGGATCTTTCTACAATTTGTCTCTACAACCACCCTGGAAATCTCTAAAACCAGTCTTTCCATGACCGGCCAGTCGAGCAATTCATCCATTTTACAAACGATCAAATTGTCTTTTTCGTCGATAGTAACCTGAATAGACATGGTGAATTCTCCAATTTCAACCCCTTGTTATCATTATACAAAAATAAACTATCAATACAAGTATGGTAATTGGAGTAAGAGTATCCGATATTCTCCCGGTTGGAGGAAATAAAACCATATACATTCCTTTGACAGTCGTTTCATTTTTTGAAGTTTTCTGTATAATCAATAGATCAGAGGTGTGCATGCATTCAACGATCTCTTATAACAGCGACCTCAATTACCTGCTCGTCACCATCGAAGGAAAGATCGATTCTTCTGGTATGCGGCCGACCATCTTGAATACGGGGGAATATATTCAGAAATACAAATGCAATCGCATCCTGGGCGATTACCGGGCGGCCGATCTGGCGGTCCAGATCATGGAACTGGTGGACCTGTACAACTTTTGGACCACGCATTTACGGGAACTTGGATTCTCTCATTACGATGCCAAACGGGTGATCCTGCTGGCTCCCGGTCAAAAATTTGTAGAAAAATACCGCTTTTTTGAAGATTTCACGGCCAACCGCAACAGCCAGGTAAGGCTTTTTTATGATTTTAATGAAGCGGTTAAATGGCTTTGCGAGTAAAAATGCCAAAATCGACATTGCTTGTTTACTTCCTCTTTGAGAGAAATGAAGCCTAAGTCAGCAAGTTTTTTCCTTGTTATCTTTTTACCTATCATTCTATTTGGTTGTGACTCGGTTTCCTCAAATCCTGTTGATGTTTCTCCTACACCGCCTTCACCGTTGAAGACGGAGATCACCCTCACTCCCTATGTCGATTTCTATACTCCCGAAGAACGCGCGGCCGCCGCAGTCACCTGGGGGTTGGAGGAGTACAATGCTCCCACCGCCGGCGAGGACGGCAGCGTCAAATGCGTCCCGACCTCCGCCAATGAGATGCAGGCGAAACAGTCCCGCTTTGCCCTCAACGAAGAGCAGGAGAAGGCGCGTTTCCATGCCTCTACTTTTTTCAAGACCTCAGCCAACCTGTGGACCGATGGGTCCACTCAATTCGGCGTGGGCGGTGTGAACTACACCCGCACCTTGCAGATCTCTGCCGGTCAGATCGAGGAGGTGACCACGCTCTATTCTCCATCCGGCGGCACGGTTACCTGTGTGAACCATTGGAAACCGAAAGAATGAGCGACTAAAAAATTGAGGCTGACATTGATTATGTCAGCCCCAAATCTTTAATCGTCATGTACCATGATATCAATGGCGATACACACCGCCAGGATAAGCGGGACCTCCTGGTCATCATCGATCTCGACCCCATAGGTGTCTGTCAGGCGGAACCATTTCTTTGAGACTTCGGCCACCTTCTTGAACCCTTCGCGGATGCTGTACTCATGGTCCAGAATGTCGCCTTTGACGGTGAGATCGGCGCCGTCGCGGATCTTGACCTTCAAGTGTTCGCCTAAAATGTTGATCAGGTCTTTCTGCACCAGGGCAATGCGTTTGCCGTGAGGATCTTCGATCTCCATGGTGTCTTTAACACGCAGCATTCGCTCCTGCACCTGGCAAATGGGTGCTCCCTGGCTGTCTTCCAGAATGAGCGTCTTGCGGATGCGCAGGGCTTTTCCGTCCACCTTGTAACAGCACTTTCCTTTTTCGTCTTCGATCCAGTAATCTTCCCCGATGGAGATCAATTTCTGGTGAATTTTATAATGTGAATTGTTGGCCATATTCTCTCCAGTGATCCAAAAATAGAGGTTGATTATAGACGATTTATTAAGATTCTATTGGACGGCGGAAATTAAATATAACAAACAGATCTCCGCCGGGCAGATCGAAGAGGGGACTATACTGTTTTCACCCTAAGGCAAATCGGTTGCCTGTGTAAATAACTGGAAACATAAAAAATGAGCTAAACTAAAAATATCAAAAGGGGGTCTTGAAAATGCAGAAAAAAATTCAGAAACTTACTTGGGCCACAGGAATCACAGCAGAAATTGTAAAATTTTTATGTGAATTAATTGGCTCCTTCGGTGATCCACCACTTCAAGAATATATTATCATTCAGGAATTTATTTTTCCCTGCATCCGCATTTTCTATTTTGTAGGATTAGTCTATCTATTAATATGCTTCGCTTTTGAATTTTTTCCCAATAAATGGGAGACTGCTAAGAATTTGGCAATTCTTGTGATTTCTATTTTCCACCTGACAGGAATCGTCATCGTTTTTTCACTCTATCAAATTTTTGATCAAGGTCTCGGCCTTTACCTCATCTTATTTCTCCCCCTAATGATTCTTGACCTGATCTTGATCTGGTTAACCCTTCCGTCATTAAATACATTTATTAAAAGTAGATTTCAGCAAAGTATATAATCATTTCATGTTAGAAAACTTTACTTCCACCTTCTTCAAAAAAGGGGGGATCCTACTTTTGCTTCTGACGCTTTGCGCATGCCAATCCGTGGCAAGTACTTCTACCCCGTCCACTTCTACGGCTGCAGATCAGTCGGTTCTTTCCATCACGCAAACAACCGCCATCCCTACCCGGGCCCCGACGCTTACCCCTGTGCCGCAAGTGACTCAATTCGGTCCCTCCACCTTCCCGCCCAACATGGATCCGCTCACCGGCCAGGAGGTGGCCGACCCCTCCCTGCTGGACAGGCGGCCGGTGATGGTCAAAGTGTCGAACTTCCCGCGCGAAGGACGCCCGCATGCCGGGCTATCGCAGGCGGACCTGGTATTCGAATATTCCACCGGCGGCGGCTGGAACCGTTTTCTGGCGGTCTACTACGGTCAGAATGCCGAAAAGGTGGGCCCGGTACGCTCCGGGCGCATCGTGGATAAGTGGCTGGTGAACATGTACCAGGGGGTGCTGGGCATGATGTTCGCCTCAGACCAGGTATTCGATCAGATCCGCGATCAGTTGGGCATCGAACGGGTCGTCCGCGGCACGGAACACACCTGCCCGGCCCTGTGCAACCTCCATTACGATAACCCCATCTACAGTTGGTTCGCCAACACTGCCGAAATGACCGCTTATTATGAGAAGAACGCCGGTGCCTTCAGCGGCCGTCCCAACTTGGACGGGATGGTTTTCAGCACTACAGCGCCGGCCGGGGGAACGCCTGGTTCCGAGGTGACGCTGCATTACGGCGGCAACAACGAAGGGCAGTGGAAGTACGACGCGGCTACAGGCAAGTACCTGCGTTGGATCGATCATATTGATAAAGACGGCGTGTTTGAAATGGTCCCGCTGGTAGACCGCAATACCGGCGAGCAATTGGCCTTCTCGAATGTGATCGTCCTGTATGCCAACTACACGACCCTGAACGCCAAAGACTCCATGCACGAGATCGACCTGGCCGGAGAGCAGGGGCGCGCCATGATCTTCCGCGACGGGCAGCTTTATGATGGCACCTGGAAAAGCCCGAATGTGGAAAGTCCCCTCCAATTCTTTGATACTGACGGGAGTCCGTTCGCACTGCAACCCGGACCCAGTTGGATCGCCATCATGGACCCGCTCTCAAAGGTGAGCCAGGACCCACAGGGTGTCTATTTCATCAACTTTAGAAAAGCCCCCTATCAGGCAAAATGATGCAAGCATAGGAACATTCCCAGGCATTGGGACCACTCAATACTTTTATTTAAGTGCCGGTACAAATCGACCTCGTTTTTTGTTTGACAGAATGTTAGCACTTTGCTTTAATTTTTCAATCGGTTCATCCTCTGAAGAAGGATTTTATGGGAGCACAAATGAAAAAAACAGCTTATTGTCTTTTTGTGTTCGTTATCACATTAGCTTTCCTGGCAGTTAGCGTGCCGGGCAGCGTCTCCGCCTCAGCCGGAGATATCGGCAGCGGCGTCTGGGTAACCCCAGGTTCCAGCCTGGCTTTTACCACGATCAATGTGGATAAAGCCGCAAAATCAGCCCCGAACTGGCTGCAGCAGCTTTCTGAGGGCATCGTCATTACCGCCCCTGAAAAGATCTGTTACCCCTTCCGCGATGGGCAGTTCCACTGGCAGCCCAAAATTATGAAACTGACCAATGGTGTCTGGACCCATTTGACCACGACCAAAGAACACCCCTTTACCGATGAGGCAGTGGAATATGCCTGCGCCACTACCCCTGCCGCCGGCACTTATGCACTTTTTGGCTATTATGATGGACCGGTAGAAATTTCCACGCATGGACTTTCAGAATGCACCGATGTTGAGTTTTCTGGTGGGTATGCCAATTATTACGATGAAGGAGATCCGATATTGAGCATCTGGCTGGATTCAGTTCCAGAAAGTCTGAATGGAAAAACTCTCAGCTACACGATCCTCGGATTTGATTACACCGGTGAAGCAGCACTGACGCTTTCACCAATGTCGGCACCATTCTGGTTCAACTCCACAATTGATGAATATAATCGTTCCCTCTCAAAGAATTATGATATGGAAGTAACATCGATCCAGATCAGAGTAACCACTCCTTCATGCTATCAGGATATTTTTCTCGAACGGATTGAAGGGTAACCATTTTAAGTAGAAAAGGAGCTCTCGAGTTATCGAGAGCTCCTTTTTGGTTTACTTCATTTTCACTGCTCTAAATTCCAGCATTACTCAAAAAATCCAGCAAATGGGAGATCTGGCCGGATAATGTGGGATGCGTGACCTCAAAGTGGTTGAGGGTCTTTTCCAATGAGTTTGTAAAAGTAGGGTGATGTTTAAATTGAAATACCTGCGGATGGTCCAGCAGGGATTCAACATCCTCTCGCAGATTAGTCAATAACTCAGCGCCAGTCTCATCAACCGGCTGCGTATTCTTGATCTCCTCATCGAGTTGAATCAGGAGCGCGCGAAGGGTCTGGTTATCCATAAGTCAACTCTCCTTTCGTTGTTCTCTTACATTTATTCTAGCATGAACGAAATCCACTTCAAGACCTTTCAAAAGAAATAAGTAAATTTCACATTTATTTTTGTATACTTTACTGTAATCCTCTCACTACAGAAATGACAATTTAACAGCTTCGACACTGAAGATCCATCGATGGGCCTGGGCTTTATTCTCTCGATCATTCTAAAGGAGAAAAAATATGAAACCCGGTTTCCGATTTGTTCTTGTTCTCTTTTTGGTCTTCATTATGCTTATTTTCCTGAGCGCCTGCTCACAGGAGGAAAAATGCCCGCCGGATGGAAAATGGGTGACCGGGCAGACTGACGGCGTGATCAATTTCACCACGTCTTATTGCACGGTTGATTCATTGGTTGTCAGTTTTGAGATCGGCAATGGCACAACCGCCACCCAGATCTTCGAGCCTGATTGCACTCTCTCCGGCAGTGCAATGACCTGTGAACAATCCGGGATGCAGTTCAAAGCTAAGTTTGACGAGGATGGAAAAGCCAGCGGGACAGTTGTGATCCCAAAAGGCCTTGAATTGAATACCGGCGGGAACCTGGAGAAATCGGTCTCGCTAAAATGGACGGCCAGTCTAAAATAAAGACAGAAATTCAGATCAATAAGCCCGATACAGATTTTTGAGATTACGCTATAATGGATGAAATCTGTTGGAGGACTATGTTAAAATTTCTTTTCAATCTACTCAAGAATGCAGCTTTAGTCTTTCTCGTCTGTGTGGCATTGTACATGGTCTTCCCCAGGCAGAGCTTACAGGTCTATCATTATTTTGGCAACATGGCCATACCACTGGCAGTTTTATTGGCGGTCATTCTGGCCATTATTACTACGAATTCAAAGAACACTATAGGCCGCTAACCGTTTTACCAATTGAATTGAGATCCAACCCGGTGCCCGCGCCGGGTTTTTTTATGATTGAAACCGGGATTAAATGCCGTTATGATGAAAGCATAAATCGCCTTTTTGTTCGCTCCTTTTTGCGGGTAAGGAGAAAGGTTATGAAACGCGTTCTGATCGTATTGATACTGGTCATCTGCGCATTGGTGTTTACCTCTCCTGTAAAAGCGGATATTGCCCCACCTGAACAGCCGTCTGGTCCGAATATCGAACCGGGTACCGGGTTTACCATGGTGCGTATGTCCTCGGAATTGGTCGTGATCAAAGTCTCGGCCGAGACTCCCAAAGGCAGCCTGGGGCAGGCGGCAGTGACTGCCAGCTTCAATATGCACAATCTGGGCACTGAAGATGAAAAATTACAGGTCCGTTTCCCGGTTGCCGCTGACGATGGTTGGGGGAACCTGCGCGAGATCAAGAACGTGGCGGTCAAAGTGGAAGGCAGCACGGTGCCGACCCGGCGTATCACCGGCGTCAGCCAGACCTATGGAGGGGAGGAGATTCCCTGGGTGCAGTTCCCGGTGGCTTTCCCGGCCGGCAAGGATGTATATGTCCAGGTGAGTTACACCCTGGAGGCTTCGGGTATGGACCCGTTCATCTGGTTTACCTATACCCTCTCCACAGGAGCAGGTTGGCAGGGCACCATTGGCAGTGCCAATATTATCGTCGAACTGCCTTACACAGCCACCCCGCAAAATGTGATGATGGGCAGCGCCAATTCTGAATTTACCAATACGGTCCAGAACGGAGTGCTGCACGGGCGCAATGTCATCTGGAATTTTGTAAATTTTGAACCGGAAGAATGGGCTGATTTTAAAGTGGAACTGGTGGCACCCTCTGCGTGGCAGGAGGTCTTGAAGTACCAGGCGATCACAGCCAGCTCCCCGAATGATGGTGAAAGCTGGGGCCTGTTGGCCAGGGCTTACAAACAACTGGTCTTTTCACCCAGAAGGGGATTCGGACTGCATGGGGATACTCTTCCTGAGTTCCCGACCCGCGAATTATATCGACTCAGCCGTCAGGCTTACACAAAAGCGCTTGCCCTCAAACCGGAAGATCCTCTCTGGCATGCTGGTTATGCCGATCTGTTAGCGCAATACGCCTACTGGGGCCACTGGTCGATGAACACCATTCCAGAAGCGCAAGAAGCCATGCGCCAGATCAAGACCGCTCTAACCCTGGCCCCGGATAATCTCCAGGTGCAGGAGATTGCCCAATCGGTGTACTTCAATCTTGAGGATGGCATGGTCCAGACCGGTGAGAATACCTATGATTATCCCTGGCTGACGGCTTCGCCAACCCCCACCATCACCCCCACTCCCACACCGACGATCAGCCCGACCCTGCTGGCTAAACATACCCCTTAGTTACAATTTGGTAGGTTCCGGGGGAATGCCTGGTTGGAAACTGGTTGTACAATTTTCATTATGAGTAAACTCTCCTGCCTCGCCGGATGGTTGATAGCCGCTTTATTGCTTGGTGGCTGCCAATCGCCTGCCCGCACCACGGGGATCCTGACAACGCTTCCCGCACGGCCAACAACCGCCACTCCAACTGCTGCGCCGATCCTTCTGCCTACGCTGACACTCACGCCGGACCCGGCGGTGCAACGCACCGGTTATCAGCTTATCGCTGAATTGAATGTATCGACTCGGCAATTGTCCGTCACAGAAACGGTGCATTACACCAACCGCGCCAGCAGTCCTCTCTCCGACCTGGAACTGTTGGTGGAGGCCAATGCGAGCACCGGTGTTTTTGAGTTGAATTCCATCACATGGGAGGATGGCAACCCGGTCTCAGATTACTCCCTCGATGGAGTAAAACTGGTCCTCCCTCTTGTGCAATCTTTGCAATCTGGCCAGAGTGCAAATTTTTCCATTATTTACACGATTCAACCGCCGCGGCAGCCCGGGGTATTAAGCTTTGCCGACGATCAGATCAACCTGGCCGGTTGGTATCCATATCTTCCCCCTTATGAAGACGGTACTGGCTGGCTGCTGCATGAGCCCGGCAGTGTAGGCGAATACCAGGTCTATGAGAAAGCCAATTTCGATGTGACGATCAACGTCAACGGCGCTGCCGCCGATCTGATCGCTGCTGCTCCCGTCCCGAATGACGCAAACCAACCCGGGCAGTTTCACTTCAGTGCTAAAGGTCGCCGCAATTTTGTGATGTCACTTGGCAGCCGGTACACAACACTGGCCGGCATCAGCGGGCAGACCACGGTGACGGTTTACGTCCTCCCCGGGGATGAGGCCGCCGGGGAAGCTTGCCTGAGCACCACCATGCAGGCGCTTTCACTCTACAGCGAGCTCTACGGCAGCTACCCCTATAAAGTTCTCAGCGCCGTGGAAGCTGAATTTGCTGACGGCATGGAATACGACGGGCTCTACTTCATCGGAAGCGAATATTTCGCGGGCTACAGCGGGCAGCAGTTGAGCTACCTGGAAATGATCTCCGCGCATGAGACGGCACATCAGTGGGCGTATGCCGCAGCCGCCAACGACCAGGCGCTGGAGCCCTGGCTGGATGAATCCCTCGCCGCATACAGCGAGGAGCTTTACTTTGAGCGCTACCATCCAGACCAGGTCGACGGTTGGTGGCAGAAACGGGTGAACTTCTACGCTCCGCAGGGAGCGGTGAATAGCACCATCTATGATTTCACTGCCTTTCGTCCGTACGTGAACGCGGTCTACCTGCGCGGCGCTGAGATGCTGCGCGATCTGCGCGGGCAAATGGGAGAGGACGCTTTCTTTGCCTTCCTCAAAGAGTACTTTACAGAGGGGAGTGCATCGAATACCAGGATCATGCATGCCTCTGACTTCTGGGATCTGGCAGAGAAGGTTGGGGGTGGAGACTCCAGTATTATTAGATCAGAATACTTATCATACTAATTAATTGAAACAAAAATTCTCCCCGGTGTTTTAGACCGGGGAGAGTAATTCTCGTTCCTAGTCTTCCTGGTGCTGATTCACCAGGTCGCTCAGGGTAGTCGCCATATCCATGATTGTCTGGGTCAGGTCCGCCATTTCAACCATGGTCGCGTTGATCTCCATCACCGAAGCATTGACCTCTTCAGTGGCCGAGGTGTTCTCCTCTGAGACGCTGGCAATATTCTCCACCGCAGAAGACATTTGCTGGGCCTGTTGGGCAATACTGCCCGCGGACCGGGCGATCTCGCTGACGGTCAGGTACACCTGGTTGGCCGCCTGGTGGATGGTGTTGAGTGACTCGTTGGATTTATCCGCCTGGGTCACACCGGCAGCCACTTCAGTATCGCTTTTGGCCATGGAGATTACGGTCTGATCGATGGAATTCTGAATGGTCTTGACCAGCTTGGCGATCTCTTTGGCCGATACCGCCGATTTTTCAGCCAGTTTGCGCACTTCATCAGCCACGACAGCAAAGCCTTTGCCGTGTTCTCCAGCCCGGGCAGCTTCGATGGCGGCATTCAGCGCCAGCAGGTTGGTCTGCGAGGCGATATCCTCGATCGTCTCTACAATGGTACTGATCTGGCTGGAGTGATCGCTCATCTCCCGAACTTTCAATGAAGCTTCACCCACGATCTTCTTGATCTCAACCATGTTCTGGACCGTGGCTTCTCCGAGCATCTTGCCCTGTTCAGCTTCTTTGGCAGCCTCGGCAGCAAAATTGTTGCTGGTCCTGGCATCTTCCGCGATATTTTGGCTGGCGTTCGACATCTGGTCGATCGAAAGCGCCGTTTGATTGACCACCTCTGCCTGGTCCGATGCCCCTTTGGCTACCTGGCCCATCGATTCTGCGATCTGGTTCATGGCCTTTTTGGTGCCATTTACCGTGTTTGTCAATTTATCCGATACCGTAGACAGCTTTTCAGCGCTGTCCGCGATGTGTACGATCAGTTTCTCGCGCTGCTGATAAAGGAAAGCCCCGCGGACAGCGTTTGCCAACTGGCTGGTGAGTTGACTGTAGAATCCGCCCAGGTGATTGACATCATAGATCACATACCCCAGGTTTTCTTCACCAATGGAGAGAGGAGCGACCAACAGATTGTGACGTCTGGAAGAGTCCAGAATGTTATCTGGCAGCAGGTTCTCGACATCAAAAACGGCCCCTTCGGTTCCCAGATCGATCCGTTTGTGGTCATTCGAGGCCAGGATCAACCGGCCTTTTTTGGCAGGCCAGCTTGACCCTTCAAAAGTGACCAGGTAGATCCCGGGAATATCCAGATTGGGTTGGATATCTTCCACCAGGAGGTTCAACAGCGATTCCATATCGCGGGTGTTCACCAGCCTGTTGATGCAGCTCAACAGTTTGGTGTAATCGGCCTCCAGGTCAATCGCCTGGCGGATCAATTTTTGCTCAAACATTTCGGCGCTGAAGACGCGCGCCTGGTTGATGAATTCCTGGAACGCAACAAATTTCTTGTGCTTTCCATCAATGGAGGTAATGAAATAGCGGCTTAGCGCCGAAAGCATTTGCTGCCAGATCTCCAGGTCCAGTCCGACCTTGATGAATTCCCGCTGCAGCAAGTCGAGGTGTTGGATAAAGGAATCCACATCATCCTTCTCGACCCCTTTGATCAGCGCTTCCCATAGGTCCAGATGCCAGTTCCCGGGCAGCAGTTTTTCCTTGTCGCCCAGAAGCTCAGCCAGTTCCCGGTGCAGTTCCTCCGCGTCGAAACGCTGCAATTTCTTCTTCGCTTTCATTACCGAGGTCTTGATGGAGGCGTCGTGTACCGAATCTGGCATGCAACCGCAGGAACGGCGGATGACCAGTTGGGTGGGGGTAACCTCTACTCCGGCAGAGATTTTCTCGCCGTTGATCATTCGGACCAGTTTTAATGAACCGTGACGTGCCACATCATAGAAAGAGGAACGAACAGTGGTCATTGGCGGAAGACTGGATCTTGCATGTGCATCATCATCAAAACCGGTAACCGCTACATCATAAGGAACGGAAAGTCCATGTTCCTTTAATCCAGAGAAAACCGAAAAGGCCATTGTGTCATTCGCGCAAACCACAGCGTCAAAATCCAGATGACGCTTTTCAATGGCTTCGGTGATAAATCTGGCCCCGCAATTCACATCTCCAAATTCCCCATAAAAGAGATATTCAGGCGGGAAGGGGAGATTGTTCTCAGACATAGCTTCTTTGAAAGCTTCAAGTCGGGCTTCCGCCTCGAAGTTTCCTTTATTTCCGCTGATGTAGATGATCTTCTTCTTGTGATGGACCTTGATCAAATGTTCAACCACCAGTTTGATCTCTTTCTGGCTGATGGTCAGGCACAGGTAATTTTTACGCGGGTAGTTGATGATGATGTTGGGCGCGGCATCGAAATGGGTCAGTTTTTCGGCCACATAGGGAATGCCGAAATCAAAGGAGATCATTCCATCTAAGTTGTGCTGGTTGATCTGTTTGTAGATCGTCTCATTGCGGTTGATCGTTGTGCTGGAGTACCAGACGTTTGAGTTTAAATAAGTGATCAGGCTGAAGTTGTTTTCCTGTGCGGTTTCTGAAACTGCCCTCCAGATGGGCACATGAAAATTGTTTTCGAGGTCGTACGAGATCATAAAACCAATAATTTTTTGTTTGGGCAGCAGTTTCCTGGCAGTTGATGCGGTCGAGAGGGGCAAAGTCATTTATGATTTTCTCCGATGCTAGGTTTTCTTGTACAGGTATTTTTACAGGATACTATGCACTTTCAATGAATAGTATCCTGTGTCCTTACTCTACCTGCTGCGATGAATCGACATTATTGAATTTGCTCAAATTCTAACAATTACCGGGTCGAATTCACAGAAAAATTAGATTAATTTTGTCTATATTTATGAATAATCAGATTTATTCATCTTTCTGTAATGCCTAATAAACCTGGATATATGCCCTTTCTCCAAGTTTTTGGGGATCACTCAGATCTTGGATGATGTCTATTTCAATTCAACTGTGGGAATATGGTTTGTGATCGGTTTATATTTGTCTTGTTTTTTCTCAACAAAATATAGGATCAACGGAACAAGTATGATGGCTGATACACCAATAGAAAATGCAATGATCAGTAAATTATTAGGAATTTGAATATACGGGATTGGAAGGAAAAGGATGCCGATTCCCAGGCTGATTATCGAAGCTTGTAACAAGGGGATCCTTTTCATTGCAGAAGCGCGATTCCACTTGATGAACGTGATCCGCTGACTTAATTCTTCTCCAATTAAGGTTCCATCAGAATTCGTTTCTTCAATATCTTTGGATCTGGTGATGAATGACACATAAAACGCTGATAAGAGATAGGAGATCCCGATAAAGAATCCAGGGATAACCCCTAAGATTGAGATTGTGTTTCCTTTGCTTTTATCCGCTGCGTAAGTCAACGCCAGAATGGCTGTGTATAACGAAACAACAGCCGCAGCGACTTTTTGTAAAAACTCAGCACGCTGAATCGATCGGTCAATTGCTGCTTTCGAAACTTCAATATATCCTTTTTGAATTTCTTCGATCATTAAGTAGTAGTGATCGAATTCAGCTTTTCTCTCACTTTGATTATTTGTAGCACTCTCTTTTTGTTGGTCAATTTCTGAAAGGTGCTTGTTTTTGGTGATTTCAAGTTTAGCCTTGAAGAGCTCAAGCTGTGCTTGATCAGTGGTTTTCGGTTCAGAAAAATTTGGAATATCAGGCCAATCGTTTTTGTCATTCATCATTTCCTCCAAATTCGGCATTTTTACAGAAAGCGGTAAAACAGGGATTTCCCCTTCAGCACCATTTACGATCTCGCCCGTTAATCCATAATGCCAGTCAATTATTCCGACTTTGTGGATGATTGTTCCGTATTTGTCCGTGGTGAATTGGTCCTCGGGAAACGCATTGGCTTCTCGAGCACAAAAAACAAGTTTTTTTTCTGGCATAATTTCCTCCCATCAGAAAAAAGGGATTAAAACTATCTTTGCCTGAAATAGATCTATTAATGAAATCGTTTGAAGTTTAGTAAAAATTCCACCCATAAATTAATTACTGCAATCAGTATAGCATGGGTAAGTTCAACAGAAAATAGCGAATTTCAAGGGAGTATTTCTTTTGAGATCACGCATACAAGTGCTATAATCTTTGACAAGTCTAGACAACTTAGATTTCGTACATAGGAGATCGCTGAATGACAAGAAAGGTGTTTTTCAGTTTCGATTACAAGAACGTTTACAAAGCCAGCAAGATCAAAGATCTTCCGGGCATCGAGGCCACTTCGGCGGCAGGATTCAAGGATTCCACATTATGGGATGAGCAGAAGGTCAAGGGCGACCTGGACGTGACCCAGATGATCGATGCCGCCCTGGAAGACACCACCGTCACCGTCCTCCTCATTTCGGCCGGGGCTACCAAACGCAAGTTCATCAACTACGAGATCTACCAATCGCTGGCCCGCGGCAACGGATTGGTGGCGATTCAGATCCATGCCATCCCGGATGCCAAAGGCAAGCTCGATCAGCCCGGCGACATCCCCAGCCAGATCGCAGATAACGGCTACCGTGCCTACAAATACACCACTCCCCAGGACCTCCTGGCCTGGATCGAAGAAGCCGCCCGTATCGCGGGAAAGTGATCCTTTTGTAATCCAATAACCTGAATGTCGAGACACCGGGTATCTTCAAGATACCCGGTGTCTGCCTTTGGTTTTGATGTGATTCAGAGATATTATTTAATTAACTTGAATTACATGTGATGAAACTGGTACAGGTCGTTGCCTTCAACGGTTCGCAATAACAAACTAGGTTTTTTCCTCCGCGTCTCCGCGATCTCCGCGTGAGAGATTTTGGCTTTTATCAACAAAATAAATTTCACACTCCGCTCTCCCAACCACGCCAAATTTCTAATATTATTCTTTCATTCCCCCCTTATAATTAGCCCCTGAACGATCAACCTGTGGTATAAGGGATTCCATGCAGGATAAATTACGCATCACCAAACGCATTCTCATCGTCGGTGCCCTCGCGGCAACGGCGATAGGCGTTGTTGTTACTCTCATCGGGTTCATCTTTGGTTCGCGAACTGCCACCCAGTTCAGCGATGGCTGCTCCTACGCCGGCGCCATCCTCTTCCTGCTCGGCTGGATCTTCATGGTCCCACTCAAAAAAAAGAAGAAGAAAGAGGACGAAGACGAGGTCCTGGAGCCGCAGGGATCGGTCAAGCTGTACGCCGAAGACCCCAAACGCGATGAGATCATCAGCGATCTCACCAAGGGCCGGCGCCTGTTTGCCCTGTTCAGTTGGACTAGCGCGCTGCTGGTCATTTTCGGCATTTTGATCTACACCATTTTTGGGTAGATAGATCTGTCCCTTCACAAGTTGGCGAGGGGAATTGAAAGGAAAGAAGCATGTCTGAAAAAGCAAATGAATTCAAAGAAGACGTCCTCGAACACGAGGTGGAGAAGAAGCGTACCAAAGCGGTAGATTACCTGCACGACCCGGAAAAATCGAAGCAGCTTCTTGAAGAAGCCGTCAAAAAGGCCAGCGATACTGAAAAACAGAAAGGCCCCCTGGCCGATGTGTGGAACAGCCTCACCGCGCTGGTACGCCTGTTCCAGTCCTACATTCACCATGAATATACCCAGATCCCCTGGGGCTCGATCATCCTGGTCGTGGTTGCCATCCTCTACTTTGTCTCGCCGCTGGACCTGATCTTCGACTGGATCCCCGGCGCCGGTTTCATCGACGATGCCGCGGTCATTGCCTTCGTGCTCAAGCAGATCAACTCCGACCTGGATAAATTCATCAAGTGGGAATCCATCAAGAAATCGCTCGATACCGTCATGGACGACGAGAGCGCCAACTAAATATCAGGATATAAGAACATCAAAGCCGGCCTGTAACATAACAGACCGGCTTTTCTATTGCGTCGTTGAGAGGAACCAGGTTAGCAAAAACCTACAGCGAGCTGACAGATTTTTGCTGCTTTTTTTCCTCTTTGGCCTTACGTTTTTCTTTAATGGTCAACTTTGGTGCTTTTTTCTGTTCGTGCTTGCCTTTATCATTCTTTCCATGATCACCCATCTTTTCTTCTCCTTCTTCTAGAAAAAACAGTGCTCCTTTGATTAATTGGCTCTCCCCCTGAACGACAGTATAAATATACAACAATTCTGAAAAAATTTCAAAACTGGATAGAAAATCGAAATTTGGAACTCAGGGAATCGCAAATTAAGGGAAGATCGAAATCTTATTCAAATTAGAAGAAGATTCGTTTTTATTTTTATACATAATTCAACCAGAGACTAAAGATTGCATTCGCTCTTCTCTGCGTTCTCAGCGTCTCCGCGTGAGACATTCTTTATTACCTAATGACTCGGTGAATGCAATTCATACTAGCAGAAAACATTTTATTTCTCCTTATTTCTTGTTTTTGAGCTAGAATCTTGATTACGGTGAGTAAAGCTGAATTTATATAGGATTTCAGAGCTCTTCGATTTTGGAGAAAAAACTGAAGAGATCAGAAATCAGTCTGAATTTGGTTGGGGCGGTTCATGAACCGCCCGTACCAAGAGCAAATCCTCTGAAAAAGTCAAATATTATGCAATTTGAAACGATATTATTTTTTAGAACTTTCGACACTGACTAGTCGAAGAACTTTTATTTTCGTTCTTATAAGTTATAACGCTGAGGTGTGGTGACAGCGAACAAATCAAACATTAATAACAATCCTTTCGATCTTCTCTGCGTTCCCTGCGTCTCCGCGTGAGACCGCTCTTTCTTCAAATAACGAAAAGAATCTCCACGAGTATAATTAGCTCATGGCAAAATTAACCACACAATATGTCTGCCAGCAGTGCGGGCGCGTCTCTGCGCGGCCGTTCGGCAAATGCCCGGGCTGCGGCGGCTGGAACACCATGGTCGAAGAGGTGATCGAGGCTGCGTCTGCCTCTTCTGCTGCCGCGAAAAGCTCCGTTCACGGCCTGAACGCCCGTTCAGCCCCCAAACGCATGTCCGAGATCGCAGGCGATGCCGAAGAACGCATTCAACTGCCCATTGGCGAATTCGCGCGCGTGCTCGGCGGTGGCGTGGTGCCGGGGTCCATCGTCCTGGTCGGCGGTGATCCGGGTATCGGCAAATCAACGCTGCTCCTACAGATGGCCATGGAAATGGCTACTCCCGTAGAGGATAAGAAACAGGGCTTCAAGGTCCTGTACGTTTCCGGAGAGGAATCGGAGCGGCAGATCAAGATGCGCGCCATGCGCCTCACCCGCCTGGCCGGGGAGGGCGGCAAGCCCTTCAGTGAAGACCTGCTGCTGCTCACCGAGACTAACCTTGATACGATCCTTGAACAGGTCAGTGCAGTCAACCCCGACCTGCTGATCGTCGATTCTATCCAGACAGTCTACCTGCCCGACATGAATTCCACTGCCGGCTCGGTGAGCCAGGTGCGAGAATGCGCCAACCGTCTGCGCGAACTGGCCAAGAGCAGCGGCATGGCCGTGTTCCTGGTGGGGCACGTGACCAAAGAGGGCGTTATCGCCGGACCGCGCGTGCTGGAGCATGTGGTGGATACTGTGCTTTACCTGGAAGGCGACCGCTTTCAATCGTACCGCTTGCTGCGCTCGGTCAAGAACCGCTTCGGCGCGACCGCCGAGGTGGGCGTCTTTGAGATGCGCGACCGCGGCATGGTCGAAGTGACCAATCCCTCCGAGGCGTTCCTGGCGGAGCGCATGGTCAACACTCCGGGTTCGGCCATTGCCGTGACGATGGAGGGCACCCGTCCGCTGCTGGTGGAAATCCAGGGACTGACCAGTCCCAGCAATGTGGGCAATCCTCGCCGCACCCCCAACGGGGTGGATTTCAACCGCCTGCTCATGCTGACGGCGGTACTTACCCGCCGCATGGGCCTGCGCCTGGCCGAACATGATGTCTTTGCCAATGTCATCGGCGGTCTGCGCATTGATGAACCGGCAGCCGACCTGGCGATTGCCGCAGCGGTAGCTTCTTCCTTCCGCGATGTGCCGGTGCGTGCTGATACTGTGCTCATCGGAGAAGTGGGCCTTTCGGGCGAGCTGCGCTGGGTGGGGCAGATGAACGCCCGCCTGCGCGAGGCGGCCAAACTGGGTTTTAAGACGGCGGTCATTCCTCACCGGGTTTCTCACGGCGAGGCGCTGCCCACTGGAATTGAGATCAAAGAAGCGCGTTCCCTGCGTGAAGCGCTCTCTTTTGCGTTACTCCCGGAATAATTCATTCCGGTTATTGGATCACAGGAGGTTCTGATGTCTGAAACTGTTTCTCCACTCGAATGGGGCCCGATCTCGCTGGTAAGGCGCAATCATGGTCTGGAACATGCCACGATCAATCTGATCAGCAAACGTTATCCTGGCCGCAGTTTTGCCGGTCATTCCGATACCAAAGGGTTCTGGATCATCGGCGATATCTCCACGGACGAGCTGGCCGAGATCGTTCAGCAGGCCCTGAAACGCATGAACGAGGGAGAACACGGCCTGGCGATTCATGCGCACTGCGGTACCAATGCGGTCACAACCGGTGTTGTTGCCGGTAGTGTCGCCTGGCTGGCAACCCTGCGCAGCGAGAACAGCCTGGAAAAGAAACTCGACCGCCTGCCCTGGCTGATCGTACTCGTGACCGGCGCTGTCATTTTAGCCCAACCGCTTGGCCCGAAGGTGCAGGAAAAAGTAACCACCTGTGGTGTTCCGGGAAATCTCGCGGTCAAACAGATCGTCCGCTACGAGCGCAGCATCCGCGGCAAGCAGATGATGCACCGCGTAGATACTTTTGAGAAAGCTGCTGAAGAAACTCCGCAGGAGCCTGCTGCTGAATGAGCGATGCCCCGGTACAGATCCATTTACTGCATGGCGACGACAGTTACAGCCTGAACCGCGCGGTAAAAGAACTGCTGAAAACCAGCGGTGACCCGGCCGACGTGGAGATGAACACGACCCGCCTGGACGGAAAGCAGGCTTCTTTTGACGAGATCCACATGGCGGTCAACACGCTGCCATTCTTTGGCGGCGCGCGCTGGATCATTGTAGATGCCGCACTGACCAAGATCGACAAATCCAAAACGGATAAATTTATCAAGCTGCTTGAGAACCTTCCGCCGGATAATCACCTGGTATTGACCGTTGAAGATCATCAGAAATGGCGCAAAGATGCCAACGGCCGTTGGATGCAGGTCTGGGAGGTGCTGAACGACTCTCACTGGCTGATCAAGTGGGGGGCTTCCCACCCGCAGATGGAGATCAAAGCCTACCCGCTGCCGGATGAAAAATCGATGGATGCCTGGATCACCGCCGAGGTCAAACGGCAGGGCGGCCAGATCGAACCTGAGGCCGCGCGTGAACTGGGCCGCCACCTGGGCAGCGAGACCAGTATTGCCAGCCAGGAGATCACCAAGCTGCTGACCTATGTCAATTACCAGCGCCCGATCTCTGCCAGGGATGTGATCGAGCTGGTCTCCGAAGAAGGCTCGGCTGATGTCTTTGTTATGCTCGACGCGCTCACTGAGGGCCGGCAACAGCAAGCCCAGGCGTTGATGCACACTCTGCTTGAGCAGGACCAGCCCGAAGTGATCCTGGGCGCGGTCAGCCACCGTTTCCGCCAGCTCATTCAGGTACGCGAGGCGCTTGATGCCCGCGAGAACCTCAAGGTGCTGGTGGACCGCAAGGTGATCTTCAACAACCAGGTGGATAAATACACCGCGCAGGCACGGCGCTATACCATGCCGCGCCTGGAGCAGATCTACCGGCGTCTGCTGGAGATCGATCTGCAAAATAAGACTTCCTTCACCGATATGTCGAATGAACTGGAGATCCTGGTGATGGAAATGGGGTAGGTTTATTTTACTCAGGAGGGAGAGAAAAATGTCTGACCTGTTTTCCCCGTTTAAGATCAAAGATATAACATTGCGCAACCGCATCGGGGTTTCGCCGATGTGCCAGTATTCCTATGTGGACGGCCTCTCGAATACCTGGCAGCTGCAGCACCTGGGGTCGCTGGCTGCCAGCGGTGTTGGGCTGATCATCGGAGAAGCCACCGCAGTCGAAGCGCGCGGCCGCATCACTCCGCACGACCTGGGCCTGTGGCGCGACGAACAGATCGAACCTTTAGCGCGGGTCGCCCGTTTTATCCAGTTACAGGGGGCTGTGCCGGGTATTCAACTGGCGCATGCCGGCCGCAAGGCCTGTGTGCACCGCCCCTGGGACGACGGGAAGCCGCTCATGGAAAACGAGAACAGTTGGTGGCCGGTCGTCGGGGCCAGCCCGCTTCCTTTTGACGAAGGCTTTCAGGTTCCCATTGAATTGAGCACAAACGAGATCTCCGACCTTGAGGTTAACTTTGTCGAAGCTGCCAAACGCGCCCTGGAAGCCGGTTTTCTCTGGCTCGAGGTTCATGCTGCTCATGGGTACCTGCTTAATTCATTTCTTTCACCGCTTTCCAATTCGCGGCACGATCAATACGGCGGTAAATTCGAGAACCGTATCCGTTTCCTTGTCGAGACGGTTCGTGCAGTAAAAGCGGTCTGGCCGGAACGGCTGCCGCTGACTGTGCGTATCTCAGGCACAGAATGGACCGAAGGCGGCTGGGATATCCCCCAATCAGTGGAGTTGGCACGGGTGTTGAAAATGGAAGGGGTGGACCTGATCGATTGCTCCTCCGGCGGGAATATTCCGCATGCGAAGCTGCCACTGGGCCCAGGCTACCAGGTACCCATCTCAGAGGCTGTGCGCGGTCAGGCTGGCATTGCCACCGCTGCTGTCGGGCTCATCACCGAAGCCGGACAGGCTGAGGAGATCATCCACAGCGGAAGGGCGGATATTGTGCTTCTCGGCCGGGAATTCCTGCGCAACCCGCGCTGGGCCATTAACTCAGCCCGGGAACTGGGCGCGCCGCTGCCAGTGGCGCCGCAATACGAAAGAGCGTATTAAATCCAAACTTCCCCGGAAAATAACCGGGGAAGTATATTTTTCAGTCAGTGAATCCTACAAATCCAGCATTATAGCGCGTTTTTCGTCCCATTTGAGCGCGTCGCGGATACCGTCCTCAATGGAGAGTTCCGCCTGCCAGCCCAAAAGCCGTTTGGCGGTATCGGCGTTGCAGTAGGAACCAGCAATGTCACCGGGGCGGGGCTCGGTCTCTACCTTGTTGATGGTCTTGCCGTACACCTTCTCAAAGGCGGTAACCAGCTCTTTGACAGTGACACCCTTGCCGGTACCCAAATTGATGACAAGATAATTGTCTTTGGGGTTGCCTGCGCGCTCAAAGACGCCGTCGAAATCGGTCAGTGCTTTCACATGCGCCCGGGCCAGGTCCCACACGTGGATGTAATCGCGGATACCTGTACCGTCGCGGGTGGTGTACTTGGTGCCAGTGATCTTGAACTCAGGGATACGTCCCTGGGCGGTCTCGACCAGTTTACCCAGCACATGAGTCGGGTTCTTCACATACAATCCGCTGCGCATTTTGGGGTCGGCCCCGATCGGGTTGAAATAGCGCAGGGCAATGCCTTTCATGTTGTAGGCGGCGCAGAAATCCTTGAGGATCATTTCCATCATAAACTTGGTGCGCGCGTACGGGCTGGAGGGTTTGAGCGGGGCTTCTTCGGTAACCATGAAGCCGGGAACGACATCATACAGAGAAGCTGAGGAACTGAACACCACCTTGCCGTGATTCAGCTTGTTCAGAACGCGGAAGAGCTCAAGCGATTTGGCCACATTGTCCATGTAGTAATCGTACGGGTTTTCCACCGATTCAGGGACGACGATAAATGCAGCGCAATGCACGGTAGCCTGGATATCCGGGTGATCAGTGAATATTTTGGTTACCGCGGCTTCATCGGCAATATCGGCTTTATAGAAGATACGGCCCTTTGTAAATTCTTCGCGGCCGTTAACGAGCGAATCGAGAATAACGGGGGTATGACCTGCTTCTTCAAGGGCGGAGGCAATCGTACTGCCAATGTACCCCGCTCCGCCGGTTATGAGAAATTTCATTTTATACCTCGCAAAAAAAAATAGGATGCCTGAAGGTCAGACATCCTTAGTATAACGCAAAAGAATTGCCCCAAAAAACGCTTATTTTACAAACAGATCGGCAATTGTCACGACCAACCCGATCACAGTAAATAGGCTTCCCAGAAGATAAAGCACAACCGCCCCGGCAGATTTTGGCTCCAACACCGCTTTGGAGGGGTCGGATGGGTCATAATGCACCGTGACCGTTGCGTCCTGCTGGTAAGGCGCGATCTTCTTGGAGGCAGTCCTGTAATCGTAAGACATGGTACCAAACGCAATGCGATCCGCGGTATATCTTTGTCCCATCAGGGTATATTCATAGGTGACCTTGGGTTCATAGGTGTAACTGGTGCCATTATCACTATCGCTGCTTCTGTTTTCCTGCAGCCCAACGTATAGGATCCGCCCGGGAGTGGTTGGCCAGGCTTGCGCTGCTTTCGCCTTATTCCCCTGGACAATGGCTGCTACAAATAGAGCTACGCCAACCACAAAGAAGACCAATCCAAAAATAATGATGAAATTCATTTACTCCTCCATGCGCGAAGATCTTATGCACTTATTATGGAATGATAGGCGTGAATTTTCAAGAGATCACACCTGCGAGATTTCCTCTTTCCTGGACGCGATACGAACAATTGTGAAAAACAAGACCAGGTTCATTGCGAACCCTGTCAATGCGATTACCGCTCCCTGTAGGTTGCCCATTGAAGGTCCGCCCAGCAAACCAAAAAGACTGACTACCACCCAGGCCAACGGGGTGAGCATTACCCACCAAAAGGTCAAATGATCTGGCATCTGCTGATTTACCGAAGCAAAAAGGATCAATGGCAGCACTGCCAGCGCCATGTGAAAATGCGCATGCCAGGTCAAAGCCAGGGTGGCGCTAAACACTCCCAGCATCACCAGCACCCAGTAGGGGCTGCCATAAACAGGCCGGCGTCTCAACAGCAGGAAAAGTGCTGCCAGTGTGACCAGCATCCCGGCAGCAGCGATCCACCAGCCAAGGTTAGTCCCGAAAATAGTATTAAGCTTGAGCGCGATCATGCGCCAGTTAAGCATGGCTTCTGGCGAACTGGTAGCGATCCCGCTGGCATAACCGGTCCATAATTTCAACAAACCAGTAAACCCGGAAATCCCGGAGAGGCAGAAAGAGGTGATTAAAAGGGCGGAGGCTGAGATCAAAAATCCTAGTAAGGGTTTATTCCAACGCATGATTAGCAATACTGGAATGATCAAGATAAGGATTTGTGGTTTAAGTAGTAATCCGCCCAACCATAGACCTGAGAGGAGAGGCTTGTCCTCAACAGCATTACGGACGAATTCACCAACACAGATCAAAAGGAAAACTTCAACCTGACCGTTGGCAAAATTATCCAACACCGGGAAAGCACAAAGAAGCAGTAGCAGATAATAAACTTTGGAGGAAGCCTCGGAACAGAATTTTCTATGGAAGAAAATCAGATAAATGATCAGAGTGGCCAGGTTGAGAGTTGTCCAGACCCAAAAACTTACATCAAGGCTTAACTTGGAAAGGATCTGGAAGGGGAGGATAAAGACAGAAAATACCGCGGCTGGCAAAGTCGGGATAATTAATTGCGAATTTCCGTTCACTCTGCGCAATTCTTGTACTTGGATCTTGTTTAAACTATCCAGATCGTAAACTGCGGCATACCCTTTTTCTGAAGCCAGTTTGCCTGCCCCCCAAAAAGCAAGGTAATCATTCCCATAAGCATCCTTGCTGCTGAACCAAACTCCCATCAGCACCAGGTAGAGTGTGATCACGATGATAATAGGCAGGAATTTCCAACGAGTATTTTTTTTTGACTGAAGTCCGTTTTTTATCAGGTTCATATTGAGATCTGCCCAAATTTTCAGTTTTTCAGTCTCTTCTGCTGAAAAGAGACCAATTCCCTGTGCTTTCAAGATATTGATATTGTGCTGCAATTTTATTCGTTAATTGATCGATTTCTTCATTATGGATCGGAAACTGCATGACAAATTGCTTTTCGGAGCCAGGTAAAATGATCAGTTTTGGACGACCACTCAAAATATCATTCAGATAATTATCGATCAAAATTGGGGTGGCGTACCCTTCCTGGGTTAATGGATTCGTATAGATATATTTGCTTGGACTTACCCGCCCGGCCATATAATTGAACGCGATCTCATTGCCGAAAATGAGCACCGAATCTTGTGCCGCTGAGTACTTCTTGATCTCAGCCAGTAATGCCTGGTCTTTGGAATCATTCAGAGAGATGACATTCAAAAAGCAGGTGTTTACATTTCCCAGAAAAATAACCACAATGCAAAAAATGGTGAATAAATACTCAGGGACTTTTATTCCATTCTTTTTGCTGATCCAACAATCTATTTGCTTAAATCCCATTCCTGCCAATATCGTCATACTGGGCAGCATGGGTATGAAATAATGCATATAAGCCTTGCCGGATAACCCGGCAATGATGAATTCGATCGGGGCATCCAACAGACAAATAAACACAACAACGCTTATAAAAGAGGAAATTTGATCATCCTTTTTGATTGTTTGGATCGCAGATCTATAACCAAATCCAGCGAAAATCAGCAAACCGGTAACCAACAGGTAGACCAGGCTAAGTAAGGTCAGGAATAAACCTTTAAGAAGGTCATGTTGGGCATAAGCATGATTGAACACAAATACATCATTCCAAAAATCAGGTAAAGCTCCCTGCAGGCTCAGAACCAGGCAAAAAAAGATTGAGATGGATACAAACCCTGAAAAAATGAAAAGGATCTCTTTACCAAATTGATTGAACAAACGTTTTTGAATCCGATTGATGAAGAGAAAAAGAATGATAGACAACGTGATACCGATAAAGGTTTGTTTGAGAAAAAATAAAAGTGCAAACAGGGATCCCAACAGCAGGCATTGAATATTGGATAATGAGATATTCTCTTTAAAAAGAATCCAGATACAAAGGAATTGCAGTGGCAGTGCATATACTTCAGCAAGGTTGCCCCCGGGCAATAAAAGGTTAGTCGTCAGAAGCAGAGTGAATAATGTTAAAACTGCGGCCCGGGATCCTGAGAGTTTCTTCACGATCTGATAGCCCATATAGGCAGCAGCAAATAAGCATAGGCATTGCAGCATCCAGACTCCCCACTGCGATTGGGGAGTGATCCATTGACCTAACGCATTGATATAGTAGATCAACGGTGGTTTGTGGTCCCAAATATCCCGGTAGGGGACCTGCCCATTCAGGATGCGCCAACCGATGTATGAAAAAACACCTGAGTCGCGCTGCACAATAGAGGCAAACAGCGGACTGTATGTGATTAGCGCCATTATAGATGAACAAAAGATTAATAATGGTTCAAGGATTGACTTTGCCCGGATCGTTTTCAAGGTCCCACTTTTTGGCAGATCAAAATAGATATTCAAAATCACTTCAATAATATTATTGTATTCAAAAACCTGAATTGTATTTCTCCTCAGATTCCCATAATTAAGAAAAACACCCGTCAAGGGTGTTTTTAAAGAGTTTATGTCAAACAATCATTTATTTCGCCAATTCGTTAATTGGAAGAAGAATCTTTTCCTGATTTTTGACCTTTTGTTGATAGTCTTTTAACAAGATCAAAGAAGTCCCTGCCAGCAGAAATTCGGAGGCCGCTTCAGAGAGCCAGATACCGGTTAGCCCGAAGAATTTTGCGGCTAAAAGGAGTACCGGCAGCTTAATGAGGAGAATTCCACCCAGGGTAATGATCAGAGCTTCCCTGGCCTGCCCCACTGATTGAAAATACGCGGCCACCAGCAGCGAAACCCCGCACATCGGGCAAGCCAGTACCATCAGGCGCAGAGCATTTTGGCCCTGGGTAACGATCAATGGCTCCTTTGAAAGCAGCCCAAGCAAAGCCCCCGGTAAAACCAGGCAAAGAAGGCAGATCAGCAGGCCGTAAACTCCGGAGGTTCCCAGGGAATAAGCGATGGTTTTGCGTACCCGTTCAAACTTCTTCTGGCCAAAGTTGAATCCGACGATCGGCTGCATTCCCTGTACCAAACCTGTCTGAGGGGTGTTCAGACTGGAATACAGGCGGCTGACAATGGCAAAAATACTCAGGGCGCTGTCCCCGCCCAGTACTTTAAGCAGGTTGTTCATAATGATCACTACCAGGCTGGAACTGAGGCTCTTGATCAGCGATGGCAGGCCAATGAGGACCACTTCACCCATGACCGGCCAATCAGGTTTGAAATAAGCAGCTTTGATGCTGTAGGAACGGTCCTTCTTGAAAAAGAAGAAATAAATACTCATCCCGGCAGAGATGGCCTGGCCGGAGATGGTAGCCAGGGCTGCCCCGGCGACTCCCAGGTGCAGGACCATAATGAAAAGCCAGCACAGCACAATGTTGGCAGTTACCGGGATGATCCACATGGCGGTGGAATAACGGATATTCCCGTCAGCGCGCACGATCGTGGAGAAGCCGGTGCTGGTGAGGGCTCCAAGGAAGATAATTCGCCCGTAGGTGATGGCGTAAGGAGCGATCGTGGTTGTTGCTCCCAGCAGGCTGACGATCGGCTTGATAAATACTGCCCCGAAGATGGTGATCAAAATTGCCGCCGTCCAGAAGACCAAAAAAGTGTTGGCCACCGCGCGGGATGCCTTTTCGTGGTTGGCTTCGCCAAGAGCGCGTGAAACGACCGAAGCCCCGCCAGCCCCGACCGTGGTTGCCACCCCTCCCAGCGCGATCAGCACCGGTGAGATGATCGAAGCCCCGGCGGCAGCCAATGAATTGATACCCACTGAAAGGAAATAGGTGTCCGTGATGCTGTAGATGGCATAGACCAAAAGGGCCAGCGTGGTCTGTGACGACATCTCAACGAGCAGCTTACCGACCTTTTCGGTACCCATGCGCTGCACTTTAACAGTGTTTTCCATTCCGGATCAATTCTCTTTGAGCCACATCATAGCGGGTACCAGCATCATCATTGCCATATTCGAAACTTCGTCAGTATCATAATGGCGGTAATAATCTTCCGTTTTCATCACCAGGGCAAGATGAAGGGTGTACAGGTGATTGCGTTCGTCTTCTTCGTGGGTGAATTCGGTCTTGCCGTACCCGCGTAGGCTGTCGGATACTCCGGCAAAGGCCAGCACTCTGAATTGCGCTTCCATCAGCGGGTCTGCCCACAGCGCCCGTTCAAAATCAAGGATACCGGAAATCTGGCCGTCTTTGACGAAGAAATTCGGGTCCCAGGCATCCCAGTGGACCAGGTGAGGAGTGGTTACGCCTTCGAGGGCTTTGGCGTGTTTTACTACTGCATTATGGATCTCATCGATGGAATACTTGTATTCGGCGTTCTTCCTGCGTCCGTCTTCCAGAATTGAATCGACGATCTTGATGAAAGCGTCCCGCCAGTTGTCGGCTCGCAGTTCCGGGTTGCCTTCATAGCCAAAATACGTCCCTGTATATTGATTGATCTCACGAATGATCCCGCCGATCTGGGTATCGATATGGGTCAGCATCTCTTTCGGCAGGTCCTTTTTTACATGATCATAATTTTTGCCGCTGAGTTTTTCCATGAAGAAATAATCGGAATCATTCAGGTCATGGGCAGTGTCGTAATAGTAGATCTCCGGCACCGGAATTGCAGGATTCGCGGCCACCATGCGCATTGAACCTACTTCGGTGGTCATAATGCTTTTTTCGTAGGTCATGATCTCTGCCCCTTTGGGAGGCGCGATCTTGAGAATGACTTCGCGGCCATTGGAAAGACGAACATTATAAGCCGCATTGAACCAGCCGTCCTTTAACTCGATCAATGCATCGTCGCCATTTGCAAGGGTCAGCCCCGGGAACGCCCGTTCCACCATTTTGGAAACCTGTTCACTGCTTTTTCGGTTCTTGGTTTTACTTTCCATACCGACCTTCTTTTTGCCGAAGAATTTGTATTTTAAATGAGAGATAACATAAGGGCTGAGCTTGAATGCGTCACCTACTTTTTCAAATGGATTCATGGAAGGATTCCTTGTCTGTGTACTTCAGATTGAGGCTAATTTTACCTACGATATTCATTTCTGCAAAATTACACGGTTGCACGAATATTTTGGATTTACCAGAACTTGATCCCATCCGTAGCGATCGAAACATTGGCGGTCGCCCAGGTCTGGTCTGGAGGTAGTGATGTGCTATTCCAGAAGATCGATTTAGCCCCCAGATTTTGCCACATTCCCACAGAAAGGACATCCAGATCAGAATCATCGAGAATTAACAGGGAAATCCCCTTCAATTCAAAGCGGCTTGCAGCAGAAAGCTCTGCAGGGTCCAGACCGTTAGGGATGAATACTTTAAAATTCCCATATTGGACGAGTAGGGCTGAATTCTCTTGATCTGACCCTAGAATCTGTACCTCCACTTTTCCATCCATTTTAATGCTCTCGCCAGGGATCAATTCTTTTCCCTGAACATTTATCGGCAGATTGGATGTGCTCATCGAATCAAAAGCGGGCGGGAGAAGAATAGCAGAATTCACAGGCAGCCGGTCATTTAGTTCAATGAGTGGGTCCAGTGATTGTTTGCGGGTGAGAATTACCGCGTCTATATGCGGTGACCAGGGTGACATCGATTGGCTTATCGAACTCGACAGGCTGTTCATGCTTCCGGCAGGATCCAAAACCAGCGTACTCCCGCCGGGAGATCTGAGGACAAGAGTAACTTCATCCCCGCTTCTAATCGATGCAAGATGCAGGTTGCCATCCGGTTGGCGCAGGGCAAATGTCCAGACAAGAATTGCTCCGATAGACAATAAGAGCAAAAAATATACAGGTTTGATCTTCTTCCACCATTTCATACGATAGAAATACAGGATACCTCCGAAAATGAGGATGAGCGCGCCAATCGAAAGCCAAAAAGCGCCGCGGGATGTAAGCTGAAGCGAACTATTGGGAACCTGTGCCAGCAATTCCACCATACGGTTGGAATATGCCAGTAAAGGCCATAGAAACATGGCTAGTATTTTCCCGGCACCTTGCCAAAAAGATCCCACCAAAACAGTGATCATACCTCCTATGAGGATGATCTGCTGGATGGGCAGTACCAGCGGATTTGCCAGCAAAGACGTCAGCGAAAGGCGACCGAATTGTAGAGCGATCACTGGCAGCGTTGTGATCTGGGCTGACAGACTGGTGAAAAAGTTCTCTGTCACCACATTGGCTTTTTCATTGTCAGGATCGGTACCAACTGCTAAAGAGGAAGCGACATGGAATTTCTCCATCAGCGGGTTGGCGAATAAGATCAACCCGGCTGTGGCACAAAAGGAAAGCTGAAAGCTGGCATCAGAAAGCAGCAGTGGGTTGAACGCCAGCATTAGGAGTGCGGCCAGTCCCAGTGCATTCATGCCCCCACCTTTTCTACCAAACATCCGGCCGGAATATGCCACGACTGCCATGATCAGCGCCCTTTCCACTGAGGCTGAGTTCCCGACGAATTGTGCATACACAAAGAGCAATAAAAAAGTGACCAGGTAAGCCCACCGGTTGGAAATGACCCTGCTGAGAAGAAAAATAAATACCACTGCCAGAATTGTCATATTGAAACCGGAAATGGCAATGATATGGGCAGTTCCGGTATCTTGATAAGCCTGCTTCACTTCTTCCGGAAGATTATTATCGTTGCCCAACAGGATCCCATCCAGAAGACTGGATTCAGGTTGTGGGAAGAGAGTGTAAATTACAGAAGAAGCTTTGCGGTGGGCCTGGTCCAGCAGCCTCATGGACCAGGTGACTTTCCCGGTATCCACCCTTTCAACTGAAGTGGGATGATAAATGATGGTATAAACTCCCTGGCGTTCCAGGTAGCGGCGGTAGGAGAAGTCCTCATTCTCATTCGGGGTCAACGGCTTGGCGGTAAAACGCAGTTCATCCCCCAGCTCCCAGGCAGCATTTGCATTCATGCGGACCAGTGCCTGACCGGAAAGACGGCGATAGGTTAAAGTTTCTGGATCGTAGAGTTCACTAACTTTTATGTGGTAGTAAGTGGCATCCTCGCGGCGGTCAGCAGGTTCATCCACCACACCAACCAGGGTGAGACTGCCGCGGTCATTGTACCAGGCCAGGTTATTTTCGGTAAAATGTGGGTTGCTGATTGTCACTCTCAACCCGCCCAAGCAAAGTGCAAGCAGCAGCACAACCGGATAGACCTTGAGTTGTTCAGACCATTTTCTGTAAAAAGAAAATTGGAGAAGTTTTCGGGTAAAAAGGACCGCTGCCACGAAAACTGCCAGGCAAAGCCCTGCCCAGATCCAGATGGAAATGGGGAACAAGGATCCTGCGAGAATTCCCGCGGCAAAGAAAGCCGCAATCCAGAAAAGCGGCAGCATGGTTTTTGAAAGAGTTTACTAATGGCTTAATTTCGGCCAGAAGGGTGGAACCAGTTTCTTATACTCCAGGTACTTTTCCCCAAAATCACGGGTCAGCTTACGTTCTTCCACATAGGCCCCCACCAGCATATAGAGGGAAGCGCCAATGTTGAAGGCCAGAATATTCCAGGTCATGATGGGCAGCAGCCAGATCATCAACATACTGAAAACATATAGAGGATGGCGCATTACCCCGTAAAAACCATCTGTCTTTAATTCTTCCGGTTTTGTTTGGTGTTTAATAATGGCTGAAAGCCCAAAAAAAGAAAGGGGCCCGGTCTGAAACATGCAGATCACCGCGAAAACAACGGCAGTTACTTCTACAAATGTGGTAAAAAATACCCATGGAAACGGGATCATATACAAAGTGGAGTCAGGCAGGAAGAAAATGAGCAGAACATATACCAGTGTGAAGAAAAAGCTTTGCAGAGAGAAGAAAAACCGATATACGTTCGGATTCTCCAACCCAAATTGAGTGATCATCCACTCCTTTACAGTTTTTGATGCAAAGGCAGAATGGATCGCTCCATAGATCACCCCCGCTAACAAGATCCATAAGAAACCTGTTTTAAGTGCCACGGTTTTCCACCTCTAAATAAGTATAACAAAGATCAACAATTAAGCGCTAAAAAGATTGATACACAAATGGCGCAACCTGGTCTGAGAATCCAGCCAGAACGGCCAGCAGAAGCAGGACCACAATGAACACGATAACTGCCGCACGCGGCCAATGAGACAGGAAATCATCACCTTTCCCTTTGAGCTGCAGCCAATCAAAGACCACTGCCAGGACCAACACCCCGAGCAGGATCGGGTTGGGCAGTAAAAATACATTCCACGATGTGAAATCGGCTTTGCCAAGCAGGGTCATCTTCAATCCCCAGAAATCCGGCTTATGCCAGGCAAACATTTTCTGTAAAAAGAGCCAGGCTTGTGGAGGTGTGGTCTTGAATGGCAGCCATGCCACGGATGCGAAAATAAAAGTAAGTCCAGTTCCCAGAGCTTGACGCCACTTTGAACGTTCGTTCAACGGCGTTACACTGCCTTTGAGCGACGGCAGGCGTTCGATGATCTGGTACAGTCCATGCAGAAAACCCCAGACCAGCATCCCCCAGGTGAGCCCATGCCACATACCGCTTACCATCATAGTCACCAAGGGCGGCAGGATCAGGTTGAGGGCCCGGTTGTATTTTGGAGCTTTCCTGGCAATGGCACGAGAGAGCGGAAAATAGATGTAATCTCTCAGCCAGTTCGACAAAGTGATGTGCCATCTGGACCAGAATTCAGTGAAATTGCGGGAAAGATAAGGTAGGTTAAAGTTGGGGCTGAGTTCAATGCCAAACCAGAGGCTGACACCTCTGACAATGCTGGTATACCCGGCAAAGTCATTGTACAAGGCAAAGGAATAAGCCAATAAGTAGAAGACAAGGTTTTGCCCCGGGTAATTGGCCGGAGAAGTAAATGCGTCTGAGGGAATCAGGTTGAACAGCGGATCTGCAAAAGCCAGCTTGCGGAATAACCCCGCCAGGATGAGTGCCAGGCTGCGATCAAGCAGGCTTTTGTCAATCGGAAGCGGGCGGTCCAGCTTTGGCAAAAAAGCCCTGGCACGCTCAATTGGGCCGGAGACTAATTTGGGGAAGTAGAAAAGATAAACACTGAACTTGACCAGGTCGGTCTCTGCTTGCAGGCGATTATTGCGCAGGTCCAGAATATAACTGATCGCCTGGACCATCAGGAACGATAACCCGATTGGCACAACGATACGAATGGTGTCATCCGAAGCCATCAACCCGATCTGGTTGAGCAGGCGGCTGAATGCGGGCAGATAAAAATTGTTGTATTTGAGGACGAAAAGGAAGAGAAGATTGAAGACGATGCCTGCATACGACCAGGCCTGCATTCTGGCAGGGACGTGCTGCATCTTCAGTCCGATCCAGTAATTGATCAAGGTGAAAAATGCCAGTACAAGCACAAATTGCCAGGAGTAACTGGCTACAAATCCTGCGGAAACGAGCAACAGCCAGGGGTTGCGCCATTTTTGAGGTAATTTATGATAGATCAGCGCGGCTGCTGCGGTAAAAAGGAAAAAGAGCAGGGAGGTGACTGTCATTGCTGACCTCCTGAGGTCTTCAGGCAGTTTCCCTGGTCCTTGCACTGTGCTGCCAACTGTTCAGCCAGAAGTTTTGAAAACATCTGAGCGCCTTTATCATTCAAATGATGGTTGTCTGAACGCCCCTCAAAGGGGATCAGGCTCTGATCGATCACAGGCAGATAAGTTCCTTCACTATTAGTGACAATGGAAGTAATGGAATTACTGAAATCCGCCTGGGCTTCTTTTGAGAAATAGGCATAATAGGTTGGATATACCGGGAACCCGGTCACAAAAACACTGGTCCCCTGATCTTTCAGCTCCAGGATGGATTGCAGTGAGCGAATACGACTGGGATCCATTGTGTAATTGGCGAACATTTCGTAAATGGCTTTTTCCTGTGGATTATTCGGGTCAGGATTTGCATCGATATCTCTTCCGTGATTCGTTTCAGCTTCATAGCCGTCAGTGTCAGTTTTCCCGATGCGCACCATGGAGGTAACAAACGAGTCAATGAACTGACTGCTCGACCAATTGCGAAAAACGATCAAGCGTTGAATTGCAGAAGAGGAATCGATCAAATTTCCCTTGAATGTTTTGGTCCCGAGTTGCTGCTGGAGCCAGGCGTTGTCGAGGAATTGGGTTTCAGTTTCGATACCATTGTCTTTGGCATAATCCCGGATATCCGTTACCAGCAGGATTGTTCCGGGATGATAATGGGCTTCTAGAATATTGGCGACCTTGGAAAGCGGGGCAACTGTCAACCCTTCCACACCAAAATTGAAAACACGCAATTTCTGACCGGTCAATTCTTCGTACCGTGTGGAGAGGGTATCCGGATCAATGCCGGTATTCACCATTGAATTCCCCAGCAAAATCACATCCACGCCGCCGTTCTGCTTCACATACTCTTCCAGTTTGAACCATTTGATCTCAAATTGGGCGTGATAATCACCCACGGACCGAAGCGGTAAAACTTTATCAATGATGGTAGTGTGGCTGAATCCTGCAAAAATTGCGGCCAGTACTATAAATGCTAAAACCCCCCAGATCAATGAAACGAAGAATCGGGAGGGTTGTTTATTTTTCGAGAGTTCGATTTCAGAATTCGCTTTTTCTTGCATACTTCTCTCAAGCTGCCGGGGCGGTCTCCCGTTGGGCCAGCAATTCCAGAGTACGAGGATGATTGGCATAAAAGCCGCGGTAACTTTCAGGTAGCATGGACGCGATCTGGCACATGATCTCGTCCGTCAGATTCTTGAGTTGTTCCTCGCGGTTATTCCGATCGATCGTTGGCGCCGGGATCATCGGGCCAAATTCACAGGTCAGGTGCGGATGTTGAAAAGTGATTGTCTTTTTAAAGGAGCCGATGGTACCAGTGATTGCCACCGGGACGATGGGAACATGGGCACGTAGAGCAAGTAAAGCGACCCCGGGTTTGCCCTCAAGAAGATAACCAGCTTTGGAGCGGGTCCCTTCAGGGGCGATGCCAAGCGCTTTGCCTTCTTCCAGAGCTTTGACTGCCTGGCGGAAAGCACCGAAATCTGCCGTATCGCGGTCCAACCAGATTCCGTTGGCAGTAACAATGAACCAGCGCAGCAACGGGTGTTTCATATACTTGGTAGTCACAAGCGCGGTCATTTCAGGGCGGTTCGGGATCATAAAAAGGACGGGAATATCCATCCGGCTGAGGTGATTGGTAGCGATTAGAACGCCGCCAGTTTCCGGAATATTCTCAACCCCTTTAAATTGGGTATCGGTCAGAATATGCATCAACCAGACAATAAATCTTCGAAGTCTATTTGCTTTCATAACCGCTTTGCTTTCCTCCATTTACCTGGTTGTATCAATACAACACCTGAAAAGGAATGAGGATTCTTATTCCGGGTCGCTTTCGGTGGCAGCAGGAACAGCTTCTGCTGGTTTCTTTTTATTCTTCAAAACTTCAACCACTGCCGGGATCAGGGAGATCAACACAATGGCAATAACTACCAGGGAGAAGTGGTCTTTGATAAAGGGGATATTGCCAAAGAAATATCCACCAAAGAGGAACAAGGCCGGCCAGACGATACCACCAACGACATTATAGGAAATGAAGTGACCGTAGGTCATCTCGCCAACACCGGCCACAAATGGGGCAAAAGTTCGGATGATGGGGATGAAACGGGCCAGGAGGATGGTCTTACCGCCGTGCTTTTCATAGAAAGCATGGGTCCGGTCGAGATATTCCTTCTTAAGAAAACGGCTTTCTTCATGAAAAACGCGTGGGCCAATGTAATGGCCGATCCAGTAGTTTGCGGTATCACCGGCAACTGCTGCGATGACCATCAGAATATACAGGATCTTGATATCCAGAACGCCCTGAGCGGCGATCAAGGCACCGGCAGCAAATAAGATCGAGTCGCCGGGCAGGAACGGTGTCACGACGAGACCTGTCTCGATAAAGATCACCACAAACAGGATCACATACGTCCACAGACCGGTATCGGTAACGATCTGGCCGAGGTAGCGGTCCATGTGAAGGACAAAATCAATTAGAAAAGAGATTACTTGCATTACAAATCCTTTATTCGTAGGGAGCAGGGTTACTGCTCTATATGGTCTACAAGTGTATCAGAAAAATTGGGAATATCTGGGGGTGTTAACGATTTTCTTAACCGGTAATTCATGAGTAGTAATACAAACAACATGATCACACCCAATCCAGCCAGGAACCAGGTGCTGTTGCTCATCAGAAAGGTCAAAAATGCAGAATTTGAGGGTTGACCGATGTTGATCAGGCCCATCAAGATGGCAAAGGCATTCCACACGCCATGGATCAGCACCACTGCCAGGTAGGTGAACGACAGACGGGAATAGTGGTGGTCTTGCCAGGTTTTTGCCAGGGCCCAACCGGTCAATCCAGCGGTAAGTGTGTGCATCAATGCGGTACCGACTCTGGCGACGACCAGGACCTGCCAGAGATCATTGCTCACGCTTAACATGGAGAGGCTTTCCAACACTCCAAAGGTGGCACCACAGAAAACGCCGGCTGCAAACCCCTCTGATGGAGTAAGTTTTTTCCCGGCCAGAAACCATACTCCCAACGGCTTTAGCAGTTCTTCCGTCAGTGGGGCAAGAACGGAGAAGAAGAGCAGGCAAATAACGATGAGCATGTTCTTATCTACATACGGGGTGATCTGTTGGACGAGAAGTTGGGCATCCTGGGCGCCCATTTGTGCGCCGTTTGAAAGCGCGAGAAAATAACCATAAAGGTCGACCTTCTTGGAGAGCCAGGCAAATGCAGCCCCTACGCCTGCAACTAAAAGGACAATTTCCACCAGCATTATCACAAACATACTGACAAACGAAGTGACATTGAAAAGCCCCCATCCGCGTTGACGAGGACCGGCTTGCAGGTGGTAAAGTGCCAGAGAAACAAAAGCATAGATCGGGGCCAGTATTGAAAGGATCTTGACAGGAATTTCAATGGCTCCAAGATGTCCCCAGAAATTGGAGGTGCTGCCAAAATAAATGACAATTCCCCATCCAACCAACAGAATTGCTGCGATCAATAGGTGCCATTTGTTGATCCAAATACTGGAAGAGGAATGCCCCATTAATTTTCTGATCGCAAAGAAAACGGAGAAGAACACAGCCACCTGAAGACCGGCTGCCAGGATCAAGTAAGGGGTGAGTTTGTTCAGGGAGAGTGATAATTCAGGGGAGCTTGATTTGCTCATTGCTGCCAGAAAGATCACTCCGGCTGCCAGGGCAAAAATATTGATCATGCTGATCACACCCAGAACAAGCTGCCAGACACTGGCATGGTCCACTTTCTTTTGAGGAGTAGGAATATAAAGCTGGGGGATGGGAGGGGGCAGTGTCATTTTTCCTCGATGCTGATTGATAGAATGGGATCGGGTGTAAGCAGAATAGCATCCGAAGAAGGATCACGCGGGCGCAGGGTGGTCAGAACATCCAGACCCTCGGTGACTTCACCAAAAACCGTATATTTTCCATCCAGGCTGGGAACGGCAGCGTAGGTGATGAAGAATTGTGAACCATTATTGCCCTTGCCGTCGTTTGCCATGCCGACCATTCCGGGTTTGTCAAACCGTAAAGAAGGATCGAATTCGTTGCCAAATGTATAACCGGGATTTCCCAGTCCAGAATTGGAGGGATCGCCGGCCTGTGCCATAAAACCTGGAATGACACGGAAGAAGCCCGAATTGTTGTACCAGTTCTCTCTGGCTAAAAAGACAAAACTGTTGACTGCCCAGGGTGCTTTATCTGCATAAAGCTTGATCTTGATATCGCCCTTTTCTGTGTGGATCGTGGCGGTGTACTCTTTGCTAGGATCAATTGTCATTTCAGGGCAGGAGGTGTACGAATTCTTGGAAAGTTGGAAGTATTTGACCAGGTTGGTCATTGAATCCAGGCTATAAGGTGGGTTAACAGCATTCCCGTTCATGAATAGATAAGGATCACTGGTAAGTGTACCCGCCTGGATCAGTTGAACAGCCTGCGTTCGCGCGTTCTTGACGATCGTGGTGGTCTCATCTGCAAGCATATCCAGCTTGAATTGATTGCCATCCAGTCCCAGTTCGGCTGCGCGGTTATAGGCCCAATCGGTAAAATCGCTGCTGGATAGGGATGTCCAATCCTTCTGGTTGACAAACAGGATCTTTGAAAACTGGAAGAATTTGCCCTGCTTGCCGGCAGCTTCTGCCGCTTGAGCGGCCAGGCTGTCTTTATCGTACTTTTCATCCAGCGGAAAATGGCGGAAGACGAGCCGGACATCGTCCGGGTAATTGTCCATTAATTGCTGCAAGACAGTGAACAGGGCGGCACTGGAGGCATCCTGAAAGTCTCCGTATTCAATGAGGGTAACCAGGGCGGTATCTTTGCCCTCGATCCAATCAGAACTACTCGCGGCTGGCAGGATCGCTTCTGCGGTAGGGTCGGGGGTTGGAACAGGGGAGACTGCCTGGCAAGCGGCCGGATCGCTTTTAGTGATAACAGTGGTTGGTTCGCTGATGACTGTCGGGGTGGAGGTTGGCAGGTTCGCTGTGGGCAGCGGAGTTGCAGTATCCCAGGCAGCGGTAACTGCAGGGATAGTCTCTGTAGCGGCAGGAATAGGAGCGGCTAATGAGCACGATGTAAGTACCATCGCGGCGACCAATACAATAATCAACCCTGATTTTCGCATTGCATTCTCCAAAACTATTATTTGGCAGCAGCGCCAAGTTTTTCGATCACCACCCTGCGCAGCTCCGATTGTACCATTTCCGGGGTCTGACTGCCGTCAATAACGCGCCAGCGTTCCGGTTCCTGGCTGGCCAGGCGGTGATAACCCTCACGTACGCGTTTATGGAATTCAAGCGCATAAGCATCCAGGCGGTTCCATTCTCCGCCGCTTACCTGCCTGCGCCGAAGGCCCACTTCGGAATCGACATCCACCAGCAGGGTCAGATCGGGCTTGAGACCGCCAGTGGTGAAGTTCAGCAGGCGCCGCAGCTCATCCAGGTCCACACCGTGGCCGTACCCCTGGTAAGCCATTGTGGAATCGGCGTAACGGTCGCTGATGACCACCACGCCGCGGGCCAGCGCGGGACGCAGCACTTCTTCCACGATCTGGGCACGGGCCGAGCAGAACAGCAGGATCTCAGTGCGCGGATGCATGGAGGTGTTGCCCATCTTCATGATCACCTGGCGGATCTGATCGCCGATATCGGTCCCTCCTGGTTCACGGGTGGTCAATACTTCATAACCCTGCTGGCGTACGAATTCCGCCAGTTGGGGGATCTGCATGGATTTGCCGCTGCCGTCAGGGCCTTCAAGTGAAATGAACATGGCTGCCTTCTTTATCAGTTATTCGCGGAAAATTCGCACCCTGCGGTTGGGTTCTTTTCCGTAAGATTGTGAGACCAGGTTGGCTTCGCGGGCCATTTCGTGCTGAATACGGCGCACACTGGCTGCCGCGGGAGGCAGGTCCACCCAGTGTTGTCCATTGATGACCGCTTCGATGGCCAACTGTGTGGTGTTGGTGATCTCTTCAAAGTTGGCAGAGATCGTATCCTGCGGCAGGTTGAACATTTCAGCCAGCGATTGTTCCATTTGGTTGATGGTGTTGGCTCGCAGTACGTAAATGGGAATACCGCGGCTCTCGGCGTCCACAATGGGAGCCTGGCGCGAACGGTAATAGGTACGCAGTGTGAGCACCACATCCGATTCAGTGGCTTCTTTGGAGATCTGCACACTCAGTCCCAGTCGATGGGCTGCCTGTTCCAGTCGGTTGCGGGCTACCCCATAGGGATAGATCTTTAGAACCCGCCTGGGTGAAATGGCGCTGCTGGATTCACGGTCAGTACCGGCGTTCTCGATATAGGTACGGCCAACTGATTGACGGCCGCCGGAGAATTGGCTGTGTACTTCGCGAACATTTTCGGAAGAACCACAGCCGTAAGTACGCCGCGTTCCCTGTGAGGGGGATTGATTGGTGGGCGCGTTGGCACTCGGCCGCGGGGCTTTTTCGATATGGACCTCATCCTTGGAGTCAATGTAACGGATCTCCGGGGTGATGGGGAATCCGCGTACCAGGGTATCGACCGCGGCGGCCACATCGGCGTGTACGGCCACGCGGTCGCGTTCCTGCAGCTCGACGAGTACATCAAATGTAGGCGGAGAGCGCCGCTCGAGAACGGTCTTCTGTGTTCCGCGGCGGCGGGCTTCTTCATCGGATAGGGTGACCGATTCAATACCGCCGATCAGGTCCGAAAGGGTCGGATTGAGCAGCAGGTTCTCAAGCGTTCGACCATGCGCGGTCGCTACCAACTGCACACCGCGTTCGGCGATGGTGCGGGCAGCCATGGCTTCCAGTTCCCGGCCGATCTCATCGATGACGATCACTTCGGGGTTGTGGTTTTCCACGGCTTCGATCATCACTTCATGCTGCAGCGAAGGTGTGGCCACCTGCATTCGGCGCGCTTTTCCAACAGCGGGGTGGGGCACATCGCCGTCACCGCCGATCTCGTTGGAGGTATCCACAATAATGACGCGTTTGGTCTCGGCCAGGATGCGCGCGGATTCACGCAGCATGGTGGTCTTGCCGATGCCAGGCTTGCCCAGCAGCAAAATGGATTTGCCGCTTTCTACCAGGTCCTGGATGATATCGATGGTGCCGTAAACGGCGCGGCCCACACGGCAGGTGAGGCCGACAATGATACCATGTTTGTTGCGTATAGCAGAAATGCGATGCAGGGTACGTTCCAGGCCGGCGCGGTTGTCGGCATCGAATTCACCGATGCGCGAGACCACACTGTCGATATCGCCGCGGCTGACTTCCTGGTCGCTCAAGGCCAGGTCGCCGGTGACATAGCGCGCCATCGGCAGGCGGCCCAGGTCGAGCACAATTTCAAGCAAATTATCGCTGTTGTTGGCTTCATTCAATGCCGCAACAATATGCTGCGGGAGAACTGCCATCAAAACGTGTAGATCATCTGTAATTCGTCTCTGTGTCATAAACTTTCCTGAATCTCACTTAACTATAAGGGCTGATCGTTGTGCGGTTCGATCTTCTGCACAATGGAGGAGGCAGGGGTTTCGGTCTGCCTGCGCCCGACCAGGGAGGGCTGCGTTTGCGCTGTTGCAAACTGCGGGACCGCCAGGCGGCGCACCATCATGGCAAAATGGACAGAGTTGCCGGCATTTATCGCTTCAAGCATGGGGGTCAGCCAGGCCTGGTAGGAGCGCATCTGCAAATAGATGGGCCGTCCCAACCCCTGGAAGATCTTGACCAGGTCCAATAGCAATTCTTCCGGGTTCTGCAGCGCGGGGTGCAGCACCGGTTTCAGATAGATGCCGCGCGGCCCGCTGATACTCTCAACATAGGCCATCAGGTCGCCGTTGACACGTACTACCAGCCGGCGGACCGGGCTGCCGTTGAAAGGTTCAGCCGATTGCACGATAGGCGGGACCAGGGTCTGGTACAGGCCGCGTATGGCCGGTTCATCCAATGAGGTCATCGGTTCCCAGGTGAATTCTTCAGTTGCTTCTTTATTTACCTTTTCCGGCAGTTTCCAGATCGACTCCCAGCAGTAGACTGAAAAACCGCTGCGGCGCATCTCTTCGAATGAGGGATCCGATTCGTCGATCTCTGCCAGCAAGTTGACAGCTCCCATCAGACCAGCGTGGGTGGATAGTTCATCCAGCAGGGCCAGCAGACCGGGGTGAGCTTCAGGCAGGCGGGGGAATATAAATGAAAGGGCCGCGGACCGTTCGCCCAGGGTATGCTCAACCTGCCCAAATAAGGGAGGAGTGCCATCCTTCGACGGCACTACCGCGGTGTAACTTTCCTCGGTGAGGTCAAGCGGGTTGGTTAACGCCGAAAAACCTGCCGGGTTCCCTCGGGTAAGCTGCACCGAATGTTTGCGGCAGGTTAATTGCCCCCGATATTTATATAGGGAAGGAAGGTCGTGCCAGGTAAGCGGACGGACGATTATCGCGATAACTCCATAAAATATCGGTGGAAGCGGTCGTCATGCGTTAGTTCAGGATGGAACGAGGTTGCCAACAGGCGTCCCTGTTGGGCTGCCACGATCTTCCCATTCTCCAATGTTGACAGCACCTCCACACCTTTTCCGACGCTCTCGATCAACGGAGCGCGGATGAATACGGCGTGAAACGGAGCGTCTGAACCGATCTTGCTGAGCGTGGGGACTGCCAGGCCGGTCTCGAAACTATCCACCTGGCGCCCGAAGGCGTTGCGCTCAACCACAATATCCATAATTCCTAAAAGGGGTTGGCTGCGTTGGGCGTCTTTTGAAAGGAAGATCGCTCCGGCACAGGTACCCCAGATCGCATGTTCGCGGCCGAATTTCCGCAGTGGTTCCATCAGGCCGAATTCTGTGGCCAACTTGCCGATGGTGGTGGATTCACCACCTGGAATGATCAGGCCGTCCAGCCCGTTCAACTGATGTGCCAGACGGACCTGAACCACTTCTGCACCTAAATTTTCAAGCATGACCTGGTGTTCGGCAAAGTCACCCTGTAATGCCAGGACGCCGATTTTCATAAATAATTACCAGCCTCTTCCTGCGATCTTCTCGCCTTCCGGCATTGTAGAAACGTTGCGGCCGACCATGGGTTCACCCAGGTTGCGGCTGACTTCGGCCAGGATCTTGGCGTCTCTGTAATGCGTGGTGGCTTTGACAATGGCGGCGGCGCGTTTCGCCGGATCGCCAGATTTGAAAATACCGGAGCCTACGAACACGCCGTCCACACCGAGCTGCATCATCAGCGCAGCGTCGGCAGGAGTGGCAATGCCGCCTGCGGCAAAATTGACCACGGGCATGCGGCCCAGTTTGCGGGTTTCCATGCACAGTTCATACGGCGCGCCGATCTCTTTGGCGAAGGCCATTACTTCTTCTTCGGGCATGTTCTGCAGTTTGCGGATCTCACCCAAAACGGTGCGGGCATGGCGCACGGCTTCAACAACATCGCCGGTACCGGCCTCGCCCTTGGTGCGGATCATGGCCGCGCCTTCACCGACACGGCGCAGGGCTTCACCCAGGTTGCGGCAGCCGCAAACGAAAGGAACTTTGAAATCGTGCTTGTTGATGTGATGGGCTTCATCGGCCGGGGTCAAGACCTCGGACTCGTCGATATAGTCCACACCGATGGCTTCCAGGATCTGGGCTTCAACGAAGTGGCCGATACGGCATTTGGCCATCACTGGAATGGTGACCGCGTTCTCGATCTTCTCGATGAGGTCAGGGTCGCTCATGCGGGCCACACCGCCGTCCGCGCGGATATCTGCCGGGACGCGTTCCAGGGCCATCACGGCGCAGGCGCCGGCATCTTCAGCGATCTTCGCGTGTTCAGGGGTGACCACATCCATGATCACGCCGCCTTTTAACATCTGGGCCAGGCCCTTCTTTACCTCAAAGGAACCAACTGTTTGTTCCATTATTAATACCTCCATAAAATATTAAAACACTGCACTCCCGAAGGGGCAGAGGATCTTTCTACTGTGATTCTACCACGTGCCGGGAAAGTTAATCCAATTGGAGAGGATTCCTATCATTGCTATTTGTTAAGAATTTATGCGGAACCTGCCGGACAACTTGAGTGCCGGGGAGTTCCCCCGCAGCCAGTTGGACAGGCTGGGGATCGGAGCCAAGCTGCAGTCGATCCCATGGGGTTCGAAGCGGGGCAGTCACGGCTTAAGTAGCTGGCTCGTTTGCTATTCTTGTTGCCCGCCTATAGGTGGGTGTGTATGGGATTGGTAAAGGACAAAAGAATTATGAATTAACTTTGGGATAATCCATTCTAGGTTAATATTGGTTTGTCGTATCATATACGGTAATTCTGAGTGATATTGATACTGATCCATCCTGATAATAATCTTTAAATGAATTAAGCAAATAATTTACTATTGCGATCCTTTTTTCATTTGTTAATACACAATATGAGTATCCTTTCCAAAAATAAGTCCCTTGAACTCCATACTCAAACTGATCCATTTCTTCTAAAGGAAAATACTCTTTGCAAGAGGAAAGATCCATAGTTTCTTTACCAGGATAATAATAGTAGGCGTTATTTATTGGCTGTAATAGCATTTCCTCATCCTCGACGCTAATATTAACCTCTATATCGCTGTTTTGCATGTCATTATCGGATAGGTCGTCCAGGTTTAGATAACTGGTTTTACTATAGAAATATGTTGTATCAGTTGTATACATTCTCATTTTAATAATTGCATCTTTATATAGGAATTCATTTTTCTCAGTCATCATTGTTGGGGCCCAGATTGTTCCATTCGCTGCAGGCAGCGTCACTCCAAGGTCATATGGATCCAGTGTTGGCGTGGATGTAGAAATATTACTGTTTGGATTCAAAATTGGTAATTCTCTTGTTGCAGTTATTGATTGGTCCGAAGTAGGAGAATTAATAACGGTGGTTTGAGAATTATTATAATTAATTGATTCTATGCCCTTTTTAGTTTGATAGTTACAATTCGAGCATATTAGGATCATAGTAAGTAATAGGATAAGGATAGTAATCGTGAGTATAGTTTTTGCGAATTTCTTACTCATATCTTTTCTCCCCTAGTGAGCCTAATTAATTGAATAATCATATGGATAAGAAGAAGAAAATCGATTAAGTTCGTTTTGTCTTCTCTCTAAATTACTATCATTTTCCCTGAACATTCATACTCATCATCACAAGCTTTATGGCTACTTGGGTCAATATACTTGACAGGATATTTGCTTGAATTCAGATATAGAAATTCTTCCTTTTAGTTATCACTTTGTTATACGAAGTAATCCATACCGTAAAGTAAAATTATTCCATAACGCTCAGGATTGGCAAAAGGGTCACAAAAATTGTCAGTGCAAGGATCAATAGAATTGGCCAAATATTTTGTTTTTCTGTCAGGACTGGAGAATTCAAAACGTTATTCTCCGAATCTGTGTCAAATGAAGATAAACGGATCCTGACATTATTTCTATTGGTATTGTTATTGTGCAGGATGATCAGCAAAATTGTGTTAATAATGAATGTAAATGCCATCGAAGCAAAGAAAATGTAGAGTTCAATTTTATTTGCTGAATACCGACTGAAGTCTTCAGGGTTTCTTGCAAAAACTAAATTCAATATCAGTTCGAGAAAAGAAAGGATGATTGAAATAATAATATAGGTGGTTTCTTTTTTGTTGCAATTCTCAAGTTCTTTGATCAAATACACATGCTTATAGTCAACCATCATTGGCTCCATTTCCAATTTATCCGCGCAAGTCTGCAAAACATAGGCATTTAAAAATCATTGAAGAACGATCTTGTTGAGAAATTTCCCGCTTCCATAATTCTATTCATATTTATTGTTTTCGCAAACAAATTCTTATTTGAATGATTACTATTGGTTAATCGAATTGGCATCTCTCAGATTTTCCCTGCCTGCTTATTAATTGGTACACCTGCGTGTTTGTGCCTGGCCCCGGGTTAATCGGCTCCGCGATCTTGGGTTGAAGATTGTTTTCTTTTGTTTCCAGCTTGCTTTATTTTGTGAAGAAGCCCAAAGGTAAATGATGTTTCCTTCCAAATACGACTAAAAATAGCACTTTAGTATCATTTCAAAATCCCCGGTCAATGATAAACTTGTAAAACGCAATGAACATCATGTTTGGAGGTAGAAATTTGAAGAACATTAAAGGGTTGCTCTTAATTTTCATTTCAGTGTGTATCACTCTGGTCGTCTGGATCACAGCGGCTGTTTCACTGGCGCTGCCGTTCATGGATTCGCTGCGCCATGTGATTGCCGGGTTGGCCATGTGCGGATTTTTCCTCATGTTCGTCCTCGCTGCACGCTTTCCGTTCATTGAACGATGGTTCGGAGGACTAGATAAGCTCTATGTCGTCCACAAGTTTGTCGCTATTGGTTCCCTGGGCTTGATCGCTGTTCACGCCGCCCTTTCGGGGCTGCTGGAGACGGTCGATTCGATCCGCCTGACCAAGGTGGTGGGTTGGGTTGCACTGGTTTTGTTCATTGCCATTATCGTACTTTCCCTTTTCGACAAATACGTCAAACTGCTCAAGCAGCCGTTTCTGGATAAACTGGTGAACTATGAGAATTGGCGCTTCACTCACCGCTTCTCGCTGCTGGCTTACGCGTTTGGTTTATTTCATATGTACATTTCCAGCCACTTCAATTTGCTTCAGCTTACCCCGCTGGGGATCTGGCAGGGGGTAACCGGGCTGATCGGTTTGGGGCTGGGCACCTATGTGGTCTTTTTCTATCAGAAGACCCAGTACAAATATTCCGGCAGGGTCAGCCAGGTAAACCGTTTGACTCCGAGCATTGTAGAATGGGAGATCACCCTCGACAAGCCCATTCGCTATAGCCGGGGACAATTTATTTTTGTGAAAGTATTCAAGCCGGGAATCGAAGAGGCGCCGCATCCATTCTCCATCTCAGGCGGCGATGGACGCAGGATCTATCTCACCACCCGTGTGCTGGGTGATTTCACCAAATCGATCTACGATGCTCTAGAAGTCGGGACTACTGTGCGTTTGAACGGCCCCTATGGCCGCATGGATTTCAGTGCCGGCCGGCCGGACCAGATCTGGATCGCGGGAGGAATTGGCATCACTCCCTTTATGGCTTATCTGCGCGACAATACCTTCACCCAGAAGGTGGAGATGTTCTACTCCTACACCGGACCTGCCGGGGCTGCCTATAAAGAGTACCTGGAAGAATATGCCCGGACTCATGAAAATTTTTCTATTCATCTCATCGATTCTACTCAATCCAAAATGCTCAACCTGGCCGATTACCCATTGGATGGGAATAAAGCCGACATCTACATGTGCGGGCCTCAGCCAATGGTGAACGCGTTTGCTCGATACTTCAGATCGCATTTCGGTAATCCCCGGATCACTTTCGAGGCCTTCAAACTTCACTAGTTTTATTTCCGGATCAAAAAAAGGGTCAGTTCACTAAAATGAACTGACCCTTAATTGTTAACCAGATGACCTTTGAGATTTACTGAAGGGAATAAGTTTCTCAAAAGCAATCTCATTTACTCATGAACGATCGTTTGGCCTCGTCTCTGACCAGATCGAGAAGCTGCTTTTTATACCCATTAAATTCCGGTGTGCTCTCCAACTCAAACAATCGCCGCGGACGCGGCAGCGCCACATTGATCTCAGCTTTGATCCTTCCCGGGCGGGCGGTCATCACCAGCACACGGTCAGAGAGTAGAATGGCTTCCTCCACGTCATGGGTGACGAACAGCACAGTGGAGCGCTGGCTTTCCCACACTTCCAGAAGCAGCTCCTGCATCAGCAGGCGGGTCTGCGCGTCGAGGGCGCCGAAAGGCTCATCCATCAAAAGGATTCGCGGACGGGCGACAAGCGCACGCGCGATGGCCACACGCTGACGCATTCCACCCGAAAGCTGATTGGGGAGCGCTTTTTCGAAGCCTTCCAACCCGATGAGTTTGAGGTAACGCTGGATCAGCGCTTCTTTTTCATCCGGGGGAAGGGAGCTCTTCTTGAGCGGGAAAGCGATATTCTCGCGCACAGTCAGCCATGGAAAGAGCGTATATGCCTGGAAGACCATCCCCCGATCGGCACCGGGCCGGTCTTCCGGTTTTCCGTCCACTTTGACAATCCCGCTGGCAGGCTGTTCCAGACCGGCTGCCACGCGCAATAGGGTAGATTTTCCGCACCCGGACGGTCCCACCAGGCTGACAAATTCGTTCTCACGCACCTCCAGGCTGGCAGCTTCCACCGCCACGATCTCTTCTTTTTTCCCTTCGGCAAAGCGTACCCTGATAGAATCCAGTGAAAGGGGAGGAGTTTCCATTTATGAACCCTTTCTTTCTGTCCAAAGGAAGAATCGTTTGTACGCCAGCTTAAACAGCATATCGGTCACCAGCCCCATCAGGCCGATGATGATGATGCCCAGGATGATGGAATCCGTCTGCAAAAAGCGCTGGGCTTTCATAATGCGGTACCCCAGGCCGACATTGGCTGCCACCAGTTCCGCCACTACCAGGTAGGTCCAGGCCCACCCCAGGGTGATGCGAAAGGTGTCCCAGATACCCGGCAGGGCGTATCTTAAGATCACGTCGCGCAGGATCTCAAATCGGGAGAACCCGAAGGTCTGGCTGACCTCGATCAGTTCACGAGGTACGCCTTTGACGTTATCCATGATCATCAGCACTTCCTGAAAAAAAGTACCGATGAACAGGATGAGGATCTTCTGACTGTCACCCACGCCTGCCCACAGGATGGTCAGCGGCACAAAGGCCACTGCCGGCATGTAACGCACCAGGTCGATGAATGGCTCCCACATTCCCTCGAAGAGTTTGAAGTTTCCCATCAGGATCCCGATGGGAACGGCGATCAGAGTGGAGATGAGCCAACCGAGCGTAATGCGGTACAGGCTGGCACCGGCATCCTGCAGCAGGATTCCCTCGGAGAGCTGGCGGAGGAATTCCTTCCACACGGCAGCCGGGCCCGGCAGGAATAGAGGAGAGATCAGGTTAAATGAAGTCAACCCCAGCCAGAGGAGGAAGAATAGCGCAAAGAACGCTGCACCTGCTCCGAGGTAAATCCGTGGCGGGACCTCCTGGCGCAGTTCGAGGAGCCGCGGTCTGCGCGGCCCCTCGTTTATTTTATTTTGAATTTCCTGGTTCTCGATCATGATCTACTTCAAGTAACCGGGGTCGACCAGCTTGCTCAGATCGGGGACCGAATCGATCAGGCCGATATTCTTGGCGACCGACGCCACATCCTGAATGGTGCTGGCAAAGTCCCCATTGAGGGCAGTTTTGTTTTCGGAGGCAGAATAGAATTTCACCCCGTCAAACGCAGTGACCAGGTCTTCTGGAGCGGAACCTACTGCTTTGGCAATGATCGCCTGGGCCTCTTCAGGGTTGGAGTTGTAATAAGCGAGAGCGTCCTCCCAGACCTGCAGCAGTTTAGTGACGGTTTCAGGGTTTTTTTCCGCCCACTTGCTGTTCACTACCAGCACGTCCGAGATCAAACCGGGGCGTTCTCCGGCTTTATAGATCACCTTGATATCACTGTTCTCTTTGGTAACCTCGCTGATATAAGGTTCATAGGTAACCGCGGCTGGCACGTTGCCGGTGAGCAGGGAGGTACCTGCGTCAGACGCGGGCATGGGAACCGGAGTAATGTCGGCCAGGGTCATCCCGTTCTGGCTGAGAGCATAGTTGAGCAGCAGATCACTGGTGGTGCCTTCTTCATAAGCTACCTGCTTCCCTTTGAGGTCGGCCACGGAACTGATGCTGCTGTCGGCCATGATGGCGTCCGCGCTGGTGGAAACATCCTCAAGCAGAACGACCTTGAGGTCCAACCCGGTGGTGTAAAGTTTTATGGCGGTATGAGTGGCTATGTTGGCTGCCTGCATGTCGCCGCTGGCAAAGGCAGCGTTGACCTCTTTATCCTCGACAAAATCGACCAGTTCAGCTTTCAGCCCATATTTCTCGAACAGGCCTTTCTCCTGGGCGATCCACCATGGGCCATAACCGATCCAGGGTTGGGTGCCGATGCGGACGGTGGTCTCCTCCGCTTTGCCGGTGCTGGTGCTGCATCCGGCAACAAGTGTGAGGAGCATACAACTGATGAGTGCTATTTGGACGATCTTCTTCATTTCTAATCTCCTTCGAATATTGGGTGTATTGGTTTTGGGTTATTGGTTACTGGCACGCAGGCGGGCGGCTAGGGCATGAGCGGTGAGTTGTTCAGATAGAGCGATCTTTTCGGCAACAGCCCCCAGGCGGGCGGCATTGGGCTTATCCAGTCCAACCACGCTGATAATTTTCACGAAATCCCACACGTTGAGCGGCGAAGCAAAGCGGGCAGAGCCGCCGGTGGGCATCACATGGCTTGGCCCGGCGACATAGTCGCCCATTACCTCGCAGGAGGTCTCGCCGAGGAAGACGCCGCCGCTGTTTTGAACTTTTGGCAGCCACTCCCAGGCATCGCGCACGGCCAGGTTCAAATGTTCGGGCGCGTAGAAGTTGGCCAGTTCTATGGCTTCGGCAATATCCCGGGTAAGGACTACACCGCTGCGGCCTTGCAGCGATTGTTGGATGATCTCGCGGCGGGTGAGGCTTGCCGGGGAGGATTCAGCCAGAAAGGCTTCGATTTCTTTTTCAACTTTTTTGATCAGGGATCGGGAGGGAGTGAGCAAAATTGCGGCAGCTAGAACATCGTGTTCAGCCTGGGCCAGCAGATCGGCGGCCACCCAGGCGGGGTTGGCGGATTCATCGGCGATGACCACGGTCTCGGTCGGTCCCGCCAGACCATCGATGCCGACGCTGCCGAAGACCTGCTGCTTGGCCAGGGTGACGAAGAGATTGCCCGGGCCGACGATCTTGTCCACGCGGCGCACACTCTCGCTGCCATAAGCCAGCAAGCCGATGGCCTGGGCCCCGCCGGCAGCATAGACTTCTTCAACGCCGACAAGAGCGGCCGCGGCCAGGATGACCGGGTTGACCTCGCCGCTGCCGCGGGTTGGAGGGGTGACGATGACGCATTCTTTTACGCCGGCAACTTTCGCCGGGATCACCGACATTAAAACAGTAGAGGGAAGGGCAGCGGTCCCACCGGGCACATAGAATCCCACACGTTCGATCGGACGCAGCAATTGCCCCAGTGTGCCGCCCAGGTCCTGGTCCATCCAGGAAATGAGCGGTTGTTTGCGGTAAAAGGCTTCGATACGCCCGGCTGCTTCTTCAAGAGCGGAACGCAGTTCAGGATCAAGGGCGTTCAGAGCGGCGGTCAGCTTTTCGGTTGGCACACGGGCTGAAGGCAGGTCGACCCCGTCCAGTTTCAACGTCCAGTTACGCAAGGCGGCATCCCCTCCGCTGCGGATATCCTGTAAAATTCGCCGCACTGCCTCGGACGGAGAAACAGGCTCCCCAAAGGTGGCTTCCAGGCGAGACAGCAGGCTGGGCGGGACCGGCTGCTCATCCAGCGGCATCCGCTTGAGTAGCGTCTGGCGGGCAGTGATTGGATCGTAGACCTTCATCATATTACTCTCCTCGGATCAGATAATAAAAAACCCCTCCGTTTCCGGAGGGGTACTTGGGTTGAACTAAAAGAGTTCCAAATGCGTTAGAACGCGCCCGCCGGAGTTGAAAGGGGGTGTGCATGATGATGCAAATGCTGGCAAACGCTGTTCAAGAAGTTCATATTGGCCGCAAGTATACTATGGTCGGAATGAATGTGTCAATGAGAAAATACCTGTAAGAAATTTCTATTACTAATTAATATTCATTGAATTTATCAATTGATTTTTTGTAACAATAAATCAATAGAACTTTATTGTGATAATTCAATAAAGAATTTCCCTTTTTGTTATAGACCGGATTACTGCCTAAGTAAGCCTTAAGTGTTCTTTCTAAATCTTCCCTTCGCAAGACCACTTGTTATCTTCATGACGATAACATAAGAAAGGACCTTTCCGCGTCTCCGCGATCTCCGCGCGAGAATATAATTATTTGCTATCCAATAAGAGATTGATTGGAATACTAATTAATGGTTTCTCTGCGTGAGACACCTTTTCACATCCCAGCATACAATTACTCGGTATAAATAAACTCAGGCCCGCATTTTTGCGGGCCTGTTTGAACTTCAATCCAAAACTTAGCTGACCTTCTCGAACTTGGCTCCAGGGCAGCCGCAGATCGGGCAGACTTCGGGGGCAGTACGGGCATGGGTGAAGCCGCACACCGGGCAGATGTAGTAGTCGTAGACTTCGGTCTCTTTACCCAGGTTGGCCAGGGCGGCCTTGTAAAGTTCCTCGTGGATCTTCTCCACCTCGTTGGCGTAGTTGAAGGAGCGCAGGGCTTTCTTGTCGCCATCGGCTTCGGCATCTTTAATAAAAGCCGGGTACATTTCGCTGTTTTCGTAGTGTTCTCCAGCCACGGCTGCTTTCAGGTTTTCTTCGGTGGTTTTAACTTCACCGGCAGCGCGCAAATGGTTGTGGGCGTGTACGGTCTCGGCAGCGGCAGCGGCGCGGAAAAGTTTGGCAACCTGTGGGAAGCCGTCTTCATCGGCTTTTTTTGCAAAGGCAAGATATTTACGATTGGCCTGGCTCTCGCCGGCGAAAGCGGCCATCAGATCATCATAGGATTTCGTCATTGGTAAATTCTCCTTTATTTATATTAATTGACGAATTAAAGATACAACAGAATCAAAAAAGGTGCAAGAGTTCCAGAAAAAAACAGCCGCGGAGAGGGAACTCTGCGGCCGTCTGGATGGACTTGAAAAAGAGATCAATTCAGTTTGAACCGCTGCACAACTTCTTGCAGATGGGTGGCCAGGTCTGAAAGGGACTGGGCGGCATTGCTGACTTCGAGAACATGGCCGGACATTTCCTCGGCAGACGCGGAGATCTCTTCCACAGCGGCTGAATTTTCTTCAGAAATAGCAGCAATGCTTTCCATCGACTTTGAAACATCAATGGAGTTTTCCGACATCTTGCCGGCAGCATTGGCGTTTTCTTCAGCGATCGTAGATACAGAATCGGCGGAAGAGACCAGGTCGTTGGAATTAGTGGCCATTTGCTTTGCAGCAGCCGCGGCTTCTTTCGCCTGCTGGTTCACTTCCTGGGTGGCATTGAGGATATCAGCCAGGGTCTTGCCGGCTTCATTGGCGATGATCACCCCTTTATCTACTTCATTTACTCCCTGGTCCATGGAAGTAACGGATTCCGCAATCACCTTTTGAATGGAAGAGATCAGGCTGGCAATATCTTTGGTGGCGGTCGAAACCCTTTCGGCCAGTTTGCGGACCTCGTCAGCGACCACCGCGAATCCCTTGCCGGCATCCCCGGCACGGGCGGCTTCGATGGCGGCGTTCAAGGCAAGCAGGTTGGTCTGCGACGCGATCTCCTCGATCGTGTCGACAATGTCCCCGATCTCCTCGGATTGTTTTCCCATTACCTGGATCTTTTTGGCTGAATCATCGACTGTGTGTTTGATCTGCTGCATCCCCTGTAGAGTTTCATTCACTTTGTTTGACCCCAGTTTGGCAGCCTCGGAGGCAACTCCAGCCTGGTTGACAACCGATTGAGCATTCCTGGCTACCTGCTCAATGGCGGCGCTTAACTTTTCGGTATATTCAGCGGACTTATTTGTTGAAGCTGAGATCTCCTGGGCACCCTTGGCGATCTCGTCAATAGACTTGCTCATCTGTTCCACCGAGAAAACAGTTTGATTGACAGAGGAACTTTGTTCTGTGGTCCCTTTGGCAATTTGCTGAATGGTCACCGCAATTTGTGAGGTTGCCTCACCGGCAACGCTGGCGGCACTGGCCAACTTTTCTGAGGAACGATTGACTGAAACTGTATTTTCTGCGATTGCCTGCACGGTGGTCCGCAGGTAAGAGATCATCTCTTTATAGGCGATTCCCAATTCATCTTTGTCGGAATAGGGTTTGATCTCCCGGCTGATGTCTCCGCTGGCGATCTCATTGGCGGCTTCAACTGCTTCGATCATATAATTGCTGATCCCGATGAAAGCCCGGCCAATGGCGCCAACTTCGTCTTTTCTATCAGTAATGGCACCGGTAATGCGGGTGGTACTGTTGCGATTCTGGTCGCCAAAAGCAAGTTTGTTCATGCTGTTGGTCAACTGGGTCAACGGTTTGGAAATACTGTTCCCGACCAAATTCGCAAAGACGATCCCAATCGCCAGCGCAGCCAGGTCAATAATGAGAATTGTTAGCGAATATGGGTTCTGAAAAAGGGAGGAAAAAGTAAATTGCTCGATACTATTTGCGATCGCTGCAAGGCCAATAACGCTAACTGTATAAAGAAGCAGCAGAGAAATCAATAATCCAACAAATATTTTTGCAGTGGCTGAAAGATTGTTGATCGCTTTCATATATCTCCTATGAATAATCGTAGAAAAGCACATTGATCCGGTAATCAATTGAAAGAAGTCTCGCTTACAGTGTTTACTCCCCTGACTCCACACCTGGATCAATTTATCGCAGTTACTCCCAAGAAAATATCATATTACTTTCGAAAGGCGAAAAAAAGGAGAATTTCCAGAATTTCGACCAATTTATCGGAATATTCATTTATTTTTAACACCGAGCTCTACTTCGCTCTTTTCTAGAGCAGGCGATCACCTCTTGACACTTCTGATTAATTTACATACAATGATACAATAATACAATGATACAATTCTGAACTGGAGGGAACAATGTGAACCCAATCGAATTCAATCTAGACCTACGCTCCGGGGTTCCCATTTATGTACAGGTAGTTGAACAGGTACAGGAACTGGTGGCCACCGGGCAGCTCAGCCCGGGGGACCAATTACCTACTGTGCGGCAATTGGCCTCAGAACTGCGCGTGAATTTCAATACTATTGCGCGTGCATACAGAATGCTGGATGAGGCGGGTCTGATCTCAACCCAGCAGGGAAGAGGAACTTACATTTTGGACCAGAGCGAAGAGCAACTGAAAGACCTGCTCAAAAAGGAAACCCTTCAAGGACAGGTTGCTCGCTTTATGAGTGAACTGGCAAGGCAGGGATATTCGAAAGAACAGATCTACGAGGCTTTTCAAAATTTGTTGGATGAGAATGGTCTCGAATAATTAGAAATAGGAGAGAGATTATGTCAAGAAAGACTCGATTAATGAATGCACAGAACGCTGATCCGAACAATGAATTGACAACCACCCCAAATCCGGTGCAGGTCAGAGGATCGAAAGACAGCCTGGAGGCTCAGCACATCAGCCCGATCGGTTTTGCCCTCTTTATCATTCTGCTCATCGGTGGAATTGGTTTAACGGCATACCTGGATACCAACGGATATCCGGACGGCGTGATACTGGCCTTCTTCTTGCCCATAATGGTACTGGCTATTTACTTTTTGTTTGCCATCAAAATGGCCCGCCAGTGGGAGAAAGCGGTCGTTCTACGCTGGGGCAAGCTGCGCGGCCTGCGTGGTCCAGGAATCTTCTGGATCATCCCCGTTGTGGACCAGGTGGCTGCCTGGGTGGACCAGCGGGTAATGGTGACTCCATTCTCCGCTGAAAAAACACTCACCCGCGACACGGTTCCTGTCAATGTAGATGCCGTTCTTTTCTGGGTGGTCTGGGATGCTGAGAAGGCAGCCCTGGAAGTGGAGAACTATCGCAATGCCATTGCCTGGGCCAGCCAGACGGCTCTACGCGAAGTGATCGGGCAGATGACCCTGGCAGAGATCCTGGTGGGCCGCACCAATATGGATAAGGACCTGCAGAAGATGATCGATGAACGCACTACTCCCTGGGGCATTACGGTACAGTCTGTAGAGATCCGCGATGTGGTGATTCCGACAGATCTGGAAGATGCCATGAGCCGACAGGCGCAGGCCGAGCGTGAACGCCAGGCCCGTATCATCCTGGGCGAATCCGAAATGCAGATCGCGGAAAGTTTCTCGAAGGCCTCAGAGGCTTATGTTGAGAACCCGACCGCTCTTCACCTGCGCGCAATGAACATGCTCTTTGAAGGCTTGAAAGAGAAAGGCGCTCTGGTGATCGTCCCGAGCAGCGCAGTGGACACAATGAATCTGGGCGGCATCAGTGGCATCACCTCGCTGGCCCAGCAAAAATTAAATGAAGACAAGTAGACTTTACGAGGAGTAAGAATGGTTATGAACGCTAATTTATTATGGTTTTTACTTTTGTTTTTGGTGCAATATGCTGTACAGATCTGGGCTGTGATCGACCTGGTTGGCCGGGAGAATGTTCACGGTAAGAAGTGGATCTGGGTTTTGGTGATCATGCTTGGTGAATTACTTGGACCGATCGTGTACTTCATTTTTGGACCGAAGAGAGACTAAAAGAACAGGGAATACTGGTCAGGGGGTACCCTGACCAGTAACAATGAGAGTGGAAATGGAAACAAATATCATTGAAGTAAATGAATTGACCCATTGCTTTGGCGAAAGAAAAGCTTTGAATTCACTGACCTATTCAGTGAAGGCAGGCGAGATCTTTGCCCTCCTTGGGCCTAATGGAGCGGGCAAGACTACCACGATCCGCCTGCTGAATGGACTGTATCGGCCCACCTCTGGCAGCTTGCGCGTGATGGGTCTGGATCCAATCAGCCAGGGAGATCAACTGCGTCAACAGACCGGCGTACTTACCGAAACCACCGCCCTCTATGAACGGTTGAACGCCAGGCAGAACCTGGAGTTCTTCGGTAAACTCTATGGCATGAATGGAGAAGAATTAACCTCCCGGATCACGGAGATGCTCAACTTCTTCGGGCTGGAGGGAAGGGCTGCCGATAAGGTGGGCACTTACAGCAAGGGTATGAAGCAGCGCCTGGCCCTGGCCCGTGCTCTCTTGAACCGGCCGCGCATCCTCTTTCTGGATGAGCCCACCTCAAGCCTGGACCCTGAGTCTGCGCAGCAGGTGCACGAGCTGATCCAATCGGTTAAAGCCAACGATGGCCAGACCGTTTTCCTGTGCACACATCATCTGGACGAAGCAGAACGTTTGGCTGACCGGGTGGCGATCATGAACACAGGGCGCGTCCTGGCAATAGGCAGCCTGGCCGAATTGGGCAGGCAGTTTGATCCCGGTCTCTGGGTTGAGGTAGCTTTATGGCAAACTGACCTGGCAAAAGTAGATGTAAGCCATGTCCCGGGCGTATTAAAATGCGAAACCCATCCTGATTATTTACGTATACAGGTGGTGGAAGAATCGGTTATCCCGCTGCTGGCATCGGAACTGGTCCATCAGAAGGCACAGATCTACAGTCTGAGCCCGAAGAAGATGACATTGGAAGAGATCTATTTTGAACTGCAAGAGAATGCAAAGCTAGGTGCAAAATGAACTGGAAACGAATATTTACAATTGCAAACAAGGATATCTACGAAGCACGGCAGAACAAGGCAGTGGCTTTACCCATCATGATCGTCCCGTTGATCTTCATCCTGGTACTGCCATTGACCTTTATCCTGATCTCCATGGACCCTTCAATGTCCGGCAGTCTCACAAGCGACCCGGATACCGCGAAGATGTTCGAGATGATGCCCGCCTTCATGACCCAGGCTACCCAGGGCATGAATGTGTCGCAATCCTTTGTATATCTCTTCCTGGGATACTTCTTTGCGCCGTTCTTCTTGATCCTGCCGATAATGTTCTCAACGGTCATTGCCTCAGAATCCTTTGCCGGAGAGCGGGAACGCAAGACCATTGAGGCCCTGCTGTACACTCCGGCTACAGACACAGAACTCTTCCTGGGAAAAGTACTGGCGGCTTTTATCCCGGCCATACTCATCACCTGGGTCAGTTTCGCGGCTTATATCCTGGTGCTAAACGGGGTGGGATATCCACTGATGCAGCGCTTGTGGTTCCCGCTGACCAACTGGTATCCGCTCATCTTCTGGGTATCCCCGGCGCTATCCTTACTGGGCATCTCTGCTACTGTATTGATCTCCTCCAAGGTGCAGACCTTCATGGGAGCCTATCAGACGAGTGCATCGCTGGTACTGGTAGTCATTGCCTTGATGGTCGGACAGATCACAGGTGTGCTTTACTTGAGCACCGGGATCAGCTTGCTGGTTGGTCTGGTCCTCTGGCTGATCGATGCGGTACTGGTTTACCTGGCAATCCATACCTTTGGGCGTGAGAAATTGTTGGCTTCTGAAGCCTGATTTGTTTCACGTGAAACAAATCAGGCGAATCTGGGGAAATAAAGTTTCACGTGAAACATAGCTCAAATAGAAATTGACGATTGTTTCACGTGAAACATGAAGTCCTACGAGAAAATTCAAAATATTGTGAAAAAGGAATACGAATGAATACGAATGGTTTGTTGATCGCGATGTATGCTGTAGCAGTCCTGGTTGAGATCGGCTTGCCGGTCACCCTGGCGATCTTGATGGTACGCAAGGGGAAGATCGGTTGGGCAGTGATCCTGACGGGTGTGCTGACCTTTATCGCCTCGCAGGTGGTGCATATTCCACTGCTTCAGGTACCGGCACTGTTACAGAAGCTGGGTTTGCCAATTTCAGCCCCGACTTCCTGGCCAACCTGGGCGTACGCGCTCTTCCTGGGTTTGATGGCTGGCTTTTGTGAAGAGACTGCCCGTTTGGTTGGCTTCAAAGTGCTGAAATCTAAAGCCTCCAGCTATAAATCTGGTCTGGCGCTGGGAATTGGCCACGGTGGTGTTGAGAGTGTGATCATTGGATTTTCCGTTCTGGGCAGCCTGATCGCAGCCCTGGTCTATACAGCCAACCCGAGTTTGATGGGCGCTGCCTCCCCCGACCAGGCGAATATGGCCCTGGCCCAGCTTCAGGGGATTCTGACGAACCCCTGGCACCTGCCTCTGGCTGGTGCGGTGGAACGTGTAACAGCAGTGTCATGCCATCTGTTTATGTCGGTGCTGGTCTGGCAGACGGTCTCCCGCGGCAAGGTCTGGGGCTACTGGGCGGCGGTGCTGTACCACGTGGTATTGGATGGAACAGCCGTTGTTTTGAGCACACTTGGATTATCCGCCTGGGAAATGGAAGCATGCCTCCTGCCATTCCTGGCCTTCAGCCTCGTGATGATCTGGGTCTTCTGGAAGAAGGAAAAAGCTTCCATGCCCGAATTACCGACTGCGGACACCGGATCTGTTGAAGCCCCGGCAGCGTAAGTGAATCCTCAAGTTTTTACAGGCAGGCCCTCAAGGCCTGCCTTTTTTTATCCTTTACCGCTGGTAAGTTTGGCTAAATGAGAATATACTTACCCTTGACCCTGGCTTCCGGGGATCCTGTGTGTTAAGTGAATGAGGTTCGTATGACTGTAAACTGGCTTCTTCTGGCATTATATCTAATCACGATCATTGTTGAGATCGGTCTTCCGGTAGCTCTGGCTGTCTGGTTGTTGCGGAAATACAGCTCCTCCTGGATGCTGATCGTCACCGGTATGATCACCTATGCCATCTCTGAATTGATCCATATCCCGGCATTGAACGGACTAAAATTGCTGTTCAGCAATGGCACTCTGCCAACCCCGGCCGCCCAATGGGTTCCCCTGTTGAATGGTTTGGTCATTGGTCTGCTGGCTGGCCTGGTTGAGAATATCCTGCGCTGGGTTGGTTTCAAGGTGAACGGCAAGAATTCCAAACCCTTCCGCTCTGGTGTTGCCCTGGCCATCGGCCACGGCGGCGTAGAACTTGCCCTGGTCGGTATTCTGATCGCTGTCAACCTGGGCTCAGTCCTTTTCTACAACGCCGGCGCTCAGATCGCCAAGGGTGTCGCCACCTCTACTGTGCAGGCTACCCTGCAGCAGATCGCCAGCTACTGGGCTTCACCGTGGTATTACAGCCCCATCAGTCTGTTTGAACACCTGGTCACCTTTACCCTGCAATTTGTGGCTTCCTTCATGGTCTGGCGTGCAGTGGCTCAGCGGCGTCCTTTATGGCTGCTCTTGGCAGTGCTCTATCAGACTGTCAACGAAGGCATTGTCACTTTCCTCTCCGGTCAGGGTTGGGGTCTGTGGGAGATCGAGGGGATCCTGGCCCTCTTCCTGCTGCTCAACGTTCTGATGATCTACTTCTTCTGGACGAACGAAGGCGGACTCGAAAGCGAGCCTGAGGACGATGAAGATGAAGAGGGTGAAGACTCTGACGATGACAGCGATGAGGATGATGAAAACGAGGATAAGGATGAAACAGAAAAATCCGAATCTGACTCCCCCGAATCGGAACCTGCTGCCTAACAGATTTGCTTGAATGACCAAACGGCTGGATCAAATGATCCGGCCGTTTTTATTTGCTCAGAAACGCCACTGCCCGGCTGACATCACTGCGCATGACGATCTTGATCTTGCTGCCGGGAGCATAATCATCCACCTTGATGAGGCGCAGGCATGCTGTGAATTTTGGATTGACATCGATGAACTCTCCCACCCGGTTGGGACACTGGTTGAAGAAAGCTTCGTTGAAATAGGTACGCGCGTCATCCATGTGCAGGGCCAACGGATAGATCTGGCTCTCCAGCAGGTCCTGGAAGAAGTGCGTGCCCAGCGAGGGTTCGGGCGGCAGACCGCAGCCTTCTCCCGCCAGCTCTACAAGGGCACGGCTCTTGTAGATGTCGCCGTAGGCAATGGGCACTCCCAGATCGGAGTTGGAACTGCCCCAACGACCCGGCCCCACGGCGATGAAGCAGGTTTTGCATAGCGCGTTGTTGAGCTTGCCGACCTCACGTGCCAGCTCGGTCCGTTCATTGGCCGTAACCAACGCAAAATACTCTTTGGGGCTGACATAGATCACATACTCCACATCCTTGATGGCACCCTGCGGCACCATGAAATCGGTGGAGAAAATGATTTCCTCTTTCTTCAAGTCGGTGGGGAGGGGCTCCACGCTGGTCTCAGTGAGGAAGCTCTGCGGGCGGCATTGCAGCAGGGTGATGCCCAGTTTGGCCTTACCCATCGGATCGCTTTCGATATGCAGGGTGAACTCCAGGTCCACCGGGGAGTGGTAGGCCATCTCCAGCGAATGCAGGATGATGCGCATGCGTTCCGCGAACGGGGTGCGCCGCAGGAACTCGTCGAAGGTCAGCACCAGCTTTTTGGGGTCGCTGATGGCCGTGCTGCGCAGCGACAGGTAATAGCCATCCTCTTCTTCCTGCGCCAGGTAGCGCAGCGGGGGATAGTCGGCTTCCAGCACATCGTGTACCGGCAGCGTCTTGAACGAGTTGTCTTCCAGGTCGATCAGGTCGATATACTGCTGCGAGTAACGCCTTATGGACTTGGGGTCGTTCGACGGCCGCAGCATGGGATGGCTCAACGCGATCAGCCGCGGATAGTCGTTGCCTACCCGGTCCACGGCACGCGTGCCCAGTCCCCAGACCAGGCGCACAAACCCGTCTTCCGCGCGGATCTGCGGGGCCCAGCGGTACAGGTTGCGGCTGAAGGCCACCCCCGCGCCGTGAGGCATCAGGTAGCGCCCGAATTGTTCGCCTTCCACCACCTGGATCAGCAGCGCCATCCGTTCATCGTAATCCAGCAGCCCCTTGGCGCGCCGGTAGAGCAGGGCGTTGGGGTTGAGCACGGATGCGTATATCCGTGAGATCGCCCGGGTCAGATTGCGCAGGTTCTCTTCCAGGTTGAGCTGATTGGGGCAGAAGATGCTTTCATACTTACCGGCAAACGAGGTGCCGAAACTGTCTTCCAACAGGCTTGAAGAGCGCACGATCAGTGGTTTTTTACCAATTTTTATCAGCATTGTCTGCAATTGGTCCATGATATCCGGAGGAAACTCACCTCGTTCGTATTCGGCCACAATATCCGGGTACTGGCTGCGCATCTCTTCTTCGGTCTTGTATTTTTGATCGTTCCAACGGGTGATGTTGTTGATGGACATGAAAGTGTACATCTCATCCGAAGCAACGAAATATGATTCCGGTGTGGACATAAAGGGCAGGGCGTTCAGCTCTGGATCATTCTTCAGAATGTGCTCGGCCAGCAGCATACCGGCTGCCTTGCCGCCGATCTTGCCCGAACCGATCTTGCGGCGGCGGATCTCAGCCAGGTCGCTGATCGAGAACCATTCCTTGGCCACATTCACATAGCGCAATTGGTCGCTGATCATCGAGCGGATAAGCACCACGCGGCTCTCTTCCAGACGGGCGTCATAGGCGATGCGTTCTTCTGGCGGCATTTTCTCGATGGTCAATGCCTGCTCGAACACCAGGTCCAGCGGCGCCAGTTCGGGGTTGATGGCCAGGTGCAGGTCCACCCCCGGAATGCCGCGTTCTTCCATCACATCGCTGATCAGCCCTTCCAGCAGCTCAAAACTCAGGTGGCGGCTGAAGAGCAGGTCGGTCATCTGGTCGCGTACCAGCGCCAAACGAGTTTCCCAGATCTCTTTGGGTTCCTGCTCATAGGGGTTTTCCATGCCCTCCACGCGCTGTGTCTGGATGGCCTCTTTGCGTACCTGGGCCTCCAGGCTGGTCGCGTCGATGATGCCGCGGCGGTACAGTTCCTCGCGCATGCGCGCTCGGATCCTTGGCGCCAGAATGGGATATTGTCCCAGCGTCAGCATCAGGTTAAGCAAGCGTTCAGAAGAGTTCGGTAAGAAGTCCATAATTATTTCTAGAAATAATTAATCTGAGTTCAGAACAAACCTTTGAGATAAACAATCCCCTCTCGAGCAGGGAGAGGGGATCGATCAAAGACATTATTTTCTCCCCGGCATTATCCGAGGTGCATCGGCATGATCACATGCACGTAATTCTCGTCGCCCACCGGCTTGATGACGCCCGGGGCATTGTTGGTGTTGGTCTCCAGCGCCACATTGGGGGTGCGCACCACATCCAACACCTCGCGCAGGAACTTGACGTTGAAGGCGATCAGGATGGCGCCGCCTTCGATGTTGGCCTCCACCTGGATATCGCTCTTGCCGGTCTCTTCGGTCTGAGAGTTGATCTCGACCTTGCCGATGCCGTTCTCTTCATCCGGAAGGATGTTGAGGCGCACCACGTTGTTGCCTTCGCGGGCGATGATCTCGGCCTGTTTGCAGGCTTTGAGGAAGCCCGGCGTTGACACCACGGTGCGGGTCTTGTAACTCTTGGGCAGGATGGCGCGGTAATCGGGGAAATTGCCGTCGATGAGCTGGGAGACCAGTTCGGCCTCGTTCAGGTGGAAGATCACCTGGCCGCGTCCATCGGGTACCACCATGCTTACGGTCTTGTCGTTATCGCCGGCGATGCGGGCCAGTTCGGTCAGCGCGCGGGCGGGAATGATAATGGAAAAGTTCTTGCGCATCGGGTTGGCCAGCAGCTCTTTGCGCACCGAAATGCGGAAGCCGTCCGTGGCCGCCAGGGTCAGTTCATTCTCCGTGGCTTCCATCTTTACGCCCTGCAGTACCGGGCGGGCCTCGTCCTGCGAGGCGGCAAAGGCTACCTGCGAGATCATCTCTTTAAAAGAAGTCAGGTCTAGCTCAACAGCCTCATCCAGGTCCGGCACCGGTACGGGCGGGAAGTCCTGGGCGTCGATGCCCTTGATCTCATGCTTGGAGCTGTTGCACTCCAGGTCCAGCGTCTGAGTGCGCGTATCCAGCGAAAGCGCCACCTTGTCTGGAGGGAAGGTACCCACCAGGTCCACAAAGGTGCGCGCCGGCACGGTGATGGAACCTTCTTCCTGGATCTGCGCCGGGATCCAGCAGGTAATGCCCAGTTCCAGGTTGGTGGCGGATAGGCGCAGGCGACCTTCATCTGTCGCGACCAGCACGTTGGCCAATACCGGCAGGGTGCTGCGGGGAGATACGGCACGGCTGACAATGCTGAGACCGTGCGCCAGATGTTGTTGGGTAACTGAGGCTTTCATGGACGACCTCTACAAGAATAGATTTAGTATATTTTAGTATACAACGAGAGCAAAAAATATACCAGTCAGAAGAGCTGTCCACGAATTACACGAATTCTCACGAAGTATTTTTCTGTCATTACAACCAAATCAATTCCCTCTCCCATCCATGGGAGAGGGTCAGGGTGAGGGCTGCCAGGGTGAGGGCATGCCTTTCCCCGTTCGTGTATTTCGTTTGGTTCGTGGTCATTGATCTTATATCATTTTGTGAGAATGCTCGCCCTCTTTGAGGGCTGCGCCAAAAAACCTGAATACAAAATTTTGACTATTCCCAAAGTATTAAATGGACTACAATTATTTCCAGTTTGATCATTTGTTCTTTTCATTATCGATAATGGTTGGATAGAGGGAAAACGACATGCCTGCAAAAGAAGCCAAAGCGCGCATCAAAATCAACCACATGTTGGAAGAATCCGGGTGGCGGTTCTTTGATTCTTCTGCAGGGTCCGCTAACATTCAGTTGGAACTTCATACTCGCATCACTGAGAAACAACTCGATGATCTTGGCCAGGATTTCGAATCCACCCGTAATGGCTTTCTGGATTTTCTCCTTCTGGATGAAAGAGGTCATCCGCTTATTGTCCTCGAAGCCAAATCGGAGGATAAGAATCCTCTGACTGGCAAAGAACAGGCACGCACCTACGCGCGTAGCGTGAATTGCCATTATGTGATCTTATCCAACGGCAATCTGCATTATTTTTGGGATCTAAATCGGGGGAATCCTAATGTAATTACCCGCTTCCCGGAGCCGGGTTCCGTAGTGAATTATGATGTCGTTGTGGCAAACCCGGAAAAACTGATCAATGAACCGGTCAATGACGATTATATTGTGCTCACCCAGAAGCCGTTATATGCATCTGAAGCCGGTTGGAAAAACCAGGAAGAACGGGCTTCATATATTGAAGCCAATAAACTCCGCTTTTTGCGTGAATATCAGATGCGGGCTGTGCAGGCTTTACAGCATGCGGTGGGTGAAGGAAAAGACCACTTTTTATTCGAAATGGCAACCGGCACTGGTAAGACTTTGACCTCTGCGGCGGTGATCAAGCTTTTCATGCGCACACGGAATGCTCATCGAACCTTGTTCTTGGTAGATCGCATCGAATTGGAAAATCAGGCCTACAAATCATTTAATCAATTGCTGAAAAATGATTTTAAAACGGTGATTTATAAGGAAAACAAAGAAGATTGGCGTAGCGCAGAGATTGTGGTTTCAACAGTTCAATCACTGTTGTTCGATAATAAATTCAGACGGTTATTTTCTCCAACTGATTTTGATCTGATCATTTCAGATGAAGCTCATCGTTCTATTGGAGGAAATTCGCGGGCGGTCTTTGAGTATTTTGTGGGGTATAAACTGGGATTGACAGCCACACCTAAAGATTACCTTCGCCATCTCAAGGCGGATGAGCGCGATCCGCGCGAAGTGGAGCGTAGGATTCTTCTCGATACCTACCGGACTTTTGGTTGCGATGATCAGCAGCCAACTTTCCGTTATTCTCTGTTGGATGGGGTGCGCGATGGTTTTTTGGTCAACCCGGTAGTTGTTGATGCTCGTACCGAAGTGACCACTCAGCTTCTCTCCGATGAGGGGTATGCTGTCGCTTATGAAAATCAGGACGGTGAGGAGGAAACTGAATACTTTGGTAATCGCGATTTTGAAAAGACATTTTTCTCAGAAGCGACAAATCGCCTGTTCTGTACCACTTTTCTCGATCACGCTTTACTGGATCCGATAAGTGGAGAGGTAGGGAAAACAATTGTCTTTGCTGTCAGTCAAAACCATGCTGCCAAATTAGCCCAGATACTCAATGAAGAAGCTGAAAAACGTTTTCCCGGTCGTTATCATTCTGACTTTGCCATGCAGGTAACCTCAAACGTTCAGAACGCACAACAGTTCACCATCAATTTTTCCAACAATAATCTCTCAGGTGCCGGAAATTATCTGCCGGCTTATATGTCTTCGCGTACTCGTGTTTGTGTGACTGTGGGCATGATGACCACAGGCTACGACTGCACTGACCTGCTAAATATTTGTTTGATGCGTCCGGTGTTTTCTCCGACTGATTTTATTCAGATCAAAGGACGGGGTACTCGCAAACATAACTTTAGTCAGGAATTGCATGACCGCCAATCATTGGCCGGTTTGGGTCCAGTAATTAAAGATCGTTTTAAGCTTTTCGATTTTTTTGCCAATTGTGAATATTTTGAAGAGAAGTTCGATTATGACGAAGTCCTCAAACTTCCTGCCAGGGGCAGTGCCCGTTCTTCAATTGCATCAAATTCTCAGTCGTCTGTTCATGAAGAAATTGGCTCCTATGAGAATTTTGGACCGGATGCGCTGCGAACCAGTACGGAAATAGCAGTTGGTTTGCAGGGAATGAAGATTGACCGCATGTTCTTTGAAAGATTCGAAGATATCGTTCGTAATGACCCGGTTGTGAAAAAGGGTGTCGAAGATGAAATGTGGGACCGGGTTATGGAATACATTCGGGAAAACTTGCTCAATAAACCGGAAGATTATTTCACCCTCGATAAGTTGCGTCAGGCAGCTGGAGTGGATCGGCGTCTATCCTTGCGTGAGATCATCGAAAAAGCCTACGGTTTCATTCCCAGGTTTAAGAGCAAGGATGAACTTCTCGAAGAAGAATTTGCCAAATTCCTCTCACAGGAAAAACCTACCAGACCGGCATCCATTTTGCCTATGAAATACTATTTCAAGGCTTATCTCACTGATAGCCGTGTCCGTGGCATCATCGATTCAAAGCGTTTTATTGAACTTAATACAAATCCGACCTTTACTCTGCAGGATTTTAAAGCGGTTCCCGAAGAGATGCGCGCCCGCATCCCGGAATATATCAAGGATTATATTTCGCTCAATACTTTCGCGGCTTGAGGCTTGTTTACAATTCATTTTCAATGCGTGAACGGAATTCTGGCAGCTTTTCGGATCATTTCAGAAAATTGCTTCTTGGCAGGCTGGCAACCGGGGTAAAATGAGTCCATCTTCTTGTTGGAGCATAACGAATGGATATTGACACTCACCGCCGCATCGATACTGCCCGGGATATTCTCGTGGGCAAAGTCCCCGACCCCAAGAGCCAGGTGGAGCAGATCACCATTGCGCTTATTTATAAATTCATGGATGATATGGATGCCGAGGCGGAAGAGTTGGGTGGCGAGCGTACATTTTTTAGTGGGGATTTTGAACGTTACGGTTGGTCGAAATTAATGGATGTCAGTCTCGGTGGGCAGGAAATTCTCAACCGTTATGCCGAAGCGCTCGAAAAGATGAAGGAAAACCGGAATATTCCCCAGCTTTTTCGCGACATCTTTAAAAATGCATTTTTACCCTATCGCGACCCCGAAACCCTTCGGGCATTCTTAAAAGTAATTGATGGTTTTGCGTACGATCACAGCGAGAACCTGGGGGATGCCTTTGAGTATTTGCTTTCTATTATGAGTAGTCAGGGCGATGCCGGACAATTTCGCACTCCCCGCCACATTATCGATTTCATGGTTGAGTTAATCGATCCACAAAGAAACGAGACCATTCTCGATCCGGCTTGCGGGACCGCTGGGTTCCTCATCTCGTCTTTTCGCCACATATTAAATACCAACACAGCCGATGGAAGGCCGGGAATGGCGCTGTTGCCGGAGGAGCGCACTCATCTCATGGAAAACATAACCGGTTATGATATTTCTCCGGATATGGTTCGTATTTCCTTGGTCAATCTTTATCTGCACGGCTTTCAGACTCCACGTATCAATGAATACGATACGCTCACCAGTGAAGAAAAGTGGAATGAGTTTGCCGATGTTATTTTGGCGAATCCTCCGTTTATGAGCCCGAAGGGTGGAATTCGTCCTCACAAGCGATTTTCTATTCAAAGCAATCGCTCCGAGGTGCTGTTTGTTGATTACATTCTTGAACATCTGACCACAAACGGTCGTGCTGCCGTCATCGTCCCGGAAGGTATTATCTTTCAGTCCGGGAATGCTTATAAAGCACTCCGTAAAAAATTGGTGGAAGAAAATTATCTGGCTGGGGTTATCTCATTACCGGCTGGTATTTTCCAACCTTATTCTGGGGTGAAAACATCTATTCTTTGGATCGACCGCGAGCTGGCTAGACGGTCCGAAAATATTGTGTTTGCTAAGGTGGAACATGATGGGTTTGACTTGGGTGCGCAGAGAAAACCTAATGGAAATAATGATTTACCCAATATTAATAAGAGTCTCCAGGAATATAAGGAATCTGAATTAAGTGATCAAATTGGGAAAATGTTCCCTTTAAATATTGTGGTAAAAGGAAAAAGTATTTTAGCAAGTGAAGGGAGCTTTTCACTAAATAGTACAAGATATACAACAATTACGAATATTACTCCACTTACTCAAGTAGCGCTAATTGGAGATATATGTGAGATTCTAGATAGAAAGAGAAAACCAATAACCGAATCCGAAAGGAAAAATGGCCCATACCCTTATTATGGAGCAACAGGGATAGTTGATTGGGTTGATGATTACTTGTTTGATGAAAAATTAGTATTAATTGGGGAAGATGGCGCAAAGTGGGGAAAAGGCGAAAAGACTGCGTTTGTTGCAGATGGAAAATATTGGGTAAATAATCATGCTCATGTATTGCGTCCAAATCGACAAAAAATTATTGATACATTATTAGTTGAATTAGTAAATAACATAGATCTCACCCCATATATTTCTGGGGTTACTGTGCCAAAATTGACTCAAGAAAAATTAAGAGAAATTTCTATTCCTTTACCTCCCCTTGAAATCCAAAATGAAATTGTAGCTGAGATCGAGGAATACCAGAAGATCATTGACGGTGCCCGTATGGTCATCGACAATTACCATCCGCGCATTGATATTGATCCATCTTGGCCCATGGTTCGCCTGGGTGATGTTTGTAAAACCAGTTCGGGTGGCACACCATTACGCTCAAAACTCGAAAATTTTGAAAATGGCACAATTAATTGGGTGAAGAGTGGCGAGGTAAGTAATGGTTTTATTTATGATTCTGATGAGAAAATTACTGAATTAGCTATGAAAAATTCATCCGTAAAATTATTTCCTCAAAATACCGTTTTAGTCGCAATGTATGGGGCAACTGCTGGGAAAGTAGGAATCTTAAAAGTTGAATCAACAACAAATCAAGCGATTTGTGGAATTTTTCCAAATGACAAAATTAATCCAGAATTTTTATATTATTTTTTAAGAGGAAAAACTGAAGAAATGGTTTCGCAAAGTACTGGTGGAGCTCAACAAAATATTAATCAAAGTGTAATTAACGATATGAAAATTCCGATGCCAGATTTAGAATTACAAAACGAAATAGTTGAAAAAATTAATGATCAAAAAAATATAATAGACGTTGGTAGAAATATAATTGAAATATTTTCCGAAAAAATAAAAAACAAGATATCCAACATTTGGGGGAAGGACTGATCTAGCAAATATTTTGAATATTTTCAAATAACGCAAAGATAAAAACACGTTGGATTCGCGTTTGCTTCTCTACATTCAATAATATAACATCTACCCTGACAAATTATTATTAATAGAATAATTAAATTTTTTCTATTCTAACTAGTACATATAAATAAGTGAATAGGGATGTTAAGTTCTTAATTTTTCGTGTCTTTCGTGCAGTTCGTGGTCAATGCCTTTGCTCTTCCCATCGTGCCCCTTGTGTCTTCGTGGTAAATGCTTTTATCCCCTCTTGACTTAATAGAACAATTGTACTATAATAAACACCATCTACAATTCTATTAACCAGGGGAGAACTATGCCAGAAAATCTACCATTCGATAAATTTCTTGCGCCCGACGAGCCAGCCGAAGTCACCCAAAAACGGCTTCGCGGCGGCCAGCCAGGCAACCACAACGCACTCAAGCACGGCCTCTACGTCAAACAGGGCTGGATCAGAAACTCCACCGCGATAGAACTCGCAGACCTCAGCGACTTCAACGACATCATCATCCACTACAAGCAATACATGGAACACCTCTTTGAACTGGGCATCAATTCAAAGGACCTCAACGAAACCAACATCACCCTTCGTTCCCTTGCCCTTGCCAGTGATGCCCTTACCCACCTCGTCAACACCCAGATCAAGAACCGTGCCTTTGTGCTTGCCGATGACGAAGGGGGCAGCAAAAAGAATAGCAGCTTCAAAGACATGTACCGCGGTCTTCTCAAATCCATGTCTGCCTATATGGATGTTTCCGATCTCGAAGCCTCTCTGGAAAAGCGGTTTCCCTCTGGAGAAGGTCAACTTTGATTCGTTTTATTCGTTTTCCGTTTTTTTTTCAAAAACGAATCGAATCCTCATCAATCAAATTTTTCCCTCTCCCATTCATGGGAGAGGGTCAGGGTGAGGGCTGCCAGGGTGAGGGCGCCTTTCCCCCGTTCGTGTATTTCGCTTGGTTCGTGGTCAATGATCTTGATTTTTCCACTCCTATCCATAGGAAAGGGCCAGGATGAGGGCGAATTTATCGAATATGCTAAAATCAAATCATCGGGGGATATCCCTCCGGTATGGCACGAAAAGGAGGCGTATCCACAAATTGAAACCTCCCCATAACAAATATCCGATCCAAACGATTTACCATACCCACTTCGACAATACTTTGTAAGTCTCAGGGTGTTTATGACCAAACAAAACAACAAGCAAAAAACGGATAATCTCATTTCCCAACCGCAAGAAGGTGAGATCATTTTTTACTCTACTCCTGAAGGCGTGACTAAAGTTGAGGTGATCTACCAGGGGGAAACCTTCTGGCTAAGCCAACGCCGTCTCGCGGAATTATTCGATATTGAGGTCAACACTGTCAATTATCATTTGAAGGAAATCTATAGATCTGGCGAATTGGAAGAGAACGCAACTATTCGAAAAATTCGAATAGTTCAAAAAGAAGGCGAAAGGAAGGTAGCCCGCGATGTAGAACTTTACAACCTGGATGCGATCATTGCGGTAGGTTATCGCGTGAACAGTCTTCGTGCCACCCAGTTCCGCATCTGGGCCACACAGACCCTGCGCGAATTCATCATCAAAGGCTTTGTGCTGGATGATGAACGGCTGAAACTGAACCAGCGCTTTGGTCCTGATTATTTTGAAGAGTTACTGGAACGGATCCGGGAGATCCGGGCTAGTGAACGCCGTTTCTACCTGAAGATCACAGATATTTATGAACAGTGTAGTATCGATTATTCTGCCAATGCTGAAGTCACAAAAACATTTTTCCAGACGGTGCAAAATAAACTGCACTGGGCGATCACCGGGCAAACCGCCGCGGAGATCATTGCCTCCCGCGCCAAAGCTGATCAACCCAATATGGGGTTGACCACCTGGAAGAATGCTCCCAATGGAAAGATCCTCAAATCAGATGTGGGCGTAGCGAAGAATTACCTGACTGAAAAAGAGATCAAAGCACTGGAACGCATCGTGACCATGTACCTCGATTATGCCGAGAACCAGGCGGAGAGACATATTCCCATGCGTATGCAGGATTGGGTCAACAGACTTGATGGTTTTCTCAAGTTTAATGAATACGACATACTCCATGATCCTGGCAATGTTTCACATGACTTGGCGTTACATTTAGCTCAGACTGAGTATGAGCAATTCCGCGTCAATCAGGATCGAAATTATGTCAGCGATTTTGAAAAGGCCGCGAGAGGGATCACAGGAAAGAAAGAATAACGAGTTGGTTTTCTACTATATTCTTCCAAAATTTAGCGCGACCATACCGTTCACGCTTTGTGTGTTTCTCTCGTAACTTCTTAGGCTCTTAGGTGGCTATCCCCAACTACCAATTTTCCCTCTCCCAGTCATGGGAGAGGGTCAGGGTGAGGGCGCCTTTCCCCGTTCGTGTATTTCGTTTGCTTCGTGGTCATTGATCTTGATTTTCTCCTCCGCGTCCGCACCTGTCCCCCATAGGGGACGTCCCAGTTTCACCGGGGCCGCGTGAGATAAAAAAACCCCCTTCTTTCGAAGAGGGATTGAAGATCAAACTCACAATATTCTACGGTGTCACTGTTGCGGACGGGAAAGAGTACTGTACCGGGTTCGAGTAATACTCGCAGCCGGAACCGGTGTAATGGCAGATACGGATCCAGTAGGTCTTGCCGGCTTCCCCTTCAAGGTACGCTGAGCGGGCGGCGCTGTCGGAGACCTTCCACATGGGGTAGCCGCCGTAATACGGGTACTGGTACGATTCGGAGTAGTAGATCCAGAACGGCTGGCTCTGAGAGCCGGTAGCCGTCCAGGTGATCACCGCCTTGCCGGAATTGTTGTCTTTGATGCTGGTAATCTTGATCGTGCCTGAAGCAGAGATCGGGCTTCCCTTGGCGTCATACGAGCTGGGCGGGGTGGTGGCGGTGGCAGTATAAGCGGGCAGGGCTTCAGTGTTGGTGGCAACAACCGGAGCGGTGGTCGCTGTCGCGGAAGGCAGGATCAGGGCAGTTTCGGTCGCCATTGGCGTCGCGGTCGGCAGCGGAGTCTCAGTGGGGGGGAGTGTCGGTTCGGGGGTGGCAGTGACCACGATGATCTCAGGCGCCGAGGTGATGACAATTGGCGTAGGCTGCACCGTCTGGACGGTGGTAAATGCCGAGCAACCTGCCAACAGCAGGACTGTTCCCATCAGGAAAAGGATTGTTATGTGTTTTTTCATAAAACCTCCAGGTTCAATTAACACTTAATATATTGTAGCCTTAAATTTCCAATTTTAATGTAAGATTTATTTAATTATGGGAGCGTATCCCGGGAAGGCGGTAGGCAGCAAATGAGTGAGATCACTTATGCTCCGGTAACCCCGGAGAGATGGGAAGACCTGGAGAAGCTATTCGGCCCCAGCGGGGCGCCCGCACCCCGATGGGTGAAGTAGAGGAGACTGGAAGAATGATGGCGAATGATATTTCGATCACTTATGCTTCGGTAACCCCGGAGAGATGGGAAGACCTGGAGAAGTTATTCGGCCCCAGCGGGGCGCACCTGTGCCCCAAAGGGGTACGCCCCCGCTGGGTGAAGTAGAGGAGACAGGAAGAATGATGGCGAATGATTTTTCGATCACTTATGCTCCGGTAACCCCGGAGAGATGGGAAGACCTGGAGAAGCTATTCGGCCCCAGCGGGGCGTGTTCAGGCTGTTGGTGCACATGGTGGAGGCTGAGCCGCAAAGAATTCAGCGCCTTCAGCTACGACGAGAAGAAAACTGTGCTGCGAACGGTCGTTCAGAGCGGCCAGGAGCCGGGATTGCTGGCATATGTGGACGGCACACCGGCCGGATGGGTGTCGGTGGGGCCGCGCGAAGTCTACCCGGCACTGGAGCGCAGCCGCGTGTTCAAACGCGTGGATGACGCGCCGACCTGGTGCATCAACTGCTTCTTTATCGATAAGCATTTTCGTCACATGGGGTTGATGTCCGGGCTGATCGAGGCCGCGTTGGATTTCGCCCGCGGGCGCGGCGCGGCGCTCATCGAGGCGTACCCGGTGGAGCCGCATGAGGGCTCCGACAGCGGCAGCCTTTACTACGGCGTGGTCTCCACCTTTCAGGCAGCCGGCTTTGTCGAGGTTGCGCGGCGCTCAGAACATCATCCGGTGATGAGACTGACGCTCTCTCAGCCTTAAAACAAAACGCCCCGCCCGTGATTCGGGGGGAGCGCATGTTATAATGATGGTGCCGAAGGTGGGAATCGAACCCACATTTCCGAAGAAACACGATTTTGAGTCGTGCGCGTCTGCCAATTCCGCCACTCCGGCACAGCTAACAAAGTATAACTAACAAATCTTTTCGGGTCAAGGGAATTTTGAACTATGCGTTTAGGAATTATTGGTCTGCCTCAAACTGGAAAAACAACTTTATTCAACGCGCTCACCCGCGGCAGCCAGCCAACCGGTGCTGCCAGCGGTAAGATCGAGATGCACACCGCCGTGGTGGATGTGCCCGATCCGCGCGTGGATAAACTTGCTGAAATGTTCGTCCCCAAGAAAACCATCTACGCCAAGGTCACCTATGTGGATATTGCCGGTCTCGACGGCGCCAACAAGGGCAGCATCTCGGGCGCGCTGCTCAACCAGCTCACCCAGATGGACGGCTTCATCCACGTGGTGCGCGTGTTCGATGACGAAAATGTGCCGCATGTGAACGAGACTGTGGATGCGCTGCGCGACATTGCCAACATGGACAGCGAACTGGTGCTGAATGACCTCATCGCCGTAGAGCGCAAGCTGGAGCACCTGAACGAAGAGAAGAAAAAGGGCGCCGGGCGCGACAAGGCTGTGATCGAACGCGAGATCGTGCTGTTCACCCGCTTCCACGAAGCATTGAGCAACGATGTGCCGCTGCGCGACATCGAGGTCAGCGCTGAAGAAATGAAACTGCTTTCCGGTTTTGGCTTCCTCAGCCAGAAGCCGATGCTGCTGGTGCTCAACACCTCCGAAGGCCAGGCGGCCCCCGAAGTGCCCAATAAACACAAGCACACCAGCGTGGTGGCCTTGCAGGGTAAACTCGAAGCCGAGATCGCTCAGCTCGCCCCCGAAGAAGCCGCCATGTTCCTCGAAGAATATCACATCGAGGAGCCCAGCCTCAACCGCATGATCCGCCTGTCGTACGACCTGCTCGGACTGCAATCCTTCTTCACGGCTGGCTCCGATGAGTGCCGCGCCTGGACCGTTCACCGCGGGGCAACTGCTCCCGAGGCCGCCGGCGAGATCCACTCTGACTTGCAGAAAGGCTTCATCCGCGCGGAGGTCATCGCTTATACCGACCTGATGTCCCTGGGCGGCATGAATGAGGCCAAGGCCAAAGGCAAGCTGCGCCTGGAAGGCAAGGAGTACCTCGTCCAGGACGGGGATATTCTGAATATCCGTTTCAACATATAAAAAATTTACCACAAAGGGCACTAAGGGCACTAAGGAAAACCAAGAAAACCAAACCTTTAATACAAAGCCGCCAATTACGCCAAAAATACTAATTATTAAGAAATATTAGTAAGAATTCGCGTAATTAGCGGTTTATATTTAGTGAAAATTCGTGTAATTAGTGGACTGGACCTTTAAATTTGTTTTCGAGGTCGCCCAGGTCCACGCGGGAGGTCATGTCCAGGCTGAGGGGGGTGACGGAGACCAGGTGCTCGACCTTGAAGACATGCACATCGCTGTCCGTGTCAGAGGGGTCATTGGGGTCCCAGCGGATCTCGGAATCGATGGGCCCGTACTCCGAGGGCTCCGGACGCAGGAAGGGATTGAAGTAGCGGTTACGGCTGAGACGCGTCATCTTCCACGGGGTCTCTGGGGTGGCGTGGTAGGGAACGTTCAGGTTGAGCAGGTCCACGTCGTTCGGCAGGGGGGAGTTAAGCAGGATCTCAGCAAATTTGTGAGTGAAGTAAGCCGCGGTGGAGAAATTGACCTCGGTGGAGTAGCTGAACCATTCCTCGTTGAGGAGTTCCAACGAGACAGCCAGCGCGGGTACCCCATGGGCAGCTCCCTCGATGGCAGCGCCTACCGTACCGGACATGGTGATGTCGTGTGAAGGGTTCTCGCCGTAGTTGATGCCCGAGACGATCAAGTCGGGCAGCCGCTTGAGGATCTCGTGAATGCCGGCCTGGGTGGCCTGCGCCGGGGATCCGTTCACCGAGTAGGTTGTCCATTCCTGTGAACCGATCTTGAGCTGGGTGGCCTCGATCTTGCCGTCCACACCGTGGCCCATGCTGCGTCCCGCCCCGGAATACTGGCTGCGCGGTGCGATCACGGTTACAAAGCCCAGGCTGGAGAGGGCTTCAGCAGCAGCCCACAAGCCAGGGCTGCGAATGCCGTCGTCATTGACAAGCAGGATCTGAGGTCGGTCTTTTTTCATAAGTTCCTCTTTCGTGAACAGGTAACAAAAAAGAGCGGATGAACCGCTCTCTTTCTTAGTGCCCCCGGCAGAATTCGAATCTGCAACCTTTTGCTCCGCAAGCAAACGCTCTGTCCAATTGCGCTACGAGGGCATGATGTTTGAGCGGTAAATAATATACCCTGTCTGGGTCAAAACGTCAAGCCATTCGGACAATATGATTTTATCATTCACCAGGTTGAAATACCATCTGAAAATCCGACGTGATCGGTACAAGAATTATGATGATATACTAGCCAAAAAACAAAGATCGGCCACTCCCATATTACTGGAGGAATTTTGAAATGAAACGTATCATTGCGGTAAATTCCAATTGTTATCATGGATACTCGATCGAGGACGCCATTGATGGGATCCAGAACGCGGGCTTCCACTATATCGAATTGACAGCCACCAAGGGGTGGACCGAACACGTTTTTCCGACCATGAGTTTCAATGCACTCAACGCAATTAAGGACAGACTGAAAGCTGCCGGGTTGAAGCCTTTCTCGCTCAGCGGTCATACCAACCTGATGGATGGAGCCCGCATTGGTGATTTTGTGGCCAATATGCGGCTGGCTAATTTCTTCGGCTGCGACTACATCGTTTCCTCGATCGGGGAGGCGCATTTGAAAGACAACGCCGTGGCCTCGAATGACGAAGTAGCCCGGCACATCCGCGGCCTGGTGCCGTACCTTGAGGAATACGGGTTGACCCTGGTGCTGGAGAATCACGGCGAACATTCCAGCGGAGCTATCATCAAGAGCATCGTCGATCTGGTCGGGTCAGAGCGAGTCAAGATCAATTACGACACGGGCAATGTCATCTTTTACGCGGCTACAGATCCGATGCAGGACCTACCGGGCTGTGTGGACGAAGTCGCTTATATGCACATCAAAGATAAGATCGGTGGGGCAAAAGAGTGGAATTTCCCGGTTTTGGGGAAAGGACAGGTGGATTTTGCTGCCATTTTTGGCTTGTTGGAAAAAGCACACAATAACTGTCCATTGAGTATCGAGATTGAATTTACCCAGGCGGGTCCGCGCGACCTGGCCGAAATAAACCAGGCAGTGTTGGATTCAGCAGCTTATTTGAAGAAGTTGGGGATGGAGATTTAACCTGCGTGTAGTAATTCTCTGGTAGAGGAGCGAACATGATTCGGATCGCAATTGTGGGAACAGGCGGTATGGGAATGGTGCATTATCACAACTATGCTCATATCGATGGATGCAAGGTGGCCGCGCTGATCGGTTTTACCGACCAAAGCAAGGATTGCGCCAGGGATTGGGGATTGCCGCTTTACGAGACCATTGAAGAACTGGCTGCGCAGGAGCAGGTGGATGTAGTGGACGTTTGTTCACCGACTTTTATGCATAAAGAACATGTTTTGGCTGCACTTAATCACGGCATGCATGCCATCACTGAGAAACCAGTGGCACTGCATATGCAGGATGCCATTGAAATGTTCGAAACTGCCAAAAAGAATCAGCGGCAGTTGTTTGTCGGCCAGGTTTTGCAGTTCACCAAAGAGACCGAGATCCTGCGCGGCTTGATCCAGAGCGGGGAATATGGGAAAGTGCTGGATGCTTCTTTTTACCGGCTGTCTGCCTGTCCGCGCTGGATACAGAACGGCTGGCTTTTTGATAAAGAGAGAAGCGGTTTGCTGCCGTTTGACCTGCATATCCACGACCTGGACCTCATCGTCAGCCTGTTTGGCAAACCCCAAAAATTCAGTTTTACCAGCGCCGGGGGAGAGCAAAAGAGCTACAAGGAATACTACCGCTTCAATTATGCCTATCCTGGACTGAATGTTTCGGCAGAAGCTGCCTGGTTCAACGCGGATTTCCCTTTTACAGCGGGTTGGCGGGTATATTTTGAGAATGCTGTTGTGATAAATGACGCTGCTGGAATGAAGGCTTATCAATTTGACCAGCCGGTGCGAATCTTTGATACCGAAGACGAACCAAAGATTCCAACCGGCATCAACCTGCCGCCTACCGGTATGTTCTATCACGAACTCTCGCATTTTATGGAATGTATCCGCGAGAATAAGCCTTCAGAACGGGTGAGCCAGAAACAAGTACTGACAGTACTGGAACTGCTTGAAGAGATCGCAAAATAGAATAATTTGAATAAAAATCCGGGCAAAAGATGAGATTTGTCCGGATTTTTTATTATTTATTGGCGAAATCCGTAACAATTAGAACAAAAGTTATTGACAATAAAAAATGAATGTGCTACTATATTGGCAACGATTTATGTAATCGATTACAGTAATCGATTACATAGTATAAGTGTTTTTTGTTTTGCCCCACACAATCTTTCATTATTGGGAGCGTCCAATGGCTACAATGGCCGATGTCGCAAAAGAAGCAGGCGTTTCGGTTGCTACAGTATCTCGACTACTGAACAACCAGGAAACAGTCAGTCCTGAAACTGCCGCCAGGGTCTTTGCTGCTATTGAGAAGCTGGATTATGAACCCAATATCCTGGCCAGAAATTTACGCAAAAATGAAAGCCGGGTCATCCTTATCATTTCTCCAAATGTTACCAACCCTTATTATGCTCACATTTTATCTGGAATTGGCGATGTAGCCACCAAGCTTGGATACAGCGCGCTGATCTGTAATACCGAGGACGACGAAGAGCGCGAGCGTGAAGCGTTGGATATGCTGCGCAAACATCGTGCTGACGGGGCGATCTTAATGGCCAGCAATATTGGCTGCAAATGGTTGTTGGATTATTCCAGGGAATTCCCGATCGTACAGTGCAGCGAATATGATCCACAGGTGGATATTCCGCATGTATCAATCGACAATTATCAGGCTACGCAGGAAGCGGTGCAGTACCTGGTCAACCTGGGGCACCGATATATTGCTATGATCAGCAGCGAAAATCAATACATATCCACCAAGCTGCGTATGCAGGCTTACCGGGATACTCTCGAGAAGAATAATATTGCTATTGATAATGAATTTATTATTTGTGCCTCTCGTGATTATTCATTCAAAAGTGGTAAATCAAAAGCCAAAGAATTGCTGAATGTCTCTCCAAGACCAACAGCAATTTTTTGTATCTCCGATACCCTGGCCCTGGGCGCGATCACGGCTGCCAGGGAATTAGGCTTGAGCGTGCCTCAAGATGTGACGGTTGTTGGTTTTGATGATGTTGAGCATACAACCATGTTCCATCCCTATATCACCACTGTAGCCCAACCCTGTTATGAACTGGGACAACAATCTGCTTACCTGCTGTACTCACAAATGCGGCAGGAACCTAATATGCCGAGGCAGTTGGTCATGGACCACAAACTGATCGTACGTGAATCATCCGCTTCACCAAAAATTGTGTAATACCCACTTGATATCCGGAATCGAGTGGTTTTTAGTCAACATTTTGTAAAAGGAGAAAAAAACAGATGAAGAAAGCATTGCTCGTTGCACTTGTTGTTGCTTTAGCCGCGATCTCCCTGATCGGCTGCGCCAGCACTACACCAACACCTGCTGCTACTGAAGCCGCTACTGTTGTTTCCGCTACTGAAGCCGCTTCTACCGAAGCAGCCGCCCCCGCTACCAAATATAAGATCGGTATCCTTGCCCCAGCCGTAACTCATGGTTGGGTTGCCGCAGTTGCTTACAATGCTGAACAACGCTGCAAAGAATTATCCGACAAAGTCGAATACAAACTGTACACCAGCAGCAACGCAGAAGAAATGACCTCCCAGTTGGATGACCTTATGACCTGGGGTGCCCAGGCAATCGTTGCATTCCCCCAGTGGGAAGGCATGGAAGTTCCCATCCAGGCAGCCATTGATAAGGGTGTCACCGTTGTGAACTTCGATATCTCGATCAATGCCAATGGCGTTTATCGTGTATCTGGCGACAATGAAGGAATGGGCGTCGAAGGCGCGAAATACATCGTCAGCAAGATCGGCACTGAAGGTACAGTCGTTGTTTTGAATGTCCCGACCTCCGGTTCTGTCTCTGAACTTCGTGAAAAAGGTTTCACCGAGACCATCTCCCAGATCGCCCCGAACATGAAGATCCTCACCTATGCAACCAAATTCACCCGTGAAGATGGTTTGAAAGATATGGCTGACATTCTGACCAAGAATCCTCAGATCGACGCTGTATACTCCATGGATGATGAGACCACCATCGGCGCTCTCCAGGCCATCCGCGAAGCCAACCGCACTGACGTCAAAGTCATCACTGGTGGCGGCGGTATGCAGGAATACTTCAACATGATGCCGTCCAATACCGACATCTGGCTTGAATCCGCAACCTATAGCCCTGCCATGGTCAAAGAAGCAGTCAATGAAGCTGTTGCCATTTTGAGCGGTGAAAAAGTTGAGCCAGTAGTCATTATTCCGACCACCATCGTTGACCGCGATAACTATCAGCAGTTCCTCGATGCAAATTCACCCTACTAGATCTAGCATTTGATCGTTTAGTTTAGCAAGATAATCAATTGAAGAGGCTATGGCCCTAGCCGTAGCCTCTTCTAAAAAGGAAGAACGAACTCTATGAATATCGAAATGCGCGATATTTACAAAGCATTCGCAACCAACATTGTCCTGAAGCAGGTCAGTTTCTCTTTGAAATCTGGAGAAATATGTGCATTGCTGGGAGAGAATGGCGCTGGAAAATCTACGTTAATGAACATTCTGGGTGGAGTTCTACCAGCCGAATCCGGGGAGATCCTCCTGGATGGGAATCCTGTCATTTTTCATAAACCGGCAGAATCGCTCAGTGCCGGAATTGCCTTCATTCATCAAGAGTTGAACTTGATCAACGACTTACCGGTTTATGAAAACATGTTTCTAGGACGTGAGATCAAGAAGAAAAATGGCCTGCTGAATGCCGAAGTTATGATCCGTGAGACCCGGGAATTATTTGAACGCATGAACCTGGATATCGATCCGAAGGTCATGGTGCGCGAGCTGGATGCGTCTTATAAACAGATCGTTGAGATCTCCAGAGCGTTAATGACCAATGCATCCGTGATCATCATGGATGAGCCGACTTCGTCTTTGACCGATCCCGAGATCGAACGGGTTTTTGAGATGATGCGTTCCCTTAAAAAGGCAGGTGTGGGAATTGTGTTCATCTCGCACAAGTTAAAGGAAGTGAAGACGATCTGCGATCGTTTTACGATCTTAAGAGACGGCAACATGGTGGCAGAAGGCGCAGTGGCCGATGTGACTACGGATGACCTGGCCCGGTTTATGGTAGGCCACGATATCCGAACTTCGGCTTTGCAGCGGGAACGAAAGACAGCCCATGAAGTCTTGAAGGTTGATGGTTTGACCGATGATAAGAATTTCCGGGATATTTCATTCACTGTGCGCGCAGGTGAAGTACTGGGAATTACCGGCCTTCTCGGTGACGGCCGCAGTGAGCTTTTCCAGTCCATTATCGGTGCGGGTACCTCTTATTCGGGGCAGGTCTACTTTGAAGGTAAGCCGGTTGAGATCCACAATACCACCCAGGCGGTAGATTCAGCGATCGGGTACCTGCCGCGCAATCGAAAAGAGAACGGCATCATCAAGGACATGGATATCCTCGAAAATGGTTCGATTGTTTCCTGGCCAAAATTCTCAAAATTCGGTTTTATCAATCGCAGCCAGCAATTGAACGAATTCGAAAAACAGGTGAAAGACCTGCACATAAAAAGAGAAAGAAACAACGATCCGATCACCAGTCTTTCCGGCGGAAATCAACAAAAGGTTGTGCTCGCCAAGTGGCTGGCGATCAATCCGAAGTTGCTGATACTGGATAATCCCACCCAGGGTGTGGATGTTGGAGCCAAGGAGGAGATCTACGATATTATCCTCAACCTGGCTGACACCGGTGTGGCAGTGATCGTTCTGTCCAGTGAAGCGCAGGAGATCATTCGGGTATGTGATCGGGCATTGGTGATGTATCACGGCGCTCTCCAGGGAGAAGTAACTGGAGAACGCATGAATGAACATGATATTATGCGCCTGGCTACCGGCGGAACTCTTAATTAAGGCACAGGAAGAATAAAATGGAAAAAGCTGAGACCAAGAAGAATATCTTCACAAATATACGGGGATACTGGATGACACATCCGTTGTTCAGTACCGGGTTGGCTTTGGTGGTCATGATCTTTTTACAGACCCTGGCCCTGGGCTTCCAATTCGATTCTTTTGGACAATGGTTCTCGACCTGGGGACAGAACTGGATCAACATTTTACGCAATAACGCGGGAATCGGCATTATTTCGCTGGGAATGACACTCGTGATCGTATCCGGTGGCATTGATCTTGCGGTCGGTTCCACGCTTGTTGCGGTTGGTGCCGCAATTATGGTGCTTATTGATACAGGTCCGAATGGAATTTTGAGGAACCTGGGGATCACCGGTTTACCTGCCTACCTGATCGCTATTGTCATTGGCATCATTTTTGGTCTGATCCTGGGTGAATTGGCCGGTTTATTGGTAACCAAAGGGAAGCTTCCCCCATTTATTGCTACCCTGGGTACCATGAAGATCTTCCGCAGTGTGACTCAGCACTTTATGCAGGGGTATACACCGGTAGTGCCTGCAAACTTCCTCAATATTTCCAGTTTTAAGATCGGTGGTCAGCTCTTGATGCCGATCATTTACTGGGTGATCCTGGCGGCAGTATTTTTTGTGATCTCCACTCGGACCACTTTTGGCCGGCAGGTGATCGCAGTAGGTTCAAATGAACGGGCAGCCAAACTTTCGGGTATTAATGTGGCCGCGATCAAACGCCGGGTGTATGTGATCATGGGGGTACTGGTCTCACTCGCTGCCATTGTGCAGGTGGCCCGTATTGGATCGATGGATTATGCCAATGCCGGCAGCGGTTATGAAATGGATGCCATTTCTGCGGTTATTGTCGGTGGAACCAGTATGTCTGGCGGTCGAGGAACTATAATTGGAACTGTTTTTGGGACCTTGATCATTGCGGTAATGAATAACCTTTTGAACCTGCTGGGTGTTCCGCCGTTCCTGCGTGAAGCATTCAAAGGGATAATCGTTATTGGTGCTGTCTTACTGCAAAAGAAAGAAAACAATTCCTGATCGATAAATTACGTGCACAGAAAGGCAAGACGAAATGATAAAAATTGGAATGATTGGATGCGGAAAGATCGCCCAGGTACGGCATATCCCTGAATATGCTGACAGGAAGGATGTCTGCCTTTCGGGTTTCTTTGATCTCAACCAGGCACGAGCTGAGGAGCTGGCAACGAAATTTGGCGGTAAAGCCTTCGCATCTTATCAAGACTTATTAGCCCAGAAAGATATCGACGCGGTGAGCGTTTGTACAGCCAACCAGTCGCATGCTGAGATCACTATTGCCGCATTGAAGGCTGGCAAGCATGTTCTGTGTGAAAAACCGATGGCTACCACGCTTGAGGACTGCGAGGCAATGGTTAAAACAGCCGCGGAAACCGGAAAATCCCTGATGATCGGACAGAATCAGCGATTGGCAAAAGCCCATGTAAAGGCGAAGGAATTATTGGCCAGCGGTCTGATCGGTGAACTTGTCTCTTTCAGGACAACTTTCGGGCACGGGGGACCGGAAACATGGAGTATCGACCCTGGACAAAATGTTTGGTTTTTTGATAAGAATAAGGCAGCCATGGGGGCGATGGCTGACCTCGGAATTCATAAGACTGACCTGATCCATTACCTGACGGGGCAGACCGTAGTGGAAACCACAGCCCGCGTGACCACACTCGACAAGAGGGATGCCAGCGGTGCGTTAATTGGTGTTGATGATAATGCGATCTGTATCTACCGACTCAGTGGGGGAGCTGTAGGTACCATGACAGCCAGTTGGACATTTTACGGTGCTGAGGATAACAGTACTGTGTTATATGGTTCAAAAGGGATCATGCGAGTTTATGATGACCCGGCATACTCGATCAAAGTAACTACCCGGGATGGTGAGAATATTCTATTTGATATTGACAGGATCCAAACCAACGACAAACAAACCAAATCCGGGATCATCGATCAATTTGTGGATTGCCTGGTAAACCATACTCAGCCGGAAATTTCGGGGGCCGAGGTGCTCAAGTCTATGCGGGTGGTATTTGCAAGTATTGAATCCTCTCGAACCGGTCATACCGTCGCTGTAAAACAATAATATTGAGGAGTAGAACATCATGAAACTGGGTTTTGTTAGCGCAATCCTTGATGGGTGGGAATTCAATGAAGTAATTGATGTCGCGGCGGATATGGATTTTACCTGCGTAGAAGTTGCCTGCTGGCCTCAAGGTAAAGCAGAACGACGTTACGCCGGGGTCAGTCATATTAATGTTGAGGATATGAGTAATGAGAATATATCCCGGATCCAAAAAATATGCCGCGAAAAAAAGGTGGAGATCTCATCTCTGGCATTCTATCCCAACACCATGGATGCCGACCTGACGAAACGGGAATTCAATATCAATCATTTGAAAAAGGTGATCACGGCCAGCAATAAGCTGGGCGTGAATATGGTTACTACCTTTGTTGGACGAGACCAGACCAAATCGGTTGAAGAAAACCTGGGATTGTTCAAGTCCATCTGGCCTGAGATCATCCATTTTGCTGAAGAGAAGAAGGTGCGGATTGCCATTGAAAACTGCCCGATGCTCTTCGATCATAACCAATGGCCGGGGGGACAGAACCTGGCTACTACACCAAAGATCTGGCGGGAGCTCTTTAAGATCATCCCCAGTGATTACTTTGGCATCAATTATGACCCCAGCCATTTTGTCTGGCAAATGATGGACTATATCAAGCCCTTATACGAGTTCAAAGACAAGATCTTCCATGTTCATTTCAAAGATATCAAGCTGGATCTTGATAAATTAAACCAGGTGGGCACTATGGCCTACCCGCTGGAGTATATGGCCCCCAAGATCCCGGGGTTGGGTGATGTGAACTGGGGGAAATATGTATCGGCGTTGACTGATATTGGTTACAACGGCCCGGCATGTATCGAAGTTGAAGACCGCGCTTTCGAGGGCAGCCGCGAACAGATTCTAAAGAGTCTACAGATCTCCAGAAAGTATATTTCTCAGTTTATGAGTTAATCTTTCTCCCTCTTCCGCAGAAAACTCCTACTTCTCTCCAGGAGTTTTCTGCCATTTAAAAGGGAATAATGTTTATTCTATTTCTTCTCGAGCAGGTCGGCAGCTTTGCGCGTGTTGACTTCGATGGAGATAAGAAGATTGAAACATTCCCCAACAGCAAAAAGGAGCATTCCAACCGCGGACCCAAGGAAGAAGAGGATCACACCCACCAGCAAGCTGATGGCCAGGTTGGTGGCTGGTGCAGATTGATAATCGCCCACCTGGGTGGGCAGCACGTTGGCTGTACTCAAAGCCAGCGGTGCGACAAAAAGGCTGACCACTCCCAGAAGGATGCCGACCACTCCCAGAAATTTGGAAATCTTTCCGATCAGTTTAAGACCATTGAAATTGGTTTTCATGCACAACCCCGGAGAAAATTTACTTATTTTTGATTATAGCGAAAAAAAGACCACATGTCAGGGTGAGGGGGGCACCCTAACATGTGGTTAATAATATATTACCATAAACAAATTTCAGCGCAAGGAAAAGATGCGAAGAAATTATGGAGAATTCTTTGCAGGTTTGAAAGTTCTATAAGATCAGAATAACAGCCATGACCACTTCTGAGATCAGGCTCACAATATTGGATTGAACTGCTGCGCGATCTACAACAATCGAAATAGCGCGCACCAGGGCAATTGCTGCAAACGCGATGCCCAACATACTGAAAACTTCGGGAGTACGGAAGATCACCACTGCGGCCGCCAGGCCGATAAACACCCCGCCCATTACCGCACGGATCTCGCTGGTGGCCCGCGGGCTGGAGGCTTCCAACCCGGTGAAGCCTTTGATCTTCGACGGCCAGAAAATGGAGATCGCTCCAGTGACCAGGGTGACAGCAACCATCAGATACTTCAAAATCAGCAGAATCATTTATTCCTCCTTGAACTGATTTCATTATAGCGAGCAAAGAAATTAATTGAAGAGGGTGAGTTGTACGTGTATAAGGTTACACGCAAAAACTCTTATATATTTCTTATCAAAAGGGGTTGAAATTCGGAGAGAATTGGTTATAATTATCATAAATAAGATAAATATTATCTAATTAACAAAAGAGAGCACATTATGACTAAACAATTTGAACTTGTCCCTTTGAAATTCGCTTTTGACGCCCTTGAACCGGCGATTGATGCCCGTACGATGGAGATCCATCACGATAAACACCACGCTACCTATGTAGCCAACTTGAATAAGGCACTCGAAAGCGCCCCGGAGTTTTTTGATCAACCGCTGGAGAAAACGCTGAAAGAACTCAACAGTGTACCTGAAGCGATCCGCACCGCGGTTCGCAACAACGGCGGCGGCGTTCTCAATCACAACCTGTTCTGGGAAGTGTTAACTCCGGGCGGCAAGAAAGCCCCTGAAGGCGCCCTGTTGGCAGACATTGAGAAGACCTTTGGCTCCTATGAGGCTTTTGTTGAAAAGTTCAACGCGGCCGCGACCGGGCGATTCGGGTCTGGATGGGCATGGCTGGTGCTGGATAGCAACAAGAAGCTGCAAGTATATTCCACCGCCAACCAGGACAGCCCTCTCTCTGAAGGGTACACTCCACTCCTTCCATTGGATGTTTGGGAACATGCTTACTACCTGAACTATCAGAACCGCCGCGTGGATTACATCAAGGCCTTCTGGTCAGTGGTCAACTGGAGCTGGGTAGAAGAACAGTACGCAAAATATCGGTAAGTCTTGAGACTTTTTGATGCGCTGCTGCAAAGGCCGGCCTTTTTCACGGTACTGCCACAGCAGGGGGAAGCAGGCAGCCCTGACATAATTCAGGCTGACTTGCAGTTAGCCTCAAAAAGAATCCTCAATTAATTCACCCTCCCGGAGAAATTCGGGAGGGATTTTTTTTGTCATTGATTTGTTTGGTGATTTCTGGTCCCGATCTGTAGATCGGGATATTTGTGTTTAAGTCTTAACACCATCTTAATACCCCTCCGGATATAACAGGATTGCTGTGGAGGAAAAATGTTGGACTGGATATTGATCGTTGGAATTGTTGTGTTCTTTGTTTTGAGTTTTTTCCTGGTCAAAGGGATCGAAAGGATCATGGGTTGATATGACGATTCTTTATTGGATTGCCGGTGGAATCGCGCTTGTGTTGATGATCTATTTATTCGCCGCTTTATTGCGGCCGGAGAAGTTTGAATGACGTTGAATGGCTGGCTTCAAATAATTGTATATTTTGGGATCCTGCTCCTGCTGGTGAAGCCGCTGGGAGCTTATATGGCGCATGTTTTCAAGGGGGAGCGGACCTTTTTGACGCCAGTGTTGGCCCCGGTTGAGAGATTCATTTACCGGATCAGTGGGGTGGATGCGGACGAAGAAATGACCTGGAAAGAGTATGCGGTGGGCCTGCTGCTTTTCAGCCTGGCAGGAATTCTTTTGCTGTTCCTGATCCAGCGCGTGCAGGGACTTCTGCCGTTGAACCCGACAAAGATGGGCGCAGTGGGTTCTGCCAACGCTTTCAATACGGCGGTCAGTTTTGTGACAAACACCAACTGGCAGAATTACGGTGGTGAATCCACACTGTCTTATCTCACTCAAATGATGGGGCTGACGGTGCAGAATTTCGTCTCAGCCGCCGCCGGGATCGCCGTACTGCTGGCTTTGATCCGCGCACTGGCCCGGCACACAGCGGCTACCCTTGGGAACTTCTGGGTGGATGTCACGCGCAGCATTTTATACGTGCTGCTACCGCTTTCTTTTATATTTGCAATGGTGTTGGTGAGCCAGGGAGTGGTGCAGACCTTTTCCACGTCGGTAACGGCCAAATTGATCCAGCCTTTCACCGCGGCGAACGGGCAGATGGTGGCAGAACAGCATATTGCCGTTGGACCGGTGGCTTCACAATTGGCGATCAAACACCTGGGAACCAACGGCGGCGGCTTTTTCAATGCCAACGCTGCCCATCCCTTCGAGAATCCGAATGGGCTGACAGATTTTCTGCTTGTTTTGGCAGAATCCGTTATCCCGGCAGCACTGACCTATACCTTCGGCAAAATGGTCGGAAATACAAAGCAGGGTTGGGCGGTACTGATCGCGATGATGGTCCTGCTGGCAGTTTTTATTGGCTGCACTTACGCGGCTGAAGTCAACGGCAGCCCTGTACTGGCAAAACTGGGTGTGGACCAGGCGGCGACAGGCACGAACCCGGGTGGAAACATGGAGGGTAAAGAGGCCCGCTTCGGGATTGCCCGATCGGCGCTCTTCGCCACGGTTACCACCTCCACCTCAACGGGTGCGGTGGATAGTATGCACGATTCATATACTCCACTTGGCGGTTTGATCCTGCTGCTGATGATGCAGTTGGGTGAGGTTGTACTGGGCGGTGTGGGGTCCGGACTGTACGGAATGCTCATCTTTGTCATTGTGGCTGTCTTTGTGGCCGGCCTGATGGTGGGGCGCACCCCGGAATACCTGGGCAAGAAGATCGAACCGTTCGAGATGAAGATGGCCGCGCTGGTCATTTTGATCATGCCGATTGTTGTTCTTGGTCTGACCGCGCTGGCGGTGGTCACAAACGCCGGACAGGCGGGAGTGAGCAATCCCGGAGCGCATGGGTTCAGCCAGATCTTATACGCGTTTACCTCGCAGGCCAATAATAACGGCAGCGCCTTTGCGGGTATTTCGGGTAACACGAATTTCTATAACCTGCTGGGAGCGTTGGCTATGTTAATCGGCCGCTTCTGGCTGGCCATTCCGACCCTGGCCCTGGCCGGGTCGCTGGCGGCAAAGAAAAAAGGAACGGAGGGAGTGGGGACGCTCTCAACGACCTCTCCTTTATTTATCGGTTGGCTGATCGCCATCATCCTTATCGTCGGGGCTTTGAATTTTGTACCCGCACTGGCGCTCGGACCGATCGTGGAACATCTGGTAATGGTTGGTGCATAAAATGAATGCTTCTCGAGCAAAAACCTCTTCAATCAAAGGACAGCTTTACCGCCGCGCAGTGATCGATGCTTTTCTAAAGCTGGATCCGCGCCGCATGGTACGCAACCCGGTCATGTTTGTGGTGGAGGTGGGCAGCGTGCTCACCACCGCTTTGTGGATTCAATCACTTACAGGTAACGGGGAAGCAGCGCCCTGGTTTGTGGGGTCGATCTGCCTGTGGCTGTGGTTCACCGTGCTTTTTGCCAACTTCTCAGAAGCGCTGGCTGAAGGCCGCGGCAAGGCGCAGGCGGAAGCGCTGCGCAAGACCCGCAAAGATACCAACGCCAAGAAACTGGCACATGCCCCGCAAAAAGGGGTACGGCCGGGGCAATATTCGATCACTTCTTCCTACGCGTTACACCAGGGAGACCTTTACCTGGCCGAGGCAGGCGATATCCTGGCCGCGGACGGCGAGATCGTGGAGGGAATTGCCTCGGTGGATGAATCCGCGGTAACCGGTGAATCCGCCCCGGTCATCCGTGAATCAGGCGGCGACCGCAGCGCGGTGACCGGCGGTACACGGGTGCTTTCGGATTGGCTGGTGATCAAGGTCACAGCCAACCCGGGCGAGGGATTCCTGGACCGTATGATCAGCCTGGTGGAAGGGGCCAAACGCAAGAAGACCCCCAATGAGATCGCTCTGAGCATTCTGCTGGCATCTTTCACCATCATTTTCCTGATGGTCTGTGTGACCCTGCTGCCTTATTCGTTGTACAGCATCCACGCGGCCGGGCAGGGAACGCCCATCACCATCACGGTGCTGGTAGCTTTGCTGGTTTGTCTTATTCCGACCACCATCGGCGGCTTGCTGTCCGCCATCGGTATTGCCGGGATGGACCGGCTGATCCAGCGCAATGTCATCGCGCTTTCCGGACGGGCAGTTGAAGCAGCCGGTGACGTGGATGTGCTAATGCTGGATAAGACCGGCACGATCACCCTGGGCAACCGCCAGGCGGTGGAATTCATCCCGGTGGGAAGGACGGACGCTGCCGACCTGGCAGAAGCTGCCCAGCTTTCTTCGCTGGCAGATGAGACGCCGGAAGGTCGGTCCATCGTGGTGTTAGCCAAAGAGAAATTCGGCTTGCGCGGGCGCACCCTGACCCCCACCGCGGCTGCACCGGAAGGAATGAATTTTATCCCGTTCACGGCACAAACACGCATGAGCGGCGTCGATTATGACGGCATTCACATTCGCAAGGGATCACCGGACGCAATGTATCTCTATCTGGAGGAAAACGGGGCCCCGGTCTCTGAAGAACTTCATCAGGTAGTGGACTCAGTCTCCCGCAGCGGGGGTACCCCGCTGGTGGTAGTGCGCAATGGGATTGCCCTGGGTGTGATCCACCTGAAGGATATTGTCAAAGGCGGCTTGAAGGACCGTTTCAACCAGATGCGCCGCATGGGCATCAAGACCATCATGATCACTGGAGATAATCCGCTGACCGCGGCGGCTATCGCAGCCGAAGCCGGAGTGGATGATTTTCTGGCCCAGGCTACACCAGAAAAAAAGCTGGCGCTGATCCGCCAGTACCAGGCGGGCGGCAAACTTGTGGCAATGACCGGTGATGGAACGAATGATGCTCCAGCACTGGCCCAGGCGGATGTAGCTGTCGCGATGAACACCGGTACCCAACCGGCGCGCGAAGCAGCCAACATGGTAGACCTGGACAGCAACCCGACGAAACTGATCGAGATCGTGGAGATCGGCAAACAACTGCTGATGACGCGCGGCTCGCTAACCACCTTCAGCATTGCCAATGATGTCTCGAAATACTTTGCCATCATTCCGGCGGCATTTGCATCGACCTATCCGCAGCTACAGGTACTCAACTTTATGCGCCTGACCTCGCCTGAAAGCGCCATCCTCTCGGCGGTCATTTTCAATGCGCTGATCATCATTGCGCTCATCCCGCTGGCGCTGAAAGGTGTGCCTTACCGGGCTGTTGGGGCCGAGCAGCTGCTGCGCAATAACCTGATGATCTACGGCCTGGGTGGACTGGTGGCACCGTTTATCGGGATTAAATTGATCGATCTATTACTGGCGGCTTTACGCCTTGTACATTAACTGGATCGGAGAAGGTAAAAATGAAACTATTTTCTAGATTCTTTCGTTGGATCGGCCTGTATCTGCTGGTGTTTGCGGTGATCGCAGCGGGGCTCTGGCAGGAATCCCTTCCCATTCCCTCTGGGGACCATTCTATTTTATTGATCGCCTTGCTCATTTTGCTGGGTTTCCTGGTCGATCGTTGGGTGAACCGGCACACAGAAAATTTTCTAGCCGCACCTAAATACTTAAATGAAACAAAGTCACATGAGTTCGGAGCAGATGAAAAGAAATCTGACCGAATGGAGAAATAAATGAAGAAGCAAATTCGTCCAGCAGTCGTTTTACTGCTGATCTTTACTGTGCTCACCGGGTTGATCTACCCGTTGTGCGTGACCGGTCTGGCACAATTGACCTTTCCGAAACAAGCCAACGGCAGCCTGATCGTATCCAATGGGCAGGTGGTTGGTTCCAGCCTGATCGGGCAGGAGTTTGAGGAGCCGCAATACTTCTGGGGGAGACTTTCAGACACGGCAGAGACCCCCTACAATGCTTCAGCTTCGGGCGGGTCGAACTATTCAGTTCTCAACCCAAAGCTTGAGGCAGCCGTGGAAGAGCGGGTGCAGGCTCTCAAGGCTGCCGACCCTGAAAATTCACTGCCCATCCCGGTGGACCTGGTGACCTCGTCAGGCAGCGGGCTGGACCCGAACATCAGCGTGGCTGCTGCCGAATACCAGGCGGCACGGGTAGCCAGGGCGCGAAATTTGAGCCTGGACCAGGTGAATACACTGATCAAAAAATATACCCACGGCAGGATCCTGGGTTTTCTGGGTGAGAAAACTGTGTATGTGCTGGAATTGAACCTGGCGCTGGATGGACTAAAATAAGAGTATGCGAACAGACGATTCACGTCCAGATCCGGATGAACTGCTGGCCAGGGTGCAGGCAGAAGAAGCCAACGCCAACCGCGGCAAATTAAAGATCTTCCTGGGGTATGTGGCCGGTGTAGGCAAGACCTACGCCATGCTCGAAGCCGCGCATCAACGCCATGACGAAGGCATGGATGTGGTGGTGGGTTATGTAGAAACGCATCAGCGCAAAGAGACTGAAGCGCTGTTGGCAGGGTTGGAAGTACTGCCGCGCCTGAAAGTGGACTACCGCGGGACCGAATTGGAAGAAATGGATATTGATGGGGTGATCGCACGCCGGCCGAGGTTGGTGCTGGTGGACGAACTGGCGCATACCAATGCGCCGGGATCACGGCACCCCAAACGTTACCAGGACGTGGAAGAGATCCTGAACGCCGGGATCGATGTCTATTCCACAGTCAATATTCAACATCTCGAAAGCCTCTCCGATGTGGTGCGCCAGATCACCGGGGTGAGCGTGCGCGAGAAGATCCCCGACCGTATGATCGATGAAGCGGATGAGATCGAACTGATCGATCTGCCCACCGATGAGCTGCTCAAACGCCTGCGCGACGGAAAAGTGTACATCTCCGACCAGGCCATCCGGGCGCTGGAAAAATTTTTCCGCAAGGGCAACCTGACAGCCCTGCGCGAACTTTCACTGCGCCGTGCTGCCGACCGGGTGGATAACCAGATGCTCAATTACATGCAGCGGGAAGCCATCCCGGGGCCGTGGGCTGCCGGCGACCGCATCCTGGTGTGCATCAGCTCGCACCCCATGGGTGAGCGCCTGATCCGTTCCGGACGCAGGCTGGCGGAGGAACTTAATGCGGAATGGTATGTGGTCTTCATTGAAACTCCGCAGCACTTGCACATGCCAGCTGAGAACCGTCTGCGCGTTCAAAATTTCCTTTCTCTGGCCGAAGAGTTGGGTGCCAGGGTAGCCAGTATTTCTGGCGAGTCGGTGGCGGAATCGGTGATCGCTTATTCACGCGAACATAATGTGACCAAGATCATCGTTGGTAAACCGCTGCGTCCGCGCCTGACCGAACTTCTGCGCGGTTCTATTATCGACCAGATCATCCATGAAAGCGGTAATATCGATGTTTACGTGGTGAGCGGAGAATCTGCCCAGACCCAGAAATCAGCGCGGGTTTCACTTACTCCGCACCAGCCTTACTGGCGCTATATTATCAGCGTGTGCCTGGTGGCAGCGATCACTCTTCTGAGTCAGCCGTTGAAGTCGATCATTGAGCCGACCAACCTGGTGATGTTCTACCTGCTGGCAGTGGTGATATCAGCAGTCTACCTCGGACGAGGGCCGGCCATTGTAGGATCCATTCTCAGTGTGCTGGCTTTTGATTTCTTCTTTATCAAACCGATCTTCACATTTTCCGTCAACGATACCCAGTATCTGTTGACTTTTCTGGGTTTGCTTGTTGTTGGCCTCATCATCAGCAGCTCGGCCGCGCTTTTGCGCGACCAGGTGGATGCCATGCGCCGCAAGGAGAACCAGACACAGGCACTCTTTAACCTGAGCCGGGAACTGACTTCGGCACTTTCTCTTCAGCAGGTGCTGCAGATCTCCATCAAAGCCAGTACCGACCTTCTCAACAGCGCCAGCGTTATTCTTCTGCCAAAGAATGACCGGGTAGAGATCTTCCAGACCTCCGAGAATTTTTCGATGGATGAAAAAGAAATGGGCGTGGCTGAATGGGCATTCAAACATACCCGTCCGGCAGGAAGGGGAACTGACACCCTGCCGGCTTCGTCCATTTATTTTGTACCCATGCTAACCGCCAAAGGAGCGGTGGGGGTATTGGGAATCAGGTTGCCCGATGAAGTGATTTCCCTGCCCGTGGACCAGCGGAGGACCCTTGAAGGGTTGGCCAACCTGACCGCCCTGGCGGTGGAACGATCGCTGCTGGCTGAGGACGCCGCGCAAAGTGAGATGCTGCGTAATACCGAAAAGCTGCAAACCGCCCTGTTGAATTCCATTTCGCACGAACTACGCACGCCGCTTGCCTCCATTACCGGTGTTTTGACGTCATTGAACGAATCTGAGCTGAATCACCAGGCATCGTATAAGCTGGACCCGAAAACCCGGGTGGAACTGCTGGATTCGGCGATCGGACAGGCCCGGACCCTGAACCGCCTGGTGGAGAATCTGCTGAATATGACCCGCCTGGAAGCTGGACGCGTGCACCTGAACCTGGAGCTTTGCGATCTGCAGGATTTGGTTGGGACGGTACTGCAGGAGTTCAGCCAGAGGTTGAAAGATCACCCGGTGACCATTCAGATCCCGGAAGATCTGCCCCTGGTCAATTGCGACGCCATGCTTATCGCCCAGGTGATCACCAATATCCTGGATAATGCCTGCAAGTACTCTCCTGCGGGGGCATCCATCTTTTTGAATGTTGAAGATAAGGGCGAAAATGTCGAGATCTCTATCCGCGACCACGGTCAAGGGTTGGAAGAAGAGGAACTGGAGCGTGTTTTTGCCAAATTCTACCGAGGACAATCTCGCAAGAACACTACCGGCACCGGTCTGGGGCTTTCCATTTGCAAAGGGATCGTTGAAGCTCACCGGGGATGGATCAAGGCAGGTAATGCCCCGGACGGCGGGGCCGTATTCACCTTTAGTCTGCCGGTGAATTTGAAACTGGAATAGAAAATGACCGAACGAGTGCATAAGATCTTGATCGTGGATGATGAGCCTGAGATCCGGCGCTTTTTACGAGCGTCGCTGAAACTGTATCATCATAACCTTTTTGAGGCTGGGACCGGTACAGAGGCTCTTGAATTGACGTTCCGCGAGAAACCCGATCTTGTCATTTTGGACCTGGGCTTGCCGGATATCGACGGGGTGGATGTAACCCGTCAGATCCGAGAAATGAGCACTGTACCGATCATCATCCTCTCAGTGCGCAACAGCGAGAATGACAAGATCGAAGCACTGGATGCCGGCGCAGATGATTACCTGACCAAACCCTTCAGCATGGGTGAGTTGATGGCGCGGGTGCGCGTAGTCTTGCGGCGCAATGAGCCGCATCAACAGACAGAACTGCTCCAGTCCGGCGACCTGGTGGTGGATATTTCCCGGCACCGGGTTGCGTTGGCCTCTAAAGAAGTGGCACTTACACCGAACGAGTTCGATATTCTGGTGGCACTGATGCAGAACCGTGGGGTGGTGGTGACCCACCGCCAGTTGATCCACCAGGTATGGGGGAGTGTCTATGAGGACGAATCGCGCATGCTGCGGGTGAATATCAGCAACCTGCGCCACAAGATCGAACCCGATCCGAACCGGCCAACGTATATCCTTACTGAACTGGGGGTGGGTTATCGTTTCCGGGATTCGGATGAGGCTGAGTGAGAAAAAGCTTAACCGCCAGGCTTAACCGCTAATTTCGCGAATTTTCACTAAACACAACAAGAACAGTCCACTAATTACACAAATTTCCACGAAATTTTTCTTATTAGACCCATTATTTGATAACCGTGTGTAACGTTCAATTTTGAGAAACGGTTCGGTCATAATTTACTCTATAATATCTGAATAGAGGATGTTGTTTGAATCATTTTTTGTTGGGAACTTCGGGGAGGAGATCGAATGGGATCATTGAATGAGAGTATGCGCGAATACCGGGCACAACTGCAAAAGGGAGTGATCCAGAAAGCCTATAAAGGGTTGATGGAAACCCTGACACGTTTGAGATCTGATCTTGAAAAAGCGCATCCCGAGTATGGGCCAGCCAGCGCACTGTATTTTGGTTATATGGATATGAGCTATTTTTCCCTGTTCCCGAAGAAGCTGAAAGAGCGGGGTTTGAAGATCGCGGTGGTTTACCTGCACGTGGAGGGCCGGTTCGAAGTATGGCTATCGGGTGCCAATCGTAAGGTGGGGGCGGAATACTGGCAGTTGTTCCACGACTCTGGTTGGGAGAAGTACCGGTTAGTTCCTTCACCAAAGGGATCGGATTCGATCATTGAATGTATAATCAATGCCGACCCGGATTTCGATCATCCAGAAACATTGAACCGGCAGGTAGACACTGCTGTTGTTAAATTCATAGATGTAATTGAAGGATTCCTGGCTGAAAAGAATTTATAGCAGTAGAACAGAGGAAATTATGCAGATCACCCTGATCGGACACAGCACTATCCTTATCGAAACCGCAGGTAAAAGGGTCCTGACCGACCCATTCTGGAATACCTGGGGGAACCCGGCTTTTGCACGGGTGGGAACTCCAGCAAAAACGCGCGAGGAGATGGCGGATGTTGATGCTGTGTTGGTCTCTCATGATCACTGGGACCATGTGGATGCGAAATACTTCAAGATGTGCGGCAGCACACCGATCTTCGCACCTTTCCCGGCGAGTGCCATGATCAAACTGATGGGCGGGAAGACGGTCTCCAACATCAATACCGGGACGACCTTTGCAGTAGGCGAGGTTAAGATCACAGTTGTCCCTGCTGTTCATCTCACCCATTCGGTCGGGTATATTCTGCAGAGTGAAGGGAAGACCATCTACTTCGCGGGGGATACTTTCTACAATGGGTTTATGCTTAAGCTCGGCAAGGATTATCAGATCGACGCCGCCTTGATGCCGGTCACGACCTTTCGAATCCCCATGACCATGAATGAGGCCGGGGCCTTGAAGGCAGCACGCACCTTGTACCCTTCGGTTATTCTGCCCATTCACTTGGGCTTGAATCCGCGCTCGCCGCTGATGCGCACCGGTGATTCTGCGGATCATTTTGCCCGCCTGGTTGAGGCAGAGAAGCTTCCGGTGCGGGTGGTACAACTCCAAAACGGGGAAACCTTTTCGATGTAACTTCAAGGATGAAGAAAGTGGAGGGTGAAACGATCAACCCTCCATTATTTTTGCATTCCTTCGGCTCAAACAGAATGATACAGAAATACCGCGAGGTATGACCTTCTACTAAAAATTCCCCTTCTCTTTATGTCTTTTGGGCAATGCAGGCCTGGCAAATTCAAGATATTCTTTGCAGGTCTTTCATTTTTAATAGAAGAGGCCAATATGGAGATCGTCGAACTTAACCCGCAAAGAAAACACGATGCAGTAGAGGTTATTGTTGCTGCATTTTTCGATTATCCGATGTTCGAGCTGTACTTTCCGGACCGCAGCAAGCGCAAAAGGGTGATGACCTGGTATTTGGGCCGGGTACTGGATACTGCGCTGGCTTACGGCGAAGTGTTGACTACCCCTGAGATCAGCGGGGTGATTTTTATCCTACCACCAGGGCACACCAAGATCTCCCAGGTGGAATATATCCGGCAGGGTTTTCTGCCGGCTCCTTTTGTGCTGGGAATCAGGGATTTTGTCCGTTCCCAACTCTTAGAATCTTTTGTGGCTGACGAGCATGAACGACTGATGAAAGGCCGCACACATTATTACCTGTGGGGATTGACCGTGGACCCTTTTCACAAACGTGAAGGGATCGGCAGCGCGCTGCTCAGCCCCCTGGTAGAAAAAGCTGACAGCCAGGGCCTGCCTATTTACCTGGAAACTCACGACCCCAAAAATGTGAACTACTATCAGCGTATGAATTTCAAGCTTCTCAAAACAGTGAACCTTCCGCGCACGGAGGTCCCGCTCTTTTGTATGGTGCGGGAGCCGATAGCGAAATAACGATCAGAGTGAAGAGGGCTACAAACCTTCGGCCTTCTCCATTCTTCTCACCAGGTCGTCGCAGAAGCGCATGGCCGGGATACCGTCGATAATGTCGTGGTCGACGGCAATGGTCAGGTGCAGCTTGTCGCGTTTTTGCCACTGACCGTCGATGAGCTCGGGCTTCTTGTTTAGTGATCCGACAGCGATCAGCAAGGGGTGGATGCCGCTGGGGATGATCCAACCATCGAGGCTGCTGACCATGCCCACCGCGGTGATCATCACCGTACCCATGATCGACTTCATGCGTCTGCCCAGGATGTACTGCTTCCAGAAGATCAGGCGGATCCACTGTGGAACAGCGGCGGCAGCTCTCAACCAGAAAGGTTCGCTGGATTGGCCCAGGACGTAATTCCCCTGTTCCTTGACCAACTGGTCGCGGGCAGCCTGGATCTCTGTGTTGATCTCGGCAGCCGATTTGAGATTGGCCGAGCGCACCACCACCGGCAGGGGGACTGCCGTGCCGTTGATCTCCTTTTCGATGGTTAGTGAAACATCCACATCGTCATAGACCATTATGCGGTTGCCGCTCAGGCGCACCCCGTTCAGCGGGGGATGGTCCAGCACGGTCAGGGCTGTCACTTTGGCTAGCCAGGAGGCCAGGGTTACTTTATTTCCGGAGCCGCGGCTCTCTTTGATCTTGTGCAGGGCTTCTGTTATATCCACCTCGACCAATCCGCGCACATAATGCTTCTGCGCGCCCAGTTTGCCGATATCAAAGGTAAACTGGCGGGAGGGTGGAAAGGTGAGAATGCGGGGGGAGTTTGAGGACATAATTTATTATCCCTTAAAAAGTTATATAAATGCAATTTTACTAATAGTACCCACCACGCGATAGGGAAAGCTTAGCGAACCGAGGTGGGTTATTTATTTTTTCAATATTACATTCCTCACTAGCAAATCAACTTATTTCTCCCTATACTATTAATTGGCTGGTGGTTTTACCAGATTCTTGTATTAAGAAAATGAATAGATGAACCTTCCGCTCAAACCATTGCAAGTAGAAAGTCTCAAAGACGCCTGTGTCAGAAAGCTCGAGGAATTGATCCTTTCGGGCGAATTGAAGGTGGGCGAACGTCTGCCATCGGAGCGCGATTTTGCACTGAGCCTGGGGGTGAGCCGCCCGGTACTGCATGAGGCGCTGGTGGACCTGTCGGCGAAAGGGTTAGTCTCGATCCTGCCGCGGCGGGGTGTGGTAGTGAACGATTACCGTGAGTCTGGTTCAATGGCCATTCTCACTTCTCTCCTTTCTTATCACAACGGGCAATTCGATCCGAAGCTGACTTCAAGTTTGTTTGCCATGCGCCTGCTCGTCGAGCGAGAGACCGCCCGCCTGTGCGCAGAGGTCATTACTCCCGATCAGGCAGATTCGCTGAGAAGGATCGTTGCCAGCGAGAATGCCTCTGACCGTAGCGATCTGAATTCCCTGGTCAAGCTGGATTTTGATCTTCATTTGCAGGTTGCGGTCTTTTCAGGCAACCTGATTTATCCTCTGATCCTCAATTCGTTTGTAGCGGTTTATACCCATTTCACCACTGAGTTTTATGACCGCTGTCGTTTTACCCCCGTAATTGGCGAAGTGTACGCATTCCACCAGGGGCTGGTCGAGGCGATATGTGAACATCAGCCTGACCGTGCCGCCCGGATCATGTCGGAAATGCTTGCCCACGGCGAGCAGCACTTGTTGGACTTGTTCGGCAAAAATAAATAAGGAGGTTCGCAGTAATGACTACAGTCGCTTACGAAAAACCAAAGTACACCATCAAACAGCCAAAATCTCTATCAGAGCGGGTACGCTGGCTGAGAGATTATTATTTCCAGGGCGCCCAGCGCAACTGGAATAATGAGGCTACTTCGTGGACCACCGGTACCCCGTGGGATTTTCAGTACAATGAGCTGACCTTCTACATTGTGCCGGAGACGTATTTCTACCTTCCCACATTTAAATCCTCGTTCTGCCAGACTGCCAAAAAGGTGGAACTCTGCCCGGGGTTCTGGAATATGAGTCTGCCTGAACGGCGCGCCTGGTTCCTGCGCGAGACAATGGTGAAATATGTGCCCAAAGAGGTACTGCCTGGTGACCTGGTCGCAGGCGGCCGCTTCAATGTGCAGACTTCAATGTGCCTGACCCGTACTGAAGCCAAGGAGTACAACCGCCTGGTTTCCGGAAAGGGCGGAGTAAGAGAAGCGATGCTGTGGTATCACAATCACGGTTTTGGCAACTGCGGAGCTACCAGCGGTCACCTGGTCATCGGCTACGAATCGGTGATGAAAAAGGGCTGGAAAGGTATTGCTGCAGAACTGGATTCTTTCTACCAAAAACTCTCCCCTGAAGAGCAAAAGGGCAAAAAAGGTGCCCAATTGCGAGCTATGCGTATCGCGGCTGATCTGCCTCGACAGTTGGCTTCTGAATACAAAAAGGTGCTGACCGATTTGGCCACAACAGAATGCGACCCGGCACGTAAAGCGGAGTTGGAAGCGATGGCTGACAACCTGACACGTGTGCCATGGGAACCCCCCGTGACCTTCTGGGAAGCGGTACAAACCCTGTGGCTCAGCCATATGTTGGTAATGTCGGATGAGAACTATCCCGGCCCGGGTGATTCCTTCGGGCGGATCGATCAGTATCTTTATCCATTCTGGAAGAGATCTCTGGAAGATGGAATGGACCGAGAATTCGGCAAGGAGATCTTGAAGTGCTTCTGGATGCACTGTAATTATGCTTATGACGCCTTCATTAAGACCGGCGATCAGGGCATCACTGCCGGGTATGGTCAGCTCTTCACCATTGGCGGAGTAGGGCCTGAGGGCAGCGATATGACCAATGACTTAACCTATGCTTTCCTTGAGGTGTTGGATGATATGTCGCCGATCCTTGAACCCAAGCCCAATGTACGTCTGCACAAGGGAACGCCAGAAAAGCTGCTCGACAAGGTGGTAGATATGATCTCGACCAGCCAGGGAGCGCCGTTCCTGCTCAACTTCGATGAGCGATCTATGGCTGGTATGATGCTCGAAAGCCGCAAGGCTGGAGTGGAAAAGTACATCAATGAGAATACCGTCTTCGATTACGCTCCGGTAGGCTGCCTGGAAAACACCATGTCCGGCAATGACCGTTCCGGCACGGTGGACAACAACCTTAACCTGTTCAAAGCCGTAGAGCTGGCTCTCACCGGCGGTTATGATCTGAACCCCTTTGTCGATTCGATCACCGGCAAGATGGAACCTCTCAAATTGATCGGCGAATCGACCGGCGATCCGCGGACATTCACCACCTGGGAGCAATTCTGGCAGGCTTACGCAGCACAGACCCGATCGATCGTTAAACGCAGTGTTGCGCTGTATGAGAAATCTGAATCAGTGCGGGCGAAATTCTTCCCCACACCATATCTTTCCTGTCTCGAAAAAGGCTGCGCCGAGAAGGGCATGGATATCACCGAAGGTGGTACAGAGCTGAACTTCGTCACCATTGAGGGAGTCACCTTTGCCACCACGGTGGATTCACTTCTGGCAGTGAAAACCCTGGTCTTTGAAAAGAAGATCTGCAATATGGATGAACTGATCAAGGCTTTGCGGGATAACTGGGTTGGACATGAAAAACTGCAGGCAGTAGCCCTTAACAAAACACCCAAGTACGGCCGCGATGATGACGGGGCTGACGCGATGGCCAAAGCTGTCATGGACCTGTGGACTGAAGAGACCTGGAACTACAAGACCATTTCGACAAACCGTCAGTTCCGGCCGGGTATGTTGAGCTGGAACTACTGGATCGCATATTCCGATATTTTACCGGCGAGTCCGGATGGACGCGCCAAAGGAAAGTTCCTCTCCAATGCCATTTGCCCTTCCAACGGTGCGGATACCAACGGACCGACCGCAAACGTCAACTCAGTGGGTAAAGTCCTGGGCGGACGGGCGGAAGATGGGAAAGGCGACTGGTTGGATTACTACAATTCGCTGCCAAACGGAGCGAGCCATACCATCAGTTTTAATCCCTCGATCCTTCGAGATCCCGAACACCGCGAAAAGTTCAAAGCTTTTCTGCATGGATATATTGAGAACGGCGGCACCGCTTTACAGGTGAACATGATCGATGCCGACATGCTGCGCGATGCTCAACAGCACCCGGAGGAATACCGACACTTGCTTGTACGTGTGACCGGTTATAACGCTTACTTCACCGCCATTGGCCGTGAACTGCAGAATGAGATCATCGCCCGTGAAAGCCACAATATGTGTTAGAGGCCGAAACTATGACTGACACTGCCGCCGGTTTTATTTTGCACCTGCAACGCCTCTCCACGGAGGATGGGCCCGGGCTGCGTACAACTGTATTCTATAAAGGCTGCCCGCTGGCCTGTCAGTGGTGCCATAACCCGGAAAGTATCTCACCCCGCCCACAGGTACAGTGGATTGCCGCACGTTGTATTGGCTGCGCCAGCTGTATTGAGGCTTGCCCGGTTGGAGCACTTAAGCTGACTGAATCTGGTTTGCTGCGTGATCGAGCAATCTGTACGGTTTGCGGGGACTGTGTGGGGGCCTGTCCGACTGGCGCAATGGAACTGCTGGGGAGATCAGTTGCCGCCGATGAATTAGCAAAGGAACTCTTTAAGGACCGCGCATATTTCAAGAAGTACGGCGGCGGCGTGACCCTCTCGGGAGGCGAACCTACTCTGCAGCCGCGCTTCACGCATGACCTGTTGGCCGCACTCAAAGGAGCCGGACTACATACCGCGCTGGATACCTGCGCCCTGTGTTCCCCGGCTGTGCTGGCAGACCTGTATCCGCTGGCCGACCTCTTCCTGGTAGACCTTAAGCTGATCGATCCGGCTGAGCACAAGGCCTGGACCGGGGCGCCGCTGGAACCCATCCTGGCCAACCTGCGTTGGCTTGCCGGGCAGATCCGGAATGAGGATAGCCAGAAGAAGCTGTGGCTGCGCACTCCACTTATTCCTGGTGCAACGTGTACCCGAGAGAACCTGGCCGGAATCAGCGCATTCTTGAAGGCGGAGCTCGACGATTGTATTGGCCGTTGGGAAATGTGCGCTTTCAATAACCTTTGCCGTGATAAATATGCGCGACTGGACATGGAATGGCGATTCCAGACCGCACAGTTGATGACCCGTACTGAACTCGACCAGGCCCTGACCTGGACGGTCAGCGGCGGCTTTGACCCGAAGCGCACCTTTGTCACTGGCGCTGCCAAAACCGAAGATTAATCGTCCTTTTAGGAGGAATATGGATCCGAAAAAGTACCCGTTAGAAAAGTTTTCCGAGCAGGATATCGAGGATATGCTGCCCGCAATGAAGATCGGCATTCTGGGAACAGTAACCCCGGAAGGACTGCCGCATCTGACCATGATCACTACCCTGATGGCCAGTTCGCCAAGCGAGGTGGCTTTTGGGCAGTTCATCACAGGCGTCAGTAAGGAATATATACGTAAAAATCCGCGTACAGGGTTCCTGGTGATGGGGTTGGATAAATCTTTCTGGACCGGGCGCGCCGACTATACCCATTCCACCAAGAGCGGCAAGGAGTATGATTTTTACAATAACGAACCGCTTTTCCGTTACAACTCCTACTTCGGTATCAATACGGTCCACTATCTGGACCTCAAGGGGCAATCTGGTAAGCATCCACTGCCGATGAACCGGGTGATCTTCGCGGCTGTGAAAACCCTTATCGGACGCAGCCTTGCGTTCAGAAAATCCAAAAAGAAAGTGATGAACGAATGGACGCAGGCATTCATCACCAAGTTGGACAGCCTGAAATTTATCGGTTATGTGGATGCCGAGGGGTATCCGGTGATCATACCGGCCATCCAGGCCCAGTGCCTGGATTCGGAGCATGTGGTTTTCTCCTTCGGGGCTTTCGGTGATGAACTGGCACAGATCCCCCCATACACTCCAGTGGCAGTGTTCTGCATGAAGTTGAGTATGGAAGATGTGCTGGTGCGCGGTACCTACCAGGGAACCAAACGCCTGGGAGGCGTGAAGTGCGGGGTCGTGCAGGTGGATTGGGTATACAACGCCATGCCGCCCAAACCGGAGCAGATCTACCCGGAAGTACCGATCAAGACCGTAACCGAGTTTTAGAGAAGAAAATGTAATAAACAGCCGGGCTTGGTAAGATGAAGCCCGGCTGTGGAGTTAAATTTGAGTTCAGATTATTAAGGTACAATCAACGGAGTTTAAAATTCATCACAGGAATATGTTCATGTCAGAAATTAAAAATGTAATCTTTGACTTCGGGGGAGTCTTGATCGAGTGGAGTCCGTACCTGCTTTATCGCAAGGTGCTGCCCAATGATACAGAGATCGAGCGCTTTTTGCAGGAAGTTCATTTTTATGAGTGGAATTACAGCTTCGACCAGGGCTATCCCTTTGAGATGGGGATTGCCGAGATGTGCCGGCGTTTTCCGGAGCGGGCTGACCTGATCCACATTCTGGCGGAGCGTTGGCTGGAGACGCTGGGGGTGACCTACGAAGCGAATATCGCCATGATCAAGGATCTCAAGGGGCGAGGAGTGCCGGTGTTCGGGTTGAGCAACTGGGGGGCGGAGACGTTCGAGCGCACACGCCAGAAGTTCCCGTTCTTTGACCTGTTCGACGACCGGGTGATCTCTGGCGAGGTGAAGATCGCCAAACCCGATCCTCGCATCTTTAACCTGCTGCTGGAACGCAACAAGCTGGATCCGCAGCAGTGTCTCTTCATCGATGATAATGAGGATAACTGCCGCACTGCACGTACGTTGGGGATCACACCGGTGCTGTACCAGAATTCCAAACAGGTGCGCGGGGAGTTGGTGGAGCGCGGACTGCTGCAGTAGGATTTTTTGACAATTATTTAGACCGGGGCACAGCATGCTGTGCCCCTACTTTTTTAATGGGGAGAATTACGAAGAATGTCCGTTTGCCATGCGAGATTGTGATTGAATTCATGGCGGGGGACGATTCGTGAATCACCCCTACGGATTCTGTTGAATTTATATTACAAATTTGGGGCGAACAGACGTTCGCCCCTACGGTTATAAAAAGCAGGGGCAATTCAGATCGAATTGCCCCTTCGAGATCAAAGGTTTTAAGCTTTGGGCTGCTGCTGGGTGATGCAGTGGATGTTGCCGCCGCCGAGGAGAATCTCGCGGGCGAAGACAGTGACCACTTTGCGATCGGGGAAGAGCTTTTGCAGGGTTTCCTGCGCAGCTTTATCCTGGGAATCGCCGAAAGCGGGCATGACGATGCCGCCGTTGCAGATGTAGAAGTTGATGTACGAAGCGGCCATGCGGTCGCCTTCTTCACGCGGCAGGGTACCGTCCACAGCGTCCACGCCTTCGCTCTCTTCTTTAGTGATGAGAACGGGGCTGGGGGTATGGACTTTGACGATCTCCAGTTTGCGGCCTTTGGCGTCAACGGAGGCCTGTAGGATCTCATAGTTCTCGTGAGAGATCTCATACTGCGGATCGTTCTTGTCATCGGTCCAGGCCAGGGCGACCACGCCCGGGCGGATAAAGCAGCAGATGTTATCGACGTGGCCGTTGGTCTCATCGTTATAAATACCGCGGTTCAGCCAGATGACTTTCTTGAGGTTGAGGTACTCAGAGAGGGTCTCTTCGATCTCTTCCCGGGTCATTTCGGGGTTGCGGTTCTCGTTGAGCAGGCATTCTTTGGTGGTGATGAGGGTACCTTCGCCGTCCACATGGATGGAACCGCCTTCGAGCACCATCGGGGCTTTGTAGCGGTCAACACGTTCGATGTCGGCTACCTTGCGGGCGACCAGATCGTCCTGGTCCCACGGGAAGTACAACCCGCCGATGAGTCCGCCCCAGGCATTGAAGTCCCAGTCAATAGCGCGGGCTTCTTTGCCGTTGACCACGAAAGTCGGGCCGCAGTCGCGCATCCAGGAATCGTCGTTGGACATCTCGACCACACGGATATTGGCGGGGAGCATGCCGCGGGCGTTGCTGAACTGCGCGCGCGAAACGCACATCGTGACCGGTTCGAACTGGCTGATAGCGGTGGCGACATCGACGAAAGCTTTTTGCGCCGGTTTGGCGCCGTTGCGCCAGTTATCCGGGCGTTCCGGCCAGATCATCCAGGTGCCGGCATGCGGCTCAAATTCGCCCGGCATGCGGAAACCGTCTTTTCTTGGAGTGCTTTCGATCAAAGCTGACATTTTTCCTTCTTTCTGATACCAGTAATTTATGCAGGTTTATTCTTGGAACTGACTTTCATGAGGACTTCACCCACCACCAGGGTGATCACGACACCGATGATGATCGGGCCGGCGTACGACCAATCGATCGGAGTGCCGGGAACCCAGACGAACAAAATTGTAGCGGCGAGAATGAAGAACTCACAGACGACTGCTGCGACAGTTGCCAGACCTTTGCCGCCGGGGAAGCGATATGGCCGCTCGACATTTGCGTCAATTTTGCGCAGTTTGAGGAATGCGGGGAAGAGCATCAAATATGGCATCAAGAAGACGATGGAGCTGAAGGCGAACAGGGTCCAGAAGAGGTCAGAAGCAGAACCGGCCATGAAACCGTAGATGATGACGACTGCTGAGGAGACGATACCGGTGATGATGAAAGCACCGACCGGGGTCTTGTGAACGGGATGCTCGCGGCCGAAGATGGCGGGTAATTCGTTCTCTTTGGCGGCTTCAGCAGCGGTGCGGTTGGCACCCATCGTCCAGGTGACCATATTGGCCAGGAAGGAGTACAGTACGGCAACGCCCAGGATGGTTACGACCACTGCGCCAAAGCCTGTGCTGCCGAGAAGGATCTTGAGGGTATCGATGATACCGGAGATCAGTCCGAGTTGGTCCATAGGCAGGGCTAACAAAATGCCGATGGTTCCCAGCAAGTAGAAGACGGCAATCAATCCGCCGGCGATAAGAATGGCACGGGGAATATCCTTGCTGGGATTCTTCATTTCGCCGGAGGCGCCGGACATTAATTCAAAGCCCATGAAGTTGTAGATGATGACGGGCAGGAAGGCCAGACCGGCATCCCAGGTGGGAAGCATGTTCTTAAAGGAGAGGTCATTGGCTACTCCGTGATGACCGGCATAAATTACGGCGCCGATACCAATGACGACCATAATGACGGCTTTGATGATGGCGCCAATATTTGGGACCCATTTGCTGGTTTCCAGAGTTTTGGAACCGATCCAGACGGTGACCCAGGTCATCACAATGGCGATACCGATCTGCAGCCAGAGGCTCATATCGGGGAAGAACAACTGGGCGAACATGCCAGCGAAGAGAATATAAACGGAGGGCATCCACAGGGCCACATTGATCCAATACAGCCAGGTGGTTCGAGCTGCCCATTTTTCACCGAAGGCTTTCTTGACCCAGATGTACAGGCCGCCCTGGTCGGGATAGGTGGTACCCAATTCAGCGGTGATCAGGCCGTAGGGAACAAAGAAGAGCAAGAGGGTGATCACCCACCAGGAAATGCTGGAAGGCCCGATCTTGGCGGATGCGGTCAGTGTATCCATCACCAGGATGGCACATACAGTGAAAAGTGTCATGTCCAGGCTGCGGAGCACTTTGTTGAAACCGGATTTCTTTTCGGGTGTTGCTGTAGAAACTGTCATCAAATCCTCCAAAAGTTAATCCTGCTCGCTGCAGGTTTATTTTTAGAAATGGCTTTCCAGGAAATCCTGGACCTGCCCGGCATGGAAGGCTTTCTGTTCGGCAGTGGCGCGTTTGAGACGGGGATAGACCAGCCAAACGAGCAAACCTTTTTCGGTATGCAGGCGGTTCTCAGCCTGATCAAAGATCACGGAATGCTCTGAATCCATGACCTCATCGGTAGCTTCAACGCCGCGGGAGGCGGGCAGGCAGTGCATGAATTTGACATGGGCGGGGGCGTGCTTGAGCAGGTCCATATTTACCTGGTAGCGCGGCATGAAAGCGGCACGGCGATCGGGGATCTCGGCTTCCTGACCAACCCACCACCACAGATCGGTGTAGATGAAATCGGCATCCTTGACGGCGTCTACGGGGTCTTCAGTGACGTGCACGGTACCGCCGGAAACCTTGCAGTTGTCTTCAGCGATCTTCATCCATTCCGCAGGGGCCTGGTATTTCTTGGGGGCGGCGTGAGTGAAGTGCATGCCCAGTCTGGTGCAGATGAACATGAGGGAGCTGAGGACGTTGGTAGCGTCGCCGACAAAGGTGACGTTGAAATCCTCTAATTTCTTGCCGGCAGGGGCGTGTTCGATCATGGTCAGAACATCGCAGACGACCTGGGTGGGATGGTTGTAATCGGTGAGGCCGTTGATGACTGGAACGGTGGCGTATTTGGCCAATTCGGTCATGGTCTCGTGCTTGAGGGTACGGGCCATGATGACATCCACGTAGCGAGAAATGACCTGCGCGGTATCACCCAGGGATTCGCGCACACCCAGGTGGATCTCACCGGGTTTGAGGTAGAGGGCATGCCCGCCCAGTTCAGCCATACCCACTTCGAAAGAGCAGCGGGTACGAGTGGAGGGTTCCTCGAAGATCATGGCCAGGCTGGCACCTTCGAGCAGTTTGGGAGTGGCGCCCTGTTTATCTGCCTGTTTGATCATGCGGATCAATTGGATCAGGTCGAGCAGCTCCTCTTTGGAAAGATCTTGTGTATCGATAAAGTGCTTCAGTTCCATATCAGTACCCTTTCGGAATTTAGAAATTTTAAAAACAATATCCGGCTCACACCGGATATTTAATACTCATCATCATTTTCTTCTGCCCGAAAATCATCATCCCTGGGCGTCCATTCATCAATGTTCCGAATGATCCTGGGAACCAGCGAATAACCGCGGATCTGTACCCCTTCGATAGCAGGGAGTTTCTTCCTCAAGAATTCCCGCAAGCCTTCGTTGTTTTTGAAACGGCACTCAATGGAAAGGTCTTTGGTACCCTCACCGTAAGCAATATAGGAGATTTCGGTCATGGTGAGGAAGCGCTGGATGACCTCTTCTTCCTTCTCTTCGTCCACTTCGAGGAAGATATCCACCGCGGTTGTGTATCCGAACACTTCCGGATCGATGATCGCGGTCAGTCGCACCACGCCCAATTTGACCAGCCGGTCGATGCGCTTGCGGATGGTGCGTTCGTTGGCGTTCAAGGCGCGTGCGATCTCGGATGCCGAAAGACGGGCATCTTTGTGCAGAGCGGTTATGATCTTGTGGTCAAGCTGGTCGAATTGTTTCTCTATCATAATTCTTCCGATTCGGAATTTGTATGTTCCATATCGGCAATAATATAGCACAGTTTCGGACTGATTACAATAGGCAGTTCTAAGATGTCCACTAATTACACGAATTTCCACAAAAGGAGCTACCACTAATTAAACTAATAAGGCTAATAAACTCTAAGATTTATTGGGAAAAGCATTAGCGACAATTGGCGTAATTGGCGGCTTAGTTTTCTTGCTCTTCCGTTTGTGCCTCGTGTTGAAAGAACTGACCACGAACTGCACGAACGACACGAAAGGGAGAACGCTAATTACACAAATCAGGCTAATTTACACTGAAGATTATCTGGAAAGAATGTGTGATCTTTAGAGAAATTGGCGGTTTGAGGTTCTCTTTGTTTTTCCTGGTTTTACAAATTGTGCCCTTTGTGCCTCGTGTTGAAAGAACTGACCACGAACTGCACGAACGACACGAAAGGGAGAACGCTAATTACACGAATCAGGCTAATTTACACTGAAGATTATCTGGAAAGAATGTGTGATCTTTAGAGAAATTGGCGATTTGAGGTTCTCTTTGTTTTTCCTGGTTTTACAAATTGTGCCCTTTGTGCCTCGTGTTGAAAGAACTGACCACGAACTGCACGAACGACACGAAAGGGAGAACGCTAATTTACACGAATAAGACTAAATAACACTAAGGTTTAATGGAAAAAGCATTAGCGACAATTGGCGGTTTGGTTTTCTTTGTTTTCTTGCCTTTTCCATCGTGTCCTTGGTGCCCTTAGTGTTAAATTAAAAAAAGGGAATCCACGATGGGATTCCCTTGTAGATCAGGTGAAAAACGGTTATGCAGGCTGGCCTTTTTTGAAGAGGACAGGCATGAAGGGGAGGACCAGGAACATGAGAGCGGCGAAGACGAGGAAGGCAACCGGGTAGCCGGCAGATTTGGCCACCGCACCGCTGACCGCCAGGCCGATGCCCTGTCCGATGTTGGTGACAGCCATCATGATGGAATACATCGAAGCCGCAATACTGGGCTGTGTGTATTTCATGGCCAGCGCGAAGTAGATCGCCTGGGAGGTGCCATAAGCGATGCCAAAGAGGATGGCTGCCACGAAGGCAAAGGGCAGGTTGGTTGCCACAGCCAGCAAAACAAGCGTGGGGACAACGGTGAGGATACTGACCCAGATGGCGGTCTTATCGTTAGTCCGGTCCATGATCAAGCCACCCAGCAGGCCGCCCGTAACACAGCCGATGCCCCAGACCGTGGTGATCAATCCGGCAGTGCTGAGGCTGATGTGCAGTTTAGCTGTAAAAGACGGGTTGATGATCTGGTTCGCGCCAACGATGACCATAAAGATCACAAGTCCGACAGCCGCCGCGGCCAGTACCTGCTTGTTCTTGAATGATCCAAAAGCTTTCCAGTTGAAGCGTTCATCTTCTGACCGCACACCCTCTTTGATGAAGAAAAGAAGGACGAACGGGATGAGAGTGAGTGCCGCCAGGAAGTAAAACACCGGAGGCCAGCCGATCTTTTCGGCAATGAAGCCGGCCGCAGAAGCGGCTACGATCACGCCTACGGCGCGGCCGCCGACCATGAATCCCTGCAAAGTGCCTTTTTCATTGAGCGGGGTGATATCCAGTGCCAGTCCATCGGCACAGGTATCGAAGAAGGCCATGCCGAGCTGTAGAACAAAGGCGATGGCTACAAATCCCCAGTAATGTGCTCCCGGGTTGATGCGGGCGACGATAAGCAAGCAGACAAACTGAATGATCAGCCCGATGGCGATATAAGGCTTGCGGTATCCCCAGCCGAACAGGTTGAATCGGTCGCTCAACATCCCGAAGAAGATCTTGAGAACGAACGGAATGAGCGCGATGGAAGAAAAGATCCCGATCTTCGCGATATCGATGCCATTGTTTAAAAGGTAGAGGGCATTTAAAGAGGCAAAATAGCCCAGGATGATGCCCTCAGCAAAATAAATAAGAGCAAAGAAAGAAAAGCGCAGCACTTTACTTTGAGGTTTCATTATGAATTCCTGAGATAGGGAGATAAAAGAATATCCCTCATTATACAGGAGACTTCAAAAATGCAACCCAGTAAAGCGCTATCTGATCATTACGCGGTTGTAGGCGAGTGTTGTTCTGAACGCAGCGGAGTATTTTGGGCAACTTCAGCCTGCGCTTTGCGCCAGCGCGAAGCGACAAAATTGATCTTCAATGAGGTAGGAACAAGCGCACTGATTGCCCAGAGGAACTTGTTCGCCCAGCCGGGGATATAGACCGCACGGCCTTTCAATGCTTTTTTCAGCGTACTTTCAGCGGTTTTATATGTATCGACAGTTGTAGCCCAGCCCCAGAATCCCTGGGCGAAAATGGCGCGCATGCAGGCTTCCGTGGTGGGCATCCCCCCGGGACACAGAGCGGTTACCGTTCCAAAGTCGCGGATCTCCTCGCGCAGGGCCAGGGAGAAATCGAGGAGGAAACGTTTGCTGGCGGCATATGTGGCTTTGAAGGGCATCGGGTAAAACCCGGCCATGGAGCAAACATTGATCAACCGAAATTTTTGCGACGGGTCCCTGAGCTGAAGGACCTCGTGGGTCATATCCATGTTGGCCACCAGGTTTACGTTGAGCACGCGCAGCGCCTGTTCACGGCTGATCTGTGGATAAGCACCTTCAAAATCCAACCCGGCCACGTTGATCAGTCCCCAGAAGGCGAGACCGCTTTGTTTCAACTGCTCAAAGAAGGCAGTCCTTTGTTCCTCGCGGCGCAAGTCGCAAGGAAAATATCGAACTTCAACTCCAGAAAACGCGGATGTGCGCTCGGCAAGCTCCTGGCCGGCTGACGAAACATCGGTCAGGACAAGGTCAAATCCTTTCCTGGCTGCCGCAGCAGTGAACGCACTTCCCAGCCCGCCGGCAGCACCTGTGATCAATAGAAAGCTTTTCATTGTTTTATATACTCCTGTAAATCAAATGATTCAATCACTTGATTAAATATAACGAGCATTTTATAATTTGTCAATCGCATAATTCAACCAGTTGGTTGAAACAGATTGACTTTTCAGGAGAAACCCATAAAATGAACCCTATGAATACCAATTTTGACCTATCGGGGAAGACAATTGTAGTTACCGGGGCCAGCTCCGGCATTGGCTGGCAGGCCGCACTGGAGTTTTGCCGCTGCGGTGCAAGCGTCATCGGGGTGGGGCGGGATACCGAGCGCTGTGTAGAAGCCCGGCAGAAGATCCTGACAGCCTGCCCGGATGCGAAGATAAGATATTTACTGGCTGATCTTTCGCGGCAATCGGAGGTACGCCGGCTGGCGGACGAGATCAGGCTGGTACTCAAAGAGACTTCCTGCAGGCTGGATGTTCTGGTCAATAACGCAGGGACGTTCGTAGATACTCTGACGCTAACCGAGGACGGAATTGAGAAGACCATCGCGGTCAATCATTTAGCGCCATTTCTACTCACATATCTTCTGCTACCTGAATTGAAAGCAAATCCGGAGAGCCGGGTACTTACCGTCAGCTCTGGGTCGCATTACCGGACATATATTAATCCCGCCCGGCTGCGCAAGCCGTTGGTTTACAATTGCTTATGGGCGTACAAGGTCTCAAAATTGTGCAATGTGCTTTTCAGCCTGGAATTGAACGAGCAAACCGGCTGGAAGGCGCCGATCTCCTTTGCGATCGACCCCGGGCTGGTCAATACCGAGATCGGTCTGAAAGGCACTGGCAGCCTGGTCAGCCTGGTATGGCAGATGCGCCAGAAAAGCGGGGTGGATGTCTCCGTCCCGGCGGCGACTATTCTCCATGCGGCTGCCAGTCCGGAGGCTGCCAACTCAAAGGAAGTGTACTGGTATCTATCTGCACCGAGAAAAGCCAGCCGCAATGCTTTAAATAAAAAATTGGCGCTTGCACTCTGGCTGGAATCTTGCCGCCTGTGTCATATTGATGTGTAAAAGGAAATGAGAATGGAAAATTCAGCAGAAGAAAAGATCCTGGTGGCGGCGATTGAGTGCGTTGAAAAATTCGGGTTTCAGGAGACGACCAACCGCAAGATCGCCGAGATCGCCGGTACGAACAGCGCCGCGATCAACTATTACTTCCGCAGCAAAGAAGTGCTCATTCAGAAGGTGATGGAACGCACCCTGGCCAATGCTTTCGATTGGCAGGATTTTGCCGCGATCGAAGCAAAGGATCCGCTGGAACGGTGTATCGCGATCTTTGACCACCTGGTTGAAGGAGCCGTGAATTATCCAGGCATCACCCGGGCCCACTTCTACGATCTGCTGATGGCGGGAAATTACGACAGCCCGGTGGTGAAGAATCTGAACGAGTTTGTGATGCGCCTGGGCAATGATCTGCAGGAACATGGGGCGAAGATGGACCGAAAAGCATTGGAAACCGCCTGCCAGCAGCTTACTGCTTCGATCTTCTTCATGGCACTCAGCCCCAGAATCTTTGCCGACGGATTCGGATTGGACCTGGGAGACCCACGACAGCGCCGCGAATATCTAACCTCCCTGGTTGGCTCCCTTTTGAAGTGATCGAAGAATGCAACCTTTATTTGTTTGCCAGCGTATACTGGTAGGGTAGATGACCACAATAGCTCCTCCGTCACTGGTATCCGCAGGGAATTGTCTTTATAATTGACTCATTCGTTCAATTCCAGTCAGGCATGGGTGGGGGCAAGCGAATCATTTTTACCTGATATCAGTATCTGAAAGGTGAAGAAGTTTTTATGAACAAATACTCGGCAGCGAACAAAACATCAAACGAAGAGCTAGAAAAATTCGTATCCACCCTTACAGATGAACAATTGACTACCCGGATGCCCGCGGATTGGACGGTCTCAGGAGTGCTGGCCCATTTAGCATTCTGGGATTTCCGAGCGATTACTTTGATCCAAAAATGGCAGGCTGAAGGAGTTGGCCCATCAGCGATCGATACTGATGTGATCAATGAAGTCTCCAGACCTTTCTGCAATGCCATTGACCCCAGGGAAACGATCCGATTGATGTTGGAGTATGCCCGCCAACTGGATGCGCTGGTTGAATCTTTATCTCCCGAGTTTTTCGACCGAATCGAAGAGAATAGGACAACGGTTCGCCTGGGACGCGGTCATCATCGTTACGGGCACATGGCAGATATCAAGCAAGCCTTAGGGATCAATTGAACTTTCCCCGCCATAATGGTACATATATATCAGGTAACCCGATAAAATGAGCATAAACCCAGAAAATCCCGGAGAAGAAATTAAGAAACCCCAAAAAAGCCGTTCCCAATCGGTCTATATATTAATTTTGTCCGTTCTGATCATGGTCCTTGCAGGTGTTTTCTTTACCCAGGATTTAGAGAAGGTCAAGAACTTCATAAAGGATGCAGGGGCCTGGGGAATCGTCATCAGTATTCTGATCTACGCGCTTTTAGGAGTAACCCTGATCCCCTCTGAACCGCTGACTTTATTTATTGGGGCCTTGTTCGGTCCATTATGGGCTACCTTGATTGCGGGTGTGGGTAATACAATGTCCGCGTTCATTGAATACTACCTGGGGACAAATGTTGGTTCGGCGACCAATTTTGCCGAGAAAAAAGAAAAGTTGCCCTTTGGATTAGGGAAGATGAAAGTTGAATCTCCGCTTTTCCTGATCGGTGCCCGCATGATTCCCGGGTATGGCCCTAAGATTGTCAGCATGATGGCTGGCATGTACCGGGTACCTTTGTTGCGTTACCTGTGGACAACAGCGATCCCCATTTTTACTGGATCGGCGATATTTGCTTTTGGTGGATTTGGTATCGGGTTATTAACCAAACTTTGATGTTACTTGATTGATTGTTCAATTTACAGATTATTTACGCGTAGCTTTCTTAAAAAGCTTTATACTGTCTTTGCTGATCAAATATATTGCACAATGCAATTATATTGGTAAATCCTTATTGCTATGATGAAGTGATGTCCTTTTATCCGCAAACAATAATTTATTCATTTTTATTAAGTTTCTGCCTGGCTTTTCTCTTCTTTTCCTGGCCTCGAAAGCAGATGCCCGGGGTGCGCTTTTTAATTTCTCATCAATTATTCCTCGCCTTCTGGCTGATCTGCCTGATCGGCGAGAGCCTTTCTTATTCCGCTGCAACCAAGATCCTCTGGTCTCAGATCAGTTACCTGGGGTTCCCCCTGGCCATACCCTTTTTTGTTCTATTTGTGATTGAGTATTCCACACAGTCAAAGATCAACAGTACGTTTATTATGTTGATCCTGACTATCCCGGTCCTGACCTGCCTGGCAGGGGTTACAAATCCATGGCATCATCTGATCTGGAAAAATGTTTACTGGGGGGCATTAAGCTTAAATCTTCTAGTTTATGAGCATGGGATCTTTTACGCTGCCTATGTGATCTATTGTGTGTTCCTTTCTCTTTTTGGGTTTGGCGTATTATTTAATCGAATCCAGAGAAGTCAAAGTCCATTTCGCAGCCAATTGTTCATCCTTTTGCTCAGTGGAATATTCCCGTTGATCACATGTCTCTCGTACGCTACCAATGTGATGCCGGTTATGGGACTGGATTATTCAACCTTCGGATTCCTGATCACTTACCTGTTTTTATCGATCGGCCTCTCCAGTTACCGTTTGCTCGACCTGGTCCCCGTGGATATCAGCAATTTGATCAAACAATTTCAGGATGGAATGATCATTATTGATACCCGGGAACGGGTCGTCGAGATCAATCAACGGGCCCTTGAATTACTAAAGATCACCGACTTTCCCATCATCGGGCAGAAGGTCCAAAATATTATTCCCTGGAAAATAGAATTTGAACGGACAAATCATCTTGCCCGAACATTTGATGTCTGTTTTGATGAAGAGAGAGGGACCTACTATCAAATCCAGGTTTCCAATCTTACGAATAGCGGAATGACTCATGTGGGTTTCTTATTTGTTTTAAGGGATATCAGCCTGAGTAAGCAGACACAGATCCAGTTGAAATTGGCAAACCAGAGATTGCAGAATCAGGTTACCGAAATCAGCAGTTTGAAAGAATTGCTGCAGGACCAGGCGACCCACGACTCATTAACAAACCTGCACAACCGCCGGTTGATGGATGAGGTATTGAATCAATTCGCAAATAAATCAATTGAGACCAGCCAGCCGTTCAGCATTCTGGTGATGGATGTAGATCATTTTAAACTGATCAACGATGATCACGGCCACCAGGCGGGTGATGAAACTCTTGTCGCAGTCGGGAATGTGATTAAGACTCTGACACGGTCAACTGATTTTTGCTGCCGTTTTGGCGGAGATGAGATCCTGGTTGCTCTGCAAAATATGACCGCTGATCTGGCTGCAAAGAAGGCCGAAGAGGTCCGCAAAGAAATTGAACAATTGAATGTGGAGATTGATGGTCGGCTGATCAGTGTCAAAACATCGATCGGAGTAGCAACTTTCCCGGATGATGCGGACACTGTGGATGAATTGATCTACGATGCCGACCAGGCAATGTACCAGGCCAAGGCAAGCGGGGGAAACCGGGTTAATCTTGCATCTAAAATGCCCCAGCAATAGATCTGTTTTCTAGATTGTACGTCCATCTTTGCGGTTAACTTTGAGGATCGCGATCTTGGTGGAATGATTGAAGGGGGTTGGGTCCACCGGTGGTTTCGAGACGATCGTCCCAGCAAAACCGGTAAAATCCTGCGGAATGGGAATGATGGTTTCGATCTCCATATAGCCATCCTGGCAGAGGGCTTGAAGAGAATCCATGTAATCTTTCCCGGACAGGAACAAAGCATTATTGATCGAGATGAGACGTCCTTCGTGTTTGATGAGAGGGCGAATTTTGTTGATGATCCTGGCTGATTCCGCGACCAGGTCTACCTTCCCTTTTTGAGTGACCGAGAAGAAAGGCGGATCGAGTAGTGCCAGGTCAAAGAGACAATCTTCCTGCTTGAACCTGCCTACTTCGCTGAAGAAATCCGCTGCCCGCAGCTTCATCCGGCCCAGGTCCAGCCGGTTGAGCATGGCTGACCGCCTGGCCAGGTCGAGAAAGCGGGCATTGAGGTCCACCTGAACCACCCGTTCCGCACCACCAGAGAGAGCCGCAACGCCGAGGCTGCCGGTATAGGCAAAGGCGTTAAAAACACTCTGCCCCCGGCAATTTTCTTTTAACCAGGTACGCAGATTGCGGGTATCCAGGTACAGGCTGGCATCCTGGTTCATGCGTAGGTCAAGCGCGAAGCGAATGCCGTTTTCCAATACTTCTCCGGCTGGCGAAGTCCCAAAGGTTACCTTGCCGCGTTTCCAATCCTGGTCATTGGAGGTCTTTTGTTTCTGAATGATGCAGTCCAACCAGGGGAGAGTGGAAAAATAGAATTCCTGTGCTTCGGAAAGCAGGGAAGACGAAACTTCCGGGGAGTCACTGTATGAGGTCAACAAAAGGGTCCTGCCGTAGAGGTCCGCGACCAGGTCGGGTTCTCCTTCGTAGAAACCGGAAAACAAACGCAGCCCGGAGGTGTGCGCTTCATCGAGCATCGGCAGCCTGGGTTCCAGCGCTGTAGATAAAAAGACAGATTTTGAATTTGGGGTCATATACTTCTATTCTAACAGGCAGCAGGGAAATTTCGGCTAAAATAAACAGGAAGACTGAGAACCAATTAAAGGACGGACCTGATGCAAAACCAGACGCTTTCTGTGATCGAAAACCGTGTTTCTGTACGGAATTATGCACCCAATTCGGTAAGCAGGGAAGAAAAAGAAACGATTCTCCACGCAGCCATGCGGGCACCTACTGCCGGAAATATGATGCTGTATTCCATTATTGAGATCGAAGACCAGGCATTGAAGGACCGGTTGGCAGAAACCTGCGACCATCAGCCTTTCATCGCTAAAGCTCCATTTGAGTTGATCTTTGCCGCCGATTATCAGCGCATGTTTGATTATTTTCAATACTGTGGTGTAGAGGCACAGGGAGTAGAACGCGGGGTGACCACCCGTCCGCCGCAGGAAGGCGATATGCTGCTGGCCTGCTGTGATGCTTTGATCGCTGCCCAGAACGCGGTGGTTGCGGCCGAATCCATGGGCATTGGCTCCTGCTATATTGGCGATATTATTGAACAGTATGAGACGCACCGCGAACTGCTGAACCTGCCCCCGTATGTTCTGCCGATCACCATGTTGTGTTTCGGGCGCCCGGCGGTGGAGAAGGCTGAAAAACATCCGCGCAGCCGTTTTGACCCGGCTTACATTATCTTCAAGAATCAATACAAGCGCCTCACTGATCAGGATTTCAATGAGATGATGAAGAAGGAGGCGCTGCATGCTCACCCGGATGCCGCCCTGGAAGAAGCTGTGAAGCAGAATGGATCGGAGTTATATTTCAGGAAATTTGCTTCAGCATTTTCGGCTGAAATGACCCGATCTGCCCGGGAAATGATCAAGAATTGGCAAAAATAGTGCGCGAATATTTATAAGTAGCGGCCCCGATTCATCATCGGGGCCGTTCTTGTTAATTGATCATTTAGATGCTGGCGGATAACGATAAACGATGGCCAGGCCGCCTTCAGCTGTCTCCCGGTAGACATGGGGCAGGTCGCGCCCGGTGCGGGCCATGACTTTGACTACTTCATCGAACGAGATGCGGTGGCTGCCATCGGAGTAGAGGGCAAAGGTGGCACAATCGATGGCGCGGGTGGCTGCGAAGGCGTTGCGTTCTATGCAAGGGATCTGCACCAGTCCGTTCACCGGATCGCAGGTGAGACCGAGGTGATGTTCCATGCCCATCTCAGCGGCGTATTCGATCTGGCGGATGGAGCCGCCCATCAACTGGGTGGCTGCGGCTGCGGCCATGGCACAGGCCGAACCGACCTCTCCCTGGCAGCCCACTTCGGCACCGGAGATGGAGGCATTGGCTTTGATGAGGTTGCCGATCAATCCGGCTGTGGCCAGGGCGTGCAAAAGGTCGCGCTCAGGGGTTTTGATGGTGTCTTCAATATGGCGCAGCACGGCTGGCAGCACTCCTGCCGAACCGCAGGTAGGGGCCGTGACAATCTCTCCACCAATGGCATTCTCTTCGGCAACAGCCAGGGCGTACGCTGGCAGATAGCCTTCTTTTTTTAGTTCACCGCCGGTCAATTGGATCTTGCGGTAAATTGTCCAGGCATGGCGGGCCAGACCGAGCCCGCCCGGGAGGACTCCTTCGGAGTTCAGACCCCTGTCGATAGAGGAGCGAATCACATGCAGGATCCGGCTGAGATAATCCCAGATGTCTTTTCCTTCAATGTCTTCGACATATTCCCAGAAGGTCTTGCCTGATTGGGTACACAGGCGCATGATCTCGGACATGGTGGATTCTTTATAGATCTGATTTTTGCTCAGGAATTCGCCTTCAGCCTGAATAGCCCCGCCGCCCACGCTGTAACCCTGCCAGGTGGAGAGGACTTTTCCTTCTTTATCCAGAGCTTCAAAGAGCATCCCATTGGGATGCTGCGGCAATTCCTCATCCAGTTTCCAGATGAATTCGACCTTGCGGGGTTCCATGGCGCTCTGAATGGATACATCGGTCATGTGGCCGCGGCCGGTGGCAGCCAGGCTGCCATAAAGCGAGACGCGGTAACTAACAGCATCCATGGTTTTGGCACGGAATTTTTCAGCGGCAATTCGCGGTCCCATCGTATGACTGCTGGAGGGACCGTGGCCGATACGGTAAAGTTCTCGAATCGATTCCATACAATCTCCAGAGCGCAATTATAGCCGGAAAACCTGTCGAGCGACGGGACCCTGATTCGCAAATTGCTTTTGGTAGATTCTAAGCAGAAGGCGGTTGATTGATCAACAGCCAGTAAAGGCTGAGGGTTTTTACAGCTTCCATGAATTTCTCAAAATCAACTGGTTTTACAATGTAGCTGTTCACTCCCAGCCGATAACTTTCAACGATGTCTTTTTCTTCCCTGGAGGAGGTTAGGACCACCACCGGGATGGTTTTTGTGAGAGGATCCGATTTGAGTTTACGCAGGACTTCAAGGCCGTCCACTTTGGGAAGTTTTAAGTCCAAAAGGATCACCCGGGGATAATTTTCCAACTCGGTGTGTTCAACAATATCCGCTCCGTACAGCATTTGCAGGGCTTCTTCGCCATCCCTGGCGATCAGGATATTGTTCGCCAGGTGGTTCTTCCTGAACGCATGCAAGGTCAATTCGATATCGTTTGGATTATCTTCCACGTAGAGGATCTCAATTTGATTCGTCATCTGATCCATTCTCCCCAAGAACAAAGTAAAAAGTAGTACCTTCATTTAGTTTGGATTCTGCCCAAACTTCTCCGCCATGTTTTTCAATGATCCTTTTTACAATTGCCAGCCCAACCCCTGTACCTTCATATTCTTCTGGTTTGTGAAGACGCTGAAAGACACCAAACAATTTGTCGTAGAAGCGCATATCGAAACCGATACCATTATCACGTACATAATAACAATATTTTGGAAGGTTTTCTACAGCGACTTTATCAGTAGGTTTACATTGCTCGTAACCGATCTCGATCCGGGCATTCTCGCATTTGCGCGTAAATTTCACTGCGTTTGAGATCAAATTCACGTAGACCTGGCGGAGCAGAGTGTAATCAGCTTTACAATCCGGCAACTTGCCGATCTTGAAATCAATTTTTCGGCCTTTAGTATCAATCTGAACACTTTCTACCACTTCTTTGACCAGGTTTTTGGTATTCAATGTTGTTTTTTGCAGGGCGTGACGTCCCAACCTGGAGAAGGCAAGAAGGTCATCCACCAGGTTACCCATATTTTCGGTGTTCTTGCGGATGATCTCCAGGTAGCGGACGATCTCAGGATCGACCTGATCTTTGTATTCATCCAGGATGATCTGCGAGAAGCCATCTATGGCGCGGATAGGGGCGCGCAGATCGTGCGAAACGGAGTATGAGAACGATTCAAGCTCCTTGTTGGCGATTTCTAGTTCAGAGGTTCGGCTTTTAACCCGTTGCTCCAATTCCTCATTCAATTTCAATATCTCGGCTTCAGCCTGTTTCATCTCGGTGATATCCTGCAGGATCCCCTTAATACGTACCACCCTGCCGTTTTCCATTTCCGGGATCCCCACATCGCGAACGATCTTATGAATTCCTTTAGCACTGATCAGGTTCAGTTCCATATCATAAGGATTGCCGGAAGTTTTTGCATCTTCAATAGCGCGGTGGATCTTTAACCGGGATTCTGGTGTGAAGTACCTGGTTGCCAGTTCATTTGTTGGTTGGGTTGTAGGATCCAGATCATTGATCTCTGTGGTGGTCTCAGTCCAGCTCATGGTGTTGGTGATCGTATCCAGTTCCCATCCGCCAATTTTTCCCACCCGCCCGGTCATCTTCAGTAATTCCTGACTATTTTGTATCTCCGCTTCGGCTTTTTTCTTTTCAGTAATGTCTTCCAACAATGTCACAAAATGATCTTTTTTAGGGCTATAGGCAAAAGTTGAGATATAGAGACCCAATTGAGGAACAAACGCTTCCAATTGAACCTGGCCGCCTTCTTTAGCGATCTTTCCATAATTCTCAATCATTTCGGGATTGGAATTTATAAAGTCGGGGATCAAATCGCTGATCTTCTTGCCGGCGGCCCCTTTCAAACCGGTCATTTTTATGAATGCTTCGTTGACACGAAGTATTTCATAATCTATGGGATTATCCTTTTCATAGATCATGCGGCAGAAAGCCATTCCCGTGGACATATGTGTGAAAAGCCCCCGGTAATTTGCTTCGCTTTCAATCAGCGCTTCTTCCATTTGTTTACGGTCAGAAATATCCAGAACGTACGCGATCGTTTCCTGGCTTTCCAAGTGTGAGATCACGAATCCGATCATGACCCAGATCCGTTGCCCATCTTTACGGATATATTGTTTTTCATAAGGAGTACACACCCCATTCACCTTTGCTTCTTTAATTGCGGCATTGTCCAAAGGAAGGAATTCTGGGGGAGTGAGTTTTGTCCATTGGATCTGGCTGGCTTCAAGCTCAGCGCGTGTGTAACCAACGATCTTCAGAAATTCGTCGTTCGCATTGTGAATGTTTCCGATGAGATCTGCATATAAGATACCCACCAAAGGAGATTCAAAAAAGGCGGTCAACTTTTCATTGGATTCTCTAATTTTCCGTTCTGTTTCGATCCTACCGGTAACATCAATGGCCATATTCATCATGGCGATGAAATTGCCCTCATTGTCGTATAGCGAGGTGTCGTGCCATTCGACCATGATCCTTTTTCCATCTTTGGTGATATTTTCATGAGTGGAAACGCTGGTCTCGTTCTTTTTCTCAGTCTCGCTGATCAATTGAGCCACATCCGCTTTTCTTTCAGGGGGAATGATCGTCTCGTACTGACTTTTACCAAGGATCTCTTCTCGAGAATATCCAAAGATTCGTTCCGCTTGTGGGTTCCAATCCAGAACATTCAGGTGGCGATCAGATAAAACAAACCCGATTGGCATGCGTTCAAATTGAAGCTGCATTCGTTTGAGTAATTGATCGCGTTCTTCAGATAGTTTCTGGTTTGCTTCCGTGGCTAATTTGCTTTCAGTGATATCCTCAATTAAGGCAAGCAGCCCATTGTAGTTCCCCAGGTAATCTTTAATAGGGGTCGCATAGATATCCGCAATGATTGTGGCACCATCTTTTCGTATGCGCTTTGCTTCATAATGGATACTCCCTTTGCTGGAAATGATCCGGTCCACTACAGACCGCACTGTTTCACCGCTAGATCCGTCCAACATGGGGTATTCCTTGCCAATGATCTCTTCAGATTTCCAACCGAAAATTATCTCGGCAGCTTTGTTGAAAAGGGTTACCTTTCCATCCATATCTGTACTGATGACAGCCAGTGGGGAGGTGTTGATTATGCCCTGCAGCTTGGAAAGATTCTCTTTCAGTTCCTTTTCGGTATTTACTTTTTCGGTGACATCAAGCGAGCGTTCTATGACAGCTTTATGGTCGCCAAAGCGTATGGGGTGTGAAATGATCTCAACTTCAAAGATCTCTCCAGATTTGCGTACGTGCTTGATGCTTGATCTTGTTTCATTTTTATCGACATCTATTTGCAGTTGAGATGAATGCACAACATCTTCCAACTTCATGGAGAGGAATTCGCCGCGTGAGTAGCCATACTGGCGCAGCGCCTCATCGTTCACGGCTAGAAAATATCTGGTTTCCTGATCGTAAACATAGAATGGAATGGGGTTGGCATCAAACAGGGATTGATAATTTTCGGCCGCCTCTTTGATCTTCTGAATGTAGTTGACCCTTTCAGTAATGTCCTTAATGATCACCTGGAGGCGACCTTCAGACAAACCATAAGCAAGGATCTCGACCGGTATGCGAGTGCGATCTTTTCTGACCAGGATCCTTTCTAAAATGATCGAACGGGATTCATCCCCTGCAATTTCTTTGATCTTCAAAGGTGTTTGCTTCAAGCTTTCGGGGTCTACCAGATCGACGACTTTAATTTTGTCAAATTCTTCGCGTGTATACCCCAACATTCTACAGGCCTGTTCGTTGACATCCAGGAATTCGCCAAATGAATTGGCAACAATGATCGCGTCAACGGAATGTTCGACCAGGTTCCTGTATTTTTCCTCGCTTTTTTTGAGCAGCTCAAGATTCCTGGATTTATCACTGATATCATGAATGAAGTTAAGAAAATATCCCCTCCCGTTTTCCTGATAATAGCGGCTGCTAATATCAACAGGGAAAATTGTGCCATCTTTTCTTTGATGATGACGTTCGTAATGCATTCCTCCCAGGGATTTTACTTCTTCCCTGATAGCAGAGGTCATTTCTTTTTCATCCGGAGCAACGAGATCTTTTGCTTCCTTCTGCAATAATTCATCATGGCTGTATCCATAAGCCAGTGAAGCTCGATCATTCGCTTCCAGGATCTTCCCGGATTCTGAAAGGACGAATACGGAATCGTTACTCTGGTCAAAGACTAAGCCGTACTTTTGTTGAATGATCTGATGTTCGAGATCGGCAGTGATCAGCTCATTGACCATATTTTGGCGTTGGCGGCGAATTTGTGAGAACCCCAGAAAATAGATCAAAGATAAAATGACTATCAATAATAATCCGATCAGCCAGCCTTCATGCTGAATGTCGACGAAGATCTCCTCTTTATCAATTTTAGCCAGGAGATACCAGTTTGTTCCCGGTATCTGCCTTCCAACAGCCATAACCTGTTTTCCGCGATAATCTATTGAGTAGAACGGTTCAAAATAACCCTGGCTGACCTTTACGGCAGCGATATTTGAGGTGGAAATGGAAAATTTGGAATTCAGGGCGGCATTTTCCAGGAATCGGGGATTATTCAAAAAGAGGATGTTATTGTCTTCAACACGAAACAGGACCATATCCCCGGTTTTCGAGTTTATCGGCCAACTGCTGACCATTTTATAGAAAGATTTATTGGGATCGATCCGCAAAATGACTACCGCGATTGGAGGTTGGTTTCCGTTTGAGATCGGGATCGCCAGGTCCATATAGATCATCCTGGAATCCTGAGATACTTCCAAATTGGAAAGGATCACCTGGTCTTCTTGAAAGGTTTGTGTAACGAGGGAATAATCAAATGTGTTCAGGTCTTCCGGATAATTCACATCCCGCATGATGATCTTGTTTGTGGAATCAACAAGAAAGAAAGAATCGTAATCATTAGCGGCGCGAATATTTACCAACCAACGGTAAATTTCTTGTTGGATCAGGACATCCTGAGGATTTGATAGAAGGTCATTGACCTTTTCATAAATAATGGGATTATTCCAGGTTCTTGCGCCGTCAGCCAACCTCTCCGTGCGCCAGAGAGAGATCGCCTCGATTTTAGAAATCGCTATTGCGGTAAGTTCACTCTCTTTTTCTGTTTGATACCTCTTGTATTCAATGAAGTATGTCGCCATAACGACTGACAGAAAAACCAGGCCCAGAAAAATAAATATAACAAAAAGATAAACCGATTCTTTTCTGTCAGAAAAAGGGTGGTCGATGGATTGATGTTGGCTTTTTTTGAACATTCTCATCTAACCTCCAGATCACATTCAAGAAAGAGGCATCAATTTTAGTATAACTGATAAGGAGGTTTAAACAAAATAACCCCCAGCATTATTATTAATTTACAATATTATAATTCAATACTAATTGTAAGCAAAAAACCGGAAAAGGTATTAAGAAACACTGATAGATCCATCTCCAGTGCAGATGGTGGGCGTTGTTTTTCAGAGAAAAATTGCGGAAATCCTTCCACCAGACGGATACAAGCGGCTCCCCGGAAATCCAGTTCTTCAAAGATTGGCCGGGATATAGCTTCCTCGTCAGCGCTGTCAGAAAAGCAGATCACCCCCCAGCCCGGACCGATCCATTCGGCCGAATCATGGAGAGCAGAAAGGGAATTGAAAAGTGCGCATTGTTGCCCGACCTGTGCAGCGAGTATGTCCACTGTTGCCCGTGCGGCAAGAAATTGACTTCCACTGGCGACGACAGCCAGTCTATCCATGCCGTACAGACATTTTTTCCATTTTTCCAACAGCACCGGGTGCCCTTCGACGAGAAGCTGCAGCCGCTGCCGCAGGTTTTTCAACTTATCCGCTTCGCTGCCATCGTTGGATCCGGTCATCTGGCGGCAGAGAAGCCAGCAAAGAACGCCGCAAACCAGGAGAGAGTTATTCCAGTCAATAAGGGGAGTTAACAAGGGAAGAAAAACCGGTTCATGGGCGGAATCTTCTTGCGGATGACCGTCAATGAGCACCAGTTCGACAGGGGAATAGATCGAGAGCATGGCAGAATCGGTTGGTTCAAGGGGAAGAAAGACCAGTTTGTCTGCCTGGTTGATAAGTGTACGAGGCCACTTCGCAAAATCTCCCTGAGAGACCGCCCGGGCATCCAACCCGGAGAGATTGCATTGCCTGGCAGTCCATTCAGCAAGTTCGAACCCTCCCCCTTCTGCTATGATGAAGACTTTTTTGGCTGGGGTGATCTTTAGCAGCAGGTCTTTCCCTGGACCGGTCGAATAGAATTCGATCAGCAGCCGCAGCGTTTGCAACTGCTGATCCATTTGTTTTACAGCCTCATTTGTAAGTTCAAAGTGATTTTTCCGGGCCATTTCAATCCTGGGTTATAATTGCGGGGTTGAGGTAAGAAATGACAGAAACCCCTGAATCATCCGTCCTTGAATTTCCCATGGTCTTCCCGCTGAGGATCATCGGCGAAGAAGCTGAAGATTTTGAAGCATTTGTGCTCGAGATCGTTCGCCGTCATGTTCCCGACCTGCTGGAGGAGAATATTCTCAGCCGGCTCAGTAGTGAAAAACATTACCGTTCAGTTTCCATTGAGTTTTTGGCCCAATCACGCGACCAGGTGGACGCATTGTGTGCTGAACTGGGTACTCATAAACGTATCAAGATGCTTCTTTAATACAACTTATTCCACTTTCTTCATGTCGTGCCCGCCGAAGGCGTTACGCATGGCAGAAAGAAGTTTGTCTGCGTATGGGGCAGCCTGCCTGGATCGAATACGCTGTTCGAGAGACAGGGTAATGATCGGCGCGGCCACGTTCAGATCAATGGCCTCGGCAACTGTCCAGCGGCCTTCACCGGAATCCGGTACATAGGCTTCAAGATCGGCCAGACTGGCATCCTGTTCCAGAACTCCAGCGGTCAGGTCCAGCAGCCAGGAGCGCACAACACTGCCGTAGCGCCAGATCTCAGAAACCTGGTGCAGGTCAAGTTCGAAATCTTTCTTGGCGTTCATGATCTCAAATCCTTCAGCAAACGCCTGCATCATTCCATATTCGATGCCGTTGTGCACCATCTTGGTGAAATGACCGGCGCCGGCAGGTCCGACACGGCCCCAGCCTTTATCTGCGGCAGGGGCGAGGGTCTCGAAGATAGGTGAAAGGCTGTCGACAACTTTTTTCTCTCCGCCGATCATCAGGCTGTAGCCTTCCTCTTTGCCCCAGACGCCGCCGCTGGTGCCAACATCTACAAAATTGATTCCCTTTTCTTTCAATTCAAGTGCGTGGCGCATGGAATCTTTATAGTAGGAATTACCGCCATCGATAATAATATCGCCGGGTTGAACTTCCTGAAGCAGGGCGCGCAAGGTATCATCGGTGATCTTCCCGGACGGGACCATGACCCAGATCACTCTTGGGGCAGCGAGTTTCTTCACCACTTCAGCAATGCTGAAAGCACCTTCGGCTCCCAATTCCATGGTGCGTTTTACCGCATCTGCATTCACATCAAAAGCAACCACGCGATGTCCGCCTTTGACCAGGCGTGCCACCATGTTGCCTCCCATTTTACCCAGACCCACCATTGCCAATTCCATGACGATCCTCCAACAAAAAATGATCTATGAATTAATTGTGTTACTGATTGTGATTTTACCAGTTTAATGAAATAAAAACTCACTCCCTGATGTTCTTTCAGGGAGTGAGCGTGAAGTGAAAATTACATAGCCTGTTTATTTAATCCGCATACATTCAGGAACTCTGCGCGCAGAGATGGGTCGTTGGCGTAGACCCCGCGGAATACTGTGGTACGGGTGGCGGGAGAGATCTCGCGTACGCCGCGCATTTCAACACACATGTGTTTTGCGCGCAGGAACACAGCCACTCCATGCGGGGCCAGGATGGCTTCAAGGGTATCGGCAATCTGATAGCCGATACGTTCCTGTACTGCGAACCGTTTTGTGTAGAGGCGGACCAGCCGGGTCAATTTGGAGATGCCCAGGATCTTTTCATTGCCGACATACCCAATATAGGCTTCCCCATAAAATGGGAAGACATGGTGTTCACATAATGAATGGAAAAAGATCGGTCCTTCGATCACCTGGCTGAGGCGGCAATCGGGTTCACCACGGCATTCCTTGGGGAAGGCTTTGATCAGCTTGGGATCGCCGTCATAACCGTTCGTAGATTCGTACAGAGCTTCAATGAAACGCCGGGGAGTATCCACTGTGGAGGGCGTGTTGATATCCATTCCAAAAGCAGAAAATATTTCTGCCATATACCCTTCAAATTTCTTAATATTTTCAGGAGAGATGTTGCGCTTATTTAACTGGAGAAGTTCATCCATTGAAAAATCGTCATATCCTTGATTCTGTGCCATTTCATCCTGTCCTTTCATGTATCCTTGTTGATACGATTTTCTTCCTTATAATTTATTATAAGCTTGCATATAATTATTGCCAGCTTTTGTACAAACAATATACATTCTGAGTTTACAATATTTGGATCTCTGGAGGAAATATGAAAGTTTTATTCATTGGTGGCACGGGGATCATCAGTTCGGCATGTTCAGATCTGGCGCTGCAGCGCGGCATCGAGTTGTACCTGCTTAACCGCGGTCAGTCTTCTCTGCGGCCAATTCCGCAGGGGGCACAGGTGCTAAAAGGAGACATTCGCGATCCTCAATCTGTGTTAACTGCAATTGGGAAGATGCACTTCGATTCAGTGGTCGATTGGGTGACCTTCACCCCGGACCAGGCGGAAAATGATGTGAAATTGTTCTCCGGCCGAACGGACCAGTTTATCTTTATCAGTTCAGCCTCGGCGTATCAGAAACCGGTAGCAGGCCTGCCCATCACGGAATCGACCGTTCTAAAGAATCCATACTGGGAGTATTCAAATAATAAGATCCTGTGTGAAGGGCTGCTGCTGGATGCTTACCGGAAGGATGATTTCCCGATCACGATCGTCCGGCCTTCGCACACCTACGATAAATGGAGTCTGCCGATGGAAGGCGGATGGACGGTGCTGGATCGTATACGCCACGGGAAACAGGTTATTGTTCACGGAGATGGAACCTCGCTGTGGGTAATGACACACCATAAAGATTTTGCCAAAGGCTTTGTCGGTCTGCTGGGGAACCCGCACGCGATCGGTGAAGCGGTGCATATCACCTCCGACGAGGCGATCACCTGGAACCAGATCTTTGAATATTTTGCGAAACCGCTGGGAGTGACCCCCAAGATCGTGCATATTCCTTCGGACCGGATCAATCAGTATGATAAAAACTGGGGTGCCAGCCTGCTTGGCGATAAAGCTTTCAGTGTGATCTTTGATAATTCCAAGATCAAGCGGTTAGTGCCTGATTTCTGCGCGACCATTCCATTTGCGCAGGGTGCGGCAGAGATCGTTGACTGGTATTTGGGGGATGAATCACGGCAAAAGGTGGACCCGGCATTCAACCAGTTGTGCGACCGGATCATCGAAGATTATCAAAAGACCGAGCCAAAGTAAAACCCTGAATTACGCAGAATTTAAAACATTCTTTCCTGATGTTAATAGTAAAGGATCCCGATTGATGAAAATCGGGATCCTTTGTTGATATAAGGTTGTGGTTATTTGGAACTTACAGGTCGGGCCTGGAGAGTGACCTCAACAGTTTTCTGCTGGCCGTCGCGGATGATGCCCAATTCCACTTTCTGGCCGACTTCTGTGCTCAGCATCAGGTAGGAGATCAAGTCGTTATAAGATCTGACTTCCTGGCCGTCGATGCTGACGATTACATCACCGCCAACTGTTGCGGTCATACCGTCAATGGTGACCTGGGTGGAGCTGCCTTTGATGCCAGCTTTACCGGCAGGACCGCTGCTGCTCACATCTTCCACCAGGATGCCGTGGGTGTTGGCAGGCAGGTTCATGGCCTTGGCGATATCGGAAGACATTTGCAGCGTACTGATGCCCAGGTAAGTATGTTTGATCTCTTCACCTTTGATGATCTTGTCGGCGATCAGCTTGACGATGGAGCTCGGGATGGCATAACCGATACCGGCATTGCTGTCGCTGGTAGATTCGATGGCAGTGTTGACGCCGATCACTTCACCAGACAATGTCACGAGTGGACCGCCTGAGTTGCCATGATTGATGGCAGCATCGGTCTGGATGATATCCGGAATGCTGTAATAACCGGTGTTGGATGTGGTGGTGGAGTATCCATTGTTGGAGCTTGAATCTGTGCTGGCCATGGTCCGGCCCATGGCGGAGATGATACCGGTAGTCATGGTGCCTTGCAGTTCAAAGGGACTGCCAATGGCGATGACGATCTGCCCGACTTTCAGGGTTGAAGAATCACCAATGGTAACGGGTTTGAGCAGGGAAGAATCTACCCCATCCACCTTGATCACAGCCACATCAGTGGATGGATCGGTGCCGACGAGAGTGGCGTCCGACTCTGTTCCATCAGCGAAGGTGACCACGATGCGGTCCGCGCCTTCAACCACATGGTTGTTGGTCACGATGTAGCCGTCAGTGCTGTAGATGAAACCAGAGCCGGCTACCTGGGTAACGGATTCCTGATTCTGATTCTGGTTCTGGTCCTGATTGTTGTTATTGAAATCAGGGAACCCCGGGAAGCTGGGGAAATCAAAGTTGGTTGTAGTCTGGGTGTTCGCCGTTTCTTTGATGACGCAGCGGATGTAAACAACCGACGGATTAACGTTCTGATAGACTGCTTCGTAGGCATCCTGCTCCTGTACGACTGTCAAATTCTGGGTAACAGGGGCGGTAGTTGCCTGTGCCGCCTGCGTAGCGGACTGGGTTTGTGACGCCTGAGTAGCCGCTTTCGGGGCGCAGCTTACCAGCATGGCCGCAATAATAATTAGTGATGAGATCGCAGTGATCGTTTTCTTCATAAGTCTTACCTCCAAAGTATCACATACTTTTATCGTTTATCTATTTCCAAACTTTCGTTTGTACATTCTCAAATATTAGTCGCCAGTTATAAAGAATCGCTTAACGAATGATAAGAATTTTCTAATCTTACACTTAATAAAAAAAGGATGCCCATGTGAAGGGCATCCCAAATTACTGTGAATAAGCCTTACTCGATGGAGATCGCTCCAGAGCCCCGGTCCAGCAGCTTGATCAGGATATGTCGCTTTGCAGAATCGTAGCCGGAGGTTTTCCAGGTGCCGGTTTCATTATCTCCGGTAACCTGGTCAATTGAATTACCGATCTGCAGACTGCCCGAGCCAGAGTCCATCACTTCCACCATGACTGCTGCGTCATTAGGGACATCGATATTTAGGGCACCGCTGCCGCTTTCGATGCGGATCGTGACATCTGTATCCTCCGGGACCTGCATATTTACCGCGCCAGAGCCGCTGTTGATATCAACAGAAACGGTGTCATCCCCCTCGGGAAGAATGAATGATGAAGCTCCAGAACCCAGATCGGCAGAAAGCGATTCGAGCTGCACATTTTCAAGGTCAACAGTCAAAGCACCGCTGCCTCCGTCAATTCGCAGATCAGTAGGGAGTTTTCGTGCCAGGGAGATGTCCCACTTATTGTTGATATCCGACAAGTTCCAACCAAACCAATCGTTGGGGTTGGTGGTTTCGGAAAGATTGACCATTTTGTTGGTGGTCCCTGAAACGTTGAAATTAATCGTTCCCTGGTGGACCAGGTCGGCGTTGAGCAGTAAATTGGAACCTTCGTCCAATGAATCAATTTTTACCGGTTCTGATGCAGTCTCAAAATAATAACTGACCGAAGAGGCATCCTCAAGAGGCTCTGAAAGGGTCTCTTCTTTGGAACCGCTGGCATAAGAGACGGGTTTGCCGGTATTAGGCTGCATCACAAGATAGGCGATCAATCCGCCCAGCGCCAGCAATGCCACCAAACTGCCTGCCCAGGGATAACGGTGCCCGAGCAGGATATCCAGGCCCAGGATGATGAGCAGGATCGGCCAGAATTGAAGAAGTGTAACAAAATTTATCGGTGCGATCATTCCAAGATTGACTAATAGCCAGATGATGCCCACTCCAATCAGGATGATGGGCCAAAAGAAAGAGTGTCGATTTCTCTGTGGATCGTTCATTTTTAACCTCGCGTGAATCCAATTTTCTTACCTAATATACGCAAAAGTTGGCTTTCGGTTGCAAAAGGAGTTCTTCAATTTTCCAATTTAGTTCCGGGAGGTTTCTTTGACGCGGGCAAGTACCAAAATGGAAACAAGCATTAAGCCGGCATAGATGGCATAGATGACAATGTAGCCAAGCCCAGAGGTGATCGCGTTCAATGAATCGGCCATCGGTCCACCAATGCCGGTTCCGACGATGCCGGCGCCGGCGCCAGCCAGGTTGGAAATGCCCAGATATTTGCCAGATTTATCGGCCGGGGCCAGGTCGGTGCCCAGCGCCCAGGAACAGGCCATAAAGAAGCCATACCCCAACCCAATAATTCCACCAGAAAGGTAGACCATGAGCATACTTTGTGAGGTGAGCAGCAGCACAGTCCCAACTGTACTAATTAGTGCCGAAAAAAGGAGAATGCGCTTGCGGCCAAAACGATCTCCCAATTTACCGCCAACCAGGGTGGCCGGAACCAGAAAAGCTGCGATCATGACCAGCAATTTTGTATTGGCGCTGGCAGGGTTGGCCACTTTCAACACATCCCGTAAATAATACTGCGCATAATCCCTTACACCGGTGACGGCAGCCAGGATCAACAACCGGTTCACGATCCACCAGATGAAGGACCTGTGGTTGACTGCTTCTTTGCCGATGCCGACAGAGGCACCCATGAAGACTCCGACAAAAACAGATAGGGCCATACAGATCAACCCGACCAGGCCTACCAGGAGAATGTAGGTAAAGGAAGGCAATCCCAGGCCCGAAAGGAAGGTGCTGATCGTTTCAATTGCCCAGATGGCCAGGCGGGTGGTGACAAAGAAAATGGCCGTCAATGCAACCAGGCGCAGGGTCTCTTTGCCAAGGCCCGGTTCAGGTTCTTGGGTGCCTGGCGTTTCATGGACGGTGAAAATCGTGGTGAGAGCGGTGGCCAGGAAACCGGCCATCATGATGCCGATCACCAGCCAGATCTGGCCCTGATCGATCATTTTGCCGACAACAAATACCAGAACCATGGGCAGAATTTCCATCAGGGATTTGAAACCGGCTGCCATACCGCGCTGGCTGGATGAGACCAGGTCGGGGATGAGCCCCTGGGTGGCTCCCTGACCAATATTTGAGGAAAACTGTAAAAGAATAATGGCCAATAATAAGAAGGCATAAGCGGTAGAAAACCCGAAGGTGGACCAGAAGAACTTATCTGCTGAAGCTCCAACAAAGAGCGGGCTAAGCCCAACCAGGAAGAGGGAAAGGATACTTAACAGGGCGCTGACGAGGATAAAAGGACGCCGTTTTCCCCAGCGCAGGCGGCTGCGATCGCTGATCATTCCGGCCACGGGCTGGATGAGCATGGCGACTACCAATCCGATCACGCGGATATTCGCGAGTGCGGTGCTTTTTTGTTCTTCAGGCATAAACATCAGCACCAGAGCTGGCAGAAGGACTGAGGAGATGTTGGTTGTGGTGTTAATCCCAAACCAGTAACTGTTCATGCAAACCAGGTTGTACCATTTCCACTTCTTTTCCATAAGCCTCCAGGCATGGATATTTATTTCTAGAAATAATTGAAATCTTTGTTTTTTATAGTGAATTTTTCTAGAAATAATTAATCTGATTCTTTATTATTAGTTTTTTTCTCTGGAACTGTGTCGGGTATTTGCCAATCTCTGGCACATAGAACCATCTTAACTATCCATAAAATCTCTGTCAAGGAGGAGATCAAAATGACATTATGTCGACATATTTGTAAACAATTTTTACGAAGAATACCAGAAAAATGTGTATCACATGAGCTAATTTATTGTATTATTTTAATAATCAGTAATGTCAATACTGGAATGGCATTAATCGGGGTGGTAAAAGGGTTGTCGCCTAAAATAGAAGGATTTTTGGCAAAAGGGAAAATGCAATCAGGAAGCTTGTCAAATCCAACTCAAAGTAATTCCTCAACTTTGACAGAAGACATTGAAGAATTGATGAATTATGCAGGCTTGCTTCACCGCAGCCTGGACCTGGACACGATCTTCGATATATTAATGGGGATCGTTGGCCGGATTATTCCAACGCCTGTGTATAACCTCTTAAAGGTAAACGGGATGGAAGGCCAGGTCATTCGGCAGCATGGGTATAAATCGATCGGTACAAACGAAATGGTCGAATCCCGCGTCTATGATATCCGAAAAATGAAACTGTTTGGAAGGATCGTAGAGAATCGGCAAACATTGTTTCTTCCAGATACACACGCAGACCGGGAATGGAAACCTTTTCCAGAATCCATCTGGGTTCGATCCTTCCTGGCTGTTCCCATCGTGATCAATGAAAAGGTTTACGGGGTCATTAACTGCGATGGGAAGACCATCAACCAGTTTTCTGAACAGCATGCCTGGGCACTTCGCCTGATTGCCGACCAGGCTGCCATCGCCATCGAGAACAGTATCAATTATTCAGAAACTAATCATCATCTCAAACAGATCTCGCTCATCAACCAGATCACCTTCTCCCTGATGGCGGGAAACACGATCACTCAAATGCTTAATTCTGTTTCCACTGAGATCATTCGCTCATTCGAAGCAGATTCGATCATTATTGTCCAGTGGAATCGCGACGAAAAGACAACGACTTTGCTGGGTGCTTTTGGTGAGAACCTGGGACCATGCATCGGGAGAAATCCGATCACAAAAGAGTCAGCTTTAATGTCCAGGGTCTTCTCAGAAAAACGAGCGGTCACACTTTCAGCTCAGACTGACCCAGTTTTCTGGAAGGAGAATATAGCGCCGTGGATCTCTGATCCATTTGCTGTGGCATACCCGATCTTTGCAAATGATATTCCGTTGGGGTTAATCCTGGCTGGTTACCATTCTTCAAGGCAGATCGTTCCAACAGTAATTTCCATTGGCGAATATGCAGCCCAGCAATTTTCCGCAATTATGCATCAGGTGATCGTCCTTCAAGAAACAAACAAGCAATCTTTGCTTTTGAAACATGCCAATGATCTGATCACTTCATTAAGTTCTGTTGCCACCAGCATCCTGAGCGCGAAAGATTTTAATACCATTATGCAAAAGATGGGTAAGGGCCTGGAAAAAATGCAAATTCACAGTGCCCTGCTGATCAATGATTCTGAACAGCACCTCTTGAGAATGGATTATTGTTCACTCAAAGCCCGATTGAACAAATTGTTGACCTCCTTATCTGACGATCGAAATAAAAGAATTGTTCTGCGAATTCCCGATTTTTATGAGCTCAATGCGGCTCTAAACTTACAAAAAAACACATTTGTTCAAGATTCAACAAAGCTAGTAAGAATGCTCATTCCATCCAAATATGGTCCTTTTGCTAACAAAATTTTGGATGCACTGGATGTTACGCCTGATACCAAGGCGCTCATTCTGCCTTTGATCGTAGAAAAAAGGACTATTGCCCTTTTGTACCTTTATGGAGAGAACCTGCAGGAGATCGATCTGCGGGCTGGTGAGATCTTTACCAGCCAGATCTCGATCGCTATGGATAATGCCCGGTTATTGAACGAGGTCCAGCAACTGGCCATCACTGATGACCTGACAGGGATCAATAATCGGCGTGGTTTGTTCAGCGTTGGTGAAAGAGAACTTGTGGTTGCCTCACGATTGGGTTCCCCCATTAGTTGCCTGATGATAGACCTGGATAATTTTAAGGTTATAAATGATCAATTTGGACATAGTATTGGAGACCGGACATTACAGGTAGTTGTGCGCAGAATCACGAGGAATATCCGAAAAATAGATATTATTGGCAGGTATGGCGGTGAAGAGTTTGTGGTAATCTTAATTGCGAATGATTTAACAGCGGCCTTGGAAGTTGCTGAAAGAATTCGATCTTCAATTGAGTATTCTCCGATTGAAACGGAAGCTGGCCCGGTTCATGTAACTGTAAGTATTGGAGTGGATGAAAAGGATTCCTCAGTTACGTGCCTGGGAGCGCTGATCAAAAGGGCAGATCGCGCAATGTACAAAGCAAAAGAAAATGGCCGCAATCAGGTTGCCACTTTGTCGATTACTGAAAACTCAATTTATTCTTAAGGTTATTCATTGAGCAACCTTTCTACTTCTCTGTCATCAAACCCGGTGACACTCCCTGTAATTAAGGGAGTGGCATATTTGGTTGTTAACGATGAAGGGAAGGTCTATTACTCCAGCCCGTTGAACGAAAAACTTTTTAATATTAAACAGGGTGATTGGGTGGAATGGTCAGCCAGCCCAAATGGTCATCCGGGGGTACTGACTACCCGCGATCGGGGTGCCAGCGTAGTGGTCTCGTCTGTAGTGGATTTTATCTGGCACGGTACCCAGGCAAAAATGCTCTTTATCGATGTTAAGGAATCCCGGGTAAAACCTGTTGACCAAAATACAACTGTGATCCCAATTCAAAAAAACCAGCCCACAGTAGTCCCGTGGACGTCTTTTAAATGCAAATTCAATAACCTGCTTGAGGTGGTTCTGATCGATGACCACGCCGTTTCGCTCACTGGCTATTCGATCAAAGAATTGACCGGTAAGGAACAAAACTACCGAACATTGATCTCAATGGCTGACCAGATCGCGATCAACCAGATCATCCAAAAAGCTGTGGGCAGCCAGGAGCCTTATCATTTGCTCTACCAGATCCAGACACAAAGCGGGGAGTTAAAGTGGATCGAGGAGCATGGGAATTTTGTTCAGGACCCGATCAATTCGGACCCGATGATCGAGGGATACCTGGTAGATGTTACAGACCGGAAGAAAGTAGAAGATGCCCTGTGGGAAAGCGAACTCCGTTACCGCAGCCTGGTCGAAGCTTCACCGGATGCTGTATTGCTGATCGATAAAGACGGGATCATCCTGTTGGCAAATAACCAGTTTGCAGAATTGGTCGGAGCAGGGTCTCCAGAAGAATTGCAGGGAAAAAGCATATTTAAATATACATACCTGGAAGAACCCCTATCTCCGGATTTTAGTTTTCAGAATTTTCTTTCTTCCGTTCCTTCCAAACGGCAAAACTTTACCATTTTTGGCCTTGATCATACGAATATCTGCCTGGAAACAAACCTGTCGATCATCCGGGACAGCAGCGGAGAGATCTCTGCCTGTGTGGCTATCGGCCGGGACATTCGTCAGCAGAGGCAGGCTGAACAAAAATTGCGGGAAAATGAGGCCCTGTATCGTGCCATTGTGGAAGACAACCCCGAAATGATCGTGCGGTTTAATCATGAGGGAGTGGTGACCTTTGCCAATAAAGCATTCACCTCATTCATTGGGCTTCCCCAGGAAAAATTACTGGGACAAAAGTTGTTGAATCAACCGATCTCCCGGGGAAATCACATGTTCAGGGAATTAATGCGCGTGATCTCCCCTGAAATGGCCCCTCAGGAAAACACATTCACTATTCATCCAAGTAAAAATGAAGACCGTTGGTACCGTTGGCGGACGATAGCCATTCGGGATGAATTTGGTACATTTTTAGAATATCAAACCATAGGCGAAGATATTACTGACCAGAGGAAAGCGCGCCTGGCAGAAAAAGAGAGCGAAACCCGGCTTTCAGAGTTGATGGAAAATATCAAGCTGATCTCATTGATCATCAATTTACAGGGGCAGGTGATTTCAACCAACTCCTATTTTTCTGAAATAACCGGTTGGTCGAAGGATGAAGCTTTGAATCAGGATTGGTTCAGCAACTTTGTTCCAGCAGATATCTCGTTCTCCCTCAAACGTATGCTGCTTGAAAGCGCGATGAAAGACCTTGTTCCCATCCGGAACGAAAACCCGATCCTGACAAAGAGTGGAGAGCGCCGGCTGATCTCATGGACAAATACCCTGATCAAAGATCCAGGCGGCAGGCCGGCGGCTATTGCCAGTATTGGCGAGGATATTACTGAAAAAGATGAGATGGAACGGATCCAGAGTACGATCCTGAAGATCTCACAAACCACCAATGAATCGGGCAACCTTGACCATATTTTCATGACCATTCATGAAACACTGAAGAAATTAATCTCGGTGGATAATTTTTACATAGCCCTTTATGATCCCGAAAAGGACCTGATCAGTTTTCCATATTTTGTAGATCAATTCGATCCCACTCCGGCACCAAAGAGGCCAGGGAGAGGGTTAACCGAGTATGTTTTGAGAAATCGCTGCCCCGTGACGATCAACCCTGAAAACTTCCAGGACCTGGTTGAACAGGGTGAGGTTGAGTCAATGGGGGCTCCTTCATTGGATTGGATCGGTGTACCGCTCAAAGTGGAGCAGGAGATCATTGGGGTCATGGTGGCGCAGACCTATTCACCGGGCATTCGTTATTCAAAAAAGGATGAACAGATCCTCTCGTTCGTGTCTTCGCAGATTGCCACAGTGATTGACCGCAAACACCACGAGCAAAAACTATTGACCAGCCAGAAGCGCAACCAGTTATTGATCGAAGCCTCAACCGATGGAATTTTCCTGGTGACCCTGGATGGTTCCATCATTGACTGCAACGATATCAGCCTGCAGATGTTCAGATATACCCATGATGAGATGATGAAGCTGAACATCCGTAACCTGATCGAGCCTGAATTCCATCCCATCATCGAGGGGATCAAACTCTGGTCGATCGATCACGGCGAGGTGATTCGAGACCTGGTCAATATCCGCAAAGATGGTACTAAATTCCCTGTAGAGATCAGTATTCGCAAAACCTCAGTAGATGATTCAGCGGTGGTTGTAGTTTATATCCGCGATATTACTGAACAAAAAGCGACCGCCCAGACTATTGTTGAGAATGAACAGCGCTTTAGAACACTGACCGAAAGCACAACCGCTGGGATATTTATTTACCGGGGAGACCGCTACATTTATGTCAACCCGATGTGGTGCCAGATCACCGGATTCCCGGTTGAAAAACTGATGCGCATGAAGCCGCTGGATATCATGAGCCCGGATACAAACCTGGAAGTGATCAACCATATCGAACAAGCCAAGGACGGTGAGATCAACCGCGCACGTGTAGAGGTTTCGATCACCACCCAGGCGGGGGAGACATCGATCATCGATCTGATGGTCACACGCATTCTCTTTGAGGGTCAGCCGGCGATCATTGGCACAGCCATCGACATTACCAACCGCAAGCAGCGCGAACATGAACTTGAAGTGATCGCCAAAATGAGCGAATCACTGCGCACGAATATCAACCGGGATGAAGTTTTGAATACGGCAATAGAAAAGATCGCCGCGATCATGAAGTTGGACGGCGCGGTGATCACCTTACTTAACCCGACCAAAGAAAAGATCGTTGCCACCAAGACGTATTCTGACTGGGCTTCGCTTGAAAACCTGGTATACGAAAAGAGCCAGGGGTTAAGTGGACATGTGATCTTGACCGGGCTGCCTTACCTGAACAATCATCCTCAAACCGACTCGTATTTTATCCGTCCGGAATTGATCCGCGATTATGGCTCGATTGCCGGGGTTCCACTGCTGGTGAAAGGCGAGATCATCGGGGCTATGCTCATCGGCTCCAGAGAGAAATTTAAAGAAAATGACCTGCGCCTTCTAAGGGCTATCGGCGACCTGACGGCAAGTGCTTTGCACCGGGCTGCATTATTCGAGCAGACTACACTGCAAACCGATGAATTGCGCCAGGCCTATGATTCCACTCTTGAAGGTTGGGCACTGGCTTTGGAACTACGCGATAAAGAGACGCAAGGTCATTCTGTACGAATTGCCACATTGACCCTAAAACTGGCTCGTCGCCTGCAAATTCCTGAAAGTGAAATGGAAAATATTCGCCGGGGTGCTCTGCTGCATGATATCGGCAAGTTGGGTGTGCCGGATACGATCTTGCTCAAGAATGGGGCCCTGACCCCGGAAGAGTGGGAGATCATGAAGATGCATCCCACCTATGCCTATAATATGCTTTCGCAGATCAGATTCTTTCAAGATGCCATGGATATTCCCTATTGCCATCATGAGTGGTATGACGGCAGCGGTTACCCGCGGGGATTGGAAGGCAAGAACATTCCACTGGCAGCGCGCATCTTTTCCATCATCGATGTTTGGGACGCGCTGCGCTCAAACCGCCCCTACCGGGATGCGTGGGAAAAGGAAGCAGTCCTTTCACACATCATCAACCAGGCCGGAACGCACTTTGACCCGGACATTGTCAATGAGTTTATTCAAATGATCGTTGAAGACAAATAAAAGCAGCGGAATCTAAAAAAAGATCCGCTGCTTTTTATTTAGGTTTTGAGGTTTTGGAGATGGCCTTCTCTCCTGGCCTCTCCCCCAGGACTGGGGGAGAGGAAAAATCGTATGAAGATCGTTCATAACAGAGAGGTTATTTGTAAAATAATAAAAAGATAGGGGTTCGGCACGCCGAACCCCTGATTGTTTGTAAAATTCTATTCTTCGATGATCTCAACTGTTTTGAGCGTTACTGCGGGTGCATTGCGCAGGCGGGGATCACGTTCAGGGATAGACATGAGCACGTCCAGACCTTTGACAACCTGGCCGAAGATGGCGTGTTTATTATCGAGCCAGGGAGTGGCTACGTGAGTGATGAAGAATTGTGAGCCATTGGTGTTGGGGCCGGCGTTGGCCATGGAGAGAACCCCCGGGCCGGTGTGGCGCAGGGAGCGGTCAAATTCATCGTTAAATTTATAGCCGGGGCCGCCCATTCCGGTTCCGGTGGGGTCTCCGCCCTGCACCATGAAATCGGCGATGACACGGTGAAAGATCGTGTTGTCATAGAACCCTTCGCGAGCCAGGAATACAAAGTTATTAACGGTGTAAGGAACTTTATCGGCGTAGAGAGAACAGGTAATATCGCCTTTATCTGTTTTGAAGACGGCCGTATATTTCTTCTTCAGGTCGATCTGCATGTCAGGTTGTTTGGACCATTGTTTCGGTTTGTCAGTCATTTTTTCCCTTTCTTGAAAATCGGATAAGTAAATTTTAACATAGACCTTCAGGTTAGGGAAACCCTCTTGACCTGTGTTAGAAAAATGATAATAATATAGTTAATAAACTTAACTATTAAGTAAGTTAATCGATTGGATAAAAAATGGATAAGGAAACACAATTACAGGAAGCAGTCGATGAGGTGATCAATACGCTGCCTGGCGTATGGAACAATATCCGGGCGAAGCTTCGTTTTGCGGCCACCTCCAATTTTGGGATCACCCTCGAACAATTTCACATTCTGCGGCATATCCGTAAAGGCTATGCCTCTGTGGCAGATCTGGCCGAAGTGAAGCAGATCAGCCGTCCAGCGGTGAGCCAGGCGGTGCAAAGCCTGGTGGAAAAAGGGCTGGTCACCCGACAGACAGATGTGGATGACCGCCGCAGCGCGCGTTTAACCTTGACCCCTTATGCCGAAAAGGTGCTGGATGCCAATTACGACAGCACCCGTGAATGGATGAAGGGCAAAATGCAGACCATCAGTTCTGATGAGGCAGAGCAGGTGATCTGTGCCATGGAGATCCTCAAGAAACTCTTTAATTCCGAAGAAAAGTGACCTGAAATTTAATCATGAATGAAATTCGTCGCATCCTGCATTTTTTGAAACCATACTGGAAGCTAGCCACGCTCTCGTCGATCCTGAATATACTAACCGTGATCATGGACCTGTCCATTCCCCGCTTGATCGAGCGGATCATCGACCAGGGGATCAACCAGAAGAATTTAACTGTTGTTCTGCAAACCTCGGCGATCATGCTGGGGATCTCCTTATTGAGCGCGGTGGTCGCAGTATTGAACAGCAATTCCTCGATCCGCGTCGGGGAGAGCACTGCCCGGGACATCCGGGAAGCTATTTTTAAAAAGGTCCAACAATTCTCGTACGGCAACCTGGATAAATTCTCGACCGGAAAGCTGATGGTGCGTCTCACCAGCGATACCAGCGCCGTACAGCGTATTACCCAGGTCTCGCTGCGTATCGGCACGCGCGCTCCACTGATGATGATCGGCAGCGTGATCTTGATGTTTGTGACCAGCAAGGCCCTGGCTTTGACCATGATCCCGATCCTGCTGGTCTCTTTGGCCGCGATCTTCTTCTTCAGCACCTGGATGGAGCCGGTCTTCCGCTCGGTCCAACAACGCCTGGACCGGTTGAACACGGTCTTGCAGGAGAACATCTCCGGGGCGCGGTTGGTGAAATCATTTGTTCGCGCGGATTTCGAAACTGAAAGGTTCGCGGGTGCGAATGAGGATTTCGCGCGCAGCAACATCCGCGTGATGCAGTTCATGGCGGCCATGAACCCGGCACTGACCCTTTTTATCAATATCGGCATGGTCCTGGTCATCTGGGTGGGAGGGATCCAGGCAATCCACGGCAGCATCACTCTTGGGCAGATCGTGGCTTTCACCAACTACCTGCTGACCACCATGAACCCGATGCTGACCATGTCTCAGCTTTCCAACACCTGGGCGAATGGTATTGCTTCAGCCAAACGGGTGGGAGAGGTGCTGGATGCGACCCCAGAGGTCCCTGTCAGCAGCGCCCACCGCCTGCTGCCGGATACCCCACAGAACCGGGTGATCTTTGAGAATGTCGATTTCCACTACAACGGCAACCGGAATTTGCCTATTCTTGAGGATATTTGCCTGACCGCCGAACCTGGTCAGACCATCGCCATATTGGGGGCTACCGGTTCGGGAAAGACTTCGCTGATCAACCTGATCCCGCGCTTCTATGACACTTCGGATGGACATGTGCTGGTGGACGGCATCGATGTGCGCAACCTGGATGAAAACTCATTGCTGGAGAACATCAGTATTGTGCCGCAGGAGACCATCCTGTTCACCGGGACCATTCGCGACAATATCTGCTATGGACGCCCCGACGCGACCGATGAAGAAGTGATCGCCGCAGCCAAAGCCGCCCAGGCACATGAATTCATCCAATCTTTTCCTGAGGGGTACAACACCCGGGTGGAAGAGCGGGGAAGCAACCTTTCCGGCGGTCAGAAGCAGCGCATTGCCATCGCGAGGGCACTGGTAACCCACCCGAATATCCTGATCCTGGATGACAGTACCAGTGCGGTGGATGTGGAAACTGAGACGAAGATCCAGAGCGGGCTGAACGAGATCATGCGCGGCAAGACCAGCTTCATTGTGGCCCAACGCATTAGTACCGTTTTGAATGCCGACAAGATCATCGTTCTGGACGGCGGTCGAATTGCGGCTGAGGGCACTCACAAAGAATTACTGGAAACCAGTCCCATTTATCGCGAGATCTACGATTCACAATTAGGCGGCGGGATGCACTAGCGCATTCCTCTGATAAACCGAGAAAAAGTTATGTCTACTTATCAAAGAATTCCTGATGTAAGAAGTTCAATGTCTCGCCGGCCGACGGTCTCGCAGAGGATCGAAAAGGCGGAAAATCCGAAACAAGCGCTGGTGCGGCTGGCGAAATATTTCCTGCCCTATAAAGGTCCTCTGGTGCTGATCGTCCTGATGGTGGTCACGTACACCCTGTTAGGTCTGGCAGCTCCTTACCTGATGGGGCAGGCAATCGACAAATTTATCGGCGGCAAGGATATCCCCGGTCTGGTACGCACGTCATTGATGATGTTGGGTGCCTACCTGCTGTGCAATGGATTCAACCTGGCAGCCAACTGGCTGATGGCGCGGATCTCTCAATACGCGCTGCGAGAGTTGCGCGGAGACCTGTTCAAGCACCTGCAGTCGCTCTCGATGCGTTTCTTTGATACCCACCCGGCAGGAAACCTGATGAGCCGTCTGACAAACGATATCGATGCCATCAACCAGGCAGTTTCGCAAAATGTAACCTCTCTGATCGCCAGTATCCTTTCTATGGTGGGGATCGTGGTCACCATGTTCATTCTGGATGCCTGGCTGGCTCTGGCCAGCCTGCTGGTGGTGCCCATCATGCTATGGTTCACCAATTTTGTAGCCAAATATACCCGCAAGGGGTTTCGCGCCCTGCAAAATCACCTGGGCGGGCTGAATGATGTGGCGGAAGAGACCTTCAGCGGGCAGAAGGTGATCAAGGCATTTCGGCGCAACGACTCAGTGATCGATGCCTTCCAGGTGCAGAACAAGGCGGTATTTGAATCGGGTGTGTACGCGAATTCTTACGCATTGCTGATCATGCCGCTGACCAATGTTCTGGGCAACTTTTTTGTAGTTGTATTGGCCGGCATGGGCAGTTGGCTGGCACTGCGCGGACTTGTCAGTGTAGGGATCATCGCCACATTTATTACCTATGGACAGAATTTCATCTCGCCGCTGCGCCAATTGGCGAACCTGTACAACTCGATCCAGGCGGCCCTGGCTGGATCGGAGCGGGTTTTTGAGATCCTCGATACCAGGCCTGAAGGTGATATTGCGGACCCTGCGGCTGTCTGCGGCGATTTCACCGGAGATGTAGCCTTCAATAATGTGACCTTCGGCTACGATCCCGCTAAGGCAGTGATCAAGAATTTCAGCCTGGAGGTCAAAGCTGGACAGACGATCGCGCTGGTGGGGCCTACCGGTGCCGGCAAGACCACCATCATCAACCTGCTCACGCACTTCTATGATATTCAATCCGGATCGATCACCATCGATGGACAGGATATTACCCGATTGCCAAAGGCCGGCTTGCGCCGTCAGCTTGGTTTGGTCTTGCAGGACACCTTCCTGTTCTCGGACACTGTCATGGAGAATATCCGCTTTGGACGGCTGGATGCCACGGATGAGGAATGTATCCAGGCTGCCAAACTGGCCGAAGCGGACCACTTTATCTGCCAGCTTCCCCAGGGGTATCAGACCAACCTCTCAGAGCGGGCTGGCAACCTGAGTCAGGGGCAACGGCAATTGCTCTCCATCGCGCGGGCCATCCTGGCGGACCCGGCGATCCTGATTCTGGACGAGGCCACCAGCAGTGTAGATACCCGTACCGAGGCGCGTATCCAGAAGGCGTTGTTGAACCTGATGAAGGGACGCACCAGTTTTGTCATCGCTCATCGCCTGAGTACCATCCGCGATGCGGATAACGTGGTGGTGATCAACAACGGCGAGATCGTGGAGCAGGGGAATCACCAGCAACTGCTGGAGAAACAGGGCTTTTATCATCATCTCTATGTGAGCCAGTTCAAAGGCAACGAAATTTAAAGAAGTGGAGAGGTAACTCTCCACATTTTTTACATATTTTTTCAACTCAGACTAATCATATCTTAATGAAAAGCGAGTAGAATACCCTTCTAAATCGGTTTCCTGCAATTAACTTCTGTTAGAGAAAGCCCTTTTGATTTTCGCGAAAGGAATATTGTTTTATTATGCTGCGGATCTTCCGTAAAGATGCGCTGATTGTTTTTGCGCTGCTATCTTTTGTTTTTGCCTATTTTTATCAGTACGCAGGGTGGAATGGAAATTCACGGTTTTCATTGATCTTTGCCGCAGTGCAGGAACAAACATTTTCCATTGATCATTATTATCAAAAGGAGGGGACAGCTACTGGCGACCTTTCTTTTGCCAACGGACATTACTACTCAGATAAAGCCATCGGCCCCGCCATCCTGGGAGCAATTGTCTATGCTCCGATCTCGTGGCTGCAATCATTGACCGGGCATCCGGGAGTGGATACCGTTGAACAGATCCTGACTTTCTGTGTGGTCGGGCTGCCTTCGGCAATTGCCGGAACCTTGATGTACCTGCTGTGCCTGTACCTGTGTAAAAAACGGGCACGCAGCTTTTTGATCACCCTGGCTGTGACCCTGGGCACGATGTATTTTCCATACAGCACGATCTTTTTCAGCCATCAATTTACTGCCGCTTTGATCTTTTCCGGGTTTGTCGTCATTTTCTTTCTCAAAGTGGGTGAGCTCGCTCCGAAAGGGGGCTGGTGGTTCCTGGCCGGGCTGCTGCTGGGCTGGGCGGTGATCAGCGAATACACCTGCGCGGCAATCGTATTGCCGGTAGCGATCTACGCGCTGGTGGTGATCTGGAGGACTCCCAACCTGCGCCGGTGGAAATCGCTCCTTCTGATGGCGCTTGGAGGAAGCATTCCCCTCGCACTTCAATTCGTCTACAACCAGGTCTGCTTTGGCAGTCCTTTTTCGGTTGGTTATTCGAATCTGCCGAACCAGTATTTCAGCGCCTCGATGAGTCAGGGCTTGATGGGCATTGGCTGGCCGAATTTGCAGGTGCTTTTCTATATGACCTTCCATCCAACCGTTGGATTGTTCTGGCAAAGCCCGGTACTGATCCTGGCGCTGGTTGGGGTGGTTTACGGGTTGAAAAACAAGCAATACCGTGGTGAGGTGCTGCTGGCGATCTGGCTGATCGTTTCCTACCTGGTGTTGATCTCGGGATATTTCATGTGGTGGGGCGGATACGCGCTCAGTTCACGGCATATCATCCCGATCCTGCCGTTCTTCTGCCTGCTGCTGGTCTTTTTGCCAGACGGGTTCGATTGGCCGATGCTGGTCCTCGGCTTGCTCTCATTTGTTCAGATGGGGATGGCAGCCGCCACGACTGTGCTGGTGCCAGATGATCATATCGCGCAGTTGGGCACGATGTCTTTCTTTGGGTATTCCAATATCTATGATTTCTGTCTGGTACAACTGCGCAGCCTGGCATTCAGCGAGAACCTGGGGCACAGGCTCTTTCATTTGAACCGTTGGGCTAGTCTGGTGCCGTTCTTTGTGGGGGTGATTGGGCTGATCGTGCTTTTCTTACGCATGAAACGTTTTCCAGGAAGGCAAGTCAATAAAATAAATATAGGGGGAGTTCGTGAACTCCCCCTACAAGAGCAAGGATCTATTACGCTGAGAAAGTCAGACCTTCCTGGCCGCGCTCGACGCGGATCGTCTCACCCGGATGAAATTCACCATTGAGAAGTTTTACGGCCAATGGGTCCTGCAGCTCGCGCTGGATGGCACGTTTGAGCGGGCGGGCGCCGAAATCGGCGTCGTAGCCTACTTCAGCCAGGAATTCGCGGGCAGATTCTGCCACTTCGAGATGGAAGCCGCGCTCCTCGAGCAATTTCTCCACGCGTTTGAGCTGGATGCCGACGATGTGGGCTAATTGTTCTTTCTGCAGGCTGTGGAAGATGATGATCTCATCCACACGGTTGAGGAACTCCGGTTTGAAGTTCGACTGCAGCGCGCGCATGATCTCTTCACGCGAGACCTTCTGGTTGCCCATCCACAGTGAGGAGCCCAGGTTGCTGGTCATAATGACCAGGGTGTTGCGGAAGTCCACCGTGCGGCCCTGACCATCGGTCAGACGGCCGTCATCGAGAAGCTGCAGCAGCACGTTGAAGACCTCGGGGTGCGCCTTTTCGATCTCATCGAAGAGGACAACGGTGTATGGATGGCGGCGGACCGCTTCGGTCAACTGACCGCCCTCGTCATAGCCGACGTATCCCGGAGGAGCGCCGATGAGGCGGGAGACGGTGTGCTTTTCCTGGTACTCGCTCATGTCGATACGCACCATGGCACGTTCATCATCGAAGAGGAACTCTGCCAGGGCACGGGCCAATTCGGTCTTGCCGACACCAGTCGGTCCGAGGAAGATGAAGGAACCAATGGGCCGGTTGGGGTCCTGCAAGCCGGCACGGGCACGGCGGATGGCATTGGAGACCACGGTGAGGGCTTCGTCCTGCCCGACCACACGATCGCGCAGGCGCTCTTCCATGTGCAGCAGCTTCTGTACTTCGCCTTCGAGCAGACGCTCGACGGGAATGTGCGTCCATTTGGCCACGATGCTGGCAATCTCTTCGGCATCGACCTCTTCCTTGAGCAGTGCACCTTCCTTCTGTAATTGCTGCAAACGCTGTTCGGCCGCGTCACGTTTCTCCTGCAATTCGCGCAGGGTGCCATAACGCAGGCGGGCGGCTTTTTCGAGGTCATTGTGCCGTTCAGCTTCGTCCATTTCGTTCTGAGCGACCTCTGTTTCCTCTTTGATCTTCTGCAGATCGACAATGGCACTCTTCTCAGTTTTCCAACGTGTGGTCAACTGGCTGGATTGTTCGCGCAGATTGGCCAATTCGCTTTCAATCTTCTGCAGGCGTTCCGCGGAGGCTTTATCTTTTTCTTTTTGCAGGGCCTGACGTTCGATCTCCAACTGCATAATATTTCGATCAACGATATCCAGGGCCTGCGGCTTGGAGTCGATCTCGGTGCGCAGTACAGCGGCAGCCTCATCGATCAGGTCGATGGCCTTATCGGGCAGGCGGCGGTCAGTGATGTAGCGGTTGGAGAGCGTGGCCGCGGCAATCACAGCGGCATCGGTGATACGCACGCCGTGATGTACCTCGTAGCGCTGCTTGAGTCCGCGCAGAATGCTGATGGTATCCTCCACGCTGGGTTCGCCGACCAACACTGGCTGGAAGCGGCGTTCGAGCGCAGGATCTTTTTCGATGTACTTACGATACTCGTCGATGGTTGTGGCACCGATCATGTGCAGTTCACCGCGGGCCAGCAGCGGTTTGAGCATGTTGCCGGCATCCATAGAACCTTCGGCGGCACCAGCACCCACGACAGTGTGCATCTCATCGATGAAGAGGATGATCTCGCCCTGGGCGGACTGGACCTCTTTGAGGACAGCTTTAAGGCGTTCCTCGAATTCACCGCGGTATTTGGCCCCGGCGACCAGCGCGCCCATATCCAGTTCGATCAGACGTTTGTGTTTGAGGCTTTCGGGGACATCGCCTTTGACGATGCGTTGGGCCAGGCCTTCGACGATGGCGGTCTTGCCTACACCCGGATCGCCGATGAGGGCCGGGTTGTTCTTGCTGCGGCGGCTGAGGATCTGCACGGCGCGGCGGATCTCTTCGTCGCGGCCAATGACGGGGTCGAGCTTGCCCTGGCGGGCAGCAGCAGTCAGGTCGCGGCCGTATTTCTCCAGGGATTGGTAGGTGTCTTCCGGGTTCTGACTGGTGACGCGTTGATTGCCGCGTACCTCGGTGAGGGCGCGCAGGATGGCATCTTTGGTCAGACCGTACTGGGCCAGACGTTTACCCTCACTGCTTTCAGTGAGGGCAAGCAGCAGGTGTTCAGTGGAGACATATTCGTCCTGCATGCCTTTGGCATAACGCTCAGCCGCGGAGAGAACATCCGCAGCCGAACGCGATAATCCGACGTCCCCTGTGCCGGAACCGGTGATCTTGGGCTTTTTTTCCAAACTATCATTAGTTTCTTTGACCAATCCTTCAGTGCTACCAGAGAGTTTGGTCACAATCGCAGGGACGACTCCTTCGGGTTGGCGCAGCAAGGCGAGCAACAGGTGAGCAGGTTCGATGGCCTGATGGTCCAGGTCCTGCACAAGCTGCTGAGATTGAATAATGGCTTCTTGAGCTTTTTGCGTGTAGCGATCTAAATTCATAATTTCCTCCCATGACGGGGATTTATTCTTCTATAGGATAGCTCTCGAGTGTCGGAGTAAGATAAAAGAATTGTACAAGAAATATTAGATTTGATTGCAAAAAAGGCCCTCACTCCTGGCCTCTCTCCCATAGCATGGGAGAGAGGTACGTTGAATCTTAATTATGGTGGAATTGAAGGGAAAATGGGATAATAATCGGTGAATCAGTTTTCATTCAGGAGAAGAAAAATGGCAGACATCAAGTTTGAGATCACGAAAACAATCGGGGTACTTTCGACAAGCGAGAAGGGGTGGACGAAGGAGTTGAACCTGGTAAGCTGGAACGACCGCCCGGCGAAGTACGATCTGCGCGAGTGGAGCCCGGACCATCAGATGATGAGCAAGGGCATCACGTTGAGCAAGGAAGAAATGGCTGTGTTAAAAAGTTTGTTGGAGGAAATGAATTAGGCTTCTGGCTCAAGCCAGTCCTTTATAATCAACCCGGTTCTCCTTTGTATGTAAGTGGATAAATCTGATAGAATCATAATCGTAAAAAATGAGGGTAAGGAACATAGTACTCGCCTCAGATAAATGGAAAGTAATTCCATATATTTAAAGAGTATCCTGCGTGCAGTGAATTCTTATTTTTAATGGATTAAACTTCCTTCTAAAATCTTGTGCCACAGAGGAATTGTTTTTTAGTTAAGTATTGATATCCTTCATCAATTCACCGACAGAGGTTCAATATACAAAGCTCCTCAACTAGAACTGAAAAAAATAATATTAATTCTAAGGTGTTCTTACAATGAAAACTAGAATAATTATATTGACTGCACTAAGCTGTTTACTTCTCAGTGCCTGTGCTGCCAAGGCAACGCCGAATTCATCAGATGTTTCTGATGCTGCAGCAACTATTGCTGGGCAGACCTTGACTGCAATGTTTACTCCTGCTGAAGCGACTGATACACCCATCCCAACCCAAGTTCCAACCCAAATTCCGTCGGCGGTAGCATCCAGTACGGAGAGTACTCCCGCCAAATCCGATTTGAATGGTACGCCTAATCCAGGAAACCCGGGTGATCCAACAGCCACTGCCGATGCTTTTACTACACCGATTGTTGTTACTACACAGGCAACAACTGGCAAGATCGGAAGCAAGGGCTGTTATGGGGCGAAATTTATCAATGACGCCTCTATTCCTGACGGAACTGAGATAACGATGGAGCATCTCTTTGAAAAGTCATGGGTGATCAAGAATACTGGAACCTGCGATTGGGATTCCAATTTTCATTTGAGACTTTATAGTGGCGATAGAATGAGCGGAAGCGATTATACATTCACTAAACCGGTCAAAGCCGGACAGACGACAACTGTTACAATCAGAATGTATGCTCCGAACCAACAAGGTACTTATACCGGCACATGGAGCATGACTTACGGGAGTGCTGGTTTTTTTGGTGAATTCGTTACCGTCAAGATTGTCGCCAAGTAAACGATTTCTGAAGCAGGAACAATCAATTGATTTTTTGACATATTTATGATCCTGTTATTGAGCAATGCGGTTGAATGAAATTTCCATTATTGACACCGGGTATCCAAATATTTGATATCCGGTGTTATTTTTTTTCATTGGAAAGGAAATAACTGCATCAGGAAATAGTGAGGTGTGTAAACCTCTCAGGGTCGAATTCGATAACCAGGGTCTGGAAGAATAGAGCAATCAGTTTCACCAGGAATCAAGTGATACGTTCTTAACCTGGATAAAATAGGAAAGGGGATGAACAAATCTACTATAAAATTGTAGTAGAGAATAAATAAACCACATTTAAGAGCAAATTACTCTTCATTATTTCTCATTTCGACGTACAATAATGATGATATAAAAAGCTCGTGATATATATGTACCTCTGTATAAAAAAGGCCCCTGAAGTAGATAACAATATCACAAACAGGAGGTGTTCCCTTGTTGATCGAGTACATTCCAATCATTATCCTGACGGTGCTGGCGGCGGCGATGGGCGTGCTGGTGTTGTTCATCGACCGGCTTTTTGGTCCGCGGCGGCCAACCATCAAGAAGAACCATACCTACGAATCAGGGATGGTGCCGTACGGTCCGGGCACGCGCAAGATGTCGGTACGCTACTACCTGATCGCGGTGCTTTTCATTTTGTTCGATGTAGAGACGATCTTCTTTTTGCCCTGGGCGGTCACTTTCCGCAGTCTGGGCATTTTTTCCTTAATTGAGATGTTCATTTTTATTGGCATCCTGGCAGTGGCTTATATCTATGTCTGGAAGAAGGGAGCCCTGGAATGGGAATAGAGCAAAAAGCAGGCAACATGGGTTTTGTGACCACTACGCTGGAAGATGCCATCAACTGGTCGCGCACCAATTCGATGTGGCCGATGTTGTTCGGCCTGGCCTGCTGCGCGATCGAGATGATGGGTGCCCAGGCCCCGAGTTATGACATGAGCCGCTTTGGCATGGAATTGATGCGCGCCAGTCCGCGGCAATCAGACCTGATGATCGTGGCTGGGCGTGTTTCGCAAAAAATGGCCCCGGTGCTGCGTAACCTGTACGACATGATGCCGGACCCTAAGTGGGTGATCGCCATGGGCGACTGCGCTTCATGCGGCGGTGTTTTTAACAATTATGCTGTGCTGCAGGGAGTGGATGAGATCGTGCCGGTGGATGTTTACGTTTCCGGCTGCCCCCCGCGCCCTGAGAACCTGATCCACGGCATTATGATGCTGCACGAAAAGGTCAAGAGCGAGAAATTGACCACCTGGAAATAGGAGCAGACATGGAAGAATACCTTCAATCTGCAGTAAATGAACTGGCGCAGCGCTGCGGCGGCCAGGGCAGCGAATTCCGCGGCGAGGTGACGGTGATGGTGCCGGCCGCGAAGATCATAGAAGCCTGCCGAATTCTGCGCGATGATTTTGCATTTGATATGCTGCCAGTGCTAACGGCAGTGGATTATTATCCACGCAAGGATGGGCGTTTTCACGTGGTGTACGTGCTGTATTCCACGCGGCTGCGCTATTACTTCAACCTGCGGGCCGCGGTGGATGAATCCCCAGCCGAGATCGATACGGTGGAAGGGGTGTTCCCCAGTGCCAACTGGCGCGAGCGCGAGGTGTGGGACCTGTTCGGCATCAAGTTCAAGGGCCATTCTGATCTGCGCCGCATTATGATGCCGCCCAACTGGCAGGGGCATCCGCTGCGCAAGGATTACCCGTTGGGGTATGAAGAAGTGCAGTATACCTTTAACTACGAAGAAATCGATGTAAAGAAACCGCACGGGGAACGGTGAGGCGCTGATGACGACTGAGATCCAGGAATTTACCCTCGATGAATTGAAGCACCTCTTCAGCCCGGCGGCTTTGACCGGCGAGACGATGGTCCTCAACATGGGCCCGCAGCATCCCTCCACTCACGGTGTGCTGCGCCTGATCGTGGAACTGGACGGCGAGAAAGTGGTGAACTGTGTGCCGGATATCGGCTTTCTGCATACCGGCATTGAAAAGAACATGGAGGCCAAGACGTACCAGAAGGCCGAAGTGATGACCGACCGCATGGACTACTTGTACACCATCGGCAACAACCTGGTATACAGCCTGGCCATCGAAAAGCTGACCGGCTTGCAGTCGCCGCCGCGCTCGGATGCGATCCGTGTCATCCTGTCAGAGCTATCGCGTATCCAGTCACATCTGATCTGGATCGGTACCTCGTCGCTTGACCTGGCGGCCATGTCCACCTTCCTCTATGCCATGCGCGAACGGGAAATGATCCTCGACATCTTTGAGCTAGTCTCCGGGCAGCGCATGATGACGACCTATATTCGCCCGGGCGGCCTGTGGCGCGATGTGCCGGCGGAATTCGAATCCGCAGTGCGCAACGTGATCGACATTCTGCCCCGGCGTTTTGACGAATATGAAGCACTGCTGACCAACAACCTGCTTTTCAAAGACCGCACGGTGGGCATTGGCAAGATCGACACCCCCACCTGCCTGGCCTGGAACGTGACCGGCCCGACGCTGCGCGCCACCGGCCTGGCCCACGATCAGCGCAAGGATAACCCTTACAGTGGTTACGAACAGTATGATTTCGAGATTCCGACCCAGACGGCGGGAGACATCTACGCACGCTACCTGGTGCGCGTGGCGGAAATGCGCGAGTCGGTGAAGATCATTCGGCAGGCGCTGGACAGGCTGCCCTACGGCCCGGTGAGCGACAACAATCGCAAATATGTGCCGCCGCCCCGGTCAGAGATCGGTGTGAGTATGGAAGCCCTGATCCACCACTTCAAACTCTGGACGGAAGGCTTCACCCCGCCGGTTGGCGCGGTTTACTCAGCGGTGGAATCGCCGCGCGGCGAGTTGGGAGTTTACCTGGAATCCGACAGCGGTCCGAAACCCTTCCGGGTGCATTACCGCACCCCGTCTGTTCCGCTGCTGCAAGCCCTGCCGCTGATGGCCAAAGGCCATTTTGTAGCGGACCTGGTCGGCATCATTGGCAGTATTGATATTGTTCTGGGAGATGCAGACCGATGAGTGCCCTGAAGAGATCACACGAGAATGAAGTTGAAAAACTCCTGGCAAATTACCCGCCTGATCGCAAGCGCGCGGCAGTGATGCCGCTGCTGCACATGGCCCAACAGGACGGCGGTTATATCACTGAAGCCGACCTGAAAGAAATTGCCGAGATCTGCGAGATCAGCCCCACGGAAGTAGCTTCCATTCTGGGCTATTACACAATGTTCCATGACAAACCTGAAGGACGCATCCGCCTGATGGTATGCACCGATGTAGCCTGCCGACTGCGCGGAGCGCGTGAATACCTGGCAGCGCTTTGCAACGAACTGGGTGTAGCTCCCGGCGGTACCACCCGGGACGGCATGGTCACCATTGAAGAGGTCAAGTGCATCGCGGCCTGCGATCACGCCCCGGTCTTCCAATCGCAGATCGGCGATGAGATCGAATACCACGAGAACCAGAATCCCGATCGCACGCTGGACTGGCTGAAGTTGATGGTGTCTTCGATGAAATCCGTGGAGGTGAAGCATGAGTGATCTTTACCTGCTGCGCCACCGCGAGATCCAGGGGCTGAATCAACTCAGGACCTACACGGCCAACGGCGGATTCGAGACCTGGAAGAAAGTGGTCACCACCTTCAAACCCGAGGAAGTGACCCAGATGGTGAAGGATTCCGGTCTGCGCGGACGCGGCGGCGCGGGCTTCCCGACCGGAGTCAAGTGGTCGTTCCTGCCCAACAACATCTGGCCGCACTACGTGGTGGCCAATGCCGATGAATCCGAGCCGGGCACCTTCAAAGACCGCGAGATCCTTGAAAACAACCCCTACCAGTTCATTGAAGGCCTGATGATCGCCTGTTACGCGGTACAGGCCCATGATGCTTATGTCTATTTCCGCGGCGAGTTCAGCCAGATCGCTCACAAGTTCGAGGAGCGCCTGCAGGAACTGACTGCCAAAGGGCTGCTGGGAGAGAAGCTCTTCCACACTGATTATTCACTGCACATCCATCCGCACCTGGGCGCTGGCGCCTATATCTGCGGCGAGGAAACCGCGCTGCTCGAATCCATCGAAGGCCGGCTCGGACAGCCGCGCCTGCGGCCGCCTTTCCCGGCGGTGGTGGGCCTGTTCGACAAGCCGACCGTGATCAATAACGTAGAAACCCTGACCAACCTGCCCATCATCCTGGGCAAAGGCGTGCAGTACTTCCGCAGCCAGGGTACCGAAAAGAGCCCCGGCACCAAGATCTTCTGCCTTTCGGGGAGGGTGAAGAACCCCGGTAATTACGAGCTGCCGCTGGGCACGACCTTCCGTGAACTGATCTACGACTGCGGCGGCGGCATTCTGAATGACGCCAAGATCAAGGCTATCATGCCGGCGGGGGCATCCTCCTCGCTCATCCCGGCCACTGATGCCGCGCTGGACACCCCGATGGATTACGAATCGGTGCCGGCGCTGGGCGCGCAGTTGGGCTCAGCCTCGGTGATCATCCTGGATGAAACGGTGAACATCAGCGACCTGGTGGAGAGTACCGTACACTTCTTCAAACACGAGTCCTGCGGTAAATGTACTCCCTGCCGCGAAGGGACCTATTGGATGGCGCGCATCATCGAACGGATCAATCACGGAAAAGGCAGCAAAGAGGACATCGAGCTGCTCAAGACCGTAGCCGGCCAGATGCAGAACAAATGCTTCTGCGCCCTGGGCGAGTTCTCGATTAGCGCCGTTCAATCCGGACTACAACATTTTCGGGCGGATTTTGAAGCCCGCGTGGAGCGATAACCGATGGATGAAAAACTCATCAACCTCAAGATCGATGGGCGCGCGGTGTCTGCACCGGCCGGAACGCTGATCGTGGATGCCGCCAAAATGGCGGGCATCACCATCCCGGTATTCTGCTACCATCCCAAGATGGAGCCGGTGGGCATGTGCCGCATGTGCCTGGTGGATATCGGCCGCCCCGCAGTGGACCGGGCCACCGGTCAGCCGGTGCTGAACGAAGACGGCACCCCAAAGATCGCCTTCGGCCCCAAGCTGGAGACTGCCTGTACCACTCCCGTATCGGAGGGAATGGTCGTGTGGGGCGCCACCGAAAAAGTGATGGCCGCCCGTAAGGATATCCTTGAATTTTTACTCACCTCGCACCCGCTGGATTGCCCGATCTGCGACAAGGGCGGCGAATGTCCGCTGCAGAACCAGACCATGGCCTTCGGCCCCGGTGAGAGCCGCTTCCTCTTCGATGAAAAGAATCACCTGCAAAAACAGGTGGCGTTGGGTGAGTTAATCTATCTTGACCGGGAGCGCTGTATCCAATGTGCGCGCTGCGTGCGCTTCAGCGACCAGGTGGCCGGCGACCCGGTCATCGGTTTCTACCAGCGCGGACGGCAACTCGAGATCGTCAGTCACTCCGAGCCGGGATTCGATTCCATCTTCTCCGGCAACACCACCGACATCTGCCCGGTGGGCGCCCTGACCACTGCGGACTTCCGCTTTGGCGCGAGGCCGTGGGAAATGGAACAACGTTCCTCCATCTGCACGCACTGCCCGGTGGGCTGCAACATCAGCTACAGCGTGCGCCGCGAAGCGAAGAATGGCGGCAAGTTCACCATCAAACGCGTACAGCCGAGGCAGAACGAGGCCGTGAACGAGTTGTGGATCTGCGACAAGGGACGCTTCGGCTATCACTATGCCGAAGATCCCAAACGCCTGCAAAAACCGCTGGTCAAGCGGGATGGAGAGTTCGTAGAGATCCCCTGGAAGGAAGCCTTCAAACTGGCGGCCGACAACCTCAAGGCAGCCGGGAAGAAAGTGACCACCCTGGCGAGCGGGCGGCTTGCCAATGAAGATCTTTATTTCTTGAAAAAATTCAGCCAGTCCATCGGCGGCAGCGCCTATTGGTATTCCAATATGGGCGGCGGTGAATGGACGCGTCGCCTGGGGCTGCTGCCGGGCTCCGACCTGGGCAGGCTGGGCAAAGGCGCGGCGGTGCTGGTATTCGCTTCCGACCTGCATGAGGAAGCTCCGATCTGGTGGCTGCGCTTGAAAGAGGCCGCCGAACGGGGACTGACCCTGATCACGGCCAGCGCGCGCCCGACCCGCCTGGACAAATATGCCGACTTTACCATCCGCTACACTTACGGCGAAGAGGAGAGCGTGCTCAAGGCGCTGATTGCCGGTGAAGGCGAATCGGGCAAGGCGCTGCACGAGGCGGCTGACCTGGTGGTCTTTTACGGCAGCGACGGGTTGGGCCTGGCCCAGACCCGCGCGTCCGCTGGCCTGTGCGCTGAACTGCTGGTCAAGACGGACCATTTTGGACGGCCCAACAACGGTCTGGTCCCGGTCTGGCCGCATGCCAATGACCAGGGCGCCGCTGAGATGGGCTGGCAGGTCTCGACGGACCTGGCCGACGACCTGGACGAGGCTACCGCGTTGTATATCGCCGGGGCGGACCCGGTGGGAGACAGCCCGGAACTGGCCGCGGCTGTGAAACGCGCCGGTTATGTGATCGTTCAGGACCTGTATCTGACAGAGACTGCGCGCTGCGCCGACCTGGTGCTGCCCGCGCAGGCCCCGATGGAACGCGACGGCAGCCTGGTTTCCGGCGAACGGCGGGTGCAGCGCTTTTCCGTGGCTATTCCTCCAACCGGGGAGAGCCAGGCGGATTATGCCATCACTGCCGGGATCGCAGCGGGGATGGGCATCAAACTCAGCAGCGGCAGTACCGAAGTGGTCTTCGCAGCCCTGGCGAGCGCTGAACAAGCGTTCAAGGGGTTTAATTACACGAAACTGGGCGAAAATAAACCGCAGTGGCCGGTCACCGGTCGGGCGGAGGCGTACTTCAGCGGTACGGCGGTGGAAAACAAAGACGGCCTGGGCGTGACCCTGCCTGGTTTGACAGACGGCAGCCCTGCCCCCGAACCGGCCGCAATGCCCAAGGTGCTGAAACTCAGTGCGGACGGCTGGCTGGCGGTACCAGTCACCCGGCTGTATGACCACGGTCAACTGATGTGGGCTAGCGAACTGTTGAAAGAGCGTATTGGTGAAAACGCTGTGGTGCTGAATGTGGAAGATGCCGCCGAACTGGGCATCACCACGGGCGGGCTGCTGCGCTTCGAGTTGAATGGTGAAGCGGTGAGCACCACGGTCGATGTGGATGCTTCGGCACCGCGGAAGGTTCTGCTGGTAAGACGCAGCATGGGCCTGACGCTGAACCAGCCGACCGAAGTCAAGCTGCCTAAGACAGAGAACAGGTGAGGGCGATATGGATGCTGCATTGATCTGGGAATGGATCATTAAATCGATCATCCTCTTGCTTGGCCTGACCGTCGGCTTTGCCTATGTGACCTGGTATGAGCGCAAGGTATTGGCCCATATGCAGTCCCGAGTTGGCCCAAACCGGGCCGGTCCTTTCGGCCTGCTGGTGCCGATCGCTGACGCGCTGAAACTGATCTTCAAAGAGGGGTTCACCCCCGAGAAAGCCGACAAGGTGATCTACGTGCTAGCCCCGGTCATCTGCGTGATCCCGGCGCTGATCATCACGGCGGTTGTGCCCTGGGGCCCAACTGTGACCATCGGCGGGAGGCAGGTAGCACTGGGCATCAGCGACATCAACCTGGGTGTGCTCTATATTCTGACGGTAACCTCCATTTCCGTCTACGGCATCACACTGGCGGGATGGTCATCGAACAACAAGTACGCTACATTGGGCGGCCTGCGCGCTACCGCGCAGATGATCAGCTATGAGCTGGCACTGGGAATGGCCATGCTGGGTCCGGTACTGATCGCAGGATCGATGAGCCTGTACAGCATCGTCAACGCGCAGCAGCACGTGTGGTACGTGCTGTACCAACCGGTGGCGGCTCTGATCTATATGGTCGCCGCGGTCGCCGAAGTGAACCGCGCCCCCTTTGATATGCCCGAGGCGGAGCAGGAGTTGACCGCGGGGTATCACGTGGAATACGCCAGCATGAAATTTGCCCTTTTCTTCATGGCTGAATACATCAAGATGATCGCCGTGTCCATGATCGCCGCTTCGCTGTTCTTCGGCGGCTTCTGGGGACCGGGCGTAAGTGCGCATCCCTGGCTGGGGCCGATCTATCTATTTATCAAAGTGTTGATATTGCTCTTCGGGCTGATCTGGATCCGGGCGACCTGGCCGCGCATCCGCTACGACCGCCTGATGGCATTCGGCTGGAAAATTCTCTTCCCGCTGTCGGTAGTGAACTTAATGGTAACCGCAGTGGTGCTTTACCTGGTGGGAGGATAAGATGTTACGTGGACTCTGGACAACTTTTCGTGAAATGCTCGTCAAGCCGGTGACTATTCAGTACCCGGAACAAAAGAGAGAGGTACGACCGCGCTTCCGCGGCCGGCATGAGCTGAAACGCTACGACAACGGCCTGGAAAAATGCATCGGCTGCGCGTTATGTGCCGCGGCTTGCCCGGCGGACGCCATCTTTGTGGAGGCGGCCGCAAACACCGATGAAGAGCGCTACTCCCCGGGGGAACGCTATGCCAGTACCTATGAGATCAATTACCTGCGCTGTATTTACTGCGGTTTCTGCGAAGACGCCTGCCCGACGCAGGCCATTGTGCTGGAAAAGAGCTACGAGATGTCGTTTACCAACCGGGAAGACGCAATCTATACCAAGGCCAAACTGCTGGTCCCGGTACCGCAGGGCGGACAGGCTACTCCGCAAAAAGTGGAACCCGGCGTGTATACGCGTTCGGTGCCTGAAATGAAAGATCCAACGGATTAGGGAGGGACGATGAGCGCTGCTTTGATCGTCTTCATTATCCTGGCTGTGATCGCGGTAGCGGCGGCCTTGGCCATGCTGTTGAGTACCAACACAGTCTATTCTGCGCTATACCTCATCATCAACTTTATTGCTGTCGGGGTCATTTACCTCACCCTGGGAGCGCCGTTCGTGGCGCTAGCCCAGATCACAGTGTATGCCGGGGCTATCATGGTGCTGTTCCTGTTCGTCATCATGATGCTGGGCGCGGAAAAACTCAGCGAGCACGAACCGCTCAAATGGCAGCGGCCGGTAGCGATCGTGCTGGGTCTGGCCCTCATCGGTGAGAGCGTGTACGCGCTGGTCACCCGGGTGGGCACGGCCATGATCTCCAACCCCGCGGCTGAAAAACTGGCAGACCCGAAAGCGCTGGGAACCCTGCTTTATTCCAAATATGCACTGCCGTTCGAGGTAACCTCGATCATCCTGCTGGCGGCCACCATCGGTGTGGTGGTGCTGACCCACGGTGGTAAGAAGGAGGAAAAGCAATGATCCCGATGATCTATTACCTGGGTCTGGCTGTGGTGCTCTTCGGCCTGGGACTTGTGGGCGTGCTGCTGCGGCGGAACGCATTGGTGATCTTCATGTCGCTGGAGCTGATGTTCAACGCCGCCAACCTGGTGTTCGTTTCCTTCTCCAATTATTACGGCCTGCTCGACGGGCAGGCACTGGTCATCTTTGTGATGGTGGCCGCCGCTGCTGAAGTGGCGGTAGGCCTGGCCCTGATGGTGATGATCTTCCGCACCAAGGGCAGCATCGACATCGACCAGATGAGCAAATTGAAAGAGTAGGCGGACCTTATGCAGACTGAAACTCTTTTCTCTCTCGTTCCGCTGGTAGTCTTCCTGCCTGTGCTGGGATTGGTGATCAACCTGCTGCTGGGGCGCAGATTTGGCGAGACCTTTGCCGGGGTGACGGCCAGCCTGGCCACCGGCCTCAGCTTTGTGGTCTCGGTGATCCTGGCATTGGCACTCAAGGGCAGCCCGGAGGGGGTAAGCGTACCTTTCGCGGAGTGGATCAAGATCGGCACCTTCAACGCCTCATGGACCTTCCGGGTGGACACCCTCTCGGTATTGATGATGCTGGTGGTCTCCGGCGTAGGCACGTTGATCCATATCTATTCCATCGGGTACATGCACAACGATGTGCGCCACAACGGCGACCCGGCGCGCTTCTCCCGCTTCTTTGTTTTTATGAATTTATTCATCGCCTCAATGATGGTGCTGGTCAGTGCCGACAACTTCTTGATGCTCTTCGTCGGTTGGGAGGGTGTGGGCTTGTGTTCCTACCTGCTCATCGGTTTCTGGTTCGAGAAGGGCAAGGACGGCATCGGCAACGCGCTGGCCGCCAAGAAAGCCTTCATCGCTAACCGCATTGGCGACTTTGGCCTGCTGGTGGCGATGTTTCTCATTTTCTGGAATTTCGGCAGTCTGGACTTCAAAACTGTATTTGCCGCGGCGCCTGCTGTAGCCAGCGCGCACCCGACCGCGCTGCTGCTGATCACGCTGTTCATGCTTCTGGGTGTGACTGGCAAATCCGCACAGCTGCCGCTGTACGTGTGGCTGCCGGATGCCATGGCCGGCCCGACGCCGGTCTCCGCGCTGATCCATGCGGCGACCATGGTCACGGCCGGTGTGTACCTGGTGGCACGCAGTTCCGCGCTTTATACCCTGGTGCCTGCCGCGCAGACGACCGTCATGTGGGTGGGCGCGGCGACAGCCCTGTTCGCGGCGACCATTGCCGTGGCGCAGTTCGATATCAAAAAAGTGCTGGCTTATTCAACGATCAGCCAGTTGGGCTTTATGGTCGCGGCAGTCGGCATGGGCGCCACGGTGGCCGGCATGTTCCACCTGGTGACGCATGCTTTCTTCAAGGCACTGCTCTTCCTGGCGGCCGGTTCGGTCATCCAGGCAATGGAGCGCGGCGCTCACGAGGTCAAAGGGCACAATAGTGAACTGGACCCGCAGGACATGCGCAACATGGGCGGCCTGCGCAGGCAGATACCGGTGACTTTCTGGGTGTACCTGGTGGGCGGGCTGACGCTTTCTGGCCTGGCCCCGCTGGCCGGGTTCTTCTCGAAGGATGAAATTCTGGCGGCAGCTTCGGAGGGACATACCGCGGTGTTCGTGGTGCTGGTCCTGGCAGCTTTCCTGACCGCTTTCTACATCGGGAGGCAGATGGTGATGGTCTTCTTTGGCGAAGCGCGTACCTCCGCGGCCGCGCACGCCAGTGAGAGTCCGAAAGTGGTCACCCTCCCCTTGGTGATCCTGGCGGCGCTTTCTGTACTGGGCGGCCTGATCAACCTGCCGGGCCTGACCTGGTTGGAAAAATGGCTCGGACACACATTAGGCGAGACCACCTCCGCTGGTTTTCTCTGGGGCGTGGCCGGGACCTCCCTGCTGATCGCCCTGCTCGGATTGGGATTGGCCTGGCTGATCTATGGACGCAAACCGCTGGTGAAAGACGCTCCTGATCCGCTGCAAAGCAAGCTGGGCGGCCTGTGGAAAGGGATGAACAATAAATGGTGGGTGGACGAGGCGTACGCTTTCCTCTTCCTCAATCCGTTTAAGGCACACGCCGAATTTACCGCTGAAAAAGTGGACCAGGGCGGCATCAACCGGGCCGGCGACGGCCTGGGAGAGGGTGCCATCGGCCTGGGCAAACGCTTGCGGACCTTGCAGAACGGATTCACCCGCTCTTACGCGTTGTGGATGCTGCTTGGCCTGGTGGCGATCCTCACATTCATGGTCCTGAGATAAAGGAGGCGCACAATGATCTTTGGAATGAATCCTTTACTCGTGGTCACCCTCTTCCCGCTGCTGGGAGTGCTGGTACTGCTGGTGCTGCGCCCGCAGTGGAAGAACGCCCTGCGCTGGACGGCGCTGGCAACCTCGCTGCTGACCTTTGGTCTGTCTCTGTGGATGCTGGGCTTGTTCAACAGTGCGGACGGCGGCATCCAGATGGACCTGAACCTGCCCTGGTTTTACCTGGGCGGGACGTCGATCGCGTTTCACCTGGGCGTGGATGGGCTGAGCATCCTTCTTGTTTTGCTCACCACCTTCCTGACCCCCATTGCCATCCTCTCGACCTGGAAGTCCGTGGAAGAGAAGGTACGCGGCTTTATGATCTTCTTCCTGCTGCTCGAGACCGGCATGCTGGGCGTCTTTCTGGCGCTGGATATGGCGGTCTTCTACATCTTCTGGGAGTTCACCCTCATCCCGATGTACTTCCTGATCGGGTTGTGGGGCGGAGAACGGCGGTTGTACGCGGCAGTTAAATTTGTGCTGTACACCCTCACTGGTTCGCTGCTGATGTTGGCCGGTATCCTGTGGCTGGGGCTGCACGCGGGTACCTTTGACCTGACCGCGCTTACCGCCAATAACACCCTGAGCCTGACCCAGCAGTTGTGGCTATTCGGAGCGTTCGGCATCGCCTTTGCCATCAAAGTGCCGATGTGGCCGCTGCATTCCTGGCTTCCCGACGCGCACACCGAGGCCCCAACGGCAGGGTCCGTCATTCTGGCGGGTGTACTACTCAAGATGGGCGCCTACGGTTTCTTACGCTTCAACCTACCGCTCTTTCCGCAGGCCTCCATCAAGCTGGCTGTGTGGATGGGCATCCTGGCGGTCATCGGCATTCTCTACGGCGCGCTGGTCGCCTACCGGCAGAAAGACGCCAAACGACTGGTCGCATATTCCTCCGTGAGTCATCTGGGCTTCGTGATGCTGGGCCTGTTCGCTCTCAACACGCAGGGCATCAGCGGCGCGGTCCTGCAGATGGTCAACCACGGTCTCTCAACCGGCGCGTTATTCCTCATTGTAGGATTCCTCTATGAGCGGCGGCACACCCGTGAATTGAACGCTTTCGGCGGCCTGTGGAAGGTGATGCCGGTCCTGGGCGGGATCGCGCTGGTTGTGACACTCTCCTCGATGGGACTGCCCGGGTTGAACGGGTTCGTGGGAGAGTTCAGCATTTTGCTGGGCGCGTTTGGCGCCAACCCGTGGATCGCGGGCGCTGCGGCACTGGGAGTGATCCTGGCTGCGGTGTACCTGTTGCATTTCTTCCAGAAGTTGTTCCTGGGGCCGGTAACACAGGAAGCCAACCTGACGCTCAAAGATCTGAGCGCGCGTGAACTGGCTGTGATCGTGCCCCTGTTGGCCGTAATTTTCTGGATCGGCCTATATCCCAAACCATTCTTTACCCTGATGGCCCCGGCTGTCGATAAACTGCTTGCCGTGCTGCAGGCAGCCTCCGCAGCGATGCATTAGGAAGAGGTGACGATGATGACCTGGACTGATCTATTGACCATTCTTCCAACGGTATGCCTCATTGTATGGGCCATGCTCATGCTGCTGGCCGGGCTGTGGATGCCGAAACGGGCGGAAGTAATTCATCCCTTCGCGGCCATTTTGGGGCTGGCCGGGACCGGCGCGGCGCTCTCCTTGCTGGCCGGCAAAGGCCTACAGGGTTTCGGCGGCATGGTTCGGCTGGATTCGTATGCTGTCTTCCTGGACGCGCTCTTCCTCGTCAGCGGCGTGCTGGCGGTGGTGCTTTCGCCTGCGTACCTCAAGCGGGTGGGCATTGACCAATACGAATATTACCCGCTGATACTGCTCAGCCTGAGCGGTATGCTGCTGATGGCCTCAGCCAGTGACCTGATCATGGTGTTCCTCTCTCTGGAGCTGCTGTCGCTGCCGCTGTATGTATTGGCCGGTATCGCGCGCCCGAAGCTGGAATCGGAAGAGGCTTCGCTCAAGTATTTCCTGCTGGGTACACTGGCTTCCGGTTTTGTGTTATTTGGTATTTCCTTCGTATTCGCCGCTACTGCAACTACCGGGTTCGCGGCTGCGGCTGCCGCGGTACAGGCAGGGACGGCGCACATGGCGCTGCTGCTGGCCGGTGCAGCCCTGCTGATCATCGGCCTGGGCTTCAAGATCGCGGTGGTACCGTTCCACTTCTGGGCGCCGGATGTGTACCAGGGCGCTCCCTCGACGGTAACTGCCTTCATGGCGGTGGGTGCTAAGGCGGCCGGTTTTGCCGCGCTGCTGCGCCTGGTGCTGATGGTCTTCGCGGGCGAGGCAGGCGTGATCGTACCGGTCTTTGCCGTACTGGCCGCGCTGACCATGTTCGGCGGCAACCTGATGGTGCTGGTGCAGAACAATCTCAAGCGGCTGCTTGCCTATATGGGCATCGCCAGCGCCGGTTATATGCTGATGGCGTTTGTGCCGTTCGCCAATCCGGCCGTGCAGGCCGATTCACTGGCTTCCGCGCTTTTCTACCTGCTCAGTTTTGCACTCGCCTCGTTCGGGGCATGGGCGGTGCTGGTCAGCCTGGAACAGGCGGACGGGTCCGGCATGGAGATGGTGAACCTGTCCGGCCTGGGCAGGCGTGCTCCATTGCTGGCAGCGGCACTGACTGTGTTCATGCTCTCGTTCACCGGCATCCCGCTCACGCTGGGATTCTGGGGCAAGTTCTACCTGTTCCGCACGGCCATTGCGGGCGGGTATACCTGGCTGGCGGTGCTCGGCCTGCTCACTTCAGTACTGGCGGCTTTCGCGGCTTTTCGTGTGATCCAGCAGATGTATTTCAAGCCGGGCGAGCCGAATGTCCACCCGAGCTATTGGACGACGGTAGTAGCGGTCTTCTGCGCGCTGTGTGTGCTGGTGCTCAGCTTCCTCCCCGGTGAATTATTCACCCTGGCGGTGAAGGCGCTGATCGGAGCGTAAAGGCAGTAACTTGAATAAACTGTTTTTTTTGACGCCCGGATTAATTAAATGCCGGGCGTCTTTCTTTAGAATAAAACAGGCTAGATATATATTTCTAATGATTAAGACGGCCTTGACAGAGTGTATCAAAAATGATACATTATTTCTGTGAATGAGAACGATTCTCCGAAGCTAACAGTGAAATTTTATCGATCTTCAGCGGGGCACGAACCAGTCCGTGAATGGCTGTCTGATCCAACACGGATAAAGCCAACAGACCGGAAAGCCATTGGTGTAGATATTAAGACAGTCCAGTATGGTTGGCCCATGGGAATGCCGATCGTTCGCAAATTAGAACCAGATCTTTGGGAAGTACGGTCGACAATCAGTGTAGGAATAGCCCGGGTCCTATTCACAATTCAAAAAGATACGATGGTGTTGTTGCATGGTTTCATCAAAAAAGAACAAAGAACACCGCTTGACGATCTGGAAATTGCCAGAAAACGAAAAGCAGAGGTTAGAGGTGAAAGATGAGTAATCAATTTATTGGAACAGATTTTGATGATTTCTTAAAAGAGCAGGGTGACCTGGAAGAAGTTGAAGAAGCCGCAATCAAACAAGTTCTTGCTTATGAGATTGCGGCTGCGATGCATGAACAAAACCTTTCAAAAGTTGAAATGGCAAAGAAGATGAAAACAAGCCGGGCTGTCCTGGACCGGCTTTTAGACCCTGAAAACAGTTCGGTGACATTGCGTACGATGGCGAAAGCTGCTCAATCAGTTGGAAAACATCTGAAGCTAAGCCTGGAATGATCAAGCTCTTTCATCCTGGTTGGAAATGTAGGTAAATAAAGGGATTAAAGGCGAGTATTTGGAACAATTATTTGCTGAATCCATGGTTTTCAAAGACCGGGAGTCAGGACTCGTTAATCAAGAGCGGGTGATTCGTGAATTGTTACTGCCGAATAAAACAATTTCTGCGCATAGGTAGGGGCACAGCAATGCTGTGCCCCTACTGAATCATTCCGTTACATTTCTAATTAACCTAATTGTCCCGTATTTTTATTTACTTAATCACGCAGAAGTGATGAATGGACTGACCTTGCAAATCCAGGAGTTCCCATCCAAGGCAATATCTCTTTCCAATGGAATGAATTATTCGGTAGTACTGTTAATGATTTGATCGTGGAGTAAAGCTGAAATTGAGATTAATGCAGTTTCCCGGTTTCTTCGAAGAAACCGGGAAACTCGGTCGTAAGGTTGAAATTTTTGAATCCCCAGAAAACCTGAGATAGGTAGTTAATCTCTTTTATCAAAAAGATTGAATTGTTCAAAGGCGGGGGTTCTCAGCATGCCGAAACCTACTGGTTATTTGTTATAAAACCACCTTACTTCAGTTTTAGAGATCTCTAAAATCTTGGTATCTGACAATAAGGCCCATGGATTCTGGGAATCATCATAATTTACGATGTGATATTCTCGAAGGCAATCCTGCCAACTGGTACATGGAGGTTTATTAGGTGCTTCACCAAACGGGATATCTGCGATTCTTCTAAGCTCATTGAGTGCAGAATCGAAAGTGCAAAATTGTTTACCGATCACCTCGGTGTGAAGATCATCTTCAATGATAAACATATCAAAAATTTTATGGCTAGAATTTTTTATTCGTAAATATTCTGAGAATTATCTTTAATTCTTATAAATCTATTTTAAATTTTTAAAATTCATACTTACATCTTAGCTTTCCACTTGTACCTTAAGTATGCTTTGCGAGGTCAAAAAGAAGTCAAGATAGGTGAAAAGTTTGAGAAGCATTCCGATGGTCATCGCCACTATCTCGATGATGGTAAAACCAATCATTATTGGAGCAAATTCCGAGATCGTAGTAATTGAAGAGAGTTGTAGCTTTATTGCAACCACGGGAAAGTAAATGAACATGGCGAGAAATATACCAAGCGGAGATAGAATGCTGATCATCGGAAGAGCAGGGTGAGATCTGCGCAGCGCTCTGCCCTGAAAGTGGTAAGCGATAAAGCGGTTCTGGTCTCGGGCCAGGCCATATAGTGCGCGGAATACCCAGTAGAGGTTAAAAAACGGAATAAAAAGAAAGCCGATTGCTTTTCCGGGGGTTGTGCTGGCACGTCCATCCTGGATCGTTTTCCAAAAATTATAGAGAAGGATAAAGTCGAGAACAGTGGAACCATTGCCCAATAACGATTGCAGTATAACTAAAATTGTTAATGGAAGAATTTTTGACAAATACGTGCTTTCATCTGGCATAAGGATGAACGATGGATAGATTTTTGCAATTACGATCATATAGATATCCATAACCATGATCAATGCCAGATAAAGTCCAAACCAGACCCAAAAAAGGGCTGTCAATTCATTTATTTTTACCAGGGGTTGGAGTAAAGGAAGCGGAGGGGGAACTTCCCGGGATGGTGCCGGATTTAATGCTCCTGGATTGTCTCTAAAGATCACAACCAGATCACTCTCTTCAAGAGATTCCCACTCAATCCTATCTTCACGGCGGACAGAGGTAATTCTGGTAATTTTCCCCTCGAGTAATCGCTGCTCGATCTGATCTACGTTGATAGGCCCAAATTCCTGATCTTCGATCTTGTAATACCACATGATGTCCCCCTCAATGAATTGTGATTTGTCCTGATGAGTAGGTTTAAGAATATTTTCCTAGGTTCCAGTATATTTTCAATTATCAAACTTAACTCTTTTCCTTTGGCTTATTTCTGTTTTATTTCAGAAGTAGAAAAGAGTCGAGGATATTTCATTGATTGCCTCTCTTAGATCGGCAGATTCTTCCCCTCGGCATCACAGATATTCATAGCGGTCTTGTACAAGTCAAAACGCATCCAAATGCTAAGACACAGGGCTATAAATGTAAATATGGCTGTATATGGTGTGATTTTTGAGGAAAACGAGGACAGTTCAGCCTGGCCAACATTTCTGGCAACCATTAGGATAAAAGTACTGATGATAATTAAATTAGCTATCCAGCCTCCCAGGAAGCTGAATATGGCGTAGATGAAAGATATTGCCGGTTTTGACTTATGGACAGGGCCTTCAGGAAGATCTTTAAAATGAGTGTCAATGTATCGATTTTGATCCAAGGAAAGGCCTGGATAGGCGCGGAAACACCAGTACAGATTAAAGAATGGAATGAACATGAAGCCGACAGCTCTCCCAGGGGTGGTGCTGGCACGGCCATCCTGGTTGACCTGCCAGAAACGATAAAGCAGGATGTATCCCAAGATTCCGGCAGTTATGGAAGTCATGATCATAAGACATTTTAAGGCTGTTTGAAAATTATTGTTATCCAGAAATGGATAGATGATCGAAAATATCGAGGCAATTGAAAATGTGCCGATCCACCATATAAACAGCCTTTTCAGCCCGTCCGGGTTGATACGAAAGCGGGGTCTTAAATATCCATAGCTGTTTTGAGAATAATATCCGGGAAGAGGGGGAGCCACTGATGTCGATTCTTCAGAATGCTGCACATTATGGGCAAGCCCGTTCAATTCAGTCTCATTGAGACGCTTCCAATTTGGCATACCCTCACACCAGACGAGATTATTGCGTGAGAGGATTCCCTCTAGCAGTTGTTTCTCAATTTCTTCTGTACTGACCGGCCCACACTGTTTTCCATTGATCTCGTAATACCACATGATGTCCCCCTCGATGAATTGTGATTTTGTTGGGATTGTGAATATTCTTAAAGGATATCCGTAGGATTTAGTTTACATGATATTCCCAATTTCGTAAAAGAATTATAGTGATCTAAATATTTCTACTCCCTTTCCCCTTATTTTGGCCAGATAATTCAGTTTCCCGGTTTCTTCGAAGAAACCGGGAAACTCGGTCGTAAGGTTGAAAAAGATGATTCCCAATGAAATCTGAATAGGTCATGAAATACTCGTGCCGGGTCTATAAGTATTTTTCTTTGGCTTCGCAGATACTTACAGCGGTCTTGTAGAAATCGCTATACGTCAAAATACCTAGAATGAGAGAAATAACCGCGGATCCTACTTTAAAGGGCAAAAGTCTCATTGATAGTGATGCTAATTCAGACTGATTCATCATATAGAAATCTTTGATACCTAAAATGAAAAATAACCAGATGAAATAAATCAGGATATATAACAGGGGAAATGCCACATAAATATAAGCAATTATTGGTCTGGCTTTACGAACAGTATTTTCAGGTAGGTGATCAAAATGCCTGGCGATATAGCGGTTCTGATCCAGAGAAAGCCCCGGACCGGTACGAAACGCCCAGTACATATTATAAATTGGAATGAAAAGATACTCTACAGCTTTTCCAGGAGTAGTTGCGGCTTCGCCATCCTGATCAACTTGCCAGAAACGGTAGAGCAAAACGAGACTGAGTATGCCTGCTACGGAGCCCATCAATGTGTTTAGGCATCTCATCTCTGCATGGAGAGGTTTATTTAAAAGACTAAAAATCACATCGATGCCGGTATTGAAAATGATGACAATCACCCAAATAGTGAACAATTCCTTTAATTTAGTACGATAGCCATGATCTCCTATTTTTTCTTCTTTGGAATTTGAATCAGCATGGTCATCAGAGATTTCAAGTCCCAGTGGGGTCGATTCCTCTGAGGTGTTCACATCATTTTCGATACTAGTTAAATCAGCTTCACCAAGTGCTTTCCAATCCTCCGACCCTTCACATCGAATGGGCGTGTTTGGATCAATCGTTCCTTCAAGTAATAACTGTCGGATTTCTTCTGTACTGAAAGGCCCAAATTGTTGATCAGTGATCTTGTAATACCACATGATGTCCCCCCAAAATGAATGGCTATTATTGTTGAAGATTATTTATAAGTTTAGTTTACCTGATTTTCCGATCCTGAAAATGCAGTTTCCCGGTTGCTTCGAAACAACCGGGAAACTTGTGTTTGAATGTTGAAAAAGGGAAATCTTGAGATTTGGCTTAGTTAACCTGTTCTTCAGCTTCGCAGATGCTTTTGGCGGTGCTGTAGAAGCCGTAGTACATCCAGATGTAGAAGAGCATCATAACGATTGAGAAGATGGCGATGGGGGCGGTGAATTGACTGGCCAGGGTGGTGGGGTTGAGGGTATCCATGCTGGCAGAGGCCATGCTCACGGCTTTACTGGCCGAGATGATGGCGATGACAATCCCGCCGATAAAGGAGAAAATGATATAGGCAAAGGCGATCACCGGGTTGGCTTTTTTGACCGTGCCCTCGGGCCGGTCGCCGAAATGATCGGCAATGTAGCGGTTCTGGTCAAGCGAAAGGCCGGGGAAGGCGCGGAAGATCCAGTAAATGTTGAACAGTGGAATGAACATAAAGCCAACTGCTTTGCCGGGAGTGGTGCTGGCACGGCCGTCCTGGTTGACCTGCCAGAATTTATAGAGAAGAATGAATCCAAGGACAGCGGCTCCAAGAGAAACCAGGGAACCAATACAGCTTAAGGCTGCCAGGGAGGTGTTGCCCGGAATCATGAGAGAAATAATCTCATATACGCCGGTGAGCAGCATAAGTACAACCCAGATATTGAACAGGCTTTTCAATGAACTGGAGCTTACCCGCGGGCCGGATTTTGCTGCCGCGGCTCTATATTGAGGATAAACCGGGGCAGATGGCGCGACCGGGTTGGCGTAGGGGTTCACAGAACCCACCATCGGGGTTGTCTGGACCGGCGCAGCCACACTGCGGGCCAGGCTGCTGAGCTCGGTCTCGCCCAGGTGCTTCCAATCGGGCATGCCATCTCTCCAGACCAGGGTGAGCGCGGTGATGCCACCGCTTTGCAGCAGCCGGGAAATTTCGGCTTCATCCACCGGACCGGCGGGTTGATGATTCGATTCGTAATACCACATAAGTCCCTCCCATAAATTTGTTATTTTTGAAAATGCAATGAAAAAAATTTAGTTTCATTATATTGCGATGTACAAGAACTGTTCCAGGTGAACTGGAAAAGAAAAGGCCGGTTCTGAAAACCGGCCTTTGAAAGAACCAGGAAAGCTAGGCTGCTTTGCGGGCGGTGATGGTGGCTGCAAGGGCCTTTTTCACTTTGTTGGTGTAGATGATCCAGAAGACGATCAACGGAATAATGGTGATACATAATGGGGAAGCCAAAATCATGATGTTGAACCAGAGAGCAGTTTCTTCGCTGACGGGTTCGGCGGCGATATTCTCTCTGGCCATGAGAGCGTTCAATTCTTTGGCCAGACCTTTGAAAGCCGGGAAGATCCAGTAGCAATTCCAGCCGGGGATACCGCAGTAAGCGACCGCCTGATCGGCAGTACAGCGCACACCGTCGTGCTGAACCATCTGCCAGGCTTTATGGATGATGATGAAGAAGAGAACAACTGAAACCATGGCACTGGCACCAAAGGTGATGACCGAACCGGCCAGGCAGATCCAAAACCACATGAAGAGCTTGTCCAGTTTTTCAACTTCCGGATCTTTTACAACCGGGGCGTAATAAGCGGGGGGTACGACAGGGGGAAGATTGCCGACAAGGCTGGCAAGAGGTGTTTGGGCGATCGGGGCCCAGTTGGCCATTCCGGCAGTCCAAACCATGGTTCCGGCAGTAATGGTACCGCTGGCGACTAATTCTTTGATCTTGGCTTCATCCACAGGGCCCATTTGCTGGTTGTTAAACGTGTAATACCACATAGCATTCTCCTTTATTCACTTAATTTTCGATATAAATATTATACGGTATATGGATAAATTCGTTGCAAAGGGTTGGCTTTAAATTCTACCGTTAATCCAAATCAGAAAAATGACGGTCGCTTTTGACCTGGCTGCGGCGCTTCTTCTTCTCAATTCTGCGTACCCTGGAAGCGAGCGTCGGGCGGGTAGGCAGGCGCTTCTCTGGTTCCTGGCTGGCTTTATGCAGCAGGTCAATAAGGCGCTGCAGGGCATCCGTGCGGTTCTGGTCCTGGGTGCGGTAGCAGCGGGCTTCGATGATGAGTACGTCGTCATCTGTCACGCGGCTGCCGCCCAGTTGGATAAGGCGGGGTTTCATTGCCGCGGGCAGTGAGGCTGAGTGACGCACATCAAAGCGCAGTTGGACGGAAGTGGCTACTTTGTTCACGCCCTGTAGGAATTCCGGTGCACTTCTCACTTCCATTTAGCTACCTGCGAGAACCTAATTCTAGAAGGCGGAATAAAAAGATTATTTAAAATCTTCCGGATTAAAACTCCGTGTTTTTAATTTCATTGCGTTTTTTCTTATCACCCACCCGAGTCATTCTTGCCGTGATAATCGAGTGGGTTAATTTTCGTTCTATTGGCTTCTACTGCACCTTTTCACATTTTGGTTAAACATCAAATAATCTACAACTGGCCTTACAGTTTGGGTACGGTCCGTCACAAGCTATACAACATACTGGCGTTTCCTCTTCTTCCTCATCGTGATCATAGTTAAAATCTTTATGGTTATCAAAAATGATTTCACTTTTCCCAATTTTATTTAAATTACCACAATTCGAACATTTCCAATAACCACAATATGCATCAAATCCTAACTGGTCATTTAAGTATTCATGGCATTTATCACACCACCAATCATATTCTGATAGTTTTTTCATTTTTCCTCAAAGTCAATCATTTTTTGTAAGTGCAATGTCAACCGGGCCCACTTTAACGTTTATGTCATAACGATGCTCCATTGCCGTAAAAATGATTGTAGTTAAACACAGTAGACATAAAACAACCTCACCTTTACCCACATTTGGGCCGATTATGTCTGAATAAAATTTTTCAATAGAATTTTCCGACCTCATATTACCCCTCCACTCGATAAACATTTGTAATTTCCTTTTTTTTTTGATACCATCAGTATACGACATTTGTCGGCACTTCGTCATAAGAAAAGTAAGTGCTGATTAGACAATATTCCATAAATGTCCGCACCTTGGAGGTGTACACATATGAATAATAAGAAATTCAAAAAAGTTCCGTTAGACAGAGAATGCTTAATGGAAGCATTACATCTTAGAAATAGCAGCATCAGGAAACTTGGGGCAGATTATGCCTTTCGCTGGTCGTCCAAATCAATTGAACGAGGAATTAAATATGGAGAAATATCTTCCGAGTTAATGGACGCTCTTGGACGATACCTTGATGTTGACACCGATTATCTTTCCGGAAAATATCATCGCGACGCTGAGAAAATTAAAGATGAAACAGTTCGCGAAAACCTTAAATCCGCATTAAAGGCAAAGAAGTTTCCATACCTTCGGAAGCAGCAGTGTATAAAATATGACGGAAAATTTCTATATAGTAGATATTTGGAGTACATTCTTATCATTCATGACATTTCAATGCGTCAATTTGATGAAATGCAATTTGAAAAGCAAAAATCATTGCAACTGGACCTGGAGGATGCGATTACAACCGTACTAATAAAACATTTTCCATGTAACGCCCTGGGACAGGATCATTGGCCGGATATCGATAGAGTAAAGTATGAAATTGAGACCTATAACCCAGATGAGCCTGAAATCCGGGAAGATTTCATAAAGGTTGAAAGCGATGAAACCGATCCGTTTGAAGATAAATATTCAGTTTTCCGGCTGACAGGAGAATCAAATAATGGAAATTAGAAATAGAATAGCTGAAATAAAAAAATTGCAGGCTCATATTTTACAAGACTATTTTAAGATGGCTTTGACAGCGAATTTTCTTGATGATGATACATGGAAATCTAAATTTCATGATGTGGTTCAATGTAACGCGAATGCCCATGATCAATGTTCTCCAAGCTATGTTGGTGCATGGGAGAAAATGCAGTTAATTGGGATGGATCACTATTCAGTTAATGATATGGATACTACTATCATTACCGCAATTCTTAAAGGTCCCCATTACGGTCCTTTTGGCAATTGTAAATTCAATAAGATAAATCAGTACCTGGATTATCTTCAGGATGATCGGAATATTGATGCACACACAACCGGCAATGAGACCGAATCCGAACTCTTTCAATTTGCATATGGCTCGTTACATAATCTAAGCGGATTTATATCTGCTGTTGCTAAAGCAAAAGATAGTAATGTGTCTCATGATGAAAGGATAACTTACGCACGAAAATACCTGGCCGAGATAGTATCTCTACGCTTGCAGTTTGATAATGATTCTAAGGAAGCCTTCAGAGTAGAAGATATTGAACAATCCATCAACTGTGATATTGAAAGAATAAAAACCAGTAAAGACCCTTTTAGAACATATATAGAAATTGAAGGGCAGTACATCAATGGGCGAGATAACGAAGTTAAAAGCAAATTAATCCTGCACAGAGAATTTTTGCAAACTGCAGCGGACGCAGGAATCGTTTGGGCTTGCCCCTTGATTGGAGATGTATATTTTGAGGGTTTATTAACCAATGTGGATTATATTAGGGCATCCGAATATTATGAAAAAGGGTTTACCCAATTGGTACTACCGCAGAAATTAAGACTTGCAAGTATTTATCTAAATGATCTTTGCAATTCTTCTCACACGAAAGAGGAAGGAATGAAAATTATAAAATCCTGTGAAAGTCCGCAAAGGGAGATTACTACATACACATCAAAAGATGGCTATGAGTTTTACTCAGTAAAAAGGATTAAGCATAATTCTAAAAATATACAATTCTGAAGAGAGGATGAAACCCTGCTAGTCATTATGGTGATCGGCAGGGTCTTTTTTGTGTTTTAAAGTATTCATGCCCTATAGGAATTCCGGTGCACTTCTCACTTTCATTCAGCTACCTGATATAACTAAAACCCAAAACCAGAAATGAGAAGATTACTCCAGTTCCTTCGGATTAATCCGACGTGTTCGCTTAATTTCGCCCCGCTTTTTCTTATCATCTACTCGTGTTGCTTTGGCTGTCAAGCTTGGGCGGGTTGCTTTTCTAACTTTTGGAGGATTCAATGCTTTCTGGATGATGGCGGTCAATTTAAAAATTGCATCGGCTCGGTTTTGATCCTGAGTGCGGTATCTTTTGGCTTGAATGATCAAAATACCATTCTCTGTAATACGGCTGCCGGCGAGCTTGACCAGGCGTTCTTTAATATCTGGTTCCAATGAGGGGGAATTGCGGACATCAAACCTGAGTTGGACAGAAGTCGCGACTTTATTTACGTTTTGGCCTCCAGGACCTGACGCATGGATAAAATCGAGTTGGATTTCACTTTCATCGATTTTTACAGTAGCAGTGATCTCAATCATGATTTAAGTATATCAGGAACCTTGGGACTAAGCTATCTGTATGGATCTGGTTAGCAAAAAGGCTGGAACTGCTGGGCTCACGTCAATGTGATTGAACCCAATCGGCTTAAAAAGCCCTTGATGTTGTAAAATAGTAAATGGTCGCAAGATGAGGCGGAGTTTGTTTCTGGTAATGTTTTTTTACTTGCCCCTTCCCTGCTTATGGAGGAAGCTTCTCGGCCAAATAGCCAGATTCTCGGATAAGTATTAGAAAATTACGACTCGGAATAAACTTCGGACCATTCTCGCAAGACGGGTAGCCCTAGACGAGAGTGGCCCGCGGCTAAAGGCGATGATTGAAGCAGTAAGGCAATTCGGATTAAATTTGAAAGGGGAATAACTATGGCAAAAAAAGTTTCTGAGGACTTTTCGATTTTATCGGCAATTTGGATAATCGCCTCGAACGATGAAAATGCCATTATTACATATGAGGGAATAAAATACCGTCTAAAACTACCAAAAGAATATGATATATGTTTGATGGTTCAGAGGCATGGTGAACTATTCCGTCAAGGAGTTCCTAAACGCCGGTTTGAAGCCTGGAAGGCAGAAATGAAGGTCGGTAAACATCTGCCATCTTGGATTCGGGATATGGATGAGGCTGACAAAAAGTCAGAGGCAATAGATAAATTGACCTCCGATAATGTTTTCAGAAGCCAATTCCGCAGTGAAGATGATGCACCCCGCTCTCCAATTGAAATAATCGACTGGGGAGTTCAGCACATTGAAAGGCTTCGGAGAGCGGATTTAGAGAAAAATGAACGAACTGCCAGAAGTTGGGAAATTTGGTTGGTTTTCTGCGTTGGTATTTTAAATGTAATTGCAACTGTGGTTTCTGCGGTATCAAAATAGATTCAAGGAATAAATATGGGGCAACTTTCCGATACGATCACTATCATCATAGCAGTATATGGCGCTGTACTTGCTACCCTGGGGTTTGGTCTTTCTCTCGTCCTTGGGGTTAATGAATTACAAAAACAATTACCAAAAATTAAAGTAAAACTTACTTCCGGATCCTTAATTGATAGAGACGGAAAATCAATTGAGCCTCTCATCATATTTGAAGCATACAATAATAGCCAGTTTGCAGTAGAAATCACTGGTTGTGGTTGGCTGGCTTTGAACAGAGAAAGATACCAGTTTATTAAACCTTACTTGCTTAAACTTCCTTATACACTTGAACCCCATCGAAAAATCGAAACTTATTTTTGCTGTCGATGGTTTCGTGATCTGCCCTATAAGGAAAAAATTAATGGAATCTTTTTTGTTGATGACGGTGGAAATCAATGGAATTTGAAAATCAATAAAAAGCAATTGCAACAATGGGAAAATGCCCAATCCAAAGGTTATTTGATCGAATGGAACAAGAACTTACAAGAATTCTACCGGCAGGACAATTAACAATCCTTATTTTATTCAAATCCTTTTGGTACATATTTATAAGTCACATCAATTCTAGCATGTCCCAACAATTCCGAGATTTGCTGGCGAGCTTTATACTCATCCATTCCCTGAGCAAGAAATTCTGAATATTTACATTGAGCAAGATTAGCGCGGAGCCGGTGCACTCCACTGATTTCAATACCAAGCTCTTTGGTTGCCCCTCGAACTGTGTGTCGGAAACCACTACGCCAAGAAGCGCTTGGAACAGATCCAGTCTCAACCGCATCGAGGTGGCAACTTTGTTCACGTTCTGGCCGCCGGGGCCGGCAGCACGCACGAAAGTATAAGTCACTTCTGTTTCGTCAAAAATAAAGGTAGGGGTAATCTCGATCATGGTTTTAGTATACAGCGGGAATAAAAAGGCACAGGGTTGAATCCCTGTGCCTGATAACTGACAGGAGCTGGTTAAGCGACAATCTCAAATGATCCCATCAAGCCTTCCTGAGAATTGGGGCCGATCCAGACGCGCATCGAGCCGGGTTCGATGATGGGCTGGAACTCTTCATCCAGGAAGGACAGGTCTGCGGGGCTGAGGGTAAATTCTACCCGGCAGCTTTCTCCGGGCTGGAGGGTGACCTTGCGGTATCCTTTGAGCTGCTTGACCGGGCGGGTGACCAGCGCGGCCAGGTCGCGGATGTAGAGCTGCGCGATCTCGCTGCCGGCAACTTTGCCGGTATTGGTGATCTGGGTTGAAACGGTGAGTGTGCCATCGGGTTTGACCGCAGCAGAAGAGAGATTGAGATCGGAATATTCGAATTTTGCGTAGCTGAGGCCAAAGCCGAAGGGGAAGAGCGGGTCGTTGGTCTCGTCGAGGTAATTGGAACGATTGACTTCGTCAAATTGAATGATGCCCTCGGAGTCGATAGGACGGCCGGTGCTCTTGTGCGCGTAATAAACCGGGACCTGACCTTCGCAGCGCGGGAAGGATGTGGTCAGTTTGGCGGCAGGGTTGACGACGCCAAAAAGGACGTCGCAAACGGCCTGGGCGGCGCGATTACCACCGTGGTAGGGGAGCAGCAGTGCGGAGACGGAATCAACCAGTTCAGGGATTGTCAGGGGACGGCCGGTAAACAGCAGGCCGACTACGGGTTTGCCGGATGCCGCGACTGCCCTCACCAACTCCGGCTGACGGCCGGGAAGGTCAAGGTGGGCGCGCGAGTGGGCTTCGCCGCTGAGGCTGAAGTGCTCGCCGATGGCCAGGAGCACCAGGTCTGCTTGAGAGGCAGCCGCAGTGATGGCAGCAAGATCGAGGTCATTGCCGCCCAGGGAGCAACCGGGTTCAACGATCAGGGTCGAGCCAGCGGGGAGGTTGTGTTCCAGAGCTTCGGCCAGAGTTTCGACTTCATCGGTATGGCCGTTGAAATACCAGCAGCCCAGCAGACTGGCCCGTTCCTCGGCCATCGGGCCAATGAGGGCTACTTTGAGTGGAGTATGTGGCAGCGGCAGCAGATCGCCCTCGTTCTTGAGCAGGACAATACTTTCGGCAGCAGCTTTCTCGGCCAGGTCCAGGGCGGCGGGTGTCAGAAGAGTATCGTGGACTGCGGACTCGTCGATATACGGGTGATCGAACAATCCCAGGTCATATTTCAGACCAAGGATGCGCAGTACGGAGGCATCGATCAATGCTTCGGGGACTTTGCCTTCGTGGACCAGGTCGGCCAGGTGCAGAGGGTAGGCATAGCCCATCATATCAATATCCACGCCGGCCAGGATGCTGCGCAGGGCAGCTTCTTTGAGGTCGCGGGCGAACCCGTGGTGGACCAGCTCGCCGATGGCATCGAAATCAGAAATGACCAAGCCTTCGAAGCCCCATTCGCGGCGCAGCACCTGCTGGAGCAGGAACTTGTTGGCAGTCGCTGGGGTGCCGTTGAGGTCGTTGAAGGAGGTCATCACCGTTTTAACGCCAGCCTCGACGGCCGCGCGGTAAGGCGGCAGGTATTCCTCGCGCAGGCGGCGCTCAGACATATCCACCGAGTTGTAATCTTTGCCGGATTCGGCAGCACCATAGGCAGCATAATGCTTGACACAGGCGGCAGCACAGCGGCCATTCGCATCGTGATAAGACTGGATGCCCCTTGTCCAGGCCCGGGCCATCTGTGAGTTGAGGTAGGGATCCTCGCCGCCGCTTTCGGCAATGCGGCCCCAGCGCGGATCGCGGCTGATATCCACCATCGGGGTGAAGGTCCAGGTGGTGCCGCAGGCGACGGCTTCACGCATGCTCTCCCGGGCGATCTCTTCGACCAATTGCGTATCCCAGGTGCCAGCCAGCGCCAGGGGAATGGGGAATGTAGTGCGGTAGCCGTGAATGACGTCGTTGCCAATGAGCAGTGGAATGCCCAGCCGCGACTCTTCTACGGCGATGCGTTGAAATTTATTGATGTTGTGAGGATCACGCATGGTAAGCAGGGAACCCACTCCGCCGGCGCGAATGGTCTTTTCGAAATCCAGTTTCCAATTCTCGTTGAACTGGACCATCTGGCCGATCTTTTCTTCGAGAGTCATGCGGTCAAGCAGAGACTGACAATAATTGTTCTTTTCAGGATTGGACTTCATTAACTTACCTCAATGAATAAAAGTATTCCAATTCTACTCGAGTTGATCCGCGGGAGTAAAAAGAAGGCCGGCTCATCAGAGCCGGTCTTGAAGATCATTTCCTATCCGCTTTTTGTTTGCGCAGTTTTTCCTGCTCGGCGGCACGGTGAACACCGTCGCAAAGCGGCTTTTTAGACGAACGGCCGCAGCTGCACAGGGTAACGCGGTTGCGGGTCTCGAAGGGTTGACCGTCTGAGCGCTCGATGGGGATGTTGCCGGTTACCCAGAACGCGCCCGGGATGGGCCCATCTTCGGTGATCTCAGTGGTAAAGGCGATCTGCATGGGCAGGTCAGGCTCGATATCCGGGCCGCCTTTGCTCATGGCATAGACATACACGCCGGCCGGACAGCGCTCGATCATAGCCATGATCTCGGCGCGTTTGGCCGGTTCGGCGGTCTCGGCAGTCATCTGATCGATGTTGGTCAGACGATTGCCGCAGAAACCGGATTCCATGCACAGGTAATTATCTTTCTTGACCACCATGCCTTGGGCTTTTTCATCGATCTCCATACGATCAGCGAAGGTATTAGTAGCAGCAGTCTCAGTGCCGTCAAAATCGATGTCGTGGTGAGTGCCGTCGCAGAAAGGCATCATGTCGGAGTGCCCGCAGCGGCAGAGCGAATACACATCGCCGGTGTCGTAGACCTTGTCTTTCTGCCAGGTGAGTGGTTCGCCGTATTCAGAAACTACCTGGGTCTTATGTACCAGGGGAATGTGACCATAAACTTTAATTGCCCCATCTGGGCGGATAACGATCCGGGGGATCTTGGGATCGGGAGTGTTCGGGGTAGGATCAGCCATTTATACCTCCAAAAAAATAAATAGACTAACGTGGTCTGATTATACCTGTAACAGGCCTTGAAGTGAAATAATAGAGACAATATCGTCAGGGGGCAATGACGCGGATGGATTGCGGCAGCACCCGGATATGCACTGGGGTCAATCCCAGCGGTTCGCCGTCTGCCTGGACAGCGATCGAAGGTTTGGTGGTGATAGTGATGTCTTTGCAGGCGGAGATCAGACGGTACTTGGGGGTACGCTTCTCTCGCTTGATAAAGACATCCCAGATGAGAAGCGGAATATCTAAAATGGTACGGGCACGCAGGACTAGAATATCTACTTTGCCGTCATCGGGGGCGATATTGAGACGGTCTTCGATGAATCGCAGACCGACTACGCCGTAGTTAGCCACAAATATTTCAGTCGCGCGGCCTTTGTAACGAATTCCATCTGCCAGGATCTCATAACGCTGCATTTGCAGGCCAAATAACTGTTTGAAAAAGTTGGAGAAATAGGCAATATTGCCTTTTTTGCGTTTTTGCTCGCGGTCCGAATTTCGGACCATGTCGGCGCTGAAGCCGACACCCAGGTTCATGGCGTGAATGGAATCACCCAGGTCCATCATATCGAGTTTACGCAGGGTGTGCTGCCCGGTCATCAGGCGAATGGCACGCTGCGGCAGGGCCGGGATGCGCAAGTGCCGGGCGATGGCGTTCCAGGTGCCGGCGGGGATGATGCCGAGAGGAATGTTGGTACCGTTGAGAGCGGCCGCGACTGCCGCGATAGTACCGTCACCGCCAGCGGCAACCACCAGGTCCATTTCGTCCGCAGCAATTTCCTGCCGGATGACCTGGTCCAGGTCCTCATTTTTTTGCGTGAAATGGAATCTGGTCTGCCAGCCTGCCGCAAAGAATTCATGTTCGCAGGCCCGCTTTAGCAGATCGCCGTTGGTAAAACCGGCAACCGGATTAATGATAATATACGCACTGTTCGCAGGCTTTGAGATCGGCGGCATTCAAAAACTCCCTCCCGATGATTCAACTATACACACATTGTGTTAGAAAAACATCAATTTTTGGGAGGGTTCTTGAACCCCGAAGAGTTCAAGCGAGGGAATCTGGCAGGCGCAGCTCAGGGGTACGGTGCCAATCGGCGCAGCGCTGAACGGCAGCCAGCACTTCGGTACGCATCTCATCGGTCACCTGCAGGCCCAGCTCCCAGTAGATCGCCTTGACCTCGAAGGCGCCCTGCTGGCGGTGCGCTTTGACGTCGAGACGGGCCACCATCTGCCCGCGGTAGAGCGCGGTGAGCAGGTAGTAGCCGTACTTGCGTTTGGCTTGAGGCAGGTAGCATTCTATGGAGAAATCGTAGTTAAAGAGCTCACGCGTGCGTTTGCGGTCCCAAATGAGCGAGTCGAATGGGCAGAGCAGGGTGTTTAGCGTGGGGCGCAGATCGGCTGAACTGTCGTTCAGCAGGGATAGACTCTCCCGGCTGATCAGGGCGGGTTCAGGCCACCCGGCTACCCGGATCTCTGAAATAGCACCTTCCTCGAGCAGTGATCGAACAGCGGCCGCGGCATCCGCTTTGGATAGGCGGTAATAATCGGGGAGCCACTCGGGTTTGGCAATGCCCATAGCCTGGATGGAGCGCAGCACGAAGTAGCGCATGGATTCATCATAAGCGGCGGTATTTAAGTCCTCCCAGGCGGGGTGAACGCGTTCACGCAGGTCATAAACGCGCTGAAATTTCTCGCGGCGGCTGACCATCACGTCGCCGGCTGCCAGCCAATACTCCAGAGCATCCTTTTCGATCTTCCAATCCCACCAGGTACCCTTTTTGCCATCCTTGCGTTCAAAATCGGCAGAGCGGACCGCACCGTGCTGTCGAATATGTTCCAGGATCTGGTCGGTGTCAGCCTGGTGGTCGAGGTACCACTCGCGGTAGCGGTGATAGCGTACCCGGTCGAGCATCATGCGGCGGTGATAGCGATACTGGTCGATGGGGATGAAGCAGGCGGCGTGCGCCCAGTATTCGAAGATCCGTCCCTCAGACAGGAGATCTTCCAACCAGGTGGGATCATAATCACCGATGCGGCTCCACAGCGCAAGATAGGGTGCGCGAGCTACCACGTTGATGGTGTCGATCTGCAGCAGGCTAATTCGATCTATGGCAGAGAGGACATCCTCTTTAGTTGCGTGGGCGGCAGGCGGGTGAAGCAAGCCCTGAGCATGCAGCATAAGGCTACGAACGGTATCAACGGAGATCTCTTGTGCGGACATGAGCGAGATTATATCAGAATAATTGTTCTAAAACAATAAGTCCAAGAATTGCCTTCTCCTTCACTAATCCAGAAAATGTTAGGTGTTTGTAATTATTCTATTAGGAATATTTAATATATAATCCTTATAGACATAAAATTCACATAAAATCTTAAAAAAAGATATGGCAGAGCATCTATCGTCCAGACAGATAATAACAGGTTTTCAGAGGCAGCGAGACTTATTGATCGATCTCGCTTTACTTTCTTACTTCCTGGTGCTGATCAAGTGGAGTTTTTATATCACGGATATTTCGATCTCTTTCATGTACCCGTTGACCGAGTGGAAGAAGATCGAAATCCTCCTGGCAGGCGGCCTGGCGCTCACGCTTTTTAATTGGGCAGCACAATTTATCTTCTCGCTGTTCGCTGCTGCAGTGGAAAAGCCACTAAAAGGGAAAGGCCAATTTCTCATCTTCCTGGTACGATCACTTGTGGAAACCCTGATCACCATTATCGTGGTGGATAACTTTACCTACACTGTATTTCATTTTGGTATATTGACTGTATCTCAGCCGGTGATGGCGATCTACACACTTTTATTTGTAGGAACATTTGGAATCACTCTCTGGCTGCATATCCAGCATTCCAGGAATCCAGAAAACAAACCAAGATCAAAGTGGTGGACAATTACAACTCTTACTATCGTAGGCCTCTCTTTGCTTTGCGTGGCTTTTACCTATTTCACCAGCCCGGTGAACGGAGATCTGGCAATACCGGTTGCGAAGAGCGAGGGGACCAAAAGCACTCCGAATATCATCATTCTGGGCAGTGACGGGATCAATGCTAAAAACATGTCGGTTTATGGTTATGGGCGGCAAACGACGCCGTTTCTGGATGTCTGGGTGAAGGATTGCCTGATCAGCGAGAACAATTTTACCAATGCAAATAAATCGATGGGATCAGACACCTCATTGTTGACGGGTAAATCGCCTTTACACACACATGTGATCTTTTCCCCGGATATTTTGCGAGGAGAAGATGTGGCCGAACATTTGCCAGGTTTGTTGAAAGACCTGGGATATACAACCATGCAGCAGGGGTTTCCATACTATGTGGATTCGGGAACGACCAACCTGCAGAACGGTTTTGACCAGATCAATTTTGTTGATCAATCCTCGCTTGCTTACCGAGTAAATAAATTCTTTGATTTTCGCCTGACCGATGAGGTATATCTTTTCTCCGCTGTTGCTGAGTCTGTGACAACCAAGGTGGAGACTCTCTTTTTTCTCATCCAGGCGCAAAACCCTTATGATTCTTTGATCGATACCGATTCATTCAGCGCCTCAGACCATGAGAAATTGGATTCGTTGTATGCAGCATTGGTGCAGAGCAAAACCAGCGGGAAACCGCTATTTGCTCATTTTCACCTGATGATCACACACGGCGAAGATTTTATCACCCAGAGCCATGTCTTTTCGGCAGGTGAAACGCAGGACCGCGAGTGGATGGAAGATTTTTATGATGATGCCATCCTGGACTACGACGGCTATGTGAGAGACCTGGTGGCTTACCTGAAGCAGATCGGCGAGTACGACAATACCATTATTGTCTTGTACACGGACCATCCGCAACAATGGAAGATTAACGAACGGATCCCGTTGATCATTCATTTTCCCGGGGACGCACACGCCGGCGTGGTGACCACGGATACGCAGAACATGGATATTGCCCCCACCATTTTGGATTCCCTGGGGGTCTCTATACCTTCCTGGATGGAGGGAAATTCCTTGCTGGAGCCAATTTCGAACAAGCGAATTATTTTCACCGCCGAATCTGACAAGTTAGTACTCTTCAATGGTCAATGGGCAGTGTTTGGAAAAATGATCGAGCCTCCTTTTTATCAATTTTCACAGGTCAATATCTTCCAGTGTCAGAATATCTATTCACTCAATTTAGATAACCAGAGTATGGCATTAACCACTGTTGATAATTACCCGAACCCATGCCCTCAATCGGAACTGCCCGGGGAAGATGAAATTCGCGAAGAACTCAAACAATTGCTGATCAGCTATGGTTACGAACTGCCCGCTGATTGGAAGTAGCTTGTTTCCTCAAGAAAAAACCGCATAAATGATTGGGATATAATTTGCCTCTATATGAGGTAAAAATGTCCCAACCAAAAAAGAAAAATCAGACCTGGATTTTACTCCTGGTCATTGTGATCGTATTATTGTTCGCAGCCAAACCCCTGGCGTACTTGATCGGCGATTCGCTGATCGTCTCGGACGATGTGGAAAAAGCCGACCTGATCGCGGCGGTGAGCGGACCGGAGTACCGGATCAAATACGCGGCTGAACTGTACCGCAGAGGATTGGGCGACACACTTTTCTACACGGGCGGCTTCAGCGAGAACAATCAGCGCATAGAAGCGGATTGGAGTGAGTACCTGGCTACCACCGAGGGCGTTCCGCCGGAAGCCATTGCCACGGACAGCAGCACGGTGCTCTCCACTTACCAGGAAGCCGAGCGGCTGAAGGCGTACATCGATGCGCACCCGGAGAAGAACATCCAGAGCATCATCATTGTGACCGACCCCTATCATACCCGGCGCGCCCGATGGGCGTACCAGAAGGTGATGGGCAGCGAGATCAAGGTGCAGATGGCGATGGTGCCGTTTGACCGCACGGGCTATACCAAGCAGTGGTGGCGCTCGGAGGTCTCGCGCAAGATGGTGATGACGGAGTATTTCAAATCCGGGTTTTATATATTGCGCTACCAGATCGCCACCGGCCCGTTCCAGAAGTTCCTGGCACAGTTCGATAAGTTCTAAAGGCAAACCGTTTTACCGCTAATGACGCCAATGGGGCGAATGACGCGGAGAGCTTGCCCTCACTCCTGGCCTCTCCCCCAGGTTTGGGGGAGAGGAAGATGCGCCTAGGTACTTCTCTATGTTGAGAGGAAGAGCAGAAACCCGGTATCTCAAAGATACCGGGTTTCCAGGTTTAAAGGTGCTTGTTTTACATCAGGGCGAGGACTTCGCGGAGGATGATGATCTCTTCGTCGGTGGGGACGACGGCAGCCTGGATCTTTGAGGCGGGGAGGGTGATGAGGGCGGGATGGTCGGCGGGGGCGAGGCGGTTGGCTTCGCGGTCGAGGAGCAGGCCCAGGTCCTCGGCGCCAGTGCAGACGCGTTCGCGCAGCTTCCAGGAGTGCAGGCCGATGTCGTCGGTGAAGACGATGCAGTCCGCGCCGCCGAGGAGCCAGTGGAAGGCGCCGATGTAAAAGCTAAGCCGGTGTACGTAGACGTCGTAGGCACGCTGACAGTCGGGGTTGCCGCCTGCGGCAGCTTCGATGATCTCGGCCAGGTTGGAGGAGTAGCCGGAGAGCCCGAGCAGGCCGGACTGGTTGTTAAGCAGGCTGCTGACCTCGTCGGGCGTGCGGCCGCGGCGGACCAGGTCGAGGGCGATCTCGGGGTCGAGGTCGCCGCTGCGGGTGGACATGACCAGCCCCGGCAGGGGACTGTAGCCCATGGAGGTGTCGAGGGTGTGCCCGTCTTTGAGCGCGGCCACGCTGGACCCACCGGTGCCGAGGTGGCACAGGATGAGCTTGAGCGAGTTCAGCGGCCGTCCGAGGAATTCGGCGGTTTTGGCGGAAACATACTGGTAAGATAGCCCGTGGAAGCCGTATTTGCGGTAGCCGAACTGAGCGGCCAGGTCACGCGGCAGGGCGTAGGTGCTGGACTTGGCGGGCATACCGGCGTGGAAGGCGGTGTCGAAAACAGCGTACTGCAGCACGCCGGGGAGCTGCCGCAAGCAGACCTCGATGACGCTGAAGGAGTTGGGGTTGTGCAGCGGAGCGAAGGGCAGGCAGCGGCGCAGGTCCTCCAGAGAGGCGGCGTCGATCTGCACAGAGCGGTCGAAGCGGTCGCCGCCGTGGACAAAGCGGTGCCCCACAGCATCGACGCGGACGGCATGCTCTTTGAGGAGCGCGAGAATGATCTCAGCGGCGCGGCGGTGGGTGGGCAGGTTGGTGGTCAGCACGCCCGAATCGGCGCCGATGTGCCATTCGAGGCTGGCCTCGGCCCGGGTCTGGGTGGCCACGTTACGCGCCTTGCCTGAGGCGATGACGGCAGGCTCTGCGCCCTCAGCGGTTTGGTAGACTTTGAAGCCCTGCGAGGAGCTTCCGCAGTTGAAGATGAGGAGATTCATAAAAGCTCTTAAAGATTTTAATGAACTAATTGTAAGCCTGATGAAATTATCAGAACAAATTATCGTTAAAACTTTTCAAGTGAAAGATAGCCTTCTAGGCTTACTTAATGATCCAAGTGGTGATTACATAAATAGAAAATGGAATTATATACTTGAAACCACTAAAAAAATAGCATACAATAGTTGTGTACAATATAGAAAGTAAATAAAAATGCCTGAATACGAAAGTCTACTCGACCTTACAAAAACATTCTATAATGAAAAAGAATGTATGGAACACCTCGAATCTTTGAGATGGCCTACAGGTATTGTATGCCCAATTTGTGGGAGCACAAGAAAATTCCACAGAATCACTCGCGGATACTTATATAAATGTGCAGACTGCGAAAAGACTTTTTCTGTTCGCAAGGGAACGATATTTGAAGCAAGCCGTCTCCCTCTTCAAAAATGGTTCGCGGCGATTTGGTTGATTACATCCAACAGAAAAGGGATAAACAGTTGTCAGTTGGCTAGGGAAATTGGGGTAACCCAAAAAACTGCATGGCTTATGCTTGGTCGCTTACGTGAAGTTGCGGCCTCTATGACCAATTCAAATATTCCATTAAATGGGACGATTGAGGCTGACGAAATTTATATTGGTGGAAAAGACAAAAATAAACCTGCCAATAGGCGGAATAATTCTGGAAGTGGCCCTTCGGGTAAAACGCCCGTTTTTGGTACAGTTGAACGCAAGGGAAATATAAATGCAATAGTTATAAGCGGAACGGGTAAAGAAGAATTGCACTCATTTATCAATCAGATTGTGGTTGAGGGTACATCTCTTTACACTGACGAATACCTCTCTTATAATGGTTTGTCCAAATACAACAACAAATCTGTAAATCACCACATCGGCAATTGTGCAAATGGCACTATCCACACAATCGGAATTGATTCTTTTTGGGCAATACTGAAACGTGGCCATTAGGGCGTTTTTCATCTTTTTACGAATAAACATCTTTCGAGATATGTCGCCGAGTTTGAAATGCATTGGAATATGAGAAACTACAACCAGAATGTTCGACCTGATTCGATACTTGGTTCAATTTCTGGATTACGCCTTACATATGAAAAGCTGACAAAATGAGTGAAACTGAATTTCACGTAGATTCAACAATGGATCAAACACTAAAAGCGGCGGCAAATTATTTACCTTCTAGCCAAATGGTAAATTGGCTAGACAAAATAATCTGTGGCGATTGTATTGATTTGATGAACAAAATGCCAGCAAAATCAGTTGGTGTAATTGTAACCAGTCCTCCATATAACCTACGGAATAGCACTGGCAACGGCATGAAAAATGGTAAAGGTGGAAAATGGGAAAATGCCGCATTAATAAATGGTTACGAGAACCATGATGATGATATGCCTTATGATGAATATGTTTCGTGGCAAAGGAACTGCCTAACGGCAATGATGCGAGTTTTAACAGATGATGGAGCAATATTCTATAATCATAAATGGCGCGTCCAGGGCGGATTATTGCAGGATCGCAGAGAAATCGTAGAGGGTTTTCCTGTGCGTCAAATAATTATTTGGAAAAGAGAGGGGGGGATTAATTTCAATCCAGGTTATTTTCTTCCTACATATGAAGTTATTTACCTGATATGCAAGCCAGGTTTTAAGCTTTCCGATAAAGCAAATGCTCGAGGCGATGTTTGGACTATCCCACAGGAAAGAAACAACCCTCACCCAGCCCCCTTCCCTGTAGAATTGGCAGAACGTTGTATATCTTCTACAAATGCGACTGTTTGCCTTGACCCCTTTGTCGGTTCGGGTTCCACCGCCATTGCAGCAGATATACTGAAACGGCATTGGATTGGCTTTGATATTTCGCAAGAATACTGTAAACTAGCCAATGAGAGGGTTTTGGCAAATAGAAAGTTATTGCGGAAGGGGTAAATAATGCCTACACCAACAACTCGAAAAGAACTAATAGCTCAGATTATTGAAATAATCCGGCACGGGGAATATGAAATGCCACAGGAACGGTATTCTGGAACTGGTGCTCCAGGAATATTTCTTGAGGATTTATTGGGATTAACTACGGGCAACAAGGACATACCAGACACGCTTGGTTTTGAGCTCAAATTTTATACAAATAAAACAAATTTAATAACTTTGTTTCACAAAGAACCACAACCAGAAGGTGCTCTTCGCTATATGGTGAGTAAATATGGTTGGAAAGATAAAGATGGAAGATTAAGTTTCCGGCATACGATTGCTGGAAAATCTGATAGATTTACTGTCGAATTTGATGCTGGACAAATCGTCGTTAGGCGAATTGGTGGCAATGGGCTAACTCCATACTGGACTGAAAATGATATTTTGAGTGCAGTTGGTGCAAAATTACGAAGATTAATACTAGTTCGCGGTACGCGTCGTGGACAATTTGTTAAATATGAAAGGGCTGACCTTTTCCAAGATTTAGAGTTGAATTATTTCATTTGGGAAGTATGCGGCGGAACAGTGAAAATTGATTTTGATGCTAGAGAATCAGAACCCGGAAGCAAGGGTCTGCGAAATCACGGCACAAAATTTCGTATCTCACCCGGGGATATATGTAAAATTTACTCCAAAAAAGAACGTCTAGGATGAGCTAAGCATATAATTCGCAAAAAAAGACGTGCGTTCAACGCACGTCTTTTTCATCGCTATCAGAAGCGGGTCAATTCTCTTCCAAAATCCACTTGGCGGTGAGGGCGAAGACGACCTTGCGGTTGCGGTCGATGTGGCCCATGTGGCCGTTGCCGTCCACGATGGCGAGCTTCTTTTTGCAGGTCAGGCGGGAGTAGAGGATGTGGGCAGTCTCGACCGGGTCGATGTGATCTTCTTCTCCCCAGATCACCAGGGTGGGCTGGGTGATCTTTGAAACACGGGTTATGGTGTTTACGAAGAAGCTGGGGGTGCCGCCGGGGAAGGGAAAGAACTCGTCGAATTTGTTCTTGATCTCATGGGCATCCAGACGGCGGATGACCTCAGGGTCCGAGGCGGGCGAGACATCGCTGAAGAACAGTTTGGGCGAGAGATACATCTCGCGGCGGGTGAACAGGCGGTAGACCCAGCCGATGCCGGTGGCCAGCCCAAACCCGAGGGTCTGGAAGAACGGCAGCACGTTGCGTACCGTCGAATCCAGGGCGATGAGCGACTTGAGCCGTTTCTCCACCAGGGCGGCCTCCAGGATGGCGGTGCCGCCGGAGGAGAGGCCGAAGGCGGAGATCCGCTCCGGGTCGACCTCTTTCTGGGAGGTCAGAAAATCGACGCCGGCCTGGATATCCCCGACCCATTTTGGAATGTTGATAACATGGCGCGGACCGGTGCTTTCTCCGTGGCCGTACAGGTCCATAACCAGCACGGCAATTCCCTGCTCAGTCAGGTAGGCAGCCATTTCCATGTAATTCTCTTTGTATTCACCGGCCCCGTGGCAGATGATGAGGGCGGGAAAGCGGCCTTCGGATTGGGGGAGCATGTAGAACCCGACCAGGGTGTTGTTGTTCCTCTTGAGTGTAATTTTTTCCTGGCGCATAGATAATTTTCTAAACCTCTTAGGATGAAAATAAATGACAGGCGGTAAAGTGATCGGGGGAATGTTCGATCATTTTGGGCTCGATCTGGGAGCAGATCGGCATCACATTGGGGCAGCGGTTCTGGAAGCAGCAGCCCACGGGAACTTCATAAGCATCGGGGGTTTCGCCCTGCAGGGCGGCTTCTTTGACCGATTTGACATTTTCAAGGGTGGGCACGGCCTGGAGCAGGGCTTTGGTGTAGGGATGCAGGGGTTCCAGGTAGAGGTCGTTGGCATTGCCCACTTCGAGGACCTTGCCCAGGTACATGACGACGATCTTGCTGCTGATGTGCCGGACCACGCGCAGGTCGTGAGAGATGAACAGCATGGTCAGGTTCAGGTCCTGTTGAAGCTCATGCAGCAGGTTGATGATCTGCGCCTGAATGGACACATCCAGCGCGGAGACCGGTTCGTCGGCGATGAGGAATTCGGGATTGACGGCGAGGGCCCGGGCGATGACCGCGCGCTGACGCTGTCCGCCGGAAAGTGCGACCGGCTTGCGTTTCATGGCATCGGGAGGAAGTCCAACCCGCTGCAGCAGCGAGGCGGTATAGTCCTTTCGCTCGTTGGCCGGGCGGATGTTATGCACCTGGATGACCTCTTCGATCATGCCGCCGATGGTCAGCCGCGGGTTGAGGGAGGAATACGGGTCTTGAAAGACCATCTGCATCTTGCAGCGGTATTCCTGGAGCTGCTTTTCGGGTAATTGCGCAATATCCACCCCGCGGTAAAGGATCCTGCCTTCATCCGGCCTGTACAGACGGATGAGGCAGCGGGCCAATGTGCTCTTGCCGGACCCGCTTTCTCCGACCAGACCGACGGTCTGCCCGGCGGGAATGGTGAGAGAGACCTGGTTCAAGGCATGCAGCATTTTGGGCTTTTTGCCCACCAGGGCGTCCATCCAGTTTTGTGATTTGACAAAGTTCTTGCTGAGAGATTCAACCCTCAGCAGCGGTTCTTCATTGGGGCTCATTCGTGCCTCTCATTCTTGGCGTCGGACACAAGCTTTTTCATTTCAGCGGCTTTCAGGCAGCGAGAGAAGTGGCCGGGCGCGGTCTCAGAGATCGCGATCGGAGCTTTTTCGCATTCCGAGGAAGCCCAGGGGCAGCGCGGGGCAAAGCGGCAGCCCTGCGGAAGCGCGCGCAGGTCGGGCGGCATCCCGGAAATGGGGACCAACCATTCGGATACCTTTTGCAGGGACGGCATGGAATTCATCAGGCCAATGGTGTACGGGTGCTGCGGATTCGAGAAGATCTCCTCCACAGAAGACATTTCTACGATCTGACCGGCGTACATTACCGCCATCCGTTCGCAGAAACGGGCGACCACGCCCAGGTCGTGGCTGACGAAGACGACGCCCATGTTGCGTTCACGCTGTAACTTTTTCAAGAGGGTGAGGATCTGGTCTTGAATGGTAACGTCGAGAGCAGTGGTGGGTTCATCCGCCAGCAGCAGGCGCGGATTGCGGGCCAGGGTGATGGCGATCATGGCGCGCTGGCGCATGCCGCCGCTGAATTGGTGGGGATATTCCTTGAGGCGTTCTTCCGCGCTGGAAATGCCGACCTGCTTGAGCAGTTCAACGGCCTGTTCCTGGCGCTGCTGTTTGGTCAGCGAGGCGTCGAAGGCTTCAAAAATTTGTTCGCCGATCCGCAGAACGGGATTCAGGGAGGTCATCGGGTCTTGAAAGACCATGCTGATGCCTTTACCGCGGACGGCCGCGAATTCGTTTTCTGTATAATCTGAAATCCGTTTTCCGTCGTAGACGATCTCGCCGTGGGTCACGTGCGCGGGCGGCTGCAGGAGCCTGAGAATGGAGCGGCAGGTCATCGATTTTCCTGAGCCGCTTTCACCCACGATCCCAAAGGCTTCCCCTTCATTGACCGAAAAGCTTACATGATCGACAGGATAAACCACTGTGTCGCGCAGGGGTATTTCAGTGACTAGATCTTTGATCGAAAGTAATTCTTTCATGATGGGCCTTGTATCAATTCAACCGGAAGAGATCGACCAGGCTGTCGCCCAGCAGGCTGAAACCGATGCCTACCAGCAGGATCGCCAGGCCGGGGAAGGTGGAGATCCACCAGGCTTGAGACAGGAAGCTTTGCCCGTCCGAGATCATGGCGCCCCATTCGGGAGTGGGGGGTTGGACCCCCAGGCCTAGAAAACTGAGGCTCGAGCCCAGCAGGATGCACAAAACGATATCCGAGACGACAAAGACAATGGCCGGGGTGATCACGTTGGGCAGAACATGCTTGAAGAGGATCCTGGGTTTTGAGTAGCCGAGGATCTGGGCGGCCTGCACATATTCCATTTTTTTTGAGACAAGGACCTCGCTGCGGGTCAAACGCGCGTAAGAGACCCAGCCCACGATGGAGACCGCGATGAACATGTTGATCATCCCAGGTCCGAGAATAGCCATGATGGCCAGGATCAGCACGAAGAAGGGAAAGGCGACCACAATATCCAGTATGCGCATGATCAGCGAGTCAAACCATCCGCCAAAGTAACCGGCCAGAACGCCCATGGTTGAACCGAAAATAAAGGGAAAGAGTACGCAGAAAACACCGATCTCCAGGTCCAGGTGGGTGGCATAGAGCACACGGGTAAAGATATCCCTGCCGAAGCTGTCAGTGCCGAAAATGTGGGCAGCCGACGGGCTGGAGAGGATGGCATCGTAGTTGAAATCGGTCGGGTTTTGGTGCGTGAACCATCCCGGGAAGATAGCAATGATCAAAACGGGGATCAGGATGATACAGGCAGCCACAAGATTCCAGGGCATCTGGAGCCTGCGAAAAACGCGGTGTGTCTTTGGTTCTTTTGCAAAAGAGGTTCGCAGCATATTGATTACTCCAGGCTCACACGAGGATCAAGGACAGAATAGGAAAGATCGGTCAGGATGTTGATCAAAACCACCAGCAGCGCGAAGACCAGGGTGACCCCCTGGACTACCGGGTAATCGCGCGAAGAGATCGAGTCGATCATCAGCACACCGATTCCGGGCAGGGCGAAGACCTTTTCAACTGCCAGCGTGCCGCCGACCAGCCAGGAAAGGTTCACGCCCAGAAGAGTCACTGTCGAGATCAACCCGCTGCGCAGGACGTGGCGGACCATGAGCCGGGCTTTGGAGATGCCTTTTACCCTGGCAAAAGCCACATAATCGGTTTTGAGAACGTCGATCAGGCTCGAACGAAGGCTGCGTACCAGGATGGCGATCATGCCAAAACTCAAGGTTAGCGCAGGCAGGAAGAGGCTTTTAACCACATTCAGGAATCCGCTGCTGTACCCTCCAACCGGAAAGATCGGAATTTTGATGCTGAATGCCAGCATCAGCAGGATCGCCAGCCAGAATCCCGGGGCACAAATGCCCACCAGGCCTAGCACGCGAATGATCTGATCTCCGGCTTGGTTACGGTGGTCAGCGGAATAGATGGCCAGAGGGACCGTGAGAACAATGGCGATCAGGGCGGTGTACACGATCAGGTTAAGGGTAACGCCCAGTCTGGAGCTGATCAACTCAAAGACGGGGACATGATAATAAATGGAATTGCCGAGGTTCAAACTGAACAGATTCTTGAGGAAATGAAAGTACTGGATATAAAGAGGGTCTTTGAAACCCATTTCAACCCGTAAATTTTCCAGCGCCTGCGGGGTAGCCCGCCCTCCCAGCATGACCACAGCGGGATCTCCCGGGATCAAGTGGATCATGAGGAAAACAAGCAGGCTGATCACGATTAGCACTGGGATTGTTTCTAATAAACGCCTGATCAAATATTTAAAAAATTGCATTTTAATTTCCTTGATTGGACCAGTTTAATAATGCCAGGCAAATGATTTTCAAGTTGTAATTACAGCGGACCAAAAGGCTTTATTTGATTTTATTAGGACAATTTTCAACACACTAATTCTTGATCGTGGCCGCATAACTCACTTACAAATTATGCGGCCACCGGGTCGTGCATCTGATGTGGGGGAATGCAACATCAGACAATCGGAATCACAAGTTTATTGTTCTACAGTCACGTTCCTAAAGAGATAGGTACCTAACGGCAATTGAACGAGGCCGTGAACTTTATTGGTAGTAACTACAGAGAAGGGTTTGTAATACAACGGCAGCATGGCGGCATCGTCATTGAACATCTGCTGGATCTTGGCGTATTCGGCCGCGCGCTGGGTGGGATCAGTAATGGTGCGGGCTTCTTCGACCATCTTTACCATGTCAGGATTGTTGTAATCGCTGTTCATGGAGCCGGCGACCGGGAAGTCGATCTCATAGGTAGAGATTTCGTCCGGGTCAAGCAGATCATCGGTCCAGAAGGTGAGGTGCAGATCATAATCGCGGGCAGTGAGCTTATCCTGGCGGGCGCCGTATTCAAGGGATTCAATATTGACATTCACGCCGATCTTGGACCACATTTCTTTGAGGGCGGTTGCCAGGGCGGCATCGGTGGAGTCTCCGGAGATCACCAGCAAGTTGATGTCGAAGCCATTGGGTGAGCTGGATTTGCTGAGGTAATCTTTCGCTTTATCCAGGTCAAAGGATGGGGTTGTGGCGTCTTTTGAATACATGGGGGTAACCGGCGACATGTAGGAATTCGCAACGGAGCCCAGGTTGAAGAGGACCAATTTCACCAGTGCTTCGCGGTCAGTAGCGTAGTAGAGGGCGAGGCGGACGTTCTTATCCTGCAATAAGGCTTTATTGTAGTTTGGAACGAGGTAATAAACGAAAGTAGAGGGGAACAGATTGACGGTCAGGTTCTTGTCAGATTGGAGTTCCTGGATCCGGTTCAGCGGAACATACTCGGCTGCATCGATCTGGCCGGACTGAAGCTGCAAAACTCGGGTATTGTCATCCGTGATGGAGACCCACTTGATGTATTTTGTCTTGGGCAGGCCGGGTTCCCAGTATTTCGGGTTTGCTTCTAACAGGGCATACTGGCCGCTCTTGTATTCCTTGAGAGTGTAGGCGCCGGTTCCCATTGGCTGTTTGGCCATACCATCTTTGCCGACCTTGTTGAAGTAAGCTTCAGACACGATCGAGGCATTGAACATAGCCATTACAGAAAGGAAAGACGCATTGGCGGTGTTGATCGTAACCACTGCGGTCTTGTCATCCGGGGCTTCAACTGATTTAACATCAGAGAAGATATATCCCCATGCACAATCAGAAGCGCGGGCGCGGTCCAGGGAGAATTTGACATCGCTGGCTTTGAGGGGAGTTCCGTCAGAGAAGACGACACCATCACGCAGATGGAAGGTGTAGGTCAATCCGTCATCACTGATATCCCACGAGGTGGCCAGGTCAGGTTCAAGCGTTTTACCATCAGCGCTGACGCGGACAAGCTGATCGTAGATATTGGTAATGTTCCAGATATCCAGGTTTTCACCAATATAGGCCGGATCGAAATTGTAAGGGGCGCCAATACGACCGATCACGAACGTGTCTTTGAGCGCGGGCTCCGACGCGGAGCTGGTTGCTGCAGCAGTGGCGGCACTGCCACCGGCACAGCCAGAGACGAAGGTAACACAGATAATCAGAACTAAAGCGGTATACAATAATTTTTTTGCCATACTTCCTCCGAGATCCTTTTTTGTTCCTTTCCTTGCTGAATGGGTTCTTAAACACTCCTGCTTAAGGTGGATACTGAATTTCTGATCACAAGGGTGTTTTCGACAAAAATAAACTCAGGGTCTTTGACAGGGTTTTCGATCTTTTCGATCAACAACCGGGCGGCGTGTTTGCCAATTTCATCGAGATCCTGGTGAATTGTAGTAAGGGGAGGTTCCAAATAGTTGGAGAGGGGAATATCGTCAAAGCCAATGATCGAGATATCTTCAGGGATTCGCAGATTTCGTTCACGGATGGCGCGCATGGCGCCGATGGCGATCATATCGCTCTGACAGAATACGGCAGTAATGGGAAATTGTTTTTCAAAAAGGGAAACCATCGCTTGATAGCCGCTTTGCGGCAGCCAGCTGCAGGATTCGATACGGGCGCTCTCAAGCGGGCAATGATTACTGTCTAATTCATCAGTGAACCCCTTTAAGCGGTCGCTGGCGCATTCTTCGTTCAGCGGGCCGGCAATTACGGCGATCTCTCTGTGACCGTGCTCCAGCAGCACTTTCGCGGCGGTCATGCCGCCCTGAATATCATCCGGGCGAATACCGGATGCGTTCCTTTTTTCTGGAAAGGCACCGACATAAACCACAGGGAACCCATTTTCGACAGAGTTGGAAAGCAGCTGATCTCGCCGGTCCATGCTGGGATCGAAAACGATCAATCCATCCACGCGGCGGCGCATGAATTGATCGAAGATGCTGCGGGCTTCCTCTTTATTGGGGGCGGAACCGGTGATCAAAAAGTAGCCTTTACTCAGCGCCTCTGTTTTTATATTCTCCGTTATCTCGGAGAGTGCAAAATCGGTAAGCGATTCTGAAATACAGCCCAGTGTGTAAGTTCGGCCGGCAACCAGGCTGCGGGCAATCTCGTTCGGCTGATACCCCAGGCGTTGGATGATCTCCGAGATGCGTTCGCGGGTCTCATCGCTGACTCCCTCTTTGTTGTTGATCACAAGGGAGACTGCCTGATAAGAGACATTGGCTTCTTTTGCAATATCCAGAATGCTGACGCGCTTCTTTTTCATGGGCATATTCTGTTGTCGCGGTTGAACAAAGATGATCTTGCTGGGCTACTTGAACGTTCTAGTGAACGTTCAAGTAAGATAATAGCACGGATCGATTCTGATTTCAATAAGCAATTTTGGAAATAAAGGGTTGAATAAGGGGCAATTCTTTATAGTGAATCTTTGAGGGATTCCTTGGGCTTTGATCACATAGATTAAAACCGGGGCGGATGACTATCCGCCCCTACGTTTGTGATCTTGGTACGGGCGGTTCCCGATGACTCTGGGACAGGTCACGAACCGCCCAGGTTCTCCGGGTACCGCCCCAACCACCCCAACAGAGAATGAATTAGCAAACAAAAATACCGCTTATTCAGCGGTATTCGTATCAGGTGATCCACCAGGGACTTGAACCCTGAACCCATTGATTAAGAGTCAATTGCTCTGCCAATTGAGCTAGTGGACCATAGGCGAAATTATTATAACCGAAATGCGGTCACTGTCAATAAGCGCCTTTAAAACGAAAGGGGATGCTTCGTGTGGAGGCATCCCCTTGTTGGTGCTAGTGAGTGTAGATCATTACCCAGAAGGGTTGGTCGAAGTTGGGGCCGATGCCAAAGCGGGTGCCGTCGGGCAGCTCAAGCATGAACTTGCCCTGGTATTTGGCTACGGTCTCAGGAGCGCGCAGCGGCAGTTTGATAGTGACGGTCTGCCCGGGGGAGACGACCTGCCCGATGGTGTAATCGCCAGCCTGCAGCGGGTTCTTATCGACAGCAACAACCTTGGTGTCCTTTGGCCAGGTGCCGGTACCGACGTTCTTGATGGTCCACTGCTTGGTGAAGAACATGGTGGCATCCATATAAGTGCCGTCGGGGTAGTTCAGGTCAACCACATCTCCGACGCGATAAGAGGGGCCGGTGGAGGTGGTGGAGCCCGGGTTGGAGATCACCAACGCGGTAGCGGTGGGGGCAGGAGTGGCTTCTACGACGGGAGCCGCAGTAGCAGTTGGGATGGCAGTGGGAGCTTCAGTGGGGGCTTCGGTGGCTGCTTCAGATCCAGCCGATACACCGGCTGCCTGTGTGGAAGCCAGGTCGACGATCTGGGTTTGCATCACAGCCATGGTGTTGGCGACGGCTGTTTTTGAATAATCAGTTTCAGGTGTAGCAGCTTGCTGGCTGCAGCCCACGATCACCAGGCTGGCCAATAATAGCGTGATCAGAATTTTAGGTAAGAATTTCAAGACGTGCCTCCGTATTCTATTCCCTTCAGGGAATTCGCATTGCATTATAAAAGAGTTTGCCCTGGTTGAACAAGGGAATTATGGATCTCTTTTTCTTGATTATAACGACTTATTTGATCCTGTGTCGAACGCATGAACTACGGGGTACAGGTGACAGCTACCGTGAGGGCCGGGAAATCCTGGTGATTCGGCTCTGAGATGTAGATGTGAGCGGTCAGACTGGTCATGGTGCTGTCAACAGGCCAGGAGACTACTGTCCCGGTCGCGCTGCCAGAGGCGGAGAAATCGATCTCGTAGGTATCGGTAGCACCATTATCGAAGCGGATCACGTAGGTGACCTTGCCGCTGCCATTGGCAGTAATGGTCGGCGTGAATTTGATGGTGGATGGGCAAGTACCGGAATATGAGGTCGGACTGGCGGCCAGCGAAGCCGCAGTCACCGCAAATACAGTTGAGGTGGTGATGCGGATCGACCAGGGAGAACCGGCGCTCTTACCGAGGCCGAATTTGTATCCGTTGTTGGTTTCCATCATGAAATTCGTCTGGTGGTCACCGACAGCAGTTGGGGCGGTGAATGTGACCGAAACGGTATAGGATTCACCCGGATTGACCACTTTGCCCAACTGGATAGAAGAAACACCCAGCCTATCGCCGCTGACATAAACGATGGAGTAATCCGAGGCCCAGGCTGCGGAACCGCCGTTGGTAATGCGCCATTTCTTAACGAAGGTCTGACCGCCTTTGAGAGTGGTCCCGGCAGGGATGGTGAGATCTTCAACTGAACCAACGACGAGGGATTGGATCGCTGTCGGGGTGGGCGGAACATTTGTCGCGGTGGGTTCCAGGGTCGGGACGGAGGTGAAAGTAGGCATCTCTGTGGGAATAACCTCGGTGGGGGCGGCCGTTGTTGCGGTGGGAACCGCGGCGGTAAGTGTACTCATTGCTTCAATTGTTTGTGCGACAATGGTTTGCACTCCGCCTTGTGAAGATTCGGTCGCGGTGGCAGGCTGCTGTGTTACACAGGCAGAAAGTGCCAGGGTTACTATCAATAAACTAACAAAGATCTTTGCTATTGGTTTCATGTTTTACTCCCTATTAATTACACGTTATTGGTATTGTAACCGAAGAAAACTCCTGATGATTCGGAAAATCAATATATATGGAAACCGCTAACGGGTCCGGGCCAGTGACCGGCCAGGTTATCGGGCTGGAGGTAATTGTCCCGGCGGCGGCAAAAGAAAGAGTATAGGTGGGCGAATTCCCGCTGGTGGTGATGAAGTAATAGGTGACTTCTCCAGGTAAGGTGGTTGTGATCTCTGCAGTCAGGGTGACCATGCCCGGACAGGCGCCTGTGTAAGCCTCCGGAAAGGCTTTTACCCTGGCAGAAGTAACCTGAAAGAATTCTTTGACTGAGATCTTGACCCAGAAAGCGTCAGTCCCGGTTTTGCCAACGCCGAATAGTTTGCCGGTATCGGTTTGCAGCATAAAGTATCCCTGGTAAGCCCCTTCAGTGGTCGGGGTTTGCAGGTTGACTGAAACCTCCACAGTCTGACCGGGGGCAACCGGATGCTGAAGCATAACGGCCTCAGCTCCCATCTGATCGCCGCTGATAAATACCAGCCGGGTCTCGGTGGGCCAGGACGATAGGCCGCCGTTGGTCAGGCGCCAGGTCTTCACGATATTCTCCCCGGGAGACAGAGTGTCTCCATCCGGGATGGTGACATCTTCCACCGCGGAGATCAGGTAATCGATGCCGGTAGGGGTTGGGGAGAGAGTGCTGCCGGAAGGGAGTGGCATCGCGGAAGGCTGCTGCGATTCGGAGGCAGGAACGGCAGATGTGACTGCCGGCGCTTTTTCAGTGGCAGGTACCTTGATGGCAGCGATGGAATTGTCGGTGGCAGTTTGATTTTCGGCTGTATTTGAAAATGATACTTTGTTCAAAATCCCGCAACCAGTGAGAAAGAAAATGAGAATTACCAGGCTGACAGCAGGCAGAATGTGCCGCTTCATTCAATCCTCCGGGTGAAGGGGATGCCTTCACTTTTCCATAAGCGTATTATAGAGACTCTGGGATAAATTTCAATAGCACTGATACTGCGTATAGGCTATTTCTTTGAGGAGAACCGTCTGCGAAAGATCGGCAGCCGGATTGCCAGTAGGACCAGGAGCACGATCAGGGCGATCAGTGGCCACTGGATCTGCCCGCGCAGTTGAAAGAAACTGCCTTTCACGCTCAATCCAAAATGGAGCACAACCAACAACCCGGCAAGGTAAACCAGGCGGTGCAGACGCTGCCAGTTCTTTTTAAGGACCATTTGCGATCTTTTGGAGGAGGTGAGTGCCAGTGCCAGGAGGATGAGCAGCGCGGCCAGCCCTGCCCACAAGTATACGTTTTGAATGAGCTGACGGATCGCTTCTTTTAATTGAAAACCATAATCCAGGCCGATAAAGAGGAGAAAGTGAAGGGCGGCGTAGGCAAAAGCATACAACCCCAGGGGACGGCGGAGGCGTGAGAAAAGGGATTGCCGGGTGAGGATACGCAGAGGAGTGCAGGCCAGCGAGGTCAGCAGCAGTACCAGGGCAATGTCGCCGCTACGCCTTTCGAGGGTCTGGATGGGATTGATCGGATGACCGAAGAGCGTGTAAAATGCGAGAATGATCCCTGGGAGGAGCGCTGCGGCATGCAGGATCCATTGCGGGAAGTGATAGTTTCGAGTGCTGCTCAATAATTCACCTTCAGGTCCATGCCCGCGTACAGGCTGGCTACCTGGTCGGCATAACCGTTGAACTGCAGTGTAGGGCGTCGTTCCAGTTCGCCGATCCGCCGTTCTGTAGCCTGCGACCAACGCGGATGTGGCACATCCGGGTTGACGTTGGAATAGAAGCCATATTCGTCCGGGGCGGAATTGTTCCAAAAAGTAGCAGGCTGCTCACTGACCAACTCTATCTTTTGAATGGATTTGATGCTCTTGAAGCCGTATTTCCAGGGGACAACCAGGCGGATGGGTGCGCCGTCCTGTGGGGGAAGCGGCTTGCCGTACAGCCCGGTAGCGAGGAGGGTCAGATCGTGTTGGGCTTCGTCCAGGCGGAGTCCTTCGGTGTAAGGCCAGGTGAAGAAGGTATCGCTTTCATTCGGGAAGACTGTCGGGTCATCGAGTGTGGTGAATTTGACGTACCGTGCTTCTGGCAGAATGGTTACCAGAGAAAGCAGTTTGTTGAGGGAGAAGCCATTCCAGGGGATGACCATGGACCAGCCCTCCACGCAGCGCAGGCGGTAAATGCGTTCTTCGGCAGGAAAAGACTTTAGAAGGTCGGATACGCTGATCTTAAGCGGTTTTTCGACCAGGCCGGATACTTCCACAGTCCAGGGGGTTGTGACAAAGTCCGCGGCTTTGGCTGCAACCGACTCCTTATCGTAGGCGAACTCGTAGAAATTGTTGTAATGGGTGATGGTGTCGTAGGGGGTAAGTGGGTCAGATCCGGCAGCGGTTGCCGAAACCGGGGATTGTGTGGATGTTTCTGTCTGCGGGCGAATACCGCAGGCGGCCAGGGCTGCGGCAACCCCCAGCGAACCAGCCAGGGCAATAAATTTCCGTCGGGAAAAATAGAGCTTTTCGGGTGTGATCTCCTGTTTTAAGTTTTGGCTATGCATAGTTACCTCTAATCATTAACTAATACTACCTTATATATCATAATATAACTGATTTATAAGAAGACAATTAGAGGTTGTAAAGGGATCAATTCAAGCTGCGCATCTGCGGACGTTTAAAGAAGGTAACCCATCCGGCGATCAGGACCACTGTGGTGAAGAGGATGACAGTATTAGGGGAACCGATGACATCAGCCAACTCGCCGGAAATAAATGCTCCGATGGGAGTGCCGCCCATGAAGATCAGCGCGTAAACGCCCATGACCCGGCCGCGCAGATTATCGGGAACGTGGCTCTGGATGAGGGCATTGGTGGTGTTGATCATGGCCATCACCGACCAACCGATGAGGACAAGCATAAACAGTGACGCGGGAACCCAGCGGATAAAGGCAAATATATAGAAGAAGATCGGTGTCAGCAAGTAACCCAGGGTCCAGACCTTGCCGCGGGTACCGCCGGACCCGATGTAAGCGATCATCAACGCCCCGATGAGCGAACCGACTCCGCGCGCGGAAAGCAGCCAACTGTTGGTCTTCACATCCCCTTTCAGCACATCCACTGCCCAGGCAGGCATCAGGTTGAGCAGGGCAAAGCCGAATAGCCCGATGATGCCCAGGTTGATGAGCAGGCAGCGGATAGTCTTATCAGCCATGGCAAAGCGCAGGCCTTCCAGCATGTCTTTCACAGCGGATCCACCGGAAGTTACTTGTGGGGTGAAGGCGGCCAGTTTCATCAGGAGCAGCGCGATGATGACGGCGATAAAGGAAATGGCGTTGATGGTGAAACACCAGCCCGGGCCAAGCCAGGCGTAAACAAGGCCGGCAATGGCAGGGCCCACCACTGTACCGATGTTGAACATGGTACTGTTCAGGGCGATGGCGTTGGTCATGTCTTTGCGTTCAACTAATTCTGCCACAAAGGATTGACGGGCGGGAGTGTCGAAGGCGTTGCTGATGCCCAGTAAAAAGGCCAGGAGAATGATATGCCAGGGACGTACAAAATTGGAGAAGGTCAGAAAAGCCAGCACTGCGGCCAGCACCATCATGGAGGTCTGGGTGATGACGATCATCTTGCGGCGCGGAATACGGTCAGCGATGACCCCTCCAAACAGGGTGAAGAGGATGGACGGCAGACCGTTGGCGATACTGACGTATCCCAGGAAGGCCGCCGAATGGGTAAGGTCAAATACAAGATAACCCTGGGCGGTGGATTGCATCCAGGTGCCGACCAGGGAGAACATCTGTCCGTAGAACCACAAGCGGTAGTTGGGCGAATGTAATGCAGCAAAGGTTTCACTTACGCGTTTTGGACTCATTATGATCAAAAAGGGTTTCAGCAATAAAGGTCAGGTGAATATACCACCTTTTAAAGGAATGGAAAATAAAACGCATAGAAAAAATTTACGTTTTTAATCAAATTTCACTCTTATAATAATAGCAAATGAAGATGTTTGAGGGACAATTCCCCCTCAATGAGAGGCCGACAATGAATGAATTTATCGACATGATCTATAAACGGCGTTCCATTCGCAAATTTACCGATAAACCGGTCAACCAGGAGACCCTGGAGGAACTATTAAAAGCAGCGATGGCTGCGCCAACTGCCATGAACGCTCAACCCTGGGAATTTATCGTGGTCACTGACCCGGAGATCTTGAAGAAATTCCGCAGCGCTTTGATGTTCGCCAAACAAAACTATACGGCCGTGATCTGCGTTTGCGGCAGTCAGCGGGTACAGAAAAACCGGGCGGGGAACCGCTTCTGGCAGCAGGATTGCTCCGCGGCAACCGAAAATATTCTGCTGGCGGCAACTGCCCTGGGTCTGGGGTCCGTCTGGATTGGGGTACACCCGGTGCGCCCCATCGAATTCCAGGTGAAAACCATCCTGAACATTCCTGACGACGTGACGCCGTTGAACCTGATCGGCCTGGGATACCCGGCCGAGATGAAAGACCCACGAACCCAGTATGACGAGACCAAAGTACATTGGCAGAAATACGCGCCGACCCGGCAGCATCTGTTCCATTTTAAGCGGCGCAAGAATGAAGAAGTACTGGAGAACTCAAAAGAGGACGAAGCATGAGCCTCGACATCCGGGAGTTTACCGCGGAAGATTATGACTCCGCCCTGGCGCTGTGGAAGCGCTGTGAAGGGATCGGTTTGAGCGACGCGGACAGCCCGTGCGCAATCAAAAAGCTGTTGGCACGCAATCCCGGCATGAGTTTTGTCGCTATTCTGGATGGCAAGCTGATCGGAACCAGCCTGTGCGGACACGATGGCCGCCGCGGTTTCCTTTATCATGTAGCGGTGGACCCGGAACAACGAAAATCCGGCCTGGGCAGGCAGTTAGCGGAGACTTCTTTGAAGGTGCTGCAGGCTGAGGGGATCCAGAAGTGTCACATCATGGTGTTCCACACCAATGAAGAAGGGAAAGCTTTCTGGCAGAAAACCGGTTGGATCCCGCGGCCGGATATTGATGTGCTTTCTTATAATATCGATAAAGGGGACAGCCAAAGCACTTGTTGAAGATCAAAGGCGCTCCCATGAAACGTTTTCTTGTACTCCTGCTGTTGGGGTTACTCCTCAGCGGCTGTGAGCGTTACGCGACAAGCAGCAACTGGTCGCCCATCGAGGCAGCCGAACAACAGGCCAGCAAGACGGCACTGCCTGATTCGCTTGAAGCGACTGCGACCCCGACAAAAGCGCTGCAGTCAGCGCCAACCTTGGCACAGACCGAGGCTGGCGGCGGAGAGATTGCCGCTCTGGACCTCAGTACCCTTCCGGCAAAACTGCCGTCTTCAATGAAAGGGTACGAATTGTATTCCTGGCAGACCGGGGAAGATTGGAATTTTACCCTGATCACAGGTACCAACCGCACCAAGTCTTTCGACGAGATCATTGCTGCCGGAAATTCAGTGAGCAGCGATGGTTTCGTGAAGATCTCGGTGCGGGGTACGACCGACCTGGAAAAGGTACTCAAACTGCTGCCCGCGGGCGAACAGATCGTCTGGGGCGGCATGGACCTGGGTTCCCAGGTCAGCGCGGGTACGGTCTACCTGACCTTCCCGCCGCAGGAAATCATGGATGAGGTTGGCACAGTCTGTTCCGGGCTGGGGCTGACCCTGACTTCGTTAAAGGAACAATGAGGCAAAAATGATCGATCTTGAACTCCCCCTGGTGGACCTGCATCATCATCTGGATGGAAGCGTCCGGTTGGAAACCATCCTGGACCTTGGGCTGAAACATAACCTGCCCCTGCCGGCAACCACGCTGGAAGGGCTGCGGCCGTATGTGCAGGTTTCTACTCCGCAGCCGGGGGTGATGGCTTTTATCGAAAAATTTGAATGGATGACCGGCATCCTGGTGGATTATGATGCCTGCCGCCGGGTAGCGTATGAAAATATTGAAGACGCGGCCAATACCGGGGTGGATTACATCGAACTACGTTACAGCCCGTGGTTCATGGCTGAGGCGCACGGGTTGACTGCCGAAGGGGTGGTTGAAGCCGTAACAGACGGAATACAGGCCGGCGAACGGGCGTTCGGCGTCCGGGCCAACCAGATCGGCATCCTTTCGCGGCATTACGGTCCCGAGATCGCCTGGAAGGAACTGGCTGCACTGGCCAGCAAGAGGGAAGCCTTTGTCGGACTGGACTTGGCCGGGGATGAGGCGAACTTTCCGGGGACGCTGTTTGTGGAACACTTCAAGAAGGCACGCGATCTGGGCTGGCATATCACCGTCCACGCGGGCGAAGCTGCCGGGCCGGAGAGCATCTGGCAGGCCTTGCGCGAACTGGGCGCAGAACGGATCGGCCATGCCGTGCACGCACCAGAAGACCTGGAATTGATGGATTACCTGTTGGAACATCAGATCGGTATCGAGTGCAACCTGACCAGCAATGTGCAGACCACAACCGTGGCCGATTATCCCAGCCACCCGATGCGATTGTTCATAGAAAAAGGCATGCTGGCCACGCTCAACACTGACGACCCGGGCATCAGCGCCATCGATCTACCCTACGAGTACATCATCGCCGCACCCAAGGCCGGACTGGATGATGAGATGATCCGCCAGGCGCAGGAAAACGCCCTGACGATCGCTTTTCTGAGCGAGGAAGAAAAAGCTTCGTTGGCTCAGAAAAAGAACGAACAATTATGAAAGAGATTCATGTAGATCTAAAGGCGATTGCACTCGGCAAAGGAGCAAAGATCCCGGAAGACCTGAACGTATCATGGGTGGACGAGGTCAAAGGGAAATCCGCGCTCAAAGTTCAGCCGACAAAGGTTGAGTTTTGCGAAGAAGATGATTGGGTGCTTCTTTTGGAAAACATTGAGTTCACTGAAGGTGTGATCGAGTTTGATGCCCTGGGCCAAAGTGAACCCAGACAGAGTAACTTTCTGGGTGCTGCATTCCATTACATCGATACGCAAACCCATGACGCGGTCTATTTCAGGCCATTCAATTTCAGAGCAGAGGATGCGGACCGGAAGATTCACGCCGTTCAGTACATCTCACATCCTGAGTATCGGTGGGCGAATCTACGAAGGGAGAAACCCGGCCAATACGAGAAAGGGATACTTCCCGCTCCGGATGGAGATGCCTGGTTCCATGTCCGGATCGTTGTCGCGAATTCCAGGGTGAGTGCTTCTGTAAATGGCTCCAGCGATCCATGCCTTGAGGTCAACGAATTGAGTAGCCGGAAAGGCGGCGGAGTGGGGTTATGGGTGGGGCCTGGCCAGGGCGGTTATTTCGCGAACTTAAGGATCACATGCCATAGATAGAGCAACGACATTTTTTGCTCGGGTTAACCGGTGAGATAATCTACCAGGCTAAGAAAAACTCCCTGACGACCGAATTCCTGAGCCAGGAAGAAAAAGAGTAATTGACAAAGAGGAAGAAAAGCAGTACCAAATTGGGAAAAGAATTGGGTTTAGATAATGAATATCAAGTTTTCGATTGAAATTAGTAGTGATATTCTCAGGAATTCATTACTTTAAGATGAAAACCTAATGCATCGATCACTTTGAGAATGGTCGAGAATTCTGGATGCCCATCTGGCGATAAGGCTTTGTATAAGCTTGTTCGGCCCAAACCTGTTTTCTCTGCGATCTGGGCCATTCCTTTGGCACGGGCAATATCTCCAAGCACGGCTGAGATGAGGCCGGGATCATTCTCTTCAATTGCAGCTTCCAGGTAGAGTCTCATCTCCTCATCCGTTTTAAGATGCTCAGAAGCATCCCAAAGGGTTGTTGTAATTTTTTCTTTTTTCATTCTTTCTCCTCTTTCAACGAGCGAGCCAAATCATGCGCTTTTTGAATGTCTTTTGCCTGGGTAGATTTATCTCCGCCGCATAATAAGATCACCACAATGTTACCCATTTTTATGAAATAAACCCTGTATCCGGGACCATAGTCTATCCTGATTTCTGAAACACCATTTCCAACAGGTTCAACATCGCCAAAATTTCCAAGGGAAATTCTCCTGATTCGTACATCAATACGCGCTTTCGCGTTTTGATCTTTCAACGCGGCGAACCATTTCTTAAAGGTTGAAGTTTCGCGAATCTCAATCACAATGATATTGTATCCTATAAGATACAAATAGTCAACAAGTGGATTTGGTTCTGTGGATTGTTTTTGATTGACTAAGGGATTATTCCCTGGCAACTGGTTATGCTATAATGCTCAAACAACACTTCACCAGGTAAAAACATATGCGATTTTTGATCACCGGAGCTGCAGGATTTATCGGCTCGGCGCTGGCCAACCGGCTGGCGTCGGAGGGCCACGTTGTCTGGGGGATGGATGATCTTTCAGCGGGGGATCCCAAAAAGCTTTCAGAATCCGTTAAATTCGTGCGCGGGGATGTGAACGATCGTTCCAAGCTATGGACGCTCTTGCAGGAAGTGGACTGCGTCTATCACCTGGCGGCGCGGGTAAGCGTGCCCGAATCAGTGCTGTATCCGCGTGAATATAATCAGGTGAACGTCTCGGGAACGGTGACGCTGATGGAAGCCATGCGGGATGTAGGCGTAAGCCGCGTCATCCTGGCATCTTCCGGTACGGTGTACGGCAATCAGCCGGTGCAGCCGGTGAGCGAGGTGGCGGCGCCCAATCCCCGCTCGCCTTATGCGGTCTCGAAATTAGCCGCTGAGTATTACGTCAAGAGCATTGGCAGCCTGTGGGGAATTGAAACGGTGTGCCTGCGCATCTTCAATGCTTACGGTCCCGGGCAGAACCTGCCCGGTGTACACGCACCGGTCATCCCGGGATTTTTGAACCAGGCCTGGCAGAACGGCACTATCGTGATCCACGGCGATGGCAATCAGACCCGCGATTTTGTGTACATCGACGATGTGGTCAGTGCCATGGCTGCGGCGGCAACAGCAGAGGATGTGAACCAGAGCATTCTCAACGTTGGCAGCGGCAGCGAGATCAGTATCCAGGAGCTGGTGCATGAGGTGCTTGAGGTAACCGGCGGCAATCCCGAGGTGATCTCCAACCCGCGCAACGAAGGCGGCCTGAGCCGGCTGTGCGCGGATATCAGTGCGGCCCGCGAAAAGCTGAACTACAGACCGACGATGCCGCTGGCTGAAGGACTGAAACGCACGCTCGAATATATCCTGGCGAATAAGGGGTAGGGGAGCCCCCTCACCCTGGCCCTCTCCCATCAATGGGAGAGGGAATGTTATTTAATTTCCCGTTCGCTTGGAAGATAATTTTAAATTTGCGGGCGGTTGATATATTGCATTAAAATGGGGACCTTATTTTGGGTAAGCCCTTACCTGGACAAAACCAGTCTACTTTGTTGGTGCATTGATTATGCTGGCGGCACTGGTTTTGATCGCGACAATCCCGCATGTCTCAATTGAGAGGGAAGACTGATCGGGTCAGTGGTTGTGTGTGTTCAACCGGCAAAATAATTCCAGAGTCAATTTAGGTATAATAAGTTCTATGACCGTTCTGGCGCGAGCTTTCTATGAGCAGGAAGTCGTCGATACAGCGCGACTGCTTTTAGGAAAGCGGCTTGTGCGCGAGATCGATGGGATCCGCTTAAGCGGGACCATTTGCGAGACCGAGGCTTACCGCGGCGAGGAAGACCTGGCCTGCCACGCAAAAAGCGGACGCACTCCGCGAACCGCGGTGATGTACGGGCCTGCGGGGCACGCGTATGTGTATTTCACCTATGGAATGCACTGGTGTCTGAACGCGGTCTGCGGCGCGGAGGATTTCCCGGCGGCAGTGCTGCTGCGGGCGATCTGGCCGGTAGATGGATTGGATGAAATCGCCAAAAGGCGCGGACGCTTCCCACGGGAGCAGTGGTGCAATGGACCAGCCAAGCTCTGCCAGGCGTTTTCTATCACCGGTGAACAGAATACGATCGACCTGTGTTCAACCCGGTCCGGGTTGTGGATCGAGGACGGACCGGAGAGCGCGCCGGAGAAGATCTGTAGCGGGCCGCGGGTCGGGATCCAATCGGTGCCGGAACCGTGGCGCAGTATGCCCTGGCGGTTCTGGGTGAGCGAGTGAGAACCAAGACGAGATTGCCGCGCCTTGCAAGAACGGCAAGGCTCGCAATGACAGTGAGGTCCGCAATTTCAGGCCGGGCTGTGGATTGATAGGTGAGATTGCTTCACCCTGCAAGAACGGCAAGGCTCGCAATGACAGTGGGGTCTGCAATTTCAGGCCGGGCTGTGGATTGATAGGTGAGATTGCTTCACCCTGCAAGAACAGCAGGGTTCGCAATGACAGAGCGGACCAGCAATGACAGAATGGAAAGATCATTTATTGATGACTGACGAACTAAAACTTTATCACACCATGTACCGCATCCGACGGTTTGAAGAAACCGTGTTGGAAGAATTCAAACGCGGTGTTTTCTCAGGAACGACGCATACTTATATCGGTGAAGAAGCTGACGCAGCGGGAGTGATCCCGGCCTTGCAGGAGCAGGATATTATCGTTACCAACCACCGCTGCCACGGGCATTTCCTGGCCTACGGCGGCGAAATGCGTCCGTTATTTGCCGAGTTGATGGGCAAGGCTACCGGTGTGTGTGGTGGACGCGGCGGTTCGCAGCATCTGCACTGGCGCAACCTGTATTCCAACGGGGTGCAGGGCGGCATTGTGCCTATCGCGGCCGGCATGGCGCTGGCTGAGAAGCACAAAGGCAGCCATGCAATCGCGTTAGTCTTCATCGGCGACGGCACGCTAGGCCAGGGAGTGGTATATGAAACCCTGAACATGGCCTCATTATGGAAGCTGCCGCTGCTGATCGTGGTGGAGAACAACCACATCGCGCAGACCACTCCGACAACCGCTGTGGTGGCTGGATTGATCCCAGCCAGATTCGAAGCGTTCGGGATCCAGGCTACCGAACTGGACAGCAGTGACGTGATGGAGATCGCTCCAGCTGCCAAAAAGATCGAAGAGGAAATTCGCATGAGTGAATGCCCTCAGGCGCTTATTTTGAACACGGTGCGTTTTGGCCCGCATTCGAAGGGCGACGACACCCGTCCGCAGGCAGAGATGGAAGAACTCAAGGGAGCGCGGGACCCGCTCAAGATCTCAGCGGCCAGGTTGAAAGCTGCCGAGATCGAGGCTGTTCACAGGCAGGTGGAAGCGGAAGTACACCAGGCTTTTGATCAGGCACTGGCTGATCCCTTCCCGGCAGCGGAGGCGGCACTATGAATCGTACTGTGCTGGATAGCCTGAATGACGGCCTGCTGGCTGCCCTGAAAAAGAATGATGATGTGCTGCTGCTGGGCGAGGACATTCTCGACCCCTACGGCGGCGCGTTCAAAGCCACCCGCGGCTGCTCCACAGCGTTTCCGGAGCGGGTGATCACCACCCCGATCTCAGAGGCTGGCCTGGGGGGCTTATGCGCGGGCCTGGCCCTGCGCGGTCAGCGGCCGGTGTTGGAGATCATGTTCGGCGATTTCACCACCCTGCTGGCCGATCAGTTGATCAACCATATCTCCAAGTTTCGCTGGATGTACAACAATTCCGTTTCATTGCCGCTGGTAGTGCGCACCCCCATGGGCGGACGGCGCGGTTACGGTCCGACCCACAGCCAAACGCTGGAGAAGTTCTACCTGGGCGTGCCCGGCCTGACCGTGGCGGCCCCGCTGGCATTCGAAGAGGCTGCCGGGGGATTGCTGGAGCGGGTGATCTGCGAGACCAACGATCCGGTACTCTTTATTGAAAATAAGCTGCAATATCTGCTCCCTCTGCATACGGCAGCCGATCAGAATGAATTTATTCAAGAAAAAATATACAGTGCGGCCGACAGTGACCACCGCTTCCCGACCTATCGTTTCAGGATCAAGGGAGCGCCGGCCGCGGCAGTAACGCTGACGGCTTACGGCTATATGGCCGAACTGGCGCAGCAGGCACAATTGAAACTGGCCTATGACTATGAGATCTTCACCGAGCTGATCGCTCCCACACGCCTGGCCCCGTTCGATGTCTCCGCTGTGGTAGATTCCGTCCGCCAGAGCGGGAAGCTGCTTTCTGTAGAAGAAGGCAGTCTGACCCTCGGCTGGGGGGCTGAGGTACTGGCACGGACAGCGGAAGCTCACTCTGGTGTAGAAGTGCAGCGCCTGGCGGCGTTGGACCGTCCTGTGCCGGCCAGCCCGGCATTGGAAAAGGCTGTGCTGCCGCAGGTGGAGGACATCATTGATCGTGTGAGAAAGATGGTATAAAGAAACTATGTCTGAACTTTTCTCCGTTCTTGTACCCCTCATTAATACCAATGAAGCCGACGCGCTGTTGGCCAGCCTGTCTGTAAAGGAAGGACAACTTGTCAAAGCGGGCGACCTGCTGGCGGAATTCGAGACTACCAAGGCTTCGGCCGAGCTGACCGCTGACCGCGGCGGCTATGTGCGCGGCCTGGTCCACCAGGAAGGCGATACCCTGCGCGCGGGCGACCGGTTCTGCTACTTGGCTGAATCGGCGGACGTGCCGCTGCCGGTGGAGGAAGTTCAACCAGTAACTTCTCAACCCGCTGCGCCCGAAGGATTGCGCATTACCCAGCCAGCCCTGGCACTGGCGCAGGAACTGGGCATCAGCCTGGACCAATTGCCGCAGGATGCATTCATCACCGAAAAATTGATCCGCGAACTTTTCCTGCCCGCGGCGAAAGCCATCGACCCCAAAGCTGTGGTGATCTACGGCGGTGGCGGGCATGCGAAAGCCCTGATCGAACTGATCGAAGCGGAAGGTAAATTCCAGGTGGAAGGCGTGCTGGACGATTCTCTGGCAGCCGGAAATAAATTGTTCGATGTACCGGTTCTAGGCGGCGGCGAAATGCTGGCCCGACTCAAAGCCAGGGGTATCGGGCAGGTGTTCAACGCGGTAGGCGGCATTGGCGATATTGTGCCAAGGCTGCGTATTTACGAGCGCATCCAGGCCGCGGAGTTGAAGGTCCCGGCGGTCGTCCACCCGCGGGCGTATATCGAAAAAAGCGCTGTGCTTACAGACGGCGAACAGGTCTTCTTTAATGCATATATCGGCAGCGACTGCCGTATCGGTTTCGGCTGCATCATCAATACAGGCGCCATCCTTTCGCATGACTGCGTGCTTGGCGAATATGTCAACGTTTCCCCGGGAGCCATCCTGGCCGGGGCGGTCAACGTGGGGCCGCGTACCCTCATTGGCATGGGCGCGACCATCAACCTGGGTGTGAAGGTGGGCAGCGGCGTACGCATCGGCAATTCCGCGGTTGTCAAAGCGGATGTGCCGGATAATACCATTATCCGTGCCGGAGCGATCTGGCCGGAACGGGCTAATTAATTCTAGAAAAAATATGACTGCTAAATCAAAATCTACTCAACAAACAGGCAGTGAAAAAACCGTGCAGGCGGCCCAGGCTGTGCTGCGCGGTAAAAGCAAGAAGGGCAAGCTGGCCAACCTGCTGCCCTTTCTTGGACCGGCATTTATCGCCAGCGTGGCCTATGTGGACCCCGGTAACTTTGCCACCAATATTGCCGGCGGCGCGCAGTTCGGGCTGACGCTGCTGTGGGTGATCCTGGCCAGCAACCTGATGGCCATCCTTATCCAATCGCTTTCAGCCAAGCTGGGCATTGCCAGCGGGCAAAATCTGGCCGAAGAATGCCGCAGCCATTTTAAAAAAGGATTCGTCATCTTCTTATGGATCCTGATGGAACTGGTGGCGATCTTTACCGACCTGGCCGAATTCCTGGGGGCAGCCATTGGGTTCAACCTGCTGCTGGGCATCCCCATGTGGGTGGCCGGTATTCTCACCGGGATCACCACCTTCCTGGTGCTGGGCCTGGAACGCAAGGGGTTTCGCCCGCTGGAAGCGGTCATCTCGGCCATGGTCGGGGTGGTGGCGATCAGCTATGTGGTTGAGACCATCATCGTCAAGCCGGTGTGGGGGCAGGTGGCCTATCATGCCTTTGTTCCTCAATTTTCCGGCTCGGAGAGCATTTTAATGGCGGCCGGCATCCTGGGCGCGACGGTGATGCCCCATGCCATCTACCTGCATTCATCACTGACGCAGGGGCGGGTCGTGGTCAAAAAGCCGGCGCTGCTCAAGAAGCTGTTCCGCTATGAACTGATCGATGTGCTCGTGGCAATGGGAGTGGCCAGTCTGGTCAACGGCGCCATGCTGATCATGGCCGCGACCACATTCCACTCGCAAGGCTTGACCAGCGTGGGTGACCTGCAGACCGCTTACAAGACTCTGGAACCGCTGATGGGCAAGGCAGCAAGCTGGGTATTCGGGGTTTCCTTATTAATGTCCGGTCTGTCGAGTGCCTCGGTGGGTACCATGGCCGGCCAGGTGATCATGCAGGGATTCCTGGAATGGGAGATCCCGGTATGGGTGCGGCGGCTGGTGACCATGCTGCCGTCGATGATCGTCATCTTTCTAGGATTGGACCCGAGCCGTACCCTGGTGATCAGCCAGGTATTACTCAGTTTTGGTCTGCCCTTTGCCATTATTCCGCTGGTGATCTTTACCAGCAATAAGAAGATCATGGGGGTACTGGTGAACCGCAAGATCACCACGATCCTGGCCTGGGTGGTGGCAGCCATTGTTGTTGCCCTGAATCTATTCCTGATCTATTCAACCATTCGAGGAGCTTGAGCATGTTCAAACATATCCTCTTACCTTTAGACGGTTCACAATTGGCCGAAAGCGCGATCCCGGTAGCGGCTTACCTGGCAGAGGCCGTAAAGGCCCAGGTGACCCTGCTGCATGTGATCGAGAAGAATGCACCCGAAAAGATCCACGGCCAACGGCATCTTGTCAATGAAGAAGAAGCCTGCCGGTACCTGGCGGATGTGGCTGAAGGACGTTTCAGCCCGGAGGTTGAGGTTTATCGCCATGTCCATACAGACGAGGTGGAGAAAGTTTCCGCCAGCATCGTACAGCATTCCGCTGAATTCGATCCAGACCTGATCGTGATGTGCGCGCACGGCAAGAGCGGGCTGCACGATTTTATGGTGGGCAGCATTGCCCAACAGGTGATCGCGGCCGGTTCCGTGCCGGTGCTGCTCCTTCGCCCGGAGGCTTTTGCAGATGGAAAATTCACAGGGTTCCAGAAGATCCTGGTCGCTCTGGACGGCAACCCGGAGCACGAATCCGGGTTTGATGTCGTTTCCGAGCTTGCGGCTGAACTGAAGGCAGAGGTCCACCTGATCCAGGTGGTGCCCACGCTCTCCACACTGAACGCAAAGCATTCCGCAACGGGCACCCTGTTGCCCGCGACCACGAGCGCACTACTGGATATCGACGAAGATGTTGCCGCTGAATACCTGGAAGAAAAATTATCCCTGCTCAATACCAGGGGGATCAAAGCCAGCGCCGAAGTGGAACGCGGCGATCCGGCCAAAGAGGTGGTACAATCGGCCAGCGAATATGATTCCCGGCTGATCGTGCTGGGAACTCATGGAAAATCAGGTATGAACGCATTCTGGACGGGCAGTGTGGCGCCTAAAATCGTTGAACAAACCACACTCCCGATCCTTCTTGTTCCAGTACGGAGGTAATTCATGTTCAAAAAGACACCAGTTCCAGCACCACCCGTAAAGGCGCCGGTTGAGCGTGTGACCTCTGTACTTGGTCCCGGCATCACCTGGACGGGCAACCTGGGAGGCAAAGGCGGTATCCGCATCGAAGGGACCTTTGAGGGAAATATCGCCATCCGTGGGCTGCTCGTGATCGGTGAAACGGGCCGGGTGACCTGCCCGGTCGTCAAAGCCAATAACGTGATCGTAGCCGGCTCGCTGCACGGCAATGTGATCACCGAAAAGTTGGAGATCCGCTCCACCGGACGCGTGTGGGGAGATGTGGTAACCACGGCTTTCAGTACTGAAGAAGGGGCTTTCCTGCGCGGACAGGTGCGCATGGAAGAGAAACTGGACCTGAATATCGATGAAGAACCTGCCAAAGCAGCACCGGAATCCCCGGCAGATGAAGATACTAAAAAAACGCCCGTACGCAGATCGCGTAAAGTGGCATAGACAGGCAGGCTAATCAAATGGACCTTTCAACATGGATTCCCCTTTTCAGCGAATGGCTGGGTGTGATCGCGGTGACGATGATCGCCAGTGCCAGTCCCGCCCTTAAAAAGATACGCCGGGTGGAGTATATGTTCACCCGCCGCGAGTTTAATTACGCGCTCTTTATTTTCGCGGTCGAGTTTGTCCTGGCGTTCCAATTTTTCAGCAATAAATTCTTTGCCCCATGGCGCGCCTTTGCTGACCAATTCGCCGGCGGCGCAACAGCCGAACGTGCCCTGCTGGCACTAATCTGCCTGGTCCCATTCGTGATCGCCCTGGTGGCGCGCAAACAGCCGTGGAAAGCGATCGGCTGGAATCAGCCCAACCTTAGGGCTGCGCTTTCTGTGGGATTTTTGCTGGCACTTCTGACGATCTTCCTGACCGGTAAATTTATGACCGTCATCAGGGGTGTGAGCAAGGAACAAGCCGGCGCGCTTGGGATCTTTCTGCTGCTGGCAATTGCTGAAGAGACGATCTTTCGCGGATATATCCAGGGACGAATGCAGAGTTTCCTGGGCCAGCGCTGGGGGTGGGTGGTGACCGGTGTGATGTATGCTCTGTGGCAGCTTCCCGGCCGCCTGTGGGTGATGCCTTCAGCATCAATGTGGGTCATTGTACTGATCTCCCTGGTACAGGGGTTGATCTGCGGGTATGTGATGGATAAGACGGGCCATGTAGCTGCGCCGATCCTGTACCGCGCATTCTCGCTGTGGATGTCGGTGTTTTAAATAGGCCCTCATCCCAGCCTTCCCCTGTGAGACGGGAGAAGGAGAAGAGCTTGAAATGGAGTATTGCCGGAGGCTGAAAGGCCTCCGGTTCTTGTTGCCCTCATCCCGGCCTTCCCCATGGGATGGGGGAAGGAGAAGAACTTGAAATGGAATATTGCCGGAGGCTGACAGGCCTCCGGTTTTTGTGGCCTGGGGTTGGCCCCCATCCCGATCTTCTCCCATCCCATGGGAGAAGGAGAATTACACTTTGCGGATGGGAATGAATACTTCCAGTTTGACGCATTGGGGAATTCCCTGATCGTCCAGGCGCATGGTGTAGCGGTCGAAGGTGTAGTTGCCATCAAGGAGACAGCCGGACATGGGCAGCCATTCGCCGTAGGCATACTGTACCAGGGCGCTGTACTCGCGGGCATCCAGCGGGCGCGAGGGAGCGAACACCGCAAAGCTGCCCTGCGGTAGTTCCTGCCTGACCATACCAGGAGGGACTTCAACCGCGGGTTGGACCTCGAAGCATGCCAGGTGGTAGAGCTTATCTGTATATGGGTCGGTGCGCTCAAAACCGATGCTTTGATCCGGGGCGACCTTGCCGGGGATCTCATGGACGCGGGGAGCAAATTGTTCCTGCCAGAAGCGGGGGATGGAATCGGTGTCGATGTTTTCTGTGATGGAAGTGGTGATCTCCATCCCGACAAAAACGATCCGGCCGTGAGGTTCGACACGCGCCTGAATGGGAAAATCCACGGGAGAAGCACTTCCGCGAGTCTCTATCCAGGCGGAAAACTCGCGAGCGGCATCGAAATCGAGCAGCTCGCGGCGGGAACGGCGGTACTGCAGCGGAGTGGTTCCGTAGAGGGAGGAGAAAGCGCGGGTGAATACCTCCTGCGAATCGAAGCCTGCGTCCACGGCAATATCAAGAATTCGTCGTTGTGAGGTTACCAGTTCACGGGCAGCCCCGGCCAGGCGCTTATTGCGAATAAATTCCTTGATCGTAAACCCAGTCTCAGCCAGAAAGATCTTGTAAAAATGCGAAAGAGAGAATCCAGAGGCGGCAGCCACAGCCTCCAGGGTGATCTCATCGCCGAGGTGCGTATCGATATAGTCCACAGAGTTTTGAATTCGGGGATCAAAGGACATGAGGAATCCTCGCTGCACGGGAAAGATAAGAAGAAACATCAAAAGTATACCGGAGTTTACAGGTAAGATAGGATCACTCGAGTAATTACGACCGGTTAATTCTGCACAGGAGGAATAAAATGACAGAGCATTACAGTGAAGTTGAGATCATTACATTACCAGCGTTTACTGCAGGGCGTTATCAGTCGATCAGCCGCGAACCGGAGGATGAATCCGGTTCAAAAGTACGGGCATGGTATGAAAAGCAAAAGTTCCCGGGGTGGAAACCACGCTGGTTCGGTTTTGATGTGCCGGTGGTAGAGGAACTCCAGCAAAAAGGGATGCGTGGTTATGAAAGCTGGGTAACTGTGCCTGCCGACGCCAAGGAAAGCGGTGAGATCGAAATTATCGATTTTAACGGCGGACGGTACGCGTCTCTTTTGATCAGTGATCCGTTCACCACACCCTTCGAGACTATTCCGCAGGGTTGGCAGAAGCTGGTGAATTGGGTGAAAGGCAGTGAGCATCCATTTGATGACCGTCCCTGCCTGGAGGAGATCATCGAGACGCCGTCCGGTCCTGCGCTGGTCCTCTACCTGGCGATCAAAGAGTAGATGGGAATCTAGTGGTTTCGTGAGATTAAGTTCATAAACCCGGTTCATCAAGAAACCGGGTTTATGGTTTTATTTCTTTAAAATGGCAGAAGGTAAGTCAGATGGAAAGTGTTTATGATGAAGGCTGCAAGAACGGCTGCCGCCAGCGCGGCCAATTTCATCTTCAATCCGTTGGGCAGCAGGGTGCAGATCAACAGCGCGTAGCCGAGACCGAGGATCAACACGATCTGGCCTGAATAGAAGGCGGGATAACTCCAGGCGAAGATCAGCCCGGCAGGAAGGGCGGTGATCAGGGAACCGGTCAAGCCGGGGCTCCTGGCAAACCAGAGAATGGCAGCGCAGGGAGCAGCAAGGACGGCCACGATCAGCCAACCCAGGCAATAGGCTTGCGGGAAGAATCCAAGGACGAATTGACAATAAGCATAATACCCGACAAGCAGGCCTAGGAAGAAAAGCAGCTCATTTATCGCAGCAGAGAATGGGCGGCGGCTGTAGGCAGCGATCAAAGTACCCAACAGCACCCAGACGGCCAGGTCAGTCCCAATGTCCCCGATCAATGAGACGGAATCCGCAGCTTTCGCGATCACTCCCAGGAGGATGCCGAGCAGGAAAACACCGAGAGCTATGAATATTTCCTTGCGCAGGTTTAGTTCTGAGGGGATTTTTCGGTGTTCAAATTTCAAGAATGTCATGGGAGGACGTCCAATTTGAGGAGAAATGAATTTGCAGGCCTAATTGTACTCACTGACTGCTCAATGCGGTGAACTTGCGCGGGCTCTCGTGAAAGGTCTGATGAAAGACACGGGAGAAGTAGGAAAGGCTGCTGTACCCCAGAGATTCGGCGATCTGAGATACAGTACGGTCGGTATTTAAAAGCAGATTTCTGGCTTCTGCCATTTTCTTTTCGCGCACATAATTAGCGAGATTGGTCCCGGTCTCCTGCTTAAAAAGGAAGGAGAGGTAGGTCGGGTGCAGATTAACGATCCCGGCGATCTCTTCCACCCGGCAGGGTGCGTAGAGGTGGTTATTGATGTAGCGGATTGCCCGCTGTACCGGCAGTGAATAGGTCTTCTCCATGCCCTCCTGGACCAGGTCGCGGTAATCGAGGATCATTTCGCGGGCCAGGGTGAATAACTGCGTCAGGTCCTCTTTTTTCTCAATCTCGTTGATGTAATAGTCGCTCAACACATAACAGCGTTTGTCATCTGCGCCGTTATCGGCAGCACAGCGGCAGACGACAGCGGCCAGGCAGATCAGGTTGTTCTTGGTGGAACGCAGCGGCTGCACGGCCAGTACAAACTGGTCGGGGTCCAGCAGTTCCAGATCGGTCAGGTCGCCTTTGAGTAGTTTGTCGATGAGGGCGCGTTCTTCTCTGCGGGAGTAGTGTTCATATCCCGAGATGAGGATGTTACGCATGGCTTGAGCGGAGCGGGAATTGGGCACGGAAACTCCCTTGAATTAAGTGCATTTATCTTGAATAAGTACAACTATGATAACAAAAAACTGCTATTCTACAATGGTGTGATTATTTGGAAAAGCAGCCACGCAGAGAGCGCGGCCCCGAAAGATCTGGGGCAGGCGACGCGGAGGAAAGAGCGGGATTTTTGTGGTCGATGCTGGCACAAATCAATAGAGAATGACTTGCTATTACTGATTGTAAGCGGCCTTTTGGGAATTTATTGTAACGGAGATGAAGAATGAAACGATTGGATCTTGGTGGTGAATGGAAACTGGCTGAGGCTGGCAGCGAGCGTTGGATCAATGGGCGGCTGCCGGGGTGCAATTACCTGGACATGATCGCGGCCGGGGAGATGCAGGACCCGTTTAGAGAGTTGAACGAGACCGAAGCGACGAAGGTGGGCGAGAAGGATTTCGTGTATTCGCGGAAATTTACAGCGGCGGAAGATCTGCTGCGCAACGACTGCGTGGAGCTGGTCCTATCCGGATTGGACACGATCGCGGCCATTTTCATCAATGAGAGCGAGATCGCCCGATGCGACAACGCGCACCGCACCTGGCGTCTGCCGGTCAAAGATCAATTGAAGGCTGGCGAGAATTCCATCCGCATCGAATTCAGCAGCCCTGTGGCGTATACACGGGAAAAACAAAAGGCGAACCCGCTGTCTTCCTTTGGCATGGCTGAAAATGCCGCCCATATTCGCAAACCGCAGTGCCATTTTGGCTGGGACTGGGGCCCGAACCTGCCGCCGGCGGGCATCCACGGCAGTATTTACCTGGAAGCATACGACCTGGCACGCCTGGCCGATGTACGCCTGGAGCAGGAGCATGCCAACGGTGAGGTTGAACTGCGCGCTGCTGTGAAGGTGGAGCGGCTCAACGATTTTAATGGAATTCTGGAAATTCGCTACCGCCTGGAGAATCCGCAGGGGAAGGCACAGAGCGGTTCGGTCCGGGTGGAAGGAAGCGTCTGTGACTTGACGATCAATGTAGAAGATCCGCAGTTGTGGTGGCCAAACGGCCTGGGCGGGCAGCCGCTTTATCAGCTTGACATTGAATTGGTCGAAGAAGGAATATTCACCAAAGCCCTGGATACCTGGCAGCGTAAGATCGGCCTGCGTACGATCCGACTAAATACTGAAGTTGATAAATGGGGCAGGAACTTTCAGTTCGTGGTCAACAGTGTGCCGATCTTCGCGAAAGGCGCGGACTGGATCCCCTCCGACAGTTTTGTGACCCGAACGACCTCTGACGACCTCGACTTTTACATCCGCAGCGCCAGAGACGCCAATATGAATATGCTGCGCGTCTGGGGTGGTGGATATTATGAATCAGACACATTTTACGATCTGTGCGACCGGTACGGAATCTTGATCTGGCAGGATTTTGCCTTCGCCTGCGCCGAGTATCCGCTCAAAGATCAGCAATTCCTGGAGAACTTCAAGCAGGAGATGCTGGATAACATGCGCCGGCTGCGCAATCACGCCAGCCTGGCGCTGTGGTGCGGTAACAATGAAATTAAGATCATGCAGTTCTCCTTCAAAAAGGAAGCCAAAGCCAGCCATGACGAATTCTTCTTCAATACACTGGCTGGGTGGGTGGCCGAAGAGGACAGACAGACACCATACTGGGCCAGCTCGCCATCTTCAATCGATCCGAAGGTAAAGGGCAACAGCCTGGATGTGGGCGATACCCACCTGTGGCAGGTCTGGCACGGTATGCAGCCGCTGGAATCCTTCCGCAATTACCCTACGCGATTCTGCTCCGAGTTCGGGGTTGAATCCCTGCCGAGCATGCGTGCCATTCGCAGCTTTACTGACGAAGCTGCCCCCACGATCTTTGACCCGGTGATGCAGCTGCATCAGAAGTCGGTGGGCGGCAACGAGAAGATGCTGTATTACGTGCTCTCCAAATACCGCAACCCGTCCACGCTGGAGAGCTTCATCTACCTGTCGCAGCTCATCCAATCTGAAACGGTACGCGAGGCCACGGAATTCTGGCGGCGCAACACGGGCCGCTGCAACGGCGCCATCTTCTGGCAGTTCAACGACTGCTGGCCGGTGGCTTCTTGGGCAGGGATCGATTACCTGCAGCAATTCAAAGCTGTGCAATATCGGGCCAGGCACTTCAACAGTATGGTATGTGTCTCGGCAGAAATGCACCGCAGCCGCGCAGAGATCTATGTGATCAATGACCTGCCCGCGCAGTTTGAGGGCAGCCTGTCGATCCGGTTGGTGGATTTCAAAGGAGAAGAGATCTATAAGGCGGACTGCCCGGTCAGTGCGGCCGGGAACACGGCTGGAAAGCTGCGCACCCTGAATTTTTCAGAAGCCCTGGGTGGATGGCGCAAAGAAGAAGCCGCGCTGGTCCTGGAATTGAGGGACGCAGCCGGGAACGAGATCTCCTCTCAGCGCAACCTGCTGGTCGCAGATAAGGAAGCCGCCCTGAGTAAGCCGCACTTTTCAACCAGTATTTCGGTGAGCGGCGAGACAGGCAGTCTTTCGATCAGTGCCGATACCTATACCCGCTTTATTTACATTGAGATCGACGGTGTGACCGCTCCGCTTTCGGACAATTTCTTTGACATCGAAGCCGGGCAGACCCGGACGGTCCAGTTCGCGGTACCCGCCGGGACAAGCAAAGAAGCCCTGGAAGCTGGACTGCACCTGCGCTCGATGGTGGATGTGCAGGCGACCGGAACGCTGCTGAACGATAAATGGCTGCGCGTGAAAATGCTCTTCCATAAACCCAACCTGATGATGTGGTTCATCTTTAAATTCCTGATGTAATTATCCTCTCCCCTGCTTTTCCATTCGAATGGGAAAGGTACCTGAACGATCCCGGAAATCTGCCAAAGGTTCCCGGGATTCGTTTTAAGCTGGTGTACAATCAAAAGAACTTTCTAAAACTGGAGTTTTTCTATGAGGTTCTCTCATCTCTTTTCACAAACCCTGCGCGAAGCCCCCGCTGAAAGCGACGTGGTCAGCCATCAACTATTGGTGCGGGCCGGGTTCATCAACCAACTGGGCGCGGGTATTTTTTCCTACCTGCCGCTGGCGCAGCGATTGCTCAAGAAGATCATGCAGATCATGCGTGAGGAGATCGATGGTATCGGCGGGCAGGAGATCTGCATGCCGGTAGTGCAGCCGGCCGAAGTCTGGAAGGAGACCGGTCGTTATTACCAGATCGGTTCCGAGATGGGACGCTTCAAAGACAAGAGCGACCATGATATGGTACTGGCCATGACCCATGAAGAGATCGTGGCAGACCTGGTGCGCAACGTGGTGCAAAGTTACCGGCAGCTGCCGGCGCTGGTGTATCACATTCAGACCAAGTGGCGTGATGATCCCCGTCCGCGCGCGGGCCTGATCCGGGTGCGCGAATTCACCATGCTCGACAGCTACAGCCTGGACGCAGATTATGCCGGGCTGGACACCCAGTACCAGGCGCATTATGACGCTTACTTCCGAATTTTCAACCGCTGCGGCCTGCCGGTCGTGGCTGTACTATCCGATACGGGCATGATGGGCGGTAAGATGGCGCATGAATATATGTACCTGACCCCCATCGGCGAGGACAGCCTGCTGTTCTGCGATGCCTGCCATTATTCGGCTAACCGCCAGGTGGCGCTGCTGAAGAAGCCGGTACCGGCTGCGGAAGCTCCCCTGCCAATGGAGAAAGTAGCCACTCCGCACGCTTCATCGATCGAAGAACTGGCAGCCTTCCTCAAGATCCCGGCCAGCAAGACTGCCAAGGCGGTTTTCTTTACCGCGACGGTCGAGGGCAAAGATGGTAAGAGCGAGGAGAGCCAGTTTGTCTTCGCGGTGGTACGCGGAGATATGGAAGTGAACGAGACCAAGCTTTCCAACCTGGTAAAAGCCAAGGACCTGCGGCCTGCCACGGATGAAGAGATCCGTGCGGTGGGGGCGGAACCGGGATATGCCAGCCCGGTGGGCCTGAAGAATGTGCTGGTGGTGGTGGACGACCTGATCCCGCAGTGCGCCAACCTGGCAGCCGGGGCCAATGAAGCGGGTTATCACCTGTTGAATGTCAATTACGGCCGCGATTTCTCGGCTGCGATCGTGGCGGATATCTGTGCCGCTGAAGAAGGCAGCGCCTGCCCGCACTGCGGCCAACCCATGCGGCTGACCCGCGGTGTGGAAGTGGGCAACATCTTCAAGCTGGGCACCCGTTACACGGACGCTCTTGGCTGCACTTACCTGGACGAGACCGGAGCAGCAAAGCCGGTGATCATGGGTTCCTATGGCATCGGGGTTGGAAGACTGCTGGCCTGCGTGGCCGAGGAACATCACGACGATCGCGGCCTGATCTGGCCGGAGAGCATTGCCCCTTACCCGGTGCACCTGGTTGTCCTGGCCGGGAAGACCATGGATACGACCGGTATTGCCGAAAGCCTGGAAAAACAATTAACCGAAGCCGGCATGGAGCCGCTCTATGATGACCGTGCCGAATCGGCGGGAGTAAAATTCAACGATGCCGACCTCATCGGGCTGCCGCTGCGGGTTACCGTCAGTGAGCGAGCGCTCAAGCAGGGCGGCGTCGAGTTCAAACGGCGCGACGGCGGGGAGCCGTGGATCGTGCCGGTCGAAGAGGTTGTGCAGGCTGTCCGCCAGCTACGGCAGGCCTGATTTATCCGCTGAAATGAAGGTACAATTACGATTATGACCAATAATACCCAACCCAGAGTACCAATGTCGTCACCAGATCTCACCGATGCCGAACGGCAGGCGGTGATGGAGGTGCTTAATACACCCAACCTGGCCATGGGGCCAAAGATCGATGCTTTTGAAGAAGCTATCGCCCATTTTTCCGGTGCCAAACACGCCATCGCGGTCAATTCCGGTACGTCCGGACTGCACCTGTGTGTCCATGCTGCCGGCATCAAGCAGAACGACCTGGTTGTCACCACACCGTTCTCTTTCATTGCCTCCACCAATGTGATCCTTTTTGAAAAAGGCATCCCGGTATTCGTGGATGTGGACCCGCTTACCGGCAATATCGATCCGCTCAAAGCGGCTGCCGCGGTACGCGATGTGCAGGCGGGTGGCGCAAGGGCCAAAGCCTGGTTGCCGCGCAAAGGTGCCGAGCATGCCGGTCCGCTCAAGGCGATGCTGGCAGTGGACGTATTTGGTCAGCCGGCGGATTATGATGAGCTGCGCAAAGTCACCGACGGCGCGGGCATCAAGCTAATCGAAGACAGCTGCGAATCACTGGGTTCCGAATACAAAGGCAAAAAAGCCGGACTATTTGGCGAAACCGCAGTGTTCGCGTTTTACCCCAATAAACAGATCACCACGGGCGAGGGTGGTATCGTGGTTACCAATGACGATGAAGCCGATCATTATATCCGTGCCCTGCGCAGCCAGGGACGAGCGCCGGGAGATACCTGGCTGCAGCACACCTTCATGGGCTATAACTACCGCATGGATGAGATGAGTGCAGCCCTCGGTCTGGCGCAGATGGGACGCATCGAAGAGTTGATCAATAAACGGCAGAAAGTGGCCGAGTGGTACGAGGAACGCCTGAGTGAGATCAACGGCGTAGAAGTGCCGGTAGTGGTTAAAGAGACTACCCGTATGAGTTGGTTTGTATACGTGGTGCGTTTTGATGCGGCTATCAACCGCGACCAGTTGGCCGAAAAACTCAAGGAACGCGGCATCCCGGTGCGGCCGTACTTCATTCCCATTCACCTGCAGCCGTATATGATGGAACAGTTCGGTTACAGAAGGGGAGATTTCCCTGTGACTGAAGACCTGGGCGACCGTGGGCTCTCTTTGCCGTTCTCCGGTGTGATGACCGAAGACCAGGTGGAGATCGTCTGCGAAACACTGCGGGACTGCATCGCTCACAAAGGATAGATCAAGCAAGCAATGAACGGAAGTGTCGAATTCCGCCCTGTTCAGAAAAGAGGCCTGACCCTGCATATCCTGCTGGGTGTGCTTCTGGCTGGAGCGGGCGGATTTTTGTTATGGCTGGCTTTTCAACAGCGTATCGGCGGGTTGTTGATCTTGTGCCTGTTCGGAGCGCTGCTGTTCCTGGCCGCGCTGACCTTTATTGCTTACCGCGGCTATGCAATGGCTCACGCCAGCTACACGATTGAACGGGAAGGGCTGCGGATTCGCTGGGGGCTGCGGCGTGAGGATGTTCCGCTGACCGAGATCGAGTGGGTACGGCCTATAGATGAGCTGATGAGCCCATTGCAGATGCCCGTCCTGGCAATGCCCGGCGCGTACCTTGGAGCAAGCAATCATCCCGACCTGGGGGAAGTGGAATTCATTGCTTCCGACCGGGAGGCTATGGTGATCGTGGAAACGGTCAACCAGATCCTGGTGCTCTCTCCGGAAGAACCGGAAGAGTTCATTCATTCGTTTCAACGTACCCTGGAAATGGGGAGTATTGCCCCGATCGAGGCTTTCTCCGCGCAGCCTGCCGAGTTCATTCAGAATGTACTGGCAAATCGCTATGCCCGAACCACTCTCATCAGCAGCCTGCTGCTGACCCTGGCCCTGGCAGTGATCACCGGGTTGATCATCCCGGCACGAGCTTCCGTCTCGATGGGGATCAACGCACAGGGGATCCAGTTGGACCCGGTACCGGGCAGCAGTTTGTTGATCCTGCCCATTCTGGGGACTTTCTCGTTTATCGGGGATGTGCTGGTCGGCCTGTACCTGTACCGCAAGCCTGAGTTTCAAAAAACAGCTTTTATGTTGTGGACAGCCGGAGTGGCGACCCCGGTCTTATTGTTGATCGCACTCTTCCTGATGGTTTTGTAAATGAACTTTTTTGTATTGAATTCAATTCAAGTGCTCATTGGCGGCATACTGGCATTCATCACCGCGGTCATCAGCTGGAAGATGGGCTGGCTGAGTTTCGCCGGCGCTTTTGCCTCTTTTGGAGTGGGATTGATCGTTTTTGGGATCGGCGGTCTCAACTGGGCGATCGTTTTACTGACCTTTTTTGTAAGTTCATCCGTTCTGTCAAAATTATTCCATACCCGGAAAACCGATTCAGATAAATATTCTGCCAAGGGGTCCCGGCGGGATGCTGCCCAGGTGCTGGCAAACGGCGGCCTGGCCTGCATCTTTGTTCTGTTGTCACTTTTCTTTAAATTTGAATGGTGGCCGTGGGCGGGGTTCTGCGCTGCCATGGCTGCTGCCAATGCGGATACCTGGGCGACCGAAATTGGATCCCTGAGTAAAAAGCTGCCAGTGCTGATCACAGACGGCCGCGAAGTTGAAAAGGGGACCTCCGGCGGGATCAGCCTGGAGGGAGTTCTGGGCAGTCTCGGCGGGGCAGGGATTGTCGGGTTGGTCTCCTGCCTGTTGTGGCGTCACCCCGGCGTTGGAAACTCTGGACTATTTTTAGCCATCTGGGCAGCGGGTCTTATTGGCAGTATTGTCGATTCCTTCCTGGGGGCTACCCTGCAGCGGGTGAATTTCTGTCCCAAATGCCAGAAAGAAACCGAAAAAGAGCCCTATCACACCTGCGGGGCGGAGACTGTATTCAAACGCGGCTGGAAATGGCTGAACAACGACGGGGTCAATTTTATCTGCACCCTGACAGCCGCGATAACGGCGATCGTACTGATCGGCGGGGGATATTTATTGTAGATAAATAAAGAAAAACATTTTCCTTACAGAAATGCAATGGGATTAACGGAGTTAGAGCAAGTTGCTTTATGCTATAATTTACTTCGACGCACTCTATTAATCCACTGCACAATGTAGAAAAGTGGGAAAATGATGTTCCATCAGCGTAAGAGATCAGCCCTAATTAACGGACAAGGCTTGCTGGAATTCGCCCTGGCATTGCCAATATTCTTGTTGCTGCTTTTTGGTGTCATCGAGATTGGCCGCATGATCTATTATTACGCGGCTGTATTTGCAGCCAGCCGCGATGCCACCCGATACGCAGCAGGGGTGGGTACTAATTCGAGTTCAACGCGATATTATCAAGACTGTGCTGGAATTCGTTTGCGAGCTGAAAAGACCGGTGTAGGAGTAGGCCTGACCGATTCGGATATTGTGATTACCTATGATCCAGGCCCAGATAGTAATGGAATCATAACTCCTTATGGTACCTGTGGATCTTATACCTCTGATCTTGTGCTTGGAGACCGGGTAACTGTTGCAGTATCAAAGCAATTTAATTTTATCGTTCCAATATTGAGCACAAGACATTTTACGATCTCTTCGAAAAGTTCACGGTCGGTGATTAATAATCTGGATATTTTAAGCACTCCACCATATACCAATACACCGCGTCCTACTTTAACACCAACTGTAACATTAACAAATACTCCAACAATTACTTACACACCAACGCCATTGTATTCAAATACACCGACGATCACCCTGACGCCTACTTTGACGCCAACGATCACGTTAACTCCAACAATCACATTAACCCCTACGATCACGTTGACCCCAACGATCACGTTAACTCCAACGATCACATTAACCCCAACAATCACGCCAACACGCACGCAGACGTTAACGCCGACAATCACTCCGACGGCAACCAATACACCGACAAAGACCTTAACGCCTACCATTACTCAGACGTCTACTATCACTAATACTCCGACTGTCACTTTAACATTGACGCCAACCCCGACGAATACTACCGCGGCAACACCTACATTGACTGCGAATTGTGGTTCAACCATCAAGATGGATTACAGTTACATGCTGGATTCAAATGGCAACAATATTGGTGAGGCTTTCTATATCCAAAACGCCACCAGTACCTATACGCGCTATTTGACCAAGTTTGAAATGTGGTGGTCGGGCAGTTCCACTTTGAATTATGTCACATTGGACGGAAATACGATCTTTGGTGGGACCAGTACAGCATCTACTTCCCCCACCTACGCAACGCTGTCCTCTTCGTATGTATTCGGCACCTGGCAATATAGCTGGTTCAAGGCCTATTTCAACAGCGCAATTTCCAGTAAAGCCATCACTTTTCTGAAGGTTTCCTTCTCCGATGGCTGTTATGTGGTTTATGGATCGCATTCATGAGACGGGATATTGCAGGGAAGATCAAAAGCACGAAAATCGAAAAAGGGCAGAGCCTGATGGAACTGGCAGTGAGTATGATCTTGTTGTTGATCTTGCTGGCAGGAATATTCGATCTGGGGCGGGCGGCTATTGCTTATTTCATTTTGCAGGAATCCGCGGAGGAAGGGATCGTTTATGGGATCGCTTTCCCGACTGACTGCAACCAGATCACCATGCGTATTCGCAACGGAATTGAACATACCATCGTCACTTCGCCTGTGACCGTCTCGATCATGATCGAGAATAATGCAGGCACCTATACAGCCTGTTATACCATTCCGTACGCCCAGGTTTACGCCAACAAAAAGATGACAATATCGATTTCCACTGATTTCCCGATCACGATGCCTTTTTTGGGAACAATTCTGGGAAGACAGTATATTCCATTGAATGTATCGACGAATGGTGTGATCTTGCGGCCTCCGGAAGAGGCAGTTTCTCCATAAGGGATTAATATGAAAAACGGAAAACTTGAAAAAGGTCAGATCCTGTATATTGTTGCCATCGCTATGGTGGCATTGATGGCTTTTACGGCTTTGGCGATCGATGGCGCGAACCTGTTTCGAGAACGGCGAAAAGACCAGAGTACAGCCGATTCGGCAGCTTTAGCCGGGGCAGGAAAAGCGGCTCAATATCTGAAAACCAGGTTGACTACCACCAATTTTTCATGTGGTAACGGATTGGATTCAGCAGCTGAATCTGCTGCTATATCTGAGGCTCATACTAGTGCTCTGGCTGACAATGTAGATCTAGATACGAACCTGGATGACAAACAGGGAGTCTCGACAAGTTGTGGTACGTATAACGGTGTACCCTACATTGATGTGAAAGTTTATGTCACTTCATCTGTTAATACTTATTTTTTAAAGGTTATCAATAAAAACAACAATTCTACAACTACCCAGGCAGTTGCTCGAATATATGTGACTTCCTCCTACGCGGATGGAAATGGCATTGTCACATTAGGTACAACGTGTGACAGTAATGGAGGAATACACATAAGCGGCGGTGCTGCCGTTACTGAAAACAATGCTGGCATCTATTCCGCATCTTGTATTTCGGCTAGCCAGGGTGCAAGGATTATCGATAATGGCGGTTTGATCCAATATTATCAAACTGATGGTATAAAAGTAGATAAAAGTGATCCGGCAATTATTTTAAATGATCTTTATCCCGGGACAGCTCCGGATATTACTTCTAGTACACAAACGATGTACATATACACTGGAGCAAAAAACCCGGCTATTGACAGCTCTCTTTGGCCGGCGCAGGCCACACAGGCACTCACTCCAATGCAAATCCCTGCGATGGCAAAAATCGATACCCCTACGGGTTGCACAACTTCAAGGGGTAATGTTACGGCGAATTCCAGCGGCGCTACATTATATCCGGGAGTTTACTCGTCACTTACCTGGAGTTCAAATGGATCAGGTGACCTGATTTTTTCGCCGGGGTTATATTGTTTTGATGGATCGGTGAGTCTTGGTAGTGGCGCGGCCAAGGTTCACATGGAAAACTCTGTTTTTTATTTTCGATCAGGTTCAACTTCTGGTTTAAAAATGGGAAGTAATGCACTGACCTTTTACCTGACCGGGAGTACGATCTATATTGAAAATGGTTCTATATATGCGAACCAGCCGATTTACATGGATAATACCAAAGTCTACATAGCCAAGGGTGATTTCACTTACGCTGGATCTGCTGTGGTCACTGAAAGCCATTCATCGATCTACCTGAATAATGGAAATTACACAATCACTGCAGGGGCGAAAGTCTCAGCAACAGATATCACTGTTTATGTAAAACAAGGAAACATTTTGGCTGATGGTGGTACAGCAATGAATATGACTGCCCCAGGTTGTAACAATAGTACCTGTGGTGTGGGCCCTGCAATTTATGGAGTCTTATTTTTAATGGATCCAACCAATACTGGCACTCTCACTATTACTGCAGGAACTGATCCTACAATTTCCGGGACGATCTATGCGCCGAACGCAAACACCACTTTTTCAGGGGGAACTACAACTAAAGCTGCAAACGTTCAATTAGTTGCTAAAAGTGTTACACTTTCTGGAAGTGGAACATTGAAAATGGATACCACTGCAGCGGCATTTTATTCACAGAGTGCACTAACCATCAATTTAATGAAATAAACAGATCTTTACCAAAAAACGCCGATTAATAGAAATCGGCGTTTTTTAGATTTTAAAAATTAAAGGGGAAAATACTGATGATGATTATTACCTATCAGTAATGCAAAGTACAAAGTGAAGGACAAATTCTTTGCTATAATCATATTGAGCGTCGCTAATTCACAGTCCAGCCATTCTTGATCAAAAACTGGAAAAATGATCGAACGACCACTCAAGCAGGCAGATAAAAAGAACGGCCAGGGCTTGCTTGAGTTCGCCTTAATTCTCCCCATCTTCTTAATTTTATTAGTCGGAATCATGGAAGTCGCACGGCTGATCTATTACAACGCCGTGGTCGGGAATTCCAGCCGGGATGCGGTGCGCTATGCCTCCGGATCGGGGATCAGCGCTACCTCTGGAACAGCGTATTACAAGGATTGTGCGGGGATTCGGGCAAAAGCTAAATCTTCGGCAGTAGGTCTCGGATTAAAGGATACGGATATCCAGATCACTTATGATTCCGGACCGGACAGCAACGGCGATTCGATCTACCTGGGGGAATGCGGTACTTACACAAAAGACCTCGTGCTTGGCGACCGGGTTTTTGTAACGGTAACAAAATCTTTTACTTTGATATTCCCGATCTTCAATTGGAAAACCGCTCCCATCAGTGCCACAGCGGTACGCTCCATTATCACCAATATGGAGATCGTAGGGACCCTGCCTTTCACACAGACACCTGTGGCTACCAAGACACGCACGATTACCCCAACGTTTACAATTACGATGACACCAACCCTTACTTCGACACCGACGATCACTCCCACCTTCACAGAAACACCTACGAAAACTGAAACGCCGACGATCACATTGACGCCAACCATTACGCTGACGCCAACAATCACTCTTACCCCGACGATCACGCCTACTTCGACGATCACACCAACCCCGACAATCACATACACTCCTACCATTACCCCTACGGCGACTAACTCGCCGACCATAACGCTGACCCCGACGGTCACGCTAACACGCACCCCGACCGCGACTTCTACGATCACGCTGACCCCGACGATAACGCTCACACCGACGATCACCAAGACGGTGACGCCAACTCCGACCCGGACAGAATCGGCGACACCTACTCAGCCTTCGAGCTGCCCGTCATTCACGCTGGCTGCGCCGGTGATCTCCGGTCAAACCTGGGCACAGAAGATCACCAACAGCAACAACACAGGTTATTCAGTTTCAAAGATTGAGGTTTACTGGCTGGGACCGTCTGCATTAACCAAGATCACCTGGCTGGCCGCCAGTACAACGACCACCCTCTGGAGCGGCACCAGTTATTCGCCGACTTATATCACGTTGTCATCGTCGGGAGTGCTTTATAAGAGAAGCAGCTCAACAATGACTCTCACATTTGACAGCACGATCGACAGTTCTACGGTCAGGTTCGTGAAATATACACTGGATAACGGTTGTTACTACATTTATGGGTCCCACTAATGAGAGAAGATATGAGTGAGGGAAAGGTTCGAAATAGATTACTCGAAAAAGGTCAGAGTATGATCGAGCTGGCTGTTAGTATGATCCTGCTGATGATCCTGCTGGCTGGTATCTTTGATCTTGGCCGGGCGTTGATCCTTTACTTTGACTTTCAGGACGCGGCTGCCGAAGGAATTGTCTATGGGACCAGTTTCCCGACAGATTGCAACCAGATCTTGATGCGGGTTTCAGAGAACTTACCCAACCAATTCATCTCAAATTCTGTCACTGTGAACATCTATATTCAAGATGCTTACAGTGTCTATACCTCGTGTTACACCATCGCCAACAGTGATGTATATGCCGGCAAGTTGATGAAGGTGGAAATAAAGTATGACTACCCTGTTACGATGCCATTCTTAGGGTCGATCATCGGCAAACAGACGATCCCGATGACGATCACCTCGATTGGCGTTGTTCTGCGGCCCCCTCCGCCAGCATAGGATGAAAAGGTGAAATCATGAAAGTAAAAGTTGAAAAAGGACAAATTCTATACATTATCGCGATTGCGATGGTGGCACTGCTCGGGATGTCTGCCCTGGGTATTGATGGTTCCATTGTATTTAAAGCCCGCAGGACTGATCAGAGCATCGCGGATTCGGCAGCCCTGGCGGGAGCAGGTGCGGCTGGAAATTATATCAAGAAGTATCCCGGTTTCACCTGCGGAAGCTCAGTCGATTCTACCGCACAGAGTAAAGCCAGGCAAAAAGCGATCGATACTGCAGCGCTATATACCAATGCTGCTGGCACTACGGCCGTCCTAACCAATGGCAACATCAGCAGCGGCAACGGCGTTGTCACCCAATGCCTGACGGATAGCGGTGGGGCTGCATATATTACGGTGAATACAGTTGTTTCCTCCCAGGTGAACACCTATTTTCTGAAGATGATCCGGAAAACTCCGATCAGTACCAAGGTGCAGGCACTTTCAAAAGTTACTTCCACGACATTGGGGAGTATTTTACAAGGGAATGGGTTGGTAAGTCTCTCGAGCACTGGTTGTGGAATGGATTTCACCAGTACTATCGTTAAGATCGACGGTGGTGGTATTTTTGATAACAGCAATTTATGTTCGAACTGGGCCCCGAATATTACGACCACAGCCTGTATTGGTATTGTGGGTACGATCGATAAAAATTTTACCAACGGCAGCCAGACGATCGGCGGCCCCGGGTTCTGCAATCCGCAGGTAGAAAAATTGAGCTCCTCCGCGATCGAGACCATGTTCTCGGTCATCCCAGCCCCTCCGGCAGCTCCCAGTTGTACTTATTCCAATACAAAAGCCTGGACGTGGACGCAGATCGTTGCCAATGGACCGGGAACGTATTGCTTCCCTAATAATACCAGCCTGGCATTAAGTTATGCTGAAGCCGGTAACGGCGTGCCTTACACGGTCACCATTCCGGGAACGGTGAACCTGGTGTTCTCGGGGTCAGGAGGATTCTCGATCAATGGCGGTACCTTCCTGACAATCGTGGCCGACCAATTCAACATCTGGATGACCAACGGCAGTTTTTACGGCGGCGGCACACAATTGAGCATCCCCAACACCTTCAGGATCTACTCAACTGGCACTTCGACCACTGCCTCCATCGGCTTTGACGGCGGATCCACGGACACCTTTGGTGATATTTTTATGTATATCAAGAGTGCCCAGTTTGGCCTGCGCGGCAGCATTAATTTCATCGCCACAGCCCCGGATACAGGGCCTTATAACGGTATCATTGTCTATAAACCCATCACAAACACGACTACATCGGTGATCGAAGGCGGCGGCCTGCTATCCACTCACGGTTCCATCTTGAGTCCAGGATCGACGATCCAGTTGAATGGTACGTCCACTACTGCTGTAATGAACAGCCAGATCGTGGGGAATCTGATCACTTCAGCCGGCGGCAGCAAGATCAATATCACCTATGATCCCGGGGTCAATTATATGGGGGGTGGTAAACCCATTAAGATTGACCTGCTGCATTAATCCCTAATGAACAAACAAATCTCCCCTTGAAATCTCAAGGGGAGCAATTTGTTTTGGTTGAGTAAGCTCAGATTCTGTGGCGGTTGCGGTTGTGGATGGTAGAGTCGATATCCAGCCGGTAGCCGACGCCGCGGACGGTTTTAATGTATTTGGGGTGGCGCGGATTATCCTCGACAGCCTGACGCAGCCAGCTCATGTGAACATCCAGGGAGCGGGTATCGCCGGTGTAATTGGTTTCCCAGGCCTGGCAGAAGAGTTTTTCACGTTCAACCACTTCACCGGGGTGCTCCATGAGGATCTTGAGCAGGGTGACCAGGCGCGGCGTAAGCTGGATCTGTCGGCCATCACAGACCACACGCCGCTGTTCGGTATCCAGTTGAAAAGGACCAACAATCATGGCATCATTATTCTGCATTGGCAGCAGCTGTTTGATGCGGTTGACCAATTTCTGCATGGTAAATGGTAGTGCCAGAACGATATCGGCGCCGGCTTTGTCGTTGACATCCCCGTCTTTATTGACGATGAGAATGATGGGAAGGTTATTTTTCTTGTCCTTCAGAGACTGGCAAATTCTTTTGCCAGTGGAGCGCATGGATGAGGCATCAATGATGGCAAGGTCCGGATCGGAAGATTCAAGACGGGTTAAAGCAGCTGCCCCACTGGGAGCACTTTCGATGATATAGCCTTTCTTTACCAACCCTGTGGTAAAGGAAGGATGATCAATGTGTTTACCTTCGACTAAGAGAATTGTGTTCTTCAAGACTAATGCACCTGTTCAGAAGTTATTTTCGCGTTTTTTTTCGATAATGTGAAAACTTTGTCCATAGCCAACAAGACTCAGTGAGCTTTTAAGTAGTTTTCTTTTCCTAAATTGTGATAATGTATCTTCATGATCCCTGCAATATTTCCGTTCCCCCCATGCTGGTTATTGATTCCAGGAAAATTGCTAGATCTGGGTACTTGCTTTGTAAATGAGCAGAAATCCATTTGCTAAAACATTATACTCCAAACTTAAGGTTCTTTAAGATTAATCTTAATAAAAGCCAGTTAAGAAAATCGGGCGGTTCTTCGTAAAAATTCAATAATGGAGGGAAAAGCCGTTCTTACAGCTTTGCGGCTTAAGAAGACATTAATTTTACATTCAGTTGCAACTCATTTCCCGGCATGTTAGAATTGAACCAGGAAATTGCACAATGGAGCTGACATGCCGAAAATGATCGAAGTGATGATTGACAGTGTACGGGTGAGCCTGACAAGCCAACAGCGGATCGTATTGCTGCGGCGCCTGGATGAAGATAAGTACCTGCCGATCTGGATCGGGCCATTTGAAGCGGAGGCGATCACAATCGCGCTGCAGGAGATCGAAATGTCCCGGCCGCAAACCCACGATCTGCTGATGCAGACGATCATGCAATTGAATGCCCGACTGGTACGGGTTGAGATCGTAGCCTTGAAGGAAGATGTGTTTTACGGCAGCCTGGTACTTGAAAAAGATGGGGAGACTGTGCTGGTGGATGCCAGACCTTCCGATTCCATCGCCCTGGCAGTACGTGCTCATGTGCCGATCATGGTCGCAAGCGATATCTTTGACACTGCCGGGATCTGTGTGGAACCGGATATTCAGGTTGAACCATCTGAAATGGAAGATACCCAACCGGAAACTCCTGTACAGGAAGAGGACCAGAAAAAAAGGTTGTCGATCTTTGAGGATTTCTTGCAGAACCTGGACCTGGATGACCAGGCTGATACCCCTGACACGGATCCGGATACACCAGATAAATAATTTCACCCCAAACTGAAATAGAAATCGAGAGCACTATGAGTGATTTTTCTTCGATGGATGAGTCTGTTTCAACTGAAATTCAATCACAACCAAACAGCCGCGAATCCGAAGAGGCTGTATTAGGGTCTGTCTTGATCTACCCAGAATCCTATTACGATATCGCGCAGGTGATCCAACCGGACGATTTTTATGTGATCCGCAACCAGTGGATCTGGGAATCTTTCACGCGGCTGCACGATCGCCGCGAGCCGGTTGATTTGTTAACAGTGTCGCGCGACCTGGAAGAACGCAACCAGCTCACCGAGATCGGCGGGCAGGCCTATTTGCTTTCCCTGGTCAATCAGACCCCGAGCGCCCTGCATGCCGAGGCGTATGCGAGGATCGTTGAGCAGAACGCCATCCGCCGTCGGATGCTGGCTACCGCCAACGAAATGGCCAAACTCGCCTATGACCAGACAAAACCCGTCGATACCATTCTGAATGAGGCTGAGAAGGGAGTTTTCGGGCTGAGCGAACGGCGCGTGAAACACGATCTGGTGCCTATTGCGGAAGTGGTCAGCGACGCGTACGACCATGTGTCGGAGCTCTCCCAGCGGGATGAAGAGATCTACGGTGTTCCCACCGGCCTGTATGATCTGGATAAATTACTGGGCGGCCTGCAAAAATCCGACCTGCTGATCGTGGCCGGACGCCCTGGTATGGGTAAGACTGGTTTTCTGCTTTCAGTGGCCAAGAATGCAGCGCAAAAACATAAAAAACATGTAGCCATCTTTTCACTGGAAATGTCGAATGAACAACTGGTGCAGCGTCTGATCGCTCAGGAGACCGGGATCGACACGCAGAAGCTGCGTACTGGTAAACTAAACGACCATGAGTGGGAATTATTCACCGACGCCACCGAAGTGCTGAGTAATACGCACATCTGGCTGGATGATACTCCCGCAATCACACCGCTGCAATTACGCACCAAGTGCCGCCGTCTGCATATGGAATATTCGCTCGACCTGGTGATCGTGGACTACCTGCAGTTGATGGGCGGGGATACCCGCAACGATAATCGTGTGCAGGAAGTCTCGAATATTTCGCGAAGTCTTAAGGTACTGGCACGTGAATTAAATGTGCCTGTGCTGACAGCGGCCCAGCTTTCACGTGCGGTTGAGCAGCGTACCGATAAGCGGCCTGTGCTCTCCGATCTGCGCGAGTCTGGCTCCCTGGAACAGGACGCGGATATTGTCATGTTCATTCACCGCCCCGACGCGCTTGAAAAAGACAGTCCGAAGGCGAATATTGCCGAACTGATCGTGGCCAAGCACCGTAATGGCCCCACGCACCCTGGCATCGAGTTGGTCTTCCTTAACAACCTGGCCCGCTTTGAGAATGCCGCCCCGGCACCCGAAAGTTATGAAAAGGGGAAACATTAATGTGCCCGTTCGTCGGTTTTCCGGACGCAGTCAAGGACGGGATCACCCTGCCTGAGGTTTTTCTCACGCGGGCATTACCCGTGATGACCTCCATTGATGAGGTGCGAATCTGCATGCAGTTTTTCCGGCTGCTCAAAGACGATGCCGACGGTTATCTTGCACCAGCAGATCTTCTGGACGCTGAAAACGCCAGCGACCTTTCGATGACCGCAGAACGGGTGGCCACCGCGCTGAAACAGGCTGTGGAACATGGAATTCTGGTCCAGGTGATCTACCACAGTGATGAATTCTATTTTTTGAATACTCCACGTGCACGCTCCATACAGCGGGCAAACGAAAAGGGTGTCTGGCGCCCGGGAATGGGGTCCGCTGCATCAGCGAAGGTTGAACGGCCGAATGTGTTTACACTGTATGAGCAAAATATCGGTCCGCTGACCCCGCTGCTGGCCCAGACCCTGGAAGACGCCGAAGCAGAGTATTCCAGCGAATGGATCTCCGAAGCGATCACGATCGCTGTCAAAAAAAACGCGCGCAATTGGAAGTACGTAGAGGCAATTCTGCGCTCCTGGAAGGAGAAAGGACGCAATGAAACGGATAGACGAAACAGTCAAGAAAATCCAAGAAACTACATCGAGGGCGACCTTGCCGACTTTATCAAACACTGAAAAAGATCCAGTCTGCCCCATCTGCGGGGGAATTGGTTTTCTACGTCAGGACCTCCCGGTTGGCCATCCAGATTTCGGGAAGTTAAAACCGTGCGTCTGCCAACAGCATAAATCCAACCAGGCTGCCCAGGTGCGTCTTTACCAGATGAGCAACCTGGAATCCTTCAAGAAGATGACCTTTGAGACCTTCTCAGTGCAGGGACGCCTGGGATTGGGCGATGACCAGATCTTCAGCCTGCAGAACGCGTTGAGTAACGCGCGCCAGTTCGCGGCCAGCCCCAAGGGATGGCTGATGCTTTCGGGCAGTTACGGCTGTGGAAAGACCCACCTGGCAGCCGCGGTTGCCAATACCTGTGTGGAATACGGCATGGGCACACTGTTCCTGACCGTGCCGGACCTGCTGGACTGGCTGCGCTATTCTTATGGTTCAACCGATGCCAGCTTTGAGCAGCGCTTCGAGGAGATCCGCAATGTAGGCCTTCTGGTGTTGGACGACCTGGGCGCGCAAAATACGACTCCCTGGGCGGCTGAGAAGCTCTTCCAGGTGATCGATTATCGTTATATCCGCCGCCTGCCGCTGGTGGTGACCACCAATCAGCGTCTGGAGGACCTGGACGACCGTATCCGCTCAAGGCTGCAGGACCCGGAGCTTTCCACCCATGTGAGCATTACGGCACCGGATTACCGGTCGCCGATCCGCGACAACTACGATCCCCTGGTACATCAACTGCAATTGCTGAATGAACGCACGTTCGGAAACTTCAGCCTGCGCGAGCCAGAGCATTTTCCACCAGAGACCCAGATGAGCCTGGAAAACGCCTTCAGGGCTGCCCAGGAATTTGCTGAAACCCCCAGAGGTTGGTTGATGTTGATGGGAGGCTACGGCTGCGGAAAGACCCACCTGGCAGCCGCGATCGGTAATTATCGCAAGGGCATGGGCGACGACCCGGTGTTCGTGGTGGTTCCGGACCTGTTGGACCATCTGCGGGCAACCTTTGGGCCATCGAGCAGTGTTTCTTATGATGAACTCTTTCAGCGGGTGAAGACTACCCCGATGCTGATCATGGACGACCTGGGCACACAGAGCGCCACTCCGTGGGCAAAGGAAAAGCTTTACCAGATCTTCAACGAGCGTTACAACGCCAAACTGCCTACCGTGATCACCACTTCTGAGAAGCTGGAGAACCTGGACGCGCGTATTCAGAGCCGCATGCTGGACAGCCGCTTGTGCAGTATCCAGGCGATATTGGTGCCATCGTACCGCGGCGGCACAGGGGCCCGTTCGGAGAGAAAGACTAGGTCGACCAGAGGATAGGTATGGGAGATTGGGGGCGATTCAATCAGTGAACCGCTCAAACGATCATTAATTGGGATAAGTAAACCAGAATCCCGGTTTCTCATTTAGAAACCGGGATTCATTTGTTATTTTACAAGGGGAACTTCAGAGGTGCAGTTCGGGCAGCGGGTGGCTTTGAGGGGAATCTGCGTGCAGCAATGCGGGCATTCGCGGGTGGTAACGGCGGGTGCCGGTTTGGGCAGGATGCGGTTCATTTGACGAATGATCAGGAAGATGATAAAGGCAACGATGATGAAGTCAATGATGGTGTTGAGAAATGAACCATAATTGATCGTAGCTGCACCGGCAGCCTTGGCATCAGCCAGACTGGCATATTGGGTGCCGGTGAGGTTGATATACAGGTTGGAGAAATCCACTTTGCCGAGGAGCAAGCCAATCGGCGGCATGATGATGTCATTTACAAGTGAGGTGACGATCTTGCCAAAGGCACCGCCGATGATAACACCAATGGCCAGGTCCAGGACACTTCCACGAAGCGCAAATTCTTTAAACTCTTTGAACATACTGCGACCCCTTTCTTCTATTTCATTCATGTTTCAAATTATACCTTTAACCCCTGACTGATTTTATGCGTGTACATGTTAGAATTGAACGCGTGACCCTCCGAATTCGTAAAGTAATTTCAAGATATCCGCGGCAGTTCTGGCTGGTGACCATCATCATGATGCTGGCCTGGACCTTTCACAGCATGCTGTGGCCTTACCTGCTGATCTATTCCAGCGAGACCCTTTCGGTCTCATTAACAGCGGTAGCCGGTCTGCTGGCCATCAATTCGCTGGTCGGGATGGTAACCACCTTCCTGGGAGGAGCCATCGCGGACCGTTTTGGACGTAAGTGGGTGATGGTTTTCTCGTTCATTTTGTGCGCGGTCTCGTGGTATTGCTTTCAGTACGCGGGGACATTTGGTTCTTTTGTCGCCCTGATGGCGCTCAACGGTGCCACCACTCCGCTGTACCGGCTGGCCGCGGATTCAATGATGGCCGACCTGGTACCGACCGACCAGCGCATCGAGGCCTATTCGATCCTGCGCATGGGCAACAATATCGGCGTGGCGCTGGGACCTTCGATCGGCGGGTTCATCGCGGCTTCATCTTATGCGCTGTCCTTCTCTATTGCGGGGATTGGCTTGCTATTGTGCGGGCTGCTGACCCTCTTCTTCTCGGCTGAGACCATCCCGCAGAAGATCGTGAAAAGTGAGAAAGAATCCCTGGGTGGCTATGGCAGGATCTTCAAGGATGGTCCGTTCCTTTCTTTGATAGGCGCTTACAGCCTGAACCGGGTGGCATCGGCGACCATCTGGTTGATGCTGGGGGCGTATGTCAAGACCAATTTTGGGATCAGTGAAAGCCTGTACGGTTTCATTCCAACTACGAACGCAGTGATGGTGATCCTCTTCCAGGTATTGACCACCCAATGGGTCAAAAGGCGAAATCCGCAAAAGATGCTGGTGCTGGGCGCGGCATTTTACGGGGCTGCACTGCTCTTGGTTGCCTTCGGTCGGGGGTTCTGGGTGTTCTGGTTGTGCATGGTGATCGCCACCATCGGCGAAATGATCGTGGTGCCCACCTCCACAACCACGGCTGCCGCCATGGCCCCGATGGAAATGCGCGGACGCTACATGAGCCTGTATACCTTGACCAACGGCATTGGTACTGGCATTGGTCCGCTGTTGGGGGGAGTTTTGAGTGATTCCTTTGGCCCAAGGGCAACCTGGTACGGCGGCGGACTGATCGGTTTTGCCAGTTCGGCGGCATTTTTATATAATCTTAAGCAGCAAAAGCGTAAAGAAATTTCAATTAATTAGCGGTGGAATCAATGAGATTTATTAAACGGTTCAAATCTACCTGGAATGAATATCCGAGACAGTTCTGGCTGATCTTTATCGGAATGTTCATCAGTACGGTCGGATCCTCAATGATCTGGCCTTTCTTAACGTTATATGTTTCCAAGACCCTTTCACTGCCGTTGGCACAGGTGACCACGCTGGTCTCGATGAACGCGGGGATGGGCTTGATCTTCTCTTTTGTCTCCGGACCGGTCACCGACCGGTTGGGGCGAAAATGGGTAATGGCGATCAGCCTGTTCGTCAACGGCTGTATGTACCTGGTGATGAGCCACGCCCATACCTTTTTGGCGTTTGCCATCTGTCAGTGCGTGATGGGCGCGTTCAATCCGCTCTACCGTGTGGGGGCTGACGCAATGAACAGCGATCTCATTCCACCCGAGAAACGCTCCGAGGCCTACTCGTTGCTGCGTACAAGCAATAACCTGGGTGTTGCCATCGGGCCGGCGCTGGGCGGTTTCATTGCATCGCGCTCTTACACGATCGCCTTTTACATTGCTGCGGCCGGGTTGATCCTTTATTCCCTGATGGTCACATTCAGAGCCAGAGAAACTCTGTCTGCGAATGCGGCTGCCTCGCTCAAGGGGAAGAACGTTTTTGCCGGGTATGGGCAGATATTTCGGGATAAAGAGTTTATGGGGTTTGCCCTTTCCTTTACTTTCACTACGATGTTGGCCTCCCTGATCTGGGTACTGCTGCCGGTATACACCAATGAACATTTTGGTCTTTCCGAGAGCCTGTACGGCTGGATCCCGACCACGAACGCGGTGATGGTGGTGGCTTTTCAATACGTTGTGACCATGGTCACACGCAAGCATAAACCTATGTGGGTGCTGGCGGCGGGCTCGGCTTTTTATATGCTTGGAACGACCCTGGTAGCCTTTTTCAGCGGTTTCTGGGGCTTCTGGCTGTGTATGGTCATCACTACCGTGGGAGAGCTTGTTCTCATCCCGACGGCAACAACCTACACAGCAAACCATGCTCCGGCCGATATGCGCGGGCGTTATATGAGCATATATAACCTGACCTCCAGTGTAGCCTCCATGTTCGCGCCGGTTCTCGGCGGTGTGATGAGCGATAAATTAGGCCCACAAATGATCTGGTACAGCGGTGGAGTCATAGGAGTGGTCAGTGTGCTGATGTTCGTTGTGATGGGGCTGCTGTTCAAGAATGCCGGCGTTCTGAAAGAAGCTAGAACCAGCTAAAAAATTCTCCAGGAAACAAAAGGGGCAGTATTGCGAAGGGGAGGTACTCTTCGTATAATGATTAAGCTATGAGAAATCCGCACCGGATCATAATTTGGGCGATCAGTCTGGTCATGCTAATGAGTTTGACCACAATTCAAGGATCGGTCTCCGCGCAGGGGAGCGATTCTGTTTTCGTCCCTGAGACCGGCCACTGGATCCGCGGCGAGTTCCTGACCCTGTACAACAGCGTGAGCGATCCGCTGCTGTATTTTGGTTACCCGATCACGGATGATTTTGTAGACAGCGTGACCAATCACTCGGTGCAGTATTTTCAAAAAGCCAGGTTCGAGATCGTCAAAACGGACAGCGGTGAAAAGGCGGAACTCTCTCCTCTGGGCAGCCTGCTGCATGAAGACAATTCCCAACTGGCAAACATTTCCGAAGATGGACCGACCTGTCGCAAGTTTTCCAACGGTATCCCGGTATGTTATGCCTTTTTACAGTTCTATGACGCATACAACGGCGCGAGTTTTTTCGGTCAGCCGGTCTCCAAATTGGAAGTGATCGATAACCGCTATGTGCAGTATTTTGAATATGCCCGGATGGAGTGGTGGCCGGAACGTACTACCGGCGAAAGGGTAGTGCTTTCAGATCTGGGCCAGCTCTATTTTGATAAGGTGGTCGCCAATCCTGATTTATTAAAGCCGAGTAAAACGGCCGCGCAGGGTGAGATGGCCCACCCGATCGTCAATGTATTTGTGCATCAAGCTCTGATTGGTGCCGGTGAGACCCAGGTGGTGGATATCATTGTGCAGAACCAGTACTACCAGCCCATTCAAGGCGCCCAGGTGGGCGTGACTGAGACGCTGCCGGATGGTTCGACCCAGTTCTACCGCCTGATCGAAACGAATGAGATCGGTTTGAGCCAGTTATCATTAAATGTGCCAAACCTGGAGAAAAAAGCAGTGGTCAGGTTGAAAGCCGATGTAACCATCAACGGCGAAGAAGCCGCTGGCAATGGTTGGTTCCGCATCTGGTGGTAGAGAAAAGAAGACGATGAAAAAGATCCCCGTACGGGGGATCTTTGGTTTATTTCAGGCTTAATTCTGTGTAAAGTTTTTGATATTCTGTCACATTGCGGGGGTTCAGAGAAACGATGTGTTCGATCGTCTTGAGCGCCCCGTTCTTGTCGCCCGATTTTAGCAGCCTTTCGGCGATCGCGTCCAGTTTTTCGACGGCCTTATCACTTTGCCCGCGGGAAGTATAGAAGTTCATCATCCGCTTCTGAATGCCGATCTCATCCGGGCGATCTTCAAGCAGAGAATCCAGGAAATGGATGATCTTACCGTCATTTTGAGGGGCTTCCATCAATTTCAGATAACTATCCAGTTCGCTCAAAGCGGCGTTGGTCTGGCCGATCTGAAATTGCAGGTCGATCAAAGTGGAACGCGGGCCGGATTCCTGCGGCTGCAGGCTGCGCAGCTGTTCAAAGATACGGATGCCCTGCTTCCAGTCCAGGCTTTGCAGTTCAATATCTGCCAATTTGTTGAGGATCTGGATGGCCCACTGCCGGGTAGTGCTGGATTGCTGAGAGAGGTTTAGCGCGGCCTGATAGGTCTGGCGTGAAAGGTCCAGTTCGGCCAGCAGGTAGTAGATGTTGGCCAGGTCCATATATTGCTGGATGGCGTCATCCATGTTGCCGACCGATTTATCCAGGTCGATCAGCAGGCTGCGCACTGAAAGGTCCATCGGGGCCAGGTGAGTCACGCGGCGCAGCAGGTTGATGGCCTGCATTATTTCTCCGCGAACATTGTACGCGTTGGCTACTACCAGGAATTTCTCGACTCCCTCCATTGCGCGGCCTTCACTGATAAGGATCTCGGCCATCTCCACATGGAGAGGTAGATAGAACGGCGCATATTTAAGCGTCTGGAAAGCGATTTCCATGGCGGTGCGGTATTTCCCTTCGGCTGCCAGTTGTTTGATGGTGATCATCGATTCCACCATCTGACCGCTGTTCGTTTCAAGCAGAAGCTCTGCCAGGGGTAAAGCGGGCGAGCCTTCCGGCTGGGGCGGAAGCTGACGGCGTGCGGCAACGACATAGTCGCGCCAATCCGGCCGCATGAGATGTTCGTTGATGACATTATAGAGGTTGCGCAGGTCGTTTTCAGAAGTGACCAGCGACTGGGCCTGAAGGATTGGCTCGTAGAGTTGATTTAATTCATCCTGCTGCTCAAAGGGAACGGTCTCGATATCGGCAAGTTTGAGTGCATTCAATGAATTTAAGGCGGCATCTTGCAGCCTGCCATCGTTTTCCAACACTTCTGCCATCAGCAGGTGAGAACCCAGGGAATAAGCTGGATTCTTGACCGCTCTCCCCAGAAAATCGAGGGATTTCTTTGTGTCCTTGCGGCGGAGCAGCAACCCGTAAACGAAATAGGAGGCGGACTGGTTCAAACCCATATCGACCGCGGCTTTTAATTCAGATACGGCCAGATCGTCCTGCCCGGAGGTCTGGGCATCGATCGCCTGGCTGAGGTGGTACTGGATCTGGCTGCGCTCGGCCTTTTCGGCAGAGAGCGTTCCCGTCCCGCGGCTGATCGAGGCGGCCCCACGGCGGTTTACTTGCCCGCTGAGGTTGGAATTCTCCTCGGTGGTTTCAAAAAGCAGGGATGCCATTTCTTTGAGCGCACGCAGGCGGGTTTCTGTGATCGGGTCGTAATGGGCAGGGGCCTCGGGAGCTTCCTCTTCGGGGAGACCTTCCAACTGGCGTACCTGGGCCATACGGACGGGGCCGGTACCGCCTTTGCGGCGCACTGGCAGAGGCAGATTTTGATCTTTCTGGATCATCTCCAGGGCTTTTTTGGCATTGGTATTGGACGGTGAAAGCTGCAGGCAGTATTGGATGACCTGGAGGGCTTTCGCTTTATCTCCGGCAACCTGCATCAATCCGGCAGTGGCCAGGTATTCGACGACGGCTTCATCTTTATGACCCAGCTTGTCGAGTACCATTGCCAGACGGGTATGCACTGTCTGATTTTCAGGGTCCAGGCGGATGGCATTATTGAAGTTGTCCACAGCCCGTTCGATATCCCGGACCTTGAGCTGACATTCGGCACCCTGCATAAAAGATTGCACGGCTTCGTGCAGCATACCGACACGTTCATAGATCCGGGCGATCTTCTCGAATGGCATGGGATCGTCAGGCTGAAGGGCGGAAACGCGCTGATAGATGCGCAATGCTTCATCATATTGTTTGAGTTGGAAATGTGATAATCCCAGGCTGGCCAGGGCCATCGGGTGATCGGGGCTTTCTTCCAGAGCTTTTTTGTAAAACTCCGCCGCTTTATCCCAATCCTGGTCCCAGGCTGCAGAGTGTCCCTGGCTCATTAATGTCTGGAATTTTGCAGAGTCTGCGCACATGAGTTTGTCCTAATCCGTTAATACTTGCATACTACCCCAGTTTACACCACTTCGGGCTTCTGTGAGTAATGGAATGGACAGGCTGAAGGCTTCGGACATCGTTTTTTGCACCACTTTTGCAGTTTTGTTAAGTTCTTCCAGGGGAACTTCCAACACCATTTCATCGTGTACCTGCAGGAGCATGCGGGCTTTCAACTCCGCTGCGGTCAGGGCGGGCTGCAGGTGGATCATGGCGATCTTCATAATGTCAGCGGCAGTTCCTTGAATGGGCGCGTTGATCGCTTCACGTTCTTCACGGTTCTTGATGGCGACATTGGTTGGCTTGGCCAGGTTGGGGAAGTAACGGCGCCGACCGAGCATGGTCTCTACGTATCCCTGACGAGCCGCCAGGATGCGAATGTTGTCGAGATAGCTCTTGACCCTGGGGAAATGCTCAAAATAGCCTTTGACGAAGTTCTCTGCTTCGGCCAGAGTGAGATCTGTGGAGCGGCTGAGGCCAAAGGCGCTCATGCCGTAGATCAGGCCGAAGTTGATGGCTTTGGCGCGGCGGCGCTGATCTTTGGTGACATCAGCCAGGGGAATGTTCAGAATGGCGGCTGCGGTGGCCGCGTGAATATCCTGCCCGGCGCGGAAGGCATCGAGCATGGATTGGTCTTCGGACATGTGGGCGACAATACGCAATTCGATCTGAGAATAATCCACAGAGAGCAGGGTCCAACCGGGATCTGCCACAAAGCCAAGACGAACCTGCTTACCCAGATCAGTACGGGTGGGAATGTTTTGCAGATTGGGGTTGGTTGAAGCCAATCGGCCAGTGACAGTGCCGGTCTGGCTGAAATTCGTGTGCACACGTCCGGTGGTGGGATTGATCTGCAGGGGCAGCGAATCAAGGTAAGTTGATTTCAACTTGGCCAGTTCCCGATATTCAAGCAGTTTATCCACAACCGGGTGCTGACCGCTCAATTCATCAAGGACGGCTGCCGAGGTGGAATAATGACCGCTGGAGGTCTTTTTACCGGGAGAGGTCAATTTGAGGGTCTCAAACAGCACTTTGGAGAGCTGTTGGGTGGAATTCAGGTTGAAGGGATAGCCGACCGCCTGGAAAACCTCGTCTTCGATCTGCTTGAGGCGCAATCCCATGTCTTTGCTGAATTTTTCAAAGAAGGGGCGGTCCAGGCTGATGCCGGTACGCTCCATTTGAATGAGCACCGGGATCAGCGGCATTTCGATCTCTTTGAAGATCTTTGTGCAATTGCGAAGTTTCATCTTCTCTTCAAGGAGAGGTACAAGCTGGAAGGTGACTTCGGCATCGGCAGCGGCATAAGGCGCTGCCTGGACAACGGGTACCTTATCCATTGTGATCTGATTCTTGCCTGAGCCGATCAGTTCCTCGATATGGGTCATACTGATATTCAGGTAATCACCGGCCATGTCTTTGAGGCCCAGGTTATGAGACGCGGGATCGATCAGCCATTCAGCCAGCATAGTATCGAAGGTAAGCGGCGCTACGTTAATTCCATGACGTTCCAGAATCAGAGCATCATATTTTATGTTGTGCCCGGCTTTGGCGATCTTGGGATCACGCATAAGAGGAGAAAGCATTTCCACCACCTCTTTCAGCGGGAGCTGCGGTTCGCCGGTCATATGGCCGACCGGGATGTAAAATCCCTTGCCTTTGCCACAGGAGAGGGAGATACCCACCAGGTCTGCCAGCATCGGGTCCACACCGGTGGTCTCAGTATCAAACGCGATGAGAGAAGACAGCATCATCTCGCCCAGCATGTTGTCCATCTTTTCAACAGAATCCACGATAATGGTTTTAGGAGCATAGGAGGTTGGCAGCCCGACTTCTTTGACTTCCTGTCCGAACAGGCTTAATTGCCCGCTCGAAGCGGTCTCCCCTTTCATGGATCCGAAAACGGTGTGTACTTTTGGGATTAGGGTGCGGAATTCCAGTTCGCGGAAGAGGGCTTCAACCGCGGGCATGTTGATATGGTCGGTACGGGCGTCTTCCAGTTTGAGTGTGATGGGAACATCGAGTTTAATGGTCGCAAGCGTTTTGCTGAGGTAAGCAGAGTCTTTACCGGCGGTCAATTTGGTGGCATAGCGCGGAGCGATCTCGTCGATATGCTTATAGATCTCATCCAGTGTGCGGTATTGTTCAAGCAGGGTCACGGCGGTCTTTTCGCCCACCCCGGGAACTCCGGGAATGTTGTCGGAATGGTCGCCAACCAGGGCTTTATAATCGATCACCTGGTCCGGATCGACACCCAGGGCATTTTTCACTTCAGCCGCGGTGTAATTCTTTGCGTCGGAGATCTTTGTGCCGGAAAGGCTGACCAGGATGCGGTCGTTGACCAACTGCAGCAGATCGCGGTCGCCTGTGATGATCTTGACCCCAAAGCCCTCGGCAACTGCCTGGTTGGAGATCGTACCCAGAATATCATCCGCTTCGGCGCCTTCCTGTTCCAGACGCGGGAAGTGAAAAGCATCCACCATCTGGCGGATACGTTCGATCTGCGGTCGCAGATCATCGGGCATTTTGGCACGGGTTGCCTTATAACCCGGAAAGAGTTCGTTGCGGAAGGTTTTGCCGGTATCGAATGCGACTGCCAGGTATTCAGGTTTTTCCTGTTCCAGCAGACGCAGCAGAACGCTGGCAAATCCATAAATGCCGGCCGTGGGTTCGCCGGTTTGTGTTTGGAGCCGATCATTCGGGACCCCGGCTGTGAGAGCAAAGTAGGTTCGATATGCCAGAGCATGGCCATCAATTAAATAAAGTATAGGGGGCATATTCTTTGTCCTGTGAAACAGAATTACTGAGGAAATTGCTCGGGTAGGATCTGTCTTGAAAGGGTAAGGTAGTCTTCGATCATCCGGCTGGAAAGCATCTGCGGACCGCTGACGGCAAAATAGCCGGGAGCCCAAAAGTTTCCTTCCAGATTGTCTTTGAGCAATTCGGGGAACCTGGCAAAGATAAGAATGTTCGAACGGTCTTTGATCTCCTGGATCATTTCAGAAGCGCATACATCCAGGGGAAGGACCGCAGACCATTGTAAGTATAAAGGCCGTGCGGTGATGCGAGTGCATTTCCAACCATTTGATTCGTGTAATTGGGGCAATTTCTGTTTGATCAGTGCGGCAATATCATGCGAGATCAATTGCTGCGGATTCTCTGGGATCAACAGGACCTGATATTCAAAGAAGAAATCAGAAAGGTCTTTGATGACTGGCTGCTCTTCGGTCTCATTTATTCCTGTCGGAATGGTTGCTGAGAGGACATCTGCTACGGTTGTAGGTTGTTGTGATGTTTCCTCTTCCCAGGGGAGCTTGAAATCAAAATTCGGGAATGACCCTTCCGCGGCGGGTTCAATGGGTTCTTCGGCCGCGGATACAACTGGCTCTTCCACTGGCATCGGTACGGTTTCATCTGAAGAGAGAGGGACAGAATCATCAGACGCCTCCGCTTGAGGTTCAGAAACCAATTCTGGTTGGTCCTCATTTTGTGAAAGCGGCTGCCAATCTGATAATGGAGTTTCCGGTTGTACTTCTTGATCTGCGGGTGCTGTTGTTTCAGTCGGGACTGAATCCTGCGGCAAATTGGAAAGGAAATCATCCAGCGACCGGGTTTCGGCAGCCTCTGCAATGGGCAGCGGCTGTTCGGGGTCAGGGGAGGGCATGTCGGCAAGCAGTTCATCCAATTGCTGCAACTGTGCTTCGGTCAAAACCGGTTGGCTTTCATCGGCGGGTTCTTCGACTTCTTCTTCCACCACCGGCTCTTCTATATTCAGCGGCGTGAATCCTGTCAGGTCATCCGAAGTGATCTCCGGACCAAATTCGGGAAGCTGCTCCTCTTCTATTGGTAACATTTCCGGAGCAGCTTCACCTTCCAGTACCGGGGATTCTTCCAACGGAGCGTTTCCCTCCAACGTGGCGAAGGATTCTTCATCCAATGGGTTCTCTTCAGATTCTTGAAGCACAGGTTCGGAGGTCAGCTCTTCTGCTGCCAATTCAGAAACAGGTCCTTCATCAGCAGGCTGTTGGGCGATCTCTTCGGCAAGGATATTCTCAAAAGAAGGTTCCTGATGCAAATTTTCGTCTGGTTGAATTTCTTCTGGAACGGGCAGGGTTTCTTCCGCAGCAGGCATTTGTGCTTCGGGAAAAGTTCCCTCCGGCGATTCTTCTACAGACCGAATTTCTTCTTCAGGTGAGGGAAATTCAACATCCTCAGGGGTAAATTCCGGGGTCTCGTCAAGAGCGGGCTGTGCCGGTTCTGCATCAGGGTTGGAGGTTGCGGCCACATCCGGAAGAGACCCTGAATATTCTGCTTCCTGCTCGTCGATCTGTTCCTGCTGCAGGAAGGGATTTTTTTCATCAATGGAGGGAACCGCGATATCCGCCAGCGGTGTGATCTCCTGCGGAGCGTTTCGGGCGGGGAAGGAAGGAAATTCCATGCGCAGTTCGCGCGTATTGGCAAAACGATTCATAAAGGCTTTGCGGATGTGCGCCACTTCGCTGCGGATCTCGATGAGTGATTGATTGTTGTGATAGATCAGGGCAAAGGCTACATCGTGCATCAATGGAGTGGCGTAGACCAGGTAGGTCCGGGTCTCTCCATCCATTTTGAGATAGCGGAACAGCTCGCCTGTCTGGATATTCGTCCAGTAGCGCGAGAGAAAGTTAATGATGTTTTGGGAAGTATTATCCCCCAGAGCACCGGCAGCCGAAGCCACCTGGCGGTGAATGAGCAGGATGCCAGCGCTGGCGTTGGTGCTGCCCAGCAGCTGTTCCACCAACTTTTGGCCGGATTCAGGATACTCCACCCACAGGCGAGTAATGTCATTCTCGATGGATGGCTGATTATATACAGCAGCCGGAGGACGAAGTACCTGAGAGATCTTTTCGTTGACTTCGGGGCCGAAAAAGGGCTTGTTGAGATAACCATTGGCGATCACGCCATTCAATAGCGGGTGACGGGGATTGTTATTGGGAGGGTAGATCAGCAGTTTCATGCCCGGTAGCAGCGCGGTGAGTTCGCGGGTCAGCGGCGGGAAGGGCAGATCATTGGTATCACTATCCAGGATCACCAGGTCAAATGGTTCTTTGGCAGCCCTGGCAACGGCTTCTTTGCCTGAGGTAACGCAATAGACCTGATAACGTCCGCCTTCCTGAAGGTGGGCGCTGATCTGAGTAAGCAGTTTTTCGTCCGGTGAAACGGCCAGAATTAGTTTGCTCATATCAAAAGTGTATCACGCGCTAAAGATCGGTGCAAGTTGCGATTTATTCGCCCCCGGGCACCTGGAGGTTAAGTGTGCCTTTATCCGAACTTACTTTATTATAGTTCTTTCGTGGAAAGTTGAAGCCTTTTTTGGGATCGAAATCTGTCTGCACAAGCCGGTCAACCTGTGGCATAATCACAAGTTGAGATTCTTATGTAAAGGAATGCCTGTGAAATTCAAACACATTTGCATTATTGGTCTTGGTTATATTGGTTTGCCTACGGCAAGCACTTTTGCCACACACGGGATCAAAGTGACCGGTGTGGATAATAATCCTGAAGTCATCGAGGCTTTGCGGCAGGGCAAGGTCCATATCTACGAACCGGGCATTGCCGAGATGGTCAAAGCCGCTTTCGATGCGGGTAACCTCGTCATCTCACCCAAACCGGTTGAGGCAGACGCGTTCATCATTGCAGTCCCAACTCCTTTCTATGACGATAAAAAAGCGGATATGAGCTATGTCCGTTCCGCGGCCGAGTCGATCTTACCCGTCCTGCGCGAAGGCAACCTGGTGGTGCTTGAATCCACTTCACCCCCACTGACCACAGAACAGATCGTACGGCCCATCCTGGAGAAATCCGGGCTCAAAGCCGGTAAGGATTTCCTGCTGGCATACTCTCCGGAGCGTGTGCTGCCGGGCCAGATCCTGCGAGAACTGATCGAAAATGCCCGCGTCATCGGCGGCATCGATGCGGCTTCGGCTGAAGCTGGGCGCGATCTCTATGGTACTTTTGTAAAAGGCGACATCCTGCTGACCAACGCGACCACTTCTGAGATGGTCAAACTGATGGAAAATACCTATCGCGATGTGAATATCGCCATCGCGAATGAATTCTCACGCCTGGCGGACCGCTTCGGTGTGGATGTCTGGGAGGCGATCCAGATCGCCAACCGCCATCCGCGCGTGAAGATCCTCAACCCGGGCCCCGGAGTCGGCGGGCATTGTATCAGCGTCGATCCGTGGTTTTTTGTGGAAGCCGCACCCGACCTGACCCCGCTGATCCATACGGCACGCAACGTGAACGACTCTCAGCCTGAATTCGTGGTCAGGTTGGTGGCCCGTGCTTTGGACGGAGTCAAAGGCAAGAAGGTAGCCCTACTCGGACTGGCCTTCAAAGCCGATGTAGATGATCTGCGCGAAAGCCCGGCCATCGAAGCTGCCCACCTGTTGGTGAAGGAAGGCGCGGTTGTCAGCGCTTTCGAGCCCTTCAAGCCGGATTTCCCGGTGAAGGGTGTGAAGATGACCCACACGCTTGCCGAGGCAGTCAAAGAGGCTGACCTGGTTGTTCTGCTGGTGGGCCACAGTCAATTCAAGACACTGGATGCAAAAGAAGTTGGCAAACTAACACCGGCCCGTGTGGTTCTGGATACTGTTAATGGTTGGAAAGATGCTGACTGGCAGGAGGCCGGATTCAAGGTTTTCAAACTTGGCAGAGGGTAGCCCTATGAATTCAATACGCGTGCTTTCGATCTTCGGGACCCGGCCTGAGGCCGTGAAAATGGCCCCGGTGGTGCAGGCTTTAGCCAGCGTGCCGCAAATCGAGGCGCGGGTTTGTGTCACCGCTCAACACCGTGAAATGCTCGACCAGGTGTTGAGTTTGTTTAAGATCACACCCGACTATGATCTCAATTTAATGCGGCCGAACCAGACGCTTTCGGGGTTGACCGCTGAGATCTTGACCCATATCGATCCGGTCCTGGCAGAAGTCGCACCGGATTGGATACTGGTGCAGGGCGATACCACCACGGTCATGGCGGCAGCACTGGCAGCATTTTACCGGGGCATCAAGGTAGGCCATGTGGAAGCCGGTCTGCGTACCGGCGATAAACGCCAGCCCTTCCCGGAAGAGATCAACCGCCGCATTGCCGGCACCCTGGCTGACCTGCACTTCGCGCCCACAGAACTCAGCAGGCAGAACCTGCTGCGTGAAGGGGTGGATCCCCGGCGGATCGCTGTCACCGGCAATACGGATATTGACGCGCTTTTACAGATCACAAAAATGGATGAGCCAGCCGAGGTAAAAAACTGGCTGAAGGATTGGAAGATCGGTGAAGCCGGTAGAAGATTGGTGCTGGTTACCGCGCACCGCCGTGAGGCGTTTGGCGCCCCCATTGAATCGATCTGTAAAGGGCTCAAAGCCCTGGCAGAACATTATGGGGAGAGTCTTCAATTTGTATACCCGGTGCATCTTAACCCGAATATTCAGGAGCCAGTCAACAGGCTTTTGGGAGATGTGCCAAATATTCACCTGCTGCCTCCGCTGGATTACCTGCCGCTGGTACACCTGATGAAACAGGCCGCGATCGTTCTGACGGATTCCGGCGGGATCCAGGAAGAAGCCACCGGGTTGGGCAAACCCACACTGGTGCTGCGCGAGAAGACCGAACGCCCGGAAGGGGTGGATGCCGGTGTGCTGAAACTGGTGGGAACGGATGAACAGCGTATCTTCAGTGAAGCCCGCAGGCTGCTGGACGATGAACAGGCGTACGCACAAATGGCCCATGCCGCCAATCCTTTCGGGGATGGTCATGCCGCCGAAAAGATCGTTCAGGCATTGCTCGAATATCAGGAATAATCCATCAATGACAGAAACCATTTGCATTTTGCCAAGAAAACTGGGGATGGGAGGACCAGCATCTTTCCAGGCCCGGTTTGCAGAAGCCCTGCGCTTGCAGGGAGTGTCGGTGTCTTACGACCCGGACGACCCGGCGATATCCGCTGTACTGGTTGTAGGCGGGACCCGGCATTTTGCCGACCTGCGAACTGCCCGCCGGCGAGGGGTGCGTATCGTTCAACGCTTGAACGGGATGAACTGGGTGCACAAGAAGAAATACACCGGGATCAAGCATTTTCTGCGCGCTGAAGCGGGAAACTGGATACTCTCAAACATTCGTACCCACCTGGCAGACAGGATCGTGTATCAGAGCCATTTTTCACAGGACTGGTGGAGCCGTGTCCACGGTGAGGTAAAAGCAGCCGGTACCGTTATTTATAACGGTGTGGACCTGGAACAGTTTTCCCCGATCGGAGTGGGGCAGCGGCCGACTGACCGCTACCGGATGCTTTTGTTGGAAGGCCGTTTGGGCGGTGGTTATGAACAGGGATTGTTTACCGCGGTAGAAGCAGCCAGACTGCTCAATCAGCGGCTGGAAAAACCGCTTGAATTGATGGTGGTTGGAGAAGCTTCCGAGACTTTGCGTAACCAAACTGTGAATTCCGGTGTAGAAATTCTGTGGAAGGGTGTGGTCAAGCGCAACGAGGTCCCAGAGATCGACCGGTCGGCTGACTTCCTTTTTTCTGCGGATGTGAACGCGGCCTGTCCCAACTCAGTGATCGAGGCTTTGGCCTGCAGTCTGCCAGTGATCGGGTTTGATACTGGAGCTTTACCCGAGATGCTGAACAACGGTGCCGGAATGATCGCCCCTTATGGAGCAGATGTATGGAAACTGGAAAAGCCCAATGTCTACGCCCTGACAGACGCGGCACAGGAGGTGCTCAAACAGCGGGAGAAATTTGGTAGAGCTGCGCGCCTCCAGGCGGAGCAAAAATTTGATATCCATTCGATCACAAAACAATATCTTGAGGTACTGTTGGGATAAACAAAAATCAAGGCCCTGGAAATGCTCCAGGGCTTTTTGTTCGCGTGTGAAGAAAGCAGAGAAGGTCAGATTGTGGTTGTTGGAACTTACCGGCTTTGCCTGCGGATGGTAATGGCGGCACCCACCAGAATGATGAGGATCACACCCAGGCTGGCTACGATCACGCCGGTGGTTGGCGTGATCTCAAAAAGATCGGCTGGTTCTGAAGCGGCAGTGAGCGTTGGAGTGGGAGATGGAATGATATTTCCCATGGTATCTTTTTGAGGAAGCGGGCCGCTCAGGTAGATCGTGAGAATGATCAGTCCGATCACGAGAACGACTTGTAGAATTCGGGAAAAGAGTCCTGATTTAATAAAATTTTGAAGCACTTTTTTGTTCGGTTTCATCCTCAGCCTCATTGGGGAGTATTCGCTTTCTTTTTAAGGGCCTGGTCAACAGCATTCTGAAAGAACAGCTCTTTTTTTATGATCTGGATGGTCGAATCAGTTAAAAGTGAATTGATTGAATTGATTGTACTATCAGAAGGGAGAATCTGTGCAGTGGAGTACAGGTTAACAATGGTGCTGGCAAGGTCGGTATCGGTGATCTGATTTACACCACTGCTATAGACGGGTAAATAACCAGAGGCTATATCGAATTGATCGACGAATTCAGGGTCGGCAAAAAAATCGGCGAACTCCAACGAGATCTCCTGACCACCGGTATTCCTGGCTGGAATGCACCATACCCAGGCATCGGCACGACTGACCTGCTGATCGCCAATGGCTGGCAGCGGAGAGATCGTGGTACCTGAATCGGGATCTGAGAGGTATTGTGAAGCCCAGGCAATGGCATAACCTGAATTCTGTGATTTGTAATATTCCCAGGACTCATCAAAGGTGGCGTAATTGGAGATCCAGACCGGGAAAGCACCGGATTGGGCCCCTGTGCTGATGAGACTGAAGGTTTTTTGCAGCGGTTCTTCCTGCATCAAAGGCGCATCCATTGACGGCGCAAGATTGCCGCCTGCCGATTGATAGAGCGTGTTGACAACACTGGCTTTGGGGTCGGCAGCCGGAAAAACAACAGGAGAGGTCTGAGATACCAATTCCTTCCAGGTGGTGGGTGGGTAAGTGATCTGACGGGGATGATAAACCAGGACAAGCGCGTCAAACGCGAAAGGTAATCCGTATTGGACCTGCTTGACCTGGCTGAACTGATTGGTATAGGGGAGCCAGGATTCTTCGGTATCCTGTCCGATTAAGCTATCGACTGGCAGAAGCAGTCCTTTTTGGACGGCAGCCACCATTTGAGCATATGGCAGGGCGATCAATTCCGGTAAAGCACCTGGTGCTGCATAGGTCGTGTAGGTGAGAGAATCGAGCAGACCGCCTTTCCCTTCACGGGCCTTCAGACGGACTTCAATTGTCCATTCCGAATGATCAGCCTGAAACGAATCCAGGCGGGTTTTGATCAGGGTACCCTGGGGAGTACCGCTGGCGGGATCAAATTCAGGGGGCAGCCAGATGACCAGTTTTCTCTGGGGGGTCTGGGTCGGGGTGCCAGTAACGAGAACAACAGCTGCGGTTTCGGTGCTGGCTGCGGAACTCGCCGGCAGGGTCGATGTAGGGAGGGCAGCATTTTCAGAAGCTATCGCTTTTTCTTGAAGCTGGCAGCCCATAAGCAGGCAGAGAAGAAGAACTGGCACGAAGAGGAGTGGATAATACGAATGCTTCAGCCGGTTTTCCGAATATATTTTCTGGTCAGGAGTCAAACCCACATTGCTCATTGAATTACTACAGGATTCCTCAACAGTGCCAGGAGCAATGCAAGAGAATGGTCTACATCATCCATGTCGATCATTTCGGCCGGGGAGTGAATGTAGCGGGTAGGGATGGAGAGGCAGCCACTTGGGACACCACCGCGGGTGAGTTGAATGGCACGGGCATCGGTAGTGCCAAATGCCAGGATCTCCAACTGGTAAGGCAGGCCAGCTGCTTCGGCAGTCTTGACCATCCAATCCACAATACGTGGATCGGAGATCATGCCCTGATCTTTGACTTTGACGGCAGGGCCTTTGCCGAGGGAGACTTCCATTTTACCGGTGGGAACATCGCCTGTACTGGTAACGTCCACAGAGAGCGCGATATCAGGATCGACGGAATAGGCCGAACCGGTCACTCCGCGCATGCCAACTTCTTCCTGAGTGGAGAAAACAAATACCAATTCGTGCGGGGTTTCTTTGATCTGTTTGATGGTTTCCACCAACAATGCGCAGCTAATACGATTGTCCAGCGCTTTGGAGACGAGGCGTTTGCCCATATCTATGACAGGACGGTCGAACACTGCGACATCGCCCACTTTGAGCGGGCAATCTTCGCGGCTGGTGGCACCGCAGTCAATGTAGAAATTTTCAAGAGAGAATTGTTTACCGGGATCCTCAAGCCTGTCGGCACCGATCACACCACGTACCCCGTTCAAGAAGGTCACATGAGCAGCCAGACAGTTTTGCGGGAAGACCCCGCCTAAGTTGCTGAAACGGGCAAAACCCTTTTTATCGACGTGGGTAACGATCACGCCGATCTCATCCATGTGAGCGGCCAGCATGATGCGTTTTCCGTCTTTAGATTTTTTGCCGATGGTGACGATCAAATTGCCCAGTGGATCTGTGGCAATTGAACTGGCATAAGGTTGGACCTCAGCTTTAATCGCCTCACGAATACGGCTTTCATAGCCTGATGGTCCAGCACATTCAACGAATTTTGTAATTAGATCTTTCATTAGTGCTCCTGAAAGGGAGTATTTATTATACTCCCTGCGAGTGATCAAATTAGTCGCGGTCTCCGGAAAGAACGGCCGATGTGATATTCTCCAGAGCGGTCTGAAGAAGCTGCATGGTGTTTTCCCAATCGCTGAGGCGGCACATCAGGTTGGCGGTGTGCGCATAACGCCCCGGCACTGAAACTGAAACGCTGGGAATTCCGCTGCGGACCTTATGAATGGCGGCCGCATCGGTACCGCCGCCGCCAGGCTGCCGATACTGGTACTGAATGGCATTTGATTCAGCAGTTTGCGACAGGTAGCGAACCAGGCGTGGATCAGAAATGGTGCCAATATCGGAGATGTAGATGGCAGGGCCCAGACCAAGGCGGGTATTATAGACCGTGTTCTCTTCGTCATCCTCGCGCGGCAGGTCAAAGGCAGGAGTGGAATCGATGGCAATAGCCATATCCGGATCAAAGGTGTGGGCTGCCACCCTGGCGCCGCGCCCGCCGATCTCTTCCTGAACGGCAAAATTAGCCAGAAGGGTGATGTGTTTGGGGGCGTGTTTGACCAGTTCGATCAGGGTGGCCACACCGATACGATCGTCAATCGCTTTGGCGCGCAGGCTGGGGCCGATGCGGGTGAACCTGGAGGCATAAGTGCCGTAATCGCCGGGTTTGAGTTTGCCGGCACCTTCCGGCCCGATGTCGATGCGCAGGCTTTCCAGCGGGATGGGACTTTTTAATTCATCATGTTCAGCCAGGTGGATCGGTTTTGCGCCGATCACCCCGGGAATGTGGTCTTTACCAACCCAGACGGGTTTGCCGGGCAGCTGACGTTCGTCGATGCCGCCAACCAGTTCAAAAGAGTAGAGGCCGTCGCCATTATCTTCGACGATCATAAAACCGACCTCATCCATGTGCGCGTCCAGCATGATCCGCATGGGAGCGCTGCCTGTAACTGCGTTCTTAACGGCCAGCACATTGCCCAGTGCGTCCACTTTTAGCTCGTCGGCAACCCCTTCGAGTTCGGCAAAAATGATCTTGCGGATCTCGCCTTCATCTCCGGAAACACCGACGGCATTGCATAATTTTTCAAGCAGGGCGATCTGTTCATCGCCGATCATCGTTTTATTTGTCATGGCCGCATCTCCCGGGAAAGTTGATCGAGTGTATCCGGCTCGAGGTTTTTGATAAAAGCTGCCAGCAGACGGCCGGTACGCTGAATGTCGGAAAGGACCACTTCCTCGACCGGGGTATGCATATAGCGCAGGGGAATGCCGATCACCGCGCAGGGAATACCGCTGTTGACGATCTGCATGTACATGGCGTCAGTACCGGAATTGCGGGGCATGGTTTCGATGGCATAGGGAATATCATTTTCTTCGGCGATTGTTTTAAATTGTTTGTACATATAGGGATGGATGTTGGAGCCAACGCCGATGGTAGGCCCTTTTCCAAGCGGGAAGGTGCGATGATCGCTGGCGCCCGGACCTTTAGCAAAGGTGACATCCACTGCCACGACCATAGCCGGTTCAACAGCAGCGGGTGAGGTGGCGGCCCCAGCCAGGGACACTTCTTCCTGCACGGTAGCGGCTGCCCACAGGTCCCAATCCAGGTTCACTTTGCGCAGCTCTTCGAGGCAAATGGTGAGGGCGGCGACGGATGCCCGGTTATCCAGCGTATGCCCGGTCAGCGCGCTGCCGGCGAGGTCGGTTGGAGTACTGGCAAAAGAAACCAGATCGCCTACCCGAACGAGGTCCTTTACATCATTTTCGGGCAAACCGATATCGATCAAAATGCGGTCCAGGTTGGGGGCTTTGCCTTTATGAGTGGTCTTGACCAGGCGGTCCGGCCAGAGAATAGCCAGGCCGGAAAGCTCCTGGCGGCCATGAACGGTAACGATCTGCCCCGGCAGGATGCGCGGATCAATTCCGCCTACCTGGGTGACGGTGAGAAAGCCATCATGAATGCCTGTGACCATCAAACCGATCGCGTCCATGTGGGTGGCGATGAGAATGCCCGGAACGGGTCCCTGGCGGCTGGCACGACGCAGGCCGTGCAGGCTGCCAAGCCGGCTGACGGACAGCTCATCCACCAGCGGACGCCATTTTTCGGCGATGACCTCCCGGACAGGGCCCTCATTAGCAGAAAGGCCCGGCAATGAAATCAGTTGTTTCAAAAACGGGGATATATCATTCATGGTCAATTCTTTGCTTGGTTTAGATTTTTAATGACCGCATCAAGGAGTAACTTCTTGAGTGGGAATATCTGTGACAACAGGTTCTTGAGTAGGGACTTCTGTATCGGTCGGAACCGGTGTGAAAGTTAATGTCGGCTCAAGGGTTGCAGTAGGTGTTGGAAGGAGAGTACGGGTGGGGGTTATGGTCGGCGTATCGGTCGAGGTTGGTGTTGGATACGCAGTCGGTGGGACTATGGTTGAGGAGGGCAGCGGGGTCACCGTGATGACGATGGCAGTGACTGTCTCAGGGGTGGGGGTCATATCATTACTGGCTGTTGTCCCAACCCAAAGCACGATCAGTCCCAGAAGATAGAGGGGAATGGTCGCGGCAATAATGATTGCCAATGTGCGGCGCAATTTATGGATGTGAGGAGGGGTGCCCATCATATTTAAAATCTGACTCCTGCACCATCATAACACGGCGGAAAAATCATCGCAAGGCGCTATGAATCATAACTATTAAAGTGCAGGAGCCAGAGATCATTTGAAATCTAAATTGACCGCGCTGTGTACCTGTTGGATCTCATTGCGCACGGTCACGAACAAGCTTTCAGCTTTAAGGTCGGTGATGGTATAGCAGGGCGATTCGAGGTGGTCCGCCAGTGCCTGGGCCAGGCCTTGATCGAAAGCGGCATGCTCCATATTGATCACCACGGAGTGGATTTTCTCTTTGGCAATGCGTTCGGCGACCATGTAGGATTCTTCCTGGGGAGGCATGTGGCCAACCGGGACGTTGCCGGCGCCGTCTGTGAGGACGATCAACAGCGGCATGACATCCGGATGCAGGATCTTCTCTTTACGCAGCACATCGTACGCCATCATCAAGCCCGCGGAAAGCGGAGTCTTGCCGCCCACCGGAATATTAGAAAGGGCCTGTTGGGCCAGCATGACCGAGTTCGTTGGCGGCAGGATGAGCGTCGCCAGGCTCTTTTGAAAGACGATCAAGCCGACGCGGTCACGGCGTTGATAGGCATCCGTAAGCAATGAGAGGATAGCCCCTTTGGTGGCAGCCATTCGTTCGGCTACCGCCATCGACCAGGAGGCATCCACCAGGAAAAGGATAAGGTTGGCTGCGCGACGGACGCGGATCTTCTTCATATAATCGGAAGAGCGTACCGCGAAAGCCACCTGGTTGCGGGTGAGAAGCTCTTCGCGTTGTTTCTGGAAGGGAGCTGCCGCGCGCAGTGTGGCGTCGAAAGCCAGATCATCGGTACGTCCGTTGGCAGGACGGGATTGAATATAGCGTCCGCGCTTGCGTTCCGTGCGGGTGACGGAGCGGCGGCCAGCGTAAGAACGCATCATTTTATCGAGGGGAGTATCCAATTTGCGGGGGTTAAATTCCTCACCGTTGGGCATGCGTTTGCCACCTGCCCACCAGTTGGGATCACCCTGATTAAAGACACTTTGGTCTGTTGGCTGCGGCGTCCCCTGTTCTTCGGTCTCGCCGGACTCTTCCGGCGTTACGCTTTTTTTGAGGCGCCCGATTCGGCATCGCCCAGTTCAGACTGCGATTCCTGCTGTGATTTTGTGACAGTGTTCTTTTGCAACTGCTCGATGCGGTCATGGAGCTCTTCCATGCCGATCTCTTCCTTCTGGAAGGGGCCGCCCTTCATACGATGGGGCAGGGCCAGTTCGGCAGCCAGGGCAATATCGCGGTCGTTAATGGCGGTGCGGCCTTCAAAGGCAGCCTGGGCACGTGCGGCCTTGAGGATCACCAGGTCGGCACGGTGGCCGTCCACATTCAGGGAGGCAGTCAGGCTGGCAATGACCAAAAGATTCTGACTGGTATAGGTAACTGAATCAACCAGCTTGCGGGCGTTCTCGATCTGCTGGGAAAGTGATTTTTCCTGTTCCATCCAACCTTCCCGGAAGTGGTTGGAATCGGCTTCGTAGGCAATGTTGCGTTCCATGATCTGCACGCGTTCGCGGGGTTCGCGAATGCCATAGATCTCCACAGAGAGGGCAAAACGGTCCAGAAGCTGCGGGCGCAGATCACCTTCTTCGGGATTCATGGTACCAACCAGGATGAAACGGGCAGGATGCGAGAAGGAGATGCCTTCCCGCTCGACGATATTCACACCCATCGCAGCGGCATCCAGCAGAACGTCCACTACGTGGTCGTCCAGCAGGTTCACTTCATCGATATAAAGCATGCCGCGGTTGGCGGCTGCCAGGACACCCGGTTCAAAACTGCGGACACCTTTTTGAATGGCTTTTTCGATATCCAGGGTGCCGACCACGCGGTCTTCAGTGGCCGAAACCGGCAAGTTTACAAATGGGGTGGCGCGCAATGCGACCGGGAGTTCTTCTCCGCGTTCGTGGCGTTCGCGGCATTCGGTACACCAGGTGGCGGGTTTATCGGGATTGCAGCCAAAACGGCAGTCGGCGACCACTTTTACTTTGGGAAGCAGGGCGGCCAGACCGCGGGCTGCTGTAGATTTGGCAGTACCGCGTTCACCGCGGATTAGAACACCACCGATGCGGGGGTCAACTGCATTCAGAACCAGAGCGCGTCGCATCCGGTCCTGGCCAACAATTGCGGTAAATGGATAAATAGCAGGCATAGATGAAATTCATCCTTATCTAGTAAACTTTGACATATTCGTAAGTTTACCACAAAGGCATTTGTAAAGAAATTGCCTGTACCAAGGGCTTGTGTAAGGTTTTTGGTTCTATGCTATAGTAATCTGAACTCTTTTCAGGAAGTGAAAGATGGGATTATCCGATACCGCCCAAAAAGTACAAAATGAATTGACCGCGCTTGGCATTGCGGGAAATGTGATCGAACTACCCGATTCCACCCGGACTGCTGTGGAAGCCGGACAGGCAATTGGCTGCACTGTGGCTCAGATCGTTAAGTCGCTGGTGTTCAAAGGCGCTGCAAGCGGAAAACCTGTCTTGATCGAAGCCAGTGGTGTGAACCGGGTGAATGAAAGAGCTGTATCCGCGCTGATCGGTGAGATGATCGTCAAAGCCGATGCGGATTTTGTGCGCGAGAAGACAGGATACGCCATCGGGGGTATTCCACCGGTGGGGCATGCCTCAGAAATGGGGGTTGTGCTCATCGACGAGGACCTGCTTCAATATGAAGAGTTGTGGGCGGCAGCGGGAACTCCGCACGCCGTCTTTCCGTTGACCCCGCAGGAGCTGATCCGGATCTCCGGGGGCAGGGTTGTCACAATTAAGTAGATACTTGGATTTAATGAGAAAGAGGCCGGAAAACCGGCCTCTTTGAGTTTGATTAGATGAGTGATCTGAGGATCATGGCGGAAGGACCGTTGAGGATGCTGCTGCCGTTGTCGAAACCGGAGAATCCTACCGCTAGCAGGGAAACGACGCAGACGACGGCAATGAGAAGCAGCCCAAGCTGCGTGTATCCGAGGATGAGACCGGCAACAGCCATTCCGTCACCGCTGAGTGTGCCGGCGCTTTCGCGGATCTCTTTCTTGGCCATGTGCCCGGTGATGACGGCGGCAATGGCGCCCAGGACCGGCAGGAAGAACCAGGTAGCCAGGCCGCAAACCAGGCTGGCAACTGCCAACGAACTATCGCGTTTGTAATAGGGAGGATAGGGGGTTGGATTAATGGGCGTTGGGTTTTCTGTATAATTCATTTTTTCTCCTTATCCCCTGAACAGGGGAATTTTTTATAACCTTGACGGTAAAATGGCGCCGCCTTTTTGATGGACTTATTAATTACTATACGTCCATTAATCTGCAAAGTAGCAAAACTGCAACCAATGTTATTTTAATTGATTCCCTATAAAAAGTAAGAGCCGGGCGATCCACCACCCGGCCTTGAGCAGGTTCGATTGGTGAGTGATCTAGCCAAAGATGTGGGAGATTCCCGAGATAAAGCTGCCGGCGATCAGAACCGCGACTACGATGATAATGATCCCCAGGACCAGGAAAACATAGCCCAGGATCAGGCCGGTGTTAGCGAGCTTCTTTCCACTCAATTGAATGTCACTGCGTTTGATCTGCCTGCGAGACTTATGTCCGGTGATGATCGCTGCCAGCGCACTGATCGGGGCCAGGACAAGCGCCAGGACGCCGTTGAGATGGATCAATTTGAAAAAGAATACAAGGAAATACGAAAGGATACCAGTCAGCAGACTGACCAGGGCCAGGATGCTGAACCCTTTTTTCGTTGGGGTTTCTTCAATAACCGGTTGGGGAGCGTTTTCAATCGTCATAATTCCCTCCAATAGAAAATGATAGTTTAATTATAGCAGTCAAAAAAATATTACGAAGGCAGGCAAAGGCTGGTAAATCGATGAAATTGACATTTTTAGGAACTGCGGCGGCGACCTCTTACCCACTGGCATTTTGTATGTGTGAATATTGTATGGAAGCAAGGGCCAGAGGGGGAAAGAATTTTCGTAAACGATCATCGTTGTTGATCAACGATGATCTCTTGATCGATTTTGGGCCAGATGTTCTCAGCGCATCTTTTGAGCAGAATATTTCGATAGCCAACATCAAGTTCTTACTCCAGACCCACTCTCATTCCGACCATTTTGATGGTTCACATCTGACCACACGAATTCCTGAATATATGGGCAGGAATATTCCAGAATTGCAATTATTTGCTTCTGAGGCAACCCTAATTAGGATGTCTGAAATGGTAGCAAATGAAGGGTACATCTCCACCCTTTTTACTCATGATGAACAGAAGCGTTTGAATATTGAAGTCACGAAGGTAGAAAAGCATATTCCTTTTTCGGTTGGAAATTATTCTGTCGTTGCCTTTTCAGCCAATCACGATCTGGCAGTAGATCCTCTATTGTTTTCGATCACTGAAGGGAATTCAACAATCTTTTATGGAACCGATACTGATGTATTGGATGAAGAAACCTGGAAAGCTTTTCACAACTTGAAGCTAAAGTTTGACTTGATAATTCTAGATCATACATACGGATTGAATGCGGATAGCGGTGGACATCTGAATGCAAATCGTTTTATCGAGCATATCAATCGTATGAAAGAGGAAAAACTCACAAAACAAAATGCGAGATTTTTCGCGACGCATCTCTCCCATGAAGGGAATCCACCTCATGAAGAACTTTCTGAATTTGGAAAACAACATGGCTATGAGATCGCTTACGATGGACTCATCCTCCATTGTCCGTAAATTATGTTCTGAAAAGGGTGCTCAGGTCCCGGCCTTGATATTCAAATGATTCCTCGCGAGTTAAAAGATACCGAGAATATTTCGCATAAAACTCAAATGCATTCTGTTCGCCAAATAACCGTGCTGAATAGGCAGCTTTGTAGAGGCGGATCGGCCAGTTGTGTCAGGTTTGCGCTGGAAGAGGATCGGCAATTAGGTTTTGTGTGCCCAGGTCCCATCCCCAGGAGGCTGCCAGCAGCTCCAGCCCACGGCGATACGTCTGCATAAACTCAGCATCCTCTATTAATCGGGCAATATCGCCTTCATATACGACCCATTTGAACCCATAAGCGCTGGGCTGGTCGATAGGGAATGCCCACCAGTCGTAGTGATTCGAGTGAAAGGCTGCCCAATCCTTGGCGGCTGCCCAGGCTTCAAAGAGCTCGATCTGGCGAGCATGTGCGGCTTTGAGCGCCTTTAGACCGGCAAATTCAGGAGAGGTGTTGAGTTTCATCATATCCTCCAGTTCTAACGTTAATTGTAGCGTTGTGTAAAAGCTGGAAGGGTTGATTAATTATTGGTAATACCGGCAATATTTTGAAAATCGTGAAATTTTTATCCTGCGTTAAGGTTAAAGAAGTTAATGGCGAGTATAATATGTAAAGACCCAACCTAACGGAGAATTCATGACAGAACAAAAAATTCGTGTCTTGATCGCCAAACCTGGCCTTGACGGCCACGACCGCGGCGCCAAGGTAGTGGCACGCGCGCTTCGAGATGCTGGTATGGAAGTGATCTATACCGGGCTGCGTCAGACCCCTGAAATGATCGCTGAAGCTGCTTTGCAGGAAGATGTCAAAGTGATCGGGCTTTCCATCCTTTCAGGCGCGCATCTGGCCCTTGTCCCGCGGGTGATGGACCTTTTGCGGGCGAACGGCCAAAAAGATGTGCAGGTCTTTGTGGGAGGGATCATTCCTGAAGAGGATGTACCTGTTTTGAAACAGGCCGGTGTACACGCGGTTTACGGACCGGGAACGCCCACAAGTAAAATTATTGAAGATGTACGCGCCAGCGCGGCTGCAGTAGCTGCCTGATGATAAAGCGTCTGGCTTTGCCGATGATCGCGGCGAAGGCAGAGATAACAAAGGAATAGTTGTTGACATGTCTCTGGATGAAGCGCTGCTCGCGGGGGATCGGCTGGCACTTTCCCGTTTTTTGACCCAGGTGGAGAACGGAAATCCTGAAGCACGACCTGTGTTGGATCGTTTGTACCGGTACACAGGCCGGGCTCATCGCATTGGCATTACCGGCGCGCCGGGAACAGGCAAATCGTCCCTGGTGAATCGCCTGGTATTGACTTTGCGGGCCAATACTCAGAAGCGGGTGGCCGTGATCGCTGTTGATCCTTCCAGCCCGTTCAGCGGAGGGGCCATCCTGGGAGACCGTGTGCGAATGCGCGACCTGGCCGGAGATACTGGAGTATTCATCCGTTCGATGGCTTCGCGAGGGGCCCTGGGAGGGTTGGCAATCACCACAGCCCAACTGGCCCAGGTGTTTGACGCAGTTGGATATGATGTGATCCTCATCGAGACGGTTGGGGCCGGCCAATCGGAAGTGGATATTGCCCGCCTGGCACATACGACACTAGTGGTTGAAGCTCCGGGTTTTGGCGACGACATCCAGGCGATCAAGGCCGGGATCATGGAAATCGCCGATATCCTGGTCATCAACAAAGCGGACCTGCCGGGAGTGGAAAACACCGAACGCGCGCTGCGCAGCAACCTGGAAATGGGATATTCCATCCAGGCAAACCGCAAAGCCGGTCACCAGGAAGAATTTCTTATCCCCGGCGCGGCAGACAGCACGGTATGGGTGCCGCCCATTCTCAAGACCATTGCCACAAGGGAAGACGGTGCGGGCCAGGTCTGGGAAAAGATCGAAGAGCATTATGCTTTCCTTAAACGAAGTGGAAGGCTGAATGAGATCGAGAAAGAAAGAGTGCAGAAAGAATTGTTCGACCTGACAACCGCCAGGTTGATGAAACATTGGCAGGAAATTGCCGGTAAGTATAAAATGGAAACAGCCCTGCAGCGGGTACTAGATAGAGAGATCAGTCCTGAACAGGCTGTGGATTGGCTGACTGATACAGGCAAGTAAAAAATGCTTTCGAGGCAAACTATGGAACGAACTTACATCAAGGACCTTCGTGGTTCAATCGGATCGACTGTAACGATCTACGGCTGGCTGCAAACCCTGCGCGACCAGAAGAAATTGCAATTTTTGATCATTCGAGACCTGACCGGCCTGGTCCAGGTCGTTCACTGGAAACCCAACGATGAAGCGCTTGGCGAGCAGATCTCCAAGATCAACCCGGAATCTGCCGTGATTGTGACCGGCAAAGTGATCGACAACCCGGTGGTGAAATTGGGCGGGCTGGAAATTCAGCTCGAGTCCCTGACGGTAGCCAACCTGGCTGAGAGCCCGCTGCCTTTTGACCCGTTCGCTGAAACTTTGCCGACCCTCGATTACCGGTTGGATTGGCGTTCTCTTGATCTGCGCCGTCCGATCAACAACCTGCTTTTCCGCGTGGAAACCACTGCCGAAGAAGCCATGCGCGAATTCTGGATGAAAAACAACTTCATTGAGATCCATTCGCCGAAGATCGTCGGCGCTCCCAGCGAAAGCGGTGCCGAGCTCTTTACCCTGGATTATTTCGAACGCAAAGCTTACCTGGCACAATCACCGCAGTTTTACAAACAGATGGCAATGGCCTCTGGTTTTGAACGCATTTTTGAGGTCGCGCCGGTCTTCCGTGCCGACCCCTCTTTCACCGCGCGCCACATGACCGAATTTACCGGCGTGGACGCGGAAATTTCGTGGATCGACTCGCACGAGGATGTGATGGTCTCAGAAGAGACCATGCTGCGTGATGTATATCAAACCGTGAAAGAGAAGCACGGCGACGAGATCAAGGAACTTTTCGGCACCGAGATCGTGGTCCCAACACTGCCTTTCCCGCGCATCCCGATGTGCGAAGCGATCGAGATCCTCAAAGGCCGTGGTTATACCCTGCCTGCGGATAAGAAAGGCGATATCGATCCAGCCGGCGAACGCGAGATCGCAGCTTATGTAAAAGAAAAGTATAATCACGACTTTGTATTCCTGACCGATTGGCCGATCACAGTGCGCCCGTTCTATCACATGCGTAAAGAGGATGACCCGACCCTGACCAAAAGCTTTGACCTGATCGCCAGCGGGTTGGAGATCACCACCGGCGCGCAGCGCGAACACCGTTATGATGTACTGGCCAAACAGGCCATTGAAAAAGGTTTGCACCTGGAGCCGATCCAGTTCTATCTGGATTTCTTCCGCTACGGCTGCCCGCCCCACGGCGGCTACGGCATGGGCCTCAGCCGGTTGATGATGGTCATGCTCGGCATGAACAATATCCGTGAGGCAGTCTATATCTTCCGCGGACCTACCCGGCTGAACCCGTAATTGTTGTAGAAAGAGGAAAGAATGATCATCGGAAAGGGAATTCGATTAAGAGCCATCGAACGGGAAGACATCCCACGCTTTGTGCGTTGGATGAACGACCCGGACGTGATCCGTTATCTGCTCTTGAACGCGCCCCTTTCTTATGCGATGGAAGAGAAATGGTTCGAGCAGCAGGTGGCTTCTTCTCCGCTTGAAAACCAGGTACTGGCAATCGAAGTGCTGGTTGGCGACGATTGGCTGCATATCGGCAACAGCGGCCTGCATAAGATCGAGCAGGTGAATAACGCGGCTGAGTTTGGCCTGGTGATCGGAGAAAAAGAGTACTGGCACAAAGGGTATGGTCTGCAAGCGACCGAATTAACATTGAAGCATGGTTTTGAGGACTTGAACCTGAATCGCATCTATTTGAATGTGTTTGAAGAGAATGAGTACGCTGTTAAAGCTTATGAAACTGCCGGTTTTGTGAAAGAAGGGGTGCAGCGGCAGGCGTTATATAAAAACGGTAAGTACCATGATATTATCTTAATGAGTGTTCTACATTCCGAGTGGAAAGGTTTAGAAAGTTGAGGAGGTTCTAGGATTATGCCGATTTTAAATGTATCGCGACATGAGCGGATGAAGTATGGTGATATCAAGTTGTACGCAGGAACAGCCTGCCCGGAATTAGCAGGCCGGATATCTGATCATATGGGGCTGCCATTGATGGATCGCGATATCATTAAGTTCCCCAATGATAATTTGTTTGTTAAATTGCATTCCAGCGTACGCGGCCAGGATTGCTATGTAATTCAGACCACCTCCTACCCGGTTCACCGCAATTTAATGGAACTGCTGATCTTGATGCAAACCCTGCGCCTGGATTCTGCAGCTCGTATCACCGCAGTCGTTCCCTACCTGTGCTATGCCCGTTCAGATAAAAAAGATCAGCCGCGTATCCCCATCACCGCGCGATTGGTGGCTGACATGATCGAAGTGGCCGGTGCCGACCGCTACATCACCATGGACTTGCATGCAGGCCAGATCCAGGGCTTCTTCTCGATCGCCGGTGACCTGTTGACCGCTTTCTACATCCTGATCGATTATTTGAAGGAAAAACGCGCCAAGATGAAAGACCCGGTAGTAGTTACCGCTGATCTTGGATTTGCCAAGAAGGCACGTAATTATGCCGTTTCACTGGATGTGCCGTTGACCTTTATCGAGAAGCGCCGCATCAGCAACGATTCCAAAGCCCAGGCACTCTCTGTGATCGGCGATGTCAAGGACCGTGACTGCATCATTGTGGACGATGAAGTGGATACCGGCGGGTCACTCTCTCAGGCAGTAAAACTGGTAAAAGAGAACGGCGCCCGCAATATCTACCTGGTATTTGTTCACCCGGTGCTTTCGGCCAATGCGGCTGAACGCCTGGCAGAATTGCCGGTCACCGAATTCATTACCACCGATACCATCCCGGTACCCCCGGAAAAGATGGAGAAGTTCGGCGGTAGATTAACTATTTTGTCCGTAGCTCCCTTGATCGGCGAAGTGATCCAACGCGCCAATGAAGGACGCAGCGTCGGCGAGTTGTTCAACGAGTAATCTCTATCGCGGCGTCAGGGTTACTGGCGCCGCGCACTATTTAACCTCCCTTATGCCAGAATTACCTGAAGTTGAGACCATTGTTCGTTCATTGCGAAATCCGGCTGATCAGCCTTTCGCGGCTGAGCAGTCATTACGGGAACGCCCGGGCGTGATTGGACGAAAGATCGAATCCGCGGTGTTGTTATGGCCGCGGACGCTGGCTGTTCCCAGCCCTGAGGAGTTTACTCAACGGGTGCAGGGACAGAAAGTTATAGATGTTCGCAGGCGGGGAAAGTTTGTTGTGATCGAGTTGGAAAGAGATTATTTACTCATCCATTTGCGTATGAGCGGGGATCTACGGGTGGAAGAGCAATCTGCCGACCGGCTGCCTCACGACCGGCTGCTACTCGACTTTTCTGATGGGAGCCGCCTGGCCTTCAACGATACACGAAAATTCGGGCGTGCCTGGCTTGTGGAAGACCCCGAAGAGGTTACCGGCGATCTTGGCCCGGAACCGTTGGAGGAAGAGCTCAGCGGCGCAGAAATGTACGATCGCTGGCACAAATCTTCGCGGGCGATCAAAACGCTTTTACTGGACCAGAGCCTGTTGGCCGGGGTGGGTAATATCTATTCCGATGAGGCGTTATTCCTTGCGAAGGTCCATCCGCTGAGGCCGGGGAGTAGCCTCAGCCTGGAGGAATGCGACGCCTTATTGGCAGGGGTCCGGGAAGTGCTGCGCGAAGGCATTCGCAGAAACGGGGCCAGTATTGATTGGGTTTACCGTGGAGGAGATTTTCAGAATACCTTCAAGGTATACCAACGCACTGGAGAAGCCTGCACCGTATGCGGCACACCGATCGAACGGCTGGTGATCGGCCAGCGCAGCAGTCATTTTTGCCCGGTTTGCCAGCCTAAAACCCATTAATTTTACTGATTATTTAGGATAAGTTTGTCCATTTTATTGTATGATTAACTAAATTCCCGCAGCGCGCGGGTTCTATAGTGCTGCAAATCTCATTCGCGCGAGGTACTATGTTATCTTCCGTTTCTCTTCCAGTGTTATTGGTCATGGCCGCTGTCGTAGGGGTCCTCTTGGGATTTTTGATCTCAATTCTGTTTAAGAGCGAACCCAAATCGACATCTGATGAATCTCCGTTGGCGCAAAAATACATCGAAAAAGGATACGCAGAAGGGGTGCGCGTCTATTACAGTCCCGCAGAAAAGCAAGCACTGCCTTATATGGATGGGGACGTTTATCCGGATTTTACCGCCCTGACCCCTGAACAAAAGAAACGGGCACTTCGATGGATCCAGGCTTTGAATGAATGGGGTGGGGTTGAACCAGAAACCGTAATGCTAAAGACGACCCCTGAAGTGAAACCAGAGCCAGTAGATACCGGGTTGTTAACTGAAGCCATCCCGGTGGAACCGCGAAAAGTTGCTCCACCGCCTCCATTACCTGAAGCCCAGATACAGGGACTGAATCTGGTAGAAGAAGCTTCCAAGCCGGAACCCCCCAAACCGACCAAAGCGAAGACGATCGTGGAACAGATTGATGAAATTGTGCAGGAGCTTTCATTTGGCAGGGGGGAAGCTACCCGTGGGATCAAACTGGCGGACGATGGTCATAATGGCGTGATCGTCTATGTAGGCGCTGAAAAATTCCTTGGCGTGGATGCAGTGCCATATCCAGAAGTACAAAACCTGATCCGGGATGCTGTTCAACGCTGGGAAGAGACTGCGACCCAAAAGAAGTAAATGACTGGCAAGAAATAGACAACAAAAAAAGGTATCTGATCTCAGATACCTTTTTCATTGGTTTATAAATAATCCCGCAATTGCCTTGATCGGCGCGGGTGGCGCAGACGGCGCAGTGCTTTACTTTCGATCTGGCGGATGCGTTCACGGGTGAGACCAAATTTGTCGCCCACTTCTTCGAGCGTATAGTTGTGGCCGTTTTCCAGCCCGAAACGCAGGCGCAGGATGCGGGCTTCGCGGGGAGGAAGGGTGTCGAGCACTTCTTCGATCTTCTCACGAAGCAGCTTGGAGTAGGTGCTCTCGATAGGCGTGGGGGTCATCTGGTCTTCGACGAATTGGCCCAATTCTGAATCCTCTTCGTCATCATTGATCGGGCTTTCAAGCGAAAGTGGCAGCCAGGAGACGCGCATCATCCATTCCACTTTGGAAAGCGGCACGTCCATCTTGTCGGCTAATTCTTCCGATGTGGGCACCCGGCCCAGTTCCTGTTCCATCTCGTGGGTGAGTTTGTAGAGCTGGCGGATGCGGTCCACCATGTGAACGGGAACACGAATGGTTCGGCCCTGATCAGCGATGGAGCGGGTGATGGTCTGGCGGATCCACCAGGTGGCGTAGGTGGAAAAGCGGAATCCGCGGTGATAATCGAATTTTTCTACTGCTTTCATCAAGCCCAGGTTGCCTTCCTGGATCAGATCGAGGAAAGGAACACCGCGGCCCATGTAGCGTTTGGCTACACTGACCACCAGTCGGGTATTGGCTTTGATCAGATGCTCGCGGGCGGTAATACCGTCCTCAATGGCAGCCGTCAATTCCTGCTCGCGTTCAGGTAAAAGGTCTACCGCGCTGGCTAGTTCGGATTTGCAAGCTCTGCCTTTTTCAATGCGCTGGGCAATATCGATCTCTTCATCCATGCTGAGCAACGGAACGCGCGACATCTCTTTGAGGTAGAGACCGATCGTATCATCGCTTGAGATCGACTCAAGGTTGGAGAAGGAATCGAAATCACTGTTAGCAAGGGCAGATTCATTATCCACCAGTTCAAGGTCCAGATCGTTATCCAGCAACTCCACGCCGTGGCGGCGTAAAGCCACAACCACTGCCTCGATGTGTTCCGCATCCTGAGATACGTCAGGGTAGAACTCCATCAGATCTTCAGTGGTCAGGTAACCTTGAACATCTGCTTTTTCAAGCAGCATACCTAATATTTCAGCATTTCGCTTCCGTCTTCCAGGATTCGCCATTAGCGAACCTCCTTGCTTAATTTGAAAGCGTTACTAAAAACTATAAAATTGAACGACTTGAGGTCTTATTCAAGCGTTATCCGTGCTTGATGTTCACAAGTACTGAGGTTGAGGTTTTCACCGCAAACCGTACATAACCCCTGACAATCTGGTTTGCAAAGAGGTTTGATGGGGTATTCCAACATCAAATATTCTCGAACCACCGGCGCCAGGTCAATATTGCCGTCATCAGGGACGATCAGGCCGGAATCTGTAAAATCTTGATCTTTATAGGCATAAACTTCGCTGAATTCTGTGTCCAGACGCTGGGTAATAGGTTCCAGGCAGCGGACACATTCAAGCACAACATCAGCAGAGAATTTACCTTCAAAAAGTAATCCCTGGGGTGTACGCGAGATATGCGTAAGCCCTGCGAAATTGGTTACATTGAAATCGGAGAGGAGATTCAATTCCGGATATTCGAAATGAATATCGCGGTAGCTACCGATGGGTTCGTTTTGCATGAACCCGACATTAATTTTGAGAGGGTATCGTTGACTGGCCACGTGATTCAATCTGTAAAAGAGATATAATTCTAACTACAAGATTATAGCATAGCGATTTAATGAAGTCAATTTTTTATCATATTTATCATAAAAATTAATTATTCTATGAAACTACTAATTGCAACTACGAATAAAGGCAAATGCACTGAATTGCGTGATCTCTTGAAAGAAATCCCTTTCGAGATCATCACTCCACGCGACCTTGGAATTACTCTTGAGGTGGAGGAAAACGGCGATACCTATGATATCAATGCCTGCCTGAAGGCGCAGGCTTTTCACGATGCGAGCGGTTTCATCACCCTGGCGGATGATACCGGGCTGGAAGTGGATGCCCTGGGTGGAAGGCCGGGGGTGCGTTCCGCAAGGTATGTGGAAGCACCGGGGGCAACGGATGCGGACCGAAGAGCGAAGCTCCTGCGTGAATTAAAAGATCGCCCGAGACCATGGACGGCGCATTTCCATTGTACTGTTGCAGTGGCAGCACCGGGAACGGGTATCCAACTGTTTGGCGGAGATGTTTATGGGGAAATTGTAACTGAGGAGAGCGGAGAGTTTGGCTTCGGCTATGACCGCCAATTTCAGATCCCAGAAATGGGTAAAACGCTGGCTGCCTGCACCATGGAAGAGAAAAACCTCATCAGTCACCGGGCGCTGGCAGTGAAGGCGGCAATCCCATACTTGTTGAGTCTGCTAGAGTAATTCTCCACGAATTACACAAATTAACACGAATAAAACATCACCGCTAATGCCGCTAATCAGGCGAATTAGCGCTAATTATTATGAATTAAAAAATACTGCTTATATCCGAACTAAAATTTAAAAACTTTACAACTTGATGGTTTGTCGTCCATTCCAGCATAGAAATGCTGGCAGGGTCGATCGTCAGGTGCATATATTCATCCAGAGGGATTTTAAGAGCAAAGGCAACGGCCAGCCGCAGGATCTCGCAGTGTGAAAAGCAAACGACCGGGTCAGAGGATGAAAATTGACTAAATAGATCGTTCAGGCCGTCTACGATTCTTTTTTGAGCTGCTTGTACTGATTCTCCATTAGGGAATTCCACTGAAGCAGGAGAGGTAAGAAATTTTATCCAGACTGGGTTAGTACTCAGTTCACTGCCGAGGCCGCGCAGATCACCAAAATCAATTTCTTTCAGACAATCCAATGGAATGATATTTATATTTAATCTTGCGGCAAGCGGGGACGCGGTTTCTATTGCGCGTTCGAATGGACTTGAGAAAATTGCTTTTATTGGGGTTCCGGCAAGCAGATCGGCAATCCTCTCTGCCTGGACATTTCCATTTTCATCAAGATGTACCCCTGGTGTTGAGCCGATCAAACGCTTACCTGTCCAGGCAGTGTTTCCGTGACGGACAAGATAGATGATCGTCATTTTTTTATTGTTTCAGGGGGCTTTTCAAGACCGAGGGCCTGGGCTTGCGCTTTGCGCCACATGGACACCCGGTCAGTGACTTCTGCTTCATAGCCCTGGTCCGAGGGTTGGTAGAAATGTTTATCGAGAAGTTTGGTCGGCAGGTATTGCTGCCCGATGAAATGACCGGGGAAGAGGTGCGGGTATTGATAGCCCTTGCCGTGGCCGAAGCCTTTTGAATCACGGCTGGCGTCCATCAGGTGAGTGGGGACTGCGCCGAGGCCGTTCTGCTCGATCTCGCTGCGAACGGCAAAGAAGGCGCCTGCCGAGTTGGATTTGGGGGCGGTAGCCAGGTAAAGAGTGGCTTCGACGATCGGATAGATCCCTTCGGGCATCCCAATATATTCAAAGGCATAAGCGGCTGAGGCGGCTACCTGCAAGCCCTGCGGATCGGCCAGGCCGATATCTTCCCCTGAAAGCACGATCAGGCGGCGCAAAATAAAGCGAGGGTCTTCTCCAGCCAGGATCATTTTGGCCAGCCAGTAGAGGGCTGCATCCGGGTCGGAGCCGCGTACGGATTTAATGAATGCGGAGATGGTATCGTAATGGGCATCGCCCATGCGGTCGTAGAGCAGGGCGCGGCGTTGTATGGATTCCTGGGCGATGTCGAGCGTGATATGGATCGTTCCGTCCGGGTCCGGGTTGGTGGATTCAACAGCCAGTTCCACGGCGTTGAGCAGGTTGCGGGCATCCCCGCCGGCAACAGTGGCGAGGTGATGCCGGGCATCCTCATCCATGATCACGTTCCTGCCGCCATAGCCAAGTTCTTTGTCGGTAAGGGCGCGGTTGATGATGGTGAGCATGTGCTCTTCATTAAGAGGCTCAAGCAGAAAGATACGCGAGCGGCTGACCAGGGCGGGGATCACGTCAAAGTACGGATTTTCGGTAGTCGCACCGATGAGTGTGACCATACCGCTTTCCACATGGGGAAGCAGGGCATCCTGCTGGGCTTTATTCCAACGGTGGACCTCATCAATGAAAAGGATGGTACGGTGGTGGTAGAGCTTGCGGCGTTCAGTGGCCTCAGCGATCACCTTGCGCAGGTCAGCAACACCGGCCAGAACCGCCGAGATGCTGACAAATTCTGCCTGAGTATGGGCCGCAATCAGCCGCGCCAGGGTGGTTTTGCCTGTGCCCGGAGGTCCGGTGAATATGATCGAAGAGAACAGCCGGTCCGCGGTAATCGCGCGGCGTAGCAATTTGCCTTCACCGATGATGTGTTCCTGACCGACGAATTCATCCAACGTACGCGGGCGCAGCCGGGCTGCCAACGGGGCCTGGCGGGTCAGATCTTCCTGCATGGCATGTTCAAAAAGGTCCATACAACGATTGTAGCATAGAATAGGAGAAATAGAACATATATTTCATCTATTAAAGAAGTCCACTAATTACACTAATTTTCACGAATTTTTATTAATAAAGATCAAATTCATGAAACCTTTTGAAAATTACCATCAGGCGTGCCTCGACTCTGACATGGTTAGCATTTATTTTGTGTAAATTCGTGAAATAGTGGACAGAGATTTTCAAAAATTTGCTATGATAATCTGATAGTTTGTCTTCATTATCTTTTATTATTTTTGCGGAGAAAAAATGGTCAATATTCCATTGTTCCAGGTCGATTCATTTACGAACGAACCTTTCAAGGGGAACCCGGCCGGGGTTTGCCTGCTGCCGGAGGTGAGACCGGACACCTGGATGCGTTCGCTGGCGGCAGAAATGGCGCTGTCTGAGACGGCGTTTATCCTGAAAAATGGGGGTGGGTTTTCCCTGCGTTGGTTCACTCCGACGGTAGAGGTGTCATTATGTGGGCATGCCACACTGGCATCGGCCCACATCTTGTGGCAGAAGAAGATTGTGCCGGTAGATCAGACGATCCGTTTTACCTCGCTTTCCGGCCTGCTGACCGCCTCGAAGAACGGTGACTGGATCGAACTGGATTTCCCGGCGCGGGCGATCACTGCGGTCTCGGAAAATGAAGCTGTGATCGAGGCCTTGACGGCTGTACCGGATGAGTGCTATCAGAGCAAAGATAATCTGCTCTATGTGTACCCAGATGAGGCTGTAATCAGACGGCTAAAGCCGGATTTTGCAGCGCTGGCCGGGCTGAATTATCACGGCATAATCGTGACCGCGCCGTCCGCAAACCCGAAGTATGATTTTGTCTCGCGTTTTTTTGCTCCTTCGATAGGTATCAATGAAGACCCGGTCACAGGTTCGGCGCACTGCACGCTGGCACCGTACTGGCAATCGCGATTACATAAGGATGTAATGAGCGCCTATCAGGCTTCGGCAAGGGGAGGCGAACTCAAGCTGAGAGTCAGCGGGGAGCGGGTTTATATCAGTGGACAGGCAGTGACGCTGTTTGAAGCTTCCTTAAAAGGATAAGAATGACTTGTATACCGCTGGATGTTGTGGTCGTGGGGAATATTGGCGTGGATACCAATATCTATCTCTATGGGGAGGAGATCGATTTTTCAGTTGAGGCAAATTTTACCCAGAACTTTGATTGCGTCGGGCAGGCAGGCGGGTATGCCAGCCGGGGATACAGGCGCTTGGGATATTCCACAGCGTTTATCGGGAGCATAGGGGAGGATTTTAACGGAAGGTACATCCGGGAAACGCTTGCAAGGGATGGAATCGATCTGGAAGGAGTATTCACAGACCCAGCAGGCACCAGCCGCAGTGTGAATATTATGTACAAAGATGGGCGACGCAAGAATTTCTATGATGGTAAAGGGCACATGACCCTGCACGCGCCTGTCGAGATCAGCCGCAGGATCTTCAGTTCGGCCCGACTGGCACATTTCAACATCCCGAACTGGGCCAGACAGCTGCTTCCGGTGGCTAAGGAATGCGGATTGCCTATAGCAGTAGACCTGCAGGATGTGATCGACATCAACGATCCTTATCGCCAGGATTTCATCAACGCCGCAGATTATCTCTTTTTCTCAGCAGCCAACCAACGGGACCCCGGCGAGATCGCGCAGGAACTGCTGCGGAGGCGTCCCGAATTGATCATCATAGCCGGGATGGGCGCGCAGGGGTGCCTGCTGGCAACCAGCACAAAAGGACTGCAATATTTTCCGGCTATTGAAATGGTACAGCCGGTGATCGACACCAACGGTGCAGGAGACAGCCTGGCAGTCGGATTTTTGAGCAGTTACCTGCTGCAGGGGCTTTCATTAGATGAAGCCATCCAAAGGGGCCAAATTGCAGCCCGTTTTTGCTGTACTCAAAAAGCCAGTTCAGATACACTCATAACCATGAATGAATTGGACCATTTATCGGGGAGAGGCGGGAATGCCATTAGCGAGGGGAATTCGTAAGTTCAACAGACACTTCACCAATCATCTTATGCAATTGTTCGCCGGGAAAACGAACAGCAATATCGCTCTAGTGAAACATGTAGGCAGGCACAACGGCCGTTTTTACACAACCCCGGTGTTGGTGGAGAGAAGTCAGGGCGGATTTGTATTTGCGCTGACCTACGGCAGGGATGTGGATTGGTATCAGAACATTCTGCATCATGAAGGATGTCACCTGGTGTGGCACGGCAAGGAATACAGCCTGATCAATCCAAGCACGATCAGCGGAACGGAAGGGTTGAGTTATTATTCTGGATTTAAATGTTTTGTGCTTAAAACGTTGAAGATCAGAGACTTTTTCACGATGGAAAGCCTCAATCAGACGGGCTGAAAATTAATCAGAACTGATGATGGGTAAAATCCTTGACGTATTAGCGAGTATTTGATATAAACTAACGGCTGTCAGATTTCAGTAATAACAGCGAAAAAAATTAAAGTCTTGCCTTTGCTAGATTGCTCTGGTATAATTTTGCACGCTCTTAAGTAACTTAAAAATTTATTCGCCGACATAGCTCAACGGTAGAGCAACCGCCTTGTAAGTGGTAGGTTAAGGGTTCGATTCCCTTTGTCGGCTCAGTTGCAGGTTGGTGAGTGAGTGCATCAAGGGATGAACTCACTTGCGAGCCGGTAACGGATCGATTTTATTTGGACGGTTACCCAAGTGGCCAACGGGGACTGACTGTAAATCAGTTGGCGACACGCCTTCGGAGGTTCGAATCCTTCACCGTCCACTCGTAAGGAGCAATCCGATGCTCCCGAACGGCAAGCCCTAATAGCTCAGTTGGTAGAGCGCGCCCTTGGTAAGGGCGAGGTCATGGGTTCGACTCCCATTTAGGGCTCTAGATGCCGGTAAGTAAATTTGACTAAGAAAAATGGTTAAGGAGAGGTATCATGGCCAAGCAGAAATACGATAGAAAGAAACCGCATGTAAATGTGGGTACGATGGGTCATATTGACCATGGAAAGACAACATTGACCGCCGCCATCACCAAGTACTGCGGCTTTTTGGGCAACGCAGAATATCGCGCTTACGATCAGATTGATAATGCCCCGGAAGAGAAAGCCCGTGGTATTACCATCAACATCGCCCACGTTGAATACGAGACCGAGAACCGCCACTACGCNCACGTCGATATGCCGGGTCACCGCGATTACATCAAGAACATGATCACCGGTGCNGCCCAGGTCGATGGCGCAATTTTGGTTGTGGCCGCCCCTGATGGCGCCATGCCCCAGACCATCGAGCACGTGCTGTTAGCCCGCCAGGTGGAAGTTCCGAGCATCGTAGTCTTCTTGAACAAGATCGATCAGATGAGCGATCCTGAACTGCTCGAACTCGTCGAGATGGAACTGCGTGAAATGTTGACCAAGCAGGGATTCCCCGGCGACACCACCCCGATCGTGCGTGGTTCCGCATTGAAAGCATTGGAATCCACCTCCACCGATCCGAACGCCCCCGAATACGCATGCATCAAAGAGCTGCTGCGTGTTGTAGATGAATACATTCCGACTCCGGTCCGCGCCCTGGACAAACCGTTCATGATGCCGATCGAAGACGTTTTCTCGATCAAAGGCCGCGGCACAGTAGTGACCGGTCGTGTTGATCGCGGTGTGATCAAAGTAAGTGAACCGGTAGAGATCGTTGGTTTGGCTGAAAAACCGATGAACAGCGTTGTTACCGGTGTTGAAATGTTCCATAAGATGATGGACCAGGGTGAAGCTGGTGACAACCTGGGTCTGTTGCTCCGTGGCATTGAGCGTACCGATGTAGAACGCGGTATGGTCGTTGCCAAACCGGGCAGCATTACCCCGCACACCAAATTCATGGCCCAGGTCTACATTTTGAAGAAAGAAGAAGGCGGCCGTCACAAACCGTTCTTCAGCGGCTATCGCCCGCAGTTCTACATCCGGACCATGGATGTGACCGGCTCAGTGAAACTGCCGGAAGGTGTTGAGATGGTTATGCCTGGCGACGATGTCACCATGGAATGCGATCTGATCATTCCAGTGGCGTTGGAGCAGGGTTCAAAGTTCGCTATTCGTGAAGGTGGTCTGACGGTTGGCGCCGGCGTGATCACAAAGATTATCGCCTAGTAAAAGGAGCGCCGTCAGTTCGACTGACCGCGATGTGAGTTTATGGCTTCTAAAAAGAAAGATGTCCGCCCGGTTATTACTCTCGCCTGCAACGATTGCAAAGAGCGTAACTACACCACCGAAAAGAATCGCCGCAACGATCCGGGCCGAATGGAAATAAAGAAATATTGCCCGCGCTGCCACAAGCACACGGTGCATCGCGAAACAAAATAACATTTTGAAGCAAACGATAAGGCGAGCGGTGCACACTCGCCTTACCGTTCTTAGGCCAGTAGCTCAATTGGCAGAGTGCCTGTCTCCAAAACAGGAGGTTGCGAGTTCGATTCTTGCCTGGCCTGCCTAGAAGTTGAAAAAGTAACGCGTCAAAGACTACGCCGTCAGGAGTGGCGGCGTTTTAGACGTAATATAAGGAGCAGGTTATGGCCGACAAAGCAACAAGTGTAAAGAAAGAAAACGCCGTGCAGAAATGGTGGCGCGAGACTATCGGTGAACTCCGAAAAGTCGTCTGGCCTACCCGCAAAGAAGCATTACGGCTTACCTGGATCGTTTGTATTGTCATCGTTGTAATGGGTGTTGTACTTGGCTTGTTGGACTTTGGCTTTACAAAATTGATTGGCTTGATTGTTAGTTAGTCTGAAAGGTTAGGACGATAAGATGGACGCGCGCGACGATATCGAAAAAAATGAATTCGATGATGATCAGCCGTTGGAAGAGGAAGTTAAATCGACTCCTTCCAAGAGCACGAACGCGTCTCGACCCCGTGAACCCAGGAATAATAACGCTTATTCTGATGAAGAACAGGCGCCGAATATTGAAGGTTCATCTGAGCGCGCTTGGTATGTAGTTCACTGCTATTCCGGGTACGAGAATAAAGTACGTTACAACCTGGAACAGAGAATTGAAACGATGGGAATGAAAGACCGCATTTTTGATGTGGTCATCCCTACACAGGAAGAGATCGAAGTCAAAGAAGGAAAGCGACGCACTGTTGAGCGCCATGTTTTCCCCGGATATGTATTGGTGAACATGATCCTCTCTGAAGAATCCTGGTATGTTGTACGCAATACCCCGGGTGTAACCGGATTTGTCGGAATGGGGAATGATCCAACCGCCCTTCGACCGGAAGAAGTACAGCAGATCCTGCGTCGTATGGAAGCGGAAGCTCCCCTCGTCAAGGTCACCTTCAAGGTTGGTGAACGCGTACGTATTGTGGACGGTCCCTTCAATGATTTCCGTGGTCAGGTTGCCGAAATTGATATGGAACGCACAAAAGTGCGCGTAATGGTCAATTTCTTCGGACGTGAAACCCCGGTTGAATTGGATTTCTTGCAAGTAGAAAAAGCGTAAACAAGACCATTTTCAGGTCTTTGTGGGAGGGTGCTCCCCTATCACCCGTTATAACCACCAAGGAGAAAAACTGTGGCAAAGAAACTTAAAGCAATAGTTCGTCTGCAGATTGCGGCTGGTAAAGCCAATCCTGCACCCCCAATTGGTCCTGCATTAGCCGGACATGGTATCAACATTATGGCCTTCTGCAAAGAGTACAATGCTCGTACTCAGAATCGCCCAGGCGAGATCATTCCTGCAGAAATCACCGTTTTCACTGACGGTTCCTTTACCTTCATTCTGAAATCCCCTCCGGCTTCAGTTTTGTTAGCCAAAGCCGCTGGTATCCCAAAAGGCTCCGACGCCCCCAACAAAAACAAAGTTGGTAAGGTCACCAAAGCCCAGGTACGTGAGATCGCTGAAACTAAGTTGAAAGACATGAACGCGATCGATCTGGAAGGTGCCATGCGCCAAATCGAAGGCACCGCCCGCAATATGGGCATTACTGTCGTTGAAAAATAAGGTTGTGGGAGGGCGCGATTGTGCCCGTTTGTACCACTAAGGAGAAAAAATGGCGAAACACGGAAAGAAGTATTTAGAGGCTCTCAAGAAAGTTGATATTGAGAAACTCTATGGACCCAGCGAAGCTGTAGCGCTGGCCAAAGAAACTGCATATTCAAAATTTGATGCAACCATCGAAGTACACATGCGCACCGGCCTTGATCCGCGACAGGCTGACCAGCAGGTCCGTGATGTGGTTGTGCTGCCCCATGGCCTGGGCAAGACCGTTCGTGTTATGGTCTTTGCACAGGGTGATGCCGCAACCAAAGCTACTGAAGCAGGCGCCGATTTCGTTGCCGATAACGACGAGATGATCAATAAGATCGCTGCCGGTTGGACTGACTTCGATGTTGCCATCGCTACCCCCGATATGATGGGTAAAGTTGGTAAATTAGGCCGCGTTCTGGGTCCCCGCTCTTTGATGCCGAACCCGAAGGCTGGCACTGTTTGCTCTGCTGATGATCTACCGCGTGTCATCAATGAATCAAAAGCCGGTCGTGTAGAGTTCCGTCTTGACAAGACCGCCAACATTCATGTAGCCATCGGTAAAGCTTCGTTTGATGCTAATAAATTATTTGAAAACTTTGCTGCTTTGATGGAAGCCATCAAAAAGGCTCGTCCCTCTGGAGCAAAAGGCGTTTATCTGAAGAAGATCTCAATTGCTGCTACCATGGGCCCTGGCATCAAAGTGGACCCGCTTGCCGCTACTTCAATTTCTTCAGAGAAATAGTGGTATAATTTGCAGCGTTGAAAAGCGTTGTATCACCGAAGAAAGCTGGTGCTCGAAAGAGCTTAATTTCCCGCCGAGGTGAAGACTGATTGAAATTACAACCCGCAAGGGTGGAAAAAGTCTTTGCCTGGCATAACCAGTCAAAGACTTTTTATTTTACGAGGAAGGAGGTATTTTTCATTGGCTTTTACTAAGGAAAACAAAGGCGATATGATCGCCAAATATGAAAAGTGGTTGGATAAGAGCCAGGCATTGTTCGTTCTTTCTTACGAAAAAATGAACATGAAGGAAATCGATGCTTTCCATACCAAAGCACGCGAAGCTGGATGTGAAGCTCACCTGGTTAAGAACACCTTATTCACCCGTGCTCTTTCCGAAAAAGGATTCCCAGAGACTGATTTCTTTGAAGAAACGTCATTAGTTGGTTTCGGTTTTGGAGATCTTGCCGCATTGGCTAAGGTCTTCGCAGAAACCACAAAAGGTTCAGAGACCATCAAGATCAAAGGTGGATTCCTTGGCAAAGAGGTATTAACCGACAAACAGGTTAAAGCATTAGCCGAATTGCCGCCGCTGCCAGTTATGCGCGCAACATTGCTGGGCGTTATTTCCGCTCCCGCAAGCAAACTTGTTCGCACTTTGGCAGAGCCTGCCCGCTCTATGGCAGCTGTTGTTAAAGCTTATTCAGATAAAGCAGGAACCGCTGCCTGATAAGCACGTCTCGTTCAAAATAATATTTACCTAAGGAGTAATTGAAATGGCTGATTTAGATACTATTGTTGAACAGTTGAGCGCTCTCTCTGTTCTCGAAGCTGCTGAACTTGTTAAAAAACTGGAAGAAAAATGGGGCGTTTCCGCTGCCGCTCCTGTTGCTGTTGCCGCTGCTGCTGGCCCCGCTGCCGCTGCTGAACCCGTCGAAGAGAAGACTGAGTTCGATGTCATCCTCAAAGATGCCGGCCCCAAGAAAATCGATGTCATCAAAGTCATCCGCACTCTGACCAACCTTGGCCTCGTCGAAGCCAAAACCATGTCCGAGACCGCTGGTGCCAAAGTTCTCTCCGCTGTTGGTAAAGAAGCAGCCAACGACGCCAAAGCCAAACTCGAAGCTGCCGGCGCTGTTGTTGAACTGAAGTAGTTTCAGCGTAATTACTAAACCTCCCTTGAAAAAGGGAGGTTTTTTTGTTAAAAGAAAACCGGGAATCTTTCAAAGATTCCCGGCTAAAGGTCAATGGGTTATTGTCAGGCCGCGACAGATTTGATCTGACGAATGACCATAACCACTTTTCCCATAATGCGCAAACTCTTGGGATTATTGATATAGATCGGGCCCATGTTGGGATTGGCAGGCTGCAAGCGGATACGATCTGCTTCTTTGTAGAAGTACTTTAAGGTAGTCTCATCTTTATCGTCCAACCAGACGGCAACCATCTCACCATTATTGGCAGATTGTGCTTTCTTCATGATCACAATATCACCATCGTTGATCATGGCATCGATCATAGAATCACCGCTGACCTCGAGCGCAAACAATTCACTGACATCGCGGGTAGGAAGAAGGCTGCGCGCAATCTCCACACTGGTTTCAGAATCGTAGTAGCTCAGATCTGACGTTGGCATTGGCAGCGGTGCACTGGCCACAATACGTCCCGCAATTGGGATATTGACCAGATCAGCTAGCATTTCTCCAGCTTTATGGATGGTCTCGGTAACCATTCCAGTGATCGATGGTGATGAATAGATCGGTTGAAGCACGCGGATACTGCGAGAGATACGATCTTCACGATCGATGTAACCCATTTCCTGCAATTGGTTTAAATAATAATCAACTAAAGAAGTCGATTTTACATCGATACTGTCGCCAATTTGCCGAATAGAGGGGGAATACCCGTTGGCATCCTGGAATTTTGTCAAAAACTCCATGATCTTTAGGTGCCTTTCACTTAAACCCTGACTTCGACGAGCCATACCTCCTCCTTTGAACTAATTTCGTTCATTTGTACTATTATAATACACGAACATACGTTCTGTGTCAAGTACTTAACAATTGACAGTGGAGGGATATAATCTATTCATTGAAGAGAGGAATCTATGAAGAAGATCTGGGTAATTTCTGGTTTACTTGTTCTGAGTTTTTGTTTATATGCCTGCCAACCTGTCACGCAGACTGCTTTGCCTACTTCTACCGCAATGGTACCTACCTATATTATTGTGACTGCAACCTCAGCGCCTACCGTGGAACTGCCAACGGTTACTGCTCAGCCTACTGAATTGCCGACAACGACGGCTACTGCCGCACCAGCCACCGGCGGACAAACTGCAACACTGCCAGATATCAGTTCAAACAGTTATGTGGATGACCGAAGCACTCCGGCTGGATTGATGCTTTCTTATGTAAATGCCATCAACCGGCATGAATACATCCGGGCATATTCCTACTGGATCTCTCCAGCAAGCACACTGGGAAGCCTGGACGCCTATTCAAATACTTATACTAATGTTGCCTCTGAAGCCCTGGTGATGGGGAATATCAGTGAGGACGGCGCGGCCGGAAGTATTTATTACACTTTACCGGTTGTGTTTACCGATACTTTAACAGACAGCACAGTGATCAAATATACCGGCTGTTATGTGCTGCGTCTTCCCCAACCGGGGAATTACGGCGAACCGCCGATCCAGCCAATGAATATCGACCGCGGCAATAAAACGGGTATCAGCAGTACTACCAGTGATTCTGATGCACTGTCTTCTGCCTGCAATCCCAGCGATTATCCTGCCGGGAATACCGCAGCCCCGGCCGTACAATCCATTTCTGATCTGGGTGCAAGTAATTACATCGATAACCGCAGCGGTGCCGTAGAAGTGGTCAGTTCACTCTTGAACGCGATCAACCGCAAAGAGTATGTGCGCGCGTATTCCTACTGGGAAAATGCTGCGTCTTCAGTCGGGAACTTTGATAATTATGCCGCTGGTTATAAAGACACTGGATCTGTCACTGCGAAATTCGGATCTGTCAGTAGTGACGCTGGCGCAGGAAATTTCTATTATAAGATTCCCCTGGCGATGTTTGTAACTACGACCAGCAATACACAGCAGACCTTTGTAGGCTGCTACACCCTGCATCTTTCCAATCCGGGAATGCAGGGAACACTTCCCTTCCAACCACTTGCGACCAAGTCTGGAAAGTTTACTAAGGTGGCCAATGGAACGGATGTAGCGCCGTTATTGGCAACAGCCTGCAACTAATGAATTAATTAATCTTTACTGGCCCCGTTGATCAAATAGGGCCAGTTTAATTTATCTTATTATGGACGTAATTAATCTATTCTATCCTGGCGATGATATAATTTTGCGTTGAAATTAATTTGGGGCCATTTTAAAAATAAATAGATCAGGACATTGAAGATGAAAAGAATTATCTTTCTAGCAATTATTTGCGTATTGTTCCTGGCAGCTTGCGCACCTGCGTCGCCAACAGCGACAGAAGCCGCCAATACACCAGATGAAACCATCAGCGAGCCGACAGCAATCAGTGAACCTTCGGCTACCTCAACACAGGTACCTACTGCGACAGAAATGCCGGTCCCCTCTGCTACAGCAACCGCTACGCTAGAGCCAGTTAAATTCAATTATGTTGGATCCTCTGGCCAATGGCATACCTCTACTAAATTCATGTTGGATGCCAGCAATGCCAGTGGAACCTATTACGCGATCGCGAACGGTCAAAAAGGGGAATATACCAAGTATATCTGCACATTTGGAGATGATATTGACCGACCAAATCGACTGACCTGCAAAGGCGGTGCGATGACCTTTAATCGAACGGTTTACATTGATCTTTATGATTCGAACACCAACCAGGTTGTATACAGCAATTCGATCTCATTTGCTGGGATCGTACCCACACCAACCGGGATGACTTGTGAAGCTGAACCACAATGGAACGGCTTTATCCCCGATCATCAACGGGAAGTGGGCTGCTTTGCCATCAGCTGCTATCAAAACGGCTCGTTCTTCTACGGCAACAATTATGTCTGCGAAGACACCTGGCCATTTGAATGGGCTTTGCCAAATCCCTTGTTTACCCCACAACCTAAGTAGTTTGACCATTGATATACTAAGAACATCAAAAAAAAAGATCAGGGCGTTCCTCAAATTTAGGAGCGCCCTGTTTTCTTTATTTTTCTTCCCCGTCGCCGATACCGAGTGGTTTCCATTTGTCATGGTCGGCACGCAGACGATGTTCGCTGCCGCCGCGGTTGTGCAGCATATCAAAACCCTCGGGCTTGATAGATAGTTCATCTCCATCAAGCATGCCGCTGACGCCGCTCTGGCCAGGTTCGATACGTTTACTCTGACAATAGGGGCAGGTTTTGGGATCGTGAGCTTTATAATCCTGCGGCTCTTCGTAGGTGGTGATGTAACCTTCGTAATTGCGCAGAATGATCTTGTGATCGGAAGCGCTGATCTGGTAACTGGGCATGATGGGTATCTTCCCGCCGCCGCCTGGAGCATCCACCACAAAAGTCGGGACCGCGAACCCGGAAGTATGGCCGCGCAGCCCTTCAATGATCTCGATACCCTTGGCTACCGGTGTGCGGAAATGGCCGGCACCTTCCACCAGGTCGCATTGGTAGAGGTAATAGGGGCGCACACGAATACGGACCAGGTCCTGGACGAGCTTGCGTTGAATGTGCACACAATCATTAATCCCGGCAAGCAGCACGGACTGATTGCCCAGGGGAATACCGGCACGGGAAAGCTTATCGGTGGCATCAGCCAGTTCTTTGCTGATCTCATTGGGGTGGTTGACATGGATGTTCATCCATAGCGGATGATATTTTTGCAGCATATCTGTCAGTTCGCTAGTAACCCGCATGGGCATAAAAACGGGTACGCGTGAACCGATACGAATGATCTCCACATGTTCGATCTCGCGCAATTTGGCGAGGAGTTCTTCAAGCACTTTGGGGGCCAGGGTGAGCGGGTCGCCGCCGGAAAGGAGGACATCGCGAACCTGCGGTGTACGGCGGATGTAATCGAGTTGAGCGTCAAAATCGGTGTGAGTGAAGGTTTGGGTGGGGTCGCCGACGATTCTGGCGCGGGTGCAATAGCGGCAATAAGAGGCGCACTGGGTAGTGACCAACATAAGCACCCGGTCCGGGTAGCGGTGTACCAACCCGGGTACGGGAGAATGAAGATCTTCGGCCAGTGAATCTTCCATCATGCCGGTGAAGGCACCCATTTCGTCTGCTGTGGGAATGATCTGTTTTCGGATCGGATCATTAGGGTCTTTGGGGTCGATGAGCGACACGTAATACGGGGTCACATCCACCCGGAATAAATGCGGTGAACTAAGCGCTTTTCTCTCGCTTTCGGTGAGTTCAAGGACCTGCTCGAAATCTTCCACCGAGTTAAGGCGATTACTAAGCTGCCAATGCCAATCGTTCCATTTTTCATCAGGAACGTCTGCAAATACTGGAGCTCTTTTCGAAACAAATGGACTGGATGCCATTTTTCTCCTAAAAAAAATAGTCAACGCCGATTAGGGCATCTGGATAATTGATTATTGTATAGTTTTCCGGGGTCAAGGTCAACAGGTTTAATGAAATTGGTCAAAAACTGCCTGAATTTCTTTGCCCGAATTCGGGTTCTACAGGATAATTATTGCATATTCTTTTACAGAGGGCGAGGATGGAAAAGATCATTACTTTGGAATGCCCCAAATGCCATTGCTCGGTGCGGCCGCAAAAAGAGTGGTTCCAGTGCGGCTTTTGCGGTACGTTTTTGAAGCTGATAGAAGAAGATGATGGACAGCAGTATGTGGATATGGGGGTGATCTCCGGCGACCGGGTACATAGGGTGAGCCGCGACCTGGTGCATGTGATCGAAAATGAATCCGAACTGATCCGTTCCGCGCTGATCGAGCAAAATAGTGCCAACAGCGATGCCCTGATGAGATCGGCGAATGTGAACTACCTGTTGTATCTGGCCCAGAAAAAGCAAGGTCTGGAAAGGGAGATCTCTGAACTCACCAGCAAAGGGTCTGATCTTGAGGTAGTCAAACAATTAGAAAAGAGCAAACAAGAACTGACAAATGTGGTGATCAGTATTGAGGATTACGAGTGTATGGTCGACCCGGGCAGGGCAGGGAGGAAAGCTCGGGAGGCAAAACAGAAGCAGCTCGAGGCAGAAACGAGGGCCCGGACTGAGCTGGAACAACAAAAAATGAAAATGACTGGCTGGATCGTGGTGGCAGCTGCGGCTTTGATCATTGTGATCATCCTCATTGCCACTCACTAAAGGTCAGGCTGGTTCGGAATAACCGCACAGTGCCAATGCGCCTGGACCGGTGTTGATACCCAGAACAGGTCCGGTGATATTGACCAACACTTCAGCCGGATTGAATTCCTGACGAATTCGTTCGGCGAGAGCGCAAGCTTCTTCTTCAACGTTGCCGTGCAGAACAGCAATATGTAACTTTGTCTTTTCTCCGATTTGTTGGAAGAACTTTTTATACATCATATCCACAACAAGGTGGTGTGTTCGGGCCAGAAATACCGGTTCAACCAGACCGCTTTGATGATTAATGCTGACAAGGGGTTTCACCTGCAGCAGGCCTCCCACCCATTTAATGGCATTGCCGATACGTCCGCCGTGCTGAAGGTATTCGATGGTATCCATGCACACGAATTGGGCCATTCTGGACCGGATCTTCTCCAACTCGGCAAGGATCTCGGCCACCGAAGCGCCGGCATTGCGGGCACGGGCTGCGGCCAGAGTCTGCCAGCCCAGGGTCATGGTAGGGCCTTTTGAATCGACAACCGATACAGGGATCTTGACCAGTTTGGCCGCATTGAGGGCACATTGATAGGCTCCGCTCATGGCGCTGCTGACTGTAAGCATGATGATCTCACTAGCCCCGCGGGTTTCAGCCGCTTCAAAGGCATTCTTGAAGTCCTGGATACTGGCTTGAGAGGAGGTGGGACGACGGGAGTCGGTGGTTAATCTCTCGTAGAAGGCTTTTGGAGAAAGGTCTACCCGGTCGTGAAATTGCTCTTCACCCCAGATGATGAGGTGGGGGATGATCTGAATATTCTGTTCTTTTACAAGCTCTTCGGGGACATCGCAGGTACTATCTGTAATGATCTCTATCATCGTACCCTCCAGTAAATCTGATAATGATCGATTCTAACAGTGGGGAACGATTAAATAATCTATCTTTTTTCATATTTTTTGTAACAAGAAAATAAAAAGGCCGCCAACTGGCGGCCTTAGAAAGGTTTTCCGGTTACTTTGAGGGATCAAGTACACGTCCTTCAAATAGGATGGTCCCGGTAGTCTGGTCATAGATGTAAAAAAGGAAGGGGTGATCAACGATCACCTGCGGCGGGTTCTCCACTGGCATAGAGGAGGCTTCCATGGCAATTCCGGTGGCGGCTGCGGCTTCTGTGCCGCTTTCATCGGTCTGGATGAAGGCTTTATGGATGACCTGGGAAATGAACAGGTCGCGTTTGCCATCCATGCCTGAGAAATCAGCCTGGTTGGGGTTGAACGCGTCAGAAACTCCCATGGCAGCGAGTTCATCATTGAGGCTGATATTTGTTTCCACTTTAAATTTGGGCATGGTGAGATCTACCCGGTTGGGGGACAGGCCGTTCAGCACTTCTTCCAATTTGTTGGAATTCAGCCCTTTTTCAAAGGTTTTGAAATTTTCTTTGGTGGGAAGGACAATGATCATCTCAACCTGACTGCCTGAATAGGGAAGCGCTACTGCGGTATAGTCGCTGCCCATATAGTAAGCCTTAGCAGTTTTTCCGGATGTCATCATGGGAACATTCACCTGGCTGCCATCTAATAAGGTAAAAGGCCCATCTTTCGTGGCAGTTTGTTCGAAGGTGGATAACCAGGAGGCTTTGAAGTAAATAGCATTAGCCAGGACAAGGCGGGTGTTATTGTTGATGGTTCCCTGGGCAAACAGATCTTTGATCTTCTGCTGGGTATTGTCACTGACCCAGTCGTTGATCAGCTTTCGGGCAGCTTCGGGATCCTGCTGAAAATCAAGGGTGTGCAGGCCGGCGCCATAATTCTGCGCGAGCAGGTCGAGGTAGTCAGATAAGAACTGGTAATCTGCCTGGCCCCAGAGCGCGTTAGCCACGTTGAGCTGAAAGTCATTCCCTGAATCGAAGGGAGTCGTAGGCTGGGCGGTATCTTGCGGTATTCCAAGAGATTCGAGTGTGGTATCGAGGGCGTTAAAGGCAGGGTGGAGCTGCGCAGAAGGCAGTGTGAAGTGCATGGCCGTGTTGATCTGATCGGCAGTTTTATCACGTGCGCCGGCATCGACCATCGCCATAGCCAGAGAAATGCTGTAGGGTGAAAAGATAAGATTACCGTCTTTGGAACTCAACTGGTGATAAAGATCGATCGCGAAGGCACGGTTCCCAGCGGCGAGTGCATCGGCATCTGATTGGGGCACCTGAACATCAGCGGCACGCTGTAGATCAGACTTGAGTACACCCGAAACGGGTGCAGATGGCTGTGAGGTTGCTTCTGTGGTTGGCTTTTGAACATTGCTGCAAGCACTCAACGCCATAACGGCAGCTAGAAGAAGCAGGGCGGAACTTTTAAATGGTGATGATTTCATATTTCTCCTCCTGAGATGAAACTGTAATTAATAGACGCGCGGCATCGAGGTAAGGTTCCGTAGTAGGTCACAACTATTTGTGCCAGTAGGGACGCTGATCGTCGGCACGATCGTTGGTGATATTGATGGGATCGCTGCCATCGTTCTTTGAGATGTAGATCTCCCAGTTGCCGTCGCGGTTGGATTGGAAGGCAAGAGAGCTTCCATCGGGCGACCAGGAAGGAGTCCATTCATCCGAGGAGGGCGTATTGGTCACATTCTGTGTCTCACCACCATTGAGCGTAACAATATAGATATCCGATTGCCCTTTGTCAATGAAACGATAGGCAATGCTTTTCCCATCGGGCGAATATGCGGGTGAATAATCACTGCCGCCATCCTTTAGCAGGCGGGTGACGGAACTACCGTCCGTAGAGACCAGGTAAATTGAATAGACTCCTGTTTGATTATCTCGGTCGGAGACAAAGGCCAGGTGGGTGCCATCGGGCGACCAAACAGGATCGAAATCATCTGCCGGGTTATTGGTCAGATCGACCACGTTGGAGCCATCTGCTTTCATCATGTAAACATCGTTGTTGCCGGTACGGCGCGAAGTGAAGGCGATGTATTGACCATCAGGTGACCAGACGGGATCAGCGTCATCACTATCGGGCAGGTTGGTGAGGTTGATGGGATTAGTCCCGTCGGCGTTCATCACGCCTACATAACTATTTGTCGGTCCAAAGCCGGTGAAAAGGACCTTACTGCCATCCGGGGATAATGGGCCGGCAAAAAAGTTTGAGTCTCCATTAGTTAACCGGGTCACCTGCGATCCATTAGAGTTCATCAAATACAGGTTGGAATAATCGCCTCCGCGGGTGGAATCAAAAAGGATCAAGCCGGAATATGAGGCGGGAGTAGGAGTGGGGTTAGCTGCTTCTGTAGCCATCACCACAGTAGGCAGTCCATCAGTGGATGTGGGCCCGGCAAGGTCGCTGGTGTTGGAAACTTCTGTCGCTGTCGACGCGGCCGGTTTGACTGCACAGGCTGCCAGGGAGAAACCAAATAGAATAAGGGGGATCAACCGGAAAATTCGTTTCATAGATTTTTCTTCTTTCTCAGAGTCGTTACAAAAATCATCATACCGCATTTGTCAGCGAAAGGACAATAGGACCTTTGGCGGAGACCTGGTACTGACTTTTGGCGAATACAAGGTGGATCACAGTTGGTGTTGAGGGGATATCTTACTTTTGATCCGGCAGATCGGGAATGAAAAAGGAACTTCGTGAGAAGTTCCTTTTTCGTCGCTTACCTGTAAGTCACACATTTCAAGAAGGAGTCGAGAAACGGGTAAATGTCAAAATCTTAAATGGTGTTTTCCTTTCTTTACACCGAACCTATCCTCAAAGTTAGCTGGCTGTTATATTTCTGCCAGATCAGGGAGTAAAAACTCCGATTTTATAAAAATCTTCTGAGGCTGACTGGCGGTTCGGGCGGGCCGTAATACCAGGTGATGAGGGCATAAGTGCCATTGCTTTTTACAGTAGTACAAGCCCAGTTAGTATTCCCATCAGCATCAACCGGGAAAGTGGTGGGTAAGGATACCCACTTATTACCGTCCCAACTATTGACCGCGCCGGCCCATTTGAAGTTGTAAGCCCGGAAGGGGAAACAAACCTGGGCCGTTTCGCCTTTGCCAAGATCGCTCAAGACGATACCGGAAGCGGCGAATTGGGTATCGCCGGCTTTATCATCGGCCGGGGCATATTTGCCAGAATCCAGCAGTATTACTCCCGGCAGGGAAGGTACGCTGACCAGTTCGGTGGTCAGGCTGGAATTATCAATCGACGCCACAGCATAAGGATCGGGATTAGTAACGGGTGGCGGATCTCGACGCGCGGAAACCACGCTGGTGATCATAAAAATGAAACAGAAGGCTAATGTAAGCGCAATGGATAGACGGGTGTATCTTTTCATGGGCTCTCCTTTGTTAAATTGATTTGAACAAACCAAAGAATTTATTGTTGCTGATCGTCTGCAACTGGAATAAACATAAGGAAAATCGCTTCTATCTGAGCCGGCTCCCACCTTGCGGTTCGGGAGGACCGTAATACCAGGTGATGAGAGCGAAGGTACCATTGCCTGCTCCCTCGGAGCAAGCCCAATTGGAGACTCCGTCCGTGTCTACCGGGAATGTGGTTGACAAAGCCACCCATTTTTCACCGATCCACTGACTGACAACTCCATTCCACTTGTAGTTATAGCTACGGAAGGGGAAACAAACCTCGGCGGTTTCTCCCTTGCCCAGGCTGGCAACTTCCAACCCGGAACTGGCAAATTGCGCATCGCCTTGCTTATACCCTTTGGGAAGGTATTTGCCAGAATCCAGCAGGACTGTACCCGGCAGCGATGGAACACTCACGATGCTGCTGACCATGCTGGAGCTTTCTACAGAAGGCAGCGCGTAGGGGTCAGGGACAGTTGGCCCGGTGCCTGTTGGACTGAACCCGGCTGAGACGACGCTTGTGACTGCAACGATCAAACACAAAGCCAGTGTAAGCGACAGGGAAAATCTGCCAAAACCTTTCATATCATTCTCCTTATTTTAAATTGGTCGAGCAATGTTCATTACGATCAGGAATCGTGTCCTTTGAAGGTGGCTCTGGCTTTATTGGCCAGGATTAACCAATACTGTCGGGGATGATGTTATAAGCTGGTTCGGGCGGACCGTAATACCAGGTGATGAGGGCGAAGGTACCATTGCCGGCGCCTTTGGCGCAAGCCCAATTGGTGACGCCATCGGCATCAACCGGGAAGTAGGTCGCCATTTTTACCCATTTAGTGCCATTCCATTGACTGACGACACCAGTCCACTGGTAGTTGTAATTTCTGAAGGGGAAGCAAACCTGGCTGGTGCCCCCTTTACCCTGACCACTGAGTGTCAGGCCCGCACCGCCAAACTGGGCGTCGCCCTCTTTGTAGCCGGTCGGGCTGTATTGCCCGGAACCCATCAGGACTACCCCCGGCAGCTCAGGGGTGCTGACCACCTGGCTGGTGAAGGTCGCCCCTTCAATGGACGGGACCGCGTAAGGATCAGGAACCGATGGGGTGGAGCGTGGAATGGGAAATGCGTAGACCGCATTGGTAACCATCAGAACGATACAACAGGCAATGAGGACCGCGAAAAAGGGACGGATATATTTCTTCATGCACACTCCTTTCAGGTGATCACAAAGTTCGGTTGAGATATTTACAGTGAGTTGTAATGATTAATTGGAATTATTTTTTGAAACTTAAAATTTATTATAGCGAGGAAAATCAGCAGCGGCATGAAATTTATGTTAATTTCGCCCTAAAATATCGTAATTGTTGTAATATTTTTCCTCCATTTTCCCCTAATTATTCATCTTTTCCCCAATCTGAAACGTCCCAACCGGCTGTGCCGCGCAGGGGAACGAACTCGACAGGCAGAATGGACTGGCAGCGCCACTCACCGGCCTGTTGGGCCCAGAGCTGCAGGTCCTGGCAGCCGCGGCGGCCAACCGGCAGAACGAGCCTTCCGGTAGGTTTTAATTGAGCAAACAGGGCAGGGGGAACCTGAGGGGCGGCAGCGCTGATAAGAATGCCATCATACGGGGCGTGCTCGGGGCAGCCCAGGGAGCCATCGGCACAGACCACAGTGACGTTTGAAATGGCAAGGGAGGTCAGGGCGGCGCGGGCGGATTCTGCCAATTCGGTGAATCGTTCCAGGGTGATGACCTGACCCGCGATCTGCGCGAGGACCGCTGCCTGGTAGCCAGACCCGGTTCCGACTTCGAGGACGATTCCACCGCCGTGGAGCTGCAGCAACGAGGTCATGAGGGCAACGATATAGGGCTGCGATATGGTCTGTCCGCAGGCAATGGGCAGGGCAAAGTCTCCATAGGCGGCAAAACGCAGTTCAGGAGGGACGAAAAGGTGGCGGGGAATAGCGAGCATGGCCGCAAGCACGTGTTCATCGTTCACTCCCCTGGCGGCGATCTGCGCTTCGACCATGTGGCGGCGTTCATTGAGACGTTCGTTCGGGTCCATACAGCCCTTGATCTGCTTCCATTGTAGCATTCTGTGAGGGGCACGGAAGGACTTGAAAATTGGTAGAAAAGACGTTATAAAGTTTATGGGGTTCCAAGGGGTTTCGCAGGAGGGAGTTTTATGCAAAGGATCTTGTTTCTCATTTTGGAGGGGGCGTATGGCACTCAGCGGGCGTATAACGCTTTAAGGTTGGCGCGTATCATTCAGATCGAGCATCAGGAAACCGAGGTACGGGTATTTATGATCGGAGATGCAGTGGCCTGCGCGCTTGCCAACCAGCAGCCGCCGGAGGGATTTTATAATCTTGAAAAGATGCTCGACACAGTGGTCAGCCGGGGGGGAAGGGTAGCTGCGCTGAAATCGAGCCTGGAGATCAGAGGGATGGCCACGCTGCCGTTGGTGCACGGATTAAACCTGGCAACGATGAGCGACCTGGCCACGTGGACGCTGGAAGTGGATAAGGTGATCACGTTTTAGGTGTTAATAAGGAAAATACTGACCACGAACGGCACGAAAAACACGAACAGAACTTAATATAAATAAGCTTACAGCCGAAGAGAAAATTTGCTTCGGCTGAATTTTTTTGGTTGCGCGGGGATCAATGGATGCCGAACATGGACAGCCAGGGGAGGACGGCCTTGCTGAGTACGGTGGTGAAGAGGATGAAGGTGACCAGTCCGAGGACGAGGCTGATGATGAGCTGGGCGATGAAATGCAGCCCCCAGACGGAGAAGGCGCGTTTGAGGAAGCCGGGGCTGACCACTCCGTAGGGCGGCTGGGAGGTGGCAATGGCCTGCGGCAGCTCCTCTTTGCTGACAAAACGTTTCTTGACCTCGCTGATGAGGGCGGCGTTGGCCTGCTCCAGTTCGCTGATCCGTTTTTCCTGGCTGGCCAGTAGGGCGGTGAGGTCGTCCATGCTGTTGATTTTTGGATTGTCCATTTTTATCTCCCTGAAAGGTGAATGTTTGTTGTAAATTTACTAAATGTCCTTACTTGTTGAGTCGTATTGATTTATTTTAGTATTCTCCAAGGTCTGGAAGAAAAACGCGGCGCAATGGAAGTAAGCTCTTGTATTTGGCATCAAATTCATCGTAATGCTCGAATATCAATTCTACGAGATCGTCTCCATCTATCAACCGCAAATTGGGTTTCCCACGGGCAAAACTATTTGCTTGAGGCATATAAGTCGATAATGTAACAAAAAGGCCAACTTCATTTGCCCCGGCCAACCGACCAAATAGAGCTGCAACTTCATCCTGCCTGACCCGATCATCACGACTTTTTACCTGAACCTTGATAATGGGTGGTTCAAACCCCAATTCATCTTTATGAGCGATGATGTCAACTCCTTCATCTCCCCCATGGGCTGAGACCCTGGCACGATACCCCATTTTTTCTAAAAGGTGGGCAATGAAGTCTTCAAGTGAAAAACCCTTTACTTCTCTTGAAAGCGTCTTAAGAATGAAGTCCCTGGTGATTTGTTCCATGTCGTCGGCATCCGGGCCATTGTCTACTTCTACGGCTACAGGTTCTTCAGGCCCATGCTCTAACTTGGCAATGAATTCATCTGCATAGTTTCGTACCTGGAAAAAGGCCATTGCGCTGCCAATTTCATATAAAGCACCCTGAGAGAACTTAACTCGATCTAACTCCTTCAACCATTTAACAGGGCGCTGGTGGGAATAATGGATCGAGAGGTTTGAGTCATATTGATAATCTCCAACTACTTTTCCGATATGGATCTTCTTATCAACATTCGAGGGATAGATCACAATATCATCGATCTTCATTTCATGAACGAACCTGAATAATTGACCGGCGTTATTGGGCCATACACCTGGTTTTGCATCAGGGTAAGTTTCTTTTACTTTTTGTTTAAAGGCTTCACGCGTTGGCTCTATTGTTGAAAGATCCGGCATTGCCTGCCACCCAAGCGCGATTTTCTTATCCTGTAGGAAAATATGGTCTGCCTCTCCCAGCTTTCCAGCATGAATTCCCCAAACAGTTTTCTCGCCCATAGCACTCCTGATGAATGTTGATTACACTCAAAATTTCAAAATATTTTTCTCAATACAAATTGTTATACAGGCTGTTTCTATGATAAATCATTTCTGTGTGACCAAAGATATACTAATTGTTTGAAACCGACTAATCAGAATCAAAAACAGTCTCAAAAATTGATTGACTTTTTCTATATTTACTTTATACTACGAATTGCCTGCGCCGTATGAAATCAGACTTCATGTCGTTGGAGGGTATCCTTCTCAGTACGAAGGTGGGCAAACTTGACAACCACTCTCTAAAAGTGGTAAGATAAATTTGGAGGCTCTGGTAGGCAACTATCTCTGCCTTTTTATTTTAATTGTCGAGGTCTTAAATCATCAATGTAAGTAATCCCATAAATAGGCTGATTTTTTCCTGTTGCCAAATTTTGTCTTTCACCTACATAACGTAAATCAAAAACACTTTGTCCGAATGGAATTAATTCTTGCCGGGTAGGTTTATTCATTTTTCGCAAGCGTATTCCCCAATTAATGCAATAAGCCATTAAATCAACAATTTGTATTGCTGTTGTCAAATCGGAATGAACGAAAAATGGCTCTGGAATAATTCGTGCGCTCCGAAGATTGCCCCGTCCAGTTGAAGTAAAATATTTTTCCATCTGGTCTATCAATATTCTACATTGAGCTTTTTCCAGTTCATCGAAGACGATAATACCCATTTCATTCGGCGAAAAATCTTCCAAATAGTAAAAGAATCTTTCAAAAAGATAGGAATAATCTTTTCTTAAAAAATCTTTTCCTACCCTTTCGGAATCAATGTTTACAATCGATGCAAAGGTTTTTACTCGATATTGTCCACAAATATCAAAGATTTTCTGAACAAAATCAAGAACAGCCTGCCCATAGGCAGTAAATTCTCCCTTTGAACGCGGTTCAATTTCTCCACCTTGTTGCTCACGGAATCCTTTCGTGAGGAATGAATAACAAAGGGTTCTGCGTAAATCCAAGTTGGTAATTGGCGGTTCCTGGGAAGCAAAGCGAAAGATCTTTTTCTTAAGAAGCTTTGTTCCTTTCATTTCAACACCAACGTTTGAAAGATGGATTCCAAAGATGTTTATTTCTTCTCTTTGTATCCATTGAATGATGTTCCAAAGGTCCTGTTCGCGCACCCCAATTCCTGCTAGAATCTCATAGGGAAGTTCCTTATGATCTTGCCCGCTTTCGTCAATAAAGAAAAGCATGTTTATATTCCTTCTACGATCTTGATCTCTTCAGCGGAGACCCTGGAAGAACTGGGGCAGGTGCCATAAAGCTGATAAACGAAGGCGTCGATCTGGCGGATGATGTCAGGCGCGGTCATAATGGTGTCTCCCCTTGCGATTTGATCGAACAATTAATTTTATACCTTTCTGGGATTCTGGTGTAAACGTCAGGGGAGATTAAACACGAAGAAATGGCAATGATTGGCTATTGATTGTCGTAGGGGCGGTTCCCGATAGACCTGGGATGTATCATGAACCGCCCGTACCAGCACAAGCACCAATTTGATCTTCGTAAAGGTTGTACCCGATGGAACTGGGACACGTCATGAACCGCCCGTACCAGAATCACTCATCTCAGCCTCACCGGGAACCACCCGCACCAATACCCTAATCTCGTGCTCTGTGCTTCTGCAAACCTTGTACATATTTTGTCCAAAAACTGCGGGGGAATAAACCCCTTAAAACTTGCCAAATCGGCAAGTTTTTTGGTTAAAAGTTGCCATTCTGGCAAGTTGTTTTTAGTGTTTAGAAGTGCAATAATTTTGGTCGTTCGATATAGAACATATATTCCATTTAGGAGGGCGGATGGCGAAGAAGAAACGGACAGAGGTGAGCCTGGAGGAGGAGATCGAACAGCTGCGTGAACTGCTGCGCAAGGCGAGCGAGAAGATGTCGGCGGACCCGAAGCCGGAGGACTGGTTGGCGGTGCTGGATTCGGTGGCGAAGGCAGCGCCGCAGTTGGCGAGGCTGTTGAAGGTGCAGCGCGAGCTGGAGAGCGAGGACCTGGACCCGGTGGAGGTGCTGCGTGAGGCGCTGGCGGAATTGGAGGAGGAATGGCCGGAACTGCATGAATGCAAGGAGAAGCTGCGGGGAAAGGAAAGTACAAGCGAAAAGAGCACTCACGCGGAGTTCGCGGAGCCGCGGAGGGAAAACCTTAATTGATCGCCTTTTTTTGAGCCATTTTCGATGGATCAGTAGAAGGCAAACTCTGAGGGAAAACCTGGAATAGGGAGGAGTGAGGATGAAGGAAGCGAATGAACGGTTGAGCAGGGTGGAGAAGGAGGTGTTGGAGCGGTGGAGGGAGAAGGTGGGTCGGGGATTGCATTGCTCAGGGGTGATTTCACCCCGAAATTGGGTGGTTCGTGAACCGCCCGTACAAAAACCGCCCGTACGAAACCGAAATACGGAATCGTCCGTAGTGAACTACCCAGAACAGGTTGGGGATTGCTTCGCACAGCAAAGAACGCTGTGCTCGCAATGACAAGGAAGAGGGGGAGTGCTCACAATGACAGGAGCACTAGTAAGGAGGGCTGATGAGCGAGGAACATGAAGGGCTGGTGAGCGGGACGAAGAAGCTGCTACGGCAGCCGGGGCTGTTCGCGCGCTATGCGAACGGAACGCGTCTGCGCCGTTACCAATCGGGGGTGTGCGAGGCGATCTGCCGTTCGGTGATCGAGGGCAGGGGCCTGACCTTTGTGGTGATGTTCCCGCGCCAATCGGGCAAGAATGAATTGCAGGCCCAGTTGGAAACCTACCTGCTGGCACTGTTCAACGACACTGCGGTGGACATCATCAAGGTGTCGCCCACGCTGACGCCGCAGGCGCTGAACGCGATGCGCCGCCTGGAGAAGGTGCTGGGGAAGAACGTGTACCTGTCGCGCGGCTGGCAAAAGTCAGAGGCGCTGTACCGCAGCGGCGAAGCGCGCATCACCTTCCTTTCGGGTTCGCCGGAAAGCAACATCGTGGGAGCTACGGCCTCGCTGCTGCTGGAGGTGGACGAAGCACAGGATGTGCTGCCGGACAAGTTCGACAAGGATATCGCGCCGATGACGGCTTCCACGCATGCCACACGGGTGTTCTGGGGCACGACCTGGACAAGCAATTCGCTGCTGGGGCGTGAACTGCGGGCGGCCTCCGCGCAGGAAGCCCGCGACGGTCAGAAGCGGGTATTCCGTCTGACGGCTGAGGCGGTCAGTGCCGAGGTGCCCGCCTACCAGGCTACGGTGGATGAAGCAGTGGCGCGGCTGGGGCGTACCCATCCGCTGGTGCGAACGCAGTATTTCTCGGAAGAGATCGACGGATTGGGTGGGTTGTTCCCGCCGGAGCGGATCCAGCGCATGCAGGTAACCGTAGCAAAGGAACAGAGCGTTGAGAAAGGTCAACCCGGCAAGTACGCCCTGCTGCTGGATGTGGCCGGTGCGGACGAGGGCAGACGCTCGGCGGACGGTTCGGTCACGGCTGCGAACCCGGGGCGCGACGCTACGGCACTGACGCTGGTGCGGGTGCTGCCCGGAGGCGGATCGGCCCTGCCGGTCTATCACCCGGTGCTGCGCCAGCAATGGGTGGGAGTGAGCAGCGCGGAGCTGCGTCCGCAGATCGTAAAGCTGGCGTTGGATTGGCGCGTTCAGGCGCTGGTGGTGGATGCTACAGGCATCGGCGCGGGGTTGTGCTCCGAGTTGGAGCATGAGCTGCGCGGGTTGGTGACGCCGTTCGTTTTCAACAGCGCTTCCAAGTCCAAACTGGGCTGGGATTTTCTGGGCCTGGTGGACGGCGGCCGCTGGCAGGAGGAGATGTTCGCGGTGGATAACACGGGTGAGCAGGCGCGTTGGCAGCGGGAGTTTTACCGCCAACTGGCGTTCTGCCAGTTCGAGGTGCTGCCGGGTCCCGATCAGCACATGCGCTGGAGTGTGCCGGAGGGAACGCGCGATCCGGCCAGCGGCGAACTGCTGCACGACGACTGGATCTTCTCGGCGGCGCTGGTCTGTCTGCTGGATAAGCACGATTGGAGCTTCGCCAGCGGCCCCGCCCTGGTAGTCGAGGGCAAAGATCCGCTGCAGGAAATGGATGGAAAGTTTTAGCGGCTGGCATATGGAGGTTAGTGCTTATCCACTAATTACACGAATTCTACTAATTTACACGAAGAAGTTCTTTGCAACAAGACATAAAAATCGTTCATTGTAGAAAGCGTTTTTGAGGTTGAAAGGAGCAGGTATGTTGAGGGGAATTGATGTAAGCCACTATCAGGAAGAGGTCGATTGGGCCAGGGTAAAGGCCAGCGGGGTGAGATTTGCCATCCTCAAGGCCAGTGAGGGAACCAATGACGTTGACCCAATGTTTGAGGTGAATTTCCGGGGAGCGGTAGACGCGGGTATCCTGCCGGGGACGTATCACTTTTTTCTGCCCAGGCTGGACGCCGCGCAGCAGGCAGCGCATTACCTGGAGACGATCGCGGCGGTGGTCGGGAAGCACGCCTGCCTGCCGCCGTGTATGGATATCGAGACACCCGGGTTGACGCGGGTGGAGATGAACAATGCGGTACGCACCTTTATGCAGCAGGTGAGTGCGGATGGGCGCGGGGGCATGATCTATACCTCGTTCGGGTTCTGGACGACCTACCTGCCGGCACCGGTGCTCAGCGGCAGCCGCTTGAAGTTCGCGGATGTGGAGTGGGCGCTGGACTATCCGTTGTGGCTGGCGCATTACACCAGCGGCATGCCGTACCAGGTATATCCGTGGTCGGGGTGGACGTTCTGGCAATACAGCAGCGGCGGCAAGATCGCCGGGGTGCCTTCGCGGGTGGATCTGGACCTGTTCAATGGCAGCGAGGGGGATCTGGCGGTGCTGGCAGGAGGGGGAGCATGATAAATATTCCACGCAGAGACGCTGAGTCGCTGAGGAAAAACCTAAAAGCAAACCAATCACGCGGAGATCGCGGCCCCGGTGAAGCTGGGGCAGGCGCCGCGGAGGAAAAACCTGGAGAAAATCGTTCAGGTTGGTTTGAATCAATCTTTGGTTCAAAGCGGAAATCTCTTGCAACAAATCGGGAGGAGCAGCGAACGCGTGTTCGGTTGGCGGAGGAGACGGACCAGAGCTTTCTGGTGGGGAGCGGGCGCGGGGCGGCGGCCGGAGACAGGTATGAATACGACCGTGAACGGCTGCTCAGCGATGCGCTGAAAGCCTGGCGGGTGAATCCGCAGGCGCGGCGGCTGGTGGAGCTGACCTCACAGTATGTCATCGGGGGCGGGATCGCGTTCTCGTGCGGCCACGCGGCAACGGCGGCTTTCCTCAAGAGCTTCTGGGATCATCCACTCAACCGGATGCCGATCCGCCTGTACGAGTGGTGCGATGAACTGACACGCAGTGGCAATCTCTTTCTTCTGCTGAGCACGGATGCGGCCGGCATGACCTATGTGCGGGCGCTGCCCACGCAGCAGGTAAAGGCCATCCACTCCAGGCCAAACGACCTGGACCAGGAGACGGAGTATGAGGTACAGGGCAGCGAAGATCCGCTGGAGATTCAGACCTGGCCAGCCTACGACGCACGCACTGACCGGGCCGACCAGACGGTGATGCTGCATTACGCGGTCAACCGGGCGGTGGGCTGTCAGTGGGGCGAATCGGACCTGGCGCCGCTGCTCAAGTGGATCAGCCGCTATGCGAGCTGGCTGGAAGACCGGGCACGGCTGAACCATTTTCGTACCGCCTTCCTCTACGTGGTGCACGGCCGCTATAACAGCGAAGCCGAACGCCGCGCGCGCCAATCAGCGCTCAATGCCGCGCCGCCTTCGCCGGGTTCGATCCTGGTAACGGACGAGGGGGAGAGTTGGGAGGTGCTCAATCCGCAGTTGGACGCGGACGAGGCCGGTACGGACGGGTTGGCGCTGAAGAAGATGCTGGCTGCCGGCGCCGGGGTACCGCTGCACTTTCTGGCCGAGCCGGAGGGGTCCACGCGCACCACGGCCGAAGCCGCAGGCGGCCCGACCTACCGGCGCTTTGAGCAGCGCCAGGAACAATTCCTGTGGATGCTGGGCGATCTGCTCAAGACGGTGGTGCAGCGGCGCAGCCTAATGGACGGGCGGGTATCGCGCAAAGCCGAGATCCAGGTGCACGCGCCGGATATCTCCTCGCGCGACAACCTGTCGCTGGCCACCGCGGTCAATAATGTGCTGCCCACCCTGTGCGAGCTGCGCAACCGCGGCCTGATCGACGATGCGGAGATGCTGCGTCTGGCTTACCGATTTTGCGGCGAGAGCACGGATATCGAAGAGATGCTGGCCCGCGGTGCGAAAGCCGCGAAAACAGGCATCAGCAGTGAGAAAGACACTGCCGTACAGGCCGTACGGGTGAATCCCGACAGCGGGGAGGAAAGTGAGGAGAACGCATGAACACGATCCGGACACAGTTGGCCGGGGCGGCAGTCTCTTCGGAGACAGGGGAGATCGAGATTCTGGCCATCAGCGCAGGCAACGGCAACGGCTGGGAATTCAGCGAGGGGGTGCTGCGCGAGAGTCTGCCGCTATGGCAGGGTGCCGAGTGCTTTATCGATCACTCGTGGAACGAGCGTTCGGTGCGCGACCTGGCAGGCGTATGCAGCGCTCCGAGTTGGGACGAGGGCGAGCACGGCATCCGGCTGAAGCTCAAAGCGGCCGGCCCGGAAGCTGCCCTGCTTGAGCAGGCAGCCGCAGAAATGAGTGCGGCCGGTTCCACCCCCGACCTGGGATTTTCGGCCGACCTGCTGTTCACGGCTGAGGGGAACCAGGTGACACAGATCCTGCGCGTGTTCTCGGTGGACCTGGTGGTCCACCCGGCGCGCGGCGGCAAGTTCATCAAAAATCGTAGTCAAGACCAAAAGGAGAAAAGAGATATGGAACAAGTACATACCAGTATGAGCGCGGATGCACAGCCCGCACAGGAAACCCGGCCGATTGAGAACGCCGAGGAAACGAGCAAACAGTTGTGCACGACCCTGCTTGAAAGCAGCCTGAGCGCAGCAGCCCTGCCTGAAAGTGTCGGCACTCGCCTGCGTAAGCAGTTCGGCGGGCGTGTCTTTGAGGCGTCAGAGTTGGCCGAGGCCATCCAGGACGCGCGCCAGTTGGTCAGCGATCTTTCGGCTGGGACCATCATCCAGGGGGCCGGGCGCATCAGCGAGATGTTCTCCCCAGAAGACCAGGTGAGTGCTGCCCTGCACGACCTGATGGGGGTGAAACGTCCCTCCGGACTGGAGAACCTGCACACGGCCAAACTGAGCGGTATCCGCGAATTCTACACGCGCATGACCGGTGACCTGGACTTCAGCGGCGGTTACTACGGCGAGCGGGCACAGTTTGCGGTCAGTGCCAATTTGCCAGGGGTGCTCAAGAACGTGATGAACAAGCTCATCCTGGCCCGTTGGGAAGACCTGGGGCGCTCCGGGTACCGCTGGTGGGAGCCGATCGTGCAGGTGGAACACTTCAACAGTCTGCAGGATATTACCGGCGTGTTGGTGGGCGAGGTGAACGTACTGCCCGAAGTTAGCGAAGGCGGCGCGTACAGCGAACTGGCTGTCAGCGACAGCAGCGAGACTGCCTCCTGGAAGAAGTACGGCGGCTATGTGGGCCTGACCCTGGAGATGTTCGAGCGCGACGAAACGCACAAGCTGCGCCAGTACCCGGCCAAGCTGGCCTCCGCTGCCCTGCGCAGGATCTCCGCGCTGGTGGGAGGGATCTTCACAGCCAACAGCGGTGTCGGTCCGGCGATGAGCGACAGCTATGCTGTCTTTGAAGCCGCCCACCATGCCAACCTGGGGACCAGTGCGCTGGGCAGCACCAGTTGGGAGGCCGCCGGTCAGGCGATCTACAATCAGCCGCTGGTGACGGCCAGCGGGAACACCGCGGCCAAACAGGCCATCGACGCCAAATACCTGCTGGTGCCACGCAACCTGAGATTGACCGGCATGCAGCTCCTCTACCCATCTTTTGGTCATGAGGCCAACATCTTCTCGGAGAACATGCAGCAGGGGCAGATGGGCGACGTGATCACCGTGCCAGAATTCAGCGACGCCAACGATTGGGCGGCCGTGGCCGATCCGCGCCTGGCCCCGGGCATCATCCTGGGCGAACGCTTTGGTGTGCTGCCCGAGATCATCATTGCCGACGGCGAGACTAATGGTGCTCTGTTCAGCAATGATGAGATCCGTATGAAGGTGCGGCACTGGGTGAGTGTGTTCGTGGCCGATCATCGCCCGCTTTACAAGGCGAACGTGGCGTAAAGGCATTTCCACGCAGAGTAGCTTGGCCATTCATATATTAAACCAATCTCACGCGGAGAACGCGGAGCCGCTGAGGTAAAAACTGAGTAAACCTATGTAACTTAAACGCATTCGTTCAGTACGGGCGGTTCCCAATAGAGATGGGACTCGTCCCGATAGAACTGGGATGTATCATGAACTGCCCCTGGGCTTCGGTCAGACTCATATTGAGGTACGGGCACGGCGCGCCGTGCTCGTACAGGCTGGCATGAGGGCTTAAAAAGAAATGTGCCGTTGGCTCAAAGAAACAGAGGTATGGGCATGCTAAATCGCCTTCGTGTATGGAAGGTGTAGGCGTGCCCAACATGACAAGGAAATTCAAGGAGGAAAGATGACATTCGCAGATCAGATGAAGAAGATCGTACGTTCACGCAAATTCTGGGTGCTGGTGACGGCGCTGCTGGCAACAATTGCCGCGTACTGCACACAGCAGATCGATATGTGGCAGGCCCTGCAGGCAGGAGTGGCCGCGTTGGCGGTCTATTCCACAGGCGTAGCCATCGAGGACAGCGGCAATGGCAGCAAAACTCAGCTCTGAGATGCTGCTCGCAAAGGCCCTGGCAGCACCGTATTCCCTCCCCGGCAAGGGGAGGGAAAAAGGGCCGGGGACGCCGCTCTCCTGCCGAATGCTGCCCGAAGGGGGAATGGTAGTGATCGCCGCGGACGGCCGCAAACTGTGGTTCAGCGCTGAAGAGGTCGAGACCACACGCAATATGCTCGACGACCAGACTACCCGCAAAGAGCTGGATGACGCGATGCGGGCCAGGCGAGTGCCTGTCAAACTGGTGCCACCGCCCGCGGAGCCGGTCAAGGTCAACAGCGGCAAAGCGGTGTACATTGCCTTGAGTAAGGACCAGTTCAAAGACCTATGACAACACTAACAACAATCCAAACCAGGACCGTACAGGTCCTTAGAGATGAGAACAATACGCGTTTTCCGTTGAACCTGCTGGAAGAAGCCGCGCGTATCGCCCTGGATACCTTCGATCAGCGGCTGCCGCGTGTTGTCAGCAACGAATTGACGGTCAGCACGGATGGGCGCGACCAGATCTTTTCCGTACCTGAAGAGTGCCTGTACCTGGTTAATATCCGGTTCAAACAAAGCAGAGGTCCGGAGTTGGAGCCAGGGACCGGATTCACTTATCAACTGGAGGGTGGGGAACTGCTCATCCACTTCAGCGGGCGGCGTATCCCCAGGGCTGGAGAGGTACTGCGCGTCAGTTACGCGGCGCGTTACACCCTGGAAGGGTTGGATTCGGCTGAGGCAACCACTATTCCTGAATCCTGCGAGAGTGCCCTGGTTACCGGTACTGCCGGTCACGCCTGCCTGCTGCGGGCAACCGGGCTGATCGAAGCCTACGGGCCGCGCTCAACTGATGTAACGCGGTGGATGGAAGCCGGAAGGACGTACCTGCAGCAGTTCAGCCAGGCGCTGGGAATGCTCAAGGTACTGCAGGAATTTGGTTATCCAACCGGGTTTGCATTGGATGAAGAAGACCGGCAGGGAAGGAGAGGGTTCTAATGAAATTCACCCTGGGAGCGAATTGCCACGTCCGGCTCACCCATGCTGAGGTCAATAACGGCGAGACTTATGGTTTTCTGTGCCAACAGGAGTCCGGCGTCTTCCCCGGCGGGGTGAAGATCACACACGAGGTAGACAGCGCCGGCGGTACCCGCCTGTGGATCTACTTTGATGTGCTGCTCTCGGACCACTCCATCAACCCGGACGGGTCCGCCAGGGAGGGCAGTCGTGCTGGAGAATATGCCCTGTTGATGCAATACATGGCCAAACAGAACGGGCTGGTGCTGGATACCCCCGTCGGCTCTTTCATCAACCTGGGTGCCATCGGTTGGACGGCGGATGAGCGGCATACGCCGTCCAGCTCGATCGTTAAATGCCAGATCAACAACGCGGGAGTGTACTGGCCGGCGGTGGATACTACATTGTTGGAACTCAGCCTTTGGGACGGCACGCTTACCTGGGGATCGGCATTCTGGCGTTAAGATATTCGAGAAAAAGGAAAAAGAATGACATATCCACTTAGTTCAGAGGTTACCAGCGGTCAACCGACCGCTGCCGACCATTACAACAATTTGCGTAAAGACGCCCTTTACCTTGGAAACAGCCAGGCTGATTCCCTTTCTGTGAAAGGTTTTCTCAACCGCCACCAGGAGCACATGAACCTGGCTTACCTTTCGAGTAATCGTGTGAAAGTGACCTTCGATGCCAATAAGCCGCCGACGATCTATATCAACGGCTGCCTGCTGCAGGCTACCGCGGAGGTGGACCTGGCCGCCGGGCTCATCAGCGGTGATGCGGCTACCTGGTACATTTTCGCTGTCCGAACCGCGGGATCCACTGTATTTACGTTGAGCTGCAACACTTCGGCCACTGAGAGTACTGACCAACGCCTGATCGGCGAGCTTTACTGGGATGGCAGTACCATCAAGAAAACCACCATTAAGTGTTACTTTGAGCTTGCCGCAAAGATTCCACCCGCAGATTACGACAGCGGTTGGTTTGCGGCTGCTTATAATTGCACTTACACCAAGGCCCACAGTATTGGCTCCATCCCCCGGCTGGTAGTGGTTTACTACAGTTCCAGCTCGACTGGTACTTCAGAATGGGTGGTGTTAACGGTGTTGCAAAACAATTCAGCAGTTCAAAGCCCGATTGGCTTTGATTCATCTAGTATTTTCATTCAAACCGGGGCGGTAAATACATATAACGCAGCTATCTATTCCACGCGTGTACAATCCAACAGCGGGTATTACCGCATTTTTGCCTGGGCATAGGAAGGTTAGCAGTGACTTACATCATCCTCAAAGAAGATAAGACTATAAAGACCTATCTGGACCGTATCGATGACGTCCTTCTGGAGGAAGGCGAGACTTTCAAACGAGTGGAAGATACATTCGAAGCGTATTCAGAGCGATTTGTGGTCAGCCATAACGGGGTAAGATGCCTGACCGTGAACAGCGTAATTGGTGCAGATCCGGTGCTCATCGACATCAGCGCGCCGGGATATTCCGAAGTGGCGGTAACGGTTAGCGGGGCAGCGCAGGTCATTCCACTAGTTGAAGGAAAGGGTAGTTTTTCTCTTCCTACGGACGTTCCAGGCCGGTATTGTGTTGAACCGGCTGATAAAACTCTTTTCTGCGCGGCCGGTTACGGCTCTCTGCTTGTGATCGTTGAATAGAGAAAAGAAGAGCAAAGAGATTTATTTCTAGAAAAAAACGGCTGGCAACGGGAATGCCAGCCGTTTTTCGATTACAATAACAGGGGAGATCGCGATGACAATAATTTTGAAGATCCCTGTTCGAGACGTGCTGGGAAATAAATCAGTGACACTGGACCTGCTCCCCGGGTCGAGCTGTTCACGCTGTAACTCTGTCTCAGCGCCCGAACATGAAACCCACCATGTAAAATATGAAGCAGGCATGGTGCAAAACCGACGTATTTCAAAGAACTTTCGGACCAGTGTAAAGATCACCCTTAAATTACCCCTCTGCGAACAGTGCTATGCAGCCAATTTTATTGAAAAGCCGGATTCATTCACAGCGGATCACACCGCTCTGGGCAGGTTTGCCAGAGGCCGCAAATTTGGTATCAATCTGGGGTCGGTCTTTGCCGGGGCAACCTTCATCCTTTTGATGAAACTGTTTCCCCTGCCAGAAGATGTGCCCTGGCTCCAATATCTGTGGATGATATTAGTGGTAATCGCTATGGCGATCTATGGGATCACCTTTGGTTTGACTGAATTAAAGAACCGGAAGCTGCGCAAACAGCTGAAGGAGAGTGGTTATAACACTTCGCTGCGAAGGGCCGAGGTCTTCGCAGTGAAACAACAGGAGGACCCTGAACCAGATGATGTGGCTGTGACGATTGCCTTGAATAATGATGCCTGGGCAAAGGAATGCGCTCATTCTTACAGGTGGAGTCACGATAAAATTAAAGAAGAAGAGGAAGTGGAGGCAAAATGAGAGCAGTAATTACTGATGAAGAAACCCTTGTCTACGGCAGCATGGAAGATCAGACCATTTCTATCGCAACTTTGCATAAAGGGGATGTTCTAGATCTTGGCAAGGTAATCAAGAAAGGGAAAGTGGTCTGGGTCGAGGCTACGCTGCCTGGCGATGTAAAAGGTTATATCAGCGGCGAGACCAAGATCTTCGCGATCAAAAAGGGCCAGGTATCCAATAAATCACTCGATTTGCTGGAGACACCTTCAAAGACCGCAACGGTGGTGAAAACCTTTATAAAAGGGACTATCCTGGAATTCAACGGTGTGGAAAAGAACGAGGAAGGGACCTGGTTCTCTGTGACCGATGATACCGGCGTGAAAGGGTATGTTACTGCGGACGCGAAACTTCGCCAGGTGCAGGAACCCAGTAAATCTGGTGCTATGCGCGATATCGTTTACGGCCTGGTGTTCATCCTCCTGGGTGTGATCTTCACTGTAATGAATCAAAAATCCACACCGAACAGCGGGATGGTCTATATTTCGATGGCAGTCATCTTTTTTGGCTTGCTGCAGGGCGGGCAAGGTGTGCTGCAATACATCCGTTGGAAAAAGACGGATCAGTCCGCAAAAAAATAAACGGGATCAGGAACCCTTTAAGACAGCAATACACAGCTCCAGGATGTCTGGATCAAAATGCGATCCGCTATTGTCGCGGAGATAGTCGATGGTGCGATCAACTTCCCAGGCCTTTCGATAAGGTCGGTCAGATGTGAGAGCATCAAAAACATCCACAATGGCAAATATCCTGGCACTCAATGGGATCTCATTTCCCTTTAATCCGCGCGGATAACCAGTGCCATCCCATTTTTCATGGTGGCAATAAGGGATGTCCAGCGAGGGACGCAAAAAAGCGATCGGATAAAGCATCTGGTAGGCATATACCGGATGCTTTTTCATTATCAACATTTCTTCTTCTGTGAGAGGGCCGGGTTTATTAAGAATACTGTCCGGAACGCCTACTTTACCAATATCGTGCAGCAATACGCCGCGATGAATTTCTGTTAATTCCTTGGGTGAGAATCCCATTGTTTTACAGATTCTCATGGTGATGTCCACCACACGCATAGTGTGGCCTTCAGTCTTCTCGTCGCGCAGGTCAAGGAAATTGATCCAGCCGGCCAGGGTTTCATCATAGGCTTGAAGTAATTCCTGGTTGGTTTGCTGTAATCGCTCAAAGTTTTGTGTGCTTTCCATAGCAATTGCGGCTTGTTGGGCGATGGTTTCCAGGAAATTTAAAATTTCCGGATCCATTTGAGTATCTTCTTTAAAGAAAATCCCCAGAATCCCTTTTACGGCTCCCTTCACAACCAGTGGAGCTGCGCAATAATTGGTGAACTCTTCATCCTTTAAGAATTTACTGAGCGGATAATTGTTGGTGTGAATTTCATCTTTGTTAGCCAGTACCAGTCGGCGTTCAATCGATGCGCGTTCAATTATAGGATCCCGCCCCATGTAAGATTCCATCAAGGACTCGGAGGAGCGAAAACCAATACTGTTGATCATTTTGCCCATTTTCATTTCAAGATCAAAGAACGCGATGGCGGCAGCATTTCCTTTGGTCAATGCAAGTACCTGTTCCAGCAAGACCTGGTAGGTAAACCGCAGATCGAAACTGGAGTTGATGGCTGTATCGATCGTGTGCAGCGAATTAAGACGGTGCATCCGGTTTTGCAGTTTGGTTTCGATCTCAACCCGGTCAGTAATATCACGAGCGATCCCTTCGAGTTTTTCGATCTTGCCGTTCTCTGTTCGGGTTAGCTGACCACGCAATTCCATGATGATCCGCTCACCTTCTTTTGTTAGAAATGGGAAGATGATCTCTGGAGAAGGACTTTCTTCTAACATTTCGGTTAAAGTTTCAATTGTGGGAATTTTCTCGCGTGAGGCATCCAGAATAATATTGGGATCTTCATATACTTCTTCAGCTGAGTAGCCGGTTATTTTCTGGATCGAAGGGCTCAGGTAATCAAATTTTATAGGACGCGGTTCGAAAGTTAGTCGGAAGATCAAGTCGCTGGCATTCTCAGCCAGCAAACGAAAACGAGCTTCACTGATGGCGAGAGCTTCTTTTTCGTGGAAAACTGTGATCAGGTTATGGGCATTTTCGAGTATGGCCGGCAACCGATAAAGATACCCATTGGCTTTAACCAGGTAGTCGACAACTCCCAGTTTAAGAACACTGACAGCAGTTTCTTCGTTCCCCTGACCTGTGATCAACACGATGGGGTATTCAAAATTTTTATCAGCGATTATATGCTTTACTAGCGTAAGGATATCTTCTCCTGGAAGATGAAAGTCGATCAGTAAAACATCGTATTTTGTCTCTGGAGTTGCACGGGCCAGAAGCTCTTTCATCTCAACGGCATTTTTCACGATATCCAGTTGGATGTGGGGAGCATGGGTCTTAATATGACGTTGGGTTAATTCAATATCGACGGCGTTGTGCTCGCCATAAAGCACTTTAATCGGGCGGGAGAAACGGTTTTTGACCCTTTTAAATTGGCTGATCGCGTTTTCCAGTGTTTGTGGAAGCTGTTTCAGGTAATTCTTTTGCTTGACGATGTAATCATCCGCACCGGATTTTAATGCGGCAACGGCAGTTTCTTCATCTCCCTGACCAGTAACGACGACCACTGCTACCGGGATTGCCATATTTCTGACCTCGGCCAGCAGGGTTAACCCGCTTCCGTCGGTCAAATTCATATCGGTGAGAACAACGTCGAAATGCTGTCGGTTATCGAGACCGAGTAGATCCAGGCCTTCTGAAATAGTAGAAACATGGGTCAGTAGAAACTGTTCACCATATTTTTTCATTTCTATCCGGGTAAGATCCGCATCAAATGGATTGTCTTCTATATAGAGAACCTTCATGCGACCCTTTCACTGGAATGTTCCTGGATATGATTATACAAAACTTTATATTACCTTCCAAATGTTATGTAATTTTCTTGATCTCAAGAAAGAATGATGAACCATTATTGATTTTGCCGGATGCCCAGACCCGGTAGCCAAGAATGTTGGCTGCCTTTTTGGCCAGGGCTAAGCCAATTCCTGTTCCAGAAAACTCATCAATACGGTGAAGCCGGTAAAAAACATCAAAAATGCGGTCATTATATTTTGGGTCGAATCCAATACCGTTATCCCGCAATGTAACGATGCCATTTGCAGTATCGTGGGTATAACTGATCCAGATCTTGCGATCGCCTTCTGGTGATGCAAATTTAATTGAATTATCCAGGTAGCTGCGCAGGATCTGGGTGACCAATTCGGCACTGGAATTGTAAATGATCTCATCGTCAATTTGTTGATGGACCTGGAAATTGTTTTGTGCCAGATCGTTTTTTCGTTCGTCTAAAACGATGGAAATGATCTCTTTGATCGAGAAATCGGACCGGTTTACAGGACGCCGTTCTAGATGTGAATACGCAAGCAGATCATCAATTAACTCATTCAATTGGTCTGAAGATAATGCCAATTTCTCAAGGAAAGCCCTTCCTTCTTCGTCTAGTTGAGCCGAATGCTCCTGGAGAAGCAATTGAGAATAACCAGTGATCCCACGCAGCGGCGCTTTTAAGTCGTGCGAGATCGAGTAGGTGAAAGCTTCCAACTCCTGATTGCGCAGGTGCAGTTCTTTTGTGCGGGCTTCGACACGTTTTTCGAGATCCGCGTTCAAGCGTTTGATCTCTTCCTCTTTGGCTTTGCGGTCGGTAATATCGCGTGAGAGGCCGAAAGTGCCAATGATCTGCCCGGATTTATCACGTAGAGGCATTTTTGTAACCGATGACCAGGTAGTGGGTCTTCCATTCTTCCAAATTTCAATGGCTTCCCAATTTATTATTGGATTCCCTGTGCGAATAATCTCATTTTCTTCAGTAAATCCTTCTTTGGCGATATCATCAGGAAAGAAATCGGCATCGGTTTTCCCGAGAATATCCTCTTCTTTAGCAAGGCCGAATTTCTTGAGAGTCGCATGATTAACCCGAATAAATTGATTGTTTTTATCTTTGTAATAAACTGAATCGGGAATATTATCCATCAAGGTTTGCATTAAATATTGCTCATGCAGCAGGGCTTCATCGGCTTTTTTCTTTTCAGTGATATCTTCGATCATTGTCAAATGCGAGGTCAGATCACCATTTTGATTGCGTATCGCTGAAACGGTGATATTCACCCAGATTAGATTGCCATCTTTATGGATGTAGCGTTTTTGCATGGTGAAATAAGGGATTTTCAGCTTTGCCAGTTGATTGAGCATGACCTCGTTGTCTGGCACATCGTCCGAGTATGTAAATTCACGGAAGGTGTGGCCGATCACTTCCCAGGGCTCATACCCTGTAATAGCAGAAAATACCGGGTTGACATTTGTGATCAAAGACCGATTGTCAGAAAGAACGATCCCTATGGGAGATTCTTCGAATACCTGTCGGAAACGTTCTTCACTTTCTCTAAGAACTCGTTCGGAATCTGCACGATCGATCAAGACTGTGGCCTGGTTGACCAACATTTCAATGGCGTCGATATATCTATGAATATCGGGCTTAGAAATGATCCCCAGGTTGCCGATAAGTTTTCCACGTCTAGTAATACCAAGAAGGTAAATTGAGGGATTGCCAGTATCTTTATTAATTAAATTGCAAATTTTTCGGGAATACTTGTGGGAAAGAAGATCATACCAGCCGTTTTTTAGTTGGACCAGTTTTCCCGAGTAGAAAAGGTCCAGATTATTTTCGTCTAAAATTTCTTCGGCCTTAATCCCTTCAGAAATTGCCAGCGAGTATCGATTGACTATCTGAGAGTATTCCTCATCAAAACCGTAATGATCGACCAAAATGGATTTTCCGGTTGTTTCGGGATAATATGTAACCGAAACAACAGCTCTACTGAGAAGTTCGTATACTTTTTTCCCAATAAGCCTGCAGATATCTATTGCAGAAGACGAGGGACTCACATGCTGTTGGATCTCTATGGCCAGTTCTTTGGCATTTTCGCTGACGTGCTGTTCTGTGATATCTGTAATGTAGCCTTCGAAGACCAACTCGTTATCATTTGAATTTACTTTTCTTCCCTGTTCCCATACCCACTTGATCTGACCGTCTTTTGCCCGAATTCGATAGATGTATTGGAAAGGAATATCCTTTTCTACTGATGACTGTGTTTGGTCAATGACAAGTTGCCGATCTTCTTCTAAAATAACATTTCCATATACAATCTTCTGTAATTCAAACTCTTCTGGAGTGTAACCTGTCAATTCTCGACAACCTTCACTGACGTAAAGCATTGGCCAATCATTCTGGTCTTTACACCTGTATACCATGCCAGGAAGATTCTTCATTAAGACGGCATATTGTCTCTCGCGCTCGCTGAGCATTTGTTCCGCGCGGTGTTTTTCTGTGACATCTATAGCTGATACAAAAACTTTTTTAAAGCTGGATTCATAAGTTGGGGGAGTACTGAAATTCAGGTCAAAGATCCGCGGATCTCCATCCAACGTGTAGTTATTCCCTTCCCAGGAGAAATTCTTTTTCCCTTCGGCAAAAGCGATCAGCTCGCTTGTAAATTCCGGATAATCTGGTCCTCCAAAGATCTTATCCATGTGGGCAATCAAGTCTTTTTTGCTTTTCGCGTGCAGCAATTTGACTGACGCTTTATTCATATTTAAGACCCTGAGCAATTTTCCACAGTGTGCTACTTCTGCAGGATTCTTTGTAAAGTATTCGCGAAAATCATCAACCCCTTTCTTTTTCAGGTCGTCCACGTAGCTCATGAGGTCGGAGAGATCTTCTTCCCAGAGTGAGATGGGCGATTCTTCAAATAGATCCCTGAAACGCAATTCGCTAATTTGAAGTGCCAGGTCTGCGCGCAGCTTCTTTACCACCTGCGTGCCCAGGTTAATGATCGATTCAATGATACTGAATACGGGAGAAATATCATCTTTTACCGCGATGATCACACCACCGTAATGCCGGCCTTCCCAGGAAAAGCCCATCAGGTGATAGGAGGTGATCCCTAAATCCTTTTCAATGGAATTAAAGAAGGATCGGGGAATTTCTTTGAAATTGATTGAAAACTGGTCTTTATTGAAACTGTGAAGTTTTCCGCTGCGAAACATAGATAAATGATCGGAGCGAATTTCTTTTACTTCGATTCGGGCTGCTCTTGGATTAATGTTCTGGCTTTTGATCAGATCTGCAATTGTGGAACCTGACTCAAAAAGATCGACGACGTGAATTGTCTCGTGTGCTTCATCCAATTGATAGATGCAAACATAGCCTTCGCCAAGGATCTTCTGGATATTCTCTCCAATCAGAGTATATATTTCTCCCTCGTTCTCTGCGTGGATGATCTGCCATTGAACATCGGTCATTATTTGGTTGGCTTTTTTGATCATTGTTTCTTCGGTGATGTCCAGGTCAATCCCTAGAAAACGGACCGAGTCGCCGGAATCATTTCTGATCACCTGACCAGTAGATTTAACCGTTCGTATTTTATGATCGGGGCGAACAATTCGGTATTCAGTGTTATATTCGCTTCCTTCGGCAACTGCCTGGTCCATAATCTTCTGAGCAGCTTCTCTGTCTTCCGGGTGGACCATGGATAACCAACCGTCAAAATCCTTCTCGAATTTTTTTCGAGTGAGACCATAGATATTTAACATGCAGTCGTCCCAGATCAATCTGTTTTCGTCGATTTTCCATTCCCAGATCCCCATCCGGGCAGCCTGTGTGGCCAATTGCATGCGTTCTTGTGAATCGATCAAAGTTTGTAAATATGCCTCATGTTCGCTCTGATCATGGATCACGCTGATCAGAACTTTTTTATTATTATGGAAATAGCAGCCTACTTTAACTGACGCTGGAAAGATCTCTCCGTTTTTTCTCTTTAAATGGGTTTGTTCAGTATTCCATTTTCCGCTTGTGATCTGTTCCGGGACAACTGACAACTCCTCCGTAGTGTGGCCGATATCCAGGTCCCTGACGAACATTTTCTTCAATTCTTCCAATGAAAAACCAAGCATTTGACAGGCGCATTCATTGGCGTCCAGAATACAGCCTCTTTCATCGGCAATAAAGATCGCATTATCGATATGGTCGAGAATCAGCTGCCAATCATACTCATCATCTGGAGAAAATGGGGCGAGTTCTTCATTTGTAATCATGCGCACCTCTGCGAATGCCGGGAAGGAACACTTCACTACCATCTTACAATCTTTGTAATGAGTAAACAAGATATATTGATCAATAAAAATTATGAACAATTATCAATTTAATTATAAAAAAACATAATGATTTCTCATTATGTTTTAGGTTTACAGTCAGTTTACAACCAGAGCTAACAGCAGCCGCAGGTGGCTTCTTTTTTTCCTGTGATTGCTGCATTGATCATTGCGGAAGCACAACCCACACCACTTTGGACCTGAATAGCCCCGATTGGACAATTTACCATACAGGCACCACATTCCATGCACCCGGAAGAATTGATGATCTGTGCTTTATGATCGTTTACCTCGAAGACATGATGAGGACAAACGGTCACACACATGGTACAGCCTGTGCAGGCTTCGGTATCTAGTTTTAGCGTATTTTCAAGGTATGAATTAAACATATTTATCCATTATTTTACAAAGGCGAAAACGACCAGTGATAAGTTGCCCAGGATAAAGGCAACAGCCATTGGTCGAATGTATGTGAAGATCTCTTTGCGAACGCCTGTTCGGGAGGTGAATGTGGTAGCACCGGTAAAGTTGAGAGAGATATAGGCAACACTGGCGGTTATGGCCAGAATATAGCCAATTGATTGTCCCGCCTGCCGGTACCAGGACCATTCCGGGTGTTGGAGTGCAACTGAGAGGACGAACGGAATCGCAGCCAGCAAGCCAAGAAATGCGCCTTTGATGCTGAAGTCCTTCCCGGGCAGCCAGGGAAGCAGGACCGGAAAGAGCGCTGTTCCGCAAATATACGCAACTATAACGGCCAGAGCGTAGGGCAGGTCCCCGATGATAAATCCCAGGCCAATTGCGATCAAGGCGGGCAGCCAGGAGGCAGTCACTTCAACCGGGACCAGGACCAGGCGATCTTTGAGAGTAAATTTTACTTCTCTCATCTCAGAGGTGGCCTGATGCGTTTTGAGATACTCAGGCAGATCGGCAGCACGAACTGGCCCATATTCGACGATAAACCCGGTCTCGCGTTTGACCTCATGAGCGGCGACTCCCGGCGCTCCCAACTGTGGCAGGATGATCCGGCGGTGGCTGACGATATTGTTTAAATTAACAGCTTTTATGCGGCGGACCAATTCACGGGTGCTAAACGTGTGTTTACCGGCAGCACACCAGACGTTCACTCCGTGAGTATCCAGCACCAGGATGAACGCGTCCAGTCCCTTAATGGATGTGCGTAGTGCATCAAAACTGAGCGAGTAATTGGCTGTGACAAATACCGGTGATTCGGCAGTCGGTGAGCCAATTTTATAGAGACCAGGCGTGACCCGATGTTCACCCCGGCGGATACCCATGCGAGCAGTGAAATGGTCCCACCAATTGGATGTGGTCATTACTGTGCTTGTTGAAAGAACAGCCGGAGTAGATGCTACCTGAATAATTCGTGTCATTCCAAATTTCCTTTTTTGCAGCAGGAGCCTTCATCTTCTGTTGAAAATTTTGCGATGATCTGGTCGCAGCAGATGGAGACAAGATCGCGGTTCAACTGGTAAAACGTCTGCTTTCCTTCTTCTTTGTAGAGGACCAGGCCTGCATCTCGCAGAATTGCAAGATGGTGGGATACAGTCGGCTGGGTAACATCAAGTTGTTCCACGATCTCATTCACACTGATCCAACGGCAGCAAGCAAGTTTCATGATCTTCTGGCGGGTTTCATCAGCGATCGCTTTGGCAAAGAGAACCGGGTCAAGAATTGTTGTCATATAGATATCCTTCTATATGTATTATATAGACAAGCATCTATTTGTCAAGTTGTCTCAAAGAATTCTCCTACTTGAAATTCAGGAATTTATCCTGTATTGTAATAAAGATAAAGTATCATAAGAAAAGGCTAACCAATCGCAAGGTTGGGGCGCAAAGTTATGGATCTGAATCTCTCAGACCGCCAGACTGCCGATGGTTTTCACTTCGGCAGTTTTTATTTTCTCATCGCAGGTTCATTATTCATTTGGCGAGAACTCAATCAATTAAGTGCTCTACACCAATAAGGAGGAATAATGAAAAAAGCAATAATTGCAATTGTTCTTAGTTTGATGTTGGTTTTCAGCCTGGTAGGCACTGCCAGCGCAATTACCAGCGGATCTCTGGACGGGAATGGCCATCCGTATGTTGGATTGATGGTGGCCCTGGACGCGGATGGAGCTCCATTATGGCGCTGCACCGGAACGCTGCTTTCATCGACTGTGTTTCTGACTGCTGGTCATTGCACCGAATCCCCGGCAGCCAGGGCGGTAGTCTGGTTTGAATCGGATATCCAATCTCAGCAGGCAGCGTTGGGTTATCCTTACGGCGGTGCTACCAGCCATGCTGGAACTGTTTATGGACATCCGCAGTTCGATACCAACGCGTTCTATCTGCATGATCTGGGTGTGGTTGTCTTTGACGCTCCGGTGACTGAGATCACGACCTATGGTAAATTGCCCCAGTTGAACCAATTGGACCAGTACAAGAAAGTTAAGAAAACGGTGTATTTCACCTCGGTAGGTTATGGCCTGCAAAAAGCTTTCCCGGATGCTACGTCCTGGAAAGATTCGGCACTGAAGATCCGCATGGTTGCCAATCCGCGCTTGATCCAGATCGGTGTTCCAGGGCAGGGAGATGATTTCGCGATCCTGCTCTCAAACAATTCCAACACAGGCGGCACCTGCTTTGGCGATTCCGGCGGCCCGAATTTCCTGTTGAATACCAATGTGGTAGCAGGGGTCACTTCTTACGGCAAGAACAGCACCTGCGGAGGAACCGGCGGTGTGTACCGTGTGGATAAAGCAGACGACCTGGCCTGGTTGGCGACATTTGGTGTGCATCCATAAAAAACCTTGGATTAACAATGAACAGCCGTCCGAAAGGGCGGCTGAATTTGATTTCAAGTTTTTTGTTCAGGAAACAGGAGAGTATATGAAAAAAACTTTGTTGGCTATTAGTCTATGTCTGGTCATGATCGTCAGTCTGGTAGGGACGGTGAGCGCGATCACCAACAATTATGTCAATGATTTTGATCATCCTTACGTGGGGATGATCGCATTCTATGATGCAAATGGAGAATTCATCTGGCGCTGCAGCGGTTCGCTGATTAGCCCGACCAAGATGGTGACTGCGGGGCACTGTGCTGATACCGCGGAAGGAGCAGTTTCGGCCAGAGTGTGGTTCCAGCAAGACGCGGGAGCCAATTATGACGCAAATCTGGGATACGACCCGGTTACTGGATATGCCGATTCCTGTGCTGGTGATACATTAGGAAAGACCTGTGCAACTGCTTCTCATATTTACAATTACGGTTTCGCCAATTTTGCCGGTTTCCCAAATACACATGATGTCGGTCTGGTGATTCTGGACCAGCCGATCGCAGTAGCGGAATACGCGCAGCTCCCTGAGGTGGGGATCCTGGATAACCTGGATACTAAACGCGGTACACAGGACACCATCTTCACCATCAGTGGTTATGGTCTATCCTATGAACCAAATGCAAAGAGCGCATTGGGTAATCTCTCTTTCCGCATTCGTCTGGAAGCCAATTCCACCCTGGTGAACCTGGGGAAAGGGTATAACGACGTTTACAACCTGCAGACTCAGGGCAACGGCGACAGCCGCGGTGGGACCTGCTCTGGCGATTCCGGTGGTCCAGTTCTCCTTGGCAATTTCGATTCCAACACGATCGTAGCGGTTACCTCCTTCGGCAAGAATTCGATGTGCCGCGGTACAGATTTCAGCTATCGTTTGGACCGTCAGGAAGTGCTGGATTGGATCAATAACACAGGCAATTAAAACAAACAGGACTAGAAATGAAAATAATCAGACCGGCAAAATGCCGGTCTGATTTATGCTGTTTTGGGGAGAGGTAATAAATTAAAAGTGAGCGAGATTCCCCCCTGTGGGGACTTGACCAACGGTAATGATGAATTGGATAGAACAGACTGGAGAATTGTGGTGGGGGATTGCTTCACCCGGAATAGCACCGGGTTCGCAATGACATAGAATAAACTGGCTTAAATAAAAAGTGAGCGCGAAGGGGCTCGAACACCTGTCCCCCCTGTGGGGACTTAACCAACGGTAATGATGAATTGGATAGAACAGACTGGAGAATTGTGGTGGGGGATTGCTTCACCCGGAATAGCACCGGGTTCGCAATGACATAGAATAAACCGGCTTAAATTAAAAGTGAGCGCGAAGGGGCTCGAACCCTTAACCAACGGCTTAAAAGGCCGCTGCTCTACCATTGAGCTACGCGCCCATCAAAGGACGGTCAATATTCTAACACTGTGCGCGAAATCCGTCAAATGATTTGGAGTAAAAAAACAAGCCGGTTTCTAAAACCGGCTTGTAGTATAGATAATTCTGGAAAACTCTATTGTTTCATGAAGTCTTCAAAGCCCTGGAGCAGCATATCCACATCGGAAAGACTGGTTTCGCCCATGGTAGCCACACGGAAGGTGAGGTCTTTGAGTTTGCCATAACCATTGGCGATGCGCATGCCGCGGGTCTGCAGGAATTTGTTGAGGGCGCTGATATCCCACTTGAGTTCATTCTTGACGGTGACCACGGTGCGGGAACGATAGGCTTCTTTGGCTAGAGGTTCCATTCCGTGGGCAATGCTCCAATCCTGAACTTTTTTGGACATGGCAGCATGGCGGGCGAAACGATTCTCAAGGCCTTCTTCCAGGATGCGGTCAAGCTGAACATCCAATGCGAATTCCAGGGACATGGCCGGGGTCATCGGAGTGGAATCTTTGAGACGATGTTTATCCATGAGGAGGAGATCAAAGTACCAACCGCGGTTGGTGACCGATTCTGCTTTTTTCATGGCACGGTCAGAAGCAGCAGCTAATGCCATTCCAGGTGGAAGGGCGAAGCATTTTTGAGAACTGGTCAGGAGAAAATCAATTCCCCATTCATCCATCGGGATCTTGACACCAGCCAGCGAGGAAACTGCATCCACAAGGATAAGGGTATCCGGGCTGGTCTCATGCACCACAGCGCACAGCTCTTTGACAGGGTTCATAACGCCAGTCGAGGTCTCGTTGTGAACGATGGTGACGGCCTCATAATGTTTGCTCTTTAGAGCATCACGCAGCATGTCCGGGGTGATGGCTTCACCAAAATCCACTTCCAATTTGTCGGCTTTTTTGCCGTTGGAGGTGGCAACGTCGTTCCAGCGCTGGGCGAAAGCCCCGTTGACGCAGGAGAGGACAGTTTCCTGAACAAAATTACGGATACCGGCTTCCTGCATACCAGAGCCAGAGCAGGCCCCCTGGAAGAGACGGTTTTCAGTGAAGAACACTTTCTTGGCGCGTTCTTCGTTATGGCGGTGCAGCTCTTCAAACTCTTTGCTTCGATGCGGCAGCATGGGTTTTGCCTGCGCGGCCAGAACCTCTGGGGCCACATCGACTGGACCAGGTACAAACATATGGGACATAGGTATTCTCCTTTACTTGCTGCAAGTAAATATCCCGGTGAGTAAATTACCGGGGAGAACTAATGCAGGATGAATGACAGGACAACCAGCACGACTATAAAGATGCCTGCCAGAATGGCGATGCGTTTGAGATCGTCTTTGACCTGGGAGTAGTCGGGTTTAAATTCAGTGGAGAAGGGTTTGTTTACAGTGCGAACTGCGGTTTTTCCTTCGCCGTTGGTGCCGGTTGAAACTGAGCGTTTGGTTTTGTTTGCCATTTTTTTGATCTCTCCTTAGAGAAGGATATACAAATTAGTTTTCTTGCAACTCAGCGGTTATTACAATTCGCTGCTTATCGACTCGGTATGGGTAACACGAGATCAGGGTCAGGGTAGGTGACTGTGTGGGGTCCATCACATCTACACGGGTGGGGTCAACGACCTCGCTTTTGGATACAACATAAGTATACGCCCGGGCTGCTGTGTAAACTACGATCTCATCCCCGGTTTTTAGTTTATCAAGATCACGGAAGATCTCGCCAAAGACATCGTTGTGACCGGCGGCCACCATGTTGCCGATCTCCCCCGGATTGGCACTGCCAATATGCTGGCCAATACCTTTTTTGAGCTGCTCCCAACCATCGCCCTGGACAACCGGTGAATCGACACCGATCGCCGGGATCTGCATACGAATGGCTTGCTGCGGGCTCGAGGTCGGGGCGGGAATGTTTGCCAGACTCTGCATCAGCGGGCGTAGATGCTCCGGGATCTCTGCTTCATTGAAGGTCACTTCAGAACCGTCCACCGGGGCGGTATGTCCGCCGGGAAGGATAACAGCCGTGATCAACGCAGTAGGAGTCAATGTAGGCAGGGTGTTATCTTCAGAATATTGCCGGTTGAGTGAGTTGAGGGTCATTGCGAAATAGACAACGACTCCAACAAGAGCAACCATGGCGGTTATTTCGACAGCCAGAAGAAACTTGTCCCGCTGTTCGCGCTTGCGGTCATTGCGAGATTTCCGGACAGGAGATAATGATTGTAAGGTTCTGGCCTGGCTTTCCATCTCCAATGGAGTGGGCAGAGGATTGCCGTACTCGTCTTCAACAGGGATAACCCTGCCGTTGCGGCGATAGGCTTCAATGCGGGCCTCCCGGCTTTTGTGGTTTTTTTCAACCAACAATTGGCGCAATTCGTCTTTTGAAAGGTCTTCGACTGATCGCTGCCGCGGCACGTTTTTCCTCTTTCTGCCAAGTATCGGATTGATTATACCCGATTTCATTCGAGATTAATAAAAAACGGAATCCTTTATGATGCAGGCTGGAGGATGTGACGCGGAATTGTTTCATGCTAAAATCAATTTATCATAGTTAAAGGAAAAAATATGCAAAAAAATTTCTTGATCGATATGGACGGCGTCCTGGTAAAAGGAAAGACGATCATTCCAGGCGCTGATAAATTCATTGAACGACTGCAGGAAACCAACACGAAGTTCCTGATCCTGACCAACAATCCCCTCTATACACCGCGTGACCTGGAACATCGCTTGACCCTGACCGGTCTGAATGTGCCGGCGGCGAATATCTTCACCTCGGCCATGGCGACAGCACGCTTTCTGCAAGGTCAGCGGCCCAACGGCACCGCTTATGTGATCGGTGAGGTTGGACTCACGCAGGCGCTGCATGAGGTGGGTTATGTGCAGACCGATGTTCACCCGGACTATGTAGTTCTGGGAGAAGTGAATACCTATAATTTTGAACAGGTGACCAAGGCGGTACGCCTTATTAATGATGGGGCATTGTTTATTGCCACCAATCCTGATAATACCGGGCCAACCGAATTCGGCATCGTGCCTTCCACCGGGGCGATGGCCGCTTTGATCGAAAAGGCGACAGGGAAGGAACCTTTCTTCCTGGGCAAGCCCAATCCGTTGATGATGCGCAGCGCCATGCGTTACCTGGGGGTCCATTCTGAAAATACAGTGATGGTTGGCGACCGTATGGATACCGATGTGAAAGCCGGCATCATGAGCGGACTTGAGACTATCCTGGTATTGAGCGGCGTCTCGACGGTCAAAGATGTGGAGAACTATCCTTATCGTCCCGGAAAGATCGTCAATTCTGTAGCAGATATTGAAGTTAGTATCGACTAATATTATTACTTAGCTAATTTAAAAACCTGGGGTATAATCGGTGTGAAAGGACATGGAAATGCTTACACATGAAAACCCCGGTGTACAACGCCGCTTCATCTGGTCAATGGTCTTTACTGGATTGATCCTGGTTGCCGAAGTGATCGGCGGCCTGCTCTCAGGTTCACTGGCGCTGCTTTCAGACGCGGCGCATGTATTTATGGACCTGTTCGCGCTGGGGTTGAGCCTGTTGGCGCTGCGTTTGTCTTCTCTGCCGGTTGACGATCAGCACAGCTTCGGCTGGCACCGCCTGGAAGTGTTGGCGGCATTGATCAACGGGTTGACGCTGTTGGTAATTTCTATTGGCATTTTCATTGAAGCGGTCCAGCGCTGGCAGAAGCCGGTGGAGATCAAGAGTACGGAAATGCTGATCATCGCGGTCATTGGCCTGGTGGTCAATGTGGTAGTGGCGCTCACTCTTGGTGGCCATGATCACGATCATGGACATGACCATGAACACGCTCATGAGCATAAAGAAAAAGCTTCCTCAGGACGCAAAGATCTGAATTTGAACAGCGCATTTCTGCATGTGGTCGGGGATGCCATCTCTTCTGTTGGCGTCATCGTTGCCGCTGTCTTGATCTCGTTGACCGGTTTGAAGTGGATCGATCCGTTGATCAGCTTGTTGATCGCCTGCATCATCTTGGTCAGTTCATATCGAGTGCTCAAAGGCGCACTGCACATCCTGGTAGAAGGTGTACCAGAAGGATTATCCATTCAGAAGATCCACGACAGCCTGTCCACTGTGCCGGATGTGGCGAATGTGCACGATCTGCACGTCTGGAGTATTTGCTCAGGGACGGTTTCTTTGAGTGCTCATATTGTTTTGAACTCAACACCGGAAGTTAAGCCGGAAGAGACAATGCAGCAGGTAAAACAGATGTTAAGCCAGAAATATCAGATCGAGCATACGACGATCCAATTTGAGTCTTGTCCATGTTTGAACGGTCATGGGGGATGTAACTAGCAATTATCGCTGGATCAATTTAGACCCGCAGGTTCGGCAATAAAGATCACCGGGCCGGGCGCGTTTTCCACAAACGTGGCAGTAAACCTCGCGAACTTCAGAGGCATTTACTGTCCGTTTTTTTTGCGCATTTTCTTTTGGCTCATCGGCTTCCGGGTCTTTAAGGTCCCGTTTTTGCAGTGCCAGCAAAGCCACCAGTACCATCAGCGCAAAACTCACCAGGATCAGTACGGCAGCGTTGGTCAGCGTGGTGTTTTCCCTGATCGCTTCGACCAGGTTCCTCAATTTGACAGTGATGCCGGTATCCTGTTGAATCGAATCAACAGCTTTCACCGGTTGGGTGCTCGCGCTTAAGCTGTCATCCGATTTGATGTAACTGATGCCGGTGTTGACATAGGCACCCCGCTTGAGGCTGCCAAGGTCCAGGGTATAGTACTTCAGGTGGTCATCGGGGTTGATCTTGCCGGTCCCGTAATCGGGGGAAATGTCGATATTGGAAACAAAACGCGGCTGTTGGACAACAAGCTTCAGATCATTTATGGCGTAATCGCTGATCCAGCGAAATGAGTAAGTACGCAGGTCTTGCGCGCTTTCAATATAGGGATCGTAAAACTCAATTTGAATATCGGGGGAGGAGGTGATGAACCGGATCCTGTTCCAGCTTCCATCAGGGGTGACGGAGTATTCCAGGTCATACAGCAGGCCGTCGACATCCTTCATGGCCACACTGGAAGGGTTGCCTGCTGAGGCGGGGATCGTAAAATTGACTGTAGAAGGGAAATTGGTCAGGGAATCAAAGGAAATACGATAGATCACAAGAACGGAAGGCTGGTCGTACTCCGGCCAGATATCGATCTCCATGCTGCTGATCTGCAGACCGCTATCTGTGGTCTGGGCGGGAGCGGCAGCACACAGGAATAAATTGACCAATAATAATAAGGGGAGAATCTTTTTAATCATGACATTTTCCCTCGCTTCATATTACCATAAGTCTTGAATAGCGAAAAAATATTGTGATAAAATGAATTCGATGATCAGACGGAGCACTCAGCCTGATCAAGTGAAGCCGCTTTATAAACGACCTCAAAGGTGCGACCCTCAGCAGAGGGAAGCTCTTTGGGGTTTTTTGTTATCAAAGGTGCAAATCAAGGAGTCAAAGAAATGCGTTGGGTTCGTGATTATACACCGCAGCAACAGGATGGCGTTCTTTACCGCAGAGCGATCCTGGTAACACTGGGAGGGAACATCCTTCTCGCGGTCGGCAAAGGGCTAGTTGCCTGGATGACCCATAGCGCGGCCATCTATGCGGATGCTGCCAATTCCGTTTCAGATGTCGTCTATTCCCTTTTAATGGCCCTGGGATTGTACCTGGCGATCCAGCCGCCGGACCTCGGCCATCCGCAGGGGCATTCGCGGTTTGAGCCCCTGGTCGGGCTGATCGTTACCATTTCGATGTGTTTCGCGGGGTTTGAAGCTGCCCGGAATTCTTATGTGCGCTTCCAATCTGGCGGTTCAGCAATCGCGCTCGATCTGCCGATGTTCGTACTGTTGGCCAGCGCGGCGATCAAAGCCGGAATGTTCTGGATCATCTCGCGCATTGCCAAACAACTGCGCAGTCCCAGCTTGAAGGCGACTGCAACGGATAATTTGAGCGATGTGCTCACCTCAGTAGCGGCCTTTCTCGGGGTCCTGTTATCCGGGCTGGTGAGTCCGTTGGCCGATCCAATTGCCGGTTTCCTGGTGGCTGCCTGGATCTTCAAGCAGGCTTTCATGGTTGGAAAGGAAAACCTGGGCTACCTGATGGGCAGCGGTGCCAGCATGGATGAAGTTAAGAAATATGTTCAGGCTGTGGAAGAGATCCCTGGGATCCTGGGCGTGCACCACATTATGACGGAATACGCCGGTCCCAAGCTGGTGATCGACCTGCATGTGAATGTGAACGGCGAAACGAAATTGAACGAGGTCCATGCCATCACGGACGCGGTGGCAGACCGCTTGAAACAGTTCCCGGAGGTTGACCGCGTGTATGTGCACGTGGAACCGGATGGATGGATTGATTGAAAGAACGAGGGCAATTCACACGAATTGCCCTCGATTATTTTTACCAACTTTTGATCTCTTCCGGGTGAGCAAAGATCTCATCCAGGCGGCGGATGAAGGGGATCACGGCTTTAAAATCCAGCGCTCGGTGATCAAATACCACATTGATCGGGAGCATTTTGCGGGGTCCAATGACTGACTGACCTTGTCCGTCCTGGAAGATTCCCGGCTTCTCCTGTACGGCACCAATCCCGAGCGCGGCTACCTGCGGAGGAATGATCTCGATGACGTTGAATGATCCGCGCAGATCCTTATAAAGAGAGCCAATATTTGAGAGGGTGATCGTGGCTTCCAGAAGATCTCTGGGGGTCAGTCTGTTATTAACAGGGATCCGGTAATATTCCCGCTTTTCTTCCGAGCGCAGCCGTTCGATCTTCCCCAGGTGTGAAAACAGCCGTTTTAGAATTGCCGGGTTGAACTTCCTGATCTCCTCCAGGGTATCATGTTTGACCGCCTGATAGACCAACTCATCGATATTGGTTGCCGAGATGCGTTGGTCCAGGTCGGCTACAGCTTGTGACATCGCTTTCAGGTCCATGGTCTGGGTGTTGAACAGGATCGGTGTGATCATCCGGTCGTCCGGCAGGGTCCAGGCGATGCCGATATTGATGGTATTGGAGATCTTGATCTGTCCTTTACCGCGCAGATAGTCGTACGAAAGGTGGGCGTTCATTTCAGGGGCTGCTTTCAAGCCTTCAACGATCGCTTTCATAATGATGGTGTTGAAGCTGAGGCGAAATCCCTGCTGTGAGAAATTGGCTGCAAGTTCTTTATAGAGTCCGAAAAAATCGGTGATATCCGGTTCGTAAAGATAAGCCACATGAGGAATGTTCTGCCAGGACTTGACCGTCATGTGAGCGATCATATTCCTTTGCAGATCAAAGGGTTTTATTATGCTAAAAGAGGTTTGAACGTACTCCATCGGTCCTCAATTCTATTCGTCAATTGATCATACTATTTACGGCTAACAGTTTATATCTTTCCCCCATTCCCGGCTATGTTCTAAAAGGCATATTGCCAGATCGATAAAAGCGAATTGACTCCTATTTGTGCATATGCCGGAAGTTGCTTCTGTTTGAAGGATGGTTAGAATAATTAACTTTGAAACGGTGGGTTATGCTAGAATGAAATTGTTCATAGGGAGAAAAAGTGATCGATCTTACGGTTTTTCGACAATTTCCGCGGCTAATGGCCAAAAGGGTAATTCTGCGTCAGGGGCTGAAGACTGATGTTGAGGCGATCTTTGATATCAAATGCCGCTCTTCGCTGACTGCCAATTATGCCCAGGAACCGCATCGGCAGCCTGAGGATTCAGACCGCTGGCTGGAACGTGCCCGCGATTCATTTGCGAATCAGAAGGATATGCTCTGGGTGGTTGAATTGGCTGAGAAGCAGTGCGTCATCGGCTCGGTCACTTTATGGAATTTGCACGAGATGGATGAATGTGCCGAGCTGGGCTATGAGATTCATCCTGATTTTGAAGGACGCGGATATATGAGTGAAGCCGTCCAGGCAGTATTGGATTTTGGCTTTAATTCCCTGGGGCTGCAGCGGGTGGAAGCCCTTCCCCTGGCCCGGAATCGTCCTTCCCGGAAGCTGCTGGAGCGTAACGGCTTTATTTTAGAGGGTGTGCTGCGCAGAAAAATTTGCTTTCATGATGAATTTTTAGACCAGTGCATATATTCCGTTTTGCGGGATGAATGGCGTTCAGCTCAAGTTGATGGGACATCGACTAAATGAATACGATTCCCAAACATTTTATCGACGAACCGATCGAAGTGGAGTTTAAGGAACCGCCAGTCTATGAGAAACGGCCGCCCTGCCCGGATGCGTTGATCTGGAATGGCGAGACCTTTAAAATTACCGAGGTGTTAAGTGAGGAGCAGGATTTCAACCGGCGCGGCCGCTACAGCCGCAATATGAGCCCCGCACATTCTCAATCGGCAACCAAAGTGGGCTCCTGGGGCGTGGGCAGGTATAACTTTTGTGTGGTTGTCGAAGGTGGACGTATCTTTGATATCTACTTTGATCGCGCACCGAAAGACGCTGGTGACCGCAAAGGGCACTGGTTTCTCAAAGGGGAACGCGAGATTGTAGAAGAAAATAAATAATATTTCAAATAATATAAATAATATTAAACATCAAATTAAATATTTTCAAAAATATATTGACTTAAATTAATATTATGCTAGAATATCTTTACAGGCACAAAGAAATGCCTGTGATCTATGATTTTTTGCAGATGGTGACCTTCGTGGTCTGGATGGAGAGAAAAAATGAATAAAATGATCAATAAATGCCCTGTTTGCGGGGCTGACCTGGCAGTGACCAAACTTTATTGTGTAAATTGCAACACCTCGATCGAAGGGCATTTTATCGCCGAACATACTCCCTTTGGCCATCTGACCCCGGAGCAAATGCAGTTCCTGCTCACCTTTGTACGCTGTGAAGGCAAGTTGAACCGCATGGAAGAAGAAATGAAACTCTCCTATCCAACTCTGCGCAACCGCCTGAATGAGATCGTACGCGCACTTGGGTATGAACCAGGCAAAGAGGAAGTTCCGCAGCCGCTTTCTGCAGATGACCGGCGCCAGATCCTCGAAGACCTGGACCAGGGCAAGATCACCTGGGAACAGGCACAAGCCAAGCTGCGCGGCGAGGTGATCTCAGAAGCAGACGAAACCCCGGTTGAGGGAGGTGCCCTATAGTAACCAGTGAAGAACGCCTTAAAGTATTGAAGATGGTGCAGGAAGGCAAGATCACTCCCGAGATGGCGGCAGAATTGCTTAAAGCTCTGGATGCCAGCTCAAAACCAGGAGCGGCTGTAAATAATGCTAATGGGCCGGAGACGATCCCCGGGATGAGCGGAAAATTCTTTCGGGTACGCGTTTCAGATATCTACAGCGGAAAGGTCCGTGCCAACATCCGCCTGCCGCTGGGGATGGTCAATGCCGGGCTGCGTATGGGCATGAAGTTCAGCCCCGAGGTGGAAGGCCTGAACGCTGAAAGATTGGCCGAAGCACTTCAAGATGGAAAGACAGGCAAGATCGTGGACGTCTTTGACGATAAAGACGGCGAGCATGTAGAAGTTTTCATCGAGTAACCTGCCCGATATTATAAAAAATCAATGCAGTGAATGAGACGAACTCACCTTTCGTTTCTATTCATGCTGCAATTTACAGGAAGAAGATCATGGAAAACACAGAAATAATTAAAACAAAAAAGAATCAATGGATGAAAAAATTTATCCCCATCTGGTCCGCTCAATTATTCTCGCTGCTGGGGAGCAGCCTGGTGCAATTTGCCCTGGTATGGTATTTGACTGAAAAGACCGGTTCAGCCACAATTCTGACGTTGGCCACGATGATGGCGATCATCCCGGAGATCCTTTTTGCTCCAATTGCGGGCGCACTCGTAGATCGTTGGAACCGGCGTATCGTAATGATCGTTTCAGATGGCTCTACAGCGTTCTTTACCCTGATCCTGGCGGTGCTTTTTGCCCTGGGAAAGGTGCAAACCTGGCACATTTTTGTAGTGATCTTCCTAAGAGCTTGCGGTGGGATCTTCCAATGGCCGGCGATGTCGGCTTCTACAGCCTTGATGGTACCGGAGGAGCATCTGTCTCGTGTGGCTGGAATTAATCAGGCGATCCGCGGCAGCCTGAACATTGTTGCCCCTCCATTGGGCGCCCTGTTGATGAGCCTGCTGCCCTTCTACCAGGTGATCTCTGTAGATATTGTTACTGCCCTGATCGCAATCACTCCGCTTTTCTTTATCAAAATTCCACAGCCGGTAAGGGTCAGCGCTGATACCCGGATAAGTTTGAAAAATGTTTTCGGGGATGTGCTGGAAGGTTTCAGGTATATGAAAGCCTGGCCTGGACTGATGATCCTGACGGCTGGTGCTGCTTTTTGTAACTTCGTTCTGGCCCCATGTGATACGCTGCTGCCGTTAATGGTAACCAGGTATTTTGGCAAGGGAGTCTGGGAATTAAGCCTGATGCAGTCTGCTTTAGGGATCGGCATCATCATTGGAGGTCTTGTTTTAGGAGTCTGGGGTGGATTCAAAAACCGCGTGGTTACCAGTATGCTCGGAGTGATGGGGATTGGTCTGGGGGTTTTCCTCGTCGGCATTGCTCCCAGTAGTTTATTCTGGATGGCGGTTGTCGGATTCGCGGTTTGCGGGTTTATGAACCCAATCGCCAATGGCCCGCAAATGGCAATTCTGCAAAGCCGGGTCCCGCCCGAAATGCAGGGCAGGGTGATGAGTTTTGTGACCAGTTTTTGTATGGCAATGATGCCGCTTGGTCTGTTGATCGCGACCCCAATTGTGGAAAAAACCAGTATCTCTGCCTGGTTTTGGGTAAGCGGGATCCTGACCATCCTTATGGGAATCGTGGGTCTAATGCTGCCGCAGGTAGTTGGCTTGGAAGCGGCCAGGTCGACCACACAGGATGCTGTGGTTTCCGTCGAATAACCTGATGGACCAGGAACCGCCGAAGAATTTCTCCGGCGGTTTTTGAAACAGTCATTTTCCCGGAATGGGGTTTCGGGGAAGACAAATCACATTATTGTTTAGAAATGGTTTCTTTATGAAAACATTAAAGATCAAGATCGATTCGCGAAAAATTCCTCTGGCCGCGTTGTTTACTGCCAATGCCATTTCCATGACCGGGAACATGATCGCGGTGGTAGTTATCCCCTGGTTTGTCTTAAAAACCACTGGCAGTGCGGAACAAATGGGTATTACCGGCTTTTTCAGCGTGCTGCCAGTGGTTCTGGCCGGCTTCTTTGGGGGAACCCTGGTGGACCGCCTGGGCTATAAACATTCAAGTGTTTTGGCTGACCTGACCAGCGGAGTGATGGTAGTACTCATCCCCATTCTTTACGCAACGGTAGGGCTGCCTTTCTGGGTGCTGATGGTGCTGGTGTTCCTGGGAGCCTTACTGGACGCGCCGGGAGATACCGCCAGGACGGCACTCATCCCGGACCTGGCGGAACAGGCAGAGATCCCACTGGAGCGAGCTACGGCCATCAACCAGATGGTAGAACGTGGTTCCCGCCTGGTGGGGGCGCCGTTGGGAGGGCTCCTCATCGGTTTTCTGGGCCAGGCTAATGCGCTGTGGGTGGACGGGATCTCCTTTTTGATCTCTGCGCTGCTGGTAGCTTTCCTGGTGAAAGGAAAAGTAAAAACAAAGGTTGCTGAAACTTCCCGTGGAAATTACTGGAAGGAAATGAGCGAAGGTTTTCGTTTCCTGGCTGGGGATAGATTGCTGCTGACGATCGCTCTGGTCATTATGGTCACCAATTTTCTAGATGCCGGTTTCAGCGGGGTGGTGCTGCCGGTCTATATGAACCAGGTCTATGGCAATGCCCTTTCGTTGGGCCTGATCATCGCCATGGGTGGGGGCGGTGCGGTACTCGGAGCTTTGCTTTACGGCTGGCTGGGAGTGAAATTGCCCCGCTTTATTACCTTCGTTTCAATGTTCATCCTGGTCAGTTTGCGCTTTTTTGTGCTGCTGTTCAACCCGCCGCTGTGGGTGCTGCTGGTCAGCACCTTCCTGCTTGCGATTGGGGCGGGGCCGTTGAACCCGATCATCAACGCGGTGGAATATGAACGCATCCCTGCCGACATGCGCGGCCGGGTATTTGGCATAGTCACAGCCGGGGCCTGGATCGCCATGCCGCTCAGTGAACTGGCAGCCGGGTTCCTGGTAAACTGGTTGGGGACAATGCCTGTGATCCTCGGCTGCGGAGTAACCTATGTGGCTGCCACGCTGAGCATGCTGGCAATACCCTCCATGCGCGCAATGGACCGGTTGGAAGTTGCCGCAGGGGATTGGGGAGGCATGAAATGACAGTTTTTGACCTTCTGGTCGTCTTTATTCAAGGTATCTGGGCGGTCAGCGAGTTTGTCATTTACCGGAAAATGCGGTCTAACGCTGGTAATGCCGACCAGAAAAGTTATAAAGTCCTGTATTGGATCGCCATTGTCAGCCTGGTCATTGGCATTTCTGTGGGCAATCTCGCAAAGTTCGGCCTTCTTCAGGGGGGCTACAGCCCGAAGAGGATCTATCCCATCCTCGGGATTTGCTTGATGGTCCTGGGTATGGTCATCCGGTGGACAGCCATCCACCAGTTGAGGCACTTTTTTACGATCAATGTGGCGATCCAGCAGGACCACCGTCTGATAACGGATGGATGGTATCGTATTCTGCGCCACCCTGCATACCTGGGAGGAATTCTCACATTTATTGGCTGCGGGATCAGTTATGGGAACCTTATCAGCGGGTTGGTGATCCCGGTGCCCTATATCTTGTTGATCTTGAACAGAATCGAGGTGGAAGAGGTGGTACTTGAAGGCGAGTTTGGAGACGAATATCGGGATATGGAAAAAAGAACAAAAAAATTGATCCCGTTCCTTTACTAGGTTCTGAATGCCTCATTCCAATATTTGCGGTGCGGGCGGTTCCCGGTGAGGCTGGGTCAAATCATGAACCGCCCCTACCAGAACCATATTGACCACGAACGATACGAACTACACGAAAAAAAACAATGATGTAAAGATGGCAATGAATTTGAATATTCAATTGATCTTGGTTGGGGCGTTCCTTGATTCGTGCCATCAATAGATCGTCGTATGGGCGGTTCCCGATGGAGCTGGGACAGGTCATGAACCGCCTGTACCAGAACCTACGGTTTGAGGATGATCGCCTGGCTGTCGAGGATCAGATCGACAAGCGGTGCGTGATCGTTGGTCTGATAGATCGTCAGGCGCACGGGAGTGGATTCAGACACGGTATAAGGAATATCCACCGAATAAGGTGAATATAAGTTTCCTGCGGGTGGAGTTTTGATCACGATCTGTTTTGAAGCCAGGATCGCACCGTTTGTCTTGATCAGTTCAATAATGAATGGGCTCGTGCTGTAAGGACGGGCAAATCCTTCAATATGCAGGACGCCGTTGGTGATGACCGCTTTATCGTAAGGCCTCTTAATATAGATCGCCTGTTTGTCATAGCTGTTATTCTCAATGGAAGGATTTCCCATCTGCATCAGGATCAGGTTGATACTGTTCACGGCGATCCGCCGCTTATACTCATCAAAGGTGGTCATAGTCAGTACAGCAGATTCGCCGGCAGAGGTGATCTCGAACGGGATCTTTGACTCGAACGTGATCCACTTTGTCTCAGTCCCCAGTTTGACCAGCTGCTCTCCCATCAGGCGGGCATCCTCGCCCCAGAGCTGCAGGGTAACCTTCCCGTTGTAGCCTGGCAGCGCGAACGCGGTGATCTGCAGCGGGGAGATGATCTTGGAACCGGTACCCGGAGTAAGAATATTCAATGGATTGGTGGGGAATCCGCTTGTATCTTCGGTGGTGGCGGTGGCTTCGGGAGTCACGCTGGTGGGTTGAGTGATGATGATCGGGGTAGCCTGCTGGAGCGGCTGCCCGGTTGCTAAAGGTTCGCTGGTAAAGGTCGCGGCCAGGGTGGCGCTTGGTAAAACCTCCGCGGGCTGCGCAGCGGTTGATATCGGGGTTGCCGTTTGAGCAGAACAGCTTGTAAGGGCGGGCAGAAAAATACCGGTAATTAATAAAACAGCACAAGATCGGGTGAGGCCTGGATCATAAGGTCGGTGAAATCTAAACATGTTCAAATTTTACATCAGGTTAAACAAAACGGACGCAGATTGTCTGCGTCCGTTTGAATTTGATCAAGATTACAGGCTGTAGATCTCGCCGTATTTCTTGTTGAGGTAGCGCATATATGGTTCCGGATCGATTTCGCTGCCGGTGACGCGCTTGACCAGCACCTGCGGCTCGAATTTGGCACCGTGGCGGTGAATATTGCCGCGCAGCCAGCCGAGAAGTTCATCAAATCTGCCGGATTCGATCTGTTGATCGAGGGTCGGGATATCGGATTCGATCTTTTCCCAGAGCTGGGCGGAGATGAGGTTTCCCAGGGCATAGGTGGGGAAGTAGCCCATCAGGCCGCTGGACCAGTGGACATCCTGCAGGACTCCCATGCGGTCATCCGGCGGGACAACCCCCAGGTATTCCTTCATGCGGGCATTCCAGGCTTCGGGCAGATCTTTGACCTCGATCGCGCCTTCGAGGAGGGCGATCTCCAATTCCATGCGCAGCATGATGTGCATATTGTAGGTGGCCTCATCCGATTCGGTGCGGATAAAAGACGGCTGCACTTTGTTGATGGCGCGGTAGAACTGGTCGAGGCTGACGTTGCCCAACTGTGAAGAGAAGGTCTGCTGGAATTTGGGGTAGAAGAACTTCCAGAAGGCCATGGAGCGGCCGACCAGGTTCTCCCACAGGCGGGACTGGGATTCGTGCACAGCCATGGAAGCCCCGGTAGCCTGGGGGTAGCGGGCCAGGGTGGTACTGACTCCCTGCTCGTAAAGGGCGTGGCCGCCTTCGTGCATGGTGCTGAAGAGCGCCGAAGTGGCGTTGGTGGGGTAAACATGGGTGGTGATGCGCACATCGCCGATGCCAAAGCTGGTGGTGAACGGATGGACTGAACTGTCCTGCCGTCCGCGGTTCCAATCGAAACCAAAGCGGGTGATCACTTCTTCGCCAAAGGCCCACTGGGCTTTTTCATCATACTTGAGGTCAAGGAACGAAGAATCGATCTGAGGCTTTTCGCCAATGGCTTTGATCAGTGCCACCTGCTGCGGTCGCAGCTTGTTGAAGATCTTCACCACATCGGCAGTCTTGAGGCCGGGCTCAAAATCATCCAACTGTGGATCATAAATATGATCATAGGGTTGAAAGTAGCTGGAGTATTCGCGGCGCAGATCAACTATTTTTTTAAGGTCTTCTTTGAAAAGGTTGAAATCTTTTTCTTCGCGGGCATGCTCCCAGGCAACCTCGGCCATGGTAAAGACCTGGGCGTATTCTGCTACTTTTTCGGTAGGGATCTTGGTTTGCTTGTCGAAATCGTGTTTGGTTCGCAAAATGATGCAGGCATCATCGGAATCAGGGTCCATCTCTTTTACCTGCGGGATCAGTTCATCCAGCAGGTTACCCATTTCAGCAGAGGTAAACTTTTCATGGGCAACGCCGGCCAGGGTGGCCAGTACATAGCCGCGGTCTTCCGCTCCGCCGCGGGGCATATAGGTCTGCTGATCCCAGCCGACAAGGGCATTCGCCCGGTAAAGGTCGGTATATTCAGCGAGTAATTTCTTAAATTGTTCCAGTTTCGTTGTCATTCATCTCTCCAATAAAACAATCTGCAGGGCAGGATCTGCAGATTGGGGTTAATTAAGCAACTTTCCAGCGCAGGGGTTTGCCGTCCAGTGCGGCCAGGACTTCGCCGGCGATATCGAAGGCGGCACGGGTCTGCGCTTCGACGGTCTGGGCGCCGATATGTGGAGTGCCGACCACTTTGGGGTGGCTCACCAATTCGGTCACACCTGGCGGTTCTGTAGCGAACACATCCAGGGCGGCACCGGCAACTTTGCCGGAATTGAGGGCTGCCAGCAGGGCGGCTTCGTCGATCACGCCGCCGCGGGCTGCGCAGATAATGTAGACTCCCTGTTTCATCTTTGCAAAAGCAGCTTCATTCAGCATATTTCGGGTCTGATCGGTGAGGGGCAGGTGCATGGTGATGAAATCGGATTTAGCCAGGAGTTCATCCATAGAAGCCGGCTCCGCTCCGCGCTCTTTGATGACATCTGCAGGAATCATGGGATCGTAACCGAGGACTTTCATTTCAAAAGCTTTGGCACGCTGGGCAACCGCGGAGCCGATTCGGCCGTAACCGATCACGCCCAGAGTTTTGGTATAGAGTTCGGAGCCTTCAAGGCCTTTTTTTAGCCAGTTGCCGGCTTTGAGCCCGGCATCAGCACGGGCGATTTCACGAACCGCTGAGAGCATCAAGCCCATAGTTAATTCGGCTACTGCGACGGTTGTCGCCAGCGGCGAATTGACCACGGTCACGCCGTGTGCCTTGGCGGCGGCCAGATCGATATTGTCAACGCCCACACCGGCACGTCCAACGACTTTGAGTTTGGTACCGGCGGCAAAAACGGCCGCGTTCACCTTGGTGCGTCCGCGGACGATCAAGGCGTCATATTCTCCAACCACTTTCAGCAGATCCTCTGCGCTGATCGTCGGGTTTTCAACGACATCAGCCGATTTTCTGAGGATCTCTTTACCGTTCTCTTCCAGACCATCTGTCAACAGAATCTTCCAGGCGGACATATTCGACTCCTTAATTGAAATTGCAAGCATATTCATTTTACCTTAATTTCAAATCCGCCCTTCCGGGTGGATTGCCATTATGAAGGGAAATAAACGCCGGGGATAGATGGTACAATGCTTTTAATGAAAACAACATCGAATGGACTTTGTGACCGGATCAATCCGCGAATGTTTAAGTCGGAGCATATGAGGCGCTGCCGACTGGATGAGTGTATGGGTGCCTGCTGTGTGTTTGGGGTCTGGGCGGACCAGCGCGAAATGGAAGATATCCTGGCGCATGCTGCCGAGATCGCCCCGTTTATGCCTGAGGGCGCCAGAGATCCGATCGACTGGTTTGCCGCCTATGAAGACCACGACGAGTTCAGTCCCAGCAAGCTGGTGGTCCATACAGCCGTGGAGACGAAAGAAGAACATTATGGCGGGACCGCGTGCATTTTCTGGCGGTCCGATGCGAAATGCGCGCTCCAGGTGGCTGCGGTAGAAAATAAATTGCATCCCTGGCGGTTCAAACCGTATTACTGCATTTTACATCCGCTTGACCTGGATGAAGAAGGCCGGATCACAGTGGATGAAGTTGATGTATTGCTGGAAGAACCCGGCAGCTGCCTGAGACCGGCTGAAAAAGAGATCCCGCTGCTGGAGACCTTTGAAGAAGAACTTCGCTACCTGCTTGGCGACCAAACCTACGAGCAGTTGGTCAAACAGGGAAAGCCGGGAAATTAGGAGGCAGTATGTGTCCTCAATGGCAAATTCGCGAAGTCACCCCGGAAGACCACAACTGGGTGGAGGCGTTCATGATCGAGCGCTGGGGCGAGACTTTTGTGATCGCCCACAGCGAGGTTATTTCACCTGCCGATCACCCGGGATTTATTTGCTGCGAAGAAGAACGCAAACTTGGATTAGTGACCTACAGGATCAAGGATAACTTCTGCGAAGTCCTTACGTTGGATAGTCTATATGAAGGTCAGGGGATTGGTACCGCGTTGCTGGATGCAGTTGTTGAAAGAGCCAAAACGCAGAATTGTAAAAAAGTATGGCTGATCACTACTAATGACAACCTGCAAGCACTGCGTTTTTACCAGAAACGCGATTTTGAGATCATTTCCATCGCTCCCGGGGCGGTTGACCAATCAAGACTGCTCAAGCCCTCCATTCCATTAATCGGGGAGAATGGAATTCCCATCCGCGACGAGATCGAGCTGACCATTTTTCTATCAGAAAAGAAGACTGGCGGCGAAAGGCGCGTTAAGATAAAATAAGGCAGATTTACTCTTATTAAAAGGTACGCTTGTGAAGAAAAATAAAATTATTCAAATCATTACAGGGGCGGCGATCACCGGCAGTTTGTTCTTATCGGTTTTTCAACCCGCCGCAGCCCAAAGTTCAACTCCTCAAGACGGCACAACCACACCAACGATCTCCAGTACAGAAACAGCGGCAGTTGCTGCTACAGATACTACAAAAGAGACCGTTTCAGAGGGCGGGTCTTTATGTCTGCCCTATCTAGAGGATACACAGTTGCTCAACTGCACCATGGCCGGCCCGGCACAACGATTGACCGATCTGGCCAGTGAGGGCATTACTTTTCCCTCTGAACCGCTGACTGTCGCTCGTCCTTCAATGGACCTGAACACGATTCCTTACACTTATGGCAAACTGGTAGCTGACGCGGTCCCGGAGTACGCCTCCATCGAGGATGCTGCCGCCGACGCTGTCAGTGAGACCATGCCGGCCGGGAAATTCAAGTATATTGCCCTGACCGATAAAGCGACTGCTGCCAATGGTCTGCTGTATTACAAAGCCGCCAATGGAAAATGGATCAATTCGGAATACCTGACCAAGGTAGGTGTGGCTTACCTGCAGGGCGACCTGGTTAAAAAGGCGCCAACCATCCCGTTCGGCTGGGTACTGCAATCCCAGATCCCATCTTACACGGAGCCGAGTTATGCCGCCCCAAAAACCTCAAAGATCTACAACCGGCTGGATACCATTTTTAGTTATGATACCAAGACGGTAGATGGTGTGGATTGGGTGAAGATTGGCGCGAATGAATGGATGGACCACAAATACATCGGCCGCGTGATCAACAATCCAACCCCGCCGCAGGGTGTGACGGACGGCCGCTGGATCGAAGTCAACCTGTATGAGCAGGTGCTGACCGTCTACGAGAATAACCAGATGGTCTTTGCCACACTCATCTCGAGCGGCGGCGCTCCGTTCTATACCCGCCCGGGAACTTTCCATATCTACCGCAAGATCGATTTTGAATATATGACTGGAGCGTTTGAGGCGGATCGATCCGATTATTACTATATCGAGCAGGTCCCTTACATCATGTATTTTGATGATGCCCGGGCGTTGCATGGGGCTTACTGGAATACCTACCTGGGTTATGCCGGTTCGCACGGCTGTGTGAACCTTTCTGTGGCGGATGCTCACTGGCTTTATGACTGGTCCAAAGAAGGCGACACCGTATATGTATGGGACCCGTCTGGTCAAACCCCGACCGATTCCGAAGTATACAGTCAGGGTGCGTTCTAAATTCGGATAAACACCCAAGTTTAGTACTACAAGAAAATGTTATATAAAAAAATAGCACCTCGAAAGATGCTATTTTTTTTGTACTTTTTACTTACAGGGTATACGCGTTTTCTCCGAATTGCCCTTCATCCAGACCGTTTACTTCAACTTCATCTGGTACACGAACAGGCCTTATCCGGTTCATCACCTTCATGATTAACCAGGTCATTCCAAAGCCAAAGGCAGCAACGAATACAGCAGCGAACACCTGAATCCAAAACTGATGCAAATTTCCTTCGATCAAACCACTGACCCCATTGACAGATGCGGAGGCAAACACACCGGTAAGGATTGTGCCTAATAGACCACCCATCCCGTGGCAGCCCCAAACATCCAGCGCGTCATCCCAACCTTTATGTACCCGAAATTGGATCGCTCCGTAGCAAACAAAGGCAGCTAACGCGCCAATAATGGCTGCCGACCAGGGGCGAACATATCCAGCCGCAGGAGTGATCGTGGCCAGACCGGCTACTGAACCGGTAAGAGCGCCGATTATGCTGGGTTTGCCTTCATGGATCCAGGAGATGAGCAGCCAGACGATCATGGCAATAGAACCGGCAACATCTGTATTGACAAAGGCAATTGCTGCCAGACCATTTGCCTGCAGAGCGCTGCCACCATTGAAACCAAACCAGCCAAACCAGAGCAGACCGGTTCCCAGCGCTACATAAGTGATATTATGCGGTTGTGTACTTTCAGTAGATAAGATTTTTCGCTTGCCAACAATAAATACTGATGCCAGGGCTGCAAATCCGGCACTGATATGGACGACTGTGCCACCCGCAAAATCAACTACTCCTAATTTCTGCATGAACCCACCGCCCCAGATCCAGTGGACCAGGGGAATATAGATCAATACAGACCAAAATACAAGGAAAACCAGATAGCTTTTAAAGTTCACCCTGTCAGCAAATGCGCCTGTGATCAATGCCGGGGTGATGATAGCGAACATTTCCTGATAAACGAAGAATGCCAATGCAGGAATTACCTGTCCGTTTATTGGATTAAACCCGACACCTGCCAGAGCGAAATAACGCATATCGCCGATAAGGCCGCCCAGGTCTTTACCGTATGCCAGGCTGAACCCGCCAAAGACCCAGATGATTGTAACGATCCCTAATGAAATAAAACTTTGCATCATGATTGAGAGAACGTTTTTACGGCGGACCAAACCACCATAAAAAAAGGCCAAACCAGGAGTCATGATAAACACCAGAGCAGAACTTATCAACACTAACGCTGTTGCAGCTGGATCAATTTGTCCCATAAATTCTCCTTGTAGAATATTTAATTCGCTCATCATTTTAGGGTCAGCGAATTTGAGATGCTATACACAATGATGGGTAATTCTTCTACCTAAAATCAGGTAAATCGTCGTGGATGTTATATTATTCACGTGCTATTATGTCATCATGTGCATATCAATTATTCTGGTTGAAGATCATAAGATCGTTCGTGAAGGTACCAGACAATTACTGGAGCAGAATTCCGATTTTTTAATTTTAGGCGAAGCTTCTGATGGCGCGGAAGCGATTGAACTGGCAAAAACACTTGCGCCAGACCTTGTTGTAATGGATGTTCGACTGCCAAATATGAATGGGATCGAGGCAACCCGGATCATTACCAGTCAATTTCCGAAAATCAAAGTATTAATTCTTTCTGCATACGACGATGATAATTATGTGTTCCCATTATTTGAAGCCGGTGCAAGCGGCTACTTATTAAAAAATTCAAGCGGAGCTGAACTTGTTGAAGCCATTCGGACCGTATACTCTGGAAATACGGTCCTCTCGCCGGGAATTGGCTCAAAGATCATCCATAAACCCGGAATGTCTGGCATAGTCTCTCAATATCCCGGTTGTAAATTAACCCGGCGTGAATTAGATGTCTTGGGATTGGCTGCAAATGGACAATCGAATAAACTGATTGCTTCCTACCTGGGGATCAGCGTACAGACCGTTCAGGTACATTTTAGAAATATCTTTGGTAAATTGAATGCCGGGAATCGTTCCGAAGCGATCATGCGCGCAATAAAAAATGGTTGGATCTCTCTGGAGATCAATGGCAACAAGTAATCAGGTCTTTGATGATGCCGATACTGAGATATCTCAGGTTACAGATCTTTCAAGTTCGCCAATTCGCTCCCAATTGTTATGGGCTGCTTTCTTCCCATTGGCTCTATTTGGTTTGCTATCCATTCTGGCAATAAAGATCGCGTTACAAAAGGTCACCCTGACCCTGGCTGAACAACGGAATACCTACCAGGCTGAAAAAGTATCCTCGATGGTCGATCAAGAATTCGCTGATGGATATTCTTTTGAATCGATCGATTGGGAATCCATACTTCACCAGGTTAATGCTGGCGAATTGACTTCAATTTACCTCCTGACCGAAGACGGCACTGTTTTTTCCCCATCTACGTCAAAAGGAAATATTTCAAAATCTGAGATTGAGTTCCTGTCAGAATATCCGGGGGAAACGAGTGAATTAGCTCAAATTCCTTCCACAAGCGAACAGGTTGTTATCGCCCTTTATGAAAATTCTGATCCTGCCTATAAAATATTACTGGTAGAACCCTGGAGTGAAATTTTTTCCTTCGCAAGAGGATATCAGTTCCTTCTTATTGGGCTTTCCATTCTTGCAATTGCGTTTTCTCTATTGATGCTTTCCTGGACGATCCAGAGGATCTTACAACCAATTTCTTTGCTGACGGACCGGGCATCGAAGGCTGTTCCTGGAAGCGTTTTTCGGCCAATAAAAGAAACGGGGCCAAAAGAAATTCGTTTATTAATTCATGCTTTTAATTTAATGGTGATCAGACTTTCAAAGCAACAGACTTCCCTAAGGCAATATGCACACAAAGCTCTATTGAGTCAGGAGGAAGAAAGGCAGCGACTTTCAATGGAATTGCACGATGTCACTCTGCAAGACCTGATCGGACTGCACCAGCGTATCGATCTTATTCAGGGTGAACTCAGTAGTGATCCGAAACGTGCGATCATTCGATTGAATGAAATTGAACAATTGGTCAATCATTCAATTGAAGATGTGCGAAATATTAGTATTGCATTACGTCCACCAATACTGGAGGACCTGGGTTTGCCAGCGGCTATCAAATCTTTGTGCAAACAAATGGATCAAAACAATCCGATTTTATCCTGTGAATTTTCCTGTTCTGGAGATTCACACCGCCTCTCCGCGGATATGGAACTGGCTGTTTACCGTGTAGTACAGGAATCGCTGCGAAATATCCAAAAACATGTTCCGAATGCCACTCAAGTCAATGTCGATTTATTATATGGAGATAATGACCTGAAGGTGAATGTCAGCAATGATGGTGTTCCTTTTACTACTCAAGATATTCAGGCATTTGTAAAATCCGGGCATCTCGGGTTGGCAGGAATGTTCGAGAGGGCCCGGTTATTTGGGGGTTCTCTAAAGATTCGGTCTTCTGAAGGCGAAGAGACGATGGTATCTTTGTGTTTCCCTTATGAGCATTTTACTTCAGAGCAATAAATTTGTAGATTCTTCATACACTTTGACCCAGGCATCAGATCTGCGATATTGAGAAGAAAAAGAACAAGGCAGGGGGAAGGCAACACCCTGTCTTGTTCTTTAATTTTTTACAAATTGAATAAGTAGAATCACATTCCGGAAATTATTACCAGACCTTTTTCAGGTTGGGGTTCTCGCACGGGCGGCGGCCAGTCTTGGCCAACTCTACCCACTTACCGTCGAGTTTGACGCGAACGACATCAGCGGTGAAATCGCATACGGTGGGACCGTGATTATCAAAGAGCGAGGAGCCAACAGCATAGGTGTCTACGGGGACGCCCAGGGTCTCGAAGCGACGGATCTTTTCAGGGGTGAAACCACCGGAAACGACGATCTTCACCTGGCGGCAATACTCGGCCGCACGGTCCACCCAGGGTTCGGGCAGGGTCCAGCTCTTCCATGCGTTATCGAGCGCCTGGCGCATCTGAAAGACCAATCGGGGATTGACGCCCAGGTCAAGGGCAGGATCTCCAACCGGCATGATCGAATTGTCACGCAGCGCGGCGCTGGTATCGGTACGCACACCGTACAGGATATAACGGGCAGCTTCTTCAGGATTGCCCTCATCCATCAGTTCCCGGTAGCGTTCAAACATCGCCTTGAGCGAGACAATGGTATCAGTGATGCAATCGTTATTGAAATCCACCAGGGCAATACGTGGAATGGAAACCGGCAGCACTTCGGAGAAGGCCAGGATCGCCGCAGCGGTGTCACCCATAAAGCAGGCAATGGCAGAATGCGCGATCGTGCCGCCGCCGGAACCGCCCCACCAATCTCCCTGTGCGTCGGTTGAGATGAAGGGGCCCAGTGATTTCGCATAGTCCATATTAAAGCGCTGGACAGCGATGTTATAGGCATATCCATCTGCAGCCTGGACCTCGTGTACGTCAAAACGGGCCGGGAAGAACATCACCGGTTTACCGCGGGCCGCAACGATGGTGTCGTAAACGTTGGTAGCCACCCGGCTGGAGCGGGTGAGTACCCCCAGTGAGGGGGTCTCAAGAATGGCAAAATCGCGGTAGCGGCCACGCACTCGCATCACCGGTTGGACGTTGGCGGGGTTGCCATCGGCTTCAACCATGGTCCCGTCTTCGACAGCCCAGACTTCCAGCTTGTCGTGGGTATCCACGAACTGATCACCATTAAAATAGCCGGTGCAATGTTTGAGCATGGTTAAGGATTTATCCACACCGACCACCAGGGTTTTACCGGGGCGGCGGGTGAACCATTGCATTTCCACTTCCAGGTCGCCGGGGTCGATCTTGAGCTTGCTCAATTCGGGTGAAAGGCGGTTCTGTGCGCCGGAGGGTTTGTAAACACAATCACACTTCGCCAGTTCGGCCAACATTTTGGCGATGTTGACAAAGTATTTGTCGGTGTACCATCCCTGGCGCATCCGCTGAATATCGATCTTAAAAGTATCGTTATCCAATCTCTGATGATTGAAAAGGCTCATAGCTACTCCAATTCTTTAATGATCTCGATCCCATTTAAGTACATGTGATAGAGAGCTAAAACGTGAGTAAGATCACCGGGGTGGGCGGGAATGTTGTTGGCAACTGCCGCTTCCACCGGGGTGTCATAGGTTTGTACACAATTCTCCGGTACGACCACCCGGCGTGAAAGCTGCCTTGAATTGGCATCCAATCGCAGGTACATAGCCATCTGGTAGATGCACAGATCGGTGCAAACGCCTACAACGATGAACGTGTCAATTTCGGGGTGTTGATCGATCCATTCGGGCAGGCCGGTATTGAGTGCGGAATTGATTGAATTTTTCGGGAATATCTTGAATTCGTTGAAGAAAGGCAGTGCCTTAAATGCATCTACGGCTTCGCTTTCGTCGGAACCGCGCAGGCAATGAGGAGGAAAACTGCCGAATTCAACTGCATGTTCGTCGTGTGTGTCTTGCGTGAGAACAAAGTGCCTGACACCTTTGCTTTGTAGGCGGCTGAACAGGTCCGTGATGGCAGGAACAATGGCGGCTGACCGCGGACTGGCCAGGGTGCCTGTGTAGCAGAACCCGTTGATCATATCCACACTGATGATGGCTGTCTTTTCAGGTTTGCGAACCAATTCAGATAAGTTTTTTTTTGAAAGACCGGTGAACCAATTTTCCAGGGTACCGGTCAGTGCTGCTGATTCTTTTTGTAAGTCCATTTGATCTCTTCTTTACTATTGGTAATTCACGTCACCCGGCCAAAAAACGCCCGATGACGATCGCTGTGAATAACCCGGCGGAAAGCAGGGTACCCCAGACCACATCGTGATTCGTGTTGGCGTCTTTTAATTCTAATCCCATTTGTGAAGGCATTACTTTATAATGCGGTCCGGCAAACCAGGCAAAGAGCAAGCCGCCGGCCAATCCACCGAGATGGCCCCAGTTGTCAATTCCGGGCTGCAAGCCCAGGGCCAGGTTGACGATCACCACAAAGCCCAGGTTGAGCAGCATGTTCTTTGAGCGGTTCCCAAAAAGGATACGGTTGCGGTAAATGAAAACGATCTCCGCGGCCACCAGACCAAAGATGGCGGTCGAAGCGCCGATCGAATTGGCCGTGGTGAAGATGAAGGAAAAGACATTCCCGCAATAGCCGCTGATGAAATACAACAGCAGGTAACGCTTCTTACCATAAAATTGCTCCAGGCCTGGGCCGATGGTAAAAAGCGCGTACATATTGAACGCAATATGCAAAATGCTTCCGTGCAGGAACATGGGGGTGATCAGCCGCCAAACCTGGCCGGCCAGGATCAACGAGTTGATCTTTCCGCCGAGTAGATAAGGGAAATCATAGTTTTTGAACAGGTATTGCGAGAGCAGTTGGAGTGCGTAGATAAAAATGGTCACACCCATCAGGGTATAAGTGACCCAGGGTTTGCCTTTATTGATGTGAAAAGCAACCGGTACCTGTGTTTGCTCCGGCGGCGGTGTGGGGGTTTCATATTCGGGAGGGGGAGTCGAATTCATTCTATTTCAGGATCTTTCTGGGGTGAACACGCATATGTTCGATACGGATAATATCCACTACGTCCTGGACGGCTTCCTCCAGGCGATTTTCAGCGTTGAGAACGATGTAGTCGAAGAGATCGATCTGGGCGATCTCGCTGATGGCTTTATCAACACGCACCTTCAAGCTCTCTTCAGTTTCTGTGCCGCGGTTGGCCAGGCGGTTGTACCATTCCTCAACGGTATTGGGCACCAGGAAAACGAGGATAGCTTCGGGATACTGGCTACGTATGGTAGCGGCGCCCTGAACATCCACGCGCAGGATGACATCTTTGCCGCTCTTGAGGGCTTCTTCGATCTGGGGGCGGGGAATGCCTTTGTAATCCTGGTACACCCGCGCGTATTCAGCGAAGTAACCCTGTTGAATACGATTTTCAAACTCTTCACGGGAGAAGAAAAAGTAATCCACACCTTCCACTTCACCGGTACGCGGCGCTCTGCTGGTAGCGGTGACAACGAAATGCAGCGGCAGCGGGCAGTGCTTCAATCCATTTAACACCGCGTCCTTGCCAATTCCGGAAGTTCCGGAAATGACCAGGATCAAAGGCTGGGGGTGGAGCACATCGAAAGAAAGGTCTTTTAGAGGCATGGGTCTCTTTTCTCAAGCAGGAAATAAATTCTGTTCTCCTCCGATTATAATGTAATTTATAGGAGAGATTTTGGAATGCCCGTTTACGATTTTCGCTGCCTGAACTGTAAAAAGCGCTTTGAACAGCGTATTGCCTATGCTGATTATGAATCCACCAAGGTCGTTTGTCCGCACTGCGGTTCTGAATCTGTGGACCGGTTGATTGGACGTGTGCGGGTGATCGGGAATTCCATGCAGCATCTGGCGGATATTGCCGACCCGGCGAATATGGGGCAGCTCGAAAATGACCCGCGCACGCTGGGCAGGACCATGCGCGAAATGGAAAGCGAATTGGGGCAGGATATGGGGGGAGAATTCCGGGAGGTTGTTGACCGCCTGGAAAAAGGACAGTCTGTAGATGAGATCGACCGCTCCTTCCCGGATACAGGCGGAGCAGATTCCCCAACCTCTGAGTAAGTCTATTGATTAGAACTGGACGTTTTTTGCAGGTCGGAAAACGAACTCATCCCGGCGATCTTGTTCACGAAATCGGCCAGGGTTGAACTTTTTGCGCGTAATTCCCGCACAGCCGGACCGACGGGATCCGTTCCCGCGGCACCCTGGGCGGTTTCAGCATACGCGCCGTGAAAAGCAAAATATGCCTGGTTCAATTTGCGAATCAGGTAACCATGCTCCACGAATACCTGACGGCGCTGTTCCATATAATTTTCCGCTTCGTCGATCTTTCCTTGTTTAAGCAGTTCATCCACTTGCACCCGGGTCACATGCATTTCATGGTTGAAATCAAACGTATCATCGGGAACCGAATTGTCGGCCAGCCCATAATGGTTGCGTGTAGATGGTATTGACGCAGTCTTCCATTCAGGGTAAAAACGGTCCACAACAATCGCGCCGATCTCAGTGCCCACAATGTCGGCCGTAGTTTCGTTCATGGTACGCAGTTCCGGGGTGGTGTCGTAATTCAACCCAAGAGGGTGTAGGGATAAATAATTATGCGTCCACTCATGGGCGATGGTTTGGATCACCCAGGTTGGGCTGGAAGACTGCATGACCATGGTGGGATAGACCCCGACACCGCCGATGTCTTCGATGAGCACTGAAACATTCAGGGTTTTGGAAATCGTGTCTTCCAGGTGCGTGATCTGGTCCAGTGGCAGGTCGGCCAAAAGTGAGATGTTCACATCCTGTCGGATAACATCGCGCGGGGAGACAATGAGTGCTTTTGGTAGGGGCGTGGTATGAAAGAGCAGGCTGGGCATTGTCTGTCCGCCAAGCGAAAGCCCGGAATCAGCCAATACCTGGCTTACCTGGGACTGGAGAATATCCTCAACCACAGGAGCCATTTCATCCAAAAGCGCTTGTAATTGCTGCTGCTGGTCAAGCAAAGTTGCTGCCTGTGTTTTTGGATTGGATACAGCGGGGTTGGCATAGATCAGGCTGATCTGTCCGGCCAGGTTTTCTTCATTCTTGACCAGATCAAAGTATTTCACTACAAAATCATGCTGCATTGGTGCACTGACCCGGTCTTCCATGTGGAGGCCGGAAATCCCCAATTTCAGAATCAGCGAATTGGTTTCCCAGGTGAAGTAATCGAATTCCAGGCTGCCTGTGTATTGGCGTACTTTATCCAGTGTCGTCTGAGGCGTGTACACCGACTGAGTGAGAAGCATCAGGCAAAGAAGAAAGACAAGCGTGCGGTCCAACCATTTCCAAGAATTCATGCAAAAAATTATACCGCTCTGAACTCGGGATAGATGGGGTGTTTTGCTACATTTTTCTTGATTGTGCGTATGTTAACATTGTATAAGAAAGGCTTGCCAACCCCTAGACGAGAGAAACTCAGCATAGTATAGTTCGATATCGAACTAATTAAAGAAGTACTGTGGCGAAATTTGAACCTGAAATTTGGATGAGGTAGAGATGGAAGAAAAGAAACTGTTGTTAAGGAAACCCAGTAAGAAAGTAATATGGATCATCGTGGCGGTGGTCCTTGTCGTTTTGGTAGTTGTTTTTACCAGTTTAAAGAACCAAGCAAGTAAGAAGAGTGAAACAGCATATCAAACACAGACCCTTTCAAAAGGGGAACTTGTAGCTGTGATCGGTGGAACTGGCACTGTTCGTTCCAATCAATCGGCTTACCTCACCTGGCAGACAAGTGGACGTGTAGAAAAGATCAATTATGAGATCGGCGATTCGGTGTCCACCGGGGATGTGCTGGCAAGCCTGGAACTGACCTCGCTGCCTCAGTCTGTGATCTCGGCACAGGCCAGCCTGATCCAGGCGAAACAAGATCTGCAGGACCTGGAGCAATCTACCAGCGCGCTGGCAAACGCACAGTTAACCCTGGCGAAAGCCCAGGAAGCCTATAATTCTGCGCTGAATGATTACTGGAATCGGGATCAAACGCAGGGTACCTCAAAACAGATCACTCTCACAGAAGCCAAGTTGCAGATCCTGGATAACAAGATCTATGATCTGCAGAAGCTTTACGACAATATGGCTGAACTGAAAGATACTGATACCAAGAAAGCTCAAACTTTACAGAATTTAACTCAGGACAAGATCGATCGGGATACCTTGAAACGGTTGTTGGATTACTATAAAGCAACCATGAACCCGACTGACCTGGCTGTGATGGAAGGAAATCTGGCGGTGGCCAAAGCAAACCTGGAGCAGGCACAGAGTGATTACGATCGAATTAAAGCGACCGGTGTAGACCCCAATACTCTGGCAGCAGACCAGGCCAATATTGCCGCATTACAGGCGACAGTGAACTTTGGTTCCCTTACTGCGCCGTTCTCTGGTGTGGTCACCGAATCCAATTCTCTTGTTGGCGACCTTGTAAATGCTGGAACAACCAGCTTCCGAGTCGATGATCTGAGCCGTTTACTTGTAGACGTCGAGATCCCTGAAGTAGACATCAACAGTGTCAAACTGGGACAAACAGCCACCTTGACCTTTGATGCAGTTTCCAACAAGGAATATTCCGCCAAGGTGATCAAGATGGATAGTGTCGGCACTCCTTCTAATGGTGTGGTGAATTTTACTGTTACCTTGCAGGTACTGGATGCTGATGACCAGGTCAAACCCGGGATGACAGCGGCAGTGAATATTACTGTTACCCAATTGAAGAATGTGCTTACCGTACCCAACCGTGCGGTGCGGACAGTCAATAATAAGCGGGTGATCTACCTGTTGAAGAATGGCATCGCTTTACCGGTCCCGGTTGAGTTGGGATCCTCCTCAGATACCAGCAGTGTGATCTTATCTGGTGATGTAAAAGCTGGAGATGTTGTCATTCTCAATCCATCCACTGATCTACTCAGTGTGATGCAGCAGCAATCTGCACGCTAAAACCAGAAAGCAGGTTGTGATGAAAGAAGCAGTGATTCAGGTAACAGACCTGAAAAAGATCTACCAAATGGGCAGTGTGGAAGTTAAAGCGCTGGCCGGGGTGAGCTTCAATATTTACTGGGGTGAAGTGGTTGCCATCATGGGCCCATCAGGGTCAGGGAAATCTACGTTGATGAACCTGTTGGGCTGCCTGGACCGGCCGTCGAGTGGCAGTTATATTTTGGACAATGAACAGGTTGCTGATCTGAATGATGACGACCTGGCGTTGATCCGCAATCAGAAGGTTGGTTTTGTATTTCAGAGCTTTAACCTGCTGCCGCGGCAGACCGCCCTGGCAAATGTCGAACTTCCCATGCGTTACGCGGGTGTACCTCAAGCAGAGCGGACGATACGGGCAAAAGCAGCTCTTGAAATGGTTGGCCTGGGTGAACGGGTCCACCACAAACCCACAGAACTCTCAGGTGGACAGCAGCAGCGCGTTGCGGTGGCACGGGCATTGATCAATGACCCGGCAATCGTGATGGCAGATGAACCCACCGGCAACCTGGATTCTAAATCGGGCAAGGAGATCATGGAACTCCTGTTGGGATTGAACCGGGATAAAGGCACCACAATCATTATCGTTACTCATGACCCGGGTATTGGCGCACAGGCACAGCGTGTGATCCGTCTTCGCGATGGGGTGCTTGAGGAGGAAAAAGCATGAACCTCTGGCAGGCAATTTTAGAAGCACTAGAGAGTATCCGCTCAAATAAAATGCGCTCTACACTGACCATTCTGGGAATTGTGATCGGTGTCGGCGCGGTCATCGCCATGCTGGCAGTAGGGGCCGGGGCGCAATCGACCATTACCGGGTCTATCAGCGGTATTGGCAGCAACCTGTTGTTTGTCTATTCTGGAAATTCCACGGTGGATGTGACAAACCCCAAGATGATCACTACGGATGATGCCGCCGCCATGTTGGACCAATCGCAGGCGCCGGATGTTCTGGCTGTAGCTCCGGAAATACAGGGATCCTTAAAGGTTAGCGCTGGGAAAGAATCGGAAAACGCTACTGTAAGCGGTGTGACCGTTGATTATGCAACTGTACGCAATTCGACCCTTTCTGAAGGCTCTTTCTTCTCCGATCAGGATATTCTGGGACGAACCTCGGTGGCGATCATCGGCAATTCCATTGCTAAGAAGCTCTATGACCGGACGGATGGGGTCGTCGGTGAGACCATCCGGATCAGTGGGCAGCCTTTTGAGGTGATCGGTGTATTGGAATCGAAAGGTGGATCTCCTTTTACCTCTCAGGATAATACAGTTCTCGTTCCCCTGACCACCGCCCAGGTGCGTTTGATGAGCCGGGGTTCCGATGAAGTAGATGTCGTCTATGTTCAGGCGATCTCTGCCGATTCTGTCTCGGCTGCCAGCGATGAGATCTCACAGATCTTACGCACGCGTCACCGGACAAAAGTTGGCCTGGATGATTTCACGGTTTACTCTCAGGAAGATTTTGTCTCAACAGCCAAGTCGATCACGAATGTATTTACCATCTTCCTGGGTGGTATCGCGGGGATCTCTCTGTTGGTAGGCGGTATTGGCATTATGAACATTATGCTCGTCTCGGTGACAGAGCGTACCCGCGAGATCGGTCTGCGTAAAGCCCTGGGAGCCAGGAAGAACGACATCATGCTGCAATTCCTGACTGAGTCGTCAATGTTAAGTTTGTTGGGAGGCGTGATCGGGATTGGCCTGGGGTGGCTGCTGGCGTTCCTGATCGGAAAGATCGCCACAGCTCTGGGCTCGCCGCTGCAGCCGGAGGTAGGATTGAATGCGATCTTGTTGGCGACGATCTTCTCTACAGCAGTTGGTCTGTTCTTTGGAATGTACCCGGCCAACCAGGCAGCCAAGTTGGAGCCAGTCGAAGCTCTGCGGCATGATTAATTGAAATCCTAAAAACAACCGGAGAATTTGATGATCTCCGGTTGTTTGAAATCAAAAGAAAAATTACTGGGATTGAAGGGTGTTATTCGCGAATTGCGCCTTTCAATTCCAGTTTTTTTAACCGTATTTGTTCCAGGTAAATATGGCGATAGGGGATCTCTTTGGTTAAATTCACGACAACCTCATATTGTGAGCGGCGAATAACGATCCCTTCGATCTCGAAAAAGGCGCTGTTATAAAATTTGATCCAGGCAGTGATTTCTTCTCCCTCGGTAAAATAGGAACCTGGCGCTATAAAGTGTATACCACGCTGACTGATATCCAGGAGACGGTAATCCACCAGGTTGATATAGAACCGCGGAATAAACCTTCTGGGGTAATCGATAGGGTAGCTGATCCGAAAGCCTTCGCGTCTATTTTCACTTGCAATAATCTCTGAGCCCATAGTTATTTCCCGTTTTGTGATCTGACGATGTGAGAGATTGATTATGTCTATTTTAAGGTAAATGTTCTAATAAATGAAGGAAAAAAATCTTTCAATCTAAATATTCTAAGTTACGATTATTCTCCATAAATAAAAGCAGGCTGAAGTGTAATTTCATCTTCAGCCTGCTTGATAGGTATGGAACATTATCCTTCGGGGACAATGATCCACATAATGATATACGCCCAGAAGGTACCGCCGACGAAGATCAGACCCAGGACGAATAGCAAGCGGATCAGTGTGGGGTCAATGTTGAAGTATTCGGCAAGACCGCCGCAAACTCCGCCGATCATGCGGTCTGTCAAAGAGCGATGCAATTTCTTGGTTTGGTCCATGATTTTCTCCTATAAGATTGAAACGGGGTTCTCGGGAACAACCAGCCAGAGAACAAGATAAGCCCAGAAGAGTATTGAGGCAGAGGCAAAGAAGCCGATCACGGCGATCAGGCGAACGATGGTTGGGTCAATGTTGAAGTAATCAGCAATTCCACCACAAACACCGGCAATCATTCGGTTCTTGGTAGAGCGGTAAAGTCTTTTTGGTTGTGAATCCATTTATTCCTCCAAAGTTTTGTCTATATCATTTACGAAGGATCGAATGAAAAGTTGCGTAAATATTAAATCGTGCCGGAATGGATTACAATATTATTAATCAGATATGGTTATGAATGGAGGTAATTATGGCTGACAAGAATATCGCTGAGACACAACGATTGATCAAATTCATTGAGAGACTTCCTTTTACCGAAGAAGAGAAAACCCGCTGGCTGAATGAATTGCATGAAAACGGCTTCAGTGGTGAGGTAGCGGATGAGGTACACCAAAAATTCCTGGCATTGGACCCGGAAAAATTTGGTGGTGATTGGGAACGTGCACGGGATAACATTGAAATTACAGGGATCCTGCGGCAATGGCGTTTATCCGTCGGGAGCAAGAATTTTCACCGCGGCAGATAACAAATAAGCAATATGAAGGCCGGACCTTTTTGAAGGATTCCGGCCTTTTATTTTCTGATTGTTGTCGTCATCTTATTTAATGAGGCCGCATTTGCGATAGATCTCCAGGATCAGGGGGCTTTTTCCCGCGAGATAGGCATCGATATCATGCGGATGCAGCCTGGCCATTTCCACCTTGATACATGAATAGCGATAACGATCTTCAGGATGGGTACGCAAATGATCGCGGAATACCAGGTGGCGGTGTAATTCGGGTGAATCGTCTTCGCAAACGTACAAGTGATGTTCCATCAGGTGCTCCTTACCCGAATACTTGAAAGCTTCGCGGGTGGGGATCTCCAGATCACCAACATGTTCATAACCGATGGCTGCCAGTTTTTCTTTCACAACCGGGAAAGTACCTTTTTCGATCACAATATCGATATCAATAATTGGTTTGGCCGAAAGGCCTGGCACAGAAGTGCTGCCGACATGCTCGATGGAAATGAAGGAGTCCTCGAGAGCAATTTCGAGTTCACCTTTGATCTTCTCAAATTCGTCCGGCCAGATTGGATTGTAAGGGACCACCAGGATCGTTCGCATGACTCCTATTTTAATCCCTGGTTAATTATTTGATCTGCTGGTTTTTGCGTTCATACCCTTTTTAATATTTCGAGTAGAATAGTTTATTCTTTATTCAGGGATCAATATGGAAACAGGCAATCGCACAAAAATTCGTATCGAAGCAGATCTGATGATGCTGCTGGCTGCAATTATCTGGGGCGGCGGGTTCGTGGCACAACGGATCGCGACCCGGTATATCGGCCCATTCACGTTCAACGGCATTCGTTTTGCCCTGGCGGGCATTCTGTTGTTGCCAATTGTTCTTCGATCCCTGAAACGACTGGATAAAAAACTGCTGTGGATCTTCCCGGCCGGGATCCTGCTGTTTGGCGGAAGCGCGCTGCAGCAGATCGGTCTGGCGACGACAACAGCCGGATCAGCCGGTTTTATCACTGGCGTATATGTTGTTCTGGTGCCGGTATTCTTATCTCTGCTCTGGCGGAACAAAATTCCGGCTGTCAACTGGATCGCTGCGATCATTGCCCTGGGAGGAACTTACCTGTTGAGTACCGGAGGCGAATTGATCCGGCCTGGTGCAGGAGACCTGTTTGAGTTGGTAGGCGCGGTGGTATGGGCTTTCCATGTGATCGTAGTTGGCCTGGCTGTGCGCGAGCTGGACAGCTTCGTCTTTTCAGTCGGGCAATTCCTAGTGTGCGGGACGATCAATCTGATCGTCGGTCAGTTTGTCAGCCCATTGAGCTGGACAGCCGTACAACCGGCCATCCCGGCGTTATTATACGCGGGTGTTTTTTCAGTAGCAATCGGCTTTACCCTGCAGGCAATTGGCCAAAGCAGGGCGCCTACCACAGATGCCGTGCTGATCTTAAGCCTTGAATCCGTGTTTGGCGCGATCTTTGGAGCGTTGTTCCTGGCGGAACGGATGAACTGGGTGCAGATCCTGGGCGCGGCAATTATTTTGACCACGATCATTGGCGCGCAGATCATCTCAACAAAGAGGGCTGGAGAACTGAAATCAGAAACGGAACTTGATGTACAATAAGGCAAGAGCAGCGGTAGAGGGTTAATTCTTGACACAGATTTTCCGCTGTGCTAAAGTTTGACTTACAGATCTACTCCTAGAGGTGAAGAATTGTCTCATCCAAACATATCTACAATGGTTGAACGTATGCAGGAATTGAAAAAAACAATTCCGGAGATCGAAGCCGCGGCTGTTGTCAGCCTGGATGGGTTAATCATCGCGTCTGCTCTGCCGGAAGGCGTCAGCGAAGACCGCGTTTCCGCAATGTCGGCAGCGATCATCTCACTGGCGGAAAGCATCTCAAAGGAGATGGGCCGAGGCGCCCTGGAGCAGGTTTTTACCAAAGGGGATAACGGTTACGTGATCTTGATGGCCATTAATGATTATGCGGGATTGACCGTCCTGGCGAACGCGCAGGCAAAGCCCGGCCTGGTTTTCATGGAAATGCGTCGTGCTGCCGCCGATCTGCAACCCCTTCTGGCTGGTTGATGTAATGAATTGATTGATCATACGCTGAGGACAACTTAATAAATAAGTTGCCCTCTTTTTATTTATCAGGTTGAGCCTGCGTGTTTAGATATTCCATCACGAGCGTGCGCCATTCCGGAATTTCAAGGGTCTGGGCGCGGCGAATGGGGTCGATTCCGGCGGCAGTCAGCAATGCGGCAGCCTGGTCTCCGCTCCAGTTCAAGCCGGCAGCGAGGGTATTGCGCATTGTTTTGCGTTTCTGGCTGAATCCGAAATGAGCCAGTCTGAAGAAAACATCCAGCTTATCCGAAGGGACCAGCGGTTCGGGGTAAAGGTCGATCAGCAGGGTGCTTGAATCCACATTGGGCTGAGGGTAAAAGGAACTGGCAGGGATATTGAGGACAATACGCGGTTCGCCAAAGACCTGTACGCTCAAAGCCAGCAGGGAATAATCGCCCGCGGAGGCACAGATGCGGCCGGCTACTTCTTTTTGCATGGTCAGGGCCATACGGCGGGGTTTAAGACGGCTGTCGAGCAGGTGGCGGATGATCGCCGAGGTGATGTAATAGGGAATGTTCGCCACTACCAGGTAATCATCGGTTTGCATCAATTCAGCCGGGTCCAGTTCAAGCATATCTCCCGGGACTACGGTGATGTTCCGATAAGGGGAGACAACTTCATTCAGTACCGGGATCAATTTCTTGTCGATCTCAACAGCCACGACATGCTTCGCGTTGTCTGCCAGAACCGTGGTGAGACTGCCCAGACCGGCGCCAATCTCCAACACGGTATCCATGGGGGTGACCCCGGCAACCTGCACGATCTTGCGCAGAACGCCGTGATCGACCAGGAAGTTCTGGCCGAGCCCTTTATGCGGGTCCAGCCCATGCTGGCGGAGTAGGGAACGAACGTCGGGAGGAGGGGTCATGGCAAAGATCCTGAAAAACCTGAAGGTTTGGGTGTGAGGAAATAAATTGTGACATTGCTGGACCATTGTTTCCAGGTGGCATCCGTATAGCCCAGGTCGATCCACTGCTTGCCGGAAATTCCGCCGCCGGTATCCAGCACGGTGCCAATACCGTATCCGGGTACATAAATGGTGGACCCTTTGAGAATACTGTACCAGGCGCGGGTGACCGCGATCACCCCGTCAGCAAGGGGTTGGCCGGAGGCGGTGGTGTAGCCGCACGAACTGGTGCCCAGCCGGCAGGGGGAATATGAAGTGGCGTAAACTGTGGTTGAGTAATAATAGGAGAGCGTGCCATAAGGAGTGTCAACGGTGCCAACTGATCCTGTAGTGGCGGTTTGAGTGGATGTGGTGGAACCGGTAGTCCCGCTGGCCGAAGGGCCTTTTGTGACCGCTTCATCCACTTTCTCTTGTATGACCACCTGTGAAAGGGTCTCACGGGAGGCTTCTTTATCGTTTTCATAGCGGACGGCAACACGCTGTAAGACGATCCCATTCTGGCCTTCACGAGTGACTGTCTTTTCACCGGCGGCCATTTTGTCATCTACGGTGTAGATCGTAGTATAGGGGGTGACTTTCTGCTCTTCCTGGATAACCAGTTTGACGCGCACCACAGTGATATTGCCATCCTCAGGCAGTGGACTCTCTTCAGAGGGGGCACTGTAATCCAGGTTCTGCAGGCTGATATTATTCTGCGCCAGTGCCTGGCCTACTGTAGCGGCAGCCGAGATCGTTTCAAGGGTCTTTCCATCTACACTGATCTTGATCGGTCTTGCGCTGGCCCCGATCACTGACACCGCCCCGGAAAGTGGAGTGGCTAATGGTACAGACACCTGGTCACCGCCCTTAAGACGGAACCCATTCTTCCAAAGCGCTTTACCGATCGTTTCGGCAGAGGAGGTATAAGTTTGTCTTGAGCCATCCAGGATGAAATCGACTGATATGGCAGGTGAATATTGCACAAAAAGGTTGTTCCCGGATGGAAATTCATCATCCAGACCGATCACTGTTCCATTGAGCTTTACGGTATCCTGATCAGAAGGAGCGTAGCCTGCCTGGGCTAATAACTGACGTGCTGTGGTTGCCGGCGAATCCAGGTCGAAACGGGCTTCTGCTGGATCGATCCAGAGGATGACCCGACGTCCACGATGCACGGTGATCTGTTTGACATTCGTCAACCAGGTGTTTGCCGCAGGGTCTACACTGTCAGCAGAGGTGAGTTTGATCCCCATCCCGCGCAATGCCTGGCTGACTGTCAGCCCGTGTGTGGTGACGTAATAAGTTTGCCCATCAACAATAACGGTTACCTGCCGCCCCATGAGCAGGATCCCGACGATCATCAACAGGACCAACCCACCGACAAGCACCCATCTTAGCTTTTTGTTTTGCATATCATGATTCTATCAGAAAAAGAAGGGGGGTTAAACCCGCTTTGAGGTGGCAAGGAGGAGAAGAACTCTACATCACTGAAGAAGGTTATCCGGAAATTTCCCGATGCATGACCCACACTGCCTGCATTTTTTTGCCAAACAGGCGCGGTTCCGTTTTGTGATCAATAGAGAACCCCAGACGCTGCCAGAAGGCGAGACCTGCGGTATTTTCCTCCACGACTCCTAACATTACGGCAGACGCTCCCAGAGAGGCGGCATACTGGATGAAGTCTTCGACAAGGACCCTGCCGATTCCTTTTCCGCGAACCTCCGGGTCCAGCAGCAGCAACCCGATCCACCATGTGCTCTCTTCGGGATAATCCCTTGACCCTTCCAGAACGGCTGCGGGAATCGCCTGTGAATCGAATAATCCGTAAATAAATTTGTTTTCAAGGGGTTTGCCTGGAGGCCCATCCCGAAATGTGTGTTCGGCTTCATCCGGGGCAACTTCAGTCCCTTCGACGAGTCGGGTAAAATCGGCGCATTTCTCCAGCAGCCGCTGTAGGGCAGGGAGATCCGATTCGGTTACTGATCGGAGTAAGTACCCGGTCAGGTGGGTTGTGAATTGAATGGGTTGTTTCATCGATTATTGTTTGATCACTTTTTGAGAATTGAAGTTTCTTATGAATTCCTCCCTGTATTATAGGCAAGGATCCTTATTTATGGACAAAATAATTGATCAATTTTGAATAATGCAAGAAAATATTATAAAATATTAATTTGACAAAAATTGTCTAAATTGTATAATATTAGTAACATTTGAATTTTAAGGAGTAAAGATGAGCAATCAATCAAAAGCACTTGTTTATAATGAGAGCCCGGTAGCCAGATGGCTATTTCGCAATGTCAAATCCTCTTGGTTGTGGCTGATCGTGCGTGTTTATCTGGGTTATGAGTGGCTGACTGCCGGCTTGCACAAGGTCGAAAGCGATGCCTGGATGAAGGGCGGCGCGGCTTTGAAGGGCTACTGGACCAATGCTGTAACTGTTCCGGAAGGCGGGAAATCAGTCGTCAATTATGACTGGTACCGTGCTTTCCTTCAATCCTTACTGGACAGCCAATCGTATGTATGGTTTGGTAAACTGGTAGCGATCGGCGAAACGCTGGTTGGCGTGGCATTGATCCTGGGCGTGTTCACAGGATTGGCGGCATTCTTTGGCGGGTTCATGAATTTCAACTACCTGCTGGCCGGAACTATCAGCACCAACCCGGTGCTGCTTGTATTAGCCATCCTGGTGTTGGCTGCCTGGAAAGTTGCCGGTTACTGGGGCCTGGACAGGTTCGTACTGCGCTGGTTAAAGATCTTAAAAGATCCACGGGTGAACAGTGCACCAGGTGCATAGTTTCAATAGACTCTGATCAAAAAGTCCCGGTAACGGGACTTTTTGAACTAAAGTGATTTTAAATATCTGGATGATTGACTGATCACGATCGCGATCATGGGCAGCGCAATGATCATCAGGACAATGCCGATAATTACATTCATGATCACAAGCTGTTTCAAAGTTGCGGCACAACCTTCCTGAAAATTGTAGATCGATCAACGGTTCCGATGCTGAAAATAAACTTGCATGGGTTCAAAATAATATTCCTTCCAGCCGTTTTCCAGTTCTTCTTTGAGACGGTCGGGAAGATTGGTGTGATTTAGGATCAGGCGCGTCCCGTTGTCTTCCGATTTGAAAAGCAGCTCCAGGAGCGAATCGGGATCCGTATCCGCAAAATCAGTACAGCGCCAGCTTTGCAGGATGCGGTTGGGACGGTCCATCTCCAGGGTCGTACCGGTGATGTAACCGCTGCCAACGGTGAATGCACCGCCTGGATGGGGAACGATCTGTGCGGCCTCACCGGTGAATCCGCGGTGATCTATGCTGTCCAGCCAGGCACGAAAGAGTTCCCGTTGAAATACAGGGAGATAAATTTCAAGATGTATGGATTCCATAAATTAATCTTATCATATGGGCGGTGAAAAACGTCTCATAAATAAGCCCACTCCTTTACATGATGCTATAATTTTCTTTATCATTTTGATTCTGCTTGTTCATTCTCAATTTCAAAAATTGATATTCATGTGAGGTAATTATGCCTGTAGTACTGATCATTATTGCGCTTATTTTGTTCCTGGCAACTTTCTTGTTGATCCGGACATTTATGTTCATCCGCAATGCCAGCGATTCCATGAGCGACGATCTGCCCCCGGTGGAATTGACCCCGATCAAGGTGGATGCGGACCTGTTGGCAAAGCATCTCGCCGAGGTGATCAAGATCGAGACGATCTCGCACGAGGACCCGGCTGAAAATGTACCGGAGAACTTCGATAAATTACATCGGTTGTTATCGCGCACATATCCAAATGTGCACAAGACCTTCAAGCGCGAAGTGGTTGGCGAGAACAGTTTGCTTTATACCTGGAAGGGCAGCGATCCCTCCCTGGAACCGGTCCTGCTGGCTGCCCACCAGGATGTAGTTCCTGCCGAAGAAACTTCATTGAATGACTGGACCTACGCCCCCTTCTCCGGGGCCATCGCGGATGGTTATATCTGGGGACGCGGCACGCTGGATATCAAGAGCCAGTTGGTCAGCCTGTTGGAAGCTGCTGAACAGTTGATCGCCAATGGATATCAGCCTGAGCGTACCGTAATGTTCGGTTTCGGCTGCGACGAAGAAGTGCTGGGTATTGGCGCGAAAGAGATCGTAGCACTACTCGAGAAACGTAAAGTTCACCTGGCGGCCATGGTCGATGAAGGCGGCTGCATCTATGACGGCATTATCCCCGGAATCAGCGGACTGGCCGGTGCCATTGGTGTGGCTGAGAAGGGGTATCTTTCATTGCGGGTGTGGGTAGATGCCACTTCTGGCCATTCCTCCACTCCTGGCAAAGACACCGCGACAAGCATCTTGATCCGGGCACTGGGCAAGATCAATGCCCATCAGTTTCCGACCAAAGTGTCTGCGGTTTACCCGATGTTTGAAAAAATGGGGGCAGTTGCCAGCCCGATCATGCAGTTGGCATTCGGTAATCTATGGTTGTTCTCACCGATCCTGAAGAATATCCTGGAAAAGAACGGCGAGAGTGCAGCCACTGTGCGCACAACAACTGCTTTGACGATCCTCAAAGGTGGAGTGAAGGACAACGTAATTCCGGGTCATGCCGAAGCGGTGGTGAACTTCCGCCTGCTGCCGGGTGATACCATCGGGTATGTCTGTGAGACGCTGCGCAAGGTGATCGGCGATGATCGTGTCCAATTTGAACCCCTGCGCGGCAACGCCTGGGAAGCCTCTCCGGTCTCACCAACGGAATGCTTGCCCTACCGTCACATCGCTGCGGCAGCCCGCGAATTATTCCCTGAAATTCCCTGTGCTCCATATATCATGCTCGGCGGCAGCGATGCACGCAATTACTATAAGATCTGTGAGCATGTGTACCGCTTCTCACCCTATGTAATGACCCCGGAAGATCTTTCCCGGGTCCATGGTGTGAACGAGCGGATCAAAGTAGACGATTTTGCCACGATGGTTGATTTCTTTTATCGTTTGATCCCGCGGTGGAGTCAGAGAGAACTCTAGCGAGCAATGTAAATAAAGATCCGGCTGCACGAAATGGAATGCAGCCGGATCTTTTTTATTTGAAGGATCGATCAAACGATCAACGGAAGTTCAAGGTATACAAATTGTGCTGTTCAGAAACGACGGTTATGGAATCTGTACCGGCTACGGTACTGCTTCCGTCCAGGTAATACTTAATGGTGTAATTCCCGGCATTCCAGTTCACCTGTTTTTCTTCATGAGCCTGTAAGGTGATTGTGTAATTGCCTGCACCAGAGGCGACAATTTTTACGATATGCGAAGTATCATTCTTCCAATTCACCGGGGTGCTGCTGCCATTACTGGCACCGCTGTTATCTGTGGTGGGCTGCAAGACAGCTCCGGCAGTTTTTGTGGGAGCAACATAAGGCTTCTGGGTTGGCTTTTCAGTTGGAATTGCTGTTGCTGTAGGTTCCAGAGTGGCCGTTGCCGTTGGCTGCTCAGTTGCGGTCGGGAGTTCCGTCGCGGTCGGCAAGGGGGTATATGTCGGGTATGGTGTGTAAGTCGGCATGGGCGTTGCTGTTGGTTCGGCCAGCAAAGGCAAATTGCAGGCTGATAGAACGATTACAGCCAACAGTAAAACAGATGTGATCATTAAGCACTTGGTTTTCATTGGATCCCCTTATAATTGATTTTCAGTGGAATGACATTTGAAAGAAGTATTTCTACTGCCATTGTTTCTGATAATTTAGTCTAGCATTTCTTGTAGAAAAATCAAATTATTATACTAAACAAATTTTTGGATAATAATCATAAAAAATGAGACTGGTAAAGCCAGTCTCATAAATTTTCTTTTTTCCGGGGAAGACCGGTTTGATCACAGGGTGATCTTAGCCCTGACCACGGCGCGGTCGATGGCCCCGAAGCGGTATTTATAATCTTCATTGCCGCGCATAAAGTCAAATTCAAAACGGTTGTTCTCATTTGCCCATTTGAGCAGGTGGCTAAGCAGCACCCAGCCGGGTGAGAATTCAGAGAAGCGCGGGTCGATGCCGGAATTGTAGACCCAGATGCGGTTAAGGAAATCAAAGTTCAAGTAGGCAGCAGCTTTTTCTCCGCCAATGGTGATGAATGCCAATTGCAGGCTGCCGCTGTCGAAGGCTTCGCGCATGGAGGAAGCCATTTGATCTTTCATCGCCGGAGTGAGGAAATTCTTCTTCTCATCATCGAAAGCCATCAGGCGCAGAAATTCCTGGATCTCGCTGTCGATCTTCTCAGCATCTTCGGCAATATACCACTCCGATTTCACCTCGGCTTCGGTCAAACGGCGCATCTTGCGGCGGATCTCGTGGCGCTGTTTTTTATCCAGGCTGTTCAGATAGCCTTCCCAGTCGCCGGAAAGGGGGATGTAGGGCGATTGGACGAGGGGAGTGATCTCGCAATCCATTCCCAGGCTGAGAGCACCGTTCTTGAGCGCGCGTACTGTTGGGCTCTGGTCAACAATGTTGTACAGATCCACGACTTCGATGCCATATTGCAGCGCCAGAGCAGTTCGGGCGTATTCCAGGAAGCCTTCAGTAAATTTGACTAGATGCTGAGGTTTCACCATGAAATCCAGGTAATCGCTGATCTCGATGGTGCCCAAGAAAAGCAGCGCTTTTTTACCCTCGTTCTCGGCCACAAAACAGGGGGCGATGCCCAGCAAACGGCCGTTCTCGCTGGCCGTAACGATCACCAACTGCGCGTCTTCGCTCCATTCACCGCCGCCGCGAGTACGCCACCAGTTCTTGAGGTAGTCATAGCGCAGAAACGGAACATGCGAGACGCCGCTGGTTACAAATGCATTCCATTCACTTTTTTTGTCATCAGGGAATTGTGTAAAGGTTGAAAAATCCATAGGTTTAATTATACTCTTTTGATCGGGTTTGAGCTAATTTTCCTTAAGCACCCCCGGGTGCAGCAGGGGAGCATTCTTGCGCAGCCAGGAACGCGCTTCTTTGTGAGCCGGGTAATACTGAGCGACCACCTGCCAGAAATCGGCGGAATGGTTGGGAACACTCATGTGGGCCAGCTCGTGGATGACCACATATTGCATCACGGTGGGGGGCACCATGATCAGCCGCCAGTTGAAAGAAAGCGTTCCTAAGGTGGAACAACTTCCCCAGCGGGTTTTCTGGTCGCGGATGGTAATGGACCTGGGATTCTGGCGCATGCGACGGGCTTGCTGTACCACTTCAGCTTCGATCTCGCTGCGGGCCAGGTCGCGCAGCCAGCGCTCCAGAACAACCGGAGCGGCGCTGCTTTTTCCCACAGGCAGATAGATGAACAGGCGATCGCCTTTTTCCTCTATACGGGCTCTTGAGAGACGGCCAGGTTCTTCTTTTATTTCCACCCTTACAGCATTCCCGCGCAGCAGGAGGATATCTTTGGGCAAGTGATTGCGCGCGTTCTTTGCCGCCAGCTTTTGGCGGCGTTCAACCTGCTGCATCACCCAGTCAATGTTCCTGGCCAGGAATTTTTCTCCCTCACGAGCTGAAAAGCCCACCGGCAGTACCAGCAGCACACCTTCATCTGAGACGGAAATGCGCAGTCGGCGTGCCCGCTGTGAATAGCGCAGCGAATAATTCAGGGGAGTTTTCCCTACCAATAGTTGACGTTCTTCCTGCACAGGCATGCGATCATTATATCAGAGGGCATTCTACGGTTGACAATTCCGGGCCCTTCCTCTAAACTATCTGGAACCCAATACCCTTATACAAAGAAATAGGAAGGAGCCACCATGGACGAGAAGGCCGGTGCGCAGATCTCAAGGAAAGCGTTTATTCAAACATTTATTATTTTGCTGGTGATCATCACCTTTGCGGGTATCCTGACCCGTGTGGTCCCCAGCGGCAGCTATGACCGAATGGAACAGAATGGTCAGCTCGTGATCGACCCCAACTCTTATCACCTGACCGAGCAGGCACCACTGCCGGTCTGGCGCTGGTTCACCGCCCCGGTTGAAGTGCTGTGGGGGCCAGATTCACTGACGATCATCGTCATCATCGTGTTCATTTTGCTGGTCAGCGGCGGCTTTGCGGTACTCGATAAGAGCGGTCTACTCAAAGCTGTGCTGGGAAACATCGTAAAAAAATTCGGTAATCGCAAGTACTTGCTCCTGGTGTTGATCACCCTGGTCTTCATGCTTCTGGGTGCTTTCTTTGGCATTTTTGAGGAAGTGGTGCCGCTTGTGCCGCTAATGATCGCGCTGGCCTATTCCATGGGCTGGGACGCGCTGGTTGGGCTGGGGATGAGCATTCTGGCGACCAATATGGGCTTTTCAGCGGCTGTAACCAACCCATTCACCATTGGTGTAGCAAATAAACTTGCCGGGCTGGACCTATTCTCCGGGACCTGGTTCCGTATTCCCATCTTCATCGTGATCTATGGGGTCACCGCGTTCTTCCTGGTCAGGTACGCAAAAATGATTGACCGCGCTCCAGAAAAATCCTATTGCTACGGCGACGATCAGCGAGAGCGGGACCGTTATAAGACGGTTTCCTTTGAGAGCAGCGCCAACCTCAAACGGGCTGGTTTGTTCCTGGCGGTGATCGTGGTCCTGATCGGCCTGGTGCTGGTGCTTTCTTCATCGATCGCGTTCCTCTCCAGTTATTCACTGCCCATTGTGGGCCTGCTGTTCTTCATTGGCGGCCTGGGTGCGGGCTGGATCTCCGGCGCCGACGGTAAGACCATTGGTTCCGGGCTGCTGGAAGGCATCGGCGGTATGGCCCCGGGCATTCCGCTGCTGTTGATGGCTGCCAGTATCAAGCTGATCATCACCAACGGTCAGGTGATGGATACCATCCTGCACGGCAGTTCGGGTTTCCTGCAAAATACATCACCATTGACGTCCGTTTTGATCATTTATGGTCTGGCCCTGCTCATTGAGTTGCTGGTGAGTTCTGGCAGTGCCAAAGCGCTGCTGATGATCCCGATCTTGCTGCCCATGTCGCAGCTAGCAGGAGTGAGCGGTCATTTGCTGGTCACTGCTTACTGCTTTGGCGACGGCTTTTCCAACCTGGCCTATCCGACCAATGCGGTTTTGCTCATCTGCCTCGGATTGGCATCGATCAGCTACGGCAAGTGGATCAAATTTACCTGGAAGTTGTGGGCGATGGTGATCCCGGTAACGGTGCTGTTCCTGTGGTTGGGGATCCTCATCGGTTATTGATCCAGCGATAGTCAATAGTAAGTATCGATTCATTTTCTCCCCGGTCTTCCGGGGAGTTTTTTTCGGTTTGACAACTTTAACGCGGTTCGCTAAAATGAAGGTAGTTTGTCAGATAAACGATTCAATGAGGCAGTTTTTTGAAAAAATGGGCAGGTAAGTACGTAATTGGGCTCACCGGTAATATTGGTACAGGCAAGAGCGTGGTCCGCCGTATGCTGGAGCACCTGGGTGCTTATGGTATCGACGCGGATGCGCTGAGTCATCGCGCCATCGCCAAAGGAGCCCCGGGCTACGAACCTGTGCTGCAAACCTTTGGCCGTTATATCCTGGGGCCGGATGAACAGATCGACCGCAAGAAACTGGGCCGCATTGTCTTTTCAGACCCTGAAGCGCTTAAGCAACTGGAAGCGATCGTGCATCCATTGGTAAAACAGGCAATCGATCTGATGGTTCGCCGTGCCAACCAGAAGGTGATCGTGATCGAAGCGGTAAAGATCGTCGAAAATGGAATTTCCGAGCTGTGCGATTCGCTGTGGTTGGTCTACACTTCAGAAGAAGTACAGATGAACCGCCTGGTGCAGAACCGCGGGATGAATGAAAAAGATGCCCTGCAGCGGATCAATAATCAGCCACTTCAGGATGAGCAGATCAAATCGGCCAGTGTCATTATCAAGAATATTTCCACCTATGAGGATACCTGGCGCCAGGTAAACCAGGCCTGGCAAAAATGTGTTAAAGAAGGGGACGGTGCCAACACCCCCTATATGCAGCCGCTGCACCTCAACCTGGGAGAGGTGGCAGTACGCCGGGCAGGGCCGAAACAAGCCGATGAGATCGTAGAAGTAGTCAACCGGCTGACTGATCCATCTCCAGCCCTGACAAAAGACAAAGTGATGGAACTTTTTGGTGAAAAAGCATTTCTGCTTTTGCAGGTGGAGAACAAGATAAAAGGCTACCTGGGCTGGCAGGTGGAGAACCTGGTGGCCCGTACTACAGAGATGGCGCTTGAACCCAGCCTATCGCCGGCACAGTATATTCCGATCATGATCCGTGAAATGGAACGCGCGTCGCACGACCTGCAATGTGAGGTTTCATTGATAGTCGCACCGCAGAGCCTGGCAGAACACGAAGGTTTATGGAAAAGTCTTGGCTATGCCTTGAAACGACCGGATGATCTAAATGTCCTGGCCTGGCAGGAAGCAGCTGATGAGATCCTTCGCCCCGGTTGTGTGTTATTCTTTAAACAGTTAAGACAAGACCGCGTACTGCGGCCGATCTAATGACAAAACTTTATTGATTCAGGTGATATTTGCAAAATCTGCTGGGTGAATTCCTATATTTCTTCCAACGCCTGAACTGGTTGAACATTCTTGACCTCTTTCTGGTGACTGTGGTGTTTTACGCTGTTCTGGTCCTGCTGCGTGATACTCAGGCGGTGGTACTGCTGCGTGGCGTCATTGTCATCTTTATCCTGTTGGTATTGCTAACGACATTTATCGACCTGCCGGCTTTTTCATGGCTGGTTTCTACGATCACCCCGGCGCTGATCGTGGTGATCCCGGTGGTGTTTGCACCGGAGATCAGGCGCGGTCTGGAAAAGATCGGACGCGCAGGAACGTACAAACTGTTTTCGCGTCCGAATTTGGTAAACGACCAGCAGCTTCAGCAAACCATCCACGCGGTGGTGACTGCTGCCGCCCGGCTTTCTGCCAGACAGCACGGTGCACTGATCGTGATCCAACGCCGTGAAAACCTGGACGACTACATCCGTACCGGGGTCCGATTGGATGCCGCGGTTACCCCTGAATTGCTCCTGCAGATCTTCTACCCGAATACCCCTCTGCATGATGGAGCGGTGATCATTGCCGACAACCTGATCGTAGCTGCTTCATGCGTGATGCCTCTTTCTGCCAGTGGTATTCTCACCAAATCCCCCGAACGTCAGATGGGCCTGCGCCACCGCGCCGCCCTGGGGACTTCGGAAGCGACCGATGGCATCACGGTGGTGGTCTCTGAACAAACCGGTTCCATCTCAATTGCCCACAACGGCCGCATGATCCGCCGTTTGGACAGCGAACGTCTGGAAAATATTCTGCTGGCTTTCTACCGGCCGAATGAGAATCAGAATGAATTTATTAATCCTTTCAAAAATTTGTTCAAGAGATCCGGCCGAAAAGAGGAGGAATGAGTATGCGTAAGGTCCTCCGCCAACTGCCGACATTCTTTTTTGCTTTTCTACTGGCTTTGATCGTCTGGGTAAGTGCCGTCACTTCTGCTGACCCGTCACAGGAGAAGGAATATCCAGGTACGGTCAATGTTGAAGTGATCGGGCAGGCCCCGGATATGGTCCTAACCAGTTCGCTGCCCTCAACGGTATCAGTCACTATGCGTGCGCCTGAATCCATCTGGACCAAGTTGATCCAGGAGAAAGCTCCTGTCCGCGCCATCCTCGACCTTTCCGGGTTGGGAGAAGGACAACACACCGTTCCAGTACAAATGGAGATCGGTATCAAACCAGTGGAAGTAGTCTCTTACAATCCGCGTTCAGTGGATATTACGCTCGAACCCCTGTTGACCAATCAATTTGACGTCAGCGTGGTCAATATCACCAACCCTGCCATCGGGTACCAGGCAGGCACTCCTGTGCTGGACCAGAAAACTGCCACGGTGAGCGGCGCTGAATCGCAGGTAAGCAAAGTGGTGGAAGTACGTGCTTCACTCGACCTCAAACAGGCCACCTCTGATATCAATGAAATGATCTCTCTGACTGCTTATGATCAGAACGGACAGGTGGTAAAGGATGTAACTGTCACCCCCGAAAAAGTGCGGGTGACAGAATCCATTGCGCAGTTGGGTGGCTTCCGCAATGTAGTGGTTAAGCTGACCACCAATGGCCAACCCGCTGCCGGCTATCGTTTAACTTCCATCACCGTGAACCCGCCAACGGTCACTGTCTATTCAAGCGACCCGCAAAAAGTGGAGGCGCTGCCCGGGTACATCACTACCGATCCGATCAACTTGACCGGTCTGAAAGATGACCTCAACCAACAGATCGGTCTGGTGCTGCCAGACGGCGTTACCGTGGTGGGTGATCCGAGCGTGAATGTGCAGGTGAGTATAGCCCCGGTCGAAAACAGCCTGTCGCTCAACAATATTCCTGTGCAGGCTACCGGTCTGGGGGCAAACCTGGTGGCAACGATCTCACCGGCTACTGTGGACCTGATCGTCTCCGGTCCGCTGGTTACCTTGAATACCATTTCGATCGCGGACTTGCAGGTATTGATCGACCTTACTGGTCTGGAACCCGGCCGCCATACGATCGAGCCTAAAGCGACACTGAATAATCTAGATCTGACCATCGAAAGCATTCAGCCGACCACGTTTGAGGTGACGATCACCCGCGCGACTGCCGGCACAAAGTAGCAAAAAGGGAATTTCTCTTGACGAAAACGAACTCTGCTCCTATAATCCAGCCCAATATGTTAGCGATTGAAACCACACTCCGCGCTCGACGAGCAACCCAATCTTCATATTCCGGAAGATGGGCATTTTTGGTTTCTCAAGCATAGAACTACAACCGCGAGACTCAAAAATAGATCGGTATAACCACCGCCATCCTTCTGGATGGCGGTTTTTTTTATTTATTTCCTAAGGAGAAGATGTAATGGCACCCAAACAAAGTAAGGAATTCAGTAAAGTAGTATTGGCGTATTCAGGCGGATTGGATACCTCCGTGATCGTTCCCTGGTTGAAAGAAAACTATGGCTGTGAAGTGATCTGCTACTGTGCAGATGTAGGCCAGGGTGAAGACCTGAGCGGCCTGGAAGAAAAGGCGATCAAATCCGGGGCGAGCAAGTGCATCATCGAAGATCTGACCGAAGAACTGGCCAGTGATTATCTTTACCCGATGATGAAAGCCGGGGCGATCTATGAACGCAAATATTTGCTGGGAACCTCTGCCGCTCGTCCGCTTATTGCCAAGAAGTTGGTGGATGTAGCGCATGCGGAAGGGGCCCAGGCGATCGCTCACGGCGCCACAGGTAAAGGCAACGACCAGGTCCGTTTTGAATTAACCGTCATGGCCCTCGATCCGCGTATCAAGATCATTGCCCCCTGGCGTGAATGGGATCTGCGCTCCCGCGAGGAAGAGATCGAATACGCCAAGGCGCATAATGTGCCCATTACGGTCACTCTCAAATCCATTTACAGCCGCGATGCCAACCTGTGGCATCTTTCTCACGAAGGCGGTTTGCTCGAGGATCCCTGGAATGAACCGGATGAGGAAATGTACCAGATCAGTACCAGCCCCGAGGCTGCTCCGGAAAAAGCTGAATATGTCGAGATCGAATTTGAATCCGGCACCCCGGTAGCTTTGAATGGTCAGAAACTCTCCCCGGCAAAAATTATCGCCGCGTTGAATAAGATCGGTGGTACTCACGGAATCGGCCGCGCCGATATTGTAGAGAATCGCCTGGTTGGGATGAAATCCCACGGTGTGTATGAGACCCCGGGCGGCACCATCCTGATGGCAGCCCATAACGAACTGGAATACCTGGTGATCGATCATCAGACCATGCAGTTCAAAGATGAGGTTGCGCTGAAATATGCCGAATTGGTCTACAATGGCCTCTGGTTCACCCCGCTGCGTGAAGCCCTGGACGCCTTCGTCAATTCCACGCAAGGGCCGGTCACCGGGACGGTCAAGTTGAAATTGTACAAGGGAAACATCATCAGCGCCGGCCGCAAGAGCCCGTTCAGCCTGTACCGCGAAGATTTCGCCACCTTCGGTCAGGAAGATGTATATGATCAGAGTGACGCCGAGGGCTTTATCCATCTATTCGGATTGACCCTCAAGGTACGCGCGTTAAATGGTCTGCCGGTTTCAGGCCTGGATATTCCCCAACCGGATTATTCACGTTTCAAGAGAGACTAGAGGAGGAATCATGGCACTCTGGGGCGGTCGTTTTACACAGGAGCCAGATCAACTGGCCTGGAAGCTGAATGCTTCTCTGCCGGTGGACCAACGCCTGGCAGTGGAGGATGTCTCGTGCAGCCAGGCCTGGGCTGGGGCAATTCATCAAGCGGGTGTGCTTACGGATGTAGAACTCGAACAAATGCTTAACGGGCTGGCGTCGATCAAACAGGAATTTATGGCCGGCACGTTTGAATTCCGTGAGTCTGATGAGGATATTCATACTGCTGTGGAACGCCGCCTCGGAGAGTTGATCGGACCGCTGGCCGGCAAACTGCATACCGGCCGCAGCCGCAACGACCAGGTGGCTACCGATTTCCGCGCCTGGATGCTCAAAGAGATCCCTTTGGTGGATCAAGAGATTCAAGGCTTGCAGAAAACCCTGCTGGCCCAGGCTCAATGCCACACAGAAACCCTGCTGCCTGGATATACCCACCTGCAGCGGGCGCAGCCGATCACGTTTGCCCACTGGCTGTTGAGTTATTTCTGGCCGCTGCAGCGTGACCGTGAGCGGCTGCATGATCTGCAAAAACGGGCGGCTATTCTTCCGTTGGGTTGCGGTGCCCTTGCCGGCACCACGCTCACTATTGACCGGGATGCGCTTGCCGAAGGCATGGGTTTTGCCGCCCCCGCTGCCAATAGCCTGGACGCGGTCTCGGACCGGGATTTTGCGGCTGAATTCCTGTTTTGTTCTGCCTTATGCGGGCTGCATTTGAGCAAGCTGGCTGAGGCGATTGTGCTCTTCAGCAGTGCCGAATTTGGCTACATCGAATTGAGTGATGCCTATTCCACCGGCTCCAGCTTGATGCCGCAAAAAAAGAACCCGGATGTCTTTGAATTGACTCGCGGCAAGGCTGGGACCATGGTCGGGCTGCTCACCGGGCTGCTGACCACGCTCAAAGGGCTGCCCTCCACGTATGACAAAGACCTGCAGGAGGATAAAGCTTCTGTGTTCGCGGCAGCGGATACACTGACTGCGATACTGCCGGTGCTGGCCGGTGCGCTGGACACTATGAAGGTAAATCAGGACCGTATGGCCGCAGCCATCGACGACAGCTTGATGACCACCGACCTGACGGATTACCTCTCGACCAAAGGGGTGCCTTTCCGCGAAGCCCATGCCATACTGGGTAAGGCGATCCGACTGGCAGCCGAAAAACAGGTCAAGCTGGGCAATCTGCCGCTGGCGGATTGGCAGACACTTGGTCCGTTTGAGGAAGATCTGTACACCTACTTTGATCCTCTGCATTCGGTGAACATGCGCAACTGTATTGGAGGTACTTCGATCCAGGCAGTGCAGCAGCAGATCGAATCTGCGAAAAAAGCAATAGAATGATCCAAAAAAAGAGACCGTGAGGTCTCTTTTTTTCTCATCAGCATCTCATCTGAGTGGCCTCACTTTTCAGACCTTTTAAGGTAAAATTGAGGTTCATAGTATTAGAAGGGAAAGTGTGTGTATTTATGACCAAACCTGTAGTGGCTCTGGTTGGCCGACCAAATGTTGGAAAAAGTACCTTATTCAATCGCCTGTGCGGTGAAATGCTGGCGATTGTGGATGATACCCCGGGTACCACGCGCGACCGCCTTTTTGGCGAAGCCGAGTGGGTTGGGGTTGAATTTGATGTGATCGATACCGGCGGAATCGACCCGTCTGCGAACAGCAGCAAGGAACCGCTTTCGATCGGCTCAGCCGATTTTATCAAAGAGATCCGTTCTCAGGCGGTCATGGCAGTTGAAGAAGCCGACCTGGTTCTGTTCCTGTGTGACGCCATCAGCGGAGTTACCCCCGCAGATAAAGAAGTCGCATCCATTCTGCGTAAGAATCAACGCGTGGTAAATGGCAAATCCTACCCTCAGATCTTCCTGGTAGCGAACAAAGCCGACAGCTTTAAGCAGCGTGAATGGGTGAACGATTTCTACGAATTGGGATTGGGAGAACCCTATCCGATCTCAGCCGTGCACGGCACCGGCACTGGCGACCTGTTGGACGCGGTCATTGCCACCTTCCCGGAAAAGATCGAGAAGGAAGAGGACGATTCGGCAAAGATCGCCATCGTTGGCAAGCCAAATGTGGGTAAATCCAGCCTGCTCAACCGGTTGGCCGGAGAAGAGCGCTCCATTGTCAGCCCCATCGCCGGTACCACCCGCGATGCCGTGGATACGCATATCGACTGCAACGGGATCCCGGTTACCCTCATCGACACTGCCGGTATTCGCCGGCGCGGCAAGGTGGACCCGGGTGTGGAGAAATACAGCGTGGTCCGCTCTATGCGTTCCATCGAACGCTGTGATGTTGCCCTGCTGATGATCGATGCCGAAGACGGTATTTCTGCGCAGGACGCGCATATCGCCGGCTACATCAAAGATGCATGGAAGAGCGCTATTGTCCTGGTAAATAAATGGGACGCGGTGGAAAAAGATAACTACACCATGCAGATGTACACAGAGAAGATCCGCAAAGACCTGAGTTTTGTGGATTATGTTCCCATTTTGTTCATCTCGGCGAAGACCGGTCAGCGTGTGGACCAGGTAATGCCGCTTGCCCTGAAAGTTCAGGAAGAGCGCCTGGCACGCATCAACACCGGGGCCTTCAACCGCATCATCCAGAAGGCGCAGGATCTGCATGCGCCGACCTCACGTACCGGCTCGGCACTCAAGATGTATTACGGCACGCAGGTACGATCAGATCCGCCTACCTTTATGATCTATTGTAATAATCCCAAGCTGGCGCACTTCACCTATCTACGCTTCCTTGAGAACCAGATCCGCGAAGAATTCCCGTTCACCGGGACTCCCATCCGGCTGGTGTTAAAACCCAGGCACGAATAAGCACTGGCAGGAGGAAGTTTGCAGACGCCGAATGTGATCCAACCCATCGAAACTGAGGTACCGGAGAAGAACGTCTTCTGGAAGGATTTCTGGGAGATCGTGAAAACGCTTCTTCTGGCACTGATCCTGTATTTTGCCATCGATTATGTGTTTGCCCGTGTAAAAGTGGATAATGTCTCCATGGAGACTACGCTGATGCCTGGTGATCTGCTGGTGGTGAATAAATTTGCCTATAAATGGCACGATTACACCACTGGAGATGTGATCGTTTTTCATGATCCGCAGGATCCCAGTGAAGATTTCATCAAGCGGATCATCGGTACTCCCGGTGATACCGTGTCCGTGCATAACGGGCAGGTCTCAGTGAATGGGAACGTGTTGGAAGAGAAATATATTCGTGAGATCACGGCTTATGACGGAGATTGGGTGGTGCCTGCCGACTCGCTGTTTGTGCTTGGCGATAACCGCAACGAATCGTCGGATTCGCATATCTGGGGATTCGTGCCATTGAAGAATGTGGTTGGCAGGGCCCTGTTTGTCTATTGGCCTTTTAACGCCATCCAGTTGATGACCCATCCTTACAATTAGCTTGCTTTTGCGAATTTTCGTATATAATTGGTCGTAATTTATAGTATTGTTAAGGTAGAATCTCCTTATTCAAGAGATTTAGAGTATTTATGAACGATAGAACGACTTCACCAATGGATCCAGTGATCCCCTGCAATGAATGCCAGGCCGGGCATATGCACCGCGAGTATGTGGCCTATTACACTTATCTCGGGGATGAACTGATCACTGTTCCGGATTTTCCGGCATGGGTATGCGATATTTGCGGCCGCTGCGAGTACGATGAGAACGCGCTGGCCCGCTTGTCGCTGCTGCTCAGCCCGAATGCCGGCAAGACCACTGTGCAGAAGCGCAAGATCAGCGGCAAAGAAAAGGTGAAATCCAAATCTCAGCCGCCCGCGACAACGGAGTAAGATCGTTTCACCACTAGATTGCTGTTTGTTCTTAGGATATAAACCTAGAAACCCGGTTTCTCGAAGAAACCGGGTTTCTCTATCTGAATTTCAAGGAACAAGAAGGACAAGAAAAGCTTATAAAGAAAAACCGCCAATAACACGAAGTCTCGCCAATTTATTGTTTAATTGAGTTAGTGCTTTTTTGTGTAATTCATAGGCGGAATGTTTAACCACGAACGACACGAAACACACGAACAAAATCAGGAACGTATATTAAATGGGAGATAATTGGATTGTTCATACCAGATAGCATTATGAGAAATCGAGGAATTAGTGAATAATAAAACAGCGATCAACTAGATTGTTTTAGGAAATTATATTGTTCAAGAACAAGGAGGCCATTCCTCGCTCATTTTTGTTGGCGTGTTTCAGATGTCGGAAGTAAAATAGCCTCACATGGAGTCGATCAATGTTCGGATTTGGTGGATACAACAAGGCTTTGTCAGAAATAATTCTCAAAAAAAAGCTGAGGAAAAACGTGAAGAAACTGAATGGGAAATCCTTGATAAAAAAGAACGTCGGAATAAAGAATTGCGACGACTTCATCCATCAAATAGATGTCCGAGATGCGGCAGAGAAATAACAAATACAAACAGATATATTGATAATGATTATTCTTGTTGCGAGGGATGCCAGGAAGACGGGATGAGAAACTTCGTCTTGTTTGACGTCATTTCTCGCTTCTTCTAACATAATAAAAAAGACGGCTAATTGCCGTCTTTCTCTTGGTAATAACTCAAATTTTTCTATATTATGTAAGTGTAAATTTAATTCTGTAAAGAATAAGACTACCGAGAATGGCAAAGATTAAATCGGGTTTGTGCAATTTGTAGAAAAGCTATCATTGTAAAGTATTATTCCAACTAAAATCAAGTTTCTCTGCTTGACAGCAAAGCATCAGTTTTATTAACAGGAGGAGCAAGAAGATCCAGGCACATAACAAGAGGTTAAAGCGCAATTTGTTTCTTAATATAAATTGGTAGATTTCGTGAAATTAGTGGATATAAAAAGCAGCGATCACATAGATCGCTGCTTGTGTTTTTGTTACAAGAAACCGGGTTTCTGAGGCTATTACGCCCGCCAGAAACCCCGGCGGACCGGGCGCACGTCTTCGGCGGTGATGAAGGCTTGCGGGTCGGCTTCGAGGACGATGGTCTCAACGGTATCGACCTCTTTACGCAGCACGCTGACGTGCAGCTCAAAGACGGTTCCGTTCATGCCGCGTCCGGCGATCTCTGTGACGGCAAAACCGGAGGCGCGCAGACGTTCGGCGATAAAGGTACCGCGGTGCGAGCTGATGATGTTTACCAGGATGTGGCCGATGGCCAGTTTTTCCTCGATGATCATGCCTACAATATTGCCGGTGGCAAAACCTGTCGCATAGCCAAGAATATTTAGATAATTTCGTTCACCGGTCAGCACGGAACTGATGGCGAGAATGAAGATGAGGGACTGCAAAAAGCCCAACACCCAGACGATGGCTCGTTTTCCGCGTACTACAAAGAGCACGCGCAGGGTATCCATCGACATATCGCAAACACGTAAAAAGAAGATCAGGAGCGCAAACAAATACGCGTGCGGGTCCGACCAATAAGCTGCGGAAAACATTCTAGCGCTTCGCTTTCTCCCCGTTCAAACCGGGCAGATAGTAATCGGTCATGTAATCTTTCAACATGCGCTGCATACTGAACTGGGGAATCAATGTGCGCATGGATTCACGCACCATCTTCAGCCATTCCACCGGGATCTTGTTGGAATCCCGCATGTAGAACAGCGGGACGATCTCTTTTTCAAGGGATTCATAGATACTCAGGGAATCGTCATTATCCTGCAGCTCGGTATCGGTGTAATCTTTTTCGACGCCAATGGACCAACCGTTCTTGCCGTTGTAACCTTCACGCCACCAGCCATCGAGAATGGAGAAGTTAAGGGCACCGTTGAGGGCAGCTTTCATTCCAGAGGTACCGGAGGCTTCGTTGGGGCGGCGCGGGGTGTTCATCCAGATATCCACGCCCTGGACCATGTAGCGGGCGATGTTCATGTCATAATCTTCAAGGAAGATCAGACGGCCACCGCTGCGGCTGTCTTTGACGGCACGGTAGACCTGCTGGATCAGCAGTTTGCCGGGCTCATCAGCGGGGTGAGCTTTACCGGCGAAGACGATCTGGACCGGTTTGTATGGGTTGGTAATGAGACGCATCAGGCGGTCGAAATCGCGGAAGATCAAGTTGGCGCGCTTATAGGTGGCAAAGCGGCGGCCAAAACCGATGGTCAGTGAATAGGGCTCCAGGAAAACCCCGCCGGCAATGGCCTGGCTGGGAGTGATCACGCCATTCTGCCAGGTCTGGCGGGTGTGTTCATTGGCAAAATTCACCAGCTTGTTCTTCATGTGGCGGCGGACTGACCATAGATCGGCATCCGGGATCTTGTTGATTCCATCCCAGAAAGCAAGGTCATCCAGATGGGCAGGCCAATCGGGGCCGAGATATTGATCGAAGAGCAGTCCCATGCGGCGGGCCAGCCAGGTGCGGGTGTGCACACCGTTGGTCACATAACCGATGGGAACTTCATCCTCGCTTTTATCCGGCCACATAAAGTTCCACATCTTGCGTGAAACATGACCGTGCAATTCTGAAACAGCGTTGGCACGCTCAGAAAGGCGCAGCGCCAGTACAGGCATGACAAAGGTGTCTCCCCAGGGTTGGGCCTGCTTGCCAAGCTCGATGAATTTTTCACGGTCGATGCCAAGAGCTTTTAAAGCTCCTGCGGAATATTTGTCGATCAGCCAGATCGGGAACATGTCGTTGCCGGCAGGGACCGGGGTATGGGTGGTGAAGATGTTCCCCAGGCGCACTTTTTCGGCTGCTTCGTCAAAGGTCATACCGGTCTTGACCAGTTCGTAAATTCGTTCAAGGGCAAGGAAAGCAGAGTGGCCTTCGTTCATGTGCCAGACGGTGGGGTCGTAACCCAACAGACGCAGGGCACGTACACCGCCCACGCCCAGGAGAATCTCCTGTGAAATGCGGACCTCAAGGTCGTTACTGTACAGCCGGGCGGTCAACTGCCTATCGGCTGGTGAGTTCTCGTCGATATCACTGTCGAGCAGGTACAGGTGAATACGGCCCACCTGGATCTCCCAGATGCGGGCAAACACATCGCGGCCGGGGAGCTCTACTTTGATCATCAGCGGTTTGCGGTTCTCATCGAGAAGCGCAACCAGAGGGATCTCTTTAAAGTCGGTGATACGCACACGGGTTTCCTGCCAACCATCTTCAGTGATGTGCTGAACAAAGTAACCCTGTGAGTAGATGAATCCGACTGCGGTCAGAGGCATATCCAGGTCGGAGGCCTCTTTCAGGTGGTCACCGGAAAGAATACCCAGACCGCCAGCATAGAAGGGCATGGATTCATGCAGGCCAAACTCGAATGAGAAGTAGGCGATCTGTTTGTCAGTGAGTTTGGGATAGGTCTTTTTGAACCAGGTATCCTGGGCATTCAGATAATCATCGAAGACCTTCAGGGTCTTGTCGTATGCATCCAGGTAGAGCTGGTTGTTCATGGCGGCATTCAGACGGGTCCGGTCCATTTTGCGCAGGAACAGGATCGGGTTATGGTTGACTGAATCCCAGAGGAGCGGATCGATATACTGGAAGAGCCGCTGCGCGGGGTAATTCCAGGCCCACCAGATATTTTGAGCGATCCTGCTTAACCCTTCCACTCTGCGCGGCAGATTGAAGGAATTTGGATATTCACGAATAATTTTTGTCATAATCACCTTTTGCTGAATTTTAGCAAATTTATTAGTTTCCAATATTTACCCAAACAGGATAAAAGAATGAAAGGCTATATTGTATACCGGATTGGGATGGAAATATTATACCTTATTCCTTGTGTAAATTAAATTAACTATCCATTAAGAAGAGCTATCAATTTTCTAAAAAATAAGAAAAAGACTGCCTCGAATTCAAAGGTGCGAAACAGTCTTTTGCAAGCTCATGTTAATCAAGTTAAGGCAAGGTCATTTTGCCGGGAATATCCGTTCAAAGATCTCTGGAGCAAAACGCTCCACCAACTGGCTGGAAATACCGTTCTCTTTGCAGATCTCTTCGTACATATCCACGCTGGGACGGCGGATACGCTTCTGAGTCTCGGTATCGAGGCCCCAGAGCCCGAACCGCTGTGACCAGCCGCGTTCCCACTCAAAATTATCCACCAGGCTCCAGTGGAAATAGCCCTTGATGCGCCAGTTGAAATTGGCCGCACGCCACACCTGGTAGAGGTGCTCAATGGTATAGCGAGGCCGCAGCGTGTCCTTGTCATCTTCCACGCCATTCTCGGTCACCAGGATGGGAAGTTCATAGCCATGCGCCCACTTCAAAGCATCGTACATTCCTTCCGGAACGTTTGCCAGGAACCCGGTAGGGCTCAGGAGTGCCTCTTTGGGATATGAGCGTTCACCGAACATCATGCCGGGTTTGAGCAGGTTGAATTTGACCAGGTCGCGCGAATAGTAGTTGACGCCGATGAAATCCTGGGTATTTGCAGCTTCCGGGAGGGCGAACTTCTTGAACACGAGGTCCAATTTGCCACTTTTGAGTGTGTCAGTAAAGGAGCAGTTATAGATGCGGTCCAATAAGCGGGTGGGGATGCGGTCAAGCAGCGACCAGGATCGGGCAGGCAGAAAACTGCGGTAATTGATCGCCGTGCCCACCTGGGCGGATGGCTGAAGTTCGTGGATGGTTTTGTATGCAAGGGCATGCCCTTTGATGAGGTTGACGAGCACTTTCATGGCAAGACCCAGATCATTCTTTCCGGGCGGGAACTCTCCGCCGACCCAACCGCTCATCACGTAGACGTTGGGCTCATTGATGGTGACCCACAGGTTGACGTAATCGCTTAAGGCAGGAATAACATGACGCACAAATTTTTCAAACAAAGCCGGTGTCGCCTCATTTTCCCAGCCGCCAGTCTTAACCAGCCAGAGAGGGTCGGAGAAATGATGTAAGGTGACCAACGGGGTCATCTTGTGATCGACCAGCCAGCGCACCATCTTGACGTAAACCTCCAGCGCGCTGTCATCCCAGCGGTCGGGTTCCGGCTGGATCCGGCTCCATTCGATCGACATGCGGTGAGCGTTCTGGCCGCACTCGTAGGCATTCTGAAAGTCTTCCTTCCAGCGTCCGCCCCACCAATCGCAGGCCAGGCCGGCTTTTTCACCGTTGTGGATGTGCCCGGGCTGAGTTTCCCATTCGGCCCAGTTGTTGTTCGTGTTCTGGCCTTCCATTTGCTGTGAAGCGGTGGCAGTACCCCACAGGAATCCTTTTGGAAAATGATAAGTTGCTTCCGGCATGAAAATTCTCCTGTTAAAAGAATAAATTCATTATAAGTGAATTATAAAAAAAGGCTTCCTGCACAGGAAGCCTCTTAGTGAAATCGTTTAAAAATATTACATTCCAGCCATATAGGCAATGCTGATGGTTCCGGGGCCGACATGGCTGCCTACGACGGGGCTGACCCAGCTGAGGATGCTTTCGACCGGATTCATTTCCTGCGTGAGACGGTCAAGGAGCGACTGCGCATACTCGGGAATATTTGCATGGAAAACTGAGATATGGACCGGTGTTTTGCCTTCAACGTCGCGTTTTACCAGGTCGATCATGGCTTCGATAGCTTTAGAAGAAGTGATGGCACTCTTTACAGCATCGATCTTGCCGTCGCGAATGGCGAGAATGGGTTTGATACGCAGAGCGGTCCCGAAGAGGTGCTTGGCCCCGCCGATCCGTCCGCCCATGTGCAGGTACCTGAGGTTTTCAACCGTGAAATACACGCCAATGTGATCGTAGGCTTTTATGGCCAGCTCTTTACATTCCTGCAGACTGGCGCCTTCTTTGGCAGCACGCGCGGCAGTAAGCACCTGAAAGGTCAATGCCATTGAGACCAACTTGGTATCGATGACTTCGATCGGGTCATTCTTGAACGATTCTTTAGCCTGAAAGGCTGAGAAAACGGACCCGGAGATGCCTGAGGAGATGGGCAAAGTTAGCACCTGGTAGCCATCATCCAGCAATCTGCGGAACTCGTCCTGATAGGCTGCAACGCTCACCTGGCTGGTAGTTGGAAGTGTATTGCTTTTGGCTAGACGGGTGTAAAAATCTTCGGGCGAGATATCGACCCCATCGCGGTAAGATTTACCATCCCAAATAACAGATAACGGGATTACCTTAATTGGCAGGGTATCTACAAATTCTTTGGGGATGTAAGCGGTAGAATCGGTAAGAATAACAACCTTGTTCATTATTTCTCCTGATAGTAATTCAATTGAATAAAGTATATCGGTAAATGCTGTTTATGAAATATGAAAGAGGTCATATTTTTAATTTATAATTTTGCTATGATATGATGGAAAATGTGGAACCTTTGAAGAAAAAGATCTATAAAAGTATTTTACTCATACTGATCTGCATTGCAATGGCATCATTTTTGTCCGGCTGCGGCGATGACGATCCTCTGATCGGCACCTGGGTTGAGCCAAATTCCGGGATCTTTATGACCTTTGATGACAATGGAAAGGTGCTGATCGGAGAACAGAACACATCATATTCCATGGAATATGAAAAAAAGGATCCCAATGTACTGGTGATCCATGTGAGCACAACCGGGACCGCGCCTGACCTGACGATGAATTATCAGTTTAATGATGAAAACGATAAGATGACGCTGATCGTAAACGGAGTTCAAACGGTATTTGACAAGCAAAAATAGCTATTATCTTCATCTGATATCGGCATAACTAAGCATCAACCTCTCACTTTGCCTTAATCTCATTGTGGCAAAATTGGATAACGAAAATCATTCATTGATGATGAGACTGATATTGGGTAGATCATGATTGCGACCTTGGGATTTGGATTCCTTTTTTTGTCGTTCCTCATTTGCATATATGCGATTTTTGCAGCTGCTTATGGAATCCGTACTCGTTCGCTTGTGTTCGTAGAATCCAGCCGGTTGGCTGTAATGACTACGTTCCCTTTGATCACGCTATCTGTAATAACATTGTTTGTGCTTTTGGTTGCCCGGCAATATCAGTTCACTTTTGTCTATCGGATGATCAGCCAGGACCTGGACCCTGCTACGATCTTTACAACCCTCTGGGGAGGCGCAGCCGGTTCGGTACTTGTGTTTACCTGGTTCTGCTCCGGTTTTACCTTTTTTAGTTTATTTAAAACAAAACAAAAAGAATTATCCACTTACACCCCCTGGATAGTCATTGTTGTTTCGGTTGTGATCGTTTTCCTACTATTTGATTCACTATTCCTTGAAAATCCATTCGAGCGAATGTGGTTGATGTCAAATAACCAGGTAGTATCGGCTTTTCTGCAGCCGCAAAACTCCTTTACCATCGAGCCAGAAGCCGGGTTGGGAATTGATCCAATCTTTCGCAGCATCACAATTGAATTGTTTACCCCCATCCTTTTTCTTGGTTTTGCGGCTTTTCTGATCCCTTTCGCGTACAATATTGCCTCCCTGGTTGGCGGATTTTTCCAGAATGACAATTTTATTTCTGTTCGCGGTTGGGTGCTGGCAGCATGGTTGTTGATCAGTGTCGCTTTGTTCCTTGAATTTGCTTGGAATTATCATGCCCTGGGGATCGGAAGTTTGATCTCCTGGAGCAGTATGAAAACAGCTATCTTTTTGCCCTGGCTTACCAGCCTGGCATTTATGCATTCAGCGATGTTAAACGAGCGTGAAAATCGATACAGGTACATTAATTATGGCTTATTGGCGATCACCTTTATTCTGTCCATTCTCGGGGTTTACTTCTTTAAAATAAACCTGTATCCCAATACCCTGGCGACCGAACCGGGGTTGGAAATGGTGATGTTCATTATCGCAGGACTCAGTTTCATCGTTGAGGTTGGGCTGTTAGCCTGGCGCTGGAAAGGGCTTTACCGGAGGGGGGAAGCACAACTCATTCCCTCACGGGAGAGCTTTTTCATTGCGGCAAGTGTGTTCCTTATTCTCCTCTTTATATTACTGTCAGCCGGGCAGATCTACAAAGTCGGCAGCCTGCAAGTGAACTCTCCTATCGATGGGACCTGGTTTAAAGTTGTTGCCGAGGCTTTGATCGCGGTATTGTTGTTTCTGATGGGAATCGCTCCGCTTTCAAGTTGGGGAGGGACAACCTTCCGTCCAATGTTGAAAGCGAGCTGGAAACCGCTGGCACTCTCTTTGATCCTGTTGATGCTGATCATCAACACTGGAGTGAAGTCGCCTGGCGGAGTGTTTGCTTTGTGGTTGGTGATATTTGTTTTACTGTTAAGCCTGTTTGACCTGGTCCATTTGATCATTGTTCAACGTTCACTTTCTAAAAGTGCTTATGAGGGCCATATCATACCTCAAAGCATGGATACGTTTTCTCCGATTGGCGCCCGCCTGGTCCATATCGGGCTGATGCTGATCATTTTCGGGTTGATCGGCAGCAATTATTTTCAGAGTCAATCTTCATTAACAATCCCTGTCGGGCAGGAGATCAAATTCAATAATTTTGTCATCCACCTTGAAGGAATCCATACCGATCTCGTTTCCGAAGGAAAGGTTTCAACCACTGCCGTATTGGATGTAAAAGATACTTCAGGGGTAAACAATGCACTTCTGCCAAGAGTTGATTTTTATCCAAAATCAGGAAAAGTGATCCTTGTTCCGGGAATCTGGCGGATGATCGGTGGAGACCTATACCTGGTCTTAAAAGACTGGCAAATTGAGAACACCGAAAGTATCACTTTTGCAGCATATTACACTCCTTTGATCGTGTGGGCTTGTGTTGGTGTTGGTTTATTATTTGCTGGCGGATTGATCTTACTTTTCTCAAAACGTTCATTACTAAAAAAAACTCCTCTTGCAATAAGTAAAGAGCAGTCCGTAGTTTAGCGGGATCTATCAGGATATTTGGATTATGGTATTAACCTCAATTTTTATTATTATTGCAGTCGGGATCCTGGCGTTTTCGATCATCGCCAGGCCTTTCCACGAAGGCGTTGAGGAGAACAATAATGACCTGCTGGTCATTGATCAAGAATTGGCTGCTCTGGATTTGCGATGCAAAACCTGGCTGCATGATCTTGAGCTTGAATTTTCATCCGGTAAATTGGATGAAGGAGACTACCAACAGCAAAAAAGCTTGCTGGAAAAGGAAATTCAACATCTTGAGGACCGCTTGGTAAGGATTCAGGCAGAAAAGTTGGAGACAAGTGAAAAAGAGCTGGAAACTTTGATCTCCGGCAGGCGTATGGAGCGGGTGGAACGGTCTGCAGGATTCTGCGTACAATGTGGCGCCCCGCTGCAGCAATCAGATAAATTCTGTTCCAATTGTGGAATGAAGTTAGAGTAATTAATTATATGAAGTCTGGCAAGTTCTTACTGATCAAATACCTCTCCGTGGCAGTCCCTCTGCTTTTCTTTTCCAGCGGGTGCTCGAATGCCACCAGTCCTATTTCCAATCAAATCACCTCGCATTCTGGGGTTCAAACCCCTACCTTGGAGGACCAATCCATTCGCATTTCTGAAAATGCTGGATGGGCATCGATTTTGCCATTTGCTGAATTTATCACCCGGAAGTCAGAAACTGAAGGAGCAACTGCTTTAATTGGCTCTGTTTCATCGCCTGCGGCTGCCTCTCCGATCGGTACCACAAATACCCGTTCAGCAATCGTGGCAGATTCAACAATAATTGTTGATTTTGTTGATCCGGCTGCCGGGGACGAAGGCAGTTTTGTGGTCATGGGGTCTGTGACCAATGGTTCCGGCGGCCCGCTTGGAGAGATCAATGAGGTTCGCTTGATCATGGTGGATGGAAACAACAAAGAGCAGTTCATTATCGGCTTGCTCTCTGCTGATGGAACTTTCCGTTTTGGAAGTGTTCCCTACCATCCTGACTGGAGTTACTGGCTGCAGATGGACCACAATGGGGTTGCTTACAGCTCAAGACACGTTTATGGACGAAATTTCCATGCCAGTCAAACGATCGACCTTTCCTTTACGATCTATGATGCCACCACTGATCTTTCTGTTCTGGATGCGGAACGTCAGCATATCTTACTCAATTTCCAATCGAATGGCATGATCCATGTAGTTGAGAGTTACCTGATCTTGAATTCATCCTCTTACACTGCTATTCCTCAGGATATTAATTCTCCATTGATCAGTTTTAAATTGAACAAAGAAGCCCGGAATATTACCTATCAGGACCTTTCAGATCAGAATTTCGTCAGGGTCATCAATAACACGCTGGAAGATTCCCAGCCGATCCTGCCGGGCAGTGTGCACCAGGTGCTCTTTCAGTACGACCTGCCATTCAATGGTGAACGTACTCTGGAGTTTTCATCACCAATCCAGGTTTCATCGGCCATTGTCATGGTCCAGGACCCGAAAAACCAGACAAAATGTTCGGGAATGAAGCGGTTTGAAAAGAATCCCGTTGGAACATCGACCATCATGCTGTTCTCAGATGTTAACGTAGATGCCGGTGAGACACTGGCACTCAGTTGTTTCAATACGAAAGAAGCAATTCCCATTGCCATTGGAATTTTCTCAATTGGCTGCATCCTTCTTGCGGTCGTTCTTGTGCTAAACAATTCCCATAAAAAGGTAGAAAGCAAACGCCTGTTTTCTGACCGCAAAGTAAAAAAAGTAACCATCCTGGATGCGATCATTGCACTGGATGACCAATTAAAAGCGGGCGAAATTTCCACTGAGGTTTATCGGATCAAGCGCGAAGAATTGATCCGAAGATTGGAAGGGGAATAATCATTATTGTTATAAACCTTCAGTTGGGATTTTTTTTGAATTAAAAAAGCATTCATCCAACCCTTTGTTATGCCGTAAAATTAAATAAATATTGGAACTTATTTACCAATTATTCGTCTTATTAATTGCAAAGGCCCGTTTATTCAGGAGAAGCAATCTAATGAAAAACGCTATTGGAAAATTTCTTCCATTTTTGATTATCGCTGGTTTTACCCTGGCAGCCTGCAACCTGCCGATCAACAAGACTCCTACCGCCGAAAACCCGTCGGTAGACCAAACTCTGGCTGCTGCTACGATCCAGGCAAAAGTATGGGAATACCTTACCCAGACCGCCCAGGGCCCCCAGGTTCAGGTAGTCACAGCCACACCGCAAACTGGCAGCGAAGTGGTGTATATCACTGCAACTCCGCAGCCGGCCACTGCCACCCCGGTTCCACCCACCCAGATCCCGACATCGACCGCAGTACCCATCCCGTGCAATCAGGCGGGCTGGGTGACTGATGTAACGATCCCGGATGGGACAGAGTTAGTGGCTGGATCATCGTTTGTGAAGACATGGCGTATTCGCAACACCGGGAGCTGCACCTGGGGGAGTGGGTACGCGATTGTGTTCTACAGCGGGAACTCGATGGGCGCGGCGCCTTCTACTTCATTACCAGCTTCTGTGCAACCCGGACAAACTGTGGATATTTCTGTTGCAATGGTTTCCCCAACTGATAAAGGGTCATACAAGGGGAGTTGGATCATGAGGACACCGAGTGGTTCGACATTCGGTGTGGGTTTGAACGGCGGCGCACCGGTGACTGTAGAGATCGAGGTTTCTTCCATACCGAAGTCGAAAGATCCCAATACTATTTATGATTTTGTAGGGAATTACTGTGCTGCAGAATGGCGTACCAATGCAGGGGTGATTGGCTGCCCGAGTACTGATGTGAACTATTCTTCCGGTTCGATCACACGATCATTTTCTCCAATCCTGGAGAATGGATTGGCGGACGATGAAGGCGCACTGATCACTGTCCCTGCCAAAGGCGGAGATGGCATGATCCGGGGACAATTCCCGGCGATCCTTATTCATTCCGGCGATCACTTTATCTCTACTTTATTGTGTTCCTACCAGAAATCGGCGTGCAGTGTCACTTTTGAAGTCCTGGCCCAGGAAAAAGGTTCTTCAACGATCACTTCGCTGGGAACCTGGACAAAAACATATAACAATACCACTATCACCGCTGACCTTGACCTGTCCTCTATGGACGGAAAAGAGATCATCTTCTATTTGAAGGTGAGTAGCGGTGGAAGTTCGACCGATGATATGGCTCAATGGATGGCTGCACGCATTACGCACCCATAATTTTGTAAACCGGTTTATCTTTTATTTGCAAAAGAATATTGTTATACTATTTAGACAGTATTTGCAGTTGAATTGGAGGATGTATGAAAAAAATGAGTATCTTTCAAAATAAACGACGGCTATTTACATTATCAACGATAGTTGTACTTGTTGCACTATTGTTTGTTACCTTTGGAAAAATTTCTGCCGCTTCTATTCCGTTGACCTCGATTGTTTCAGTGAATCCAGGCGTATCAGTCACAGTATCCGGCAAGAATTTCACTCCAGGCGTGACTTTTACCGCACGTATGGGAGCTTATGGAACTTATGGGGTGGGCGGAACCGTAGTTGGGTCCATTGCGATCGATTCAACCGGAAAATTTACTGCAACTTACGCGATTCCATCCGGTTTTACTTCAGCAGACAAACTGGCAATTCGGTTCGACGGTACCAACGGTTACTTTGCTTATGACTGGTTCACCAATGTTGCCTCCGGGACGAGTGCTACTTCTGCGGCTACCTCGGTTGCTCCTTCGGGATATACCGGGTATCCTACGATCGATATTGCTGCTGTCTCGGCCGGTTCATCTGTGACGATCTTGACCCATAACATGCCGGCTGGTCAGGCATTTACAGTACGCATTAATAATTATGGCACCTTGGGCGTGGGTGGAACCGTTGTGGGAACTACCTCAACCGCTGGCGGCTCTTTCAGTCAGACATTCGCGATCCCCAGCTCTCTGGCCAGCCAGAGCAAATTGGCCATCCGCATCGACAGCCCGACAGGATATTATTACGCTTACGATTGGTTTGTGAACCAGACCTCCGGCACAAGCGCAACTTCCACTCCCGCAGCAACTGCCACGGCTGGTCCCACTCCGACCACCGGACCGACCGCGACCACTGGTCAAACAGCCACTCCAGGCCCGACATCTACACCGGTCCCGTATTATTCCGGATATCCGACCATGAGCATCGCCTCTGTGGTCAAAGATAGTTCGGTAACGCTCAATGCATATAACTTCCCGGTCAATCAAACCCTGAACGTGCGGATGAACTACTTTGGAACATTAGGGGCAAGTGGCACAATCGTTACAACCGTCAACTCGGGTTCAACCGGAAGCTTCTCGGGGACTTACACTATCCCGGCTTCACTGGTCGGGCAGGTAAAGATCGCCATCCGGATCGAAACTGCCAATGGCTACTATTATGCCTATAACTGGTTCTGGAATAACTAATCCTGGTTGATCTTTGTTTGAACTAATGAAGCGGATCGGAGAGGGTAAAACCTCTCCGATTTTTTATTTACATTTTATTGTAAAAATATTCAAACTATCTATAATTGAGAATTGATTTCATCGACTTTATTCAAAAAAGCTGTATAATGACTCCCGGTTCTGATCTGATTAATTGATCAGGATTTGTGCTACTGTCGTTTATGGGGGAAATGTGCTCGACGAGCAATTCAATGACCACCTGGAGAACCAATTGATGAAGGCGCTGAATACAGCAGCGCTATTTTTGGTTCTATGGCGGCTGCTTTTCTCTGGCTTTTATTCTTTTATCCAGCAGTGGCAAATGGCTATGGTCTCATTTATTGGTTGCCTGCTCTGGATCTGGATTTTTTTTCTAACTAAAAAACAATACCATTATCTGCCATTTATTCTTTGTATAGTCGAGTGTATGGTGGGGAGTGTTCTGGCTACTTATCTTATCGGATGGGCATCCGGGCCTTTCTTTTCACTGATCCTCTTGTTACCGATCATCATGCTGAATGGTAAGCTCAAGAAACACGTTCGAATTTTATTCTCCTTTGTAATACTGGGATTGATCATCAGTTTATTCCTATTTTCGATTGGCATTCCACAATACACAACCCTAGTTCCCCTCTATCAGAATATTCTATTCCTTGGAAATATGGGGCTTGGCTGTACTGCACTCATCGCACTGGTAAATCGAACTGAGACTGAAAAGGTCATGATCCAATCTGAATTTGTCACTACCAACCAGAAATTGTTGACCCTGGCAAACACTGACCCGCTGACAGATCTACTCAACCGGCGGGTTATGCTTGAGAGCATAGAAAAAGAGAAAGAGAAAGTGGATAAGGGTGGCGCGAATTTCTCGCTGATCATGGTGGATGTGGATAATTTTAAGCAGATCAACGATGAATTTGGCCACGAGGGAGGAGATTTCGTCCTACGGCGTTTGAGCGAACTGATCCGTATGAGCGTGCGCTCGTATGACCTGGTCTCCCGCTGGGGCGGTGATGAGTTTCTGATCATGCTGCTGGAAACAGATCTGTCTAATTGTCAGCGGGTAGCGGAGAAACTGCGTTTGCGGGTGGTCAATTCTCCTTTTGTATATCACATGGAGGATATTCCGGTGACGATCACCCTTGGGATCAGCGTATGTAATAAAGATAGCGGAATAGGAAACGCGCTGCGCAAGGCAGACCTGGCTTTGTACAAAGGCAAACAAATGGGGAAGAATCGCTCTACAAGCGGTTAAATGCCGACCTCGCTGAAGACGGAGTGATATTTGGCAATCGTAGCCGGGCCTACTGAAAGGCCATAAGCATCCAGAGAAACGACCATAAAAGCTTCGTCGGGGGCGTCATATTCTGTATAGTAATTGAACTTGCTGGCTTGCTTGAAATTGAATCGGGAATAAAAGGCAGGGTCTCCTAAAACAAAGGCCAGTCTCCAGCGCATGGAGATACCCAGACTCAGACCGCGCTGTACCAACTTCGTTCCAATACCTGCATTTTGAAACTCAGGCAAAACGGATAGGGGCGCCAGCCCAAACACCCGGTCTATAATGGCGGGATTTTCGGGATCCAGGGTCATCGGCGAAAAGAGAATATGGCCGACAATTTTATTGTCTACCACGGCAACCAGTGAAAGTTCTGCCGCATCCTCGTCGCGCAGGCGGTCCACCAACCGGGGCTCAGATTGGCTCTGAAACGCCCGAAAAACCACATTTCGGATAGCATCTTCATCTCCGGGTTCCTCTTTGCGAATGTCGGTCTTCATCTACTTAATCTCCCTGATCATGTAAAGTTCGCCGCGTTCAAATCCACGGCTTTGATAGTAACGGCGCGTACCTATGGCAGCGATAACGGCCAGGCGCGAGAATCCATGTTCGCGAGCGATCTCTTCGGCGTTCTTCAGCAGGTTGGTTCCCAGGCCAATATGTTGGGCAGCACCGCTCATCTCTGAGCCAACAGCCAGGGATTGGCCGTAGACATGCACTTCACGGATCAGGGCGGCGTTTTCCAGATCAGGCATATCCAGTTTTGGAGCAGTAGGGTCCGGCAGTGACAGACGCAGGTAACCGGCGATCTGGTCCTGCGGTGTGAGATACGAAAGGAAGTGTTCCTCAGCATAAGCGGGATGGTAAGTAAGGTCGTTGAACTGCAGGTCGGCGGCTTCCACTTTTGTGCCGCGCACCTCGCGGCAGCGAATACAGCGGCAGGACTGACCGCGTTTTTTTAGCTCAAGCAGCACATCCTGGCGCAGACTGGTGCGTTTGTTGCCTTCAACCACATGGGTGGAGGGAATATCCCGAATAATCCGATTCACGCGGCAGTATTCGGGGATCGTGGATTTGAGATCGGCTAACAGCTTGACCAGTTCTTCTGTGGTATATGGGGTATATTCGCCGCGCTGCCAGTATTTGTAGAGTTCCGCAGTTTCAAGCAGCTGAGTCGGGTAGATCTTCAGTTCGTCCGGTGCATAACCGTCGCGCCACATGCGGGTGAAATCTTCCCGGTCTGAGTCGAGAGTGGCTCCCATCAGGTTGGGCATCCAGTGCAGAACGATCTTGAAGCCGGCCGCGCGCAGCAGGGAGGTGGCGCGCAGGGTGTCGGCGGCCGTGTGCCCGCGTAGGTTCATTTGCAGCACCCGGTCATCCAGGCTCTGAGCGCCCATCTGAACCTTGGTCACGCCCAGTTGGCGCAGCCATTTCAGTTCAGACGGACTGATCTCATCGGGGCGGGTCTCGATGACCAGGCCAACATTGCGATGGGTGGCGGTCTCGTTGAATGTGTGCGCTTCCTGCAAGTCGGCCATCTCGGGGAACTCATTCCCGGGTTGGTCTTGCGGCTCATTCTCCGGTGCGGAGTTGTATTCGTTCATGGCGTCAAAACAGCGCTGCATGAACCATTTCTGGTAGCGGTGTTTATAAGCACTCCAGGTGCCGCCCAGGATCAACAGTTCGATCTTGTCGGTGGGGTGGCCAACGGCTTCATATTCCAGAAGGCGTGAATGCACCTCCGCGTAAGGGTCGAATTTGTTTTGGAAGGCACGTGCAGCACCGGGTTCATCTTTGAGATAACTCTTGGGCATGTAGGCTTCGGTGGGGCAGAACACACAGCGGCCCGGGCAGGGATATTCTTTGGTGAGTACAGTGACGGTAGTGACACCTGAAAGCGTGCGTACAGGCTTCATACGGATACGAGCTAACAAATCAGGATCTTCCGGCCATTCGCCGTTTTTGACCAGGTCTTTATAGGCCGCGATCAGCATATGTTTGGCCAGCATGGCGCCATCGGGCATGGTATGGCTGCGCAGGGCGCGGTCCAGCTTGCGGCCGGCTTTTACCTCTTCGAGCACCACTTTGGCGATCGCAAAAATTTCAGGAGTATATGTTCGTTTTTTGTGCCAGTTCTCAATATTCATGAATCACCTTACGACCATTATAATGGGAGTAATGGACAAAACGATTATCCAAAAATTATTCGACATTAATGGTCAATTTTACCAGCAGTACGGCGGCGCTTTTGCCGAGACAAGACGGCGCATCCAGCCGGGAGTACGGCGTATCCTCAACGAATGGGTAAGCGGCGGTAGCTGGCTGGATCTTGGCTGCGGCAGCGGTGCCCTTTCGGCTGAATGGGTGGAGAAGGGCGTCTCAGGGCTGTATGAAGGTCTGGATTTCAGCCCGGTACTGATCGAGACCGCGCAGACTGCCAGCCGAAGTTATCGTTTCCAACCCGGCCAGCAGGTAAGGTTCGCGATGGCAAATTTTTCGGATCCGGATTGGACCCGGGTATGCAGTTTGAAGGAATATGCTGGTGTACTGATGTTCGCGGCACTGCACCATATTCCAGGGGCGGAAACGCGCGCGCGTTTGCTGCGGCAGATCTCTACGCTGGTCCCTTCCGGCGCGGTGTTCATTCATTCCGAGTGGCAGTTCGACCGCAATCCAAAATTGCTGGCACGTGTCCAGCCCTGGAGCGCGGCGGGATTCTCTGAAGTGGATGTGGAACCCGGCGACACCCTTCTGGATTGGCGGCACATGCAAGCCGGTCAGGCGGACGAGCCCGGACTGCGTTATGTGCATCTTTTTTCTTCCGAAGAGTTGTCTGACCTGGCAAAAGGGAATGGCTTTGAGATTGAAGCTGAATTTGATTCCGATGGCGTCACAGGCAATTTAAGCCACTACCAGGTCTGGCGTAAACAGTAATTATTCTGGTGCTCGCTGAGAAGGAGAGCTTTTTACCTGGGCACGAATGCCTTTGAGGTGATAGCTTACCGTCCTTCTTGAAATTCCTAATTGTTTGGCGATCTCAAGATTCGAATAACCATTGGAGGCCAATTCCAGCACTTCCTGCTGGCGGCGGGTGAGGTTGCTTTGCTGCAATGGGCGGGAGGGGTGCCCGCGTTTGTGTTTGGGGGAAACGATGACGGTATTGCCGATCTGACTGGCGCAAATAGGTATATTGATCGGCTCCAGAGCGGGAATCGGGCACAAGCCGGCATTGATGGCGGCAGCCAACTGCCGGGCACTGATCTCTACATCCATTTGCACAAGTGTGGCGTCATCGGGAAGATATAACAAGCGGGTCATGATGGAACTCCAAAAGGTACAGAAACAAAATAGAAAATATATTCTATTAAATTATGGCACAAGCCAATACGACTGTCAAGAGAAAAAAAGAAAAGCGTTAGTCGGGTCGAAGTATAATAAAGGAAAAAGTTCAAAGGATAGGCCATGTTCAATTCTCCACACCGCCGGTTTAACCCACTTACAGGGGAATGGGTGCTCGTCTCACCGCAGCGCGCTACCCGTCCCTGGCTGGGCCAGATGGAAAAGGTCCAGGCAGAATCCATTCCCGCTTATGATCCGAACTGTAACCTGTGTCCGGGGAATAAACGCGCGAACGGGGCGGTCAACGAGAAATATACGCAAACCTTTGTTTTTGATAACGATTTTCCAGCTCTGCTGGTAGAAAACCAGGCTGCTGAAAAAGAGTCAACACATCACTCCTTGCTGATGGCTGAGCCCGAGACTGGCCGCTGCCGGGTGATCTGCTTTTCACCGCGGCATGACCTGTCGCTGCCGGCCATGGACCTGGCCGGGGTGGAACAGGTGATCCGCACGTGGTCGCAGCAGACCGCCGAGTTGGGCGCGCAGGAATCCATCCGTTATGTGCAGGTGTTTGAGAATAAAGGCGCCATGATGGGCTGCTCCAATCCGCATCCGCACAGCCAGGTATGGGCCACCGAGCATATTCCCAATGAGCCGGCAAAAGAACTTGCCCGCCAACGTGAGTATTTTCTGGAACATCATTCCTGCCTGCTGATGGATTATCTCAAAGAGGAACAGCTTGACCCGGTGCGTATCATTTGTGCCAACGATTCTTTCACCGCGCTGGTGCCTTTCTGGGCGGTATGGCCTTTTGAGGTGATGATCCTGGCAAATTCGCCAGTACAGCAGCTGCCGCAGTTGAATGAGAAGCAGGTGAGCGACCTGGCCGCAGTTTTTCTGGATGTGACCCGGCGTTATGACGGCTTGTTCAACATCTCCTTCCCGTATTCGATGGGTTTTCACCAGGCCCCTTATGATGGAAAAGAGCACCCCGAGTGGGTGCTGCATGTCCATTTCTATCCGCCGCTGCTGCGTTCCGCCACCGTGCGAAAATTCATGGTCGGCTATGAAATGATGGCCATGCCTCAGCGCGACCTGACCCCCGAAACCGCGGCTGAACGCCTGCGTTCTATCGAGATCGCGCCGGTAAAGTAATGGCAGAACACTCCTTTTATCCCGAAATAGAACCCTTCGCCGTGCACCATCTGAAAGTTTCGGATCTGCACAGGTTGTATATTGAAGAAGTTGGCAATCCGGAGGGAATCCCTGTGGTCTATCTGCACGGCGGACCCGGGGCCGGACTTCAGCCGAAGTACCGCCGCTTCTTTGACCCCGATCTTTTTCATGTGATCCTTTACGGCCAACGCGGCTCTTTTCCCAGTGAACCTCTGGGTGAGGTGCGAGAGAATACAACCCGACTTCTGATCGAAGATATCGAGACAATTCGCGAGCATTTCAAGATCGAAAAGTGGATCGTTTTTGGCGGCTCCTGGGGAAGCACCCTGGCGTTGGCTTATGCGTTGGAGCACAGGCAAAGGGTGTCGTCGCTGGTATTGCGCGGAATTTACCTGGGTAATAAACGGCAGAACGATTGGCTTTATAAAGACGGCGCCGGACGTCTCTTCCCTGAACAATGGCAAAAATTCAGGGATTTCATCCCCGAAGTGGAACGCGGCGACCTGGTGAGCGCCTACTACCGGCGCCTGATGGATGACGATCCAACTGTCCATCTGCCGGCCGCGTGGGCCTGGACAGATTGGGAGGGATCATTGATCCACCTGGTACCGGAAGTTGAATCTGAGCCGCTGCCGGATGATGTGATCCTTTCAATGGCCCGGGTGGAATGCCACTATATGTACAACGATCTTTTCTTCCCTGAGGATGATTATCTGCTTCATAATGTTCATAAACTCAACGGAGTTCCCTGTTCTATCGTGCAGGGACGCTATGATGTGATCTGCCCGGCTGAGGCGGCGGTAGCGTTGGCAGCCGAATTACCGCAGACCAGGCTGAACATCGTCCCGACCGGTGCCCATTCGGGCAGCGAACCGGAGATGGCCAGCCGGTTGATCGAAGCGATGTTGGAATTATCTGGAAAACCAAAAGCATAGAGGAGTACAATGCCGGACCATCATTCCATTTACAGCCAGGAAGCGGTCAATTATGAACGTCTGGTCAGCCAGGAAGATCACCAGGGAAACATTCTTAAAGCGATCCGCGAAGTTCTGCCCCTTGAAGGGATCGATGTAGTCGAGACCGGGGCTGGAACCGGGCGGGTAACCAGACTTCTGGCGCCGTATGTGGGTTCCATCGCAGCATTTGACGCCTCGGAGGCTATGCTGCGCGTCGCGGAGGATTCGCTTTCCGCGGGCGGCTGGAAGAACTGGCGCACCGGCGTGGCCGACCACCGCAGTCTGCCGGTGGAGAATGCCAGCGCTGACCTGTGCATCTCGGGTTGGAGTATCTGCTACCTGGTGGACTGGAACCGATCTGGCTGGAAAGCCGATGTGGACCAGGCATTGGCCGAACTGAAACGTATTCTACGTCCGGGTGGCAGGATCATTTTGATCGAAACTCAAGGCACCGGATTTACCGAACCACACGCGCCGGACCACCTGGTGGAGTATTACGAGTATTTGAAGGATGCCGGTTTTCAGAGCAAATGGTTTCGTACTGACTATGCTTTTAAAGACGAAGCGGAAGCCCGCGAATTGGCGGCTTTCTTCTTCGGGGAAGAAATGGTGTCTAAAGTAGAGGGAATACTGCTGCCGGAATGTACCGGCCTGTGGTGGAATATATAATTAAGGGGATTGATTTGAAAATTATAAAATTTTTCCAAAAGAATAGAAAACTTTTCAAATTTGCTCTGATATTAATCGTGATATTTGGAATTTTTTTGTTAATTATTGATAGGGCTTTTTTTTATGGGATTACAAAAAGAATTCCTCCCAACACTGTTTTTTCTGCAAGCGATTGGATGATATTTTTAGGTGGATTATTTAATTCGGGAATTGCAATTTTGGGAGTATATTGGACGATAAGATCTAATCAGGACGAAACAAAAAGCATTATAAAAAATGCAGATAAACAATATAAAATAGATCAACGATTTTCAATAATTCCATTTCTCGCATTAAATAAGATCATATGGAAATATGATGGAAATCCTGTAATATCATCTATCGCCAGATATCTTGACTCTGCAAATTCCGAAATAGAAAAAAACACACACGAAATTGAAATCAAGGATGATATTCGATTTATTGAATCGAAATTTGAAAATATTTATTTTGTAATATCTGAAACAAACTCCGTAACAGAGGAATTATCTGAGGAGATTAAGGAAAAGCTTAAGAATGGTTGGAACTCAGAAGACGGAAAGATCTCCCCATTAACATTTGATTATTTGCCAATGATTATTACTAATTGTGGATGTGGGGCTGCCATTAATATTGTTTATACTTTAACGAAAGTCGGCGACCAAGATTTTGCACCATTAATTTCCGAACCCACAAATTTACCTAAGGATAAGGAAATTAGGATGGGTATATTTTTTAATAATAAAGAAAATAGTATCGGTACTTACAAATTAGAAATTAGTTATTATGATATACATTCAGAAAAATATTCTCAAATTCATTTTATTGATTTGGATTCCACAAAATTAATAATTAATACAAAAATTGATCAAAAGATAATATTTGATACCTATAATGAATAAATATATGAGCTATTAAAATGAATTTATCCGATATCCGCAAAGACTTTCCATTGTTAAACCCACAGCCGGGACAAAAACCGGTAGTTTATCTCGACACTGCCTGCCAGAGCCTGCGGCCGCTTCAGGTGATCGAGGCTGTCAACAAGTATTATGTCGATTATTCCGCGTGCAGTGGACGCTCAATGCACAAACTGGCCGCTGCTGTGACCGACCAATGCGATGACGCGCGTGTAGCCGTCGCCAAGTTCCTGGGCGCTTCACGCAAGGAAGAGATCGTATTCACCCGCAACACCACCGAAGCGATCAACCTGGTTGCCAACAGCCTGGACTTCAAGGCGGGGGATACAGTGCTGATCACCGGCAAGGAACACAACTCCAACCTGATCCCCTGGCAGATGTTGGTCAAGAAGCAGGGAATTGTTTTGAAGATCTTGCAGCCCAAAGAGGATGGCACGTTTGACCAGGCTGCCTTTGAACAGACAATGTCCCAACCGGTCAAACTGGTCTCTTTTGGTTTCTCTTCCAACCTGGACGGCGTGATCCTTCCAGCCGAGCAGATCATCAAACTGGCCCACAAACACGGCGCCCTGGTACTGCTGGATGCCGCTCAGACGGCACCGCACCACAAGATCGATGTGCGCAAACTGGATGTGGATTTTCTGGCGCTTTCCGGTCACAAGATCCTGGGGCCGTCCGGGACAGGTTGCCTGTACGGCAAGTACAAACTGCTCGAAAAGATGTCTCCCTTCCTTGTTGGCGGCGACACGGTGGCCAGTTCCACGTACGATTCCTGTGAGTTCTTGCCCGTTCCGGAGAAATTCGAGGCCGGCCTGCAGGATTATGCAGGCATTATCGGTCTGGGTGCAGCGGTGCGTTATCTGCAAAATATCGGGTTCGATTTTGTGCAGAAGCAGGAATTACTGCTGAATAAAGTTATGACCGAAGGGGCCAAAGACATTTCAGGACTGCACCTCATTGGTCCGGCCGATCCTGCCTTGCGCGGGGGAATTTTCACCTTCTATATTGATGGTGTCGATTCTCACCGCATTGCCATCATGCTCGACCAGATGGCTAACGTGTGCGTGCGCTCCGGTCAGCACTGTGTGCATTCGTGGTTCAATTACCACCAGATCAAAGGGTCTGTCCGTGCATCATCTTATTTCTATAATTCACTGGATGATGCCGAGATCTTTATTGAGAATCTCAAGAAGATCCGCAAGGTGCTTTAATTTTTTTCAAGGAAATTTTAAGATATCATTCTTATAATTAACAGGATGGATTTACCCATTTCGCAAACGGAGCCTTGACCCATGTTTTGTATTGTATCTGCCATAATCTTATCGATCCTGGGTATTTTCAGCGCCAGCAACCGCAAACTAGCCGGGGAAGCGCTGGACTGTGTTTTTCACCGAATCACCTTCCGGCCGTGCACGACCGGGTTTGACGAAAAAATGAAAGCCAAGATCCTGGGCGTGGTGATCACCCGCTCAGAGAAATTTGCCAAATGGCTGAATAAATACTTTGAAGTGCTGGCCTGGGTCTTTTTTGTACTCCTGCTGGGTGCCAGCATCATGTTCTTCCGCGGCATTTACCTGTTCTATACCACCGGTTCCTGCAACGGTGCCAACAGCACAGCATTCTGTGTGTTCGACCCGACCGGCGCGAACAATGAAGTCTCCTCCGCGACAGCCGGCGGGGCCTGCCCGGTGCCGACCAATGTGAATAATGGTGGTGCCCTGACCCTGGATGGCGTGGACTTGAGCCTGTGGCCGGAAAAGAACGCTGGTGCAAAAGATCAGCTTGTATTCGTCGGCTGCTACGCCTGCGAGTATACCCGCAGCGCCTACCCGAGCATCAAGAAACTGGTGGATAGATTCGGCCCCGATTTTTATTTTGGGGAATATCCCACCAAGTTGAAGACAGATGACCTCTCAAAGATCGGGTATTGTGTCTATAACGAAGATAAAGAGAAATACTGGCAGATGAACGACGTTTTATTCGCTGAGGATGTCTCACTTCTGACCGATAAACACACCACAGACTCCATCCTCACTGGACTGGGCCTGGACGCGGACGCGATCGAAGCCTGTGCAGCCAAACCCGAGACAGAAACGGCTGTGAAGAACCTCTTCGCCGAGATCCAGAAAACGAATTTCTACGGCACCCCGACCATTTTCATCAATGGGGAACCGCTGGTGGGACCGAAACCCTACCGTGTGTACGCGATCCAATTGGAAGGGTTCTTCTACTGGCTGAAATAATCGAGGGATATATCGGTTGGGGCGATTTTTAACTGGATATTCTAGAGAAATATCCCCGGTTACTTTCGAAAAAATTAGATCAAATTCGGGGTTCAGCATGCTGAACCCCTACTCTTTAATTATCTGTTGATCCATCTGCGCGGTTGATACCCCGTCCAGATCTCTCAGGGAATCGCCACTACTATTTAAACTAGATTTGCAGATCTCAACATTTCTGAATTATCCAGTAGATCTGATGGATTTCCGTCGTAGATCAATTGGTGGTCTTCGTTCAGCAGGCATACGCGGTCAGCCACCTGGCGGGTGATGTTAAGGTCGTGGGTGGCCAGCAAAATGGTCTTTCCAGCGGCGCCCTGTTCATTCATAAAATTGACCAACCAATGGATGGTGCGCGGATCCAGGCCGGCGCTCGGTTCATCGAACAGCCAGATCTCCGGCGAGAGAGTTAACAACGAAGCCAGTGCCACTTTCTTCTTCTCCCCGCCCGAAAGTTGATGCGGGGCCCGGCTGCGCAGGTGTTGGATGTGCAGGGCATCCAGGGCGGCTTCGACGCGTTCCTGAACCTGCTGTTTCGAGAGGTCCATCTGCAGCGGAGCGAACGCCAGTTCGTCCAATACGGTAGGCAGAAAGAGCTGCACATCGCTGTCCTGAAAGACGAGGCCTACCCGGCTGCGGAAATCCAGGTTGAAATTCTCATCGCGGAAGAGATCTTCCGATAATTTCTTTCCTTCAAAGGTGATCGAACCGCCGGTTGGAAAATACAGGCCGTCCAGTAATTTAAGCAGGGTGCTCTTGCCGCTGCCGTTGGAGCCGAGCAGGGCGACTTTTTCACCGGAGCAAATGTCCAATGACAGTTTCTCAACGGCGGAATTGCCGTCCTCGTAGTGATAATCCACCTGATCGAGGCGAAAGAGGGGAGTGTTGGCTGTGGAAGAATTCATGGCTACCTGTAAACTCTAGAGATAAATAATGATGGATAACATCAGGATAAAAGATAGGACTATCAGAGCGACATCCCACCAGCGCAGGCGAAATTCATCGAGCGTACGCGGATAATGGTGATATCCGCGCGACTGCATGGCCAGGTAAACTTCACTGCTCAAGTTCAACGATTTGCTCAACAATACCCCGCCGGTTGCTCCCAGAAGTTCACGTTCCTGTTCGTGAGATAACTTCTTTAACAGGCGGCTCTTGCGGGCGGTGAACATATCATTGGCTTCGTGCAGCAGCAGGTGAATGTAGCGGTAGGTCATGGCCAGGATCAATACGATCACATCTGGCAAATGCAGCATACCCAGGGCTTTGAGTACATCATTCCAGGGGGTGGTGAGGACCACCAGGGCGGCCAGCGAGATCGATGTGGTCACACGCAAAAGCAGAAATGCCGCAGTACTGGCACCGGTACGAGTGATGATCACTGGCCCCATTTGCCACAGAGGGGCGCCGGGGGTCATAAAAAGTGCCGGTAACGCGATCAGGGCCGTAAAAAGCAGTACCAGTAGGCAGACTCTTTTGATGAATTGCCAGAGGGGAATCCGGGAGGCTGCTGCTGCCAGCAGCACTCCTACCATGAAGACTGCGGGGACCCACAGTGTATGAGTGGAACCCACCGCGACCAACAAGAAAAGCATTCCTGCCAGCCTGGCACGGGGGTCGAAACGTTGAAGCAGTCCCTTCTGGCGAGAAATGCGCTCCGCGAAAAGGGACTGCTCCAGGGTCTGATTGATCTGGGTCAACGTGCGTTCAACAAACGTGCTCTGTGCCAATTATTTTTCCTGAACCTGAACGGCTGCTTGCTTTTTGCCGGTGGTGATCAGCCGGACAAATAACCAGACAATGATCGCAACAATGATGATCCCAACAATTGCAGAAAGAATATAGGCTGCTGTGGTATTCCCCAGAGATGGCAAGTCGTAATCGGGAAGCGGCGCCGACCACAATGAAGCCAGTTTTGCCATTCCGGAGGGGGTAAAGTTAATTCCCAGGCCGGAAAGCTCATCCAATCCCCATTCTCCCCAGGCAGTACCGGGAGCCAGCAGTCCGATCGGCGTAAGTACAACCAGAACGGCCAGAACGATCCAGAGTGGGCGCCAGGTTTTGATTGCAGCGCTTGAAACAGAAACTTCAACTTCTTGATTGATCTTCAATGCGGGTTGGTTGGCTTTTTGCAGATATGCCAGGATGGCGGCTGTAAAAATAGCTTCCACAACAGAGGCTACCAGCAAGTGAGGAATGACCATGGCCGGGATCGAAACGGAAAGCGGATAAGGTGCATAGAGAGGGGTGCCGTCAGCGGCGTGGAACAGGCCGGGCTGAATTCCAAATTCAACTGCAGCAAAGAATGAGGCAACGCTCAGGCCAAGATAGGCCGATAAAGCAGAAGCCCAAACGCGTTTCTTTGAATTTAGGGCTGAATTTTTGGTGATGGCTGCATAAATTGCGTAACTGATATAGGGCAAGACAACGGCCATATTAAAACAGTTCGCGCCAAATGCCAGGATGCCGCCGTCTCCAAAGAAGACTGCCTGAATGAGCAGGGCAACTGATATGGCGATGCAGGCGATATCCGGTCCAAGGATGATCGCGGCGATTGCCCCGCCGACCGCATGGCCGGTGGTTCCGCCGGGCAGGGGAACATTGAACATCATGATGACAAATGAAAAGGCGGCAAAGAGTGCTACCAACGGTGCAGTCTTCGCGTTCATTTTCTGGCGCAGCTTCATCACGCCGCGCACCCAGAAGGGCAGCACCAGAGCGAACATTACAATGCAGGTGACCGGGCTCAGATAGCCATCCGGAATGTGCATGGCCGTGGTGAGCAAATACAGGCCAAGGACTCCGTAATAGACCTTGAATCCCTTTGGAACTTTATCAATGATCCGCAACAACCTCATAATGCATCTCCTGAACTGGAATAGATGAACTGATTATACTTGCAAATGCAATTAATTGCGTTAAAAATATAAAAATCATTATTTTTGTTAAAGGAATACTTGACCAGAGTTAATATGCTATAATATGTGCAAAACCTTAGTTATTTGCTAATGAAATGCACATATGGGAAACAGACCAAATTCACAAATGCTTTATGATATAGTCGAAGCACAAGCTGGATATTTCACATCAAAACAAGCGGCGAAGGCTGGGTATTCCTGGGAAAGGCTTTCAGAAAATACCAGCAGCGGAAAATTTCAACGGATCGAAACTGGCGTTTATCGACTTCGACAATTCCCGACAACAGCAATGGAAGAATTCTTTATTGCATTGCTAAAGGCTGGAGAAAAGGCAGTAATCTCACATGAAAGCGCGCTTGTAGTTTATGATCTGTCAGATGTTATGCCAGGAATAATTCACGTGACGATTCCAAGAACATCATCGCGAAGAAGGAATGGGCTGCAGTTTCACACAAAACAAATATCAGAAGATGAAGTTACAGTATATTCCGGTTTGCGAGTTACAAATATTCCAAGAACTATCATCGATTTGCTTGAGAGCGGGTGCGATTTCGGGATCATAAAAGATTCAATCACACAAGCTGTAAAAAGAGGCATGGTGTCCTATGATGAGATCGACCGATTTTCGATAGGGAAGAGCAAAAAAATCATCGAACAAATCAATCAAATTATTGACGGGGGAAACGGTTGAGATATTCAACGGGGCGATCATTCAGGCAAGCGCTAGAGTCTCATATATTTGCTCTTTATCAGCAAACCGGAACTCCGATTTCTAGATATCGAAAGCTAGTCTCTTTTGATCGTTTTATCGTACGACTTCTTTCAATTGACTCCAAACTATGGGTAATCAAAGGTGGTTACCTGATGGAGTTGATCTATCATCAACAAGCACGAGCAACCAAGGATATCGATCTTTTGTGTACTGAGAAAAAAGCCGATATTTATCGGCAGTTGTATTTGGCAAGCAAATTAGATCTTGCTGATTGGTTTCAGTTTGAAGTTTCTCAATCCGAGAATGGCAGCCAGGAAATAGGGACTACCACTCGCTACAATGTTATCGCTTATGTCGATAGCAGGAAATTTGAAGAATTCCATCTTGACATTTCGATTAACGATGAACTATGAGCGGTCCAGAATTCACAGAATCTACCAGCCTCCTTACCTTTGCTGAAATAGCCCCGGTAATGATTCCACGATATTCAATTGAGCAGCAAATATCTGAAAAATTTCACGCCCTTACGCGAACATATGCAAGCGGTGAGCCTTCAAGAGTAAAGGATCTGGTTGATATTCTTCTTATGGCAAACACCACAACGGTAAATTTCAAGAAATTATCTCAATGCATTCAGTTCACATTCGAATGTCGAGGGACTCATAAGGTTCCTAATGAGATTCCAGCAATAAGTGAAGTTTATTCGCAGTCCTTTCATTCGTTGGCGATTAAGGCACAGATACGGCAGGAAACTTTGGTAAAAGGGAATCTGGCATTTACAGAATTTCTCTCTCCTGTAGTCACGGGTCGTGAATGGAACGTCTGGAATCCCGATTTATTTCATTGGGAGTAAACCAAATTCTCTATTAATCTTTTATAAGACCTGCTTCCGGCGGCACGGCAAGACATTCTCCCTATGCTATAATCTTCAATTGAAGATTTCCCCGCATTCGGGGTAGGAGTGAATATGGTCTTAAAATCAGTAGCCCGCGTGCTTGGTGGGAACCCTCACAAAAGAGAAATTGAAAAATATGCCCAGGTCGTGGAACAGATCAATGCCCTGGAGTCTGAATATGAAGCCCTTTCGCTTGAAGCCCTTGGCGCCAAAACGGTTGAATTCCGTCAGCGCCTGGAGCAGGGTGAAACCCTGGATGAACTGCTGCCGGAAGCTTTTGCTGCTGTGCGCGAAGCCAGTAAACGCACCATCGGACTGCGCCATTTTGATATTCAGATGATCGGCGGCATTGCCCTTCACAACACTCGTATTGCTGAGATGCGCACCGGTGAAGGCAAAACCCTGGTGGGTACTCTGCCAGTGTATTTGAACGCCCTGACCGGTAAAGGCGTCCACCTGGTGACTGTCAACGATTACCTGGCCCGCCGTGATGCCCGCTGGATGGCGCCGATCTACTCTTTACTGGGGTTAAGCGTGGGCGTACTGCAAATGGCCGACCGCACCGAGAACGGCCGCAAGGCCTTCCTGGTGGATTTGAGCAAAACGAATTCCCGAGAAGACCTGGACCAACTGCTGCTGGTTGACCGGGCGGAAGCCTACCGTGCGGATATCACCTATGGTACCAACAGCGAGTTCGGTTTTGATTATCTGCGCGATAACCTGACCTCCACCCTGGAGGAGCGTGTGCAGCGCGGACATTATTACGCCATTGTGGATGAGGTGGATAACATCCTCATCGATGAAGCCCGTACTCCGTTGATCATTTCCGGACCATCGTCTGAAGACACCGACTGGTACGCGAAGATGTCGCAGGTGGTGCGCCAACTTCTGCCGGAAGATTATGAGATCGAAGAAAAAGAGAAGCAGGTCTCACTGACTGAGATCGGCGAGGTACATGTAGAGGCGATTCTCGGACAACCCATTCGCGACCCGGAACGCCCCGAGGATATCACCCCCGAACAAGCCCGCATCCTGGGATATCTTGAACAGAGCCTGCGCGCACATCACCTGTACCACCGCAACAAGGATTACATCGTACAGGGCGGCAAGGTAATCATCGTGGATGAATTCACCGGCCGCTTGATGCCCGGACGCCGTTGGTCTGAAGGCCTGCATCAGGCCATCGAAGCCAAAGAGGGCGTGAACGTTGAACCTGAAAACGTCACTTATGCTACCGTGACCATTCAGAATTACTTCCGTATGTACACCAAGCTGGCCGGTATGACCGGTACAGCCCTGACTGAAGCGGAAGAGTTCTACAAGATCTATAAGCTGGATGTGCTGCCCATCCCGATGAACCTGGAATACCAGGCCATGAAGGATAATTCTCCCCTGAAAATGGTGGAAAAGAAGGACGAGAAGGGATATGCCATTCAGTATTACGCGGCTCGCAACGATCCTGAAGCCAAACCGGTATTCTGGAAGCGCCAGGATTACCCTGATCTGGTCTATCGGACTGAGGAAGGCAAGCTTCGTGCCATCACCGCTGAAGTGATGACTTATTACTGCAATGGTCAGCCCCAGTTGGTGGGTACCACCTCGGTGGAGCATTCCGAGCGGCTGTCGCAGCGCTTTGGTGCAGAATCCCTGCGCCGCCTGGCCCAGGTGCTTATCCTGCGCGATGCCTGGGTGGAAAAATTTGAGAAGAATGTTGAGTTAGAGATCCCTGAACTGATAGGGCTGAATAAACCGCTGCAGGATCTGAATACCAATGAACTGCGTCAGCTTTCACGGCAGGCGGGGATGACCGCTTTTAGTCTGGAAGATCCTGAGAACATGAAACGCCTGCTCAAGATCCTGGACCTGGACGAGAGCAAGAAAGACCGTCTGACTGCCATCCTGCAGGGAGGTATTCCCCATCAGGTATTGAACGCCCGTAAACATGATGAAGAATCCCAGATCATCGCCCGCGCCGGTGGTTACGGAATGGTAACCATTGCCACTAATATGGCCGGCCGTGGTGTCGATATCAAACTAGGCGGTGAATTGAATGAAGAAACGACTGCCGACGTGATCCGGGTGCTTGAAAGTGCCGGTATAGAAGAACCGTATTCAATGAATAACGAGCAGCGCCGCCAGGCCCTGCAAAAATTGACTGTGGAACAATATGGGATCTACGAAGAATCGGTAAAGGCCTTCCTGGAGTATTTCGACAATATGGAAAAGGTCCGCCAACTGGGCGGCCTGCATGTAGTCGGTTCTGAACGCCACGAGGCGCGCCGTATCGATAATCAGCTGCGCGGCCGTGCCGCCCGCCAGGGCGACCCCGGATCTTCCCGTTTTTATCTATCCCTGGAAGATGAATTGATGCGCCTGTTCGGCGGCGTGCAGATGGAAAATATGATGAGCCGTCTGCGTGTGGACCAGAGTCTGCCGATCGAAAGTGGCATTATCGGCCGAATGGTGGAGCAGGCCCAGGAACGCGTTGAAGGCAACAACTTTGATGTGCGTAAACATCTGCTGGAATATGATGATGTTTTGAATGCCCAGCGCAAGCGTATCTACGGCGAACGCGACCGTGCCCTTTCCAAGGATGATCTGCACGAAGATGTACTCGAAGTCCTGCGCACCGAACTGCAGGAAAGGATCCCTGAGGCTTTGAAAGATGAAGAAGGCCCCTGGAAACTTTTAGGTTACCTGGAAAGCGTGCAGCCCTCCATGCTCTTTGAGCAGGAGGATATGCATATTCCCTCCTACACACTTTCACTTGTCGTTGATGACCTTTTCAAACGCCTGGAAAAGAAAACACCTGCCAGATCGGTCAAAGATATTCTGATGGATATTGCGGAAGAGACCTTGTCCGCTGAAGAAGAGCATATTCTTTCCACATCCAAAGAAATGCTGGAAAAATCGCGGGAGTCTGCCGAGCAAAGCCTGCAGGAACGGTTGGACACCTTGGACACGTTCTTTGAGGGCCTGCAATCCGGCGGGGAAGAAAGCGCTCAACCGCGTCGCCCGCAGGAGATCCTGGAGGAACTCTCCGGGATGGTACGAGCTCAACTGCGGCTTTCGACCGATGAATTGCGCCGTCTGCCTGGTGGAGATCGGGATATTAAAGAAACAATCTCCAATCAGATCACGACGGGTATGAAATTACTGGCGCTGACCCGCATTATCGGCGCGTTTGAACGCCGTTTGGATGACAGCCTGGAGATGAAACCGACCCAACTGATGGATATGAGCTGGGATGAGATCGAAGAAGGACTGCTGCAGGGTGTGCAAAGCAATTTGCAGAAACGTCACGAGATGCTTTTATCCGCTCAGGGGCCATTATGTCAGAATGTGGATTCGCTGCTTACCAAACACAATTCCGACGATTTCGACGAGGACGACCTTGCTGAAATCCTGATGGCAATGTCTGTTGGCAACCGGATGGCGATCGATCCAAAGACTCATCAACGTGTAATGCGCAAGGTGACCCTCCTCAATTACGTTTTTCTGGCAGCTAAACTGGAGCAAAAACTTTCCACAGATGAAATCACCCGTCAGATCTTAAATCATCTTGAAGATACCCAGGAAGAATTGGAAGTGGTCTGGGGCAAGATGGAATACGATCGTTTCCGCCTGGCAGATGTAACCCTCTCACAATTGGATTCAAAAGTACAGGAGCAGATTGTGGAGAGCTTTGGCAGCGAACGTGCTGCTGAATTGCAGTCATTGAAAGCGGATGACCTTAATGAGGAAGAAAAGGAAAAACTGGCAGCTATTCTTGGCCGCCGCATCCAGAATGGCATTTACCGCCATATCTTGGTGACTACGATCTCTGAACTTTGGGTGGACCACCTGACCAAGGTGGATGCCCTGCGCGTTTCTATTGGCCTGGAGGCCTTTGCACAGCGCGATCCGCTTGTACAATATAAGAGTAAGGCTACAGAAATGTTTAGTGAACTGCTCAGCGAGATCCGTGCGGGGGTGATCAGCCGCATGTTCCTGCTGCAGCCGCGTCGGGCCGGGATGACACAATCCAATGATCGGAATGCCGCCCCTGCAATCGATGTATCTACCACCGCGCCGAGCTCAGCCGCAGCTCAGAGCACGGACCAGAAGAAAAAAAGGAAACGGCACTAAGGGGAGATCATGAAACTTTCGCCTTTCAAGCTGGAACGATATTTTGCCAAATATGAGTTCAGCGCAAAATACCTGCTGTGTACTTCAGACTGCGAATCGGTGACGATCGAGGACCTGCTTCGTCTGGAACCTGAAGCCGAAGACCAGTTCAAACGGCATTGGTTGGGCTACACTGAGTCAACCGGGGCGCTTTCACTTCGCAAAGAGATCGCCAGGATCTATCCCGGTATCCAGTCTGACCAGGTACTGGTGCATACAGGCGCGGAAGAGGCGATCTTCCTCTTTATGCATGCAGTTTTGCAGCCGGGTGATCACATCATTGTGCATTGGCCGTGTTATCAGTCACTGTATGAAGTGGCGCGCAGTATTGGTGCCGATGTCAGCTTCTGGTATGGCCATGAAGAATCCGGCTGGGCGCTCGACCTGGAAGAGCTGAAAACGCTGGTAAGGCCGAACACCAAAGCTATCGTGGTCAATACACCACACAATCCCACCGGTTACCTGATGCAGGAAGGCGAGTATATTGCCTTGAATCAATTCGCGGACAGTAATGGGATTGTGCTCTTCTCGGATGAAGTTTATCGAGAGAGCGAATATGACGCGGTCAGCAGGCTCCCTTCTGCCTGTCAGATCAACCCTACGGCGGTCTCTCTTGGAGTGATGTCCAAGACCTACGGTCTGCCCGGGCTGCGAATTGGCTGGGTCGCTACTAAAAACGAAGCGGTCCTTGAGGCCATGGCATCATTAAAGGATTACACGACCATTTGCAACAGCGCTCCAAGCGAATTTTTGGCCGAGCTGGGGCTGCGCCACCGCGACGCCCTTGCCTGGCGCAACCGCGGCATCATCCGCCGCAACCTGGCAGTACTGGATACCTTCTTCAACAAACATCTTGATCTGTTCTCCTGGGTCAAACCTATCGCCGGACCAATTGCGTATCCAAAGTACCTGGACCGGGATGTGGAAGCATTCTGCCACGAACTGGTCACGCGCCAGGGTGTGCTGCTGCTGCCGGGTACCCTTTATGGCGATGACAGCAATCACTTCCGCATAGGCTTTGGACGTAAGAATTTGCCCGAAGCCGTAGAACAGCTTGAAGTGTTCCTCAGTAACAGGTAGTAAATGCTCTCCGCTAATTTCGCGAATTAGCACGAACAATAAGTCCACCAATTACACTAATTTTCACAAATTTCACTTTTATATTACAGATCAGTTTCCCGGTATATAAAGATCCCGGGAAACTCTGTCTAATGCTGCTGTTCTCTGACAAAGCGTAAGGATGATGGACCCGAACTGAATCTATCCTGAAATTTTAAATACTAGATTTGATCGAAAATTCAAAGTTCTGCAATTGGTCGAAAGGTCTTTTGGTAAAGAAAATTCGTGTAAATTAGCAAAATTTGTGAAAATTAGTGGAAAGTATTTCCCCATTTGACGTAGATTTTCCCTCGTGCTAGAATTTTTTATCCCTGTGTTGAAGAGGAAAAAATGGCAAATAGCATTCCCGCATCAAAGTCGGAAACAGAATTGCCGCGCAAACAATTTGTTGCGTTGATGTTCCTGTGGCTGGCCGGGCAACTGGCCTGGGCGATCGAGAACCAGTATTACAACACCTATGTTTATGACCGCATCACCCCCAATCCACAGGCGGTCTCGTGGATGGTTTCGATCACGGCCATTGTCTCGATGGTCACCACCATCCTGATGGGCACACTCAGCGATCGCACTCGCAGCCGCTGGGGAAAACGCCGCCCGTTCATTTTTATCGGTTTTATCTTCTGGGGGATCTTTACTGCTCTTTTTGCTGATTCTGCCTATTTTAAATCGGTGTCGATGGGCATTTTCATGGCCATATTGTTCGACAGTATTATGACCTTCTTTGGGGCGACTGCCAGCGATGCTGCCATCAATGCCTATGTGGCCGATGTAACCAACGTGCACAACCGCGGCAAGGTAAGCGGTGCCATGCAGATCATGGGCTGGATCGCCACATTGATCGTCTACGGTGGGGCCGGCTTCATCATCCAGGCCATCGATTACACTGGCTTCTTCTATGCTGTAGGTGCCTTTGCCCTATTGATCGGCTTGATCTTTGCCCCGATGCTGAAGGAAACTCCGGACACTTCCAAACCGGAAGGGACCTTCTGGGGACAGATTGCCGAGACCTTCCAGTGGAAGAACCTGATCGCACAGCGCGACCTGTTCCTGTTGTTCATTGCGCTGACCCTGTTCATGATGGGCATCAACACCTTTTTCCCCTACCTGATGATCTTTTTGCAGAATAATGTGCAGTTAAGTTTGATCCAGTCTTCCATCCTGGTCGGAGTGGCGATCATCATCGGCGGAGTCGGTTTTGCGGTTCCCATTGGTATTCTGGCTGATAAATGGGGGCGCTGGCCGGTATCGGTATTATCCGTAGTACTGGAATCCATCGGGTTGATCTGCTTCTCGATCTCAAAATCCCTGCCCGCGCTTATCATCAGCGGCATTGTCTGGCTGGGAGCGTATACCGGCTGGGCAGTGGCCACCGGTGCCTGGACCAAAGACCTCTATCCTGAAGAGAAACGCGGCCAGTTCGCCGGGTTGTATATCCTCTTCAATGTAGCCCTTACCATGATCCCCGGTTCGCTGCTTGGCGGCTGGCTTTCCAATAAGTATGGTCAAAGTATTGTGATTGACGGTAAAGCCGGCACAATCCCACCGGCCCTGATCTTCCAGGTGGCTGCCGGGTTGGTACTGTTGGCCCTCATCCCGATAATGATCATTCGCCGCCGCGCCAAAAATGGCGAGAGCGCAGCCTCCCTGGAGAAGTGATCCATGCCAACCGTGCCCGAATTCCTTCTGCGCAAATTGTATGTCTCCGGCAGTCTAAAATCGCTGCCGGATGGGTTCACCTTTCAGATGAACAATACCCTGATGGCTGTTACTGTCATTGGGATGCGGATAAGTGCAGATGGAGAAAGGGCAGCAAAATTGTTTTTACAATTCACCGGGCAGCCTGAACGCTGCGCGGATGAGATCACCGCGGCAGCCCCATTGGCCTTACCGCTCAATCAACTATTAACGTTGCGTGCTAAATGCGCAATTACTCAGCCCAAAAAGCTCTCAATTCAAGCCGAAACAGCCGAAATGGGTTTAATGGCGTTTTCAATCGACCTAGGAAAAAAGAAAGAAAACCTGGCGGCTGCGGCGCTGAAAAGGGCGATCCAATCGCTCCAATCTTCGCTATTAACCCAAAAGGTCAGCCGCGACCCGCAGCACCCGATCTATCATCTTACCCCGCCTGCAAACTGGATGAACGACCCCAACGGGTTGGTCACCTGGCAGGGAGTGACGCATCTTTTCTATCAATATAACCCGCTGGCCCCGGTCTGGGGAACTCCGCTCTGGGGCCACGCGGTGAGTTCTGACCTGGTGCACTGGAAGCGTCTACCGGTGGCACTCAAACCGCACCCCGGCAAGGCTGACCAGGACGGCTGTTGGTCCGGTTCGGCAGTGATCACCGAAGAGGGCCCTCTCTTTTTCTATACAGGGGTCTTCCCTGAATCGGTCTGCCTGGCCCGCCCCTCCGCGGATTTTCGCCAGCTGGAACTCTTGGATGGCAACCCGGTGATCCAGGCCCCTCCGCCAGGGCTCGAAGTAGAAGGGTTTCGCGACCCCAATGTCTGGAAAGAAGGTGACCGCTGGTTCCTGACGCTGGGCAGCGGCATCAAGGGCAAAGGAGGTGTGATATTTCTTTATGAATCCACCGACCTCAAACACTGGACCTATCTGCACCCGCTGCTGGAAGGAGACCTGAGGCAAACCGAGCCCTTCCCGACCGGCATGATGTGGGAATGCCCGCAGCTGTTCGAGATCGACGGCGAATATTTTCTCTTCATCTCTGGCTGTGTCGCGCCCGGTCTGCAATATACCTTCTATTTCCAGGGAGAACTGCGGGACCACCGCTTCATTCCCCATGCTTTGAAACGCCTGGATTACGGTTACAAAGAGTTCTATGCGCCGCTCAGTTTCGCGGACGGACAGGACCGTCGGGTAATGTTCGGTTGGCTGCTTGAAGAACGCGCGGAAGAAGCCAACCGCAGGGCCGGTTGGGCAGGCGTCATGTCCCTGCCGCGTCTGCTGCGCCTTTCCGGTGAAAAGGAACTGATGGTGGACCCGGTGCCTGAGGTGGAAAGCCTGCGTGGGGAATTATTGAGTTCGTTTTCCGGCGAGATGACCGGAAATGCGGTCGATCTTGGCGGCGGTAAGCCTGCACCTTACTCAGAATTGCAGGCAAAGGTCAGTGCTGATCAAGGCGGAAAGATGGTATTCACGCTGGCTGCGACACCTGACTCCAAGGAGAAGACGCTGGTCACATTCGATTTTGGTACAGAAGTATTGAGTGTGGATACGCGGTCATCCAGCCTGGACCCATTGAGCCGGGGTGAGGTAAAAGAGGCTCCCCTTTCACTTAAACCGGGAGAGTCCCTGGACCTGCGCCTGTTCATTGATGGATCTGTACTGGAGGTCTATGCCAATCATCGAGTGGTCATATCCAGCCGCCAGTACCCCGCAAATGTTCGCGGGCAGCATTTATTCTGTGCTGGTGATGGCAGAGGGATCAAGATCATGGAAAGCAGCCTCTGGACAATGAAAAAGGCTTTGTAAAGGGTTCAATGGTGAAATTGTTAGGTTGTACAAGCTTGATTTCTTGCATAGGCGAATTATTCATGATATACTAACAAAAGAATTGAAACTGTTTCTGAACTAATTTCCCATTGAATTTGTCCAGATCAATAACATCCTTTCCCTTACTTGTTGATTACTATATCAATTAAATCCCTGCAGCGCGGGGATAAGACACATACTCAAATATTCTAAGTTCATGGAAACAATACAAATGAAAATTACTGAAATGGAAGATGCCTCCCTGGCTTCACTGCGCCAAATCGCGGAAGGGATGAATATCCCAAATTCGCGGTACATGAAAAAAGAAAACCTCATCATCAATATCCACAGGAAGGAAGCTGAGGCAGAAGGCGTCGAAATTCGTGGTGGTGTGTTGGAGATCACCCCCGAAGGTGTAGGATTCCTGCGCAACAATTATTCCATTGGCCCGGATGACGTTTACGTTTCCCAGGCCCAATTACGCCGATACGACCTGCGTATGGGTGACTTTGTTCTTGGTGTGGTGCGTCCTCCGAGAGATGCAGAACGGCATTACGGCTTGCTCAAAGTCGAATCCATTAATATGCTCACTCCCGAAGAGATCAAAGACCGCCCTAGTTTTGAGAACCTGGTCCCGATCTTTCCGGAAAAGCGTTTCGACCTGGAAACTGACCGTTCCATCCTTTCTTCACGCCTGATAAACCTGATTGCCCCGATCGGCCGCGGACAGCGCGGTATGATCGTTTCCCCACCGAAAGCCGGCAAGACCACCATCCTTAAACAACTGGCGAATTCCATTTCAGCCAATAACCCCGATGTTCACCTGATCATCGCTTTGATCGGCGAGCGCCCGGAAGAGGTGACTGATATGGACCGTTCCGTGGACGCGGAAGTGGTTGCTTCCACCTTTGATGAACCGGTCAGTTCCCATGTCCGCACCGCAGAGATCACCCTGGAACGCGCCAAGCGTCTCGTGGAGATCGGCCGCGATGTGGTAATATTAATGGATTCGTTGACCCGTCTTGCCCGGGCGTACAACCTGGTGGTCAATCCTTCAGGGCGTACACTGTCCGGCGGTATGGATCCTTCAGCCCTTTACCCGCCCAAGAAATTCTTTGGTGCGGCCCGAAATATCGAAGGCGGCGGCAGCCTGACCATCATTGCAACTGCCCTGGTGGATACCGGTTCCCGTTTGGATGATGTGGTTTACGAAGAGTTCAAAGGTACGGGAAACATGGAGTTACATCTTTCCCGCCGCCTGCAGGAACGCCGCATTTTCCCGGCTATCGACCTCGAGCGCTCCTCCACCCGACGCGAAGAACTCCTTCTCGGACCGGATATTCTGCAGCGAGTCTGGTTGATGCGCCGCATGTATTTGCAGATGATCGGTACACCTCCTCAGGGAGCGGGTATGGATCCGGCAGTCGCCACTGAAGCGATCTTGCAAAAGATTGCCAAGACGAAGAGCAACCAAGAATTCCTGGAGACCTTAACGGAGGATCAGTGAGTTCAAAGAAAATTACCCCAGAAAAACCTGTTGAAGCAGCCCCTGTAAAAACTGCTCCGAAGAAGGCTTTTCCGTGGAAAGAGATCGTTTCCTGGGGTGTCACCGCTTTACTGGTTGGCATTTTACTGCTTGTGTTATTTCAAAATAAACTGGCCGAGGCGAACACTGTTGAAGACGCCGCGGCCGTTGCCACGCCTACACCCCTCAATATCGCGCTGCCTCCAATTCAGGCAACCAGCATTTCTCCGGCGGTAAAGGTGGTGGATATCACCAACATGGATACGACCATTCCCGAAGGAGTGCGTCAATCTTTGATCCACTATTCAGTGGAAGCCGGTGATTCCATTTTCAGTATTGCCAAACAATTTGGCCTTCAGCCTGAATCTGTGTTGTGGGCAAATGACGATTACTTCCACGGCGATCCGACCGTGGCTTTGAGTATCGGCACCGACCTGATCATCCCTCCAGTGGATGGTATTCTGTATACCTGGAAGGATGGAGATACCCTTGATCGAGTTGCAGGTACTTATGCTGCCGAAGCTGCCAAGATCGTCAGTTGGCCTTCCAATCATATCGATGCCAGCGATCCTCAGATTGCCACAGGTTCCCTGGTAATGATCCCTGGTGGTTCCACCGAGATCAGATCCTGGATCCAGGTGGTGGAATATACTGCCCGTTCCGGCGTGACCCGCAAGATCAATGGCCCGGGTGGTTGTGAAGCCCCGGAATATGGTCCTGTTGGCTCAGGCGGCTTTATCTGGCCAAGCGGGAACCAGTATGTCTCAGGTTTTGATTTCACCAGCTACCATAAAGGGATCGATATTGCAGCTTTGACCGGCGATACGGTATGGGCTTCTGACAGCGGTACCGTAGTGTATGCGGGTTGGAACGATACCGGTTACGGCTATATGGTGATGATCGACCATAACAACGGCTATGCCACCCTGTATGCTCACCTTTCCGCAATTTATACTTCCTGCGGCGCCAGTGTAATGCAGGGAACGGTCCTTGGCGCAGCGGGTGCCACCGGTAATACCACCGGTCCCCATTTGCATTTCGAGGTCCGTCTCAACAGTGGTTTCGTGAACCCGCATTACGTATTGCCATAAGTAATTGAAAATAACCTTCGTAGGGACACAGCATGCTGTGTCCCTTTTGAATTTAACAGACCAGGCAGGGATAACGATAAGCGCTTAGTTAATGGAAAAGCAATTGAAGATTTGAGAGTATATGCTGTGTTTGTGTTGATGAGGGACGGTTCCCGGAGAAAATGGGACAGGTCGTGAACAGCCCGTACGATGGGAATTGTATTAAAAAGTAAGGGCGAGAGAAAAGTTTTATTCTGGGAATTGCCGGAACTGAAAGATAATGGTTTACAAAACACTTGGCGGGTCGGCGGTGAGTTCAACCTCGATACCGCGCGGCAGCCAGGTATTGAGCGGGTGATCTTTGAGCAGGGAAGAAAAATTCCAACCCCGCAGCAGGATCTGCCACCGGAATAATCCATTGCGGCGCGAGTAAAAACAGGGTACCGGGCCGATCATGCTCAACGAATATTCTTGCAGCCAGCGGCCAAGCAGTTCCCCGGTTTGCACGGCTGCCTTCTGGACTGCTTGTTCGTTGTCGTGCCTGAATTCAATACGCAGCAGGCGGGAGAACGGCGGGTAGTTTGTCTTTTTCCGCAATGCCAGTTCTTCCTCGTAAAAACCGTCAAGGTCATGCATGGAGGCGTATCGGATGGCATAGTTCTCCGGGTGAAAGGTCTGGAAAATGGCTTTGCCGCCTTTACCGCTGCGTCCGGCGCGGCCGGCTACCTGGCAGAGTAATTGAAAGGTCTGCTCGCAGGCGCGGAAATCCGGCAGGTTCAGGCTGATATCGGTCAGTACCACTCCCACCAGGGTTACCAGGGGCAGGTCCAGACCCTTGGCCACCATCTGGGTACCAATGAGAATATCCGCGCGGTGCTGGCTGAAATGGTCCAGAATGAGGTCATGAGAGCCCTTGTAGCGTGCAGTGTCGGCGTCCCAACGCAGAACCCGGGCGGAAGGGAATTCCTCGCTGACAGAGGCTTCCAGCTTTTCTGTGCCCAGACCGAACTGACGGATGTTCGTTCCACCGCAATCCGGGCACTTACGCGGTACCTGGCGCTGATATCCGCAAATGTGGCAAAGCAGCGCGCTATTGGAGGCATGGTAGGTCAACTGGGTGCTGCAGCGCGGGCAGCGGGCAACGTAGCCGCAGTCGCGGCAAAAGACATAGGTGGCGCTGCCGCGGCGGTTGAGGAACAGGATGACCTGCTCCTCCCTTTCCAGCGTTTCACTGATCGCGCGGCGTAGTGCTGTGCTTAGCTCCGAGCGGTTGCCGGCTTTTAACTCGCTGCGCATATCCACTACCTGCACCGGGGGCAAAGGCAGAGTACCGGGTTCTCCGGAGGGATCGGCAATAGCCTGATGCGCGAAGATTCGGTCCGGCAGGTGCAGCTCATGCCATTTTTCGCGGCGGGCACGGTAAATTTGTTCAGTGGCTGGTGTCGCGGACCCGAGCAGTAGAGGAATATTGGCGATCCGTGAGTAGGCGATGGCGCCCTCCACGGCGGAATAATGTGGTCGAAAATCGTCTTGAAAATAACTGCCGTCGTGACATTCATCCACAACGATCAAGCCGGGATCGGGCAGGGGAGCGAAGAGTGCACTGCGAGCTCCGACCACCACGGTCAGTGTGCCATTGCGCACCCGCCGCCAGGTATCAAAGCGTTCCCCTGCGGAGAGGCCGGAATGCATAAGCGCCACCTTGCCTGGAAAACGGGCGAAAAATCGGCGCACGGTTTGCGGAGTAAGCGAGATCTCGGGAACCAGGATGATGGCCCCTTTTCCCTGCCTTAGAGTGCGTTCTACGGCGCGCAGGTAGATCTCTGTCTTGCCGGACCCGGTCACGCCAACCAGCAGGTTGATCTTTTCATCAGTATCCGTGGTGAATTGAGGTTCTAGTGCATCCCAGACCGATCGCTGTGCCGCGGTCAGCACAGGCGCGGATTGCAGGGGAAGGTCCATTTGCCGGAGCGGATCGCGCCAGAACTCGCTTTCACCCAGCGAGATGAGGTCCAACTCGTCGAGGGCTTTTAGATCGTCCATTTTCGTTCCGGTCTCAGCGTAGATCATTGAGACATCCACCGGTGAACCCTCTTGTGCCAGGAGTGTCAAAACGGCCTGGCGGCGTGCCAGGACGGCTGCGGAGCCGGAGCGTTTACCGTACCGTTCCTGTAAAACAGCCTGGCCATTATCCAGCGGGCAGGTCAACACGGCTGTGCGGATGGTTCGGGCGGTTACGGTTGGCGCCCTTAAAAAGGACTGTGTTGTGACCAGGCCGCGTGCTTTCAACCCGGTCAGACTCTCACGCCAGTGCGAGTGCGAGAGCGCATGTTCGATCTGGCGGCCGCGCAGGTCTCCGTTCTTTTGTAATAAGGTAAGAATTCTGGTCTGCGTTTCTGAGAGCTCACCCTGGGGCTGCATATCAGGCTGCAAATGAACCAAAATGTCAGCCTGCTGGGCCAATCCCGGAGGCAGCATCTGGAATAGATATTCCGAGAGCGGGGAAAAATTTTGTTCCGCCAGGTCCTCTGCCAGCTTGATCTGCCAGGGAGTGACGACCGGGTCATCGATCACCAGATCTTGAACGTCGAATGGATTCGGGACGGCAGGTTCTTCGATCTCCTTGACGATGATGCCCTGAGCCAGGCGGTTGTTGAAGGGGACAACGACCAGCGAACCGGGAACGACCTGCGTTTCCAGGGCGGGTGGAAGCCGGTAATCGAAGGTTTCATAGATCTGGGCAATATTGACTGCCACCCGCACAAATTTAGACATGGATTTCCTGACTGGAAAGATTACTTGCTTATGGCTGCAGCGCCGTATCCAACCACATTGGAGTTGTCGTGCGTGGTATCGGCAGAGGTGCTGTGATGCAGCAGGGTGACCTGCTTGCCGCCAAGCGCCCTGGCTGCCCATAAGATGACCGCGACTGCGCCAGACCCGCAGGCAAACCCGGATTGCTCCGCTTCAGCTTGCAGCACCCCTTCGGGAGAGAAGGCGGCAAATTGTTTCATCATGTGCTCATCCAATTTGTTGGCCTGCTTTTCAGAATAGAAATGGGAAAGGTCTGTGCTGGCTACCAGTAAAACGTTCTGGCCCTGGACCACGGACGCCAGGGTCTCCCCAAAGGTCTTAAGCGACATTGCATTATTCTCACGCACCATCAATGGCAGCAAACGGAAGGGTTTGGCGAGTGCCACCTGCAGGAAGGGTAATTGGATCTCGAGGGAATGCTCCCGGTCGTTGGCAACCGCGATCAGGTTGGAACCGATGGATTTCCCCATTGTGGCAATCATTTTCTCGATCAGGTCGGTGGCAACGGGAACTTCGCCCAGCGGGGTGGCATAACTTTCGTGCGCGGTGGTGAGGAAGGGATAAGGGAGGTACTCATGCAGCGGTGATGCGATCACTACAGTGTCGTAGCTTTTCCCCTGCACCAGACGATAACTGTACGCTGCGGTCGGGCCGGAATAGATATAACCGGCATGAGGCGAGATCAAGCCCAGTAATTCTCCCGGGACCTGTGGGGGTGTGGCCTGCTTGAGGAACTCGCTCACCTGGCTGCGCAATTCTTTTTCAGTGCCGGGATACCAGCTTCCGGCGATCGGGGAAGGTCGAACGGTTTGGATTGTACTCATATCAACACCTCATCTACCTTTATTATACATTCTGGAATTATGGATAAAAAAGGGACCTTCGAATCTTCGAAGATCCCTGATCGACAAGGATTATTTTTGCAGGAAATCCCACGGGTTCACATAGCCGCCGTCTTTACGCAGCTCAAAATGTAGGTGAGGCCCGGTGGAATTGCCGGTGGTACCCAACAGGGCAACTTCCTGGCCCTGAACAACATCCTCAGCGCAGACGGACAGGATGCGGTCGAGGTGGCCGTAAACAGACTGCCAGCCGTTGCCGTGATCGATGATGAGCAGGTTGCCGTATCCGCTGTTGTTTGGACCGGAATAGACAACAACACCAGAATCTACAGCATAGACCGGGTTGTCCATCGCTCCCGCAATATCGATGCCGTGGTGGATGGAGGAGTAGTCGTAGCCGGAAAGATACTTTTCAGTGGTCGGCCAGATATAAGAACCGGTCCCCATCAGGCCTTTGGTGATGACACCGCAGGCACCTTCACCGTAGCTGGAAGAAATGGCAGGAGAGTTTCGGGAGACTTGAGGCAGCCAGTCCACAGAACCGCCGTCGCCGTTGGGAATGAAGATTTTTGTGCCTACCGGGATATTCGGCAATGACCAATCTCCCAGTTTGTTTGGATCCAGTTTGTTGCCTGCCCAATTGACGATATCGTCAGCGGTAACGCCGTAATACTTGGCTACACCGTTCAGACCGTCACCGGTTTGCCATTCGTAGATCACGCCGTCTTCTGGCGGGATCATCAAGGTCATGCCGGGGCTCAGATTATCGGGCAGTCCGCCGATGGTGTAGCGGTTGCTCCACATGATGGATTCAGGAGACAGCCCGAAGGATTCAGCGATCGCAAAGATCGAATCTCCCTGCTGCACGGTGTAGTCGGTGATTTCGGTGCGGGGTTTGGAGGGTAAATTGGTATGCAACAGCGCCAGTCGGCGGACACCGAAATCGCTTAACAATGCGCCAGTAGATCCCGCTGCAGGTACCGAGGTAGTGATTGGGAGTAGTGTTGTCTGACTGGTTGGAGTCAGGCCAAGAGAGATCTCATCCGCGGGTTTACTGGTCAGGAAATACTTTCCCATCACCCAGGCTGCCGCTAATACCAGGATAACAGCTATCACAATCGTTCCAATGCGCAGTGTGGATTCACCCAGGCCGAGCATGACCAACCGGTTCCAGAGTGCATGCAGGCTGAATGGAAAGCGTTGTGTGGATTGTTCTTGTTCAGATGTTTGTTTCTCATCTTCCGGCAGGAACTCGGGGCCGGAAGGATTATTTTCATTCATAGTGTATGACCTCAAATTGGCATCATATCAGAAATATCAAGGCCGGTCAAGCAAGCGTAAGACAGGTTCTCTTCATCTATGTATTAATTCTTTATCAGAACAATCGCTGAGAGGCTTGCATTTCTTGACTGACTTTTTTTGACATGGTATGATTATTGCTAATATTTTAGCACTCGACACCTTCGAGTGCTAAAGGGAAGAAATGGAAGAATTATCTGAACGACAGCGCCTTATTCTTTCACTGGTGATCCATGAGTACATTCACACCGCTGCACCTGTGGCTTCAAAGCATATGGTGGAGCAGTACAAACTGGATTTCAGTTCTGCCACCGTGCGTAATGAACTGGCTGAACTGACAGAAAAAGGATATCTGCGCCAACCGCATCTCTCGGCAGGGCGCGTCCCTACTGAAAAGGGATACCGGCTGTTTGTCAGCAACCTGGTGAATGATATCGATCTGCCCGATTCTCTGCGGCGGACGATCAGCCACCAGTTTTATCAGAGCCGGCAGGATGTGGAGCAATGGACCCGCCTGGCGGCATCCGTGCTGGCCAATCAGTCGAGAGGGGCTTCGCTTGTTACCGTACCGCACCCGGACCATGCCAGGTTTAAACACCTGGAGCTGATCGGATCGCGGGGCCGGCAGGTATTGATGGTGCTGGTTTTAATGGGCGGCGAGATCTTGCAGCGGCTGGTAATGCTGCCAGAGGTGGTAAGCCAGGAACGCCTTTCTGAAGTGGCGGCGATGCTGACGAATGTTCTAAAGAACATGAGCGCCAATCAAGCAGCGGCTCTGGCTTCAAAATTTGACGGACTTCACAAAGATGCTTTTTTGATGGTGCTTGAAGAAATGCGCCAGGCTGATTCACTGGTTTCCGGTGAAGTAGTGCTGGATGGATTGACAAATGTATTGGCAGAGCCGGAATTTTCCGGTTCGGAAGATGCACGCCGGGCGCTGCGTGTACTGGAAGAAAAGCCCATGCTGCAGCACCTTCTTTCAGAAACCATTCTGAATACGCCTACCATTGGCGGGGTTCAGGTGCTGATCGGCGGGGAAGGTATGTGGGATTCGCTTAGCCAATGTTCGGTGGTACTGGCGCGATATGGTACCCCCGGGTTGGCAACCGGCACGTTGGGTGTGCTGGGCCCGATGCGAATGTCTTATGGACGGACCATTTCCATCGTTCGTTTTGTTTCCGGGTTGCTGAGCGACCTGGTAAACGACACGATGGTTGAATAATTCTGCGGAGGCAGAGGTGACTATGACGGAAGAGGAAAAGAAACCACAGGAAGAGATGGCGAACGCCGTTTCTGATGAAAAAGAAGAAGCCAAACACCACGAGAAAAAGGCGGAGCCTACCACCCATGTTTCAAAAAAGGAACATGAGGCATTAAAAGAAGAACTGACCAAAGTTCAAGCCGAAAGCAAGAACAATATGGAAGGCTGGCAGCGTGAACGGGCAGAATTCTCCAATTATAAAAAAAGGATCGACCGTGAAAATGCGCTGCTCAATCAGACGATCACCGGTTCGATCATAAAAAAATACCTGGTGATCCTGGATGATATGGAACTGGCCCTTAAGAATAAGCCAGCTTCCAATGACGGCGCCGCCTGGGCTGAAGGCATCGAATTGATCGCGCGTAAATTGCAGTCGATCATGGATTCAGAAGGGATCGAGCGCATCAACCAGAATAAAGTGCAGTTTGATCCCAATCTGCACGAAGCAATCTCAAATGAAGAAATTCCCGGTTTTGAAAGCGGGGAAGTGATCGAAGTGGTCCGCCAGGGATACAAACTTGGCGACCGAATTTTGCGCCCGGCAATGGTGCGCGTAGCACGATAACAGGAGGAATTCATGGGAAAAATTATTGGCATCGATCTGGGCACAACCAACTCGGTCGTCGCGGTCATGACTGGCGGCGAACCCGTGGTCATCCCGTCTGCGGAAGGGGAACGTCTTGTCCCTTCAGTAGTGGCTGTGAATAAGAATCACGAGCGTATCGTTGGACGCACTGCCCGCAACCAGGCAATCGTCAACCCGGAAAACACGATCTTCTCGATCAAGCGTTTTATGGGCCGCAAGTTTGAAGACCCCGAAGTTCAGCGCACGGTCAGCCGTGTGCCTTATAAGGTCACTGCGGCTGGCAACGGCGACGTTCGTGTCATCATGGATGGCAAGGAGTACAGTCCCCCGGAAGTCAGCGCCATGATCTTGAGCAAACTCAAAACAGATGCTGAGGCTTACCTGGGTGAAACTGTTACCCAGGCAGTCATTACGGTCCCTGCTTATTTCAATGATGCACAGCGTAACGCTACCAAAGACGCCGGCCGTATCGCCGGTCTGGATGTGCAGCGCATCATCAACGAACCGACCGCTTCTTCACTGGCCTATGGACTGGACAAGAAGAAAAATGAGGTCATCGCAGTCTATGACCTGGGCGGCGGTACTTTTGATATTTCCGTGCTGGAAGTCGGCGACGGCGTTTTCCAGGTACGTTCCACCAATGGTGATACGTTCCTGGGCGGCGACGATTTTGATCAGCGCGTGATGGATTATTTGATCGATGAATTCAAACGCACCAACGGCATCGACCTGCATACTGACCGTCAGGCCTTGCAGCGCTTGAAGGAAGCCTCTGAGAAGGCCAAGATCGAACTCTCCACCGTGCAGCAGACCGAGATCAACCTGCCGTATATTACTGCGGATGCTACCGGCCCCAAGCACCTGGTGATGACCCTGACCCGTGCCAAACTGGAGCAGTTGACCAATGACCTGATCCAGCGCACCCTTGACCCGATCCGCCATGCGCTCTCTGATGCCGGCCTCAAAGGCAGTGATATTAATGAGATCGTCATGGTCGGCGGCATGATCCGTATGCCTGCTGTGCAGGAAGCGGTCAAACGCGAATTCGGCAAGGAACCCCACAAGGGTGTCAACCCGGATGAGGTTGTGGCAGTCGGTGCAGCCATCCAGGGCGGCGTTCTCGGCGGCGAAGTGAAAGATATTTTGCTGCTGGATGTGACCCCGCTCACCCTTTCGGTTGAAACTTACGGCGGTATTTCTACCCCGTTGATCGAGCGCAATACCACCATCCCGACCCGCAAGAGCCAGGTCTTCTCGACCGCCTCTGACGGTCAGACACAGGTAGAGATCCACGTGCTGCAGGGCGAGCGCCCCATGGCCAACGATAACAAATCGCTGGGCAAATTCTCCCTTGACGGCATCCCGGCTGCTCCGCGCGGTGTTCCGCAGATCGAAGTCACCTTCGATATCGATGCCAACGGCATTATCAACGTGACCGCGTCTGATAAGGCGACCAACCGCAGCCAGCATATTACCATCACCGCTTCTTCCGGTCTCTCTGAATCTGAGATCCAGAAGATGAAAACCGAAGCGGAAGCCCATGCTGAAGAAGACCGCAAGCGCAAAGAGCTTGTCGAAGCCAAAAATATGGCGGATAATACCTGCTATACTGCCGAAAAAATGCTCAAAGACGCCGGCGACAAGGTCCCGGCTGATCTCAAGAGCAAGGTGGAAGATGGTGTCAGCAAGGTACGTGCAGTTTTGAACGGTGATGATACAGAAGCCATCAAGAAATCTGTCGAATCCTTGAATGAGGAGATCCAGAAGATCGGAGCGGCTATGTATCAGCAGCAAGGCCCGCAAGAGGCTGGTCCCCAGCCGGGCGGTGAACAACCGGGCGGCGGCAATCAGGCCCCTGGTGGAGATGATGGAGACGTTGTAGACGGTGAATTCAAGTCTGCCTGATTCACAGGAACAGTAACGATCTCAACAGGTGGGCGTTCTGAGCTTTGCTCGGGGCGTCTGCCTGTTGTTGGCATTATCAATTGAAGGGTACCAATTCGTGACAACACAACGCGATTATTATGAAGTTTTAGGCATTTCACGCAGCGCGACCACTGATGAGATCAAATCAGCGTTCCGCTCCCTCGCGCGCAAATATCATCCGGATGTTAATAAAGAACCGGATGCTGAAGAAAAATTTAAAGAGATCAACGAAGCCTACGCAGTGCTCTCCGATCCAACCAAGCGGCAGGCGTACGACCAGTACGGTTTCGCCGGGGTAAACAATACCGGCGGTGTGCCGGATTGGTCCACGATGGACTTCTCGGATATCTTCGGGGAGTTCTTCGGCTTTGCCACCGGGGCTTCGCGCCAGCGCCAGAATGCTGCCCGCCGCGGTGCTGACCTGAGCTATTCGGTTACGCTTGAATTTGAGGAAGCCATCTTTGGTGTGGAAAAAGAGATCGAGATCACCCGCGACGAGGTCTGCTCCACCTGCAAAGGCAAGGGTGCAGAACCCGGTACAAGTGTCACCCGCTGTTCCACCTGCGGCGGACGCGGCGAAGTACGCCAGACGCACCAGACCTTTTTAGGCTCCATGGTGCAGGTGGTGACCTGCCCGACCTGCAATGGCCGCGGCGAAGTGATCTCCACCCCGTGCCATACCTGCCACGGACGCGGTCTGGAACGCAAGACGGTGAAGAAGACCGTCTCCATCCCGGCCGGTGTGGATAACGGCAACCAGATGCGCCTGGCCGGTGAAGGTCAGCCCGGTGTGAACAATGGGCCGAACGGCAACCTCTATATTGAGATCCGCGTAAAACCGCACCAGTTCTTCCGGCGCAAAGACAACGATCTGCTGCTTGACCTGAATATCAATATCGCCCAGGCGACTCTGGGTGCTGAGATCAACGTCCCCACCATCGACGGGACTGCCAAACTGGTCATCCCGGCGGGGACTCAGCCGGGCAAGGTCTTTACCCTGCGCGGCAAAGGCAGCCCCAGCGTCCGCACCTCAACACGCGGTGATGAACTGGTGATCGTCAATGTTGAAGTTCCCAAGACTTTGACCGCGGACCAACGCAAATTATTTGAACAATTAGCCGGTACTTTGGGTACAGAGGTCCGGCCGCAGGAAAAGAGCTTTTTAGATCATCTCAAGGAGGTGTTGGGTGGCTGAACCGAAGTGGTTGGAAGTATCGATGGTAGTAGATGGTGAACTCGCTGAAGCTGTGGCTGAGGTTCTCGACCGCTATTGCACCGGGGGCGTGGTGATCGAAAGCGGCGTTAAATTCATGAACGATGAAGACCTGGGCACTCCCTCCGGTCCTGTGAAGGTGTTTGGTTACCTGGTCAACGACGCGACGATTGAAGATAACCGCCATCGTGTGGAAGAAGCCCTGTGGCATTTGCACACCATCCGCGAGCTGCCGACTCCCCAGTTCAAACCGATCATGGAAGAAAACTGGATGGCCGCCTGGAAGGAACACTACCACCCGATCCCCATCGGCAAAAAGCTGCTCATCCTGCCCGCCTGGATCAAACAGGAAGATGCTTCACGCGTTGCCGTGAAGATCGATCCCTCGATGGCTTTTGGCACTGGCACACATCCTTCAACCCAGTTATGCCTGGCCTGCGTGGAAGATTACACACAACCCGGGCAGCCGGTGATCGATGTGGGCTGCGGGTCCGGTATTCTCTCCATTGCTGCCATTAAAATGGGCGCCAGCCATGCGCTGGGTGTGGATATTGAAGAGGAATCCGTCAAAGCGACTCTCGAAGCCGCCGAATACAATAACGTCAAGGGCAAGATCGAAGCCGGGAAAGGTTCCGTGGCTGAGGTCAATGCCGGGAATTTCTCCATCAAACGCGCCCCGGTGGTGTTCGCCAATATCCTGGCCCCCATCCTCATCCGCCTCTTCAATGCCGGCATGGCCGACCTGATCGAGCCGGGCGGCGTCATCATTCTGGCCGGTATCCTGGCCGAGCAGGCTGACAGCGTGCTCGAATCCGCCAGCGACCACGGTCTGACCTTCGTGGAACGCCGTCAATCCGGTGATTGGGTGGCATTGGTTTGTACCAATAATTAACTCCCTGACTAAAGAGTACTAAAAACCGATTCTAAAATAGAATCGGTTTTTTTGTATTGCGCTTATCTTCCTGGAATTGTTACTGAGAATTTCCACGGGCCGGGATATTCGTAGCCCAGAGCTTCCAGCAGCGTCTCGTAGGCTTGCTGATCGTTCATACCGACCGGTTTTTGGGTGAAGACAAAACCGCCGCCTCCGCCACCTGAAGCACTTAAGGTTTGATACTGCACATGCATTCCCTTTTCTGACAGTTTCTCGTTGGCAGCGTCGATCTCTTCCTGGGGAACAACCTCCGGCATGGAGATCTCCAGTTTGGGAATGGTGAGCTCCAACGATTGCGGCTCTGAAGAATCCAGATCTCCGATCGGGAATCCGAGCTGAACGCAACGGCCGTCCGATATTGTAGGAAGGTCCGCCGGAGGCGTTCCCTTGCCCGCGTATCCGCCGAGGTCGCTGTCACTGAGCAGGCGCCCGCCGTCCAGGGTGGCGGTATTGCTGCCGATCTGCAAGACGACTCCCTGGCCCATCCACCAGTCGAAATTAGTGCCAATTGAGGGAGGTTTCTGATAGCACAGGGTGACCTGGGTATATGTGGGGGTGAGTGAAAGGTCAATGAGCTGCATCTCTATGCCATTGGCAGTAATTTTTTGATCCGCTTTGATATTCTGCGCTGGATAAACCGGCAGATGCAGGTCAAAGTGAAAAGAAGCCAGCGGCTGTTCGGATTGGTTGAGGTCGTACACAGGCACATCCACCCCCAGGTCCACCTGGCTTGCCTGGGTGGGCTGCCCGGTCTGGTCCAGGTAAATGGTCATTAGTTGAGTAGCTGCATCATTCCCGACTATGGTGGACCCATAACTGCTGTTGATCTCATTCCCGGAGGCGTCTTTTACCGTGAATTCCCCGACCGAATAATTGACATTCCAGCCATCGAAGTGAACTTCCATGGCCACACGGTTGGTATCGGCATAAGCCCAGATCAGGTTGGCGGTCAGTTCACCCAGTTTCTGGCTGCTCATTGTTGGCTGAGGGGTTGGGGAGTTGCGCAGTGGCTCACTGAAAGGTCCACGCTCGGAGGGTTGTGCGGCCATTTGCCAGGTACCTTCCTGCGCTCCCAGGTGATTTAATCCCACCAGCATTTGTAGATCCCCGGTATTGAGCGTGATGGGTGCGCTGACGACGGCACAGGATTGCCCTTCTGGTGCAGAGACTCCCTTCATATCTGTGCCTGTTTGCACAGGAGAGATCTTTCCTTCCGGCTGGTTCACCTGGAAGAGCACATTTTCCGGACTCAATACTGGCGAAGTAGACCCGTTATCGTAACAAATGAGAGCGCTGCTGCCAGCCAGACCGATCTTGAGCCATTCCAGACGCACTTCCTGTTGGTCTACCCTGGCCGAATAGGTAAATTGTCCGCTGGCCGGCGAATCACTGTCAGCAGGGATCCCTTTCAGGTCGAAGGCAAATGTTCCCAGAGTCTGCCCCGAGAGGTCTTCCAGCGGCACTTCCATACGAAGGTTCACTGGAGCGCTGTTTTCATCCACACCGATCACCTGGTTGGAAGTAAATTCGGCAGTCTGTACCGGGCTGTCATAAAATTGCAGAAGCCGGCCCCGGTATTGTTGGACGCTGATGTCTGAAAAATCGACCGTCGGCATCCCGATCGTTTGCCCGTCCGGAAGATTCTCGATCCGGAAACCCGCGATCAGGCGGGTTCGGCTCAAGGAGATCCACTCCAGGGTAAGGGTAACCCCTTGCTGCGTTTGAGCCAGGTTGAGAACAGCGGGCGATTTTTGTGCGTATGGCAGGGTCGCAGTGGCTGGCAACAGGGTGGACTGGGCGGTCTGTTTTGTGGTGCTCCCCAGGCCGGCATCATGAGCGGCTCCCAGGCCGGGGTCTGAAAAAAGTCGGTACAGTACAAAAGCCATCAGGACCAATGCCAATAGTGTGATCAGCCCAAGGGCGATTACCCGCCTTGAGGAGCCGAATATTGATTTTGCTTTCTTTCCAGGTTGGTGGAGAAGATTGTATCCCTGTGGAAATTCCCGGGCAGAGATGGCGTCAAGAGTTGAAAAGATCATTTCTTCATTCATTTTCATCCTAATCCTTCCGCGGATCTTCTTGAAAAAGCTGCCGAAGCTGCCGGCGTGCCGCGCTTAGCCGCCATTTGATGGTCCCGGCTGGCACACTGGCCGCGAGGGCCATTTCTTCTTCAGACATGCCAAGGTAGTAGCGCATCACAATGGCCGCGCGCTGTTCCGGGCTGAGCTTTTTCATCTCATTCCACATACGTGTTTCCAGTTCCCGCTGCTGAAGCGCGGTCTCAGGGGAAAATTGATCGTTGGTCCATCGGGAAACGATACGGTCCATTTCAGAAAGATCGGGGAATTGCACCCATTTTCTTTCCCGGGTCAGGGCCCGCAGGGCACGGTGGACAATCACACGCAGGAACCAGGGTTCAAAAGGCCGGTTAGCGTCAAAGGTTCTCATCAGGTCCGGCAGGTCAAGAAAGGCTTCCTGGACCACATCTTCTGCGCTGAAATGGTCGCCGGTGATCAGGTAGGCCGCCCTCACCGCTTTAAGCTGATTATGTTCCACCAGCCATTCCAGGGCAGCCGGGTTCCCTTTCAAAGTCAATTGAATCGCAGTTTTTTCATCCATGTATCACTCCAAATCGATCTCATCCGGATGGTTCTAATGGATAATAGTCAATCCAAAGGAAAAAGGTTGGTTTTATTATGAGAAATTGCTGAAGATACGGATAATTTACGCAGAAATGGGTTGCAAAATGTACCAAATACGGGTAAAACAAAGAAAAGAAAAAATATTTACAGGTAATCATATCAGAATCAGGAGGACAACATGCATTATCGTCGCTTAGGACGTTCAGGGTTAAAGGTAAGTGAAATTTCTCTGGGATCGTGGATCACGTTTGGCAGCCAGATCGAAGAAGGAACTGCTGATACCCTGCTCCACGAGGCCTTTGAAGCGGGTATCAACTTTTTTGATAATGCCGATATGTACGCCAATGGCCGCTCTGAAATTGTGATGGGCAACGCCATCAAGGACCTGCCGCGTGAAGAGCTGGTGATCTCCTCCAAAGTCTTTTGGCCGACCGGGAAGGGCCCCAACGCGCGCGGACTTTCACGCAAGCATGTGACCGAATCCATCAACGCCAGCCTCAAGCGCCTGGGCACTGATTATGTGGATATGTATTTCTGTCACCGCTTTGACCCGGATACCCCGGTCGAAGAAGTGGTGCGCACTATGGACGACCTGGTGCATCAGGGCAAGATCCTCTACTGGGGCACCTCCGAGTGGGAAGCCGCCCAGGTGATGGAAGCAATTGGCGTCGCCCGCCAGTATGGACTTATCCCGCCCAGTATGGAACAGCCGCAGTACAACCTCTTCCACCGCAAGCGCGTGGAGGATTCGATCATGCCGATCTGCCGTGAGGCAGGCCTGGGCTTGACCACCTTCAGCCCGCTGTATTACGGTGTGCTCACCGGCAAATACAATAACGGCATCCCCGACGGCAGCCGCGCCAGCCTGGAAGATTATGCCTGGATCCGCGACCGCATCACCCCGGAACGGGTGAATATCGTGAAGAAGCTGACCGAAGTGGCCAACGACCTGAGCGTCACCCCGTCGCAGTTGGCCATCGCCTGGATCCTGCGCCGCAAAGAGGTGAGCAGTGTCATCACCGGCGCTTCCCGCCCCGAGCAGCTTGACGAGAACCTGGGTGCCTCGGAAGCCTACGAACAGCTCACCGAAGCCGACATCGACCGGATATTCGAGTGTCTGGGGAGCTATTCGGAGTAGGACAGCTGTCCACGAATTACACGAATTGTCACAAAGAAAAGGCTAACCGCTAATTACGCGAATGCCGCGAATAAATGCGAATAATTTATGAGCTCTCCTCTAGGTCAGAGGAGAGCTCATTGTTTAGGATGGGTAGATCAATGGGTGCTAATAGCCTTTAGTCCTCATCACATTTGCATTGGAGATTATTGGCTTTCTCGAAAGATTCTTTTCCTTCGCTGATCGAGAAGTAGATCAGGCCCAGGCTGCCGATGCTGTCGATAAAACCGAAGCCGGTCAATTGATAGATCAGGCTGGCGGCCAGGAGGACGAGCGACATATAGATGCAGGTCAGGGTGCAATTGGCATCGGCCAGGATCGGGGCAGAGTTGAGGGCGCGGCCGACCTTGCGTTTGGCCTTCACCAGCAGCCACATGCTCAGGATCGAGATGAGGGAAATGATCGTCCCCGGCAGGGTGCTTTCGGGTTTGTGGCCCACGATCAGGTTGTACACAGCGATGATGGCCAACCCGGCTGCCAGGATGTAAAAGGCCGTGCCGGTGATGCGCAGTGCTGTGCGCTCAAATTTGGAGCGTTCAGAATCCGGGTGGCTGCGGATTCGCAGGACCATGGCCAGGATGCCGATGCCGGAAAGCACTTCGATGGATGAATCCACCCCGAAGCCGAACAGGGTCAGGGCTTCATCTTCCGCACCAAAGAAGATCGAAAAGGCGCCTTCGGCGATGTTGTAAATAATAGTGATGATCGCCAGCCAGAGGGCCCAGCGCCAGTATTTCTCCAGAGGATTGCCGGAATTATCAGTCATTGTGGTTCCTTTTTAGGTTAATGCGACAATTTTACTCGAAAATCAAGCAAGAAGACAATCAAAATTTGTTCGGGTAGTTTCGTGCAAATTTGTGAAATTCGTGGACAATCATTTTGAAAATGAAAAGGACTCCTCTTATAAAAAGGAGTCCTTATTCTTTCATTATTTCATTCGCCTAATTAGCGTTCATTCGCGGTTAAGCTCTCCCGCTTTACGCTCTCAACTTCGCATTAACCTCGTGCTCCAGGCGTTTGATGATCTTGTTGCGCAGGGTTTTGATCTCGTCATCCTTGAGGGTGCGGTCGGGGGCCTGATAGGTCAGGCTGTAAGCCAGGCTCTTCTTGCCGGGGCCGAGGGCGTCGCTGCGGAAGACGTCAAACAGGCGGACATCGCTGAGCAGCTTGCCGCCGGTCTGGCGGATGAAGAACTCCACCTTGTCGGCCGGGACGGTCTCGTCCACTACCAACGCCAGGTCCTCGAGGACAGGCGGGAAGGTGGGCAGGTTCTCGGTCTGGTACAGCGGCGGGATCAGCGAGAGCAGCAGGTCCAGGTCGAACTCGGCGCCCAGAACGGCCGCCTTGTAGGTGTTCGGCCAATCGTAGCCATCGCGCACCCGCGGATGCAGTTCACCGAAGGTACCCAATACTTTGCCGCCTACTACCAGGTGGGCACATTTGCCGGGATGATAGGTGGGGTGTTCAGCGGGCTCATAGTGGACATCGGAAAGGCGCAGTCCATGCACCAGGCCGTCGATCACGCCTTTGAGATCGAAGAAATCCATATCGGCGGTATCGGCGCTTTGCCAGCCGGCCATCTCGCGCTGACCGCTGAGGACAACGGCCAGGCGTTTCACTTCATCGGGTAGGCCGCTGGGGTCCTCGCCGGGCAGGAAGATGGGGCCGATCTCGAAGAAGGCCAGGCGCGGACGAACGCGGCTGTTGCGTTCCGCGGTATCCAGCACACTGGAAAGGACGGAGTGACGCAGGAAGGTGCGATCGTAAGAGAACGGGTTGGCCATCTTGACGTATTCCTTGTCGTCCGCGGGGAACCCGGGGGCGATGCGGCGGCCTTCTTTTTCGGGCGTGGACCAGCGGTAGCTGATGACTTCCTGCAAGCCGAAGGAGACCAGCAGGTCGCGCACGCGTTCTTCTTTGTCCAGAATGGGGTTGCCGAGCTGCCGGGGCAGAATGTCGGCCAGGCGGGCTTCGGGGATGTTGTCGTAGCCGTACACGCGGGCGACTTCTTCAATGAGGTCGGCCTTGCCGGTAACACCTTCGCCGATATCCAGACGCGTATCCGGGCAGGTGGCCTGGATGGTCTCGCCCTTGACCTCAACGGCAAAGTCGAGGTGGCGCAGCAGTTCAGCGATCTTCTCGGCTGGAATGGTGATGCCCAGCCAGCGGGTGACATCTTTGGGAGTGATCTCGACAACCGAAGTCTTTGGCGGCAGGGGATAGTTATCTACCAGGCCGGCGGCTACAGTACCATTGCCCCAGTCCTGCATACATTCCAGGCAGCGGCGGGTGCCGCGTTCGGCCATGGCCGGGTGCACGCCGCGGGAATAGCGGTATGAAGCCTCGGAGGGCAGGTTCTGGGCTTTGGCGGTCTTGCGGATGTTGATCATGTTCCACGAAGCGCCCTCGACCAGGACGTTCTTCGTGTTCGCGTTCACTTCGGTCTCGGCACCGCCCATCACGCCGGCTATAGAGAGAGGACCGGCAGAATCGCAGACGAGAACGGTGCTTTCATCCAGCTTTCGTTCCACGCCGTCAAGGGTGGTGATCTTCTCACCTTTTTTGGCGGTACGGGTGCTGATGACCACGGGCTTGCCGGCAGCACGCTGCTGCAGCAGGTCGTAATCAAAAGCATGAAGCGGCTGACCGATCTCGAGCATGACGTAATTGGTGGCGTCCACGATGTTGTTGATGGCACGTACGCCGGCCATTTTCAAGCGGCGCTGCACCAATTCAGGCGAAGGACCGATCTTGACGTCTTTAATGAGGCCCAGGGTGAAGCGCGGGTTCAATTCAGGGGTGCCGATCTCGATGCTGGCAAAATCAGCTTTGCCGGCGGCGGGAACGGTCGGGGCTTTGGGCAGCTTGAGCGGGCTGCCGGTCATGGCCGCGATCTCGCGCGCCAGTCCGAACATGCTCAGGCAGCGGGAGTAGGAGGGCAGCAGCTTGATATCGAAAATGGCGTCGCCGAGTACGTCCACGAGCGGGGTCCCGGCTACGGCATCGTCGCCAAGAAAGATGATGCCTTCGTGCTCCTCACTGATGCCCAGCTCTTTCTCAGAGCAGACCATCGAGAAGGAATCCACGCCGCGGATCTTGGCGCGCTTGAGAGTGGTCAGTACCAGCCCTTCAGCATGGCCGTCATAGAGTACGGAGCCTTCTTTCGCATAGGCGACTTTGAGCGGTTTGGCCAGCGGACCCTTGCCTTTGTAATCATACAGGTTGGGCGCGCCGGTAAGGACGATGACTTCCTCTTTGCCGTCGAACAGCTTGCATAGGGTCAGACGGTCGGCGTTGGGGTGGGGCATGACCTCAGAGATGGAGGCGACCACGATCTTATCGGGGTCCCAACTGAGACCGGTGACCTTGGTATCCACGCTGCCGCCTGCGGGCATGGGCAGGCCGATGATCTTGATCTCTTCCACTTCCATACCGGCCATGGTCAACTGGTGCGAGATCTCTGCGATCGAGAGATCGGTATCGACAAATTCTTTGATCCAGGATAAAGGTGCTTTCATGGCGGCTCCTAAAATTGCTCCAGGAAACGCAGATCGTTTTCCCAGAAGTAACGGATATCGTTAATACCATAGCGCAGCATGGCGATACGCTGCGGGCCAAGGCCGAAGGCGAACCCGGAATAGCGTTCGGGGTCGTAGCCGCCGTTGCGCAGCACGTTGGGGTGCACCATGCCGCAGCCGCCGATCTCGAGCCAACCGCCGCCGCAGACCGCGCAGCCCTTGCCGCCGCATAAGAAGCATTCCACATCAAATTCAGCCGAGGGTTCGGTGAACGGGAAGTAGGAGGCGCGGAAACGGGTGCGTACATGCTGTCCGAACAGGCGGCGTGCCAGGTCAGACAGGGTACCTTTGAGATTGGTAAAGGTGATGCCGGGGCCGACCGCCAGACCTTCAATCTGGTCGAACTGGGTCTCGTGGCGGGCATCGGTCTGTTCGTAGCGGTAGCACATGCCCGGCAGAATGATACGCACTGGCGGCGGGTTCTGCGGGTTGGTGGCCGAAAATTCCTGCATGGCATGGACCTGGCCGGGGGAGGTATGGGTGCGCATGACGATCGGGTTGTCACCGCGGTCGCCTGCTTCTACAAAATAGGTGTCCTGCATATCGCGGGCGGGGTGGCCGACCGGGAAGTTGAGCATCTGGAAGTTGTATTCGTCCGTCTCCACTTCGCGGCTGCGGTACACCTGAAAGCCCATTTCGCCGAAGACGCGGTAAAGTTCGCGCAGCATCTGGGTGTCGGGGTGCAGGCGTCCGTGCACGATGGGACGTCCGGGCAGGGTCACATCCAGCTTTTCGCTGGCAATGGACTGGGCGAGCAGCTCTTCTTTGACCGTGGTGGATCTTTCGGCAAAGGCGGCTTCGAGGGCGACCTTTACCTGGTTGGCAGCCTGTCCCACCAGCGGGCGTTCCTCAGCGGAAAGTTTACCCAGTTTCTGGAAGACAAGCATCACCGGGGCGCTGCGTCCCAGGTGGGCGGTGCGCCAGGCTTGCAGTTCTTCTTCCGTTTTCAGACCGGCTAATGCGTCCAGGCCGGCTGTACGGATGGTTTCGAGCTCTTGAATGATTGCTGGATCACTCATACTTAACTCCTGTTCTTAAAAATAAAAATCCCGTCCGAATAGGGACGGGACGAAAACTTCCCGCGGTACCACCCACATTGACTGAATTTCAGTCCGCTCATCCCGACGGCGCTGATGAAAACGCGATCGGTACCCTTGCTAACGGTTGGTTTCCGGCCCGGACTAAACTCCATGGTGAAGTTCTTTGGTCGATTCGACCTCGGTGGCCTTGAAAAGGCTTTCACCCGGGCAGCTCGAGAGGGAACTTCGGCCGGTTTCTTCCGGGCGGGCATCTCAATCGCTCTCGCAAGCGCACCCGCGTTCCTGTCAGTCGTTGACGGCGTACTTTCCTCTGTCTTCGCTGTTACGTCTAATTATAGCGGAGAGCGGAGCAAAAGGGAAGAGCTTTTTAAACGTTCCACTCCAGAGTATCGATCTGGAGTGGATTCAAAGGGAGGGAGAGAGATATGCGTTTGTAATTGGCTTATTGAGCCAGGATTATTTTGTGGAGGTTGCTTCTACAACCGGCAGGGTGTAACCGTTGCCTTTGATGGTGATGTAGTTCTTCCAGGCCCAGCAGGTATCGGAGCTGCTATCGGAGTACTGGACCAGGTAATAATTGGTTTCTGAATCGCGGCCAAGTGCGGTATAGAGCTCGCCTTTCGCCAGGCGGTGTACGCCAACTGAATATTCACTGGGCGCTTTTAAACAATAGAAAGAAATGACAGGGGTGGCCGGGATTGTCAGGGCTTCTTCAGTGGCAGCAGCATCAACAGTAGCTGTAACTGCCTCTTCGGTCGCGGTGGCAGCCTCAGTGGCTGCTTCAGTAGCTGCTTCGGTTGCAGTTGCGGCTTCGGTGGCTTGCTGATCAGGAGGATTGCCGGCAGGCATAGTCCCGCTGGGGGGATTCCCCGAGGGTTGAGAGCTATTTGAATTGCTGCAGGCGGCTAAGGCAAGCGCCAGGCAAAGAACAACAAGAACGATCGCTAATAATTTCTTCTTCATGACTTCTCCTGATGATCATTGGTCCTTTCCGAACCAACTTTTTCTACAAGCATACCACACTCAAATAAATGATCTTTAATGATCGCATTTCTTATTTGATCTTGATAGTATGATAAACCAATATTGTGAAAAATTTTTGAAGATATGGCTTGAATATGTCGAAACATCCCTGGTGCATTTAAATAAAAAAAGCCAACCTTGGGTCGACTTTCTTTACCACCGGGGAGCGCGCACTCCTACTCGAGGTTGGCGCTCATGCGCTGAGAGAGTTCAGCGGAAAGGGTCTGCTTCAACTGGCGGAATTCCTGGGTGCGGATGTTGCGCTGCACGGTGCCAGACAGATTGTTGATGAGTGAGTCGGTCATGGCATCTACGTTGTGGCCATTGTTTACAGCCAGTTTGTTGATGGCGACGCCGTTGAGGATAACTGAGACCAGACGATTGATGCGCACTGGGGTCTCTTTGATTGAAGCGGTTTCGAACAGATTGTTTTTCATTTTACTTATATATCTCCATACTTTCCAGAAAAATTCACGAAGCCAAAATTTTATCGCACATTTGCAAAATAGAAGATTAGCGTTTGCTCATAATTGAAAAGTCCAGGACTAACAACAGTCCTGGACTTTATTCAGAGTTTGCTAATTGTTGGTTATGGAGTAACCTTTACGGAATCTGATGCAGTCTCTCCCTTGAGGCCATCTTCAGAATATGCAGTTACGCTTATGGTCAGGCTATGCCCGGTTGGGTCATAGGGGATCTGCCCGGGATTGTAATTTGAGATATAGCCGTCTTCGCCAAATGTGAGATCTTTCTGGGCCATTTCCAGCGAGCAGCCGTTGTAGCTCTGGAAAAGATCTGATTCCTGAACAAAGGATTGATTGGTAGTGTTATCTTTGACAACGATCCGGATCGATTTCCAGGTAATGCTGCCGGTGTTATGTATCAACATGCGGATCGCAAAATCAGTTCCACAGCTGGTCAATGATTGATATTCAACAGCGATCCCCGGAGCAGAAGTTGGAGTGAAAGTAGGGGTGATGGTTGGAATTGCGGTGTAGACGGGAACCCGGCTGGTGTCTCCGGTGATAGTCACGTATTTTGCCCAGACCCAGCAGGCTGAGCCGTTCTCCTCAGGGTTGCGCACGTAAAAATAACCATTGAAGGCATCTCTGCCAACCACCTGAACTTTTTCTCCTTGCTTTAGTGTTCGAACCAATGAATAGTAATTGGCGGGACCGAGACGGCAATTTGAATCTTTGTTCACTTCCAACCAGACGGTTTCTTTGGTCGGGTAAGGCGTAGAAGAGGGGGTATAGAAAATGGTCGGGGTTGCGGTCGGGAATGGAGTGGAAGTAAAAGCGGCGACAGCGGTATTGGTCAGGTCGAGCCGCGCATTTAGGGTGCTATTGACATTTTGAGCAATAAAAGTTCCGGCCTCTTCAGGGTTCTTGATGGTTTGATCCTGCTGACCGAAGGGAAGGTTACAACCAGCCAGGATTCCAATGATGAGAAGGGAAACAACAATTGTCAGCGCCTTTGTTTTCATAGTAATCAAATTTATTCTCCTTGCATAAAGATACCTTCTCACGACAGAAAAATCAACCTGTTAAAGCAACACGGCCGAAAACATTCTCGGCCGTGTCTAGATCAATTATTTCTTTTTACTTGTCTTTGAAGATTTTTCAATCATCCCGATCACATCACCGATCAGTTCCTCGGCCTGGTCGACAGCCTGTTCATTGCTGAGCAGCGCGGTCACCTGGGTGCCAATTCCGGCAGGGAGTTTCTTCGAAAGGTAATTCATTACCACGGTGACTACAGTTTTGGCTGTAGCTTCAGGGATTCCTGTTTTCTTGACAATAAGAGCAACCAATTCGTCCATATTTTCCTCCATGAGATGATTAATTTTATCTCAAACCTAGCAAATACACTCTAATTTATCTGCAAATTGCACAAATTTTAAGTCTTTTATCTGGATCAAGGTTTTACCGAAATTGATTTTGAGATGACTGTTCCAGATTGTCCTTTTTGTGAATACAGTGAGACGGTAACCGTCAATGAATCATTGGTGGGGTCGTAACTGAAAGGCGCAATTTCATAATTGGAAACCACAGCAGGTTCGTTTGTAGTCAGGTCGCCTTGAGTGGTGTCTTTCGTACAACCGTTATATGCTGAAAATTCATCCATGGCTGCGGTAAAGGTCCGGCTCTGGGTATTGTCGACCACGACGATCTTGATCGATTGCCAGGTGGTATTGCCGATATTTTTGATGTTTAATCTCAGGCCATATTTCCCTGAACAAGAAGTGAGCGAATCGTAACTAAGAGTAAAGCCGGCTTCAGTAGTAGGAGTGACTGTGGGTGTATTAGTGGGAACAGCGGTATATTCCTGCAAGCGGGTTACATCTGTATTGGTGACTGTTGCTGCCGCATAGACCCAACAATAATGAATACTGGAGTCAATGACGCGAACGTAGAGGAAATTATTGTCTGTGCTGCGGGCAATCCCTTCAACAGTGGTTCCCTGGCCAAGTGTCATAATGATCGGCCAGAAGGTGGCAGGGCCCTGTCGGCAATTGGTATTGGCTGTAGTGGTCACCCAGACACCTTTCTGGGTTGGAGTGACGGAGGGTTCTACAGTGGGTGTGTTGGTTGGGATTGGGGTGACCGTTGCCAGCGGTGTAGCAGACTGCTGCACTGCCACCTGGGTCAACATATTGATGGCCTGGGTGAGTTGCACCGACTGGGCGACGATGGTATCCAGATAGGCACTATCGACAGTGGGGGTAGCGGTAGAGGTACAGGCGCTCAAGCCGAGCACCAGGAAGATTGTCATTATCAAGAGAATTGATTTTTTCATTTTGATCCTTATGAGTATTGCATTTACACAAATATCTGCTGTTGCCTGATTTATACTGCAAAGAACCAGGCTGTGTCAACCGAAAGAAATATCGGTCCGCAGTAGAAAATAGAATTATATCGCTGGTTTGGTGCTGAAAATAAAAAGAGCAGCCATATAAAAGGCTGCTCTTGATCGTTTAAATTGAAGATCAGCTCACCAGGGTGCCGACTTTTTCCCCGTAGAGCGCGGCCTTGAGGGCTTTTTCGTCCCATAAATTCAATACCAGGATGGGCACTTTATGTTCCATGCACATGGTCAATGCCGTGGAATCCATAACGGCCAGGCGGCGGTTGATGGCATCGATATAGGTGATGTTGTCGAACTTGACTGCGTTTGGATTCTTTTTGGGGTCGCAATCATACACGCCGTCCACCTTGGTGGCTTTGATCACCACATCGGCACCGATCTCGGTGGCACGCAGCGCAGCCGCGGTATCGGTGGAGAAGTAGGGGTTGCCGGTGCCACCCCCAAAGATCACCACGCGGCCTTTTTCCAGGTGGCGGATGGCGCGGCGGCGGATGTAGGGTTCAGCTACGGTGTGCATCTCAATGGAGGTCATGACACGGGTCAGAACTCCCTGGTGTTCCAGCGCGTCCATCAGTCCAAGGGCGTTCATGATCGTACCCAGCATTCCCATATAGTCGGCAGTCGCCGGGTCCATGCCCATTTCCTGGCCGGTACGACCGCGCCAGAGGTTGCCTGCGCCGATGACGATGGCAACATCCACACCAAGTTCACGAACTTCCTTGACCCGGCGCGCGATATCGGCAGCTTGCTGGGCGTCGATCCCGCTGCCGCCCACTCCAGCAAGGGATTCACCGCCCAGTTTTAGCAGGATCCGGTGGTATTTTAAAGTTTGCATGAAGACCTCCTGACGGTTAAGAAAAGGCCAACCTTGCGGTTGGCCTTATATTACTACTCTGCTGTTTCTTCTTCTTTGGCTGTGGTTTCACCTAAAGCCCACCGTTCGAAACGGCGGACAATGATGTTCTCACCAATGGCAGCAATTCGCTGGTTGATCAGTTCCTGAACGGTGATGCTCTCATCGCGGATGTAGGGCTGATTCATCAGAACGAATTCGTCCTTGAATTTCTTCAGGCTGCCTTCGACGATGCGCGGGATAACGCCATCGGGTTTGCCTTCTTCTTTGGCCTTGACGGTAGCGATCATGGTTTCATGTTCGATCACTTCAGCCGGGACATTGGCTTCGGCGATGTATTCAGGGCTGGTGGCAGCGATCTGCAGAGCGATCTCATGGGCCAATTCACGGAAAGCTTCCGAGCGGCCGACGAAATCGGATTCGCAGTTGACTTCAACCATGACACCAACGCGGCCGTTGCCGTGGGTGTAGAGTTCAAGCACGCCTTCAGAAGCCTGGCGGCCGGAGCGTTTGGTAGCGGTAGCGAGACCTTTTTGGCGCAAGAAATCCAACGCCTTGTCCATATCGCCGTCAGACTGCTCCAAAGCTTTGCGGCAGTCCAAAATACCGGCGCCCGTAGACTCGCGTAGTGTTTTGATCATTTCAGTCGTAATAGCCATGTGCGTTCCTCTTTTTTTACAGGTTTATTCCGGAGAGACACAGCTCATTGCAATTGCATGAACAAGTGCGAACCGGGGATCGGAATTTATTTGTTTTCTTCTTCGAGGCCTTCGGCAGCTTTGGGGCTGATCTTGGCCAGGGTGGAGGCGCCGAGCAGATCGGTGTCTTCCAGGGAGCTGTCCTCATCCATGCGCGGGCGGGCAACAGCGGCTTTGGCAGGAGCGTTCTCGGCTGCTGCTTCGGCTTCGATGTCGGCGTCTTTGTTCATGGCTTTGCCTTCAATGGCTGCATCGGCGATCTTGCCGACAAGCAGTTTGATGGCGCGGATGGCATCATCATTGGAGGGGATGACATAATCGACACCGCGGGGATCGCAGTTGGTGTCGACGAGGGCGATCACGGGGATGCCTTTGACGTTGGCTTCGTGAACGGCAGTGTGCTCGCGCACAACATCGACAACGAAGATCAATTCAGGCAGTTTTTTCATTGCGCGAACACCGGAAAGGCGGCTCTCGAGACGTTTGATCTCGCGTGAGATGAGCAAGCCTTCCTTTTTGGTCAGACGATTGATCTCACCACTGTCGCGCATGTGCTCAAGACGTTCCAGTTCCTGGATACGAGAGTACATGGTGGACCAGTTGGTGATCATACCGCCCAGCCAGCGTTCGGTCACATAGGGCATACCGCAGCGAATGGCTTCTTCGGTGATGGTTTCCTGGGCCTGGCGTTTGGTACCAACGAACATGACCTGACCACCGGCGGCGACAGTGTCGCGGACCAGGTTGTAAGAGTTGGTCAATAATTTGACGGTCTGCTGCAGGTCGATGATATGGATTCCGTTGCGCTCGGTGAAGATGTAGGGCCGCATGTACGGATTCCACTTGTTCGTCCGGTGTCCGAAATGGACACCACTTTCTAACAAAGCTTTCATTGAAATAATGGAACTCATTTGTGTTACTCCTTTGCGTTAGGCTTCCGCTTCCTTTTGCTCTTCCCTCACTGTTTGTAACAGCACGCAGGAAGAATCGGGAGACGTGAAAAATGTGCCGTGTTTATCACCACAGCCGATCAAGTATATCATATTTTCTTAAGATTTGCAGCGGATTTTTATTTGTCTACAATTTATAATTGCTTCTTGTATAATCAATATTTATTACATAAAGATCAATTATTGAGGACTGTGATGCAGCAAATTCAGGCGGACCAATTCATAGCGGATTTTATCGAGTGGGCTTCCTCCCAGGCGGATATCCAGGCAGTGGCACTGGTGGGATCCTTCGCGCGGGGGACGGCGACTGAAGAATCGGACCTGGACCTGGTGATCCTGGCGGAGCACCCGGAACAGTATTTGAATTTTCAAGTGTGGGTGCACAACTTTGGTGTGGTCAAAGGCCGCCAGGAGGAGAATTACGGTAAGGTGACCTCGCTGCGTGTCTGGTTCGAGGAGAATGTTGAGGTCGAATTTGGTTTCACCTCTCCAGATTGGGCTGCGCTCCCTGTAGATGAAGGTACGCGCCAGGTAGCTTCCAACGGCATGCGTATCTTATTTGAGCGGACAGCCTTGCTGAGCCGGCTTCAGACAGAGATTCAGAAGTAAGGGATCCAATGCATATTCTGGTTACGAATGACGATGGTGTGTTTGCTCCCGGACTGCTGGCGCTGGCGCAGGCCTTGAAACCACTGGGGCAGGTTTCCATACTGGCACCTGACCACAATTGGAGCGCCTCCGGGCACGTGAAAACGCTCAGCCGGCCCCTGCGCGCCAAGCCTGTGGAACTGGCTGATGGAACTCCTGCTTTGGCCTGCGACGGTGCTCCTTCGGATTGTGTCTCCCTGGCCGTTATGGGCGTGATTCCGGAGAAGATCGACCTGGTGGTCTCGGGTATCAACCCCAACGCCAACCTGGGCCATGACGTTACTTATTCCGGTACGGTCACTGCGGCGATGGAAGCAGTGATCAGCGGTATCCCTGCAATGGCTGTTTCGTTGGATGCGCCGGAGCATGCCATGGGCAGCTTTGATTTTGCTCCGGCTGCTGCAGCCGCCAGCCGAATCGCCGCGACATTAATGCAGCACAAACTGCCAGCCTATACCTTATTGAATGTGAATGTTCCCTGCCTGGCTGAAAATGAGATCAAGGGGATCCGCATCTCCCGGCAGGGGTTGAGGATCTATCGGGATGTGCTGGTTGCCCGTGAAGATCCGCGCGGCCGGCCGTATTACTGGATCGGCGGCGAGCCGCCCACCGGTGTGACCGAAAGCGGTACAGATTTTGGTGATCTGCATGAAGGGTTCATCGCGATCACTCCCATTCATCTGGATATGACTGCACACAGCTTGATCGAAGAGCTTAAGGGTTGGAATTGGCCGGTGTGACGAATTGCGTTCAATCCCCTGACAAATTTCGATTGACATTTAAATCGTAAAGCGCTACATTGAATACAGGGTTCGGAAAAAAGTTAATATCTTTCACACAGAAGGCAAAAGGAGAGAAAGCACATGCAGTCAACAACCGTCAAAGACTGGATGAAAGACCTGGTCGTCTTTATCAAACCCGAAGCAACCGTGAACGAAGCGCTTGAAACCATGCGCCACCGCTATGCTGACAGCCTGATTGTTGAAAAGACCGATACGAACGATTTCGGCATCGTCACAGCGATCGATGTAAGCGATAAGATCGTTGCCCAAAAACAAAACCCGGCTGAGTTAAAGGTCAGGGATATCATGAATAGTCCTCTGATCACCGTGCCGCCCACCATGCCTATTGGTGAATGTGCTGCCAAGATGCGCGAGAACCATATTCACCATCTACCGGTTGCCGATGGCAAGGGAAAGATCATCGGAATGATCTCTGCCGCAGATTTCCTGGTAGTTGCTGAAGCAATGGGAACGAATTTCAAGGAACGAAGCCTGCATTAGATCGCGGTTATTTATTATGAAATTTCAACCAGGCCTGATCCAGACCTGGTTTTTCTTTTATCAGATCCTTGACCTGGAGTGCGCTCCAGGTGGTAAGATAAAATCAATAACTTTGATCTGATCATTAAGCAGCACCATCTATTTGTATGGGCCAGTCGGTCTTTTCCAGTAAATCATGACTGGAGACCCTGACTGTACTTGAACTCGCGAAACCCTCACAGGAAAGGAAGTATCCATGATCTATAAACAATTTCACGACTTAAAACTCTCCAGGTTGGGGATGGGGAATATGCGTCTGCCGGTGGATGCCAGTGGAAAGATCGACTGGGAGAAAGCACAGTCGATCATCGATTATGCGTATGAACACGGCGTTAATTATTTCGACACTGCTTATATGTATCACAACGGCGAATCGGAGTCCTTTCTGGGGGAGGCGCTGAAAAAGTACCCGAGAGATAGCTATTACTTGACGACCAAGTTCCCGGGGATGTTCTTGAAACCCGGGATGGACCCAAAAGCCATCTTTGAAGAGCAGCTCAGCCGCTGCCAGACAGATCATTTTGATTTCTATCTACTGCATAATGTGAACGAGTTTACCGCCTCAACCTACATGGATGAGAGTCTCGGCCTGTATGAGCTTTTTCGCGCGGAACAAAAAGCTGGGAGGATCGGTTATCTGGGTTTCTCTGCTCATGCCAGCCCTGATCTGCTGCGAAAATTTGTGGCTTTTCGTTCCTTTGATTTTGCTCAGATCCAGCTCAATTACCTGGATTGGACGCTGCAAAATGCGAAGGAGCAGTATGAGGTCCTCACTGAAAACCACCTGCCGGTGATGGTGATGGAACCGGTGCGTGGGGGCCGACTGGCCTCGCTGACCCCGGCCGCAAACACGCTGCTCACCGAAGCCCAACCCGGGCGGTCCATCGCTTCGTGGGCTTTCCGCTGGCTGATGCGCCTGCCCAATGTTCAACTGGTACTGAGCGGCATGTCCAGCCTGGAACAGGTGATGGATAATGTAAGCACATTCTCAAAAGAAGATCCTTTGAATGAGGAGCAGTTTGCAGTCCTGAATCTCGCCCTGGAGAAATTTAGGCAGCAGGAATACGTTCCCTGCACTGCCTGCCGCTATTGCGTCAATGAGTGCCCCCAAAACCTGGATATTCCCCGTTTGATCAATGTCCTGAATGAACATTCGATGGGCACGGTCTGGGCAGTCTCCGATGCACGAGACCAACTGAAACAGGAAGAATGGCCGACCAACTGTATCGCCTGCGGGGCCTGCGCCCAACAATGCCCGCAGAAGATCGACATTCCCGGCGTAATGGAAAAACTCGGCGCATTGATGACCGCGAAATAGATTTCAGCAGGAGGTTGCATGAGCACAATGATCACCCTTGGAAGCACCGGAATTACCACTAACCGCAATGGTTTTGGCGCACTCCCCATTCAGCGGGCGGATATGGCAACAGCCGTCCATATTCTGCGCAAGGCATTTGACGGTGGATTCACCTTCTTTGATACCTCGCGGGTCTATTCAGACAGCGAAGAGAAATTGGGCAACGCCTTTTCGGGGATGCGCGACAAGATCTTTATTGCCACCAAGACCTTCGCACGAACCCCGGAACAATTCTGGCCCAGCCTTGAAACCTCGTTGGCTACTTTAAAGACTCACTACATCGATATCTACCAGTTCCACATGCCGGACCAGTGCTACAAACCCGGCGACGGCACTGGAATGTATGAGTGCATGCTGGAAGCCAAAAAACAGGGCAAGATCCGCCATATCGGGTTGACCAATCATAAGATCGGTATCGCGCAGGAATGTATTGCTTCCGGGCTTTATGAGACGCTGCAGTATCCATTCAACTACCTCTCCCTGGAGAAAGAGATCGACCTGGTCAGGCAGTGCAAAGCGGCCAATATGGGCTTTATTGCCATGAAGGCGCTTTCCGGCGGGTTGATCACCGATTCGGCGGCAGCCTATGCGTTCATTGCCCAGTATGATCATGTGCTGCCGATCTGGGGGATCCAGCGCGAATCGGAATTGGGTGAATTCCTCAGCTATATGCAGAATCCCCCTCAAATGACCCTGGAACGGAAAGCCGTCATTGAAAAGGACCGCCGGGAATTGATCGGCGAATTCTGCCGCGGCTGCGGCTACTGTATGCCGTGCCCGGCGGGGATCGAGATCAATAACTGCGCCCGCATGTCGCTGCTCATCCGACGCTCTCCCTCGGCCAATCACTTAACCCAGAGTGCACAGGAGAAGATGATGAAGATCGAAGACTGCCTGGAATGCGGCGAGTGCATGACGAAATGTCCGTATGGCTTGAATACGCCTGAGTTATTGAAGAAAAACCTGGTGGATTACAAGCGCATCCTGGCGGGAGAGGTAAAAATCAATTAATTCAAATTAAACCCTTGAGACCGGACTGATTATTATCAGTCCGGTCTTTCTATTAAATTGGTAAAATCTTGACTTTAAGATTGAGAGGCATCGTGTATAATTATTCGGTGATGTCTAGAAAAATTATTCCTTCCATTCTTGTCGTGATCATGCTGGCGACTGTGCTGGCCATTCCTGCCCAGCAGGTGGTGCAGGCAGACAGTACCGTGAGCGGGGCTGAAATGATCGGCCTGATCAACAGTTGGCGCACGGGTACCTATGGATACAGCGCGCTGATCGAAAGCGCATCGCTCGACAGTTGTGCTCAGTGGACTGCGCAGGAGATGGCGAGTATCAATGCCACCAATCACCTCAAATACCTGGGCTACACTGATGCCAGCGTCCGCTGTGCCGGGTTTGGCTTCCCCAGCGGCAGCCATGTGACTGAGAATTACGCCATGGGCGCCAATATGACCATCGATACTCTGGCTGGGTACTGGAGCGATTCCGCCCACCAATTGCCGGCTTCGATGGAACAATATACTTATGTAGGGGTAGGAACTGCCCTGGCCGCCAATGGGATGACCTATTATGTGCTGGAAGCAGGATCTGGTTCGGGCGGGTCAGGTTCGGGGGGAACCGTATCTTCCACGGCTTCAAATGTGACCGCGCCGACCACCGATTACAGCCAGTTTATCACCCCCGTGGTCACCTCCACACCAAATTATGATGGCTTCATCTATCACACGGTTCAGCAGGGCCAGACGCTTTTTGATATTGCCCTGGCTTATGGTGTCACTATTAAATATATCCAGGAACAAAATGGATTAAGCGATACGACGATCTATGTTGGCAATACCTACAAGATCAAGCAAGTCCCCACTGCAACGATCACCCCAACTTTTACCTCTACCCCTGTATATCCTACGCGTACCCCTACATTAAAAGCGCCAACGAACACCCCTGGTCCGGTATTAACCCCGACCGCGACTCCGGTGCCTTCGATGATGGATAAGATCTCTAATGTGGACCGTCCGATGGTGGGACTGGTGCTGGTGATCTTGAGCGCGTTGGGCCTGCTGGCAGTGGTCTTTTTCACCTTCATTAAACCGGGAAAAGCTCCTGCTCCCGCGCCGGTACCAGAACCTGTAGTGGAAGAAGTGAAACCAAAACGCAAGAAGAAAGCCCCTGTGCAGGAAGCCCAACCGGAAGTAACTCCCGCGGCGGTCAAAAAGCCAAAGGCCAGTGTCAAACCGGCTGAACAACCAGCAGCTGAAGTAGTGCCGGCGAAGAGATCCACAAAGACCAAGGCCACAGCCCCAGTATCCGGGGAAGCATCGGTGGAAGTTAAACCGGCCAAAAAGAAATCGACGACCCCTGAGGTACAAAAACCTGCCGAGTCAGTTCCCGAAACCAAGAAGCCAAAGGCGGCAAAAAAGGTGGAAACACCAGAGACGCCAGTGGAGCCCCCGGCGCCAAAGAAACGGACTACCAAGCCGAAGTCTGAATAAAAAATGAATCCCGAAACTTGTTCAAGTTTCGGGATTTTTGTTGTCAATATCTGCTCAGGATCAGATGCTAAAATCTTCTCCACGCCACAGACCGTGGTCCGGGGTGTGGATGGTGGCCGGTTCCAGGTGGCCGCCGTCACCGGGCTGCGAGGGAATCTGCGGCAGCTTCATGTTGAGCATCGCTTCCATTTTATCCAGCCGACCCATCAATGCAACCACGGATTCACCGAGCGCGTCCGGTAGGCGGTTGTGTTCCAGGTCCGGGTGGCCTTCAGTGGAGTGACTGCGCACCACCACCTGCCCGGGAACGCCGACCACCACCGAATTGGGCGGCACGGACTTAACCAATACAGCGTTGGCCCCGATACGACTGTTGGCCCCGACAATGATGTTCCCCAGCACCTTTGCACCGGCGCCGACAACCACGCCGTCTTCCAGGGTGGGGTGGCGTTTGCCCTTCTCAAGGCTGACACCGCCAAGGGTGACTCCGTGATAGAGGGTCACGTTGTTGCCGATCTCCGCGGTTTCTCCAATGACTACCCCCATGCCGTGATCAATAAAGAAGGATTCTCCGATCGTGGCACCGGGATGGATCTCGATCCCGGTAAAATGCCGGGTGAGGGTGGAAGCCCATCGGGCAAGCAGTTTTAAACCGTGGGTCCAATACCAATGTTCGATGCGGTGCGCCCAGATGGCATGCAGCCCGGGATAAGTAAGCAGCACTTCAAATGTGGAGCGTGCCGCCGGGTCCCGCTCGAACACGGAACGTACATCTTCATGGACAGTTTTTAGAAAGGCCAAAATTCCACCTCCTTGTCTGTCAGTACCGGAAGACCGGGTAAGGTTTGGATATTCCGCAGGGATCTCTGTCATTCTTCTCTAATCTGCCAGGTTGGCGTATAAAACGGTACTCAGATAGCGTTCACCAAAGGAAGGAATGATCACAACGATCAGTTTTCCTTTGTTCTCAGGTCGGGCTGAGACCTGCAAAGCAGCCCAGGTAGCAGCACCTGATGAAATTCCGACCAGAAGCCCTTCGGTGCGGGCCAGGGCGCGGGCTGTCTCGAGGGCATCATCATTCTTTACCTGGAGGATCTCATCGTAGATCTTGGTATTCAGCACATCCGGTACAAACCCGGCACCGATTCCCTGGATAACGTGCGGTCCTTTGGCCCCGCCAGAAAGCACCGCGCTGGCATCCGGTTCAACGGCGATCATTTTAACGGAAGGCTTGTGCGCTTTCAGAGCTTCACCGATCCCGGTGATCGTACCACCGGTTCCGACGCCTGCGACTACATAATCGACTGTCCCGTCAGTGTCGCGCCAGATCTCCTCGGCGGTCGTCTTGCGATGGATCTCTGGATTGGCCGGGTTCTTGAACTGCTGCGGCATAAAGTAACGCTTATCCGAAGCGGCCATTTCCTCCGCTTTGCGGATGGCTCCGGGCATGCCTTCGCTGCCCGGGGTCAGGACCAGGTCGGCGCCGTAAGCACGCAGCAGCATGCGGCGTTCTTTGCTCATTGTATCGGGCATTACCAGCGTGCATTTATATCCGCGGGCTGCCGCCACAAAAGCCAGGGCGATACCGGTGTTTCCGCTGGTGGGTTCAACGATGATCGAATCTTTGTTGATGAGCCCGTCGCGTTCAGCAGCATCGATCATGGCCACACCGATCCGGTCCTTGACCGAATGGGAAGGATTGAAGTATTCAAGTTTTAGGACGACCTGGGCAAAACCGTCTTTGTTCAAGCGATTCAATTTTACAAGCGGGGTATTCCCGACTAATTCTGTGACGTCATTCGCGATCTTCATAAGTTCTCCAAAAAAATAATTAAATAAAAACGATCAGCTTAAACAAAAAGCGGCTTCGACATGCGCTGAAAACAAAAACGCGGGGTTGTCTACTGCCGCCCGAAAAGCTGATCGTTGAAGTTCTCTCAATAAATCAGGCGGAAGTTATAACAATCCCCGCCGTGTACACAAGCAATTCAATTCCATCATTTTCTCCATTTATTATCAAATACTTGATAATTATTATCCATATTATAACGGGATAAATATCAATGTCAATAGTTTTGCAACTTCCTGAAACAACCTGCGTATATTAGTTACGAAAAAGTAAACAGTCCTTCATAAGGAAAAAGTGAGGTTTTAAATGGATAAACATCAACGAAGTAATCTAACTCTGGGTGTGATCCTGGTTGTTGTAGGCGGACTATTTATCGCGGCCAACTTGATCCCATCCTTTAAAGCGATCCTGGACCAGGCAAATACCTGGCCGATCATCATTGAAGCCGTAGCGCTGGGCCTGCTTCTGCTTGGCCTGGTCATCGGGGCACCGGATATGGCTATCCCGGCGGTGATCGTTGGTGGCATTGGCGGTATTTTGTGGTGGCAAAACGCCACCGGCAACTGGGCAAGCTGGGCGTATATGTGGGCCCTGATTCCCGGTTTCTCCGGATTGGGTATCCTCCTGGCAAAATTGCTGGGCGGACAAAAAGGGCACAGCATGTCTGGCGCGTTAAGCACCATTGGTACAAGCCTGCTCTTATTCGTCGTTTTCGGCGCGTTTTTTGGTGGTTTTTCATGGATGGGCCCGTATTGGCCGCTTCTCCTGATCGCCGCTGGCGTTCTGATCGCTCTCCGTTCGTTCATTCGAAAAACTGAATAAGGATAATACTATGAAAAGGAATAATCTCTTCTGGGGTTTGGCAGTATTGCTTTTGGGTGTGCTCTTGCTGGTATCCAACCTGGGAATCTTGAACTTCAATGCCTGGACATTGTTCTTCCCCTTGCTCATCGTTTTGTTGGGCGTATGGTTCCTGCTAGGGCCGATGATGGGAAAGAAAAGCATGGACACGATCCAGACCACCATTCCTCTCGAATCTACAACTGAAGCTGAGATCGCTTTTCACCACGGCGCCGGACGCCTGGAAGTTAATTCCAGCGCGCGGACAGGCGAACTGGTGAACGGCTGGTTTACTGGCGGAGTAACCTCAGAGATCCACCGCAACGGCGGGTATACCGACCTCACTTTGAAGACACCGGCAGATGTCCCGTTTGAAGGCGCCTGGCCGACTACTGATCACGGATTTGAATGGATCGTCGGGCTTTCTCCAGAGATCCCACTGAAACTTGAATTCAAGACTGGTGCCAGTGAATCCATCTTCGATCTTTCTCAATTGAAGGTGAAAGAGGTCACTGTTGAAACCGGTGCCAGCTCGACTGAGATCACCATGCCAGCCAATGCCGGTGCTACCCGGGCCGAGGTGAAATCTGGTGTGGCTTCTGTGAAGATCCACATCCCCGCTGGCGTGGCAGCTTCGATCAGTGTCAAGAGCGGCCTTTCCGGGATCAATGTGGATACCAACCGCTTCATGCAAGTAGGAGAAGGATATGTATCCAGTGATTACGCGTCAGCGTTGAACAAGATCGATCTCTTTGTCGAATGCGGCGTTGGGTCTGTCGAGATCAATTAGTTTAGCAGGAGGTTAACATGAATACTTCAACAAAACGGATCTTTTTTGGGGCGGCGCTGATCTTATTTGGCGCTTTGTTCCTGGTGCAGCAGATCTTCCACCCTGTTCTGCATATTTTCCCAATTCTTGTAGCTCTGGTCTTTGCTTTGGCAGGAATTTCCTTCCTGTATGTGCTTTCAAACAACGTGACTGCCAATTGGTGGGCAGCCATTCCGGGTATGGTACTGCTTGGTCTGGGCGCTTTGATCGGATCGAGCGAACTCTTCCCCAGGTTTGGTAGTCTATTTGGCGGCAGTCTCTTTTTGGGGTTCATTGGCCTGGCATTTTTATTGGTTCTGATTGTGACGCCGCATAACTGGTGGGCAGTCATTCCCGCAGGGGTACTCTTTACCCTGGCCATCCTGGCAGGGGTTGGGAATTATTTGAACAATGGTTTTGGAATGGGCGCGCTCTTCTTCCTGGGACTGGCCTTGACCTTTGCGGTAGTTGGCCTGATGCCTGTCGGCCGCAAAGAAAAATGGCCCTGGATCCCGGCTGGAATTTGCGGTGTGATGGGTACATTACTGATGCTTGGTTCAAAAACCCTGATGAATTCCGTGTTCGGTTATTTTTGGCCGGCTGTTCTCATCCTCGGTGGCGCCTTCCTTGTCTATCGTTCACTGACTGCTAAAAAAGAGTAGGAGACAGCCATGGAAAATCGTTTATATCGCAGTAACACCGATAAAATGCTCGGCGGCGTTTGTGCCGGGTTGGGCAAGTACCTTCGCATCGATGTGACCCTGGTGCGCCTGTTCTTCATTGTGGTTACCCTGGCTGGAGGATTTGGTCTTCTCCTTTACTTGATCTTATGGGTAGTCATTCCCTCTGAAAATCAGGTGGTTGATCCAAACCACCCTGAAGCCTTGAATAGTGAAGAACTGAAGGAACGCGCCGGCATGGTACGTGATGATTTTGTGAACGCAATCAGTTCTCCCAACCAGAATACCGCTAAATTTATTGGGATCGCCCTGGTATTGATGGGCGGTATTATGGTCATGAAGCAGTTGAATGTATCGTGGTTAAGCTGGCTGAACAGCGGCGTGATCTGGGCAATGCTCATTGTGGCTGCCGGTGTGGCGCTGTTAGTCCGCGGTACCCGTGGAGATAAATAATATGGATGAATCTAAAAGACCGCATAGTCTTTTCTTTCCACTGCTGCTGGTAACAGCAGGTGTATTGTTCCTGATGGCCAACCTTGGCTACATGGATAACACTGTGTGGGGGATCATCGCGGTCTATTGGCCGGTGTTGTTTATCATCGGTGGATTGGACAACCTTTACCAACGCGGAAGTTGGGCAGGCGCGCTTGTCGGGATTGGCCTGGGTACCGTTCTTCTGCTGGGAAACCTGCATTACCTTCAGTGGGGCAGCCTGGACCTACTTTTGAGGTTGTGGCCGATCTTACTGGTAGCCTGGGGAATTGATCTGGCCTTCGGCCGGTCGCACACTGCCTGGAATACAGTTGCCCGAGTAGGGCTTGGCTTGTTGCTCGTAGCCGGTATCGTCTGGCTGGCAATGGTTTCTCCTCTGGGCAGCGGAGTAAAGACACAGATGTATGCCCAATCATTGGATGGAGCCACCAGTTCCAATGTGAAGTTCTCTGTGGCAGCCGGCGATATGACCATCTCCGGCGGCGCGGGTCAGAAAGACCTGGTGAGGGGGACCATTGGTCTGCCCCGGGAAATGACTCTGCAGCCGCAATATGATCAGCCAGAAGATGGCCAAAGCTCATTATCACTGGAGGGAGCAGGAATTGTGTTGATCCCGGTCGGGACAACCGCTCCCTGGAACTTGAAGGTGAACTCGGTGATCCCGATGAATGTAACCAGCCGAATGGGGATGGGAAACCTGGTGGTTGACCTTTCGGATGTCAAAGCCAAAGACTTTGACAACGAATTGGCAATTGGGAGGACGGTTTTCACTGTTCCAGGCGTTGGCAGCGCCTCTGGAAAAGCCCAGGTGGCCATTGGTGAATTGGTGATCCGTGTTCCCAAGGGAACCCATGTGATCCTGCATACTTCCCTCGGTGCTGTCACAAAACAACTGCCCGCCGGTTACACTCAAAATGATGGTACGATCGAGTCTACGGCCAAAGGGGATGATGTGGTCACAGTGGATGTAGCCATTGGCATTGGCAGCCTTGTCGTCCAGGAGATCCCGTAGAATCACGCTATATCCATTTTTATAAATTTATTGGTTCAAGGACAGGAGTTCGATCACAGAGCTCCTGTTTTTTGTTTGTGAAGGATATCTACCAAAGTTATCCAATATGGGAACTTTTTTGGCAATGTTTCGTCTTATAGGCATAACGAACAATAAAGGAGATCCAAATGAAAAATAAACTCTTGATCCTTCTCTCTGGGCTACTGGTCCTCGGTTTGCTCTCAGCCTGTGCATCTACCCCCGTGAATGTCACCGCCGCGGCACAACCCCGAACACTATCAGCTACAGGAACCGGAGAGGTCTATGTAACCCCTGACATTGCGTACATCAATATCGGTATTCATTCTCAGGCAGACACCGTTAATGCTGCCTTGACCGAAAATAATAAAAATGCCCAGGCCATTGTGGATACACTTGGCGGACTGGGTGTGGAGACCAAGGATATTCAGACCAGTAATTTCAATGTTTATCCGAACAACACCTACAGCCCCGATGGCACAATCTCAGGAACTTACTACGCGGTCGATAACACCGTCTATGTGACTGTGCGTGATCTGAGCAAGATGGGTGATCTTCTGGACGCAGTCGTTTCCTCCGGCGCGAATACCATCAATGGCATCACCTTTGATGTTGCGAATAAAGATGAGGCGACCGCCAAAGCTCGCGACCTGGCCATCCAGAAAGCTCAAACCGAAGCCGCAGCTATTGCCAAATCAGCCGGTGTCACCCTGGGAGAGGTCCAGACGATCAGTATCTCAACCTCTTACCCGACAACAACCATGTATGATGCCAAGGCTGTTGGCGGTGGAGCTTCAGTGCCTATTTCTGCAGGGCAGCTCTCCATCAGTATCGACGCAAACATCACTTACATCATCAAGTAACCATCAGTAAACTATAAATGATCAGGCGCGGACCTCCGCGCCTGATCTGTTTAATACTGGATCGTGCTGATCAAATCCAATTTGCGCAAGCTGTGCGTGGCGATGATCCGCCGCACTGTGCCAGTCAGTCCTCTCATTACCAGGCTGTCTGTGCGGGCAAAATCAGAAGTGTATGAGACGCCTTCCAGAAGGTAGCCAGTGGTGATGCCAGTGGCTGCAAAGAAAACATCTTCAGAGGCCACCAGGTCATTCATAGTCAGGACCTTATCCAGATCGTATCCCAGCGCTTTGCCGCGTTCGGCTTCTTCAGGGGTCCGTGCGTAAAGTTTTCCCTGGATGTTTCCGCCGGTGCAGCGCAGGGCTGCCGCGGCCAACACCCCTTCGGGGGTGCCGCCCACGCCCAGCAGAACATCGATCCCGGTGCCTGGAGTTGAAGTCATCAACGCGCCGGCCACATCTCCATCCGGGATCAGGCTGATGCGCGCACCTACATGCCTGACCTCTTTGATCAGAGCTTCGTGCCGCGGCCGGTCCAGAATGACCACAGTCAGGTTGTCCACATCCACATTCTTGGCACGGGCAATCTTGATCAGATTATCTTTGATGGGGGCTTCAATATCGATCACGTCCCTGGCGTCAGGGCCGACCGCAATCTTATTCATGTAGAAGAATGGTCCCGGGTTAAAGAATACCCCGCGCGGTGCCAGCGCAACTGTGGAAATGGCATTCGGTAGGCCGTGGGCTAAAGGACGGGTCCCGTCGATCGGGTCAACGGCAATATCCACCTGTGGGCCATTGCCAGTACCCAGTTTTTCACCGTTAAAAAGCATCGGTGCTTCGTCCTTTTCGCCCTCGCCAATGACCACCCTGCCGTCCATCTCGACCTGGTTAAGCAGCAGGCGCATGGCATCCACTGCGTAGCCATCGGCTTTTTCTTTATTTCCGCGGCCCATCATACGGCCGGCAGCCAGTGCAGCAGCTTCGGTTGCCCGGACCAGTTCAAGAGCCAGGTTACGGGTTGGCTGACTATTATTCATCTCTATTCTCCTTTTTCTTGCAAATACAGAATGAAAAGGCCTAAATGAGAAATGTAATGATGTAGAATCCGATGGAAATTGCCCAGAGAGAGGAATCGAGACGGTCCAAAATGCCGCCGTGCCCGGGCAGAAGGTGACTGGTATCTTTTAGATTGAACAAGCGTTTGAACATACTTTCGGCAAAATCGCCCATCGGGGTTAAAACCCCGAGAACGATTCCCAGAATGAGACCATGAACAGGGTTCAGACCGGGGAAATAGTTTGCCAGAAGCAAAGCCCCCAGCCAGGTAGACAGTGCGCCAACGATCACACCGCCGAAGTAGCCTTCCCATGATTTTTTAGGGCTGAGGGCTGGAGCGATCTTGTGTTTTCCGAAGAGGCTGCCAAACAGGTAAGCACCGGTATCGGTCATGGCCGCGGCAAGAATGGAAAGTAAAAGCCAGGGCAGCCCCAGGGGCATGTTGCGCAGAGAAATGGCGTAGCTGCCCAGCCAGCCGACAAAGAGAATGCCCCCGATAGTGATCGCATAGTTGAAACCCGCGTGCGGGACACTGGCAGCCTGCTGGAAGACCGCGAAGGCCAGGGCAAGCAGTACCAGTACCGTCAGCCAGAGATCGGTATACTGGAACTGCCAGAAGTAGCGCATGAGGATGATGGATACAATTCCGACAAGGATCAGGAAGAGGGAGGGATAATAATTGCCGACCCGGAAGATGCGCCAGAATTCCCAACCGGCACAGGCCATGAAGATCAGAATAAAAACGAGATAAGGAACTCCGCCCAGGAAGACAAACAGCAAAATGATCGGGATCAGAATTCCCGCCACGATCAGCCTGGTTATCAGAGAGTTTCCGGAGTTCATTGGATCAGGAAGTCACTTTCCCAAAGCGCCGGTCGCGATCACCGTATTCAATGATCGCCTGGCGCAGGTCTTCTTTGTCAAAATCCGGCCACATTGTTGGCGTGACCACCCATTCGCTGTAAGCGGTTTGCCACAGCAAAAAATTGCTTAAGCGTTTTTCCCCTGAAGTGCGGATCAATAGTTCAGGATCGGGGATGCCACTGGTAAAAAGATAGCGGCCGAACAGTTCTTCGTTGATCTCTTCCGGCTGCAGGCCGTCTGCGACGATGCGTTTGACCGCTGATATGATCTCGTCGCGGCCGCCGTAATTCCAGGCAATGGTCAGGACAAGCGTTTTGTTGTCTTTGGTCAGTTCGATGGCATTCTTGATCTTTTTGCCGAGATTGTTGGGCAGTGCTTCGGGGTGGCCGATGTGGCGGATGCTGACTCCCTGCCGGTGCAGTTCGTCCAGTTCATTCACGACCACCATCTCCAGCAGCGACATCAGCCCGGCGACCTCGTCTTTGGGACGCGCCCAGTTCTCAGTGGAGAAGGCATAGATCGTCAGGTATTTAATGTTGAATTCGACGCAGGCTTTAATCAGCCGCCGAACGGCTTCAGTGCCGACCCGGTGCCCCTCAACGCGCGGCAGACCCCGGGCAGTTGCCCAGCGTCCGTTACCGTCCATGATCACGGCAATATGGGTCGGCAGTTTCTTGAATTCTTCAGCCATTAATAAAGATCGGGAGGTTAGACCTCCATGATCTCCTTTTCTTTATGAACACCGATCTTGTCGATCTCTTCGATGAACTTGTCGGTCAATTTCTGCAATTCTTCTTCGCCCAACTTCAGATCATCTTCGGAGATCATCTTTTCTTTTTCAAAATCGCGCAGGTCTTTCATCAGGTCGCGGCGAATATTGCGGATGGCGATGCGGCTTTCTTCAAGGCGGTTGTGGACCAGCTTGACCAGGTCACGGCGGCGTTCCTCGGTGAGAGGGGGAAGGTTCAAGCGGATCACTTTGCCGTCATTGTTTGGGGTCAGGTTCAGTTCTGACGCCAGAATGGCTTTTTCAACGGCTTTTAATGTGGAAGGATCAAATGGTTTGATCATGATGACGCGCGCTTCCGGTACGCTGATACTGGAAAGCTGATACAACGGGGTTTCCATGCCGTAATACTCGACAGGTATTTTTTCCACGAGCCCTGGATTGGCGCGCCCGGTGCGGATGCCGGTAAGATCGTCGGTCAGGCTTTGGATGGCCCCTTTCATGCGGCTTTCAGCATCCTTCAATAAGTCATTAATCATAGGACCTCCGGAGTTGGAATTCGGGATTGTTGGGAACACTTTTCATGTGTAGAACGCTTAAAAGGATACCTTAAAATGTAAAAAAAATCTACGGATAGAGGATTTTTACTTAACACAAAGGAAAAACCAGGGACTTGAAATATTAGAAATAAAGTTCTATAATGTAATTAGAACTAATGAACTAAACGGTTGGCGCGATACTTGCACTATTGGAAAGTAGAAACAAGATCAGGAGAAAAGAATGAATATTGGAATGCTGTGGTTTGATAATGATCCGAAAGCTGACTTGATGACCAAGATCCAACGCGCTACTGATTACTATCAGCACAAATATGGTCAGAAGCCCGATGTGTGTTACGTGCATCCCAGTATGGTGTCGGATAAATCAGCCCGCATGAATGGCTTGGATGTACAGGCGAATCAGATGGTCTCTCCTGATCATTTCTGGCTCGGGGTCAAAGCCTCAGCATAATTTTTTTTTACAAAGGGGAACCGGTCAGATCATTTCTGACCGGTTTTTGCATTTTTAACAAACAAGTTCGTAAAAAACTGGCGGATGCGGTGGAAGGGTTGTTTGGAGAATTTTTCTGCAAAGTTCAGAGCGGCAGTTTCGAGGCTGATGCTGCGGTTCTTTTCTTCACCCAGAAAATAACGGTGTTCCATGATCCACAGGTAAAGGTCCATCTCAGTACGGTTTGGGAAACTATCCAGTATCTTGTATTTTCGAATGATCTTAACCAGGGGGCGATAAAGGTCGCGGTACCAGCCCTTGATCGCATCTGGGTACTCGATGGGGTGGTTGGCGGCTTCGCCCATATACCACTGGTGCACGCTGATGTGCTGGATCACTTTTTCGTATTGACCGGGAATGGAGAATTTGAAATTGTGGTCCGGGTAATACTGGTCCAGGTGGGTGATATTGAGGAATTCAGCGTATTCTTCCACCATGAGCAGATCATCGATACTTACGTTCGGGTCCAACGCGTCCGGAGCGTCTACTTCAACTACATAAGCGTCCATGTAGGCCTGGCTGCGCTCACGGGCTACAGATACCCGGTGATTGCCGTCTTTGACAAAGTATACATCTCCCAACTTGTAAACGTCGATCGGGGGCAGGATCACATCTTCAAAATAGGCGCGGTCGATACTTTCCCAGCGGCTGCGGGTGTGCGTGCGCCGGGGCAGAAAGGCCCGGTCGAAATCGTTATAGCGGCTGACAGAACCGACGATCTTTTCAGTCTCGATCTGTTTGAGGCCCAGGTAGTGCTGCCCGCGGATGGGCATGTGTTTGCGTACTTCGTCATAAGGCAGCAGATCATTGCTTTCATTATGCAGCCAGCTTTTAAGACTGCGCCAGAATCCCTTGATGTAAGCGTGGGAAAAATCGTTACGCGCGGTCTGGAATAAATATAATTTGTTTCTTCTATTATCGTAATCAGAGGAATCAGACATGGGTTCGCTCCTGTATTATCTCTTTCTTGGGTTAGCTGGAGGGGTGTACTCCAGTTCTCGGTAGCCGTAGGTATTGATCACTTTCGTGAAGCCAATTTGGGTTTTGGTCACTGTATCTCGATTATATACATGAATATGCCCATGCAGATGAAAAGCCGGTTGAAAGACGTCGATCAACCAGCGGAATGCTTTGATGCCGCGGTGGGGGAGGTCGTCTTCGTCATGGATCTTCCAGGGAGGGGCATGGGTTACCAGGATGTCCAATGCGCGCCCGTAACGGGCCCGGTTGAGCATTAATCGGGGGGCCAGCATAAATGACTTTATCCAGAACTGATTCTGGGAATATTGATGCGGACCGCGGTTATATTGAATGCTGCCTTCCAGTCCAGCCATAAGCAGCCCGGATTCATCGCGCATCACTTTTTGATGGAGATCCTTACCTCCCCAAGGATAAGTACGCTCACCGCCTGTGGTGATCTCCACCCGGCTGGCATGGTTGCCGCGAACGTAATACAGCGGTTTATCCAGCATGGTCTCAACATATTCCAAATAGTAGTAAGGCAAGTCGCCGCAACTGATGATCAGGTCCACGGCGTTGAACTTCTCCTTCACCATGGGACTGTAAATGAACCCGATCTCAACATCGGCAACAGCAAGAATGCGCATGCCTAGTTCTCGTCTAAAGCGATCACGAAAGCCATCGCGTATTCATGCGTGTGAGTGATCGATACCGACCAGAGCGCCAGTTTTTTTTCCTGAGCGATCTCAGCCGCCTTTGCGTGCAGTTTGAGCACTGGCTGCAGATCCTCATTGACCAGGATCTCGATATCCTGCCAGCGTACCGGGCCGATGCCGACGCCAAGCGTTTTGGCGACCGCTTCTTTGGCGGCAAACCGGCCGGCCAGGCTTTCATCGCGGTTGGCGCAGATCTTGATCTCGGCAGGGGTATAGACCCGGTTGATGAATCGCGCACGAATTGCTGGATGGAGCGTTTGAAACCGCTCGATCCGGACCATATCGACACCATTCGAAACAGTTTGACTCATTTTGCCGATCCCGCGCTGACAATGACCAGCGCTTCTGGATGAATATATTTTCTGGACACTTCCAATATGGCTTCAGGGGTAACCGCCATAATTTTATCTGAGTATTTTTGCAGGTAATCCAATCCCAGGTCAAAGCGTTCCATATTCAACAGGGTGTTGGCAACCCCGGCGTTGGATTCAAGCGATAGCGGTAGGCGGCCGATATAGTTAGCCTGGCTGTCGGCCAGTTCCTCACTGGTGACCGGTTCTTGAACGAAGATCTTCAACTCCTGAACGATCAGGTCGATGGCTTTTTGCAGGTTGGCCGGGTTTACTCCGGCTGAAACCTCCCAGGAGCCGCCTTCGATCCAGGCGTTCAGGCTGGTAGAGGCGTCGTACGCCAGGCCGGCTTTTTCCCGGACGGCTTCACCGATGCGTCCCATCATGCCAAACTGGCCGAGCACGCTGTTGCCGAGAGAGGCCACAAGGTAATCGGGGGATTTGCGTTTCGGTCCGAGGACCCCCACGACGAGATCGGTCTGGCTTTTTCCGCTGATCTCGATATGCCTGCGCACGGATTGTGTCACCGGCAGGATCAGGGGCAATTCTGGAGAGGGCAGTATCGATGGATTTTCCCAATCTCCCAGGGCATTCTCTATGATGCTGAATGCAGTCTGCGCGTCCACCGCACCCACCACAACGATCACCATGTTGCGCGGATGATAGTATTGCTCGTGAAATTTCGCCAGGTCCTTGCGTGTGATCCTTTTAATGGTCTCGATGTGACCATCTTCAGGTCGGCCATAGGGATGGTTGCCAAAAAGCAGTTCGTCAAAGGTGATGGCAGACATTTCTGAGGTATCCTGGGCGCGGATGGACAGGCTGGTGAGAAGTTGAGCCTGCTGACGTTTGAAGTATTCATCGGGGAAGACCGGGTTGCGCAGGCAGTCAGCCAGCATCCCGACCAGTATGGGCAGGTCTTCAGCCAGTGAACGGCCGCTGAAACTGGTATTGTGAACGCTGGCGCCAAATCCAAGGCTGGCCCCGGCGGATTCCAATTTATCGAAGATCGCCTGGAAGTTCTGGCTTTTCGTTCCGCGCATCAAGGCTGCGGCAGTAAAGTGTGCCAGCCCCAATTTTTCGAGCGGATCCAGGTAGCTGCCCACGGCAACATACCCGGAGATCACTACAGAGGGACTGTTGAAGTTGCTGCGGTGCAATACCGTTATCCCGTTCGGCAGCTGCTTGCGGGCGATATCTTCCGGACCGGGAAGTGAATGACTGGCAGGGAATTTTATAGCTTGTGTCATGCCTGTTCCTCCTCGGGAATGTAGATACCAACCACCCGGCGTGCCGGGTTGAAATATTCCTGCATCTTTTGCTGGATCATTGCAGGAGTCACCCGGTTGAGTTTTTCTACATAATTGGTAAACCACTCATACCGTCCAAACATCTCTGGATAACCCAACCAGAAAGCCTGGTTGGTGATGTTCTCAGAGCCGTACGCGAAGAGGGCGCGGGCTTGTTTGACCGCTCGATCAATATCTGCCTGTGAGACCGGTTTTTGCATCATTTTTTCGATCTCGCGGTCCATCGATTTGAGGACCTGCTCCGGTTTGCGGTCCGGGCGAACTGTGATGCTGATGTTATAAAGGTGCGGATCGATGGTGGCTTGAAGACCGCCGTAAACGCTGATGGCCATTTCTTTTTCCACAAGGGCCTGGTAGAGACGGCTGGTCTTATTTGAGATGCCGCCGCCGCCGAACATATTGAGGCTGCTGGGCCCGGTCAACAGGCTGTCGATCACAGTGATCGTGAAGAAATCGTCATCAGATGCCTGCGGTGCCCGGTAGGCCAACTGCAGGTAGGTCGTATCGCCCGGGCCTTTTACAACGATCTGTTCCTCTTTTTGCAGGGGCGCGTCCACGGTGGGAGTGTGAGTTGAGATCTCGCCGGAGTGTATGCCACCATAGTACTGGCGGATGCGTTTCAACATGTCGTCACTGTCAAAATCCCCGGCAATGGCCAATACCGCGTTGTTGGGGCAATAATGACTGCGGTAATGGGCATACAGGTCGTCTCGCTGGATGGCATGCAGATCATTGAGACTGCCGATGATCTCATTTCGGTAAGGATGCCCAGGGAATGCTGCCAACTGCATGGCTTCATCTAATTTGAATAACGGTTCGTTCTCGCTGCCTTCGCGTTCGGAGATGACAACTGTCCGCTCAGAGGCAACTTCTTCCGGCAGGTAAGTGCTGTTTACCATGCGGTCAGATTCAAGTTCCAGTGCCAGGTTGATCTTGTCCGCCGGCATGGTCTCAAAAAATGTGGTCCAATCTAAAAAGGTAAAGGCGTTCCAGAACCCGCCGTCGCGGCTGATGGCACGGTCAAGCACACCCTGGGGAAATTTGGGAGTTCCCTTGAATTGCATGTGCTCCACCCAGTGAGAGATGCCCGTCTTACCGGCGACTTCATTGCGGGAACCGACACGATACCAGACCCAATGGCTGATGATCGGCGCGGAGTGAATTTCTTTTAAGTTTACAAGCAACCCATTATCGAGTTTTTCTTGTATATAATCTGCTGGCATAATCCCTCGCTTAAAATTGATATCTAACTATAACATAAGCGGAAAAACGATGTTACGAAACCTGTTTATAATAATCTAAACAGGTTAAAAATATTATATATTTTCGTAGAAAAAACCAAGGAGTACCGATGGAGAAGAATATAGGTGGAGCACGTGTGGCGATCATAGGAGCCGGCCCTGCGGGGCTCTTTGCTGCGCGAGAACTCGCTCAAAACGGGATCGAAGTCGTTCTTTTCAATCGGGATATCAAACCGGGAGGGTTGGCTGAATATGGCATCTACCCGGATAAGGACATGATCAAGGAGGGTCTACGCACCCAGTTTCGCGAGATCACGAACCTTCCGCTGGTACACTATTACGGAAATATCCCTATAGGCGATACTCAGCCTCTAACCATTAAGAGATTAAAAGAACTGGGCTTTGATGCTGTCCTGGTGGCAGCCGGGGCGCAGGGAACAAAATGGCTGGGCCTGCCCGGAGAGGACTGCCAGGGTTCTTTTCATGCCAAGGAACTGGTATTGCACTACAATCAACTGCCGCCGTATGCTTCGTGGAATTTTCCCATCGGCAAAAAGGTAGCCATCATTGGGGTCGGGAATGTGATGACTGATGTTGTGCGTTATCTGGTAACACAGCCGCAGGTGGAGGAGATCATTACAATTGCCCGCCGCGGACTGGCTGAGATCAAGTTTGACCGTCGTGAACTGGAGCATATTATTGACCACCTTGATTGGCAAGATTTTCAATCTGAGGTGAAACGAATTTCACCTGCTATGAGCGCAGTTGGACAGGTGCCGGAAGACTGTGCCAAACTGGTTACCGAGGTCTATGAAACTTCTTCGAAAGCATTTGTACAGCCAAAATGGAAACTGCATTTTCTCTACTCACCGGTGAAGATCCTGTGCCAAGAAAACCGGGTGCGCGGAGTAGTATTTGAGAATAATTTCCTGGAAGGGACCGCGGAGAGCACCAAAGCAAAAGGAACCGGAGAAACCCTGGAGGTTGAACTGGATACGATCATCTTCGCCATCGGCGATTGCGTGGACCCCACCCTGGGGCTGCCGGTCAAGGGGTCCGGTTATGCCATCAGCCAGGCGCCGCAATTCCCGGTGAGCGAGATCTCTTTTGAGGTTTCCAGGGGGGATAACCACAGTCCTGACCTTGAGGGGGTATTTGTCTGCGGGTGGTCGCGCAATGCCAGCACCGGGTTGGTTGGTATTGCCCGCCGTGATGGAATGAATGCCGGGCGGGCTGTGCTTGCCTATCTTAAAACTCTTCCGGTTGAACGAAGTGTGGAACTTTCCGCATTGGAATCCATCTTGAGATCACTTGGTTACAACCCGATCACCCCTTGTGATCTGCAGGTGTTGGATGAAGTAGAAAAAGAACACGCTCGCCAAAAGGGGGTGAGCGCGTTCAAATTTGATACCAATGATGAAATGTTGGCGGTAATGAATAAAATCGAATAATCTAGGATACGTGCGGTTTTTGATAGGGAAACATCATGATAAAGCCAATGGCGATGATGCCCAGACCGATCTCCATGCCACGCGCCTGCCAGACACCAAAAAAAGGAACATTCGGAGGGGGTTGGGAACCCACGCCGAAAACATCAGCCATGCCGGAAAATAACGCGATCACATAACCGGTACTGACCAGCCGTACGCCAATATCTGACGCAATACTGGGGGTTGTTTTTCGCCACAGGCTATGGACCAGGTAATACCCGGCCAGGCAAATAATGCCGATCCCGAACAGCATCACCATAATTTGAACAAAACCAACTACCGGACTGCGGTTCAAGCCGAATAGCTCCGGTTTCGCACCGAGAAGCATCAGCAAAAATCCTGCCACGATCGTGTATATACAAATACGGATCCTGACACGCGGCAGGGGGGGGAGTTTATTAATTTTTTCTTCAATGGATAGAGCGGTTGAGTCGTTCTTGGCAGAAGTTTTCATTCTGGCAAAATATTCTCCAGGTGTTTTTTCCAGTTTTTGTGAAAAATATTCTTGATATCTTCAGCAGTATAACCCATTTTCTCAAGGATTGGGGAGAGCTTTTGCAGGTCCGCGATCGTGTTCATTTCAAGTGGAATGTTGGGGTAGCCGAATCCACCGTCGAAATCAGAGCCGATTGCCGCGTGCAGGCTGTTACCGCTAAGCTGACAGTAATGATCGATCTGGGCGGCAACGCGGTCAAGAGTTACTTTTTCGCGAGGTGAAGAGGAATCCCAATCGGGGATAAGAAAGTTATTGAAGGGTACCACACCAATGACGCCACCGCGCTCCTGCAGCCGGCGAATGGTCAGCTCGCTGAAATGGCGTGGTCGATCACTGCCGTTGATAACCACAGCGTTGGCGTGACTGGCGCAGACCACACCGGGGAAATAATCCATGGTGGCAAGTGCCGAACTTTCCCGCATGTGGCTGATATCCAGGGGCAGATGCAGATCAGCCATTACATCGAGCAGGGCACGGCCTTCCTTGTCGAACGGACGATCCTCGGCAGTACCGGCACAGTAACGGGTACCTGCCCAGACCGGGCCAACCTGGCGCAGGCCGCGCTCGTAGTATTCTTCCAATTTATGCGGACTGCTGAGCCCTTCGGCGCCTTCCAGTAGGAGTACGAGACCAACCGGGTGTTCGCCGGGTTGGTCGGCCTCCCAGGGAGCCAGAACGGAATTCAGCTCCTTGCGGGTACGCACGAGACGGAATTTATCGGGGTTTTCATCACAAAGGCGCTGGTAATAATCAAATTGCTCTCCCATACGCTTTTCAGCTTCGGCATTGTCTTTGTATGCCATGGTATCCCAGGGGCCGCCGCTGTGGCTGGCAGGAGCAACAAAAATGGTGGCAAAGATCAAAGCCACCTTGCCGGATTGATATTCCGGCCACCCCAGGGTACATTCCCCGCGGTTCCAGTTGGGAACTTCGGTTCCTTTTTCAAGTTCACGGGTTTTGAAGGCTGAAAGCCGGATATCTCGGTTGAAGGAAAGGGCCGCGCAGGCGATATCTTCATGGGCATCGATGATATAAGTCATGGTTTGCTTCCTAAAAAAAAGAGCGCACCATTTCTGATGCGCTCCAATAGTTACTGAACCCTACTTGGATTCTTTTTTGTCTTCTTCGTCGTCATCGGCGAAGAGGTCTTCTTCCAAACTCTGCCAGTCCATATCGGCATAGGCCATGGAATCGACACGGCGAACGCTCAAGCCGATGCGGTGATTGGCGGGGTCGATCTTGATGATACGCAGGGTGACGGTATCGCCCTCTTTGAGGACTTCCTTCGGATGCTCGATGCGTTTTTCGCTGATCTCGGAGATGTGAATCAGACCTTCAACGTCATCGGCTAACTTGGCAAAAGCACCGAATTTGGTCAGGCGGGTGATGGTTCCTTCAACAAGCTGTCCAACCTGGAAGTTGGCGGCTTTCTGGTCCCACGGATCAGACTGCATCTGGCGAATGGAAAGGCCGATGCGTTTCTTTTCGCGGTCAATGCTGATGACTTTGACTTTGACTTCCTGACCGACTTTCAAGGTTTCACTGGGATGTTGAATGTGGTCCCAGGAGATTTCAGAGAGGTGCACAAGGCCGTCAGCGCCGTTGATGTTGACGAAAGCGCCGAAATCAGCCAGGCTGGTGACACGGCCGTTGCGAACATCGCCTTCTTTGAGCTCGTCAATGACGCGCTCTTTGAGACTTTCGCGGGTTTCAGAGCTGGCCTGTCGCTCGGAGAGGATCAGGCGGCGGCGTTCGCGGTCGATCTCGATGACACAGACATCGATCGGCTGGCCCACCATCTTGCTCCAGCGCTGTTCGGGGGTGTCGCCGGTCATTTCAGAACGGCGTGAAAGGCTGATCTGGCTGGCAGGAACGAATCCACGCAGGCCGCCAACCGGGACGATCAAACCGCCCTTGTTGAAGCCAATGATGGAAGAGTGGTAGCTCTCTTTGCTGCCGAGCATCTTATCCACAATGCCCCAGCCCTGTTCTTCACGGGCACGAACATAAGAGAGGACCAGATTACCATTCTGATCTTCCGGGTTGATCACATATACAGGAACTTCTTGCCCGATCTTTAACTCGGCCAGCTCAGCCGGGGCGATCATCTCATATTCCTTGCCGCTGATGATGCCTTCTGACTTCGCTCCAACGCTGACTAGAATTTGGCCGGGAGTAATGCTAGCAATAACACCCTTGCGGATTTCTCCGGCTACCGGGAACTCAATTCCGGTACCTTCGGCCGCAAGTAATGAGGCCATCTCGTTGTTTTCTACCTGGTTATTCTCGGAATTCCCCTGATCGAGATTTACGTCTTTATTGTCCATACGTCTTGTGCACTCCGACGATTAAGATATAGCCCATTATATGAAATAATTCGCCCTTTTGCAACCAGGGTAATGGGCAGTGAATAATAAATTATACCTTAATTATGAAATTTGATGTGGTATTTTTAGCCAAGATATTCGCGTAAATGCCGGCTTCTGGTTGGATGACGCAGTTTACGCAAGGCTTTGGCTTCGATCTGGCGGATACGCTCTCGGGTAACGTTGAAATAGCGGCTTACTTCTTCGAGGGTATGATCCTTGCCATCGATCAAACCAAAACGCAGTTCCAGCACCTGGCGTTCGCGTTCTGAGAGGGCAGCCAGGGCGTTTTGCACCTGTTCGCGCAGCATTTCACGGGCGGCGGCGTCCATAGGCTCCAGGGCTTCGTCATCTTCGATGAAGTCACCCAGTTGACTGCTTTCCTCGTCGCCTACCGGCCGTTCAAGCGAGATGGGTTCCTCAGCCGACTGCAAAATGCGCTGAACTTTCATGGTCGCCCAGGTCCAACGCCGCTGTAACTCGCTGTCCAGAGGAACATTATCTGCTCGGGCTTTTTTGATGGCTGCGATATCTTCAGCAGTGAGGATATCAGTTTCGAGGGCTAATTCTTCAAGTGTGGGTTCGCGGCCAAGCGTCTGTACCAGGCTGCGTTGAACTCTGAGAATGCGGGTGATGGCCTCGAACAAATGCACCGGGATACGGATGGTGCGGGCATGTTCCGCGATATAGCGGCTGATCGATTGTCGGATCCACCAGGTGGCATAGGTGGAGAATTTGAATCCGCGGGTGGAATCGAATTTGGAAACCGCACGCAGCAGCCCCAGGTTGCCTTCCTGAATGAGATCAAGGAAGGAGATACCGCGGCCAAGGTAGCGTTTGGCGATACTCACGACCAGGCGCAAATTGGCACGGATCAGGGTCTGGTTGGATTCATCCGCCCGCCGTGCGACAGCATCGATCTCACCCTTGAGGATGTCTTCTTCGGGTAACTGGCGTTTGAGCCAGGCTGCTTGCGGCATGGATTCGCTCTTGGTGAAATTAGTGAGAATTGCTTCGGCCATGTTATTGGGAAGCATGTACATGTTCATAAAAATGGTGAAGGCAAAACGGACCAGGGCTTCCCATTTGGTATCTTTGCCCCACAGGCCATTATCCAGGTAATTACGCAGATAAGAGGGCTCATCCGACTGCCACTGACGTTTGAGGAGTTGTGCTTCGGAGAGCATTAACGCCAGGTCGGGGATCTCGCGTTGGTCCATTTCGCGCGCGCTGGATTGCAGATTTTCCCAGGCATCGAGCATTTCGTCGATGAGGTTGGCATAAACTGTTCGATAGCGTGATTCCGTCTCCGGTTTCACCTGGGCAAGGTGCTTTTCCATGCGGACCTGCGCTTCGATGCGCGCGGCCAACCGGAATTCACTATCGGCATCCAGCAGGTGAATCTGGCCGATCTCTTTCAGGTAGAGGCGGACAGGATCTTCAGAAAGTTCCAACGCGATGGTAGGATCTTCCAGGATCTCCAGGGGATCTTCATTGATGAGTTCGTTCCATTCGCCGTTTGTTTGGACCAGGGCGGTATCATCCGGCTCCTGCTTTATATTGTCATCATCCAGGAGCAGGTTGTCATTCAGCGGGACCTTGGAGGTTTTCTTGGCTGCTGTCTTTTTGGAAGCTGCCGGTTTTGCTTTTGGGGTTGCTGAAGTTCCAGCTTTGGATGGATTTTTTTTATGGCCGGTGCCGGCCTTTGGGGAACTAACTCCCTCAAGATCTTCTCGGGGAGTGGATGATTTTGTTTTAGCCGTTGAAGTTTTCTCGCTCATATCCACTGTGTTTTGTTGTTTCTCCACTATTGGAACGCTCTTTTTAGGCATGGGTTAACTATACCATAAACTAAAAAATCAACTTGTCAACGAGGACCGTGCAATTGCCTGGTCCAATTTCCCGCGCAGCAGGGTATATTCCATCGTTTTGGTCAACCAATCTTGTTTTTCCTGTTGGTTCTCAGGTTCTTCATTCTGCAGGAAACGCAGTTGGTTGATGGCCTCAGTAACCCTGATCAGCCGCAAACTCATTATGGAGCGGATAAGATCTTCCAAAATTTTATCTTCATTCTTTTCTTTCTCAAAATGCTTTTGCGATGTCAATTTTGTAAGCGGTTCCTCCAGTTCGGCGGGCATTTTTTGCTGCAAAAATGCCGGAATATCCATATCGTCCTGGGCCAGGGCGTCCAACAGCAGTCCGGCAATTAATTGATGGACTGCGTATTCAAAATCCGCTGCTGAAAGCGGGTCCAGCCTGGCAGATTGCAGCGCCCGGTCCACCGGGTAGAGCAGTTCGGGCTTGTCGAGCAGCAGGCTGAGGCAGTGCCCTTCAATGGACTGGGTACGGTTTTCGGCAGGTGCGGTTTGCGCCTGCGCCCGGGTGGGCGCTTCACGGTCGCCTGGTTGTTCATCAGCACGGCGGTTTCTGCGGCGCAGCCCGGGCTGGACGCGCTGAGAACCCAATAGTGTACGTTCATCCAGTTTCAATAACCGTGCCAACTGCTGACGGTAGGCATCGCGTTCAATGGGAGAAGGAACATCTTCGATCAGCGGCAGCACTTGCGCAACAATATCCGATTTGACCTTGGCATCATCCACATTGGCATGCGCGATCAGGGTTTCCATCACATGCACCACGATCGGTTTGGCCCGGTCCAGAATGCGCTGCCACTCTTCAGGGTCCTGCAGTACCACTTCGTCGGGATCCATGCCAGGGGGCATGGTAGTGACGCGTACGTCTGCCTGCAGGCGCGCTTCGTGGCGCAGCAGGCCGTGAGCGTCGAACACCAGCTCGTCTGCCCGGTCAAGGGCGTTGCGTGCCAGGTCGAGGCCGCGCAGGGTGGCCTTCTCGCCAGCCGCGTCGGCATCCAGTGCCAGCACGATCCGACGGGTGAACTTCTTGAGATAGCGGAGTTGATCTTCATTGAGGGCGGTCCCCATCGGGCTGACGGTGTTCGTGTAGCCTGCCTGATGCAGCACAATCACATCCAGATACCCTTCAACGATGACCACCTGATCTTTGGCGCGGATGGCTTTACGGGCCTGGTCCAGGCCATAAAGCAGGTGGCTCTTGTCGAATAGCACCGTCTGCGGCGAGTTCAGGAATTTGGGCTGGTCCTCGGGGTTGAGGATGCGGGCGCCAAAACCGGCCATCTTGCCGGCCGAATCACGAATGGGGAAGGTGATGCGGTTGCGAAATTTATCGTAGATTCCGCCTGAATCGCGTTCGTTGACCATGCCGGCCTGGGAGAGTTCATCGTTGGTGTATCCCTTGGAGCGCAGGTAGGTGAGGGTGGCTTCATACGAATCGGGCGCGTATCCCAAGCCGAAATTTTCGACTGTTTCAGGGGTAAGGCCGCGCTTTTGCAGATAGGCCTGTGCCGGGGCACCGGCAGGCGTTTTGAGCATGGAATAGTGGTAAAAACCGGCGGCGTCTTCCAGCAGGAGGCGCAGGCGTTCAACCCCCTCCTCAACCGCTTTGCGTTCCGGGGTTTGCGGCACCAGTTCCACGCCGGCCCGCTCGGCCAGGTATTTGAGGGCTTCCGGGAAATCCCAACCCTCTCTTTTCATAATGAATTTGAAGATATCCCCGCCTTCGTTGCACTGCCCGAAGCAGCGCCAGGTACCTGTATCCGGAAAAACAGCAAAGGCCGGTGTTTTGCTGTTCGGATGGAACGGGCAAAAACCGGTATATCCCTTGCCGGAGCGGCGTAATTTGACCGTTTCAGACACGAGATCGACGATATCGATGCGGGATTTTATTTCATCAATCGTGGACATAATTTAGTGTTAATTTTATCTTACAAATGAAAAGAGGAAAGGAAAAGGCGCCCCTAATTGAGACGCCTTATATAACACAGATGGGTGATAAAAGTTACTTTATTTTGAAGAGATCTCAAGTGAATCAAAAACAATGTTCGCGTCGTAATTGTCAGAAGCGACACCTACACCCGCGTAACCGCTGCTCAAACGCGAATCGTGTGTCTGGGCAACCAATTGTCCGTCGATGTACATGCTCAGTGTATCGCCGTTACAGGTGGCAGAATAGGTATCGGTGCTGCCGGTATAGACCCGGTCATTGGTTTCAAAGTTATAGATCTCTTCAAAACCATCTGAACTCAGGTAATTGATGACGATGTAACCTTCGGACATATATTTGAATTCATACCAGCTTTCGTCCGGTGTCATACGGCAGAAGAGCTTGATATCCTGCTGCTGGCCGGAGAAATTCTCGACTACAGCGTTTATAGATTCGTTGTTTGCATCCACAGTGGTGTTGTAGAGATAAGGCCAGTGGTCACCATGGATCTCAAAGGTGAGTTTTCCATCAGAGGTGTAGATGTTCAATTCACTCTCGGATGGATTGGAACCATAGACAAAATATTCAAAATCATCTGAATTGACACTGGAACTGGAAGATCCGCCGGAGGAGCTGCTTGAGGAACTGTCCCCGCCAAAGCTGCCGGTCACTTTCAACTCACGGCCGTTGATCTGACCTTCGAGGACTTCCTGGGTGCTCCAGCGTAATACGGTCAGGGAGAGGGTCGCGGTCGAATCATGGGTGCGGATCACGGAGCAGTAATCATTCATGGTGCCGTCGGTGCCGATCACAAGACCTTCGATCTGGGTGATGATATCGCCGGGTTTGAGGCCGGTCTTATCTGCCGGGGAACCGGATGCCACGGAGGAGACCCAGACTCCGGTAAGTGTCCCGTCATCATTGGAGACGATCGTACCGTTGACGCCGATGGATTCAAAATCCACGCCAGTGGCTAGTTTTTCAACGACACCTTTGGCTGTTGCCGCCGGGATGGCAAAGTATTGTTTGGCATCGGAGCGGCTGGCGAAATTGACGCCGAGGACCTGACCCTCCGCGTTGACGATCGGGCCGCCGGAGTTGCCGGGGTTGCTGGTGGCATCATGGACCAGAACGCCGCCGGTCACTGCCGTCCAGGAGGTGTTGCCAGTAGTATGACTCTTGCTAATGATGCCTTTGGTCAATGAGAATTCTGGTTCACCCAGGGGGAACCCGGCCAGGTAGATCTCGGTCCCGGCTTCGATCTCACCGTCGTACCAGTTCAGGTAAGAGAAGTCATCACCTTCCACCTGGATCACGGCCAGGTCGTTGCACTCGGAATAACCGAGTACCCGGGCGTTGCGGGCTTCTTTTTCACCGTCTACCCATACTTTGACAAGGGCGGCACCGGTAACCACGTGGTTATTGGTAACTGCGATACCGGATGAACTGATGAAGAAACCGGAGCCGCGGCCGGCAGCGTTCACTTCCAGGCCCACCTCCGGGTCCAGGAAGGTTCCCTGGGCTTCGATCTGGATGACCGCTTTATGCACATCGGTCAGGGTGGTAATGGCCTTACCATCCAATTTGGTCAAGCCGGTACCGGTATTGCTATTGGTCTTTGAATTCGATCCTGGCCGGGTAATGGAAACTTCTCCGATGAAGGGCAGACTGCAGGCCAGTGACAATGTCATCAACACAATTGTCAGGAAGATAAAGGGTCGATATCTTTTGAGAGACATTGGAACCTCGTTGGGATAAGGTGTGTAATTGCTTTATTATATGTCATCCTGTAAGATATTCGAAATTAATCCTCCAACTACCTTAAAATAAATAGAAATCAGCCGCCCCAATATTCAGGGCGGCTGATTTGCTTATCATTTTTAGATTGCTCGGATTAGAACCCTTCGAGCTTGGAGAAATCGGCAGTGCCTTTGGCCAGGGCGGCAACTCTTTGCAGCAGCCCCAGGCGGTTGGCGCGCACGGCCTGATTTTCGGCCATGACCAGGGTGGTGTCAAAGAATTTGTTGATCACCGGGATGATGGGCAGGAAGGCATTCATCAGGTCGTCCACGCTGCCAGCTTTACGGGTGGTCTTTTCCACCTTCTCGATGGCGGCGAAGAGGTCGCGTTCGGCGTCTTCTTCGAAATCGGCCGGGTTGATGGGGTAGACGGCTTTCTGATCGCGGGTGATGCGCACGCAGCGGGAATAGGCCGGCAGTACAGTGTTCCAATCGGAGCGGGTGACCCACTCGCTAAGCTGCTTGACGGCGCGCACGGCACCGGCGGGGTTGATGTTCTGCTCGGCCAGGACGGCGTCCACCACGTCGTAGCGGTAGCCGGCATCGGTGAGGCTGGAGCGCAGGCGGCCGACGATGAATTCCAGGCAAGCCTGACGGCTCTTCTCATCCGACGGGATGGGCAGGTTCTGGCTGGCCAGGGAGAGGCCCTCGGCCAGGTCGAAATCGAGATCGAGACCGCTCAGGCTCTGCACCAGTCCGAGGGCGGCGCGGCGCTGAGCGAACGGATCTTTGGTACCAGTGGGGGCCAGTCCGGCAGCGAAAAGTCCAGAAAGACTGTCGAGGCGGTCGGCCAGGCTGATGATGAAGCCGGCCTTGCCGGAGGGTAGGCTGTCGCCGGTGAAGCGCGGCAGATAGTGATCGTAAATGGCCTGTGCTACGGCATCCGTTTCGCCGGAGTGTTTGGCGTAATATTTGCCCATGACGCCCTGCAGGCTGGTCATTTCGATGACCATGTGGGTGACCAGGTCGGCCTTGCACAGTTTGGCGGCGCGGGCGGCGGTCTTGGCTTCGTCTTCGCTGAGGTTGAAATAGCGGCTGAGCGCGGGGATCATGGCTTCGATACGTTTGGATTTGTCGAGCATGGAGCCGAGTTTGAACTGGAAGGTAAGCGTACCCAGGCGGGGCAGTTCGTCTTCCAATTTTGTATTCAGGTCTTCGTTAATGAAGAAGGCGGCATCGGCGAAGCGGGCGCGGATAACCTGGGCGTTGCCGTCGGCTACCGTCTCGAGGCCGTTCTTATCGCCGTTGCGGACCGCGATGAAGTAGGGCAGCAGGCTGCCGTCGGCTTTTTGCAGCGGGAAATAGCGCTGATGTTTCTTCATGACTGAAATGAGCACTTCGGAGGGCAGCTTGAGGTGTTCAGGCTCGAACTCGCCGCGGAGGGTGGTGGGGGCTTCGACCAGCTGATTGACCTCGTCGAGGAGGGCTTCTTCGATCTTCACTTCGGCGCCGCTGTCGAGCATGATCTTCTTCACCTGCGCGCGGATGGTCTCTTTGCGTTTTTCGGGGTCGATGATGATGCCCTGTTTATCGAGGACTGCTTTGTATTCCGCAATGCTGTTGACGGTGATGGCCTCGGGCTCGTAGAAACGCAGTCCGCGGGTGGTATTGCCGGCGGTGTAACCCGCGTATTCGAAGGGGACAGGGGTGCTGCCCAACAGGGCTACCAGCCAGCGGATGGGGCGGGAGAAGGCCACGTTGGTCCAGTTCCAGCGCATGGTCTTGTCAAATTTGATGGAGGCGACCAGCCCGGGCAGTGCTTCGAGCAGGACCTCGTAGGCGGAGCGGGACGGCTCTTTGACCAGGGCGGACACATACTGGCCGCCGTCGATCTCGCGGATCTCCAGGTCTTTGACGGTCAGTCCTTTGCCCGCGGCAAACCCTTCGGCTGCCTTGGTGGGGGTGCCGTCCGGGTTGAAGGCGCGGCTGGCCGGAGGGCCCTTGACCACGGTCGTGCGGTCGGTCTGTTTCTCGGCCAGGTCTTCCACAATGGCGACCAGGCGGCGGGGGGTGCCCTGGATGGTCACGCTGCCGTGGGTCAGGCGCAGGTCATCGAGCAGGGCGGGCACACGCTCGCGCAGCTGCGAAAGCGCGGACTCCATGTCGGCGGCAGGCAGTTCTTCGGTGCCGATCTCAAGCAGGAAGGGGGCTGGCCCGGTTGGGAACGAAGCTTTGGCGGCCGCGGTTTTGCCTGCGGCGGCTTTATCGTCAACCTTCTCCCGCCAGGGGAAGCCCTGGACTTCACGCTGGGCTACATACAGCTCGGCGTTGCGGTGCGCCAGTTCGCGCATCTTGCCGAACATCACCTGGCGTTCAGTGACCCCGACCGCGCCGCGGGTATCGAGGATGTTGAAGGTATGGGAGAGTTTGAGAATGTAATCATGGGCGGGCAGCACAAGGCCGTTCTTCAACGACTCCTCGGCTTCCGACTCGTAAATTTTATAGAGCTGGCGCTGCAAGTCCACATTGGCGGTCTCGAAATAATACTTGCTGTGTTCGTACTCGCCCTGGAAATTGATCTCGCCGTAAGTGTACTTGTCGTTCCAGTGCATCTCTTTGGCGGAACGGGCGCGCTGCAGCGGCATGGTAATACGTTCCAGACCGTAGGTGATCTCAACGGCCACCGGGTCAACGGCCAGACCGCCGGCCTGCTGGAAGTAGGTGAACTGGGTGATCTCCTGGCCGTCCAGCCAGACTTCCCAGCCCAGGCCCCATGCGCCCAGCGCCGGAGATTCCCAGTTGTCTTCCACAAAGCGGATATCGTGCTGGCGCGGATCCAGACCGAGCGCCTCGAGCGACTGCAGGTAGAGTTCCTGCGGGTTGCCCGGGTCCGGTTTGAGGATGACCTGGAATTGATAATGCTGCTGAAAGCGGTTCGGGTTCTGACCGTAGCGGCCGTCATCCGGGCGGATGGAGGGTTCCACGTAGGCCACGCTCCACGGCTCCGGACCCAGCACGCGCAGGAAAGTGGCCGGGTTGTAAGTACCCGCGCCCACCTGGGTGTAATAAGGCTGCCAGATGAGGCAGCCGTGCTCCGCCCAGAACTTCTGCAGGGTCATGATCACGTCTTGAAAATCGAGAGGTTGTGTCATAGCGGACTCCTCCCCGCAGCATAACGCGGGGTTATTTTAAGATGATGAATCATTATACCGCAGAGGAGGAGGGGGAAAAGAAAAGGATTTACCAAAATGAATTTGCGTATAGAAAAACGTACTTAGTCAATATGAAACTTTGTGCTATCCTTAATTACAATATTGCGCCGGAAATAATTTCTTGAAAATTCTTGGTTTCCATCGATCGGGAGCTAGATATGAATATCTCTGATTTGAAACATGGTTTGAAACGAAAAGAAAATCGAAGAGGACTGCGTAAAGCCGTGAAAACGTTGTCCATGGATTACGGCAAAGGAAGCGAATTGATTGAATTCACTTCTCTGGACGGCGAAGATTTTTTATTAGCACCAAGTGATTGCTTACTTGGATAATCCGTTGAAACTCGGAGGACCGATTTTTGGATAAGCTTGGGGTGCTGATGCCAGATGATCTGAGCCGAATTGAGAAATGGCTTGTAGAGATTTTTGGGATTGGAAATACTAAATGGAAAAATGAATTTGTGTTTAAAAAACAGATTAAACATTGTTGTAAACATTCTTAATTACAGTCTATTTTTGATTAACTTCTATATATTCGATTGATTTCCATCCTTAAGAGGATCGCAACAATTAATAATTCTATTGCTATACAGATTTGTTAAAATATTACGATTTTGAAAGAAAAGGTCCTATAATAATAATTACTCAAAATCATTTATCTATTGATCCTTAATAAATTATTGAGAAGGTTGGCCGACAACACAAGGGAAATCTTTGTTACATTAACCTAAGCTTTGTAGACTCGGCCACATGTGCAACGGATAGTTTGGCCTGGACGCAAGCTAAAGCGTCGGCCACAAGCACATTTAATATCCCATGATGTTATTCGGATGGGAATTTTTATTCCTGTCATCTGGCACCTCCTTCGTTATTTAGTCATGAATACTATGAATATTCATGCGAGGAGTCGGCCAACCTTCTCAACAATTTAGAATTATTCAAACCTCCTTTTAACATTCCAAAATCTTTTTAATGAATTGTATTAACCTCTACGGTTGCATTTGTGCGGCGCAGTTATAGAAATTATTGTAGCTTGCAGTGGACAAAATTTCTATAAATTATCTTGTTTTTTAATCTTAAACTTTACATCGATATTGGGACTAAGTTTTTGGATTAAAGGGCGAATGAATAATACAAATTACCCAATATGTGGGCTATTATTTTGTTTATTTAAGTTTTACCATTAATTTCTGTGAATTCTTAAAAATAATTAGCTTGAAAATTTGCAAAAAATGCCTTAAAATCTTTGAAGATTTTCACACTCTCCCCAAATACCATCACATCTTAGCTTACATGCGATTTTACTATTACTTCGATTAACACAAGATCTACACAAATCGGTTAACGATAATTTGTCTCTAAATACAGGTGCAGCTGAAAGAGCAGTTCGTCCTTCAAGTGATTCTTCACCCAGGCTTTCTGCTTTTCATCGAGGACCTCGCCCAGGCCGTTAAGGATTCCGCGTGAAGGCATTTTCTCCAGTAGGTTACAGCACTTTTCAAGAAACTGTTTGAACGGCATTCCCGCCCGCCTTTCCACCAGTTCCCGATCGATCGGCCAGTCATTGGAGAGAAAGAAGTAGGTGTCGTAAAGGTCCCGGTTGGCCCTGCCAATTCGTTCATAAAAAGCCATCATCTTATTGGCGGACATGTCTTCCTGAACCATCACCTTCATGGCAATTCCCAGGTAAGATTTGATCTCATACTGTGAGCCAAAATTGCGCAGGTTGATCTCCACTTTTACATTCTGAGCGTTCGGGTCTTTCTCTTCATAAGAAAGAATGTAGATCAAGCTGTACCGTTTTTTGTCCGCGATCTTGATTTGTCCGTACTTTTGCAGAATTCCTTTCAGGAGGTCGAAAACTTCTTCTTCTCTGGCGAGATCCAGCAGGTCTAAGTCCAGGTCAACGGAAAAACGATCCAGCCCATAGAACAGGAATGCCGCTGTACCGCCTTTGAATCCTAGAATTGGACCTAACCTGGCATCTGAATAGATCTCTTTGAGAATTTTGATCAATATACTTTTATGAACGGCCGGGTTGAGTGACATTTTCTTATTTTCCTTCCCCTTTTCGATATTGTTCAACGCGTTTAATCATGCTTTGAATATTCCCGTAGATCGGCAGGAGTTCATAGACCTTTTCCCAGCGGATCGAGGAGAGTTGGTCAAAGTGGTACTCCTTGTACAAGTAGATCACATCCAGAAAAGCACGTTCCGGGCTGGCGATGGCGTAGTTCTCTTTCATTTCAATACCGGCAGTATTAGTCAGCAGACTGCTTTTCAGACGCTTGTATTCGATCCTCTGACCATCTGCGGTGATATCGATGGTCTGGTAAGTGGCTGTGAATATCTGTCCGTAAAATTGAAAAGTGATCCCGCTTGCGCCTAAAACCGTCTCAAAACTGATATATGCCGGTGTGTAGATCTTTACCGCGAGCTCAAAACGATCGTAATTCTTATCTTTACCGTAAATTCCCCGCCGGATCGGGTAGAGATCGCCATTTTGTACATAGTAATTCACCCGTTTTCTGGCGGTAACCACGTCAATTCCGCCCCAAAGCAGAAGAAGGTCTTTGAATGTAAAGACCGTCTGTTTCATTATTAGAATTTCTTTGAGAAAACCTTTTTCCATAGTTAACAGTTAAAAGTGAGGATAATACTCACCTTTAACTGTTAATATAGCACTTTCCGTTGTAATTTCAATAGACGAGATTTCCCCTACTTCCCCCACACCGGATTCGATGCCGCCTTTCCCTCCAGGAACACCCGGGATTTGCCGGTCTCCACATCATAGATGAGGGTGCCTTTGGGCGAGTACAGCCAGCAGACGATGATCTCCTTGCCGTCCGGCGACCAGGAGGCTGTGGCGCTGCCGTCGAACATGGGCCCGCTGACGCGGCGCAGGCCGCTGCCGTCGAGGGACATCACGTACAGGGCATAGACGTCATAGTGGCCGTCCCGTTCGGAGAAGAAGGCGATCCGGCGGCTGTCGGAGCTGAAGACCGGGCTGATGTTGGCCCAGGTGTCGTGGGTCAGGGCGGTATCCGTGCCGCTGCTCAGGTCCTTGAGGTGGATCTGGCTGGAGCCGTCATTGCGGGCGGACTGTTCCACCAGCGACATTGTCGCTTCGTAGCGTCCGTCCGGGGACCAGGCAGGTTTGGGGTAGAAGAAATCGTAGGAAGGCTCGCTCAGCCGGGTAACCGCGCCGCTGGAGAGGTCGAGTTCCTGCCAGTACCACAATCCCTTGCCGTCGGTGGTGCGGTAGGCGATTGTTGAGCCGTCAGGCAGCCACTGCGGCCAGTCGTTGGCCTGGTCAGAGGTGAGCTGTTTTGCACCGCTGCCGTCCGCGTTCATCACGTACACCTGGCTGACACCGCTCTTATCCGAGGCATAGGCGATGCGGCTGCCGTCCGGGGACCAGGCCGGCTGAATGTGACTGCCGGTACCCCTGGTGAGCGCGGTCAGTTCGCTGCCGTCGGGGTGGGCAGTGTAGATCTGTCCGCTGTCGTTATTGTAGTGCACAAAGGCGATGCGGCTGCTGTCTGGGGACCAAGCCGGGGTGTCGACTGCCGTCGGGTCAAAGACCTCCACGGGGGTGGCAGTTTCCTCCGCGGCAGGCGGTTTCATCTCAACCGCGGTTTGTGCGGCAGCGTCGCATCCACTCAGCATAAATCCAAGAACCGCCAGGAGACTGGCGAAAGAAATGCATCGTTTAGTCATGATCACTCCCTGTTCTGTCACAGGAGGAGCCAAATCCGCGCTTCTGCCCGTGGTCCCATTGGGTAAACATCTCCTTGATATTCAGATTATAGCGCGGTCTGTTCTTCTCATTCCTCCCCTAACTCAACGTTTCCTCTACGATTCTTTTATTTCTATCTATCTTTGTTCGCGTCATTCGTCCCATTCGCGTCATTAGCGGTTATTCATTTTTCGTGGTCATTCGTGTAATTAGTGGACAAATTCCTTCGCGGAAAGCTTCCTGTGCGATAATAAAGGAAAGGATAAATGATTATGGAAAAGATCACCCTGCAAAACACTGACCTGCTGGTCTCGCGGATCTGCGCCGGCTGCATGGGGCTTGGCGGCGGCTGGGGCGAGAACGTCCAGATCGGCAAAGAGTTGGAAGCCCAGACGGCGGCTTTTATCGACAAGGCGCTTGAACTGGGGATCAACTTCTTCGACCACGCTATCATCTACGCTCGCGGGCGTGCCGAAGAGGTTTTCGGGCGCGTCCTGGCCGTCCGGCCCGGGCTGCGCGAACAGATCGTGATTCAATCCAAGTGCGGCATTCGTTGGGCGGACGATCCCCCCGGCACACCGCAGCGCTTCGACTTCAGCCACGGCAACATCCTCAACAGCGTGGATGCCTCGCTGCGCCGGCTGCATACCGATTACCTTGATATTCTCCTCCTGCATCGCCCGGATGTATTGTGGGACGGTGAGGAGATCGCGCGCGCTTTTGAAGAACTGACCCGCGCCGGCAAGGTACGCTACTTTGGTGTTTCCAACCAGAATCGCTTCCAGATGGAGTACCTGCAGCGCTATCTGAGCGCTCCGCTGGTGGCAAACCAGCTTCAGATGAGCCTGCTGCATAACGGTTTTGCCGAAGTCGGCATCTCTTTCAATCAGAATGTGCCCAACTATCCCAACGGTTGGGAAGGTGTGGTGGAGTACTGCCGCCTCAAGGGCGTGTCGCTGCAAGCCTGGAGCCCGCTCGACCGCGGCGCTCTCACTGGCGCGGATGTCACCGGGGCGGCGGAAAATGTTCAGCAGACAGCGGCGCTGGTACAAAAGATGGCCGGCGAGCGCGGAGTCGCGCCGGAGGCGATCGTGTTGGCCTGGCTGCTCAGGCACCCGGCCAAGATCATCCCGGTCATTGGCACCTCGCGCCCGGAGCGCCTGGCATCCTGCGCCAGGGCTGTTGAGGTTGAGCTCAGCCGCGAGGAATGGTACCGCCTCTTCGAGACCGCCCGCGGACATGAAATGCCGTAAGAAAATAAATTGCTTCGCGTAGGTGAAATACAGAACCCCGGTTTCTTCAAGAAACCGGGTTTCTAGGTTTGTGATTCAACGAGGGTAAAGCAGTTCCACTGTTTCACGATGAAACAGTGGAACTATGTTTGTACATTTGAATTGAACTACGGCTGTGTGGTAGAGGTTGTGTTCGTTCCGGAGGGAATGAACTGGCCCACGTCGAACACCGGGTCGGCACCGCCCATCAGGGTAGGCAGCTGCCCGTTCCACTTGGTCAGGAACAGGTACTCCAGGTATTCAGGGGTCAGGGAGCCGGTATCTTTCATGGCTTTCTGTGCGTCGGCCTGGCCCTGGGCCTGGGTCACCGCGGTCTGAGCTTCGATCTGGGCCTGGGCAAGTTTCTGCTTGCTGGTCTCGACGGACTGCTGGGCGACCTGTTTGGCTTCGATGGCGGCCTGGAATTCAGGCGAGAAATCGAAGTTAACAATGTTGAAGTTCTCCACAATAATGTTGTAGGCTGCCAGGCGCGTGGTCAGCTCATTTTCGGCTTCCAGGCGCACTGCCTCACGATTGGTGATCAACTCCTCGGCGGTGTACTTGGCAGTTACCGATTTGAAGGTGTTCTGCAGTGCCGGTGCGATGATAATATCGGGGTAGTTGGTGCCGATGTTCTGGTAGACTGTCAATGCGTTCTTGCCGTCGAGATGGTAGTTGATGGCGATGGTGGAGGTGACCACCTGCAGGTTCTCAGACATGGCCGAGGCAGCCACTTCATCTTTCTGGGTGCGTACGCTCATCAGATGTACGTCTTCCACAAAGGGGATCTTGAGGCCGATACCGGGATCCGCTTCACGGTTGGTTGCAGCGAAACGGGTGACGATGCCAATGCTGCCTGCAGGCACCTGGTATACCGATAAGGCAATCACCAGGATGACGGCTGCTAAAATTACAAATGGAGTATATCTCTTCATTTTCATTTTTCCTCTTCTCTGAGTGTTTCTAATAAAACTAAGTTCCTGATTATATACGGTGATGCTGATAAAAAGTTGTGACAGGGAAGTTGACTTTTGTGCATGGTGATCAGGCAGATACTTCTGCCGTGCAGATGCGCTCGCCGGTGGTCACATCCATCATTCGGTTTTTAGGCTTGAGGTAGCGTTCTTCGTAAGTCTCCTTACCGGCGTCCTCGATCACGTTCATGTGGAAGCGGCGTAAATATTCCGGCATGGCGTCGGGGTCTAATCCAAAGATGAACGGGGCCATCTTCATTTTCGAGAGTTTCATCAATGCAACCGCGTCCGGGTCCCGCTCAGGGTGCTCGATGATCCATTTCAACACATAGGTGAAAATGATCCGGCTACCCGGAGCGCAGTTGCCCACAAATGAAAGGGTCTGCTCGACCGCCTCTGTCTTCAGGTACTGTGTGACCGCTTCCCAGATGAACACCGCCGGCTGCGAAGGGTTGAAGCCGCTGCCAGTAAGCACGTCTTTTATACTCTGCTCATTAAAATCGATGGGAATGAAATGGATGTTCCCGGGCAGGCTGCCGAGTACTTTCTCAAGCCGGGCTTTCTTGGCCGTCTGTACCTGTGGCATATCCACTTCGAATATCTGAGCCTGATCCATTCCGGGTAGGCGGTAAGCGCGGGTGTCGATGCCCGCTCCCAGGATCACCACCTGGCGGATACCCAGATTCAACGCACTGACAACGGCATCGTCGATATAGCAGGTACGCAGCACCTGTTCACCATAAAGACCTTTTACCGATCTTTCGGTCGCGTCTATGATATATTGACGCATTTTTGGGGATCGCAACATCCACTGGTACAGGCTGCTCATCAGGCTGTAAACCAGGGGGTCGTTGAACAGTCGTTCATTCCCGGGCAGATATTGTTCACATGCCCGGCAGAATGCAGCCCCCTCAGCCGTACTACCAACACCAGATTTGGACAATTCAAACCTCCAGAAAAGATCAGACACCAGAATAATTATTCAGTATTATACGGGAATTGGAAAGCCAAATCCAATGACCCTACCGGACGATGATTGCGTGATTCCCATTCAAATTAGGCCCGGTGACCACCTGGTCGCCCTTGATCAGGCTGCTGTTATAAGGTTCTTCACCGGGGATGGCCAGCCAGCCGCTCAAGACTAAAGGGAAAGGCTCCCCCGCGCCGATCCATTCACCGTGATAGAGGCGGGCCAGGTGCACATGCCGACCGGTGGCCTCTCCGCCCTCGCAGGAGGGGTGGCCGATGGGATCGTCGGTGTGAACGATCGTTCCCACCGCAGGCCGGTCAGCGGCGGAGACATGCATATAGAGCAATTCCCATCCGGTGGGATTGCCTTGAGCGTCGATGAGCGCGGTTTGCAGGACGCCATTCTCGGAGCGGGTGACGATGCCGTCTGCACTGGCAGTGACAAAGACACTCGAAACTCCGCAGCGCTCCTCTTGAAGGTTGGGCGCGAAATCCAGGGCTCCAAGCGGGGTGCCGGTGTTCCAATCATTGTGCAGACCGCCGGTTAATACCCATTCCTGCCCGGGTACGAAAGGCAGTTCGAGTGTTGGGGCTTGTACCCCATCCGGAAAGATCGGCCCATCCAGAGCCGCGTAAGTGCCGGGGTCGCCGAACAGGCGTTCATAGACGGCGAGAAAGCCCTCCTCCCCATACAATGCCTGCTGCCAGGAGTTCTGCTTGAAGAGTTTGGCGAACAGGTATTGAACAGCGGCGGTACCGGCGTTCACCTCTGGGGCAATACGGATAGTACTGCCATCCGCGAAGGGCAGAGAGGTGATGCTCCCCTGGCGCCAACCGTAATAGCCGGTGTTCAGGATCTTGGCTGAAGCCGAGAGTTCAAGGTACAAGCCTTCATAAGTGGGAATATTCAATCCAAGCGGGTACTGGAGATCAGTGTCGGATGGGTTTTGTGTTACCCATCGTGAGCGAAATTCAATGAAGGCCAGCAGGAAACGCGGGTTGACCGAGGTGTTGAGCGAGACCTGGCGGATGATCTCCGCTCCTGTCACTGTTGAGCCATCCACCTCCTGCGTGTAGCTGTTCAGCCTGCCGTTGGCGGAAGCAATGAATTCCTCGATGTCGAAAGCCCGGCCGGAACCGCTGTTGACGATCTCGCTGTCGGGCAGAACAAATTGTGAGGTGGCCGTGTTCACATTCAATCTAGGGAGGATTAAAAGCTGGCCGATGCTCAGAAGTCCCTGCGGGGAAAGAGGTTGATCGGATACCACTCTATCCGCAGAATCACCAAAACGAGACGCCACCGCCATCAGCGTATCCCCGGATTGTGTGTGATAGGCCGTAAACAAATTTGGATCATAGTAAATGGAAGAGGTTGGAGTGCCGGTGGTATTAATTTCCGGATTTTGTGTGACGATTATGGAGGTTGGGCTCGCGGAGAAGACACTCGGATCCAGTGTGGACGATTGACCGTTTCCATTTTCCTGGAATCGGATCGGAAAATTACAGGCCAGCGTGGTGAAAAGGAAGACGAAAAGAATTGGGATCAGCCGCTTTTTTATTGGAGGCCTCGCTGTGGGTTTTGGGTCAACGCTGGATCTGTCGGATAAAGTCGGGGGTATTCAGGCTGTGCTCCAGCAGATAGGTCAGGTAATAGTTGAGCAGAGCGTCCACCTCTTCGCGGGTGGACATGGACGGGGAGGCGCGGTGAGCTTCAGAATACGTGCTGCGCTGAAAATGACGAAGGTAGCGTAAGGCATCCATTGAGACCGGTCGGGCATCGCTCGCCGCCAGACCGCAATCCGGGCAAAGTACGCCGCCGCTCTCGGCTGAGAAATACTGGTCCTCTGCCTGGATGGTCTTGCCGCAAGCTGCGCATTCAAAGAGCAGCGGTCGGAAACCCATCAGATCGAGCAAGCGCATGCGGTAATACAGCACCGGCACAAAGGTATCCGCTTCTTCGGCCAGGCGTTTGAGTGTGTCGATCAGTAATTTGTAAAGCTGCCAGTTGGGACCTTCTTCATAGGTAAAGCGATCCAGCAGCTCCACGATATAACCGGCATATCCCAGGCGGGATAGGTCTTCGCGCAAAGGCTGCAGGGTGTCTATGGCTTCGGCCTGGGTGACGATCCATAGGTCGTGGCCTTTGGCCAGCATGAGCGTCACCTGGGTGAACGGCTCCACATGACCGGCCTTGCGCGACTGCATTTTGCGCACGCCTTTGGCGATGGCACGCAGTTTTCCCTGTTCGCGGGTGAACAGCGTCAACAGGCGGTCGGCCTCTCCGTAATCGGAGTGGCGCAGCACCACGGCTTCTACCTTGAGGGAACGCTCGGTTTGAGGCAACTGGTCTCCGCTCTATACCAGATGACCGGGAGTGAAGGCACCCGGCAGCATATCGCCGACGGTACTCTCCAGGGTGATCTTGCCGTTTTCGTCGGTGCAGATCACCTCTGCATCCAACCCGAATTCGGCCATTACCTGGCGGCAGGATCCGCAAGGGGAGCCGCCGTTCTTGGTGGAGATGACAATCGCTTTAAAGCGGCGTTCTCCTTCAGAGACCGCTTTGAAGATGGCAACGCGTTCAGCGCAGATGCCGGTGGGGTAGGCGGCGTTCTCAATGTTCACGCCTTCATAGATCTTGCCGCTGTCGGTGAGGACGACAGAGCCGACAGCATAGTTCGAATAGGGGGCATAAGCCCATTGACGGGCTTGAATAGCCATTTCGATCAGTTTCTGGAGAATATCTTTATCCATTGTTCTCCCTTTGCTCTTCAATCGATATCGGTGTCAGTTTACGTGCCCGTACTTTGCCGATGCGGTGTTCGTGGATCTCTTCCACTACGAAGGTCCAGCCGTCCATTTGCAGTGTGTCGCCCTGCTGTGGAACGCGGCCCATCTGACTGAGCAAAAATCCGCCCAGCGAATCGGCCAGCTCAGCGGTCAGGTCGGTTCCTAGAATTTCGTTAACATCATCCAGTGCGATCTGCCCCTTGAAAATATATTCATCGGGTGCGATCTTCTGGATAGCCAATTCTTCGCCTTCATCGTATTCGTCGCGGATCTCCCCCACGATCTCTTCGACGATATCTTCCAGGGTGACAACTCCCGCCATACCGCCGTATTCATCTACGACCACGGCCAGGTGCATACCCTTGGCTTGCATTTCTGCTAAAAGTTCATCCACTTTCTTGGATTCGGGGACAAAGTATGCCGGGCGCAGGTATTGATGCAGATCGCGGGTGTCTTCGGCTGAATGCGTGATCTTGAGCAGGTCCTTGGCATACAGCAGACCGATAACATTGTCAATTGAATCTTCGAACACTGGAACACGGCTGTGACCAGAATTGATCAATTCATCCATGGCCAGTTGAAGGGGCGTGTCTACTTCCAGCGCGAGAACATCGGTACGCGGCACCATGATCTCACGGCACAGGGTATCGCCAAATTGAAAGATGGAATAGATCATGCGGCGCTCATCTTCTTCGAGGCCGCCGTCCGGCTGTTCGGTTTCTACCCAGGTTTTGAGTTCTTCTTCGGTTACGATATGGTCATTTGCAGAAGCCGCACCCAGGTTGCCATGCAAAGCTGTCATTAACCATGAAAACGGCGCCATCTCCCAATCGATTAGCCTGGCTGCTTTATGTAAACGGACTGCCCACAACTCTGGATCTCGCAAAACCAGCCGTTCACACAGAAATTCGAAAGCCAGGACGATCAGCATCACAGCCAGAGTGATCCCGATCCAGGCGATAAGCGGCAGATGGTTCCCTGATAAGGTCGAAAGGGTCCAGCAGGTGAGCGCAGCAATAATAAAATGCGTGAATGCCAGAATTACCCGAAAACTAACCCGCAGCCGCGGGCGCTCCAACACCTTAAGGGTCTGTTCGACCTCTTGAGGTTTTTGCCCCTGCAAATTGACGATCCTGGGAGCGCGTGCGTTTACCATTGCCGAGCGTATGGATGAGAAATATACGTCCAGCAGGATGAAGAAGATCAAAAGCGACCAGGTAAGACTATCCACTTATATACTTATTCTTTCTTTTTCATTGGCCGGGCGGGAACGCCTGCCACGACCTCGCCATCGGGAATGTCATGGGTAACCACCGCGCCAGCGCCGGTTTTGGCGTTCTTGCCGATCTTGAGCGGGGCAACCAGCATGGTATCGCTGCCGATGAAGGTGTTATCACCGATCTCGGTGGGGTTTTTATGCACGCCGTCGTAATTGCAGGTGATCGTACCTGCACCGATGTTGACATTCTCTCCAATGGTGGCATTGCCGATGTAGGAGAAATGGCCCATCTTGGTGCCGGGGGCCAGATAGGAATCTTTGACTTCGCCAAAGTTTCCCATATGCACACCCTTGCCCAGGTGGGCACCGGAGCGCAGATGGCAGAAGGTGGTCATATCCACCCCGTCTTCAATAATGGCTTTCTCGATCAAAGCCGGTCCGATCTCGACCTCGTTGCCGATCTGAGAACTGACTACGATCGTATTCGGACCCAGGATACAGCGTTCGCCGATCACCGTCTTGCCTTTGAGGTAGGTACCGGGCAGCAGGGTAGTGTCTTTACCGATAACGACGCCTTCCTCAATGTAGACCAGGTTGGGGTCGAGCATGGTCACGCCGGCAAGCATGTAGCTTTCATTGATGCGGCGGCGCACGATGCGCTCCGCTTCGGCTAGGTGAACACGGTTGTTCACACCCAGGGCTTCGTCCTCATCGTCCATTTCCAGGGCTTTGACCGTGAGTCCAGATTTCACCGCGATCTCGACGATATCCGTCAGATAATACTCACCCTTGGGTGAGAGTTTGATCTTGTGAATGGCATCCCACAGCCATTTATTGTTGAAGCAATAAACACCAACATTCAACTCGTCGATCAGGAGCTGTTCGGGGGTTGCCTGGGCTTCTTCGACGATCGCCAGCACGGAGCCGTCGCTGTAACGCAGCATGCGGCCAAACCCGCGCGGATTTTTGGAATGCACGGTCAACATGGTCATGGGACCGTTATTTTCTTTCTGGGCGGCCACGATGGCAGAAAGGGTTTCACCGGTCAGCAGCGGCATATCCGCACTGGTGACCAGAACCAGGTCCGCATCTCTGGCAATGGCGTTTTCAGCAGCCATCACCGCGTGGGCTGTGCCCAGGCGTTCACTTTGCAGCGCGAAAACCGCTCCATCGCCAACTTCGTCGCGCACCATTTCCGCACCGTTGCCGACAACAATGACCGGGGTCTCAGTGACCGCCTGCCTGGCGGCCGCGATGGAATACTGGATCAACGGTTTGCCGTTAAGTTTATGCAATACTTTGGGGGTATCGGAGACCATGCGTTTGCTCTGGCCCGCCGCCAGGATGATCGAGGCTATCTTCATAATTAACATGCTCCTTATTTTTATATCTCTATCATATAACAAAAAAGGCGAGCCCGTTCACCACTGAGGTGATGGATCGCTCGTCATTTTGTCTTGCATTTCCAATCGATTATCATCAGAAAGTTTCAGGCTGGGGCACCTGGATTCGAACCAAGATTCACAGATTCAAAGTCTGGTGTGCTGCCATTGCACCATGCCCCAAAAGGAGTACCTTTACAGCGTGGTAGATTTTAACACAGATTTGTAACTATATACAATATCAGAATCATCATAATTCTGAGGTATTCGCTCAAAGGTCTTTTTTTGAGAAATTACTCTGTCTTTTCAATGTAATAATTGATCTCTTCGAAAACTATCGATTACCATTTACAGTGCTGAAATTATTAAATTGAGACAAGACAAAACATTTGGATGGTTATAAGACCTCAATATGTAAACCAGAATATTTCTACGTTTTTTTTCTGAGATTTAATTCAGTTTGTCCGGTTTTCTCTTTTCCCACGGTTATATATTTAGAAGATGCATCTCCAAGCAATGGACAAATTGAAAGGAGCATGGATGTTAAAAGTGATCGATATTGATGCGGAATACTCAGGTGATTTTGAAGAAAACACAAAAATGGTCCTTGCAGCACAAGAATCACCTGCTGGTTTTAAGCCGCTGTATCAAAAGTGGCTAAAGCCAGTTTACCGCTATTTTTATTTTCGTCTGGAAAATGAGAAAGATGCAGAAGATCTGACCTCACAGGTGTTTCTCAAAGTCCTTGAGGATTTGCCTCGTTATCACAATCGGGGAAGTTTTCCAGCCTGGCTGTTTGCTATAGCCAGGGCACGTGCAATTGATTTTTACCGGAAACAAGGTCGTGTGGTTCCTCTCGCGAAGGCTGAATTCAAAGTGGATGATGTGGATCTGACCTCACAGACTGTAAAAACTGATGAATTGCGTCGGGTGATGTCATTGATTCGAAATTTGCCTTCAGATGAGCAGGAACTGTTGCGGTTGCGTTTTGCGGCAGATCTAAATTACCGCGAAATTGGAGAACTGCTGCACCGGAAAGAAGATTCAGTCCGCAAAGCCGTTTCTAGAATTTTAGATCGAATTAAGGTGGAGGTTAATTATGACTGACCAATCAAGAAATTCTCTTGAAGAAAAATTAAAAACAGCAGCCAGGACAGTTGAACCAAAAAAGGAATTTTCGGAGGCTCTCTGGCACCAGTTGTCTCAAAAGCAAAATAAAAATAATATTCTTCTCTCCAGGCAGCGGAAGAATATTCAATGGCTGCGATTTTCAACGGCTGCATTGATTTTGATCGCTCTGACAGTGGCTGCCATTGGTCCACAAAAAGTTGTCAAAGCATTTGCAAGTTTGATCGGATACCTACCCGGATCAGGCTTTGTCGAAAATGACACCTCTACCCTTTACCTTTCTGAACCTGTTTCAGTCGAGCAGGATGGAATTACACTGACGGTGGAACAGGTGGTCGCAGACAGTCAGAATGTAGTGGTGACTTATGAATTCAAAAATCTGCCGCAGGGAGATTCCACCTGTATTTACGACAACAATGAATTGCAGCTTCCAGATGGCAAAGTTAGGTTGCCAATCGATGGTGGAATTTCAGGTACGCAGGCCCATATTTACTATCAGTCTTTACCAGTTGGGGTGACAAATTTTACCCTGATGGTCTCGCAGAATTCCGAGAATTCATCGTGCACCACTCCAAAGAGTTGGAATGTCGACCTAAAACTCGGTGCGCTTCCTGCAGGAAGCACTCTGGCGCCAGTTGTAAACGGTCAAGAGCTGCAGGTATCTGCACAACTCCCCGCTCCATCAGAAGGTGCAGATCCAGCTCAAGTAGATGAAGTAAGCTTTTCAGTGGATAATGTGGCTGAGACTACAGATACTTATGTGATCGCGGGTCATGTCACCGGTTCAGACCCAACCTGGAGGGATGTTTCTGTGGATTTCAGCTCCATCAAGGTATGGGATGCCAACGGCACAGAGATCAAGGTTCTGCCGGATGATGAACAGTCGAGTAATGGCGCATTTTCTTTTGCAATATCAAAGCAAAGTTATGCGGTTCCATTGACAATTCAGTTTCAAAAAGTGTTCATCTCTGCTGGTTTTGACAACCAGGATGCATTCACGTTTGATGCTGGTGCACAGCCTGAGCTGGGTCAAACCTGGAAAGTGAATCAATCATTCGTTCTGCTGGGCCATTCAGTGACAATTGAAAGCATCAGCGCCGCACACGATGATTCAGCTTCAACGGACCCTCGGATGGTTACTGGTTACTCAATTTTGTTGAGAACGGATTCCGAAATTAATGGTCTGGATTTTCGATGCGCTCAGACTGGGGGCTTTTATGGAAGTACTCTTCAAAATCCAGATGGCAGCCAAACGATACAATTAACGTATCCAGATGGTTTGCCTACGGGTAAAATAAACTACCAGGTAGTTAACATGCAATATACATTAAATGGTGGATGGAAATTGCAGATGCAATTACCTCAATCTGCCCGGTAAAAAAAAACTTCTCTCTGATCAGGCTGTTCAGTTTTGAACAGCCTGATTTTTATAAAGAATCGCAGAAATAAACCAGGGAAATCAATTGCTGGCAGATTCATTCGGCGAGAGGTTTCGTGCTAAAATTAGCGCATTCAACAGCAAATTAACGAGGTGTTTCATGTCTGATCCAATTTTAGTGGCAGTTGCCTGGCCTTATGCCAATGCCGAAATCCATGTGGGCAATCTTACCGGTTCGCATTTACCGGCGGATATCTTTGCCCGTTACCAGCGTATGAAAGGCCGGCAAGTGTTGATGGTTTCGGGGTCAGATTCTCATGGAACGCCGATCACAGTGCGTGCCGATGCCGAGAAAACGACCCCTCTGGCTGTCTATCAACGCTATCACGAAGGGTTTCTCGATCTATTCCAGAAACTGGGCATTGATTACGACCTGTTCACCAGTACACATACCCAAAACCATGTGGAGATCTCACAGAAGATCTTCCTTGCTCTGAAGAAGAATAATTTCCTTTATAAGGAGAGCCAGAAACAATGGTATTCACCCAAACAGGAAAAGTTCCTGCCTGACCGCTATGTGGAAGGCACCTGCTATATCTGTGGATATACCAACGCTCGCAGCGATCAGTGCGACAAGTGCGGCAACCTGCTCGATCCAGAGAAGCTTCTCGAACCGCGTTCCAAGATCGACGGTTCCACTCCTGAACTGCGTGAGACCGAACATTATTTCCTCGACCTCAGCCGCCTGCAGAACCAGGTGGTGGAATTCCTCAAAGGGCGCGAAGGATACTGGCGTCCCAATGTGATGCGCCAATCGCTGGGGCAGATCTCAGCCGACAGCCTGCATGGCCGCTCGATCACCCGCGACCTTGACTGGGGCATTCCGCTGCCCAAGGAAGTGCTGGCAGAAGGAAAAGAATGGGAAAGCAAACGCCTCTACGTCTGGTTTGAGGCAGTCATTGGTTACCTATCCGCGACTGTGGAATGGGCGCAGGTCAGCGGCAATGCTGAATCCTGGCGTGAATGGTGGCAGAACCTGGATGCGAAGACTTTTCACTTCATTGGCAAGGACAATATTCCCTTCCATTCTGTCATCTGGCCGGCTGAGTTGATCGGTGTGGGCGATGCTTTTGATGCCATGATGGGCAGCAAAGATCCAAAACCCTTGATCTTGCCTTATGATGTTCCGGCCAACGAGTTTATGAACCTGGAGGGGCAAAAGATCTCCGGCAGCCGTCACTGGGCGGTATGGGCGAATGATTTCCTCACCCGCTACGATCCGGACCCGCTGCGCTATTACCTGACCGTCAATATGCCCGAATCCAAAGACACCGATTGGGATTGGGATGATTTCTATCACCGCAATAATGACGAATTGGTTGCCACCTGGGGTAACCTGGCCAACCGTGTGCTGGCTTTTGCCTACAAACACTGGGAAGGCCATGTGCCTGAACCCGGCGAACTGACCCCGATGGATACTGACCTGCTGAATGAAATCAATGACGGCTTCAAAACAGTAGGCACCGAGATCGAGGCCGTCCATCTGCGGGCAGCCCTGGCTGAGGTGATGCGCCTGGCCAGCGAGGTCAATAAATATCTTGATCAGACTGCCCCCTGGCAGGCGGTAAAGACGGATAAAGCCGCAGCAGGGCGGGCGATCTACACTGCCATCCAGGCTATTGATTCGCTGAAGATCATGTTCGCGCCGTTCCTGCCGTTCACCAGTGAAAAATTGAACCATATTCTGGGTTATGAAGGCAGCTTGTTTGGAACACAGTATGTCGAAACGGTCACGGATGGACTTGGGGAACACCGCGTGCTGCGTTATAACGGCACCCAAGCTGCCGGAACCTGGGCCCCCGGTGGGATCAAAGCCGGCGCTGTATTCAATCAGCCCGAACCGTTGTTTAAGAAACTGGATATCAAGATCGTTGAGGAGGAACGCTCCAAGTTGGGGGTTCCGCCGCAAGGGTAATTGTCAGAGTATAGAATTGAAAATCCCGAAGAGATTCGGGATTTTTTCTTCTATCTTGCCTACTATTCTGGCCTTTCTCTCTTTACATGGAGAAAAGGGAGAAAACTGCAATAATTCTCAAAAGCGGCATCTTTCCAGCCAATCAGGGAGGCTGTTGACCAGGTTCTCCATGATCCATTTACAGCGTTCGTCGAACTGGGCCAGCTCGTCATCGTAGATCTCACCGGCAGTCTCATTCACCACATCGCTGACAGTACGCAGGATGAGACAGGGCAGGCCGTTGCGGGCAGAAACCCATGCAATAGAACTGGATTCCCAGTCTGCGGCACGTACCTCGAATTTCTCGATTAAGGTACTCACCATGGCAGGATCAATATCCTGATCAGCGGAAGCGATCTTGCCAACCTCCACAGGTATGGGGTAGGGCGGTGTAATGAATGAAAGATCAATCTTTGTGGAATAGGACCGGATGGCTTCCTCCGGATTGCCCATTCTTTCATAAATATCATAGGCCACGGTTTCATTAACCAGCAGGGTCTCTCCGGCGCTGATCTTGCCGTTCAGCCCGCCGCAGGTGCCCAGGTTGACCACCAGCCGGGGATGCCAGGTGTCAATGGCAAATTGGGTGGTGGCAGCGGCTGAGGTCTTGCCCCAGCCGCCGTGCATAAATACTGCCGGCTCTCCGTGGACCTCAAAAAAGAAATGCTCGGAGAAGGGGTTTGGCAGGCAGGAGGCAGGGTCGATGACCTCTTTCAAAGCCCGCCATTCAGAGTTGGCTGAGATCAGGATTGTAATCATGGCATCCACTTTGCTGTATCTATTGAGGATTCCACCTCTTCATGATGACGATGGACTTTCCGGGTCGCCCAGACGTGAGGGGGTTGGTCTTTGACGGCGTCATTAAGAATGGCTGCCACTTTATACGCTGAGCGCGGCTGTCCGATGCGGGCGGCATTCTGGGCCCTTTCTTTTAGCAGTGCCTGGTTGTTACGGAGTAAATGGCTCAGGTCTTCCAGCATAGCCACCGGGGTTTCGGCCAGGTCGGCGGCACCCAGGGCGGTGACAAATTCAGCATTGCCGGTTTCCTGCCCGGGAAGGATCTCGATGAGGATCATGGGCAGGCCGCAGGCCAGGCTTTCAGTAACGATCAGCCCGCCGGCTTTGCAGATGATCAGATCGGCGGCATGCATCATCATGGGCACGTTTTCTACATAGTTGTAAATATGGGCTGGAACATGCCAGTCAAAATGCTGCAATTCGTCGTAAAGCTGGTCATCCTTGCCGCAAACCACCACGATCTGAAGCGGACCTCCGAAGTGATTGAGGATGTTCAAGGTGTCTACCATACGTTCTACCCGTTTGCTTCCCACAGCCAGCACGGTGGGGATATCCGGTGTCCAACCCAGTTCAGCGCGGATCTCGTTTTTAGCGCGGCTATCTTTGATCACATTCGGGTGAACCGGAATGCCGGTGATGGTGATCTTTTCGGGATTCACTCCATAGCTGGTGGCCAGATCGGCAACCAGTCCATTGGGTACCAGTAGACCATCGACTTTGCGGTGGAACCACATGCGGTGAACGGTCGAGAGATCAGTAATGGAAGTAAACAGCGGCACGCGATAGCGTTTGGAGATAAAAACAGTGGTCAAGGGAGCGGAATACAGCGGATAGGTGGAAAGGATCACATCCGGTTGGGTTTTTCGCAGAATGTTGCGCATTACGTCACCCATCAACACAGAGAGGGAGTTCTCCATCAACGCATTCGGGATCAGGGCATCGCTGGCGTCATATCCCAGTTTGTAAAGTTCGGGTACACTGCGGACCCATTTGGTGTAATCGGCCTGGCTGTCACGCAGGAAAGCCGGTGTGCCTTTGTCATCCAATGGGTTGACGATCTCGTAGGATAACTGGTCGGCAAATTTTTCTTCTATCGCTGCTGCCACGGCATTTGCCGCGCTGCGGTGGCCAAACCCGGCATCGGCAGTCATGATCAAAACTTTTTTACGATCACTCATAATTGATACTCCTGAGAAATTCTAGAACTCCAAATTTTCCCCGTGCCAATCTTCCTGAGGCAAGTTGCCTTGCAAATACCAGACAAGTAATTGTAAAGCTGCCTGGGCAGACAATTCTTTATTCTGAATTCGGTCGCCTTTCCAGAGAAAACTCCAGGCCCAATTCCCACGCAGACCGCTCATCCCGATCCATACGGTACCAACGGGCTTTTCGGTAGTGCCGCCGCCTGGACCGGCGATACCGCTGATCGATACCCCGATGATCTGATCAATGGGGAAACCACCGGATAATGCTGCGCGTACCCCAATGGCCATTTCCAACACACACTCCCTGCTGACCGCCCCTTTGTTTTTAAGAGTTACTGGTTTTACACCGAGCAATTGTTCCTTAACCTGGTAAGCATAAGAAGTGATACTGCCCAGGTAGTAATCGGATGAACCGGGGACATTGGTGACCCTATGACCAACCAACCCGCCGGTGCAGGATTCTGCGAGGACGAACTTCAAGTGGTTTCGGTTCAATAATTCCCCGATCTGATTTTCAAGAGGAAGTACTGTCAATGCAACTCCTTTTTAAGGATTATAACTGCAATTATTTTTGGGAAATATCACTTAATGCATATTTTTTAATTATTCATTGTGGACGGAAAAGTTCGAATTTGTGGGATAAAATCAAGGAATAATTAGCAATTAATGGAGCGATTATTTATGCAGATCATTCAAGCAATCATCCTGGGAATTGTTCAGGGGCTGACAGAATACATTCCCATCTCAAGTTCAGCCCATCTGATCATCATCCCCTGGCTTTTCAATTGGACAAACCCCGTATTGACCAGCCTGTCTTTTGACGTGGCGCTGCACCTGGGTACTCTCCTGGCTGTGCTGGTTTTCTTCATCAAAGATTGGATCCGCCTCATCAAGGCCTGGTTCATGAGCATCAAAGAGCGGAATATCAAGTCAGATTCTGACCGCCGCCTGGCCTGGCTGATCCTGATCGGCTGTATCCCTGGTGGAATTGCCGGGGTGCTGTTCGAGAGCAAGATCGACGAATTATTCCATCAACCCAATATGCCCATTACCAAGAATGCCATCCTGGTACTGGCGATCATCATTGTTTTGCTGGCTGTTGCTTTGTACATTGTCGAACGGGCTGCCCGCCATACCCGTGATATGAGCAGCTTGACTTTTAAAGATGTGGCGATTATCGGTCTGGCGCAGGCGCTGGCGATCTTCCCCGGAGTTTCGCGTTCGGGCAGTACGATCACAGCCGGCCTGGCACTTGGACTGAAACGCGATGACGCGGCAAAATTCTCCTTCCTGCTTGGCACACCGATCATTGCCGGCGCTGGAGCGAAGAGCCTGCTGGACCTGCTGCAAGGAAGCGGGATGGCTGGCAATGAACTGCTGTTGTTCCCGATCGGCATCCTTGTAGCGGCAGTCGTAGGCTTTTTCTGTATCAAGTATCTGCTTAATTTCCTGAAGAAACACTCCACCGATGTGTTCGTCTATTATCGCTGGGGGCTGGCGGTACTGATCGTAGCGGTGGCTTTCATCCGCGGATGAGCATATAGATCATTTGGGTGCGGAGTACTTATTCCGCACCTTTTTTATTTTAACAACTTTGTTGCAAGATAACTGATAACCATCGCAAACAGGAAACTTGTGAAGGTTCCGATGATGATATATTCAGCTTCTTTGCGATCATTACTTTTCTTGATTTCACTATACCGAAAGATGGATTTGGCTGCCACCAGGAAGCCAATTCCTGAAAATTGATTGACCAGAACAAAAGAGAAAATCAATAACCGTTCAAGAATCCCAATATATTTCCCCCCATTTTCCAATCCTTTTGATGGTTCTCCCAGTTGCTTTTGCAAGGGAAGCAATATACTCCCTATTAATGTTCCGCCTGTATTAGCAAGCAGGAGACCTGCACTCAGGATTACAGCGAAATTCCAGAGATTCGGGGAAGACCAATTTACCCACACCGGGATTGTTTTTACTTGTATAAAGAAATAGATTGTCAGACTGAGAATAATCAGAAGATGAATACCCATTCGCAAAATAGGTTTATATTCTGTTCTTGCTTTTGACGAATTTATCCACCAGTCAAGGAAGAATTCAATAACTCCAACAAAAATAGCAATCGGCCAAAGACCCCATTTGGCTAAAACCAAGTACACAAGAATGGATGTCAGTACGCTGCGCGGAATTCTCCAGATCCACCGGTTCTTTTTCTTTTCAAATTTCCGAATTGGAAATAATGTTTCTAAGATTATATATCCCAGTACCAATACTAGAAAATTAGTTATAAACAAATCGCTCCCCATTTATTTATCCTTCTAGTTGTCGCTGATTATCTTTTCAAATATTTCCAGATTTTTTTTGATTGCGTCCCATCCAGAAGAGGCTAAATTCTTAGAAACAGCTCCCTGGCTGATAGGTAAAGGATACCATTTTTGAGCAATATCTATTTGTTTCTTTTCTTGTAGGGCCCAGTAGATCACCTGGCTTTGACTTTCGCTCCACTTGGTAGCGATGTGGTCTAATAGCGTAACTATTCCCTGAAGTCCGAGTTTTGCAGACAGCTCAATGTCGGGTGCAAAATCAATGCTCATTCGTTCGGACTTTAAATTTTCAAGTTGACGGCCTGAGATAATATAAGCAGGACCATCCCCTCCGGAAATGTTATTCTTTGGAATGAAATCAATTTGTCCAATTCCGATAGCGATCCTTGAATCCAAGGCTTCCTTTGAAAAACGAAAACGGAAAAATGATCGGATGAAAATGGATATTTCAAGTGCTTTTTGAGGTTGATCAACGATCAATTGCCAACCATCACCACGGAAATTACTGATCTGATAAGGTACTACATTAGAATACTCTTCAGTTAACCTTTCTGAAAGAACTGGAAACACGCGAAAAAGCTCTTTTCTCTTATCAATACTCAGCCGGGTAGAGCCGACAATATCTCCTGTTAGAACTGCTTTTTTTTCCATTTCCTTTTTGCCTATAAGCCAAGATAAATTACTCTATGCGTTATATTTCAATTATATAACAAAATAAGTTATTTAATGACGATATAATTTATTAAGTTATATTTTTACTATATAACCGTAAAAGTTATTTATTGGCCACTTGAAATCGTTTTCAAAGATCTACAGTTACAGAAGATCAAATAACGTAGAAGTTCCATTTATTGTCCAATCTGCGGAGGCGGAAGTACAAATTCAATGGAAATATCTGCCTGATGCGGCAGCTCGATCGACTGCGCGGAGGGGAATCCATACATGAAGGTGCCTTCTGAATTGACAGCGTTGCTTTTTGGGCTGTACGCGTTCACTCCTATCGTATAGTCCCCGTTCAGGGATTTGGGCAGGAAGAGATAATATGCGCCGGAATCATCGGTTGTTGCCACATCCTGTTTGGTCGGATTGTCTGAATCAATTGCCGGGAAGATCACAATGCCAATGCCATAGATTGGCTCACCGTTACCGTTTTTTACATGCCCGAAGATCATGTTGGCATCGCTGTACCCGTAATAAGGGACCTGGTTGATTTCACTGGATAGATCGATATATTCGGATTTCATCCAACCTGACCGGAAATCTGAAGTGGAGACGAAAAGCCAGCCTCCCCCAAGGGATTGTCCATAGACCTGCACGGTTTCACCTTCATCATAGAGGCCGACCGTGTCGAACAAAAAGCCGGGACCGCTTCTCAGTTTAAAGTTCTGAACGGTAATCTTGCCCGAAACTGGAAGAAATGGTGTGCTGGTCTGGGTTGGTTGCAGTTTAGCGGTAGGAGTGGGCAAAGCCAGGGTCGGCTCCATAGTTACGTCCGTAGAAGCGGTCGGGAGAGAAGTGGCGGTGGAAACTGCCTGAGGGGTTGAGGTTTGCCTGGGAGAAACCAGGCGGCAACCCATCAACACCAATATTGCGAGTGAAACAGACAGAATTATTCGTTTTTTAGACATGAGCATCCTCCAGATCATTCCTTAATTTTACCTGATTGAAGGTGATTATTTTCCGGAAGGTTTCTTCGAATTTTTTACTCGGGTTGTATAAGATTAATATTAGAAAATCTATAAAGAGTATGGACTTAAATAGTTCGGCGTAGTATAGTTCGACATCGAACTAAATTACTGGAGAATTATGAGTCAATGTCAATTTAATAAAGAAAAAATGAAAAATTTTGAGACGTTCAGGGCTCTTTGGCTGGAAAAGATTCGCGAGATCAGCGGCCTCGAGGACCTTACCGGTATCACCTTACCCGGTTTGATCAAACACATCAGCAGTGATTATGATGAATTGATGACTGGGGGATTGGATGAAGATCTCTCCAGCGCGCGGTTGAGTTTATTAATGCGCCTCTATATTGCGGAACTGATGGGCAGGACGGATGGCATCACAGCAACCTTTTTAAGCCATATGCAGAATGTAAATAAAAACACGATCAGTTCTCTGATCCGTGGTTTGGAAGATCAGGGTTTGATTTGTCGAGAAAATGACCTGAAAGACCGCCGGATCTACCGGTTGAAGCTCACGGAAACCGGTCGATCTATCATTAAGGACAAAGTTCCCAATATGGTCAAAGATATGAATGATACTGCTTCAGGTTTAACCCTGGAAGAACAACACCAGTTAAAAGACTTGCTGGAGAAACTTTCCAAATCGATCCAAAGTCGCTCCCGGAAAGAGAATTCAACACAGCAATCCAGCTAATCCAGCTGTTAACCATATAATTTTGTTGAACAAGAGATGAGCATTGATTTTTGCCTCTCATCTATAAAGTATTAAGTATGTTGGTGTAATTGATTGCAAACAGGAGTAGGGTAAGAAAATATGATTCGACTAGTGAAGTATTTAAAACCGTATATTTTATTGATCCTTCTGGCAATTGGCCTTTTATTTGTTCAAGCCAATGCAGATCTGGCGTTGCCGGATTATATGTCGGATATCGTTAACGTCGGTATTCAACAGGGTGGAATCAATTCAGCAGTTCCGCAGGCGATCCGCCAGAGCGAGATGGATAAATTAACGATATTTATGAGCGCTGAGGACCAGGCGAAGATCAAATCCAGTTACACCTTGATCGATCAATCCTCCGCCGATTATCAGAAATATCTCAAGACTTATCCGATACTTTCCAGTGAGCCGGTCTATGTGTTGACTTCCACTGACCAGGCGTCGATCGATAGCCTTGACCCGGTAATGGGCAAAGCGTTCCTGGGTGTTAAGGCTGTAGATACATTAATGGCCGATCCATCCAAACTGGCAGCACTGGGATCGCAAATGGGAATGGATATTTCCAAACTGTCAGCCGGGACTGACCTGTTCACATTGTTGCGGAAATTGCCGGCACAGGCGACCAGCCAGATCACGGCTGCGATGAATGACAAGGTCGCAACGATGAGCGACAGCATGATCGTTCAATCCGCAGCCAGCTCGATCAAGGATGAATACACAGCTCTGGGTATGGATACTGCCAAGATCCAAAACGGATATATCCTCCATATCGGTTTGATCATGCTTCTGTATACGCTGCTTTCGGTAACCTGTACGATCCTGGTGGGTTTGCTGGCAGCTCGAACTGCCGCGGGATTCTCTCGTGATGTGCGCCAGGCTTTGTTTACTAAAGTGGAAAGTTTTTCAAAAATTGAATTTGATAAGTTCTCTACCGCTTCTTTGATCACACGGTCCACCAACGATATCACTCAGGTACAAATGGTGATCATCCTGATGTTGCGTATGGTATTTTATGCACCGATTATCGGTATCGGGGCTGTGACCCGCGCGATCAGCGATAGCCCATCCATGTCGTGGATCATCGGGCTGGCAGTGATCGTTCTGCTCGGTTTGATCCTGACGGTATTCTCTGTTGCCCTTCCAAAGTTCAAGATCATTCAAAGTTTGATCGACCGCTTGAACCTGGTCACCCGTGAAAGTCTTTCGGGCATGATGGTCATTCGTGCTTTCAACAATCAGGAATTTGAAGAAGGACGCTTCGATAAGGCAAACAAAGACCTGACCGATACCAGTCTTTTTGTGAACCGGGTGATGGTGGTGATGATGCCGCTGATGATGCTGATCATGAACGGCCTTTCCCTATTGATCATCTGGGTGGGCGCGCATCAAGTGGCAAATTCCACACTCCAGGTGGGCAGTATGATGGCATTTTTGCAGTATTCGATGCAGGTCGTCATGTCCTTCTTGATGCTCTCCATGATGTTCATTTTCCTGCCGCGCGCATCGGTTTCCGGAAGCCGTATTGCCGATGTGTTGGCAATCGAACCTGAGATCAAAGATCCAGAAAAGCCGGCGCATTTTCCTGCAGATGGTAAAGGCAAAGTGGAATTCGATCATGTCAGTTTCCGCTATCCGGGAGCTGAGGAGGATGTTCTGCACGACATCACGTTTACCGCATTACCCGGGCAAACGACTGCCATTATTGGTTCCACAGGGTCCGGCAAATCGACAGTCGTGAACCTCATTCCGCGCTTCTACGACATTACCAGCGGCACAATTCGCGTCGATGGCCTTGATGTTCGGACAGTCACACAACATGAACTACGCGATCGTATCGGCTATATCCCGCAAAAAGGTCTCCTTTTCTCTGGAACGATCGAAAGCAACCTCCGATACGCGGATGAGAATGCCAGTGATATCAACCTTGAAAAGGCAGCCGAAGTCGCTCAGGCGGCTGAATTTATCTCAACCATGCCTGATGGCCTGGCCACAGAGATTGCCCAGGGAGGCATGAATGTCTCAGGCGGACAAAAACAGCGGTTGGCAATCGCGCGTGCGTTAGTTAAAAAACCATCAATTTATATTTTTGATGATAGTTTCTCCGCGCTTGACTTCAAGACGGATTCTGCACTGCGTAAAGCTCTCAAAGAGTACACCGGCGCCAGCACTGTTTTTATTGTGGCACAGCGTATCTCGACGATTAAAAATGCGGAACAGATCATTGTTGTGGATGAAGGAAGTGTTGTGGGAAAAGGCACCCATAAGGAATTAATGGAAACTTGCGAAACATACCGCGAGATCGCACTTTCGCAGTTGAGCAAGGAGGAATTAGCATGACCATGCAAAATCAATCATCAGCCGCTAACCGGGGTCCTATGCCCGGTGGAAGGGGGCCGGTAGGCCGTGGAGGGCCTATGGGAATGATGCGGGGTGGAGAAAAAGCCCGCGATTTTAAAGGTACGATGAGCAAGTTGATCAAGTACCTGAGCGTTTACAAGGTTTCGATCATTATTGTTTTTGTGTTTGCCGTGGCTTCGACTGTGTTTTCAATTCTTGGTCCGAAGATCCTTGGCAAAGCAACAACCAAACTGTTCGAAGGGGTAATGAGTCAAATTTCCGGCTCGGGCAGCGGAGTTGACTTCGCCTATATCGGGAATATTCTGCTCCTTCTTGTTGGCCTTTATGTTTTATCAGCAATATTCAGTTATATCCAGGGATGGATCATGACGAATGTTTCGATGAAGCTGACCTATGAATTTCGTAAACAGATATCGCAGAAGATCAATCGCCTTCCGCTGCAATACTTCGACGGAACAAACCACGGCGAAATTCTTTCACGCATCACAAATGATGTGGATACCGTCAGCCAGACTCTCAATCAGAGCTTGACCCAGATCATTACTTCGGTAGTCACAATGATCGGTGTGCTGGTGATGATGTTATCGATCAGCTGGATCATGACCCTGGTCACCCTGATCATCATCCCACTGTCTGTAGTATTCATCAGTATCGTGGTCAAGCAGTCGCAAAAGTACTTTAAACAGCAGCAGGAATACCTCGGGCATGTGAATGGTCATGTAGAAGAGATGTACGGCAGTCACGTTGTGATGAAAGCCTTCAACGGCGAACAGCGCAGCGTTGAGAAATTCAATGGTTTCAACAACACTCTATACAACTCGGCCTGGAAATCCCAATTTCTTTCCGGGTTGATGATGCCAATCATGAATTTCATTGGCAACCTGGGTTACGTGGCAGTTTGTATCCTGGGCGGCGCGATGGCAACACGAAATGCCATTACGGTGGGTGATATTCAGGCCTTCATTCAATATGTGAGGTCTTTCACTCAGCCGATCACACAGATCGCCAACATCTCCAATGTCTTACAACAGACAGCCGCCGCCGCGGAACGAGTTTTTCAATTTCTGGATGAAAAGGAAGAGGTTGCTGAAGTTGAAAACCCGGTCAAATTACCCTGCCTGGAAGGTCATGTTGAATTCAAAGATGTTCATTTTGGCTACAATCCCGACAAGATCATCATCAACGACTTCAACGCATCGGTTCAACCCGGGCAGAAGATCGCTATCGTCGGCCCAACTGGTGCGGGCAAGACGACCATGGTCAAGCTGCTCATGCGTTTCTATGATGTGAACAGCGGCGCCATCCTGGTGGATGGGCATGATATCCGCGATTTCTCCCGCGAAGATCTGCGCTGCTCCTTTGGTATGGTCTTGCAAGACGCCTGGCTGTATAACGGCACCATCATGGAGAATATCCGTTACGGGCGTCTTGGCGCAACCGATGAAGAAGTAATGCATGCCGCCAAGACGGCCTATGTGGACCATTTCATTCGCACCCTGCCTGAAGGGTATAACATGGTCCTGGATGAAGAAGCCTCTAATGTAAGCCAGGGGCAAAAACAATTGTTGACCATTGCGCGCGCCATTTTGGCGGACCCGCGCGTCCTCATTCTGGATGAGGCGACCAGCTCTGTGGATACCCGTACCGAAGTGTTGATCCAGAAGGCGATGGATGTGCTGATGCACAATCGCACCAGTTTCATCATTGCACACCGCCTGTCCACCATTCGCAATGCCGACCTGATCCTGGTGATGAACAATGGTGACATTGTGGAGCAGGGAACCCATGAGGCCTTGCTGCAAAAGAACGGCTTCTATGCTAATCTGTATAACAGCCAGTTCGAAGCCGCAGATGTGTTTTAGTCCTTGTTCAGATAAAGAGACCGCCGTTTTTTCACGGCGGTCTCTTTTTTTGCATTGCTCTTTTAATTTATTTCCTGATCCATCTTTTTAATCGCGTAATAATAATTCCAATTATAGATAAAGGTAGGGGTTCATCAGGCATGATTGTTTGCATAGCACATGATGCCACCAATGGTCCTACAAAATCTGGACCAATATCGGCATCTTCATCTGTTTGCTTAACCGAACTCCGATAGAACGAATCTACCCGCGAAAAATTCATCGGGTCCTGACTCTTCTTGTAGCTACCACTATAGGTAATTTTTGGAACAGATGCAAAAGCTGTATTAGATTCGTATAGATAATACTGGTCTTTTGCCCTGTAAGGGGGCAGACTCAACCTTTCTTCAAGAGTAAGAGCTTTTAACCCGCTCAATTCCACCAGGTAATTGGTTTCGGCTGTTGATTTGATTCCCCCGAATGAGATCAGCGCTTTGATAATCGCCAACAACAAATCCCGTTTCTTATAAGTGATTTTCCGGGTTCCCTTTTCGAGTTTGAAGATCGTATCGGCATTGATCATCAGGTTTGGGTTAACCTGGTTGACTGCTTCTGCGAAGAGCTGCTGAGAAAGCAGTTTCCCATTTTCTCCTCTCGTCTGATTGCGATAAAAGGCAAGGTAATTTCCAAAGGTTTCTTCTACCGGTTTTTCGTTCATTTTTCCCTCTTTCCCGCCGATTTTGGCGGCGAATTCCGCCATTTCGGCTGGTGAAATTGCCCCTATTAAAAGGGTATAAACAATGTAGCTAGCCAATGTAACAAAAGTTGAAAATAAATCAATTGCGTGTCTGAGAATCAGGTTTGCCTGATGGGGCCCCCACCTCTTGACTTCTGAATATAAAAAGGAGCAGGAAGATGCGCAAAATTAATGGAAAAGGTCTAGTATTGGCTCTGCTTGTTTTGGGCCTGTTCGTCACCACTTTTATTGCCCTTGGACCAATTACCGGCCAGATCAATGAACCGAAATCAACACAAACCAGGATAATGTTCCAACTTCCTACGGTTGTGCCGGAAAAAGATGAGAACATGATGGCCTGGGATTGCCCGGGATGCCCTGGTGGATAATCTAAATTAGTCGAAATGATACAGGCATGGTTGCTCATGCCTGTATCATTTTACGAATCAATTGTTAAAAAAATATTGGATTTAACCTACGCCCACACACTGATAACCAACCCAATTAACCAGGTCACTGGAATTTGCGAGCATTATTCTCTGAGTTTTTGCCAGTGCAAATGCCGGAGATAAGCCAGAAAAATAATTTTTATAAAATTCGGGCATAAATCTGGCTGAAATTTCGTCCCGGACCGGTTGAAAGCTGCCAACTACGTTTTTGGCACCGCCAACCAGGCAGGTCGATGGAAGGCCGACCGGCTCATCACCGGTGTAATAAAGGCTAAATAGACTGTTGCAGCCGGAAAGGGTCACCAGGTCAGGCAAAGGAGCAAGGTCAAGGAGCTGACTTTGATAGATCTCTTCACCGAATAAGGACATTCCACTTAATCTGCCGCTGATCGAATCTGAGAAGAAATGGCTGGCAATATGCAGGAAGGAAAAACGGCTTAATCCTTTGTAGGAATTGACATGACTGAGTTCGTACAGGTTTTGCCAGGTGGCTTCCTCTTCAGAAAGGATGTGACTGCCCGGGGCCATTAAGGGTAATAGGGAGCTGATCTCTTTGAGAATATAGGGCAACGGTGGATACAAGCCTTTGAAATCTGATAGTCCTACACAAAGCCCCTTTTCCCTGGGAAGATCTGGATCATTTGCTTTTGAGGTCAGCAGGATGGAGGCAGTCCGCAAAGAGTGGATGATCACCGGCACACACTTTTCAACAAGAAAGTGATCTGCCTTCCCGATCTGAAATGCATTCCAGGGCAGCCCGTGAAGTATGCCGTGGGGACAAATGATCAAACGAGTTTCTGGTTGGAGGAGCTCCTGCAGTGATTCCGGAAGCAGCATTTTCCCCAGAATTCGCAGATCATTAATATTTGGTACCAGACCTCTTCCCTGTGTCCCTTTTACATTCTCGATTGCCTGAACCAACCTGGGCGTGACCTGAAGTGAGTGCAGGTGGACCCTATTCGGTGAAAGGACTACCAAATAGATAATACTTTCAGTGACATAATAGTCGGCTGCCAACCAGGAAGTCCCCAATTTTGATGTAAAGGTGTCTTGAATATTTTCGAGGTTGATGTTTTGATTGTTCAGGAAAGAATACTTTGTATACCGTTGCCTTTCAATGATGGAGGTTAGTTCATCATAACGTTTGCTCTGAAGCGCCAATTCCATCTTATTCTGACGATTTTGGACTGCCATTTGTAATGAGGGTGAAGACAGTTCAGCGTTCAATTTTTCTTTAAGCCAGGAGATCTCCTGCTTTACCTTTTCCAATTCTGTTGAGGTTCGATCTCCAGAAAGGGAAGGATCCAGTTTAAATTGTTGAATTAAACTATTTGCTTTATCGGATTCGATGAATTTGACGATGCTTAGTTGGTCATTTAATTGCGCTGCTGTGGCCAATGCATTCGAGAACAGCGAAACTGTGGATCTGGAATATGTGCTTGCCAGGGAAGATTGCCAGAAATTCTCCCGGATCTTTTGCAATTGATCGATGGATTGACGATAAAAATCAAGTGCCTTTTCCGGCTGCAAGTTCAAGTTGGCGATTCTGGCTAACCCTGCAAAAGATTGCCATTCGATCTCATCGAAAATTCCATCGCTGATCTCTTTTGCTGCTTTGAAATGAAGTTCCGCGTTCGGAAGATCTTTTTGCAAAAGGTCAATTTCAGCGAGGTCTAATTTGCACAGGGCGAGGTCAAGAGGAAACCCGATAGATTGGAAGATCGTTTCAGCTTCTTGAATATTCGTTCGGGCCTTTTCGAGCTCGTTAATTTTTCTGAACAAATTGCCGAGCAGTCTTTTACCTGATGCTGTTTGTTGGGGCAGCGAGTATTGAATGCTCAATTCAATGGACTCATATAAATTTTCTAATGCTTCATCGATCTTGTTCTGGTTGATCAAAATGCTTGCCCGTAGAAAGCTCATTGAAAGAAGGGTGGCTTTCTGTCGGCATTGTTGATAAAGTTTGATCGCCTGATCGATAAAATAGAGAGATTTTTCAAGGTCTTTTAATTGCAGCCAAATTCCGGCCATTTGCCCATTAGCATAAGCTGCAGTCAGAATTCCATTGGAATCGATCGCTTTGTCACTGGCTCCTTCAAGTGTTAGTAATGCATCTTGATATTTTCCTGCCAGACGGTAAGCTTTTCCCAGGTTTATTGAAGCGTTGATCACCTCGCGGTGATAATCAAGCTGCACATAGTAATCCTGGCATTTCTTGAAACATTGGATCGACCGTACCGGGTCTCCCCTGGATAAGCTAAGGAGTCCCCTGGTGGTATATAGATCAGCCAGCTGCAAAAAAGTCCGGTGCCTTTTGAATATTTCTTCTGCTTCGCTTAAGGAAATATCATTTGTCTGAATAGTTCCTTTTTGCAGTTTGCTGAGTTGAATAAAATACTGGCAGACTGCGTGCTGGATCTCAAGCCCCGTTTGGGTGAATATCTCATCCGCCTGTTCAAAATTTTCAATGGCCAGGTCCGTCATTGGCGTTCCGTACAGGTAATTCATTCCCATGGACCGGTAGCAATTTGCAATTGAGATCGGCTTTTGGAGTTTTTGAAAAACCTGCATCGCTTTGCGACATTGGCTGTTCGCATCGTCATATTTTTGCTCATTTCGAAGCAGATCAGCCAATAACCACCAACAACGTGCCTGCTGGTGAAGATCGTTTCTCTTCTCAAATCGGTCCTGTGATTTAAGCAATAGTTCTTTTGTTTCTCGATACTGGTTTTGCAGGATCAAAGTAGTTGAAAGTGACAAACGGCATTCGTCGGCGAACTCAGGTATGGAGGACCTTTCAAGTTGGTTGAGCGCCTTTTGCAGCCCTTTTTGAGCTTGAATAATGTTCCCTTTGATCTTGGGGTGTTCAAAGAATTGCCATTCACTGGCTGCAGCCCAGTCTTGTCTTCCCAGACTTGTAAATCTTTTGCCAGCCTGCTTGGCAGCAGTCTTTGCTTGAATCGGTCTGTCGCATTTATTGGCTGCTCTGGCTTCATAAAAGTAAGCTAATGCAGTTAACCAGTTGTCTTCAGATTGAGATTCAATAGCCAATCGGCTGATATGGGCAATCTCAAAAGATAACTGTGGTTCGGAATAAAGATTTTCTTCTACTTTTCGGGAAAGATGGTTGAGGCAGGCTTCGTTGATAATGGGAAAATTAACGATCTCATCCCGCAGGATATTATCGTTCGCTTTTTGCTTAAGATGTTTTTCTGCCAGAGTTAAATATTTTTGAAAAGGCTCCATAAGTTTATCGAGCCGAAGAGCTGAGTGTTAGCAATAGATCTGCCTTCACATCAGTCAATTCGTCATCCAATACCCGTGATAATGGAATATCAGGGAGGGATTGTTTTCCTTCCTGTTCAATCGCAACATCGGCAGTATATTCTCCCCAACGCAAACTGGCCTGGATCGGGAATACCCCACTCGTTTCATTATTTTCGGTTGTCAAATTGATCGTAGTGTTAAGGACATCCTCACCTGAGGAAGCCAGCTTACTGTTTATCGATACTGAATAGGTGATCCCGGCCAGGTTGAAATCTTTTCGCAGCAAGGTATACACTGGTTCCGCACCCGGATCCACTGCATCGCGGTAGCCCAGTCCGATGGAAAACAAGATGGCGTTTAATTGAGGACGTGATTGATTCAAAAAGATCGGCCACCCTAAAATCTTGTTTGAAGATCGATTAAGGAATGAAAAGTCAAATTTTGTCGAACCAATATAGGGATCGATGGATTTTCCAATGGGTGAAGTAAAGGAAGCCAGCGCATCGATAAATTGCTGTCGCAGTTTTTTGTTTTTGAGTAATTTATTATAAAAAGTCGGATACCTTCTGCGAATATCGACGCCCTGAATTGCCTGATCGACCATCATGTCGATCGGTTCGTCAATTAACTCCTCCGCGTCTGCGGAGGATTGCCCGTATATCATTAGATCTTTCATAAGCCCCCTGATCATCAATTCCTCGTCGGATTCGTTTGCCATCTGACCAGTATCCTTATCCATTAAAGGATATTCCCATTTGTGCTTAAAATCTTTCGCAGATCTTTTAAGCCATTGAACTGAAGCAAGTAAACAGCATCAACGCTTTTTCCGAGTTTATCAGAAATTTCCTTGGGAGAAAATCCGTTGAAGTACTTCAAGATCAGTGCTTCACGCCGCATTTCAGGCAATTGATCTAATGCCTTTTTGATCGCGGCCGAAATTTCTTCTTCTTCAAGTTGATGCAATGGATCGGGGGAATCATCAATGCATTCAAGTTCATCATCCAATCCCAACTGCATATTTGCTGGAATTTTTCTCTTCTGCATTTCTTCGGACATGAATTTGAGGCATTTATTCTGAACGATCTGGACGATCCAGGCATCAAGGTCTGTGTCATAAGGGAAACTTGCAAACAAGATCACTTCAGCCGCTTTGCTGGCACATTCTTCGGCGATCTCATGGGTGTGAAAAGAATTGTCGAAATTCTTGCGGCGAAAATACTTGTAGGCAATATTGGTCAGCTTTACCGAAAGAATTGACCATTGCGAAAAATCACGTTCCACCTGCAAGTTATAAATGTAATTGTGCCAGGCCTTATATTTGTTGATCACTTTTTGAACATATTCTTCAAGATGGGTATAGTCATCATCCAGAAAAGCATCCAACCGTTTGCGTTCGATATTCTTTATCAGGATAGGCTTTACCTGGCAAAAAAGATCCCCTCCTTCTTGATCTGCAAGAGAGGCCAGTATCTCTTCAATTTGATTTTCAAGGAGGGTGTACTTTTCTTCCATATAAAATCGCTCAAAACCTTGCTCGCGGCAATTTACAAAGCATCTTGAACATATGCCTTCTAGTATTATAGCGATATTGGTTCCATTTGTTCATAGCAAAATGAAAGAATTATTTTGTTTTAGGAATAAACAATATATAAGTTGCTTGTGAACTGGGGTCATCGGTTAAGGGGAAAACCGATGACCCCATGGTATTTTTTGGATCATGCTTTCAGGCAGATCGAATTCTCAGGGGGAACAATCAATGACACAGATTCATTTATATTTACACATCGTTCCAAATTGAATGTGAACAAGGCTCCATTACCCAATTCAAGGCATACCTGGTAATGGTCCCCTTTGAAATTACATTCCCGGCAGGTGCCTATCAAGTCCGGTGTCTGATCGTTGCCGGTTGTGAAAATGATCCCGGCACCAGGGAGTACCAACCAGATATTTTGGCCCACTTCGTAAGGTGATTCGATAACCTGGCGTGGAAAAAATTTGCCAAATCCGGTTTCCACCCGGAGAGGCGCAGTCGACAGTACCTTGCCGGGGTAAATATTCTTCATTCCCAGGAATTGCGCAACCCAGCGATTGGCAGGCCGGCGAAAAATGTCTTCCGGTTTTCCAGTTTGAATGATATTTCCATCGTTCAATAAAGCCATTCGATCCCCCAGGGCCAGGGCTTCATCCTGATCGTGGGTAACGTAAATGGCCGGGATCCCGCTTTCATGCAATACCCGACGCAGTTCTTGCTGAAGCTGCTCACGCAGTGAGCGGTCGAGGGCTGACAGGGGTTCATCGAGCATCAACAATCTTGGTTCCGCTGCCAGGGCGCGGGCCAGGGCGACGCGCTGTTGTTCCCCGCCTGAAAGGTCGGTGACCCGGCGGTCTGCAAACCGCAGCATATTCACTTTTTCAAGGGCAGCCTTTACTTTGATTGTGATCTCTGCCTTCGGTTGGTTTTGCATCCTGAGACCGAAGGCGACATTCTCAGCAACATTTTTATGTGGGAAAAGCGCGTAATCCTGAAACATCAGGCCAAAATGGCGCAGATGGGTGGGCACGCCAGTGATCTCCACCCCATCCCAGAGAACGCCGCCGCTGTCCGGCTGCTCGATCCCGGCAATGATGCGCAGCAGGGTGCTTTTTCCACTGCCAGATCGCCCCAGCAGGCAGAGTACCTCACCGGAATGTACTTCCAGGGAAATTCCCTTGAGAAGCGGTTGGCCTTCATACTCTTTTTGAATGTTGTTGAGAGTTAAATAATGATCGACTGTCATTTAGGTCTCGCTATTCCCCGGGATTTTAAATTGTTCTAAAAGCGCAACCGACAACGCGCAAACCAGCAGTAGAAGGGTGGACATGGCCAGGGCTTGCCCGTAATTCAGCTCTCCCGGCATGGAGAGGTAACGCGAAATAGCGATGGGCAAAGTGGGCATATCCGGGCGGGCCAGGAATGAGGTCGCGCCGAATTCTCCCAGGGAGATCGTAAAGGAGAAGATGGCGCCCACCAGGGCAGCCCGGCTGATGATGGGGAATTCTACTTCACGCCAGATCTGCCAGCCTGAAGCCCCCAGCACTGAAGCTGCATCGCGCAATGAAGAAGGGATCGAGGCTAAAACCGGCTGGATTGTTCTCACCACGAATGGCATGGCTACCAGTGTATGGGCGATCGGGATCAGGAGCCAAAAATGCTGCGGGTCAAAGGGCGGGGAAGTAAATGTTACCAGGAATCCAAGGCCGAGTGTGACGGCTGAAGCTCCCAACGGCAGGGTGATCATTGTGTTCAACCAGAAAGCACCGCGATTGCTGCGGGTGACGGCGTAAGCAGCCAGGAGGCCCAGGGTCACAGAAAGCATCACAGTGACGAGCGCGTAGATCAACGAATTCAACCCTGCCTGCGCCGGTGGTACATAAAAGATGGACTGATTTGAATTGGAAAATAATTGCGTGTAGTATTGAAGTGTAAAACCTGTTTTTACTGCCCCCAACTGATTCCGGTCAGCTCCAAGCCGCAAAAACGAACGAACCACCATTGCCAGGATGGGTAGGGTCAATAACAGGAATAATAGCGTTGTCATTCCATTGAGAAGGACCTTTTCAAGGACCGACTTTGGTTTACGCAGATCATTCGAGCGCATATTTGGCATCAAGGGAATGGAGCGGCTGTTGTTGAGGCGAGTGTAAACGGCGGTGATGGAAAAAGTACAGATCAGCTGCACTACCGAAAGGATCCCGGCCAGGGGCAGGTTGAGCAGGGAGAATACCTGTTGATAGATCGCGGTTTCCAGGCTTGAAAAAGTAGGGCCCCCGATAAGGAGTATTACTCCGAAACTGGTGAAATCGAACAGGAAGACCATCAGCGCCGCAGACAGAATGGAAGGCTTAAGCAAGGGGAGCGTGATCTCACGCAGAGTCTGCCAGCGGTTGGCACCCAGTACGCGGGCGCTGTGTTCCCAGCGGCTATCCAACTGGCCCCAGGCACTGCCGACCACGCGGATCACTACCGTTGTGTTGTAAAAAACGTGAACGGTCAGGATGCCGGCAAGGGTGTTGATAAAATGGATGGGAGTTTTATCCAGGGAGAAAAGCTGCATTACTCCCAGGTTGAGCAGTCCGCGCGGCCCCAGTAACGCATTGAACCCTGCTGCAGCCACAACTGTCGGCAAAATGAAAGGCAGAGTTGTCAGGACCTTTAGCAGTTTCTTCCCTTTGAAGTCATAACGGGCAAAAAGAAAGGCGGCAGGCAGCCCGATCAACAGGGTGAGCAGAGTGGAGAGGACAGCCTGCCACAATGTAAACCAGAGTGGGCGGCTGATCTGCTGCAGGGAAATGATAAAACCCTGTTTGCTGAGCGCCGCCTCAATTGCGGTCCAGAAGATCTTTCCAAGAGGGAAAAAGAAGAACACCCCTACAAAGAGGAGTGGAATTCCCCAGAGAAGCAGGGAGGATTTTCCCCTGGAAAGAGGGCGAGTTTTCAATGCAGGATAGCCTCAGTCCAATCATTGATCCATTGATCGCGATTCGCGGCGATCTCATCCGGGGACATGGACGCGGGTTCCTCTGGAATTTGAGAATACTTGACATAAACATCCGGGAGCACAGCATCTGGATTGACCGGGTACATGAACATTTGCAGCGGCATATCTTCCTGGAATTGTTTGCTTAACATGAAGTCAATGAACTTTTGCGCGAGTGCTTCGTGTTGGGCCCCTTTGAGGATACCCACAAATTCAACCTGGCGGAAACACATGTTCTTGCCGACCAGTGAAGCGGTAGGTGAATCGCTGACCGGGGTGGAGGCATAGATCACCTCAACCGCGGGGCTGCTTCCGTAGGAAACAACCATTGGCTGGGGGCCCTTGCCGGCAGATCCGCTGAAATTGGTATTGTAGGCGGTCTCCCAACCATCCACTACAACGAGGCCGTTCTCCTTCAGGCGCTGCCAGTAATCCAGGTAGCCGTCTTTGCCATATTCGACTATGGTTGCCAGCAGGAAAGCCAGACCAGTGGAGGAGGAGGCAGGGTTTTCAGTGACGAGCATGTCTTTATATTCAGGTTTTGTCAGGTCTTCCAGACTCTGCGGCAGGGGTAGATTATGACTGGCAAAATAAGCCTTGTCGTAATTGATGCAAACGTCCCCGTAATCGACCGGGAGCGCCTGGTTGGAGGGGTCCTGTTTGAATTGATCGGGAATGTTGGCAAGAGCGGGAGAATTGTAGGGTTCAAAGATGCCTTCCTGCAGGGCGCGCGCCAGGAAGGTGTTGTCCACGCCGTAGAAGACGTCCGCCTGTGGAGAATTCTTGGTGAGGATGGCTTTATTCAAGGCGGCACCGGCGTCTCCGCTTTTGATGAAGACAAGTTTGACGTTATTAGCCTGTTCAAATGCGGCGATCACCGAATCGCTGGCAGCGAATGAATCGTGGGTCATTACCGTTAAAGTGACTGGCTGCTCTGCTGTGGCAGCCTGCTTTGGTTGACAGGCACTGATGGATAAGGTGAGCAGACTGACAAGGATGAAGATTGAAACAGCTCTTCTTTTCATGGTTTACTCTTTCTGTATGGAAAGTGGATTATGGGTATGAATGCATAACAATTCGCCGGAAGTGAGTTTCACTCGGGCGGCAGGCATGGCCATGACATTGCTGATCCCGCGCGTGTGTTCCGGATAGAGAGTTTCGCCGAGCAGGGGGTAAGAAAGTGATTCTGTGGTCACGCCTTCTGCCATGCCCCAAAGCGGCAAAAGTGACACGATATCACCGGGCTGACCTTGAATTTCTGCCTCGCCGCGAATAAGGAACACTTCCTCAAGGCCATCCTCAAATCGGACCTGGCAATCTTGCAGCTCTTCCATGCGTAGCAGCGAAAGGTTGCCCAGGGTCTGGTCCAACCGCCCACCCAGGCCGGCCACGATGATGATCTCATTGGCTCCCATCTTTTTTGCGGCGAGCAGGGCCAATTCCAGATCGGTCTCATCCTTGGCGACCGGATAGCGGTCCACCTGGCTGCCCTTCGCTTTAGCCCAGTCCACCTGATCGGAGGTGACTGAATCGAGATCTCCGATAAGCAGGTAGGGAGGTAGGTCAAGCGACTGTAGATGATTCAAGCCGCCGTCGGCTGCGATCAGCAGATCTGAAGATTGGATCTCATTTTTGATCCATTCAGTTTGTGGAAGCAATCCATTGGCAAAAATAAAAACTCGTTGGTTGGTCAAATAAAAAACCCTCCATCGGGGAGGGTTGAAGTTGCTATCATGGTGAGATCCCTCCGCCGGCATAATCCGGATCAGGTAATGCGGGTCGAGGACAACTGGTCCTCCTCTCAGCCCTTGAATTGGGCTCCCCGTTCTATGTAATTAACGGCAGTATAGACGATTTAGAGGGGAAAGTCAAGTTCCCTGTCAAAAAGGGTTTGTTCTTTTCACAGGCTGCGCTATAAATAAAGTTGTACTTGATCTTCAAATCGCAAGGAGGAGAAATGTTCAAGTTTTTCAAGAAAGCCCCTGAAGCCGGTAAGGAAAAAGACTATTCTACTGCTGATGAAATTCGCAAGTATGCCAAGATCCATTTTGTCACTCCAGCCCGGCAGCGCGGCGACGATGTGGTCACTTTCTCAGCTTCAGATATTCATGTGGCTGAGGGAGAGAGCGGGCATTATTCCACCGTTTGCGGCGCGATCGACTCTAAAAAATTCCTCGAGTTTGCCCGCGTGGAACTTTCAAAGCGCAGCGGGCCGAAAGACGGCGCTGCCGCCAGGTGGACCTTTAAAATTTGATGCTGACCATTGAGTAATTGGTAAATATTACAACTCCTGATCGACTGCTTCGACCGGGAGTTTTGCCTTAAATTTATCGAGTTGATCTCATAACCTGTCCATTTATCAGATATAATTCATAGTATGCGAAATCTGCGAAAAGCTCTGGGGTGTATTCTTGCCATCCTTTTATTGGCAGGTTGTTCTGCTTCAGGTACCGTTCAGCAGCAGGCATCCGATGGGTCAACACAGGCACCCGCGGCGGCGTATATTCAAAACAAAGGTTCGGATACGCTCGTAAACCTGGCCCTGGCCTGGGCGGAGCAATATCAGAAAGAACACCCCGAAGTCAGCCTCTCGGTCACCGGCGGGGGATCGGGTACCGGGCTCACTGCCCTGGTCACCAAGACCGTGGATATCGCCAATGCCTCCAGGCAGATCAAACCTGAAGAATTACAGGCGGCCAAAGCGGTTGGTTTAAATCCACAGGAATACGTGGTTGCCCGGGATGCGATCGCTGTGATCGTGAACCCGGAAAACCCGGTACAACATTTAACCCTCGAACAACTCTCCCGTATTTATAAAGGCGAGATCAATAACTGGAGCGAAGTGGGCGGTGAAGATCGCCCGATCGTTCGACTTTCTCGAGAGACAAATTCCGGCACTCATGTCTATTTTCTAGAAGCTGTCATCCGGCTTGGCAATAGCAAAGATAAAGCGATCTTTTCCCGCGATACACTGCTGCTGCCGTCCTCTGAAGGGGTCATTGCCGAAGTTCGCGACAACCCAAACGCGATCGGTTATGACGGCCTGGGCTATGTTACCCCTGAGGTAAAAGTGCTGGCAGTTTCTGGCTTGAAAACTCCCAATGATTATGTCATTCCATCGGCTGAGACAGTAAACAACAATACCTATGTGATCAGCCGCGACCTTTATATGTACACACAGGATGTACCAACAGGCGCCATCAAAGATTACCTTGCCTGGATCCTTTCCCCTGAAGCACAAAAGATTGTCACAACCCTGGGATTTGTCCCGGTCAAATAAGGATAACGGATGAAGCAGATCAAGATCAAAAGTGACTCAGTGATCAATGGAATAATCAAGATTTGCGGTTATTCCAGCATCCTGTTTGTTACATTGATCCTGCTTTTCCTGCTGCGTGAAGGTCTGCCTGCGCTAGCCAGTGTACCGCTTTCCAGCCTGTTCAGCACCATCTGGTATCCTATCGAAGGCTATTACGGTCTGCTTCCATTGATCGGCGGCTCACTGCTGGTGACTATTGCGGCTACGATCATTGCGTTGCCTTTTGGCATCGGCACAGCGGTCTATCTTTCAGAGGTAGCCCCAAACTGGATGAAAGAGATCCTCAAACCGGTGGTCGAGATCCTGGCGGGAATTCCATCAGTGGTCCTTGGTTTTATCGGTATTCTCGTCTTTGTGCCATTTATGCGCAAGACCTTTCACCTGGCCACCGGACTGACCGGATTCACCGGCGCTGTCTTGCTGGGGCTGATCGCCATCCCGACCATTGTATCCATCGCAGAAGATGCGTTGAATAATGTTCCCCCGGGTTACCGGCAGGCTGCTCTGGCAGTTGGCGCCACCAGGTGGCAGACCATCTGGGGTGTAACGCTGCCCGCGGCTAAAACCGGCGTACTCACCGCTGTAATGTTAGGGGTTGGCCGTGCGTTGGGTGAAACCATGGCGGTGATGATGGTCACCGGCAATGCCCCGGTGATGCCGGATAAATGGAATTCATTATTCCTCCCCCTGCGGACGATGACCGCCACTATCGCCTCAGAAATGGGCGAGGTTGCCAGCGGAAGCCAGCATTACCAGGTATTGTTCTTCATCGGTATTTTGCTTTTCCTGCTGTCCCTGGCTGTGAACATCGCGGCCAGCATGGTCAGCACACGTCAGCGTAAACGTGCTGAAAGAATTCTTTCATAAAAAACTCCCCATATATTGGGTTAATCTGACGAGCGAGACACATCATGATCAATCGGATAGGCAAGAAGAAAATTACTTCTGAGAAAATCATCCAGGAATTCGGTTTCTTACTTTTGAGACTGATCACCTTTTTGACCGTCCTGCCCATTCTCTGGTTGGTGGGTTATATCATCGTCAAAGGCGCTCCAGCTATGAACTGGCAGTTTCTGACTGCCATGCCAACGGATGGTATGCGCGCGGGCGGCATCATGCCGGCGATCGTGGGTACACTTTACCTCACCCTCGGGACCGCACTTTTCTCGGTGCCGTTGGGGGTGGCCGCCGGTATTTATATTGCAGAATACGCCGGGGATAATAAGGCGACGCGGATCATTCGTATCGCTATTATTAACCTGTCCGGCATTCCCTCCGTAGTTTACGGTCTGTTTGGTCTCGGCCTTTTTGTGGTGTTTCTTAAGTTTGGCACCAGCATTCTGGCGGCATCGCTGACCCTTTCGATCATGACCCTGCCGGTTATTATCAGCACCACCGAAGAAGCTTTGCGCGGCGTACCAAATTCCTTCCGCGTGGTTTCAACATCACTGGGAGCTTCACGCTGGCAGACGGTCTGGAAGGTGACCCTGCCGCAGGCGCTGCCGGGGATCATCACCGGCATTATTCTGGGCCTGGAACGGGCTGCTGGCGAAACCGCACCAATCCTGTTTACCGGGGCAACCTTCTTCCTGCCGCAATTACCTCACTCGATGATGGATGCCACCATGGCCCTGCCGTATCACATTTTTGTTATCTCCACGCAGATCCCGGGAATGCCCATCCAGATCCAGTACGGGTCTGTGCTTGTTCTGCTCATCTTTGTGCTTGGCATGAACCTGGCCGCAACCCTCATTCGTTCACGGGCGCGCGCCCGCAGGCAGTGGTAACCCATGAAGAAATTTATCATTGAAAATCTCTCTGTCCGTTATTCGGACGATAACGAAAGCCTGCGCGGCATCAACCTCGAGATCGAGGCTAATGCCATTACCGTTTTCTTCGGTCCGGCAGGCGGCGGAAAATCCACCTTCCTGAGAGTTCTTAATCGCCTGAATGATCTGGCGGATGTAAAAGAGATGAAGGGGAAGGTGATGTTCAACGGGATCAACATCCTGGACCCTAAACTGGATGTGATCGAGCTGCGCCGCAAGATCGGGATGGTCTTTTCACGACCGGTACCGCTGCCCCTTTCCATTTATGAGAATGTTGCCTATGGGCTGCGTATGGCAGGTGTTCGCAGCAAGACGAAGTTGGATAATGCCGTCGAGAACGCGCTGCGGCAGGCAGTCTTATGGGATGAGGTCTATGACCGATTGGACGCTTCCGGGTATGCGATTTCTGGCGGTCAACAGCAGCGGCTGTGTCTGGCACGCGTGCTGGCCCTTGAACCAGAGGTGATCATGCTGGATGAACCAACTTCCGCGCTGGACCCGGTGGCGACCTCCAAGATCGAAGGGCTGCTCACCGAATTAAAAGAAAAGTACACCATCATATTGGCGCCGCATAATGTGCAGCAGGCCGCTCGTGTGGCAGATTATGCCGCTTTCTTCCTGATGGGCGAATTGATCGAATTCTCAGAGGGGAAGCAGATGTTCATGACCCCCAGAGACAAGCGCACTCAGGATTACATCACCGGCCGTTTTGGATAAAAAGATCCCCCGAAGGTTTCAAAAACTTCGGGGGTTTGTTTTGGATGGTTTGCTTGACCGGTGTGTGGGTTATTTGCGGTCTTGCATCAGTTTCTGGGCCATCACGGCACCGTCGCGGATGGGTTCGTAACCGGTGCAGCGGCACAGATGCTTATTCAGGGCCTGGGTCATCTCATCTGCTGAGGCGTTCGGGTTGTTTTCGAGCAATCCGTAGAGCTCCATGATGATGCCGGGAGTGCAGAAGCCGCACTGAACAGCGCCGGATTCGGAGATGGATTTCTGGATCGGGTGCAGTTCCATGCCTTTGGCGAGACCTTCGATGGTGATGATCTCAGCGCCGGCGACCTTGCTGACGGGAGTGTTGCAGCTTTTGGTGGCCTTGCCATTGACAACCACGGTGCAGGTACCGCAGGTGGAATTGTCGCAGCCGCGTTTGGTTCCGGTCAGGTTCAACACGTCGCGGATCACATCGATCAGCAGCATATCGGGTTCGACCTCGACTGTGGTCAGGGTACCATTAATGGTAAAAGTAATTTTCTCGCTCATGTCGTTTCCTAGCCTTTATTCTCAAGAGCAGATTTCATCATTACTGGAGTGACCGGGATCTCATAGAATTCCTTGCCGGTCGCGTCGTAAATGGCGTTCAAAATTGCCGGGGCGATGCCGATGACGGAGTGCTCGCCAATGCCGCGGGCACCAAATGGACCTACCGGATCGGGAGTCTCGACAAATTCCACATCCCATTCAGGAGCTTCTTTGTAGGTGGGCAGGTGGTATTTGAAGAAGTGCGGGTTAAGAATGCGCCCGTTTTCATCATAGTCGATCTTCTCATACAGAGTCGCGCCGAGGGCCATAAGAGAGCCGCCCATAACGGAGCCACGGATCTGTTTGGGGTTGATCACTTGGCCGACATCGAAAACGGCTGTGACTTTATCCACGATGATCTTGCCGGTCTTCTTCTCGATGCGGATATCGGCAGCCTGCATACCAAAGGTGTAGGAGACACCAATGGATCCCTGACCGTTCTGGTCTGGGTTGGAATAACGGGGCAGACGGGCATCGGAGCAGGATTGGGCCATTTCACCAATGGTAATGCCGTCGCTGGTGATGTAGCCGCGGTTGATATCTTTTACTGAAACACGCACAGATGGATCGCTGCGCAGGAAGACATATTCGCCGTCATACTCAAGGTAATCGACGTCTACTTTGAGGACCTGGGAGGCTGTGTTCTTGAGGATGGCGATCAGTTTATCGGCTGCACGAATGATGGCGCGTCCGCCCTGGGTGGTGAACATGGAACCAATGGTCTGCCATTCGTATGGGGAGAACTGGGTATCGATCTCAGAATAAACGCGGACTTTCTCCGGCGGAATCTTGAGGGCTTCGGCGGCCACCTGGCGGGCAACCGTACGCAGCCCCTGGCCCACTTCGGCACCGGCCATATTCAAGGAAACGCTGCCGTCGATGTTCATCTTCATGTAGCAGCCCTTGGTGGAGAATGGTGCACCCTTGGGGGATTTCATAATGGCAGCAAAACCACGCCCGTAATAATAGGTATCATCCTCTTTGGGTTTCGGGGTGGAGAAGGCTTTTTGTTTAACAAGGTCGGCGCATTTGAACATATCGCCGTTGGACTTCCAGTACTTTTCACCCTGTGCGTTTACCTTGCCTTCGCAGAGGTAGTTCATGGAACGCAATTCCCAGGGGTCCATCTTCAGTTCGCGGGCAAGCATGTCCATCATACGTTCGGTGGCGAATTGGGTTTCCTGATGACCATAACCGCGATAAGCGCCTACCGGAGGAGTGTTGGTGTAAATAGTCCATCCCAACAGGTCGCAGTGGTCAAATTCGTATGGGCCGGTAGAATTGTGGACACTCGCCATGGATACATTGACAGGAGTATCGGCATAGGCACCGCCAGCGTGCAGGACCTTGACCTGAATGGCAACCAGTTTTCCATCTTTTTTGGCACCGATCTTCATATGGGTCCACATACCGTGGCCAAGCAGGGTGGAAGTGTAGTCTTCCTGGCGGGAGGCGACCCATTTGACCGGGCGTCCCGGAACGAAGCTGGCGATCCAGGCGACGGTCTGTTCAACAGTGATGTCGGACTTGTAACCGAAGCAGCCGCCTACGTCGATGGTATGAACGCGGACATCGGAGACAGGCACACCATAGGAATGGGCCAGATCTTCACGGATAATGAAGGGGCAGATGGAGGAGGACCAGGCTTCGACCGTTCTATCTTCTTTGAACCAGACAATGGAGCCGTGGGGTTCGATCGCGGAGCAGGAACCATGGGGGTAGACGAAGTCTTTTTCGATCACGACCTCAGCATCGGCGAACCCATCGGCGCCTTTGCCTTTGATCAAGTGATATTCATTGGCGATGTTGGTGCCGGGAATCGGCTTTAGCGTAGGCAGGTGCCAGTATTCGCCATTTTCGGGGTGGATGAGGACGGCATCGGGTTTGATGGCGTCGCGGGGGTCTACGTACACGGGAAGGGGCTCATATTCAACCTTGATGAGGTTGACGGCTGCCTGGGCGTGAGCGACAGAATCGGCAACGACAGCAGCCACAGGCTCGCCAATATAGCGGACACGGTCAACTGCCATCGGGACGAGGTCGCGGATGTTGTCTCCGTAATGATAATGACATCCTTTACCGGTAACAACTTTCACCACACCCGGCATCTTCTCCGCTGCGGAGGTGTCGATGCTCAGGATCTTGGCATGTGCGTACTCTGGCCGAAGAATGGCTGAATAAAGCATTCCAGGCAGGCGTACGTCGTCCAGATAAATTGCCTTACCAGTTACTTTACTGATGGCATCTGGACGATTGTAGTTCTTTCCTACGTACTTATATTCCATGGTGTCTCCTAACGCTAAAGTATTATGGGTCTGGAACAAATCGTAAGGATAGAAAACCCCCAAAAATAGAATTCGGGGGAATTTTCACAATAAATTATACGAAATTAAACCTTAAGACTACATTAAGAAGTCTGTGCATTTAATCACATTTTTTGTAATAGAAATACACCATCCAAAACAACCCTGATACCGGAATAGCTCATAAAAGGGAAACTATCTGAATGATATTCAGAATGAATTGTCCTCCACAGCAGATGGCAACGAAAATACCGGCCGCAGTCTGAACAGCTGGTCGGTTAAAGAAGCTCCCGAGCCGGCTTTCATCCTCTTTATCTGCCAGGTGTAACAACAAAAATGGGGCTGGATACAACGGGATCAGAACTTCCAATGCGTACCAGAAGGATTTGGCAGCCAGGAATTTTGAGAAAAAGACGATCAGAACAGCACACCAGAGGAGGGTGATCAATGCATACAGGCGGCGGCGTCCTTTGATGGAACTCAGGACCAGGCTGGCAGCACAGATGTAGAAATACACGGCTGTCAGGTAGTACTGATTGAAAACTCCCATCCAGGTCGAAAAGGATTTGGTGTAGATCGCGTCGCTGGAATAGCCGGTCACACGGTTGTGTACCTGGCCGGTCAATCCGTGCACCAGTTCTTTGAAAACTGCCGGCACCAGCAGTCCCGGGTTGGAGAGGAGCGCGGTGACCAGCATAACAAAGAGGAAGATCAATCCTGAACGAAATGCATTTTTGACCGTGATATGCCTGTATGCCACACCAACTACCAGGTAGACAAAAATTGCGGCGAAGAAGAAAAATCCCCACAACTTGATCACGGCTGCCAGGCTGCACGCGACAGCAGCGAAGTAGAAGTTCCTGCCAAAACGCAGCCGGTCGCGCTGCAAGAAATAAATTGTGAGAATGATCAACAAGAGAATAACAGCATCCGGATGCAGAAAGCGCGTGTTGAAAACGATCACGCCGGGGATGGTGAGCAGCAGCAGAAAAAGCCCAACAGCCGGCAGCGTTTTGCGAAAGCGGGTGACCATATATACCAGCAGGTACATGGAAAGCAGGATCGGGAGGACGTTAACAAACATCCGCAGCAGGGTGAGGTTGAGCGCCAGTTTGTCGCCAAAATTCACCCCAAAGATCAGGCGGGAGGGCAGGAGGATCAATGCTTCATATGCTACATAAGGGTGGCCGTAGACGTCGCTCTCATTAATGAGCAGACGGTAGATAGTAGATTCGATCGTATTCCCGGGCGTAAGGGTCTGCACCACAATGGGATACTGAATGCCTTCGTCGACGCCGCTCATAAAGTTGCGGTTGGGGTCGTTCCAGCCCAGGCTGTTCACCGGGATGAACGCGCAGAAGTAGATCAGACCGATCCCGGCCAGGACCAGGGCTGTACGCCGCTGGACCGGGGATTTTTCGTGCCAGTTGTTTTTGAGGCGGGCAAATAGCGATAGTGGTTTGACCTCAAGGTTGGATCGAATTACGATCCAGGCTTGCAGGCTGACCAGGGTAAACCAGGCCAGGAACGGACGCAGGAAAGGCGGCAGCAGGATGTAGGTGAGCAAATACAATTCAATGAAGAAGATCGCCAGGAGGAAGAGGCTGATGCGGAATGCCGGGTGAGAAAAAAGAAGCGCGGGGACTTCTTTGAAGTGGGTCAGGGCGTCATGCTTTGCCCAGAGAATAAATGCGCCAACCAGGAAGACTATCGCGATCAAAGCAATCAGCAGGCGGGCCTTCGAGAGCGGCAGCCAGGGCAGAATCCCATTTTCGGAGGGAATACACAAGTACCAGATCAGGGCACCGATCCCCTCCGCGAAGAAGAGGATGGGAAAAAGTCGTTTGAAGTTCAATTTCATAAAAGTCCTCGCAAATTGATACCTTGATTATAACTGCCCTGAAGGGAGAATATCCTTTTTTGGACTTCCTTTGATGAAACCATCGATAAGAAAGAATAAAAAAGGTTTTAAGGAAAGTTACCAAATAATTTCGTTAAAATTTACGTAAAAGAAGTAGGCTTTGGTTTAAATTATGCTAGGTTGCTTTTTTTTCTTGGCTATAAACGCGAATACAAGAAGACTTAGCTAAATCCTGAATTATCTGTTCTTTTAGTTTCTTCACTGCCTTCATTACTCAATAAATATTTTGGTAAGCCATAGTATCTGCTTGTTGGGTATTTTGTTTACCAATTGTCACTATTCTTTAATTTACTTGAATAGTGATATTTTCCTTTAATTATCAGGAGGATTAATGAATTCGTCAGAAGTTAAAAAGGTAAACTCACTTTCGTTCAAATTGACCTCGATCTTGCTGATCATCTCAATTCCGCCGGTGATCTTGCTGGCTGTCTTGTTCTATATGAGGTCAAGCGCTATTCTTCTGAATCGAATCAAGCAGGGATTTTTACAGTCTGCCAACTCTCAGAGCCAGTATATGGACCAATGGATTTCGGACCGGTTGGATAATATGGTTGTGGTTGCTGGAACAGCCAGAGTACGCTCGATGGATGTAAATAGTGTGTCCGATGCCGATCAACAGTATTTTGATCAGTGGGGGACCTTCTCCAGCATGGGGGTATATACACCGGATGGCGCCCCGCTCTTTCGGACGGATGGAAGTACCGAGAATATTGGCAATACGGAATATTTTATCAAGGCGGCAGGTGGAGAAAATGTGATCTCTGATCCGTTCATGCTGCCGGGGATAAATGAAGTAGGAGTTGTTTTCGCTGCTCCTATTGTTGAAAAGGATGCTGTAGTTGGTGTCCAGACCGGGACGGTGACTTTGTCTTTCTTCGAGTCATTATTAAGTGAAATGGCCCAGGGCTCCACGGGAGAAGCTTATCTGATTGGCAAGGATGGAAAAGTATTGACCAGCCTAAAATTTGCCGATCAACTTGTTAGCACTGGAACGACTTCTCAGAATCCCGAACTCGAATTCACCGTTGGTTCAGTAGGTGCCCAGAAAGTATTAGAAGGCGAAAAAGGTTCTACTGAATATTTGAATTACATCAACAAGATGGTTGTTGGAGCTTATGCCCCGATCTCTTCTACAGGTTGGGGGTTTCTGGTGGAACAACAGGTTTCTGAAGCAACTGCAGAAATATTGGCTTTAAGGAATCTAGTATTTATTGTTGCCTTCTTATTAATGATCGCTGTTTTAGTTCTGGGGTTATTAACCACCCGCAGCATTACAGTCCCCCTGCAAAAACTGGCTTATTCAGCGACCCTTCTCGCCAGGGGAAATACTTCAGTAAATATGGATGAGAAGATAGCTGCCAAGATCAGGGGCCAGAAAGATGAGATCGGCAACATCGGAAGAGCATTTGATGAAGTGATCGTTTATCTGAAACGGATGGGAGAGGCTGCATATAATATTGCCCAAAATGATCTCTCCATAGATGTGATACCGAATTCAGCAGATGACACATTGGGAGTAGCATTTTCTCAAATGATCTCAAGCCTTCGCAAAACGGTTGGCACATTAACTGAGAATGCCAATTCCCTTGAGACTGCTGCAAAAATGCTGGCGACCGCGGCCAACCAGTCTGGTATGGCGATCAACCAGATCGCCATTACCGTTCAGCAAGTTGCAAAAGGGACCACAGACCAGACTGCTTCGATCACCCGAACGGCTTCTGCAGTTGAGCGGATGATGACAGTGATCAATTCTGTCGCCCAGGGCGCGCAGGAGCAAAGCAAATCCATCGAATCTGCTTCTGATATCACCGATCAGATCGATACTACGATCCAACAGGTTGCCGGGAATGCTGCTTCAGTAACACTTGAATCCGAAAAAGCTACCGAAGCAGCCAATAAGGGTTCCATGACAGTGGAGCAGACTTTGCAGGGAATGCAGGAGATCAAACAAAAAGTAGACATCTCTGCCAAAAAAGTTCAGGAAATGGGTGTGCGCTCTGAGGAAATTGGCAAGATCGTCCAAACGATACAAGATATTGCCACTCAGACCAATCTGTTATCCTTGAACGCTGCCATTGAAGCCGCTCGCGCGCGTGAAGAAGGCAAGGGCTTTGCCGTTGTCGCAGAGGAAATTCGCAAACTGGCCGAAAGGTCTACACTGGCGACCAAGGAGATCGGCGGTCTGGTCGGCGGCATTCAATCCACGGTCTCAGAAGCTGTTCTGGCGATGGATGAAGGAACCAGGCAAGTGGAATTGGGAGTAACAAGCGCCAACCAGGCTGGGATCGCTCTTAATGAGATATTATCTGCTGCGCAGGCTGTAAATATGCAGGCAAATCTGGCTTCGGAAGCCAGTGCCAAGATGCGTGCAGCTTCAGAGCAGTTGGTAACTGCGGTCAATTCGGTGTCCACAGTGGTTGAAGAGAATACCTCATCTACAGAAGAAATGTCAAAATACTCAAAAGAGGTTTCAATGGCGATCGAAAGTATTGCCAGTGTTAGTGAAGAAAACAGTGCTGCAATCGAAGAGGTCAGTGCCAGCACAGAAGAAATGAGCGCCCAGGTAGAGGAAGTATCCGCATCCGCCAGGGACCTGGAAGGTATGGCCGCATCTCTTCGCAGCCTGGTAGCCCAATTTAAGATCGAACGGTGAAATAAAAAACACAGCCTGTGTAAACGTAATTCTAACTTTGTTTTGTAAGCTCAACCTTGCGAAGAAGTTGCGCTCATGTTAAAATATTTCTGTAATTTGGGCGCGTAGCTCAGTTGGTCAGAGCGCACGGTTCACATCCGTGAGGTTCGTAGGTTCGAGCCCTATCGCGCCCACCTAAAAAAGACACCTGAAAAGGTGTCTTTTTTGTTAGCTAGAACGCACGGTTCACGCCTGTGCACCCTTCGGGTGTGCTTCGCGAAGGTTTGGAGGTTCGAGCCACCTGCCCCCCGAAAGGGGGTATCGCGCCCACCTTAAAAAAGACACCTGAAAAGGTGTCTTTTTTTTGTCAGTTGGTCAGAGCGCACGGTTCGCATCCGTGCACCCTTCGGGTGTGCTTCGCGAAGGTTCGCAGGTTCGAGCCACTTGTTCCCTGAGATGGTTGTGATTATCTGTGTTTTCCTGTGTGCATAATAAAAATGGGCGGAGGGTGCCCTCCGCCCATTAAAGATTGAAATCCTAATTCATTGCATATATTTTTTCATTGTGTCAAGCATTTCAATAGCTACCCACCGATTATCACCGATCTGTTCATAGTTGGCACCTTTACGTTTCCATTCATCCTTGACGGCGATGAAGTTGATACTGCTGCTCCACATGCACCAATTCAAATTATTTTTGGTGAAGGTTGAAAGTTCAGCATCTAGAACGTGAAGGACCAGACTGTAATCCGTAGAAGAATCGAAGCCGAATTCTTGGACCATGACCGGGATTCCGGTGCGGGCGGAGAAATCATTGTATCTTTTTGCTTGCACAGTAGGATAGTTTTCGTCCAAAACCAGCAGTGTTTCTGGATCGCTAGCGCTGACTGAACCATCCGCGGCTATTGTCAATGAAGGTGTGCTTGATTTAGTGACTACATTGCCCTGAGCTATCAGCAGGGTTGATTGATTATCGTTAGATATGGAAATCCCGCCTATAAAGTACCACTGACTTTCACCAGTAACACGAATATCAATTTTTTTTACATCTTGTGCCAAGGTAAAGGTAAAGCCAGCCCCGTTATACCAGCGATTTTCTCCATCTCCCCCCTGTTCATTGATGGAGTTGCAAAAATTCTCTCCAACCTGTTCTTTACCTAATTCGTAACTAGCAAGTTCGGTACCATCCCCGCGAACAACAATTTTACCGTTTTTATGAATACCATTAATGCGAATTGTAACAATCGTTCCTGCCTTGAAATCACCATTTATTACGACAGGCCCGTTGTTACGATCAATAAATCCGTTGATCGAGTAAAGAGGCCAGGTGCTTTTGAGTACAGCCGGTGTGCCTTCGGGATTCAACCCGCTCACCCCGGAAATATAGACGTGGGCAGATTGGGCGACTCCAGTTTCGACGAGTGATTCGATCGGGTCTCGGGCGACATTAAACATATCTACAAAGATCAAGCGGTCTGGAGTAACAGCGCGGATGGCATCAATCGCTTGTTTCATGACAGAAACGTAAGTCTCTTCTTTCAAATTGTCGCCGCGAGGTTCATTGAGAAGATCGAAACTAACAGCATTATTTGGAACCGAAGCATAGCGCTGTGCCATGATAGACCAAAATTTTGCGAAAGAATTCTGAACATCTGTATTTTTGAACAAGGTGGCATCATTATCCGCCAGCATGTAATTGAATCCGTATGTATTATGAAGATCGAAGCAAATATGTACCCCATTCTCAATACCCCAGGCGACAAGATTGTCCATATTCTTTAGCATGGCATTGTTGACCTGATTCAGACTACTATCCTCAAAGATCAATTCTGAATCAAGGGGAACCCGCAAGAAATTGATGCCCATTTTGGCATAATTCTGAACGTCTTGTTGCCAGTAAAGGATACCCATGCCGCTGTCATCATTCCAGTTAGCACTCATGTTATCCATCGTGGCCCCAAACCATCTCGGAAGCGATTTGTTGGAAGCTGCAGGCATTTTTTCAGCCATGGCAAGTAAGTCTGAGGATAAAGAGAAGGGAATTGCGTTTGTGACTGGAACGTAAATATTAAATTCCAATGCTTCATATAAACGTGCTCCCGCCAGGATTGCTTCACGGCGGGTAAATGGATCTGAGGGACGCATCGAATTTTTATCAGTGTCGTAATCCAGTAGAGATTTTCTAGAGACTAGAGATTCTTCTCCGATCGAAAAGTTGAAGGCGGCATCTTTATAAGAAATATTATTCCCTTCCCATCCACCGGGAATTGGATCATTCCATCGAGGAAAATATGATGAATAATCATTTGAGAATTTATTCCAGCTATCTAGACTGCTATAATATCGAATATCTCCCCAATTCCCTGACCATCCATTACGAAGAGCGGTTTGACCAATTGAATCTGCGGCCATGAAGAGTATGATCATCGCGTCATCACGCTGCATGGTATCGGTCATTTTCGATGCATCCGCGGCTTCAGACTGCCATTTAGCGACATCTTCCTGATCGATCGATGCCATCATATTGGAAACCATCGAGCAAAATTCGGAAAAGGTTACAGGTTTATCCAGATCTGTCTGTAATTCAGCAGGAGCAAATCCGTACCAGAGCGCCCGTTGGAATTCATCCGTAGGCATTTCTTTGGAGATAACTTCAGTAGCAGTTGCCGATGGAACTGCTGTGGCGCTCTCAGGTGTGCTTATTAAGGTCGGTTGTGGCACACAAGAAATGGTTGAAAAAAGAAACAGCAATGCAAGCAATAATGCAACAGATCTTTTCATTAAATAGACTCCAAAATTTTTAAAAATTTCCCCGAGTAAATATGGGGATTATTTATGAAAAAATGTATTCAATTGGTGATAGAAAGTATACTGCGAAAAAATCTGGTACTTTCACTTACCCCTTGATCCCCCCCAACGGTTTTAGCTTCACTTTGATCTTTACCAGGTCTTGCTGATCGCGCATCACCTGGTCGATATCTTTGTAGGCGCCGGGAGCTTCATCGAGGTCGTGTTTGCTGCGTAAATGGTGAACGATGCCAGACATCTTGCGCTGCTCCTCGGCGAAGTCCAGACGGCGGGTGGCCTCGTTGCGTCCCATGCGCCGGCCGGCGCCGTGCGAGCTGGACATGAAGCTTTCAGGGTTGCCCAGGCCTTCGGTGATATAGCTGCAAGTGCCCATTGAACCAGGGATGATACCGGTGAGCCCGGCATCGGCCCTGGTAGCCCCCTTACGGTGGACCAGTACTTCCTTGCCATAATGAGTCTCGAAGGCGGCGTAGTTGTGATGGATATTGATGGTCTCAAGTACGGACGCGCCGCAAATATCCGCGAGAATGTCGGTGATCCGCTGCATCATCAGGTCGCGGTTGGCCTGCGCGAAACGCAGGCAGTAGTTCATCGCCTTGAAATATTCCTGCGCCTCATGGGTTTCCATGGGCAGGAAGGAGAGGTCGCGGTCGGGAAGGTCGTTAGGGTACTTCTCGCACAGCTTGCGGGCAACGTGAAAATAAGCCTCGGCTGTCTTGAGGCCAAAATTGCGGCTGCCGGAATGGATCATAGCCCAGACGCGGCTGTCGTCGCCTTTCTGAATCTCGATAAAATGGTTGCCGCTGCCCAGGGTTCCCAGTTGTTTCCGGGCAGATTCCAACTCCTGCTGGATGATGGGAATGTCCGGGGCATCGTTGAAGCCGTCCCAGTGCTGCTTATCGTGCTGATGATCAAAGCCGACCGGGATGACCGAGCGGATCTCTGTGAGCACATCTTCCAGCAGCCCGCGGTCGATGTGGGTGAGCGAAGTCTTCACCGCGCACATGCCGCAGCCGATATCCACCCCGACCGCGTTGGGGACGATCACGTCTGCTGCTGCCAGCACCCCGCCGATGGGCATGCCGTAGCCGGGGTGGCTGTCGGGCATAATGGCCACCCACTTATACGCAAAGGGCAGGTTAGCCAGGTTGCGCGCCTGCTGCAGGGCGGTATTTTCAATATCGTCCAACCATAATTTGATGGGTATTCGTTCAGTGTTTACAACTCTCATTGCTTTCTTCTCTTTCATTTCAACTATACTGGTGGAGAAGAAGTAAAGTCAAGGCATGAGTTCTGAATGAATATATAATGAAGTGAAACCCACAAGGAGAAAATCATCATGAAGGCAAAATATACCCATACAAATATCGCCGCGTGCGACTGGCGTTTGCTGGCAAAATTCTATACGGACGTTTTTGGCTGCGAGTTGGTACCACCGGAACGCAATCTAAGCGGCGAACCTGTGGAGAAGGGAACCGCAGTGCCGGGAATGCACCTGACAGGTGCGCATCTGCGTCTGCCCGGTTATGGTGAAGACGGCCCGACACTGGAGATCTTCCATTATGATCCATTGATCGAGGCAGACTTGAAGGCAGTCAATCGCTCTGGTTGGGGACACATCGCCTTCATGGTCCAGGATATCGAGGCAGCAGTTGCAGAAGTTATCGCTCACGGAGGCAAAATGGTCGGTGAAGTCGTGACCACCCCGATCGGCAGCACCGGGCACTTCTATCACTGGTGCTATATGACTGATCCTGAAGGGAATGTGCTGGAATTACAGGTGAAGGAATAGTCGATCACAGAGCGATCAACCGATATGCCGGTGAATAAGCCTTCCGGTAGATTTCGGAATGGTGAACTGCTGGATAATGATTGAATTCCACCCAGTCGATAAATTCCTGAGCAGTCTGGTGTTCTTGCTCGTTTAATTCTGCGCAAAAGAGCTTCCAAACTGCGCGAAAATCCTCGGGAGCCCCCCAGGCGTAATGAACCGCGGATAGGCACGATTGGACTAATTGGTCCAGGTCATCGCCGGTGTAAAGCCACGCACGCAGGTGAACGCGAAAGAGATGTTTGCCATGGGTAAAACAATATTCTCCAGGTTGGATGGCTTCAAAAAGACATCCGTTTGGATCTGGAACAAGAGGGGCAAGCTCCAATAGCAGGTGATCTCTAAATTCACACTCATTTCGGATCAAATGTTCTGGTCCAAGAATTCCCTGAAAAAGCAGCTTATATACATCATGAGCTGTCATATTCGGATACCGGAATTTGTGCTCTTTGATCAAATCCAGCCAGGAAATTTGAAAGCGGTCCATAGCAATAATCATAACAGACTTGCGCTTTGCAATAAATAAGACAACTTTTATATTAATAGTTGAAATTGCCATTGATGCTCTGTATACTATATGTGAATAAGTGAATATTTACATATATTACATCCGCAGGAGAGCAACAAATGACTGAGGCTTTACGAGAAGAAGTGACAAAACTGCATGCGCAGATTTGCCGCGGGTTGGGGGATCCCAACCGGATCCTGATCGTATACAGCCTGGCGGAAGGGTCCCGCAATGTGACCGAGATTGCCGAGATCGTGAATTTACCGCAGCCGACGGTTTCACGCCATTTGAAGATCCTGCGCGATCGGGGGATTGTCCGTTATGAACGCGATGGGCAAACCATAATCTACCGCCTGTGCGATACACGCGTGGTGCAGGCACTCGATCTTTTGAGGGGGGCATTAGGAGAAATGCTCAAAGACCAGGCAGAACTGGCCGAGCAGGTGATCAAGGATTCTTCATTCTAGTTTCGGGAGAAAAATTTTCAATGAAAACATTCTTAATCCTCGGTGGTGGAACAGGCGGAACGGTTATGGCCAATAAACTGGCCAGGCGGCTTAACCCGGAAGAATGGCACATCATTGTTGTGGACAAAGAGGAGACCCATTACTACCAACCCGGTTTCCTGTTTATCCCGTTCGGTTTTTACAAACCGGAAGAGGTGATCAAGACCAAAAAGAAGTTTCTGCCTGCCATAGTGGAATTCGTGATCTCCGAGATCGAATTAATCGAACCGGAGGAAAACCGGGTGACCCTGGCTGCCGCGAATCGCTTGATCCATTATGACCAATTGTTAATCGCCACCGGTACGGATATTCACCCCGAAGAGATCGAGGGGATGACCGGTGCCGGCTGGCATCAGAATATCTTTGATTTTTACACCTACAATGGCACTGTCGCATTAAGCAAATTCGTGGAGAAATTCAACGGGGGTCGCGTCGTGATCAACGTGGCAGAAATGCCGATCAAATGCCCGGTTGCCCCGTTGGAGTTCACCTTCCTGGCAGATTATTATTTTCAAAAACGTGGTATCCGCAACGAAGTGGAGTTGATCTACACTACTCCGCTGCCGGGCGCTTTCACAAAACCGAAATCATCGTCCATGTTGGGTGGACTTCTGGATAAGAAAGGCGTCCATCTGGAGGCAGATTTCGCCATCAGCGATGTGGATTCCGGGAAAAACGTGATCCATTCCTACGATGGCCGCGAGATTCCCTATGACCTGCTGGTGACCATTCCTACCAACATGGGCGCCGATGTCATTGAACGCTCCGGGATGGGCGATGACCTGAAATTTGTTCCGACCAACAAGCATACGCTGCAATCCATGAAGTGGAAGAACGTCTGGGTGATCGGCGATGCGACAAATGTACCCGCCTCAAAAGCCGGGGCAGTGGCGCATTTTGAATCGGATACCCTGATCGAGAATATCGACCGTGCCATCCACGGCCAGGCACTGCAGGAAACCTTTGACGGCCATGCCAATTGTTATATCGAGACCGGGTTCAACAAGGGATTGCTGATTGATTTCAATTATGATACCGAGCCGCTGCCGGGAACTTATCCGCTGCCTGTCTTTGGCCCCTTCTCGCTGCTCAAAGAAAGCCCCATCAATCACATGGGCAAGCTCTTTTTCAAATGGATGTATTGGAACCTGATCATTACCGGGCGGCCACTGCCTGTACCTTCGCGTATGTCGATGGTCGGCAAGCGCCCGTAAATTACCCTACATAAGATCAAAAGGAGAACTGTTATGGCTGGTTTACTGGATTCGTTCAAGTTTGATGCCGATGGTTATCTGGAAGACCCCAACCTGTGGACTGAAGACCTGGCCCGGGCAATTGCCGAACGCGAAGGGATCACCCTGACCGACCGGCACTGGGTGGTCATCAATTACGCCCGCAGCGAGTGGAAAGCCAAAGGCGATGCTCCAACTCTACGCAATATCACCAAGAATACCGATGTCGATACCAAAGAACTTTACAGCCTATTCCCGGGCGGTCCCGGAAAACTGGCTGCCAAAGTGGCTGGCTTACACAAACCAACCGGCTGCATCTAGATCTGAACTCAGGAGAAAATGAAAAATGGCAGATAAACCCGTACGCAAGCTTTCGATCATTGCATCAAAGGGCGCCCTGGATATGGCTTACCCGCCTTTGATCCTGGCTAATGCCGCCCGGATGTCCGGTGTGGAAGTCAACCTGTTCTTCACCTTCTGGGGATTGGATATCATCACCAAGAAGAAAATGGACCATCTGAATGTGGCTGTGGTGGGCAATCCCAGCATGCATCCCTCCTTCCATATTCCCACCCTGGTTGGTGTCATCCCTGGCATGTCCGCGATGGCTTCATGGATGATGCGCAAAGAAATTGCCAAGTTGGATTTCCCTCCGGTAGGTGAATTTGTGCAGTTGGTAATGGATTCCGGGGCCAGGGTTTACGGCTGCAAGATGTCGATGGATATGATGAAATTGACCAAAGACGACCTGGTAGACGGCGCGGAAGTTCTTGGTGCCATGGAATTTATCGATATGTCGGATGGCGGACAGACTTTATTTGTTTAAGCCAAAGTAAAAGGAAATATTTTTTTCCTGTTTCGGGTACTCCCTGAGTAGCGGCAATTAACCGATTGCCGCTACACGTTTAACTACAACAGTGAACAATACTAATTAAACCTAAGATATCTTTAATATATGAATGACGAAAGACCCCAAAAGGGGTAAAATCAACCTCTTGAACGAAAGAGAGTGTTGCTTAACCTATGAATGAAAATAATCCCGGACGAGAGATCGTCGAAGATTACTACAATAGCTTGATCGATGATGACGAAGTAATCTCAAAAGCCAATAACGAATCTCAAAAAACTGTTTCCCCCACTGCATCGAAATCATCACAGAAACCCAAAAAGAAGAAACACATCCTTGGCTGGCTGATTGCCTTGGTTGCGATTTTCTTTGTATTTTTTACACCTGTCCGTGTCAATATTCTGCTGTTGGGTATTGACCCTACAAAAAATGAAACTGCTCAGGGCCGCAGCGATACTATGATCCTTTCCACCATCCCACCTGTGAGCCCTTACATGCATTTCTTATCAATTCCCCGTGACCTGTGGGTGGATATTCCCGGGCATGGTCAGAACCGCATCAACACCGCTCATTTCTTCGCTGAAGTAGCCCAACAAGGCAGCGGCCCGGCGGCAGCTGCCCAGACGGTGGAGTTGAATTTCCACGTGTCAGTACCCTACACAGTTCGTATCCGGGTGGAAGGATTCAAGGATATCGTAGATGCCATGGGCGGGGTAACCGTTTATTTGCCTGAGGATATGTCTGGCCTTAAAGCAGGTTATAACACATTGGATGCGACAGCCGCTTTGAAATTTGTCAGGGACCGCAAAGGAAGCGATGATTTCTACCGCCAGCAGAGAGCTCACATATTCCTCACCGGTGCCATGAAAAAGATGATGAATCCACTCAATTGGTGGAGGTTCCCGGGCGTTATCAAGGCTGCTGAGGAATCAGTTACCACCAATGTGCCGTTTTACCTCTACCCGCGAATTGCTTACAGTGTAATGTTCTCGGCGGTCAAGGGTTTTGATATGTACACACTGGACCACGGGACAATGGCCACCGGTTGGATCACTCCAGCTGGAGCAGATGTATTGGTTCCGCATTGGGACATGATCGCCCCGTTGGTGGATAAATTGTTTCATGGTTTTTAAAGGTTGACTCTGTTATTTTGTATTGATTTGCGATATAAACAAAAGTTGCCCTTAACGAAATTTACTAATAAACGCTGTATTATCGAGGAAACATGAAAAAGCTCTCTCATTCTTTATCGATGGCTCTGTTGCTCATCGTGGCAGTTTTAATATTAGCTGCCTGTAGTTCTGAGTCATCTGCCCCAACTGCGCCGGTTCAAACTCCCACGACAGAAGTTGCCCCCACAGTTGTTCCGGCAACTAACACTCCTTTGCCGACCGAAACAGCCACAGAGGCCCCTACCTTTACAGCAACACCAACAGTTTTGCCTACTGAAGAAGTAAAAGCCCGCTACCTCAGCAATTCCCATGTATTCAAAACCTCCTCAACAGTGCTCTTGAGTATGAGTGTCACCAGTGGTGATTTCTACGGTGTTGCTACATCTTCTGTCAGTGAAGTGAAATACACCTGTAAATTTGACAGTATAAATTTAAATTATCTCGTTTGTTCCGGCGAAAACGTTCCTCTGGATACTTTGATCGATTTTAAACTTTATCGTAAAGAATCCGATGAACAAATTTTTGAAGGAATAATTACATTCCCGCGAGAAAAAACCTTACCGGCAGGAATGACCTGCGAGATCGAACCGCAGTGGAATACTACTGGTGAATCTCAGCATGAATTGGGAGAAGGTTGCTTTGCTGCTTCTTGTTGGAAGGATGGTCAATTCTTCTGGGGATCGAATAACACCTGTGTAAAGCCCTGGCCTTTTGAATGGGATTTCCCGCATCCTCTGGCAACATTCATGCCCCCGGTAAAATAAAAATGCTTGTATAAGAGCCGCCATCAGGCGGCTTTTTACATCTTTCTTTTGGGTGTAAAGGGTTTGTTTATTGCCTGTAGACATATTAGAAAACTTAATATTGCTCAAAAATAAATTTGTTCTATTGAAAACTTGACAAAACAATGCTATTGTCTAGACAAGAGCAAAACCCTCGAAAGACGGTGACGCAAAGCCCAGGATCTAACGCCCAAAAGGCTATGACAGCCAGGCTGCCTTTGATAAAGGCGAAGCTGATGAAAATCAGCGGTGCAAAGCCAAAGGATCTAAAGTCTGAGAAGACCAAGATAACCGGGCTACCTTCTGGAATGGGAAAGAGAGATACTCTTAAAAAGTATTTCAAAAAAATCGATAAGCCGCAAAGCACTCCTTTATGGGCTACGATTACCTTCCAGGAGAAAAGCAAACTCATCGAAAGATGAGGACGCAAAGCCGAGGATCTAAAGCCATAATGGCCAAGATAGCCTGGCTGCCAATGAAAATTAGACGCCCCTTCGAAAAGTTGTTGAAGGGGCGTTTATATTTAATTGGATTTTTTCCGGGTAGCGGCCCAGGCAGCTAGTAATAGTAATAATCCTCCGGCATCGAACCATATGAAGCGGGCGACACTGGACTCGATCAGTGCGTACCCAGAGGGGAGGACTGCCCGAAGGATACTTTCACCGATAACGCCAATGGCTTGCATCAGAATTGCCTCGATCAGCGAAACACGGAACTTGACAGGGTTGAGCAGGGCTACAAAGTAGGGGACATTCCACATAAGAAAAAGCAAGCCGATGCCCTGAATGATGCTTTGGCCGGGCACACCGCCCAACTCAAAACCGGGGGTGTAATCTTGCGGACGCAGCAGGAATAACACTGCTGCCTGGACGTTCCAGAAGAAAACGACGAGGATCAGGAATCGTCCAATCCACAGGCGTGTTTTTGGGGAGAAATTTTCTTTTGAAGTAATTGTCATTCTATAGACTCTATACCTAAATCAAATAAGAGAGCATGTATTCATGCTCTCTTATTATAGACATGTGTAATTAAAACGAGTTAATTGATCAAACCGATGAATGGAGTGAAGCCGAAAGCCCACAAGACGGCAACTGAGATCAATCCGGACATGGTGGCGCCGACAACGGTCTGCCAGAAACTGTGGCCTTTGGCGGCCAGACGTGCCCAGGTGACCAGGGGCAGAAGCAGTAATAGTGGAGTAGCCCAGATTCCAAACAGGTAGATCATTGAAGCAACTGGGCCGGAAACTCCGGCAGCATGTCCACTGGCTTTGTAATGGATGAAGAGGTTGAAGATCAACAGGCCAATCACTACAAAGGTGTAGGTCGCAGAAATCGCAATAAAGATCCGTGGGGAATGGGTGAGGGCACAAGCCAGCCAGGCCAGCGGATAACTGACCAGCATCATGATAAAACTGGCCCAGCGTTGGCGATGAACTGTCTTTTCGTGCGGCTCCTCTTTTTTGATCGGGATGTAAAAGAAAAGACTTCCCAGTGGAATGATGCACAAGAAGATCATAGCCCAGATGTACCCGGTGAGCGCATTCGGTTCATTTGCCGGCAGGCGGAAATACAGATAAGTGACCAGAGCACCCGAAAGAACGGGGATATTTAATAATTGTGACAGAATATTTCCAATGATCTCTTTGATCCGATTTTTATTTTCTTTCATAGCTTCTCCCATGTTCTGGGTTGATTCTAATTTCAATAGTTGCATATCGCATGTGAAAAAAGACATACCTGAAAAGTGAATTTATTAAAAAGGAATATGACCTTGTGACAAATGACAGGGAAGAATTGTTAATCTGTTCGCCGGGTTGCCTATTGAATATTGTTACTGCATTTGCTAGAATATAACTGGTCAGACCTCTTACCAATTATCAATTTCAGGAGATTTCTATGGTGGAATGGGATATTCCGGCTAAACCGGCAGAACTTGCGGAAAACCGCCTGATAGAAGCGATACTGGATGGAACTTTCCCGGTAAATTCATCACTTCCTCCTGAAAGGGAGCTCGCAGAAAAGTTAGGGGTAACCCGGCCAACGTTGCGTGAAGCTTTGCAGCGCATGTCGCGAGATGGCTGGCTGGAAATTCACCACGGCAAGCCGACTCGTGTTCGCGATTACTGGCAGGAGGGTAACCTCACCATCCTGGGACGGATTGCGCATTATCAAAACACGGTTTCTCCGTCTTTTGTGTCCGATTTACTACAGGTACGTACGCTTTTAGCACCAACCTATACCCGCATGGCTTTTGAAAAAAATCTGCCTGAAGTGACAGCATTTTTGAAAACATTGCAAACCCTTCCGGATGAACGCGATGCATTTGTCCAGAATGACCTGGAACTGCACATTTTTTTCACCCGGATGTCGGGGAACCCCATTTTTACGCTTATATTCAATGGCTTTGGCGACCTCTATCAAAAGATGGGGCAGCTTTATTTTGATCAACCGGAAGGTCGAGCTCATTCACGACAGTTCTACCGCGACCTGTTGGAGGCTGCCCGCAGTCAATCTCCGGAACATGCCGAGGAGATCACCCGGAAAGTAATGATGGATAGTATCCATTTGATGCAATTAGCAGAAAAGAAACCGTAATCCATTATTTATCATATCTTTATCCAGGAGGCAGTTTCAATGTGGGAGAGTGGTTGGCGGGAAGAGATCTGGAAGTCGATCGATCAAGATTGGGATATCCTGGTGATCGGCGGTGGCATCACTGGAGCTGGCGTTTTTCGCAGAGCGGTGGCTGCCGGGTTAAAAGTTTTACTGGTCGATGCGGGGGATTTTGCGAGCGGCACATCCAGCCGTTCCTCCAAGCTGGTTCATGGTGGTTTTAGATATTTACGCAGCAAGCAGTGGGAGGTCACCCACGAATCGGTACGTGAGCGCGAATGGTTGCTGCGTGAAGCGAAAAACCTGGTCACACCGCTTGGTTTTCTGATGCCAAATTTTGCCGGTGGAAACACCAAGACTATGTTTGCCGTGGGGGTCATTATTTACGACCTGATGGCACCCAAGTGGAAACATGCACAATACTCACGGGAGCAAATGCTCAAGGCTTGCCCGGAACTCCGAAAAGAAGGCCTGGAGAGCGGCCATTTATATTACGATGCCGAAATGGATGATGCCCACCTTGTCCACCATGTATTGCGCGAGGGCGTCGCGGCTGGTGGAACGGCGATCAATTATGTAAAAGCTGAGAAATTACTGCGTACCGCAGAGGGAAAAGTTTGCGGCGCTGTTGTATCCGATACCTCCAGCCAGGGAGCCCACACAGCTGAGATCAAGGCAAAGGTGGTCATCAACGCGGCAGGGCCGTGGAGTGATGATCTGCGCGAACAGATTGGAGCAACACCGCGCATCCGTCCGCTGCGTGGCTCGCATTTGATCTTCAATTTTCAACGTCTGCCCATCAAACACGCGGTTACTCTGCTGCATCCGCGCGACCGCCGGGCGATGTTTGCCATTCCCTGGGAAGGAACGACTATGATCGGTACCACCGATCTCGACCACAAGTATTTACCCGGGGCAAACGAACCGTTCGCGTTGTCGGATGAGATCGACTACATTCTTGAAGCGGCCAATAATACCTTTGAGGAAAAATTGACCCGAGAGGAGATCATTTCTACATTTGCCGGCCTGCGACCGATCATCAGCACCGGGAAGGCAGACCCCTCCATGGAAAGCCGCGAGCACGTGGTCTGGGAAGAGGAAGGGCTGATCACGGTGACCGGCGGCAAACTGACCACGTTCCGCATCATGGCGGAACAGGCGCTGCAAATGGCATCGGCGAAACTGCCGGGCAGCCCGGATTTCTCCAAGCGTGTGCGCTATTTTAACCCGCTGCCTCAGGCCAATCCTCCCTCCGGGATCAACCTGAAGGATTGGACGTACCTGATGGGCCGTTACAGCAGCGAGACCAATGCCATGATGGCTGCCGCGCAGAGCGGTGAATTGGAACATATCGGCGCGGTGCCCAATGTGTGGGCAGAAGTGCGCTGGGCTGCCCGTTGTGGCGGGGTGCAGCACCTGGATGATCTGCTGCTGCGCCGGGTCCGCCTGGGGATGCTGCTTCCAGAAGGGGCTCGCTCAGAAATGGACCGCATCCGCGCGATTGCTCAACCTGAATTAGGCTGGAGCGACAGCCGCTGGGATGAAGAAGAAAACCGCTATCAAAAGATCTATCAAGCCTATTACAGCCCGGAACCAACCGGAATTGAAAAATAACAGGAGAAACCATGTCAACAAAAGGAAAATGCACACCTCCGTGGTACGAACAAACCGTTCCTGAAGGAACCTATCGCTCCTTGTTCAAATGGGGAGCTCCCGACCAGTTCAAACATCCCAATAGCGCCCTGGTTCGCCTGATGCAGGAGACTTTTGATCTGAATTGCTCTGATATGATGGTGCCGGAAGATCTGGCACTGGATAAAGTTGAGATCGATGTCCCGGTAAATCTGGACCAGAAGCACATAGATAAATTCATAGAGATCTGCGGTGCCGAAAATGTGCGCACCGATACGTATTCCAGAATTGACCGCTCCTATGGCGGAGGTATGATCGATGCACTGCGCCTGCGCAAGCATATTGTGGAGAATATTGCTGATGTGGTCGTTGCTCCGCGCAGCCAGGCAGAGGTGGAACGGCTTGTGGCCTATTGCTGCGAGAACAAGATCCCGGTCTATGTTTACGGCGGTGGTTCCAGCGTTACCCGCGGTACCGAAGCGGTCAAAGGCGGGATCTCGATCGATATGAGCCAGCACATGAACAAGGTGGTGCGCTTCAATGAAGTTGATCAGACCATTACCGTTGAGGCGGGCATGTCCGGCCCCGACCTGGAAAAGCTGCTCAACCATGCTCCCGAGACCCTGGGAGCCAAACGCGCCTATACCTGCGGACACTTCCCGCAATCATTCGAGTATTCCACCGTGGGCGGTTGGGTGGTTACCCGTGGAGCTGGTCAGAATAGTACCTATTATGGAAAGATCGAAGATATTGTCATTGCGCAGGAGTATGTCACGCCGAAGGGGGTCTTCAAGACCCTTGAAATTCCACGCTGTTCGACTGGCCCGGATTTTGATCAGATCATGATGGGCAGCGAGGGTACCTTTGGTGTCCTCTGCAATGTGACCCTGCGTTTGAGCCGCTACATGCCCCAGAATCGACGCCGTTTCAGCTACATGTTCAAAGATTGGCAGGAAGCCCGTGAAGCTTGCCGAGAGGTGATGCAGAGTGAATTTGGCTTTCCGTCCGTTTTTCGCCTTTCCGACCCTGAAGAGACGGATGTGGCATTGAAGCTATATCACATCGAGGGTACGATTGCGGATACCTTCCTGAAGGGCATCGGCTACAAACCGGGAGAACGCTGCCTGATGTTAGGCCATACTGAAGGGGAACGCGGTTTTTCGGCGCATGTCAATGCGAAGATTCACCAGATCTGCGTCAAACACGGTGCTTTTGACATTTCCATTGCTCCTGTAACCAGCAACTGGGAGAAAGGCCGCTTCCGTGATCCCTACATGCGTGAGGACTTGCAGGATTATGGCATCCTGACTGATACCCTGGAATGTGCCGTACCCTGGTCAAAAATGGAAGAGGTCCATGCATCCGTGCGCGCATTCATCAAGAGCCGTCCGCAGACCATCTGCATGACCCATTTGTCACATGCATACCCCCAGGGCGGCAACCTGTATTTCATCTTTATTGCCAAAATCAGTACAATTAAAGAATACCTGGACTTGCAATACGGCATTCTCGAGGCCATTCAGAAAAGCGGCGCCGCCATGAGCCATCATCACGGAGTTGGCAAACAGACTTCTCCCTGGCTGGAAGGTCAGATCGGCAAAGCGCAGATGGATGTGGTCCGCAGCTTAAAACATCACTTCGATCCGGATAATTTAATGAATCCCGGTGGTACACTTGGTCTGGATATGTCTGAAGAACAGAAAGAGAAACGCTGGAGCAAAAACTTATCCTGAGGACCTGATACATGGTTTTAGCAATCTCGGCAGCAATCTATTTGATCTCGATTCTTCCTGTAGCTGCATTATTCCGCAGCAAGAGTCTTGTTCATTATCTTTTGACCTTTTTTACATTGCTGCTGAGCGAAATTGTCATCACCGGGAATTTATTAGGGCTGTTCCATCAATTGAACAATGAGCGATTATGGCTTGTTATCCAGGCCATGATCGCTCTTCTTTTGTGGGGAATGTGGTACGTGTTGAAGCGGCCAAAATTATTTCCTTTTTCGATTGAAAAAGTAGCGTGGAAGCAAACGGGTGGTTTCAAAAAGGTCCTGCTGATCCTCTGGGCCGGGATCCTTCTGACCGGATATTCGATCCTGGCCTTTTTGATCATTAAAGTTCCACCGAATAATATGGACAGCCTGGTGGTCCACCTGGTGCGTGTAGGCTATTGGCTTCAGCACGGCTCCTTTACTCCCTGGGATAGTTTGATCGAGCGGCAGGTGATCTATCCTTACAACGCGCAGATCATTGCGCTGTGGACAGTTCTCTTTCATGGGACGGATCAACTGGCAGGTTTCCTGCAGTTTTTCTGCGTGATCTTTACTGCCCTGGGTATCTATGGGCTGGCGACGTTGCTTTCTGCCCGACGGTTTTACTCCATTTTTGCCGCTTTTCTTTATTTGAGTTTCCCGCAGGTGATCTTGCAGGCGAGCTCAACACAGGATGACCTGGTGATCACCTGTTTCCTGGTGCTGGGAACCTACTTCTTTTTATCCTGGTTAAAAGGGGAGAGAACCGCTAATGCCAATTTGATCCTTGCGGCGGTTTGTTGGAGTATGGCCCTGGGAATCAAACCGACCTCTTTTTATTATTTCATTGGCCTGGCTTTATTCTTGATCGTACTGATTTGCACAAAGAAATTATTTTTCAAACAATTCCTTAAATTACTTTCAATCTGTGCGGTATGTTTCTTTTTTCTCAGTTCTTATGCATATTTCAATAACTTGATCAATTTCAGGAATCCTCTTGGACCTTCTGAATTTGTTTCAACTGAATCCGGCGTGAATTCGCCGAACCTGGTCCAAAAAACGCTGGTAAATTCCGGACGGTTCATCTACCAGTTTGTTAGTTTAGATGGTCTTCCCAGAAATATTTCGACCCCTCTGCAAAAAATCAAGAAGAATGCCGCGGAACAGGTCCCAACTGTGATCGATACCAGTTCGAAATATGTGAAGGATCCGGACGAACCATTTGCGCTTGATCTGCGGTCCGGCACCAATGAAGATTATTCGTGGTTTGGAATACTCAGTTTCTTGTTCCTGACCCCGGCTTATATCGTTGGCGTGCTCAAAGCGATTAAGAAGAGAGATGCTTCCATTGCTGCCCTGATAATAATTACCATAGTTTATTTTCTTGCAGCAGCAGCACTACGGCCGGGATGGGACCCATACCAGGGACGATACCTGAATCCCGTGATCGCGTTATGTGTACCATTGGTCCCATTTCTCTTCGATGAAAAAGTAATTTCAAAGGTCACAGTAACACTGGCAACATTGATCGCAGCCAATATATTGCTTTTCACCGCGCTCACCAATGATTCAAAGCCTTTGATAACTCAGGCATCCCTTTACCGTTCCATGATTGATTATCCATGTGAGAAAAACCTTTTCACAAAGGCAAATTGTGTCATTCAAAATAAAATGGTTGCCTTTTTCCCGGATCGGTTGGATATTCTCCCCCTGAACTCATTGGAAAAAAGGACTTATTCAGCGCCTGATCAGTACGCGATGATCGATCAATACCTGAAACTGATCCCAAAGGACGCATCAGTCACATTGCTGTTGAACAACGGTGACCTGGAATACCTGTTTTTCGGTGATCATTTTGATTATTCACTCTCTCCGATTTCTACAACCACGTTGGAAAAAGATACTCTGGCAACAAGTTCCATCCACTCTGAGTATGTATTCGTTCATTTGACAAAAATGGAAACGGTATCTTTGCCGCCGGATTACGTTCTGAAATCTTCCGGCAAAGGAACGAATGATAATTCTGCATGGAAAATCTTTGAACGGCAGGAATGATTATGAGTAAAAACCACTTATTAGCAATCGATCACGGAACACAATCTGTTCGAGCTTTGGTTTTTGACCTGCAAGGGACCTTGATCGCCAAATCCCGGGTCCCCATCACGCCGTATTATTCCAACGAGCCAGGTTGGGCGGAACAAGATCCGGAGTATTTCTGGAAATCTGTCTGCGAAGCCTGCCAGAAGTTGTGGCTGATGCCTGGTGTAGATAAAGACAACATCGCAGGCGTAGCTCTGACCACGCAGCGCTCCACCCTGATCAATGTGGATGATAAAGGCAATCCTTTGCGCCCGGCCATTCACTGGCTGGACCAGCGCCGCTCACCGGGTCAGAAGCCTTTGGGCGGGGCATGGGGTGCTCTGTTCAAGGTAGCCGGGATGAGTGAGACTGTGGCTTACCTGCAAGCTGAAGCGGAAGCCAACTGGGTGCGTTTGAATCAACCGGATGTCTGGAAGAATACCCATAAGTTCCTGCTGCTTTCGGGTTATATCACCTTCAAACTGGTCGGAAAATTTGTCGATTCAGTGGGATGCCAGGTGGCTTATCTCCCATTCGATTATAAGAAAATGGATTGGTGTGGGAAAGGCGATTGGAAATGGCAGGCTGTCCCGATGGACAAGGCTCTATTGCCTGACCTTGTACCGCCAACCGGTTTACTCGGAGAGATCACTCAGGAGGCTTCAGCAGAAACAGGTATCCCGGCCGGGCTGCCCTTGATTGCTGCAGCGGCCGATAAGGCCTGCGAAGTTGTCGGCGCCGGTTGTGTGGACCCGCGCATTGCCTGTCTCTCTTATGGCACTACAGCTACCATCAATATCACCCTTGAGAAATACACCGAGGTCATTCCTCTGATCCCGCCTTATCCTTCAGCAGTGCCCAATTCTTATTCACTGGAGACGCAGATCTACCGTGGGTACTGGATGGTTTCCTGGTTCAAACGTGAGTTTGGCATGAACGAGGAACGTCTGGCGGCTGAACGAGGAGTTGAGCCCGAGGAACTCTTTGATGATCTGGTCAATTCGGTACCAGCCGGATCACGTGGCCTGATGTTGCAGCCGTACTGGTCGCCCGGTCTGAAAGTTCCGGGACCGGAAGCCAAGGGTGCCATCATAGGCTTTGGCGATGTACACACGCGTGCTTATGTCTACCGCTCCATCCTGGAAGGGCTGGCGTATGCCCTGCGTGAAGGCATGGAACGCACTGAAAAGCGCACCCATATCCCCATCTCGGAGATCCGTGTTTCAGGCGGCGGCAGCCAGAGCCCGGCAGCCATGCAGCTAACTGCGGATATTTTTGGCCTGCCCACCAGCAAACCGCATACCTATGAGACCAGCGGCCTGGGCGCAGCCATGGATGTGGCAGTCGGATTGAAGCTGCACCCCGACTTCAAAGTTGCCGTCAAGGAAATGACTCATCCCGGCCAGACCTTTGCCCCTATCATGGAGAACCATGACCTGTATGATGAGTTATATACACGTGTTTACAGTAAGATGTATGACCGCTTACAGCCGCTCTACGATGAGATCCGCGATATTACCGGGTACCCTCCAAAGAACGAGTAATTTATAAGATAAAGGCGATGGTTTATCACCATCGCCTTATTTATTTAATGGGCTCAAATACGATAATGGGTATGTGCCTCGATGTCTGACTTTTGTAATTATTATAGGGCGGGTGATGAAAGACTGCATTTTTCCATAAGGTTTCATATTCCTCGCCAACCGCTTCGCGCGCGAGTACTGAAATGGAGCGGCCTTTGACCTCGATGGTGGTTTGGGGTTGTGCCAGCAGGTTATAGTACCAGGACGCGTTATTGGGTTTTCCCCAGTTGGATGCGATCACATAATATCCATCGTTGGTCGGGAAGTAAGCGATCGGGGTGACATAGTCTTTGCCGGATTTGCGGCCGTGATTATGCATCAATAAAATGGTTTGTGTCCCCAATTTTGAGCCGATGCGTCCGCGGCTGATATGGATCAGGAAGGTGTTCACCTTCATAAATAATTGTAAAAAGGTCTTGTTCATTCAATGTTCCTTTCAGAACATTGTAGATCGTAATTCATAGAATTAGATAAGAATTATCCAAATAGAATTATGCTTGTGTGGAATTTTCCACCAGATTCCTGGCTGTCGGTTCGTCGATGATCAACTCTGAGATCAATCCGCCTTTCAGTGCGGCGGTCAGGCCTTTGACCTTGCCGAGACCGGAGACGACGCAGATGCCGTGTTTGCGCTGAAAAAGTTTCAGATCGGGACCGCTGGTACGCTCGTTGATGGGGATGTTGTCGAAGCTGCCGTCCTCACGAAAGAAAACGGTGGCGATGTCTCCAGCCAGGCGCAGGCGTTTGAGTTCCTGAAAATCAGAACGTTCCAGGTAGCCGGCGCTGTACACGTGGCTGGGTACCCCGGCGTTGATGGCACCGATGCTATAGAGCAGCAGGTCGGCCTGGTTTTGCAGGTCGAGCAGGCGGCGGATGCTGCGCTCCTTCCACAAGGCTGCCTTGGTGGCGGCGAAATCAAAAAAAGTTGGCACCGGGAAGAGATTAGCCGTAGCCTGGTAATTCTGGGCAAACCGCACCATGATCTCGCTGGCGTACTCGATGCCCATGGACTGGGTATTGCCGGCGCCGTTGAGCTGGATGATCTGGGAATCGTGGGTGGCTTTGGGCTGCAGGTGGCTGGCGACGGCGCTGATGGTGGTTCCCCAGGCGATGCCCATGACCATGTTCGAGTCAAAAAGAGAATTCAGGTAATTGGCAGCGTATTGCACCACGCGTACCAGCCACTCGCTCTCCCCGGCAATACCGGATACGGGTACCACATGAGCGCGTTTGATCTTGAATTGTTCGACGATCTTCTTTTCCAACTGCTGCGGATGTTCGTTGGGATCCACGATCTGAATGTTCACCAGGCCCTGTTCGCGGGCGTAAGTCAACAGACGCGAGACCGTGGAGCGCGACACGTTCAGCTCGTGGGCGATGGCCTCAGAGGTCATGTTCTGGTAGTAGTACATGCGCGCCACTTTGAGGGCATCCATACTCTTTTCCGGGTTTTCCAAAGGGCCTCCATCGGTTTGCACAAATGTGCAATAAGAATGAACATTATTGCAATATTATACCTGCTATCAAGCAGGCTCCTGCACGTTATTGCAGATATCCCGTCAATCTGGCTGCCGCTTACTATAATAGGAATAGGTCCTGATGAATTTAGTCTCCTTAAAAGGGAACAAACGCCATGAAATCTTATGATGTCATTATTATTGGTGGGGGAGTAGTCGGCTGTATGACGGCGCGCGCTCTTTCACGCTACAATCTCTCGATCTTGCTGATCGAAAAGGAAGCCGATATCGGCATGGGCGCAAGCTCGGCTAATTCTGCTATTGTACACGCCGGACACGACCCGATGCCGGGTACTCTCAAAGCCGAGATGAACCGGCTGGCCAACCCCATGTGGGACCAGATCTCAGCCGAGTTGGGCATCCCCTTCAAACGCTGCGGCGCCTATATTGTCTCCATCGATGAAGACTGCGGCTGCCTGGAAGCTCTTAAAGAACGGTCCACCCAGAATGGAGTTCCCAGCGAGATAATCACCGCGGACGAAATGAAGCGCCGCGAACCCAAAGTGAACCCGGAAACCACCGGAGCCCTATACACTCCGACCGCCGGCATGGTTGATCCCTTCGCCGCCTGTATTGGCCCGATCGAGAACGCGATCATGAATGGCGCGGAAGTGCTGACTGAGACCGCCTTTGAAGATTTCATCATGGACGGAAAGAAGATCCTTGGCATCAAGACCAACCGCGGCGATTTTGGCTGCCGCTGGGTGATCAATGCGGCCGGGCTGAACAGCGACGTGGTGATGCACAAAGCCGGGGTGCGCCCCGATTTCAAGATCACCCCGCGCAAAGGGGAATACTATATTCTGGATAAAACAGAATTCCAGATGGACAACATTCTCTTCCCGGTGCCTTCCGAGACGAGCAAGGGTATCCTGGTGCTGGGCAGCACCCACGGCAACGCGCTGGTCGGGCCGAACTCGAACCTGGTGCCCGAGAAGGACGACCGGGCGGTCACCCAGGACGGGTTGGCGGAGATATGGGCAGGTTCACAGCGCCTGGTGCCTTCGATCACCCCGCGCAGTATCATCGCAGTATTTGCCGGCTTGCGCGCCACCGGGAATGCCAGGTCAAAGAACGTCAATTATTCGCACGACTTTGTCATCGAGATCCCCACTGAAGTGCAGGGATTGGTCAACCTGGGCGGTATTGAATCCCCGGGACTGACCTCCGCACCGGCGATTGCCCAACGCGTGGTCGAACTGCTCAAAGATGCCGGCGAGAAACTGGTGGAAAAGAAAGACTTCAACCCCATCCGGCCGGCCAGACCGCGCTTTAATCACATGAATCATGCTGAACAGGCTGCCCTGGTTGCCAAAGATCCCCGCTACGGCCGCATGATCTGCCGCTGCGAGATGATCACCGAGGGCGAGATCGTGGCCGAGATCCACGCGCCGCTGCCGGCACGCACTTATGATGCCATCAAGCGGCGCACCTGGTTGGGGACCGGGCGCTGCCTGGGTTCCTTTGATATGCCCAGGGTGGTGGCGATCCTCTCCCGTGAGTTGGGAGTGTCTCCACTGGAGATCACCAAGAAGGGCGCCGGCTCAGAATTCCTTGTCCGCCCGACCAAAGAAGTGGAGGACTGACATGGCCCACAAAGATAATTACGATATTGTTGTCATAGGTTCCGGCCCCGGCGGGCTGGCTGCAGCCATCGCGGCCAAGAAAAACGGTGCTGACGATGTATTGATCATCGAACGCGATATTGAACCCGGCGGCATCCTGCTGCAGTGTATTCACAACGGTTTTGGCATGGAGACCTTCAAAGAAGATCTGCCCGGTCCCGCGTACGCGCAGCGTTTCATCGATGAAGCCATGCAGGCCGGAATCGATTTCCTGCTGGATACGATGGTGCTGGAAGTGACCCGCGACCACCGCATCTACGCTACCAGTAAACAGTATGGATTTCTGGAGATCCAGGCGAAAGCGGTCATTCTCGCCATGGGCTGCCGCGAACGCACCCGCGCCCAGGTACGGCTGCCGGGGACACGCCCGGCCGGGGTTTACACAGCCGGTACAGCCCAACGCTGGGTAAACGTGGAAGGCTTTATGCCCGGCAAGAAATTCGTCATCCTGGGTTCCGGCGATATTGGCATGATCATGGCACGCCGCCTGACTTTTGAAGGCGCCCAGGTGGAGCGGGTGTTGGAAGTGATGCCGTATCTTTCAGGGCTGACCCGTAATTATGTGCAGTGCCTGATGGATAACGACATCGAACTGCAATTGAAACACACTGTCAAGAACATCATTGGCAAGGACCGTGTGGAAGCCATCGAGGCCTGTGCCGTCGATGACAAGTGGCAGCCGATCCCGGGGACCGAAGAGATCATCCCCTGCGATACCCTGCTGCTTTCAGTCGGTCTGATCCCGGAAAATGAACTCTCGCGCCAGGCAGGTGTTCGCATCGATCCGATCACAGCCGGTCCGTTCGTGGATGATGGCTTTCAGACCAATATTCCCGGCGTCTATTCCGCGGGCAATGTAGTGCATGTTTACGATCTGGTGGATTGGGTGACCGAGGCTGGTCTGACTGCAGGCAAGTCAGCAGCCAGATTGGTACGAAATGGCGTTGGATCGGATGGTCCTTCCATCCCGGTCAAAGCCGCCGATAATGTGCGCTATGTGGTGCCGCAGACCCTGCATCCGCAGGCGCTGGAAGAGAACGAGATCCGCCTGCAAATGCGCGTGCGTCAACCGATCGAAAAACCGGTCTGGGTGGAAGTACGCAGCGGCGATCACCTGATCACCCGCAAAGGCGAACCTTACGCGCGTCCGGGCGAAATGGTGACCATCGTCCTCAAGCCTGAAAAAGTCGAAGAAGTTAAAGCCGCCAGCGAACTCTGTGTGGCAATTGTGGAAAGGTAGGAGAAGAGATGCCTACACAAATGGAAAAAGTGATCTGCACTACCTGCCCGAAGGGCTGTACTCTTGAGGTGACCCGCGACGGCGAGACCGTCGTTTCGATCCTCAACGGTTGCAAACGCGGGCACGAGTATGCCAAACAGGAATTGACCGATCCGCGCAGAATGGTCGCCTCAACGGTGAGTATCAGCGGGGGATTGCATCCCTTGATGCCGGTCTATACCTCCGCCCCATTTCCCAAACCGCGCATCCCCGAACTGCTTAAGGTACTGCGTTCTGTTCAATTGAAAGCGCCGGTAAAAATGGGTGAAGTGGTTGTGACCGATGTTCTGGGAACCGGGATCAATGTGATCGCAAGTAGAACGATCGAATAAAAACAGTAGAGATGGGAATCAAGAGACATATCCCCTGGGGTATGTCTCTTTTTGAATTCACAATCTGGCAAAGATTTCTTATTGCAATCACTTTGACATTATCTATATAATGAATCCATCATTGTTAATCAAAAGAATGTAAATGGGGGAAAACATGGCAGCTTACTCCAAATTTATTTTTCAAATCGAGGAGAATTGATGAAAAAGCTAGGTATTATTTTACCGATGGTTTTTATTTTGGCTGCTTGTGGAATGGCTGCTCCCGCACCAACAGAAGCGCCTAAGGCAACTCATGTTTTGATCCCGACTGCGACAGAGGTTATTCCAGCGGATACTGAGGTTCCAACCAGCACATCTGTCCCTATCGCAACCATTGAGCCTACTGCCACTCCTGAGGTCATGATCTTCCGGGATGATTTTGACGGAAAACTCCAGCCTGGATGGACAGTGGATAATAGTAACCCGAATAAGATGGTGATCAGCGAGGATGGTTGGCTTAAGATAATTGGAGAAGATGCTTCTTTGTTAAGCAATGGAAAGCAAAGTAATTTATTGTGGCGTGACCTTCCGGAAGGTGATTTCGCGATCATCGTGCATGTTAAGGCAACCCTATATGCTAATTTTCAGCAGGTAGCCATTTTTATTTATGAGGATCCGGATAATTACATCACTATTAACCGCGGATATTGCGATCTTTGTAAAACCGGAGGGCAAGGAATTTATATGGATTACAAAGTTGCCGGTGAGACTGGAAATTATTCAGTTCCATTCACTGCAGATGACCTTTATCTCAAATTGGAATCTAAAGACGATGTCATCAGCGGTTATTATGCGACTTCGCCCGATGAATGGACAAGATTGGGACGGTTTGGAAATGTGTTTAAATTCAAGAAGGTCGGCCTCGGTGTAAGTAATTGCGGCTCTGAGGGTGCGAGCAATTCGGTAGTTACCGGGCAATATGATTATTTTGAGATCATTAAACCTTAAGAGGTTTCATTCCCTGTTTTTGATGATTTGTTGATCTCCTGGCATTCAGTTTTTTTTCAACTGAATGCCATTTTTTATTTCCTTTTCCCCCCGTAAAATTCAATTGGATTTAGTAAAGGTTGATCTTTGGTCCGCTTTTTTTCTCAATAATGGGTAAAATTCATTTCTTAGACATTATCAGACTCTATCTTTGGAAAGGAACTGCCATGAAAAAGTCCGTAACACTGATCATTTCCTGTGTTTTGTGTGTCGTGATCGCTGTCGTTGCCTATTTCTGGGTAACCGGTATGATCAGCTCCAATTATGCTTTTCGTTCCCCCATTAAAGATACCCCGCCAGCCCCCGGCCAGGCGCTGGGTGAATCCTCAACACACCGCGTGGTGATCGTCTTGATCGATGCTTTGCGCTATGACACATCGACCAGTACCGCAATGCCCACCTTGAATCAATTAAGAGAAGAAGGTGCGCAGGCAAAAATGCACAGTCAGGCCCCTTCCTTCTCCGAGCCCGGCTACACCACGATCCTGACTGGTGCCTGGCCGTGGATCAACGATGGCCCGGCTTTCAACCTGGATTATGAAGAGATCCCCACCTGGACACAGGACAACCTGTTCAGCGCTGCCCACCGTGCTGGTTTGACCACAGCCATCTCCGGTTATTACTGGTTTGAAAAGCTGGTGCCGCAATCTGATGTGGATATCAGCTTCTACACACCCGGCGAGGACCGCAAAGCAGATGAGGATGTGATGGCTGCGGCACTGCCCATGCTGAAAGATAACAAGGCCCAACTGGTGCTGATCCATATCGACCAGGTGGATTACGCTGGCCACCACGAAGGCGGTCCGGTCTCACAGAATTGGACGAATGCGGCCAAACGTGCAGACGATATGCTCGCCCAGGTGGTCAGCAGCCTGGACCTCTCCAAAGATACCCTCCTGGTGCTCAGTGATCATGGTCAGATCAATCCCGGCGGCCACGGCGGTCAGGACCCGATCTGCCTGGAGGAGCCGTTCGTTCTGGTTGGGGCAGGGGTAGTTCCTGGAGATTACGGTGACGTGAACATGGTGGATGTTGCTCCCACACTGGCGGCGCTTTTGGGTACAAATATCCCGGCTTCCACACAGGGGCAGGTACTCACTTCCATGCTGCAGCTCCCCGATTCTGTGAAGAGCGCTATCCCGGCTGCTGTCGAAGCGCAGCAGGCTCAATTGCTGAATACCTTTGCTTCTGCAATTAACCGTAAAGCCGGTTCTTATACAGTCCCGACCGGTTCCGATGTAAACCAGTACCAGACGGTCATGAACGAACTTCGTCAATCCCGTCAGACCAGCGAACGGATCCCAAGGGCGATCGCGGCTGTTTTGTTCGTCGGGCTGATCATTTTCTGGCTGGTGAAGAATTTCAAGCAGGGTTCAATCGGCTGGATTATCGGCGGGTTGGTGTTTGTCGGCTTGTTCTATTTTGTTTATGCCATATGGGAACAGCAGGGTTTTTCAGTCTCTTATATTAAGAGTGAACCCGAGTTAATCTTGCGCGTGGCTCTGACAGCTGCCAGTGTATTTGTGATCTCGTTCTTGATGATCTTTATGGACCAGAAGTATTTCAAATATCCACCAGCGGAAGCAGTGGAAAAATCTCTTGGACTTGTTTTGACTACCGCTTTTATCACGGGAATCCCTGCGATTCTGCATTTTGTCATTAATGGACCGCTGGTGACCTGGACATTGCCGAATTACCTGGTCAGTTTCCTGTTTATCCTGAGCGGAATCGACTTACTGGTCATTGCCTTTGTTGGCCTCCTGTTTGTCTGGTTTACTTATGCTGTGTCAAAAAAGGTGAATAGTCCGGCAGTTAAGAAACCAGCGAAAAAAGTCGCGAAGTAGTTTTCTTTAAAGGCGAATTCATCAGGGACATCCGCGGATGTCCCTGATGTTGTTAATTAAAGAAAACACCCATAATCCCTGAGGTTTTGGTATAATTCACAGGTTACCGTTGAATTGTGAGGGACCTTATGGAAGAACCAATCAAGCAAGTCGACATTGATGAACAAATGCGGACTGCCTACCTCGATTACGCGATGAGCGTAATTGTGTCGCGCGCTCTGCCAGATGCCCGTGACGGTCTGAAGCCTGTACACCGCCGTATCCTCTATGCGATGTATGACATGGGAATTCGAGCGAACAGTCAGTATAAGAAATCCGCCCGTATCGTGGGTGAGGTGTTGGGAAAGTACCACCCCCACGGCGACACGGCTGTTTATGATGCCATGGCCCGTATGGCGCAGGACTTTTCCATGCGCTATATGCTCGTTGACGGCCAGGGTAACTTTGGCTCCGTTGATGGCGATCCCCCGGCTGCCATGCGTTACACAGAAGCCCGCCTGTCGTCTAGTGCCGAAGAAATGCTGTCCGATCTGGATAAGAACACCGTCAATTTTGTAGACAATTTTGATGGATCCTTGCAGGAACCTGAAGTTCTGCCAGCCCGTATGCCGAACCTGTTATTGAACGGTTCTTCGGGTATTGCAGTCGGTATGGCCACAAATATTCCGCCGCACAACTTACGTGAATTAACCGCGGCCATCGACTACATGATCGATAACTATGACAATATCGAAGAGATCTCGGTTGAAGACCTGATGAAATTCGTCCAGGGACCGGATTTCCCGACCGCAGGCATCATCATTGGCAAGGATAATATTTTACAGGCTTATTCCACCGGTCGAGGTCGTCTGGTAGTACGCGGTATGGCCCATGTCGAAGAGATGAAGAACAACCGCTACCGCATTGTGATCACCGAGATTCCCTATGCCGTCAATAAGACCAACCTGATCGAGCGCATCGCCGAACTGGTTCGTGAAGGCAAACTGGACCAGATCACCGACCTGCGCGATGAAAGCGACCGCCGCGGAATGAGCATTATTGTTGAACTACGCCGCGGTGCTCAGCCCAAACAGGTACTGAACCAACTTTACAAATACACCCCATTGCAATCCACTTTTAGTGTTCATTTGCTGGCCCTGGTGGATAATGAACCGCGCCTGCTTTCTCTCAAACGCGCGCTGCAGATCTATATCGAACACAGGCAGCAGGTGATTACCCGCCGATCTGAGTTTGAACTGGCCAAGGCCAAAGCTCGTGCTCACATATTGGACGGTTTGCTGATCGCACTGGCCAACCTGGACGATGTGATCCGCACTATTCGCGAATCGAAAGACGCGGATACTGCCAAGACCAATTTGATCGCACGCTTTAAACTGGATGAGATCCAGGCACAGGCAATTTTGGATATGCAATTACGCCGCCTGGCTGCCCTCGAACGTCAGAAGATCGAAGCGGAATACAAAGAGGTTATGGACCGGATCGCTTATCTTGAAGATCTGCTATCTGATCCCAAAAAGATCCTTGGCGTTGTCAAGACTGATCTGAACGAATTGACAGCCAAGTATGGCGATGACCGCCGTACCAAGATCATGGGCGATACCCATGAAGAACTGAAAGAAGAAGACCTGATCCCGGATGAATCGGTTTTGATCACCTTTACACAAAAGGGATATATCAAACGCGTGGCTACCAACGTCTATCGCACCCAGGGGCGGGGAGGACGCGGCGTTTCCGGCCAGACAGTACGTGACGAAGATGAAGTGATCCTGATGGTGCCGGCACGCACACTCCAGACGATCCTATTCTTCTCTGATAAGGGGAAGGTATATTCAGAAAAGGTTTACCAGATCCCGGACGCGAATCGGACGGATAAAGGAATTTCCATTGTCAATGTCCTTGCCTTGGGCGCGGATGAACGCATCACTGCCGCGGTGGCGGTGCCGAAATTTGAGGGGACAGGTTACCTGACGATGGCTACTACAAGCGGCCGTGTAAAACGCGTCCCGCTGGCCGAATTTGCCAGTGTGCGTCCTTCCGGCTTGATCGCGATCAGCCTGGATGAAGGCGATGAACTGTGGTGGGCCAAGAAGACCAATGGGAAAGACGATATCCTGATGGTTACTCGTGATGGTCAGGCTCTGCGCATCCACGAAAGCGCCATTCGCTCCATGGGCCGGCAGGCCTCCGGTGTCGCCGGCATCAAACTGCGCGACGGTGACCGCCTGGCCTCAATGGAAGTGGTCGAACCCAATGGCAAATTGCTGGTTGTTACCGAGCAGGGTTTTGGGAAGAGTACAAAGTTGGAAGAGTACCCCGTCAAGGGACGTGCCACTGGTGGGGTTGCCACAATTGATCAGAAGAGCTTTGCCAAGATTGGCAAGATCGTTGGAGCCCGTGTGGTTCAAGAAGAGGATGAGATCACCATTATTTCATCTGGCGGAGTAATGCTGCGGTTGAAGACCAAGGATATCTCCTCCAGCGGTCGTGCAACCCGTGGCTTCAAGCTGCAGGACCTGGGCAAAAATGATTCCGTTGCTTCGCTGGCCCGTTTGGCAGCAGCAGATATGACTCAGTCCGACTCTGAAACTGCGAGACCTTCCAGAAAGAAAGCACAAGCTGGACCAGAACCTGAACTCTTGCAGCCTGAACCGAATGAAACCGCATCAGAAGCTGATCCTGAGATTCCTGAAGAATAAACAAAAACAACCGGCAGAAATTTTTCTGCCGGTTGTTCTTTTAATAAATGCGAAAATTGCCGATCTAGATATACACTTTCTGGAAAAGGATCAAAAGAAAAACTCCCAGGATCACGACCATTAAGAACAGGAACACCGAAACCACAAACCGTTGAGGGGCAGTCATTCCCAGAAAATCACCTTTTATTCTGGTTTTCTTGGATGTATCTTCCTCTTCCTGGAGATTTTCCTCATCCAAAAAGGGGTTTTGTGCTGAATTTCGAAGATCGTCAAGCATTTTCCTGCCTCCGCTATGAACACTAACTGGTTTCGGGGCGGAGATGAACATCTCCCACCTCGATCAAGATCTTTTCACCGGTATCGTTGCGAATGATCAGGTTACCGGATGAATCTATCCCTTCTTCAATACCTATTATAGAGGAATTTTCATTTTCGACAATCCTTACAGCCTCCCCACGAAAGGCCAGATGGTCCTGCCAGGTATCGAAGAATAGGGGTTGGCCCATCTGCTCGCGCCAGAACTTCAGGTTGATCAGGACCTGTGCCAGCAGGGCAAAACGGTCGACCGGGGCAGATGTGTATTTCTCGATCCAGGTAGCCGGGAACCGCGGTGACGACTCCGGCGGCAGGGAGTCGGCGGTGATATTGATGCCAATTCCCAAAACGATGCCTTTGCAGGAAGTCCCTGACCAGGCTGCCTCGACCAGGATGCCGCAGCATTTTTTTCTATCAAGGAGAATATCGTTTGGCCACTTGATCAAGGGATGGAGGTGTAGTGACTGGTTAAGTGCTTGCCAGACGGCCAGGCCGCATAAAGGGGCATAAAGAGAGGTTGGTGTAACTAATTCAGCAGATGTTGGTCTGAAGATCACGCTGAATGCCAGTGAAGCTTCAGGACAAGTGATCCATTTGCGGTCAAAACGGCCTCGTCCTTTGGTCTGCTGATCTGCAATCACGAGTGAAAAATCCGGTGCACTGTCATCTGCCCAGGCAAGGGCTTCATCATTGGTCGATCCAATTGACGTAAAGGCGCGGATCTCGCTAACGGGTGAGTTTTTTAGAGCTATTCTCAATTCTTCTTCATCCATACCTTGATTTTACTCTCGTAAATTGTAAATCACAGCAGCCTTTATGCCTGTTAATTCCCTGCTTTTTCTCCATAATTCTCCACAAAATCTCAGAGGGTTCTTCCATTATGTTTCGTAGAATTACCTTTGTAATTTCAAAAATAGCATTGATGGAGTAAAAATGAAGAAGTTTTTCAGTATTTTGATGATCCTGGCTGTTGTTGGTTTATCCGCATGCTCAAGTTCCAGCGCGGCAACTCAAACGGCAGCTCCTGTTGTCGCAACAAACGCTGCAACACAAGTGGCCGCTTCAGATAATTCGGCTACCTCAGGTGCATTGACTGCCGATTACACAGACGCGGTTTCAGTCGAAGAGCAATTGATTTTGGGTACACTTAGTCTGGATGGAACTGCCAATGCTGTTACCAAAGATGAAGCTGCTGCATTATTGACTCTCTGGGAAAATCTGCAGAGCCTGTCTCCACAGGGTGGACAGGGCGGTCCGAATGGCGGCGGTCAGGGTGGGCCGGATAACGGCGGCAATCCACCTTCCGCTGACGCAAACAGCACACAGGCTGCCCCCGCTGATAACACTCAGCCACAGGCAATGCCTACCGTAGATACCACTCAGACTGACGCTGTCCTGGCCCAGATCGAAGCGGCAATGACCGCAGATCAGATCAGTGCTATTGCAGCCATGCAGATCACTACTACCAGTGCAGCCACGATCATGGAAGCTAAAGGCATTAGCACGGATATGCAGGGCGGTCCTCAGGGAAATGGCAATGGTGGTGGTCCTCAGGGTGATGGAAATGCAACACAGAATCCCCCGACAAACGCTACCCCCGATGGCTCAATGCCTGGTGGCGGAAAAGGTGGAAACGGCATGGTTCAGCCCGGATTGCTTAATGCTCTGATCCAGTATCTGGCAAACGTCGCTGGTGTGGAAGTGCCGACAAGCGCAGCACCTGCTGCTCCGGTTGGAAAATGATCTTTTCATCTGCCGTTACCAGAATAGGTATCGGTGGCAGCGATAAGGTCGGAATGTTAATCACGCAAAAGTAGAAATTGCCGTTAATCATTTCAATCCCGTCAGGATTTCCTGGCGGGATTGATTTTTAAATGCAAGACGGCAGGGGAGTGAGATCCTGCCGTCTGCGAGAGTTGTTATTTTAGATTATTTCGCTACGATCTTGATTGTACGGGGTTTGGCTTCCTCAGCTTTTGGAATCCGAACGGTCAGTACCCCATTACTCATGCTGGCTTCTATCTTGTCCAGAATGATAGGTTCAGCCAGTTCAAAGCTTCGGCCAAAGCGGCCGGCAGGGAATTCGTTCAGCAATTTTTCTGATTTGTCTTCCTCTTCGGCTTTGTATTCGCCATTGATGGAAAGCGTATTGTTGTTGTACTCGATGTTGACCTCTTCCGCGGATAGGCCGGGTAAAAAGGCTTTCAGAGTATATTCTTCACTGGTCTCGCTAAGATCGACCGGGAAGGACATCACGCGCTCTTCTGCAAAGTTTTCATCAAACATGCGGCGCATCATTCTGCGGCGGGCTTCCATTACAGCTTGTGGGTTGGTTACGTAAAGAGTCATTTCAAAACCTCCATATATTTGTTTTTGAACTTGCAATAATCTTATTGCGCAGGTATATAAGAACGATTAACGTTTTATCGAAAATATATAAGAGATTTTGACCGTATGCTGAACTATGGTATGATAACCGCCGAGGTAAATTATGGATGATCGTATTACCATTATCGAAGGTCCGCCCCCGGATTTTGAACCCGCTGATGAAGCCTGGGCGCAGGGATTAAGCGAAGGAAACACATATCACACAGCAGTTCTCACCCGCCTGCGTACCTATAACGGACCGGCCCTGGTAGAACGCTGCCATCGTGCCTGGAGCAAGAAGGAACCGATCTTTTTGCACTACCGGAATCGCCTTGGGCTTGAAGAGAAGGTGCCAATTGTGGCAGCCCGCTCTTCTGAGGAGGAGAATGGCCAGGTGCTGTTCCTCTGGATCCAGGGTTCTGAAGAATTGCTTGATGAAGAAGACTCTACCGGATTCGCCGATTAGGCGGTCCGGTTTTTTTATCCCCGCAGGTAGTAAATTGATAATTTTTGCCTTTAAATGATAAACACCCGGGTGAGGGGGGCACCCAGATGTTTATCTGCCATTAATATACCAGATTGTATAAAAAAATACAAGTAGTATTTTCTAAGAGTTTACTAATTTTATCCGAATTAGTGGTTTACTTTTTGCTAATTAATCGAGCATTCTTTTGGGAGTATTTTTCAGAACACAAAGGAGAACTCTCGATCTGAGCGTTGGGATATTCAGTCGGTTGGAACTTTGAGGGAGGATGAGAGCTCTGGGAGATGTGAGGTCGCCTTTCACTGTCATTGCGAGCCTGTTAGCGGCGAAGCAATCCAGGTTCTGATTGGGGATCGCCACGCCCGGGGATGAACGCCCAGGGCTCGCGATGACAGAGGTAGGGAGAACTCTCAATCTAAGCGTTGGGATATTCAGTCGATTGGAACTTTGAGGGAGGATGAGAGCTCTGGGAGATGTGAGGTCGCCTTTCACTGTCATTGCGAGCCTGTTTGCGGCGAAGCAATTCAGGTTCTGATTGGGGATCGCCACGCCCGGGAAAGAACGCCCCGAGCTCGCGATGACAGAGGTAGGGAGAACTCTCAATCTAAGCGTTAGGATATTATATTTGTTGGATGAAAAGGGAGTTTGAGTGCCCCGGGAGAGATTCTCGGAGCGCAGCGGAGATCCCCCTGGGGAGAACTCTCAACCTAAGCGTTAAGATACTATATTTGTTGGATGAAAAGGGAGTTCAAGTGCCCCGGGAGAGATTCGAACTCTCAATCTAAGCGTTAGGAGTGCTTTGCTTTATCCATTGAGCCACCGGGGCAGGCAACAAAATTATAGCATTCCCCTGAAGTGGGAGCAAGGGAACTTGAAGGAACATCATCAAGACTGGACAGTGTTTTTTTATCGGCAAAATTCTCTGTTTGCTCTATAATAGGCGTGAAGAGAAAGGAGATCGTATGAATTCAAAAAATAGCGGTTCGATGATCGCGGGGATTGGCCTCGTGCTTCTTGGAGCATTGTTCATTTGCCTGAACCTTTTCCCAGGGATCACTCTTGATAAGACCTGGCCGGTAATTTTCTTTGTTGTGGCATTCGCGTTCTTTTTACCCGGTCTGGCCTGGCCGGAAAGCCGGAAAGGCCTCGCGGCGTTATACATCCCCGGGACGATCATTTTTGTTCTTGGATTGATCTTCCTCTTTTGTACGCTGACTGGATTCTGGGCAGCCTGGGCGTTTGCCTGGATCCTGGTCCCGGCCAGTGTTGGCCTGGGCATGATGTTGGCAGCCTGGGGAGGAAAATGGCAGCGGGGAGCCTGGCTGGTCGGCGTATGGATGGCACTCATAAGTACGGCTGTTTTCGCAGTTTTTGCGGCTTTGTTTGGCAATACTCTTCTCAAATACATTGGCGCCGGTTTCATGGTCGTGATGGGCATATTGCTGCTGGTGCGATCCTTCCTAAAGAAAGCTGAATCATAATCACATGTCATCTGTAACCCCTGAATTAGAGATCCCCATCCTCCAGGTGGACCAGGCCCACTGGCAGAATACTACCAGCGAGGGAGTGGAACCACTGGAATACACAATTAACATCCATGATGGCTTTATCCTATCCACCCGGGGATATTCCTTTGAGATCCCGGAGAAGATCGGTTTTCGTGGGCCGAATATCATTCAAATCATCCTGGGCAAGGATCAGCTTTATGCAATGGCGTATGAAGAAGGGGTGACGGAGTACACGGTCGCACCAGGGAACCTGGTAGCGCTTTATGGCTCACAGGCATTCAAAGGCTTTGAAGCAGGCCAGAAGGTGATCCTGGCCATCGGGCACCTGACTCCGGCCGGTGAGGAATCAGCGCAACCCAAGTTTGTTGTTCTTTGGGCGGGCGTGGTCAATATTCAATAAAACATACCAGGAGAGCCTCCCTCTCCTGGTTTTCATTACACGGAAGATCATATGAAAATTACATTGTCCCTGGTGATGACCTCCGGGGAGGAATGGCGTCAGTGGCTGACTGCAAATTCATCCAGAGAGAAAGAAGCCTGGTTGATCTTTTATAAGGGGAAAGACCATAGTCCTTGCATTACCTATGATGATGCCCTCGATGAGGCGCTTTGTTTTGGCTGGATCGACAGTATCATTCAGAAGATCGATGAAGAAAGCTATGCCCGGAAGTTCACTCCACGCTCGAATACGGCCAAATGGTCGACTGTGAATCGACGAAGGGTTGCCCGCCTGATCGGGGAAGGCCGCATGACACCAGCCGGGTTGGCCAGGATCGATGACCTCACGGATTTTCGCGAGGATCTGACCGATGACCGGCTGCGATTACCAGAGCTCCCCGAACATGTGGAACAGGGCCTTCACAGAAGCGCTCTTGCCTGGGAAAACTTCAAACAGCTTCCTCCTTCTTCACGACGGAATTATATCCTCTGGCTTTCAGCCGCAAAAAGACCCGAGACGCTTGAAAATCGCCTGAAGGAAGCGATCGAGAAATTAGAAAAAAACGAACCACTGGGAATGAAATAAAAAGATTTCTGTAATTTTGATTTTAACTATTGCCACGGAGAAAAAGTGCCATTATAATAGGGGTCACTTGGGCGGTTAGCTCAGTTGGTTAGAGCGTTGCGTTGACATCGCAAAGGTCGTAGGTTCGAGTCCTATATCGCCCACACCTGTAAAAGTTGGACAGTGAAATCCTGTCCCCAGGTACTTTCAGCGTCAGCGATAAAATTCTCTGGCGCTTTTATTTAATCCAGATTTCTGTGTAAAAAACCCCACCCGAACCCCCGATGGGGGGCAGGTAAGTTGGACAGTGAAATCCTGTCCCCAGGTACTTTCAGCGTCAGAGAAAAAATTCTCTGGCGCTTTTATTTAATCCAGATTTCTGTGTAAAAACCCACACCCGAACCCCCGATGGGGGGCAGGTAAGTTGGACAGTGAAATCCTGTCCCCAGGTACTTTCAGCGTCAGAGATAAAATTCTCTGGCGCTTTTATTTAACCAGATTTCTGAATAAATACCCACACCCGAACCCCCGATGGGGGGCAGGCAAGTTGGACAGTGGAATCCTGTCCCCAGGTACTTTCAGCGTCAGAGATAAAATTCTCTGGCGCTTTTATTTAATCCAGATTTCTGTGTAAAAAACCCACACCCGAACCCCCGATGGGGGGCAGGTAAGTTGGACAGTGAAAACCTGTCCCCAGGTACTTTCAGCGTCAGAGATAAAATTCTCTGGCGCTTTTATTTATTAATGATTCCGGTTGATATTTGTTTACACCGGGACGATTCGTGAATCGCCCCTACTGAATAGCCTGGATGGGATTGTATACTATGATTATCAACAATGCGCTCATCTTTTCTCTGAGGACCTTTTTAAATGGCTTCTTTACCTACAAATTCAGTAAATTCAATGTTGGGTTTCCCGGCGGATGCCCGCTTATTGATCATAAACTTGGATGATTTTGGTTTTTGCAATGCAATCAACCGCGGCATCATGGAAGTCTTGAATACCGGGATCGTGCGTTCCACCTCGGTGATGATGACCTGCCCCTGGGCAGGCCAGGCAATCCATTACCTGCATGAACACCCGGAGATCTCAGTAGGCGTGCATCTGACGGCGATCAGCGACCCAGCCGAGTACCACTGGGGGCCGCTGCAGCCGTCGGCAAAGGTATCCTCGCTGGTGGATGAGGCTGGCTTTTTCTATGATTTCGCGGGAAGACATGCACGAATGAGCGAGATCGAACTGGACCAGTTGGAGCTTGAATTTAGGGCACAGATCGAGGCAGTGCTGGCGGCAGGGCTGCATCCGGACCACCTGGACTGGCACTCATTGCGTATCCGCGATTGGGCCCCGATCCCGGCACTGATCACCCGCCTGGGGGCTGAATATGGCCTTGCAGTACGGGTGATGGGCGAGGGATGGGTGAATCGGGTCCAGGGTCAAGGGCTGCCTTGTATCGACCGCGATTTCCTGGATAGTTATCTGATCGATCCAGTAATAAAAGCTGCCCGATATCGTCAATTACTGCATGAACTTCCGGCTGGACTAAATGAGTGGGCGGTGCATCCGGGGTTGGATTGTGAAGAACTAATTACCCTGGAACCGGAGGGAAACCATTTTCGGCAGAGCGACCATGACTTTTGGACATCCGCGGAGGCAAAGAAGCTGATCGATTCGGAGGGCATCACCCTGGTGGATTATCGCTTGCTGCAGTCGTTCTGGCGAAAGGATTCCCCTTCTTTTTTGATTAAGAGAGATAAAGGTGATTGTTATGGAATTAAATAATAATGCCTGGAATGAAGTCTATGACCGTGAAGGTCGTGTCTTTACTGAGCTGATGCCCGCATTTGCTGAGGTGACTGCCGGGTTCGAGCAAAATGGCTGCAAACACATTCTTGATGTGGGCTGCGGTACCGGCAGACATGTGGTGGCCTTACGTAAGCAGGGCTTTGATGTGGTCGGGATGGATCTCGCCATGAATGGATTAGCCCAATCGCGCGCCTGGCTGCTGGAAGAAAGTCTGCCATCTGACCTGCTCTGCGCGGATACACGGCGTTTCTTCCCATTTACCTTAGGTTCATTCGATGGACTGCTTTCCACACAGGTGATCCACCATGCCTTTCTGGAACAGGTGCGCCTGACCATCTCTGAGATCTACCGGGTGATGGCCAGTGGCGGGCTGGCGTTCATCAGCGTTGCAGGGCGAAAGCCGGATGAAAAGCTGACAGAATACGAGGTTGAACCGGGCACGATCATCCCGCATGACGGCCGCGAGAAGGGCCTGCCGCATCATCTTTTCACCGAAGAGGAGGCCAGGGTGGAATTCGCGCTATTCCATATTATCGAAATTGGCTACCGGGATGGGGGGAAGGTGTTGGCGATGTGGTTGAAGAAGAACTAGGGGGGAATTACCAACAAAACTAAAGACTTTTAACAAATAACCAAAGGTACATTTCAAGATCATAATTGTTTCACGCGGAGACGCAGAGAACGCAGAGGAAAGATCCATTTTTCTTAAATTGATTGTGGGGAAATTTTTGTTGTGTGAAGCAAACTTTTTCAGAAATTTTCGAATTCGATCTTCCCTTGCTCTTCTCCAAGGGAAGTGGGGATATTGGTGTTGGGGAGACGATTACCGGTGTGTATCCAGACGAGCGGAAGCCCGGCTTGACGAGCCCGGGTGGTGATATCACCGGTGCTGCCCGGGGATTGAGATGGTTTCCCATCCCACAGGCTGAGCAGGATGTCGGAATGCTGTAAGAGGTAATCACCGAGGGCCTTGTAGGCGGTTGGATGATCTGGCTGAGGGGCTAAAAGGATCGTTCTGGATGCTTTTGAAAGAATTTCCCTGAATTCCTCTACAGAGGAGCTGGTTGAAAAATCGCCCTCGTACTCCGCAGCGGGCAGTGGAAGAACAGCAGCCAGCGAGGCACCATGTTCAAGGAATACCCGCGCTGCCAGGCGATCAGCTCCTTCGGCGAGGCCTGAAACGATCTCGATTGGGATATCCGGGTAACGGATCGACAGAACCTGGAAGATCTTCTCCAATGACGCTGTCAGTTTATCCATATCCGCCAGAAAACGATGGCCGGTAACACCCACCCTCAAAGCATGTAAGTTTTCAGTCATGGACTTTCACGATCACTAATCCGGCACGTTTGAGCAGGATCGGGTAATAGCTAACCGGCTCGCGGTCTTTTTGTCGCTCCGCTTCAGGCAGCGGCCCTGGGCCTAGTTTGGTGTAAAGGTCCGGGAATTCCTGCTGCAATTGGGATGGGCTCAGGGCTTCCCAGGAAACCAGGGTGGGATTGAGTTTCTTATCAGCGTCAAATTGAGGACCATAACGCCATCCATAGTGAATGGCATTTTCCACGTAGCGGCGGTGCTCCCATTTTGCCATGATCTCAATATCATCGGATTTCAAAGTGTATGCATCAGCAGGCGCTGAACTGAGAGTACAACCTATTGCGCGGAGGTTTTCAGGAATGTTTTGCACGGCTTCCCGATTATTCTGTTTCGCTTCTTCTGGTAGATTGGCATAATCGGTCAGAAGGGGACGGGTACGCAAAGCATCATCACGTACGGAACCATACTTGAATCCACGGGCGGTCATGGCTTCACAATAAAGCTGATGGTTCAAGGCAGCTAACAGTTCGAGAATTTCATGTGTAAAAGTAAATTTGCTCAAAATACTAGCTGCCTCCCAGCGAAAGACAAAGATCAATTATTGATCTTGAAAATAAAAGTTTGTTCTCCAGCAGGATAACTGTAAGTACCATCCTCCAGGGGTTCTTTTATTGTAACCACGTATTTTAGATATGTCGTGGATTTTGGCCAATTAAAGAGATAGGCATAATAGGTCTGGCAGGCCATATCATAATAAACCTCTTTTTTGGCAAAGATGTGAGATTCATCAATCGGCTCATCGTTCAGATAGAAGGCGAAATCCAACTGCTTGAGGTTTTCATCCAGTTTTGCCTCATCAGAAGCACACCAGCGGGGTGTCCACACCAACGGTTGATTCGATTTTAAGTTGATGGTGTAGGTGAGCGTTTTTCCAACTTGTGACATCTCTTTTTGGGTATGCTGACCTGCTGCCATGGATTCGATGTATTGATTGGTGGATGCATTTAACGCATCTTCGAGCGATCCAAAAGATAATTCAGGAGAACTGCTGTATGTTTCAGAAGAGGAAGACAATTGGAGATCTGTGCTAATGGGAGTTTTACTTTTCAGGGAACAGATCTGCCGGTACGGCTGAATTCCAAAGTATTGTTTCCATTCCTTTTCTGTCAAATTTCGATTCGCGATTTGACAGGCTTTTTCGATCAGCGATTGGGTGCCAATATTCCAGACGATGGTTGAGTAATCTTCATACCCTGAGACGATCGTGTTTCCATCTGGGTTGTAGGCAAGGGACCAGATTCGTGCGCCCTGGTTAGTAAGCGGATTTCCCAATTGGCGAGGAGTTGTCGGGTCCGAAATATCCCAAAGATCAAGCGAAGAGTCTTTTCCGCCGGTAGCCAGCGTTTTGCCGTCAGGGCTGAGAGCAACCACTACATTGCCATTAACAGATGCATTGGTAATTTTGCTGTAGATGTTTCCAATTCTGGTTGGATCAGTCGTATTCCACAAGGTCGCTGAATCGTTGCCCCCTGAAGCCAGCAGGTTACCGTCTGATGTAAAAGCGAGGTTGAGGAGTATGCCTGAAGTTGTTTGAGGCTCACCCATCATTATGGGATTGTCCAGAGAGGATATATTGTAGAAGTAAAGATGTCCATCAGAAGTTCCAACAGCGAGTAAGTTCTTTGCCTGCGAAACAGCAAGACTGAACACCTCTGATGAAAATGAGTCAATGGCTTTACCTGTTTCAATTGGGGCGGACGGATCGGATATATTCCAGAAACGGACAGAACGATCCGAACTGCCGGAGATCAATGTCTTTCCGTCTTGTGTGAAAACCATAGTCCAGATCTTGTCGCTATGGGGAGTGGAAACTTCCGCCAATTGTACCGGTTGGGCTGGTTTTGAGACATCAAAAAGTTCAATATCCTGTTTTTGAGAATTTACACTGTCATTGACGGCTAGAGCAAGTATTTTCCCGGATGGATCAAACACAAAGGTGGTGATCGTACTCACATTTGCAAGGTCCAAAGTGGAGATCGTGCTGGCAAGTTTGTATTGTCTCTCTTCATCCATTGACCAGAGGTTTACATCTACACTTCCCGAAGCCAGCAGACTGCCATCGTTGTTATAGGCGACATTTTTTACTGCTCCCAGGGAATTCCCGAGGACTGAGCCAATGAGGGGGGAGTCGACGGTCGAAGAGACACTCCAAAGGATGGTTTCTTTATCTCCACCGGTGGAGGCTAGCATTGTGCCATCCGGGCTGAAAGCCACCCGGTTCACCTGATCGGAATGTCCGTTTACAACGAAATCTGCCTCTGTGATATTTTGTAGGTCCTCCATATTCCATACCTTAATGGAATGATCGGTACTGGCCGAAGCAAGAAGAGTCCCCGATGGATTGAAGGCTAAAGAATTTATGGAATTGTTCTGGCCGGAAACAGTCGAACTCAATGAAGCTGCCGCCGGGTCTTTGACATTATAAAAAGCGATACTGCCATTTTCAAATCCGACCGCGAGAGTTGAACCTTCAGGTCTAAAGGCAACTGCATAAGGAATTTTTTCGCCCGTAGAAATTGATTCCAATTTTGTGGGAGCAGCAGGATCAGAAATGGACCAAAGATCTATAGCTTTATCAAGGGAAGAGACTGCAAGGATCTTTCCATCCGGACTGAATGCTAATCCCATTACATTTGAAGAAAAGGATTTGAGAGGGATGCTGGATATATCTTTTTTGCCAGGATCGGACACATCCCAGGTTTCGACGGTACCCGTGTCGCCAGCAGCGGCAATAAGGGTACCATCCGGGCTCAAAGCCAGGGAATAGATCGCCTTGACATCTTCAGAGTAAAGCGAATTTACCTGGTGTGGCACATTTGGATTGGCAACATTCCAGATACGGATCGAACCATTTAAATCACTCGAGTATAGCGTTTTTCCATCAGGAGAGAAGAGTACATCAGTGACGGTTACTCCAATATTGATTGCGTCCCCAATTTGTACCGGATAATTTGGATCTGTGATATTCCAGAGCCGAATTTCACCATTGGCATTGCTGGTCGCCAGAACTTTTCCATCAAAACGATAACTGACGCCAATTACATAACTCGAATCCTGCGGCAGGTAGGTGATCAGGTTCGGATTATTTTCAAGCACATTGAGAAGGTTATTACGAGATTCATAGAGGTAATTCTCATGTTGTTCCCTTGTTCCGGGAATATTTGCCGAGTTTTGTGCTTCAACAGCCAGCAAAAGAGATAACCCCGGATTAGTCGAGGCAGCCGAATTGGATTCGGAAAGCAACTTGCGAAAATTGGAGATCCGCATTTCTAACAATCCGATCAAGCCTAGCAGGATCAATAGAATTGTTCCTGTTGAAATACTGACAGTCAATGTTCTTTTTCTCTTTTGAGCCCCTTTTTGGCAGGCATGTATGTATTCGATCTGCAGATCTGTAACTTCAGGTCCGGTGGGGGGAGTAGTTAAAACACGTTTTTCAGCTTCTTTGAGAGCTGCTCCGCGCAATTGATAACTCGCATTTTGGCTATTCGTTTGCCAGCGTAATGCATCGTTTTGAAGTTGAGTGTGATATTTCACCCAATCCCAATCTTTATGGATGGTTTCGTTTAATTTCTCCATGGCCTGCTGGAATTGGGGGTCTCTGGCAACGGCTTTTATCCCTTCACTTGAGGCATCCGGGGTACTTTCTGTGATCTCAAAATGATTGTTATTTTCAAATATGATCCAATTTATTTTATTGAGGTCAGGGATAAATTTATTGACCACATCTGGAGAAAGCTCATCCACTACGATCGGGATGATCCGTTTATTATTCTTCAACGCATAGTCGATCTCACCGTGACAAACATTGGATTCGAGCGAGTGTTTGCTGATGATGAACATGAAGACATTCGCCTTCTGGATTGCCTGTTGGATCTCATTCCACCAGTTCTCACCTACCGGGATGTCATTCCAGTCGATCCAGGTATCCAGACCGCTGGTATTTAGCGCGGTGTTAAGTAATCGAGCAAAAGCGATATCTTTTCTCGAGTAAGAGATGAAAATGTCAGCCATGATGTATTACCCCTTTGGTTATCGAATTTTTAGTTTTTTGTGATCTTCTTGGTATTGATCAATGCGTACCAATCTGTCGTTTCCTGCAATAACAGTGTTGAGATTTGTTTTGCAAGGCGGCAATAATCATCATAGGTAAGCTTTTTGTTCAAACGCTCGTTCTCAAGCCGTTCTTTGAGCTGCGAAAGATTCCCGACCATTTGTAGGCTTCTGCGTGAGAGATTGCCGAAATCGCAGAGACTCATAATCGAAAAAATCATCACACCCGAGGAAGGAACGATCAAGGCGAGAAGGTTGAAAAATGCCTGGATCGGATCGTGGTAATCCTTAATTATTGTATTCGACAAAAGATTGGAATCCATTGAGAAAAAAACAATCTGTAATAAGACGCGCAAGCCAATGACAATCAGACCCGCGTAAAAAAGACTCCAGGCTTTCTTTGTCAATTCGCGGTTGATCTTGTCATATTTTTTTGCTGAGTATTCGTGGTAATCAATCTGGTGTTTGATCAATTTGTCTGTATTGGAAAAGAAAAAATCCCTTTCCGCTTCGGAAGATAGCTGTGCTGAATTCATACCAGAATTTCTATGAATAGCGCGAATGCGGTGGGAAACCGGGGAATCTTTTGGCAGATTGTTGGCGAAGATGGATGCGGCGTTATTGTTGAGCGGTAGATTGATCGGCAGAAAGTGAATGGAAAGACGTAGAACTTCTGCAATATAACGCTGATCGATGAATTTCTTTTGCCAGCCTTTGCGGTTATTCTGGTCGCTTACCCGAATAATAAATAACTGGCAGGCGAACTGAAATCCAAAACTGACCGCGATGATAATGTCCCATAACCAGGATTCGAATGGAAGCAAGAAGCCAAGGGTCCTAGCGTAGAAACCAAAGATCAAAATAAGGTTAACTATAAATGGCAATACCGCCTTCAGATATAAGGCTGAACGATAGTTGTTGTTTTCGGCAATCGCAATTTCATCAGCAATTTTATACGCTGATTTCAGTTGCAGATAAGGCCCTTCGTATGCCTTCATTGATTCTGGAAGATGGGTATCCTCCTCAATAAGGTCATCTTTGCTGGTGGGAGCTGCAGGGAGTTTGAATTTCTTTATGAAATTACCATAGTATTTTGCAAACCAGGTCTTATGAGAATCAACAGCTCCAACCAGGTTCTTTAATTCAGAAAGCTTTTCCCGGGAACCACCTAATCCTAAGAGGTCATGGATATACCTGGTCAAGAAATCTTTTTCCAGGGGAATATTCCTGCCGTTGCTAAAAAGAAAAAGCGCATCTTGAGCAGCAGGATCGAACCAGATGACAGGAATATTCTTTTTCTGAACCTGTAATATGGCGCTCCAGATCAATCCACCATTGAATTCTTTTGTACCATCCCACAGCGTGACAAACAGGTCGCTTTTTTCCATCATCCAATTGATGATTTCATGATAACTATTCGCATCGAATGGCTCAGGTAGATCTAGTGAAATATTCGTCGTTCTGGCTGAAATTGCTGCTTGTGATTGCCTGGAATAGATATGACAAAAATTCACAGGCTCCGGAATGATCGATTCCAATGGAATATCGCAATTTGTCGAAGAGTAAATTACATTAATCGAATACTTGTCTTCGCAAAATCCATATTGATGTGCCTGGTAGGGGCTAATGACTTGAGCAAGGTGGGTAAAAAATTCCCTTAGCAAAGTATTGCCATTTTCCGACAACGGCGAGGAAAGCTGTCCAGCAAAACACACATTGAAGACCAATGGTAGATAATTCTGGTCAACATTATTTTCTGTATTGTTTTTCAATGTTGAGTGTAATGTCAGTCTTTTCATTTTTCACCTTGTTGTAATTTAATCTTTTTCCCCCGAATAAGAGATAATTTTACATTTTTGTGGAGCAGTGGTCAACAAAAACCAGAAACCCGATTGTGAAATCCTTGCAATTCACCCTGCAGCAAGCTATAATTTATTCCATCAAACACAGGCGGACCAGGACGAGTAAGCGGCCGCGGCGTAACAGAAAAGGGAAGCCATCGGCTGAGAGCCTCCCAAATGACCGGACTGCTGAAAACCCCCTGAGAGCTTGAACCTGAACACACGAATGCCGTGTAAGTAAGGGGAACGGACGACCCCGTTATCGGTCAAACGAGATCACACACCGGCAGTTTGGGTGGGTGAATCTGGGTGGAACCGCGTGAGCACAACTCCCGCCCCAGAAATGGGCGGGAGTTTTTATTTTAACTACTGCCGGTCGCGAGCCGAGTCCCGCCAGCAAACGCGCCGGTCAACCAAATGGAGGCTAGAATGCCAGAGATCAAAGAGGAACGATATCAAGATTCACTTCTTTACCGTGTGCGCCATTCATGCGCGCACATCATGGCCCAGGCTGTTCTGGAGAAATTCCCGACTGCCAAGATCGCCATCGGTCCGGCCATTGAAGAGGGTTATTACTATGATTTTGACCTGCCGCGCCCGTTGACCCCGGAAGACCTGGAAGGGTTCGAGAAACGCATGCGCGAGATCATCAAGAGCGATGTTAAATTTGAGCGTAAAGAAGTGAGCGCTGAGGAAGCCAAGAAGATCTTCCACGATCAGCCCTACAAACTGGAGCTGATCGCAGGACTGGAATCTGGCGGAGTGGATGAGAACGGCAATCCGAGTGAGGAAAAACCGGTGATCTCTACCTTCACTCAGGGAATCTTCACCGACTTATGCCGCGGTCCCCATGTGGAATCAACCGGGCAGATCAACTTCCAGGCGATCAAGCTGCTCTCAGTGGCTGGTGCCTACTGGCGCGGTGACGAGAAGCGCCCCATGCTGCAGCGAATCTATGGTACGGCCTGGCTCAAACAACAGGACTTGCAGGATTACCTGACCCGCCTAGAAGAAGCCAAAAAACGTGATCACCGCCGCCTGGGCAAGGAACTTGGCCTGTTCTATTTCTCCGACGATGTCGGACCTGGCTTGCCCCTGTTCACCCCAAAGGGCGAAATGCTGCGCTATCAGATGGAAAAATATGTGCGCGAAGTACAGACCCGTTACGGGTTCCAGCACGTTTGGACAGGGAACCTCGTGAAGGAAGACCTGTATAAACGCTCAGGCCATTATGATAACTATAAAGATGCCATGTTCCCGCCGATGGTGGATGGAGAGGTTACCTTCCGTCTGAAACCGATGAACTGCCCGAGTCACATGACCCTGTATAAAGAGATGGGGCTGCACTCGTACCGCGAACTGCCGCTGCGCTTCTGCGAATTTGCCACGCTGTACCGCTATGAGAAGACCGGTGAGCTGAGCGGCTTGACCCGCGTGCGCAGTTTGACACAGGATGACTGCCACGTATTCTGTACGCCGGAACAGGTAGAAGAAGAATTCAAACGCTGCCTGGATGTGATCAAGGAGGTGTTGGGCACCTATCATTTCTCCAATTACCGGGTGCGCCTGAGCTTGCGCGGCAAGGCCGGCAAGTATGTGAAGGATGACGAGAAATGGACGAAGGCAGAGACCGCACTGCGTTCTGCCATGGAGGCCTCGGGGTTGGAGTATTTTGAGGCTGCCGGTGAAGCCGCTTTCTACGGCCCGAAAGCCGATTTCATTGCCCGTGATGTATTGGGCCGTGATTGGCAGCTTTCCACAATTCAGGTGGATTTCATCCAACCGGCACGCCTGGGCTGCTCCTACATTGGCGAGGACGGCCAGGAGCATACTCCGGTGCTGCTGCACCGCGCCGTGACAGGTACCACGGAACGCTTCCTGGGAGTTATCATCGAACACTTCGCGGGAGCATTCCCGGTATGGCTGAGCCCCGTACAGGCGGTCTTGATCCCGATCGCTGACCGGCATGTGGAATATGCCCGGAAAGTTGCGGATGAACTTAAAGCCCGCGACATCCGTGTGGAAGTGGATGATGGCAGTGAACGTATGAATGCCAAGATCCGCAATGCCCAGAAGCAGAAGGTACCTTATATGCTGGTGATCGGCGATAAGGAAATGGAAGAGAACCAGGTAGCCCTGCGTCTGCGCAGCGGAGAAAATCCTGGCGCAATGATGGTGGAAGATTTCATCAATCTGGCTGTAAAAGAGATCAGAGAGCGGCTGTAAAATAATGAAAAGAGAGAGTGGCCAAAACCATCCTCTCTTTTTTATAGCATTCCTTTATGAGGCTGTGACTACCCTGTCGCGGCCTCCAGTTTTTGCCTGGTAGAGAGCATGGTCGGCATTTTGGATGAGTTGTACTGCCGTTGACCCGTGCTCTGGAAATTCTGCGATCCCTAATGACAGACTAACAGTTGGTAATATCTGGTCCTGGTAATTCACTACCAGGTTGTGGACCTTACGGCGTAACTCTTCAGCGCGTTTTTCTGTGGCTGCCAGAGAAGATCCGGGTAGTAACAAGAGAAATTCTTCTCCCCCGTAGCGGCAGGCTACATCTTCACCGCGGATGTTCCCAATGAAGAACACTCCCAGGGATTTCAAGAGAGCATCGCCTGCCTGATGGCCGTAGGTGTCATTGAAATGTTTGAATTGATCGATATCCAACATGATCACACCCAGCTTTTCATTATTTCGAGCGGCCCGGAGCAATTCGCGTTCAAGGGTTTCTTCCAGGTAGCGGCGGTTGAACAGATTGGTTAATGGGTCCCGAATAGACTGCTGGCGCAGGGTTTCTGTCAGGTTGAGGTTGGCCAGTGATAGCGAAAGACTATCCATAATATGGCGGATGCGTTGCCGTTTTTCATGATTAAACCAGGGAGCTTGTTTCTGTGCAGCTTCTTCGTTGGTGGTGAAATGGCGAAGATGAAGCAGGCCGAGGGTTTCACCTTGAGCCATCAAAGGAAGGCATAGGTAATCGGCAGGTGTCTTGTGTGAAAGCACATGCTGGCAGATAAGAGAATGGTGAATTTCAAGGTGATTTGCAGAGTTCTCTTCTACAATGTGCAATCTTCCGCGGCGCATTCCCCAGCAATCATCCGGCTTAAAGATCAGCGGGTCCTCAAAGGGGGCTCCCCAGGCAGCCACCCGGTCCATCAGGTTGCGGGATGAATTGACCAGGTAAAGGCAGCCGGAATCTTTTGGGAAGAATTTGCTCAATTGATCGGCGATCACAATACAGGCTTCTGGAATATCGTTGCAGGCTTGTAAGAGATCGACCATCTTGCTCATATGTTCCTGGTCGCGTGAGTTTTCCTCCAATGTGACCAGGTTCTGTCTCAATTTTTCTTCAACTTCTCTTTCCCTTGTAATGTCATGGCTGATCCCAACCAGACCATATATTTTGCCTTCAGAGTCTATGAGCGGTACTTTGGTGGTATTAAACCAACGAGTGGCCAGTGTAGATCGGTCAAAGACCTCTTCCTGGGGAATTGTCAAAGGATGGCCATTTTTTAGGACCTGATCATCACTGGAAAGCATCAGATTGGCGGTATCTTCTGTCTGATAATCTAAGGAGGTGTGTCCGATCATGTCCTCTTTGGAATTTACTCCCATGATCTTGGCGGTGGCTTTATTCACTACCAGATATCTTTTATGGATATCATTCGCAAATACTGCATCGGGAATGTTATCGATCAAGGTGTTCAGCAGGTTACGTTCAGCGTTCAATTCAGAGTTTAAACGAGTTCGTTGCATGATCTCATCTTCGAGACGTGCATTCTTTGAATCGCTCGTTTTTCGATTCAACCAGATCACAAATGAGATAGTAAAAAAGATCAGGGCGATCCCAATACTGACGGTAACATTCGTTTTCCGCGAAAGTAGCTGGGTTTGTTCCATCCCAGGATCAGTGACATTTGTATAACGGTTGAGCATTTCAACGATCTGATCGTAAGATTCCTGGTAGCCTGATACCCAGTAATCCGGACTCTGGTCTTGATACGCTTGCCAACGCATTCCGATCACGTGACGAAAAGTCACTAAATTATTACAGAGGATCGGATTTTGCGAATTACTCTCATCACTAGAAAGCGGTGTGGGCTTGAATTGCCCCTGGGGGCCGCCGCTATCAATGATCCTGCATACCTCATCGGCACTATCTAAATAGGCAAAAACATCTTTTTGAATATCTATATCAGTTTTGCCATTGATTAGTTCTGAAAAATGAACCTGGGCCAGTGTTACAGAGGTTAACATCCGGGTTACCTGGTTATCAAATCCCCGCACCTGGTTCGATGTTTCATTGATCTGGTCTGTGAGATCGTAAACGATGGCTCCCATTAAAATACCAAGCAGCATAATCACAATTTCAAGAATGCGCAAAGAAAATGTGTTCTTGATGAAAAAATACTTCTTGTTGAATTTTTGATTTGTCATTTGAATTATTTTCTTATCAATTTTAACCATTATTACATATAATTCATCCAATATTTCAGAATTTATACAAAATTTATCTGAAATTTGAGTTAATTTCCTGATGCTCGAACCTTTATTGTTCATCTGGGGTTTTTAAGAACATATTTGCCAGGCATTTTACTTGACTGATTATATTGGAGCATCTAGAATGAATCATCCGCTCCAGATATTCAGGTCAATCAAATTTAGAAACTCCGGAGAGATCATGCCCCGATTTTATGTCATTTTAAATCCCATTGCTGGTAAAGGCAATGGGCTGCGTATGCGCCCCCGTATTGAAGAAAACCTAAGACTGTTGGACCTGGAATATTCGTTGGTACTAACTGAGTATCCTACGCACGCAACCGAATTGGCGAAAAAAGGGTTGGCTGAAGGATATGATGTGATCGTAGCTGCCGGTGGAGATGGGACCGTGAACGAAGTTTTGAACGGGATCATGACTGCCGGTGAAGTGCGAAAGGAATCCTCCACACTGGCGGTAATTCCAATCGGCCGGGGAAACGATTTCGCATTTGGTATGCGGATTCCTTCTGATCTGGATGAAAGCTGTCAACTGCTGGCAAACGAACCGCGCATGAAGATCGATGTGGGCAAGGTGACCGGTGAGAATTACCCCAATGGATTATTCTTTGGCAATGGAGTAGGCATTGGGTTTGACGCAATGGTGGGATTTGTGGCTGCCCGAATGAGCATCAGCGGGATGCTCTCTTACCTGGTGGCAGCAATCAAGACCATGTTCATCTATTTTAATGCTCCGACTGTGGAGTTAGTTTTAGACGGACAAGCGCAGACTTTTTCGGCCTTAATGATCTCGATCATGAATGGCACCCGTATGGGGGGCTCCTTTATGATGGCCCCGCGTTCAAAATCAAATGATGGCGTTTACGACCTTTGTATTGTTCAATCTGTGAAACGAAGTCAAATGCCAGGTCTTATGGCGTTGGTGATGAAGGGGACTCAAGAAACTCACCCGGCAGTGAAGACGGCACAGGCAAAAAGGATCACGATCCGTGCGATAAAAGGCAGTTTGCCTGCCCACGCAGATGGTGTGACTTTGTGCGAAGAAGGCCAAAGTCTTTTGATCGATATTCTTCCGGCAGAATTGCCGGTGATCACTAAGGAAGTATCATGACACTGGCGACCAGCATTATCAATGTCCCGATGAAAGCTGTTCTTCGTACGTTAATGCGTATCGATGACAGTGAGTTGAGCAAAGTGCCCATGACCGGGCCGTTGATCCTGGCGACCAATCATATTAACACTTTTGACGCGCCGGTCGGATTTACCCACCTGCATCCCCGGTCCCTGACAGCATTTGTAAAGGAAGAAACCTGGGATAACCCCATCCTGGGATTCCTGTTCAATATCTGGAAGGGAATTCCCATTCACCGTGGGGAAGTAGATTTTAAGGCTTTTCAAATGGCACAGGCTGCGCTGAGAGAGAAGAGAATCATGATCGTCGCGCCTGAAGGCACGCGGTCAAAAACAGGCCGGCTCAATAAAGGTTATCCCGGAATTGTATTGTTGGCCATCCGCAGCGGGGTACCAATTCTGCCGGTGGTGTTTTATGGGAATGAGAATTTTAATCAGAACATCCGCTCACTCAAACGTACGGATATGATGATCAAAGTGGGCAAACCCTTTACTATCAACTTCGGTAACCAACCGATCAATAAAGAATTCAGAGATGAGGCAGCTGATGAGGTGATGTACCAGATCGCCATGCTGCTGCCGGAAGAATATCGCGGTGTGTATTCCGATATGTCAAAAGCCACCACAAAACATTTATGCTTTCTGGAAGACAAACAAAATTAATCCGATTTTGTGAGGTCTGAAAAGTATGTTTGTTTTGAAACCTCGATGAATTCAATCACTTTTGCTTGGATTGAGTCGCGAATTTCTCTGAATTTGTTAATTTGTTCTTTTTCACTTCCTTTAAATGCTGCAGGATCCTCAAAATACCAATGCAGCTTTTGATCAACCCCTGGCCAAACGGTGGGGCATTTTTGTTCAGCTTGATCGCAGACAGTGATCAAGAAGCTGAATTGTTTTTTTGCCAGGTAAGTATCCACTCCCTTTGCGTAATGCCCAGACATTGAAATACCGACTTCTTCCATTACGACAACAGTAAGTGGATTGAGAACGCCCGGTTCGATGCCGGCACTGAATGCCTCAAAATTACCGGGGGCAAGATTGTTCAAGAAAGCCTCTGCCATTTGACTTCGTGCTGAATTCCCGACGCACAAAAAGAGCACATTGATTTTATTGGTCATTTTCACTCCAATACTCATATATAGATAATAAATGAAAATAATTAACGCAATTTCAAGAGTAGGTTATCAAAATGTTAATCAACCGAATTTCTCAAGAAATATTCGTTGACGCATGCAATTCAGATGTGGTATTATTTACTTGCTATACAGCCCGCAATTGACGGGCTATATTAAATATTCATTACTTCAAGGAGCAGACTATCAGTACAACTAATTTTCGCGTCAATGAAATGATCCGGGTGGCCGAAGTACGTTTGATCGGACCCAACAATGAAAACATTGGAGTGGTTCCCATTCAGAAAGCGTTGCAGATCGCGCGTGATGCCGATCTGGACCTGGTAGAGGTAGCCCCCAATTCTGATCCCCCGGTATGTCGTGTTTTGGACTTCGGGAAATTCCTGTTTGAGAAAACCAAAAAGGAACGCGAAGCCAAGAAATCTCAAACCAAGATCGAAGTCAAAGAGATTCGTCTGCGGCCAAAAACTAATGAACACCACCGCGGATTCAAAACACGTGACGCGAGACGTTGGCTCCTGGAAGGGAACAAAGTACGGGTTACCGTACGATTCCGCGGCCGTGAGATCACCTATCCAGAGATCGCTCTTGAAGATCTGAAGGAAATTGCCGAAGAACTTTCTGATGTGGCGATCGTGGAACAGGCACCGAATATCGAAGGCAAGACCATGGGAATGGTGCTTTCCCCATCAAAACCCGGAAAGAAGAAAGCCGCAGAAACTGAAAAAGAAGAGACCCCGGCGGAAGCTTAGTTTCCACTTTTTTCAATTCTCTGGTATAATCGGCGGTTGCGTAACCAACCGTATTTTTTGTTGAGAGGAGTTCGCTGTGCCACGCAAAGTAAAGCAAGGTAAATTCAAACTGAAGACCCATAAAGCGACATCCAAACGATTTCGTTTGACAGGGTCCGGCGCTTTGATGCGAACGAAGGGCGGCAAGAGCCATCTGCGCCGCAATACTTCAGACCGCACCACCGCGTTGTATACCGAGATGGTTGAAGTGAAGGGTAAGAAGATCATCAAAACCATCAAACGCCTCGCTCCGAACATGGAGAAATAGTTCGACCGGGCAGTTCGTATCCGTTTTTTTTGTGCGTCTGTTGGGTGCATACAACTGGTGAGAACCGGCGCCCAGGGGATTGCAAAGGAGTTCTAAATGGCACGTGTGAAAGGTGGCCCGAACGGTCATCTGCGTCATAAAAGAGTATTAGCCTATACCAAAGGTCAATTTGGTAGCCGCCATCGGTTAATTAAGCGCGCAAATGAAGCTCGTTTAAAGAGCATGTGGTACGCGACTCGCGACCGCAAAGTTCGCAAGCGTGACCTGCGCCGTCTGTGGATCACCCGTATCAATGCTGGCGCCCGCCAGAACGGTGTGAGCTACAGCCAGTTGATTCATGGACTGCGAAAAGCCAACATTTTGCTCAACCGCAAAATGCTCGCTGATCTTGCAGCTCGTGATCCCAAGGTGTTCGCTGAGATCGTTGCGAAAGCAAAAGCAGCCTAATCAAAGAATATCCTCTCGGGGCGGTGAAAAACCGCCCCGTTTTTATTTAATCGGTTGTAAAATCAGCACAAGAGGAATCCATGGCCCAATTCATTTCATCCACCCACAATTCACGAGTGCAACAGGTGCGGGCGCTGCTCAATCAAAAATGCGCACGCACCGAAAGCGGCTGCTTTGTGGTGGAAGGAGTTCGCCTGGCCGAAGAAGCGGCTGCCAGCGGCAGTCTGCCCAGAGAGATCTATTTCAGCCAGACGGTCAGTGAACGCGGACGGCAATTGGTCGCGAAAATGGAAACCGCCGGTGTGGAGACCTTTGAACTCAGTGAAAGCGTTCTCGAAAGCCTCTCGGCAACCGAAACCTCGCAGGGCCTGCTCATGGTGATGCCGCAATCTGGCACCACGTTGCCCGTCAATTGCGATTTCGCCTTGGTGTTGGACCAGATCCGCGACCCGGGCAACCTGGGGACCATTCTACGGTCCGCAGCTGCTGCAGGGGTAAAAGCTGTTTTTTTACCTCCCGGAACAGCCGATGCTTTTGCTCCAAAGGTAGTGCGTTCAGGGATGGGCGCGCATTTTCGGCTTTCAATTCAATCAGCGGAATGGCCGGAGATCACCCATTATTGCAAGTCCGCCTGCACTCCTCCTCTGCGGCTGCTGTTGGCAGAGTCGGGCGGCGGAAAAGACTGCTGGCAGACCGACCTGAAAGCTCCCATCGCTCTAGTTATAGGTGGGGAGGCCGATGGGGCCAGCCAGGAAGCCCGACAGGCTGTGGATGACCTGATCTATATTCCCATGCCTGGGAATTTTGAATCACTCAATGCCGCGGTCGCCGCGGGGATCTTACTTTTTGAAGTCGTGAGGCAGCGCAGCCAACTATGAGAATTCGTTCCATTACCTGTTTTTTTGACCCGGCCGTCCAGGAATCACAGGCCGCCATCGCCCAACTCTCAGAATTCAGCCAGAGATTATCCCAAAAACTAAATGCCACTGGTATCGAGGTCACCTCACGCAGAGCAGTGACCAGCCCATTCATCAGCTATACCAGTCAGATGAGCAAGACCCAGGCGGTTGATGAACTCATAAAGATTGCTGCTCAGGCAAAACTGGCTGGTTTCGGTTACCTGGGGATTGGTCCTGCTCTTACCGAGTACCCGGAAAGTTATGACCTGATCCCGGATATTCTGAAAGAATCTGATACCATTTTCTGCGGTGGGGTGGTGGCTGATCGGTTTGCGGTGTACCCTACAGCCATCCGGGCCGCGGCACGCGTGATCGCAAGGTCTGCGGCAATCGAGCCAAATGGATTTGCCAACCTGCAATTCGCGGCGCTGGCCAATGTTCCGGCAGAAGTTCCCTTCTTCCCTGCTGCCTATCACCAATCCGGTACAGGATTGACCTTCTCACTGGCAGTCGAATGCGCGGATGTTGTGCAGCAGGCTTTCGCGGGCAGCACGTCTTTAATGGAATCCCGCAATAAATTGCTCGGACGTCTGGAAGGTTTTGCCAAACTTGTCCAAAGCGCATTTGCGGAGATGGACGAAACACAACAGATCGCATTTGCCGGATTCGATTTTTCACCTGCTCCTTACCCGGTAGACAATTGTTCTCTCGGGGGAGGATTGGAAGCGGTCGGGAATAATTTAGTTGGCAATGATGGTTCACTGGCGGCAGCCGCTGTCATCGCGGACACGCTGGATTCCGGAAAGTGGCCGCGGGCGGGGTTCAATGGTTTGATGATGCCGGTACTGGAAGATTCCATTCTGGCCAGGCGGGCGGATGAGGGAAGATTATCGGTTAAAGATCTACTGATGTATTCAGCCGTCTGCGGTACCGGCTTGGACACAGTGCCCATTCCGGGTGACAGCAGCGAAGAAGAGATCACGGCTGTTCTCTATGATATGGCGGCCTTGAGTGTGCGGCTGGGGAAACCGCTGACCGCCCGCTTAATGCCAATCCCCGGCAAGAAAGCCGGGGATCGGACGAATTTCGATTTTGATTTCTTTGCGCCCAGTCGGGTACTGCCGCTTACCAATGGGAAGATGGGCCTGCCTTTGAATGGAGAGGAGTCGATTCCCCTGGCGCCGCGGCACCTTCATCAGCGTATGCGTAGAGGTGGCTAGGGCGTAACCAGCGGAAGAGTGGGCGTTTCTGTCGGTGTATCGGTGGGCAGAAGCGTAGGTGTGATCGTTGGCGTGGCAGTCTCAGTTGGGGTCTGAGTTGCAGTTGGTGTCAATGTTGGCGTTGGCGTCGGCATGCTTAAGACCAGGTGGATCTTGCGTGTGGCAAACCCGTCGCTGTTGTTAGTCAATGTAATTAGAAGTGTTACCTTACCCTGTTGGATCCCGTTGATATCCCAGGCAGCCACTTTCTGGACTTCGGAGGATGCCAGTGCAGGAATAGAGACAATATCCATCCATTTTGATGGAGAATCTCCATAACCATATTGGATCTTGAAGTTTTTCAGATCATTGCCATCCATCACTGCGTATAAGTCCAGCGGGCTGGCAGAAATGGATTGACCATCACTCAAATTGGCAAAGTTTAAAGTCGGTCTCGGGTCTTTTGAAGTGCACTTTCGGCTGGGGGCAAAGGTGATGGAATCGGAAAAGCCCAGATTTTGCGCCCAGGCCCGTCCCTGATCAGTTGTTGTGATCCATTTGATGGCTGTAGCGTCATTGGTATTTAATCCATAACGCATCTCGGTAAATTCCGAACACTCGCTTGAAGCTCCCAACCCTGACCAGGTATCAAAATTCATATCATTGACCAGGTCATTCTCTGCGGTCAAGGGCGGCTGATCTTTAGCAAAGATCTCTGTGCGCTGCTGTTGGCAATGTGAGGAAGGCTGTGTACCGGATAAGGCGCAGATGACATAATCGGTCACATCCGTGGGGCGGGTGAATGCCCTTGGTGAATTATTGGTCAGATACGGTACTGCTGTCTGCATAAAGGTGGACCAGATCGGGGCTGCTCCGGTAAGGCCGGTAGTCCCTTCCATGGCGGAATTATCTGCGTTGCCCACCCAGACGCCCACTGCCAGATCGGGAGTGTAACCAATGGTCCAGTTATCTCTGTAATCGTTGGTGGTACCGGTCTTGACGGCTGCGTCGAATGGCAGCTTTAGCACGGAATTGGCACCGAACATGGGGGTACGGGCATCATTGTCTGAAAGGATGGAAGTGATCAGGTAAGCATGATCATCGCGGATAAGCTGAGTTCCAGCCGGCTTCTCAGGGGCCTGATAGACCACATTCCCGGCGTAGTCAGTTATCTTGGTAATGGCGTACGGTTGGAAGTGCACACCATTATTGGCATAGGTTGAAAATGCCGAAGTCATCTCCAGAAGCGTCACTTCGCCGCCGCCCAAAGTAAGGGCAAGACCATAGTCGCTGCGGTTGAGAGTGGTAATCCCCATTCGTTTGGCGAATTCAATAAACCCTTCTTTTTCAGAAGTATTGGGGTTATCGTAAATTCCGACAAATTGCAGGGCTTTAACAGCGGGTATGTTAAAGGAATTTGCCAGGGCGGTTCGTACTGTTACCGGGCCGTGGAATTTGCCGTCATAGTTCACCGGGACGTATTTTTCACTGGGGTCGTTAGGGTCTCCGGAAGGCGGAAATTCACTGGGTACATCCCAGATCAGGGTAGCCGGGGTCCAGCCTTTTTCAAAGGCAGCAGTGTAGGTTAGTGGTTTGATCGAAGAACCCGGTTGGCGCGGTTGAATCGCCATGTTGATCTGGCCGGCATTAACATCATCATAAAAATCCGCAGAACCCACCATGGAAAGGATCTCGCCGGTCTCAGGGCGAATGGCCACCAACGCGCCGTCAGTGACGTGTTTGTCAGCCAGCGAGGTGATCTGGTCTTTGACGATGGTTTCAGCTGTGGTTTGCAGGCTGGGATCAAGAGTGGTGTAAACCTGGAACCCGGACCGGTAAATGGTCTGGGCATCATATTGCTCTTCGAGCAGGGAACGGATGTACATCACCCAGTGGGGGTAGGCCATTGGGTTGGTTTTATAGGTGAATTGATAATTCTGGATCTGCAGGTAGGCATCCGCGGCATCCTGAGCAGTGACACAAATGGGAACGGTGGATGTGCTGATGGGAATGCAATTTTTTTCAGAAGAATCCTGGTACATCAGGTTCAATACATTCTGCAAACGGGCCAGGGTGGTCTCTGGATTGGAATAGATATCATAGATTGCCGGGCTTTGCGGAAGACCAGCCAGGAAAGCCGCCTGCGGAAGGGTTAACTGGTCGGCAGTGGTACCAAAATAGGTTTCTGAAGCAGCTTCAACCCCGTAGGCAAGATTGCCGTAATAGATCTCGTTCAGATAAAGTTCAAGTATCTGGTCTTTTGTATATCGACGCTCGATCTCGGCGGCGAGGATGATCTCACGCGCCTTGCGTTCGATGGTCTTTTCATATTTTTCCGAGGAGGTCAATAAAAGCGCCCTGGCCAACTGCTGTGTGATCGTTGAAGCACCGGAGACGATCTCTCCACTGGTGTAATTCTGGATCAGCGCGCGGCCAATGGCAAAAACATCGAAGCCGGGATGCTGATAGAACCCTTTATCTTCAGTGGCGATCGTTGCGGCAATAACGTAAGGAGAGACACTTTGCAGGTGAACATAAGTTCGGCGGCCGGCGTTGGGATCGAGCATCTCATAGATCACCTGACCGTTGCGATCATAGAAACGGGTTGTCTCGAATTGCGAGGCTTTATCTTGAAGATCTTCTACTGAAGGCAGAGAGGCGGCGATGGTGAAATACTTGATAACCAGAAATGAGCCGGAGAGGACTGCCACAATGACCAGGGCGAACAACCCGATCACGAGTCCTTTGATCAGGCAGCCCTGGGAGGATTTTTTCTTGTGATTGTTCCCATTTGACGGCGGATTCATACGCATGGTTGGCGGCTGCGCGCCGGTTCCACCGTTGGCAGGTGGATGATTCTGAGTAGTCAATGCTGCCGGGGATACGATCGTGGCAGAGAGATCTACCTCATCCACTGGTTTGGGAAGCGCATCTGTGGATCCCGGGGGAGGAGGCGGAACGATCCGCTTGATCACTAATTCCTGTGAAGAGGTACGGGGTTTGGAATCGCTGGAGGGTTCAACAATTGTTGGCCGATCGCCGAGACCGGGATCAGCCGGGGCTGCCTCTGTGGGTTTAACTGGTTGGGTGATGTCTTTGTTTTCGGAAAGTATTCGGGTTTGGGCGGATTGAGGATCGTTGTCGTTGATGATCTTGCGAAATCTCGCCCCCGGATTTTCATTATTTTGTTCTGTCATGTTTTCAGGATCGCTCATTTTTTCTTCCAATGTAGATTTGTTTTCATTCTAGCATAATTCATTTGACCGCGCCGGGAAGTGCTTTTACAATGAACCCATATGGATCACGAATCTCTATTGAATAGAACACTCGCCGCTGATTTCCGTTTTACCCAGATCGATCTCAAGAATGATCAAGTCTGGGAATTTACTTGCTCCGGCGGGGAACCACCTGCTGTGGCGGTGCAAACCACTTATGGGTTAAAGTGCCAGGGGATCAAGGTTTTTCCCCGATTTACTTTTAAGGGAACTACATTGACCGATCCGCGCACTTTTGCTGCGCCTGTCAAGATCGAAAAACGATTCACCAACTATATTTCATTATTTTTCAGTCCTTTTCCTCTAATAGACGTCCAAATTGAATATTGGGTTCCAGGGTCAACCTCAATTTGCGGACGTACCCGCCTTGTGAATCATCACCCTGAGGCGATTGCGCTTACAGTAGATTGGTCCGTTTTGCTGAAACCCAAAGGACCGGGCGAATCCATGACCGGCAAGCAAATTGGTATCAACACTGTACTGAGTGGAAAAGCGGCCGAACTCTGCCCGGTATTTTTCCTGACCGGTGGACCGGTTCCTTCGACGAAGGCCTATCCTGCGCTGGCTCTGGATATGACCCTGCCTGCTGGTGCTGAACGGCGTGTTAGCTGGGCGTTGGCTTCCCTCGACTCACAGGAGGCTTCATTTACACTGGCCCGGCAGAATACCGCGTTAGCCTGGGATACAGAAATACTCAAGCACGAAATGGAAGAAAAGCGCCGGGCATTTCTGTTTTCTTCTCAGGAGACCGGGTTGGATGAGATGCTCTACGAAAGCCAGGTAAAGGCGCATCAATGCCTGTTGGTAGGCCCCGGGCCTGAAAGAAGGCTTCTGCTGCTTGCAAAAAGGCAGCCTGACCAGCCGACAGGTTCTGAAATGGTCGTTCTCAAAAACCGCCAGGCAAACCTGACTTCTACTGCTTATGAGCTATGGTTGGCCAGCAGGATCCTGCTCCCCGCGCAGGCAGATCTGTTTAAGGAGTTGGTAAAGGTCTATATCGACCAACAGCGGGAGAATGGGGCCATTCCCTGGAAGATCAATTCATTGGGGGTTCCTGTCAAAGCCATGATGCCGCCTCTCTTGGCCGGGATTGTACGGGACGCGGCAGAGAACAGCCCGGATATTCACTGGTTGGCACAGATCTATGCGCCCCTTTTGGATGCATTTAAATGCTGGTTCGTCACTGAAAATGAACCGGTCAACAACTTCTGGCCGACCTGGGATCATCTATTGCAGACAGGGATGGATTCTTCCCCGCTTTATTCCATCTGGAATGAGGACGACCCCGGTCTGGATGTAAAAGCCGTGGATAGCCCGGCACTGGGTGCCATGCTTTATCATGAATGCCAGGCGCTCCTCCAGATCGCCTACCTGGTGGAACAGAAGGAAGAAATCCCCTGGCTGATGGAAAAAGCAGAATTCATCAAAGCTCATGTCCAAAAATGCTGGAATGAAGAAAAAGGGACTTATTGTTATCAAGATATCGTCTCTGGCTGCCGCGAACCGTCGGCTCCAGGCATGGTTGTCAGAGGAGACGGAATATTTACCGAGAAGATCGAATGCGGATCAGGCAGACGTCTGATCGTGCGTTGCGTGAAGAAAGAATCCTTTCCCACAGGAACAATTGTAGAGGTACAGGGAAGGGTGGAAAATAAAGATCTGACAGAAGAATTTTCATTCACACCGGGTAATTTCCGTGATGGGATCGCCCGGGCTACCAGCATAAACCTGTTCTCATCCATCCAACAGGTGAAGGTCACCGGTTTGCGTGAAGGGGAACGAGTTGAGATCTCGCTGGCTGGGTTTGATGAGGAAGATCTGAGTTTGCTGCTGCCGCTCTGGGCAGGGATCCCCTCGACCGAACAGGCAGAACGGATCGTCAATCAGACATTGATGAGGCGATATTTTTCCCCGCTTGGCCTGTCCAATGTTCCTATAGACCGTTACCCTCCGGATCGGCAGATCTTCCAATCGATTTGGAACAGTCTCCTGGTGGAGGGAATGCTGACTTACGGCATGCGCGAACAGGCCAGCCGTGTTTTGCTTGCATATTATGGAGCTGTTAAAAATCAACGACAGAGAAACTATTATTTTAATGAAATGATCCGGGCTGATGGAAAGGGAATGGGTAATCGGGATTCCCTGAGCAGCCTGCCTCCAATCCTTCCGCTGCTTAACTGTCTGGGAATCGATAAGATCGATACAAAAGAAATTCTTCTGGGCGGATTAAATATTTATTTGCCGTCATTTACGGTACAATATGGAAGGATCAATTTGAATTTTGATCCTGACCGCACTACTGTAAGCACAACGAATGGTTCGAAAATTGACGTCAACAATGCTGGTAAACAAAGAGTAGTTCTTCCCTGAGAAAGGAGGAAATTATGCCAGAACTAATGAATAGTAAAACGCCCTGTGATACTTTGATGGTGGCAGTTGTGCAAGCCCAGGACGCTGAAGTAACAGAAAACCGACTTGGGGATGAAGACACATCGGTTACCCGCCTGCCCAGCCTGGGAGCTTTTCTGGGACGCAGAAATGCGACGCTGCTGATTGGAATGCCCGCAGCCTTAAAGACCAAGGTACTGGATGTGTTGCGCGAGAATTGCCGTCAGCGGGTGGAATTCATCGCGGTCCCGCTTGAAAGCGCACCCATGCCCATGCCGGCGCCTACCCCCATCACTGTCGGGGGTGCCACCGTATTCTCACTGGAAGTTGAACATTTTGAGGAGTTTTAGCCATGAAACTGATTGTTGCGATTGTAAAAGATATTGACGCAGATGACGTAACCTCCGCTTTGACCGCTGCGAATTACCGTGTGACAACGATCGCATCGACCAGCGGGTTCTTGCGTCGTGGTTTGAACACTATGTTATGTGGCGTTGAAGACGACCAGGTCACCAAGGCGATTGAGGTCATCCGCGGTAGTTTCCCGCCTCCCGAAAACCCGGAGGAAAAACGCTGTACGGTCTTTGTCCTCAATGTAGGTGAGTATATTCACTTCTAAAATAGTCCGGCGCAGAGTCTTCTGCGCCGGAATTCTTTAATCTTCGTGAAATTCTTCCACCTGGTAAATGGAAACTTGCAGCACTTTTCGTTTCCACAAGTCGGCAGGCGCGCCCATTTTCTGGCACAGATGGCTGAGAAATTCAGCCGGACGAGGCAGCTGTTCCCAGACCTGCGGTAAAAAGGTGGCGCTCAATCCACCGTCTCTGAGAACAACCCCATCGATGTTCGGGCGCAGCAGCCCGGGCAGCACCTCCGGCGAGGAATAGGGCAGGGGAACCGGTTTGGAAAGGCGTGAGATCTCGATCTCGAGGAGGGGGACTTCCTCCGAGGTCACCGGCAGAAAGCGGTAATCGTTGAGAGCGGCATCCACTGCGTGTTCGCAGACATCTTCCACCAGCGGGCGAAATGCTTGCAGCGATCCGATACAGCCGCGCAGTTCTCCTCCAATGGTCAGAGTTACAAAGGCGGCTCCGAGGGCAGTCAGTGCCGGAGTGAGCTCGGAAGGATTAAGCGGTGGAAGTTTTTTTCGTTCTACTGCTATTTCAATCGACTGACGTGCCAGGTCCAGCAATTTCTTTTTTTCTTCCTGAGTTAAACCGGATTCACTCATAACAAACCTTTCGATACTCTCTATTCAAATAAAGCAGCGGCAGGCGGGAAAGGTCTCCCCAGGCTGCTTTCACCTCGCCAAGAAAGAGAGTGGATTTTGGCAGGGTAATGCTCTGGACTACCTGGCAATCCAGGTAGGCACGACCGCCTTTGAGAAGCGGCGCACCGGTGACAAGCGTTTCAGTCTCCAGACCGTCAAAGCGGTCCCTCTCTTCAGGGATCTTTCCGGAGAAAATATCGGAAATGTGTGCCTGTCCGGCTTCCAACAAAGTAACCGCAAAAACACCGCTGGCAGTGACCAGGTCACAGGTACGGGTCTGGTTGGCCAGGGTAACGGTAACCAGCGGCGGATCGAGAGAGACCGATGTCAAAGAATTCACGGTCATCCCGTGAATACGACCATTATAGATGCTGGTGACCACGGCGACTCCGCTGGGCCAACCGCGCATTGCTTCACGTAGAGATTCAGAGGTTTCAGTCATTGTTTTCTCCCATTCTGACACCAATAAGCACTTATGACTCTTTTTATACTTATTCCAGCCTGTGAAGTCAAGTTCGTGTAGATAGGGTAAAATCAATGAAAAGGGTTTGACAATCATAAAAATTGGCACAATCCTTGCTATAATCATTTGGATCGAGAGAATTTATGAATTCATCCTTTACTACACCCCCTTATTCTGATGAACCCGGGCAGCCCGAATCTGGACCGCAGGCACCGAACCGCCCGGTGAGAAGCCGGCCGGACCTGTCAGATCGAGTGGGAAAATTCAACATTTTGAACGGCGTACAGGTAGTGATCATGTACGCCTTCCTTGCTGCGACCTTATTCACCCTGTTTACTCCGACTAACCTGTTCTCCGGGCAGATGGTTGACCGCTTATTCTCTGCCTGGCAGGCGAACCCGACTTCGATCGCACAGGTGACTGCTCAAGCCGCAGGTCAGAATTCCACCATCAACCGCATCGGCATTGTCGCCGGTCACTGGCAGAATGACTCCGGATCTGTTTGCAGCGATGGCCTGACTGAGCAGGAAGTGAACATGAAGATCGCTACCCTGGTCAAACAAAAGTTGGAAGCTCAGGGCTATACCGTTGATCTGCTGGCGGAATTCGATCAGAGGCTTTCACAGTATAAGGCGATTGCCCTCATCTCCATTCATAACGATTCCTGTACCTACATCAATGATGAGGCCACCGGTTTTAAAGTGGCGGCAGCGATGCACAGTGCCTATCCTGAAAAAGCAACCCGCCTGACGTCCTGCCTGATCGACCGTTACCAGCGGGATACCGGTCTGGCATTCCACAGCGGCTCTGTAACAAACGATATGACCAACTACCATGCCTTCGATGAGATCAACACAGAAACCACTGCGGCCATCATCGAAACCGGTTTCTTGAACCTGGACCGCAAGATCCTCACTGAAAACACAGATGTAGTGGCACAGGGGATTGTGGACGGGATCAATTGCTTCACCCATAACGAAAGTATTTCTCCGACTGCGACGGCTGTGCCATGAGTGAGATCGATCCACTGGGTGCAAGGCTTGCCATTCAGAACGCCCAATTTGCTTTGCAGAAAAAGCAAACTGTGGAGGCACGCCGCCTGGCAATGCAGGCTGCCCAGTTGGACCCAAACTTTGAAGATCCGTGGCTGATCCTGGCCACATTATCGAGCCCGAAAGCCAGTGTGGCTTATTTGCAGCGCGCGCTGGATATCAATCCGCGTAGTGAACGGGCTGCCAAGGGAATGATCTGGGCGCTGGAGCGGCTCTCAAAAGTGGAAGCCCGCGCGGCAGCTGAACATTCTGCCGCGCCGACAGTTCCAACCCCCCGGGTCGAACCTGAATTTGAGCAGGCACTTTCCGAGGCGGAGACGGCTCCGTTTGCAGCTACCGCGGCAGACGAGACTGTTGAACATAGAAACCCTCCCCCTCCACTGCCGGTAGAAACGATCGGCGATTTCGAAACAGATGCCGACCGCTATGAGAAGTTCAAACAATCTGAAGCGTATGCGGGGGGAACCTCACGAAAAGAAACAGAGAAGACAAGGCCATCAAAAGCTGTCAAGCCGGCCCCTGCAAAAAAGACAAAGAAAAAGGCTTCCCGCACGAATGCAGTTGCCTTGTGGATGATCGTATTCTTCATTCTGGTAGCATTACTAATTATTTGGTTCGCGCTGCCAGCCTGGGCGGCCCTGGCCAATAGTTCATCGACGGCATTGCCCGCGGATGTTCTTGAAAAGCCCACCCTGACGCCGACCATGACCTTTACCCCGACTCCAACTGCCACAGAGACACCGACTCCAACGGCTACCCTTACACCAACGCCGCTGCCTACGGATACTCCGCAGCCGACCAATACGCCCTGGCCCACAAACACACCGGTACCCACTGCGGTTACTGCTTATGACCAACCCACGATCGATCCCAACACGGGTGATACCTCCGGGCGCTGGATCGATGTGGACCTGACCAACCAGATGCTATACGCCATGGATGGGAACACCGTGGTACGTTCCTTCCTGGTTTCCACGGGGGTGGCAGCGCATCCCACTGTGACCGGGCAATACCATATCTATGTGAAATACGTTTCGACCCTGATGACCGGGCCGGGATATTATCTGCCGGATGTACCTTACACCATGTACTTCTACCAGGGGTATGGCATTCACGGCACTTACTGGCATCACAACTTTGGTACCCCCATGAGTCACGGTTGTGTGAATATGGAAACCTCCGATGCGGAATGGATGTTTTACTGGGCGTCTGTTGGGACCCTGGTCAATATTCATTACTGATCCGATTATGCAAAATCAATTTGATCTGACCCAGCTATCACGGCGTGAATTCCTGAAATTGAGCGGAGCCTCAATGGCAGCGCTTTTCGCGCTTTCCCTTCCAAAGGTGGTAAAAGCCAACGCGCTACACCCGGATGATTCAGCGGTTTCAATGGGCCGGATCGTGACCAACAATATAAAGGGCTACGACAAGCCTGATCTGGCTGGAAAAGAAGTGAAAACCTATTACAAAGACCAGGTGCTGCCCATCACTGAAGTGGCAGTCGGTACCGGGGAACCTACCTACAATAAGATCTGGTACCTCATGAACAATGAGAGCTATGTCCATTCCGGGAATGTGCAGCCGGTGCAGGTAGCTTTGAATGATTTCACCACCACTATTCGCGAGGGTGGGCAGCTTGCCGAAGTAACAGTACCCTTTAGCGATGTCATCTGGAATCCGTTGACCCGAAACAAGGTGGCCTACCGCATGTACTATCAGACTACCCATTGGGTGGTTGGCACCCTAAAAGACGAAAGCGGGCAGAACTGGTATGAGATCCTTGAGGATTTCTATCAGTTCCATTATTTCATCAAAGGGGAACATCTGCGCATGGTCACCGCCGATGAAGTAACGCCGCTCTCCCCAGACGTTCCGGCGGAGGATAAACTGATCCGTGTACACCTGGACAGTCAAACGGTAGTGCTTTTTGAAGGGGATAAACCGGTCCAAATGCTGCGTTGCTCAGCCGGTACCAAGTATTTCGATACCTACATGACCCCCACCGGGACATTCACCACCGATTACAAGCGCGCCTCGCGCCACATGATCAACGGCAATCGGGCTACCGCCAACACATTTGATCTGCCCGGGGTCCCATGGGTGAGCTACTTCAACGAGGATGGCGTTTCCTTCCACGGCACCTACTGGCACAACGATTTTGGCCGTCCGCGCAGCCATGGCTGTGTCAATTTGCCGTCGGAAGGTTCCAAGTGGATCTACCGCTGGACAATCCCAACGGTTAATGTTCTGGAACAGAAGTTTTATAAGAAGAATGGTACCCGGGTGATCATCACCGAAGCGTAAAGTCAGTCGCTTTCTATGCTATTTCTAACAAAAAAATAACAAAAATGGGATGTAATATCCCTTATAATTGGTTCAGGAGCAAAAATGAGTACTGAACCGTTATTTAAAGGTCTTGTATTCGATGAAAAGGATCAGGTTGTCGGCACTTCAATGATCGGCAATGAACCCTGCTATGTTGTGGATGACGATGGGTTCTTACGCCATGTTCCTTCTCGTGATATCGATTTGCAGGTGCTTAAAACAATCGGGGAACAGATCAACGGGAATGAGGACATGATCGCTGATCAAACCGCGAAAATGTTGGGGCAGGACGATCTGTTTTCGCATGCGATCATTATGAACCAGTTGAAGAACGTGGCTAAGCAGTTCGATCAATTGCTCGAAACTGGCATGCCCGAAGAAGCCCGTGTTTACCTGGGGATGACCGGGTTCAAGGTTGTGATCAATATTCACGGCGAACTGGTACAGTTGATCCAGCCTACTGCACCTGCTAACAACGGCGATGAGGGCGACGGCGAATAATTGCCCCGGTTTTACTCTGGAGAATAACTACAATGGTTGAAAATATTATCTCTGTCACTGAAGCAGATTTCGAATATGAAGTGATCGCCTACTCAGCCAATAAACCAGTAGTGGTCGATTTTTGGGCGGATTGGTGCCGCCCCTGTAAACAATTGACCCCGCTGCTGGAGCACCTGGCTCAAGAAGCAGACGGCGCTTTTCGCCTGGCCCAGGTGGATGTGGACGCGAATCCAAACCTGGCCCTGCGCTGTAAAGTGCGAACCCTGCCGACAGTGGTGGTTTTCAATGAAGGAAATCTGACCGCTGATTTTGTAGGCCTGCAGCCGGAACCGCGTGTACGTGAATTTCTGGCGCAGATCATGCCTCCCAGCCCGGCGAACTTGCTGGTGGAAAAAGGCGACAGCTTGCTGGCTGATCATAAACTGGAGGAATCTGAAAAGACCTTCATGGAAGCCCTGGATGTGGACAGACAAGCAGCCGGTGCTTATCTGGGCCTGTTGAAGATCTGCCTGCTGCGCGGAAATTCAGAGGAAGCCTACCAGATCTACCGCAACTTCCCGGCTTCACGCGAGTTCAACGATGCTGAACAATTGCTGCCGTTGATCCGTGCCATGGAGGATTTGAAGACGAAGCAGCTTCCTGCCGAGACCGATCTGGACGCCGCCTTCGAGAATTCAATTCGCCTGGCTGCCCGCGGCAATGTGTTTGCCAGCCTGGATGGCCTGTACGACATCCTACGCCAGGAGAAACATTATCGGCGCGACCGTGCCCGCCAGGTAGCCCTCGGGCTGCTCAGCCTGGGCGATCAGCAGGGAACTCAGACCCTGGAATACCGCAAAGAACTTACCTCGATCCTTTTTTAATAAATCAAGATCATGATTAAACAAGTCACCCGGTCTATATGGACCGGGTGACCTTTATTTATGGGAATCTACTGCTTTGATCTGACTATTTACTCAAGACGATCGTTCCCCATGTGGTTGGATCGACCAGTGATCGGTTCTCGGAAGAAGAGGCGAGTGACTGCTGGAGATTCTGGTTGACATCGTCATTATCGCTGATGGATACACAGATGCCCAGTTTCATGCCGGCGGTGGGGTTGATGCCAAATACTGACCACGGGATCTGTACCTCATAGCGGTAAATGTTGCTGTCTTCAACCAGGTAGCCAATGGTGACATTGGATTTTACGCCGGCTGAACCAGAGGGGAACCACATATAAGCGCTGGCGGGAATGCCTGCGGAAGAATTTCCTGCGGAAACACCCAACTGGTAATCATCTCCGCTCAGACCGTGGGTGTAGTAATCGCCCATCAGGTCTTTGTCGAGTAGAAGCTCGATGCTATCGCCTTTGAAAATGTTTTCGCCGGTGGCATTCTGCGCGTGAATGTCGTCATGAACTTTCACGCCCAGGTAAAGGTAGTTGTAATCCCAGGCCGCGGCAAAGGAACCTTCAAGATCGCTGGCCCCGGTCCAGTGGCTTCTGCCGTAGGTGATCGCAGAAACCGTGTACTGGGTGGTGTAATCTTTCCAATCCGCCCAGGAACCATCGATAGTGGGCGCTGTGGAAATGTAGCCAGCCTTCATATCAGCTCCGGTACGGTTGGAGGCAGGCAGCGGGGGAACAGTGGAGGTACTGGTTGCCACAGGGGTGGCTGTGTAAGCCGACGTTGCGGTCGCTGTTGGCGGGACGGCCGTTGGCTCCGGTGTGTTGGTCACAATAATGTACTGTGGGGTGGCCGCTTCGGGGGTGTTGGTCACCACCACGATCATGGGGGTGACTGTAGCCAATTGACTGTTGGTATCGAATAGCGCGGTCAAAGTGGCATTGGGGGTGACAATCTGAGGTGCGACAGTCGGTTTGGCAACGAGTCCGCAGGATGTTGCGACAATACTGATCAGCAATACAGCGATCACTGGAAAGATCTTCTTTTTCATATAACTCCTCCTCAAAGAACTAACTAAACACGTAAACCTTAATGACTATATATTTATAGCACGTCATTTACCCGTTGCATATATCGTGCTAATTATTATTTGCAGAAAGTTAGAAATTCAAATCAAAAATTGAGGGAATATACTTCCCATTTTACAAAATTACACCCGTAGCCATAATAAATACAGTTCTCTTTTTGTGAAAAAACCATTGAAAAAGCCGTGGTCCATTCAGGCCCATCCTGTTTGACGCTTTCGAGGATGCTGAACGCATCATCGACAGTGAGAGAAGGATGATCTTTGAGCATTTTATTGGCGGTAATATATCGATCGGCACCAGTACCTGAAGGAACACCGGAAGCCTGGTAATCAAGCAAAGAAAAATTCGTCATCACAAAATAAGGGGAGACCGAACGCGGGCTGTTTAAAATCCCATGGCCCGGTTCAATAACGTGAATATCGCCTTTTTCATTGCAGAGTAGTGAATGCAGGGAGAAATCTGGAACATTGGTGAATTCCATGGAATGAATATAACCATCGATCTCTTGAGACTGAATTCTCCCATCTATGATATCGGAAATGAATTTACTGGTATGGGTCCGCGTTCTCGATGGACGTTTGTATTGTCCCAACCCGTTCGGGTCCATCATCAGGTTGTTGAAAAACAAACTGCCGGAAGTAACGCCAAATGAAGGATAAAAACCGCGGCCGCTGTCAACAAAAACGATAAAGGATCCGGGACCAGTTTTTACCGCGAACTTCATCCCGTTATTGTCGAAGTTCATCCCGATGATCAAAGTTTCTTTTCTGAAAACAAATGAAGTACACACCTGATTTAGCCTGGAAATTGAGGGTTTGCAGATCAAGAATTCATTTTATAGCAAACGTCCGCAGGGGCAAGCAAAGTAAGCAGTTGTTTGTGCGAGAAAATAAATTTCTCGAAATCTGCGCGAACAGGGACCAGCCTTTCCCATACCGGCAGGGCGACCTCTCCAGAGGCCATCATCGCGTCCAGACGGTCCAGGTCAACCCACTGGGCATCCACTGTCTCCATTTCCTGCAGGCGCAATTGGTTGAGCGGAACATCTTTGCGGACAATGTAAGAATCGAAGAAAGCTGTCTCTTCGCGGCGGGAGCCCAGATAAACCAGTTCTGCCTCATCAGCTCGGATGCCTGTTTCCTCAAACAGTTCCCGGATTGCCCCTGCCTTGCTGGATTCACCAGCCTGAACGGCCCCGCCCGTATTTTCCCAATAATTCGGGTACAGGTCCTTATCCGGGTGGCGCAGTGTGAGGAGGATCTCGTTATGGCTGTTCACCGTCCACACGCAGACGGCCACGTGGTACAGCCCCGGTGGGGTGGGTTCGCCGCGCTTCTGGGTGCACCCCAGCGGCTGGCGGGTTTCGTCAAACAGGTCCCAGGTTTCCAAAGGTTAACTCCACCTTTCGGGCAGGAGCTCTTCCAGGTTAACTACCTTGTCTTTAAGCCGGACCTCGGCAGCCAGATTCTCAGGATTGATCTGGAACATGAACTCGCGGCAGCGTCCGCAGGGAGGAATAATGCCGGCATCACTGCTGACGGCGACGATGCGCACAATGCGGTTCTCTCCGGCGGTGATCATCGCTGCGATCGCAGCATGCTCCGCACAAAAGCCCATCGAGCAGGGGGTATCGATGCATACGCCTTTGTAAACATTGCCTTTATCTGTTACCAGCGCGGCTGCGACCGACCCGGCCGAGGAGGTCTCGGAAAGCTGCCGGGGATTCAAGGTAGCCCGGGCGATCTCGATCAATTCAATGAATTTCATGCGGTTATTCCTTTTTCTTGTTGAGCGGTTCGAGTTTATTCACCGTCAGAAAATTCCCCTGCACTGTAAATTTAACATCGAAACTGCCGAACTCAAACCCGAACAGGCGGTCTGGGTCTTCAATATACGATGGACGCGGATCCTGGGTGAGAATGCCAATCAGCGCAGCCCGTTGGTGTTCCGGGATCTGCTGCAGCAGGTCATCTGGGAAATTTACTTCTAACTGTTCAAATTTATGGGTATCGGTAAAGCCACCGCTGGCTTCCGGGCGGCAATCGGTGTAGGGCAGGTAGGGTTTGATGTCGAAGATCGGGGTCCTATCCATCAGGTCTGCGCCGGAAACATGCAGCACTGGCCCAAAATCGGGATCAAGCGCGATACTGTCCAGGCGGACGCATGAAAGCCCGAGTGCATTGGGCCGGAAGGGAGAACGGGTGGCAAAGACGCCCATACGCTTATCGCCTCCCAGGCGCGGAGGGCGTACTGTTGGCGACCAGGTCTCGCGTACGGCCTCTGAGAACTGCCAGAGCAGCCAGATGTGTGAGAACTCCTCCAACCCGCGCACTGCTTCAGGACTGCGGTAGCCTGGCTCAAAAATGATCACCGCTTTCAACGCCTCCACCAATCCGCTCTGGCGCGGCACACCGAATTTGGTCGGCAGGTCCGTGTGTATTCGGGCGATGACCTTCATTACCGCGTCATTTCCCCGCGGATTTTTCTTTGGCACATTACGTTGTTCGCTCATCTCATCCAGTCCCATCTAAACCCGGCAATCTCTTTCCCAGCCTTGTTTATACCATTTTGGGAGGATCCTTTGAAAGTTGCCGTAATCTTCCAGCGCGCGGCGGCAACGTTGCACCATCTCGTCGATATCTTTCTGACCAAATTTCTCGGCCCAGACAATGGAAAAGAGCGAGGCGTGGGCAACGTAGACAGCCATTGTCTTCCAGAAATCTTCGGGGATGGCGTCGCCAAAATAGGCATCGATCTGACCGATGCAGTAAGGAATGCTGGATTCCGTGCCGAAACTTTCCAGTTTGTAGAATTCTTCGTAAGGGTCGCCAATCTCCCAGCGGTTGAAGTCGATGATGCCCAACTCACCGCAGGGGGTGAGGATCATGTTGCCGGGATGGAAGTCGCCGTGCAGATAGGCCGGCGGTTTTTTCCAGATCAGGTCCTTGTGGCACTCGAAGAAATCTACAGCCGGCTGATCGTCCGGCAGGCGCAGGTTGGAATTCAGATATCGCCTGAGCTGCCGTTCTTTCTTTGCCAGCTTGGTCTCGGCAGGGATCGCTTCAGCCGATAGCGGCAGGTTGTGAATACTGCGCAGAATACTCCCCGCTTTACGGCCCAGCGCATATTGTTCTGCTTCCGAGAGACTCGGCAGAACGGATTCAAGGTCCTGGCCCTCTACCCAGGTGAGCAGCATATAGGCTTTCGTCCTGTTCGCGCAGATGCCAAAATCGACCGGTCGGGACATTTCAAATCCAATGGAAGAGAATTTTTGGATGATCTCGTATTCACGACGTTTGTCTTCGAGGTCAGAGATCCCGCTTAACCGTAAAAGCAGCCGGGTTCCATCGGCAGTCAGGACCTGGTATTTCTCATCCGAAGACCAGCCCTTTTCAACTTTTTCGATTGACGTCCACAAGTCTGAAGCTGGAATATCTGCAAACATTTTTCGGTGCCTCTGTTTGAATTTACCTGGTGCCGGTCTCGATGAATTGGATCAGCGCTTCAACAGTATCGAAGTCATCATAATCGCCGGTAATCCCGGATCGGTGATACACCACTCCGTTGGCTTCGTTACGTTCCAGGCAGTCGAGCAGATGTTCAGCGCCGTAGCGCTTCGCGAACAGGGTGAACCCGTACGGCTTGATCTTCCCAAGCAGCCCTTTACGGCAGTCAATTGGACAATCAAAACAATGTGCCACTCCGCTCTCGATGGAGCAGCTACGATTGATGCACCAGGCCTTATCCGGGCATTCTCCGCTGTTGCAGCCGGTGCAGTGATCATTTTCAGAACACAAACAGCAGGCTAATCCGCAGCGCGCAATTCCAAGTTCTCTTTTCACAATAAACCTCTCTGTTTGGGAATTTTCTTGTTGCCGTTAATCGGCAAATTTGATGGTACTGGATCTCTTGATGGGCAATATAATTCCCCAATCTCCTTGATCGATCCAGGGGTTGACCCACAGTCAATCAGAAAAAAGAGGAATCGAATTTACCGACTTTGATCATTTGAGTCTATGATTTCCTTTAGCGAAACCTCTGGATGACGCCAACGTTTCTCACTTCTCTCATTGGGTAAATGGATCGCGTTTTGTGGGCAATTGTGCAGACAGGCAAAACAGCTTGCACAATTCTCTGAAAAAGCAACCTTGTCTGTTACCTTAATATTTCCATTTGGACACACTCTGGCACAGGTCCCACATTGCGTACATTTGCCGTCAATGATAAAACTTTTCGCTGCCAATCCTGTCTCCTGTGATCTGAGGAGAGGTGCGCAATACCAGGTGGCCAGCCTGGCGATTCGATTTGGCGGCTGTATGTATTTTCTTCTTGAATGGATGTCATCTACGATGACCTTTAGATTCTCATCCACTTTCTTTTTTGGCAGTGTATCGATTTGCCTGCCGATCTCAAAGTTTGGCAGATAGTTATCGACCATTTTTATTGAGGTCATATAATCGAATGTGATGTTTTTAGCATGTGCGGCAAGGTCTTCAAGAACTATACCCTCGGCAAATCCGTAAGTCGCAATTGCAAAGAGGTAATCTGCCTTGATATTTGCCTTAACAACAAAATCCCTGACCATTTTGGGGGGGACACAGCAATAGGTTGGAAACACGATCCCAATCGCATCCCCTTCAAAGGTGAATTGATTCTCTTTAACGGCCTGTGGAATGGAGATCCGTTCTCCGCCGAGAGTTTTGGCCACGGCAAGACTATTTCCAGAAGCGGTAAAATACAGAATTTTCATTTGAGTTCCTTGTTGATCATTACAACCTGAAATCGCAATTTCTTGAACTTCTCAAATTTCAAGCGCAGTTATCCGAATTTATTACTCCGCGGCCCTGGATAATAGGGCAATAGACTCAATATGCTGTGTCTGCGGGAACTGGTCGAACGGCGTGACGCTCTTGAGCGCGTAGCCTTGCTCACCAAAGCGCTTGATATCGCGCGCCAGTGTAGCCGGATCGCAGGAGACATAAATGATTTTTTGCGGTTCGGCTTTGACCAGCGCTTCCACAACAGCCTTGTCCAACCCGGCACGCGGTGGATCGATGACCACAATATCAGGCTTGAGTTTCAGCGGGGGCAGCATTTGTTCGACGGGGCCGACGTATAGCGAGACGTTCTCGAACTCGTCGAGGTTGGCGGCAAAGTCTTCACAGGCTGAATCGGAAAGCTCCATGCTGATCACTTCGCGGGCTTGTTCTGCCATGAAAGCCGAGAAGAGTCCGACGCCGCAGTAGGCATCCAGGACGGTCTTGCCTTTGAGGTCGCCGGCCAGCGCCAGCACCTTTTCGACCATAGCTTCGGCCACAGGTAAATTGGTCTGGAAAAAGGAATCCGCCGAGACCTTGAAGGTACGATCGCGCACAGTCATCAGTGTGTATTCGTCGCCTGAGAGGACCGTGGCGAAGGAGGGGCCGGTGTAAAGGACGGAGAGCGGGAAATCGACTTCGAATTCGGGGGGATCATTCACCTGCGATTCCAGGTTGAGCAGCAGGTCGTCATCGGCTCCCTGGCGCAGCTCGGCCAGGGTGACACCGGAACCGGGCTCGAATTCGATCTGCGGCCAGAAATTGTCGATGGCCTGCAGGGGCAGGTGGCATTCCTTGATCTCCACGAAGGCATTGGAGTTGGCCCGCTGAAATCCGAGTTTGCCGGCAGGGGAGACGTGGAACTGGACGGTATTGCGGTAATTCCAGGGTGAGGGAGAAGCGACAACGGGTTCTACGGGGAAATCAGGCATTCCGCCCAGCCTTTTAAGTTGGTCGACCACCAGTTTGCGTTTGAGTTCCAATTGATCAGGGTAGGAGAGATGCTGATAACTGCAGCCGCCGCAGATGCCGAAATGTGGGCAGCGCGGAGCGATTCGCCGCGGGGACGGGGTGATGATCTCAAGGATCTCGCCGCGGGCAAAGGTAGGCTTTTCAAAGATGATCCGTATTCGCACGGTCTCACCGGTGAGCCCAAATGGGACAAAAACGGCGCGGCCGTCAGGCAGCCGTCCCAGGGCGTCACCGCCGAAGGTCATATCGGTCAATTCAAGGGTATATTCTTCATTCATAATTATTCTTTCTGGTAATCTTTGCTTACTTTGGTATAAGAATCTTTCACGCGGAGAACGCGGCCCTGATAAACCTGGGGCTGGCGACGCGGAGAAATGCTAAACCTGGAGAGGCTCGATCAGTCAGTGTTCATTTTACCCTGCAAATTGGGGAAATGAGTTTCTCTGTATCTCTGGATTTTTTTGGTACCTTAATTTATAATATGTCGGCTTGACCCAAAGGTCGATGGAGAGGTAGCGCAGTTGGCCTAACGCGCTCGCTTGGAAAGCGAGTATACCGCAAGGTATCGTGGGTTCGAATCCCACCCTCTCCGCCTGAAGCAATAACTATTCGGAAGGCTTTAAAGCCTTCCGAATATCTTTTTAACATGGCTGCGAGGGCAGGTGCCTTATCCGCCCGATGTAATGAAAAATCGGAAAGCGTTTGTGCTTTCCGATTCCATTTTAATAATGACTGCATTCTTAGTATTTATCCTGAAAATCAATTATTTGTTTTTGATGAGAAGTAAACATTTGGCTACTAATGTTGATATAATAGTTGTGAATCGCACATAAAATAATGGTAAACTTTGAAAATCTGATCCCCATATGTCATTTTGTGTTCCTCCCCGATCAGATTTGCTGCCAGCTAGAGAAGTGTTAGCGGGGAAAAATTTTAAGTGGATGAATTCTGAATTGTACAGTTAGCGTTGTGTTTTGTTGTGGATTGATTAAGGTCTATAGATCGTTTTCCATGTGACTGTTTGTCAAAATCTCTCAATTTATGAGTAACCAAGGCACAAACATTCCCCTCTCAAATTTCAGGGCGGATGAATAATATTCAACGGAAAATTCACAGGAGAATAAATGAAAAAAAGGATAGCAATTAGTATTTTATTGTGTGCCTTTTTATTGGTGGGAACTGTTGGTGCTGTGAGCGCCAAATCCGCTTCTTTTGATACAGCATCTCCGGATCCACAGGTAACACTGGTGAGTGGGAATTCAAAGTTTCATGTTAAATTGATCTCGATTCAGGACCTGCCAGGTGTGGCTGAATTAAGTAGCGGCATGCTCGTGCCTGCTGGTTTCTCTGCAGGAGAAAAGCAATTTGAAGGAAAAGGAGTTCAGATCAGCGGATTAACCTATGGTTCGGTAAAAGCATGCTTTTCGGTAATAGCTGTTGGTCAGGGTTGGGGGGGTAAAGTGGCAAAGTGGAATGGTTCAAAATGGGAATTATTATCCACAGCCATTTCTGCGCAGGAAGATTCGCCATACTCTTTGGCTTGTGCGACTGTCTCTGCAAATGGGACCTATGCTTTTGTCAATTGGGTTGTTGATCCCAGCAAGCTGCCAACGAATTCGGGAGTATGCAATTTTGGTATTGATTATAAATTTAATACCAATTACGGGTATGGCTTTGGTCCTTATATGGGAATCGATGTGCCAGCCAATATTACAAACGGTACTCCAGTTACTTATAAGATCATAAGTATTGATTCTTCTTATGGCGGAACGCTTACAAGCGGGTTGACAGGCAGTACTACCGTACAGGATTATATTTCACATGCAGCCCTTTTCAATGATTCTGCCGTGAGCTTCAGCGAAGAGCCATATCCAAATTATGTAGCCCGTTTTACTTTTCCAACATTAAAATGTCATATTGATCTGGAATATCAAGGTTCATTTTTATCTGAAATGGGAGGATAACCCCGCGATTTCATTTTGAGCAAATCACTTATCTATTCCGGATAGGTTTGAAAAACAAAGCCACCTGTTTTATGGGTGGCTTTGATCTTAATATTGATCTCACTGCACATAAGGATTATGCAGAGAATTTACCGATCACTTCCGATACTTTTAGTAGTAATCAGTCTCCAATATCTTCCGCCCATAGGTCAGGGTTTTGCCGGATGAATTTCTGCATCATCTCGATACAATCTGTGTCCTGCATATCGATCACTTTCACACCCTGCTCCGCCAGCCAATCCTGTCCGCCTTTAAAATTGACCGACTCGCCAACCACGACCTGACCAATATTGAACTGTTTGATCAATCCGGAGCAGTACCAGCAGGGGGAGAGCGTGGTCACCAGGATCTTGTTCTTGTACCCGCGCTGCCGTCCGGCATCTTTAAACGCAGCCGTCTCACCGTGAATGGTGGGGTCACCGTGCTGGACCCGCATATTGTGACCGCGGCCCAGAACTTTGCCTTCCTGGTCCGCCAGGATCGCTCCCACTGGAACGCCTCCCTCAGACAAGCTGATCTGGGCTTCTTCAAAAGCCAATTTTAATAATTTCCGATAATCTACCATCTCTTTCTCCTCACTCCGGCGTCTTCTGTGTATAGCGTTTGATCGGTTGGGACTGCTTGCGTCACAACCCGGCAAAGGAAGACTGCCAGAAAATTAATACATTTGGAAAGTTACTGTCTGTAAGAAATTTCCGCCCTGGCAATTGATATTGGGAAACGATCGCTAATGGCAAGAGAAATTTGATTAAGACGAATGTAATAATTATTATATGACATTCGTCTTAAAAAGCTATTGGAAATAGAGAGTGAATTTTAATATCTTGCAACAATAGAACATAATTACTATAATTAAGGGAAAAATCAGAATTATTCAGAGAATATATCCAAAAAGGAATTGTTTCCTTTTGTTCCAGCAGTTATCGAAACCATAAATTGCAAAATTCGGAAATGGCTCACTTTTAACCCTTTCATTTTAGAGTAGATCAGTCGGCACTATTTTAAGGAGGACCAGGTAGATGGAAAAACAGATAAAAAGTGAGGGGAGTAAGGGTTATTCTATTGATCTGGAACAGATATCGATAAACAGGTATGTGGAGATCTTAAAACATCAGAATCTCTTGCCCGGGAGGAAGGTCCTGCTTGAGGAAATCGATGAAAGATTTGCTCGATTTACCGAATTGGGCGTTCAAAATGTATTGGATTTGAAAGGGCTTCTGTCTTCCTCAAAAAAGCTCCTGGTTTTCACGCGGCAAACTGGTATTCCTCTGGATTACCTGATCGTCCTTAAGAGGGAAATTGGCAGTCTTGAACAAAAGCCTGTTCCACTTGCTGATTTTCAAGGGGTTAACTCGCAATTGATCACTTCTTTGGCTGATCATGGGATAAGAACTACAAAGGACCTGTATGATCGTTTCCAGGAAAACGGAATTCTGATGGTAATCAATGACAACCCCGGAATCGCGGAAGCCCAGATCACTGAAGTGATCTGTTTGTCCAATCTTGTCCGGATCAATGGCGTGGGGCCGGCTGCAGCACGGGCTTTGTATGCGGCAGGTTATAAGAACATCTCTGAGGTTGCGGCGGCAAATTCGGAAGACCTATGGGAACGGATCTCACTTGCAAATTCGGCAGGCCAATATTATTCGGCCAAACTTGGATTGAAAGATATGCAATTTGTGATCGATTTTGCGCACCTTTTGCAAAGCAGTAATTGTTTGCCGCCGGGGAACCGATAAATATGCCTGGATTGAACCCAAACTATCTCTGAAAACGCAGAACGAATAGTATTATTTTTCTCAGTCGTTTTTTGTAAAGCTTGAGAAGAAATTCTATACAATATTAGTAAAGAAAATCCCGTGATTATCTATTGGTTTCTAAAGAAAGGATTTACTAAATGAATTATCCACTCAGTTCGAAGTACAGCCTTGAGTTTCTCCGAGAAAATATTATGGGACCAAACCCGATCAAGCTGCTGGAGGAGATGTTCCAAAGGGAGCGGCCGATCGAAGGCTCGGTAGTGCTTGATCTGGGCTGCGGCCGTGGGGTGACCTCGATCTTCATGGCAAAGGAATATGGACTGCACGTGTTCGCCACTGACCTGTGGGTAAGCGCGACTGAGAACAAACAGCGCTTTGACGTAATGGGGCTGACGATCGATCAGATCATTCCGATCCATGCCGAAGCGCACGAGCTACCCTATGCCGATGAATTCTTTGACGCGGTTGTCAGCGTGGATTCCTACCATTATTTCGGATTGGAAAAGGATTACCTCGGCCAACATCTGCTGCCGCTGGTCAAACACGGCGGCAAACTGTACCTCATTGTTCCCGGGATGAAGAAGGACCTGCACACCGCCCTGCCACCCGAGATGCTGGTCACCTGGTCCGCAGAGGATCTGGATACCATCCACGACTCAGCCCACTGGCGTGGGGTGCTGGAGCAGACGAAAGGCATGGAGATCGAGGAGATCTACGAACTGGAAGGGAATGACGAGTGCTGGCGCGACTGGCTGGCCTGCGACAATCCCTATGCGGTCAGCGACCGCAAACCCATGGAAGCCGGGGCCGGGAAGTACATGAATATGCTGGCGATCATTTTACGAAGGAAATAATGATAATTTCCTGCTGAAGGGAAGATGCCAATATGGAATACACATTGAAGAATGGTACAACTGTTATTATCAGACCCCCAAAAGTTGAAGATGCTGAAGGATTGATCTCGCTTATTCGCACTGCTGACACCGAAACACTTTTTTTGGCCCGCAATCCTGGGGAATTCCAGGTTACGGTGGATAAAGAAAAAAGAATCATTACAGATGTTTTGGAAGATTCCGATCGAACCTGGTTTGTAGCCGAATATGAGGGGAAGGTCATCGGACAATGTTCTGTTGGATTGGTGCTATCTTATAAGAGATACCGCCATCGGGCTGGGGTTGCTTTTGTGCTCTTAAAAGAGTATTGTGATTTCGGCATTGGCGGCAAAATGATGGAAGAATGTTTAAAGTGGTGCAAAGAACACAATATAAAACAGGTTGAGCTTGATGTGATTTCGAATAACGAAAGAGCGATAAAAATGTATAAAGGGTTTGGGTTTAACATTGTAGGAACAATTCCAAATGCACTGCATTATGAAAACGATACATACGTGGATGAATATTTAATGGTAAAAAGCCTTGAATTTTAGGGATTGGTCTGTATATAATTTCTCACAATTGTGAATGAATGGAAATTATTCAGATCACCACCAACAAAAAACAATACCTCGCCCTCCTGCTTCTCGCGGATGAGCAGGAGAACATGATCGACCGCTACCTGGAGCGAGGGGAGATGTTCGTGCTCTCTGACCTCGGCCGGGTGTTGGCTGAAATGGTGGTGACGGACGAAGGGGACGGTATCTTCGAGATCAAGAATCTGGCGGTCGCACCGGATTCGCAGGGGCGGGGCTACGGCCGTGCGCTGCTCGACTTTGCAGCAGAGCATTACCGCGGCAGGTGCCGCACCCTGCTAGTAGGCACGGGAGAGAGCCCGTTAGCGCTGCCGTTCTATGAGAAATGCGGCTTCACTTACTCACACCGGGTGAAGGATTTCTTCATTAAAAACTATGACCACCCGATCATCGAAGCGGGGCTACAGCTCGTGGATATGATCTATCTGAAAAAAGATCTATTAAATTGAAGAGTGTAAGGGGAAAGGCAATGCCTGGTTAAAATAATGAATGACAGGCCTGGGGGGGACAAGCCTGTCATTCGTCAGGGAGGGATTCCACCTTTTGGGTGGAGACACTCAATCCATACCAGTAAAGTGGTGTCTTGCCATTAATATACCGCGCTGGCGCGGGCTGCACATTAAAGGGGAATTAGACTTAGTTGAAAGAATTTTAATCTTTCTTTTTGAAGATCTCCAGCCATTCATCCACTTCATCAGAGGATAATGTGCGGCTTTCGCCGCTGGTGCTTTTATCTGCCTGCGAGAGGGCGGCAACCAATTCTTTGGCGAACTGGTCCGAGGAGATGACTTTTGTACCCAGGCTGCGGGCTTGCACCTGCACGTGCATATCTGAGCTGACCAGGGTGTAATTGCGCGCGGTCTTACTGTGCTGATTAAGGAAGGTAATAATCGCTTCGTCGGCGGTGTTCTCTTTGCGGATGGAGTGGACGTGCACCAACCCGCCGCGCACACCGCTGTCAAATCCGGGCAGGGCGCCGTCGAAGAACAGCTCGGCGGTGGCGCGTTTGACGCGGCAGTATTCCTGAATGTACTGCGTCAGGTGCGTCTCATCGTCCAGGTCGCGCAGGTGCAGACCAGGGACTTTGGGGATCAGGTTATGGCCGTCGATTACCAGGATCATCGTGGTTTACGCTCGCTTTGATGTACTATTTTACTTTCAATCTATGCTATGATTCAAGCAGGGAAAACTCCAATGAAACGATTATGGCCCTTCATTGTATTGAACGTGATCGTATCGGCGGTGACGGTGACCGCTGTCCTGCTGATCTGGAGCGCGCTGCATCCGTGCAATGTGACCCCGGGGATGTTGGCTTCCTCCCGCGCGACCCCCACAGCTACATTACCGCCTAAGGGCGATGATCTGTTCAAGATCGACAATGTTTACGGCGCGGGCGATCTGAAAACGGAGCACATCCATTTCGTCTACACGGGAAGTGAGCCGCTTAACCTGGAGAACTGGCAGATCAAACTTCACAGTCAGAATTTTCATTTCCCGGCATTCATTATTTACAAAGGCGGCGCGTTTGACCTATACAGCGGGTCGGGAGTGAACACGACCATCGAACTGTATATGGGCGAACAGGCAGCCCTCTGGCAAAGCGGTTCTACCATCACTTTGCTGGACCCGGATGGCGGAACCCGCCTGACCTACCGTGTCCCCTGAAGATCCTTAAATTACAGGTTCACTGAACCTGTTTGCGTTACAATTCTGCTTGAAAATGAATTCTGATATGAAAGGGAATCAATGACCCAGGCGCTTTATCGAAAATGGCGTCCCCACAAGTGGGACCAGGTAGTTGGCCAGGAGCATATTGTACAGACATTACGCAATGCCATCGCGGGAGACCGTGTGGGGCATGCGTACCTGTTTGCCGGGCCGAGGGGTACCGGCAAGACCACTACCGCCCGCCTGCTGGCCAAAGCAGTCAATTGCCTGGATCCCGATCTGAACCATCGGCCCTGTGATGCCTGCGCCAATTGCCTCGCGGTCAATGAGAACCGTTTTCTGGACCTCATCGAGATTGATGCGGCTTCCAATACCAGCGTGGATGATATCCGCGACCTGCGTGATAAGATCAATTTTGCTCCCTCCGTGGGGCGTTTCAAAGTGTATATCATCGACGAAGTTCACATGCTTTCCACAGCCGCATTCAACGCACTGCTGAAAACACTCGAAGAACCTCCGTCTCATGCCATTTTCATTCTGGCTACAACAGAAGTACATAAGATCCCGGCGACGGTGTTGTCACGCTGCCAGCGCCACGAGTTCCGCCGTATTCCGGTAATGGAGATCGTCGGCAACCTCAAAGAGATCTGCGCTAATGAGAAGATAGAGGCTGACGAAGATGCGCTTATCCTCATCGCCCGTCAGGCGACCGGGGCCATGCGTGACGCCATCAGCCTGCTCGATCAACTGGCTTCAATCGGGGAACGTATTACCCTGGGGTCCACCCAGCAGGTGTTGGGGACTGCCACCAACCAGATGGTGATCGACCTTTACAGCGCGCTGCAGCAAAAAGATACCGCCGCCGGTTTGAAAACCATTCACTCCGCTCTCGACAGCGGCAGCGATCCGCGCCAATTTGCCCGCCAGGTGGTCGAATACATGCGCGGTTTGTTACTGATCAAGATGGGCAACGGCGACCAGGTGGATGCTACCAGAGAAGTTAAAGAGCTAATGACCACCCAGGCGAAGATGCAGGAAACCGCTTCATTGCTTGAATGGGTGAGATTATTCAACGCGGCCATCAGCGATACGCGTACCAGTTGGCAGCCCAGCCTGGCACTCGAGATCGCCCTGGTCCAGGCTGCAGAAGCTGCTGAGTTCAACTCCACGGCTCCGCGGATGGCGATCCAGCAGATGGTCCCAACCCGAACGGCGCCTGTCGAGACCCATACGGCACCCGCTCGCGCGGCAGCCGAACCGGTACGTCAGACTGCTGCGGCAAAGACTGAGCCAGCGGCTGTTGTGTCCCCCCAAAAGGAATCCGGGAAGACTGTTGCGGTTTCTTCTCCAAAACCGGCTGCTGCCGGGGTGGAGATCAACGTACAAAAGGTCCAGGAGAACTGGAATGCGATCCGTGCTGAGGTCAAAAAAGTGCGGGCACAAACCGAAGCCCTGTTGAACTCAATCAAATCCATGACTGTCAAAGACGGCGTGCTGGTGTTTGGTTTCAGCAGCGACGTGTTGAAATCCAAAATGGATACCGAAGAAAATATTTCCCTGGCGCAGGATGCCATTTATAAGGTCATTGGTGTGCAGATCCCGGTGCAATGTGCCGTGGTTGGCAGCAAGGCCGGTGCAGTGCCTGCGGATATGGGAATTGATGCCGATGGGATCGTCGGCGCTGCCCTGAACCTGGGCGGCAAACTGGTCCACAAAGATTAATCGATCAAAGGAGTCAAGAATGGCCAAAGGATATAATCGCCCGATGGGCGGCGGTGGTATGGGTGGTGGCGGAATGATGTCGCAGATCAAAAAAATGCAGGAACAGATGGCCAAGGCACAGGAAGAATTGGCGGTAGAAACCGTTACTTCCAGTGTGGGCGGCGGCGCGGTCAAAGTGACCATGACCGGAGATCAGCACTGTCAGAGTGTGGTGATCGATCCGGAACTGCTCAAAGACGCCGACGCTGAAATGCTGCAAGACCTGATCTTAAGCGGAGTGAACCAGGCATTGGATGACAGCCGCAAGATGGCCGAAGCCAAAATGGGTCCCCTAAGCGGCGGCCTTTCTGGATTGGGATTCTAAATTCTTATGGCGATCTTACCAGCCCCGGTACAGAACCTGATCAACGCGCTTTCACGGCTGCCCGGAATTGGCCCTAAAACGGCTTCACGGCTGGCGTTTTACCTGCTGCGCGCGCCAGAGGATATTTCGGAACAGTTGGCCAAAGCCCTGACTGAGGTCAAAAGTGCGACGGGAACCTGCAAGTTGTGCTATAACATTACCCTGGCAGGGCAGGAGACATGCGAGATCTGCGCTAATTCACAGCGGGCGGATGGTTCGATCTGCGTGGTGGAAGACCCGATGGATGTGCTGGCCATGGAACGTACCGGTGGATTCAACGGACGCTATCATGTGCTGCAGGGAGTTCTTTCCCCGATCGAGGGGATCGGTCCGGATGATTTGCGTATCGCCCCGCTGATCGAGCGGGTGAAGAGTGGAGAGGCCAAGGAGATCATCCTGGCCACCAACCCCAGTATGGAAGGCGACGCGACCGCGCTATACCTGCGTCAGCAGTTGTTGAATTACCCGGTGCGGGTGACGCGCCTGGCGCGCGGCCTGCCGATGGGCGGTGACCTGGAATACGCCGATCAAAACACCTTACTGCGCGCCCTGGCTGGCCGCCAGGAAATGGGATAAAGAAATCAAATGGGTACGAGTAGGTTCGTCCCCATTTTTTTTGCAGTGTTGATTGCGCATAGGTAGGGGCGAACAGATGTTCGCCCTACGGCATGATTTATCAATCATTGCTATTCAGGCTATTAAAAATCAATGCCTTTTTCCATGCAATAGAAAAAACAATCTCGAGGTTCTGATGAAATATTTGGATGAATGATATGGCGAGGTAAGATACCTGTTTTTTGCAACCCGGCTTTTTCCATGACACTTGCAGAGGCACCATTTTCGATATCGCAAACAGCGTAGATCATTAGGATTGTGTCCTGAGATTTTACCCAATCAATGACTGATCGGGTAACTTCGGTGGCAAAACCCTTTCTCCAATAACTCTTTGCGAGAACATATCCGAAATCGGCTTTAGGTTGGCTGATCCGCAATTCAAACATCCCAATTAGTTCTTTATCAGTCTTATTAATGATGACCCACGGATAAGAATTGCCAGTTTCCCATGACTCTAAACAATTATGAATATATGCCTTTGTAGTTTCAATGTTCTTGTGCGGTTTCCAAACAAGATATTTAACAACTTCAGGATCTTGAGCATATTTTGTAAGTATTGCAAATGCATCTTCTGGTTGGGGTGGTCTCAAGAAGAGACGATCTGTGGTTATTTCCGTTGGAGGAATGATCACTAAAAAATTCCTTTCCGAGAAAAAGGTAGGGGCACAGCATGCTGTGCCCCTACGGCGAGATTGAGATTAAATTTGCTTATTTCACGAACGCGGGGATCTCGACGGTCTGATCTCCGTTTTTCACCAGGTAATAGGGCATCCAGGCGACACCGAAGACATCAGAGAAAATATCGCTTTTGGTTGGGCTGAGCGGTATCTCCGTTACAGCAAACGAAGAGGGTGATCCCGATCCAGGAGTTTGTACACCCGGTTGGTTGGCCTGCAAAGCAGCCAATTGCTCTTTAAGATTTTCTAGGGTCTGCTTCTCTTTTTCAAGCTTATCTTTGGCATTCTGCGCCATTCGCATTTTGCTGGTGGTGGAAGACAGTCCTTTCTTTCTACCCAGGCCCAGCCAACTGGCGACCATGGCCCCTCCGGTGGCAACACTTTCAAAATTTCGCTCGGTCACTTCCTTTTCAGCAGCTTTGACATCGAGTTCCTGGGCTTCTATCTTGTTCTGCAAGGCCGTTACCTTGTTGGCGTAAGACGAACTTGACGATGACGGTGAGGCGGCTTTGGCAGAACTGGCAGCGGCGCACTTCTTTTGAAAATCTGCATCCGAGGTTTCCGGACTAGCGTAGACCTTGAGTTGGCTGTTGGCTTTGATCTTGACTGTGCCGTTACGGTAAAGCCATTCGAGGAAGTCTTTACCAAGGTTGGCGACTTTTGCCTTATCAGACATCCAACCGGGAACCGTATGAAAAGAGGCATTGGGCTGGGTTTGAGTACCCAGTTTATGAGTATCGATCGCAGTGATTGTCAATTCATCCCAGTGGACCAGACCGTTGCTGAGTTCTTCGAGCAGGGCAGCAGTTTTACGGGAGAAGTCGACATCGTACTGGCGCGAGGAGTACCGTATCTCTGCCTGGGCAAAGATCGCCGGGTGATAAACAACACTGCTTACCGTGGTGCCGGATAATTTTACAGCTGCCAGGGCAGCGGTGGGGTCGAGATCGGTGGGGAAAACATATTCATTCACATCCCCATTAATGGCAGGGCGGCTGGATACCATCCCTGATTTTGATGTACTAACGGTGGGTGAAACAGCCTTTGTCTCGGACGAAGATGCGGATGGCTTAGCCGATGCAGCAGGCTGAGCACCCAGTTTTGCCCCTGTCAGCTTGTTGAGATCAGGGAGTTGTGTACGGGTCAGCGGCCCGGCCAGGTAGTTGAGGGTCCATCGGGTATTGAAGAGGGTTGGCTGCGAGCGATAAACGCTGTGCCACAGGAAGACACGCTTCTGAAGCCCGGAGATCAATTTGTCATAATCTGCGACATTGACGGCACCGCTGGCAGCAGAGAGCCCTTCGAGCAGGCGGGCTTTATCCTGGTCAGTTTGCAGACGGCCGATCATCCAGGTGCCGGTATTGGAGAGGGCCTTATAGTCCACATCCACCGGGTTCTGAGTGGCCAACACCATGCCGACGCCAAAGGCGCGTGCCTGTTTAAGCATACGCAGCATTACGGTCTTGGATGCCGGGTTCGCGACCGGGGGCAGATAGCCCATGATCTCATCAAAGTAGACCAGCGCACGCAGGCTGCTGGTACCGCGCTGACTGCGCATCCAGGTTTCAACGGAAGCAAACAGGAGGGTGACAAAGAACATGCGTTCATTTTCGTTCAAGTGAGAGATATAGAAGATCGAGTGGCGGGGCTTGCCGTCGGCAGTATAGAGCAGGGATTGGATATCCAGTGTTTGACCGCTTTGCCAGACCTGGAAGGAGGGGGATGCCAGGAAGTTGTTCAACAGCATGGCCAGCTCGAAACGGTCTTTTTCGGGATAGAAGGAGTTCATCGGGAAGGCGCCCAGTTTTTCCATGGGCGGATTCTGCACCTGCAGGATCAACTCCTCCATATTGAGGGACTGCTTCATACTCCAGGCATGTTCCACCAGGTTGGAAAGGAGGATGTGTTCGCGGGAACGCAGCGGATCGACGTCGGTCATCCCAACCAAACCGAGCAGCGCGGTAATGGTGCTGGAGATCCGTTCGCGCAGCATTTCGCTGTTCTCGGTCCAGTCCATATCCGGCGCTTCAAAGGAGGAAAGAATATTTACCGGTAATCCTGAGGTAGAACCTGGCGAATAGATCGCGAAATCCACCTTATCCTTCAAGGCTTGAAGTTCGGTCGGGCCTAATCCCCAATCGCCCAGACCTTTCTTCCATTTACCGGCAGTCTCCTCCGCGGATTGCGGTACGGTCTTGCCGTCACGGCGGGCCATATCCGGGTCGATCCAGGGTTCAAAATCAGCCGGAAGAAGCTGCGGGAAGTGCAGGACCAGGTTGGTTAGATCCCCTTTTGGGTCGATGATTATCGCCGGAACTCCGTGCAAAGCAGCCTCTTCAAGCAGACCAATGCATAAGCCAGTCTTGCCAGAACCGGTCATACCGGTGACAAAGGCATGGGTCGTCAGGTTGGTCGGGTCCAACAGGATCGGGTCCGAGGTGAGAGCATTGGATTTTGGATCAAAGACTTTACCGAGAAAGAAATTTGTGGCATCTTCAGCCATATTCACCGCCTTATTGATCTCTTGGTATTTTTACTGATTATAGACGAAAATCATCTACATTTCGATTTTTGGCCTGAATCTTGTACCCAATAAGGGATTCGTAGTGCCAATGATTTCATTGGTTGTATAATCTAAAAAGCCCAATATACTGGATGGTTGCCCCTTGTTTGATCTGAATGTTTATCCATATCCCGTAAGTGAACGCCTTACCGCTCCCGGTTTCCTGGTATTTCCTCCCAAGGAGAAGACTGCCAGAGGTCGAGAGAATAACCTGCTGATCGTGTATTTTAGCCTGATGGGACGGACCTCGATCACGGCTGAGGGTCTGCGTACCTGGATGGAACAAAAGGCCGAAGGCTTTCACAAGAATGCCGGTACAGTTACTGCCGGAATTCGCGAGTTCATCGAGTCGATCAACTCAGATCTTTACGATCGCAATGTTCGACCAGACCGTAAAGATACCCAGGTGGTCATGAACCTACAGGTGGCAGTATTAAAGAAGGATATGGTTTACCTGGCAAATTGCGGAAACGGGCAAAGTTTCCTGGTGGGGGATGACGGCGTCTTGACTTTCAGGGATATTGAAAACACCAGCCGTGGATTGGGATTAAGCCAGTCCATATCGATTCGCTTTTCACAGAGTGTGGTCAGTGCCAATGACCTGCTGATCATGTCTTTCAATCCGTCCGCCTCATGGACGCCGGATCTGCTTTCAGGCGGGCAATCGATCTCGATCGATGCTTTTGCACGGCGGATATTTGCCGGGAATGATACGCCTGGCCGGGGGGTGCTCATTCGCTTTACTGAAGGAGCTGGCAAGATCAGCTGCCTGCGTCTTAACCAGGGCGGCGTATCTGCTGTAGTGGAAGGAAAAAAAGAAGAAGTTTTACCCACACAACCGATCATTACTCCGGTCCCGGATCGCAGCGACGCGCAGTGGGTACCGGCTGTAGAATCAACCAAAGACTCCCCGGAGCCCGAAGCGCCAGCGCAGGCAGAAGAGAAAATCGGACCCGGATCGCAGCCTCAACCGGTAGAAACCGGCGGCATTCAACTGCGCCGGATCACCCGACCGACCGCGCATGGAAATCCGCGGGCTGAGCAGAGCAGGACCGAGAACACAGAATCCTCTTATTCAACAGAAATGCCGGAGCAGCCATATTCCCGGCAGGTGTCGCAAGAGTTGCCTCTGCGACCGCATGCCCCCGAATCTTCTCAACAGGAAGAGTCTCCCGCAATTTCATTGATCCAGACCGAAGCTGTCAAAGCAGTCGTTGGAAAGACCTTGCGAAAAGGCGCCGAAGTGAAGAACCAGACAGGTGAGTTCGTTAAGGACATCGCTCAAAAGGTGCTGCCAGGCGAGCCTGAAAAACCGATCAAGATTTCCAAAGCGCTGCTGATCATCATCGCAATCGTTGTACCGATCATCGTGGTAGCCATTGCGCTGACCGTTTATTCACACAATGGGAAGAATGCCGAGATCAGTCTGCACCTGGGCCAGGCCCAGCAATATGTGGATATATCGAACACCCAGATCAGTGACACACCGGCAAGGATTGCTTCTTTGCAGGCTGCTCTGGCTGAGCTGGATAAAGCGGACGAATTGGGAACCTCCCCGGACTCTACCAATATGCGCACCACGATTCAAAGCGTGTTGGATGCGCTGCAAGGCATTATCCGGGTGGATATGTCTTCAGCCTTAAGCGATATTTCACTGCCAGGGGTGAACTTCACTCAACTGGCAGCTACGAGTACCGATCTGTATGCATTGGATTCGATCTCAGGGAAAGTAATGCGCTTTAGCCTGAACGGTTCATCGTATGTTCAGGATACCAGTTTCGATTGCGGACCCAACCCGCAAAATCCGCTCAACGTTATTGGGAACCTGGTGGATATGTCCCCCATCCCTGTGAACAATAGCTACGGTGCCACGATCATGGCCATCGACAGTGCTGGAAAGCTGGATTATTGCGTTCCCGGAGACACCGGGTATGTCGTCAGCCTGGAACCCCCGGATATGGGCTGGGGCACTATCCAATCGATGACCCTGTTTGAAGGCAACTTGTATATTCTGGACACCAAAGGCAATGCTGTTTACCGTTACGAAGGCAATGGCACTGACTTCAAAGACAAACCCACTCTATTTTTCGATGAGGTCATTCCCCAGATCACCAGCGCGCTTGATATCGAAGAACAGGGCTATGAACTTTATATTCTTCGCAGCAGTGGTGATATGGTGGAATGCACATACAGTCCATTGAAAGATATGAAGTCCACTGAATGCGAAGAGCCGGCGACTTTCCTTGATGCACGGACGGACCAGGATATCGAAACCAGTTCATTTGCCGGCACCCAGTTTACTCAACTGCACCTGACCGATGCACCAGATTCTTCTCTGTATATTCTGGATGCGGCCAATAACCAGGTGTACCACTTCAGCTATATCCGCAGCTTGCAGCGGGTGCTGACTCCGCGAATTTCGGACGGCTCCGACAGCAAGAAACTGTATCCCACGGCTTTCACGGTTTCACCCACACGCATGCTGTTTATCGCATACAGTAATCAGATCTATTTTGGTCAGATCCCATAAAGGTAAACAGGAAGAGGATTAAATTAATGCATTCCATTCTCGAGGGTATTAGTCAGCCAACCTTGCTGTTGGACTGTAAAACTGCCAAAGCAAATTTGAATAACATGAATCAAAAAAACAGTGCGGCCGGGATTCGTTTCCGGCCGCATTTTAAAACGCACCAGTCTGCTCAGATCGGCGAGTGGTTCAGAGAAAGAGGAATCAGCGCTATCACAGTATCTTCTGTAGATATGGCCGAATATTTCGCAGCGGCAGGATGGCAGGATATTCTCATTGCTTTTTCATTGAACGTCCGGCAGATGGACCGCATTCGCAAATTGGCGCAGGAAATCCATCTGGAAGTACTGGTCGAGGATCCAATTTCGGTGGAGGTATTGGCTGCAGCGGCTCCGGCTGCTTTTGATGTTTGGATCAAGATCGATGCCGGAGCACATCGGACCGGGGTCGAATGGCAGCAGGCAGAGCATGTCTTGAATCTGGCAAGAAGCATTGAACAACGGAAGAATCTGCGCTTTCGCGGGTTGCTCACGCATTCCGGCAATACATATCATGTCGATTCTGCAGCGGCAGTGGTTTCAGCCTTTCGCGATGGTGTAGACCATCTGTATTGGCTGCGCGACCAATTAACCGGGTCGTTTGGGAGCATAGAGGTTTCTGTTGGAGATACCCCCGGGTGCTCCTTGTGCGAAGACCTATCGGGTATCGATGAATTACGCCCCGGAAATTTCCTGTTTTATGATGCACAGCAGCTTCTCATCGGCTCATGCCGCCCGGAGCAGATCGCGGTTGCAGCCGCCTGCCCAGTGGTGGCCGTTCACCCGGAACGAAACGAAGTCGTGCTCTATGGCGGAGCCATCCATCTTTCAAAGGATTGGGTCGACCTGAAAGAAGGACAATCCTTTGGGCTGGCAGCCTTGCCCCAGGAGAACCGTTGGGGATTGCCCATAGAAGGTGCGATCATACGTTCGCTTTCGCAGGAACACGGCATCGTTAGGTTCAACAAGGGTATTCCGTCGGCGATTAAACCCGGCGGATTGTTGTTCATTCTTCCAGCCCATTCCTGCCTGACGGTGCAGGAGTTAAAGAAATACCTCACCCTGGAGGGTGAGGTTATCCATACCATGAACGGCTGAAATTTACTGAATGAGCATGAGGGGGATGGGAGTGAATGTAAGAATGAATACGATCAACGCGATCACGCCCAGGAGTCTTCGTTGACTGTCCAATTCGGTGATCTGGTCCAGAGGCTCGGCATAAGAACGCCCGAAGAGGAAGACCAGGGCAGCCCAGAACCACCAACCTGACCAGACAAATCCCATCAAGCCAAGAAAAACCAGGATCACAGGCAGCACTCTTTTTGCGTTCTTCTGCCCGAAGAGAAGGTGGAAGATATGTCCACCATCTAACTGCCCGGCCGGGATCAAGTTGAGGGAGGTCACCAATAATCCAACCCAACCAGCCCAGGCGATCGGGGAAATGGTCACATCCAAACTCCCCAGTGGAGAAGGGGTACCGGTGAAAAAGTAGCGCAGCCAGTGCAGTAAGAGATCAGTCCCACCAAGGTTCTGAGGTTGGGGGAGAAGCAGCCCAAATCGCAGGTATTTCATCAGCAGGTAGATCAGGGAATTCCCCTCCATTTGCAAAGCCTGCCCCTGGGGAATGGCAAGGGGAATCTTGTCGACTACCGAATTGGAAAGTCCGACCCACAACACGACCAAAGAAGTGACAAATCCTGCCAGCGGTCCAGCAACTCCAATATCCATCAAAGCCCGTTTGTTCTTGGGCGTGCTTTTCATACTGATGAAAGCTCCCATCGTCCCCAACTGCGAAAGTGGCAGAGGAATGAAGAACGGGAGTGTTACCTTTACTCCATGGGCACGGCCGGCAAAATAATGTCCGAGTTCATGGATTCCCAGGATCAGGATCAAACTGACGGCAAATTGCCAGCCATTTTTGATAAGCAAAAAAACAATCTGGACCGGGTCGGAGGGAAGTGGGGTGTTGGTGTTGTAGAGACCTCCAGAAAGAACAACGCTGATGATTGTCAGGATGAACATCAGCAGGTTAAGCCAGGTACGGTTTTTCGTGGGTTCCGGGGTTTCAGGCACAAGCAGGATCAACTGGGTGGTTTCTTCTTTGCGGAAAAGCGGGGTGAGGTGAAAAGGTTTGAGTGCCTCGGCAAGCTGATCATAAGCCTGGATCGAATCCTCCGGGATCAGATGACCGCGGTAGCGGCGCAGGTAACCCTGCTGCAGGGTGCCGGTTGTAATATCATCGATGCGGAAGATATGCCTGACCTGAGCGTCGATACTTTCATCGTGCCCGATTATTTCCATGATATTTTCCTTATCTCTATTTTAGCTAATCAGGGAGAAGAAACAAAGTGGCCTTTATATCAAGAAGATAGCGAAATAATTGAAAGCTACCAGGGAGGTATGATCGGAAAAGATCCAGGGTAGAAGGTGGTAGAACCAGGGCGACAGAGCAGCCATCAACCAGGCGAATAAGGCACCGAAGAATATTCCCGCGATCACATCTGAGAGGTAATGGACCCCCATCCAGACACGGGCCAGGCTGACCAGGACCATCCAGACAAGCAAACCGATCCCCAGACCGGTAAAGCCCATCATCAGGGCCAGAACGGCCATCATGGCAGTACGGGCAGCATGTCCGGAGGGAAAAGAATGCGGGTCAGTGTTGCGATATATAGCTCCCCATTCACCTTCAGGCCGTTGACGGCGAATGGTAAATTTGATTCCAAGTACCAGGAGGGCCAGAAGGGCGACCGCACCGGCCGTCAGAGCCAGCAGGTTGTGGAAGGCTCCGCGGGTGAACAACCAGAGAATGAACAGGGCGATCTCGATAAACCATGAATCCCCGGAGTGCGCAAAAAAAGCCGCAAAGGGCTTAAAGTGATTCGTTTCCGGATCTTTGATGCGGATCGCGTAGGAATATTTCGCATCCAGCGTGAGAATTTTTTCCAATAACATGTTGATGATTTTACCTTATAGAAGTCGATTTTGAACGAAAATTTCAGGCATTCTTTTCATTATTGAAAGCAGGCATTAATTGACTTTGGGTCTGGATAACGTATAATAATCTCATTCATTTGCGTTCTTTTGAAAACACAGCCCACATCCGAGTATAAAAATGAAGAGACTCCTCTATTCGATTATCCCGCCGCTGCTTATTGTTACTTTTATTCTGTCTGCCTGCAGTATTCAGGCTGAAGATGCCAGTCTATCAGCAATCTTCACCCCCAAACGTGCGCGAGTTTCAAATTGTAATTATGGCGGAGAGATTAAATCGGTGGAAGCAGTGGACCAGTACATAGTCAAATTTACATTATGCTCGCCTGATTCGGTTTTTCCTTATAAGATGGCGGCACCCATTTTTGCAGTACAGGATGATGAAGTATTAAGTAAGTACGGCGGTGACTCGGAATTGTTGAGCCAGAACTTGAATACAACCGGTCCTTTTCGGGTAATTTCCAATATTAAATATGGCAACCTTGAGCTTTATTATTCAAACAGCTATTGGGGGATCACCCCTGCAATTGACTACCTAGTGTTCAAATTCAGTAACTACCCTGGTACCGATCCTTCAATATACGAATTATCCAATTCGGATATTTACCGTACTTACTGGATGAAAGAGCAACTTTCAGAATCAGTCTCAAGTTCCGGGCAGTTCACAAAATCTTCCCGCCAGCTGACCAATCTGGTTTACCTGGGTTTCAATAACAAGATCGCTCCGATGAATGATCAGAAGGTGCGCCAGGCAATCGCCACACTGGTTAACCGAAATTCATTGGTGGACCGGGATTTCCCCGTAGGATCACGGTCTGCCAACCAGATCGTTCCTCTGGGAATAGCCGGGCATTCAGAGAATAATGTCTGGTATAGTCCAAATTCTCTTGAGACAAAAAGCCAGCTGCAAATGGCTAAATATGATTTTTCTCAGGAGCTCACCCTGGCTTATCAGGATGAAAGCACTGAACTTTTACCATCGCCGGAGAAAATTGCCATTGAGATCCAATCGGAATTTGCTCAGATCGGGATCAATGTAAAACTCAAACCGATGTCGGAAGCAGATTATTCATCCGCTCTTGAGAATGGTACTGAAATGATGTTCCTTAGCAGTTTTACTGCGGCCTACCCGGACGGCGCAGCCTTCTATGAAATTCCGTTCCTGCGGCAAGCTGCTCAGTTTGGCGAGACTTACACAGATATTCTCGATGGGTTAAAGGCAGTGCAATCTCAGACTGATTACAATTCGCGGCAGGCGAAGTTTGACGAATTAAACCAAATTGTAAAAAAAGAATCCCCCCTGGTGCCGATCGGGAGTGTTTCGCGGTGGAGCTATTTTAAGACGAACCTGGCCAATACGGCTGTCAACGGTTATTACGACGACCTTGAAAAACTGACTAATCACTCGACACGGGTGCTCATCTTACAGAAAGAGCGTCCGCAAAGCCTGTGGCCGGCAGATGAGACCAGTTACGATACATTCAATATTACCCGCCTGATGTACGATACCCTGACCAGCTACGATTTCCTGACCAATGATCTGGATCCCGACCTGGCTGAGAAGTGGGTGAGCAACGCAGACGCAACCGAATGGACGTTCACTCTGCGTTATGGGGTCAAATTCACAAATGGCTCTATATTGGACGCAAATGATGTGGTTTCGTCTTTCAGTGCGATCTGGAACTCCGCGGATCCCAATCATAAAGGCCGGACAGGGGATTTCACGCTGTTCAAGCAGCTCTTTGGCCCACTGGCAGAGATCAAATAAGTACTAAAAATCCCGGCATGAAGCCGGGATTAATTTTTCTCAATCTGGGAATCAGTTATTGATATGCCAACGGTTGACTGCCGATTCCACGATACGGCTGACGATATCCGTGTAGGTATATCCGGCAGCCCGGGCAGCATAGACCAGGGAGGCTTGTTCAGGATCAGGACACATTAATGGAATGGGGTTCACTTCCAGAATATATGGATTTCCATTATTATCCATGCGCAGGTCCATACGGCAGACGTCTTCCAGGTTAAGAGCCTTTTTTGCATCCAGAGCAATTGTCTGGAATTCTAATGTTTTTTCAGCAGATAGGTGGGCCGGGCAGACACGGTAAACTTCGCTGTTGAGATCTTCTTTTTGCTCGTTGGAATAGAAGCCGGTTGGAGAGACGATCTCGACGATCGGAAGAACTTCATCTCCAAGGATACCGATGGTGAATTCACGGCCTTCAATATATTCTTCTATCAGAATGTCGGCGTGAATGGTGTCCCAAACCCATTTGACCTGCTTCTCCAACTCGGCATAATTATGCACAAGTGCATTAGCATTGATTCCGATTGATGAACCTTCGCAGGCGGGCTTTACAAATAAAGGGTAGCGAAGTGTGGTCTCGTGAAGTTCAGAGGGGTGATGGATCTCAAAGAAACTAGCTGTCGGTAAACCGGCGCATCGAAAGGCCCGCTTGGCTACATGTTTGCTGTGTGCCAGTGACATTCCTAAAACACCTGCACAGGTATAAGGCAGACGTAGAGCATCCAAAATCGCAGGCATCTGGGCTTCGCGAGAGGCTCCGTAATGGCCTTCACTAAAGTTGTAGCAAAGATCGGGGTTGAATTCTTGCAGACCTTGAATAGAGATTAACCCTGCGGGAAAATATTTTGCTTCATGACCCAGGGACCGCAGGGAATCCAGGATCACATTGACTGTTTCCAGGTCGTCCAGATCGTCCCAACGCCCGGGAGGATCGTCCGGGGAGAGGGGTGCTTCTTCTTTTACATTTGCCAGAACAGCTACTTTCATTCTAATTATTGCTCCTGTTTGTTTTAATAAAACAGATTGATTATAATAACTATTTGATATTCGACAAGAAGTCAATAGCTCAATTTAATCAATAATTTAACATCACCCATAGGATGTTTTACCAAACCCAGAATAAATTAATGTTTTTGTAGTACTATCTAAGCGCTGTTTTATTGTTAGTTATGTGCAAAAGCATTTTTTATTTAATTCCAAAAGAGGAGGAAGTACATGGTATATGTTTTGGTCGCCGTGAGTATTTTGGTCTTTGCAATACTCGCGATCACTTCAAAAAGGCTTTTGGTTTCAGCAATATGGCTTGCTGTGACCAGCGCGCTTTCAGCTTTGATGTTTTACATGCTGGGAGCAGTGCAGGTTGCGGTGATCGAGTTGAGCGTTGGCGCTGGATTGGTCACAGTGCTATTCGTATTCGCCATCAATATTTCGGGCGAAGAAGCTCTTAATTTGAAGCCGATCATGCCAAAACCTCTGGCCTGGGGCCTGGTAGCTATCGCTGCAGCCCTGGCGATCTACCTGATCATCTCAGGCGGCGGACTTTCGTTCGCATTGGGTAATACTACCGAAGAAGCCCCCAGTATTTTGTGGGGTGGAAGATATATGGATATCATTTTGCAGATTGCCCTTATCTTTAGTGGTGTGTTGGGGGTACTTGGTCTACTTTCAGAAGGAAAACCGGAAGTGCAAAAGGAGGATGAGGAATGAACAGTTTACCAATTCCATTCATTGTGATCCTGGCCATCCTCTCTCTGGCTGGTGTTGGAATCTATTGTCTGCTGGCCACTCGTAACATGATCCGGGTCATTATTGGTTTGCAGTTGATCGTCAAGGGTGTGGCGATGGCCTTCATTCTCGGCGGAAACATGACCAGTAATATCAGCCTGGGCCAAACCATGGCTTTGACGGTCATCGTTGCCGATACCATTGTGGCTGTGATCGGCCTGGCCTTTGCAGTCCAGGTGCGCCACCGTATGGGCACGCTTGATATTAAAGAACTCTCCACATTGAAGAGGTAAACATGAGCATTAGCCTGATCTTAATTCTTCTCGTTATTGGCTTACCCTGGCTGGGTGCTCTTGTCTTGCGCCTGGTGAGTGACGAACACGAAAAAGCGCAGCACATCCTCGCGGTAGTTTTCTCCGCTCTGGCAGGTGCTGCGGCTTTGTTTTTATTGAAATATGTTTCCAAAGATACAGTGATCAAGCTCAGCGCTGGCACTGTGTTTGGTGACTTTACCTTCCTGGCTGATGGTCTGGGTGTTTTCCTGACAGTCATCGCGACAGTTATTGGTTGTCTTGCGGTGGTCTTCTCGGTGGATTACATGCACGGCGAACATCAGATTGGCCGGTATTATTCCCTGGTCCTCTTTTTCATCGGTGCCATGGCTGGCCTGGTATTGACCAGTAACATGCTGCTAATGTTCTTCTTCTGGGAAATTACCGCCCTGTGTTCTTATGCTTTGATCTCATTCAATAATGATGATCCAAAAGCCGTACGCGGCGGTATGAAAGCTTTGATCATCACCTCAGTAGGTGGTGTGGGGCTTTTACTGGGTGCCATGCTGATCTTGCTGTACAGCAGCAGCCTGGATTTCAACACCTTGTTAGCTAACCCGAGTATTTTACCCACTGGTATCAAGGCGCTCCTGGCTTTTGGTCTGTTGATCGCTGCAGCGGCAAAATCTGCGCAGTTCCCCTTCCAGACCTGGCTTCCTGATGCCATGGAAGCGCCGTCCCCGATCAGCGCCCTGATCCACGCGGCCACCATGGTCAATGCCGGTGTTTACCTGTTAGCCCGCTTCTTCCCTGCCTTCAAAGATGTTCCGTACTGGCGTGAAGCTGTGATGGTTGTGGGTGTTTTATCTGCACTAATGGCTGCCATTATGGCTTTGACCTCAAACGATTTAAAGCGTGTTCTGGCTTATTCAACCGTCAGCCAATTGGGTTACATGGTCTATGCTATTGGCGCGGGCAGTGTCTTTGCCAGTCAATTCCATCTCTTCAGCCATTCCATTTTCAAAGCTCTGCTCTTCCTTGGTGCCGGTGCGGTCATTCATTCTGTGGGTACCCGCGATATGCGCCAGATGGGTGGAGTTGGTAAGAAACTTCCTCTTGTGAAATGGGTTTTCATTATTGGTTCATTGGCATTAGCCGGTATTCCTGTTCTCAATGGCTTCTGGAGCAAGGAAATGGTGCTCGAAGCCGGTCTGCATGCCGGTTTGAACGGCGGGTTGGTCTATTACTCGATCATGGTCTTTGTCGCCGGTCTGACTGCTCTTTACACCTTGCGGGCTGTCTGGATGGTCTTCTATGGTGAACCACGCAGTGAGTATCACGCCCATCCAACTGGATTGGCAATGAAGATCGCCTTAATTCCCCTGGCGATCGGCGCGGTAGTTTCCTGGCTGCTGGTTGGACGATTCTCTTTGATGCTTGGCGCGAACAGCCTGCCCTATCATGGCATTGAGGCTTTCGGTCTCAAAGAACTGTTCCATGAGATCATCGCTTTACCCACATTGATCCCGCTGGGTGTGATTGCCCTGGGAATTTTGTGCTGGGTCTTCCGCGAAAAGCTCAGCGGCCTGGCCAAAGCTTTCAACTGGCTGCGCTGGCTGGCTGAACACAGTTTCGGTTTTGAAGGCATCAACACCGGGATCGTGAATGCAACTCAGGGCGCCGCTGAAGGCCTGCGCGTCACCCAAACCGGATATCTTTCTTACAACCTGCTGGCTGTTGTGGGTACTCTGGTCATTTTCTTCGTACTTTTAGCCATTGGAGCCTGACATGAGTAGTGAATCTTTAATTCTCGGGCTTATCGCTCTTCCGCTGGTGTTTTCTCCGATCATTTACCTGTTGGGCCGAACTTCTGTCCGCAAGGGTGGATTTATGGGGATGACCCTGGCAAAGTTGTTTACAATGCTCGTCCTGGTGATGGAAGGAGTGATCCTCTTCAGCCTGGTGAAAAAATGGGCAGTAGAAGGTGCCATCAGTGCCCAGATCGGCAATGTCATGTTCGGTCTGGATGGATTGGCGCTGGTTGTTTCTTCGATCGCGATCATATTGGGCTTTTGCGTCACCATCTTCTCGATACCATACATGTCTGATGAGAACAGCGAGGAGAAGTACTATGCGCTGCTGCTGATGATGATCGGTTCGATCATCGGGCTCGTTCTTTCAGCAGATCTCTTCAATATGTGGGTTTGGTTCGAGTTGATGGCCATCAGTTCTTATTTCCTGGTTGCTTTCTACAATGAACAGCCTGCTTCACTGGAAGCTGGCTTTAAATACATGACCCAATCTGCGGTCGGATCAGCCCTGGTGCTTTTTGGCATCGCCATTCTGTTCGCGGTGACCGGCCAAACCAACCTGTGGGGCATCTGGCAATCGGCCAGTGGGAATACTGTGTGGGTATATATCGCGGCTTCTCTGATCGTGGTAGGGTTTGGCGTCAAAGCTGCTCTGGCCCCGCTACACACCTGGCTGCCGGACGCGCATTCACAGGCCCCGAGCGGTATCAGCGCCATGCTCTCCGGTATTGTGATCGAGACCGGTCTGGCGGCGATCCTGCGGGTTCTAAGTATTCTGGGCACTAAAGCTTTCCCCTCCGGGATCGTATTGCTGGTGTTTGGCTGCTTGAACATCCTGTTTGGCAACCTGCTGGCCTTGCGCCAGAAGGAAGTTAAACGTCTGTTAGCTTATTCCAGCGTTGCCCAGGTGGGCTACATGCTGGTTGGTTTTGGTGTGGCGATCATTTCCAGCAGCTACACTGCAGCAGCCGGTGGTTTCTTCCACATGATGACCCACGCTGCGATGAAAGGTTTGGCCTTTTTGGCCGCCGGAGCATTCCTATATGTGCTGCATATCGGCAAGGGAGATCATTCCGCGCTGGTTCTGGATGATCTGAACGGCGCCGCCAGGAAATACCCCTTTGTCGCATTCCTGTTCAGCCTGGCCTTACTTGGTTTGGGTGGTTTGCCGCCAATGGCCGGGTTCATGTCCAAGTGGCAGATCCTGGTGGCCACTGCCGGAGTTGGCAGCACGATCATGATCATTGTGGTCATATTTGTAGCCCTGAACAGTGTCCTCTCCCTGGGCTACTATGCCCCGATCGTCAACCGCATGTACCGCCTGCAGCCCTCTGAAACCGTGGCTGCCGGTATCGAGGTTGATAAAGTGATGGTCATCCCAATGGTTATTCTGGCGCTGCTGATCATTGCCATGGGTGTCTGGCCGTCACTTGTAAACGTCTTTTCATACAATGCGGCATACAGTTTTCTGTATCCGCTTGGATTATAGGAGCGCATTATGAATGTAATTCTCACTCCTCCTTTAGCTTTTTTGATCTATCTGCCACTCGTCCTGGCGATCTATTTTGTCGGCCGCGGCCTGGCTGGTAAAGGGACTCCTTCTGCCAATAAATCAAGCCTGTACGGCAGCGGTGAAGAAGCCCCGACCACTCTGGCTGCCCCCGGTTACCGTCCATTCTTCCTGGTGGCTTTCTTCTTTGCCATTCTGCATCTGGGAATGCTGGTATTAGGTACCGGAAGCATCGACAAATCTCTGCTTCTTTACCTGGTTGGATTGGTCCTGGCTTTGCTCGCCCTGATCCTGGGTTAGCTTATTGGTGATAAGGAGATAAGCAATGACAGATACTGTTACGCAAAATGTTTTTGATAAGATCAAGACCTGGGCACGAGTCAACAGTCCCTGGATCATTCACTTCAACAGCGGGTCCTGCAACGGCTGCGATATCGAAATTTTGGCCACTCTTACCCCGCGCTATGATGTCGAACGATTTGGCATCAAGTTACAGGGCAGCCCGCGCCACGCAGATGTATTGATCTGTACCGGCCCGGTCAGCCTGCAGGCACGCGACCGACTGGTGCGTACTTATGAGCAGATGCCTGACCCGAAGTTTGTAGTGGCAGTAGGCTCCTGTGCCATCAGCGGAGGCGTTTTCCAGGGCTGCTATAATGTCGTCGGCGATATCAGCGAGGTCATTCCCGTGAATGTGTATGTTCCCGGTTGCCCGCCGCGCCCGGAGGCCATTATTTACGGCGTGGTTACCCTTTTGAAGAGTTTGCAGGGTTAGAGGAGAGAACTATGTCCGAGACAAAAAAAACAACCGAAGAATTGATCCAGAATGGTCGTCAGATCGTTCAGCAGTGGATCGTTTCTGAGAACACCCCGGAAGCTGGTCGATTGGATGTTTCCATCAAACCGGAAGATATCAAACCATGCGTGAAAGCACTGGTTGAGACTAAATGGGGCTACCTTTCAGCGATCACAACACTGGACCATCCGGAATACACTACAGCAGAAGGCAGTACCGAAAAAGTGATCCTCCCCGATAAAGGGAGCATTGAACTGCTTTATCATTTTTGTGAAAGTGCTGCAGTCCTGACCTTACGTGTTATGCTGCCGTATGAAAATGCCAAAATGGACAGCATTTGCGAGATCATTCCTTCTGCGACCCTGTATGAACGCGAGGCCATCGAGCTGATCGGCGTTGAACTTGTTGGCACCCCCACTGTAGACCATTTACTGCTGCCCGACGATTGGCCAGCGAATGTTTACCCGTTACGAAAATCGTTTACCGGTCTGGATAAAGTGAAAGGTGAGTAAGATGGACAACAGCTCAAACCCCGAGAAATTTATAGTCAATATCGGCCCGCAGCACCCCGCGTTGAAGGAACCAGGTCATTTTGAATTTACCGTCGACGGTGAGATTGTTAAGAATGCCTCCGCGCGACTAGGTTTCGTCCACCGTGGGATGGAAAAAGGCTGTGAGAGCCGTAATTACACACAGGACCTTTACCTGATGGAACGTGTCTGCGGTATCTGCTCGCACGTCCATGCTATGGCTTTTGCCCTGGGTGTGGAGAAACTGGCCGGTGTACAGGCTCCTCCACGCGCGCAGGCGATCCGCGAACTGATCGGCGAACTGGAGCGCATTCACAGCCACCTGCTCTGGCTGGGTGTCGCTGCCCATGAAGGAGGCTTTGACACTCTGTTCATGTTCTCCTGGCGTGACCGCGAGACAGTAATGGACCTGTTGGAAAAATTGACCGGTAATCGTGTCAATTATTCAGCCAATATTCTGGGCGGCGTAAAAATTGACATCAATGATGAGCAAAAGGATGCCCTGCTAAAAGGGATGGATTACCTCGAAGAGCGTACTCACCACTATATGAAAGTAGTTACCGAAGACGAGACCTTCCTCGGCCGAACCCGCAATATCGGTTTGATGACCGCTGATGAAGCTCGCCGACTGGGAGCCGTCGGCCCCACAGCCCGCGCATCTGGTCTGGCTTATGATGTTCGCGTGGACAGCCCATATGCCGGTTATCCGGATTTCCCGGTCAAATTGATGGTTGAACCTGCCGGTGATCTGGAAGCCCGTTTTGTTGTTCGTATCAATGAGCTCTTTGAAAGCTACCGGTTGGTGCGCGAGATCATTGAGCATATGCCAACAGGTGACCTGGCAGTACGTGTACCGCGGAGAATCCCCGAAGGGGAGACCTTCAGCCGTGTAGAAGCCCCGCGCGGTGAGTTGGTCTATTACATCAAGAGTAATGGTACAGATATGCCGGAGCGTGTTAAAGTACGTACTCCCAGCCTGTGCAACTGGGCTTCTGTACTGACCCAGGCGGTTGGCCATAAATTGGCGGATATGCCCATGATCCTCGCGGGCATTGATCCCTGCTTCTCTTGCAATGACCGAATGGTCACTGTGAACCGCGGAAGCAATGCGCTTGACTGGAGCTGGGAAGACTTAAGAAGATACGGGATCGAATACTACAAATGAACCTGACAATTAACCCAATCATTGCTTTGCTCATTTTCCCGGCTGGGTTGGCGTTGATGGCCTACAGCCTGGTATATGAATTTGTTGATCGTAAACTGGTAGCCCGTTTTCAGAACCGCATCGGGCCTCGCTGGTTCCAACCGCTGGCAGATTTCATCAAACTGCTTGCTAAGGAAGAGATCATTCCTGAAGGAGTGAATCCAGCTTTGTTCATCAGTTTGCCGGTTGTAGCCCTGGCTGCTGCCCTGACTGCCGCTCTTTATGTGCCCATGTTCGGGTTAAAGCCTGCTTACAGTTTCAACGGTGACCTGGTGGTTACCCTCTACCTTCTGAGTATGATGACACTGTGTATCGGCCTGGCTGGTGCGAATACGAAAGACCGCTTTTCATTGGTGGGTGCTACCCGTGCTTTGACTCAATTGTTCTCATACGAAGCCCCATTCCTGCTGGCAATGCTGGGTCCGGCGATCGCGATCGGGACCTGGAATATTGGCGAGATCAATGCCGGAGCGGCAACCAACTGGTGGTTTATGTTGACTCAACCCTTTGGCTTTTTGGTAGCGCTCGTGGGTTTGATGGGCAAGTTGGAACTGCCTCCCTTTGATGCCCCGGAAGCGGAAACCGAGATCGTAGCCGGCGCTCTGACCGAGTACAGCGGCCGTGGTTTTGGTCTGTTCAAGATCGGCCGTGATATCGAGCTGGTGATCGGATTGACCATGATCGCCTCCTTCTATATGGGCGGTCTGGCCTCACCGATCGATTTTCTATGGAAGACATTGGTTCTGCTGCTGGTCACCGCTTTACTGCAATCGTTGTTCGCTCGTTTGCGCATCGACCAGACGGTGGGTATGTGGTGGAGAGTGGGTGTGATCGTTGTGCTGCTGCAGATGATGGTCATTATCCTGGGCAAATATCTTGGCCCATTCATCCAGCCATTGATTGGAGGATAGCGTTATGACAATCGGCTCAATGTTCGGCGATGTTTTCAAATCTCTGTTCAAGAAACCGGATACGGAGAAGTATCCATTTGTCCAATCAGAAACACCTGCGCACTTCCGCGGCAAGTTGGTGTATAACTCCGAAAAATGCACCGGCTGCCAGTTGTGCGTCAAAGACTGCCCCTCGAACGCGATCGAAATATTGACCGTGGATAAGGTCAATAAGAAATTCGTGATGCGTTACGATCTGGATAAGTGCACCTTCTGCGCCCAATGTGTTTTGAATTGCCGTTTTACCTGTCTGAACATGTCTCAAGAAGATTGGGAATTGGCTTCTGTCAACAAGGAACCGTTCGAAGTCTATTATGGAAGAGAAGAAGACGTCAAAGCAATTTTGGAGCGAGCAGCTCGACCAAATTCTGGCGAAGGCTGCGGCGACGAAACAGCAAAATAATGATGATCCCACCCCACTGCGGGTAGCCGTGGTGGGGGTGGGAAATGAATTGAACGGCGACGATGCTGCCGGGAATCAAGTGGCTGCCAGACTTCTGGCCCGCTCCGGGTTCCCGGAGCATTTTTTACCGATCCTTGCCGGGGCTATTCCGGAGAACGCCAGCGGCCCTTTGAGGCGGTTCAGGGCTGACCTGGTGATCATGATAGACGCTGCAGATTTTAGCGGGACAGTTGGAGAGATCCGCTGGCTGAATGGGGCAGACATAGGTGGATTCAGTGCTTCCAGTCATACCCTGCCGCTGCCGGTACTCGGACATTACCTCGAGGAGGAATTGAACTGCAGGGTGGAATACCTGGGCATTCAACCGGCGCAGTTGGAATTTGGCAGTGACCTGACCGCAGAAGTTGAACAGGCTGTACGCGAACTTGTAAATGTGATCTCAAATAAATTTGGAGAAAAAAATAGATGACCGAGTTAACTCATTCTGATGGCCAGATGGAAAAAAATTCCGCCGCATTGTCTTCTGTTATCGCTGCCATAGGATTAACCACCTTCAAGATCATTGTTGGCATTTTTACCGGATCGCTGGGTATCCTGGCAGAAGCAGCTCACTCAGGGTTGGACCTGGTAGCCGCGTTGGTAACCTTCTTCGCGGTACGACTGTCTTCCAAACCGGCTGATAAGCAGCACAACTACGGTCACGGGAAGATCGAGAACCTTTCCGCGCTGTTCGAGACCCTGCTGCTTTTGGGAACCTGCGTCTGGATCATCTATGAGGCGGTTTCAAGGTTGACCGGGAAACCCGTTGAGGTGGACATTTCCATCTGGGCGTTCATTGTCATGCTTGTATCTATTGGTATTGATTTCACCCGGTCGCGTATTTTGAAACGGGCAGCTAAGAAATTCAACAGCCAGGCACTGGAAGCCGACGCCCTTCACTTCAGCACAGATATCTGGAGCTCCTGTGTGGTCATCCTGGGGTTGATCCTGGTGAAGATCAGCGAGTATCTGCCCAACGTGCCCTGGCTCAAAGAAGCGGACTCGGTGGCAGCTCTGGGCGTTTCGGCCATCGTGGCTTATGTGAGCATTGAGATGGGCATCCGTACTATCCTGGCGCTGATGGATACCTCGCCGGATGGAATGGAAACCAAAGTGAAACAACTGGTGGAATCGGTCGATGGCGTGAGCGATTGCCATAAAGTACGCGTCCGTTCCTCTGGCCCGAACCTGATCGCGGATGTGCATATTCGCATGAACCCCCGAACAACGATCAAGACTGCCCATGAGAAGACACTGCTTATTCAGGAAAAGGTCAGGGAAGAGATTCCCGGCATGGATATCACCATCCATGTGGAACCCGTAGAAGAGAAATGAACTCAATTCCCTCACAAACTTTGTGGGGGAATTTTTTTACAACATTTGCTCAAAATTTCCGTATACTGAATATATTGATTCAGAGGAAGGGAATTCTATGGATAATTCACAAGACTTAAACACGATTCCAGAGAAACCGCGCAAACATCACAGCGGAGGAGCCTGGTGGGCATTGGTGTTGATCCTTGCAGGCGCGATCATGCTGGTTCAAAATCTGACCGGAGGAAAGTTCACTTTCAACTGGTGGGCGTTATTTATTTTCATTCCGGTGATCGGTTCATTAACAACCGCTTGGAATAGCCTGCGTGAAAGCGGGCGCTTCACCGCGAAAGTGAGCAGCAGCCTGGGGAGTGCAGTCCTGGTCGGTACTGTGGCAACCATCCTGATGTTTGGAATGGATTGGAGCAGGTGGTGGCCGCTGGTGGTACTGGCAGGCGGACTGTCGATGTTCCTGGCCGGGATCGGCAAGTTCGAGAAGCTGGGGAATGCAGGTCTCTCTGCTATGACACGTCTGGGCGCCTGGATCGGTCTGGGCGGGATGGTACTCGGGTTTGGATTCATGATCAAAACGCTGCCGATTTCCGGGTTCACCCAATACATCACAGGTTACACCTGGTGGGCAATTCCCATTCTGATCGCGGGCCTTGGGGCACTGGTCAGCGCAGTTGGTATCTTTGTTGAAAATCATTCACAAATGAACTGGGCTGCCTGGTCCATGCTGCTGATCGCCGTGTTTATTATCTCCATTGGCTTGCTGGCTTTACTCAAACTTGACTTAAATCTGCTCTTCCCGATCGTGGTCATTGCCTGCGGGTTGGTGATCCTGGTCGGAGTGATCCAACGAAAATAAATTCTCAAATGCCGGAAAGAAAATTTCCGGCATTTGTGTTAAACTGTATAGAAAAATTACCGGTACAAATCATTTACACGGAGAACGCATGGAAGAGCAAAACTCAAAGATACTGGCCTTGATCCCTGCATACAACGAGCATGTCCATATTGGCAAGGTTGTCAGCGCAGCCTTGAAATACCTGCCCGTACTGGTGATTGACGATGGGTCGAGCGACAACACCTTTGAAATTGCCAACCAGTGCGGAGCGACAGCTTTGCGGCAAAATCCCAACCAGGGAAAAGGGGCAGCGCTGGAGCGGGGTTTTAGGTATGCGCTTGAGAATGGTTATGAGGCTGTGATCACCCTTGACGGCGACGGACAACACGACCCCGAAGAAATCCCCAACTTTATCCAGGCATTCAACCAGACTAAAAGCGACCTGATCATCGGGAAGCGCGATTTTCGCAAGATGCCTTTCGTACGAAGTTGTACCAACACCATTGGCACCTGGATGTTCTCGTCGGCGATGATGCAGCAGATCCCGGATAACCAATCGGGATACAGGTTGATCTCAGCACCATTGATGAAAGCGGTCGTCGACAGTAAACTGCATGGCTTTGAATATGAAGTTGAAATGATCATGCGCTGTGTCCTGGAAAAGCTGACGATGAGCGCGATCCCGATCAAGACGATCTACGCGGATGAAAAAAGCCATATCAAGCCGCTCAAGCATGGGTGGCGGTTTATTCTGCTGACTTTCCGGACTGGCCGGGTAATGCGAAAACACATGAGAGAGTCTCGAAATTCATAATTTGTCAATTCCCTGAATGATCATTCAGGGAATTTTTATACAAACATTGTACATGCAATTGCACAGACACCTCACTGGAGATAATATGAGATCAGTAAGCGAGGTTTATATGAAAAATAATCGTCTCAATCAAATTCTGGTGATCCTGGGTGTGGTGGTGACTCTCACCATCAACATTCTTGCCGATGTCCTTCCGATCAACGGATTGGGCACAGGCACCATTTCCGATCAATTTCAAGTATTTTTTGTTCCAGCGGGATACGTCTTTTCGATCTGGGGGTTGATCTACCTGGGGCTGATCGCTTACGCGGTCTTTCAAGCCCTGCCGGCGCAGCGCGATAATCCGCGGTTGAAGGGGATCGTGGGTTGGTTTCTTCTGAGCAGCGCGGCGAACAGTGCCTGGATCTTTTTGTGGCATTACCTGATGTTTGGATGGACGCTGGTTGCCATGGTCATTTTGTTGGTCTCTTTGATCGCGATTTACTTGAAGCTTGAGATAGGCAGGGGCCAGGTGAGTTCCGGTGAGAAATGGTTCGTGCGGCTGCCATTTTCGATCTACCTGGGGTGGATCACTGTGGCGACCATCGCAAATGTAACGGATGTTCTCAAATGGGTGAATTGGTCGGGCTGGGGGATTGCTCCTCAAACCTGGGCGGCGATTATGCTAGCGGCAGCAGTGGTGGTGGCTGCGTTGATGACCTTTACCCGCCGCGACGGTGCTTATCTGCTGGTACTGGTCTGGGCTTTTTCGGGGATCGCGGTCAAATTCCCCTCGGAACAGTTGGTGAGTACATCCGCTTGGGCAGCCAGCGCTCTCTGCGTTCTATTCTTTGTATATACCTTATTGCAAAAGAGGATTCATAGAACCACTTAAGGATACCAATGAGTTGCAACTACTTTTCAAGTGGGTAAAATCACTTGAACTCAACCACTTCTATCAAATGAGGTGGTTGTTTTTTATTTCTGACGTGATATATTATTGCATACGCTCCAATTTATTTATCATTTGCAAGAAAATTATCCTTGTTTTGAATTTACCTTAATCACCATTCCCATAGTCAGCGGAATTTATTCAGGTGTTTTGTCAATTAATTGAGGAGATTCTCAGTATGAAAAATTCGATGCAGGCGGTCAATGATTTCGTGAATAGTAAAAGTGTCGCGATCATCGGGGTATCCAGAAACAAGGATAAATTTGGAAATTCCCTCTATCGGGAGATGAAGAAAAAAGGGTACACGGTTTATGCGGTCAACCCCAACATGGATATGTTCGAGGGAGACCGCTGCTATGCCGGTCTGGGAGCGCTGCCGGAAAAACCGGAAGCCGTGCTTATGTCGGTCCAACCCCCAGCAACCCTGGCTGTGATGGAGGAAATGGCACGACTGGGCATCAAAAAGGGTTGGCTGCAGCAGGGAGCGGATTCAAAAGAGGGAGAAGCAAAAGCGCAAGAATTAGGCCTGGAACTGGTCAGCGGCGAGTGCATGATGATGTTCATACAGCCAGTGGAATCCATTCACAAGTTTCACCGTGGATTCAAGAAGTTGTTCGGGCAATTGCCGAAGTAAAAAACTGGAACAAGATCAAGATCAAGAGCAGCCACCGGGAATCTCAAAGATTCCCGGTGGCTTAAATTCATTCTATTTCATCGCTGCCAGTTGCTGTTCGAGCTTGGCAGCAGTCTCTTTGAAGGCTGCCAGGCGGCCGCGTTCTTTATCGACCACGGCGGCGGGGGCTTTATTGCCAAAATCGCTGCCGAGAAGGTTTTCTAGGCGGTCGATCTGAGCGTTGGTGTCTGCCAGTTCTTTGGTCATGCGCGCTTTTTCCTGTTCCGGATCCACCAGGTCAGCCAGGGGAAGGAATATCTCGACGCCGGCAACCACTACTGAAACGGCATTCTCGAGCTTCTTCTCCTGTGCAGAAAGGATCTGCAAGTGGGCGGGTTCGAGGTTGGCCAGAGAGCACAGGGTGGCTTTTTGAGTTTCGAGAATGGCGGTCTTCTCTCCCGCTACGATCACAGCACCGATCTTGCGCGAGGGAGGAACTGCCTTCTCGGCACGGGTGTTACGGATGGAACGAACCACTTCCTGGATCAGGCTAAAGTTCTGGATCGTCTCGTCCTCCCAGCCTTCGGGTTCACCGGCTTCCGGCCAGTGGGCGACGATGAGGGCTTCTTCCCAATCCAGTTTGGAATCGAACGGGGTGAGTTTGGCTTCCTGTGCAGCCTGTTTGAGGGCCTGCCAGAGTTCTTCGGTCACGAATGGGGTGAAGGGATGCAGCAGACGCAGAGAGGCATCCAGAACGCGTACGAGGGTAGCTGCGGTGTAGTAGGCGCGGTCGCCGCCTTCTGCAAGCTGTGTCTTGGCGATCTCGAGGTACCAATCGGCAAATTCTCCCCAGAAGAATTCATAGATCTGTCGGCCGGCTTCGCCGAATTGATAACCGGCGAACAGTCGTTCGGTCTCGCGCATCAGGCTGTTCAGGCGTGCCCAGATCCAGGAATCGGCCAGGGTCCACTGTGGAGCGGCGGCCGGTTTTTCGGGCAGGTTGGCGAGTGAACCGATCACAAAGCGTCCGGCATTCCAGATCTTGTTGGCAAAGTTGCGGTTGCCTTCCACTTTCTTGAGACTGAGGTTGCTGTCTTTTCCCGGGGTGGAGCCCACCAGCAGGGTGAAACGCAGGGCATCGGTGCCAAGTTCGTCCATGACCAGCAGCGGATCGATCACGTTGCCCTTGGTCTTGCTCATCTTCTGGCCCTTTTCATCGAGGATCAGGCCATGCAGGTAGATGGTGTGGAATGGCGGTTTGCCGGTAAATTCGATGCCGAACATCATCATGCGGGCTACCCAGAAGAAGAGGATGTCCGCGCCGGTTTCCAGAACGGAGGTCGGATAGAAGTATTCGAGGTCTTTGGTCTTTTCAGGCCAGCCGAGGGTCGAGAACGGCCACAGGCCGGAGCTGAACCAGGTATCCAGTACATCCTCATCCTGATGGATCTTTTTGGAATGGCAGTGGGCGCATTCGGACGGGTCCTCGCGGGTGACGGTCATTTTGCCGCAGTCATCGCAGTACCAGACCGGGATACGGTGTCCCCACCACAACTGGCGGCTGATACACCAGTCGCGGATATTCTCCAGCCAGTTGTAATAGACCTTGGTGAAGCGTTCTGGCACGATGCGGGTCTCGCCGCTGCGCACAGCTTCAAGGGCTTTGTCGGCCAGGGGCTGGATCTTGACGAACCACTGGGTGGAGATCATCGGCTCGACGATCTCGCCGCCGCGCTGAGAGCGGGGTACGTTCAGAGTATAAGGCTGCTCTTTGATCACCAGGTCCAGGGCGCGCATATCTTCCCAGAGTTTCTTGCGGCACTCGAAGCGGTCCATGCCGGCATACTTTCCGCCGTTCTCGTTGATGTGGGCCTGCTGGTCGAGAATGTTGATGAATTCCAGCTTGTGGTTCAGGCCGATCTGGTAATCGTTGGGATCGTGGGCCGGGGTGATCTTCACGGCACCGGTACCGAACTCGCGGTCTACATACTCATCGGCGATCACCGGGATGCGGCGGCCAAGGATGGGCACGATCAGTTCCTTGCCCAGGTATTTCTGATAGCGATCATCTTCAGGATGAATGGCTACAGCAGTATCGCCCAGGATGGTCTCAGGCCGGGTGGTGGCTACCGGGATGTATTCGCCGGAGCCGTCAGCCAGCATGTATTTGAAGTAGTACAAAAAGCCGGGTTCCTCGGAGTATTCCACCTCAAGATCGGAAACGGCGGTGCGCAAGTTGGGCGACCAGTTGATCATGCGCGGGCCGCGGTAAATGAGACCTTTCTCGTAGAGGGAGACAAAGGCCTCGCGGACGGCTTTGGAAAGTCCTTCATCCAGAGTAAAGCGGGCGCGGTCCCAATCGCAGGAGGCACCCAGGCGGCGGATCTGATTGAAGATCTTGCCGCCGTATTTTTCTTTCCATTCCCAGGTGCGGCGCAGGAATTCTTCGCGGCCAAGCTGATCGCGTTTGAGGCCTTCTTTGGCCAGGGCTTTTTCAACCAACATCTGGGTAGCGATGCCGGCGTGGTCGGCACCCGGCACCCACAGGGTGGGAACCCCCTTCATGCGGTTGTAGCGGATCATTAGGTCTTCCATAGAAACGAACATGGCATGGCCCAGGTGCAGTTCACCGGTAACATTGGGCGGAGGGATCGAGATCACGAACGGCTTCTTGGTCGGATCAAAATCCGGGGCGGAGGGCTCATTGGCGGGTTTGAAATAGCCATTCTCCTCCCACATTTTGTAAAGCCGCTGTTCCACTGAGTGAAAATCGTACGTTTTCGAGAGCGTTTCTTCTGTCATGGTATTTTCTCCAATCGAAAATTCGATATTATTAACAAAAAAACCTTTCATCCTTAAGAGGACGAAAGGCAAACTTCCGCGGTACCACCTCAATTTGCCGCCGTTGGCGGCACTCTTGCCGGACGAGCATCCGGTTTCGCTGTAACGGGCTTCCCGTGTCGGTCTAATCTCCGTGAAGGATTTCTTCGACAGGACGGTCAAATGACTTCGGTTGGAGATCGCAGAAGAGGCTTTCAACCTTGGCCTCTCTCTCTGGCTGTTTTCAGCCAACCTACTCCTTTTGACCAGACTCGTATAAAATTGATAGAATGATTATACAGAGCTGGCGGAAATTCGTCAATCATCTTTGAATGGATTGTTAAAGAACAACAAGCAGAAAGCAGACAAATGACAGAGAACAACCTCTTAAGGTGGGCGCAGCAGATACAGGCTTTAGCACAGAGCGGCATGGCCTACACAAGTAACGTATTCGATAACCAACGGTACAACGAATTCAAGCAGATCGCTGCCGAGATGATGAGCGCAGCCACCGGCGCTGAGCTGGATGAAGTGAAGGCCGTTTTTGATGTACAATCGGGCTATGCCACGCCGAAGATCGATGTGCGCGGCGTGGTCTTCAAAGGCAAGAAGATTTTGCTGGTGCGCGAGTTGATGGACGGCGGTCGCTGGACCCTGCCTGGGGGCTGGGTGGATATCAATGAACCGTTGAGCAAGGCGGTCGAACGCGAGGTCCGTGAAGAAGCCGGGATGATCGTCAAGGCGCGAAAACTGGCGGCTGTTTTTGACCGCAACCAGCACGGACATCCTCCTTATCCCTATCACACTTATAAACTCTTCGTGATCTGCGACCTGATCGCTGAAGCTACTCCCGACCCGGAAGAAACCGCGGATCCGACCTTTTTCACTGCCGACGCTCTGCCGGAGTTGAGCCGGGCCAGGGTGACCGAAGAAGAACTGACGCGGCTTTTTGCTCACCTGGACGACCCAGACCTGCCAACCGAGTTTGATTAATATCCAAAGGGTACCCTTGAGAAAAACAACTTTGATCTGTGTTCTTTTAATATTGGTATTTTTGGCCTCTGCCTGTCAATCTCCACTAACGCTGCCAGGGGCAGCGACACCCACTTCAACTGCCACGGCTACACCGGCGATGACGGCCACCCCCTCACAAACACCTACACCCAGTTTGAATACTGTGGATGAAAGCAAATTGAAGGGGATCCAGGTGTTCTTTGAACATCCATGGGCGGGAGGCGAAGCTGATGCAATCGATTCGATGGTGGCTGAGTTCAACCGCGACAATCCATGGGGGATCATGGTTGTAGTGGAGAAACCGGGGTCCACAGCGGAACTGATCAATACCCTTGAAGAAGAACTGGGCACATCAACCCAACCGGATATCATTGCCGCCCCGATCGAATCGCTGCTTGTACTTAACAAAAGCGACAAAGTGGTGATCGATCTTAGCCCTTATGTTGGTTCCGGGACCTACGGACTGGACCCAAAGATCATCGACGCATTCTCCCCGGTGATCTGGTCGCAGGACAGCCTGGATGGGTACCGTTACGGCATCCCCGCCCAGCGCACGGCCAAGGTGATGATCTATAACCGCACCTGGGCCAAGGAACTGGGATTTGACAACCCGCCTGCCACCCCGGAAGACTTCGAGAAACAAACCTGCGCGGCGTATAACGCCCTGCTGAATGACGATAACAAGGACAACAACGGCCTGGGCGGCTGGGTCATAGACAACGATGCCATGACCCTGACCAGTTGGTCGACCGCCTTTGGAACCGACCTGGATACAAACGAACAGGTTAAATTCAACACCGAGGGCATGAAAGATACGTTTACCTACCTGCGCAAGCTGGAGGAGGAAGGCTGCGCCTGGGTGAGCAAGGAACCGGCCCCATACAATTATTTTGATAACCGGCAGGCGCTGGTTTACAGCGCGGACCTGCAGGACCTGGCGATCCAAACCCCTATCCAGGCGAAGAGCGGCAGTACCGACCAGTGGGAAGTAATCCCATTCCCGACCGAAGGGGACCCGTTCGTGTACACTTATGGGCCCTCGTACGCAATCCTGAAGAACTCGGAAGAAAAGCAACTGGCTGCTTGGCTGTTCATCCGCTGGATGACCACGCTGGACCACGAAGGGGCTCTGGTCAAAGCCGGGGCGACGCTGCCGATGGGTGAAGATTTCATCAATTACTCCATCGAGCTGGAAGATTCCATCCCGCAGTGGGGGCAGATGCTGCCGCTGTTGGGTTACGTCAAGATCCCGCCGCAAGACCCGCAGTGGACGCAGGCCAAGATGATCCTGGAAGATGCCGGCTGGCAGCTCTTTAAGACCGACATGAAGCCCGAAGATATTCCGGCGCTGTTGGTACAGATGGACAGCACTCTCAAAGAACTGGAAGGTAAATAATTTATGGCAGCAGACAATGTGGTGATCTATACGGATGGAGGGTGTGACCCCAATCCGGGTCCGGGAGCCTGGGCGGCGCTGATCATGAAGGACGGCGAGAAGAAGGAGATCAGCGGGGCAGACGGGCAGACCACGAATAACCGCATGGAATTGACCGCGGCGATCAATGCACTGAACAGCCTGGCGACGCCTTCACGGGTGATGATCTATACGGATTCACAGTACCTGCAGCGCGGCATCGAAGAATGGATGCCGGGTTGGCTGCGCAAGAACTGGCGGGGAGCCAACGGCCCGGTGCTGAACCAGGACCTGTGGAAGGCGCTGCTGGAGGCGGTCAAGCCGCACCAGGTGAGCTGGCAGTGGGTGAAGGGCCACGCGGGGAATGTGTATAACAACCGGGTGGACGCGCTGGTGCAGCAGGCAAGGAAGAAATTGTAATCATTTCTTCTATGGACAGAGGGAAAACTCTGACATTTGTTAAGGTGCTAAAACCTATTTTGTCCACGAAACACACGAACTGACATGATAAAGAGCTTAAATACAAAGTTTAAACACTAAGAAACGAAGAACACGAAGAAAAAACAGGATAGAAAAAAGGTAAAGCTGGGGCGGTTCCCGGTGAGGCTGGGATGTATCGTGAACCGCCCGTACCAAGAGCCAACCATACATAGAGCTAACCATACCAAAAACCGACTATACCAACCAACCGTACCAAGGCCAGAACCGCTTGAAGCATGAAGATTGATTATTCTTCACATTCTCTGGCTTGAAGCATGTTTTTCCTATTTGAATTGAATTAAAAACAATTCGAAACAAATCATTTTTCTGTGAACGGCTCCTCTGTTCCGGGTTGGACTGCTGCGCTAGGGCTTGATGAGCCATGACGGAGATTTTCTTTACATGTGTGAAGGTCAGGCCATTCGTTCTCCAGTTCGGAGAGGGCTTGACGGAGAATGGAAAGGTTCTCATTCGCGGGGGAAGCGAGTGTGATCTGGGTGCGAACAAGACGATTGATTCCCATCGAGGCGAATGTGAGAATTCGCAAGAGGTTTATGGATTTCTCAAGATCGGTTGTGTCGCTGCCGAGTTCGACCACACGGCGCATGAAGATGCGCATGACCTCAATTTCATCTTCGAGATTGGTGGATTTGACCTGCTCCAGGCCGGATAGCTGCGAGACAGGAAGCTGGCGGGCGTAAAAACCGTGTTTGAGGGCGTTGTTATTGCCTTCAGGAGCTCCCCTTTTGCGGCGCGGCTGTTTGGATTGGGGTAAATTTTTTGGTTCAGGTATGGATTCGGGGGATAATGGGGTGACCGAATTTTGTGATGGGTTTGTCTCCATTGTTCTTATTTCCTTTTTTGTTTCTAGCTGCGGGTAATGAATATAAAGATCAGGATCCATGCCGCATTGTTCCCACCAACGATCGGCGGGTGAGTAGTTGTAATCGCGAAGGAGAGCCAATTCTTCTTCCATGTCACTGGCTGCGTCTGTTTCTTCAAAGTCTAAATGAATTTCCGGCCCTGTGTACTCGTCCCCTTCCAGAATCCGGGATGCTTCCGCAGAGGCCGCTTTGAACCCGGGGGATTCGAGTAAGGCTTTGCAAGCGGCGTAGTTTTCGGGTGAGGGGGAGAGAAGGTAACTAGTCAGTTGAGGAGACATGTACGGCTGGAGAAGTTGGTAGAAGCGTTTGAATGAATTTGAGATGGGTTCGCGAGGGAGCTTGAAACGCGGCATCGGATAAGGCATTGTTTTCCTCCTTTTTGCCTTTATTAAAGAGCCTAGAGAATGTAAATATAGTACTAATGTTCTATTATGTCAAGAGAAAGATGACCACGAATTACACGAATGGACACGAAAGAAGAGCAAACCGCTAAGGCAAACCGCTAATTTCGCCAATGGATGCGAATATGGGGGTAAAAAGGCGATGACCACGAAAAACACGAACGACACGAAAGAAGAGCAAACTGCTAAGGCAAACCGCTAATTTCGCGAATGGATGCGAATGTGAGGGGTAAAAAGGCGATGACCACGAAAATCACGAACGACACGAAAGAAGAGCAAACCGCTAAGGAAACCGCTAATTTCGCTAATGGATGCGAATTTGTCTAATTATTATTGGTCATAAGGGCAATATCCACGAATTACACGAATGGACACGAAGGAAGAGCAAACCGCTAATTTCGCGAATGGATGCGAATGTGGGGGGTATAAAGGCGATGACCACGAAAAACACGAACGACACGAAAGAAGAGCTTAAACACAAAGAAACAAAGAGCACGAAGGAAAGACAGGATAGAACAAAGTGAAGCTTGGGCGGTTCTTGAACCGCCCCTACCAGAACTCCAAACATTTTGTCCACGAAATACACGAACGACACGAAAGAAGAGCATAAACATTAAGCGAAGGGCAGGAAGAATGGGAAGGGTGGGGGAGAAAGAGAGAGATTGAAATATAATCAGAAGATCATTTGCGAAGATCGAAATTACAGTAAGGATAAGCGGATTTGCTATAATCAATGCATCATCGAACGGGGAGCAGCGAAGAATGAGCACACCTTTTGAAACTTATATCAAAGCCATTGAAGCCGATTTCAAACGGGGCAATGCTACGGAATATACCTACCGCAACGCGCTGGAGACCTTTATGGAATCGCTGGGACACGGGATCGCTGCTTCTAACGATCCCAAGCATATTGCCTGCGGGGCGCCGGATTTCATCATCGAAAAGGGAAAGGTGCCTCTGGGGTATGTGGAGACGAAAGACCTGGGCGTTGAACTGGACCGGATCGAACGCTCCGACCAGATGAAACGCTATCTGAAGGCGCTGAACAACCTCATTCTGACCGATTACCTAGAGTTCAGATGGTACGTGAACGGCGAACGAAAGATGATATTACGGGTGGGGGAAGTGGACCGGAATGGACGGTTTGTGCCGACCCATTCGACCGGTCCAGTGCTGGAAACGCTGTTCCGAGATTTTTATGCCACGCTGGCACCGACGGTGACGACCCCCAGAGACCTGGCGGTACGGCTGGCGGGGGTGACGCACTTTATCCGCGACCAGATCATTGCCGCGCTAGCCTCCGGCGACGACGGTGTGAAAACCAGTTTGAACCAACAATACCAGGCTTTTGTGGATGTGCTGCTGCCGGCGCTTAAGCCTGAAGAATTCGCAGACCTGTACGCGCAAGCGATCACTTACGGCCTGTTCGCGGCCAAGATCTCGGCGCCGGCGGGGACCGTTTTTACCTTTGAGGACGCCTACAAATACCTGCGGGGAAATCCCTTCATCCGCAAGCTGTTCATGGATGTGAACGAGCAGGTGGATGAAATGGCGCTGATCCAGCCGTACCTGAAAGATATCGTGTCGCTGCTCAACCGGGCGGACTTTAACAGCATCCTGGCGGACTTCGGACACCGGACACGCACCGAGGACCCGGTGGTGCATTTTTACGAGACCTTTCTGGCGACCTATGACCCCAAGCTGCGCGAGGAACGGGGTGTGTATTACACTCCGGAGCCGGTGGTGCAATTTATCGTGCGTTCGGTGGATGAACTGCTGAAAACCCGCTTCGACAAGCCGTGGGGGCTGGCAGACGACAGCGTGAAGGTGCTGGACCCGGCAAGCGGCACAGGGACATTCCTGTACTACGTGATCCAGCAGGTACACGATGAAGTGGTGAACCAACGGCACCAGGACGGACTGTGGCCGGAAAAGAGCAAGGAACTGCTGAACCGGCTGTTCGGATTTGAACTGCTGCTGCCGCCATACGTTATCGCGCACCTTAAGCTGGGGCTGGAAATGCAGCAGTTGGGGGCGCCGCTGGAAGGGCGGGAGGAACGCGTGCATGTATACCTGACCAACACGCTTGAAGAAGCCAGCGCGCGGGCCGACCAACTGGCCGGGCTGGGCTTGAATATTGCCAAAGAATCGAGCGACGCGGCGCGGGTGAAACGGGACAACGATATTATGGTGGTGCTGGGGAATCCGCCGTATTCCAATTTTGGAATGATGAATAAGGGGAAGTGGATATCTGAATTGCTTGAGGATTATAAAAGGAATCTCGCGGAAAAGAAAATTAACCTTGATGATGATTTTATTAAATTTATTAGGTTTGGACAATGGAGAGTAAATAGAACTGGAAAAGGAATATTGGCTTTCATTACCAATAACACATTTATTGATGGAATTACTCATAGACAAATGAGATTTTCTTTATTAAATGAATTTTCTGATATTTACATTCTAAATCTACATGGAAATTCAAAAAAAATGGAAAAATCTCCTGATGGAAGTAAGGATGAGAATGTTTTTGATATTCAGCAAGGAGTGTCAATTAATATTTTCATTAAGGACAAAAATAAAAATGGGTTATCCAAAGTATATTATGCTGATATATGGGGGAAAAGAGAAAGTAAGTATACAGAATTGAGTAACTCTAGCATTTCTAAAATATGCTGGAAAGAACTAAATGTAAAAGCTGAAAACTATTTTTTTATTAATTCTTCTTTTGATAATAAAAAAGAATATGATTCTTATTGGTCTTTGCCCAAAATCTATCTAGAATCAATATCTGGTGTTCAAACCAAAAACGATAATTTATATGTTGATTTTGATAGACAACAACTTGGTTTACGTATTTCACGATTTTTAAACGCAATCAAAATTGGAGATACAAATTTTATTAATCAATTCATTAGTTTAGATAAATTAAATCGAAAAAAAGCTTCATCAGCAACTTTCGATCTCTTTCGAATTAGAGATTATATAGTTTCACCATTTAACTTCAAATATGTATATTTTGATGATAATTTAATTGGTAGAGCTCGTTTCAGTGTTATGAAACATATGCTAAATCCAAATATTGGATTAGTTTTTATGCGACAAAGTTCTAACAATGAGATTTATGATCATTTTCTCGCCGTTCAATCATTAATTACAGATCGAATTTTTTATAGTGCTCATGGTGCACCTTTCATTACTCCCCTTTATCTTTACACAACTCCCGAATCCACGGCTGGGACCCTGTTCGCGCAGAACGAGACGACACGGCAGGCCAACCTGGCGCCAGAATTTGTCCGCGAGTTCAGCGAGAAGCTGGGGCTCACCTATATTCCGGACGGAGAAGGGGACCTGAAAGCCACCTTCGGCCCGGAGGATGTGTTCTATTACACTTACGCGGTGTTCCATTCGCCGACGTACCGCACGCGCTACGCTGAGTTCCTGAAGATCGATTTTCCGCGGCTGCCGCTGACCTCCGACCGGGCACTGTTCGCGAAGCTGGTGCCGCTGGGAAAGGAACTGGTGAACCTGCACCTGCTAAAGAGCTCCGCGGTGGATGCGTTTATCACATCATACCCGGTGCGGGGAGACAACAAGGTAGAAAAGGTAGGTTACGCAGGCGGGAATGTGTGGATCAACACGCAGCAATATTTCGGCGGGGTGCCGGAGGCGGTGTGGAACTTTAAGATCGGGGGATACCAGGTGTGCGATAAGTGGTTAAAAGACCGCAAGGGGCGGGTGCTTTCGGCGGAGGATATCAGTCATTATCAGCGAGTAGTGGTGGCGTTGAAGGAGACGATGCGGCTGATGGAAGAGATCGACCGGACGATCCCGGGGTGGCCGATGGAGTAGGGGGTGGGCCTCACCCCTGGGTTTTTTCCCTCACCCCTGGCCCCTCTCCCAATATTTGGGAGAGGGGAATTTTTGGCCTTTTAATCCGAAAAGGTAAGTTGGTGGAATAGACTTTATTTCTCTTCTTTCGTCCGGGTCAGGATCTCTTCTGCCCGGATTTTTGATTCTCCGTCGGCGAGGGCCTGGACGATGTCGCCTGCCTGGAGGATAGTGCTGCCGTTGGGGAGGATGAACGAATCCCCGCGGTTGATCAGGATCAGCAGGTAGCCCGGCGGCAGCTTTAATTCAAAGACCGCCTTGTTGACGCAGGCAGCGTTCTCGGGGATGACGATGCGGGTCATCTCGGAGGTGAATCCTTTGCGCGAGGTGATCTCGAGCGGATTGGGGAGCGGCTGAGGGGATTCGCTTTCAAGTTTGAGCCAACGGGCTATCTTTGGCAGCAGCGTCCCCTGGACCAGTACCGAGGTGATGACCACAAAGAAGACGATGTTGAAGATCAAGCTGGCATCTTGAACACCGGCTACCAGCGGATAGGTGCCCAGAACGATCGGCACGGCGCCGCGCAATCCCACCCAGGAGAGGAAGGCTTTTTCACGCCAGTTGTATTTGAAGGGGATCAGGGTAATGAAAATGACAAGCGGACGAACCACCAGGACCAGGGCTGCGGAAAGCAGCAGGGCGGGGAGCGCGACCGCGGCCAGGCGCGAAGGGAAGACGAGCAATCCGAGGGTGAGAAAGAGAACGATCTGCGAGATCCAGGCGGAGGTATCGAAGAAGCGCGACAGCGAGCGGTGATGTAAGAAGTCTTCTTTGGCGATCAGCAGGCCGAAGAGATAGACTGCCAGGAATCCGCTGCCTTTGAGAAGAGTGGTGAGAGAAAACAGCAGCAGAACAAGCGCGACGGCCATGACGGGGTAAAGACCTTCGTAGCCCAGTTTTAGACGGTTAATGAGGAATAAGGCCAGTTTACTGAACAGCCAGGCCAGGATCAGGCCAACGAGGATCTGCAGGAAGAACAGGCCGAGCAGGGCCCAGATGGAAGTTGCGGGGACGGTGATCAGGGAGATGAGGGAGACCGTCAGGATCACGGCGACCGGGTCGTTGCTACCCGATTCCAGTTCAAGCAATGAGGTCAGGTTTCCTTTGAGGTTGATGCCTTTGGAACGCAGGATGGAGAATACCGCGGCCGCGTCCGTGGAGGAGATGATCGCGCCGATGAGGAATGACTCCAGCCAGGGCAATTTGAGGACGGTGTGGGCGATCAGCCCGAAAAGCCCGGCGGTGAGGAGGACTCCAACAGTGGCCAGGCTGATGCCTTCTTTGAGGACAGGCTTAATCGCTTTCCAGGAAGTGTCGAGGCCGCCGGAGAAGAGGATCAACGCCAGACAGCAATTGGCGATGTACTGGGTGATATGGGGATCATCAAAATAGACCCCGCCGATGCCTTCAGAGCCGGCCAGCATACCGATGCCGAGAAATAACAATAAAATGGGAACGCCCAGGCGATCCGAGACCTTGCTGACAAGGACGCACAGCAGCAAGAGTGAGGACACAATGATCAGGAGGGTTTCGAAGGAGAGGTTCATATAGGAATTATACAGGATGGGAGATGCAAGAGGAGAGCTTAAGAGAACCTCACGGAAAGCCCTCACCCTGGCCCTCTCCCACTAATGGGAGAGGGAATACTGGCAATTGAATTCTTGTACGAGATTGCTTCGGCGAAAAGATGTCTCGCAATGACAGATCGAATCGTTTAAATAAAAAGAGGCGACGATGGGGTTTGCCTGCCCATGATCGCGCTCAAAACAAGATTGCTTCGCTTTGCTCGCAATGACAATCAAAGCTTTAAATAAAAAGGGGCGACGATGGGAACGCTTGTGCTTCGTAGCAAGGGAAAAAAAGAAATTTGATTGTGTTTGTAAAGGGGATTGCTTCGGCGAAAAGATGCCTCGCAATGACAGATCGAATCGTTTAAATAAAAAGAGGCGACGATGGGATTTGCCTGCCCATGATCGCGCTCAAAACAAGATTGCTTCGCTTTGCTCGCAATGACAGACCGAATTGTTTAAATAAAAAGAGGCGACGATGGGATTTGAACCCATGATCAGGGTTTTGCAGACCCTTGCCTTGCCACTTGGCCACGTCGCCATTAACAGAACTGATTTTATCAAAGACCTTAATATAGGTCAAGTCAGAAATAAAAAACCCCTGGAAAGGGGTTTTCTAGAGCGGGCGATGGGACTCGAACCCACGACCTTCTCCTTGGCAAGGAGACATTCTACCAACTGAACCACGCCCGCATCTTTTGTTCACAAGCAAACAAGATTCTACTTGAAATTATTTACCCCGTCAACCCTTTTTCAAAGATTCTTTCAGAAGTTTCAGAATATTTTAAGGGAGGAGGGAGACTGTGAACCGGTGTCTTTTACTGATAATTGGCTTCGATCGATTGACGAATTGTGAGGACCTTATCCGCGTAGTAGTAGCCGACATCATACGGGCCGTAGGCTTTTAATGCTTCACGCTCACTGCCGTATTTCTGAATAAGCCCGGCCAGCATCCGCGTGCCAAAATCGACATTGAAGGCGGGGTCAAGAAGCTGTTGGGTGGTTGGTCGGGAGGCAAAGCAGGGTCCGCTGGCGCACATAAAGCCCGCGGCCAGACCATCGCTGGGCATGACCTGCATGAGTCCAACCGCGCCTGAGGCCGAGATCACCTCGGATTGCCCGCCGCTTTCCTGGAGCATGACCGCAGCGATCAGGTAAGGGGAGATTCCGTGAGTTTGAGCGGCGTTTTCGATCAGCTCACACCAGGGGGCGATCTTCTCGGGGAAGGAATGGGTGCAGGTGACGGCTGACTGCGTTTCATCAACCTGTACCGGTGAAACCGGAGTACTGGCTTCAGGGGTGGCAGCGGATGCGATCTGGGTGGCGGTCAGCAGGCGGGCAGTGAGGATAAGAATGACACTGCCGATGATAATTCCAGGGAAGATGACTTTTTGTGGTGTAAACATAGTAGAACACTCCTTCTAGTAATGATTGGTTACATAATAGCACGGGTGTTCTATTAATTCAAGTAGGTTGCTCAAAAAAAAAGAGCTTTTCCACTAATTACACGAATTTTTCTTTAAGAAATACTTTTCCAAGAAATGCCTGGAACGTGGAAGACGAGTACACAAGGGTATCAATGTGTAAATCAAAGACAAATTGGAAATTTGTGTGGGTATAAACCTAATCCCTCTATCCTGACCTTTCCCCAATTTCAATGGGGGAAAGGAAATATAAAACATATAAAAAAGACAGGCGGTGAAGCCTGTCTTTTGAAGTTCTAGCGTTCCATGCTGACGACCTGGTGTTCCCAGCGGTGCCAGCCGTTGAAGCGTTCCTCCATGATCTTTTTGCCTTCGCCGGGGTTGGGGAGGCCAAGTAACTCGAGGTCGGCATCGACCATGATGCGGACCAGTTCGTGGAATTTCACCTTGGGAGTCCAGCCCAGGACCTTGTTTGTCTTGGACGGGTCGGCCAGCAGGTAATCCACTTCGGTGGGGCGGAAGTAGTGGGGATCGATCTCGACGTATTTGTGCCAGTCAAGATCAGCATAGCCAAAGGCTTCATCGAGGAACTCGCGGACGGTGTGCGATTCGCCGGTACCGACCACGAAATCATCGGGAGTATCGCGCTGAAGCATCATCCACATGGCTTCCACGTACTCAGGCGCGTAGCCCCAGTCACGTTTGGAATCCAGGTTGCCTAGGAAAAGTTTGTGCTGGGTACCGGCTTTGATGGCTGCGACCGCGCGGGTGATCTTGCGGGTGACAAAAGTCTCGCCGCGGCGGGGGCTCTCGTGGTTGAAAAGGATCCCGTTGCAGGCGAACATGTTGTAGCCTTCGCGGTAGTTGCGGGTGACCCAGTAGGAATACACCTTGGCAGCAGCATATGGGCTGCGCGGTTCAAAGGCGGTCAATTCACTCTGTGGAGGATTGGCGCTGCCGAACATCTCGCTGGTGGAAGCCTGGTAGAAGCGTTCCGGGAAACCGGAGCGACGGATGGCTTCGAGGATGCGGATGGTGCCGAGGGCATCCACTTCGCCGGTGTATTCGGGCATGTCAAAGCTGACGCGTACGTGGCTCTGTGCGGCCAGGTTGTAGATCTCGTCCGGGCGGACGTTGTAGATCACGTTGACAAGGCTTTCAATGACGGAAACGTCACCATAATGCAGGTAGAGTTTTACTTCCTCACCATTGCGATGAGGGTCATGGTAAATATGGTCGATACGGCGCGTATTGAATGTGCTGGCACGGCGAATGATGCCGTGGACCTCGTATCCTTTTGCAAGTAGCATCTCGGCGAGGTAAGAGCCATCCTGACCGGTGATGCCTGTTATTAGAGCTTTTTTCATCAAGCCCTCCAATCTGGTAAAAATATTGAAAAACAGATATGTAAGTATAACCAGTGAAATCAGGACTGTCAATTAAATCCCTTTTCATATAACCATAGACAAAATAACTATGCCTTGATGAATTCTTCGAAATGGAGTGAGATAATTCTCAACGAAAAGCCTTTCTTGACAGGAAAAATTGGCTGTGATATGGTTGCGATGATATTTCTGACGGATCAGCTGAAAAAGCTGAGATTTTTTAATTTGAAGAGTGGTATGAGTATTTTTGTTGTAATTCCTACGTACAATGAGATCGAGAATATGCCGATCCTGGCAGAGCAATTATTTGCGCTGCCGCTAGATGACCTGAAATTACTGGTGGTGGATGATAACAGCCCGGATGGTACAGGCAAGTGGGCGGATGAGATGTCTGAGAAGCTTCCAGACAAGGTCTATGTGCTGCATCGCAGCGGTAAACAGGGCCTGGGAACTGCTTATATTGCCGGTTTCAAAAAGGCACTTGAACTGGGCGCAGATTACCTCGTGCAGATGGATGCAGATTTTTCTCACCCAACCGAGAAGATCGTGGAAATGGCCAGGGCAATTGAGAACGCGGACATGGTGATCGGGTCGCGCTATATCCCCGGCGGCAGCCTGGATAAGGATTGGCCGTGGTTTCGCAAACTGCTCTCGGGTTTTGGAAATTTCTACGCACGCACGCTGTTGGGGGTCAAGGTGCATGATATTACGGGCGGTTTCCGAATGTGGCGCCGTGAGTCACTTGAGAAGATCCCGCTGGACCGGGTGAAGGCGAACGGCTATATGTTCCAGGTGGAGATGGGTTACCTGGCGCAGAAGCTGCATTTGCGCATGGTGGAAATCCCCATTTATTTTGCGGAACGCATCCACGGAGAATCCAAGATCAACTTCTCGATCCAACTGGAAGCAGCGGTCAATGTGTGGAAACTGCCGGGGAGATATCGGGACCTGTAATCTTTTTTTACCACAAAGAACACAAAGAGCACGATGGAAAAACCAAGAAACCCTTGAGAAACCGCTAATTACACTAATTTTTGCTAATTATTTTATTGATTCTATTGTAATAATTCGCATCCCGCAATTAAAAACCGCCCGAATTCGGGCGGTTTTTAATTGCTATGATATAGCTGGTACGGGCACGGCGCGCCGTGCCCGTACGTTGAATGTCATTTCGTAAAGATGATCTCTTTCTTTTCGGGGTCGAGATCGACGGTGACGGTGTCCCCGCTGGCATATTCGCCGGAAAGCAGGCTGATGGAAAGTGGACTCTCCACATATTTCTGCAGGGCGCGTTTGAGCGGGCGGGCACCGAGTGCCTGGTCGTAGCCTTCGCTGGCAAGCCATTCACTGGCCGCAGGGGTCATCTCTACTTTGAGGCCGTGTTCTTCAAGGCGTGAGCGGATCTCTTTCATCTGCAGGTCAACGATCTCTTCCATCTGCTTCTTGGTAAGGGCAGAGAACATGATGATCTCGTCGATACGGTTGATGAACTCGGGCCGGAAGGTACTCTTGAGGGCCTTGTCGATCTTCTCGTGGGCGGCGCGGTCTTCATCGCTCTCGTCTTTCTGGATGAAACCAAGCGAGCCGGCCTTGCGCACAAATTCGGTGCCGAGGTTGCTGGTCATGATCAGCACGGTGTTGCGGAAATCGACCAGGCGTCCCTGACCATCAGTCAGGCGGCCGTCGTCGAGGATCTGCAGGAGGGCGTTCCACACCTCTGGATGGGCTTTTTCGATCTCGTCGAAAAGGACCACGCGGTAGGGGCGGCGGCGGACGGCTTCAGTGAGTTGTCCGCCTTCTTCATAGCCGACGTATCCAGGAGGGGCGCCGAACAGGCGGGAAACCGTATGCTGCTCGTGATACTCGCTCATGTCGATGCGCACCAGGGCGTCCTCGTCGTCGAACATGAATTCAGCGAGGGCTTTGGCAAGTTCGGTCTTGCCCACACCGGAGGGTCCGATGAAGATAAAGGAGCCGATCGGGCGGCGCGGGTCTTTGAGGCCGGAACGGGCGCGGCGGATGGCGTCGGCCACAGCGTGGATGGCTTCTTCCTGGCCAATGATACGCTCATGCAGGCGGGATTCCATCTGCAGCAAGCGCTGGGCTTCGGTTTCCATCATCTGGTTGACCGGGATACCCGTCCACTGGGCGAGTACCTGGGCGATGTCGTTTACGTCCACCACTTCGTCCAACATGTGGTCGGCTTCCCATTTATCGCGTTTAGCTGTGAAATCCTCTTCAATGCGCAGGCGTTCCGCTTTCTTGCGGGCGGCGCGTTCGTAATCACGTTCAACGCCGGCTTGTTCCTCTTCAGCGGTCAATTTATCCAGCTCGGATTTCATTTCCTTAAGTTCGGGAGGAAGCGAGTAGAGGGCCACACGCAGCTTGGCGGCGGCTTCGTCCATCAGGTCGATGGCCTTATCGGGCAGGCGGCGGTCGGTGACATAGCGGGAACTCAAGTGAACTGCGGCAACCAGGGAATCGTCGGAAAAATGTACTTTGTGATGAGCTTCGTATTTGTCGCGCAAGCCCATGAGCATCTGAATGGTGTCATCCTGAGTCGGCTCATCCACGAAGACCGGGGCGAAACGACGGGCCAGGGCGGCGTCTTTTTCGATGTGTTTCTGATATTCATCAAGTGTGGTGGCGCCGATACATTGCAGTTCGCCGCGAGAAAGTGCAGGCTTGAGCATATTTGAGGCATCCATGGCGCCCTGAGCAGCACCGGCCCCTACAACGGTATGGAGTTCATCAATGAAGAGGATGATCTCGCCGTTGGAGTGCTGAACTTCTTCGATGGCGGCCTTGAGGCGTTCCTCGAACTCGCCGCGGAAACGCGAACCGGCGATCATGGCGCCCAGGTCAAGGGAAATGACCTTCTTGCCCAACAGAATTTCGGGAACATCGTTGGTCGATATCTTCTGCGCCAGGCCTTCGACGATGGCAGTTTTGCCAACGCCAGCCTCGCCGATGAGTACCGGGTTGTTCTTGGTGCGGCGGGAGAGGATCTGCATGACGCGCATGATCTCTTTGTCACGGCCGATCACCGGGTCCAGCTTGCCTTCACGGGCTTGCTGGGTGAGATCACGGGAGTATTTTTCCAGAGTGCGGTAGCGGGTCTCGGCCTGTGGGTCGGTGACACGCTGCCCACCGCGAAGCTGCATGATGGCATCCAGCACGCGGTCGCGGTTGATCCCGGTAGTCTCGAGCAGGCGGGCTGCCGGAGTGTTCTTTTCGTTCAGAATTGCCAGGAAGATATGCTCAGTGGAAATATACTCATCTTTAAGTTTGCTGGCTTCTTCGTTTGCCAGGTCGATGATGCGTTTTACGCGGGGTGTAATAAATATCTGACCGGCACCGCCGCCGCCAAAAATGTTGGCTTTGGGGCTGGTCTTGAGGATATAGTCGAGACGTTCGGCCAGGATCTGCGGGTCCACTTTGAGGATCTCCAGGATCTGGGGGACGACGCCTTCAGGTTGTTCTATGAGTGCCAGAAGCATGTGCTCCGTGTCGATCTGGTTATGGCCGTATCGTTGAATGATCTCGGCAGCACGCGACGCAGCTTCCTGCGCTCTTTCAGTAAATCGATCAAATCTCATCATAATGGTTTGGTCCTCATAACAGAACTACTTCGTAATAGAGTGATTATAGCATCGCGTAAATAAGAGAATCCACAGATTTGTATTAACAACCTGTCAGAATTGCTTGAAAACCACTTTACCTTCAGCCATTGTCAATTTTACATGCAAGTTCTGGTCTACCAACACCAGGTCGGCATCCCAGCCTTTGAGCAGTTGACCTTTGTGATCTTCCATACGCAGGGCGCGGGCTGGGTTGAGTGAGGCGCATTTGACCATTTCTCCCAACGGGCGGCCGCTGGCTTTGACAATATTGGCCAGTCCGCGCTCAAATGTGAGAGTGGATCCGGCCAGGGTACCGTCGCTGAGGCGGGCTGCACCGTCTTTGACGGTAACCGCGGCGCCTTCGAAGGTGTAATCGCCGTCGGGCATACCGGCGGCACTCATCGAGTCGGTGATCAGAATGATGGCATCAGATCCCTTAACGTTGACCAACAGCTTCTGTACCACGGGATTGACATGGATGTTGTCGCAGATCAATTCGCAGCGGATCTGGGGCAGGTCAAAGGCGGCACCGACCACTCCGGGCTCGCGGTGATTGAGCGGGCGCATTGCGTTGAAACAGTGGGTGACCTGGGTGACACCCAGGCTGACAGCTTTTTTCATCTGTTCGTAGGTGGCGTTGGTATGCCCGGCTGAAACCGTGATGCCGCGGCGGGCGCATTCAGTGATGATCCATTCGTTCTCAGGGATCTCGGGGGCGACGGCGATGAGGCGCACCAGGCCGCTGTTGATATATTCCAGCGCTTCTTCACGCAGGGCCGGGCGGATAAGCTCCCTGGCCTGGGCGCCGGCAAAGACCTCGTTGAGCCAGGGGCCTTCAAGATGAATCCCGAGGATCTTGGAACCGATCTCGTTGCCCATTACGGAACGGGTCACTTCGATGGACTCGCGGATCAGCTCGCGCGGCGCGGTCCAGGGGGAGACGAGAAAACCGGTCACTCCGTGGCTGGCATAGAAGCGGGTAAGTTCCTGCAATTCAGGGGCGGTCATGCCCAGGGCTTCAATGCCTTTGGCGCCGTGAGTGTGCAGGTCGATGAAGCCGGGCAGAACGGTCAACCCCTGGCAATCCAGGGTGATGCCGGCGTCAGCATCGAATTTCTTTGGTTGACCCGGGCCTAAGGATCTGATCTTATTGCCTTCAACACAGATCCAACCGGGAGTGAAATGGTCTTGTTCGTCGACAAACTTTAAATTGTTAAGCAGAACGGTATTTTTTGTCATGGTCTGATTGTATCTTTTGCGAAATTGAGTGTCAAATGAGAGAGATACAATAACTGTCACGAAGTATAGATGTTTTGGGTATTTCGTAGGTTTGGAATTCCCTTTTCAGATTGATGCTGAAGCTCTCATGATTAATATGATTTTTCTACTATAAAACCTTATTATGCAAAAGGGGATTTGGAATGGCTGGCTTTCATTTCATATAAAGATACTGATTTAATTATCCCCGAAACATATTACAGAAGTCTGAAATGTAAAAGGTAAAAGGGGAAAAATTAAAGGATTTGTCTATTCAGGAAGGTAATTATCCTTTTCTTTCTTTGGTAGAAACGTGAGCGCAATAAATCCAGAGACTATTGCCATTCCAATACTAATTATTACAATATAGGTAGGATTGAGATCAAAAACCCAATTCACAATAAGGGGAATTCCCAGTGAAATAATTGAGGACAAAGATGCATTTATTCCCCAAATGACTTCATACTCTTTTTCATTAAAAAGTTCGAAAAAATATGAAAGAGATAGTGGTGCAACAAAGTCTTTCAATTGTAAAAGGACTAGCCCAATAATCAATGCCGTTTGTCCAGGAACAAAAGCCAGAATAGAAAAAGGGATAACATCAAATAATAAATCGAACAAATACCAATTTTTATTATTCTTGGTTGGAATTAGTGTTGCTACAAATCCTAAAATGGATACTGCAATATATGAAAAACCATATGTCTCAAATATTGAAGATGCTATATATCCTTCTGACTGGATATACCCAGGCAAATATGAAACACTAATGCTAATCCAACCGGTAAAGATTGAAATAACAAGGATAATTAATAAATATTTCTTTGATCTAACCCCCTTTAGTGATTTTAGGAAGTTGAAAGAATCCTTTTTTATATCGTTCGCCATCAAAAATGAATTATCGGTTTTGGCTTTTCGTTGGTTGAGAAGAAGAAATAAAAACAAAAAGAGCAATATGACCAATACTGATAGGATAGATAATGAAAAAAAAGGCGAAAATATCTTCTTTGTTGAAGAAAAAGACAGGAGCAAAAAACCAGCAGAAATTCCGAGATTTAGAAATATATCCCTGACAGCAAATATTGACGGGCGATGAACATCAGTGGTAGATTTTGCTAAAAAAGGGACAAGAACATTATTAAAAATCCTGGTTAAAAAAGGAATGAAAAAAATGAAAGCTATTTCATTTCCAAACAAGAAATTATCAATAATAAGCAATGCAACCGCTAGTGCAATGAAAATGGCGATGAACGCATAGCCATTAATTCTTGAAGTGAAATATGGAATTATTGGAGGTATCACAATCATTGAGATGCTATTTATTATTAAGAATATCTTAAATAATGATGGCTTACCACTTTGGATAAAATATAGCTGTGCTGATGATGTAATAGGAGTAACAATTAAGAAGAAAAGGAAGAAAGTGATATAAACAAGTAAATAATCCTTGTGAAAATGCAGAGTATTCTTTTTTGATAGCATTAATTAATTCCCCTATATAGAAATTATATAATCTTTTTTTATGTTTGAGGGTGTAAAACCCAGTAAAAGTTAATTTTGTTTTGTAAAATAAATATCCAGATATTAAACTTAGATTTATTCCAGAGTTAGTTAAAAAAGAATACTCATTAATTATTTCTTTTCGAAAAAATTTCTACTCTTGACTGTATGTGGGCCGGTGTTATATTGTATATATAAGTTATACACAGTTGTAAGAGGAAAAAAATGGAAATATTATCTGTTCAAAATTTAACAAAACGATACGAGAAGTTCACGCTGAAGGGTGTGTCCTTTTCGCTGGAAAAAGGCTACATCATGGGCTTTATCGGACGCAACGGGGCGGGCAAGACGACCACGCTGAAATCCATGATGAACCTGGTACACCCCGACGGCGGGCAGGTGAGCGTGTTCGGGATGGATTTTGCGACTCACGAGATGGAATGCAAGCAGAAGATCGGCTTTATGCTAGGCGGAGTAGATTTTTATCCCAAGAAGAAACTGCGCACCCTGGCAGAGGTAACCAGCCGCTTTTACAGCGAATGGGATAACGAAAAATATATGCAATTGATGGAGCGCTTTGAACTCGACCCCGAGAAGAAGGTCGATGAACTTTCAGCCGGTATGCGGGTGAAGTTCTCGCTGGCGCTGGCGCTTTCACACCATGCCCAACTGCTGATCCTGGACGAACCGACGAGCGGATTGGATCCTGTCTCGCGTGATGAACTGCTGCTGCTCTTCCAGGACCTGATCGAGGACGGCGAGCACAGTATTCTCTTTTCGACGCATATCATCTCCGATCTGGAGAAGTGCGCCGACTATATCACCTACATCAAAGACGGCGCGATCCTGAGCATCAGCGATAAAGATAGTTTCCTCGATTCGTATCGGCTGGTCAGCGGCACGGCGGAGCAACTGAGCGGCGATATCAAGAACAAGGTGATCGGGCTGCGCGAGCACAAATTTGGCTTCGAGGGCATGATCAGCAGATCAGACATTGCCGCCTTCAACGGCCTGGAATTGGCCCCCGCGGACCTCGAAAACATCATGATCCATATCGAAAGAGAGTAACAAGATGAAAAACCTGCTTTATAAAGAATTCAAATTAGCGTCGCACCCGACGACGTATCTTTTCCTGGCATTATGTTTGATGATGCTGATCCCGAGCTATCCAGGTTATGTGGAATTCTTGTATGTGTGCCTGTCGATCTTCTTTATATTTCTGGCCGGGCGGGAAAATAAGGACATTTTCTATACAGTGCTGCTGCCGGTACGCAAGAGTGATGTGGTCAAAGCGCGCTGCCTGATGATCGCTGTCGTAGAACTGGTGCAGGTCGCCCTGGCGGTGCCGTTGGCGCTGCTGGCGAACAAAATGTACCATTATGCCGGCAACCTGGCTGGGATCGATCTGAATGTGGCCTTCTTTGGTTCGGTCTTTCTTTTCTATTCGGCCTTCAATATGACCTTTATCCCGATCTTTTACCGCACCGGGTATAAAGTGGGGAATGCCTTGATCTTCAGCAGTATCGCGATCGTGCTGTATTACATCGCAGCCGAAATGCTGGTTTGGGTCCCATCACCAGTGAGCAAGTTCCTGGATACGCTGGACCCGGCCATGATGGTCAAACAACTGCCGATCCTGATCGCGGGTGTGATCGTGTGGGTGGCAACTTTCTTCCTGGCATACCGCCGGGGGGCAGCCAACTTCGAGAAGGTGGACCTGTAGACCTTGAACATCGTCATCAATCCCACCTCTGAAGACCCGATCTACCAGCAGATCTACGATCAGATCAGCGCCCAGATCATCCGCGGGGAACTGCCCAGCGAGACCTGCCTGCCTCCCATTCGCACGGTGGCCAAGGAACTGCGCATCAGTGTGATCACTATCAAGCGCGCCTGGGAGGAATTGGAACACGATGGCTTTATCTACACCATGGCCGGCAAAGGCTGCTTCGTAGCGCCGCTGCCCGATGAAAAATTGGCCGACAAGCGCAACGCCCTGGCCGCGGAGAAAATGCTGAAGGATATCGAGTATTACAAGTCGCTGGGGTTGTCACTGGATGAGGTGCAGGAGTTATTGAAAAAGAAGTTTGGGGAGTGACGAATTACGAGAAATATAGGCGGTTCTCCTAGAAATTCAAGGCAGATCATGAACCGCCTATTTAATATTTTAAATGGGACCCTTTCTACAATTCTTCACATGAAATCTGAGGGAGTGTGAAATTTCTGATCAACAAAGGTAATATATAAACCAAAATATTGTCAACTACAAACAAGAATATTATTACTTGAATTTTACTCAACTTTTACTTGACTTTTATCTTGAATTAATGTAATCTGTCAAAGTAATCACATTTTCATAATCTGCCATTATTTATCACTGGGGGCTTCGAAAAAGCAAACTCACAAGCTGTGAGGGCGCAAAGCTGAGAATCTCCATTTTGAGATAGTCTGGTTGCCGAAAAGCCTCGTATGAACAGAATAATTTCTGTTCGTATCAGGCTTTTTTTATTTGAAATTGTTCTCTTAATTATCGGTTAACAGGGCGATACCATCACACTTCGTTGTACCAGATCATCACAATCCATAATTAAACACAACAGAATATTACCTTGATCTTTAAAGTCAACTTTGAAGCGAAAATGTCAAATTGTCGGTTTTTGATATTAATTGCTTTTTGTATTTAGGTCCAGGTTTGCCATTTTTTCATTTTTTTGGGAGGTGTATCTATGAAAAACGAATGGGTTGGAAAGAAATTATATAAAAAAATTGATACTTTGATCAGAATTCTTACTATACTGATCTTCTTGTTTCCAAATCTGGCGATGCAATATGGGTCAGCTAGTGCTGAAACAAACAAAGTTTTGCAGGAAGAAACTGGTACACCATCCGTCCCTCCAACGATCACGGTGTTGGGAGAATTGGCTGCTTTTACCAGTATTGTGGATTCTCCTTCTGAAGCTCAAAGCTACCAGGTATCCGGCTCTGCTTTGGTTTCAGATCTGATCATTACACCACCTGAGGGATTTCAAATTTCTCTCACAAATGAGGATGGGTTCATAGATTATCCGGATACCCTTACTTTGACACCAGCAAGCGACGGCAGCCTTGCAGAGACTTCTGTTTATGTGCGCTTAAATTCCTCAACAACGGGGCAATACGCGGGCGACATTTTACACACGAGTGAAAATGCTCAAGAGGTTGCCCTTTCGGTTATTGGCCAGGTTGATGAAGTAGGCGACAAAACGCCTGTTAACGAAGAAACAGAAACTCCAGAATCACTGCCAGTAACTGGATCATCGGATGTAATTGCTCAAGCGGCCACAACTGTGAATTTTACAGCTGATGAAATGCTTGGGAAACCTACGGACACATCGATCACGATCAATGTGGTTCCAGAAAGCAGTATTGTCTACAAATATCAATACGGTACTTCTTCCGGAGGTTACACAGGTGAGACTGCTGAAGTCACGGCCACCGGTGGATCTCCAAGTGAAACAGTGATAAGCGGATTACTACCGAATACTAAGTATTACTACCGGATGGAATATCATATTCCTTCTGAAACTGAATGGGCAACACGCACAGAACACACCTTTGAAACGCAGCGTGCTTCGGGCAGTTCGTTTGTTTTTACCGTGACCTCTGATTCACATGACCAGGGAACCTTTACCAGCGTGGATAACAATATTCTGAGCGAAGCCCCGGATTTTCATGTTGATCTGGGCGATACTTTCATGATAGATAACTTAACAACACAAAATGCTGTTGACGCGAAATATCTAAAGATCCGCGGTACAGGGTATTTTGGGAATATCGGATCTTCCGTACCAATTTTCCTTTCTTCAGGAAATCATGAGAACGAAGAGGGCTGGAACCTGGATGATACTTTCAGCCTTGCCCAAGCCTCCATCCAGGCGCGCAAGAAGTATTTCCCAACGCCAATAAATAATTCGATCTATACCGGCAATACTGATCCTCTGACAGCGATCGATGCATCGGTTTATGGCGATCAATATCGTGAAGATTATTATGCCTGGACCTGGGGGGACGCGCTATTCATTGTGATCGATCCGTTCCAATACACCATGACGAATCCGTATGGTTCCACCGCAGGCGAAGGAACGGATGACCCGGCAAGCGGAGATCAGTGGAATTGGACCCTGGGACAGCAGCAATATAACTGGCTCAAATCCACGCTTGAGAACAGTGACGCGAAATATAAATTTGTTTTCTCTCACCAGATGGTGGGCGGAAAACCTACGGGAGACAGCAGTTCTCCAGCAACCTATGTTCGCGGCGGCGCGGAGGCGGCCGGGTATTTTGAATGGGGCGGAAAAGATGCTTCCGGGAATAATATATTCAGTACCAAACGTCCATCCATGCCAAAGACCATTGAGCAATTATTCGAGGACAACGGGGTCAGCGCCTATTTTCACGGCCATGACCATCAATATGTCTATGAAAAGAGAAGCGGGATTGTTTATCAGGAAGTTCCTTCGCCAACGATGACCGGCAGTGGATTTAATGATTATACAGAAGGAACCTATACAGATTTTCAGACAATTAAAAAACTCCCAAGTGGAGGACATTTAAAGATTACCGTTACTTCATCAAACGCGACAGTCGACTATATTTCCACCGGTGGAGCGGTAAATTATTCCTATACTATTGATCCCGCGGGGTCTGATACCACTCCTCCAAACGTGACAATTACCCAGGCTTCTGGCCAAACGGATCCCACCTCGGCTTCACCTGTAAACTTCTCAGCAACATTCAGTGAGTCCGTTTCTGATTTCACATCCAGTGATGTGACATTGAGCGGAACTGCAGGAGCTGCAACCGCTGTGGTCACTGGCAGCGGCAGTAGCTATAACGTGGCTGTCAGCGGCATGACAAGTTCGGGCACGGTCATTGCTTCAATCAATGCTGGGGTTGCTCATGACAGTTCCAGCAATGCAAATACAGCCAGTATCAATACGGACAATACAGTTACTTATTCAACCTCTTCCTCCAGCGGAGCAGTAACTCTGGATGGCGCTGTCGGCTCAGGGGGGACTGCCTCAAGCGGATCCAGCCTAAGTTTCTCGCATACTACGGGAACTGGTACGAACCGGCTGATGCTGGTAGGGGTGTCCTGGAATTGCGGTACCGCTGCAACTCCACCATCTATCTCATCGATCACTTTTACCTATGGAACCACTGTACTTGATTTATCTCAAGAATACTTGCAGCCAACAAATACAAGCACTGTTGCAAATAAACGATACAGCGCCATTTGGTACAGCCCAACAGAACCTCCTGCTGGCACAACTGGCACGATAAAAATTACATTCAGCGCCTCAGTAACCAGTGGGATCGCGGCAAATGCCGTCAATTTCGCGGGTGTGGATTTGACCACACCATTCTCTACTTCTAACGGAGCTTATTCAACTTCAAGCAATACTCCAAGCGTTACGCTAAGCCCTCTCAATGGCGATGAAATGATCTTTGATAATCTATTTGTAGGCGGAACTACTGTTCCAACTGTGGGTTCCAGCCAGACAAAACTCTGGGGCGTAAATGGAGGAAACGCGATCAGCGCAGCCAGTATCATGCAGGCAACAGGGACTTCAGCTACTATGAGTTGGTCTTCTTCTTCTGCCGTTACCTGGGCCAGCGCAGCAGTAGCAATCAACCCTGGTGAAGATGCGATCCCTCCATCAGTGACCATTAATCAGGCAACTAGTCAAGTTGACCCCACGTCCGCTCATACCATTAACTTCAGTGTCGTCTTCAGTGAAGCGGTAACTGACTTTGCCACCGGAGATGTCAGCCTTGGAGGAACCGCAGGTGCGACCACTGCAACCGTTACCGGAAGCGGGACCACTTATAACGTAGCCGTAACAGGAATGACTACCAGCGGTACCGTGATCGCCAGCCTGGCGGCGGGTGTGGCTCATGATTCTGCGGGAAATGCCAGTTTGGCCAGCACCACTACGGATAACCAGGTCAGTTATGTGATGGATACTACTTCACCTACTGTGACTATCAACCAGGCATCCGGGCAGACTGATCCTGCGTCGGCACCACCGGTCAACTTTACGGTTGTTTTCAGTGAACCGGTGACCGACTTCGCCACCGGGGATGTCACAATCAATGGTACGGCAGGTGCCACAACAGCCACAGTGACCGGAAGCGGATCTACTTATAACGTCGCCATAACTGGAATGACAGGTTCCGGCACGGTCCTTGCTTCATTGGCAGCCGGCGTTGCCCATGATGAAGCTGGAAATTCCAGCATTGCCAGTTCGAGTACAGACAACCAGGTTACCTACATTTATGCGGTAGTTACACAAGACGGTGCTGTTTCTTCAACTTCTGCAGCGTCCGGGTCTACATTATCTTTTGGTCATACCACCGGTACAGGTTCCAATAGACTCATGCTGGTGGGAGTCTCCTGGAATTGCTTAACCTCGAATCCGGCACCAACTATATCTTCTATGAACTTTACCTATGGTTCAACTATATTGGACCTGGCCCAGGAAATTGTGCAGGAAACCAATAATGGGACCGCTTCAAACAAACGGTATAGCGCCATCTGGTTCAGTCCCACTGAACCACCGTCTGGTACAACCGGGACGGTAAATATTACGTTTACTGGATCGGTAACCAACGGTATTGCGGCTGGTGCAGTAAATTTTGCGGGGGTGAATCAGTCAACTCCGTTTGGTACCGCGAATTCGGCCTTTGCCACCAGTGGAACTGCTCCAACAGTCACTCTGACCGGATTGACCGGGAATGAGCTGATCTTTGATAACGTTTTTATGGGCGCAAGCAGTTCATCTCAAACCCTGGCACCTGCCGCAAGTTCAGGCCAAACTCAATTATGGATCCCAGCCTATGTAGCCAACTTACGCGGTTCTGCCAGCACAAAACCGGCATCCGGTTCCAGTTCGGTAACCATGAGCTGGACGGCTGGTTCATCGGCAGCATGGGCAATTGCTGCAGTTCCAATTATTCCCAATGTCGAAACGATATCGCATACACTTGAAATTTCAGCATCTCCTTCAGGTGGTGGTTCCACGAATCCGACGGTGGGAACGCACACCTATTCAGCAGGTGCCGAGGTCGACATCACAGCCACCTCAGCATCGGGTTATGAGTTCACCGGTTGGAGCGGTGATTGCTCTGGTACAAGTACCTGTCATGTGACGATGGATGCAGATAAATCCGTCACGGCGAACTTTGCCTTGATCACAAAAACATTAACGGTCGCAGTGAGCCCAACCGGATCTGGAACTACCAGCCCGACTGTGGGTACGCATACCTATACGATGGGTACAGGTGTGGATATCACTGCGGAAGCTGCTTCAGGTTACACCTTCACCGGTTGGAGCGGCGCTTGTACAGGGACCGGAAGCTGTCATGTAACGATGAATGAAGACAAGACGGTCACGGCGAATTTTGAAACCATCAATAAGACTTTGACAGTTGTTGTCGTTCCTGCATTAGGCGGCACAACAAGTCCAACAGCGGGAACCCACACTTACGCCAAAGGCACAGGTGTGGATATTACTGCCACACCAGCGTCAGGTTACACCTTCACTGGCTGGACTGGTGATTGCTCCGGAAGCGCAACCTGTCATGTGACGATGGATGCGGACAAATCGGTCACGGCAAATTTTGTTGCTATTGATAAAACACTGACTGTAGAAGTGACACCCACTGGAGGAGGAAGCACAGATCCTTCTATCGGGACGCATGTATATACAGCAGGAACAGGCGTTGATATCACTGCTACTCCAGCATCGGGTTACACCTTTACCGGCTGGAGCGGAGCCTGCTCTGGAACTGCTACTTGCCATGTGACGATGGATGCAGACAAGACGGTTACGGCGAACTTTGAAACGATCAATAAGACATTGTCCATTGCCGTTACACCATCAGGAGGTGGAAGCACTGATCCAGTGGCTGGCACGCATATCTATACCACGGGTACAACGGTAGATATTACTGCCACTGCGGTATCGGGGTATGAGTTTACCGGCTGGAGCGGAGACTGTTCCGGAACCGGCACCTGCCATCTGGTGATGAATGGCGATAAATCAGTTACTGCCAGCTTCGCTTTAATTACCAAAGTGTTGACAGTGGCAGTTACACCCACCGGAGGCGGCACTACCAGCCCGGTTGTGGGAACCCACACCTATAATTTGAATACAGGAGTGGATATCACCGCAACAGCCTCCACCGGGTATGAATTTACAGGTTGGACTGGCGCCTGCACCGGGACAGGTACGTGTCATGTGACGATGGATGGTGATAAGACAGTTACAGCTAACTTCGCCTTGACCACAAAGACATTAACAATGGCTGTGACTCCAACTGGAGGAGGAACTACAACGCCTACAGTTGGTACACATACCTACTCTTATGGTACCGGAGTGGATGTTACTGCCACACCGGCCACGGGATATACGTTTACCGGCTGGGCTGGTGCCTGTACTGGGACTGGTAGCTGCCATGTGACGATGGATGGCGACAAGACAGTCACAGCCAACTTCACATTGATAAACGAAACACTAACGATCTCCGCAGCTCCTTCCGCGGGCGGCACTACCAGCCCGTCAGTGGGAACACATACTTATACCTATGGTACTGGCGTGGATATCACTGCCACACCGGCGGATGGTTATTACCTGAGCAGTTGGAGCGGGGCCTGTACCGGAACCGGAATCTGTCATGTAACGATGGATGGCGACAAGACGGTCACAGCCAACTTTGCTTCCGCGACAACTACATTTACCGGGAAGGAACTATTGGGACGCCCCGAAGCGACCTCGATCACTGTCAGTGCGGTGCCCGATACGGCGATCACACTCAGATACCAATATGGCACCTCTACGGGTACATATAGCAATCAGACCACGGCGGTAAGTGCAACAGCGGGTCAGCCGCAGGTGGTCACGATCAGCGGATTGACGCCGAATACCAAATACTTCTATCGCATGCAGTACAGCAAGGATGGAGGGACGACCTGGGTGAACCGGGCTGAGAACAGCTTCTGGACGCAGCGAAGTACCGGCAGCACCTTCTCGTTCA